>Ga0209573_1000004_pt1:0-817500 | contig 1300753 bp, 1267 predicted proteins | sample TNRBio252014_DNA_FD_185870 | JGI IMG/M metagenome (GOLD analysis project Ga0209573, IMG submission 185870) | Wastewater treatment Type I Accumulibacter community from EBPR Bioreactor in Madison, WI, USA - TNR Reactor_6/25/2014_ DNA (SPAdes)... | ecosystem: Engineered > Bioreactor >... | reverse complement strand
CCAAGCCAATCACTATACGCAAACGACGCGATTTGGGATTTTTTTAAGCGCCAATCAAAATAACATGGCGACAATATACTACGACTGAATATAAGCGCGCATTGCATCGGCCTCGGCCAAAGCGCGGTCAATTTGTATTTTTACCAAATCGCCGATCGATACAATCCCAACTAATTTGCCCGCCTCGACAACTGGCAAGTGCCTTATCCGTCTGTCGGTCATTCTTGCTAATGCCATATCGATAGAATCATCAAGGCTAGCTACCTCCAATTTCGTTGTCATCGCGTTTTCAACCAATGAGCCCATCGCATCAGCATTGTCGGACGCACATATTCTTACAATATCGCGCTCAGAGATAATTCCAATTAGACTTCCGATATCATCCACCACAGGCAGCGCGCCGATTTTCCTTTGGGTCAGCAATGTCGCCGCTTCCTTTAAGGTAGTTTTGGATTTTACAGTTAGTATTTCATGCGATTTGATAGAAATAATACTCCTGATAATCAAGGCTGCCTCCCATTTTGATAAATTGCGCTACGCGCTACAAAAAGTGCGACACTTTGTGAAATATTGCAAGGGTTTTCTTGGGGTGGGTTTTTATGTGCCCCCCCAAACTTGCGCTTGACTATTGTTGCGTTTGAGTCGCATTTTCTAAGTTGGCATTCGGGGAAACAAAATGAAAGCAAATCAGACAAAATTTTTCGCACCACAGCATGAGTATGACCGCCAGTTTCAATTGTCTATGGTCATAATTTCGTGGGTAGTGGTTATTTGGGGCTTTACCCCAAATTTGCTTAAATTTGTCAATGGGGAAATGCCGCCGCCGCCGTTTATTCTCCATTTGCATGCGATCGTATTTTTCGGGTGGTTGATACTTTACACAATACAATCCCTGCTAATTCGCAACAAACAACTAGATGCGCATCGAAAACTTGGGAAATTTACTGCTTATTGGGCAGTTCTGATTGTTGGTTTTGGAATCGCCACCGCAATAATAATGAACCAATATAAATTTGATAATGGCAGGGCACACGAAATAGCCTTCATAGCGGTTCCATTCGTTGATATGCTAACTTTTCCAATACTGATAGTTGCCGCTCTTCTTAACATTAAGGATCCAAGTGCCCACAAAAGACTGATGCTGATCGCAACTATTGAGCTTTTGGGCGCAGGCTTTGGCCGCGCCCTGGGCCCGATTTTTGGACCATTTTTCGGACGTATGCTTGGCGACAATATGTTTTCATTTTGGCTTAGTGTTTTCCTTGGGGGCTATATCATGGTCACGATTGCTATGTTGTATGATTTTGCGACAAGAAAGCAAATTCACAAAATATATCTCATCGTTATGCCTTTGATTATTTGTATGCATCTTATTTGCGCCTACCTGTTTAAGGCACCATTTTGGCCACCAATTGTTTTGCAGATAATCGGGCGTTAGTAACTCGCTACCAATGTGCAATGATTTCTTAACCACGATTATTGGCACCGATTTAAGCAAATACTGCTAAGTAACCTATTGGCTCAGAAGAGTCTGATCAGCAAAATGCGGGTTATTGTTTCGAATTGGTGCAAAAAGTGCGCAAAGTGAACTGGAATATGGCTGAAAGAAGTGCGCGGAGCTCGCCGGAGCTTACCGTCGCTTTGCCATGTTTGCGTATTGGATTGGTAGCGTTATGATAAGCGGCATCAATTCAGCCGGTCTTTCATTAGCGCTTCGTGCCGCGAGCAATTCACGCGCGACGATGGATAAAATGACGACGCAAATTGCTACAGGAAAAAAAGTAGCAAGTGTTAAAGACGATGGTGCAGCCTATGTTCGCGCTGCGGCAATGAAAAGCCAGCAGGTCGAAATTGAAGCACGAACAATGCTTACGTCAATGTATAAAGTGGCATCGGAAGAACAGACAGCCGGCGAAGAAGCCATTGTCGATTTATACAACCAAATTAAAGGAAAAATTCTTAGTGCCAAGTCCTATGCGGCAGGGTCCGCAGCTCGCGCTTCGCTTCAACGAGAGTTTGAAGCCCTTATAGCCCAAGTCGATATGCCGTTCAGCACTAACAGCAACCTAAGTACTTCTTACGGCAATTGGGGCGCACAGGGTTGGGGAATTCAACCCAACGGCGGTGATGCGATTCTTGCGCAAAATGCCATCTGGTATTTGCCAACAATTGGCGGTGCCTGGAGCACTTATGCAACCAATGGCGTTCAATTTAAACTAAATGATATGACCAATGCAAGCGATGCCTATTTGGACAATATGTTAGCGTCAGCCAACACCGTTCAGTCATTCTATACTCTTTCTTATTCCAATTGGGCGTCAAACGATAAAAACTGGATTGACCAGATTAACCGCAATGACGAGCGCAAAAATGCGAATTTAGAAACAGCAATATCCTCTCTCACCGATGCTGATTTGGGCGACGCCTCTAAAAGCAAAGCAATTTCCGAAACAAAGCAGCAATTGGCGTTTACCGCGATAAGTAACGCCTTGTCGCACTATGGTAAGGTCGCAGGTGGGCTTTTGGGGAATGTCCAAAGCACCCAACGCGGTGTCATGGCCTAGATGGCTGAATTCCGAGAGAACCTATAAAACAGCGGGTACAGCGCCAACCCTGCCAAAAATCCGAATAAATGCGCTTCCCATGCAATTGCGATTAAATCATTGCCGCGCACAACTGCCGCGAGGCCGACATTTATCACCAAAAAAACCACCGCAGAATTGACAAGCGGTTTCAAAATTTGGCTTCCTTTTGGCGCCATAATGAAAACCGACCACAAATAGCCAGCGTAAGCACCTGATATCGAACCCGAGGCTCCGACCAAGGGAATATTTGAGCCTAAATTAAGCAAGACAAAACCCAGAGCCGCAAAAATTCCACAAAGTAAAAAATACAGCACAAACCAAAAAGCTGCTCTTAGTTTTAGTTTTCTTGCTAGAGGTGACTTGGGCATATTTGCATAATTGTTCATATTTGCATGCGGTATAAGGCCAATTTCGCAAATTGGACCAACTTGCAAAAGCATTGCGGCATTCATTACCAAATGAAATATTCCTGCGTGCAAGAACTGATAACTGATTAGTGGCAACAATTCACTGACCTGCCCTATTCCATGCACTAAATAGTCAGTTAAATCTGCGCTAACTAGGGCAGCTTTGGCCGCCCAAATATACATTTCGCCTTTGGGCTCTCCCAAACGAGCCAGAAAAATTGCAATGATAACCAATAAGATTAACGTTGTTCCAAGCGGCAAATTCTTAAAAATAGGTTCTTCAACATTTTTAGGCCTGTCGATCTTAGGCCTGTCGATTTTGTGTTCGGGTAATGAAGTGTTCATTTTAACTTGGATTTTCTTAGTTTAGGTTTTTGGAGTTTGATAAGCAATTTACACTGTTTCGTTTACTTTATTTAAAACGTCTTAAACTAACACTGCAATTCAATACAGAAATCGAAAGCCAATTTAGTTCTAACCACATCTACTAAAAAACCCTCACTACCGAAAATTAGCATTGTGTCAAAACGGCGCAAATTTCTCAATTTGAATGCGCAAAAAGCGGAAACAAATAAGCTGACTTGTCAATTCCCTATGTTTCAATAGGTTTTTGACGTTTAATCCGTGTTTACCAAATTACTTTATATGGTGAACCCGATGGCACAATGGTTGCATGCGAACGCATAGAAATTAGAAATCTATGGTTCTTAACAGCCTATTGTCCTAAAGGAGCGAAATAATGAGAATTACTCAAGAAGTTAATCAAAATGGTTTTAGACCGTTGGAAATTAACTATGGTCGGCTTGCAAAAGCGGCGCTAATTTTGTCTGGCATAGCGGTGATTGTCGCAAGCATAGCTGCAGGATCAGATGCCAAAGCCCAACCCGTTCCTGGTTATGCAAACGAATTTTCTAGGCCCTATGGCCTAAATCCTGGCGATCAAATCTTGCCATACGATGCCCGCACTCGCGATTTGAATGCAAACCGCACTATCGTAAACGGAATTATTGTTACGGGCGACAGTCTTAGCAGCACATTTCTCGGCTTGAATACAGGTGCCGAAGCTGGTTTTTCTGGCACCGGTTACGCAATTGGCAATCAATTGAACGTCACAACTACCGGCAGTTTCAACACTGTCGTTGTGAATTCAAGTCAAATTAACAACGGAAATCAAACCGTAACTATCAATAATGGCGTAACTTGTGCTTCATCTTGCGCTTCAACTAATTCAACATCTGCAACACAAGTTCTAAACGGGGGTCTCAGCTTCTAATGACCAAATTAAATAAAAAATCACTCATTGCAACAATGGTTGCCGCTTCCTTGGGCTTAACCGCGTGCGCTGCACCAGTTGCGGTTCACAACGGCAATTATGCAAGGCCAATTGGCAATGCGCCGGTTACAGCTAATCCAACACCATATTCTGCTGCATTGGTATGCCTTGGAAATTACGCTAGGGCCAATAATATTCGTGGTCCACGTATCGCTGTTGGCCGAATTTTGGATTATACTGGAAAGTCAGATTATGAAGGTGGCCGCCAAGTAACACAGGGGGGATCGCTAATGGCGATTTCTGCGTTTGGTAAGTCAGGCGCCAGATTAGTTGAACGTTTTGATACTTCGGTTTCTGAGCTAGAGCTTAAATATGCCAACAACCGCCTTATTGGTGATGAGGGTCAAGATTTCCGCCGTATTTTAGCAGGTCAAGTTCCAGGATCTGATTTTTATCTTATTGGTGGTATCACTGAACTTAACTACAATATCCGCTCTGTAGGGACTGATAATTTCATTGGTGACCGTAGGGCAGACCGCGCCAAAGGCATCGTTAATGGCAAATTATACGTCATGAATATTGGCCTTGATTTGCGCTTAATCGACACAAGAACTCTCGAAGTTGTTGATGTGATCTCTTACCAAAAACAAATTGTTGGTCGCGAAATTGGCATTGGCTTCTTCCAATTCTTTGACAATATAACGGTGGACCTTGGCGTTGGTGGGCGCTCGCAAGAGCCTGTCCAATTGGCGGTTCGCTCGGTTATTGAACGTGCTGTCGTTGAAATGATGTCAAACATCTATGGCGTTCCGGGTGCAAGTGCTTGTCAAAGTGCCTTGGGGCCAAATGGCGACCCAATGGGGCCAATCGGCGTGACAGGTGCATTCGTTCCGCGCAGCGAAGCAACTGCAAATAATGGTGATGACAGAGCAGCGCCGGGCGCCTGGAACAATGTTCCAGCACCTACCAGCGCTTTGCGCGGTCGCCGCCACTAAAATTTTCATGGCGGCCCAAAAAGGGCCGCCCTATCCCTCCTGCCCGACCCGCAAAAACTGCGTTTAGGCTTGTACCCAATTTAAGGGCCAAGCAAAATGAATAAAATTAATCTAGGTTCGCTTAAAATCGCGGTTGGAACCGCGATGGTATTGCCACTTGCGGCGTTAATTTCGCCGATTGATGCGGTGGCCCAATCAGCGCCAACTTCGTGCAATGACGTTTTGCAAAACTGCCCATTGGACCGAACACCAAACCTAACCCAAGTTCAAATTGCGCCGGTTTTATCGACAATTACTATTAATGGGCAAACCATTACCGTTAACCCGCCACCAACAGATGGTAGCCCAGCGGAGGTTACGGCGACGGCAATAACCAGCAGTTCGACAGGCATTGGCAACAATATTTCCGCAAGTTCAAGCAATGGTGTTTTGCTCGATTTAGTATCGACCCAAGATCTGAGTGCAAGCGTTGGCGCCGTTAATGACATTACAACAACTGCCGCTGTTCCGGGGGTTATCCTTGCAACCACCACAGCCTATGGCAATACAGCACAGGCGCAAACTTGTTGTGGTGGCATGGACGTAATTGCCGATCAAAGCATAAGTGCGGCAGCGGGAACCGTAAGCGCAAATGGCATTTTGAATACTGCACCTGGGGTAGGCACATTAAGCATGACCACTTCAGCAGTTTCCAACGTCGTTGGCGCGGCGGCAATTAATGGCGCTGTTAGTTTGGTAACGAACCAAAATAATGATGCAGGCCTTAATGCCACTTCAACCGCTGTAATGTGTTGCAACAACGATAGCGCAAGTATTTCGGCTACCGCTACTTCGAACTCATCGCAAAGTTCTTCGGCCTCATCTACCGTTTATAGTTGGGCTGCACAAAATAATCGCGGCGCAATCGACGCAACTGCGATGCTATCCGTCAACAGCGGCACAGCGATTTCAAGCGCCGCTCAAGCAACCGCAAATGTTGCCAGCGCATATAATAATTGGGGCTATACAGAATTGTCCACCGCACAACATGCCGAGGGGCCAGTTTCCTCGCATGCAATATTGACGGCTAATAATTTCGTCTCCTCTGCGACAGCTGGAACTACTTCTCAAGGAAATTTAGCAATCCTTTCCGGTATGGGATCAGACGGTCGGATTAACGCGTATCAAAACATTACCGCCACAAGTGATGTTATTGCGGTTACTGATTGGTCGGGCTTTTCGCAAGGCGGGGTTGGAACCGCGATTGCGTCTGCGTCTGGGAACGGCCTTACGGGGTTTGTTTGCACAATATGCGGTCAAGCTGGTGTTGGGCTCTATGGAAATGTAGAACAGTTGAATGGCGGGAACGTGAGCGCGACAGTTAACATGTCAGGCGGAACCTCAGCATCGATTGTTGCGAGCGCAACTGCTGTTGGCAATAGCGCGAACTTCATTACCCAAGCTGGCGCGAATTAAAATACCAGTCGAATGCCGATATTATATGTCGTGGATTGTATTGGCTCACCCGCTTGTTTTGCCCAATCGGCGGTTTGCCCAAATTTTCGTTCGTGCTTAATATCCAAATATGGTGCAAAACCGCGTGAAAACTCATAGCGAGTCTGCAGGCCAATATTGGCATGGCTCAAACCGTTTCCAAAACCTAATTCGGCATCTTCTGAGCCATTGAAATTTGCTTCAAAATAAGGCTGAGCAATTAGCCTGTTAGTAAGCAACAAATCGTTTTCTTGGCGAAATATTGCACTTATTGCGCCATCATCGCGGACGAATAAATGCGCTTCAGTCTCGAAGAAATAGGGTGCCAAGCCGTTTACACCAGCCACCAAATAGCTGTGACTTTGCGGCTCAAAATCTTGGCGCAAGCCGAGTTGCGCATCCCAAAAAGTCCTAATATTGCGGCTATAAAGCGCCCATAATTCGGCATGCTCAATATCGCCATTTGCGATTTCACCTTCTGATTTAAGCCATAATTTATTATTATCATTGCCATACCAGCCATCTAAATCCCATGAACCAACATTTGAGCCTTCGTCTTGCCCAATGTCGGCTTCAAATCGGAAGGCATGATAATTCGCGCCACCATGATCGTGGTTCATCGCAGGCTCTGCCAATATTGGTGTTGAGGCTAAAGCAGTAAAAAGCGACAAACAATTTCTAATGAACATGTCCATCACCTTGCCGCCTTGTTGATTTGGGCAATGTTTTTGCCACGCTTTCGGGCTCAGATACATTCAATGTCGTCATCATTCCCGCGGCCATATGGTATAAAAGATGGCAATGAAAGGGCCATGCGCCAGGGTTATTTGCACTGAGGATTACTGATTTTGTCTGGCCAGGCGGAACAATTACAGTGTGCTTGTTTGGCATATTTGTTTGCCCATTTTCCAATTGCACAAACATGCCATGCAAATGAATTGGATGCGCCATCATAGTTTCATTGATATAAATTATGCGCACTCGCTCGTCATATCCGACGTCTATCCCATGGCGTGGATCAAAAGTGCGACCATTCATTGTCCAGATATATCGGTGCATATTGCCACCAAGCCGCACCACTATTTCGCGGCTTGGTTCGCGCAGGTCATTTAGTGGGTGACGGCTTTCTAAATCGTCATAGCTAAGTATTTTTGCGCCTTCTGGTGCACTCATTTCCACCCACCCGCTGTTCATTTCCATGTGAGACATGTCCATTTCAGGGTCGTCTTTCATCATTTCGGCCATGTTCATATCACCCATTGTTAGGCGGGCGCGCGGGCGATGGGTTGGTATTTCGCCTTTCATTCCCGCGCGAGGCGCAAGTGAGCTGAGAGCAAACCCTTCACGGTCAAGGGATTCGGCGACAATTGTGTAGGCTTTGTCTTCGGTCGGCATTACGATGACATCGTAAGTTTCAGCGGTTCCCATGCGAAATTCATCTACTTCTATCGGTACAATATCTTGCCCATCTGCAGCCACTACAAGCATTTTTAAACCCGGAATTCGCACATCGAACATTGTCATTGTTCCAGCGTTAATAATCCTTAGTTTTACGCGGTCACCCAAGTTAAAAGGTCCAGTCCAATTTTGAGCAGGGCTTTTGCCATTGACGAGGAAAGTATAACCCGAAACATCTGACAAATCGGTTTCAAGCATTCGCATTTGCCCCCAATCGCGCGCATTTTGTAATGCAGGTGTAAGGCCTTTAGTGCGGGCGTCATTCACCAAATCACCTAAAGTTCTTCGTCTCCATTGGTAATAGTCGGAATCCATCTTAAGGTGGCTAAGGATTTGTGACCAAGTTTCGCGGCTATAATCAGACAAAAGCAAGACATAGTCCATATCAACCGGTTCCGCTTCGGTGCTTTTTGGGGCGATAACAATTGCGCCATAAAGGCCATCTTGCTCTTGGCCACCCGAATGTGAATGATACCAATAAGTGCCAGACTGTACGATTGGGAAACGGTAGGTGAAGGTCTCGCCGGGTTTTATAGCAACCGCGCCATTGAAGCCGGGTGCACCATCCATATTGCCCGGCAATACAATGCCATGCCAATGAACCGAAGTGTCTTCATCCATATTATTTGTAACATGGATAACCGCATCCTCGCCTTCATTGAAATACAAAACTGGCCCAGGGATAGTGCCATTAATCGTGATTTTCGGCGCTTCGCCGCCTATGATTCGCACATTTTCCTTCGCGATTGTTAGATGGTGTTCGCGGGTGGTAGCAGATGTCGGCTTGGCTTTAACAAGTGCAAGCCCAAAGCCAATTACGGCGCTTGATGCAACAGTAGATATCAAAAAGTCACGTCGCTTCATTCTGAGATTGCTTTCCTATAATTCTCACTAATCCTGTTCTGGAAAATTCGATAGAAATTTTTCCGTTTTCCCCATTCGCGCGAAAGTGGCACGAATTTGGCGACCTTATGTCTATCACACGGGCAACGTCCCAGAATGAAACATCAGGAGTTAGAACATGCGTAAATCACAACTTATTGCCACAAGCCTTTTCACTTTGGTTTTGACCCCACTTGCAGCGGTTGCAGGTGGTAATTGCAACCAAAATTGCGCACCACAACCAATGCAAGTCATCAATGGGCAAATTCAATTAGGCGATGCAATTGCGTTCACCAATGTTGTAGTTGGGTCAAGCAATGGGACTGCTCTAACTAGCGCTGCAGCTGGAAACTCTATGAGCGCAAGTTCAACTTTGACACCTATGAATGTTGGATCCAATCAATATTTGGACGGCAATGTAAGTGCTTCAAACACCGCAATAATTGGGAACGCGCGCGGTAACACTGTATCTGTAGCTTCGGCACAAGGTAACGCTGCCCAAGTGGTTGGCTGTTGTTCTAACCTTGATGTTCATGGTGAGCAGATTTCGCAATATGGCAATAACATCACTGCCAGTTCTTATGTTCAAGTTGGGTCATCTGACAATGTAATGTCTTCGGCGCAAGCGTCAGCCAATAATTGGGCAACTGCCTCATATCATGGAACCGTGGCGCAGCACGTTGGCCAATATAATGCGGCCAATGTTTGGGCCGATTCCCATGTTGATGCTTGTTGCAACAATGGCGTGGTCGCATCAAATGCGGTTGCCGTTGCAAACACCAATTCAATGTATGGTCAAGGTTCGACGCTTTATTCTTCGGTAAACCAAAAAAATTATGGAAATGTTGGCGCAAGCGCTATCATTCATAATAATTCGGCCACAAACAATACTGCAGCCGCTAATGCGGTCGCAAACAATGCCACCGTGACCAACGAATTTGGATATGCCCAACTCGCTGGAAATCAAGAAAATTGGGGCAATGTTCATGCACGTTCAGTTGTATTGAATAATGAATGGTCCGGCAGCATGGTTTCATCAGCCAATGCAATGGGCAATTCCGCCTTGGTTTCCAATATTGGTTCTGATGCTGGCATTTATTTAGGCCAAGCCAATTATTCAAATGCGCCAGTAACTGCATACGCTGGAATGTTTGGATCATCATCACATAATGGCGTTGGCGTTGCATCATCAAGCGCAATTGGTAATGCGATAACTGGCTTCACTTGCGCAGGTTGCGGTCAAGGCGGTGTTGCAATGAACTCCAACACTTCGCAATATAACGCGTCAAATGTTGTGGCACACACCCAAGTTGGGGTTGGCACAGCAGGCATGATTTCGGCTTCAGCCACCGCAGTTGGCAATAGCGCGACCTTCATCGCACGCGGCAATTAGTTTTTCGTCAAATAACTCCTGATGAAATAAGGGCGGTGACCATTGGTTGCCGCCCTTTCTTTATGTGGCAAACTAGTCTAGTTGATCGGCAAATATTGGAGAATTATATGGCTGAGCCTGATTGGAATCGCGTTGAAGCGCACTTGAATAAAACATTTGCAACCAGCGACCTTAAGGTCAAAAAGCGCAACGGCGCGCCAGACTCGATGGAAGTCTATAAAGGCGAAGACTTTTTGGGCCTAGTATATTTCGACGAAGATGAAGGCGAAGTGTCATACATGTTCGAAATGGCAATTTTGGATATTGATTTGGGGTAAGCCCTACAAAAACTTCAACATCTCCGCCACCAATGGATGCCTAACTATATCTTCTTGCTGAAGTCTCACCACCGCGACATTTTCCACATTTTCCAGATTATCGGCAATTTGCCCAAGGCCCGACATTTGGGGCAATAAATCTGTCTGATTTGGGTCACCAGTTACAATCATTGTTGAGTTCCAACCCAAGCGAGTGAGGAGCATTTTGAGCTGCCCATAGGTGCAGTTTTGCGCTTCATCAATAACCACAAAAGCATTGTTAAGGGTGCGCCCGCGCATAAAGCCAACCGGTGCGATTTCAATAATCCCTTCTGCCAAAAGCATTTTAAGCCGTTTTGGCGACAATCTATCTGAAAGCGCATCCAACAATGGCCGCAAATATGGGCCAAGTTTATCTTCCAAGTGACCCGGTAAAAAGCCAAGGTTTTCACCCGCTTCAACCGCAGGGCGTGATAATATTATGCGCGACACCTGGCCCGATTCAAGCGCTTCAACCGCTTTTGAAATTGCCAAATAGGTTTTGCCAGTTCCCGCTGGCCCAATCGCAATTACCAGTGGCGCATCATCAATTGCCGCCATCAACAATTCTTGCCCTTCAGAGCGGGCTTTGACATGGCGCAGGAACCTTTGATCCCGACGTTCTTCATCTATCCCAAGCGGCGACCAATTGAAAAGCGAACGAACATTATTTTCGGTGCCTATTTCGGCGGTGTTGATGTCTCTTGCTCTGCGGTTATTGATACGTTTTGCCATGTTTATCACCTTACTCAGTTAATGATGAAAGTTACGCGGAAATACTGGTTTTTACTTGCAGTTGGCCTCCAATTTCTTCAAAAGTCTAAAATCGACTTGCCGCCTTTAGCTATCTGATTTTGACTCACGGTCTGACGCAAATAGAAATTGCAGATACACTGGTTAATAGTTTATTAACGTCACAAAATGTTGTTGGAAATTGAGGAATAAGTTCATGGCTGCATACGAATTGGGCAACGATGCCCCCACCTTCCCGGAATCCGGCAATTATTGGATTGCGCCAAATGCGACATTAATTGGAAAATGTGTTTTGCATGAAAATGCAAGTGTATGGTTTAATGTTGTGATGCGCGGCGATAATGAGCCGATAACAATTGGTGAAAACAGCAATATACAAGATGGGGCGGTCCTGCATAATGATGCCGGTATACCACTTACAATTGGCAAAAATGTAACTGTCGGCCATTTGGCAATGCTTCATGGCTGCGAAATTGGCGACAATACCCTAATTGGCATTGGCGCTGTGGTGCTTAATCATGCCAAAATTGGGAAAAACTGCATCATTGGGGCTAAAACTATTATCGCCGAAGGCAAGATTATACCAGATAACAGCCTTGTAGTTGGCGCACCAGGGCGTATAATTCGCGCAGTTAATGAACAGCAGGTGCAATTTTTGACCGCCTCCGCCCTTCACTATGTTGAAAACTGGAAACGGTATCGAGATAGTCTTTTTCCTTCACGTAGCCAAAATTTGGAGTAAATGTATACAATGAAAAAAACATCCACCATTTTGTTAATTTGTTTTTCGTTACTCGCTTCATCTGTATTGGGGCAAACAATTTCGCAACCTATAACGAACGAATTTGCAAATGGTTCTGATTTAGCTCTTTCTGTTTGGGATAGTATTTGTGACACTGAACCATTAGCGGCAGAGACACCAAGCACTGTTCGGGAATTCGCACAACAAATGGGAATGGAGTTTTATCAACAAAAGAGTTCCGAATATTTTGAAGCGGCTCGAAAGGCCCAAGACAAAACACTCGTTTCTGCAAAAAGGAGAGACAAGCTGTCACGCCCTAATCCGCAGTGTGAAGTAAGAATTTGGCAAAGCCCTGGCGTCGATTTGTTAGCAGCAATAATAAATGGCTTGGGGCAAAGTCACAGAGGGTATTACACAACCAACTGGCTAACGCCGCCAACTATTGTTTCAGCATTTGGGAATTTCAAGGCATTCACAAAGATCCTTGAAAACAATCAAATTCGTCGCGTAGTTTCTGTAAATACTCCGCGACAAGGAAGTCGAGACCCTAGACCCGATTCTATTGTAATAACTGCTTACAATTTTGAAAAGCCAAATCCTAGCGATAGATTTTACCTGCAGGCGAATTTGATTACGTCAAATTGTGTAAATGCAATCCGCGAAGGAAATAGTGTGACAGCCAGTTCATTTGAACTAGCTTATCAGGAAACTAAAACACGCAGAGATGGAACAATAGAGATGCGCGCAAAGGCTGGATTTGAGGCCTCCACTTTGTATTTTGATGCTACAAACAAGTCATGCCACATGTATTTGTCAAACTCTTCATCGACCGCATCTGATTTTAGTGCCGAATTGAAGCGACATTTGGTATTTAACGATTCACTGAATGTGATTTGGTTTTCGCCCGCACATACGATTGCATTTTCAGTTAGAAGACCGGAAAACTCTCTTGATACGGCTGAAACACTAGGACAAGTTATCGTTAGCATAAGCGCTAGGTCTCACAGTTTTCTGTCTTTTGGTATTCCATCTAATTCAGATTTAAGTCGTTAAAATAAACTGCAGTAAAGAAAAATGGAAACTTTATAAATCCGCGCCTGCTGAGGTTTAACGCAGTAACTTGACCTAACGAAAGCATTGACGCATTTGGGTTTTGCCTTATTCATATAGATAGTAAAACAAGGGGCATAAAATGGAAAACTCACAATTTGATTACATCATTATTGGCGGCGGCAGCGCTGGTTGCGTTTTGGCTGCAAGGTTGAGTGAAGATGGCAAAAATACCGTTTTATTGCTTGAGGCTGGCGGTAAAGCTGATGGCCTTTTGGTAAAAATGCCGGCAGGCGTTGGTGAGCTTATTAAGAACCAAAATGCGCATAATTGGGGCTTTGAGACCGAGCCACAAAAACATTGCGCGGGCCGAAGAATGTTTTGGCCTCGCGGTAAAGGCCTGGGCGGATCTAGCTCGATTAATGCGATGCTATATGTCCGTGGTCATGCCGGAGACTATGACCATTGGGCGCAAATGGGGCTAAAAGGTTGGGACTATGCATCGGTTTTGCCGTATTTCAAGAAGTCAGAAAATAACGAAAGTGGTGCTGATGATTTCCATGGCAGTGGCGGGCCGCTTCAAGTTTCCAATGGCCATTCAAAAGCCGAGTTGTTCGGAGTATTTATCAAAGCTGGCGTTGCCGCTGGCTATGCTTATACGCCTGATTTCAATGGCAAAATGCAAGAAGGCGTTGGCCCTTATCAGATGACAATCAATGACGGTGAGCGCTGGAGCACTGCGGCGGCTTTCTTGCGCCCTGCCCTGTCGCGGCCAAACTTAACTTGCGAAACTGGCGCTTTCACCCATAAAATCTTGATTGAAGACGGCAAAGCAATTGGCGTTGAATATTCGGCGGGGGCAGGAGCGCCAACCAAACAAGTTCACTGTAACAAAGAGGTTTTGTTGTGCGCCGGTGCAGTACAGTCACCACAAATATTGCTTTTGTCAGGCGTAGGCCCCGCAGCGGAATTACAGGCTTTGGGGATTGAAGTTAAGGAAAATAGCCCAAATGTAGGCAAAAACTTGCAAGACCATTTGGATATCTCGGTTATAAACGAATGCACAAAACCTATAACTGCCTTTTCGCTGAATAAAGGTCTGAGGCAAATGATGACAGGCCTTAAATACCTTTTCACCAAGCAAGGGTTGGGGCGCGAAAATTTTCTTGAATCAGGTGGTTTCTTGAAGTCCCGCGAAGGATTGGAAATGCCTGATTTGCAATATCATTTTGTAAACGCCGTAATGTGGAACCACGGAAACCGCCCACAAGACCGCGATGGCTATACATTGCATGTTTGCCAATTGCGGCCGGAATCGCGTGGCGAAATCACCCTTAAAAGCACGAATCCTTTTGATTATCCAAAAATTGACGCAAACTATTTGGCAACAGAAGAAGACAAAAGGGCATTGCGCGAAGGACTAAAAATGGCGCGTAAAATACTTGCTGCCGCGCCATTTGATGAATATCGCGGCCCCGAGTTCATGCCAGGAGCGCATGTACAAAGCGATGCCGAAATCGATAAATATGTGGCCGAGTGTTCGGAAACACTTTACCATCCAATTGGCACATGCCGCATGGGTTCGGACAATGCAAGCGTTGTTGATGGGGAGCTTAAGGTCCGCGGAATTGACGGCCTACGGGTAATTGATGCATCAGTCATGCCTACTTTGATTGGCGGCAACACCAATGCACCAACCATAATGATAGCTGAAAAGGCAGCGGACATAATTAGATCGATAAACTAATTTAATTATTGATTGCAAAAATGCACATCAAAATTCCGAAATTATGACCAATTTTACCTTTTAGGAGTATTGAATCCGAAAATAAGAGGATTTGGTAGCCGTGGGAAATCTAATTACTGCACGTTTAGTGAAAGCTGACGAGCTTAATGAAAATGAGTGTATGATTTGGCGCGAAATGTGTGCCCAAACACTTTTGTTCAAGTCGCCAGTGCTTGGCCCAGAATTTTTCCAAGCCGTATCGCAGGTTCGCGAAGATGCTTATGTTGCGATTTACGAAAAGGGAAATGAAATAATTGGCTTTTTGGGGCATCATCGGCGACCGAACGGGTTTGCAAGGCCAATCGGCGCACCATTTTCCGACTATTCGGCACTTATAACGCCGCCAAACCCGCAATTAAATATGCAAGAAGCACTTGGCTTGGCCGGCATAACGAAGTTTCAAACCATAGGATTTGTTGACCCATATGCAACTTGCAACCAAGCTGGGGGGATTGAGGACGAAGCTTTCGGTTTGGATCTCACCATAAATGATGGTGAAAATAATGCAGGCAAGAAGCAGCGTAAAAACGTGAACCGACTTCGCCGCCATTTGGCTGAGGATTTTGGTGATTGCAGATTCGTTTTTGACGACAGGTGCCCCTCAAATTTCAAGAAGGCGATAGAATTAAAAAGGGCTCAAACTAAATTGACTGGCATTCACGATTTTCTGAGCCCAGTCTGGGTCGAGAAGTTGATGATCAATTTGTTTAATGCTGATAGGTCAGGACTGCATGGTTGCTTAATGACGCTCTACGCAGGTGAGGCAGCGCTCGCATTTCATTTTGGCCTAAGACTTGGCCAAAGAATGCACCCATGGGTTGCGACGTTTGATCCTGATTATTTCAAATATTCGCCAGGGCAAATATTCTTAATGGATTGCAAGCAACCTTTGATGGACAATGGAATTGAATATTACGATTTATCAACGGGCGCAAAGCACTATAAAGATACTTTCACCAATACTAGCTTTCCCGTTCGCCACGTATTGATCAAAGCGGACGATGGGGGAGCTAAATCTAAAATTGCGAATGCGGAAAATTTATTTACGCGCATACAACGTCGATTAGACCAAATCGCGTGCTTAGAGCTTGATTTTGCAGGGCGTGCCAAGGGAATCTTCAACGCAGCGACACACATTTCACGCCGCGTGGCGCTTTAACCAATTTCCTTCGGAGTATTATCATGCCGGAAACACAAATAGTTTGGCAAGCGGGCACTTTAGCTGAGTTCCCACAAAAAGAGCAAATTGCAAATCATAATTTGGATAAAAACCCTCTTTTCAATGATGAGGGTCTAATAAAAATAATTGATAATTACCCAAAGAACCGCCTCGAGATTTTTACGATGGGTTACGACCCAAGAGGCTGGGGTGAATGGTATTTAGGCCGACGCGGAAATCTTGACGGACGGCAATTATTGGAAGCGGTAAAAAACGGCCGAATTTGGCTAAATTTGCGACAATGTTGCGATTACAATCCCTTGGTTAAGGCTGAGGGCGAAAAGCTTTTTGATGAAATTAAGGAAAAAACTGGCGTTTCAACTTTCAAGCACGACATGGGGCTACTAATCTCATCGCCCAATGCCCATGTGTATTATCATGCAGATATGCCATTGGTGATCTTAGTGCAAATTAGGGGCACCAAAAAAGTGTATTTGTTTCCTCCAAACGATCCATATATCAGCGATAAGGACAAAGAAGCAATTGCGATAAAGGAACATGATGAACAATTGGAATATCGGCCAGAATGGGATGAAAGCGCGTTTGTCCATGACTTGCAACCTGGCGAGTTCGCCAGTTGGCGGCAAAATGGCCCGCACCGTATTGTAAACCATGATTGCGTAAATGTGTCGTTTTCTATAGAATTTATGACCGCGCAATCAGCATGGCGGGCCAACTTACTTTATGCAAATGGGTGTCTGCGGCGCTATTTTGGCATGAACCCAAGCCTTGAAAAATCATGGAAAATACTCGAGCCGGTGAAAATTATTTATGCCCGCTTTGTTAAGCTATTGGGTGGTTTCAAAGGCCATAGAAGTGTTCGCACGCCTTGCTTCAGTCTTGATGAAAATAGCCTTGGCGTTATTCATTTTGATGAAGGCATTACGCCGCCGATTGCCAAATAAGTGGTTACCAAGCCGCAATCTTGACTTGGAATCAAAAAAAGAATCGGATAGTTTCATTGGTAACTATCTAGCGCGGTGTTAGTTTCATTTTTACATTTTTGGCGGTGTTTTTGCGCACACCGGTTAGGAATCGACTAAAATGGGAAATTATCATAAGCGCACTATTGGCAATCACGAACTTTCTCCTGAAACCCAAATGATGGGGTATGGCTATGATCCTCAATTGTCAGAAGGTGCGCTGAAGCCACCTATTTTCCTAACCTCAACATTTGTTTTCCCAAATGCACAGGCGGGCAAGGACTTTTTTGATTTTGTATCAGGGCGCAAAACGCCGCCGATCGGAACTACTGGCGGACTGGTTTATTCGCGGTTCAACAACCCAAATCTCGAAGTGCTAGAAGATCGCTTGGCGCTTTGGGACAAAACTGAAATGGCGGCGGTCTTCTCATCGGGGATGGCGGCAATTTCGACCGTGTTGCTAGCGTTTTTGCGCCCAAATGATGTGTTGCTGGCTTGCCAACCATTGTATGGCGGCACTGAAACTTTAATTGACAAAGTGATGGTCAATTATGGCATTTCCGCTGAACATTTTCACGATGGTTGTAACCGTGAAATAGCAACCAATGCCGCGAAAAGCGCGATGGCACGCGGTCGCGTCGGGGCAATGATATTTGAAACTCCAGGCAATCCAACTAACGCACTTGTCGATTTAGCCTTGATGGCGGAAATTGCAGATTTTATCGGTCAGGAGCAAGGCTATAGGCCACCAATTATTTGCGACAATACTTTGCTTGGTCCAGTTTACCAGCAAGCAATTGTCCACGGCGCGGATATATGCGTTTATTCACTGACAAAGTATGTCGGCGGGCATTCTGATTTGGTGGCGGGTGGGGCCACAGGTAATAGCAATTGGCTAAAACCAGTTCGAGCGCTGCGCGGTGCGATTGGAACCCAGCTTGACCCCAATACCGCCTGGATGATTATGCGTTCGATGGAAACCATGGCATTGCGCATGGAACGCGCCAATGACAACGCCAAAAAAATCGCTGAATTTCTAAATGTCCACCCAAAGGTTTTTGCAGTTCATTACCTTGGTTTCTTGCCCGAAAATGACCCACGACGAAGAGTATTCGATAGGCAATGCTTGGCTGCAGGGTCAACTTTTGCATTTGAAGTGGCGGGAGGCGAAGCTGCGGCATTTAAGGTCTTGGATAATCTACAAGTAATGAAATTAGCGGTGTCCCTAGGCGGCACGGAAACCTTGATTTCACATCCCGCGAGCATGACGCATTCAGGCGTTCCAATTGCAACGCGTGAACTTTTGGGTGTCTCTGAGAGCTTAATTAGAATTTCAGTTGGTATTGAGAACGCCGATGATTTGATTGCGGATTTGACCCAAGCATTGACCCAGATATAGCAAAAATACTCTAACAAAAAAAAAGCGGCTTGGTGACCCAAGCCGCTAATTTGTGAATTGAAATAACCTATTTGCCGCCACCCAATGAATGAACATAAACAGTTAGAGCGGCAACAGTTTCAGCATCAAGCTTAGCAGACCATGCCGGCATAACACCGCCGCGGCCATTGTGGATTTGCGCCGCAATGTCTTCCCTAGTGCCGCCATATAACCACTCGGCATCAGTTAAATTTGGTGCGCCTTGAGTTACATCACCACCGCCTGTTGCACCGTGGCAAACTACACAATTTGCTGCATAAACTGCGGCACCACGCGCCGCCTTGCCAGCATTTGCACCACTCATTTTGGAAAGTGACATAACATATTCTGTTACATCGCCAACTTGGCCGGCATCAAGCATACCATCACGACCAAATGCAGGCATTGCACTAATGCGGGCTTGGTCATGACCAGATCGTATCCCGAAATTGATACTTTGGCGTATCCCTTCATATGTACCATCCCAAAGCCATACATCGTCAACCAAGCTTGGAAAGCCCTTATTTCCCTGACCGCCCGCACCATGACATGTGGCACAATTGTCATTGAAAGTAGACTTGCCAGCTTCTTGCGCAAACCTGAACAGCTCTTCATCATTCTTAACTTGATCAATTGGCATCGATTGGATTTTTGCGAACATTGGCGCCCGCCCATTTTCCAATGCCGCAACTTCCGTTGCTACTCGACCTCTATCGGAATTATTAAGAAGCCCGTGAGTATATGAGTTGATAGTCGGCCATGCAGGAAACGCTATCCAATACCCAATAGACCAAATAATAGTTGCATACAAAATATACAGCCACCACTTTGGCAATGGGTTATTCAGTTCCTTAATCCCGTCCCATTCATGGCCAGTTGTTTCGACTCCTGAATGATCGTCAATATCGTGTTTAGACATCTTTATTTCTCCACAATCATCGGTGCATCATTGTCTGTAGCAAGAGGCATCAAAGCAGCATTATCAAATTTCTTCTTGTTATTCGGCCACAAGGCGTAAATGCATACGATAGTGAAAACGACCATAAAATAAACGAATCCACCTTGTTGGGCGAAAATAGCGAGGCTTTCATATGTCATGTCTGCCCCCTATCTTAAATTGTCAGCTTTTTGCGGCTCATAGGTACTAAAATCGACCATGGTCCCCAAAACTTGAAGGTAAGCAACCAAAGCGTCCATCTCTGTAACTTTGCTTGGATCGCCATCAAAATCCCTTGCGTTGACTTTACCGCCATATCGAGCTTGAAGTGCGCTTGAATCTGCCATTGGATCTGCTTGTGAAACTAAATCCGCTGCGGCATTATCAATTGCATCTTGTGTATATGGAACGCCAACCCGCACATTAGCCATCAAATGTTTGCCAATGTGTTCGGTATTCACAATCTTATGCTTCAAAAATTCGTATGGAGGCATAACAGATTCCGGTACAACCGATCGTGGGTCTGCTAAATGGTCAACCTGCCAAGCATCTGAATATTTGCCGCCAACCCGAGCCAAATCAGGCCCAGTGCGTTTTGAACCCCATTGAAATGGGTGATCATACATTGACTCTGCAGCCAATGAATAGTGGCCATAACGCTCAACTTCGTCACGCAAAGAGCGTATCATTTGCGAGTGGCAAGTATAACACCCCTCGCGAATATAAACGTTCCGACCAACCAATTCCAAAGGTGTATAAGGCCTTACACCATCCACTTCTTCAATGGTTGATTCAATTTTGAACATGGGTGCAATTTCTATCAATCCACCAATGCTAACTACTAGAACAATTCCAAGCGTCAAAATAAGCGAGTGACGTTCAAAAATACCGTGATTTTTTAGTAACATTTTGCGTCCCTCCTCTATGCCGCTTGGGCTTCAGTTAGTGGTTCACGAGCCGCGACATCGCCTTTGGCTGTGCGCCATAAATTGTAGGCCATGACACAAGCACCAGCCATGAACATTAACCCGCCAACTGCCCGAATTATGTAATAAGGTTTCATTTCTTTTACAGATTCTACGAAACTATATTCCAAGAAACCGAATTCATTATATGCGCGCCACATTAGGCCTTGCATAATTCCTGACACCCACATTGAAGTAATGTAAAACAGGATTCCAATTGTTGAAAGCCAGAAGTGAGCTTCGACCAATCTTTCTGAATATAAACGTTTGCGCTTCCACAACCATGGTGTCAGACAATATAGTGCACCGAAGCTTACCATACCGACCCAACCCAAAGCACCCGAATGAACGTGACCAATAGTCCAATCAGTATAGTGAGACAAAGAGTTCACCGCTCGAATAGACATTGCTGGGCCTTCAAATGTTGACATACCGTAGAATGCAATCGATGCAACCAGCATACGAAGCACTGGATCTGTGCGGAGCTTATCCCATGCGCCTGAAAGCGTCATAAGGCCATTAATCATACCACCCCATGACGGCATCCAAAGAATAATCGAGAAAGTCATACCCAAAGTCTGCACCCATTGCGGCAAAGCAGTGTAGTGTAGATGGTGTGGACCTGCCCACATATAAGTGAAAATCAATGCCCAAAAGTGGATAATTGACAATTGATATGAATAAACAGGGCGCTCGGCACGTTTAGGCACGAAATAATACATGATGCCCAAAAAGCCTGCAGTAAGGAAGAAACCAACCGCATTATGACCATACCACCATTGCGTCATGGCATTTTGCACGCCCGAAAACAATGAATATGCTTTTGATGACCAAGGCGAAACCGGCACCGCCAAATTATTGACAAGGTGAAGGATGGCAATTGTCACGATGAATGCGAGATAAAACCAATTCGCAACATAAATGTGCGGCTCTTTGCGCTTCCAAAGTGTGCCTAAAAAGACCACCAAATAAGCAACCCAAACAATGGTAAGCCAGATATCAACCACCCAATTTGGTTCGGCATATTCTTGCCCCGAAGTTACACCAAGAATATAACCTGTGGCCGCGGTTACAATAACTAAATTATAACCCCAAAAAACGAAAGCCGGCAAAAGCCCACCAAATAACCGTGCGCGGCTGGTGCGCTGAACAACATAAAAACTAGTCGCCAACAAAACGTTTCCGCCAAATGCGAAAATAACGCCCGAAGTATGTATCGGACGCAGGCGACCAAAATTAAGGAAACCAAATTCCTTAAAATACAAATAGTCAGGGAAGGCCAATTGGCTAGCGATTACAACACCAACCAACATGCCAACAATGCCCCAAAAACTTGCCGCAAATACGCCGGCCTTGATAACACCGTCGAGATAAACAGTTTCATCAATCGCTAGTTTGCCCTTTGAACCAGCAAATGCAATTGCAAATAATCCCAAAGCAAACGCGCCCGTAAAAATCGCAGCAATAACTCGCATACCTAAATCATACGCCAGTGCGGTTGCACTTATGCCCCATAGCAATCCAAGTGCGCAAATGACGCTTACAATCAAAACGTCAATTCTCTGCCCTGGCTTGCCAAACCCTGTAAGCCGCAGTGGCACGGCTAGTGTCGCATCGCTCATCGAAGCACCCCTCAAAAAATGTCCTAAATCGACTCATGGCCGATTTTGTTACTGACTTCATACCAAACATTACAGTTTGTAAAGGTTCTTTGCCACGTTTGCACAACAATGTGGCCATGACTTAATGTCGCACCAAATTGGGCAGCATTGGGCAGATGCCGCATTAAAATATTCGCAACTAGGCGCGCGCAAATGTCGCGGCATTTTAAGCGCTCTAAAAGTAAATTGCGCTTTACAAGACTTCGAACCTTGGCTTAAATATTATCGCATTGTGTGGTCATGCCGTGCCAAGTTTGTAGTGGGGTTTAATTATGTCGGATAAATCAAAGGCAATATTGCAATATGAAATCGAATATAGTGCCGACAATTTAATTGGCGCCGCGATTTGGTTCATTTCGGGCTTAGTTGCAACCTATTTGACTACTATCTCACCTGAAGCGCAACTATCGGGGCAAGCATGGTGCAGCCTATTTAGCCCGCAACATTACGTGTTTTCCGACTTTATGGCATTTGGCCATTGCGGCTGGTGCTATGTTGCCGTCGCCGCTTTTGGCGCAAGCGGTTTGAGCCTGTTTAAAAAAGTGTGATTGTCGCGCCAAATTGCAATAGTGAAGTAAAAAACGGCATAGAATCACATAAAGGAATTGAAAGCCATAATTTCTAGCACATTGCGTTCTTGCATTTTGCTCCCCCTTCCCTTATAGCACCGCTTCCTTTGAATCATCGGGCTAACATGGCATGCCTTGGTGGTTTTTTCGGCTTTGTTTTAAACAGAGTCTCCTTTTTCCTTACGGAGTATGAAATGCCTAAACTAAAGACTAAAAGCGGCGTCAAAAAGCGCTTTAAGATAACTGCGACTGGTAAAGTCCTTGCGGGCCCTGCTGGTAAGCGTCACCGCCTTATTTCCCACAATTCAAAGTATATTCGCCAAAATCGCGGCAATTCGGTTATTTCCGATGTTGAAGCTACGCGGATTAAACTTTGGGCGCCATACGGCATAGCATAGGGAGATTTGAAAAATGGCAAGAGTTAAAGGTGGGGTTACCACCAAAGCACGTCGCAACAATATCCTTGAAAGAGCCAAAGGCTATCAAGGGCGCCGTAAAAACACTATCCGCACTGCCACCGCCGCCGTTTGGCGCGCTGGGCAATATGCATATCGTGACCGCAAAGTTCGCAAGCGCAATTTCCGTTCGCTTTGGATCCAACGTATTAACGCTGCGGTTCGCGAATTTGACATGACATATTCAACCTTCATCAATGGCCTAACCAAAGCTGGCGTTGAAGTTGATAGAAAAGTAATGTCAGATTTGGCTTATTTTGAACCTGCGGCATTTAGTGCGCTTGTAGAACAGGCCAAAAAAGCACTGGCGTAACTCAACTAAAATTTTTTGCTGCGCAAAATAATTTGAGTTGGTCTAACAGGAGTAAAATTTTCAAAAAGCGTGGTTTTTGAAAATTTCCGCATATGCTTTAAGAGCCCGAACGATGTTCGGGCTTTTTGCTTAATTCACCATTGAAAATTTGCTTGGAATCCGCCATAGCGGCTCACGCATGATGGAATTGAAAATGACCGCAAATATTGAAGAATTGGAAGCCGATTTAATGGCACAACTTGCCGCAGCAAATGATGCGGCGACATTGGAAGAATTGCGGGTTTCCGCGCTTGGTAAAAAAGGTTCGGTTTCCGAGCTTCTAAAAGGCATGGGTTCAATGTCACCCGAAGACAGGCAGGTTTTTGGTCCAAAAATAAATGGCCTAAAAAACAGTCTTAACGACGCCATAAATGCCAAAAAGTCGATTTTGATCGATACCGCCTTGGATGCGCGGCTATTGGCCGAAAGGCTCGATGTAACTTTGCCCGCATATCCGCGCGCTGCTGGCACAATTCACCCTATCATGCAGGTGTTTGAGGAGGTTGCGGTTATTTTCGCCGATATGGGTTTCACGGTAAAAGAAGGCCCAGATATTGAGGACGATTTTCACAATTTCACCGCGCTGAACTTCCCTGAAAAGCACCCCGCGCGCGATATGCACGATACGTTCTTTTTTCAGCCAAATCCTGATGGTGAAAGAAAGCTTTTGCGCACCCATACATCGCCGGTGCAAATCCGCACCATGATGAATGAAAAGCCACCAATTCGAATTGTTGCACCTGGGCGCACTTATCGTTGCGACTCGGATCAAACCCACACGCCAATGTTTCATCAAATCGAAGGTCTGGTGATTGAAGAAGGCGTCCATATGGGGCATCTTAAAGGCGTGTTGATGGAGTTTTTGGCGCGATTTTTTGAAGTGGAGGAAGCCGCAGTACGTTTTCGTCCGCATCATTTTCCTTTCACCGAACCTTCAGCCGAAGTAGATGTGCGATGTGACCGTTCGGGCCGAGAGCTTAAAATCGGAACTGGCGATGATTGGCTCGAGATTTTGGGTTGCGGCATGGTTCACCCGAATGTTTTACGTCAATGTGGCATTGACCCAGAAGTTCATCAAGGCTTCGCATTCGGCTTGGGAATTGATAGGCTCGCGATGTTGAAATATGGCATTCCAGATTTGCGCGATATGTTTAATTCGGATGTCCGCTGGTTAAAGCACTTTGGGTTCGAACCTATGGTATCGCCGAATTTGGCAACTGGATTGAGCCGCTAGGAAGACAAAAATGAAGTTTACAATATCTTGGCTTAAAGATTATCTCAAAACCGACGCGGCATTGCCGCAGATTGTCGAGGCCATGACTATGGCTGGCCTTGAGGTTGAAGAAGTTATTGATCCCGCCGCAAAACTTGGCGCGTTTTCAGTTGCAAAAATTTTGGACGCCAAACAGCACCCAGATGCCGATAAATTGCGAGTTTGCCAAGTGGAAACCAATCTCGGGAACTTGGAAATTGTTTGTGGGGCGCCAAACGCGCGCGCTGGCCTAACCACAATTTTTGCGCCTTTGGGCACGTGCATTCCATCAAACGGCATGGTCTTGGTGGCAAAGCCGGTTCGCGGAGTGGTCTCCAACGGCATGATGTGTTCATATGAGGAGCTTTGCATTGATGGTGATAGTTCCGGGATTATTGAATTACCAAATGATTTGGCGGTTGGAACACCTGCCTCCGAAGCACTTGGGCTTAACGATGCGGTTATTGATTTTGAAGTAACCCCCAACCGCCCCGATTGGCTTGGTGTCAATTCAATTGCGCGCGAATTGGCGGCAAGTGGCTTGGGCGAATTCAAAGATAGAGAAATAAATGCCAATGCAGGCTCATTCCCTTGCCCAGTCAAAGTAACAATTGAAGCACCAGAGGCCTGCCCGCAATTTGCAGGCCGTTTGGTTAAAGGCGTTAAAAATGGCCCCAGCCCGAAATGGCTGCAAGATAGGCTTGTCGCAATTGGCCTTCGCCCAATCAATGCGTTGGTCGATATTACCAATTTTATTTCATATGATCGTGCACGCCCACTTCATGTCTATGACGCCAAGAAATTGCAAGGCAATATTTGCGCGCGAATGGCAAAAACTGGCGAAAGCTTTGAAGGCTTGGACGGCAATATTCATGAATTGAAACCAACCATGTGCGCAATTACAGACGATAGCGGCGTGATTGGATTGGGCGGTGTTTTGGGCGGCGCTTCGACTGGCTGCGATGAAAACACCACCGAAGTCTTTATCGAATGCGCGTATTTCACACCGCTTAACATTTTCCAAACTGGCCGTGCAACCGGAATTCAATCAGACGCCAAATACCGTTTTGAGCGTGGCGTTGACCCTGCATTTGTGGTTGGCGGTATTGAGCTTGCTACACAAATGGTTCTTGAATTTTGTGGCGGCGAAGCATCAACGCTTCAAGTCGTTGGCAATGCACCGGCTTTGCCGGAAAACATAATTTTTCCAGTCAATGAATTGAAGCGCCTTACGGGTATTGAATTGGCAGCGAGCGATATAATAGCTGTTATAGGAAAGCTAGGTTTTGCGGCCAAAGATTTGGGCGATGGCAAACTTGATGTAACGGTTCCTTCATGGCGCGGTGATTGCAAACTATCGGCAGACATTGTCGAGGACATTGCACGGATTCACGGCTTTGATAAGCTGCCATTGGCACGCCTTAACACGCCAAAAAATCGACAACTGATTGGCCCTGCGAAAGCGCGGCTTAATGTTGCTCGGCGCGCTTTGGCTTCGTTCGGATATAATGAGGCAGTGACATGGAGTTTTGTTTCCCATGAAGCAGCCATTCTTTTTGGCGGAAATGAAGAAGACAAAACTTTAACGCTCGCTAATCCGATTTCGGACGAGCTTGCAGTAATGCGGCCTTCTGCTCTTATTAATCTTATTTTGGCGGCGGGACGCAATATCAATCGAGGGCAGAGTAATGTCGCACTATTTGAAGCTGCACCCATTTATTTAGGCGATGCCCCTTCCGATCAAAAGGGCGTAATTGCGGGCATAGTGACCGGTACAGACCGCCATTTCACTGGGAAAAAAGCTGCTGATGTTTATTCCGTGCAAGCTGATTTAATGGCGGTTCTGGCGGCATTGGGCACGCCGATCGGTGGGCTTATGTTAACAAATGGCGCAAATAGTCATTGGCACCCTGGACGCGCGGGTTCATTAAAAGTGGGGCCAAAAGTCTTAGCGGCAGAATTTGGCCAAATTCACCCTCGCGTCTGTGAAAAGCTTGGTGTCAAACAAGCAGTTTTTGGCTTTGAGATTTTTGTTGATAATTTACCGCAACCAAAACAAAAGCCTAATAAAGCGAGAGCCAAACTTGAATTGTCGCCTTTCATGCCATTGACGCGGGATTTTGCATTCCTGTTGCCGCGTGAAAACTCGGCAGCCGAATTGGTGAGAGTTATTTCGAATATCGACAAGAGCTTAATCGAAAAAGTACAGGTCTTTGATGAGTATCAAGGCCAAGGTGTGCAAGACGACATGACATCACTGGCAATAGAAGTGACAATTAGCCCTAAAACTCAAACCCTAAATGACACAGAAATTGAAGCTTTGAGCGGAAAAATAATTAATGCCGCCGCAAAAATTGGCGCAAAATTGCGCGGTTAATTTAATAGCCAAAGGTGGTTTCTTCGGCCTTATTAATCAAACCCTAACAGTTTCAGCGCTATTGCGACTTGTATGAAATATGAAAAAGGGACAATTCAAGCTGATGCCGAAGGCGTGCATGGTTCAAGGTTTAGCCTTCGAATTTTGGCTCTTTTTGGTGCCTTCACTTTTGTTGTAGGTTTCGCCATTGGCGGAGTCATTGCGCCTTATTGGATGTTCGACCCAAAAGGCGGCGATACCAACATTGCCCAACCTGAAGGGGACCAGCAAAAAAGCGCCTTAATGACATCTATCAGAGCGCAAACAGTTTGGGCAGCTCCGATGGAAGGAACCGACCCAATTGCAACAGGCCTTTCGGTGGAGCAAGTAATTGCTGTTTTCCAAGAAAAAGCCACAAAGAATGGCTTTACCAGCACTTTAGAACTAGGCAGTGTAAATGGTTCAGTAGAAGCGCGGCTAAGTTTCGATAGGAATGAAAATGCTGCAACAATCGCGGCTGCGCCACAGGCAAAGATCAATATTCCAAAGTCCATTGTTTTAGTTTTTGGGGCAGGCCAAACCCCCGGTTCGATAATTCTTTTGTCGGTAAGGGAAGACGGCAAGCAATTAAGCGCAGGAAAGATTTTCATAGATTTAGTCGGATACGGTGGCACAATTCCCGAGCTCGCTTCTGGTCAATATTTAACGCCCAAAGGCATATTTGAAATCAGAATGGGGAATAATCAACCCGCCGCCTTTATAGACGGAAAGCAGGTTTACCCAATCGCCGAGCAAACCAATGGCATTCCTTTGCCTGCAATAACCAAAGAGAAGGCTAATGTGGAGCAACCAACCCACACTTTGCAAGTTGCAGGTTTTGAGCCAAGTCGCGGAACATTTCAGAACCGTTTAATACTTATTGAAAGCGCACTTTCTGCGCAGCCTTGCACATCGCGTCTAATAATTGTCGATGTTCCGCACGATAAAGTCGTCGTGCTAAGCAACATGCTTTTAACACCAAGACTAAATCTGAGGAACGCACGTAATTCTTTCATAATTAGTGGGTTGTGCGAAATCGGCGCAACCGATAACAAGGATCAATCTAACTACTCACTCGAAGCTAACTTTAATTTGTTGAATGGCTCGCTTGGATTTAACCGAGTGCCAATTATAGCACCGATACCTAACACTGCCCTGACCCCAAATAGTGCGGCCAATCAAAGGCCGGGTAGCGAATGGCGAAATGTTTCACCTACCCGAATCGCTTCCCCAATAGGAACAGGTGGGGCAATACTATCCTTAGCCTGTCGCCCGGGTGGCGGCATTTCAATTAGTGCATCAGGGCTTAGTGCGCCGGCCAATGGATCAACAACTGGCATCGTTGGATTCGGCTCTTCATCGGCCAATGCTACTGCTAATATGCGCTTCATAGCAGCAGCAAATACTTATGATTTTTCCATTAATACGCCCGGGCAAAATGATGCTGTTCTAAGAGTTTTGCGTAGCAGCGGCCAAATCACTTTGAACGCCGCTGGTTCAAGCCGAAGCTATGCTGCCCCTGGTGCCTCGCGCGTTAATGCGCTGATTGCGAGTTGCCAAGCAAGCAATCAAAATGCACCAGCGCCGGCCATAGTGCCAAAAGCCTCACCCGCCGCAATTGTACCTAATGTCGCCGCACCTGTGCCCAAACGTCAACCATCAAATGAAGCCCAAGCAGTTGATGCGCCGAAAAAGGCAAAGCCAATTGCCCATCAGAAACAATGATTTTCGAAAAAGCTGCTGTACGAGCGATATCTTACGGCCTATAGTCATAACGAATAGTTCGGCGGTATGTGCCGCTCGAAATTCGACAATCTGTCATAGCTGGTTGAAAGCGCATGGTAAATGCGTCTGAAATTGCAGCTTGTTCAAAATAGCCGGGTGCAGTTGAACTAAAAATTACAACATTTGTTACTCGGCCACGCTCATTAACGCTAATCTCAACGCCCAATCTTGCAAAGTTTATTCCCGCGGCAATTGCACTTTGGGGATAAGTTGGGTTACGTGCAAAATTTCCCAATGAAATTGGCCGAGGTGCGAAATTTTGAAGGCCGCACGGCATGTGAATAATTGGCGGCGGCGGCGGTGCAATGGCAACAGGGGGCGACGGCAAAATTCTAGGTATATTGTTCGGCTGCGCATGAACTTGATCTTGCGAATCAATTGGTGTCTTTGGCGCAATTTCATCGCCGGGCAATTCGTTTATTCGCGCGGCTATTGCTATATTAGAATAAAGTAGAGCACTTAAAAGTATAAACAAGAATCGCATTCGCGCCCCACAACAATACAAATGGTGTCGAAATTTCTACCATTAATGGGTCTTTTCACAATGGGTTTTTCACAATCCCCAATGCCTAATTCATTAACTCGCAGCGATATTGAGAATATGTTCTTCCAAATCATATTCTTTCAACTTACGATAAAGGGTCGAACGGCCAATCCCCAAGCGCCGCGCAATTTCTGTCATATGGCCTGCATATAAATCTATCGCATATTCTATCAAATCGCGCTCGATATCTTCTAAAGTGCGCAAATGGCCGCCAACATCAAAAATTGCAACCGAACCTACGCTTTCACCATTCGCCAAGAATTGCGGCACCAGAACATTATTGTTGGCAATTTCACCAAGCGCAATTTCAGGCGTTTCGTTCGCTGCAACCGGCAAAACCTCTGGCAAGCTTGATACCAATTGCGGGAAATCTTCATTGGTTAGGAAGTCGCCATCACACAAAACCATTGCGCGATAAATCATGTTTTCCAATTGGCGAACATTGCCGGGCCAATCGAAAGCTTGCAAAAGGCCTATTGTATTTGGCGATACACCAATAATTTTCCGGCCCATTTCACTGTTAAAACGTGCAACAAAATGTTTTGTTAGGCCCGGAATGTCTTCTTTGCGATCCCTTAATGGCGGCGCATCAATTGGAAACACGTTTAGGCGATAATATAAATCTTCGCGGAATTTGCCCGCTTCAACCAGTTTGGTCAAATCCTTATTGGTGGCGGCAATAATGCGCACATCAACCTTAACTGGGCGCTTGGCCCCGATTGGGTCTACCTCGCCTTCTTGCAAAGCACGCAATAATTTGACCTGCATTTCAAGTGGCAACTCACCAACTTCGTCCAAAAACAAAGTGCCGCCATCGGCCTCTTGGAACTTGCCCAAATGGCGATCCGATGCACCTGTGAACGAGCCTTTTTCATGGCCAAACAAAATTGATTCCACCAAGTTTTCAGGAATAGCACCGCAATTAACTGTAACAATTGCACGGTGTGCACGCTCTGACTCGCCATGAATTGAACGGGCAATTACTTCTTTCCCGACACCCGATTCACCCAAAATCAAAACTGGGATATTGGCCGACGCAGCGCGCTGCCCAATTCGGATTAATTGCTTCATTGAAGCAGCCCCGGCCACCATATCAGCAAAAGACATAGAACCAGAAGCACGTTTTTTGAGCCGCTTAACTTCGCCAGTCAGTTCACCCATTTTTAGGGCATTGCGAATTGAAACCAAAACACGTTCAGGGCTTGCTGGCTTCACGAAAAAATCATTCGCGCCCGCCTGCATCGCCTTAACCACGGTATCTATGCCGCCAGATGCAGTTAAAACCACCACCGGCAAATCATCACGCTTCAGGCGGATTGCGGCCAGTGCCTCCATGCCCGAAACCCCTGGCATAACTAAATCAAGCATCACCACATCAATCGCAGGGTCATTTGCCTGCGCAATTGCTTGTGCGCCATCTTCGGCAATGCGGGTTGCAAAACCTTGACGCTCCACTGCTGCTTGAAGCAAACGGCGTTGTGCGGGATCGTCATCAACGATTAAAACTGTCTTTGTCATTTTACCACCATACGGCCCGATATTTTGGGCTTTTGAGGCTTTTGCCCCTTATTAGTGATACCTATACCGACAAAAAGTTAAAATATTGCCCTATTTTGGGACAGTGAGGTGGGAAAAGACGTAGGCACTTGGATTTTCCTGCCAAACCTAACATATAGATAACTTGACCGTTATCTGCGGTTCAGATTTAATTGCTATGATGTTGTTTCCAAATAATTGGTGTTTGAAGTTAGAGTTGAGATGAAAAAAATTAATAAGAAAATTCTGGCTGTTTTGGCCTTGGCAGTTTCGGGCATTGTTTTGTCCGCGGCGCCGTCTGTTGCCCAAAATCAAAGCGTGCGGCCTTTGCCGGGTTATTGGCGCTTTAGCACAACAGCCGTTGGGTTGTTCCGTGATAGTGATGAGCATTGTCTGTCGCAGGCCGAAGTGGACAGGTTTTACAACAACCCGTGCAAACGAAATAGTGTTTGTGTTTACACCACCAAGGTAATGCAGCCTAATGGCACCGTGGCGTTTGATGGCACTTGGACAGACCGCAAGCACCGCGTTACCCGCGTCCGCGCAAATGGTAGCCTTTTGCCAAGCCAAATGACGTTAAGCGGAACCGCAACTTATGGGTTGCGCATTCCATTTAATTTTACCGCAACACGAATTTCGGCAACTTGCCCTTGATTTGCTGTCATCCCGCACTTGTTGCGGGATCTCATACGGTACGAGATCCCCGAATAAATCGGGGATGACAATTACACGCCCTTTAGCGCTTCAACTAAATCCAACTTTTCCCACGAGAAGCCGCCATCGGCATCGGGGGCGCGACCAAAGTGGCCATAAGCTGCGGTGCGGGCGTAAATCGGGCGGTTTAGGTTTAGGTGGCTGCGGATACCGCGCGGAGTTAGGCGCATAACTTCGCCCAAGCGCTTTTCCAAAGCGTCCAAATCGCATTTTTCGGTGCCATCACAATTTGCGTAAATTGACAAAGGCTCGGCAACGCCAATCGCGTATGATAGCTGAATAGTGCAACGATCTGCAAGACCTGCAGCAACCACGTTTTTCGCCAAATAGCGCGCAGCATAAGCAGCCGACCGATCAACTTTCGTTGGGTCTTTGCCCGAAAATGCGCCGCCGCCATGGGGCGCCGCGCCGCCATAAGTGTCCACAATGATTTTACGGCCAGTTAAGCCAGTATCACCATCGGGGCCGCCAATTACGAATGCGCCAGTTGGGTTAATGTGCCACGCGCAATTGGCAGATATTGGCAAGTCATCGCCCAAAACACCCTCAATATAAGGGCGTACAAGGGCAGAGATATCTTCTGATGTCATATTTGCATCAAGATGTTGCGTGGAAAGCACTATTGAAGTGGCTTCGGCTGGGCGACCATCGACATAGTGAACTGTTACTTGGGATTTAGCGTCGGGGCCAAGCCAGGCTTCTTTCCCACTATGGCGAACTTCGGCGAGTTTTTGGAGGATTTTATGCGAATATAATAGTGGCGCCGGCATATATTCTTTGGTCTCGTTGGTGGCATAACCAAACATAATGCCTTGGTCACCTGCGCCTTCTTCTTTGTTTCCAGTGCTATCAACGCCTTGGGCAATATGGGCCGATTGTGGGTGAAGCAAAACTTCGATTTCGGCTGTTGCGTGATGGAAGCCTTCTTGCTCATAGCCAATGTCTTTAATGGCAGCACGAGTTGTGGCGATGATTTCATCGTTGGAAATATCGGCCTCACAACGGGTTTCGCCAGCAATTACAACCCGATTTGTGGTTGCCAAGGTTTCGCAAGCCGCGCGTGTGACCCAAGGATCCAAGCCTTTTTCGATGGTTCTGCCGAAGAAAAGGTCGACGATCTCGTCGGAAATACGGTCACAAACTTTGTCGGGATGGCCTTCTGAAACGCTTTCTGAGGTGAAAATATAATTGCTACGCGCCACTTAATGCTCCAATTTATAGGAAGTTCAATTGAAAAAGACTTAAATACATCTTTATATGTTGAAATCAACAAAAATTACATAGATTCTGCAAATTACTTTCCTATCTCCCCAATTCTATAATTTTCGAAATCTTCGTAACTTGCTGTTTCCAAGAATGCCGAAGCCCGAGAATCGATAATCAAGTCACTGCGTTTTAAGTTGCGCGATAGGCTTAACCCTGCCAAGGAGCGACAACGCGATAGCGCGACATAGGTGTGGCCATGCGCGAATGCGCCGCGACCAAAGTCAATATGCACCTTGTCAAAACTGAGACCTTGCGCTTTATGGATTGTCAAAGCCCATGCAAGTTTAAGCGGTAGTTGTTTGAACGTTCCAATAGTTTTGCGCTTTGGCTTGTCGTTTTCGTCAATGTCATAAGCGAAACGCTCCCAATCTACGGCCTCAACTTCGTGGATGTGGCGGCCGATTTTCACTTTTACACTGTCTTTCAAAAGTTCGTCGACAATTGCCAAAGTGCCATTTACCCAACGCCTATCCAAATCGTTGCGCAAAAGCATAACTTTTGCCCCTATTTTAAGTTCCAACTCCATCTCAGTTGGAAACAATCTATCGTCGAAATTCCCTGAAGTTTCCCCGAAATATACTTTCGACCTAGAGCTGATTGCAGCCATTTCTTTGTCATTAATTCGGCGTGCGCCATCATTGGTTGTTGTTAAGATAACGGATTCGCCACTATTATCATCAGGGGTCGGTGTTATCCTTTGATCCAAAAGTTCTGCATCATTTCGTGTAACTTCGCCGATGCGTAATCTATTTAGTATATCGAGAAAATGTGGCTCGGTTTGCCGAAACGCATGGGTTAATTCAATTACGGACCAGTCCAATTGTTTGACACTTGGCGCGTCAAAGAAAAAAGGCCCACCATACCAATCATCTAATAACGTCACTTCCTCACCGCGAACAATTGGTGGCAATTGGGCTGCGTCGCCTACACACATCAACCTAACTCCACCAAAGGGTTTTGGCACGCCGCGGTGGAGGCGCATTGATCTATCAATCGCGTCCATCAAATCTGAACGCACCATCGAGACCTCGTCGATAACCAGCAAATCAATGTTTCGCAAAATCCTTCCTTCGCGAACTCTGCGCACATCTTGCGGCCGAATTAGGCTAGGAGGCAGCTTAAAAAGCGAATGGGCCGTTTGCCCACCGGCGTTCAACGCCGCTATCCCTGTCGGTGCAATTATTATTGCTTTTAATGACGTTTTCTCAAGGAAATTTCTTAAGAAAGTGGTTTTCCCGGTTCCGGCTCGGCCAGTCAGATAAATGCTATTGCTTGTTTTCTCAATGAACTTACCAACATCTGAATAAGTTTCTTCATCGTTTAGACCTTGACCATGCTCACAAGATTCTGCCGCAACTTCCCCAGTGGCACTTAGCAATGCCGCCCACGCTTTTTCTGGGTGATCATTTTCAAAACTGGCTTTGATAGAACCTCCTTCAATAAAAAGCGCCACATAGTTATCGCCCTTTCTCACCAATCTTGCGATACCATTTCGAATCTTATTCTGTCTTATAGTTTCCATTATCGCATGTTCAGAAAACTGTAGGATAGGTCAATAGAGAAATATTTTCTTTGGCGCTGCTTGAACATAGAAAAAACTCCTTCAATTATGGATTTAAGCTTCGCGCTGATAGTGTATTATCGAAGCATATCTGAAGGACAGGCACTTAATGACCAACCAACCCCAACCAACCCGCGCACATAACAAAATATATAATAACATTACAGAAACAATCGGTGCTACACCATTAGTTCGCCTCAGTGCTTTGGCAAAAAAATATGGAGTTAGGGCCAATATCCTTGCGAAATTAGAGTTCTTTAATCCAATTGCATCGGTCAAAGATCGCATCGGCGTTTCGATGATTTCAGAGCTGGAATCATTGGGTATAATCAAGCCAAACACTGTTTTGGTTGAGCCAACTTCTGGCAATACTGGCATTGCATTAGCATTTGTGGCGGCACAGCGTGGATACAAGTTGAAGCTTGTTATGCCAGAAACAATGTCAATTGAGCGCCGCAAAATGCTGGCATTTTTGGGCGCCGAGCTTGTCTTGACACCCGGTGCCGAAGGCATGAAAGGGGCAATTGCCCGCGCTCAACAAATTGTGGATGCCGACCCATTGGCGATTATTCCCGGCCAATTTATCAACCCTGCCAATCCAGCCATTCACCGCAAAACCACAGCCGAAGAAATTTGGCAAGATACGGCTGGCGAAGTTGCAGCTTTTGTAGCTGGCGTGGGCACCGGCGGCACCATCACCGGTGTTGGGCAAGTTTTGAAACCGCGCTTACCAAATATCAAAATCGTCGCGGTGGAGCCATCGGCATCGCCAGTATTATCGGGCGGCGCGCCCGGTCCACATAAAATTCAGGGCATTGGCGCTGGCTTTGTGCCCGAGGTTTTGGAGGTGGGTGTCATTGACGAGATCATCCAAATATCTAACGAGGAGGCCTTTGATACTGCGCGAGAACTAAGCGTAACCGAAGGGATTCCAGGTGGCATTTCATCCGGCGCAAATGTTGCAGCAGCACTAAAACTTGGTGCCCGCCCAGAGTTTGAGGGTAAGAATATCGTTGTGATAATACCAAGTTTTGCCGAGCGTTATATTTCCAGCGCATTATTTGAAGGCGTGGGTGAGTAGTTAGCCCACATAAAGCATTGCGACATTGCATCTTTCATATTCATGGCCGAATAAGTCCATGACTTCTTGACTATGAATAAATCCGAGTTTTTCGTAAAGATGAATTGCGGCTTGGTTTTTCTTATTGGTTAAAAGAAATAACTTTGTGATTTCCATTGTCTTTGCTTTTTCCAAAGTTGCAACCAACAGCTTTTCACCAATTTTTAAACCACGCGCGCTCTTGCGAACACCCATTTTTGTAAGCTCGAACCAGTCGTCTGAAGCCTTCATCAAAGCGCAAGTACCAACTACGCCCAATTTTCGTGTTTTTGCGAGCAAAATCGCCCCACCATCAGCGATTATTGCGGCGCGCGGGTTAGATAGGACGTATTCGTCAATTTCTTCCATTACAAAATCATCTGATATCCATTCTTTGTTAATGTCGTAAAAATCCTGCGTTAATTGGTCTACAAAGTCGACAATCTCAACTTCTTCAATTTCGGGTTTCTTCATGTAGCTTTTGAACCTTTCCTCAAAACTCGCTATGTCCAATATTCGTTCCAATTTCTCTATGTGGTCAACAAAATCTGGTGATGATTCGTTGCAAATTTGGGTGACGACGTCTTCAATGTTTCCCCAAAGCCTTTGTTCCAACTGCTTTGCCAATTCGCGTCCTTTGTTACTAAGGCTGACTAATCTTTGCCTTTGGTCATTCTTAGTTCGAACAAACTCAATATATCCTTGCGCTTTGAGAATGTTTAAGTTCCGCGTAACCGCTGGCTGGCTTAGCCCCAAATTTCTTGCAAGATTGGTCACCGATATCGGCGGCGTCTGCAATAACGCTGCAATCAACACTGTCTGGCTTGGATATAAATCAACGAAGCCAAGCGAGTGCGCGATTTTTGCTGCGTCGGTCAAGAACCTATCAGATAGCCTCTTTAGCCGACTACCTAGGAACAAATGTCCATTTTCACTAATAACATCCATCTGGCACTCCACAATTATCCATAACGCGTTATGTATAATTGTCAAATTCTTTTAGATGCGAAAAGTCTAAACAAATTTCTCGAAATCAACTATTATTTTCAAATGAAAAAACCAAATGTCTTGCGCCATGCGCGTCACATAATGCTTAAGGAAATTGGTGGGCATGGGCAAAAGCTAATTGCCAATTCAAGCGTTGCAATTGTTGGCATGGGCGGGCTTGGTGCGCCGTGTTCCCTTTATTTGGCCGCAGCGGGAATTGGCAAACTTATATTGATTGATGATGATGATGTTGAATTGTCAAACCTCCAGAGGCAAATAATATATCAAACCAAACATGTGGGGATAGCCAAAACTCAAGCCGCAAAAAATGCGCTTTTAGGGCTTGACCCAGATATCGAAATCTTAACCCAGCAAACCAGATTAACCCCCGAAAACGCCGCCGAAATCTTGGCCAATGCCGATATTATTATTGATGGCACCGATAATTTTGAAACTAGGTTCATTGTTAATTCTGCAGCTTTTAAACTCAATAAAATTCTCATTTCTGGCGCATTGGGTCGCTTTGATGGGCAAGTATGCGCGTTTGACTTTAGAAGCGGCAGAGGCCCATGTTACCAATGCTTTGTGCCGCAACCCCCACCCCGTGCCGAAACGTGCGCGCAATTGGGTGTGGTGGGCGCATTGGCCGGTATTATAGGCACAATAATGGCACTAGAGGCCGTTAAGATAATTACAAGTGCTGGCAATTCGCTTATTGGACGAATATTGTTATATGATGGCCTTGAAGCGACATCGCGCACAATAAGATTGTTACCAGATGAAAACTGCAAAACTTGTTCTTAGCCTCACAATTTTGGCTACTCTAGCCGCCACGCCCGCAACAGCCCAAACCCACAATGTTTGCCTGCTTTTGGAGCGCCACCCCGGTTGGGCGCAGGATCTGCAAGATGCACAAACCCGTTGGGGAATAAGCCAAGGCGCGATTTTGGCAATCATAGATCAAGAAAGCCGCTTTCGCCCCACAGCACAAAACGGCGTTAATTATGGCTACGCCCAATCCAACCCGCGCACTTGGAATTGGTTTCGCCGTGATGCCAATATGCCCGATGCATCGCGCGAGGATTTTGGCGCATCAGCCCATTTTGTCGGCTGGCACTTCAAAAAAATGCACTCGCGATTGGGCCTTGATATGGATAATGTCGGCGCGCAATATCTCGCTTACCGCATGGGCGAAGGCGGATATCGCCGCGCAAATGCCACATCAAGCACCCAAACCCGCCACATCGCCGCCCGCGCCGCACGGTTTAATGATCAATTGGAAACTTGCGACTAGTGCTAACCCAATGCCTTCTTTATCGCGGGTTCAAGTTCGGCCGGGGTTTGCATTGGTGAAAAGCGCTTTATTGGCTCACCGTCTTTACCGACCAAGAACTTAGTAAAGTTCCATTTGATATCATCGCCGAAAAGCCCGCCCTTTTCGGCCTTAAGGAATTTGAAAATCGGATGCGCCTTTGATCCATTGACATTTACTTTATCAAACATCGGGAAACTAACGCCATAATTTATTTCGCAAAAGGTCGAAATATCGTCGGCTGATCCTGGTTCTTGTGCGCCAAATTGATTGCAAGGGAAGCCCAAAATCTCTAGCCCTTTATCGTGATACTTTTTGTATAGCTCTTCGAGCCCTTCATATTGCGGGGTAAGGCCGCATTTGCTGGCGGTATTAACAACCAACACAACCTTGCCTTTATAGGCGGACATATCAATATTTTGGCCCCGCAAGCTTACCGCGCTAAAATCATGAAAATTTGTCATTGCTTACCCCTAATTTGCCCCAAAATGTTGACATTTGATGACATTTACCATCATTCATATTTAAAAAAACCAATGAAAACAACAAAAACTCGCAATCGCCCCAAAATACCATCATTTGTCATCATTTTGCCGCTTAAAAACTCCATTAAATATCAAAGAAAACTGCTTGAGAAGCGATCATATCATGGCGTTGAATTGGGGGGATAGTAAGGTGGCTAATTTATGGTTTCCATACTTCATCGATTTTGGCGGCCACCCATCCGTCACGCCTTCGGCGCGCCACCTTCCCAGACGCGAAGCTGGCTTGCGATTGAAATGAGCAAGACTGAAAGGTGGTCAAGTAAATGGAACACGCGAGGAAGGTGGCAAAGTGAATTAAAGCAACAGAAAATGCCCATGCAATTTTGCAATTGGCTTGGTTTCATCGCTTTGCCAGGCAATCGCTTCGACATTGGCGATTTGGCGGCCTAGTTTTGTGATGGTGGCGCGGGCAAATGTGGTTTCGGGTTTGCCGGTTCTTAGGTAATCGATTGAGACATCAATGGTTTTTGGGAGTTTTTGGCTAGCATTTTCTGAGCTGCTTGATGCCAATACCACCTGCCCCATTGCGGTTAGTTCCATCATTGCGGCAATAACCCCGCCGTGCAAAGCGGGAACCAATGGATTACCGATTAAGTCCGGCTTATAGGGCAGGTTTGCAGTAAGTATGCCTTCACTGACATCAAATACCAAGCCAAGGTGCACGATGTATGGCACGTTCTGAGTTAATTGGGTTAATAAGTTTTGAGCCTCGTTCATGAATTTTCAACCGCGCGGCGTTTTAGCATATCTTTGCGTGATTTTATTATCATAAAAGTGGCCTGCACTGCCGCAATTTTATCTTCATCACTTTCGCCATCAAACACAAAAGCGCGAACGAACGCGACATGGCGCGATATGCGGTAACATTCGGCGGTGGCGCGCAAATTATGGCCGCGCCGTGAAGGGCGTAAATAATCGATGCGCAAATCAAGCGTGGCAAAGCCCGCAGGTTCAGTTAATGCTGCCATGCATGCTGCGCCGCAAATTTGGTCCACAAATGTGATTACTGCGCCAGAGGCGATTGTGCCGATTTGGCTGTCACCGACCAAATCTTCACGCCAAGCCATTGTGCCAGTCGCACGGCCTTGGGTGATTTCGGTGATGATGACGCCAATTGCGCGCGCTTGTGGCGTGGCATCACTAACCATGCCCGTGTGTTTGGACATAAGTTCCCAAATTGCGGGCCTTTGTTGTGTTTGGTTCGCGTCTTCCATTGCCATTCATAACAATGTTTGGGGCATTTTCAATGGACTTTTAGCCGCGCCACCTTTAGGAGAGACTGACGACATAATGGGGTAAAAAATGTTTGGTTGGGGTAAAAAGGCAAAAGAGAAAAAACAGGCCGAAATTGCCGCACAAGCTGCCGCAATTGATTTATTCCCGATTGCAAGCTTTACGATTTCGGCAAATTCCGAAGCGCAAATTGCCGATTGCCAAACAATTGCCGAAAACGGCGCGCGAAATTTCACTGGCGTTGCCAAAACCGAAACCCAGATTATCGGCCTTGATATCATAATCACTTTATTCGTTGACCCCAGGGCCGAGAGCGCAAGGGACCCCGAATTGGTGTTTTTTGCCGCACGCGCCGGCGGGCTTGGCATGGCGGGTGAATTGCGTGAAATTGGCGTTGTTTCAATCGCGCATCTTAACAAAGATGGCAGCATTATTGCCGCCTACCCCATCAATCCGCCAGCAATTGAAGACCCTGTGCAAGAGCAGCAAAATTTGCTTGATGGGCTGGCGCGGTCTTCAAGCAGGCTTGCCGAAGGCGTGGCTTCAATTTTCACCAAAGCCAAACTCGACAACGAAACTTTGGATGAGTTGGAAGAACTTTTGATAATGTCCGATATGGGGGTGGAGGCCGCAAGCCGCATTAGAGCAAGCCTTGCCACAAACCGCTTTGGCAAAGATATTGATGAAGCGGGAATAAAAGAAGAAGTTGCCGCATCAATTGCCGCGATTTTGTCGCCGTTTGAAACTTTCGAGGATCCGTGGGTTAATAAGGATGGCGCGAACGGCCCGCGCGTTATTATGTTTGTTGGGGTTAATGGCAGCGGCAAAACCACGACAATTGGCAAAATCGCGCAAAATTTGGTCGATAATGGCCATAAAATAATGCTGTGTGCCGCCGATACATTCCGCGCTGCGGCGTCTGAACAATTGATTGTTTGGGGGCAGCGCGCCGGTGTGCCCGTGGTTTCTGCCGCAAGCGGAGCCGATGCTGCAGGGCTTGCGTTTGATTCCCTAACCCGCGCCAAAGCCGAAGGGGTGGACGTGTTGCTTATAGACACCGCCGGGCGATTGCAAAACAAAACCGAACTTATGGCCGAGCTTGGAAAAATTGTGCGGGTGTTGGGTAAGATAGACGCGGGCGCACCACACGAAGTTTGGCTCGTTTTAGATGCAACTGTCGGCCAAAACGCAATTTCGCAGGCTGAAGTATTTTCCAAAGTCGCGGGTGTTACCGGCCTTATTATGACCAAACTCGATGGCACAGCAAAAGGCGGGGTTTTGGTTGCACTTTCCACCGCATTTGGCTTCCCAATACGGTTTATCGGCGTGGGCGAAAGCGTGGGTGACCTAAGGCCATTTAGCGCGACGGCCTTTGCGCGGGCGCTGATGGGTGTGGATTGATGCGGTTTAAATGCTCTAAAATCCCCAAACTATCATAAAACCCCTCATTTTCCACAAAATTTGCCGCCTTAAATTGCTCCACGAAAAGGGGAAGCGTTTCTAAATCGCCGCGCAATATTTTTGGAGTGTTGAAGATTTTGGCGAATAGCCATCGCAATAGACTGGTGTTTAGTAGCTTGGTTAAATTGGCGGCACTTATGCCAAGTTCGTTGCTGGGGATAAGCATGTTGGCACTGTTTAAAAATAGTCGTTTTTCATTGTCATAAGCAAAGCATAGTTGGCTTGAAATGAAACGGTAAGCAATTTTTTCGGGTGCTTCATACAAATCGCGCGGCGCAGATTGTTGGAACTTGTCAAAATCCGGCGCTATCCAGTTGGTGGGGTCCTTGAAGCCTTCGCCTGTTATATCATTGCCCTTGAAAATCGGCACGGCGCCATCAATTGGCGCTTTCAAAAGGTGGGTATTATTGCCCCCAGTTACAATTCCCAAAGCCCATTTTGCTTTATTTTTAAGGGTTTGGTGGGGATGTCTAAATAAGTGCGCAATGATTTTAGCATCAATATCATCGCAATAAAAATTGAAAATTTGGTTTGGATTATTGGCAAAATCGCTTTGTTCACGCCAGTAATTTTCACCATCGAAATCGCATAAAACTTTTTGGCTATTATTTGACAATCGCTTTTCAAAGACAATTTCCTGGGCCTTTGTTAGAAGCCCATCAAATGCACGGCCATGATTTTTGATTGACATAATTTTTGAATTGAGCAGCCTTTGCCGAATTTTGCGGTAACTACTTATGTTGAAAAATGCCTCTGGCAGCAAAAGGCCCACCGTGCCATTTGGTTTCAATTTTTCCAATATCGCAGCCGCAAAAATGGCGCACGAATCTGAACTTTTTGGCAAGTCATACTTTTTTGTGAGGGCGGTTTTTTCTTTTGAATTATATTTCACACCCCATGGAGGGTTCGTAAATACACAGTCTGGTTGAATGGGCGAACTAACGGAATTATTGAGGTAATCTGTACACTGAATATTATCAATTTTAAGACCAGTTTTCTTATAAACCCTTGCTTTTGCAATGATAATTGCCACTTCGTCATTGTCATATCCATAGACATTGGCGGGCGAAAATCCTGCATCAATTGCGGCAAGCAAGAAATTGCCGGTTCCGCAACATGGATCAAGAAAGACCATATTTTGCGGCTCATTAATTCTTTGAAGAATGTCTTTTGCAATGAACTGCGGCGTATAATAAACGCCTTTAATGTTGCGTTGGCAATTGGCGATATCTGCCTCATAATTTTGTGCTAGCGTTTCTAGTTCGTCCGCGGATAAGGAAAACAAGACTTCTAAATTCGGGATTTCTAATTTTTGAAGGTCTTGGCAAGCCATCTGTGTTTTATTGGCACGGGCCGTGAGTTTTTGCGTTCCAATTTTTTCACTACGAAACCGATTGAACTGCAAACGCTCAACTAGGTTTTTGCCACATTGCGTAATTAGCCCTAATTTTATCCAATTGCGAATAGTAGCCTTGGATATATTCAGTTCTTTTGCAATTTCGTCGAAGCTAATAGTATTTTCGTCATCGATCAGTGTCATTGATTAAATTAATCACGCATTGCCGGCAAATGGCGAAAGTCGATTCGGGTCTATTCCCATTGCGTTTAAGCTCTCTTGCCATTTTTTTGACACGTCATTGGTATTAAATATCAAATCTGAATTGGCTTCACCCACAATCCAAGCATTTTGCACAATTTCGCTTTCCAACTGCCCAGGGCCCCAACCGGCATATCCAAGCGCTACTATCATCTTACTTGGTGTCTTGCCGTCAACAACCGCTGTAAAAATATCCTTAGTCACCGTTAGCGCAAGCCCACGGCCTATATTAACCGTACTGCTTTCCACCCATTCATCTGTGTGAACCACAAAGCCGCGCTCCTGCTGGCAAGGGCCACCTTCAAGAATAGGTTGGCTTGGGGCAAATTGCGCGTTTTCTATGCCAATTTGTTCAAAAAAGTTGGGTAAAGTCAAATTGGGAACCAGCCTATTAATGACAATGCCCAATGCATGTTCTTCGTCATGGTCACACACCAAAATAATGGCGTGCTTGAACCTTGGATCCTCCATGTTTGGTGCGGCAATCAAAATACGGCCGGTAAAAAAGTCAGACAATTCTCACATCCTTAAATTGCGCCTCAGGAGGTTATTTTTCACTTATTTCATCGATTTGGCAATAGCGAGGTTTCAAGATTAGATTAGGTCATAAACTCAATAATTTCCTTTGTGTGATGCGAGTTAGTTTGTGTGAGTAGAAGGTTAAGAGGCGGCCTGCGAAGCGGGCAAAACAGTCTGGGAGACTGTTTTGAGCCGAATAAAAGCCCATAGGAAGTTTTAATACTTTCAAGGACTTTTGACGCACTAATCGCGCAAAAAAACCGCACTCACGCAAAAGGTGTGCAGCACCCTTCGGGCATGATTTTGACTGCAATCTCTTGATGAGACCTGAAAAGCCCAAGGGCTTTGAAGATAGTCGAAGAACACAAATAACGCAAAAAAGTATTTTACCGATATTCATATCGCTAAAATCCTGTTTTTGCCTTATATTATTGTCAAAATTCATGTCACACTGCGTAAATTAATGAGTTTATGACCTAGGATGTCTATAGTGGATTTGAATTACTCGGACTTAAAAAGGGAATCACTCAATGACTATAAAAATAGGCGATAAATTACCGGAAGCAAAATTTATGACGTCCACTAAGGATGGCCCAAAGCCAACCAACACTCAAGAAATTTTCGGCGGCAAGAAAATCGCACTTTTTGCTGTTCCGGGCGCATTCACCCCTACTTGTTCTGCGCGCCACCTGCCAAGCTATGTCGAAAAAGCTGAAGAACTTAAAGCCAAAGGCGTTGATGCGATTGCCTGCACTTCGGTTAATGATGTTTTTGTAATGGGCTCTTGGGCCAAAGATCAGGGCATTAAAGACGAAATCACAATGCTAGCCGACGGTAATGCAAGTTTTGCAAAAGCCATTGGCCTTGATTTTGACGGCGCAGCGTTTGGTATGGGAACAAGATCACAACGTTATGGCATGGTGGTCGATGATTGTGTTGTAACGCATTTATTCGTAGAACAAGGCGGCGAATATAAGGTTTCATCTGCGGAATATATGTTGGAAAATATGTAAGGATTGTGCCGGATTCCAAAGACTTGAGGCAAATCTAATATATGACTTCTTCACTCAAAAACAAAATCCTTGCTGCTGTCCGTCCGATTTGGGTATTTGGCGCAATTGGTGGCGGGGCTGCGTTAATTTACCCATTCGCAAACTTGGTGGCGCTTGGATATTTTGTGGGCGTTCCAAAAGCAATTGTAAGCGTGTTTACTTATTCACTTTTTATTTTTCCGGTTTATTGGCTGCAACGCAAGTTCGCGTTTAAAAGCAAGGCTGCACACAAAACGGCTTTGCCGCGATATTTGCTGACGCAAGTTCTGGCTTTGGTGCTAAATTTCATTTTCGCAGCATTGGCGTTTAACCTTTTTCAACTTTCCGCGCTATATGGGTCATTTTTGGCAATAATTTTAACATCAATCACCAGTTTTGTTCTTCTAAAAATATGGGTATTTCGGGAATAGGTATTTATGTCGAGCTTAAAAAAGGCGCTAAATTCGGTTCATCACAATGCAGTTTTTGGCCGCAGGGTTGAGGTTTTAACTGCGCATTTCATGAACGCGATCCCAACTGGCCCCGCAAAAATCTTGGATTTAGGTTCAGGTTCTGGCACGATTGCACGGCGAATTATGGATTTGCGCCCCGAACTGGAAATAACCGGCGTTGATATTTTAATTCGCCCCAACACTTTAATTCCAATGATCGAGTATGATGGCGATACAATTCCTTTTGCTGATAATCACTTTGATTATGTAACCATTGCCGATGTGCTGCACCACACCCCCGATCCCGCCGCAGTTTTGAAAGAAGCCGCACGCGTGGCCAAACATGGGGTCATAATAAAAGACCATTTGGTTGAAGGCTTTTTAGCCGAACCAATTCTTGGGTTTATGGATTGGGTTGGCAATAAGGGACATAATGTGCGCCTTATTTATAATTACTATAATCGCAGACAATGGGACGATGCAATTTTTGGCGCTGGCCTAAAAATAAGAACTTGGAATGATGATTTAAAAATCTACCCCCTTCCATTTAGCTGGATTTTCGATGCCAAATTGCATTTTATCGCATGGTTTGAAAAGTAAGATAAAAATTTATAGTTGCGTTTGTGTGAATTTCTATTAAGCTATTCTAGAACGTGTCCCATTTCGATCTTCACGGAATGGCGCTCTAGATTCTTTTGTTTGTAGCGTTTCTTGCCGAAAAACCGCTTCACACTTTTTGTCGAAACTCTCTAAATAGGAGGCCTTCATGAAAACCTTTAAATATTTTGCGATTGCGGTTTCACTTTTAACAATCCTTCCGCCAGTTTATTCCTATGCCGATGCAGTTTCAGACGATGTGTTGGAGGCCCAATATAAGTCGGCTTTTCGCCGCCGCGCCCCGACAAGGGCTGAACTTGGTGTGGATCCATTCCCTGGCGCGACTTTGCGTATTGATACTTCTGCAGAGAACATGGCTACCTATTATTCTGCAAATGTTCGTGGCCAGCCACCAAGAGTATATGCTGTTGAATATTTCACCCGCAGCGCAACTTATAGTCAAGTTGTAACTCATTTTTCGCGCTTTGCGGACAGCGCCGCCCCACCGCGCGAAGAAGTATCGCGCTCCGGCACGACTATGACGACTATTGAATTGGCACGTGATGGCAACCCCAAACAACGCATTGTCATAAGTGATAGAACTGGCGGCTATGGCTGCACCGCTAGCAGCGATGACGAAGCAGGAAATGGGCAGCCTTGCGCATACATAAAAATTGTAACCATGGGCGAAGCGAGCTGGGCGGCGTTAGGTCGTGGCCAGCCACGGGCAGTTGCGCAAGCGCCTGCTGCGCCAGCCAACAACAATAATTCTTCGACAAATAATTCACAATCAAACAGCCAAAACCCAACGACACCGCCAACAAATACCACCCAAAACCAAACTTGTGCGCAACAAAGGAACTCGCAAGCAACTGGTCGGGCGTTGGGGTCTGCATTGGGAATGTTGGCGCGCGGCTATAGTGGCGGAACAGCCGCCGCCCAAGGTGCGGCAACCTATGGAGCGGAACAGTCACGATCTTGTAACTAAGTTTGCCAATTTCAAGCTAATAATATTTTAGCTTTATGCGTTTATTGTCCGCCAAAAATCAATATGGCGGGCAAACACATCGATCAGCACAAAACACCAAATACCGCATCAGCGCTTAGCGTTTCTGGCCTATCTAAATCATTCAATGATGTTTTCGCGGTTAATAACTTAAACCTCGAACTTATCCCTGGGGAATTTTATGCATTTTTGGGCGTGAATGGCGCGGGCAAAACCACAACTATGCGCATGATTGCGGGGCTTTTGGCAGCGGATAGCGGCAGCATAAAAGTTTTTGGGCACGACATTGCCTCTGAACCTTTGAAAGCCAAGTCAATTATGGCGTGGTTGCCCGACGAGCCTTTGCTTTACGACAAACTTACACCTTTTGAATATTTAGAGTTTGTCGCAGGGCTTTGGGGGGTCGACCCAATACTTGCCGCAAAGCACGGCGAAGAATTATTACGTTGGTTCGATTTGTGGGCCGTTAAGGACAAGCGTTGCGAAGGTTTTTCGCGCGGCATGAAGCAAAAAACTGCGATTGCCGGCGCATTATTGCATGACCCCAAATTGTTATTGATGGATGAGCCTTTTTCCGGCCTAGATGCATCAGTTGCAAGGGGCCTGAAAGATTTGTTGGTCGACAAGGCTAAATCGGGTGCGACAATTATTCTAACTACGCATATTATGGAAATTGCCGAGCGCTTGGCACAACGAATTGGCATTATACATAATGGCAAATTGCTCGCTGAAGGCGATATGTCGCAACTGCGTTCGCAAACCAATTCTGACGGCGCTAACCTTGAAGAAATATTCTTGAAATTGGCAGACGAACAAAATGCAAGCTAGTTACGCCAGGGTTTTAAGGTCAAAGATATTCGGAAGAGGTTCCGCCGCGTGGCTGGCATCATACCAAATAAAGCGCGGGCTTCGCAAAGCAAAAATGGGGCTAAATGTCTGGGGCCTTATCGGTCAAACAATCGGCTTGGCGGTTTTTGCCACTATTTGCTATTTCAGCGGCGCACCATTGGTTCAGTTATTGCAAAATAATGAAAGCCTCTTTTCGGTTCATCTTGCTGGGTTCAAGCCATTAGCGACAGTCGTGATATCTGGGATGTTCATAAATTTGATTGCGGCCTACAGCACTTTGACAGAGCGAAACGATCTAGATTTATTGCTATCGGCACCAATTCCCCCATCAAGAATTGTCGCGGCAAGGCTTTTAACTTCGGTATGGCGCGCATTTTTCATTTATGTGATGTTTGCCAGCATTTTCGTTTTACGTGCTGCAATTGAAGTTTCGCCAATTTATTTCTCGTATTTGCCTGTTGCGTTTGGTGTTGCCCTAAGTGAAGCAGCGATAACTTTTTGGTTGGCTCGGCTTTTATTGACAAAATTTGGGCTGCGAAAAGGACGCAACATCAGCCAAATTCTCGGATTTACCGGAATGGTCCTTGGCGTTACATTTTATCAATTGGGCGTCACAACAAGCAATAGTGCCGCAATAGTCAACGACGTATCAAACACGGTAGCCGAACAAATTATGGCTTGGTTGGGCGGCGCTTTGGTCGGCCAATGGCTGCCTGCGCTTGCAATTCTTGCTATTGGCTGCTCAGTTTATATTGCAACATTCTTGACAGCCGGTCGCCGTTTTGCTCGCGACGTCGCCATCATCAGCGGGCAAAGCGAAACCTTGAAGCCGACAACTGATGATGCCCAGCCATTTGTATTCAATCGCAACCTATTCAAAATTATTGTTTTCAAAGAGTGGCGTGGAATATTTCGAGATGCCAGAACATTTGCGCAGATCGCCGCACCTTTAGTGGGCCTTATCCCTGTTGTATTCGCGATAGTAAGATCATGGGACGAAGATCCCGCAATTGCGGGTTATTTGGGTGCACCCTTAGTAATTTTCATCTCGGCGCAAATGGTAATGAGTTTGGCATGGATGGTAGCGTCTGTTGAAGAAGCGCCAGATTTATTACAATCTTGCCCAATCAGCCAATTTAAAATTCAAAGCGCAAAATTATTTGCAGCGATTATCCCCGGTCTTATCGAAGTTGCGGTTTTCGGTGGATTGGTTGGCCTACGCGCGCCAGCCGCCGTTTTGCCAATTTTATTGGGCGGGACTTTTGCTTGTCTAAGCGCCGCCGCAGTTGAGTTTTATAGGCCCCGTCCCGCTAAACGCCCCAAAATGGCAGAAAGGCCGGATAGGTCAATAGTCGCTATATTATTTGGAATTGCTTTATCACTGTGCTGGGCTGTATTCGGCATATTGCTTATGCTTAAACCGATTATATCGATAATTCCTTTCTTGGTTGCTTTGGGTTTAGTTGCTTGGGCCATTCTAACTTCACCTAAACCACAACATATCAAATGATGGCTTTGTGAGTTCAAAGTTTGCAATCCTTTGTTCTATAGTTATTATATTGGGCCAATGTCCAAATTTGACCGCGCTTTCTTAGATCAAGTATTGCAACGAACGTCGATAATTGACGTGGTGGGGCGCAAAGTTACTTGGGATAAGCGCAAATCCCAAGTACAACGCGGTGATATGTGGGCATGCTGCCCCTTTCATTCGGAAAAATCGCCATCTTTTCATGCGGTTGAATCCAAAGGACAATTCCATTGTTTTGGCTGCGGTGAACATGGGAACGCGTTCGACTTTTTGATGAAGACTCAAAATATTGGTTTCTCGGAAGCTGTTGAACAATTGGCGCAAACCGCTGGTCTTGATCTTCCAAAATTAAGCCGCGATTCGCACGAAAAGGCCGGCAAAACTGCAAGAATAATGGCTGCTTTGGCTGCGGCACGTGCATTGTTTGAAAACGCTCTATTGTCAGACGAAGGTAGAACTGCACGAAATTATCTTCTAGGGCGTGGTATTGAACAAAAACACTGGCCCGATTTTGGCATTGGATTGTCGCCAAATTCTCGAACCTGGCTAAAAGACCGTCTAACTGCCGCAGGGCATTTGGTCGATGATTTGCTAGGTGCGGGGCTATTGCGGGCTCCCGAAGATGGCGGCGCACCATATGATTTGTACCGTGGACGCTTGATGTTTGCGATTGAAGATAACGCAGGCAAAACAATTTCATTTGGCGCGCGCACACTAAATGACGATATACAGCCAAAATATCTAAACGGCCCAGAAACAAGTGTTTTTTCAAAAAGTTATACGCTTTATCGTTATCGGAGTGCGAGGGCGAAAACTAAAAAATCGCCCCTAATTATTGCCGAAGGTTATATGGATGTAATTGCTTTGGAGCTTGCGGGTTTTGCTGCGGTTGCACCAATGGGAACTGCGTTAACAGCGGATCAATTGAATTTGGCTTGGCGTGCAAGCCAAAGGCCGGTTTTATGTTTTGATGGCGACGAGGCCGGACAAAAAGCCGCCATTAGGGCGGTTGATAAAGCAATGCCGCTGCTTGGTGTCGGGCGCGGATTGGCAATTGCCCTGCTTCCAAAAGGGCAAGATCCGGACGATGTAATCAAACAATCTGGCCGAGCGCAAATTAAACAAATTATTGATACCGCGCAGGATGTAACAGAGTTTATATTTGAAACCGAATATCGGGCCGAACCGCTTGAAACAGCACAAGCCAAAGCTGGCCTAAAATCGCGGCTGAGGTCGCGAATTAACGAAATAAAAGATGAAGATCTAAAATCGGAAATACGTATTGAATTCAAAAACAGGCTCGATAATGCACTAGGTCGTGGTTTGCGGCCAGAAGCCCCTTCTGATTTTGCAGCGTCATCACAAGTTCAATCAAGGCAGCGTTTCAATAAGAATAAAGAAGTAATTGCCAGCGATGAATTAAAGGAAATAATCAAAAATAACACAAGAACCCAAGTCGGTAAAAGTTCCAAGCTAAATAGTCCGCCGCGTATGATGTGTGATTTGATTGCAGCGCCAATATTGATGCCAGAAATGCTGGAAACTGGTGACGAAGCATTTGCACGGCTCGAAACTCGGCATGAGATTCTGGATGAAATTCGCAATGCAGTCTTAAAAATGCATTATTCCAGTGAGATTATTGATTTTGCTTCACTCAATACCCATCTACTCAATGATGGATTAAGGTCCGCTGCTCAATTATTAAAAGTCTTACAAAAAGCCCCATTCAATCCGTTTGTGCGAAATGATGTAACGAATGAGGCTGCAACGCAAAACTGGCTTAACGCAATAGAAAAATTGCAAGAACGCCAAGCTTTGGAGATTGACGCGAGTAGGCTAACCGACATGTTGGACGATGATGAAGGTGAAGCGTATCGAAAATTGGAGCAATTGGTTTTTGAAAGGCGCAATCTTATCAAAGAAAGCCGTGATTAAGCCAGTATTGTGGGTTGAATAAGAAATATTAAGCAATTATAGCCAATAGCTTGCAAAGAGCTGAAATTATAGGTTGGCGAAGCGGAGGCATAGGTTTCATGGCCGAAAAAGGCGATATTGATCAAATCGAAGAAAAAGAAGCTGTAGACGCGCCATTGTTGGATCTAAATGATGCAGCAGTTAAGAAGTTTATCAAAGAAGGCAAGAAACGCGGTTTTGTTACAGTTGACGAATTGAACCGAATTCTGCCTTCCGAAGAATTTTCCTCGGAGCAAATTGAAGACATAATGGCCCGCCTATCAGAGCTTGGGGTCAATTTGATTGAATCTGACGAAGAGGCAGAAACAGAAAGCAGCGAGCTGGTTGTCAAAACTGCAACCACTTCTGCAGTTGTTGCGCCAACCGGCAATACCAAAGAAGGCCAAGACCGAACAGATGACCCGGTTCGCATGTATTTGCGCGAAATGGGCGCTGTCGAGCTTTTGTCGCGCGAAGGGGAAATTGCAATTGCCAAACGCATAGAGGCGGGTCGCGACGCCATGATACGCGGCCTGTGCGAGAGCCCGCTTACCTTTGAAGCCATAATGGTTTGGCGTGATGAATTGCAATCAGGCCGAGTGTTGCTTCGTGAGATCATTGATCTTGAAGCCACCTATGGCGCTGAAAATGCCCCGCCGCCAGTTGAAGAAGACGATGACGATGACGATGACAAGCCTGAACCAGTAATCCGTTCTTCGGGTGACGATACTGACGATGAAATTGAGCGCGAACGTCGGCGCCAGCGTGAAGCTGAAGAAGAAGAAGATGAAGCGGCAGTTTTGTCGATGTCCGCGATGGAATCTGAACTGCGCGACGGCATCATGAAAATTCTCGATGAAGTTGCTTCGCATTTCGATTTATTCCGGTCTTTAAAAGACAGATCTGTCGAATCGAAAATTGTCGGTAAGAAACTTGGTCAAGATGACCAAGCGTCGATGGAAGATCTTCAAAACAAAATTATCGAAGAACTGAAAGCCTTAAAACTTAATAATGCGCGTATCGAAGCCCTTATCGAGCAACTTTATACCATCAATAAGCGCCTTATTGCATCTGAAGCGCGCCTAATGCGACTTGCAGAATCTTGTGGTGTTTCAAGAATTGAGTTTATCAAAGAACACCATGGCCATGAAATGAACCCTTCATGGACCGATGGTGTGGTTGATAAATCTAAATCTTGGGCAAGATTTGCAGTTGAGCACCGTTTTCAAGTTGACGACATTCGCCAAGAAATTTTCTCGCTCGCGCAAGAATCTGGCGTGCCGATTGATGAGTTCCGCCGTATTGTGCAACGCGTGCAAAAAGGCGAACGCGAAGCGCGGATTGCTAAAAAAGAAATGGTGGAAGCCAATCTTCGTTTGGTTATTTCAATTGCCAAAAAATACACAAATCGCGGCTTGCAATTCCTTGACCTTATACAAGAAGGTAATATTGGCCTGATGAAAGCGGTTGATAAGTTCGAATATCGGCGCGGTTATAAATTCTCTACCTATGCAACATGGTGGATACGCCAAGCAATTACCCGCTCGATTGCCGACCAAGCGCGGACAATCCGTATCCCAGTCCACATGATTGAAACCATAAACAAACTTGTGCGCACTTCGCGCCAAATGCTACACGAAATTGGCCGTGAACCAACGCCGGAGGAACTATCCGTTAAACTATCTTTGCCGCTCGAAAAAGTGCGCAAGGTTATGAAAATTGCCAAAGAACCAATCAGCCTTGAAACCCCAGTGGGTGATGAGGACGATAGTCACTTGGGCGATTTCATTGAGGATAAAAACGCAATCTTGCCGGTTGATGCAGCAATCCAAAGCAATTTGCGCGAAACCACCACAAGGGTTTTAGCGTCGCTTACGCCGCGTGAAGAGCGTGTATTGCGGATGCGATTTGGCATTGGCATGAACACGGATCATACTTTGGAAGAAGTTGGCCAGCAATTCAGCGTTACCCGCGAACGGATTAGGCAGATTGAAGCAAAAGCTTTGCGTAAATTGAAACATCCTTCGCGCTCGAGAAAATTAAGGTCGTTTTTGGATAATTAAAGCAATTCAAAAGCCCACCTTCGCGGTGTTGCGGCTCACTCAGGCTTTCGGGTAATGCGGGCAAAGTTTTTCCTCGAAGTGGCTTTTCGAAAAACTTTGACATTCTGTTTTGGGGGCGAATATGAATTTAGTGGACGAAATTAGACAAAGGGTTATTGCAAAAGGTTCGACAGCGCAAGTTGGCTCTAGTTATCAATTATTAGCTAAAGAGTTTGCCGAAATTGGGTATTCAGTAAATGTGAGAACCAAAGGTATCATAAAAAATGATATGCAGTTCAAGAAAAATGGTGGAGAACCATTTAGCGCAATCTTAAATAAAAACTCGATTTTGTTTTATTTCCGAAAGCCAGCTTTTAGAACTTTTTATATCGATATTAAAAAAGCAAAAGCGCGATTCGGCGATGCCAAAGAAAACAATGCAGGTGAGCTGACTCTGCGCATTGAAAACCCCAGCCAAGTGCACGAATTGGTGGACTGGATTAGGCAATATTAAAGTCTTGAATCAAGTAATGGTTTCCGTCAATCTTTTCTTGATTTCATCTTTAACCACTTTACCAATCATACCCAACTTCCCCATAACCAAATCCGCGTCAATCGTCGTGATTTTCGCCGTGCGGATAATTGATGGCGCGGGTAGGCCGACTTTTCTGAAATCTTCAATTTCGATATCACCCACCCATCTTGCATTATTTGCGCTGGTTATCATTACAACCCAAACGAGACTATGATTTTCACGAAATTCATCGTTCGAAACCACCAAAGCGGGGCGGCGTTTTGTGGTTGTGCGGTCTGTATAGGGAAATGGAACAATTACTATGTCCCATTGTTTGATAGAGGTCATAATTCCCCATACGCTTCTTCATCATTATCCGACGCCCATTCGGTAAAAGTAGCAAATGGATCATCTTCGGATTGGGTTTTAACTTTTTCCATTTCAACCCGATTATTGCGCGTAATATATCTTATCCTATCGCCTGTCTTTAGACCTAAATATTCACGAATAGGCTTTGGAATAACGGTTTGACTCTTGGTAGTTAGTTTGGATAGATTATCGTTAATCATATTAACCTCATGAAAAAGTAAGAATATCTTACTTTCCTACAAAAATCAAGAAAATATTTTGCTAAAATGACTCCTACCCTCCGCACCGCCACCCCTGCCGATATTCCGCAAATTGCGGCGCTAATTGCGCTTTCGGTTAATGGCTTGCAGGCGGGGGATTATTCACCGTCGCAGCGCGCGGCGGCTTTGGGTTCCGTGTTTGGGATTGATACTAATTTAATCAATGACGGCACTTATTTGATTGCGGAAATTGACGGGCAATTGGTCGGTTGCGGCGGCTGGTCGCGCCGCCAAGCAATGTTTGGCGCCGATAGCCTTGCAAGCACGCAAAGCGGTTTCCTTGACCCCGCTACGGATGCCGCCAGAATACGCGCATTTTTCGTTCACCCAGGTTTTGCACGAAGGGGCATTGGCGCAAAAATCCTCGTGGCATGTGAAAACGCAGCTAAAGATGCGGGCTTTACCCGGTTTGAACTTGGTTCAACGCTTACCGGTATCCCGCTTTACTCCGCATACGGATATAAACCAATTGAGCGTATAGACACGCCATTGCCCAATGGCGAAACTTTGCCAATTGTTTTAATGGGTAAAGCCATCTCTTTCCCCAATTTTGGGGAAAGTGGATTTTGCGAACCACGATGAGCCCCGAAAAATTGTTGATTTTTCGGTTAAGGCGAAGAGCAAGCAAAAGACGAAAGGGGTTAACACCGCAATACGGGCATTGCCCAACCGTTTTCAACCCCTTCAGTCCATGCTTCGCTTGCAGCTACGCATGACCAGCTTCCCCAATCATGGGGAAGCAGAAAAATCCATCCAACTCATAACTCGCCCAAAATCGCCGCCCTAAACAAAGGCGTGATGTTTTCAACTGTCAAAACTATTGGATTGCCGCCAGCCGATGGGTCCACCACCGCCATTTTCGCCAACTCATCAATTTTCGCAATATCAACACCAATTTCGGCCAAAGAGTGTTTAATGCCCAAATTTGCGCGGATTTCCAATATCCAAGCCAAAAAGCCGTCAAAACCGCCTGCAATTCCCAGATAATCGGCAAGCCTTGCAATTCGTGTTTCAATTTCGGCGCGGTTAAATTTCAAAACATAAGGCATGACAATTGCATTGATAAGGCCATGATGCGCATCAAAAACTGCACCAATTGGGTGGGCCATTGCATGCATGCCGCCTAGACCTTTTTGGAAAGCAGTTGCCCCCATTAGTGCTGCGGCCATCATATTCGCGCGGGCGGTGATATTTGTTCCGTCCTTGGTTGCGACTTCAAGATTTTCCTTAACCAGCCTTATCCCTTCAATGGCTATGCCGTCTGCTTGCGGGTGAAACCCTGGTGCGCAATAGGCTTCAAGCGAGTGGGACAATGCGTCCATACCGGTTGCCGCAGTGATATGGGGCGGCAGGCCAATGGTAAGTTCGGGGTCACAAAGCGTTATGCTTGGCATAATTTTTGGGTGGAAAATAATTTTTTTTGTATGATTGCTCTCGTCGGTTATCACGCCCGCGCGGCCAACTTCGGAGCCAGTGCCAGAGGTGGTTGGCACAGCAATTATTGGCGCAATGCCGTTCACATCGGCACGCGTGAACCAATCGCCAATATCTTCAAAGTCCCAAAGCGGCCTAGTTTGCCCCGACATGAAAGCAATCACTTTGCCAACATCCAAAGCCGAGCCGCCACCAAAAGCAATTACACCATCGTGATTGCCAGCCTTAAATGCTTTGGCGCCTTCATCAACATTGGCGCCTATTGGGTTAGGGCGAACATTAGAGAATACACCCGCCTTTAGCCCCACAGCCTTTAGCGCTGCCAGTGCATCAATAATCATTGGCAAATTCACAAGGCCATTATCGGTCACTATCAATGGCGCTTTCATGCCCAAAGCCGCGCAATGCCCTGGCAGTTCAACTATGCGGCCCGCGCCAAATTTGACCAATGTGGGGTAATTCCAATTTCCAATTTGTGCCATTTTTATTACAAACTCCGTAAGTGATAGCTTTTTGGCCGCGTCAACATCTCATATCCGATTTTCGATAATGTCGCGCCGCGGCCTGTGTCTTTAACGCCAGTCCAAGCCAAAGCTGGATCGAGATAATCACAACGGTTCATAAAGACTGTGCCGGTTTCGACTTGCTTGCCAATTCGTTTGGCGGCATCGACATCCGAAGTCCAGATAGCGGCGGTAAGGCCATAATTACTGTCATTCATAAGGTGAATTGCTTCATCATCGGAACTAACTTTCATAATGCCAACCACTGGTCCGAAGCTTTCATCGCGCATCACGCTCATGGAATGATCAACATCAACCAAAACTTGCGGCGCAAGATAATTGCCGTGGCCTTTGTCGGCTTTGAAGGCATTAACATCAACCAATGCTTTCGCGCCATTTGACACAGCATGCGAGATTTGCGCACGTACTATATCTGCGGTTTTGGCTTGTGCCATTGGGCCAAGAGTTGTGGCATCGTCCAAAGGATTGCCCAAAACATATTTGCTAGCGACTGCTTGAATGCCATCAACGAACTTATCATACAGGCTTTCATGCACGTAAATGCGCTCTATGCCGCAGCAGCATTGGCCGGAATTATAGAAAGCGCCGTCCGCCAAATTCTCTATGGCGTGTTCCAAATTTGCATCAGCGCGGACATAAGCTGGGTCTTTGCCGCCAAGCTCTAACCCTATATTTGTGAATGTCCCAGCGCCTGCGCGCTCTATCACCTGCCCTGCGGAAGTTGAACCGGTAAAACAAACTAAATCGACCAAATTGCTTTCAATAATACGCGAAGTATCATCGTGTGAAAGAACAAGCGTTTGGAACAGGTTTTTCGGTAAGCCAGTTTTATCGAAAGCAGCTTGAAACCTATCGCCAACCAAAATTGTTTGTGCAGCATGTTTCAATATCACCGCATTACCGGCAATAAGCGCCGGAATAATTGAATTGACTGCGGTTAAATAGGGGTAATTCCAAGGCGCAATTGTGAATACTATTCCCAATGGATCGCGTTCAATAAACCTTTCAATCCCTGCCATTTCATCGGGTGGAATGATGGGTGATAAAAAATCCACGGCGTATTTAGACATGAAATCAACGCGCGCCGCCAATGGCCCAAACTCGCCACCATAACGCACCGGTCTTCCCATTTGCCAAGCGATTTCGGGAATCATATCGGTTGCCATTGATAGCATGGCTTCTTTGAATTCGAACACAATCTTGGCGCGAGTGGCAACATCTACATTTGCCCACTCTTTTTGGGCTATACGGGCGTTTGCAATTGCCGCGTCAATCTTGGTCGCGGCATATGTTTCGCGGGCTTGATAAATACTACCGTCAATTGGTGACGTGCATATAATTTCTGACATTGGGAATCCTTAAAAAATGGACCTATTAAGAAATAGATTTATGCCAAATTGTTATAACAAAACCGCCCCCAAGGCAAAGTAAAATTCACAAAATTATTTTGGCGGTTGCCACAATTCAATTTTATTGCCTTCAACATCCAAAATATGGGCAAATTTGCCATATTCGCCTTCAAAATCCTGCCATAGAATTTCGACGCCGCGCGCTTTTAGGCCGTCCACCATTTCTTCGATATTATCGACGCACAATTGAAGCGCAAAATTCGATTTTGAAGGCGCAAAAAATTCATCGTCAGCAGACACAATTGAAAAAATCTGCGCCGAATCTTTAAGAGCCGCCAAAGGCGCAGGGCTTAGACTGGCGAAATAATAGTCATCATGAAGGTCAATTTCCAAATATTCGCGATACCAATCAGCAAGGGCCTTTTGATTCTGTGCTCGAATAAATACACCAAGACCCAAAACAGACATTTTATTACCTTTCGCAAATGTGATTACAAGTTTACAAATTTTCCAATGCCTTCACAACAAAGAAATGACATTGCCCGAAAATAAGCCCCCTATAATTGTTTGGTTCCGCAACGATCTGCGAACCAGCGATCACGCCGCGCTTTACAATGCATCTAAAGATGGCTCGCCAATAATACCGGTTTTTATTTATGACAAAGCGAATATGGGAAATTGGGACTATGGCGCAGCACAAAAATATTGGCTGCACTATTCGCTTTTATCGCTTAAGAACGATTTGCCAAACCTTGTGTTGAGGCAAGGCGATACTTTGATAAACTTATTGCAAATCGCCAGGGCTAGCTGTGCAAAAGCAATATATGCATTACGAAATTATGAGCCATGGGCAACAGATATTGAAAGCCAATTGCACGATATTGTGCAATCTGAAGGGATTGAGTTCAAGAGGTTTTCGGGCAATTTACTTGTCGAGCCTGAAAAGTTAAAAAATAAATCTGGCAATGACTTTCAGATTTATACACCCTTTTTCAAGTCACTCTTCGTTTCAAACTTAGTAAGGAAACCGTTGCCCAAGCCGCATATCAGGGCTTGTGTCCACGGAATTGAAAGCGATAATTTGGCGAATTGGGACTTGTTACCCAAAGCGCCAAATTGGGCGTTTGGATTTAATTCTAAAGTCGGCGAAAGCGCGGCTTCATCTCGTTTTGCCGAATTCATTGGCCGGATTGAAGATTATTCAAATGGCCGCGACATTCCAGCGCAAAACTCAACCTCATTCCTTTCGCCGCACATACGATTTGGCGAAATTTCGCCCGCTCAAATTTGGGCGAAAATACATGAGGTTTGTCCAAACCCCACAGGCAATTATTACAAGTTCTTGGCTGAACTTGGATGGCGTGAGTTTTCATATCACTTGCTTTTGCGGCTTCCATCCATGCCAGAAAGGCCGATGAAATCTAAATTTGAGGATTTTCCATGGGAAAGGGATCTTAAAAATTTACGGGCTTGGCAATTGGGGCAAACTGGCTACCCAATTGTTGATGCAGGTATGCGGCAATTATGGCAAACCGGATATATGCATAACCGTGTGCGAATGATTGTTGCAAGCTTTTTAGTGAAACACCTTATGATTCCGTGGCAAGACGGCGCAAAATGGTTTTGGGATTGTCTGCTTGATGGTGATTTGGCCAATAATTCTGCGAGTTGGCAATGGGTGGCGGGCTGCGGAATGGACGCAGCGCCCTTTTTTCGGATTTTCAATCCAATTCTACAAGGTCAAAAATTCGATAGTTCGGGCGAATATGTAAAAAAATGGCTTCCCGAATTGGCGCAATTGCCGAACGAATTCATCCATTGCCCCTTTGATGCACCGAGTGAAATTCTGGCTCGCGCGGGGGTAAAATTGGGGCAAAGCTACCCGAACCCAATCGTCGATCATAATTTCGCAAGACAAAGAGCTTTGGAAGGATTGAAATTTATTTCAGCCTGAATCCTTATGACTTGCCGGCGTAGTCACCATATTCCCAAACAAATGGAACGCCAGTATCCCCCAAAATAAACGTTACTAAGTCAGCGAACCCTTTTTCGGCACGAACATCATTTGCGAAAATAACGACACAGCGGCGACGGCGCTCCACGCATACCCAAGTATTTGCGGTTATGTTATTGTGGCCACCTTTGTAAAACCCTTGTCCTTGCGGACCATTGAACGCAATTACTCCAAGCCCAGCAGCGAGATTTTGATGTTGTTCAGCCAAAGGTAATTCGGCTTGCAATGTTGGAAATTGGGTTTTTGTAGTGATTTTCAATTGTGGGCGGATCATTTCGCGGCGCAACCGATTGGCGATAAGGTCACCGCGAATAAACGCCGCTGAAAACTCTGCGAAATCGGCAATTGTGGTATCCATTGACCCCGCGGCGCGAACTTTACTGCGCTCATCATGGGCTTCGGTTTCGCCTCTATCGTCCCAACCGTCGGCGAGGTTTTCGTTAAAGTCTGGGCGCCAAATAAGGCTAGTTTTACCCATATTGTTCGGGCCAAAAAACCGATTTTGCAATTCTGCGCCGACATCGAGCCCAAGCCCTTTTTCTAGCACGAATTGAAGTAATATTATGCCATCACCTGAATAAGCATAACGCGCGCCTGGATCAAAATGAAACTTAAGCCTGCCATCGGGCTCCAAAAAGCCAAAATTGGAAAAGCCTGAACTATGGGTTAGCAAAATTCGCGGTGTTAATTGGCGCCAACGCTCGTCCCCAGCTAGCGCTGTGTAGTTTGCATACTTGCGCTCCTCATTATATTCGGGGAGTGGTTTTGGTAAATAATTGGCAATTGACGTATCAAGGCCGATTTTACCCTCTTGGGCCAATTGCATAACAAGCGCCGCAAACACCGATTTGGTAATTGATGCGCCATACATGACAGTGTCAGTTGTTAAGGGTTCATTCCTTGAATTGCGAATACCATACGCTTTGACATAGTTCACGCGCCCATTATCGATTATTGCAATCGCCATGCCCTTTGCGCCCGTATCGGCCATGATTTGACCAACACGCGCATCAATAGCAGTCGACGGCGGGATTTTGTGGCCAGGGTGGAAAAGTGAAAAAATAAAGAGGGCGGAATAAATGAGTGCTTTTGCCATTTGGATTGTCTTTTCCTTTCGACCGCCACGAGCTTTTCAATTTCCAATAACCGAACTAAGCTCAAATCTAAATAGTCTCAAAACTCGTTTTGAGGTAATTTGATGCGGCAAGTAGCAGGAGAGAAGCGCCGCCAATATTGGAATATTGGCAAGCGCACTCGACGAACTAATTGCCTGTCAAATTATCTCAAAATAGCGGGCCAATTGCCAATCTGTTATGGCCTTCCTTGCCTCGCGTTCTTCCCATATCCGCGTTTGAGCGTAGTGATCGACGAAGGCATCGCCAAAAATCTCGCGTGCTGGCGCACAGGCCAAAAGGCGATTTGCAGCTTCGGTTAAAGTGGTTGGGAGGCGCCGTTCGGGGCGGGTTTCCTCTATTGCGTAAGCATTGCCAACAATGGCGGGTTCGGGTTCTACTTTGTTTTCAATGCCCCAAAGCCCTGCGCCAATGCCGGCAGCCATTGCAATATATGGGTTAATGTCGGCGGCAGCAATGCGCACTTCAACCCGTTGTGATTTTTCCGAGCCGCCAATAACCCGCAGCGCTGTTGTGCGGTTTTCATAACCCCATGTCGCCGAAGTTGGCGCCCAAAGCCCTGGCACAAGGCGAGTGTATGAATTAACGGTTGGTGAAATCATCGCCAAAATATTGGGTAAGAGTGCCTGTTGGCCACCAATAAAATGGCGCATCATTTCTGACATATGCATCGGTTGCTTGGCGTCATAAAACACGCCTTTGCCGGTATTTTTGTCAGCCATTGACATGTGCAAATGGCCAGATTGCCCCGGCCAATCATTGGACCAACGCGCCATAAATGTCGCCATAAGGCCGCGTTGTTGAAACATTACTTTGGCAAAAGTTTTGAAAAGAGAAGCTTTATCGGCAGAGCGCAATGCTTCATCATATTTTATTGCGGCCTCCAAAACCCCTGGGCCAGTTTCGGTGTGCAGGCCCTCAATTTCCATATCCATGGCAAGGCACATATCAAGAAGTTCGTGATAAATATCGGCATGGACTGATGATCGCAAACCCGAATAGCCAAAATATCCGGGCGTTAGACTTTTAAGATTCTTGTAGTTTTTTTCGCGAACTGAATCTGGAGTTTCTTCGAAAACGAAAAATTCAAACTCGGCGGCAGTTGTTACCTTATAGCCCATATCATCGGCTTTTGCCAAAACCCGCTTTAATAATCCGCGCGGGCAAATTGGCTCGGCGTGGCCTGCAAATTCACCAATGAAGAACGGTATGTTGTTTTCGAAAGGAAGCAGCCGCATGGATTCGGGAACTATTCGCGCCGGTGCATCGGGGTATGCCGTATGCCAGCCAGTGAATGATACATTATCGTAAAGCTGGTCATTACTATCCCAGCCCAAAACCACATCACAAAACGCAAAACCATGGATTATCGCCGAAATAAATTTGTCGCGGTTTAAGTATTTCCCGCGCAAAACGCCATCGATATCAAAAATACCTAATTTTACGAAATCAATCTCGTTATCAATTACGTATTTTATTGCGTCTTCACCAGTTTTTATGATTGGCAATTCCATTGGCTTCCCCATTTACAGATATTTAGAGGTCTTTTAGTCGTCCTGGCCGTGGGCAGATTCATTTATCGTTATGGTTGCCATTTTAGAAAAATCCACAGCAATCGGACGTTTTTCCGCAATCATAACTTTTTGATATGACTTAACAACATGCTCTAGACGGCGATAAGCGTCCTTATAGGCGTCCGTTGTTTTGTCTAAATCAAGTGGTTTCAAGCAATATTCGATAATATCACGTGCGCGATCATAAGTGTCCATCGGTAAATCCTTTTAATATAAACTACAGCGGGAACCATAAAGCATTTCCCGAAAAGTGTGAAGCGGTTTTCGGATAAGAAATGCGACAAACAACAAGAGCATTTCGACGAAAAGTGTGAAGCGGTTTTCGGATAAGAAATGCGACAACAAAATAACTAGAGCACCATCTATATTCGAGAATGGTGCTCTAGTATGATTCCTGCTGCAAGTATTAGCACAATTGATTTAGTTCGTAATGTTCCGAACTATTTCAAAGCAGCGTTTAGCGCTTTTTCAGCTTCTTCAATTGCTTTGGCGCGTGCTTCAATATCAGCACCAACTGGCGGGCCTTTGAAGCGTTTTTTCTCAAGGCCAAACCAAAGTGCAAGTGTTGCGATAATCAAAATGCCCATAAAACCAAGCGCCTTATCGTTTGGTGGCTGAACCCCAACAAAGAAAATAACGCCGGCTATTGCGATACAAGCGACCGCAATAAGCTGGAACTTTGGCCCTAAATCAAACGGCCCAAAGGTTTTCCATGATTTATTGTAGGCCAATAATCCCGCGGCAATTGGCATACAGTAAGACAAGTAAAGCGTAATTGAGGTAACAGCAACCGCAACAGAATATGCATCGGCCCAAGCGACGAATATTACCGACAAAGCAGCCCCAAGCCAAATAGCGGCAACTGGCGTGCGATATTTTTTGTCAACTTTCGCCCATTTTTCCGACAACGGCAGGCCTTTGTCACGCGCAAAAGCGAAAATCATACGTGAGATTGATGTTACTGTCGCAAGACCACAAATATATTGTGCGACAAAAATTATCGCATAAAGCAATTGCTTCAAACCTGCAGGAAGTTGTGCATCCATAACATAAAAGAACACGTTCCAGCCTTGTTTGGCGGCTTCATCCATATTCGGAATTGCCAAAACAAATGCGCATGAGAAAAGGAATGCAAAAATCGAAGCATATAGCACCGAATTAATAATGCCTTTTGGCACATTATGCGCTGCTTTTATGGTTTCTTCGGAAGTATGCGCCGAAGCATCATAGCCAGTCAAAGTATAAATCGGCAACAATAATCCAAGGAAGAAAACCATCATCATAGATGCGGTTTCAGGCCAAACCCCACCACCAGCGTCGCCGGAATAATTGTGGAAAGTCCAAAGCCGTGAGAAATCGCGGGTCTCACCAGCATCATTACCAGCAAAATAAAATAAGGTAACCGCAAGTAAAACTGCACCTGCCAAAATTATGTAACCCGACAAATCCGTCAATTTGGTTGTGAGTTTGATACCAAGGTGATTAATTAAAGCGTGAGTTGCGGTCATAATAGCAACAAACCAAAATTGCGTGGTTTGATAAAACGCCGCGCCCTCTGCAGGCGCTTCAAAACCAACTGCCGCACCAAACGCCCCATTGAAGAATGAAAACGTGCCAACATTTATCGCGGCCAAAACCGTGATTAGTCCAATTAAATTGAACCACGCAGTTGCCCAGCCCCAACCTCGACCACCAAGAATTGACGACCAATGATATAGCCCGCCAGCAGTCGGAAATGCTGATCCAATTTACGCCATTCCCAAAGAAAACAATAAAGCGCAGACGCCGCCGACAATCCAACCGATGGATAATGCTGCACCGCCAACCCCAGATGTGCCCTGACCAAGCGAATTAATCCCGCCTGACAAAATACAAATGATTGAAAACGAAATTGCAAAATTAGAAAATTGTCCCATGGACCGCGACAGTTCTTGCGCGTATCCCATAGAATGTAGTGTTTTTACGTCGTCATCGACGTCATGTCCTGCCATATTAGCCCCCATTTACACATTGGTTAGTTAATTTTGCCGCCTCTTTGGGGCGGGTTGGAGGCAGGTTAACACGAGATTAAGATTGGTCAACAATAAATCGAAAATGTTATGACAAATATCAAGGATTTGTGGGGCGTGGTTTGTAAATATCAATCAAGAGCTTGTATTTTGGGCGGAAAACGCCTGTTTGCACCCATAAACGTATGAACTCAGCTTTCGGTGTATGGCCCTCGTCAAAATAGGTGCCATAAGTTGCCAGCATGTCGTTTGAACTTGATGCCAACGAGCCCAAAGTGCGCCATTCACCCAGCGGTCTGCGCGATAAATGTTCGGTTTTATTGTTGGCAATTAGACTGGCTTCCAAACCATCGGTTGCGAAAATAGTCGAAGGCATCGCAAATCTGCGGTGCGCCTTTTGGCGCAATAGCGCTTGGTTAAGGGCGTTGTCGCCGGCACGTAATGCTTCAATGTTGTTGGCGCCAAATTTTGGTATTGGTATTTCATGCTGTTTTACAGGCTCAAGATTAGGAAAATCGGTTGCCGCGCCTTCGATGGCGGTGCCGCCATCAATCGCAAAGCGCCACTGCGGGCCCAGTTTTTGCCAAATAGTGAAAAACCACCCACGGTTATGGCCGTTTTCAATATACCAAGGCCCGTAATCAAAACCAAAATCTTGAGACGCCGCTACGCCTACAAAATATGGCCTCCAGCGAAGGCGTGAAGGGCTTATTGGCTTTTGTAAATCCTCCCTTACTGCGTCGTGCACATTTTGCGGGCCAGGGTCAAACCAAATTGCACTGTCGCTTGAATATTCGTAAAAACTGCGGGCATAACCTTTTTCTTGCGCGGCATTTGCAAATGCACGCTCGGTTTGCGCAATTTCGTCGACAGGGTTGGCGTTTACACCAAGGAAAGGTGTACAAACCAAAATCACAAGAATCATTAAACCGCGCAGTGCTTTCATAACAACCTACAAGCTATTAGCAATTATCGCGGCAAATTTACGGACGTTTTCGTCGTTTTGCAAATGATCATTGCGAATTTCAAGCATCGCAGAAGGCAAATTTCGCGGTTTTGCGTGGCGATTTAGCGTATGATAGACCCTGTCGTTAGGATCATATGGTTCATCGCGAGTGACTTTCAAATGTTTGTGAAGTTGCAAATTAGCGAGGATTTTGTCGCCAAAACCGCTTTCATCACCAATTAAAACGCCAATATCAAGTTCGCGCTTTTGGCCCATATAATTTGGCGTGAAGCTGTGAATTGCAATAAAATTCAACTCATCTGCGCGCGCGTGGCCTTCAATCAATTGGTGAATAGCGTTGTGATACGGGTTGTAAGCGTGGTGAACCCGCGCTCGTTTTGCATTTTCATCGAGATTTTGGTTGCCAATTATTGGTATGCCAGCCGAGACTTCTGGTATTGCGTCAAAATCTGTCGGGTCGCGGTTGCAATCTATTACCAAGCGCGAAACTTTTGAATGAACAATTGGCGCATCAATTATTTGCGAAAGTGCGAGTGATAGTTCCAGCGCGCCAATATCGTGTGCGATATGTTCGTGACGCTCTTCGTGCGACAAGCCCAATTCGCCGAATTCAGGCGGAAAATGATTGGACGCATGGCAGCACAAAATAATCGTGCCGCCCGCGCCGTTTTCATTGATTATGCCGAAGGAGTTGGACATAGCCAAGCGTCAACTTATCCGCACTAATTGTCAATACGATTTTGATTGGTGTGCCAATTTTGGGTGGAAATTTGAAGCAAGAAGCGCGAATGTCGCGCAGCCTGTACCTAACATACAGCCAAGCGAACTTGACGCAGTAATTGTCAAAATAGACCACTGAGGGAATTCTTGCGGATATTTTAGACAAGTAGCAGGAGGCAAGCGATGGCTGTATTGGGCATACAGCCAAGCGCAGCCGACACACTAATTGTCAAAATAGACCAAGAATTATTCTTTCTTGCCGAAAAGACCGCCTAGCAACCCTTTAGCCTTATCAGCAGCTTCTTTGACCGCATCAGTTGCTGCGTCTGCCAATTGGCCGGCTGTATCGGTGATGTCATTTAATGCATTGCCGTCACCGTCTTTATCGAGGCCCTTCATAAGGCCGCCAAGTGGGCTTTCGTTTAGTTTTGCCATAACGCCTGAAAGCGCGCCGGTAACTGTATCGCCAAGCAAATGGGCTTGTTCTTGCATTTTTGTGCCAAGGCCTGCGGCAATTTCTTCAACTTTTTCAACGGAAATGCCATTTTTTTCAGCGATTTCTTTGGCGTTTTCCAAAAGACCACCGCCGGTTTCTTGGGCTTTTGCCAACAAATCAGTCGCAACTGATTGCGCTTGTTCTGCGCCAACGCCCAATTTCTCAGAAAGGCCTTTTACCATATCATTTGCACCAATTTTATTCATAACTTCATTTACATCAAATGCCATTTTGGCCTCCTATAATTTCAGCTTTGCATATAGGCATTGTATGACAGTTTTGCAATTTATGAAGCTGTTATATTCCCTAAAATTAACGCACTTCAAATTCATACATGGGTGCATTTTGCGGCTGCGCATTCAAGGTAAAATGCCACCACTCATCGGGTAAGTTTCGAAATCCTGCGGCCTGCATCAAATCCAATAATTTTTGGCGATTTCGCCGCGCGCGCGCTGAAATATTTGGATTTGCAGTATTGGCAGCAATATCGAAACAATCAAACGGCGTGCCAAAGTCAAAAGTGCGCCTGTCTTTGCGATTGCCGCATACATTATGCCTTGAAAAGGTGATCCATGGTGCGCGCTTTGGGCCAATTGCCAAATCAACAGTATAGCCACGTGAATGATTAGAAGTTGCTGAAATATAACCAAGTTCAATTAAATGCGCGCGAGATGTCATCTAAATGCGCGCGAGATGTCATCGGGTAATAAAGTTTGTTGTTTTCTTCACCAGAATTTACCCAATTCACCATATTACTCACCGCCATTTTAGGACGATAGCAATCAAATACCACCAAGGTTCGATTTTGGGTGGCCAAAACATCTTGAGCGGACTTCAGTGCCATGGCGGTTTCGCGCTTTAGTATGCACTCAGGTGCATGATAACCCGCCAATGGCTGCCCGATAAAATTATTGTTGGTGGCATAGCGCATATCTTGAACAATGCGCGGATCTATTTCACGCAAATAAACGAAACCATCGGGAAAGACCTGTGCCCACGCCATGCTTGGCAATTGTATGAGCCAAAGCATCATAAACAGTAATTTAATTTTCATCTCATACCTAACCTTCACAATCAAAAATTATGTTTAGTATTTTCAACGCTACTATTAGGAAAATTAGAATTTTTCCACCATTTTTGGTTCGAGAAATGATTTCCTTTTCCAAAATAAAAAAGCAATTAAAAATTAAAAACGACGCTTTTTAATTTTTAATTTCCCTGTAAAACCAAGTTGTTAAGTGAGGCAGAAGGCCGAGGGCGACAACTTGATGTCTCACCCTACCCCGCCCACTGTCAACCCATGCAGTTTCAATGTCGGTTGCCCGACGCCAACTGGCACGGATTGTCCACCTTTGCCGCAGGTGCCGACGCCATCGTCAAGCTTGCTATCATTCCCAATCATTGAAATGCGGGTCAAACAACTTGGGCCATCGCCAATAAGGCTTATGCCTTTCACAGGTGCGGTGATTTTGCCATTTTCAACCAAATAGGCTTCAGTACATTGAAACACAAATTTGCCCGAAGTTATGTCAACTTGGCCGCCACCCAATTGCGCGGCATATATTCCATTTTTTAGCGAAGCAATTATTTCTTGTGGATCATGGTCGCCATTTTCCATAAATGTATTAGTCATTCGCGGCAAAGGCGCATGTGCAAAGCTCTCACGCCGGCCGTTGCCAGTAGGTTTAACCCCCATAAGGCGCGCATTCATTCTATCTTGTATATAACCAACAAGAACACCGTCTTCAATCAACACATTGCGCGCGGTTGGTGTGCCTTCGTCATCAATGTTAAGGCTTCCCCTTCTGCCTGCAATCGTACCATCATCAACAACGGTTACTCCCTTTGCTGCGACTTGTTGGCCCATTTTGCCTGCAAAGGCGCTTGTGCCTTTGCGGTTAAAGTCTCCCTCAAGGCCATGGCCAACTGCTTCATGCAGCAAAACCCCCGCCCAGCCCGCGGCCAGAACCACATCCATCTCACCTGCGGGGGCTGGTATTGCGTTTAAATTGACTTGGGCTACTCTTAGCGCTTCATCGGCTAGAGATTTCAACTTCGAATCTGAAAGCCACTCACTATAGCCGCACCTGCCGCCGCCGCCAGCGGTTCCAGTTTCGCGACGACCATCTTTTTCAGCGGTTACCGACACATTGACACGTACCAATGGGCGTTCATCATATCTGATATCATCATCAAGCCTTACAATTGCAATATCGCGTTTCGATGCCGCAAACGAGACAGACACTTGCACTATGTTCGCATTTTTGGCACGAACGTATGCGTCTATTTCGCCCAAGCTTTTAATTTTTGATTCAAAAGATGGTTCGGATAATGGATCGACAGAATCATAGAGTTTCTGATTTGTTTTAGCAGGTGGCAGCGCCGCAACCGATTCAAAACCGCGTTTAGCTTGCACAGCAGCTTGTGACGCACGTTCAAAAGCAGCTTTGCTAATTTCATTTGAATGCGCATAGCCAGTTGTCTCGCCGGCAACTACGCGTATTCCAAATCCCTCTTCCGAATCATATGATGCGCTTTTTAACCGTCCGTCATCCCACAAAAAGCTCTCAGATGTAGAGGATTCAAGATATATTTCGCCATCGTCGGCGCCTATTAAAGCACTTTGCAAGATTTGGCTGGCATTTTCTTCCTTCGCGCGCATGGCAAGTGTAAGTTCGGGATATTGGGATGGGTTTTGCATAATGGGCTCTCAAAATTGCGGCGTGGATTTTGTAATTCAGTCGCTCAATAAGGCAAAGCCTAGCAAAATAAAACAAAATTTGCCTTTTGCCCGAAAATTGATGCACAGGCCTACTTTATTTTTTTCGTGCTTCATGCAATTAGGGTTATGAGACGATTTGGCCCAATTCAAGCTATGGGGGCATGCACATGCGCCCTAAGCACTGAATAAACGAGTGATAAAACTTAAGAATTGGGTGTTTACTGTCGCTACCATGAGGGGCTGAAGGCCGTTGCCTGAGGGGAGAATAAATGAAACTTACAGATAGAGCCAAAATTATTGGCTTGACAGCATTTGCAGCACTTGCGGCAAATGTCGGTTTGGCTTTTGCCGCGGATGGCCCTGTTGATAAGGGCATTACACTTCAGCCGGCGGCCTCAGAAGTTGCCCATGACATTGCATGGTTCCACAATGCCATTTTGATGCCGGTGATGGTCGGTATTTCTTTGTTGGTTTTGGTTTTATTGGTTTACGTTGCGATTAAGTTCAATGAAAAAGCCAATCCAAAGCCCGCGACGTTCACCCACAACGTCCCGCTTGAAATTGCTTGGACAGCCGTCCCGGTATTGATTTTGATATTTATTGCGATTTTCTCGTTCCCGCTTTTATACAAAGAAGATGTTACCCCCGCAAATTATGATGTTACTGTTAAAGTAACTGGCAACCAATGGTATTGGTCCTACGAATATCCAGATGAAGAAGGCCTGTCTTTAACTGCCAATATGCTGACTGCAGAAGAAGCGAAAGCGCAAAACAAGCCCTTTCAATTTGCAACAGACACCGCTGTAGTGGTCCCTGTGAACAAAACTGTAAGAGTTCAAGTAACCGCCAGCGACGTTATCCATGCTTGGGCATTGCCTGCATTTGGCGTTAAAATTGATGCTGTTCCCGGCACTTTGAATGAAACTTGGTTCAAAGCCGAAAGAACTGGCACTTTTTACGGCCAATGTTCAGAAATTTGCGGAATTAGGCACGCTTTTATGCCGATTGAGATAAAAGTAGTTACTCAAGCTGAATATGATGCTTGGATTGCTTCACACAAAACTGCCTCTGTTGCTTCACCTGCGCAACTTGCTCAAGCCCAGTAGTAAGAAGGAATAAATTTATGGCACACGCCGCACACAACGAAAATGATATTCACTCTGATCGCCCGTCGATTTTTAATCCTTGGCGCTGGATAAACTCAACTAACCACAAAGACATTGGAACAATGTATTTGATATTCGCGATTGTTGCTGGCCTGGTTGGCGGCGGCATGTCGGGTCTTATGCGTTGGGAATTGATGGAACCTGGCATACAGGTCTTCAACGGCGGAATGTGGGGCGATGCCCACAATTACAATGTCGTTATAACGATGCACGGCCTTATAATGATCTTCTTCATGGTCATGCCGGCATTGATTGGCGGTTTTGGCAATTGGTTCGTGCCGATTATGATTGGCGCGCCTGATATGGCATTCCCGCGCATGAACAATATTTCTTTTTGGTTGATGCCTGCGGCGCTCGCTCTTGCGGTGCTTTCGACTTTCGTGCCTGGAAATGGTTCTGGCAATGGTTTTGGTGGCGGTTGGGTATTGTATCCGCCGCTTTCTACCTCGGGCCACCCAGGCCCCGCGATGGATTTATTGATTTTGGCGCTCCATGTTGCTGGTATTTCATCGATTTTGGGATCGATTAATTTCATTACCACAATTTTGAATATGCGCGCGCCCGGCATGACTATGTTCAAAATGCCGCTTTTTGTTTGGTCCATATTCTATACTGTTTGGCTTTTGGTGCTTTCTTTGCCAGTTTTGGCGGGCGCATTGACCATGCTTTTGACAGATCGCAATTTCGGCACTGGCTTCTTTGATCCGGCCCAAGGCGGCGACCCAATAATGTTCCAACATTTATTTTGGTTCTTTGGTCACCCTGAAGTTTATATTCTGATTTTGCCGGGTTTTGGTATCATTAGCCAAATCATCTCAACATTCTCTAAGAAGCCGGTATTTGGTTATTTGGGTATGGTCTTTGCGATGGGCATGATTGGCTTTGTCGGCTTCATCGTTTGGGCCCACCATATGTTTACAGTTGGCATGGATGTAAACTTAAAAGCATATTTCGTCGCTGCAACAATGGTTATTGCGGTCCCAACTGGGATTAAGATATTCTCATGGATTGCAACTATGTGGGGCGGTTCAATCCGCTTTTCTGTTCCGATGATGTGGGCAATTGGTTTTATATTCGTCTTCACAATTGGCGGTGTAACTGGCGTTGCCTTGGCAAATTCATCGTTCGATGTGATTGTTCATGATACTTATTATGTTGTTTCGCACTTCCATTACACTATGTCGCTTGGCGCAGTATTCACAATTTTTGCGGGTTTCTATTATTGGCTACCCAAAATGTCGGGCTATAAATATAATAGCTTCCTTGGGACAATGCATTTTTGGCTAACCTTCATTGGCGTTAATACTGTGTTTTTCCCACAGCATTTCCTTGGGCTTCAAGGCATGCCAAGGCGCTATGTTGATTATCAAGAAGTGTTTGCTTATTTCAACAAAATTTCGACAATTGGCTATATAATAACCGCAGTGGGGGTTTTGGTATTCTTACTTATGTTGGTTGAATGTTTCCTTATGAAGCGTAAAGCTGGCAATAACCCATGGGGTGATGGCGCAGATACTTTGGAATGGACATTGTCTTCACCACCGCCTTTCCACCAATTTTCTGAACCACCTGTTCTAGAAGAAAAAGACGGACACTAATCACGTGCTTGGCGGGACCACTCGCCAAGCATTTTCAAAATTGAATGATGGCAAAATGACACCATGGTTACAAATAGCGACATCTTAAGCTCAAGTGATAGGCTCGAAGCCTTGCCGAAACTTGCCGGCTGGAGGGACTATTTTGCACTATTGAAACCTCGCGTGATGTCGCTTGTCGTGTTTACTGCGTTGGTCGGATTTGTATGCGCTCCAAGCAATTCAAACCCGATTTTGGCTGTAATTTCGATATTCGCTATCGCACTTGGGGCCGGTGCCGCTGGCTGCCTTAACATGTGGTATGATGCCGACATTGATGGCCTTATGACCAGAACAAGAATGCGGCCAATCCCTGCCGGCAAAGTTCAAGATCTTGAAGCGCTCAATATGGGCATTATTTTCTCCATATTGTCCATATTGCTTTTGGCAATTTCAGGTGGGTATGCAGCTGCTGGGCTCTTAGCCTTCACAATTGTTTTTTATGCGGTTGTTTATTCTATGTGGCTTAAGCGCAGCACGCCAATGAACATTGTAATTGGCGGCCTTGCGGGTGCTTTGCCGCCACTTATTGCTTGGTTTGCCGCGGGCGGGCAGTTAAGCTTGAATGCAGTTCTACCAGTTGCGATAATCTTTATGTGGACGCCGCCGCATTCATGGGCGTTGGCGCTTTACAAAGCTGGCGACTATGCGAAAGCGGGTATCCCGATGTTGCCGGTTGCAAAAGGGCCAAAAGCGACGAAATTGCAGATTTTGCTATATTCAATATTTTTGGTGCCCATCGGCATAGCGCCAGCATTTACTGGCCTAGGCGGCGTGATATATCTAGTGGTATCGAGTATTGGCGGCGCCGCATTTCTTGGGTTGGCCATAAGGCTTTTTGCATCAAATGCCGGCCAAGAAGATGGGCGTTCACAAAATGGCGCTCTTTACACTGACAGCGCAAAAAGTAATCGCCCAGCGCGCGATTTGTTCGCATTTTCGCTTTTGTATCTTACTTCGATATTCGCAACACTATTGATAGAAAATGGTTTTGGAATGTTGCTGTCTTTCGGTTGGGAATTGTAAAATGTCAAATTCATTGAAAAACGAAACTGCCGAAACTTTGAAAAATGGCCGCTCAAAAGCGATTGGAATTGCCCTTTTTTCTTTGGTTTTGCTTATTTTCGTGACTTCAATTGCTAAATTCCTGGTGAACCGCTGATGGAAAAAAAGGCGAAAATTGCAATAATTGCGGGTCTTGCGCCAATATTGATGTTTGGTGCGGCTTTTGCTGGTGTGCCTTTATATAAATTGTTTTGTGAGAAAACCGGATATAATGGCACTACATCGGTTGCAAAACGTGCCGCCAGTAGCATATCAAACCAACAAATCAAAGTCAGATTTGATGCCAATGTAATGCCAAATGTGCCGTGGCGCTTTTCACCTGAACAAAGTGAAGTATCGCTACGCCTTGGTGAAAATGGCTTAGCGTTCTACCGCGTTACAAATAATTCGGATCACCCCATAACCGCCATAGCGAACTATAATGTTACACCGCATAAGGCTGCAATTTATTTTCAAAAGCTAGAGTGTTTTTGTTTCAAGAATCAGACATTGGCAGCGGGCGAAACTCGTGAAATGCCGGTGATATTTTATGTAGACCCAAGGCTTGCCAGTGATGCCAAAACATCAGATGTTTCACAGGTGACTTTATCTTACACTTTTTTTGAAGTTCCAAAGCAAGCCGTGGACCTTCAAACCGGACCAAGTTAATTTATAATATTGTTGCGTAGATCGTAATATTTTTGAGGAAAGAGGGAAATATGTCACATGCAGCCGTAAAGCATGATTATCATCTGGTTAATCCTAGCCCGTGGCCAACACTTGCTTCTATCGCATTGTTCATAACTGCGGTTGGTTTGGTCATATTTATGAAGGGCCTAATTGGCGATCCTTTGGCAATGATAAAGAGCTATTTTGCCGACGAAGCCGCTGCAATATCGGCAATGGGTCAAGGGGTAGATGCGGTTAAAGCCGCTTTGCAAGCAAATGCCGATTTCAATAACCTTGATGCAGCTAATAAGGCTACGCTTTTGGATAATTATGCAACCGCCAAACAATGGTTTTGGCTTTTAGGCAAATCTCAGTTCTTGCTATTGGGACTTGGCCTCATAAGCATCTGTACGGTTGCCGGTTTGTGGTGGGCCGACGTGGTCAAAGAAGCACACGCAAATGATCATACTCCAGTGGTTGGCATTGGGCTTCGCTACGGAATGATTTTGTTCATTTTGTCCGAAGTAATGTTTTTTGTGGCTTGGTTTTGGATGTTTTTTGAACAATCGATTTGGAATGAAGCACGAACTCTTTCAACAATTCCAGAGGTTGCGGCGGCTTGGAAATCCTGGCCACCAGAGGGCGTTGAAACTGTTGATGCTTGGCATTTGCCTTTGATGAACACTCTCATTTTGTTGTTGTCTGGAACCACCGTTACTTGGGCACACCATGCATTGCAGACCGGCAATCGCCAAGCAACCGCGATTGGTTTGGCGCTAACGATTGCTTTGGGTGCGCTGTTTACTGGGATTCAAATCATCGAATATGGTCATATTTTGGACCATCATTATTTTGGATTTGGTGGCGAGAATGTTGGTATTTATGGGTCTTCGTTTTTCATGGCTACTGGCTTCCATGGCGCGCACGTTTTCATCGGCACAGTCTTCCTAATCGTTTGTTTGATAAGGTTATTGTTAGGCCATTTTACACCACAGCAACATTTTGGGTTTGAAGCAGCTGCATGGTATTGGCATTTTGTTGACGTGGTTTGGCTTTTCCTTTTCACATTTATTTATGTGACATTTGGGTAGAAAGATATTCGGTAAAAGTTTTTTGGAGTCCAACACGGTTGGACGCCAGCCAAAAATACTTTTATCCGAGTCTTAATAGGACAAGTAAAAGCTCGGGGCGGCCCTTCACTTTTCCTTGACTTAGTTTATTAAGGGGCGCTATTGCGCCCCTTAATTTATTGGGAAATATGCGACTATGACAAAATGGTGGAAAGCTGGTCCTCTTTGTAAATGCCCAGAATGTGGACAAGGCGAGTTGTTTGACGGGCTATTGAAGTTCCGCGCCAACTGTCCTTCATGCGGAAACAGTTTTGCGGACGCAGATTCGGGCGATGGGCCGGCAGTAATTGTAATAGCCGTGGCCGGCACAATTTTGGTGCCGATTTTGCTTATCTTGATGTTTGGTTTTCACCTCTCCCCCTTAGTTTTGATGTTAATAATGGCACCACTAACTTTGATAACAAGCATAGGATTGCTTCGGCCATTTAAGTCCACACTCTTTGCCTTGCAACGCCACAATAAGGCTGGTGAACTGGTCAGGAAAAATTCAGAATAATGACATTCAAGCCGATGCCGTTTCTAACCCTATTTTCCATAGCCATTTTTTGGGCCTTGATGTCTTTTGGCAATTGGCAATGGCAACGGTATCAATCGAAATTGGCAATTGAAGCCGCGCCCCAAGTGATTGCAACTGAACAAATGGCACTTAACTTCCCACGAGACTTCATGCAAGTAAAGCTTAAGGGCGAACTCAGTGAAAAAGTAATCAGAGTTTTTGCGACTGCGAATGGGCAGACGGGCTATCGACACTTCGGACAATTATCAACGCTAGGGCGCAATTATCTTGTTGATTTAGGTTGGTTAAACGAAGCAGATTCACAAAAATTTCGCCAAATTAGAAAAGACGTAAATATTGAAGGCGTGTTACGCGCGCATCACCAACCAAATCGCTTTACCCCGCCCAATCAGCCCGAAAAGCACAGATATTATTGGCCCGACTTAACAGAGCTTGCAGGCGAGTTTCCCAACCAAACTTATCAAGAGTTTTACGTCGCAGTTTTGAATTCGGATTTGAACAATTCCGGCAATCCAATTTCAAACCCTTGGGCCGATGCAAAAGGTGCAAACTACATAGAGCCAGCACGGCATTTGGGTTATGCTTTGACGTGGTGGGGGCTGGCTATTGGCTTAATTGGCGTTTATATCGCCATGCACATCAAAGCTAATCGCCTTAAACTTAGATAAAAAGTATAGACAAATGCAATATATTTCTACCCGCGGAACCGCACCAGCCGTTAGTTTCACAACAGCAATTACCCAAGGCTTGGCGCCAGATGGCGGCCTTTATGTTCCTGTAAATTGGCCACGTCTTCCAAGTTCAGTACTTAAAGCGGCGGCAAGTGCACCTTATTTCGAAACCGCTGCTTCGGTATTACATGCCTTTGCTGGCGATGATTTGGATACCCAAACAACACTTGAACTTGCAAAAGCGGCCTATGGCGACACTTGGAGCCATAAAGACATTGTCCCGCTTCGAAAAATCGGCAATCAGTTGCATTTACTAGAGCTCTTTCATGGGCCGTCTTTGGCTTTCAAAGATGTGGCAATGCAATTAATCGCCGCGCTCTATGAACACCTTCTTGAGAAATCCTGTGCCAAATTAAGTGTCATCTGCGCAACTTCGGGGGACACTGGCGGGGCTGCCGTCGAAGCACTAAAAAACAAAAAAGGCGTTACGCTTTTTGTGATGTTACCTGATGGCCGCGTGTCGGAAGTACAGAAGCGCTTCATGACAGCGTCAGGAGCACAAAACGTCCATTCTTTGGTGCTCGATGGTGATTTTGACAAAGCCCAAGCCATTTTGAAGAACTTATTTTCAGATAAGGCCTTCGTTGAAGAAGTCAAATTAACCCCTGTAAACTCAGTTAACTTTGCACGAATTGTCGCCCAAAGCGTATATTTTATTACTGCTTCAGCGAAACTTGGAGACGTGCAGCCTCTAAATTTCATCGTCCCTACAGGCAATTTCGGCGACGCGTTTTCCGCATGGGTTGCAAAGAAAATGGGCGCAAATATTGGTAAGATCATTATTGCAAATAATGCAAATAACGGCATATCAAAATCGCTTGAAACTGGGAGGTTCGGAGGCGGCGAACATTCAATAGCAACAATTTCGCCGGCAATGGATATACAGGTAGCCAGCAATTTCGAACGTATTCTATACGAGTTAAGCGATGGTGATGCGGCGCAAAAAGCATTTAGTGTGAACCAAGCATACGGTGCTTTGAGGGCACAAAAATATTACGATATCGACGCAAATTGCTTAAAGGCGCTACGCCGTGACTTCGTGGCCTGCCATGTAGACGATAACGAAACATCAAAAGCAATGCTTGAATGTTTCAAGCAAACTGGTGAAGTCATATGTCCGCACACTGCCGTTGGTTGGGCCGCCAAAAATATTGCAGGCGAAGGCGAAAAAGTAATCCTTGCAACTGCCCACGCAGCGAAATTTCCAGAAACGGTATCAGAAGTGTTGGGAATAATGCCCGCATTACCAGCCCAAGCTGCTGATTTATTTGACAGGCCAGAGCATTTTGAAAAAATGAAAGCAAGCGAAGCAAACCTAAAGTCATATATTCGCAGCAAGGCCAAATAATTGGAACCAATAACGAAACTAATAACCCTTGAAAATGGGGTAAGATTGATACTGGATCCAATAAGCCATCTAAGAAGCGCAAGCGTGGGGGTTTGGGTCAATGTTGGCACTCGCCATGAAAATGCTTATAATAATGGCACCGCACATTTACTTGAACATTTAGTTTTTAAAGGGGCCGGCGGCCGCAGCGCTGCTGCCCTTGCTGAAGATGCTGAGGGTAGAGGTGTTTATCTAAATGCGGCAACTTCGTATGAACGTACTGGCTTTTTTTCCCGGTGTCTTGCCGACGAAGTTGGATTTGCATTGGGTCTTTGCACGGACTTGGTTTTATCCCCTCACCTTGATGAGCACGACTTTATTCTTGAAAAACAAGTTGTCTTAAGTGAGATTAATGAGGCGTTTGATGATGCTGAGGATAGGGCAAGTGTCTTAAGCCAACTGGCATCTTATCAAGGCCAACCACTCGGCATGCCAATTCTAGGTGATGCGGATACCCTAAAGAACATAAATAAAGCGCAGATTGAAGTCTTTCACCAATATTATAGTGCGCCTTCAAGCTTGTTGATTGGGGTAAGTGGCTCTTTTGACCAAACTGAAATATTAGACATTGTTGGAAAAAGTTTTGGCGCACTGAACAAAAGATTGTGCAATGTTCCAATCGAAGCCAAATTCACCGCAAATACCGAGTTCGAGCATCGAAATATCGAGCAGACCCAAATTGCACTTTCTTTCAAGCTACCAAAACCAAGCCGCCAAGATTTGTTCATTTCGCAAATTTTTAGCAATATATTGGCAGGCGGCATGGCGTCGAGGTTGCTTTCAGATTTACGTGAAAAGCAAGGGTTAGTATATAACATTGATGCCTATTGCGAAAATTATTTTGACGCTGGAAGGCTTAATATTGCTTTTGGCTGCGCTGAAAAGAACGCTGGCAAGGCAATATCTATAATTGAACAGCATTTGGACGATTTGGCCAACAATGGCCCAAATGAGCCCGAATTGGCGCGGGCCAAAAAAGTCCTTGAAACTTCGATTTTATTGGCTTTTGAAAACCCCTCTTCGAGGCTATCTTCAATGATTGGCCAGATATTTACATTCGGCGAAAGTTTGGAAATCGCAGATATATCAAAAGGCATCCAAGCAGTCACGGCCCGGCAAATTCAAGATGTGGCGCTGGCAACCCGCGCCCCGCTAAGCCGAAGCGCAAGCGCCATAGGCAGCCAAAAGATTGAAAAACTAATCTCAAATTGAAACGCAATCAATCAATTATCATGAACAATAAAAATAGCTTTGGTTCAGCCGCCATTCAGTCTATTATGATAATATAGATGAAGGCAGTGAATGATTCATTGTTGTGAAAATAAGTGGAGAAGCGTGTAATGCGCAAAATTGCTCGTATATTATCGATTGCTCCAGGTATGATAGCTGTGGGTTTTATTGCTGCGGCCTGCTCACCAACTGTCAAGATTGAAGCGCCAGATAGGCCAATCGAAATAAATCTCAACATCAATATGAAAATTGAACAAAATGTCAGAGTGAGAGTTGAACGCGAATTAGACCGCGCAAACCAAGCAAACCCAGGAATTTTCTAACAAGTACTTTTTATGGATACTAAAATGATTAAATCAGTTTCTAACTTTATGCCAAAATTTGTAATCGGCGCCTTAATTGCCAGCGCTGTAGCCACAGCGGCTCTTGCTGTTGACAATGGCGGGCCAGTGGACACTGCAATTGCTAACCGAATTATAGGTGAACAGGCAAATGGCTATTTGGGTTTTGTGCGAACGCCAACATCTGCGCAAGCCGATTTGCAGCGTACGATAAATGAAATCAATATAAGACGCCGTGCAGTTTACACCGAAGTTGCTACTTCACAAAATGAAACTGTCGATAGAGTTGCGTTATTGCAGGCTCTTAGGCAAATTCAAAAAGCCGCAATAGGTGATTATTTTCGAGACACAAACAACACTTGGTGCGCAAAAAGCGCAACCACGCGGGCGATTCAAGGCGATGACAATGTAATTGTCATATCATGTGCAGCGCGTTAAAATAAATTACTATCTTTAGTTAGAAATAGCCGCAGCCACAAACTGCGGCTATTTTTTTATATTAACTTATATTTTCCAATTCATGCGCATAGTTAAGAAATGGCCATAGATAATGATATGATAATCGCACTTGTTGCATCGCGGGTTTGCCATGATTTGGCATCGCCTTTGCAAGCCCTCACTACTGCTCTTGATGTATTAGAGGGGGACAACGGCCCCGAAATGCACAAAAGTGCTGTTGATCTGATACGTGAAAGCACGATGCAAGCTAGTGCTAAAGTCGATTTCATGCGTTCTACTTTCGGCTCTTTGACAGCTGGCGCAGGCGACGCAAACTTAACTGACTTAAGGAACATTGCCACCAAATATATCGCAACTTTGAAACCAATTTTGGATTGGCAAAGCGCTCGAGAAATGGTTTCACGCCCTTTGGCGCGTATTGTTATGAATTTCATTATGATTGCCATTGATTCTTTGCCGCGCGGTGGTGAAATTATCGTAACTGATACACAACACGGCGACTTATTGGAATTTAACATCAAGGCCCAAGGTCCAAGAGTAATGCTGAAGCCAGCCATGCGCCTTGGCCTTCAAGGTCTTTCGCCCGAAGAAGGATATGACGGAAGATCAATACAGCCATATTTGGCCTATTTGGCAGCTTCCAAACACAAAATCGAACTTGCAGCACGTGAGGACGAGCAAAGCATTACTCTGATTGCCAGAATGCAAGACAAAGCAATCTATTAACAACAAAAATTTAAGTAATTTGCAGTTTTAGCGTTTTTGTTAGCTTAGCTTTAACTGTCAGCGTTCAAAACATTACACTTAAAGTAGCGCCAAAAGTGCGTTTGGCTAATCTAGGATAGTGACATGGACGAATTGCTTTCAGAATTCATAGCCGAAACCAATGAGTTTTTAGAGACCGTAGATACGCAATTGGTGCAGTTTGAAGCGGACCCAAACGATAGCGCGACACTTAACAATATTTTCCGCCTTGTGCATACAATTAAAGGAACATGCGGGTTCTTAGGTTTGCCGCGCCTACAATTCGTCGCTCACGCTGGTGAAACCTTATTGGGCAAATACCGAGATGGATCTTTGGAGGCAACTCCGGATTCTGTGCAACTAGTTTTGGAATCAATCGATCGAATCAAACAAATCCTTGGTGACATTGAAGCAACTGGTGTTGAGCCAGAAGGCGATGACAGTGAACTTATAGGCGCATTGGAGCGCGCCGCCGAAGGTATTCTTGGCGAAAAGGCCCCGATTTGCGCAACACCGGAGCCAATCGTTGAAAAGGAACCTGAACAACCATTGGTTGATGAAAAAGGTCAAAAATGGGATGCCGACTTAGGTCGGTTCTTAAAGCCCGGCGAAGTTTCGCTAGCGGACTTAGAAGCGGCCTTCTTAGCTGCCGAAACTGAAGACATAGCACCACCTGCCGCACAAATTGCACAACCCACTGAAATTGAACGCCGAGCCAACCCAGAAAAGAGATTGGTTCGCGAAGATGATGAAGATGCAAGTTCGAAGTCAGCGGGCGTTGCGGCGGCTTCAATTCGCGTAAATGTCGACGTTCTAGAATCTTTAATGACAATGGTTTCAGAGCTGGTATTAACGCGCAATCAATTGATGCAAATGGCCCGCCATTCTTCCAATTCAGAATTTAAGGCGCCGTTGCAACGCTTGTCATCGGTTACCGCTGAGTTGCAAGACAGCGTAATGAAAACGCGAATGCAGCCTGTTGGCTCTGCTTGGAAAAAGCTACCAAGAATTGTCAGAGACGCAGCGCGCGACTTGGGCAAAAAAATCGACCTAGTCTTGGAAGGTGAGGCAACCGAACTCGATAGGCAAGTTTTGGAGCTTATCAAAGACCCACTAACCCATATGATTCGCAACTCTTGCGATCATGCAATTGAAGTTCCCCAAGTTCGGCTTGCGGCTGGTAAGGATGAAACAGGTACCATTAGGCTCAAAGCCTACCACGAAGGCGGTCAAATCGTTATCGAACTGACCGATGATGGCGCTGGCTTAAACACTGCAAGAATTCGCGACAAAGCAATTAAGAACGGAATTGTAACAGAAGAACAAGCTTGGACGATGCCAGACGCGCAAATCCATCGGTTTATTTTTGCGCCAGGTTTTTCCACCGCTGCTGCAGTTACTTCAATGTCTGGCCGCGGCGTCGGCATGGATGTCGTCAAAACTAATATTCAATTAATTGGCGGCGAAGTTGATCTTTTATCAACCGAGGGCAAGGGCACAAAATTTTACATTAAAATACCCCTAACTTTGGCGATTGTTTCTGCGCTCGTAGTGGGCGCAAAAGGTCAAAGATTCGCAATCCCACAGCTTAGCGTGGTTGAACTAGTTTCGGCTGGTGGAACCTCAAGCCATCGTGTTGAGACGCTGAACCAAGCGCGGGTTTTACGCTTACGTGATCGGCTATTGCCATTGATGGATTTAGCCGAAGCTTTGGGCATTCAATCAAAAGCTAAGGACGAAGCATCAAGCCGTGAAGGCACTCAATTTGTTGTGGTTATGCAGCAAGCCGGCCTATCTTTTGGTATCGTTGTAGATGAAGTATTCGACACCGAGGAAATAGTTGTCAAACCGCTTTCTTCGGCGGTGGCTGCTGCAAAGGCGTTTTCGGGTGCGACCATTTTGGGAGACGGTTCGGTTATAATGATTATCGACCCTGCAACGATTTCGCGCACAGTCGGCCAATCAGAAGCAAGTGTTGAAGAGCCTGAAACTGCCAACAAAGCAGAACATGTTAAATCCAACAAAAACACGTCTTTGATAGTATTCCGTGCTGGCGGCGGCGAACCAAAAGCAGTTCCGTTAGGTGTCGTAACAAGGCTCGAAAATCTGGACGCCGCTAGTTTTGAGCAATCTGATGGCCGAACTTTGGTCCAATATCGCGGCGCACTTATGCCAATTGTTCCAGCTGATATGGGCGTATATATTAAGAATGAAGGCACTCAGGATATATTGGTGTTCACACATAATCATCATGCAGTTGGCCTAGCAGTTGATGAAATACTCGACATCGTAGACGAAAATCTTGATATCGAAATGGCGACAGATAAAGGCGGATCTTTGGGTATTGCTGTAATTAAAGGCAAAGCCACGGAAATTCTCGACGTTGGCTACCACTTAACGCAGGCATTGGGCAATTGGGATGAACCCATAAAACAATCCAAACGTAAGAGCATTGTATTAGTTGAGAAAAATCCGTTCTTCCGAAATCTGCTTAGCCCACTCTTGAGTGCGGCAGGCTATGATGTCGAAGCGGTGGACACGGTTTCAGCCGCGCTAGTTTGTGCAGAATATAGCAAGCCATCAGCAATTCTTGCAGATATTGATGAAGATGAAACTTCTGCGCGGCGCCTTTTGAGTGACGAGAGAGCGCAAGGCGCGCCAATTGTTGCACTATCGGGGTCCTCTGAGCATGATGGCGAAGGTTTCGCAGCGATTGTCAGGAAGTCCGACAGATATGGGCTAATTTCTACAGTTGAATATGCCACAGGCAAAGGAATGGCAGCATGAGCGCCCTAGCACAAAAAGCAGACACCATTGTATTCAATAGCGCGAACACAAAGGAATTTGTGACCGTTTATGTTGCAGATCAATCATTGGGAATTGAAGTAAAATCGATACAAGATGTCTTTTCTTTACATGATTTAACACCAGTTCCCGGAGCACCTAAAGAAATTGCTGGTGTGCTTAATTTACGCGGACGCATTGTTACCGCGATTGACGCACGCGTGCGGCTTGGGCTTCCACCGCGCGAAGAAGGTTATGCGAACATTATGGCAGTTGGCGTTGAATCTAAGGGTGATGACTATTGCATACTTGTCGACAAAGTAGGCGAAGTTTTGCGATTAGAAGACACCAACTTCGAAGTAAACCCTTTGAATATGGATCCGAATTGGAAAATCTTTTCCAAAGGCATTTATCGCCTTGATGGGAAATTGCTGATGTCGCTCGATATTGAAGCCATGCTTGGAACAATAGAGTTAGGAGTAGCAACATGAAAACATGTTTAGTGGTTGATGATAGCCGTGTAATTCGCAAAGTTGCACGTCGAATACTTGAAGATATGTCTTTTGAAGTCATAGAAGCAGAAGATGGTTCTGTCGCTATGCGCAATTGCGAACAACACATGCCAGACGCGATTTTGCTTGATTGGAATATGCCTGTCGTTAATGGGATAGAGTTCTTAAGGGCACTGCGGAAGGCGCCAGGTGGCGATGGTCCAGTCGTCGTATTCTGCACTACCGAAAACGATATGTCCGCGATTGTTGAAGCGATGGAAGCCGGCGCCAACGAATATATTATGAAACCGTTTGACAGCGAAATCGTTCAGTCCAAATTCGCTGAAGTTGGATTGGTGTAAATAAAAATAATGCTGGCCCAAACCACCCCCATGCAATCATCGTCCCTTCAGCGACCCATTAAGGTCATGATTATTGACGATTCTGCAATAATCAGAGGGCTTGTATCCCGCTGGATAGCCGAACAGCCCGACCTTGAATATGTTGGGGGCGGCATAAATGGCCGAGACGGCCTAATGCGCGCACCAAAGCTTGACCCAGACGTAATTATTTTAGACATTGAAATGCCGGAAATGGATGGCCTTACAGCGTTGCCGCAACTTTTAAAAGCTGTGCCAGGCGTAAAAGTAATTATGGCGTCGACTTTGACCAAAAATGGTGCCGAAGTAACTATTAAAGCGCTTACCCTTGGTGCCGCAGACTATATTCCGAAACCAGATGCGGGGCGGATTGCAGGGGCCGAAGAATATAAGCAAGAATTATTTAGAAAATTGCAAGGATTGGGACGAAAAAGACCTCAAAAATGGCTGCCAAGTTCACAACCTAAACCGGCTTTGTTGGGCGAGCCCGCGAAGAAGCCAACTCTGTATGAAAGCCGGCCCGTTGTATTAAGGCCACTAAACCTTAAGAACCGTGTCGAAGCATTGTTTATCGGCTCATCGACTGGCGGCCCAGAAGCGCTGCGCCAAGTTGTGCAAGGGCTTGTTGGGCAAGTGAAAGTTCCAATCTTTCTTACGCAACATATGCCAGTTCTGTTCACAAAAATACTTGCCGAACATTTGACAAAACAATGCAATGCCAAAGTCGTCGAAGCTGAACATAATATGGTCCCGGTTCCAGGTCAGTTCCATTTGGCGCCGGGTGGAAAGCATATGGTTGTGGTTCGCTCAACAGTTGGTGTTCGAATTATGCTAAATGACGATGCCCCAGAGAATTTCTGCAAGCCTGCAGTTGACCCACTTTTTAGGTCCGCAGTCCAAGTGTATGGTGACCATATTCTAGCAGTTGTATTGACCGGCATGGGTCATGATGGACGCGAAGGTAGCCGCAAAATAGTGGAGCGTGGCGCCAATATTATTGTCCAAGACGAAGCAACAAGCGTTGTTTGGGGGATGCCCGGTTCAGTTGCAGCCGCAGGACTTGCCAGCGCGATTAAGCCATTAAACGAAATTGCACCTTCTATTTTGAAAATTTTACGTGGAGAAGCACCATGAAGCCGGCCGACTTTGATTTTATTTCCAAAATGGTAAAGGAGCGATCTGGCTTGGTTCTGACGCCAGAAAAAGCCTATTTGGTGGAAAGCCGCTTGGGCCCGATAGCCCGCCGTGAGGGAATTGCAACATTAGAAGACCTCGTTTCGACGCTGCGCCTATCTGGTAACCAGAAGCTGATTGAAGCTGTTGTTGATGCGATGACGACCAACGAAACTTTTTTCTTTCGTGATAAAACGCCATTTGAGATTCTTGAAAATATAATCTTGCCGGATTTAATTGCTAAAAAGCGCGGCGCCCCAATAAAAATTTGGTGTGCCGCGGCGTCGACTGGTCAAGAACCTTATTCGATCGCAATGGTTCTGGACCAATTAGGTCATAAATTAGCTGGCAGCAAGGTCGACATATTAGGTACCGATATTTCTGAGCGTTGTTTGGAAAAGGCCAAAGCTGGCATCTATACTCAATTTGAAGTTCAGCGCGGTCTGCCTGTCACTCAATTGATGAAATATTTCCGCAAAGAAGGCGACGCTTGGAAAATTGCGGATAGCTTAAAAGCCAATATTCGTTTTCGTCCTATGAATCTGCTCGATGATTTTAGAACCTTGGGGCGTTTTGACATCATATTCTGCCGTAATGTTTTGATTTATTTCGACACGCCAACCAAAAAACGCGTGCTCGATAGAATGGCACAACAAATGGAAGCACCCGGATACTTACTGATGGGCGCGGCTGAAACTGTCTTGGGAGTGACCGACACATTCAAACCGGTTCAAAACTCACGCGGACTATATAGCACAGATCCGGGGCGTAGCGCGATTACACGGGCGGCTTAATAGAAAGTTGTTTTGCTAGTTCGATGTGATGTCCACAAAATAGCCCATAATGTAGTTTTCTTTCGCAGTATAAGCGCGAATATTTTCACTAATTGTCTTAACCGAACTCCAAAATTCACCAATCAAGAAACCGAAGAATAACAAGGAACACGCGAAAAAAGTTACAGCGGGTTTCGTAGACTCGTTGTCGAAAGATGCACTCCCACGATAAAAACCATTGGCTAAAATAAGCAAACTGCACAAAGCAACCAAAATAAGCAATAGTGCCTGAACTTTTGAAAACTTCCGAAGTTCGAAAGTCACATTGATTATTGAACCATTATTGCATGGCTCTACATTGCCGATAGCCAAAACCCTTGCGGCATGCCAACGCTTGTATTTTTCTGACATGTTAAAGGTATGCATAGTTATCTTACCATAATAGTCTTTGTCTTCATTCCCAAGACGGAATGGTCCAGATTTAAAGTCAATTTGGCGAGCTAAATATTTCAAAACTAGGTCAGGCGGTAATTCCGACTCGATTGTAATGTGATCAATAAGTTCAAATCGTCGCAAAATTGCCTTGAAAATGACAGCCATCACAATTGGTTCCTTCTGCAAAATAAAATGAAAAAGGCCATTTGCTCAAATCCTAATCCCCCGCTTCAGCCAATTTCTTTGCGGTATCGTCGGCAATTAGGGCGGTGATAAAGTCACTAAGGCCCGCGCCTGCTAATACGTCATCGAGTTTGTACAATGTCAAATTGATACGGTGATCAGATACCCGCCCTTGTGGGAAATTATATGTGCGGATTTTCTCAGACCTATCACCAGACCCAACTTGGCTTGACCTCTTATCAGAACGTGCTTTGTCTTTTTCTTCGCGCTCTTTTTCATACAAGCGTGCAACCAAGTTTTTCATTGCATTTGCGCGGTTTTGGTGTTGCGACTTTTCAGACGCTGTAACCACAATTCCCGTTGGCAAGTGGGTTATGCGCACCGCACTGTCTGTTTTATTTACGTGCTGACCACCCGCGCCAGATGAACGATAGGTATCAATCCTTATATCCTTGTCCAAAACTTCAACATTAGTTTCTTCGGGGATTGGCAAAACTGCAACCGTTGCCGCCGAAGTGTGTACCCTGCCCTGCGCTTCGGTTGCTGGAACCCTTTGAACACGGTGCACGCCCGATTCAAATTTCATTTTCCCAAAAACCCCATCACCGTTGATGGTTGCAATTACTTCTTTAAATCCGCCTGCATCACCTTCTGATAAAGAATCGACTTCTATTTTCCAGCCCATATTCCCCACATACCTTTGATACATGCGGAAAAGGTCACCAACGAAAAGTGCAGCCTCGTCGCCGCCCGTCCCTGCGCGCAACTCCAGAATAACCGACGCGTCATCATCCTCATCCCGCGGCAAAAGCAATATTTGCAATTCGGTTTCTAAGCGGTCTAATTTTTCTTTGACTTCTGGCAATTCGTCTTGTGCCATAAGCGCCATTTCATCGGATGCCGGCAAGCTGTCAATTAAATCCTCTAAATCAGCCTTTTCTTTTCGTGCATCATTTACAGCCCCAATAGCTTCGGCAACCGGTGAAAGTTTCGCCCTTTCCTTGGACAATCGAATTATTTCTGCGCCATCACTAGCGACCGCAAGTCGAGCGTCAATTTCTTCAAATCTATCAATTACGCGCAATAGGCGTTCTTCGCGTTGGCTCATCTATCTCACTTTAAATATCAATATCGTATAAAGCCTAAATATAGCATTCTCGCACGAAATCCATTTGTTTAACTGCATTAGAGCGTTTCGGGAAAAAGTGTGAAGCGGTTTTGGATAAGAAACGCGGCAAAAAAAGGAATCCAGAGCACCATTTCGTGAAGATCGAAATGATGCTCTAGGTGATTTTGTCGTCAATTGGGAGATTAATATTTTGCCTTATTCGTCTATTGCACGAATAGAGGTTGATTTCATTTTGAATGTGTTATTATCGGGCATTAAACATATTTTGAGGTGATATTATGCCAGTTGGTGGAAAGTCTTATTCGAAGTCAATTATTGTCGGGTCAGTAATTTTATCGTTGTTTACACTTGCTGCTTGTGAAACACCTGCTGGAATTTCGAAAACAAATCGTGACTATTATCATCATAATCGCGGTTCTGAATTGACTGTGATAAATCCACTTCCGGTTCGCCCCAATCCAAGCCCGGTTCAAGAAGTGGTTCGTGAAGAACCAACTGAGGCCGCACCACACCACCACGCACACTTTGAGCATGTGACCCATTTTGACGGCTGTGCAGGTGCTTTTTCGCTTGCAGATGAGCGAACTGGTCGCGTTATTCAATCAGGTCAAGGGATAAGCACTCAAGAGGGCATTATTGTAATTGATGGCCGCGGCAACCGCACAAATCAAGTAATAAACAATGTAATTGGCCAAAGCTTGATTTTCCAACCCAATTGCGGATGCCAAGCTGGATCAATGACAGGGCATTCCCACCAAGAGAGCATGGATAAGACCTGCAATCACGACTAGCCCGCATCCCAACTAAAGCGCGCCAAAGTCAAGCGCGTTGAGGCTGGGCCAATTAATTCAGCAAAATAAAAGGGGCCCGAAGACCCCTAAAAGCAAAAAATTTGCAATCAATTATGCTGCCAAAGCAGTTTTGATTTTTGAGCGTATTTTGCGCGCTCTGTCTGACATTTTCTTTTCATCGGCTTTGATGATAAAATTATCAAGACCGCCATTATGATCAACTGAACGCAATGCCGAAACAGCAATCCGAAGGCGAAAGCCTTGTGACAATACATCAGATGCCAAAGTCACATCCTGCAAATTAGGAAGGTAACGGCGTTTAGTTTTAACATTTGAGTGGCTGACAATATGGCCAACCATAGGGCCAACACCAGTAAGTTCGCAACGGCGAGACATCTTATTCTCTTTTCATTTATATTGGTTCAAAAACTATATTGAACGGCGCGATTAAAGGCCTACACCCCAAAAGTCAATGGTTTATGATGCGAAAGAATGCAAATTGGCCGAAGTCTCAAAGCGTTTACCAAAAAAGTGCAAAGTGGTTTTTGGTTAGGAAACTGCGCAAACCAAAAAAACTAGAGCGTATCCCACTTGAATTGGTTCAATAATGCGATAGCAATATTACTTTCGCTTCGCTGCAGGTCTTGCGCTTCGCGCTGCGGCTGCTCAAAGTTGGGTGGCAATTGATGCAGCAAATATTGGAATATTCGCAAAGCAAGTGCCGCCGAAAATTGGGCAAAAGGGCATCGCATTTTGGGTCAAGTTACGTGGGATACGCTCTAGTGCCTTCGTAAATAATTCTTGTTGTTGCAATTATCATGAGGGTGCAGCACGGTGACAATAGATGAATTTATTTCACTCCAAACCACAACAATATTTGTAACTCTTTCAATATTTGAACCCAATTTCAAGCGCATGTCCAACCGATTAGCCAAGCGCTTTGAAACCCGCAAACCAACACAACCGCCGCCCAATTCGGTTTCAACGTCTGCATGCGCCAAGACTAGTGCTAAAAGATGGCCAGATATCCCGCGCTGGGAAAGCCGCTTCTGCGCGTGAACCGTGATCGGAAAACTCTTGATTGTGTCAAATTCTTGCATTGCTTGGGCCATGAAATTCCTCCTGATTTTTTCACAATACAAGACCGTTGCGTCAATAAAGGACGTAGCCTAAACTAGGTCATAGACTCATTAACAAAGGACTTCGCAATGCGTCACGAAAAATCGGCTCAATTGATTGAATTAGCTCGAGAGCTCGCCAATACTCGCTTAGGCCTAACGCTTGATGAAATGGCCGAAAGAATGTCGGTAAAGCGCCGCACCATAGAGCGAATGCGCGATCGGCTGCTCGAAATGTTCGATACAATGGAAGAAATTTCCGACCCTCCGACCAAGCGGTGGCGCATAAATGGGCGGCTTGATGGGTTTTTGCAAGTGCCCACGTCCAAGGAAATAGCGGCACTTAAATCTGCGCAGTTGCATTTCGAAAATCACTCGCTTGATGCAGCTTTTGCGTTAAAGGGCCTCGAAACCAAAATGATGGCGGCGATAGGCCCAAAGCTGTCAAAATTAGAGCCAGATATTGAAGCGCTAATGCAAGCCGAAGCAATTGCTGTAAGCCCCGGCCCAAAGCCAAGTATTAATACATTCACTTTAAATGTCTTGCGCGATGCAATTTTAATGATGCGGCAAGTAAGCTTTGTATATGATGGCGGCTCCAGATCCAATGTTTTGCGTGAACTTATCCCATATGGGATATTGTTTGGCGGCGAGGCCTATCTAATCGGGGTTGAACCATCCAAATATAAGGGGGGCAGACCGCAAGTTTGGCGAATCGATAAAATTAGAGAAATTGAATTGTCCGACAAAATTGGCGCCGCGCCAGAGGACTTTTCGCTTAAGGAATTTTCGCAACGCAGCTTTGGCGTATTTCAAGAAGATGAAATGTATCGCGTTAAGCTGAGAGTTTTCAAAGAATTTGCCGAAGAGGCTAAAAGATGGGTTTTCCACCCGAACCAAACCCTAACAGACAAGAATGATGGCAGCCTTGAAATCGAAATGGAAGGTGGCGGCCTTAGAGAACTTGCTTGGGGCTTATTTCGGTGGGGCGGCAAGTTAGAAATCTTGGAGCCAAAAGAGCTAAGGCATGAGATGGAAACGGCAATTGATTTAGCACGAACCCTCGCAAAATTACCCTGACAAGGATTGTCAACATTTCTTGATATAGTTGCTTTTGATATTTGGGTAGGTTTCAATGAAAATCAAAGTGGATAATTTCTTCGACAGGCGCCAAGTCTTAGTTGCCACAGCCGGGCTGGGCTTTGGCAGTTCCCAATTTTCCCCGGTTTTTGGAAGTGAAGCGCAATATGTTTGGACTAAGCTCGATACTGTCTCATTTCGCGGCAAGCAAGATGACATCCATTTCATAAGCGAAGATATTGGGTGGTATGGCAATGGTTTGGGCAAGCTCTATCAAACAATAAATGGCGGCGCTACTTGGACCCTCAAACACGAACAAGCTGGAACCTTTATTCGTGCCATAGGTTTTGTTGATGCCAACATCGGTTTCATCGGTAATATTGGCACCGATTATTATCCAAATGTAACTGACCCTAACCCACTTTACCGAACCGATAATGGCGGCGCTAGTTGGACAATTGTCACCGCGCCCAATATCGGCGTGGTAAAAGGTATTTGCGGTATTCACGTTCTGAATCGGCGCACAGTTTATCAAGGCGCTTTGATTGATAGGCCGATAATTCATGCGGCAGGCCGAGTTGGTGGCCCTGCAGCACTCATGAGATCGCTAGACGGCGGGCAAAATTGGACTGTTTTTGATCTAAGCCAATATGCCGCAATGATATTCGACGTATATTTTATGGATGCCAATGTCGGATTTTTATGCGCCAGCACCGATAGCGATATCGAAAAAGGAAATGCGCAAATATTGCGAACAACAAATGGCGGGCTTTCTTGGTCTGTGGTTTATCGGTCAGCGCGCCCATTTGAAAATTGCTGGAAGATGAGTTTCCCAACCAGAAACATCGGATATGCAACCATTCAATCCTATGATGAAAACAACCCTAAGCAAAAAATTATTAAGACGACAAACGGTGGCCGGAGCTGGCGCGAGATTTCCCTAGTCGACAATAAAGATGCGCGGCAATTCGGGATTGGCTTTTTAGACGCTAATATCGGCTGGGTTGGCACGCGAATTGGTGGTTTTGAAACAACCAACGGCGGGCGAACATGGCAAAGAAACAACCTTGGCCCCGCAATAAACAAGGTAAGAATTGTTCGTGGCAGCAACCATACGAGGGCATTTGCCATTGGCGTTGATGTGTGGCGATTAGATGTATGAACATACACTCGTAATAATCAGTCCAATAGTGTCAGTGAGTTTTTGTTCCTAATCTTTTATCCCAAGGTTTGGCCAAATAATCGGCGCCATTCCTTCAATCCCGCCGATAACTCGTTCACCGCGTAGCCAAGCGCTGTCACCAAACCAAATCGGCGCCAATGGCACGTCATCCAATAAATAGCTCTCGGCTTTTGCAATCGCGGCGTTGCGGGCCGCCCCTGCTGGCAATGCAGCCGCTTCTACTAGTGCCTTGTCAAATTCTGGATTTTTCCAACCATGCGAATATGCGTTTCCACCGCTTCCAAAACTCGCCATCAAATCTAGCGGATCCGACTTCATTCCCTTATCAATTTGCACAATCGCGGCGTCAAAATCAAACCCATTAAGCCTTGTTGATATCGCACTTGGATCAACGGTTCCAATTGTGGCTTCAACACCAATTTCCTTCCACATTGATGAAATTTGAATGGCCGCCCTTTCGCGCTCATTTTTGGCAACTAACAATTCGAATCTAAGTGGGCTAGTAACGCTTATGCCTTTGCTTTCCAAAATAGCCTTTGCGCCATCCTTATCATATGGAATTGGCGGCAAATCACGAATAAATCGTGTGGCCGGGTTAACCGCATCGCGCATAATGTTATGAGCAATTAATATGCGGTCAAACCCCATGGAAAGTGCGCGTCTTACGTCTTTATCCGCAAATTGTGGACGTTTGGTATTCAGGCTCATGTAGATGAAACGTGGTGCTCTTACCCTTTCAAACTTTGGGCCATATTCACGCGCCAAATCTGCAAATCGAAGCAATGGCGGATCTTGCGCTAAATCCACGTCTTTTGATTGAAACATTCTGACGCGTGTTGAGGCATCTTCTACTGTCTCTACTTCAATTTTTGATGGCATATTTTCATTCCAGCCACCTAGGGGATTTTTATCAAAAACTATTCTTGTTTGGGTTCTTGAAGTCGGAATGAAGGGGCCCGAAACCACAATTTTACCGATATCTGTCCAATTAGCGCCGTGGGCCTCTATGGTTTGCATGGGAACTGGGTAAAATTCCTGCATTCTCAATGGAAAGCTTGCGTCGGCGCCCTCAAGCTCAACAACCACTTTGTTGGTGCCTTCAAGACTAACCGCTATTTTTTTTGGATCCGCGCCATTAACTACCGCGTCGCGATAACCCTTTATGGCAAAAAGTTCAGTTGCATCAGGATAGGCAACTTTTGGATCCGCGCCCATTTGAAGGCTTTTGACAACATCTAAAGCGGTAAGTGGAACATTATCCGACCACTTTAAACCTGAAGCAATTTCAAAAGTCCATTTCTTAAAGTCTGATGTTGAACTCCAGGATTTTGCAATTGAAGCAGATGCAGCACCATTTGGGCCATACCCAACAACAGGGAGCAAATACTGGCGAAACAAAAGTGCCGATATTGCAAACTCCGCTTCGAAAGGGTCAAGGCTATCAGGACCCCCAATAAGCGCGACACGCATTGTCCCTTTAGCTACACTGCCTTTCGAACAGGCTGCCAATCCGCCAAAACCAAGGACGCTTAAACCAAACATGCCAAGCAATCTGCGGCGCGGCAATTTAGTATTTTGTATATTTTGAATAACTGTCATAACCGAATTAACGTTCCTTATTGGCAATTAGTCAAGACTGTTTGCCATATTAGGTCATAAACTCACTAATTTAAGCCAAATGGCTATTTTGCATCAAATCGGCAAATTCTTGGAAAAGGTAGAATGAATCTCTTGGCCCAGGGCTTGCTTCAGGGTGATATTGTACCGAAAAAACTCGCTGGCTTTTGCTTTCAAGACCGCAATTGGATCCATCGAACAACGAAACATGTGTTTCGGTAACTTTTTCAGGCAGGCTATTTCTGTCTATTGCGAAGCCATGATTCATGGATACAATTTCTACCTTACCAGATCTCAAATCTTGCACAGGGTGGTTTGCACCATGATGCCCTTGCTTCATTTTTATTGTTTTGCCGCCCAATGCAATGCCTAGCATTTGATGCCCCAAACAAATACCGAAAATAGGTATTTTGGCCTCTATTAATTTTCTTATTACAGGGACAACATATTCACCAGTTTTTGCTGGGTCGCCAGGGCCATTTGAAAGCATGACACCATCTGGCGAAAGTGCAATAATATCTTCAAAACTTGTGTTAGCGGGAACAACAAATGCCTCTGCCCCAATTTTATCAAGATCACGCATAATGTTGGCTTTCGCGCCAAAATCCATCACAACGACTTTAAATTTAGCTGTCTTTTCGCGGCGTTTGGCCAATAATCCAAAATCATAGGCAGTTTCACAAGTGACTGTTTTCGCCAAATCCTGCCCTTCAAGGCCTTGCCAATTCGCGGCCTTTTGGGCCAATTGGGCAATATCAAATTTTCCGTCCGGATTGTGGCAAATAGCGCCGTGCTGCATACCTTTTTCACGAATGATGTGTGTCAACGCCCTTGTGTCGATACCTGCAAGTCCTATGATCTTGCGCTTTAGAAGCCATTCTTCAAAACTTACTTCTGATCGCCAGTTTGACGGCTTTGTCGGATAGGCTTTGGAAACACAACCAATTGCCGCATTGGTCGCTGGTTCACTTCCAGCTTCTTCATCAAAATCATTGGTGCCAACATTACCAATATGCGGCGTGGTAAAAGCAATTATCTGGCTTGCATAAGACGGATCAGTCAGGATTTCTTGATAGCCAGTCATTGCGGTGTTAAAGCAAACTTCGCCAATTCTTTCGCCGATTGCACCATACCCTTCGCCAAGGAAGTATGTGCCGTCGGCAAGAACCAAAGCGGCGGTTTTGGGCCGCGCAAAAATTTGCGAAACTGTCAACTTTATCTCCAAAAACTGCGCGCGCATTCGCAATCAAGATTTCGCTCAGGCTTGAGAATTTCCCGAAAATGTGTGAGGCGGTTTTTGGGAAAGGCTCTAGTAGGAAAGCAAGGCTAGGTCAATCAACGAAGGCAGCTTGACTTCAACTTAATGGCTCAAAAATATGCATAATGTCTTTTTCACCAAACCTTGCGCCAATCAGTTCAAGCCAAGCCAATTAAGAGTTTATTGCCTTAGCTGAGTTTTCAACATCCAATTTTTCACGTGTAAGATATCCACCTGACCATTTATTTAGGATTTGTCCGATTGCACTCGGTTCAAGCGGTTTGGTGATGAAATCATTCATGCCCGCAGCGGCGCACTTGCGCCTATCTTCCTCCATTGCAGCCGCAGTTAAAGCGATAATAGGCAATTCAAGATATTTACCCTTGAGCGAACGGATTGCTTTGGTGGCCTCAAATCCGTCCATATTTGGCATGTGGCAGTCCATGAAAACAAGATCATATGGCGCAGTGCTTATGGCTTCGAGCGCTTCGACACCGTCAAGAGCCAATGCAACATCGCAACCAGATCTTTCAAGCAAGGACTTCGCCAAAAGCGCATTTATGCGATTGTCTTCGGCAAGCAACACTCTTAGACCTATGTGGGACTTTTCGATTTGAGCGCGTTCGTCATTTGCTGGCGATTTGGCATTTATCAATTGTGATTGATTGTTAATCGCCAGTTTTACGCGTTCCAAAAGCGAACCGAGCCTAAGGGGTTTAATCAAATACCCAAATGCCCCGTCTTGTCGATAGATTTCAATTAGGTCACGGCGTTCTTGATTAATCAGCGCCACAACACGTCTATCTGACTTAATTATTTCTTGGGCTTTGACACTGTCAAAATCTGCATCGAGCAATATTACCTCAGCACTAGGGATAGGTTTATTTGCAACAACCCTGCAAACCTTTGCGCCATAGCTTGTAAGATTGGTATTTATTGCCTCAAATAAGACATCACAATTGCTTGCAACCGCCACTTTCACAGAATTAAATTCATCACTCGTTTTCTTTGCACTTTCCACGATCTCAAATGGAATGTTTGCGTAAAAAATACTACCTCCGCCTTTGCGAGGTTTCACGCCAACATTTCCAGACATCGCAGCAGCCAGTTTTTTTACAATTGCCAAGCCAAGGCCAGTGCCACCAAATTGCCGCGTGTGAGAACTGTCTGCTTGTGAAAATTCTTCAAAAATTACGTCAATTTTTGATTTAGGGACCCCAATCCCTGTATCTTCAATCGCAAAATGCAGCCAGTTTTTTTTCGGGGCTGATAGTCGTAGTAGTATCCCACCGCTTTGGGTAAACTTAACTGCGTTTGAAGTTAGATTAAGGATAATTTGGCGCAACCTGCCATCATCACCGAGAACTTTTTGCGGTATGTCTTTGTCAATTGCAACCGCAATTTCCAACCCTTTTTCATGGGCCCGAGGTGAGCAAATTTCGGCCACCGACTGCAAAGTGTGAATTGGATCAAAAACCAAATTTTCAAGCTCAATTCTTCCGCTTTCAAGTTTCGCAAAATCCAAAATGTCATTTAATAGAGATAACAAATGTTGGCCAGATTCTTCGACCGATTGTAACCAAGACTTTTGAGCCGACGTTAAAGGCGACATTCCCAATAGACCCGCCATGCCAAGAATGCCGTTTAAAGGAGTTCGGATTTCATGGCTTAGGGTTGCAAACAGCATAGTTTTTGCGCGCGCGGTTTCATCGGCATCGGGGCGGAAAACCCCAATCATAGTGCCGTCTTCGCGTTCACAAAATGACCAGCCATGGCGATTCTCGAACCATGGGGCAAAGCTGCCTAACTCGGCGCAATTGCCATAGCGCCGCTTTGCAGATTGATTTGAGGATACTATCCTTCCAGTTTTAGAAGCAATCACTGTGGCTTCGGGTATATCTTCTATGCTTATTTGAATATTTGTCATGCATGCATTAGAACATAATATTATTAAGAAACTGCGATTCTTAGGTAAAAAATATGAACTCCCAGAGATTAGAAGAAGAATTGTCAAATCGCGCTAAGGCTGCAAGCATCGCGCCAATTGAAGATTATTTTCACCGAGACCCAAACAGATTGAGTGCGTTTACAAAACAGTTTGGCGGCATTTTGTTCGATTTCTCCAAATCCAAATTGAGTGAAAGTGACTTAATTGGCTTGTTGCACTTAGCGGACGCGAAAGGGCTTGAAGAAAAGCGTGCGCAATTATTTGGCGGCGCTGCAGTTAATTTAATTGAAGACCGCGCTGTTTTGCACATGGCGCTGCGCAACCCAGCACGCGGCTGGTATGCCAAGGGCGAAGAAGTAGGCCAAACCCTTAGATTGGAGATGGCACGCGCGAGCGAATACGCCAAAAAAGTTCATGATGGGGTTATTCGCTCTAGCACCGGGGAACGAATTAAGTCGATTGTGCATATTGGCATTGGTGGTTCAGATTTAGGCCCAAGGTTAGTATATGAAGCACTAAGAAGCAGCGACAACGAAGGAATCGAAATTCGTTTTTGCGCAAATATTGAACCGAACGAAATTGAAACTGCGCTAAATGGCCTAGATCCCAAGACAACGCTAATCGTCTGTGTTTCCAAGACTTTTACGACTATTGAGACTTTGACTAATCTCAACCTTGCTCGGAACTGGTTAAAACTAGGCGGAATTCTTGATGATGCTAAACATTTGGTTGCCATAAGCGCGTCTCCTGCGCGGGCAATTTCCGAAGGCTTTGAACCGAACAGGATTTTTGGTTTCGAGGACTGGGTCGGTGGAAGGTTTTCTTTATGGTCATCAGTTGGTTTGTCTTTGGAAATTGCGCTAGGTGGGTCAATAATCGAAGCGCTTAGAAAAGGCGCCATGGCAATGGACGAACATTTTGAAACCGCACCTATGTCTGAAAACATTCCGATTTTGGCTGGACTTATTGCAGCTTGGAACGTGCGATATTTGGATTTTCAGACCAGGGCGAGTATTCCGTATTCAACCAAGTTGAAATTATTGCCGCAATTTTTGCAACAGTTGGACATGGAATCAAATGGTAAAAGCACAGGCATTGATGGTTCGCCAATCAATGTTTCGGGACCAGTTGTCTGGGGCGCAGAAGGCACGAACGCGCAGCACGCCTTTTTCCAACATTTGCACCAAAGCCCGATTGTTACCCCTATCGAGTTTGTTGTCATTGCAAATGACGGCTTGGGCCATGAAGCTTCAACCAGATTAACCCATGCAAATGCACTCGCGCAAGGAGAAGCATTGATGCGCGGGAAAAGTTTGGACAGCGTCATGTCAAATATGTTAGCGCAAGGAAAATCTAGCTTGGAAATCAGTAAGACTGCGCCGCATAAAGTTTTTCATGGCAATCGGCCGTCATCCACAATTATTTTACCTAAACTCGATGCATATAATTTAGGCGCATTGCTTGCATATTACGAGCATCGTTGCTTCGTTGAAGGCGTAATTTATGGCGTTAATTCATTTGATCAATGGGGTGTTGAATTGGGGAAAACAATTGCACTTGAAATAAACAACGATTTGGAGAATGGTCCAAACTCTACAAGAGACCCTTCGACAAAAGCACTGATAGAATATTTGCGTGAAGGCAGTTCTTGACAATAAATTGTTTTTAACAGCAAATCTAAAAGTTCTATCGAAATGAAAGGTACGGGCTATATTGCAAAGGCTGCGGAAAACTGAAAAGACCTGTCATGCCGCGTTTGGCCAAAATGGCGTGCGAACTGTTTCAGCATGGCGGCGTAATTTTTTGCTTTGCGGCCTGACTTTGCCATGGCTTTTTGCCTGCACAAGTGCTCCAAAAATTAGTATTCCTTCAATCATCCCGTCAAGACAACGCGATATTTTCCTTGATTATTACAATGCCAGTATGGGTGTAAATATGGCGCAATTTGTCGACACTCACATAATCGCAATTGACGGAATTGTTTTGAAACTGCGAATTGCGTTTCCTGTTCAAAGCCGCGGCAGATGGCCAATTATTGTTTTTTGCCCAGACCTTGGAACAAGGCCAGAAGGTTATGACAAGTTAACCGGTGCAATTGCCGGTGCGGGGTATTTGGTAATCACAATCAGTCCGCAGATGGCGCCTTCTAGAAATAATGTTGAAGCCGTTTTGCGCAGAAACACTTTGCGGGCCCAATATACGCGCTTCGTTTTGGACCGTAAGATAGAAGTTCTTAGGGCCCTGGGCGACGATGACACCAATATTGATTTTAATTCAATCGGCGCAATTGGGCATGGCGACGGGGCTTGGACTACTATGGAACTGATTGGTTGGGGCCGCGGTTATGATCGATCGCTTGACATGGCTGATGCAAGAATACAGGCCGCAATAGCGATTACACCCTCGATTGTGGCCAACCGGTCGGCGGCTGCTAACGATGTGTCACCTGCTATTTATGGTCGCGGCATGACAATCAGTTCATATGATGGAATAACCAAGTTACCGCACGAAACAGGATTGATGGGGCTGGGATTGCCGTTAAGCAGCCCCAGTTTTGGTGGCCTCCTTCCTAGTTCGCAAGCAATATCAACAACTCGTGGTGATACCTATGGCAAAGAAACTTTGGCAGCCGGGATTGCCACTTCTTTAATGTTCCTAGATTGGTGTTTGAAAAATCAACGTGATAGAATTGAAGAGCTTAACCAACTTAATGGGAGAGATATTCCAGGCATCCATCAAAACATGGTGTTTGGGCGATCCTAATTATTATTGCACAGATAGGCACTTTTATTTTGAGAAATAATAATTAAATCTAGCGTGGCGCATATCTTGAGCCAAGAATATACTGATTTCACCGACGAAAAAAGGGTCGGTTAGGCCTATCAAAAATTGCGGGAGAGAGAATTATGAGTGGTTCCGATAACGAAAGCAACATAGAAGTTGAACAACAAGCGGCGATTGAACTTGCGCCAATTGAAGTGCAGACTTTGCCTTCTGTACAGATTGCCAAGACCGAGCTTACAAAAATTCGAGCCCAAATCTCCCTTGAAGATAGAGCAAGTATCGCAACTTTCGGGGATCAAGCCCAACGAAATGTGGTTGCTTATGCTGATCGTATTTTGGCCCAAACCCGCAATAAGGAACTGGGTGAAACTGGCAAATTATTGACAGACATAATCGCCAAAGCCAAAGGCCTTGATCCAAACGCGCTGGAAAAGAAAGGATTTTTCGGCAAATTATTTGGCGGCGCACGTGCCGAAATTGAAAAGTTCAAAGGAAAATATGAAGACGTTGCCAGTCAAATTGACGCAATAGGAATTCAACTTGAAAAGCGCAAAGATGGCTTAAGGCGCGACATCGCAGTTCTTGATGACCTGCACGAGCAGACCGCAGCATCCATCGTGCAATTGCTTGCTTATATTGAAGCAGGCGAAGAATTTGCAAAAGAAATGCGCGCAACAAGGCTTCCAGAATTGAAAGCTGCAGCCGAAGCCGCTGCCGCTGCTGGTGATGGCCTTATTGAAGCACAAACTTTCAAGGATGCAGAACAAGCGCTAGATAGATTAGAAAAGCGAGTGTTTTATTTACGTCAAGCACGGCAAATTGGCATTCAGCAATTGCCACAAATTAGAATAGTGCAGTCGGGCGATGAGACGCTAATAGAATCTTTGCAAGCATCTACCCGTCTTACTATTCCTTTGTGGAAGCAAAAAATGGTTCTGGTTCTTGGGCTAAGGCGCCAAGAAGATACGCTTGAAATGCAAAAAGCAGTAACTGATGCCACCAATAAGATGTTGCGTGAAACCTCCGCGATGATGAAAAACCAAGCGATTGCAATTGAAGAACAAAGTCAAAAAGGCATTGTTGATGTTGAGACTTTAGAACAAGCAAACCGTGATTTGATTGACACAATTTCAGGCGTAATTCAAACCCAAGAAGAAGGCCGTACAAGACGCGCCGAAATTGAAGTTCGTATGGGGCAAATGACTGAAGAATTGCGCCAAGCATTGGTTCAATCATCGCGGATTTAGGCCATCAAAAATATTGCTGTATTAAATAGTTTTTTGTGGCTTGCCATTTGGGCTTTGACGCAGTTCAATCTCGACTGGGGCTTGTTGTTTGTTTGTTTTGCTGTCGCCCCATGGATAATTCGTGGCACCAAAAACGTTGAAATCGCAGATATCGAAACACCAAAAATTGGGAAAAAACGTGAACTTTCGGTTTTAGTACCGCCGCTAAAACCTGAAGGCGATTTTACCGTGCCACTTCACCTTCAAGCAATTGAAGATTCGCGCAGAAATAATCTACTTTTACGCCAAGCATCAATCGCGGCTTCTGGCGATTTGGGCGCAAATCTTAGAGCAATGGTTATGAGTTTGGATCGCATCGAGATTGATTTGATTGCAGACGGCGCCAAGTTTGAACAAGTGCAATCGCTTTTTTCATTTTACTTGCCCAGAGCGATAGCAGTTTTGGAAGCCAGAGAACATGCCAGCGCCAATCAAAACGGGGCCAAAATTGCGTCATTAGATGCAATAATCGCACGATTGGCTATCGCATTTAAGAATTTTGCGCTAATAGTTCGTGCCGAAGAAACCAGTTCGAATGAGATTGATTTTGAGGGCTTGGACAAAGTGCTAGCTGATGAATTTGGTTTAGAAAATAGGATCGCATGAATTCAATGAGACGATATAGAGTTAAGCAAGATACCGGCTGGGATGAAGTGATTAGGCGTGCAAAGCAGCCTCAACGTCTTGGCCCAATAATGATGTTTTTCCTTCTATGGGCTTTATGCGGCTTCAACCCATGGGTTGGCTTTGGCTTGGCATTTCCGGTTATGGGGATTTTGGGGCTGCGCGGTAAACGCAAAATCCGCGAAGATGATATTTTGATTGAAGAACTTGCTGAAACGCGAACTTCTTTGCCCGAAGTTCCCCAAGTTGAGGCACAAGTGCCGGAGCTACACAAACAAATTATCGACGATTCCAAAGAGGCGATGTCACAAATTCGTGCCGCCTCTAATACGGCTTCGGGCGATTTAGGTAGCCATTTGCGCAATATGGTGGTTAATTGTGAGAAAGTTGAACGTGGGCTTTTGTCAGATCCGTCAAAACTATCCCAAGTTCAACGCTTGTTTACATATTATCTGCCGTCATGTGCGGATTTATTGCAGGCTAGAGGCCGCGCAATAAGCACTGATGATTTAAAAAGGGTTGGTGAAATTGATGGTATGATTTCACGCCTTGATGCGGCATTTTCTGATTTTGCAATGAGAATGTATGGCCAAGACGGTAGATCCGTTGATATCGACCTTAAGCTATTAGAGCAATCATTGGCCCAAGATTTGGCATTTTCACCAATACCAATTGACACAAAAGCCAAAGACAAGGTTTAATTGGTTGCAGATTTCGGCCAATAGGTTAAGATTAGCCATGGCATCGTCTTTAGAATCTGGAGCCCAGCTAGCGCTTCATGCCATGCGCCGCGCCGCATTGCAGGATGGGAAGTCGTGCCCAATTCGCACCGAAAAGGTGATTTCCGCCCAACTTAAGATGCGTGACTTAGCAAATATATTATTGCACGAAGGGCGTCATCTAAATCTTGGTGACGTTGGAACATTGGAGCCCACCCCAGACGAGCGAACTTTGCTAAATGTATTGTCTGCGGCACAACAACATGATGATGAAGCCTTTGTCGCCGCTTTGAGGTGGCTCGTTGGCCGAGAACCAAATGAGGATATCAAATCCGCAGCAAGCAATGCGGCACATGCCTTTAGCGAAGTTGGGTGGATTTGGGGCGCACCAAAAGCTGCCCGCGCGCCTGAGCCTCCATACGGTATGAAAGCCGTTCGTCCAGTTGAGTGAGCTTATCGCAAGTGCAGCCGACGCACTAGAGCTTATCCCATTTCTATTGGATTGAAATGGCGCTCTAGATTCCTTTGCTTGCCGCGTTTCTTGTCCAAAAACCGCTGCACACTTTTTGGGAAACGCTCTACTCGACCATTTTCACTGAAAATTTTTGAGCATCCCTTGGATTGCGACAATGGGGCGGCGAAAATGGTAATTTTTGAGCACCGAAGCGGTAGCACAAATTGTATGTCATATTTGCAAGTGCAGCCGACGCACTAATCGTCCATTTTCACACACCGAAATTTTCAGTCAAAATGGGTCGAGTAGTAGAAGGCAAGCGCAGCAAATATTGGACATATTTGCAAGTGCAGCCGACGCACTAGTCGACCATTTTCACTGAAAATTTCAGCCGTTTACGTCATATGCTGCAAGTGTCGCCGCCGTAACGATTTCACTGACGGGCGCACCCAATGAACAAATTTGGACCGACTTTCGTAGCCCTACTATCATTGGGCCTAACACCGTTGTGTCACCTAAAGTTTCTACCATTTTCGTTGAAATATGGGCCGAATGTATTGCGGGCATTACCAACACGTTTGCTGGGCCACTAAGCCTTGAGAATGGATAGAGCCGCCTTGCGTCTTCGTCTAGTGCTACGTCCGCTGACATTTCGCCTTCATATTCGAAATCTATATCTTCGCGCCTATCTAGAATTGCCACAGCTTCGCGGCATTTCTCTGACCGCTCGCCCATTGGCCGACCAAAAGTTGAAAACGCAACAAAGGCAACGCGCGGTGTGAAGCCAAGGCGGCGTGCGCAGCCTGCTGTTTGGATTGCAATTTGCGCCAGTTCTTCGGCATTTGGCATCTCATTAAATGCTGTATCGGCGACGAATAGTGTTCGGTTCTTGGCAATAAGCAACGTGACCCCAGTTGGGCTTTGTTTGCGTTGGGCATCGATTGCGTGCATCACTTCCGTAAGTGCTTGATTGGTTGTACGGGTCACACCGGTTACTAAACCGTCTGCGTCACCATACGCTACCATGCACGCACCAAAAATATTGCGATCATTATTCACCATGCGTTGGCAATCACGGAGCAAGAATCCTTGACGCTGCAATCGGTTATACAGGAAATTTGTATATTCGGTGTTGCGTTCTGAAAGTCTTGCGTTGTGAATTGTTATTTCATAGTCAGGATCAACACCCAGCAAGCCCATGTTACGACGAATTAGCTCTTCGCGGCCAATAAGGATTGCGTTACCTAAATCCAATTGTTGAAACTGAACTGCAGCCCGAATTACCGCCGCATCTTCGCCCTCACAAAATACAATTGTTTTGGGATTGTTTCGAACATTCTGTTGAAGCCGTTGCAGCAATGACGCAGTCGGATCAAGCCTTTGGGCCAAAGTGCTCTTATAGGCTTCCATATCTGCAATTGGCTTACGGGCGACCCCCGTGTCCATAGCCGCCTGTGCAACCGCCGGCGGAATGCTTGCAAGCAATCTTGGATCAAACGGCGTCGGAATAATATAATCAGGGCCGAACCGCAATTGCAATCCATGGTAGGCTGCAGCGACCTCATCTGGAACATCTTCACGTGCAAGTTTTGCCAAGGCCTGTGCAGCCGCTAATTTCATTTCTTCATTGATTGTCCGTGCACGGACATCTAATGCTCCACGAAAAATATAAGGGAAGCCCAAAACATTATTCACTTGATTTGGATAGTCAGAACGACCAGTTGCAATGATAGCATCATCGCGAACTTCGCGGATTTCTTCAGGCCGGATTTCCGGGTCTGGGTTTGCCATAGCGAATATTATTGGGTTCTTCGCCATTGAAGCAACCATCTCTTTAGTGACTGCATCTTTGGCAGAAAGACCCAAAAAGCAATCAGCACCAACCATTGCTTCGGCCAAGGTTCGTAGTGGCGTATCAACCGCGTGCGCCGATTTGAATTGATCCATACCATTTGTTCTGCCGCGATATACTACGCCTTCACGGTCGCAGACGATTACATTTTCGTGTCTAACGCCTAGGCTTTTAATAAGTGAAATGCATGATAAGCCGGCGGCACCAGCGCCTGAAACCGCGACCTTCAAATCTGACATCTTGCGGCCAGTTATCTCGCAAGCATTGATAAGCCCCGCAGTTGCGATAATTGCGGTTCCGTGCTGATCATCATGAAAAACGGGTATGTCGCACAGTTCTTTAAGGCGGCTTTCAATAACAAAGCATTCAGGGCTTTTAATATCTTCAAGGTTGATGCCCCCAAAAGTCGGCGAAATATTCTTAACAGTGGTGATTATCTCTTCTATATCTGTTGAAGACATTTCAATATCGATGCTGTCGATATCGGCAAATCTTTTGAATAAAACTGACTTACCTTCCATAACTGGCTTTGATGCCAATGCGCCCAAATTCCCAAGGCCCAATATTGCTGTGCCATTAGAAATTACCGCAACTAAATTGCCTTTTGCAGTATAGTCATAAGCCAAATCGGGGTCTTCGGCGATTGCCAAAACCGGAACCGCAACACCGGGGGAATATGCCAAAGACAAGTCGCGCTGCGTTGCCATCGGCTTTGAAGGTGTTATTGAAATTTTCCCAGGTGTAGGCAGCGAATGAAAATCCAGCGCTTCTTGATCTGTAAAAGTTTTGCGTTCGGTTTCCATATCATTCTCACCAATTATTTATTCAATATACTGACTTTTTGTTCTATTGCGCCGAAAATGGAATGTCCCTTTTCATCTTCCGCCCAAATTCGAACCACTTGCCCATATTTTAGATACGGCGTTGTAGCTGCGCCGCTTACAATTTTCTCTACCATTTGAACTTCAGCAATGCATGAGTATCCAAGGCCACCATCTTTAATAGGGCGCCCAGGGCCTTCATTTTCGTCCAGATTTGAAACTGTGCCAGAACCAATTATTGTACCCGCGCATAATGAACGTGTCTTGGCCAAATGGGCAATCAATTGGCCAAAATTGAACACCATTCCAACCCCTGCATTGGCGCGGCCAAACGGCTTGCCATCAATATCTACCATTAGCGGTAAGCATAGCCGCCCATCTTGCCAGTATTTTCCAAGTTGGCTTGGCGTAACTGCGACAGGTGAAAAAGCACTCGCAGGTTTTGATTGCAAAAAGCCAAACCCTTTTGCTAATTCTTCGGGGATTAAATTACGCAAACTAACATCATTGCAAAGCAACACTAATTTTATATGCGAAATTGCATCAATCGCATTTGTGCCCTGTGGCACATCATCTGTAATTACGGCAATCTCACCTTCAAGGTCACAACCCCAAGCCTCATCCGCAAGTAAAATCGGATCACGCGGCGCAATGAAATTATCAGAGCCCCCTTGATACATTAAAGGGTCCGTCCAAAAGGTTTCTGGCATTGTTGCGCCGCGGGCCTGGCGAACTAGTTGGACATGGTTCAAATATGCTGAACCATCGGCCCACTGATAGGCTCGCGGTAACGGCGAGTGCGCTTCACGCTCATGAAATCGCTGTTTTGGGACCGCGCCATGTTCAAGGCTCTCAAATAGACCTTGCAATAATGGTTCACATTTTTCCCAGTCATCAAGCGCGGCCTGCAATGTTGGCGCGATAAGCCCAGCATCAGTGTAGAAATTAAGGTCACTTGAGACCACGACAAGGCGACCATCACGGCCAGATTTCAAAGAAGCAAGTTTCATGATTATACACTAAGGCGTGTTTGCAAAAGGTCAAATGGGAAAGTGAAGTTAATGCGAATAGAGTGCAGCATATTTTGCAAATTTAGTTTCAAGCTCAAAAACCAGACGAGGATCCATAAATTCAAAATTATCCTTGATATTGAGGCAATGAAGGGCAACCCCATGCAACAATCCTCCGAATTTCCTTTTCAATTCAAGAAGGTGTTTTTTCTCCATTGCAAATATGGCGTCCGCCCATTCAATGTCATCAATACAAACGACATTTTCAGCATCTTTATTTGTCCCTGCTGATGCCGTTGAAATATTTTGACGATTTGAAAAAATCTGTTCCGCCGTCGGGCTGCGCCATTTATTGCGCGAGCAAACAAATAGTATGTTAGTCAAACCTATTTCTCATGAAGCCATGCAGCGTGGCGTGGGGCTTTACGTGTGCGGTTCCATTCTTCGAGCATCAATGGCGCAACGCGGTTAAGCTCGGCCATTTGTTCAGGAGTGCCGCAATTGGCCGCTAGCTCTAGGCGATGTCCATTAGGGTCAAAGAAATATATGCTGTGGAAAATGCCATGATTGGTTGGGCCAATGACTTCAAGCCCCATTGCTTCAATGTGTTCCTTAGCCGCAAGAAGCGCGTTCATATCGGCAACTTCAAACGCAATATGTTGCACCCATTCTGGGGAATTGGGATCCTTGCCCATTTCGGGCTGCATTGGCAATTCAAAAAATGCCAAAATATTACCGCCGCCGGCATCAAGGAAAATGTGCATATATGGGTCATACTCGCCAGTTGAGGGGACATTATCTTCGGCTATCGCCAAGACAAAATCCATATTCAAAGCGTTTTTGTAAAACTCAACCGTGGTTTTGGTATCTTTACAACGATAAGCGACGTGGTGGATTTTTTTTAAGTTTATCATTATGCATCCGCCAATACGCCGCGACGAATCTGGTCCAGCTCGATTGATTCAAACAGCGCCCTAAAGTTTCCTTCGCCAAAACCTTCATTGCCTTTGCGTTGGATAAATTCAAAGAAAATAGGGCCAAGCATTTCGGTGGAGAATATTTGCAACAAAAGCCCCTGCCCTTCACTTGGTGCGCCATCAATCAAAATGCGACGCTTGCGCAATTCTTCGACACTTTCGCCATGCCCCGGAAGCCTTTTATCGATTAGGTCAAAATAAGTGTCGATAGTGTCTTGTAACTCAACACCATTTGCGATCAAGCCATCAACTGACTTATATAAATCGTGGCTTCCTAGTGCGATATGCTGAATACCTTCACCATTATATTTTTCTAAATATTCCGCGATTTGGTCAAGTTTGCCCGGAACACCTTTGGATTCGTTAATCGGAATACGGATTTTACCGCATGGCGAAGTCATTGCCTTTGAGGTTAATCCAGAGACTTTGCCTTCAATATCAAAATATCGGATTTCACGAAAATTAAAAACGTCTTGATAAAAATTCGCCCATTTTTCCATTTCGCCTTTATAGACATTGTGAGTTAGGTGATCGAGCCAAGTGAAGCCCAAATTATGTTTTGCTTCGTCTTCGGCTGCGCCTTCAACTGGCTCAAAATCAATGTCATAGATTGACCTATCGCCATAGCGATCGACCAGATAAACATAACTGCCACCGATACCGCGAATGCACGGTATATCGAGTTCCAACGGGCCTTTTTTGTTTTCCACAACTTCGGCACCACGCTTCGCAGCTTCCAAAAGTGCGAATGCAGCATCTTTCACTCGAAAAGCCATCGCATTGGCACTTTGGCCATGCAATTGACCAAACTCACTTGGTTGACCAGCAGTTTCCATATTCAGAATAAAATTAATATCGCCCTGTTTGAGGCGTAAAACGTCTTTTGTGCGATGTTTTCCAGCGACAACAAAACCCATTGAACGTAACTTTGCCAAAATTTCGCCAGGGTTTGGCCCTGTAAATTCGACAAATTCAAAGCCATCAGTATTAAGTGGATTTTCAAATAAATCAGCCATTAGATTCTCCCTTTCCTATGCGTAAAGGAAATTAGTTTCATTTGCAACTAATTTATTTGATTTTTTCAGCGGCGATCTCAATTTCGTCCAATATTGCGGCAAGGAGCTTGGATTTTTCTGGGCTGATAGCCTCGATTAGTTGACGCTCTATGTCTTTTGCCAAAGGAATTATTTCATCTACAATCGCCTGACCATCTGCGCTTAGTGAAAGCGATTGAGTGCGCTTATCACTTTGCGAAAGCCTTCGGACAATTAGGTTCCTCTCGAAAAGACTAGCAACCGCGCGCGAAACCGAAACTTTATCCATTGCCGCAAATTGCGTAATTTCCAATTGGCTCAAAGGTGATTTCTCGTTTAAGATTGCCAAAACCCGCCAAGCAGCAATTGAAAGACCAAAACGCGTTTGATAGGATTTTGCGACCAGCGAAGAAACCTTGTTTGATGCAACCGAAAGTTTGTAAGGCAGGTAGTTATCTAGAATTAGCTTCATTAACCCACCTGCGTCTCCGGCGCAGTTGCAACGAAAGCTTCGTGCGCACTGGCTTTGGCGTCAAAAGCAACCAGACGCGGGTAAAGGGACAAATCAACCGCATATCGCCTTGCATTGCGCATTTGTGGCACAAGGCAAATATCGGCAAGCGTTGGATAGTCTGCGAACAGGAAACCATTTTCGACACTTTTATTTTCGCGGCTTAATTCTTCTTCGAGTGCCGCAAAACCCTTGGCAATCCAAAAAGCGGACCATTGCGCTTGCACACTTTCATCGGCGCCAAAATCAGCTGCTAATTTGCGCCTTGTGCTTAGATTTTGTAGCGGGAAAATATCGGTTGCAATGACATGCGCAAAAGCACGGCATTTGGCACGTGCGTACGCACCAATTGGATAAAGGCTTGGATTTGGTTGGGTTTCTTCCAAATAATCCAAAATTGCAAAAGATTGCGAAAGCCGCACTTCGCCATCAACCAAATAAGGAACCCGCCCTTGCGGATTTATGGCTTTATATTCGTCACTTTGGTGGCTATTGTCCAAAAGCGAAATCGGAATGCTCTCCGCTTTTAGTCCTTTTAGCGCCAAACCAATACGCACGCGATAAGAAGCCGAAGATTGCGCAAATGTATAAAGTTGCATGATAATTTCAATATCCGATTTTTCAAATACTAACATCTTGCATTTTTGCCAATCAATGGCAATATATAGCGATAACCAATGGCATTCGCTTTTGGCATTATTGAAGGAATGAACATGAACGACTTTAACAACCAATATCAAGGTTCCGCTGTGGGTAGTGGCACAATGGACATGGCAATGGATCAAGGCCTGCGCTCATTCATGCTTGGTGTTTACAATAAGATGGGATTAGGCCTCGTGCTTTCGGGTGTCCTTGCTTATCTTACTTCATCAGTTCCAGCGATTACTAGTTTGCTGTTCAAAACTGAAGGTGGTGCATTTGCTGGCTACACTGGCCTTGGTATGATTGTGGCATTTGCACCATTGGCGGTGCTTTTGGTTGGCGGCTTTGCAATGCGCAACCCATCCAAAACAGGTGCTGGCATTATGTATTGGACAGTTGTGAGCCTCATCGGTGCTGGCCTTGGTGTTTTGGGCCTTGTTTATACCGGCACTAGCTTGGCCACGACTTTCTTTGTCACTGCGGCGGCTTTTGGTGGGCTTTCTTTGTTTGGTTACACTACCAAGAAAGATCTAACCGGCATTGGCACATTTTTGATTATGGGTTTGGTTGGCCTAATCATTGCCAGCATCGTGAATATGTTTTTGCAAAACTCGATGTTTGATTTAATAATCTCAGGCATTGGCGTTTTGATTTTTGCTGGTCTTACAGCATTTGACACGCAGAAACTTAAATATACCTACTATTCACTAGGCGGCAATGACACTGCATTATCGGTCGCAACCAACTTTGGCGCGTTGAATTTGTATCTAGATTTCATCAATCTGTTTCAGTTCCTGCTTCGCTTCATGGGTGACCGCCGTTAATTAGAGTACAATATAAGAGAAGCAGCCCACAGAAATGTGGGCTGTTTTTTTTTGGGTTTAAGAAACCGCTTCATGGTAAATCAGCGTGATGAGCAACGAAAAAAACGCGGAATTAGAGTTTTCAGATGAAGCTGATATAGCCGGTTCCCACCAGATATTGGCACATGAAAGCGCTATCGGTGAACGGCTAGACAAATTTTTGGCAGAGGCATTACCCATGCTCTCCAGATCGCGCATAAAAATACTTGTCGAAAAGGGCTTAGTGTTTAATGGCGAAAACCGCCAAACCAATGTTTCATATAAAATAAAAGGTGGAGAGGTTTTCCACATTTCCGTGCCTGCTCCGCCACCTGCGGAGCCTGAGCCTGAAAACATTCCGCTCAATATTCTTTTTGAGGACGATCACATATTGGTGATTGATAAGCCGTCGGGCCTTTCATGCCACCCCGCCCCTGGCAATTGGACCGGCACATTAGTAAATGCTGTTTTGTTCCATTGCGGGAAAGAGCTTTTGCAAATTGGTGCGATGGGGCGCCCTGGCATTGTGCACCGCTTGGATAAAGATACTTCTGGCGTTATGGTAGTTTGTAAGTCGGCTTTTGCGATGTCCAGCCTTGGTCATCAATTTCAAAAGCGAGCTGTGGATAGGCTTTATCACGCTTTTGTTGTTGGCGGCCCTAGAAATCCGTGGTTCCGTGATGGACGCGTTGAAACCCGCATTGCTCGTGATAGTATCGATAGAAAGCGCATGGCAGTGGTAAAGGATGATGCCGTGGCAGGGCGAAATTGCGCAACCAATTACCGAACTTTGGAAATGTTTGAAGATAAAAAGACCAAAAAGACTTTTGCCAGCCTAATTGAATGCAAATTAGAAACTGGGCGCACCCACCAAGTTCGGGTTCATATGAAATATATTGGTTGTCCGTTAATTGGTGATTTGACATACGGTGATAACAATATTGGCCGTGCCTTGCTAAGGTCATTGCCTGAAGAAGCACAAATTGGCCGCCAAGCCTTGCACGCCAAAACTTTGGCATTTACCCACCCCGGAACTAGTGAACGAATGAGTTTTGAAAGCGACTATCCCAACGATATGCAGGAATTGGCAAAAGCTTTGGAGTTACTTAGATGAAGTTATTGACCACTTTATTCATAGCCCTAACGTTTTTATTATGTGCGCCATTTTTTTCAAATGCCACGGCACTGGCCATGAGTTATGACAATGTCGCAGCGCCGCAAACCGCAGACGAGGCACTAGACGAAGCAAGCCAATATTCGCGCGGCTATGGTGTGGAAAGAGATATGGCGCGCGCTTTTGGGATTTATCTTGAGCTTTTGCTTGGGGCAGAATTGAATTTGGCGCAACGCCAACAAATTGTGGAAATTCTTAAAAAAGATTTCGCACAAAATTGCGACACCGGCGGTAACTGCACCACGATAGTGCGCCGCTTTGACGCCGCAACCACGAGAATTAATACCACCAATAGCTTTGTCGATTTGGGCCGATGGGGCTTAACCGAAAACGAATTTTTGAATCTGAGCATTCACGAAATGGTTCTTAAAACCCAAATCGAATATTACTATGATGATGCAATTTCATCAGCTCGCAACGGCGACATTGTGGCGATTTTGCTATTGGCTGACAGTTTTGCGACTTCGGGCAAAGTTGAAGGCGGCGAAGCGCTTAGCCTCGAATATTACAGAATTGCTGCCGATTTGGGTAACCCTCGGGCGATGGCCGAATATGCGCATTTGGTGCATCAGGGGAAATATGCAAACATGCAACCAACTGCGGCAACCGCGATTTTCGAACGCGCAATTGCATTGGGCGATCCGATCGCAATGCGCCGGCTTGCGAATATTCATGGTGTCGAAAATCGCCGCCAGCAAGAACTGGCACTTTTAGAGCGTGCTGCAGCGCTTGGCTATGTTCAGGCTATGTCTGATTTAAGTGCCTATTATGCCTATTGTGAAAGCAGCAATTGCGATTTCCAAAAAGGCGTCGATTGGGCAAAGCGGGCATTTGACAGCCAAATTGGGGCAATCCACCCGGATCTTGAATTGATGTTCAGCTCACTTTTTTCAGACCACGATGAAAGCCAGCTTGCAAAATGGATACGGGAAAAAGCAAGATCCGACAATAGCATCAGCCGTTTCAAAACTGTTTGGGGTGGCGTGATAAATGGTATGACAAATGCCCAAATGGAGCGCGCCCGCCCGCAATTATTGGCACTTACGCACTCGCCCGGTATTGGCGCGCTATTGGCCGCAAATACGCTACAACAATGGTATGATTATAGGTGCCGCCCCGATGGCGTGCAAACATATCAATGCGTAGATAAGGAATGATTTAACTTTCATTTGGTCAAAACAACCAATTGCCCTGTAAATTGTTCGCGAAACCATTTGGTAAAAACGATGGTTGTCATTATATCGAAACGATAGAAATGATGATGAAAAATGTCGCCACCAAACAGCTCCAAAGATTTTCCGAAACCTGATACCAATTTTAAAGAAACCATAGCGTTTTTGAAACCCTATTTATGGCCCGCAAATCGTGCTGATTTGAAATGGCAAGTTACAATGGCTTTGGTGGCGATGGTTTTTGGTAAAATTGTTGTCGTGCTAATTCCCTATACTTATAAATGGGCCACAAACTCGCTTGCAGAGCAGGCAAGCACACCAGAAATTGGCTTTTGGAATTTGATTATCGCATCGCCAATAATTATGGTTGTGGCCTATAATTTGGCACGCTTCATTTCAGTTAGCCTTAATCAACTCCGCGATGCATTGTTCGCGGCAGTTGGCCAACACGCGGTTCGCGGGCTTTCGAACCGGGCGTTTCACCATCTTCATAATTTATCCTTGCGCTTCCATTTGAAGCGTCGCACTGGTGGCCTGTCCCGAGTTATAGAACGCGGCAAAGTGGGGATTGAAACAATTGTTCGCCTTGCAATGATGTTTGGGATACCAACTATTTTGGAGTTTATATTAACTTCTGTAATTTTGGCCCAGCAATTCAGCCCGCTTTATGTTGTGATTGTTGCAGTTACCGTTGTGATCTATGTTTGGTTTTCGGTGTGGGCATCAAACCAACGCATAACAATTCGCAAAGACATGAACGAAGCTGATACCGATGGCATGAGTAAAGCCGTCGATAGTCTATTGAATTTTGAAACCGTAAAATACTTCAATAATGAAGATTTAGAGAGAGCGCGCTATGACCGCGCCACTCAAAAATATGAAAAGGCCGCAACCCGCACCTATACTTCGCTTGCTTGGTTAAACTTTGGACAAGGGCTAATATTTGGAATTGGGATGTTGTTGGTGATGTTAATGTCGGCGCGTGAAGTGGTTGCCGGCACCCAAACAATAGGCCACTTTGTAATGATAAATGCTTTCATGGCGCAATTGGCGATACCACTAAACTTCATTGGCACGCTTTACCGCGAAATTGCCCAAGGGCTGGTTGATATGGACGCAATGTTCAAACTCTTGGACGAGCCAGAAGAAGTCATCGATGCGCCAAATGCGAGCGATCTTGTCGTTACGACTGGTGCGGTTTCTTTTAAAGACGTTGTATTTTCATATGATGAAGACCGCGAGATTTTACGCGGTATCAGTTTTGAAGTCCCACCTGGCAAGACGGTTGCAATTGTCGGGCCGTCGGGCGCTGGAAAATCCACAATTTCACGGCTCTTATTTCGCTTTTACGACGTCAAAGGCGGGTCGATTTCGATTGATGGTCAAGATTTGCGCGAAGTTACACAACAATCACTACGCAGCGCAATTGGCATGGTTCCGCAAGATACTGTTTTGTTCAACGACACCATTGGCTATAATATTGGTTATGGGCGCTCTGGTGCAACCGAGGCTGAAATTATCGAGGCAGCCCGCCGCGCACAAATAATAGATTTTATTCAAACCCTGCCCCAAGGCTTTAAGTCCGAAGTTGGTGAACGCGGCCTCAAACTTTCTGGTGGTGAAAAGCAACGAGTTGCGATTGCGCGCACGATATTAAAAGCCCCGCCAATTCTGATTTTAGATGAAGCCACAAGCGCATTGGACACCCACACCGAGCGCGAAATTCAAGCAGCCTTGGACGAGGTTTCCAAGAATCGCACAACATTAGTTATTGCTCATCGCCTATCGACCATCGTGACTGCTGATGAGATTATCGTTCTCAAAGAAGGGATAATTGCCGAGCGTGGTCGCCATGATGATTTGATAGCGCAAAATGGCATATATAAATCAATGTGGGAACGTCAACGCACCGCCGATGAAGCACGTGAGACATTGGCAAAAGTGGAAGAAACTGCGCCAAGTTTGCGGGTTTTAAGCTAACAAAGATTTTGCGAAAGCAATCAAAAGCCCGTCTTTAATTTCATTGCCAGTGGCGCGCAAATGCGTCGCACCGACATAGGACGCATAAAGAATATTTGCTTTTTGTTTGGCAGTTGCGGGGTCAAAACCTATTTTTTGAAAAAGCTCAAATAGATAATCTATTCGCGATTTATCAACGTGAATTATGCGCGCATTTGCCATTTCGCTCCAACGGCCCCAATCACGAATTGCAATTTCAGCCAGCGTTCCGCCAAGCTCTGCCTCGGGCGGCGCCAAACTAAAGCGGACTATCGTAAGAATTGCTTCTTTTGGGTCTTTTATTTCCTCGGCCATATCAATTACTTGGCTAGTTCCAAGGTCTTGCCAAAAATCGAGCATTGCTTCTTGCAACGCTGGCAAGTCCTTAAAATGCCAATAAAAACTACCCTTGGTAGCCCCAATTTCACGAGCAATTGCTTCGACTTTTATTGCATTTGCCCCACCCATGCGAAGCGCAGGAAAGCCCGCTTTTACCCAGTCTTGGCGACTTAATTTGGATTCTTTGGGCGTTTTAGCACGTTTTTCCATATCCGACCTCTATTTTCCATACGTTATAGTATTGACACTTAGCAAAACTAATAATAGCCTTACATACTACAATGTATGTTATTCATCAATAAACGCATACGAATTGGTATGCTAAATTCGCGATATCAGGTGATTCTATGAATTATTTTCTAATTTCCGGTGGGATTCTGAGCTTTGCTGCGAGTGCGCTTCACATCGCGATAATTTTTGGCGGGCCAAAGTGGTATATTTTCTTTGGCGCGGGCGAGAAGATGGCGCAAATGGCCACGCGCGGACATTGGTATCCTCCCGTGCTGACCGCTTTCATAGCAAGCATTTTGGCAATTTGGGGGCTATATGCTTTTTCGGGCGCCGGCCTAATTTCACGCCTCCCCTTGATGCGATTTTGCCTTGTCGGGATAAGCGCTGTTTATTTGATCCGCGGATTCATGCCGTTTTTGATTTTTAAAGCCTTCCCAGAATTAAGTGCGGCTTTTTGGTTGGTTTCGAGTGTCATTTGTGCAATTATTGGACTTTGTTATGCATTGGGCACCTGGCAAGAGTGGTCGCGCTTTGAATGAGTTTGAAAGGTGGTAATCGTGAGAAAATTTGTTTTGGTTTTTGCTGCTGGAGCAGTATTTCTGCCGCTTTCGTCAATCGGACAAACTGTGGCGACCCCTGTTTCGGCCTCCGCAGCCCCTTACGGCCGCAACATCACTTTAGCCGAAGCCAGAATTGTCGCCTCAGCAGCAGAAGCTGAAGCCCGCCGTAATAATTGGCTGGTTATAATCACGATTGTTGAGCCAAGTGGCGCTGTGGTTCTGACCGAAAAAATGGACGGCGCCTCCTATGGCTCGATTTCAATATCACACGACAAAGCAACCACCGCCGCTAATTTCCGGCGGCCCACAAGCTTTTTCCAAGAAGCCGTTAAAAGCGGCAACCTAAACTCAATTTTCACGGGCGCCATGGCGCTTGAAGGTGGCGAGCTTATCTTAAAAGAAGGCGCAATAATTGGCGCGATTGGTGTCTCTGGCGCAACTGCAGCGCAAGACGGCATAGCAGCGAGGGCCGGCGCGGCAGCGGTTCCTTAGAATTACAGTTTAATTTACGTGTTTATATCCACAATCACAATACGAAATTCAGACGCTATTTAGAGCCGAATCAGTGGATAGTTCCGCCTCCTATACACAAAAGGAGTTGGCCTAATGTTCGAGAATTTGAGTGATAACCGTAAGCAAGTTTGCAATTCATGTTGGGAAAAAATATCGCGCTTAGCCATATTTGATGTCGAAGCATTAGAGCGAGTGGACCTGTTGGAAGCCGGATATCAATTTGAGTGGTGTAAGGAAGAAGCATCTGGCTCAATAGACTTATTCAAAGCATTCACTCCTGCAGTTATAGCTATGCTTCCGGACAACGATTTAAATACAATTGGGCGACTTTCTGATGAGTTGTGTGGGATATTAACAGGCATAAGTCAATTGAATATGTCGCTTGATGGAACACCATCGAATTTTAATTCTTACAAAACCCAACTAAACGGTCGATCTCTTTCACTTGCAGACCACTTAAGGCCAAATCTGACCTTGGCTGCTGCATTATCTTACTTAACGTCAGGAGAAAAGAAATTCGTTGACGATCAAATTGGACTAGCTTTGAAGAAATTTGAAACGCAAAGATTGAATTTCGAGGAACTCGTTTCTGGAAGCTTGCACGAAGTGTCCAATATCCGAACCGAGATGAATAGAATACTCGAAGAAGTAAAAATACTTGTTGCTGACAAAGTAATTTCCAAACAAGGGGATTATTTTAGCAAAATGGCCGATACTTCAAGTGATTATTCAAAGTATTGGCTAGTTGCTACAGTTGCACTATCGATTTTGCTCACATTTTTACCTTTCGCATTTACTTGGCCCCTGGTTGTGGACTTTTTCTCCGTAGTTTCAAATGAACAAGCGATTCTAAGCAAGACCATGATTTTTGCGATTGTCGCATATGGCTTGCTGCAATGCGTTAAGAGCTGGAATGCTCATCGACATAACTCCATCGTAAACACTCAGAGGTCAAACGCACTGAAAACTTTCGAAATTCTCGCCGACTCAGTTGCTGACCAAACAAGTAGAGATGCAATTTTGGCCCAAGCGGTTTCAGCTATATTCGCACCCCAGGATTCTGGTTTCATAAAGAACAACACGGTTTCGCCACCTGGCACGCAAGCAATCGAAGTAATACAAAGAATGGTGGCAACCTAATAAAAGTACTAATTGTTTACCACCCGCCACTTGCATTACACACGCCCCTCCTCTATAGCGGCTGCGGGCCACCCTTTCCCACCGAAGGGCGCTCATCTGTGAGGATGACTATTATGACTAATGTAAATGACGCCAGCGCTGGCGCAACTAATGGCGCGACCCCCCCTACAATTTTACCAAAAGACCCTAGATTCTCATCGGGGCCTACCAAAAAACGCCCAGGCTGGACTGCTGCTGCGCTTGCGACTGAGTGCCTTGGGCGCTCACACCGTTCCAAAATTGGAAAATCGCGCCTTGGCCTCGCCATTGATCTAACCCGCGAAGTTTTACAAGTTCCGGCTGATTACCGAATTGGCATAATGCCAGCGTCCGACACTGGCGCAGTTGAAGCTGCGCTTTGGTCGCTTCTTGGGCCAAAGCCGGTTTGCGTTGTGGCATGGGAGAGTTTTGGCGAAGAATGGGTGACCGATACAGTCAAACAATTGAAACTTGATCCAATGGTAATCAAAGCTGGCTATGGCGATATTCCCGATCTGTCGCAAGTTCCCACCCAAACCCATGATGTTGTCTTCACGTGGAATGGCACAACATCGGGCGTGCGTGTTCCCAATGCTGATTGGATTTCCGATAATAGAGAAGGCCTTACCATTTGTGATGCAACTTCAGCTGCCTTTGCCCAAGATTTGGATTGGGGCAAATTGGATGTAACCACCCTTTCTTGGCAAAAAGCATTGGGATCCGAAGGCGGGCATGGGATTTTGATATTGTCACCGCGCGCAGTGGAGCGTTTGGAAACATACACCCCCGCATGGCCTTTGCCAAAAATCTTCCGCTTGACCTCAAAAGGCAAACTTATAGAAGGCATTTTCAAGGGCGAAACCATAAACACGCCCTCCATGCTTGCGGTTGAAGATTATATCGATGCACTATTGTGGGCGAAATCAGTTGGCGGCAAAGATGGCTTGATTGCACGTGCCGATGCAAATTTGGCGGCTATTGAAAATTGGATTGCCAAAACCGATTGGGTCGCCAATTTGTCCGCGCGCGATGATACCAAATCAAACACCAGTGTTTGCATTAAAGTTATTGATCCACGTGTAACCGCTTTGGATGCTGAGAGCCAAGAAGCATTTGCCAAGAATCTTGCCGGCACGCTTGAAAAAGCGGGTGCGGCATTGGATGTTGGCGGCTACCGCGCGGCACCTCCCGGCCTGCGGATTTGGTGCGGTGCAACCGTTGAAACTTCTGATGTTGCGGCGCTTTTGCCGTGGCTAGATTGGGCTTTTGCAGCCGAAATTGCGAAGTTAGTTTAACCCCTTCCGTCCGCGCTACGCCGATGGCTAGGCGCGGCCACCTTCCCCAAAATTGGGGAATGAGATGCACGTTCCAAATTCTACCTTTTTAATTCGAAAGAAACCAAAATGACCAAACCAAAAGTACTTATTTCAGACGAAATCAGCCAAGCGGCGATTGATATTTTTATCCGTCGTGGTGTTGCCGTTGATTATAAACCGGGGCTTACCAAAGCAGAGCTAATTGCCATAATTGGGGAATATTCGGGCCTTGCTATTCGTTCCAATACCAAAGTTGACGTAGATGTTCTAGCCGCGGCAACCAATCTTAAAGTAATTGGACGCGCAGGGATTGGCGTTGACAATGTTAACATTCCCGCCGCGACCCAAAAGGGCGTTATTGTTATGAATACGCCGTTCGGCAATGCCATTACCACTGCGGAACATGCAATCGCGCTACTTTTTGCTTCTGCAAGGCAAATTGGTGCTGCGGACGCATCTACTCAAGCTGGCAAATGGGAGAAGACAAGATTCAACGGCGTTGAGCTTTACGCAAAAACTCTCGGCCTTATCGGTTGCGGGAATATTGGATCCATTGTGGCAGATAGAGCCCTTGGCATTAAGATGAAAGTTGTGGCCTATGACCCGTTTTTATCGCATGAAAGAGCGGTGGTTTTGGGTGTTGAGAAAGTCGAACTGGAAGAATTGTTGGAACGCGCGGACGCCATTAGCCTTCATGTGCCATTGACAGAAAAAACCAAAAACATCTTAAGTCGTGAGAATTTGGCCAAAACCAAAAAAGGGGTTTTGATAGTAAATTGCGCGCGGGGCGGATTGGTAGACGAACATGCACTTGCTGATGCCCTTAGTTCAGGTCAGGTTGGCGGTGCGGCATTTGATGTATTCACCACCGAGCCAGCACGCGAAAACATTCTGTTTGATTGCCCCAATTTTACTGCAACCCCGCATTTAGGCGCTTCAACTTCAGAAGCCCAAGAAAATGTTGCTTTACAAGTAGCTGAGCAAATAGCGGACTATTTGCTCACAGGCGCAGTGACAAACGCGCTTAATACGCCATCAATCACGGCCGAAGAAGCACCCAAGCTAAAACCGTTGGTCGCATTGGCGGAAAAATTGGGGGTTTTTGCTGGGCAAATCGCAGACGATGGACTTGATGCAATTGAGATTGAATATGAAGGTGAAGTTACACACCTTAACACTGCGCCATTAACTTCCGCTGCATTAGCAGGCATATTGCGCCCACTATTGGCCGAAATTAATATGGTGTCGGCGCCGTCTATTTTGAAAGAGCGCGGAACTCCGTTCACCGAGTCCAAGCGCGAACTTTCGCCAATTTATGACAGTCTAATGCGGGTAAAAATCTTAACGGGCGGCAAGTGGCGCACCCTTGCGGGCACCCTTGTTGGTGGCCAACCAAAAATTGTCGAAGTGAAAAACATGGATTTGGAGGCCCATTTCCACCCGCTTATGTTATTTGTGAATAATGCCGATAAGCCTGGGTTTATTGGTTCGCTTGGAACCATGCTGGGGCAAGCCGGTGTTAATATTGCAACTTTCCACCTTGGCCGCGAAGAGGAAGGAAAGGACGCAATTGCGATGGTGGGCATTGATAGCGATGTGCCTGACGAAGTTATGGCGCAGCTTAAAGCCATTGCCCAAGTAAGATATGTGAAAGTGTTGCGGTTTTAGTTTGGAATTGTATTGACTCTAGTTCTTTTCTATTTCTAATTGCGCAAACATTGAAGGGGAAACTATGTCTTCACGTTCTATTTGCGCAATTCTAATTGCTGCTAGCCTCAGTTTTGGTTCCATCCCGCTTGCAAAGGCCGAGCCGAATAGAGGTGCGGCAGCGGCAATGCTCGATGCATCGCTTTTGGAATTTGCGGCAAAATGGAATTTGAATGAGCGAGATTTTCAAGTTCTATATGATATAAAATTGCTGGAAAAGGCGGGGGGCGCAGTCAAATATCAAGAGTTTGCAAGCGCCGCCAACGCCAATGACCCTGTCGCCGCACTCTTGGCGGGTATTTGTGCTGAAAATGGTAAAGGTCGAGCTAGAAGCCTACATGACGCATTGGCCTTTTACCGCCGTGCCAACCGTGTGCCATTTCCCTATGCTATGGTCAATTTGGCTGGATTCTTGGGGGGCGGCATAGGCACAAGGCGTGATTTACCAGAAGCCATTAATTTATACCGCCGCGCCGCAGCGGCAGGAAATGGTTTTGGCATGACCCAATTGGGCGCACTTTATCTTTCGGGTACTGGAGTGCCAAAAGATGTTAATACTGGTATATCGTGGCTGGAAAAAGCGGTGGCGGCTGGCAATCCAATGGGTATGGAAGTTCTTGGCGACCAATACGGCACTGGCCTAAATGTTACAAAAGATTATGCGAAAGCGTTGCAATATTACCGCATGGGCGAAGCAATTGGTGATGAGGGTGCAATCCTTAGCATTGGATATTTGCACCTTTTTGGTGAGGGATTTCCAAAAAACGAGACAGAGGCGGCCAGGCTAATTTTAAGCGCCGCGAACGAGGAATACCCAATGGCAATGATTGGTTACGGCAACATGCTCATGTATGGTAATGGCGTGCCCAAAGATGTTGTTAAAGGGGTTGAGTGGATTAAGCGTGCTGCCGACCTCTATTCTGGCACCGCACAAATTCAATATGCAAACCTTCTCATTGATGGCCAAAAAGTGCCAAAAAATATTGCAGAAGGTATGCGAATTTTAACTAGCCTTGCAAATGAAAATGACGCCGCTGCCATGAGCTCGCTTGGCAATATTTACGAATTCAGCACAGATGTTCCAAGGGATATACCGGCGGCAATTAGGCTTTACCGCCGCGCGGCCGAGCTCGATGACTTTGAAGGCATTGAAAATCTTGCACGCGTCAACGCCGATGGAATTGGCATGGCCAAGAACCCGCGCGAGGCCGTCAGGCTATATAATCGCGCAATAGAATTGGGTTCATCGTACGCTATGGTAGATCTTGCGCTACTTCATCGTTATGGTCAAGGCATACCTAAGAATACCGCCGAGGCGGCCCGACTAATTAGACGCGCTGCGGATATGGATTCTCCACGTGCGATGAATCTATTGGCGCAATTATATGAAAGCGGCGAAGGTGTTCAAAAAAGCGATTCTGAGGCTGCTAGGATATACCAAAATGCAATGCGATATCACAGTGAAGAGGCCAAAGCACGATACGGCATAATGCTGATTGAAGGCCGAGGAGTTGAAGCAGATATTGACGAGGGCCAAAGGCTCTTAATTGACGCCGCCAATCGAGATTCAACATTCGCCATGTTGGAATATGGGATAATTCTTGCAGCGGGACGGCACGGTATCGCAAAAAATGAAACCGAGGCTGCCAATTGGTATGAAAAGGCTTCAAATCTAAATGACTTTACTGCTAGGACGTTTTATGCGCTGGCCCTCCTCGAAGGAGTGGGCGTCCCAAAAAACAAAACAGAGGCAGTAAGGTTACTTAGTGAAGCGGCACAAAACAATGACGCTTTTGCGCAAAATATCCTTGGCAATTTGTTAATCGCTGGCAATGTAGTTCCTAAAGATGAGCGTGAAGGGGTGAAACTTGTAAAGGCGAGCGCCGACAATGGCTTTGCTACCGCGCAATTCAACTATGCAATGTTTCTGCTAGAAGGAATGGCTGGCCTTAGAGTTGATAAAATCGCGGGTTTAGCGTTTTTGCGGCAGGCTGCCGACGCCGAAGAACCCAATGCTATGGCAGTCCTTGCAATTAAATATCTTAATGGCGAAGGCGTAAAGCAATCAACAGAGACTGCGATGGAGCTGTTAGTAAAATCTGCACAAGCTGAAAACATATTAGGTATGTATTGGCTTGGACTAATCTATCTAAATGGCGCTGCTGGTGAAGAAAAAATACAAGACGGCTTGAACTTCATGAAATTGGTGGCCCATGAGCAAGGTGCCTTAGGTGATGATGCGCGCAAAAAACTGCGCGAAATCGCGGGTATCGAATGCCGGCAAATAAATGGCCAATGGATTTGTGATGAAATATAATTTCGACAAAATCGAACGTGAAATGCATTTGTATTTTTCTTACCCCACCCACTGCCCCATCAACGGGTTAAAAACTTCAATAGCGTGGTTCGCGAAAAGGCCGGCCAAGCTATAGGGGTCGTTTTTTACGAAATCTTCGGCGGCTTCGATACTTTCAAGGTCCATAATAAACGCAGAGCCTTTGGGTTTACCATCGGCGTCTAACATCGGTCCTGCGACTTTTCTGGCGCTTGAAAAACTGTTTACATATTCCAAGTGTGCTGGCCGGGTTGCCATGCGAAGGTCCAGAGAATTTGGTTTGTCATGGCAAATAATTACGAAATGGGGCAAATTTACTTTCCTTCTTCTCGAAATGGGCGGTTTAGCAAGGCATTAATCGCTGCATCAACAGTCAATTTCTTACATAATATTGCATCGACTGCCTGACAAATGGGCATTTCAACATTTTCGCGTTTTGCCAAGGCTGCTAATGCTGGGGCCGTGGCTGCGCCTTCAGCAACCGATAACTTGCCGGACAGGGCTTGCTCGACACTTTGGCCTTCGCCCAATGCCCGCCCTAACGAAAAATTGCGCGAACTTGTCGATGAACAGGTCAAAACTAAATCACCCAGGCCACATAGACCCATAAGGGTTTCGGGCTTTGCGCCCAATTTTATTCCTAGCCTTGTCATTTCTGCAAATCCGCGAGTAATCAATGCTGCGCGGGCGCTTTCGCCTAGATTTCGCCCTTCCGCCATTCCACAAGCAATCGCCAAAACGTTTTTCACTGCCCCGCCGATTTCTGTACCAATCAAATCGTCTACCCAATATGGGCGAAAAGTGGCAATCCCGAGTAAATTATTCAGCTTTTCACCCAAAATGCGGTCTTCGCAGGCCAAAGTAACTGCGGTTGGTTTGCCAATTGCAACGTCTTTAGCAAAACTTGGCCCCGAAATGACTACTGGAATCGCTTGCGGAACTGTTTGCGCCAATACATCAGTCATAAACAACAATGTTGATTGTTCGATACCTTTGGAACACAATGCAATTGGCAGTCCAGCGCGTGCAAAAGGGGCAAATCTTTGCAAAGTAGCGCGTGTAAATTGCGCCGGCACGACAGATAATACTGCGTCAAGCTCACCCAATGGTTGGAAATCCGAACTAGCTTTAATATTATCGTTTAGAGTGATATTTGGCAAAAACACCGAATTCACATGTTTTTGATTAATATCATCAACAACCTCTGTTTCGAAGGCCCAGACCAAGACGTCACAACCTGCACTTGCTGCGACTTGCGCAAGCGCTGTTCCCCATGCACCACCACCGAGAACTCCTATAGCTGGTCTTCGCTTAATCATACGCGTTTCTTACCCTCACTGAACAATGAATTGACCGTTCATTTATTTGCCGCTAGGTTAGGCAAAATCAATGTTAGGGTCTTTTATGGACGAAAAGCAAGAAACATCTCTGCAAATCCTTGAAGCGGCGTCAAAGCGCTTCACACATTATGGTTACAATAAAACCGCTATGGCTGAGATTGCGCGCGACCTTAAAATGTCCACTGGCAATTTATATCGCTTCTTCGTATCCAAACTTGATATCGCCCAAGCCATTGCTACTAGCTATGGTGATCGTGAACATGAAGTTTTGATGGAAGTCGTCAAATCTGAAGGCACGGCAACGGAACGACTTTCAAAACTTGCGCATACTGTTTTGACAGAAACTTTCAACCATATTGCGGAAAGCAATAAAGTTTTTGAAATGGCGCAAGCAATCATCAGCCAAAGGCCGGAATTTGCAAACCAACGGCTGGCTAAGGAACGTGGTCTGATAATTAGTATCTTAAACGACGGTATAACAAGTGGTGAGTTTAGGCCACTTGATGACGTGGAGTGGACCGCAGAAGTTCTGCAATGCGCCACGATGAAATACAGATACCCTCAAATTCACCATTGTTACAATCTTGAATATCTAAGAAAAGAACTTGATGGGGTTATTTACCATTTGCTCCATGGTCTAGCGAAATAACTGATTAGTCCATAAACTCATTAATTTGTGTTTTGGCGATTTTTCCTGCCAACCACCATTCACCTAAAACAATTACGATTGCGGCATAGCCATCAATTGCATAATGCCAGCCTAAAAAAACGCTGCCAACCATAGTCAACAGCAAGAATAGGCCCCCTGCTATTTTGAGCCACCAAGCGTAACCGAGGCTAATCAAAAATACTAACATCGCGTTTGCAACGTGCATGCTTGGAAATGCCGAAATATAGGAATACGAAGGCGCAGCGTTATACGCGGCCCAAAGTGCATCTTGCCATTGGGTCGCATGCAATTGAAAATTTGGGCTTATGTGTTTTAACATGTCCAAATGATGCGAATATTGGTGCGAACCTGCATTTAATCTTTCAAGATAGACTGGGCCTGCTGATGAAACTAAATTCGCAGCAATCACGCCAACGATCAAATAATTTAGCCCGAAAGTAAACAAATACCGGAAACGATGAAAACTCGCGACTTTTTGGAAAGACATTGTAAGTATTACAACCAATTGGATTGGAAACCAAAAAATGTAAAACCTATCAATAAATATAGCCAAAGCAGGGTAAGCCCAAACACGGGCCAATAATTCTTGCGGCAAAACGCCGCCATGCAACATGATATCTATTCGTGCGACAAATGGGTCAAACGCAAAGCCACCAATATTTGCTACTTGTTGCTTCCAGAAACTATAGCCACCGAGAATTAAGGCGACAAGCGCTATGCCATGAAATCCATTTGCCAATCTTGCAGATGAGAAGAATTCACTTTTCGCAGTTTTGGCTAAATGATTCCACAAGTTTTTGGGTCGCTTAATCAATGTAACATGAAGCAAATAAATCGCGAGCAATAGAAATATCGCTGAAATTGCGGAAAAAACGAAATTCTCAGTGAAAAAACCACGAAAAAAACTGTTCGCGCGCTCGCGGCCATAGAAATAGCCCACAATTTGGCCTGAAATAAAAGTAAATATTGCCAAATAATAAATGAGAGCATGAGTTTTGAAGCCATGTAACAACTCGGCGACTATCGCCGGCGGCTCATGAACATGCACTCCTTCAAATGGTTTTGCCACGACAGCATCCTTTATTGCGGCAATCTTGGAGCCGCCAATTGGCCAGTTACCATTCTAACCTTAGAATAAGCGCAACTAAGCCCGATTAACGTAAGACACTTTTGCCAATTCACAATTTGGCAAATCGTCACATCAGGCGAACTTGACCCTATTTTCCCAATCTTTACGCATTGATTTTTGCTTTATCTATGCATTTTTGCATAGCCACAGTGCGAATAATGAACACTGAACATTTTGCATTTTATTCATTGACATTGTTTCGCGGTTGTGCTATATGTATCTCAACAACAATATAAAAGGACTCCTCCCCATGAAACTTTACTCTGAAGAATTTTTTAACGCCAATGACGGCACCGCTCATATTCAATTGATCCAAAGCTTGCTTGCTGCAACTTTGATTGTAGCAGTATTTTTGGGCCCAATTTTGGTTATGGCCTCTAAGGTTCCTGGCGTTAGCTAGAGCTTTCCTCAAAAAGCGTGAAGCGGTTTTTGAACAAGAAACGCGGCAAAAAAAGTAAATCCAGAGCGCCATTTCGATCCAAGCGAAATGGGATACGCTCTGGGCCAAGTAATAATTACAAAATTTGCCGCCCTAATTGGGCGGCATTTTTTCTGTAAATGGCAAAGGGCGAAGATCATCTGTCAATCTTATATTCAGATAAACGCTATATAGGGTTGTAGATAAACAGAATAATTGCCGAAAGCCTAATTGTGACCGAAGATAACATATACCAAAGAGCTGGAACTAATATTCAGCCCCTATTGAGTATTGCTTCGCCATATTTTCGCGATAACCCGGTACCTCTGATAGAAGCGTTTTCTAATTTAGACGGTGCGCAATTCGTTGAAATTGTTTTAGTTGATGACGGCAGCGCCGATGACATTCTAGATAAGAAAGTAATCGCGGCTTTGAACAAATGGCCCGGGGCAGCAAAGCGCATTAGGCTTGCCCAGAACAGTGGAAGATCTTCGGCCAGAAATCGCGCGATTGCAGAATGTTCAGCTAATTATGTATTGTTTGTTGACGCCGACATGCTTCCGCAGGACCCTACCTTCTTCAACCGATATCTCGAGCTTATTAAAAAGAGCGCATCTGCTGTAGTTTATGGTGGATTCACAACCGATGCGCAAAATGTAACCAAGGACACGCTTTTGCACCACAGCTTGTCCCAAGCTGGTGATTGCAAGCCGGCAATAGAGCGCAGAATAAAGGGTGCTTATGCAGTTGCATCAAACAATCTATTAGTTCGCCGTGATGTTTTGGAAAATGAGCCTTTCGATTCAGGTTTTGTTGGCTGGGGCTGGGAAGATACGGAATGGGCGCTCCGTATTGTAAAAGCGGGCTATGGTCTAGTTCACATAGACAATTTGGCTATACATGTCGGCCTTGATAGCACTGAAGTGATGCTAAAAAAATACATGGAAGCCGGCGCCAATTTACGTCTGTTGTTACAAAAACACTCAATCGCGCAAAGCTTCCGCGCGGTAAAAGCCACGTTGTTTTTGCGTTTCTTTCCTTTTCACAAGCATTTTAGACCTATTGCACGGCTTGTTACTTTGGACAAATGGCAAATTTTGCCATTATTTGTTCGGCGTATCGCAATCAAATTTTGGCGAGCATCTTGGGCGGCGCAAGCGTTGGAGCAAACCAAATGAGCATCGAAATCAGCGTAATTGTCCTTACATTTCATCGCCCTCAAGGCGCCCTCAATTCGGTTCGTTCGGTTTTGAGGCAAGAAAACGCGCCGAAATTTGAAATAATACTAATGGACAATGACTGTGAACAGTCTGCCAAAATTGGCGCTGATATTCTGGCAATTGAAGCGCGAAACAGGCAAATAGACTTCACCTATGGCGTTGAACCCGTTGCAGGCGTCGCGAATGCTCGTAATAGCGCGGTAAAATTGGCCAAGGGGCGCTTCATCGCGTTTCTTGATGACGATGAAGTTGCTTTCGACAATTGGCTTGAAATGCTGATGTTGGCCCAAAAAAATACTAATGCCGAAGTCGTTTTTGGCCCAATAGAGGCAAGGCTTGAACCTGGATATCAAGAGCCGCATGACTTTTTTAAGGAGTTTTTTTCGCGCCTCCTTGCCGGCCCTGACCGCATAATTGAAAAGCCATACGGTTGTGGAAATTGTTTGCTAAATGTGGCAGCAACTAAGGAACTCGAACAACCGTTTAACCCTATGACCAATGATACTGGCGGGGAAGACGATTTGCTTTGGGCCTATATTGCTTCACAAGGTGGTAAATTTGCATGGGCAGAAAAGGCATGGGTTTTTGAGGATGTGCCAAAAAATCGTGCAACGTGGGCATATTTAACGCTTCGCGGGTTTGCCTATGGCCACAATACAACGGCGCAATATTTTGACGCTGCGGTGCCAAATTATTTTGCCGGCTTTGCTTCTATGGCTAAAGGAGTGCTTCAATCCATTGTTATGGCCCCTATTGCTTTGGCACTTTGGATAATACGCCACCCAAAGCGAGCGTGGGCATATGATAAAATGCTAAGGGGGCTTGGCAAAGTTTTGTGGGGCGGGCCATTCAAAGTCAAACTATATGGAAATAGCGCAAAACGCAAAAAATCTGTTTGATTTGAAGGCTATCCATTGCCAAAAAGCCCAAAACTGCAAATTGAGAATTACACCTAAATATCTTAGCGCAAAATAAAAGCCGCCTTAAAAGGCGGCTTTCAATTATTGGCCATTGATCTTCTATCGGGTCGGCACTAACGCGCCGCCATTACTGTAACACCTGCCGAACAGGGGTTAGAAGTGCAATTATACATCACAACACGCACTGTGTATGCACCGCCACGTACTGCACGATAATCAACAATAGGAACACTATCAGTAAGGACATCAGCAGCAACTTCGCGGCCAGTTGGATCAATCAATTTAATGTCCATATCTGGGCAATCATTGTCACAAACGCCAGCGATTTTGTAATTTACGCCTTGGGTTAGAACCACAGTGTAGTTTTCAACTGCGTCTTTGTTCATGTGCATCATTGGCGATCTGAACAAGCGGCGATAATTCATACCGTTCGCAGCTTCTTCAACCCTATCCAATTGGCTTGTCACCTGTGCGTCGTAGTTATTATTCTGTGCAGGAGGTGCAGGTGCAGCTACTGGTGCAGGTGTCGGTGTGCCAAATGATACTACAGTTGCTTGGTAATAGCATGGGTTTGAGTTGCATTGATACATTGTTACTTGCAGACGGTAATTGCCAGTCTGGGTTGCTTCGAAATACGCCGTTGGCAAGTCGTCAGTAGCGGCATCTTGCGTAACAGTCGCGCCTCTTGGATCTAAAACCTTAATATCCAAATCCGTGCAATCACCATCGCAGGCACCCAAAACGGCATAACGCTGACCAGCCACAACCGGCATATTGAAAGTTGCATTGCCATCATCGTTCAAAGATTGCGATCCAGTTGTTGTAGTACGCCTGAAACCCAAAGATAAATAGGCAGCTTCGGCTGCCCGCAATTGTGAAGCCACAACGTTCTGATGTGTATTAGTCTGATTCTGTTGCGCAAACGCCGAAGTAGACAATAGTGTAAGACTTGCAATCGCCGTCAAAAATATTCGTTTCATTTCATTCCCCCAATATTTGCCCTTCATCGAGCAAGCACCAATCTAAACAAAATTGCGGCTCGAATAAGTTCACATTTTGACGATTTTGGTTTATTTTTTAGCATAAAACAAGGCAATTGTGGCAATTTTGCAGCGCAGAGGCATGCAGCGGCAAATATTGGCAAATAAATTACCGCAAAGGGTCTGCCCCAACACAAGTCTTTACATTGTCATTCCAAGTACCGCCGCGCCGATAACAATCTTCGGCCATTCGAGCGTAACGCGCTTGAGCAGCCGCAGGGTCGCTTTCAACCGGCGCCAACGCGCAGGCACTAAGCCGTGACACGGCGCACGCCAAAAGCGCCAAAGTTATTTTGGACTTAGCCATTTCCACGATCGGCAAATTCTTCCCTAGCAACAGCTAACAAATTCGTCATTTCGCGGCGCACAATGTGCTCGGAAACGTCTGAATTTGCATTTTGCAGATCCGCATAGATTTTACGAAAAACGTCTTCGTCGCCACTTTCTTGCATATCCGCAATTACAACAGACATTGCATATTTTTCTGCCTCTTCACCCGAAAGACCCAATTTTTCTGCGACCCAAAAACCCAATAATTTGTTTCTGCGTGATGCAATCTTAAATTCGTGCTCTTGGTTGCGCGCATGCTTAAGTTCTTCACCTTTTTCACGCTCGTCGAATGTATTCATTTTCGTGTCCAATTTTTAGCTTAGTAGAAAATGGCAATATGCGGATATTGGCATACAATCAAGGTTGGAGCACGCGAAAAAGTGCAAAAATGATTGCGCCTGCTGTTACGCACCTTTAATTACAGACAAATATTGGATTGTAAAGTTGATTGGGGTTAAGGCTTCGTGCTATTCGCAATTAGATTCTATACTAAACCAACCAAAAATTTATGGGCTACTACTGTTTTGGAGTTATGCTCGTTTTGAGGCACAAATGTCACGTCGCAAGAAAATCTATGAAGGTAAGGCCAAAATACTTTATGAAGGCCCAGAACCTGGCACACTTATCCAGTATTTCAAAGATGATGCGACAGCCTTTAATGCTCAGAAACACGCGGTAATCGAAGGAAAAGGCGTATTAAATAACCGCATTTCTGAGTTTATTATGACTCAATTAAATGCCATAGGTGTGCCAACCCATTTCATTAGGCGCCTTAACATGCGCGAACAGCTTATTCGCGAAGTTGAAATTATTCCGCTTGAAGTCGTTGTCCGCAATGTTGCCGCGGGCAGCATTTCAAAAAGGCTTGGCATTGCTGAGGGCGAAACTTTACCACGATCGATTGTTGAATTTTACTATAAGAATGACGCATTAGGCGATCCAATTGTAGCGGAAGAACATATTACGGCATTTAATTGGGCCGCAACCCAAGAGCTTGATGATATTATGGCGCTAGCTTTGCGCATAAATGATTATTTGACAGGAATGTTTGCCGCGGTTGGAATCCGACTAATTGATTTTAAGTTGGAGTTTGGTAGATTATTTGAAGGCGAATTGGTTCGAACAGTATTAGCGGACGAAATTAGCCCAGATTCATGCAGGCTATGGGACGCACGTGATAATAATAAATTGGACAAAGACCGTTTCCGTGAGGATTTAGGCGGCCTATCGGAAGCCTATGCAGAAGTCGCAAAAAGATTAGGCATTTTCAAAGATCCAAACATTGGTTTGGCTGAGGTTTAGATGAAAATTCGTGTTGATGTAAAGTTGAAGCCAGGAGTGTTAGACCCGCAAGGTCGCGCGGTTGGCCAAGCGCTTCACAGTTTGGGTTTTACTGAGGTCGGCGAAGTACGAATTGGTAAATCAATTGAAATTGAAATTGACGCATCAAATGATGAAATCGCTATATCGCGTGGTCGTGAGATGGCGCAGAAACTTTTGGCTAACTTGGTTATTGAATCTTTTGACGTCAAAGTAGTTTAGGCCACACCGTGTAAATTACTGAGTTTATGACCTAATGCTGCGGCTAAATTTGCTGCAATGAAATCACCTTTTTGCCACAAACCTGCCTTTCGATCGCCTTGGTTGGGTAGTTCTTGAAATCATATTTTCAAGGAGGCAAATTATATGACCCGTCAAGGCGCTTATTCAAAAAACTCATCAGTCCGAACTAAAGTGGCAAAACCGATTGCACAAATGTCTATGTTGGCTTTTCTTTTTGTGAATATTTCGGCATGTTCAGCGCCAACCGCTTATCAAGAATTTGCGCAAAACGATCGTTCCCAAACCGAGATTGACGCGCAGGATTTTAATTGCCCACAATATGAACCAAGACAATATTATAATGGCCGAAGTGGGTCTTTGCGTGGAAATCAAAGTGTAACTGTAACAGGATCAAGGGCACCTACACCTAAACGCGCCGCTCAAGAACAATCACAAAACATGCCTAATGTGGTCTACAATGTTCCGCCGCCGCCACCGCCGCCACCGCCGCCCCCTCCTTCATCGGAACCTACACCTTCCTACGCTGGCTCAAATCGAGTGACAGATTCGTTTATCGCAGAGGCCTCGCGGCGCGTGCAGTCGCCAACCCCACATCCGCAGCCGATACCGCAAAATACAGAGCGTTACCCAAACGCTCAGATAAATGGTTTCAAACAAGTTAGCGAGCAACCGGTTTCAACTTTCGCAATGGAAAATGATACTGCTTCATACGCCAATTCTCGTAGATTTTTGAATGAAGGTAGATTGCCGCCAACTGACGCAGTAAGGGTTGAGGAATTTTTGAATTATTTCCATTATGACTACCCAATGCCGCGTGACCGTAACTTGCCATTTTCGACAAATGTAGTCGTGACACCGTCGCCATGGTCTTCAGGAAAGCAGATAATTCATGTTGGTTTGCAGGGTTATGACACCCCAAGAACTGCGCGCCCGCCCCTAAACTTGGTATTATTGATGGATGTTTCTGGATCGATGCAACCGCAAGACCGTTTACCATTGGCAAAACGCGCTGTGCGCATGATGTTGCCGCAGTTAAATGGAAATGACCGCGTTTCTATGGTTGTGTATGCTGGCGCTTCTGGCGTTGTGCTTGAACCCACCCCGGGCAACGCCACCAGAGATATTGTTTGCGCACTTGAAGTGTTGCAATCCGGTGGTTCAACAGCAGGCGCCGAAGGTATTCGTCTTGCATATAAAATGGCCGAAAGAAGTATGCGACGTGACAGCGTCAATCGAGTTATACTTATGACTGATGGCGATTTCAATGTTGGGATAACAGATCCCAATCAATTGCGGGACTTTGTCAGGCAAGGCAAAGACCGCGGCATCTATCTTTCAGTATTTGGTTTTGGCCGAGGAAATTATAATGACAATATGATGCAGACTTTGGCCCAAAATGGCAATGGAACAGCGGCATATATTGATGGTCTGCCGGAGGCTCGCCGCATTCTGCAAAACCAATTCAGAGGTGCCATGTTTCCGATTGCCAATGATGTCAAGGCTCAAATTGAATTCAACCCACGGCGCGTTTCTGAATATCGTTTGATAGGTTATGAAACCCGTGCGCTTAACCGCGAAGATTTTAACAATGATAAAGTCGACGCAGGTGAGATTGGGTCAAGCCACCAAGTTACGGCTCTATATGAAATTACGCCAGTTGGCACCCATTCCAGCGTTGATCCTCTTCGCTATCAAAATGAAGCACGGCTGGCCCCCAGTGGCGAAATTGCGTTCCTGCGCTTGCGATATAAATTGCCGGGGCAAAGCCAATCTAGGCTAATTGAACGCCCGATTACTCAGTCTGATGTAGTTAGTGTCGACAATACACCTAGGGCGACCCATTTGGCGCTCGTGGTGGCAGGCTTTGCCCAGAAGCTGCGAAACGATCCTTGGATTGGGGACTTGAGTTTTGGCGACCTTGGCTATCTTGCATCCCGAGTTCGCAACTATGATATGAACGGTCAAACTGCCGAACTTATTGACTTAGTTGAGCGAGCAGGCAATTTGAGCGGCGAAAGGGCAGTCGTAGACTGAAGCTTTCCCCTGTCGGTCAACAACTCATTCTAAGCCAAATGAATTTTCTGAATTATGTCTTTTTAGACCTCTTTTTGAGAGATTTTACTAACGGCTTTTGTTCTTGGCAAAGCACATTCTCGACCATTGCAATTAAGGTATCTGGACGAAATGGTTTTGCCAAGAAATGGTCCGCGCCGGCGTCAATAGCTTCGCTAATATGATGCGCCATCGCATTTGCTGACACGGCGACGATTGGAGTTGGCTCTAAGCCGTTACTTGCCTCGAAATTGCGAATCGCGCGAGTTGCACTAAGCCCGTCCATCACCGGCATTTGCAGATCCATAAGAATAATATCAAATTTCTCTTGGTGAAAGATATCCACGGCTTCTTGACCATTGTCACACAAAGTCAAATTGAATCCAGTGTGGCCGAGAATTAGTTCAATCACTTTTCGGTTTGTTGCATTATCGTCTACCGCAAGGATTGACGCATTGTTATTTGGTGTTTCTTCTTGGCTTTGCTCGTTTGCAACTTCTTTTGATGTAGCGTCATTGCTTTTCGCGCTTGGCAACGGCACTTTCAAGGTGAACGTCGAACCAACACCAAACGCAGATTGGACCTCTATTTCACCGCCCATCAAACGAGCTAAATCACGGCTAATTGATAGCCCAAGGCCAGATCCCCCATGTTGGCGAGTTATCGAGCCATCAACTTGTTCGAAGCGGTCGAATAAGCGCGCAATATCCTTTTCGTGCAGGCCGCTTCCTGTATCGCGCACATCAATGCGGCAAATCTGCTGCCCAGAAGGGGCGATTTCGATTTTCAACTCTAAGTCAACACTGCCGCGCTTAGTAAATTTGACAGCGTTAGACAATAGATTAGACACTATTTGCTTGATACGGACTGAATCACCAACGTAATTTTGGTCCGAGTCTTTTCCAAAATTCGAATTCAAAGTGAGGCCTTTTTCATTCGCTTTTGCGGCAAAAAGATCGCAGGCGCTTTCTAACGAAGCTTTCAAATTGAAAACGGAATTGGTAATTTCCATTTTGCCAGATTCAACACGTGCGATATCAAGAATGTCATTCAGAATTTGGCACAAAGTTGCGCCGGAGCTTTCAACTAATTGCAACATTTCTTTTTGCTTCTTGTCGAGTTTTGTGCCTGATAAAATGCCTGTAACTGCAATTATTCCATTTAGCGGCGTTCGTATTTCGTGGCTCATATTTGCCAAGAACTCACTTTTTACTCGGCTTAAGCGTTTTGCTTCCTCTAAGGCTGCAGACAGTTCGTTTCTTCTGTGGACCTCGTTGGCGATACTGGTTGAAATTGTAATTACGCGGCCCTGACCGATTGAAGGCTTCCCCTCTGTCTTTAATGACATACTTACGGGCACAAGTTCATTTGTACTGGTCAAAATATTATGTTCAGCGACGACGGTTTCACCGCTAATCTCGGCTTGTTTCATAGCATCAAACAGTATCTTTTTGTCTGCATCTGGAAGTCGTTCCAACAATGCCTTTCTCGTCACCGCAAAATTCGAGTCGGCCTTTAGCCCAATCGCATCAAGCGCGCCAAACGCGCGCATTTTCCCAGATGCCATATCATCAACAAATACGATTGAATTGCCTTGTATCAAGGCCAAATTTAGCAACATTTGAGATTCGGCAATTCTTTCAGATGCTTTAACTTGATTGGTATGATCGACTACCAAGCCGCGCATACCAATTACATCGCCTAATTCGTTCTTAATCGGATTGCCATAACATTTTATGTAGCGCTGGACATCATCATACCCTTTGAACTGGTATTCCGCACCCGCCCAAACCCCTGTTCGCGTTGCTTTGGTTATATCATTCATAAAGCTCTTGCGGACAGATTTATCAAGCCTTGACGTGAAGTCTTCATAATTTGGAATGCCGTCGTCCAATGCACGGCCATATATTTCGTATGAACCTTTAGACCAAACATGGCGATTTTCAGCGAAATACCATTCATATGACCCAACACCTGCCGTAAGTTCCATTTCTTCGCGCAGCGCTGCTTCTTTTTCAAGTTTCGCTAAGTTTTCCTGCAATGTTTTGGCGACTGCCTTTTGCGCAGTGTGATCTATCGCCATACCCCGGAAACATATGGTCTTTCCGTTCTCATCTTTGATTGCTTCCCCATGTGAACTTATGTAACGTAACTTGCCATCATATCCTAAAAACGAAAACTCTTGAGGATGTGAAATTCCTGTAGCCTTTGCATTGGCCATTTTTTTTAGAAATGTCTCGCGGTCCGCATCCACAATTCTTGAAACAAATTCCTCAATGCTCGGCATGCCGTCTTCGATGGGGCGGCCATAAATGTTGAAGGTCCCTTTTGACCAGACATGTCGATCGCCGTCCAAATGCCATTCATATGTTCCTACGCCAACCGCGAGTTCCAATTCTTCGCGAAGGCTCGCTTCCTTCATAAGGCTTTGCAACCTCAACTCGGAAGTTTTAGCAACTGCTTCATTTTGGATTTGTGAATCAATCAATCTCAAAGCGCCCAAAGAAATGCGGTTTATGACCATTATAGTCGATATTACAAAAAATCCTGGTGCCAGAATTAAAGCCAATTCACCGCCTTGGGAAAGTTGAAAGCCTGCAACCAACATAACCGCAATAATGATTGGGGACAGGCCAATTGCCAATGTTTTCGGCAAAACAGTATTTTGGGTTGCGTATAAATAAACATGACCTGCAACAAAAAATGAAGCCGTTGTTGCCGCAAATATTGTGGGACTAAAACTCAATCCAATGTATAAAACTGCATACACACAAGAGCGTAAAAAACCCATCCAGCTTAGCACTTTGATATGCTGATCAACATTCAAAGCATCTGTATGCATGTTGGCTTTGATATTGGCAACGGATACTTTTTGGATAGTCAGAACCAATGTCAATGCAACCGTCACGCAAAGCGCAAACCAAAACGGCGTTAGTGCAAATCCTGCTATAATCGCGGTAGTCCGACCAGCAATCACAGCACGGGTGGTCTCAGGAATCCGCATAATTGTGCGGCGAACCAGCGCTAGTTTAATTTCGTCGCTATAGCGGTTAAAGTGCGCGATTGCCGAATTCGAGGGGTATTTTGCGTCAGTCATTTAATGATATTGGCACAAATTCGCAAAGAAAATGCTAATTCACACCTTTTTTCTCGAAGAAATATTGGTCACTAATTGATGGTGGATTTCAAATCGAACAATAGTTCCAAAGCTTCGCGCGGTGAAAGACTATTTGGGTCAACTTCAGATAATATCAATTCAACTTGGCTTTTTTGCGTAATTGGTGCCGCATTATTTATGCTGAATAGCGGCAAATCGTCTGAAAGGATGGATTTCTTAATTTCGTTTCTTTCTAATTGCGCAAGAACCATTTTGGCGCGGTCAATCGCTGCCTGCGGAAGACCTGCGAGTTTTGCGACTTGCACGCCATATGACTTATCCGCAGCACCCGGAACCACTTTGTGTAAAAATACTAAGTCGCCATTCCATTCTTTGGCTTGAAGGTTGGAATTGCCAAGCGCTTCTAGCTGCCCTGCAAGGGAAGTTAATTCATGGTAGTGCGTAGCAAATAGTGCGCGAGATCTGTTGATACTATGCAAATATTCCGTGACCGCCCAAGCAATTGCAAGGCCATCATATGTGGCAGTGCCACGGCCAATCTCATCCAAAATTACGAATGACTTCGCGGTTGCTCGGTTCAATATCGCCGCCGTTTCAACCATTTCTACCATGAATGTGGATTGTCCGGCGTATAGGTCGTCCGCGGCTCCTACGCGTGAAAAAACGCGGTCGACAAGGCCAAGCTCAAAACTCACTGCGGGCACAAATTGGCCCGCTTGAGCCATTATTACAAGCAAAGCGTTCTGCCGCAAATAAGTCGATTTACCAGCCATATTTGGGCCGGTCACAAGCGTCATACGCGGCGCAACTATTCCATCACCATCAAGTTCGCAATCATTATCCGTGAATATTGCGCCGGATTTTGCCAGAGACTGTGCGACAACCGCATGCCTTGCGCCAATGGCTTTGAATATTGTGGATCTGTCAATTTTCGGGCGACAACAGGAATTCATATTTGCAAAATGAGCTGCAGAGGAAGTTACGTCAAGCCGCGCTAGGGCGTCATTGGCGGCACGAATTTCGTGTGCGCACGCAGAAATTCGTGCCCTTGCTTCGTCAAACAACACTAACTCACGCGAAAGCGCCATTTCACCCGCGCGGGCAGTTTTCGAATTTAGTTCAATTAGCTCTGAGGTAGTAAAACGCACCATCCCTGCCAAAGTTTGCCTATGAATAAATGTTTGGTTGAGCGGTGCTTCGAATAATGGGGGGGCCTGTTTGGGGGTTGTTTCGATAAAGTAACCAAGAATGTTGTTGAATTTGATTTTCAACGGCATTTGAGCAATTCGGGAAACATCGGCACTGAGCTCGGCGATGAGGCGCCTAGATTCGTCTCGTAGTGTCGTTAGTTCATCTAAAACTGCGTCAAAGCCCCGGCGCACGAAACCACCGTCGCGTGCAAGATAGGGCAAATCATCGCCCAATAATGCGCGCAAATATTGTGCTAACTCCGCCAAATTTGGTTGGTTAACGAAATTGCAATCCTTAAATACAGAATTCAGTAATGGCGGTAGGGTTTGCGGCAATTCTGCACTGACCTTATTCGCAGCATAAAGAGATTTACCAATCGCGCCCAAATCTCTTGGTCCACCACGGTTTAGCTCCAGCCTTGATAGTGGACGCGCCATATCATTGACATTGGCCAGATTCTGGCGAACATTTTCACATAATGTGTCGTCGCTTGCCAAGAAACCAACAGCATCATAGCGCTGCTCAATTGCTTCAAGATCCAACAGAGGGCGAGCAAGGTCATCGCATAACAAGCGGCCACCTTGTGGAGTCTTTGTATTATCAATTGCGTGAAGCAAACTCGCAGTCTTTTGTCCTTTTTGGCTTTTTTCGATTTCAAGGCTGTTGCGCGTGGAGGCGTCTATCGCGACATAGTTTTCAGCATGGATTTTAACGGGCGGTCGCAATTTAGGAAGATCGCCGGCCTGCGTGGTTTTAACGTATTCATATAGTAGTCCGAGTGCGGCGATTTCTGTTTTCTCAAAATCACCAAATCCTTCCAAAGTTGCAACACCATAGCCTTGGCAAAGTAACATCAAACTAGATTTAACCTCAGCTTTAATGGCTGGTCGCAATGTAACCGAGCCAGCGAGTGATGCCAATATTTTCGCATGCGGACGATCAAAATCCTTATCAATCATCAAGGCTTCACCAATATTCAGACCTGATGCTTCGTCAAGCATACGTTGCGGGTGACCATTCATTACGCCAAATTCGCCGGTTGATACGTCGGCCCAAGCAAATGCGGCATCCAGTCCGCCAATTGCAAAAACCATTGCACATAGCCGGTTTGCGGTGCGGCTATTTAGAAGCGATTCTTCAGTCAAAGTACCAGCAGTAATAATCCTGGTGACCTCTCGCTTGACAACAGCTTTATATCCGCGCTTTTTTGCCTCGGTTGGGGTTTCAATTTGGTCGCAAATGGCAACTTTAAAGCCAAGCCTTACTAATTTTGCTAAATAATTTTCAATGGAATGCGCCGGAACTCCCGCCATCGGGATATCGATGCCATTGTGATTGCCACGCTTAGTTAGCGCGATATCAAGTGCAGCAGACGCAGTTTCTGCGTCTTCAAAAAATACTTCGTAAAAATCACCCATTCGGAAAAATAAAAGCGCATCCTGATGCTGTGCCTTGGCACCCAAATATTGCGCCATCACTGGCGTTGGGCTTTTAGACGTAATTTCAGAAATTGGGCTTTTTGTCATTCGCTACTCATATCGCGATAAATCATGATGCAAAAGAGGTGAACGCATTTTAGTCATATGGAGCGCTTTGTGCAAAAGTGTGTGCGGTTTTGCACGCCAAAAGCGCGACCGGAAAAGAATCTAGCGCCGCGTTTTGATATAATCAAAGCGCAAACTGCGCTAATAGCCTTGAATCCTTGCAACATTGTTGCAATATAGTAATTGGAGATCGGCGGTGGACATAATCCTTGCCAATCCGGTCAGATTCGGAAGAAAGCAGCCGTAACGAGTTTATTGTGGGTCGCTTGTCGGTCTCCACCTTTCCCAACAATAAATTGGACAAAAGATGGGTTCAAATGATGACATTGATGAAGCCGCCGACATGGAAAATGACCATGACGATGGGAGCTTTGACATGTTTGGTGAACCCAATGGTGAAAGTAATGGCAGTGCGCAGACGGAAGTCAGCTTAGCCCACAACGCCAAAAACGCTTATTTGGTTTTGGCACGCAAATACCGCCCGATGCGTTTTGAAGATTTAATTGGTCAAGACGCAATGGTCACGACTTTGACCAATGCGTTTAGTCAAAACCGCATTGCCCACGCTTTTATGCTAACCGGAGTTAGAGGAGTTGGTAAAACCACAACTGCAAGACTGATTGCGCGGGCACTTAATTATTCAAGCCCCGGTTTTGACGCGCCAAATATGGAATTGTCGACTTATGGTATTCATTGCGACGCGATAATAAACGGCCGCCACCCTGATGTTATGGAACTTGACGCTGCTTCGAATACAGGCGTCGAGAAAATGCGTGATCTGCTCGATAACTCGCGCTATGGCCCTATTTCTGCCAGGTACAAAGTATATATTATTGACGAAGTTCACATGCTTTCTATCAACGCCTTTAATGCGCTTTTAAAAACCCTTGAAGAGCCGCCGCCCCATACCAAATTTATTTTCGCGACCACCGAAAATCGTAAAGTGCCGGTTACAATTTTGTCTCGATGCCAAAGGTTCGATTTAAAGCGTGTGGAACGCAAACAACTTACTGAACATCTTGAAAAAATCTGTGTTGCTGAAAATGTAAGTGTAGAAAAGCTTGGGTTAGAACAAATATCGCGGGCCGCAGAAGGGTCTGTCCGTGATGCGTTGTCATTGTTGGATCAAGCCTTGGTACAAGAGTCTAATGGCACAGCAACCACCATTGGCGCGGAAAAAATAAGGGATATGCTGGGCCTATCTGACCGCAATCGCATTTTTGATTTGTTTGCCCATATTTTAGCAGGTGACACAAAGTCGGCAATAATTGAAGTTCATAACCAATATCAATTCGGCGCGGATCCAACTTATATTATTCAAGGATTGATGGAAATTGCCCACGAAGTTGGCAAGGTTTTGAGCCTTGGGCTAGCCTATAAAGACATTGAAAGCGGCGATGGTTACGAACGGCTTTCAGATTTGGCAAAACTTACGACAAATCTTGGGGTTAGCCGCATTTGGCAAATGATGTTAACAGGCCTGGAAGAAACCCGCCGCGCACCAGACCCCTTAGCGGCGATTGATATGTGCATATTGCGTTTATGCGGCGCCGCGCAAATGCCAACTCCCGAAGATTTGGTGCGGATTATTGAGAATGGACAAATTGAAGCGGCAACCCCAAAATCTGACAATTCGGGTAGTGATATTGCCACTTCAAACACTCAAAAAAAAAACCAAATAATTAATCAAACTAACCGTAGTTTTTCTGACTTCCAAGAAATGTTGAACGCATTAGAAACTGAAATCGGCGAGAGAGCTTTGGTTGCAGATCTTGAATGTTTCGCAAAACCCATAAGCGTAATTGATGGCATAGTAAGGCTTGAACTAATTGCGAGTGCGCCAACTAACCTTCGGCAACGACTGGCGGCAGCACTGGCAAAACTCACATCGCAAGAGTGGAAGGTCTATTTGGAACAAGGCGGCGGCGAAACCATAAGGGAAGGTCGTGAAAAAGCCAAAAACCAAGATATTGAAACAATAAAAGCGTTGCCGCAAATAAAGACTTTGTTTGAGCTTTTTCCGGGCTTAAAAATTACCGCTATTGAAGCTTCTAATGACCACATGGAGATTGATAACAACTTAGAGGAAAGTGTAAAAAGTCAATCGACAATCAAGAATGAAGCATAGAGCAGTTTTGCGACTTATGTTATCAACCGTTGTCTTAGCCATTGTGTTTGAAACAAACCAGCGTTGCATTGTAGTTCACTTAGGATGCAAAGCGCGTTAGTATTTAAAGTGAAAAGGATAATTGGAAATGCGTGAAATTGGTGGGTTGATGAAAACAATGCAGCAAATGCAAGCGAAAGTTGCAAATGCACAAAAGGAAATGGAAAAACTTGAAGCAGAAGGGAAATCTGGCGGCGGCTTGGTTTCTCTAACCTTGCGCGGCGAAAACAATCTGACGTCAATAAAAATTGACCCATCTCTTATGGTAAGTGAAGAAGTTGAAATCCTAGAGGACCTTATTAAAGCTGCGTTTGTTGATGCACAGAAAAAGCTCGAAACTACTCGCAAGGACATGGAAAAAGGACTTATGGGTGGTTTGAACTTGCCACCCGGATTCAAAATGCCATTTTAGAAAGATACCATGTTAAACAAGTCCCGCGCGACATTTGGCCCAGAATTAGGGCGGCTCATTGAGTTATTGGCCAAAGTTCAGGGCCTTGGCCCCAAATCAGCACGACGGGCGACTTTGGCTTTGCTTAAGCGAAAAGATAATTTGATGCGCCCACTTGCAGAAGCTATGCTGGAGGCAGCAAACCAAATAAAACCATGCAGCAATTGTGGTAATTTAGACACCATGGACCCCTGCGCGATTTGCTTAAGTGATGCGCGAGACAAAACCATGATTTGCGTTGTCGCCGACGTAAGTGATTTATGGGCGTTTGAGCGAACGCAAGGTTATCGAGGTGTATACCACGTTTTAGGCGGACTTTTAAATGCACTTGACGGTATTGGTCCAAGTGATTTGAAAATCTCGGACTTATTGCACCGCGTATCTGACGGCAGTGTAAATGAAGTTATTCTTGCTCTTGCAGCGACAGTCGATGGACAATCAACCGCCCATTATGTTGCTCAATCTCTTGAACCATATGAAGTCAAACTAACGAGACTGTCGCACGGTTTGCCAATCGGCGGGGAGCTAGATCACATCGACGAAAGCACTTTGATTGCCGCACTTCTTTCAAGGCTAGCTGTTTAGGTCATAAACTCACTAATTTGCACGGTGTGACTTGAATTTTGGCAAAAATCAAACCTGAAAGGTGCGATTGTCTTTTCTACTCCTGTTGCGTGATGCGGTTCTTTTGGGTGATTAGGTCGTCATAGACCATAGAAATATTCCAATATTTCTGCGGACTTTTACTCGGCTCAAAACAGTCCCCCAGACTGTTTTGTCTGCTTTTCAGACCGCCTCCTAACCTGCTACTAACCCAAACTAACTCGTATTACGCATAGACAAATTAATGAGTTTATGACCTAATACAATGGACGAAACGCGTCGACTATGTGCCTTGGAAACTGCCAAGGGGCCAGAGCAACAACATCATATCGCCAAGTAAAATCGCGGGTCCACCGACGCTTACTGCAATATAAATTTGCACCTTTTATTATCCGCTTCTGCTGATCTATAGAAATTGCAAATTGCGCATCATCAAGTGTCCTTCGGACTTTAACTTCTACAAATACTAAAAATTCACCGCGCCTTGCAACCAAATCCAATTCACCCAAATAAGTCTTTTTGCGCCATTCTAATATTTGGTATCCTTTTAGAGTAAGCAACAAAACGGCAACAAGCTCGCCGAATCTTCCATGTTTTTCGGCAGCTCTGCGAGATTTGGTTGATCGCAAATTCGGCAATTAAGTGCCGCCCTTTGAAAGTGAGAGCGCCAATTGATAGATTTCTCTTTTTTTGAGACCAGTTTCTCGGGCTAGCCGCTCAGACAAATTTTTTATTCCCTCACTTTTAAGCCCCACAATTATTTTCTCTTCAAGGTCTTCGCTTGGAAAGGCCACATCTTGAATTGGTGCTTGGCTTAAAACAATAACTATTTCTCCTTTAGGGGGGCCATTCACTTTGTAGTAGGAGAAAATATCTAGTGAAGTGCCACGGCGCTTTTCTTCGAATAATTTGGTCAATTCCCGCGCCACTACTATTTGCCGCTCTGCCGATAATGTTGCCAATATTTCAAGACTTGCCAATAACCGCGGGCCTGTTTCGAACATTATTGTTGTCATGGGCATTTTCAACGCACTCTCGATGAATGCAAGACGTGCATTATTTTTGTTTGGAATAAAGCCCAAAAATGCAAATTGCCTTGCATCTAGGCCCGACACTACAAGCGCGGCCAATACGCTTGATGCCCCTGGAACTGGGAATACTTCAAAGCCTTTAATAACTATCGCTGCCGCAAGCCTTTGCCCAGGATCACTAATGGAAGGAGTGCCAGCGTCAGACACGAAAGCAACCGCACCACCTTGTTCAAGTATGAAAAGCGCCTTTGATATAGCTGCTTGTGTCGATGTTTCGTCAGCTCGTTCAACTGAACCATGAATGCCATATGCGTTCATCAATTTTTTTGTGTTTCTGGTGTCTTCAGCAAGTATCAAATCAGCATTATTTAGCGTTTCGGCACCGCGCGCCGAAAAATCGCTTAGATTCCCGATGGGGGTGGAAACTAAATATAACCCACACGCTAGCCTTGCTTTGATCTGTTTTTCACTTGTTCGCGTTTTCAAAGATTGCGTATTGCTCGAACGGGGGCTAGGGTTATGCTTCATTTGGGATTATAGAGCTTCTAATAAGAGTATTGATATGATAAATACTAGAACCTTTCGCAATATTGGCAATCAAGCTTTCGCACTAGTGCGTATCCCATTTCGACCCAATCGAAATGGCGCTCTAGATTCCTTTATTCGCCGCGTTTTTTATCCAAAAACCGCTTCACACTTTTTGGGAAACGCTCTAAACAAGCTTATTGACGGCCATTTTGGTTTGACCTTGGTACGGATTGCCACGCTTTTTTTGCTTGCCTTTGTAACTTCATGCTCAACTTCTCCCACGCAAACTGCTTCGGCTCCGAATGCACCTAGAACACAATACCGTGAACAAAATCCATTTCATGTACGTGTGACCAATCCTTATACTCCGGCGAATATGGTCGGGCAAAAGCTCATCAGAATAGCGTTATTGGCGCCTATTAATTCTACTAACCCAACAATTAAAGAAGAGGCCGAAACCTTGGAAGCTGCTGCTAGGCTGGCGCTTTCTGAAAACGGGGATGGCAAAATTGTTTTGTTTAGTGAGGATTCTGGTGCGACACCCGAAGAAGCCACAACTGCGGTTAAATCTGCACTGTCAAAAGGCGCAGATGTTGTTTTAGGCCCATTATTTGCCAGCGGCGTAACCGCGGTTGCGCCTTACACTAGAGCAAATAACGCTTTGTTATTTTCTTTTTCCACAGACAGCGCGGAGGCGGGTCGTGGGGTTTACGTTTTTTCTTTCTTGCCTGAAGGTGATGCAACTAGAATTGTTGGTTATGCAGGTTCCCACGGTATAAGGCGTATGGTGATACTGGCGCCAATTGGCCGCTATGGCGATAGAATAGTTGCAGCAGCAAACGCGACTGCAGCTGCTTCGAATGTCACCATTTTAGGAACCGAGCGCTATGAAGTCACTAATAATGTTATGACTGGTGCAACAGACGCCGCGCGAAGGGCGGCAATACTTTCGCGCGGCGGCAACCGTGGACAAACCGCGATTTTTATTCCCGAACGTGGATCGGTATTGCGCGGCCTCGTGCAAACTTTGTCGTTAAACGGTGCGTCAACATCAAGAGTGCGCTATTTAGGAACAAGTCAATGGAACGAGCCAGCGACCATATCGGATTCGCGCGCTTTGGGATCATGGTTTGTACGGACAGATATTTCCAACCGGGCTAGTTTTGAAACAAAATTGCGAAACCAATCGCAACGCCGCGCGACACGGCTTGCCGGCATGGGATATGATGTTGTAACCATGCTGTCGCGAATGGGCCGCCAAGGCGAAAGGTCGTCTATATCCCCTACTGCAATTGAAAACCCAGCAGGATTTGACGGCGTTGACGGGCATTACCATTTCGAAAATGGCGTTATCGCCCGTGATTTGGCGATAGTGGAAATTGCACCAAATGGCGCAAGAGTCATAGACGGCGCTCGCTAGGTCATAAATGGCACAATTAATAATCTAAAATGCGCGACAAATAAAAAATCTAAGCCAATAACTGCGCGATTACTGCGTTACTTATCGGGCGCGCTTTTGGGGTAAGGGCGATGTTATTAGCATTTGAGACAACTAAACCAAGATCGCATAGGTCTTGCAATTTTGAAACCTCAATACCTTGCAAATCCCCATTGTGATTTACACCTTTTGCCAATCTCAACCCCATTATCCAGCGCTCTCGATTTGCATCTGTTGGGTCAATTTTTTCATCAATGTGAAGCGCATTTCCAGAATTTTGGATCAAAGCAATATATTCATCTGGTCTCTTAATGTTTTGGGTTTCCCGCCTTTGGCCAAGCCTTCCCAATCGCCCATGGCTTCCTGGACCAATTCCAAGCCAGTCTTGCGATTCCCAATATAACAAATTGTGCCGAGATTGGGCGGCTTGCCCCTTTGCGTGATTAGATATTTCATAGGCTTCAAAGCCAAATTCGGCCAATTTATCTTGGGTTTGTTGCCAAAATCCAAGGGATAATTCTTGGTTTGGCATTTTAATGCTTCCTCTGTGCACTTTACGTTCAAAGCTTGTATTAGGTTCAATTGTCAGTTGGTATGGCGAAATATGGTCGACTGCCATTTTTTCGGCAATTCCAAGTTCAATGTCCCATTCTGCTTGGCTTTGATTATGCCTTGCATAAATCAAATCTATCGAAACTCTAGCAAAAGTCTTGACGGCCATTCTTGTTGCTTCAATCGCTTTTTCGGCAGAATGAAATCGCCCTAGGTCTTTGAGGCCCGTATCAAGAAAGCTCTGGACACCTAAACTTAGTCTCTCAATTCCTGCAGTTTTGAAATCTCCAAACTTGGCCATTTCACCATCATTAGGATTTGCTTCTAATACTATTTCTGGCTTGGCCTCAAAGCCCCAAAGCTGGTCACACAATTCAATGATAGAGCCAATTTTTTCTGGTTGAATTAGTGATGGAGTGCCGCCACCAAAATATAAGCTTGTAAGTTCTCTGTGCTTTGTATGTTCTGCCCAAAATATAAGTTCGGCCTTTATCGCGTTAATAAGACCTTCGTCGTCTTTGCCGCGCGCCCGATAAATATTAAAATCGCAATAAGGGCATATATGTGTGCAATAAGGCCAGTGAATATAAATTCCTAACTTAGATGCTTCTGAAGTCTCGCTTGTCAATTTTAATCACCTTGGAAAACTTCGAATATCAGCTTGTTAAAAGCAATTGTACGGTGGCTCATAGCATTTTTTTCTTTTTCATCCATCTCCCCAAAAGTGACATTGTGACCATTGGCAACGAAAATCGGGTCGTAACCAAAGCCATTCTCGCCTTTTGGTGGGAACCTTAGATGCCCAGCCACCTTGCCTTCATAAACAAGTTCCATTGATTCCCCATTTTCACCTTTGGGCCAAACCAACGCCAATACACAAATAAAATAAGCCGAATAATCATCGGTTTTTATTGCTTTCAGCTCTTGTTCGACACGCGCCATCGCAAGCCCAAAATCACGGTTTGGGCCGGCCCACCGCGCCGAATAAATGCCGGGTTGGCCGCCTAATGCGTTCACTACTAATCCCGAATCGTCAGCCAATGATATTTCATTGCTAGCTATTGCGGCTGCGCGGGCCTTGAGCAGAGCATTGCCAACAAAACTTGGTTCTGTCTCTTCAGGCTCTTCAATGCCAACGCCAGACGCATCCATAACCTTTACATTAAAGGGGCGCAAAAGCTCGCTTATCTCTTTCACTTTACCAGAATTGTGTGAGGCAATTAGTATAGATTTGACATTTGGAATCATTTTTGCCTCTAATACGAATATATTGTTGTCGACTTGCTATTGTTTTGTCCGTTATCAGTATTTTTTGAAATTGGCTTATATAATTGCATAATTATGGAAAAGAGTGTTTAGATGCAACAGGTACAATTAAGCAACTGGTCATTGCGATTTGTGAACTTTTTGACGGTGGCAGCGAAAATCATGCTTGCTGCTACTTTGGCCTCTAGCTTAGTTGCATCAATTTTTTCAATGTTTGGCGGCCGTATTGGCGGTGTTGCCTTGCAAATAGAATGGCGCCTTTTCGCGCCCGCGATTTTGTCATTAAGTGCACATTTTTTAGGTATGATTTTGATTTGCTCTAGGTTGATAACTATTTTGTCTGATTTGAATAAGGGGGATCCATTTACGCCAGACAACGCAAAAAACCTGCGCAGTATTGCTTTAATATTAGCGGCACTTGAAGGGATTAGATATTTAATAAAGGGATTGACGTTGCTTATATTGGGCTTATTTGGGCAACCATCAGAAGGCGCAATCAGCATAAGCCTTGCCCCGAATATAGTGGCATTGGGCGCCATCATAGTTTTGTTTTTACTATCACAAGCCTTCAAAGAGGGCGCAAGGTTGCGTCAATTCGAGAAACTGACAATTTAGGAACTTTGCTTTGCCAATCCGTGTGAACCTTGACCGAATTTTATTGGAAAGACGTATGTCGTTGACTGAACTTGCGCACGCCGTCGATATAACATTGGCAAATCTTTCAATCCTTAAAACAGGCAAGGCTCGCGCAATTCGGTTTTCCACGCTTTCAAATCTTTGCAAAATTCTTAATTGCCAGCCGGCGGACATTTTGGAATGGGTCGATGGCGAGGATATAGAGGAAGAATAGCGAGCTGCGATATCAGAATGGAAAATAAAGCCCATTCATTGTAATAAGCAATTCATCTGCCCAATTTTGGTCACAGATTCCTTTTATTGGCGCTAAATGAAAAAAATAACCTGCCTGTTGATTGGCTTGGCTTGCTTGTCAACCACCTTCCCAAACATTGCCGTTTCCCAAAATAGTGATCAACGCACTGTTACTAATGAACAGGGTGCGGTAATGCAAACCAACCGCCGCAGCACAAGGCGGGCTGGCCCAATGTCCTATGAAGATATTATTGCAAATTTACGGGGTCCGATTTCGTCAATACCCTCAGTGCGCGGCATGGTTTTTGATAGCCAAAATCCAGCCAAATTCAACATTATTGCTTCGCGCAATATCGAAATAGATCTTACAAATTTGCGTGAAAAGCTTAATTTCCCAGGGGCCAATCGTTCTGAGGAATTGGACAAATACATTCGCGTTGTTTCACTTACTATCCGCCAATATGACCCATTTAAGCCCGAAGCATTGCGGGTGGTAATTCGAACTAGTGCAGCACTAAACGAATTCGAACAAGAAACTGCTTTTGGTGGTGGCCCGAATGTTTTGGTGCGAAGACCGTTCGTAGCTGGTCTTGAAGAAGTCGTGGTCGCAGATAGTCCAACTTCTATCGCTTTGATGCCACAATCGCGGCTTGCGGATATGAATTTGTCGGCTGAGGAAGCTTTTTCTATTGGCGAAGCAAATACTTCTGAAATGGCGCGGAGCGCCCGTTGGTTTGAAGAAAATGGTTTATTAGTCGCTGAGCTTGACGGCGCATACGCATCAAGCCTTCTTAAGGTTGATAGTATTTGGGACGGCATTTCAACTAGACTGAACGGCCCTATCGCAATTATTGTCCCTAGCAGGGAGCGCTTGGTTATTGGCCGCGCGAATGACGAAGCTGACTTAAACAAACTTGCGGAATTGGCGAATAGTGAAGCAACCGGCCCACATGCTTTGACAAATAAGATATTGCTAAGAAATAACGGTTCATGGATTGAAAAACCTTAGTTTGGCACGCTTCTAGCAACAGGAGTATTTCTGTTTGCTTTTGCCCCAAAAAGGGGCATTTTTGAGGTGGCGTAAAATGAAATTCAATGATTATGACGTAAAACTACACAAGGGCGGGGCAATTGCTTGGGACGCATCTGATGCCATTCTAAGCTGGCTTGAGGCGAACATTAAGCCTGGAATGAAAACGCTAGAGACCGGTGCAGGCAAAACAACTTTGGTCTTTGCAAATTGCGGCGCCAAGCACCAAGTCATTACGCCATCGGACAGCGAGATAGCCAATATTAAAAGCGAAGCCAAACGGGTTGGCATTAAAACAAGTTCCGTTACTTTTTATAATGAATTTAGCCAGAACATACTACCAAAAATAGCCGAGCACGAAAGCTTAGATGTAGTGCTAATTGATGGTGGCCATGGCTTCCCTATCCCTGCCGTTGATTGGCTTTATACCGCCCCAATGTTAAAAATAGGTGGAAAATTATTGATCGATGACGTCGATTTATGGACAGGAAAAATGATTGTCGATTTAATGAGGAATGAGCCAGAATGGCGTTTGATATCGATAGTTCGTGGACGTACAGCCATTTTTGAAAAAACTGCGACTTTCGAAGCACGCGAGTGGGTGGATCAACCAACTGTTGTAAGAAAAAGTTGGATTCCACAAACAACTCGTAAAATTGTCAATGGCCTTGCAATGCTCTTGAAACTTGATTTCAAGCAGGCATTTAAGAAACTTAGCCACGAAGTTGCGCTTTCCAAAGAAGCAAAGGACTAGGTCATACTGATTTTTGACTGAACCAATATCGTTTAATGGCGTCTGCAAAACATAATTATTGAGCGATATTGCATGTGCGGCAAGAAATCTAACGCATTTAGGGTCATTTCTCATTTGCAAAAAGCCAATTGCAAGTCTGATTTCATGACCACAATCTTTGGTCCGACCTCAGAATTGTCATACGCAATATTATTCTCTTAACTGGGGCAAAGGCTAGGCGGGCCGCAATTTCTAGATTAAGACAAGCCTAGATTAATTAACATGCAGGGGAATTGTTATGAGCGCACTTTTAAATCAAATTTTGCAAGCTGGCGGTGGCAGCGCAGTTGACATGATAGCCGGTCGGTTTGGGATTTCCCCGACACAAAGCCGTATGGCGATTGAAGCATTGGCACCGATGATAACTGGCGGGCTTAAAAACCAAGCCAATGCCCAAGGTGGTATCGAAGGTTTGCTTGGTAGCGTACTCAGTGGCAATCATGTAGCAATTGGGGAAAACCCAGAGGAGCTGGCGCGTCCTGGCACAACAGCGCTTGGGAATGAGGTTTTGGGGGCTATTTTCGGGTCAAAAGACGTTAGCCGACAAGTTGCAACGCAAGCAGCGGGCCAAACTGGCCTTAGTTCGGACTTGTTGAAACAAATCCTACCAATTGTGGCAGCCATGGCTGCCGGATCTGTTGCCAATAATGCCAATCAAGGTGGTTTGGGCGGCTTGTTGGGCAATGTCCTTGGCGCAGCAAATGCACCGCAAAATGGCAATGCAAATGCCGGCGCATTGGGCGGCATCGCGAATATGCTAGATTTGGATGGTGACGGCAATCCCTTGGACGATATTATGGGCATGCTAACGCGCCGATAAGATTTGCAATGCTCAAACAATGGGCAAGCTGTGAATAAATCAGGCATTGCGGTATGTTTTAGTTGCCAATAACGCAATCTTAAAGCAGCTTTGCAAAGATAGCGCCGTTTTTGGTGCTATTGCTATCAATATTCAAGGCATAGCAATGAGCAAGTCTATTTTTGATGAAATGAGTGGTGTAGCAAATGCTGACACCGTTCGCCCACCTTACAAAGAGCTTGCAAAGTGGCTCTCATCGAACTCGATTGAAGACTTGAAACTGCGCCAATTGGCAGCAGAGCATATATTCAGAAAAACCGGCATCACATTTGCGGTTTATTCCAATGACGAAGCCGAAGAACGCATTATTCCGTTTGACATTATTCCGCGCATTATTGCCGCCCAAGAATGGCAAACAATTGAAAGCGGCATGAAACAAAGAGTAAGCGCCATAAATATGTTCCTGAACGACATTTATGACAAGCGCGAAATCATGAAGGCGAAAATATTACCAGAGGAGCTGATTTACGCTAACCCACAATATCGCTTGCAGATGACCAATATTAAGCCGCCGCACGATGTTTGGGCACATATATGCGGGATTGATTTGGTCCGAACCGACGCAAATGAGTTTTTTGTTTTAGAAGATAATGCCAGAACTCCTTCTGGAGTTTCGTATATGCTTGAAAATCGCGAAGCAATGGAGCGCCTTTTCCCCAATTTATTTGCGAGCAACAAAGTTAGGGCGGTTGAACAATATCCAGATGCACTGTTAGCGATGTTACGATCGGTTGCACCAAGGAATGCCAACAGTAATCCGCATTTAGTGGTTCTTACGCCAGGGCCATACAACTCGGCATTTTATGAACATAGTTTTTTGGCCGATAATATTGGGGTTGAACTGGTCGAAGGCAATGATTTATTTGTCAAAGACCGCAAAGTATTTATGCGTTCGACCGAAGGGCCTCAAAGAGTAGACGTTATTTATCGACGCGTGGATGACGATTATATTGACCCATTAATGTTTGATCCAAATTCAATGCTCGGCCTACCAGGGCTTATGGATGCCTACGCAGCTGGTAACGTAACAATTGTAAACGCGCCTGGAACTGGCATTGCCGATGACAAAGCAATTTATTCCTACATGCCAGAAATTATCAAGTTTTACACCGGCGAAGATCCAATCATCCCAAATGTCGAGACTTATAGATGCCGAGACCCCAAGGATTTTAGCTATGTTTTGGATAATTTATCAAAGCTAGTGGTGAAATTGGTTGATGGCTCTGGTGGCTATGGAATGTTAGTTGGCCCAACCAGCACTAAGGCACAAATAGAAACATTCAGGGCGCAACTTATCGCGGAGCCAGAGCGCTATATTGCTCAACCAACTTTGGCGCTTTCAACTTGCCCGACTTTAACGGAAAACGGCCTATCGCCTAGGCACGTCGACTTACGGCCTTTCGTATTGACAGGTGCAAATGGTGTTGAAATTATTCCTGGTGGGCTTACGCGGGTTGCCCTTACAGAAGGCTCATTAGTTGTGAATTCATCACAAGGCGGTGGAACCAAAGATACGTGGGTATTGGAAAGTGATTCAAAGACACGAGGGCATAAATAATGTTGTCTCGAACCGCTTCTTGCCTCTATTGGGTTGGCCGCCATATTGAACGTGCGGACTTTACCGCAAGATTGATTGATGCCGCCTTAAAGTTCGACATGTTACCATATGCTGATGGTGTATCAGGTCTGAAAAGCGCCTTTGAAGCCTCAGGTGCTTCCTATATTTATCCGAAAACCGGTGAAGAGTTGACCAAGCACGCAATATTGGACTTTATGGCGTTTGATGAAAATAACCCAAGTTCGATTTATTCTTGCATATCAAAAGCGCGCCACGATGTTCGCACCGTAAGAACCGCTGTAACTCGCGAAGTTTTCGAAGAATTAAATGTCGCTTGGCTTAATTTCAAAACCAAAAAAAATGAAATTGTGGAGGAAGATATTGGGCCTTTCGTCGCTTGGATTGAAGAGGTTGCAAGAGGATTTGACGGGGCTTTACAAAGAACGCTGCTTCGCAATGAGTCTTTTTGGTTTTTACGGCTCGGCGCAGCGCTTGAGCGGGCAGACAATACTGCAAGGCTGTTGGATGTAAAATACCATGTTTTGCTGCCACAAAACGAAAAAATCGGTGGCCCGATAGATCAAGCCCAATGGACAGCTTTGCTGCGTTCGGTCTCTGCCGAGACTGCGTATCGATGGATCTATCGTGATGGGCTTAATGCATGGCAAGTTGCAGAAATGATGATTCTGAAAGAAGCAATGCCGCGTTCACTTTCAGCATGTGTATTGGAAGTCAATTTGTTGTTGGCAAGGTTACGTGCAATTGGTGGCCGTACCGGTGCCGCAGACCGCGCAGCCCGTGCTTTATCTACAAAAATGTCTGGTCTTACAATAGATACGATATATCAATTCGGCCTTCATGAATTTCTATCCGATTTTCTTGCGGCAAATAATCAAGTAGGTCTCGCGGTTTGCGAACAATTCTTGTTTTAGGTCTCATTCTCAATGCGCATCAATATAGATCATCTCACTAAATATGTTTTTTCGCAGCCGGCGCGGGCTGTTATTCAGCTTTTGCGCGTCACGCCTCAAAGCAATGGCAATCAAACAGTTTTGAGCTGGGACATAAATATTGACTGTGACGCCAAATTGACGCCGTTCCGAGATGCCTATGGGAATTCGTGCCACATTTTGGCAATTGACAAGAATATTGATGAGCTGAATATCGAGGTCGTTGGATCAGTTGACGTTAATAGTAATAATGGCCAAGTAGAAGGCGCGATTGAACCATTTTCCCCTTTAGTTTTTTTAAGACCGACGCCGCTTGCAACCCCTAGCCAACAATTAAAGGAATTTGCGTTTGACTTTGCTAAGGCAAATAATTCGTTGGACACGCTACATTGCTTATTAAGTGCAATACATAAGCGAATAACGTTTGTTGTAGGTGCGACCAATTCAACGACAAACGCGGCCCAGGCTTTTGAAAATCAAGAAGGCGTGTGTCAGGATTTGGCGCATATTTTTATCGCGGCCTCGCGGGCCTTATCCATCCCATCACGCTATGTTTCTGGGCACTTATTACGCCAGGATGGCAATAATCTTCAAGAAGCGTCACATGCTTGGGCTGAAAGCTTTGTAAGCGGCTTAGGGTGGCTTGCTTTTGACCCCGCAAATGGAATTTGTGCTGACGAAAATTATGTCCGTGTGGCTGTGGGGCTTGATTATCGGGACGCAGCACCTGTATCAGGTGCAAGATACGGTGGCGGCATGGAGACGCTTTCTGTAGGGCTTCACGTTCGCCAGTCTGGCGTGCAAAGCCAATCTTAAGGGCACAATTGCATGACTTATTGTATTGGAATGTTGGTTGACGCGGGCCTAGTGATGATGGCTGATACACGCACCAATGCCGGTGTTGATAACGTATCGTGTTATCGAAAATTGCATATATTTGAAAATGAAAATCGTTTCATTTCGATTGCGACCGCCGGCAATTTGTCGGTTACACAGGCGACACTTTCAAAACTTGAAGAAGGTATCTTGAACGAAGATACTGGAGAACTCGAAACCCTATGGACCGTTACGTCAATATTTCGAGCAGTTGAACTGGTGGGTAAAGTTTTACGCGAAACCCAAAGTGAGTTTAAAACTGGCTTAGAGGCAGAGGAGATTTCTTTTGGTGCAACCATGCTTTTGGGTGGTAAGGTCGGCAACGAGCAATTAAGACTTTATTTGATTTATGAAATCGGTAACGCAATTCGTTGCGGTATTGATACTCCATTCTTGCAAATTGGCGAGTTGAAATATGGCAAGCCAATCCTGGACCGCGCGCTTTCGTTTGAAACACCTTTCAATGAATCGGTGAAATTGGGATTAATTTCTTTTGATTCAACCATGCGATCAAATTTAGCGGTGGGGTTGCCGATTGACATTGTTACTTTAAGGCGAGGTGAAAATTCAAAATCGAGCCAATATCGGATCGAGCGAGATGATACATATTTCAATCAATTATCAATTGCTTGGAGCCAAAAATTGAAAGAAGCGCAAGCGTCAATCCCGCGCCCGCCGTTTATTGAGCCGCCCCAAAAATAAAATCGGCCCGAATTTTAATTCAATACTTTCCCTGAGTTTAATATTTGCTTTGGATCCAATGCGTTTTTCAAAGTGCGCATAAGTGCAATTTCAGTTTCACCGCGCGAATGGTGCAAATAATTGCGCTTTTCAAGGCCTATCCCATGTTCTGCCGAAACCGCCCCGCCAAGTGCTTTAAGCGGTGGATATACAATTTCTTCTATTTCCGATTGAGTTTGTGGCTCCCAAATTCCGGGCGACACTACGATATGAAGATTGCAATCACCCAAATGACCGAAGACCACAACGCGGGCTTTTGCGCCCCATTTACTTTCAGTTTGGATATAAAGTTCGTGTAAATATTTTTCCATAGTTGCAATGGGAAGTGAAACATCGAAAACCGCCGCGGGCTGTGTTCCCATGAATAGGCCAACTATGTCTTCCCTTATCGCCCAAACCGCTTGCGCTTGAGCCAATGACTGGCATATCATTGCATCTACAAACATTTCATCTTCAACCATTTTTTCCAAAATGGCGTTGAAATTGTCTGCATCTTTTTCGGGTTCATAGCCTTGGCATTCAACAATTGCATAGTATTTTCGGCCTTTTGCAAGTGGTGGATTGTGCTTACTGCCGTCACCGACAATAAGCTCGTAATAGCTATCCCACATAACTTCAAACGACGTCAAAGCGCCCCCGAATGCGCGGCTTGCAGCCCCAAAAAAATTGACAAGACTGCCAAAATCATCGAACCCAACAAAAGCGACGTTCGTACTTTTTGGCAGTGCGTGAAGCCGCAAAACTGCGCGGGTCACTAGCCCCAAAGTCCCTTCAGAACCAATAAATAATTGTTTTAGGTCATAGCCACTATTGTTTTTCAAAAGAGTGTTTAACGAGGAAATTATTGTGCCGTCGGCTAAAACAGCTTCCAAACCCAATATTTGTTCGCGCATCATTCCATAGCGGATAACTTGGTTCCCTCCGGCGTTTGTCGAAATATTACCCCCAACAGTACAAGACCCGCGCGCGCCAAGGTCAACAGCAAACATTAAATCATGCTCTTTGGCGGCTTCATGCGCTTTTTGCAAAGGCGTGCCAGCTTCAACCAACATTGTCCGGCCGATCTTGTCAACTTCCAGCACTTTGTTCATGCGTTCAAATGAAATCATCAATTCATCTTGCACTGCATCAGCGCCATGAACCAGCCCCGTCAATCCACCAGCCGCCACGACTTTTTGGCCCGCTGCATAACAAATTTTCATAACTTCGGATAATTCTTGAGTATTCGCAGGACGCACCACGGCAAATGCACCGCATTTTGTGCGTCCAAGCCAATCACCAGCGCGCTTTCCAACATCTTCGCCAGTGATAATCCCATTATCGCCAACAATAGCTTGAATTTGTTCAATTATGCTTGCCATTTGTTTTCCCGTTAAGTTTCAAGCGCATTGGCTATGTTGCTTCAATATCCTTGCGCCACTGGCTGGGTATGCTGCCAATTTTGCTTTCGGGCGAATTGGCCTTTTTGCGAAATTTCCACCGCAATTTGGGCATGAGTCATTAAAACGCGTGGTTGCACAAGTTTCGCAAAAAGTGCATTCAAAGGTGCAAATAAAGGCTTCATCGGAATTCGGCGGCAAGTCTTTGTCACAACATTCACAGTTTGGTCTTATCTCAAGCATTGGCGTTCCCAGTTTTTTTGAAGTGTGGGCCATTTGCCGTGATAGTTCAACAGAATTGTTTGCATTGTCAATGCTTTTTGCTAGACTTATTCATGGCATTTTTTTTGCTTTTTCTGCGCGCAGTAAATGTCGGTGGTACCGGCAAATTGCCAATGGCGCATCTGAAATTGATGTGTGAAGAATTGGGCTTTGCTTCAGTCACCACTTATATTCAAAGCGGCAATGTTGCGATTGAAACATCGGATAGTGCAGCGATTGTCAAAACCAAGATAGAGGCCAAACTGTCCGAATATGTTGGCAAGCCTATTGGCGTTATGATTCGAACTGTTGCTGAACTGCAAGATATTTTGGATAACAATCCTTTCAAACATGAAACCCCAAATCGGGTTGTAGTTATTTTGCTTGAAGATGTTCCACCGAATCCTTTGGACAACATTAAAAACCAAAAAGATGAAGTTATCGCAATTGGCAAACGCGAAATCTATGTGCATTATGGAGAAGGTATGGGGAGTTCACGATTGTTAATCCCTGCCGCGAAATATGGCACGGGGCGCAATATAAACACTTTGAACAAAATGTTGGAGCGCAAAATATGAAATGGTCATTGGCTATCCACGGCGGGGCAGGTATTATTGAGCGTGATGAAATGTCACGCGAACGAGAAGCTGAATATCGAAATGGTTTGACTTTAGCGCTTTTGGCGGGCGAAAAAATATTGATAGCCGGCGGGACTTCGCTTGACGCAGTTGAAGCCTCGGTTCGCGAGCTAGAGGACAATCCAATTTTCAATGCTGGCCGTGGTGCGGTCTATACCGAAAAAAGCACAATTGAACTTGATGCAGCCATCATGGACGGCAAAACCACCAAAGCTGGTGCGGTCGCTGGTGTAACTCGCACCAAAAACCCGATAAGTCTGGCGCGCGCAGTTTTGGAAAAGACTAATCGTTTGTTTATCGGCGGAAATGGTGCAGACGATCTGTCGATATCGCTTGGTCTTGAGCAGGTGGGTACAGATTACTTTCACACAGCATTGCGCGCGCGGCAGTTTGAAAAATGGCAAGCGCGACAGTTGGAGAAATTGAACAAAAGCCATTTGATGGGAACGGTCGGTGCGGTAGCGCTTGATAGCCATGGTAATTTGGCAGCCGCAACTTCAACTGGCGGCACAACTGGCAAAATGAGCGGCCGGATTGGTGATACGCCAATAATAGGCGCAGGGACAATTGCGATTAACGGCCTTGCTGCAGTTTCATGTACTGGCACTGGTGAATATTTTATCCGCGAAAGCGCGGCGCGCCAAATTTGCGATAGAATAAAATGGAACGGCCAAAATATTCACGAAGCGGCCTATGAAACCATAATGGCAATCGGCGCAATCGGCGGTGATGGGGGGCTGATTGCGATGGACGCTAACGGCGACGTGGCATTTGCAATTAACGACATGGGAATGTATCGCGGCTGGGTTGCAGATGGGCGAAAAGCACAAACTTCAATCTATCCCGGTGATGTTTTAAGATCAGAAGGCCGCGAAGGCCGCACTTCTAACGAAATGCACTAATTGTTTTAGGTCATAAACTCATTAATTTCCTTTGCGTGATGCGAGTTAGTTTGTGCGGGTAGAAGGTTAAGAGGCGGCCTGCGAAGCGGGCAAAACAGTCTGGGAGACTGTTTTGAGCCGAATAAAAGTCCGTAGGAAGTTTCAATACTTTCAAGGGCTTATGACGAACTAATCGTGCAAAAGAACCGCATTCACGCAAAAGGTGTGTAGCACCCTTCAGGCATGATTTTGACTGCAATCTAAAGCAAAAAAGTATTTTACCGATATTCATATCGCTAAAATCCTGTTATTGCCTTATATTATTGTCAAAATTCATGTCACACCGCGTAAATTAATGAGTTTATGACCTAGTGTATTGTGGGATTTTCGCGGTCCATACGGCCCAAAACCACGTCTTCAACCATGGATTTTACGCCGCGCCAGGCATCAGCCGCCATGGGCATGCCTTCGGTTTCTAGGTCAAAGATGGCCTTGTCGGCAACCCCTAAGGCCTTGTCGCCATGCGCATCAAATAGCGCCCAAGCAATGGTCGCAAGCGAATTAACTTTCAAATTATCCAAACGCATTTTCAGTACCTCGATTTACTACCTGAATACCATTCAATATCCATGCCAAACCCCGATCCCCGAAACATAAGGGATTTACTAAATGATACGCATAGTAGTGGCGACTTTTGCCTAGCAATATTGCCTTTATCGCGTTGCAGTAGGCCTAAATTGCCGCAAAGTTGTTAGGGTTTTTGTTGCAACTCTGCCATCAAAAGGAATGCCATTTGAACGGTAAAAGGCGGCTAAGGCTAAATTCGTTTTTTCGCCTAAAATACCGTCTATCGCGCCGACATCATAACCCATGCTTTGCAATATTGTTTGAATTTCACGGCGCTGTGCGCGGGAAATAGGGGGGTCATCAACGGGCCAAGCAGTTGCTATGCCAATACCTCCCTTAATCCGATCTGCCAATAAATTAACCGCAAGCGCATACGCTTGTGCGGGATTATAGCTATAAACTGCGCTATAGTTACGACCCAATAGGAAGGCCGGCCCGCGGTTACCGGACAATCTCACAAGGCCGTAGGAAGAGCCATTGTTGGGAAGCGCCGCGCCATCAATTTGTTTCAAACCAAGGGCACGCCAATTTGTTAAAGTTCTGGGGTTAGCGCGGCCCATGGGGCCACGGTAATTTTGTGGCACCTGTACTTCATAACCCCATTTTTCACCGCGAACCCAACCCGAGCGAACCATGTAATTTGCAGTCGAGGCCAAGGCATCTTGCGCATCACCAATGATGTTCTTGCGGCCATCTCCATTGCCATCAACTGCAATTCGCAAAAAAGTGGTTGGCATAAACTGGGTTTGACCAAAAGCCCCCGCCCAAGAGCCTACAAAATTGTTAGCATCAACATGCCCTTGCGCCTGTATCTTTATTGCCGCCACAAGTTCCGATTTGAAAAAGGAAGCCCGTGGCCGATTGGTGCAGCCAAGTGTCGACATAGCATCAATGACATTGCGGCGGCCGTTGATACGGCCGTAATTTGTCTCAATTCCCCAAAACGCGACGATGGTGGCAGGGTCAACACCCGTTCTCATACCTAAATTATACAAAAACTCGCGTTGGCTTAAGAACGCTGCTTGCCCGTCACTGACCCGTTCGTCATCAACCATCATGGCCAAATAATCCCAAATCGCCATGCTTGATTCAGGTTGAACCCGCGACAAAGCTATGATCTCTTGGTTTGGTAAATTGATATTCGTAATCGCAGCTAGCGCCGCTTCGCGCGGCGCGCCTTGCGAAATCGCTGTCAAAGCGGCATCTCGAACACATTGGCGATATTGTGCGTCGTATGGCGCACTGGCAGCAAAAGGAACATCGCTTGGCTGTGCAAAATCCGAAACTATGGAAGCCAAAATAAAAGCTGTTGCAAGCATTGAATCTATTTTCCCGAAAATTAGAATATCATATTATTGGTGACCACCTTTGAAGTCTGTCTAAAAACAGGTAAATCAAAAACACACACTTGCCAACCCGCGTTCAATTGTCCATTCTGCAATAAAGCAATAGAGGTTAATATGGGCGAACAAACCAATAAGAAAAGTGAGAAAGTTGGCATTGGCGCTTTCTTAGAGAGATCTTCAATAGTTATGCTAGGGCTTGGTTTTGCCGCTGGTATGCCAAACTTATTGGCAGGTACTTCGTGGGCAATAGGCACATGGATGCGTGAAGCCGGCGTGACTTTGGCGATTATCGGCCTGATGGGATTGGTTACTTTGTCTTATGCTCTCAAATTCCTGTGGGCACCCTTGATTGATAGAATTGCGCTGCCATTCTTAGATGCGAAACTTGGCCGTCGTCGCTCTTGGATGCTAGTGACGCAAATATTGGTGATGATACTATTATTTACGTTAGCACAGATTGACCCAGCCACTAATCTCAAGACTTTTGCTACCATTGCAGTTTTAATCGCTTTTTGCGGATCCAACCAAGATATCGCGATTGATGCTTGGCGGATTGAGGCGTCAAAGGACGAGGCTCATCTTGGTATTATGACCACTATGTATCAATTTGGCTATCGTATTGCTTTCATTGTCGCGGGGGCTGCACCGCTTTATATTGCTGAAGTTTACAATGGCGATGTTTATAGACAACATGGTTGGAGCATGGCCTATAGTGTCATGGCCGCTTTGATGATTGTCCCGATAATAGCCACTCTTTATGCCCCCCGCGAACTTGCGCCAAGTGCGCCGCGCTGGAAAGCGCCAGAAGATGTTCCTTCAAGGCCGTGGTTTGAGGCAGGCGAATGGTTGTGTCGGCTTTCAATTTTGGTCATTGGCGGGTGCTTTTTGGCAACCGGCCTTTCGGGTCGAGGCGAGCCTATTCACTGGATGGTTAGCGGTATTTACGGCCCAATTGAAGATATGAAAAAAATCTTGGAAGCAAAGCCGTGGGGGGTTTGGCAACAGGTGTTTTACGCATTTTTGGGCCTTGCAGTTGTTTTTGTTTCTGCTGTGCCGATTCCAAAAATTAAGACCAAGCCAGGTGCTTATTTTGACGACGCACTTCTCGCTCCAATGCGTGATTTCTTCAAAAGATTTGAGGGCGTAGCGCACACAATTCTCATTTTCATATGTGTTTATAGAGTAGTGGAGTTTTTGCTTAATATCGCTGGCGCGATGTATATTGACGTCGGTTTTTCTAAGGCTGATATCGCAACCGCGACCAAGATATTTGGTGTAGTAATGTTGACCGTTGGTACGGCCCTGGCAGGTTGGGCGATTGCAAAATTTGGATTGTTTAAATGCTTGGTGTTTGGCGCGTTTTTCCAGCCTCTGTCTCACATACCGTTTTTGCTAATCTGCGCAAATGGTCACTATGTAATACCCGTAGAATTTCCATGGATTGACTTTGCAACTGGTGCAATGAAAACAGTTAATTTCAACTTGCCTCCCGATTTGTGGCTTGCTGTCGGAAGCGATAATATCGCGTCATCATTTGCTGGAACTTGCCTTATTGTTTATATGTCCAAACTGACTAAAGTCGGATTTACCGCGACGCAATATGCATTGTTTTCTTCGCTTTACGCTTTACCGGGAAAGCTGCTTGCGGCAATGGGGGGGCGAATTGTGGAAAGCGCCGCCAAGGCCTCGCACGAAGGATTCATTCAATTCTTAGTTCCATATTTCAGCAATTTTGAAGCCGGTTCATTTGCAACGGCGCAAGAAAAATTAGGAGTTGCGCCAGCTGCACTTGCAACTGGTTATGCAGTATTTTATGCCTACACAATTGCAATAGGCATATTTGGCGTGATTATGGCATTCGTAATTGCACGTGGAAAGCCAAGGGAACTAGTGAACAAACATGTTTAACAAAATTGGGAAAGTAATTTCTATGCGTAAGCTTATAAGTATGACAGCCTGCTTAATTTCGGCAGCATGTGCGCCTGTTAATTACGGCGCACCAATTGCGCAGCCCAACCGCCAATATGAAGCTGTGGCAAATCTAAATTGGAACCATGGCGCGATGATTTCGGCTGCTAACCCATTGGCTGTCGATGCTGGGCTTGAAATTTTGCGCGCTGGCGGATCGGCAGTTGACGCCGCAATTGCCGTTCAGACCACTCTTGGCTTGGTTGAAGCGCAAAGCTCTGGCATTGGTGGCGGCGCATTTATGATTTATTATGATGCCAGCAACGGCAATGTTACGGCATATGATGGCCGTGAAATAGCACCAATGGGTGCAACTCCAAATATGTTTTTAGATGCAAGTGGCCAGCCCTTGGAGTTTTTCACTGCTGCAAAGTCGGGCCGTTCGACAGGTGTTCCTGGCGTGATTGCAATGTTGCATATGGCGCACCAAGAGCATGGGAAACTACCTTGGGCAGATAGCTTCAAACCCGCAGCAAAAATTGCACGCGACGGTTGGCCTTTAACTGCGCGAATGGCAGGGCTTGCTGCCGAAATGCGCAATTGGACGGTGCCTGGCGAAGGTGTGAAATCATATTTATATGACGCGTCTGGCAACCCCTATCCTGCTGGTTACGTTATGAAGAACGAGGCTTATGCCAATTCTTTGGAACAAATCGGGCAGAATTATCGCGTTATGTATGAAGGCCAGATGGCGCAAGATATTGTTGCCGAAACCCACAAACCACCCCTTGCTGGCACTTTGACAATGGATGATATGAAATCATTCCAGCCAACAAAAAAAGAACCCATTTGCCGCACATATCGGATACATTTACTTTGTGGCATGGGGCCGCCATCTTCGGGCGGCATCGGAACCATGGCAATCTTAAGAATGCTTGAGAATTTCGATATGGGCGCAAACCGCAACAATGCCCTTGGTTGGCACCTATTCATTGAAGCGCAACGTTTGGCATACATTGATCGAGACACCTATGTTGCCGACGATAGGTTTGTAAATGTTCCAGTAAATGGGCTTTTGGATGCTGATTACTTAAAATCCCGTGCGGCACTTATTTCCACAACCAGCGCTATGCCAAAGGCAGAAGCAGGCTTACCGCCGGGCGCAACAAGGCGCGGCCAAGATGCGACAAACCTTGAAACTGGTACAACGCATTTTGTTATTGTTGATAATAAAGGCAATGTAGTTTCCATGACGACGACAGTTGAAAATATTTTCGGTTCGCAAAGAATGGTTGGCGGGTTTTTCCTTAACAACCAATTGACTGATTTCTCATTCGCCCCTGTTGATGCTGTGGGCCGACCCATCGTGAACGCAATTGCACCAGGCAAGAAACCACGCTCGTCTATGTCGCCAACAATTGTGTTTGACCAAGATGGTCATTTTGAATTGGCTGTTGGCTCCCCTGGTGGAAACGCTATTATTGGCTATGTCGCAAAGGCACTTATCGGCATGCTTGATTGGGGTTTAACTCCGCAACAGGCAGTGGCCCTACCAAATGTCGTTGCCCGCCGCACCCCAGTGAGCCTTGAATCAGGTAGATTTGACGCCGCCACCCAAGCGTCGCTTGAAGCTATGGGGCACAGATTCAAGAGTGATCGCGATTCAGAGGGCTCTGGCCTTCACGCTGTCAAACTTACGCCAAATGGTTTAATTGGCGGTGCGGATCCAAGGCGCGAGGGCAAGGCGCAGGGGCAGTAGGAAGAGTCAAATGTTCGTGGCATTCGGCTCAAATTTCCAAAAAATGTTAGTCACAATCGCGGCACTAATTCTTATTTTTTCGTTTTTCATTTTGAAAATGAACAATGATTCGAATGAAATCAGGAACAAGTTACGCGCTAGCACAGCAGAAGGAATATTAGTTCGCGATTTATTGCCTTTGAACGGAGATGAAGTGATTGCGGTTTGTTTTGCCGGGGAATATGATAGCAGGGCGCGTGCTATTTCCCCCTTGAAAATTGAAGGATTAACTAACGCCAGTATAATCGGAAATGTTCCTGAATACCTATGGGACGTAATAGTAGTGGGCAAACAAAAAATTCGAACTGAACGTTGGACATATCAAGATATGTTCGATGGGGACATTCCGCAGCTTTGCTTGTCACCGCAAACCGCGCGGTTTACTAAAGTATTCCCAGAAATTAGTGAATCGTATTTGTTTCGAATTACTGGAACGCCGCTTTAGAATTCTTAAATCGCGTTCAATTTCGGCCAAGCCTCATCCAGAGACTTTCTTATCGTGTCAACCATAAAATCGATTTGCCCCTTTTCAATAATCATTGGTGGGCACATGACAATGCTGTCACGGATACCGCGCACCATAAGGCCATTTTTTATGCATGTATCGCGCACAATTGGCCCCGCCTTGCCTTCTTTGCCGCCAAAACGGTGGTTTGTGCCGGGTTCGGACACTATTTCCACCGCCGCAATAAGGCCTTTGGAGCGAACTTCTCCAACCAATGGGTGATCCTTCAGACTTTCCAACGCATCCGCCAAATAAGGGCCAGTTTCGGTTTGAATTTTGCCAATTAGATTTTCGCTTTCGATTATCTCCAAATTTTTCAAAGCAACAGCACATGAAACGGGGTGGCCAGAATAAGTATAGCCATGCACAAAATCACCGCCTTTTTCGCGTAAAACCTCGGCAATATCGCTTGAAACAATGGTTGCCGAAATTGGTGCATAACCTGATGATAATTGCTTTGCAGTAGTTATTATGTCAGGCGTTACGCCATATGTTTGATGCCCAAACCATTCACCTGTGCGGCCATAACCACATATAACTTCATCACAAACCAGCAAAATTCCATATTTGCGGCAAAGGGCTTCGATGCGCGGCCAATATCCTTCAGGCGGGATAATAACTCCGCCCGCGCCTTGAATAGGTTCGCCAACAAATGCAGCAACATTATGTGCGCCAACTTCGAGGATTTTATCCTCAAGGGCTTGCACTGCGCGATTACAAAATGCTTCGTCTGTCTCATCAAAACCAAGGCCAAATTTATATGGCTGCATAATATGCTCGATGCCTTCGACTGGCTGGTGATCGATATTGTGCATAGACCCCATACCACCCAAAGACGCGCCCAAAACCGTCGATCCGTGATAGCCATTTTGGCGCGAAATAAATATTTTGCGGTAAGGTTGGCCCAATAATTTCCAATAATATCTTACCATTCGATACATTGTATCAACAGCTTCGGACCCCGATGAATTAAAGAAAACATGCTGTAATTTGCCGCCTGTTATGCCTGCAATTTTTGCTGCAAGCTCGATTGCCGGTACGTTCGCGGTCTTGAAAAACGTATTATAATAAGGCAGCTCAAGCATTTGCTGATTTGCTGCCTCTGCTAATTCCTTGCGCCCATAACCCACGCCGACGCACCAAAGACCCGCCATACCATCCAAATATTCTTTGCCGTCTATATCCCAAAAGCTGCAACCTTCAGCGCGTGTAATGATGCGTGACCCACCAAGCTCATGCAGCTCATTGTAATCCGCTTGCGCAGGAAGGTGATGGGCCAAATCAAGTTTTTGTAGTGCTGATTTGTCATAGTTTCTGATTGGCGCGCTCATCTTTTTACCCTCGTATTGATTTTGTTATAACAAATTATAGATATATTTTGGTGGGTCAATCCTAAAGTTCAAATATATTCTCTTGACCAGCGATTTGCGGTTAGTGCAAAAGCAATTTGTGTCTTTTCTTAATGGTCTTTTTTCTAAACCGCCAAAGCCAGTTCCGCGAAAAATCGCGGAGCAAGTTCACTGCGTCACATTAGACGACGGAAGGCAATTGCGGCTGGCCATCAAGCGCATGAAAATCGCCAAGCAAATTCGGCTCCGCTTTGCACGTGATGGGCAATCACTTTCCATGACTGTGCCAAAAAACTGTTCCGATAAAGCCGCATTAGACTTCGCGCACAGCTCGAAAGTTTGGATAGAAAACCAGTTGCAACGAAGGCCAGCTTCAATTGGTTTTGCAATTGATGCGCAAATCCCAATTTTTGGCGTGCCTACTTCATTGAAATTGGCAAAGCCGCGCACAAAAATGCTATTGGAGCGCGGTGAAATTCAAGTGTTTCATGTCCCTTCAACTGAAATAAACTTCCAAGAAAAATCCAAAACCGCACTGAAAAAATTGGCATTGTTGGCGGCAACTGACCATTTAGATAGTTTCAATGATCGGCTGACACGCAAACCTCTGAGCATTAAAATTACCGATACGAAATCACGCTGGGGTTCGTGTTCCCATTCGGGTGTAATTTCGCTTTGTTGGCGTTTAGTCTTAGCGAGGCCCGATGTTTTCAAATATGTCATCGCACATGAACTGGCACACCTTCAAGAGATGAACCATTCACCCGCATTTTGGGCCGAGGTCGCCCGATTAATGCCGGACTATAAAACCCACCGCGCATGGCTGAAAAAAAATGGCGCATTGCTGCACGCGATAGGCAACTAGTTGCAACTAAGCGCTAGGCGCACTATCTAAATGAAAAGCGAGAAACCATATGACCACCAAACTTCGTGTTGCATTTCAAATGGACCCAATTGAAGCGATAAACATCGCGGGCGATACCAGCTTTGCAATGATTGAACAGGCACAAACACGTGGCCATGATGTTTGGATTTTCCAAACTCACCATGTTGCTTGGGAAGAAGGAAAAGTCACAGCACGGGCGCGGCCATTGAAGGTGAAGCGCGAACAAGGCAATCATTTTGAATTGGGCACCGAACAAATTATCGATTTGTCTGACGACATAGACGTTATTCACATGCGCCAAGATCCACCGTTTGATATGTCATACATCGCTGCTGCGCATTTGCTTGAATTTGTGGCAGGCCATACCCTCGTGGTGAACGATCCGTTTTGGGTGCGAAATAGCCCTGAAAAAATAATCCCATTGCAATTCCCTGAGCTAATGCCGCCAACTTTGGTGACGCGTAACCGCGATGCAATTATTACATTCAAAGCCAAACACCAAGACATTGTGGTAAAGCCATTATTCGGCAATGCAGGGGCGGCGGTTTTTCGCATCAAACCAAACGATGGCAATTTGGGCGCGTTGATTGATTTATTTTTTGCAAGCTCTAACGAGCCATTGATGGTGCAGGCCTTTGTAAAAGAAGTATTCCAAGGCGATAAGCGCATATTTTTGATTGATGGCGAACCGATGGGCGGTATAAACCGTTTGCCCAAAGGTGATGACATTCGATCAAATTTGGCAGCTGGCGGCAGTGCCGAAGCATGCGAACTTTCTGCCCGTGATTTGGAAATTTGCGCCAAAATTGGCCCAACTTTGAGAGAGCGCAATTTGTTATTTGTTGGGATAGATGTGATTGCAGGCCGACTTACCGAAATAAACGTAACTTCCCCCACCGGCGTTCGCGCATATTTAAGTTTCACTGGAATTGACTTAATGATTCCTTTTTGGGATGCCGTTGAAAGAAAATTCAATGAAAAGATACGCAATTGAGTATGGAAATTTTAGAAATAGCGCAAAAAACCCTTGAAACCCAACCTTTCAGTGTTCTGTTGGGCACCAAAGTTACCAAAATGGAAGGCATCAATGTCGAATTAACATTGCCGATTCGCGCTGAACTTATGCAGCAACATGGGTTTGTTCACGGCGGTGTCTTGGCATATTTGGCCGATAATAGTTTGACATTCAGTGGCGCGCTGTCACTTGGATCAAATTGTGTGACTTCAGAAATGAAAATCAACTATGTGCGTCCTGCAATTGGTGAAGTGCTTTATGCTCGCGCCAAGACTCCACATTCCGGTTCAACCCAAGCAGTATCAACCTGCGAAATTTATGTGCAAAAAGATGGCATAGAGAAATTATGCGCCATCGCCCAAGGCACTATTGTTAAAACACCATGATTATTGAACATGCACTTTTGCAAATAAAGCCAAATAGTAATGCCGAATTTGAAGCTGCATTTGAAATTGCCCAGCATATAATCTCTTCAATGCAGGGTTATAATTCGCATGAATTATTAAAATGCATCGAAAACCCAAATCAATATTTGCTTTGGGTAAAGTGGGACGCATTAGAAGACCATACAATCGGTTTTCGTACATCGCCACAATATCAAGAGTGGAAAGCGCTTTTACATCATTTTTATGAACCATTTCCCGAAGTCATTCATTTTTCCCCTATCGCCTCGCTTTCAAAAGCCGACTGAAGAATAGGCCATCGAAGCTGATTTTGCCGCCACCAAATGCAACAAGAGTTAAGAGCAATAGCATCCAATGGTAGTGGTCATTGGTTCCTGGATACACCAAAAGTTCAATAGTCAGTGTAAGGATTAAAAGCGGGAAAGCGGCAAAAGGTGTTAGTGCGCCAAGTAAAAGCGCGACACCAGCGCCTACTTCGACTATTGTTCCTAAAGTGGCGGCAAGCGCTGGCGACAACAAAGGCAATTGGTATTCACTTTCAAACAAGGCGACAGTGGTTTCCCAGCTTCCAAGCTTCAATAGTCCTGAACGTAAAAACACATTTGCTAACCACAATCTAATTGCCAAAAGTATCAGTGATTGTAAAAATGGGCCACGTGCGATTAGCCAGTTTATTGGAGCAATAAGTTTATTCATTTTCTTCTTCCTTTGTAATTGTCCATATGCCGGCAGTCACGAGATGCGCAAATTCGGCTTGAAAAACAGTCGTCTGGTCTTGGCTTTCTAAATCACCAATTGCATCCGATAGCGCTAGTGAGAAATTTGAGGCCAAATGCGGATGATGGATCAGATTTAAAAACTCGTTGGAGACTTGAGCAAACAAAACTTCGTCGTTTTGATCCCGCCAACAAATCACGCTAGTTGGCAATTTTATTAGTTCGATGCCTTCGAAGGGCAGTTCCTGATGCGCTTGCCAAATCTCTAATGCATTAAATTGACAACTTATCATCGTTAAACTCGGGTGTAGTTTTATTCCAAATATTTCGCCTGCTGCTAATCTTGACCCGATTTCATCAATACCAATTACATTGGCATCATGCGCCAAAGCTGCGTGAAAATAAGCCCAGTCAATTGATGCGACGTCAGCAACAAATTGCATATTTTCAAGTTTTTGGTTTGATCTCAAAAATTGCGCAAAGCCGATGCCATATTCATGTCGGTTGCCACTTGGCTGAACTGAAACTGAAATATACTCCTTAGTGATAGCATCAAAAAAATCGGCGCCCAAAATTTGTTTGGTGACCGGATAAATCGCTGCCAACAAATCCAAATGGCCAAAAATTCGATTGTTCACAAAAATATCAATCCGCGCGTCAATATTTGGAACTGTATCATCAAGATATGGCGCGAGTTCGCGCTTTGTGTTGTAAATATCATCGATAAGTGTTCGTTGAATTATCTCAAGCATGCGCAAATACCTTTGTTTGAGATTTTTGAACCATGGTATCCGCGTGCCTTGCCTCTTCAATAAGGACTGGCAATGGCGGAATATCGCAATCCCATTCAATCAAAGTCGGAACCGGGCCGAATTTTTGAATTGCATATTCATAGAGCTTCCAAACATCATCAAAGACTTTGTTACCGTGGGTATCAATAATGACTGTACTACCATCTTCAAGAACATTGATTTGGTAACCTGCTAAGTGAATTTCGCCTACATTTTTAGCTTCAATCGCGTCAATGTACTGCATTGCGTTTAGCCCAATATTATGCGCCGAAACCGCAATATTGTTGATGTCAAGTAAAAGGCCACACCCAGTTTTATCGCAAAGATCATTTAGAAAATCTGGCTCTGAATAATCTGCGTTCTTATACTTTAAATAATTTGAAGGGTTTTCAATCAGGAATTTGCGGCCCGTCATTTCTTGTGCATGGCTGACATTTCTTGCCATAACTGTCATTGCTTCAGTGGTTAGAGGTAATGGTAACAAATCTGGCACATGTGCATTGCCAAAATTGCTGAATGACAAATGGTCAGAAACATAAATCGGCGAAACTTCGTCAATTAGTTTTTTCAAGTTCTGAAGATGGCGAAAATCGAGCCCGTCAAATCGACCAAGAGATAGCCCCACACCATGCAACGAAACTTCGTAATTCTCACGAACATTCATCAGTTGTTTTCGCGCCATTCCGCCGCCAAAATAATTTTCCGAATGAACTTCGACAAACCCCAATTCTGGCTTAGTTGATAAAAGCTCTGCGATGTGCGCGGCGCGAAGGCCAATTCCGCATTTTTGAGGGGGCGTTTTCATCACAGAGCTTCCAGCAATTATTGTTATGGTTATTATTGAACCAGGACACCGCCAGCGATTTTCGCACATGTGCCGTTTGGTGTATGAATCCATTCACCAGCAGCACGGTCTGTGCGGGCTTGGCCTTGGCAGCTGTGGCCGTTTGCTGCGCAATCATTGCGGCCTGCTTTAACTATGCCCGCACATTTTTCACCTGCAGATGCTTTTGCTTTCATTGTTCCAGCAGTGGCACCGGTTGCAACAATGCTAGCGCCTGCGACGAAAGCTAGGGCAGCAGCGCCCGCGATTAAAGTACTTTTTTTCATGATGATTTCTCCAATTATTATGCAAAATTGCCAGATCATTTTGACCTAACATGAAGCATTACGGTGGGCGGCGAAAAAAAGTTACAACGCCATTGCAAATACATTTCCAATCAGCCAATAATAAATGTGTAATGCCCAAAATGCATATTGTAATGTAACTTATCCGCTCAACAAACGTATATGGAATCTAATGACCCAAATCAGGCAAGAAAAGTGGGACCAATGGATGAAGGATTCCCTTGCAGGAAACCAAGATTCCTATCGGCTTTTATTGTGTGACTTACGAATTTGGCTTGGCGCATTTTTTGCCAAGCGAGTTTATCAAGAAGGTGTAGAAGATTTAGTGCAAGAAGTTTTATTGGCAGTTCACGCAAAGCGCGCCACCTACGACCCCAGCCGCAGTTTTGGCGCTTGGGTTAATGCGGTTGCGCGGCACAAATGGATTGATAAAATTCGCGCGAATGTGAAATATGTACTTGTTGAACTTGATGAAGAACATGCCGATGGCAATGCTGTACAAGCAAGTTGCGCAAAGTATGACGTTGAAAAACTGCTTGGGCAAATCCCCAAATTACAAGCCGACATAATATCTATGGTAAAACTTCAAGAAATGACAATTGAAGAAGTAGCTCTAAAAACCGGCCAAAGCCAAAGCTATGTCAAGGTTGCTGTCCATCGTGGCATGAAAAAACTTCAAGCCAAAGCATTGGAGGGCGCACTATGATAGAGCGTTTCCTAAAAAGTGTGACGCGGTTTTTTGATAAGAAACGCGATAAACAAAGGAATCTAGAGCCTCATTTTGATAGGATCGAAATGAAAATGGCTCTAGACCCTTTAATAGACGGATTGGTTGGCGATTTAAGGCCCACAAAGCCTATGAAAAACTGGTTTGCATGGGTTTTAGCGGCAATAAGCTTTGCGGCCATATCTATATGGGTTGTAATTTATTACGGCCTAAGAGATGATTTCGATCAAGCATGGTTGGCAGGGACAATTTTGTGGAAAAACGGCAGCTTGTTACTTGGATCAATGAGTGCATTGGCGGCTACAATTGGACTAAGCCGCCCCGACACTAAACCGCACAAAATTCTAGCCGCATTGGTTGTTTTCATTTTTGCGATAATTTTTTGGCAGTTATATGAATTATCGACCAGTTCGTCGCTTTTTTATGAAATGGTCCATGTTAACTTTGGCGGCGCGGGGGTTTGCATTCCGGTTATAGTGGTTGGTGGGTTAATAGTTTTCAGCATTATCTGGCAGCTGTGGCTTAAGAAAAGTGCATCGCAACACCCGCAAGAATTAGGTGCAGCGGCGGGACTATTGTCTGCATTACTTGCGGCCAGCGCTTACGCGTTTCATTGTAATATGGACAATATTTTCTATTTCCTATTTGTCTATTGCTTTCCGATTATTGGGTTTGGTGTGTTTGGATATTTGATTGGCGATAAGTTGAAGTGGTAATTTTTAAGTCAATTCCTGCCTTATTCTAGCCAAATATTTAGTTTCAAAGCATTCCCACAATAAACTGGGGAATTGCCAATGAATGATTTCAGCTTTTCGCGCCGCAATATGATGGCGTCTGTTGCTGCTGCAACACTAATTTCAACTTTAGCAACAAATGGCGCATTTGCTTTGCCACGAATCGGCGGCGCACCTGCCACCCCCGCTGCGCAAGATGACGTCATATTTGTCGATTCAAGTGCAGCGCAACTAGCTGGCATTACCCGAGTGGTAATTGCAAATTATGTGATTGCATTCCAGACCGAAGCTACGGCCTTTAGGGAAGCTACGCGGTTCAATAAGGCCGAGACTGCTGCATCAAACGCGTGGGACAATGTTGACATTGCCATGATGCAAGAAATCGTCGATGCAGGCTATGCTAAATTGAAGGCCGATTTTATCGCAAAAGGGATTGAAGTTTTAGATACTTCTGTGCTTGCGCCGCAACCTATGTATCAAAATATGCAACGCGCTTCGGGCTTTGGCAGCCCCGCATATTGGGGCAATGGTGACGGCAAAGCTGTCCTGATTGGTGCAACAGGGCTTGCACCTTTCCAAAGCTATGGCCCTGAAACCGGCAATTATGAAATGTATCAAGGTGCGCGCGGTGATGCAGATCTTGGTGCACCCAACCCGCCAACAATGATGAGGCGCCTCACCCCATATCAACTCCCAGCTTGGGAAATTGATTTAGCCAAAGCACTTAATGCGGTTGTTGTAAAAGCGTGGCAAGTTGTAAATTTTGCTAAAGTCGAAGCGGGCGCTAATCGGTGGGGATTCACAGGTGGCGGCACTCTTGATCGCGCTGAACACACGGCGAATGCGACATCCCATGTGCGTATTCGGCAAGAACAATCTCACATTGCTTTTAGGCTGCCTAATAGCACAAACCGAACTGGTGCAAGGGTTCGTCAAATTCCTGCTCAATATATGGCCCCGCCAAAAGATGGCGATGTAGTTGTGGCATTGGGCAACCCAATTTTCCTAGGTTCGGACTTATTCTCAATTCAAGATGCTGGCGAAACTTCGGGGCAACGATTACGCGGGGCATTGCTAGGCGGGCCGCAACATATCAATTTTGCTGCCCATTTGACTAACCCACAGCTATATAAAACCCGGGTGTCGAGCGCAGTAAATGACTTGATGGGTGCTTTGGTTAATGCTGCTATTGTAAGATAATATTTCCGATTGGAATTATTTGCTTCATGCGCTAGTCTTCTTTTATGAGCCCTAAAGAACTTTATTCTGATATTGCCAAGAAAACTTCACGCCTTGCTGGCCGTCCGTTTGTTTTCAGCTTGGCTTTAAGCGTTATTGCAATATGGATTTTAACTGGCCCAATTTTTCACTATTCTGACACATGGCAATTAGTAATAAATACTGGCACGACAATCGTGACTTTTCTGATGGTATTTTTGATTCAAAATTCCCAAAACCGCGATACACAGGCTATTCAAATTAAGTTGGACGAACTTATTCGCGCAACAAACGGAGCGCACAATGCATTGCTGGATCTCGAGGAATTGGAAGAAGAGACCCTGGACCAATTCCGAAATAAATACGAAGACTTGGCTAAAAAGGCCCGTGACGATTTACGTACCGGCCAAATTGATACTGGCACACCCGAAACCAAGGATTAGTCTTGCCAATGGCTATAGTTTTGATTTTATTACCTTCCGAAGACTTTGACCCAACAGAGGCTGCAGTTACTTGGCAAATGGTCACAGCTGCGGGACACAAGGTGATTTTTGCGACACCTGATGGGAAGCCTGCCAAAGCTGACCCCATAATGCTATCGGGTGAAGGATTAGATATTTGGGGCTTCATTCCAATTTTGCGCAAACTAATTTTGGTGGGCAATATTTTGCGCGCAAACAAAGATGCGCGAACTGCATATGCCGCGATGGAAGCCGATGCGCAATTCACAAATCCAATCAAGTGGGAAAATGCCAAGGCCGAAGATTTTGACGCTTTATTTGTGCCAGGTGGACATTGCGCGAAAGGAATGCGACCATTTTTGGAAAGTGCGGTTTTACAGTCCCTAATTGTCGATTTTTTCAAGGACGATAAGCTGGTTGGTTCGGTTTGCCATGGGCCGTTATTGATTGCGCGTTCAATCGATAAATCAACTGGCAAATCAGTATTATTTGGCCGAAAAACAACTGCCCTTACTTGGAATTTGGAAAGGGCAGCAGCTTCATTGGGGCGAATTGTGCGGTTTTGGGATCCTAATTATTATCGCACTTATCCTGAAATGGCGGGGCAAAAATATGGCGAGACAAGCACGCAAGCGGAAATTACGCGCCTTATTGGCGGCGAACAATATTTCCAAGACGTGCCGAAGTCTGACCCATTATTCAAATTGAAAACTAACGGCCTTACCCGCGATACATTGGAAAACCAAAAATGCGCGTTTGTTGTGCAAGATGGCAACTATATTTCGGCGCGTTGGCCGGGTGATATTCATGCGTTGGCACAGACGTTTATTGGGTTATTGCGCTAATAATTTGGTTGGCAAAGCCGCAGTTAGAGCGCTAGACGTCCAAATATCTAAGACTTCACAAACAACTGGGAATAAATAAAATCCAAAAATAATTCGCGGTTTGAAGGTGGCGCTGGATATGCCCCATCTTCAGTGATTTGCATGTCCAATAGAAGCAACGAATATCCGTGCAAAGCCGCCCAAACTGATGTCGCAAGAACCTGCCCGCTTTGTGTAGAGTTTATTTCGCCTCTTGCTTGCCCAAGTTCCAACATTTCGACAAGAACTTGTAGCGCAGCGTATGACACAACTGACAAGGCCGGGTATTGAGCTGGATCACAAATGTCTGGATGGAATAAAGTGCGATATGAACCGGGGTTATTGGTTGCAAAATCAACATAAGCGCGCCCCATAGCTTTTAGACTTTGCGGCGCATCAATGTTACCAGCGGTTTTTACAAAAGCACCTTCGAGCGCGGTGCGCAAATCAACAAAGCCCGCCTGCGCGATAAGTGCCAATAAATCTGATTTTGACTTAAAGTGGCGATACGCCGCAGCATGCGATACACCAAGTGAAAGCGCAACTTCACGCAATGAGAAATTCGTCGCCTTGCGTTCTAATATTAGCTTTGTCGCAGCGCCGACTAAGGCGGCGCTTAGATTGCCGTGATGGAAATTTCCAGCTTTTCTTGCCATTTTCATACCATAATGTTGACAGTGGTAACTTGTTGCTGTATCCGCATGTTACCATTTGTAACATTTGGAGATTGCTTTGTCAAAAATTACAATAATCCTTGGTCACCCAAGCAGCAAAGGTTTTGGGGCGGCGATTGCCGAAACCTACCGCGATGCGGCAGTAAGCACAGGGCATGAAGTTCGGTATTTTGCACTTGGCGAATTGGCCTTCGACCCAAGCCTACATGAAGGCTATAATGAAAGGCAAGAATTAGAGCCTGATTTGCAATTGGCAATCGATGCCGTTTTATGGGCCGACCATTTGGTTTTTGTATTTCCAACTTGGTGGGGGGGAGTGCCCGCAATCCTTAAGGGATTTTTTGACCGGGCATTTTTGCCGGGGCTTACGTTCAAATATCACGAAAAAGATGCTTTTTGGGATAAATTGCTGGTGGGCAAATCGGCGCATTGTTTCATAACCATGGATACACCGCGTTGGTTCTTTGGCCTTATTTATGGTGACCCAGTCCACAAGCAAATCAAGCGGACCATTCTAGAGTTTTGCGGCGTCAAGCCGGTCAAAATAACCACTTTCGATCAAGTTCGCTATGCCGACGAAAAGAAACGCGCCGTTTGGCTGGAAGCCGTTCACAGAATAGGAGCAAGAAAATGACCAATAATAACAGGCTGGCCGCACAAATGGACAGCGACTTTGTAGTTTTCCTAATTGGATTTCGCATCAATAAATGGTGGAAAATTCACAAATGGTTTCCGCTGATTCCGCAAATGGCGGCAATGTTAAAAGAACTCGCGACTTACCGCGAACTGGGATTGTTGAACTGGCACACCTGGTTTGGCCGCACCACAATTTTAGTCCAATATTGGAATAGCACTGAACAACTAAACGCGTATGCAGTTGCCAAAGATCATGAACATTTATCGGCTTGGAAAGCCTTCAACAAACTAGTTGGGACAAGCGGCGATGTTGGGATTTGGCACGAAACCTACAAACTATCGCGTGAAAATTATGAATGTGTTTACGTAAACATGCCAGACTTCGGCCTTGGCAAAGCAGGCAAATTAGTACCCGCAATCGGCAAGCTTGCCAGCGCCAAAGGAAGAATGGGCGCTTAAACGGAGAAAGAGATGAGCCAAAATCGCGAAGACATTTTGAAGAAATTGCAAATATATCGGACCAATTTTTTTGCAATCATTTTTAGCGAATTGGCAATGATGGCAGCATTCGTTTATATTAAGATAGTGCATTTCCCTGATGTGGCCAACTGGTGGCTTGGCATAGTAATTTTTCCAGGTCTAATCGCATTGTTTATTGTTTTGAACAAAGTGTTTTTGTGTCCAAACTGCCAAGCGAAATTGGTTGGACCTGACGGCATTAAATTGTTTGATGACAGATGCGAAAATTGCGGAACGGCGTTTACCAAGCAATAATTCTTGACCTTTTTGCAAATTAGCCCTTGCGTTCCCTTCTTGTTCTGTTATTGTTCGTGTAATTCCCCGTCTATTAACCATAGTTGTGGAAGTTTCGCATCCGAAATGAGTTTTCGTAAACTGGGGGCAGAGCATGGTAGCACGGATTGTAACTTTTGCGTTTGATGGCGCCAAAGCTGTGCGGGTTGATGTGCAGGTGCAGATTACAGACGGCGGTTCGCAATTTTTCTTTGGCGTGGTCGGCTTGGCAGACAAAGCTGTCGGTGAAAGCCGCGAACGGGTTCGCGCAGCTTTTTCTGCAATGGGTTTGGCTTTGCCGCCCAAGCGGATATTGGTTAACCTTTCGCCTGCTGATTTGCCGAAGGAAGGTTCGCATTATGACGCACCAATTGCATTGGCAGTTTTGGGCGCAATGGGGGTTTTGCCATCAGATGCGCTTGAAGGGTTGGCGTGCATGGGCGAACTTGGCCTAGATGGGGCTTGGTTGCCAATTGTTGGCGCGCTTCCAGCAGCGATTGCAGCAAGTGAAGAGGGTTTGACTTTTATCTGTCCGCAGGAATCAGCGCCAGAAGCAGCATGGTCAGGTGCACGTGTGCTTGGCGTAAAATCTTTGATGTCGTTCATAAATCATGTTCGCGGGCTTAATATCATTGAAAATGCTAAAGCAGGCGAACTTTTAGAAGATGCAAGCAATTTGGATCTGCGGGATGTTCGCGGCCAAGACCAAGCAAAACGCACTTTGGAAGTTGCGGCGGCAGGTGGGCATAATTTGTTGATGGTTGGGCCCCCTGGGTCTGGTAAATCTATGTTGGCGCAACGTTTACCGGGGCTGTTGCCGCCGTTAAATGCACGTGAGCTTCTGGAAGTTTCAATGATACATTCCGTGGCAGGTATTTTGGGGCGTGGGACTTTATCACGGACAAGGCCGTTTCGCGCGCCACATCATTCTGCATCCATGGCAGCGCTTACTGGAGGCGGAAACCGCGCGAAGCCGGGCGAAGTATCTCTCGCTCATCATGGCGTTCTTTTCCTTGATGAATTACCAGAATTTGGTGTGCAGGCATTGGACGCTTTGAGGCAACCAATTGAAACTGGTGAAGTAGTGGTTGCGCGGGCGAATCGTCACATTACTTATGCTGCAAGATTTCAACTTGTTGCGGCCATGAACCCTTGCAGATGCGGTGCACCGCAAGGGAGGACTTGCGGCAAAGCGCCAAAATGCATGGCCAATTATCAGGGCCGCATTTCAGGCCCAATGCTTGATAGAATTGATTTGCAAATTGATATACCCGCAGTTTTGGTTTCGGACTTATCACTTCCTGCGCCGCAAGAGGGTACAAAGGAAGTGGCGGCCAGAGTGGCGATGGCGCGTGATATTCAGGCCGAGCGATATAAGGAAGATAATTTGAGTGCGCCGCTCAATGTCGTTATTGGTAATTCCCTTTTGGAAAAATACGCAACCCCCGATGCGGCTGGCCTTGCCTTAATAACCAAAGCTGCAGATGCGATGCGGCTCTCTGCACGTGCCTATCATCGCACATTAAAAGTCGCTCGAACAATTGCCGATTTAGATGGTGAAACATCAGTTAAGCGCGTCCATGTTGCAGAGGCATTAGCTTATCGCCGAAATGACCCATTAGAAAGTAACACAAATTTCGGCTTGGCCGCGGTTAAGAATTAGCGCGTTCCGCATTTTGATTGGGTTAAAACGCGGAAAGGGCTAACTTTCAACATGTGGTTTCAAAAACCTCCAAATACCCATCGCGTGCCCATGGCCAATGTCATATTCTGATTGAAGGTAGTTTTTTACCATTGTCGCCGTTGTTCCTGACTTGGTAAAACCCTTTTGCTTCAAAGCTTCAACAATTTCCAAATAGTGTAAGCCTGTTTTTGCTTTTACGCCCGCCATATAGGTTTCTACATCCATAGCCATTTGATTGTCTCCTTAACAATAATTGGCTTTTGCCAGTTCTTCAAAATTTATCCATAGCGCTTGCGCATACCCGCGTCCGAGCCCAAATTCTGTATTTGCCCAAATGTAAAAGTCTGTTGCTTTTACTTCACCCTTTACCTTGCCTGCTACAATTGCAGCGCCAATTATTTGCGGCGCCGTCACGCCCGTTTTCATCTCAATATTACCAAACAAAACCTCAAAATCATGTTGGCGTCCAGTCAAAGTCAAACTCCAGTCGAGCCAAAACCGCCTTCGCCGCGCGTGGTTTCACCTAAGTCGTCAGTTTCCATCCAAATAGCTTGAGTTACGGGCGCAACCACCATTTGCGCTATCCTATCGCCCCTTTTTATACGAAAACTTTCCCAACCATGATTAATCAATATGACCCCAACTTCACCGCGATAATCGGCATCGATTGTGCCGGGGCTATTTAAACAGGTAATGCCATTTTTCAATGCTAAGCCTGAGCGCGGCCTAATTTGCGCTTCAAAGCCTGGCGGCAGCGCAATTTTCAATCCAGTCGGCACAAGGGCGCGCCTTCCTGGCATAATATCGATATGTTCCCCTTCGGCGAGCGCCGCGCGTAAATCCATGCCTGCTGACTGGGGTGTCTCATATGAAGGAAGTGCCAAATCACCGAAATGGGGAAGCTTCACCAGAGCGACCATGGGACGCGCATCCTCGCTTGGTACAGAGACTATTTCGCTATTAACTTCGGTGGCACCTAAGGGGTTTGAAAATTTGCCAAATCTTGATTTCATGAATGCCTCATCATTTGGGCAGACAATGAGCCGATTCGCAAAAAAACCACTCTCGATGCAAGCAATTTCGTGGTAAGCCAAAGCAACAAAGTTTTGAAATTGCCTTAAATAGAAGAATTCCTAATTGATGACCTTCACGGCCTCGAGTTCTTGCAATTTAGATACAGATCGAACTTTCACATTGTGCCCACTAATGCCACTTAAATCCTGATTTATTGACATTATTCCAATACCCATTGCCGTGGATCCAAAAGTAATTGCGAAAAATATCGCCAACAATGGGTACACCAAAAATTCGAGCCCCCCCATAGTAGCAAGGCTACGCAACCCGCCAAAATCAAACACGACAAAAATTGTTAGAATTGACCAACCGGTTCCAATGCCAATAATCAAATGGCTTGCTAGTAGCGTGAAAAAATTCCCACCTTCAGTTTGTTTCTTCTGCACTATTATAGGTCCCCATTTTTACACAAGCTATGTAACTGCATTTTTACAAATGGTGCAATTGCGGCAATTTATCACAAGCGCTTAAGTCAAAGCCCTACCTAGCTGGAGAAATGTCAGAATTTAGGCAAAAAATTATCTCAAAAATCTTTTGTTGAACGCTTTTACCATATCAGCTAGTATTTCTCAAAATTGAGGAATTGAGATGAAATTGAGCAACAAAAAATCACTGACAACTATTATTGGTCTAGCTGCACTTGCAATTGTTGTGACGCCTAGCCTTTCCTCGGCCCAAGCCGCGCAACAGCCGGAAATTGTTCGCCGCACCCAAGGGGCATTGGTCATGGAAAATGTGCCAACAACCCCTGACAATGTGCGTGAACGCCTTATACAATACAATAACGTGCGCGCCGCCGGCTTTGCGGGCTTTGCACCAGATGGATCAATTTTGATTACTACAAGATTTGCCGAAACCGCGCAAATTCACGCAGTAAACCGACCAATGGGTGCCAGGTATCAGTTGACCTTTTACCCTGAGCAAATCGGCGGCCTTACCACAATCCCAAACAGCAACAATTTTATTTTCACCAAAGATCGCGGCGGTGATGAGTTTTTCCAATATCATTTATTTAACCGCGCAACCGGAACCACGACGCAATTGACTGAAGCTGGTACTCGCAATGAGAGCCGCAATATCTCGCGCGACGGTAAAATGATGGCTTGGTCAGTTTCGCGTTCTGGTTCATCAATTCGCGAAATTTCAATTATGAACATTAGCAATCCTAGCTCAAAACGGGTTGTTTATCGCGCCGATGGGGCATGGTTCGTTGCGGATTTTTCACCCGATGGAAAGAAGCTCTTATTAGGGCAATCGATTTCTGTAACTCAATCAAAAAGGGCGATTTTAGACATTGAAAGCGGTGTTTTGACCCCAATCACACCGAATCTAACAGTTTCTTATGATGGTGGGCAATTCTCGCCCGATGGCAGGTTTGTTTATTTAGGAACTGATGAGAATTCGGATTTCTCCTATGGCGTTAAAATTGAACTAGCAAATGGCCGAAGAACCCGCGTAACACCAAATATCAATTGGGACGTTGAAGGCATATCGCTTTCACCAAATGGCCAGCAACTTGCCTATGTTGTAAATGAAGAAGGCAGGTCAAAGTTGTATTTGCTGCCAACCACACAAGGTGCGCGTTCTGTTTTGGTTGGAGTTCCGACAGGGGTGATTGGTGGTCTTGAGTGGTCGGATGATAGTCAGAAATTGGGACTAGCACTTTCGACTTTTGCGGCCCCGTCTGATGCGTATGTATATACACTTGCAAACCGAGCTCTTGTAAGATGGACACGTAGCGAAATTGGCGGTTTGAACCCTGCAACCTTTGTAGAGCCACGGCTTGTAAGATATCCAACTTTTGATCAAACAAATGGCCAAACTCGAACAATTCCAGCGTGGGTTTATGAACCACGAACCCCCGGACCACACCCTGTAATCATTCAAATTCATGGTGGGCCTGAAGGCCAGTCTCGTCCGAATTTTTCGTCGACAATTCAATATTGGGTCAATGATCTTAATGCCACAGTTATTGTGCCGAATGTTCGCGGCTCAACCGGATATGGCAAAACCTATGTCGATTTGGATAATGGTTTCAAGCGAATGGACAGCGTGAAAGACATTGGCTCTTTGCTTGATTGGATTGCCACACAACCAAATATGAACAAGAATAAAGTAGCGGTTTATGGCGGTTCATATGGTGGGTTTATGGTATTGGCGTCTATGACCAATTACAATGACAGACTAGCAGGCGGTATTGATATTGTTGGTATTTCGCACTTGGCTACTTTCTTGGAAAACACTCAAGGTTATCGCCGCGACTTGCGCCGCGTAGAATATGGTGACGAGCGTGACCCTGCCATGCGTGAGTTTATGACACGTACCGCCCCCCTAACTAATGCTGGCAATATTACTAAGCCATTATTCGTTATCCAAGGCCATAACGACCCAAGAGTTCCACAATCAGAGGCCGAACAAATTGTTACAAGAGTTCGCGCAAATGGCGTGAATGTTTGGTATATGCTTGGTATGGACGAAGGACATGGTTTTGCGAAAAAATCTAACCGTGACGCCCAACGTGAAGCCGAAACATTGTTCTTTAGAGAAATCTTTGGGCCAAACTAGTATCTTAGCGCTTCTCTTTGTTGAGTATAATTTTGAAGCTTTGTAAAGTACGTGCAGCAAATGTAGAAAATAGTTCTGTTGAATGGGCAGTTATATGAACGTCGAAATGACAACTTCAGAAATCTTTCTGATTGCAATGTTGATAATTTTCACCATGCCTTATTTGGTTTGGCGAATATTCAAAACGGACTATTATGCACCTCTGGTTGTTGTGCAAATTCTGGCTGGAATTCTGTTGGGCCCAGGCATAATGGGTGCAGTTTTTCCGCAGTATTACGAGTTTGTATTTAACGACAAAGTTATTGGTGCGTTAAATGGCATAGCGTGGTGGGCGGTGATGATTTTCGTGTTCATCGCTGGTATCGAGCTTGATTTGAAACTCGCATGGAAACATCGGGTCGAAAGCGGAATAACCGCGGGACTTGCACTGGGGGTTCCGCTTTTATTCGGGTGCATCGCCGCGTGGGGAATGTTGGTTGTTTCAACAGGATGGATTGGTAAAAACGGCGAAAATTGGCAATTCATTTTGGGTGTTGGAATGGCGTGCGCGGTTACTGCTCTACCCATTCTGGTGCTTTTAATGGAAAAATTAAGCATTCTACGAAAGCCAATTGGCCAAAGAATTCTGCGTTATGCCAGCATAGACGACATTGCTATTTGGGGCGTTTTAGCGGTCATATTATTGGATTGGCACCGCGTGGGCCGACAGATTGGTTTTATTATTGTTTTCGCATCTGCCGCCTATTTGATTCGCAAATTGATGACCAAAATCAACGAAAGTGATCGCTGGTACGTGGCTTTGATTTGGCTGGCAGCAAGCGGCCTCGCCGCCGATTGGGCGGGGCTTCACTTCATGGTTGGTGCATTTTTGGCTGGCGCAGTAATGGACCACGATTGGTTTGAGCAAAATAAAATGGATATGTTCCGCAGTCACGTTTTGCTAGCAATAATGCCGGTGTTTTTTCTTTCCACTGGTCTACGAACACAATGGGGCGTCGGTGGATTAATGGTCTTTGGCGCAGCATTCTTGCTATTGATTGCCTCTGTCAGTGGAAAAATGATGGGCATTCATGCCGCGGGCAAAATACTAAAGTGGGAAAAAGGCGAAGCATCAATAATTGGATGGCTGCTACAAACCAAGGCTCTCATAATGATAATCTTCGTAAACGTGTTGTTAGACAAGAATATTATAACCAATGAAACCTTCACCGCCACACTTCTAATGGCTGTCATGAGCACAATGCTGACTGTTCCAATGGTTACCCCAAAGTTGAAAGCGCTGACCAGCGTGATTGGCAAATCGCATTAGGGCGCTTGGCGCAAATCAAAAAGGTGCATTGCCAATCGGGCATGATTGTCGCACTAATATTGCGCAGCTGCTATGTAGTGCCGTGCACTTAGTGAGACAATTACCTAGAACTTTCTAGAAATTGAAAGCCTCGCATTCAAAGGCGGGCCAGTTGAAATATTGTTATTGTTATGCGCATCTGGAAAATATGTAACGTCACAAATATTTTCGATATTCATTTGCAATTTCACATCATTTGGAAAACTATAAAAAACTGCCGCGTCAAATCGCCCAAATGATGGAAGTTGGGTCGTTGATGGAGAAGTGAAGATGGTTGCGTATTGTTCAGATTGATAAATATAGCCAAAACCAAAACCTAACGAACGTGAAACATTAAATCTATTCCAGAGTGTAAATTGGTTCTGCGGTACTTGCGCGAGTTTGATGTCCCGATTGCCTTGCAAGCTAGCATCTTGATAAGCGTAGCCGCCATTTATTTGCCAATTCGCCGTTACCTGCCCCACAATTGCAATTTCAAAACCCTTCGTATTAGTCTCGCCAATATTGATGGTTTGTGCGGGGTCTATCGGGTTAGGGGTTGTAGCATTTGTTTTGTTCAGTGCGAATATTGCTGTGGTCAACGAAAGATTTGGGCGAATATCCCATTTGGCGCCAATTTCGTAATTGGTGAAGACTTCTGGCGCGAGGTTTTGCTGGGTTAAGGTCATAGTTGTAAATTGTTCTCCCGAGCGCGGCAAAAAGCTTTGGGAGTAACTTGCATAAATCCTAGTGTTGTCATTAGGTTTGAATACAAAACCAAACCTTGGTGACAATTCTTCATCGGTTCGCGTAAACGGGCGAACCGGCACAGCAGCAAAGTCCGTACCATTGATTACGAATTTATCAAATCTTAGGCCAAAAACTAGATCAAAATATTGATTAAGGCTGATTTGGTTTTGACCATATATGGAAGCGAAAGTTACTTCAGACTTTGAGTTACGAATGATAGTAGGAAACTTGACACTTGGGTAATTTGGGCTAGCCAAATTGAAAACAGAGGAGGACAATACTCCATTCCTGCGTTGATTGGTGGTTATCTGATTGCCATATTCAATGCCAAGTAGAACCTTGTTCTTAACTCGCCCTAAATCAAAACTCCAAACCAAATTACTTTGAGCAATCAAGTTTTGCCTCGAGGTTGGATCTGTATAGGCAGCCAAAGCAACCGTGCCATTTTCAGAAGTAGCTGCGCCGTTGGCATAAACATTTGTGTATGATTTTTCGTAGTCACCAAAAAGAACTGTTGTTGTGTTGGTTAGGTTTTCACTTATTTGTCCATCAAGGCGAACTTTACCAATTTGAGCTTGAAGCGTTGTATTATTGACGCCAGGAATTCCAATGAAAGTTTCGCGGTTATTCGCCAATGGTCGCGCCAAAAACGATGGAATTCCCCTATCTGCAACCCTATCATCATTCACGTATTCATACGATATTCCAGCTGCCCATTTTGGACTTAGCCTAAAAGCAAAAAAAGGATTGATAGCGTAGCGCTGGCCGTCCGAAAAATCCCGGTGATTTGCCATTTCTTCGTAAAAAGCATTCAACCTAAAAGCACTTGATTCAGATGTCGGATTATTCAAATCCAAGCCGAAATCAAAACCGCCAAAACTATTCACGCTAAAATTTGTGCTAACAAATGACCGAGTAAGAATCGGGGTCTTTTGAACGCGGTTGATAATGCCACCGCCGCCGCCACGACCAAATATCATAGAATATGGTCCCTTTAGAATTTCAACCCGCTCAAGATTATATAAACTACGAAAATATTGAACGTCGTCTCTTACACCATCAAGGAAAAAATCTGCCGTTGTGTTTTGTCCGCGAATTGTTATTTGATCGCGGTTCCCCTCGCCTTGCCCAACAGTGATCCCTGCTGTGTAATGCAATACGTCAGAAATAGACCTTTGGGCTTGATCTTCCATTTGTGCACGATTTACAACATTGATAGACTGTGGAATGTCGCTAAGGGGAGTGTCGGTCTTAGTTGCAGTTACCGAGTTTTTGGCGACATAGCCATTTGCTTTACCAATTACTATTACAACTTCGTCGGCAACTTGGGCATTTGAAATCTGCGGAATTGTTGCAATTGATAGTGCAATTATGGATGAAATGATTTTTGACATAAAGACTCTTTTTAACTAACGAGCCGCCATATCTTATTTGCGAATAAGTCGCAATAGCGACAAGCTGTCGCAGGCTGCTTTATTCAGTAGTTAAGACTTCACTTTCCCAATCATGGGTTGAACATGCTGTGATTTTTGTCTATTCGAAGCTCGAACGGAACCCCACAAAATGACTATAGAATTGCAAGATATAAGGGATGCCCAAGTAAGGATTGCCGGCAAAGTAAAGCGCACGCCTTTATTGCATTCGCAGACTTTGTCAGAAATTACTGGCGCACAAGTTTGGGTGAAGTTTGAGAATTTTCAGTTTACGGCTGCCTTTAAGGAGCGCGGCGCGCTTAATCGTCTATCTTGCCTGACAGCAGATGAGCGCGCACGAGGCGTTATAGCCATGAGCGCCGGCAACCACGCCCAAGGCGTAGCTTATCACGCAGCCCAACTTGGAATCCCTACGACGATTGTAATGCCAAAAGGGACGCCGTTCACAAAAATTGAGCATACTCGGCGCCATGGAGCACGCGTGATAATTCACGGTGAAACATTGGTAGAAGCGTCTGATTACGCGCAAAAGATTTGCCGCGACAAGAACATGGTTTTCTTACCACCTTTCAATGATGAATTGGTGATAGCTGGACAAGGCACAATTGGAATAGAAATGCTTGAAGACGAGCCTTCTTTAGATTGCATCATTGTGCCAGTTGGCGGGGGTGGCCTGATTGCCGGTGTTGCGATAGCTGCGAAGGCAATTAAACCAAGCATTGAGATAATAGGGGTTGAGCCGTCTATGTATCCGTCAATGGAGGCCGCATTACGTAATAAGAATGATGTTGCTTGCGAGGGCCAAACCATTGCTGAAGGTATCGCGGTAAAGCATGTCGGCGAGATACCTTTGGGCCTTATTCGTGATTTAGTTAAAGAGGTTTTGCCGGTCGACGAAGACGTCATGGAACAAGCGATTACTCTTTTTTGCAATGTTGAAAAAACAATTTCAGAAGGCGCTGGGGCGGCTGGTCTTGCTGCGCTTTTGGCCTATCCTAAGAAGTTCAAAGGCAAGAAAGTTGGTATAATTTTATCTGGTGGAAATATTGATCCAAGACTTTTAGCATCAGTATTGACTAGGTCCTTGGTTCGCGAGCAGCGAATTGTTCGGTTAAGGATTATTGGTGATGACCGGCCAGGTCTTTTGGCATTGGTTTCGCGTGTAATTGGCGAAACAGGTGGAAATATTATTGAAGTTGCACATAATAGGCTCGCGCTTGATGTTCCCGCCAAAGGTGCGGAGTTTGACATCATGGTTGAAAGCCGTGATGCAAAGCATACGCAAGAGATTATTGCCGCTTTGGGCGAAGCTGGTTATCCCCCTAGGTCATAAACTCATTAATTTACGCGGTGTGACATGAATTTTGACAATAATATAAGGCAAAAACAGGTTTTTTTCGATATGGATATCGGGAAAATACTTTTTTGCTTTAGAATGCAGTCAAAATCATGCCCGAAGGGTGCGGCGCACCTTTTGCGTGAATGCGGTTTTTTTGCGCGACAAGAGCGTTTCGGAAAAAAGTGTGAAGCGGTTTTTGGACAAGAAACGCGGCAAACAAAGGAATCTAGAGCACCATTTCGATTGGGTCGAAATGGGATATGCTCTAGATCGTCAAAAGTCCTTGAAAGTATTGAAACTTCCTACGGACTTTTATTCGGCTCAAAACAGTCTCCCAGACTGTTTTTCCTGCTTCGCAGGCCGCCTCTTAACCTTCTACTCGCACAAACTAACTCGCATCACACAATGGAAATTAGTGAGTTTATGACCTAGTCCAAATTGAATAAAGTGACATTAAATGGAGCTGTCAAAATGAAGAAAAGAATGTTGGTTTTAGTTTCATCACTTTTGCTTATCGCTGCATGCAACGTCAATAAGAGCGAAGCACCACAAATCTCGTCCAGCGCTGCAAATAATTTAAAAGTCGCTCAAGACTTCCTCGCCAAGAATGGAACGAAAGATGGCGTTGTAACAACGCGGAGCGGCTTGCAATATCAGATCGTCGAAAGCGGAAATTCGCAAGGCCCGAAACCACAATATTCTTCAATTGTGAGGGTGAATTACGAAGGAAAACTTCTAAGCGGCCAAGTTTTTGACAGCTCGTATGAGCGCGGACAAGCAGCCGAGTTTCCGGTTTCCGATTTAATACCAGCTTGGACCGAAGCACTTCAACTTATGCGCCCAGGCGATGAATGGCTTATTTGGGTGAATCCAAATCTCGGTTATGGGCCGGAAGGCGCGGGGTGCAACCAAGATCAAAGCCAATGCGATATCGGTCCAAATGAACTTATCTTGTTCCGTATGCGACTGGAGTCAATTGTCGGCAGCGGCACAAATATTGGGCCTGACATTTCACCGGCAGATGCAATAACCCAAGAGGGACATAACGAAGGCGGACATTAGTGTCAGACCCGAAGCGAAAGTAAAACCTATCGCATCAAATAAAGTAAATTAGTGAGGCCAGACCCTAAGTGAATTTACACAGCGCCCTTGAGATTTTAAAAACCCTAGTGGGGTTTGACACAACTTCGCGCAATTCCAACCTTGAGATTATTGATTGGATAGAAAAATACCTAGAACCGTTTGGCGCAAAGCTACTTAGGGTTCCAAGTGATGACGGCCTTAAGACCAATTTGATCGCAAGCTTTGGCCCAATGGTTGATGGAGGAATTGTCCTTTCTGGCCATAGTGATGTAGTACCAATTGATGATCAAGATTGGTCCACCGACCCTTGGCTTCTTACGAGATTGGACGACAAAGTTTTTGGCCGTGGAACCTGCGACATGAAAGGCTTTCTGGCATGTATTTTGGCTATGGCGCCTCGGATTGCCGAACTTAGGCTCGAAAAGCCTATTTATTTCGCCATAAGTTATGATGAAGAAGTAGGCTGCATTGGTGCACCGCGCCTCGTCAATAAATTGCATGATTTTTTCCCGAGAATTGGCGCTGTCATTGTTGGTGAACCAACGGATATGAAAGTGGTTTCGGCACATAAGGGCATTTCTAGTTTTATTGTCGAAATAACCGGAAAAGAAGCACATTCTAGCCGAACTGATAAGGGCGTTTCAGCAATTGCCGAAGCCATTCCAATTCTTAATTTGATTGTAGATATTGGCAATGAATTGCCTGAAGGTAATTCACAATTTTCGCCGCCAGGAACCACTATGACGGTTGGGATTATTAAAGGCGGTACGGCCGTAAATATCTTAGCGCATCATTGCGAATTTGCTTTTGATATTCGTTGCGAGCCGCACGTGGACTTGGCGCCAATAGTTGCCAAAATTTCTGCGAAAGTCATTGAAATTGATAAATCTATAAAAGAGCGTGCACCAAGTGGTGGCGCCAAGCTCACTCGTCGTTCGCACACCCCTGGGCTTAATTTTGCAACGGATTCCTTGGCTGAACAATTGGCCAGAAGAATAAATGGTGACAATGAAATTTTGGCCGTTTCCTACGCAGCTGAAGCAGGCTTATTTCAAAGAAAAGATATGCCAACCATTATCTGTGGCCCCGGATCGATACTTCAAGCTCACCAACCCGATGAGTATGTTGAAATTGAACAATTAGAAAAGTGCATCAGCTTTCTACATAAGTTGGTCGAATTGCAAACATCGATTGATACCTAAATTCCGCCAGAATCCAGCGGACTTTCTTCGATAGTTTTCGCGCCCAAATTATTGTGTCTTACGCAATAAAGCGCCAAAAGAAGCAATACAACAGTACAAAGAATAAATGGTGCTTGCGGCGACACAATAGCGTAAAGCCCCGCACCAAAAATTGGTGCCACAATGAAACCAGCGCCGTTAGCGGCAACCACAAGGCCAGCTATCGCCCCTTGGTTCTTCTTATCGACAGAAAGCGATGCACCGCCTGTAAATCCAGGGCGAGCAAGCCCAAATCCCAGGCCAACCAAAATTTGACCAGACGTTAGAGCACCAAAATTATTGCCATAAATAGTTAAGCATGTACCGCATGCAACAATAATTGTGCCTGAAACGACAAGCCCCCTAGGGGTCATTCTTAAGCGCGGAATTAAGCCGATTTGCGCGATTATTTGCGCCATTGCCCCAGCAGAAAGCGCAACGGCCACCAAGGATGCGCCTTCAATAGGATCTACATTTAGCCTATCAATAAAATAGAAACTAAGTTGTTGAAAAATAACCGCCGTTACGGCCGACAAGGTAACACCGCAAACCAACCAAGGAAACACATCTTTCGAAAATGCGATATTTAAGATATTGCTTGGACGGTCGTGATGTTCAACTTTTTTGCTTTCGACAACTGGAAGGAATCTATGTGCCGCAACCGCACCAAGGATGCCTAAAATTGAAACTGTCCACAATGGCGATAACAGCCCAAATTGAGCAAGCATTGCCGATGCAAGTGCTGGGCCAGCGGCGGAACCAAATGAGAATGCAGAAGTTAAGGCTGCAATTTCCTTTGTACGATTTTCAGGGGAAGTTGCATCTGCAACATAGGCTTGGACAGCCGGGTTAGTTGCGCTTCCCATTGCACCAAAAATGCAACGCGCAAGTGCCAAGGATAGTACTACATGAAGCCAGTGCCATTTGAAGTGCAAGCCAAAAAACGCAATCAAAGTAAACATCAATGTTGAAATAGCATAAGCACCGAGGCCGGTCACAATTATTGGTTTTCGGCCTGTCTTGTCGCTTATCCTACCCCACACCGGACTTGTAATCACCCACAATAATGCGGACAAAGAAAAAATTGCGGAAACTGTCCAGTCAGGCATGCCAATCGTTCGGGCAATTGGCGGCAAAACCGCGAACAACATTGTATTACCCATACCAATCAGCGTTAAACACGCAAACAGCAACCAAAAAGCCTTCGGATCAATTGATTTTAACATGGAACACAATATTTTCTGCGCTGTAACTAGTCATAAATTCATGTCACACCGCGTAACTTAATGAGTTTATGACCAGGGCGAAGGCGCGATTTTAGTATTGCTGCATATAGTTGATAGATTGTTGCAATTTCAATCCTTTGTAAACCACTTTTGCACCTGACGTTAATTCTTAAGGGCTATAGGTCTTTTAAATTGGATTTGCGACTTTGACGCACATTTTGACGGACACGGGGTTTGTATGTTTCTTGTAATTGGCATTGTTATAGTTTTCGCAATGGTATTTGGCGGCTTTTTGCTTGCTGGCGGTCACATGGAAGTCATTCTTCACGCCGCGCCAATGGAATTGATGATGATTTTGGGGGCAGCCTTGGGCGCACTAGTTATCGGCAATTCGATGGACACAATCAAAGCAACAGCTGGAGGCATTGGCAAAGTGGCCTCTGGGCCGAAATGGAAAAAACAAGATTACCAAGATTTATTGCTATTATTATATTCGCTAACAAAGCTAATGAAGACCAAGGGCGTCGTCGCACTTGAAGCACATATTGAAAAGCCACACGACAGTACTATTTTCCAAAAGTATCCCAAAATTAGCAAAGACCACCACGCAACTGACTTTATTTGCGATACATTGCGCATGATGACCATGAATCTTGATGACCCCCATCAAGTTGAAGCCAATATGGAAAAGCAACTAGAAAAGCACCACCATGAAGCGCACCTTGCGGCCCATGCACTACAAAACATGGCTGACGGCCTGCCAGCCTTGGGCATTGTGGCGGCGGTTTTGGGTATTATCAAAACCATGGGTGCAATTACCGAACCACCAGCTGTTTTGGGTGGCATGATCGGTAAAGCACTTGTCGGAACGTTCTTAGGCGTGTTTTTGGCATATGGGTTTGTTGGCCCAATTGCATCAAGATTAGTGCAGGTTCTCGATGAAGAACATCAATTCTACAAAATAATACAGGACGTTCTAGTAGCCCACCTTCATGGTAATGCTGCACAAGTATCTGTGGAAATCGGGCGCGGCAGTGTTCCTGGTCCATTGCAGCCATCATTTGCTAAGCTTGAAGAAGCAATTGGCGCCCTATCTAACGACTAAAGTTTGATGTAAATTCCAATTGATTCGTTAAATGTGACGATAATTAGCTGCCATCTTTCAGCGAATGGCATAGTAAAACCTTTGCAATTCAGCGAAAAAACGAATGCTGACTGACAATAAAAATAGCAAGCGCGATAAAGTGTTGCTTTTTCGATTTTGACGCAAGGTTGATTATAGTTAATATTGCAGCTAGCAACCACTAGCGATTCTGCCGCATTAACCCATTGGTTTTATTGAGTTTATTTGCCCCGCGAGTTGTGGCCAGCGATGTTTCAGTGACAAAATCTGGTCAGTTATGCCAAATTCTGGGGGGAAATGTAGTTAAGGTATGCAAAATTGCATAACAAAGCAAGCGAATAATAATGAAAATAAGGCTTGCACATGGTGAAAATTCAGCTAAATCGGCATTAATGCGTGCGATTTAATTGGGGCTCGCAGGGAAACTTAATTAAGGATTATTTTGATGAAAAAGCTTTTTGCTGCTACTGCTATCGTAGCACTTATGGGCGTTGCTGCTTGCGGTAAGCCTGCTGATACTGCTGCTAACGCTGTTGAAAATGCTGCTGCTGACGCAACTAACGCTGCTGACGCTGCTGCAAACGCAGCTACTAACGCTGTTGACGCGACTGCTGAAGCTGCAAGCAATGCAGTTGACGCAACTGCAAACGCTGCTGACGCTGCTGCAAACGCTGCTGGCGCTGCGGTTGACGCTGCTGCAAACGCTGCTGCTGCTCCTGCTGAAAAGCACTAGTAGCTACGCGCTAAGAAATTTGAGAGGCCGTCCTTCGGGGCGGCCTTTTTTATTTGCCGAAAATTTAGGTTAACTATCAAATCGCCGATGCCAAACAATATAGTCCCCTCATCTGCTGAAGTGCGATTTGATGACGATTCAATCCCAACGTCAGTAAAGTACACAGACTCATACTATTCAAAATCTGGCGGTTATGATGAGGCGTATTCGGTATACATAAAGGGTTGCAACTTACCCGAAGCCTGGCAAGGCCTGGACAAGTTTGTGATAGCAGAATTAGGTTTTGGCACTGGTCTAAACTTCCTTTGCGTTTGGGAGCTATGGAATAAGACCCGGCCCAAGAACGGCATATTGCATTTTATTTCCTTCGAACAATTTCCCTTAGTTGAAGCAGATTGTATGAGGGCGCTTAGCAATTGGCCGCAACTGGCATTTTTAAAGCAGAAATTGCTTCGAAAATGGCCAAAAAGAGCAAATGGTTTGCAGCGTATTTGGTTTGCCGAGGATAGGGTTTGCCTAACTCTGATTATCGGTGACGCTACAAAAACTTTACCAAAACAAGACTTTGCTGCAAACGCTTGGTTCTTAGACGGCTTTTCACCTAAAACCAATCCGGAACTATGGTCTGTCTCTGTACTTAGCGAAGTTAGAAGGCTTTCTAAAGCTGGAGCGCGAATAGGGACATACACAGTCGCGAAGACCGTAAGAGACAATTTACAAACAGTTGGGTTTAGCCCCCGCAAATGCGAAGGATTTGGCAGAAAGCGCGAGCGACTCGAAGCATTCCTTGACGGAAGTTCAGCTGACAAATCAATAGACAGACCAAAATCGGCTTTGATTATTGGCGGCGGGATCGCAGGGTCGGCCATTGCCTTTGCACTTTCCCATCGTGATGTTGAATGCACCATTATTGATGATGACGAAAAAGGAATTATTAAAGCAAGCAACAATATGGCTGGCCTTATTATGCCACGGCTAGATCGACTAAACAGTAAGGAGGCGCGGTTTTTTCGCGCAGCCTTTATTGATGCATTATGTGTATTGGATTCATTAGAGCATTTCGTGAAAAGCGTGAAGCCGTTTTCGGATAAGAAATGCGACCAACGAACGGATCTAGCGCCCCATGAAAATTCAATAGAAATGGCATTAGCTTTAGTTAGCGATTGTTTCGATCAAACTGGGGTAATTGAACTTCCGAGAAGTATAAGAGATCAAGAGAAATTCGAACAATTTGAAAAAGACGCCCCCTTGCCTTCCGAAATGCTTAGCTTCAAAGGAAAAAACCTTTATCACAAATCGGGAGGTATAGTTTACCCTTCGAATATCCTAAATGCTATGACACAAATGGCGTCCAAAATTTACGACAAAATCGCCAAAGTTGAAAAAAATAGTGACGGGAAGTTTCAAGCAAATAACATAAGCGGTGAACCGATTTGCTCTGCAGACATTTGCATAATTGCGAATGGCCAAGGAATACATGATTTTCTAGACGTCGACCAATATGCCCTTGATGGAAGGGCAGGCGTGGTTTGTTTTGCAAAGGCTGATTGGCCAGAAAACGAACTGCCAATCGGCGGCAAGTCCTATTGCCTGCCGCATGAAAGTGGCGTTTTGTTTGGTGCAACTTTCGTCCCGCAAAAACTAAATGAAAAAGCCACAGTTTTGGCCGATAGTTTTGACAGAAACCTCGAGCTTCTGCGCGAATATTTACCAAATTTGGCAACAAAAATAGACCGCGGCGGGATAAGTGGTCGTGCTTCGATGCGAGTTGTAACCAAAGACCGGATGCCGATTGCTGGGCAAATTCCTGAAATTGCCGATTTATATGTACTAGGAGCCCTTGGATCTCGTGGGTTTTCTACGGCTTCAATTTGCGCGGAAGTTATTGCCAGCATGGCTTGTGGCGATCCAATGCCACTGGAGCGCGAGTTGCTGGATTTGATCGCGCCAATGCGTTTTGCAAAATAAAGTAATCAATCGTCAAAACAATTTTGATAGATACTTCTCATGATTGAAAATGCATCTTTAACAGATTTAGAAAACGCAGAACTTGACGAACTAATTTTGGACCGCCGTGAAGCTGCTAGAACAAAGGAATTTTTAGGTGTTGAGTTCGCCCAGCTAAACCCTCAAACCCTATATAATAGGGTGGTCGAAGAAGGATATCGCGCGCCAGATTTCAAATATTTGGTTACGCCAAACGTGGATCATTTAGTGCGGCTTAATTCCGATCCGTCTATGCAACAATATTATGATGAAGCCTGGCTAAATGTATCCGATAGTCGAATTTTAGAAATTTTCGCGAACTTGTCAAATATAGAATTACCCGCCTGCCCTGGTTCAGACCTAACGGCGCAAATTTTTGAAAATTCATTATCTTCAGATGATTTGATTGTAATCATCGGAGCTGACGAAGAAATAGTTCAAATAATTGCCGAAAAATATGGTTTGAATAACATCAAACACTACATGCCGCCAATGGGGCTTAAGAATAAGCCCGATGAAATAATATTGGCAGCAGAATTCATCAAATCAAATCCTGCACGTTTTCATTTTATTTGCGTCGGCAGCCCACAACAAGAAATGGTAGCATTGGCCGCAAAAAAAATTGGCGGCGCGATAGGCATTGGCCTTTGTGTTGGCGCATCTTTAGATTTTCTCGCGGGCCATGCGCGGCGCGCGCCTCTGTGGATGCAAAAATTGCGGCTTGAGTGGATGCACCGCCTTTTAAGCGAACCAAAACGGATGTGGAAGAGGTATTTGGTCGATGGGCCAAGGATTTTAGGGATTTGGTTGCGCTGGAAAACAATTCAAAAACGCCTTCTGACTGATAATTAATCATTTTGGCGATATTCTTGCCTTATTTTTTTTGGCATAGTCTAGGGTCTTTACTCATTAATTAACAAAGCGAGACTTGATTTTAGCTAGAAGATGCAGTGAAAACGGGATTTTAGCGATATGAATATCGCAAAAGCACTTTTCGCTGTAAGTTGACGATAAAATCATGCCCGAAGTGTGAAATAGCAAAGGCTTTATGGAGGCACGAAAAACCTTGAAATATCCCGATATTACTGCGATTTCTCGCACCAACCTAGACCCTTTTCTATGTCATCGCGCTTCACTAAATAATGAGTCAAGACCCTAATTATGAAAAAACCAATCGTAACAATTTTTGCTTCACTAGTTTCGGCTTGCTCTATCGTGTTCGCGGCATGCGCAGATGGTGACAAGACATATATACCACCAACATTTGAGACCTCAGGCAACGCTGTGTTTGATGCTTGGCGATCTGAATTTGCGTCAAGGGCGGTCAACTTACACCATAAGGATAGCGTGATCATTGAATCTATGCTGACTGGCCTTACGCCAAATGAAGCGGTAGTCAGGCTTAACAATTCCCAACCAGAAGTCGTAAAGCCGATTTGGGGTTATATTAGTAATGCCGTCAATCAAAATCGCGTGGATTTGGGGCGTGGTCACTTACTGTCCCAAGGGCGAATTTTGGGCGCTAAGTCACGTGAAATTGGTGTTCCATTGGAGTTCGCGATTGCGATTTGGGCCATGGAGAGTGGATATGGCACTAATAAAGGCAATATCGACATTGTTCGCGCGCTAGCGACTTTTGCATATCAAGGGCGGCGGACACAATTAGGCGAGACCGAGCTGTTGGCAGTGGCAGACATGTTGGAAAATGGGTATGCGACACGCGAAACTTTGCTCGGCTCCTGGGCTGGCGCAATGGGCCATACCCAATTCATGCCTACTTCATATCTAAGCAAATCCATTGATGGCGATGGTGATGGCAAGCGGGACATTTGGAACAACCCAACAGATGCGTTGGCTTCGACTTTAAATTACTTAAAGTCTGCGGGCTGGAATGCCGATGAACCTTGGGGGCGGGCTGTCGAAGTCAGTCAGAATTTTGACTATTCCTTGGCAGACGGGCAAATGCGAACTCTTAGTTTTTGGCGCGCAAATGGGTTAGTCAACGCATGGGCAGATTTACCTAATGATTGGCAGGCAAGAATGTTTGTTCCGGCTGGTGCAAATGGCCCGAAATTTTTGGTTGGCGTTAATTATGGTGCAATTCGCAGGTACAATGCATCTGATTCATATGCTCTTTCAGTCGCACTATTGGCGGATAGAATTGCTGGCGGTGAATTTATGCCAAACAATTGGCCGACAAATGACCCCCCACTTTCGCGCACGGCAAGCACAGAGTTGCAAACATTATTGCGTGACCTCGGATTTGATGTTGGGGAAATAGATGGCGCACCCGGCCAAAGGACCAAAGCAGCTCTGCAAGCATTTCAAAAGGCGCACGGATATGTTGCCGATGGTTACCCATCTGCACATGCGCTAACCCTATTGCGTGAAGCGGCAGGCATTCCAAGTCGCGGAATTGCCGAAACAACACCTGCGGACAATAATGGCCCCGAGCCAGTGCGAATGTTTGGGCCGCCAATTGCCGCAACCCCCGTCACACCACCGCCCCAAAATTAAGACTGTTCAAAAATCGCCAAATCTTGCAATAATGCTGGGATACATTTGGCAACAATTTGCCCGCCCTGTTCAATTGTCGCCTGCGTTGGGTCTGAACCTATCCGGCCATCGGGGAAGCGGTTGCGGTAATCAACTGCATCCCTTATCGGGCCATCTGGTGCGATTTTTGGCTCCAAAACCATTTTTCCCAAAGCTGCGCGTTCCGGATAACCCCAATAAGTTACCGCAACTTCAGATGCCGTTCCATGGGAACCGTGGCCTACAGGAAACATATCATAACAAAACTTGTTGATTTCTGGCAGGTCCCACCAATTCGAAATCTTATGGGCGAATGGGCATGGCTTGCCTTCCATAGAATATGGCAAGTAGCTCTCGGAAAATGCCGCATTTATCGTTGCAACATTACCGCCATGGCCATTGAGCCAATAAAGACGCGTTAATCCCGCCTTTGCAAGACAATTGGTCCAATCAACCATTGCCGCTATCATCGTTGTGGGACGCAATGTTATCGAGCCGGCGAAACCTATGTGATGTTGTGCCATTCCAACTGAAAATGTGGGCGCGACAAGCACGTCATTTTGCGCTTCGCAGGCCTTGGCAATTATTTCTGGGCACAAGGCATCGGTGCCAATCAAACCGGCGGGGCCATGTTGTTCATGACTTCCAATTGGGATAATTATTGAAGTCTTGCCAGATTTCACTCTAGCTTCAATTTCCTGCCAAGTTGCGGTTGAAAGATGCATTGTGAGACCCCTGTATGGATGCGACGATTTGATAATTTGACATTTGTTATTTTGACAATAATCTGCTTGCACATAAAAGAAAACACTGATTGCATTTGATTGGACGTCTGCTTGCCTAATACACATCATTCTGATGAAGTTTATTCATCGCTAATCCAAAATAGCAGTGCGGCGGGTTCAGCAGTTGCTGCATCATGGCGAAGAAGCGCGCTTAATTATGGCCTTGACCCCGCAAACCACAGAACCCAAGATTTAGTCACAAATGCCGAGCTTGCGTCAATAAAGGAAGCCAACGACCTGTTATTGCGTGTTTCAAGCCCTGTAATGGATAATCTTTTCAAAGCCATCGGCCAAAGCGGTTGCCTTGTCGCACTTGCAACAAAAGATGGCTTTGTAATTGAACGCCGCGCAACAATTGCTGAAGCACGCTATTTCGATGATGCAAGACTTACGGCCGGTGCGAATTGGCATGAAGCGATTGAAGGCACAAACGGAATAGGTACCTGCCTTGCCGAAGAACGCGCAATTACCATCTATCGCAATCAGCATTTTCATATCGGCAATATCGAAATGTCATGCATGGACGCACCAATTAGAAACCATTTAGGACGGCTTATTGGCGCACTTGATGTTTCGATTTGTCAGGAAAATCATAATGAGGCAACGGCAAACCTTATGGCCCATATAGTTAAGAATGCGGCCCGCGACATAGAGAGCAATTATTTCTGTCACAAATTTTCAAATGCGCGAATTGTGCAGATCGGCGAATGCGTAACCGGAACACCTGCGCTTATTGCAGTTGACGAAGATGATTTGATTCTGGGTGCCACATTTGGTGCCCGCAAGGTTTTGGGTCTTAACGACGAAATCGTAAATAATAATATGCCTGCGGCTGATTTTCTCAAACCCGACAATTTAATCAATCCAAGTAAATGCGAAATTGTCGATAATGAACGTGCTATTTTGCGCCGCGCAATGGCAAGAACGAACGGCAACATTGCCAAGGCGGCACGAACATTGGGGATTAGCCGTGCTACTTTCTATCGCCGCATGAATAAATCTGGACTTTTTGCGCAGCTATAACACATTGATATTAAATCAATAAAATAAATGTGTATCAATCCTGATACACATTCGAAACCTAAATTATAGGCTGCGGCTTGTCTTTCAAAAGCTGCAAATCCATTCTTTGCGCAAGGCGAAATAATCGCCCAAACAATTTGCAAAGCAAGGGATGCAAAATGACGCAAGAATTAAAATCACCATATAAAGCGCGCTACGAAAACTATATTGGAGGCAAGTGGACACCACCAAAATCAGGCAAATATTTTGACAATTTTTCGCCAATCAATGGTAAGAAAATTTGTGAAGTCGCACGCTCAAAAGCAGAAGATATAGAAGCAGCGCTGGATGCTGCACACGCTGCAAAAGACGCTTGGGGCAAAACTTCGGTAACTGAACGCGCGATTATATTAAACAAGATTGCGGATCGAATTGAAGCGAACTTGCCAGCTCTGGCACTAGCCGAAACTTGGGACAACGGAAAAGCAATTCGTGAAACCACTTTCGCCGACTTACCGCTAGCTGTAGATCATTTTCGTTATTTCGCCGGTGTTATTCGTGCCGAAGAAGGGTCAATCGGTGAAATTGATCACGATACTGTGGCATACCATTTTCGTGAGCCATTGGGCGTAGTTGGCCAAATTATCCCATGGAACTTCCCACTTCTGATGGCTGTATGGAAAGTCGCCCCCGCTTTGGCTGCTGGCAATTGCATTGTCCTTAAACCTGCGGAACAAACCCCTTCAAGCATTCTAATGCTTATGGAATTAATCGAAGATTTACTTCCGCCGGGTGTCTTAAACATCGTAAATGGATTTGGCCTTGAAGCAGGAAAGCCATTAGCATCATCAAACAGGATAGCCAAAATCGCTTTCACTGGCGAAACATCTACTGGTCGCCTTATAAGCCAATATGCATCTGAAAACCTTATACCGGTTACTTTGGAACTGGGCGGGAAATCGCCTAACATATTTTTCGCCGATGTTGCTGACGAAGATGATGCTTTCTTCGACAAAGCAATTGAAGGTTTTGTTTTGTTTGCACTTAACCAAGGCGAGGTCTGCACCTGCCCTTCGCGTGCTTTAATTCATGAATCAATCTATGATAAGTTCATGGAGCGCGCTTTGGCAAGGGTTGCCGCGATCGTCCAGAAAAGCCCGCTTGAAATGGAAACAATGATGGGGGCCCAAGCATCATCTGAACAGATGGAAAAAATCTTGTCCTATTTCGATATTGGCAGACAAGAAGGTGCAGAAGTTTTGATTGGTGGCACAGTTGCACAAATGGATGGCGAATTAGAGGGCGGCTATTATGTTAAGCCAACCGTATTTAAGGGCCACAATAAAATGCGAATTTTCCAAGAGGAAATTTTTGGCCCGGTTGTTTCGGTTTGCACATTTAAAACCGATGAGGAGGCATTGGAAATCGCCAATGATACTCTATACGGTCTCGGGGCTGGTGTGTGGTCAAGAAATGCCAATACTTGTTACAGATTTGGCCGTGCAATTAAAGCTGGCCGTGTTTGGACCAATTGTTATCATGCATATCCAGCTGGTGCAGCGTTCGGCGGCTATAAGCAATCTGGCATTGGGCGCGAAAACCACAAAATGATGCTAGATCATTATTCGCAAACCAAAAACCTTCTTGTTAGCTATAGCCCTAACAAATTGGGATTTTTCTAACATCGCAATCGTATCTCCAAAATAAAGTTATTCGCCCCTAATTTTTATTGACAAAATTGGGGGCGATGGCAATTGTTGCATTGCGAAGGTGGAAAATGACAGACAAGCTTTTAAGAGTAACTGCAACTCAAACAGCAATTGATTTTATTGATGAAATCAAGTCAGAATATGGTGAAATTTTGTTTCATCAGTCTGGCGGCTGTTGCGACGGCTCAAGCCCAATGTGTTACCCAATAAGTGACTTCAAAATTGGGAACAATGATGTAAAATTGGGCGAAATTTCCGGTGTGCCAGTATATATTTCAGGATCGCAATTTGAAGTATGGAAGCATACTCAGTTGATTCTTGATGTTGTTCCCGGGCGCGGCGGAATGTTTTCACTTGATAATGGCCGCGAAAAAAGATTTCTTACGCGGTCTCGGGTATTTACTGCCCAAGAACAAAGTCAACTCAATACGGACACAGTATAAATAGAGAAATTTTACAAGGCACAATAAAATGGCAGTTTATCAACCCCCGCGTGAATTCGCTGAAAAAGCTCTTATAAACCGTGAGCAATATGACGAAATGTATGCCTATTCAATTGCCGACACGGAAGGTTTTTGGCAAGGGCAAGCAACGCGCCTAGATTGGGCGAAATTTCCGAAAAAAATTAAGCAAACGTCGTTTGATGAAAAGGATTTCAGCATCGAATGGTTTTCCGATGGAGAGCTTAACGTTTCACACAATTGCATTGATAGGCATTTGGACAGACGCGGTGACCAAGTGGCAATTATTTGGGAAGGCGATGACCCTAACATTAGCCGCAAGATAACTTATCGTGAACTTCACCAGCATGTGTGCCAAATGGCGAACGTTTTAAAAGACCTTGGCGTGAAAACCGGGGACCGGGTTACCATTTATATGCCAATGATACCTGAGGCCGCATTTGCGATGTTGGCCTGCGCAAGAATTGGCGCAATTCATTCAGTAGTATTTGGCGGTTTCAGCCCTGATAGTTTGGCGTCACGAATTGACGATTGCGAAAGCAAAGTACTTATCACCGCCGATGAAGGCGTTAGAGGCGGTAAGAAAATACCACTTAAAGCAAATTGTGATGCGGCTGCATTGCACGCGAAATGCCTTGAAAAAATCTTGGTTGTGAAACATACAGGCGGCGAAATTGCCATGCACGCTGGCCGCGATGTATTTTACCATGACGCCGTCAAATTGGTTTCCAATGAGTGCCCAATTGTAAACTTCAACGCCGAAACCCCTTTGTTCGTGCTTTATACTTCGGGTTCAACCGGCAAACCAAAAGGTGTTTTGCACACCTCTGGCGGGTATTTGCTTCACGCCGCGATGAGCCATCAATATATTTTTGATTACAAAGAAGGCGACATTTATTGGTGCACTGCTGATGTTGGTTGGGTAACTGGTCATAGCTATATCGTTTATGGACCGCTTGCGAATGGCGCGACAACTTTGATGTTTGAAGGAGTACCAAATTACCCCGACGCGTCACGGTTCTGGCAGGTGATAGACAAGCACAATGTCAATATTTTCTATACTGCGCCAACTGCGCTTCGAGCCTTGATGCGTGAAGGTGACAAATTCGTTAGGGCAACTTCGCGTAAATCACTGCGGTTATTGGGTACTGTAGGCGAACCGATAAATCCAGGTGCATGGGAATGGTATCATGACATAGTCGGCAATGGGCGCTGCCCAATTGTTGATACTTGGTGGCAAACCGAAACAGGTGCCGCACTTATAACGCCGTTACCTGGCGCGATTGCAACCAAGCCAGGGTCTGCAACTTTGCCATTTTTTGGGGTTAAGCCTGCTCTGGTTGACGCTGAGGGCAATATTTTGGACGGCGCTGCGTCTGGCAATTTAGTAATCACAGATTCATGGCCGGGGCAAATGCGCACGGTTTACAACGACCATAAGCGCTTTTTTGAGACTTATTTTACAACATACAAAGGCTTTTACTTCACTGGTGATGGCGCAAGGCGTGATGAAGATGGTTATTATTGGATAACTGGCCGCGTTGATGATGTTATCAATGTATCGGGCCACCGCATGGGAACTGCCGAGGTCGAAAGCGCTTTAGTGCTTCACCCATTGGTGTCCGAAGCTGCGGTTGTTGGATATCCACACGATATCAAAGGCCAAGGTATTTATGCATACGTCAGTTTGAATGCTGGCGAAGCGCCGTCTGACGAATTGCGCAAAACATTAGTTGCATGGGTGCGCGAGCAAATTGGGCCAATTGCAAGTCCTGACAAAATTCAATTTGCGCCCGGATTGCCAAAAACCCGCTCTGGTAAAATTATGCGCCGGATATTGCGCAAAATAGCAGAAGATGATTTTGGAAGTTTAGGCGACACTTCAACTTTGGCGGATCCAAGCGTGGTTGATGATCTGATAGAAAATCGACAAAATCGAGTTCATGGCTAGCAGGTTATCGTTCTTTTAAGGACAAGTGCTCTATATTGCTTAGCAATTTGAAAACGGAGTTTCATTTTGAAATCGATTGGCTTTTGCTTCTTTGTTTTGGGCGGATTTTGCACAAACATAGCATGGGCAGCGCCGCAACAATTAATGCCATGCGATAATATTGAAATTTTACGAGCGCAAAAACTCGTCGGTGACACCCTTGATTTTCATAAGCGATTAGAACCTGTTCCAGTGCCAAATCCCGCAAATTGTGATATTGGCGTTCGCATTGATACCGAGACAACGACTGTTTGGCGTTGCCGCGTCAATATTCCAGAAACTGCTGTGGACGGTGATTGGCAATGGCAACAGGCTATTATGATTGTGTCGAGCCAAAGTCCAATTTTATATTACCGAAGCGAGCTTATGGCCAATGAATATGATCGGTTCGAAATTATAAAAGCTGACTTAGATCGTGATGGGAATAGGGAAAATATCCTCGCAACTTGGGATAGTCTGGGCAATGGAATGGGGGTCCATACTTGGACAGTGAGGGTATTTAGTGCAAATTGGCAATTAATTTCACCGGCTTATGAAGTCAAAGATTGGGGGCCGTCGGCAATCATAAAGTCACAAAAGAGTAATCGCTGTGAAATTGCGATAACATCGTGGGTGGAAGATAGTTCGAGACGAAATATCGGTATCGCATTCGAAGCGCGCTTTGTTTCGTTAGTAAATGGCGCCTTGCGTCCATCAACCGATATGCCAATTTTGAGGCGCCGCTTTACCAATAATTTTCAGAATCAACGAAACGAAACCTTTGAAACCCCCGGGGGTAACTTTGAAGGTGATCCAGCAAAGTGGCTTTCGCAAGCGTCATATGTATATCTAGGACGATAATTACATATGGCAAAATAGCCAAATCTCATTTATAGTATAACATAGCTAAACGCATAAGAGGCGCATTTTGACCCAACCAATTCTATCAGTCCAAAACCTAAATGTGGATTTTTCAACCCCAGACGGCATTGTTAACGCAGTTCGCGGTATCAATCTCGATATTGAAGCCGGTGAATGTGTTGCAGTCGTCGGTGAGTCAGGATCAGGCAAAAGCCAAACATTTTTAACCGCTATGGGACTTTTGGCCAAGAATGGCATTGCCAGTGGTTCAATAAAATTTATGGGAACCGAATTACTAGGGTTAAAAGGTGTCGAGTTAAACAAAATTCGCGGCAAGCAAATGACCATGATTTTCCAAGATCCTCTTACTTCATTAACGCCACACATGCGCATTGGGCAACAGATGAGTGAAGTTTTGTCGCTGCATATGGGAATTACGGGCGAAGCGGCGACTAAGCGCTGTGTTGATTGGCTAGAGCGAGTTCGTATTCCAGAAGCAGCTAGGCGCTTAAGCCAATACCCGCATGAGCTTTCTGGCGGGATGCGGCAACGGGTGATGATAGCAATCGCTATGCTGTGCGAACCAAAATTATTGATAGCTGATGAGCCAACAACCGCATTGGACGTAACGGTTCAAGCCCAAGTTTTGGAATTGATGGAAGAGTTGCGTAAGGACTTGGGGGCGGCGATTGCACTTGTCACCCATGATATGGGTGTAGTGGCGCGCCTCGCTGATAAAGTTCAAGTTATGAACCAAGGCGAATATGTTGAAGGCGGTGATGTGAATGATATTTTTGCGCGGCCACAAAATGCCTATACGCAAAAACTTCTGGCGGCTGTTCCGCGGCTTGACAAGCCACAAAGAAGTGGCGTGGCATTAGCGAAGGCCCCCGCCGCAAGCGAGCCAGTTATTATCGAAGCAAAAAATATCAAAATTCATTTCCCGGTAAAAGTCGGCGGCGGGTTCTTCCCCAAAAAGCTGCCACTCAAAGCAGTTGATGGAGTTGATGTTGTTGTTCGCGCAGGTGAAACATTGGGGGTGGTTGGCGAATCTGGTTGCGGTAAATCAACCCTCGCACGTGCGGTTCTAAAATTAATACCACATACAAATATACCGAGCGATAGCGGTGCGATTACCTGGCTTGGGCGCGATATAAGCGGTAAGCTTGCCAAGGAATTGCGCGATGATCGCAAGGATTTAACAATCGTGTTTCAAGATCCACTTGCAAGCCTTGACCCACGCATGACAATTGGTACTTCAATAGCCGAGCCATTATTGGTGCATAGGCCTGATGTTTCGCCTGACGCACGCGAAAAAATGGTTCGCGAAATTATGCACAGAGTTGGCCTTAACCCTGATTGGATAAACCGTTATCCGCATGAGTTTTCAGGTGGTCAAAATCAAAGGGTTGGCATTGCCCGCGCTATGATTTTGCGCCCAAAATTTGTAGTTTGTGATGAAGCAGTTTCGGCGCTAGATGTTTCAATCCGCGCACAAATTATTGATTTGCTGCTAGATTTACAGCGCGAATTCAAACTTGGGATGCTGTTTATTTCCCATGATTTGGCAGTGGTGCGCGAAGTTTCGCACCGCATAATGGTTATGTATTTGGGCCGCGTTGTGGAAATTGCAGACCGGGACAGCATTTATGATGATGCCCGCCATCCCTATACCAAAGCCCTTATATCCGCCGCACCAATTCCTGACCCCGTCATTGAAAAGGCACGGCTTCGCGTAAGGCTTGAAGGCGACCTTCCTTCACCGATGGATAGCCGCGCCCAATTGCGGTTTATGAAGTCTAAACTAGTTGAAGGCGATGGTCCGCAATACCGACCACAATTGATGGAAGTTGGTAAAGGGCATTTAGTGGCCGAATTTGATTCAATATAGCGCCGTCTAGCGCTATTTTGTCAACTACCCCAATCTTTATGTAAATGTTCCTTGACACATGCGCGACCAATGAGTAAAGTATCCTTGTCATATTGACGGAGGTCGCTTTGAAACTTGCCACGATTAGGAAGACATGTTTTTTATACATTGCGGGAATGATGGCACTAAGCGCCTTTGGCGTCATCGGCCTTTTGCGCGGTACAACAAATATTAAGCAAGCACTTGGTGCTTACTTAATGATAACGCTTGGAGTCATTTTAGTTTCAATTCCGATGAGTATTTCGTGGTGGCGGCAAATTGATGAAGCTGCACGTGAAGCCCACAAAACCGCTTGGTTTTGGGGTGGAAGCATTGGCATGTCGGTGGCTATTTTTATCACGACACTCAACATGTATTTCGATGGCGCTATTTTGATGAAGTTAGGTGAAATATATAATATTTCAGATATTCAGAAATTCGGCTTTGAATTCGGACTTGTGAACGTCTTAACGTTTATGGGGTTCGGCTATGTAATTCATTGGGGATTATGGTGGCGGCAACGCCGCTAAGTGGTACCAAAATAATATTATAATCAAAGGGATTGACGACATGAAACTTATTCTCGCGATCGTGCTTTTTGTATTATCGCTTTTTGCCTCACAAATTTTGAACGGAGCGTCAGTTTTTGCGGGCTCTGCGCCTAGTTTGTGGCACAAAATTGTGGCGACGATTATCGTTATTACGCCGATTGTTTTAGCATTTTATTGGGCCTTTAAAATGCGCAATAACAACGATGAATACCAACGGAAAGTCAATGAACAAGCGATTTCGAATGCCGCAATTTCGGGATTTTTAGTGATTATGTCAGTGCAAATTGTCCATAATTTTATCCCCTCCGTCCATCCCGCAAATATTGAAATTGTGCCAAGTGTCGGCTTAATTTGGTTCTTGATGACAAAGTCAAGATTGCTTAAATCGAAATTGGCGGAATAGAAAATGTTACACTCATCACAAGTGCTATATCCTTTTCATCCCTATCAAAATGAGGCTCTTGATTCCTTTGTTTGCCGCGTTTCTAATCTAAAAACTGCTACACAGGTTTTGGGAAATTCTGTATCGTTAAAATCCCACTATTTGTTAGCTGCATGAGAAACAACCTTAAGGTCCTTCGTGCTCATAAAAATTGGTCACAATCTGATCTTGCGCTTGCGCTCGGGGTTTCTCGCCAGACTATAAATGCGATTGAGACTGGAAAATATGATCCATCTTTGCCCTTAGCATTCAAAATTGCAAAAACATTTGAAACCAAAATAGAAGAAATATTCACCACAGAAGATGGCTAGAGTACCATTTACATTTAATAAAAATGGTACTCCAGCTTCGTTTATTCACCGCGTTTCCAATCCAAAAACAGCTTCACACTTTTTTGGAAACGCTCTAAGTGCCGTAATTAAGACTTTATCACAACCTATCGCCATTCAAAAAAGAGGAAAACCATGAAACGTTTCACAATTGCTTTGCTTGCACCATTCATATGTTTGTCAACAGCAGTTTTTGCGCAAATAGCGCCTTTGCCAAATTTCGCGCATGATAGGTATTCCGAATTTAAGGCTGATGCCGCGGTAAAATACGGCACACTGCCCAATGGAGTGCGCTATGCAATCCAAAAATGGCCAACGCCAAAGAATGAAGTCGCTATCCGAATGCGTATTGGCGCTGGGTCACTCAATGAAAGTGAAGATCAACGTGGATTAATGCACTTTCTTGAACATATGGCGTTCAATGGATCCACCAATATTCCTGAGAATGAATTTGATCGTATTCTCGAACGCGAGGGCTTGGCATTTGGCGCGGACACCAATGCTTATACGAGTTTCGATGAAGTGGTTTATCAGTTGGATATGCCAAAGTCTGAAAAGCTAGATTTGGGCCTTATGCTTATGCGTGAAACCGCAAGCAATTTGACGCTTTCCCCTGAAGCCATAGACCGCGAACGCGGAGTTATAGCTGCCGAGGAACGCGCGCGAGAGAACCCAGGTTATCGGGTATTTCGTAGTTATTTGAGTGAAGTATATTCTGGCCTTTTGATGACGCAACGCCTGCCAATAGGTTCGATGGAGATTGTCCGCAATGCGGGGCGCGATAGATTCTTAGATATTTATCACAAAACCTATACACCAAGCCGAACTTTTATAGCCGTGGTTGGCGATATTGATGTTGAGGATGCAGAGCGCTTGATAACGCAAAGGTTTGGGGACTGGGTGTCGACAGATGCACCAGCCCGCGACCCCAACTTGGGTACTGTGACGGCGGGGGCTGGCGAAATCCACCTTCAAAACGAGCCACAATTACCGACACAAATAACTTTTTCGGTGCCTAGACCTTTTGTAAATTACCCTGACACTTCGGCGACAAGGCGCAAATTCTTACTGCGCAACCTTGCTAACTCCATAGTCAATGAACGGTTGGAGCGCATTGCAAGGCGTGAGGGTTCACCGATGACTGGGGCAAGTATCGGTGATAGCACAATGGCAAAATCCGCTTCTGCCGCAACATTGGAAGTTAGCGCGAAAACCGTAGACACTTGGCGACAATCACTGGAAATTGCCGATATTGAACTAAGGCGGGCTCTTGCCTTTGGCTTCACAAATGAAGAATTCGCGGTGGCGCTTGCGAAGACCCGTGAAAATTACGCGCGGGCCGCTGCTCAAAAAAATGCCCGAAGGTCGGCTTCTATTGTCAATGGCTTGGTAGAAGCGTTTGATAGCGATAGTGTTTTCACTTCAGATGAAGATGATGTTTCGTGGTTAACCCGAGTAACCCCAAGCCTTAACCCGCAAGATGCATTGAAAGAATTGCGCGAAATTTGGGGCACTGATTTGCCACACTTGTTCGTTACTTCAAGCGCACCAATTGCCGGTGGAGAGCAAACAATTCGCGCCGCATGGTCCCAAATCCGGCTTAGACAACCAGAAGCGCCTGTGCGCGAAGCGACCAAGAGCTGGGATTACAATAACTTTGGCAACCATGCGACAAGTTATTCGCGCCAAAATGTTAGCGACATAGGCGTTAGCTATATTCGCTTTTCCAACGGCGTTCGTCTTGTAGTTAGACCTTCCGATTACGAAGATGGTAGAATTCGTGTGGCTGTGCGTTTTGGCGAGGGCAAATTGGCAATTCCAGCAAGCAACGTAGGTTTGGAGCATGCAATTGGCGCGTCTTTTATTGCTGGCGGGCTCGGTCGCTTTGATGTTGACGCATTAACCCAAACTTTGGCCGGACACAGTGTCGGAACTGGGTTTGGCGTTGGCGAAGACGCTTTCGAAATGAATGCTGCCACGACACCGCAAGATTTGCAATTGCAACTGCAAGTCTTCGCGGCCTATCTAACTGACCCTGCCTGGCGGCCTGATGGTTTTGCGAGGTTTATGGCAGTTAAAGATACTATTTACCGCCAAATCAAAAGCACCACTGGCGCCGTCTGGGCGACGCAAGGTGACGCAATTTTGAAATCTGGTGACCAAAGATTTGCATTCCCTACCGAAGCGCAGTTCGACGCATTGAATCTTGATGATGCCCGAAAAATAGTGGATGATGCAAGAAATAACGGCGCGATAGAAATAATAATTGTTGGTGATGTTACAGTTGATAATGCTATTTCAGTAGTAGGAAAAACGTTCGCCGCATTACCAGCAAGACCCAATGCTCCCAATGCGAGAGAAGCCGAGCGCGATGTTCGCTTTCCCCGAGGCCGCGCAACGACCATACTCAGACACGAAGGACGACAAGATCAAGCGCTTGGGTTAGTTTTTTGGCCAATGCGAGACTATGGTGATGGCAAAGAAGCACGTGCACTTCGTATTTTGGAGTCTATTTTGCAAATCCGCTTAACTGAAGTAGTAAGAGAGCAAGAAGGCGGGTCTTATAGTCCAAGCACGAGTTGGTCACCGTCTACTGTATATCCTAATTATGGCCTTATTGGCGCAACGGTTGAAGTAAAACCAGAAGAAGTAACAAGGTTTACAGCAAAGATCGAAGAAATTGCGAAGGAACTTGCGGACGGAAAAATCGACGAGGATTTATTCTTGCGTGCAAGAACGCCTTTGATTGCCGATTTCGAAGAAACCACACACAATAACCCTTGGTGGGCAAATTGGCTTGAAACTTCTTCGTTTAATAGAAACCGGCTTACAATAATTCGTGACGGCAAACGCCAATACGAACAAGTAACACTTGATGAAGTCAAATTATTGGCAAGGCAATATTTGGATCCGTCAAAAGCCCAAATCATATCAGTTTTGCCAGGCGAAAACGCAACAGCAGTTGAAACTGCGCCAAGAAATTGAGTTGTTTGTGCTTCTTTAGACTCTCATTAATTCACTTAAGCTTAGTTTGGGTTGGCAAAAGTTCAAGGCAGTCTCATTAAGACAACCGACTTAGGTCAACTCTAGAGCACCATTTCGATAGAATCGAAATGGTGCTCTAGATTCCTCTTTTTGCCGCATTTCTTATCCAAAAACCGCTTCACACTTTTTGGGAAACGCTCCAAACTGAACACTACTAATCAATTGTTTTGTTTCTACAGAATTTGGCACAGCTAGCCAAAGTTGCGCTGTTTGACGGCAATGGATTAAACTGGCCAACTGTCAAAAGCCTTTGAACTTAGCTAAAGTGGCGTTGCAATAAGGAAAGTTTGTCGGTAAACGCTGTCGCCTATATTTATCTTACATTAGCTGGTGGTTATGAATTTGCGACAAGGGCGATTTCAGTTTCAAACTATCTAAAGTTAGTGTTTCGACTGGAGTTACTATTATGAGCGAATCGCAAAATTCAAATGGCGCAAATGGCGCGGCTGTCACCGGCAATGTCTTGTTATATAAAAACCCTCAGCCACTGTCGCTAGAAGCTCACGGCAAATTGGGGCTAAAAAACATCCCTATGCCTTTTGGCTTTGTAGCTAAAACTCACGTTGTGCCAGTAACTATCCAAGAATTTGGTATTGCTGCGTCAACTATGCCGATTATTTTTGCGCCGGACAGAAAGACGCCTCTTGCTGTTATGGCCGCACGCGGCAATGAGAACTTGTTCGTTGATTCGACTGGCAATTGGGAGCTGGACGCCTATGTGCCGGCATTTGTGCGGCGCTATCCATTTATCTTCGCAGCTGATGAAGGCAATGAAAATTTTGTTGTTTGCTTAGATGAAGGCGCAGAAATGATAGGTGAGAACCCTGACTTGCCATTGTTTGTTAATGACCAACCAACTGATTATACCAACGGCGCAATGGATTTCTTGCAAGACTTCGAACGTCAACGTCGCTCAACTGAAGAATGGGCTGAACTTGTGAATTCTATGGACTTGTTGGAAGACAAAAGCGTCACTTTCACGCCAAATGATGAAAATGGGAAACCGATGGATCCAATCAAAGTTGCCGACTATGTTGCTATTTCGGAAGAAAAACTGATGGCTTTGCCAGATGACAAGTTTCTTGAACTTAAGAACAAAGGTGCTTTGGCCGCCATTTATTCGCACCTAGTTTCATTGTTGCATTGGCAGAAAATGGTTCAACGTACTTTGCGCGCTGGGGAACAAACCCAAGCTGCCAATGCGTAAGACATAAATCAATTTGAAATTAAACGGCTCGCAACTGGGCCGTTTTTTTTCGTTGATTGTTACCAGCACTTTCAAAAACTAAAGCGAGTTCATTCTTGGTTTTGTTCTCCTAAAACCCAACACTAATTTAGAAAAAATTGTGGAAAATCATTTTTGATTCTGCGCGCCAAATTGCGCTTTTCGTCGAGAGCCTGATAGCCGCTTTTACTGCCATCGACAGGCAAACTTGCCGCGATTTCGAGAAGCAACATTGCTTCTGATATCCGATACTCCCTTACAAAACTGTCTGAGAAGTCTGTCCAATAGGCGGGGTTATAGGGATAAGCAGCTATTGATTTCATTTGCTGATCTTTCGGAACGATATTGATACCTTTAGATATTGCGTGTGCGATGATGTCTCTATCGCCTTCTGCCAGTATCAGACTAACCGAAGCACCTAATACTGGATGTGGAAAATCTGAATCAACAATTGTTTGTGCCAGAACATCAATCGCACGCATTTTGTCGCTCTTTGATCTCGCAGAAACCAATATCAGGAGTGCTTCTAAAGACACATCTTGCGTTCTCAACCTCGACAATTCTAGCGTCAAACTACAACTGGTGGACGGCTTTCTAGCGAGACATTGAGCCATTCTGTTGGGAAACATCGCGTAACCAACAAAAACATTTAACGCTGCCTTGGCACGGCCTCGAATCCTAATTTCTTCATCAAGAAAATGGTTCCATTGTTCCCAGGTTTTTGCTTTGGCTTCAACATCACCAGTAATAGCCGACTTTGCCAGTTGGGAGAAATTTGACTTTGTAAAGCCATCCAAGAAGACTGAAGTGGCGTTTGAAAAATGCGAGTTTAGTGGAAACGGTTCCGATATTTCTTGAATTGACTTCAGTCTATAGACTGCCTTGATGAAACCAGCCTCGCCGCGTTTGAGCATGGTTTCAATACGAGTTGGATATTTGTTTGATGCACGGATTTCGGACATTAATTGTGGGTGAATATTCGAGCTTCGCACAAGGGCAGGCCAAAAACTTGTAGTTTCGACAATATTACCCGTTACGGAAAATGACCCCATTTCATTGCCAGCGCAAATAAACTTGGTGTTTTGTCCATTTCTTTCAAAACTAGTAGATCTAGTTTCAGACCTGCCAGAAATGGTGAGCCTCAACTCCATTTCGTCGTTGCAAACCCCATCATAATTCATTGCAGGGGCAGCCGCATTCAAGAGATTTTGTAAGTAGCTTCGGTTTTGGCGTTCAAGTACTAAGAACATTGGAACAGCGACGATATTTGTTGAAACAAATGTCTTTGCGCTCAAGTCAATCTTAAATTCGCGATTCAGGCGAAAATCCCAAAGTTGAGTAACTCCCTGGGTTGTCGAAGTGGCCCAATCATCCGCTAATTGAAACACAATTTCGCTCACCTCAGCACCGCGTTCAGTCGTAGTTTCAATTTCGTAAGTTACTTTAGTTTTCGCCGAACTAGTCCCAATCCGGGATGTCATTATTGCTTCACTTGTCATAAATGGGTTTGAGAATATGTCTTGCGCGTACGCTCTGTGCGGCAAACCTGCCATGAGCGAAGAAATCATTAATAAAAAAACTATCAACGCATTTTTGTTCATTTCATTCCCTAGGGCGTTTTGCCATTAAAGTGCGGGTCAAAACACCCATTACCAACAATCCATCTTGGTCTATAATTTCATGGTTTGCGGTCAATATGCCATCTTGTCCCCGGTCTTCAACCGTCAAGAAATTGAGCATAACGCTTAGCCTGTCACCGGCGTAGCATGCTTTGTAAAAGCGCAAATTGTCTTGAGTCATGCGCTTTACAATTGGCCAAGTGCGAGTTTCGTCAAACAGCATTTTGCGCCAAATAGCATAAATATGGCTTTCAGCGGCACGGGGTCCACGATGCTCCAACCCGACTTCTAGAGGTTTTGACGGTAAGTTTGGCGCGAATTTTTCGTGAAACATCGAAACGTCTTCGGCGGTAATTTCGCCTATGCCGAATTCGTATGAACGGCCAATGATAATATCATCAAACCACCAATTTGGCTGTTTAGGAAGCATAGTCACAAATTCATTCTACGCAGCAATTGTGAATTTGTCAAAACGCTGCCTAAATCTTAAAAATTGCATCGGTTTTCACTAATTGTTGCCCAATTCATGGCCAATGCTGTAATATGAAACTTATGCGCCATTTGATTAAAACCATTTTTTCTTGCTTTTTTCTGTTGCTCGCAATTTGCCCGCAAATTGCCTTTGCGCAAATGTCGTCAAATAATGTCGAGGCAGGTTTAATTTCGGAACTTGATGCTGCAAAGCCTGGGGATGTATTTCATATTGCCTTAGTGCAACAAATCGCACCCGATTGGCACACCTATTGGCGAAATCCAGGCGATGTTGGTGACGCCACAAGGATTGAATGGTCGATACCAACTGGAATTACTGCGGGCCCAATTAAATGGCCGACACCAAACAAAATCCCTTATGGCGACTTTGTAAACTATGGCTATAGCGGGCGAGTAATTTTGCCAATTGAAATTAAAATACCACAGAACCAAGCGGCAGGCCAAATAGAACTAAAGGCAAAAGTAAGTTGGCTTGAGTGCAAAGATATTTGCATACCTGGCAGCAGTGAATTGAGCATTATAATAGAAGTTGGTGGCAACACTATACAAAGTGCAAACGCAAGTGAAGTTCGCGCAGCCATTGCTTCCTTGCCAACTCCTTTTATTGGTAGTGCGCGAATTGCATACTACCCGGACGTTTTGCGTTTCGGCCTTGCCGGTGATGGCGCCAAAAGTGCTGAATCTGCCTATTTCTTTCCTTATGAAATTGCTTCGGGCGCACTAATAAACCATGCCGCGCAGCAAGTTCTCGAAATCGGCGAACATGGTCTAAGCCTTGAGTTGAAAAAGTCCTCTTCCATTCCAGAATTATTGCCCGATAAAATTGGCGGAGTAATTGTTATTGAAAAAAACGGCACGCAAAAATCCTTTGAGATTTCAGCACCATTTGCTGAAATAATGGCGGGAGTATCTGGTCAGAAGCCGGCGGTGCACGCAAACTGGAAAACACTAATTAGCGCGGCTTTTGCGGCGTTTTTGGGTGGGCTAATTCTAAACTTGATGCCCTGTGTTTTCCCTATTTTGGCAATGAAATTATTTGGATTAACAAAAATCGCTCATGCTGACAGGCAAATCGCCCGTGGCTATGGCACGTTTTATGGCCTAGGCGTAGTCGCAACATTTGTTGCCCTTGGGTCGATAATTTACGCCATAAAGTCGTTGGGGCAAACAATTGGCTGGGGCTTTCAATTGCAGAACCCTAGTTTCTTGTTTGTTATGGTTCTTGTTATTTCCGCACTTGGCTTCAATTTGCTAGGTCTTTTTGAATTTAGTGGATTGCAAAACCTCGGAGCCGCCAAAGCCAGTAACAATGGTAATTCTGGCGCTTTTTATTCAGGCGCGTTAGCGGTTGTTGTGGCTTCGCCTTGCACTGCGCCCTTTATGGGCAGCGCTCTTGGCTATGCGGCAACTCAAAGCCCAACTATTGGAATGTTGGTTTTTGTTTTCTTAGGGCTTGGTTTTGCATTTCCATTTGCTTTGTTATGTTTTGTGCCAAATTTGTTAAAATTTTTGCCAAAGCCCGGCGCTTGGATGGAACGGATTAAACAAATATTGTCCATTCCAATGTTTTTGACCGCAATTTGGCTAATTTATGTATTGGAAAAAGTAAGTGGCACTTTGGGGGTGTATCTTGCAATAGCTGCAATTGGTTTGCTCTTATTGTGGATACAGCTAAAGCAAACAGCCGCTAAATCAGTTGCCGCCACGGGGTTTATTTTGGTATCGGCATTCACCTTATATGGCTTCAACTTCGCTTTTCGTACGATCAACATAAGTGAAAGCCAAAATTCATGGTCGGACGCGGCAGTTAACAATGCGTTGGCCCAAGGAAAGACAGTTTTCGTCAATTTCACGGCCGATTGGTGCATAACTTGTAAGGCAAACGAGAAGTTTGTTCTTGAAAACCAAAGGGTTGCGCGCGCAATGTCTTCGGACAACGTTGTTTATTTGGTTGCGGATTGGACAAACCGAAATGACGAAATTGCACGTGCGCTTTCGTCGCATGGACGTTTAGGAGTTCCGCTGTATCTTATCTACAAGCCAAATACGGTAAATCCAGTTGTTTTGCCGCAAATATTAACGCCGGACACAGTGATTGATGGAATTGGCTAGATTGCAATTGGCAATTGTAGAAGTGTGGAACTATGAGACGATTGAAACTTGCACAGGCGATTGCAATTTTTTTCGCGGCCCTTTTAACTGCAGCGGCGCTGATTTCGTCTAATTACTCGTCTATTGCTTCACCATTGGACTTGCGTGGAAGTTTGCAAATACCAAATATTCAAAACCAGTAGAGCCAATTCAACTTCGACACGATCTTCATATTGCTCTAGATTCCTTTGTTTGCCGCGTTCCTTTTCCCAAAAAATCGGTTACCACTTCTTGTGTAACGCTCTAGTGCGCGATTGATTCGCTAATCTTAAATTCTATTCGCCTATTCTTGGCATCCGCAGCAGCAGTTTCGTGGCGATCAATTAGCATGGTCTCTCCATAGCCGCGCACTGTCAATTGGCTTGCCGGAACGCCTTTGCCAACCAGAAAATCCGCAACTGCTTGCGCGCGACGTTCGGAAAGGTGTTGATTTGCAAAATCGTCGCCATTCGCATCTGTGTGACCGCCAACTTCGACACGATAATCAACGCACCTAATTGCAATTGCCGAAAGTGCATTTAACAAAGGCTTTGAATCGCTCGCAATTAGTGCACTGGCAGAGTCAAAATTCACAACATGACCAGCAAGCAATATATTATAGGCGATTTGACAATCACCTGCCTGCGGATTGAGCGGTAAAGCGCTAATTGCATCTCTTACATCATCGATTTTATCACCAACAACAGTAATGTTGTTTTCGAATGCCTTCACAGCGTTTTTTTGACTTGCAAGTTCAGCACTTTTAGCCAAAACCACGGCTCTCCTTGCAAGGTCAAATGCCCTGGCCCGAGTTTGGGAATCGGGTACATCCCCGCTAATTTTCACAATTCCTTCTTCAAAATCAGCCTTTAGGAAATCAAATTTGGCTTGGTTCAATTTAGATTGTGCAACAGACGCCCAATCGATATTCATGTCCTTGGTTTTGACTTCTGATTGGATAGAACTCATAGCAATAATTAGCCCGGTTACCGCAACTCCGACTACACTTACTAATCCCACTATGCCGATAGCAACTGATTTGGTCTTTGCTTTCTTACTATTGCTCATAATTTAATGCCGAATCATTCTGGTTTTTCCGTAATTTACGCAATTAGCAATTGTTTGATAGAGCGTCACACCCTATAAGGCAGGCGGATGAAAGTTTAGAGACGATTTCATTCAATTACAAGCTTCAATAAGTTCGAAACCAACCATTATGCAAGACGAAAAAGACAAAAATTCGCTCATCCCAATAGCCCGCGCACCGCGCGGCTTCAACGATGTTCGCGCAGATCGTCTTGCTAAATCTAGGACTATCATTAACTCGGTTATGAAAACTTATGAATCTTGGGGTTTTGAACCTTTGGAAACCGGGGCAATGGAATATTCAGATTGTCTTGGAAAGTTCTTACCAGATGACGATAGACCAAATTCTGGTGTTTTTTCATTGCAAGATGATGATGATCAGTGGTTATCGCTTCGTTACGATCTCACAGCGCCATTAGCACGTTTTGTTGCCCAGAATTTTGACACTCTTCCTAAGCCTTTTCGTCGCAGCGCAGCAGGCCAAGTTTGGCGCAACGAGAAGCCTGGCCCAGGACGCTATCGCGAGTTTTGGCAATGCGACGCTGATACCGTTGGTTCTGCCCGCCCAGAAGCAGATGCCGAAATAATCGCCATGGGTGGTGCCGCACTCGAAGCTGCTGGAATTGAGCGTGCCGACTACTGTATGAAAATTTCTAACCGCAAGTTGCTTGACGGGCTTTTGCAAGAAGTTGGCGTAAGTTACGAAAATACCGATTCTCGCTTGGTAATTATGCGCGCTATTGATAAGTTAGACCGATTGGGGGAAGCAGGCGTTTCAGACTTGCTTGGTTCAGGCCGCAAAGATCAGTCTGGCGACTTTACTAAAGGTGCTGGATTGGCCGGCGCCCAAATAGATACAATATTGGCTTTCACTCGAACCCGAAAAGATACAAGGGCGGCCACTCTTGATGAACTTTATCAGGTACTCGCAAATAATGCATTAGGTGTTGAAGCAATTGAAGAGTTGTCAAAAATTGACGCGACATTAAGCGCGTTAGGGGTTGGAGCAAACAATGCCGAGTTTGACCCTGCTATTGTTCGCGGACTTGAATATTATACTGGCACGGTATTCGAAACAGAATTTTTGCAACCAACCAAAGATGAATTGGGGCGGGAAGTAAGATTCGGCTCAATTGGTTCGGGTGGCCGCTATGATGATTTGGTCATGCGATTTAAGGGTGAGCGTGTGCCGGCTACAGGCTATTCAATCGGCGTCTCACGCTTAATGGCTGCACTCGATTTTGCAGGCCGCAGAAATAATTCATATGATGGGCCGGTAATTATTCTTTGCCTCGATAATGACTGTATCGCCAATTATTTCCAAATGGCGCAGGAATTGCGCAACGGAGGAATTGCCGCCGAAGTATATTTAGGTGCGTCAGGGATGAAAGCACAAATGAAATATGCGGATAGGCGCCAAGCACCTCTTGTAATTATTGAAGGAACAAATGAGCGGGAAAAAGGAACGGTTACCATTAAGGATTTAAAGCTTGGGGCGCAGATGTCGCAATCAATAGAAGATAATTCCGAATGGCGTGCCGCAAGGCCAGCTCAAAATGAGGTTGCCCGTGCTGCTTTATTGCAAGAAGTCAAAGCTATTCTGGCCCGAGAATAAATGTCCAAGAATTTTCAAGACAAGATAAAAGATATTCTCGCGGTTTCTGGTGGTGAATGGGTGGAATTGCCGTCGCTTTTGCCTGCCGCAGTTGTTTTGGAAATGGCGGGTGAAAGCCTAAGATCGAGGCTTTATTTTGCAACTTCCCCCGACGGAGATGAACTGTGTTTAAGAGCTGATTTAACAATTGCAGCGGCAATGAAATACTTGAACGAAACAGAAAAAGCAGCTGTTACCTACCTTTGTCAAGGAACTGTGTTTCGCGCCAGTCCAGCATTAGAGAATCGGCCAGTTGAGTTCAATCAAATTGGGATAGAACGATTTGGCCCACAAAACGAAATTACTGTCGATGTCGAAGTGTTTTTGGCCGCACTAAGGGCCGCCCAACTCGGGTCTAATGATAAATTAGGAATTGAACTAAGCGACGGTGACTTGATAAGAACCTTGTTATCAGGTGCACACATAGCTCACCCTTGGAATCAATTTCTGATTGACGCAGCCAAGAACCCGCTCGCTCTGCGCCGAGCTTTGGCTATCGCCTCCAACCCAAAAAAGCTCAAAACCACAGACCTTGGCTTGAAATTACTTAATTTAACCGATGATGATGCGGCAAGCGAAGTTCAAGACTTTCTCCAAAGAGGCAATCTGCAACCCGGTTTGGCGCGTGGCCCGGTTGAAATTGCAAAAAGGCTGAGAGCGAGTACCGAACGGGCAATTGCAAAGCCGTTAGAAAGCAATATTAAGGTCGCAATTGAAGATCTCTTGGCAATTAAAACAACACCGTCTCAAGCAATTATGGAGGTTCAGCACGTTGCTAAGCGTCTCAAAGAAGACGTGTCTGAATGGTCAAAAAGCTGGTCGCATAGAATCAAACTTATGCAACAAGCTGCGCCAGAAGCAATGGAGCGGACAAAGTTTATCGCAGGAAAATCCGGCAGATTTGAATATTATTCCGGATTCAACTTCGACATTTTCTATGAAGACAAGCGTGAGGCCCCAATATCTTCTGGCGGACGCTATGATGGGCTAATTACTGCTTTGACAAATGGAAAAAGACACGCGCAAGCCATGGGTGTTGTAATTCGTCCTGAACGCATAGCAAATTAATGAGTTTATGACCTAATGCCCAAAAACACCAACAAACTAATATTTGGCATTCCTTCTAAAGGCCGCTTAAAGGAACAATGTGAAGAGTGGCTTGCATCATGCGGCGTAGAATTACAACAAATTGGCGGCAACCGCAGTTATAAGGCAAGGTTCAGACATTTTCCCAATATCGAAGTTCGATTGCTTTCAGCATCAGAAATCGCAAAATCTCTTTTGTTAGGTGAAATCCACATCGGAATCACCGGTGAAGATATTGTTCGTGAAGAATCTGCCAGAGCCGATGATTTGATAGAATTCATTGCAAAATTAGGATTTGGAAATGCCGATATTGTAGTCGCCGTTCCAAACGGTTGGATAGATGTGACTAGCATGGCTGATTTAGCCGAAGTGGCAAGTGAATTTCGAAAGTCAAAGTCACAACGTCTTAGAGTTGCTACAAAGTTCAATCGCGTAACCATTGAGTTTTTTCAAAAGCATGGGGTTGTCGATTATCGCCTTGTTAAGAGTCTTGGCGCGACTGAGGGCGCGCCAGCAAACGGAGTTGCCGAAATAATCGTCGACATAACCACTTCCGGCTCGACATTAGTTGCAAATAATTTGAAAATACTCGATGATGGACTTATTTTAGCATCGCAAGCCAATCTCATGCTGTCCAAAACCGCTTACTGGCCAGCGCAACTCAAGGAAGAATATATCACATTTGCCGCACATTGTGGGCTAAAAAGTCTAAATTCATCGGGCAATTGAAGCTAAATAGGCTTGGCAAATAGTTTAATTAAGGTTTATCATGCGTCATGACCAATGAAACCAAACAAACAAGCACAAACCCAATAACAGAGCCGACCAAACCAATTGTAAAACCTGCTGCGATTGTCAAACGCGGCGGCATTGGGTTCTTTACCGCAACCCTAATGTCAGTATTGGCGGGGTTAGGTGGCGCCTATTTGGCATTATTTGCGGCGGCAAACCCTCAAATATTGACTAGGTTTGGAATTGCTAAATTTGTACCTTTGCCTGCACAGAATACTGCGGAAATCGGCCTTCTAAGGTCGGAAATTACACAGATTAGAAATCGCCTCGCCCAAATGCCTGTAAATCCCGCCGCACAATCGGCACACACAACAACCAGTCCAACTATTCCAACAATGCCAAGCGTACCGCAAACCGGTGGCTTTGATTTGTCTCCCCTAAGGGGTGAAATTGCTGGATTGTCAGGCCGATTAACAGCAATTGAAACAAGGTTGGCGGCGCTAGATCCTACTGGCACCGGCGGCGCAATTATTGCGTCACTGCAAGCTGAAATCGCGACATTGAAGGTCACGACTGCTGATTTGCAGACTAAGATATCCCAAACTCCTTCACCGGCTATCACATTCGCAGTGATTAGCCTTGCGGAAGCTGCAAATCGAAATGGCGCATTTGTGCCAGAATTTGCGTCAGTCAGGGCTGCATTGCCCTTCCTGCCAGAAGTGGCGGCCTTGGAGCCTTATTCGCGTAGTGGCGCCCCTACCCGCGCCCTAATTGCTGAGCGCTTTAACCAATTAGCGGCCATCTTCACCAGCCGCGCGGCCCAAGCAAAAAAAGAAGGCGGGTTTTTGGGTTGGTTCAAAGGGCTTTTTTCCGGGCTAATTAAAGTTGAGAACAAGGATGATTTGAATGGTCCAAACGCAGTTTTGGCGCGGGCGAAGATAAAGATGGATAATGGTGATTTGCAAGGCGCAATTGATGATGTGCGTTCGATTGCATCGCCCCCCAATGAAGTTGTTACCTGGATAAATGACGCACAACGGCGTTTGGATTTGGAGGTCAAAATTGCCGCGCTACGGGGCGCAATTGAGCGTGGCATGACAGTGCAGCCGGCAAATCAGAATTTAAATATTCAGCAGCAAGTCCCCACAGCAACAAACCCACAAATTGAAGTTCCGGCGGCAAAAGTTGGAGACGCGAAATGAAGTTCCTGCGGCTGTTTTTCCTGATTCTTGTGGTGTTATTGATAGTTGGCGGGTTTGGCTATTTAGCAACATTGGATGGTGAGATTAGTTTTAAAAGCTCTTCAACCAATATTAGCACTAATCCAGCAGTTGCAGCAGGTGCTTTGTTGTTCGTTACGCTCGTGATGGCGATGCTTTGGGGCTTATTGGGTTGGCTTTGGGCTTTGCCATCTAAATTGAAACAATCCCAAGCTGAAACTGGTCGTAAAAAGGCGTTGGAAGCATACGGGCTTTCTGTGGCTGCGCACGATAGTGGCGATTTTTCTGAATCAAGGCGTTGGGCCCAAAAAGCGTTAAGTGCGTTGCCATCACAGCCGGCTATAAAATTCTTGGCAGCAAGAGCCGCTTTGGCCGCTGACGATATTATGGCGGCAGAGAAACAATATTCCGAACTGGTAGAAACAACAAATTATCAAGTTGTCGCAAGGAAAGGCCTAGCCGATATTGCGAGGCTGAAAGGTAATTTTGCGGCAGTTATTTCGCATGCAGATGCAGCATTACAGATAACAAAGACGTCCACATGGCCGACAGAAGTCATTTTCAAGGAGCGCATCAATAGCGGCGACTGGGAGGGCGCATTGGTTGCGGTCGACGAAGCTGACAAACGTGGGTTCGTTAGTAAAAAAACCGCCGCTAGAAGGCGATCTGTCGTTTTGACTGCCGCCGCACACAGAGCCGAAAAGAACAACAACCTTGAAAAGGCGCTTGAATATTCGGCGCGCGCAGTTAAGCAAGCACCGAATTTCGCACCTGCCGTTGTAATGGCTGCACGCTTAAACGCCAAGGCGTCTAAAGAGTGGGCAGCAGCAAGTACCATTGAAAACGCTTGGGCGACCGATCCGCACCCTGCGCTAGCGCTTGCTTACAAGGACCTTAAAACTGGTCAAAGCAAAGCGGCTATTTCCAAGTGGACACAAGGATTAGTGAAACTAAACCCCGAACACCGAGAAAGCAAAATATTGGTTGTTGAGGATCATATCGCCAATAATAATGCTATTGGCGCAATTGCCGTTGTGGAGCATCTGATTCAAGTTCGCCCAACTTCTCGCCTGTTAGCATTGCGGGCTGGTGCCGCATTGATACAAGCCGACAAAAAGGGTTTTGACGATTGGATGCAAAAGGCAGCCGTTGCCCCAAGGGAGCCAGATTGGTCAGACCTTGACCCAGAGGGAAGTGCCTTCGCATACGAAGACGAAGATTGGGCGCGCATGGTTGAAGCATTTGGCGACAGCGGTAAACTAATCCACCCGCGCCTCGAAAGGCTGCAGTCCTCTCGCTTGATAATGGCCGATGCAAATTCAACTTCCGGTGCATCACTTATTACCGCGCCAAAACCTAATCAAGAAACTCTAAATCCACCTAGTGCTGATGACCCAGGTGTAGAATATTAGTTTAGACGTGGATATCGCGGTCTTTGGTTTCCGGGAAGAAAAATACAAAGACTAAAATGCAAAATGCGGTAACGATTAATGGATACCATAGACCTGAAAACATATCGCCAGTTGCCGTGACAGTTGCAAATGCTATTGTCGGCGCAAAACCACCAAAAATGCCGGTGCCAATATGATATGGAACACTAAGAGCCGTATAGCGAATCCTAGTTGGGAAAAGTTCTACTAATGCTGCCGCCAAAGGTCCATATAGCGCCGTGGCGGAGACAACAAAAGTCATCATAATTGCAAAGACAAGCCAATGGTTGATTGCGGCTGGGTCAGCCTTATCGGGATATCCAGCGGCCGTCAAAGCAGTTTTGGCTGCATCGCCAAACACCTTTTTCTTTGCCTTCTGGCCGTTTGCATCTAATTGACCAACATCGACGCTTTCAACAACTACGTTCCCAATTTTTATTTGCGCCTTGGTGCCAATGGGCGCAGCTTGGTTGGAATATGCAATGCCATTATTCGTCAAATAGCTTTTCGCAACATCGCATGAGCTTGAAAAAACGTCTCTACCATCTGGATTTTTTGACACCAAGCTAAACTGAAACGAGCAATCTTGTGGATCCGCAATTACAATAACTGGAGAAGCGGCACTGGCATGCGCAAGTTGTGGATTAACTGCGCCAACCATCATTTTGAATCCTGGCATAAACGAAACAAGTGCCACAAGCATGCCAAACAACATCACCGGCTTACGGCCAATTTTATCCGACAGCCAGCCAAAAAAGACATAGAGCAAGCCAGCAAGACTTGATACAATCAGCAGCCACTTATTTATTTGTTGCGGGTCAACACGCAGCTGCTTTTCCCAAAAAACCTGCATATAAAAATGTGTCGTATACCAGATAACGCCTTGTGCTATCATCAACCCAAAAAGCGCAAGTAAAACCAATTTCCGATTTTCTGGAGATCCAAAGACTTCACGCAATGGGGCTTTTGAATGCGCACCAGCTTCTTTCATGATTTTGTAAGAAGGGCTTTCTTCAAGTTGCATCCTAATCCAAATTGCGATTGCCAATAGGCCAAGAGATATCAAGAACGGCAAGCGCCAAGCCCATGCCTTAAAATCCTCTTCGCTAAAATATGACCGAGTAAGGAAAACCACCAAAAGCGCAAAAAAGAACCCAAAGGTCGCAGCAGTTTGAACAACGCCTGTGTTCAGTCCCCGCTTATCCCCGTTTGAATGTTCGGCAACATAAATAACTGCGCCACCATATTCGCCGCCCAAAGCAAATCCTTGAACAATGCGCAAGAAAATCAAGGCAATTGGTGCCCATATGCCGATTTTGGAATAATCCGGCAAAAGGCCGACTGCAAAAGTAGACAGCCCCATCAAAGTTATGGTTACCAAAAATGCGCCTTTGCGCCCTTTCATATCACCGATAGAACCAAAATAAAGTGCCCCTAAAGGCCGGAACGCCAATCCAATAGCAAAGGTCAAAAGGCCAAAAATATAAGCGGCAGCTGGAGGGACACCCACGTAAAAGTGCTCGGCCAAGATAGTGGTTAGAAGACCATAAATGAAAAAATCATACCATTCGAACATGGTTCCGAGCGAGGAAGCCGCCACGACAAGGCGCAGCTTTTTCGGCTCTATTTCATCGGGAGCAATTGAAATTGCGTTGCCATTTGTAATTTTCGCTTCCACTTTTTTTGTCATACAGGGCCCCAAATTTCTTTTCTTAAAGACTTTGGCTAAATCTATAGAATTTTGCAATAGCTTGGCATGTCGAACTGTTTACATTCTTGAAGCCAATCCCTAAATGGTGGCATGAGTTTTCCCAATTTTGTGATGAGCGGTAAGATGACAACAAAAACCAAACTTCCCATTGTTCCGCTTTTAATGATTGGCGCAATTACAGCGATTGATCAATTTACAAAATTCTGGATAGTACAGAAACTTAGTCTTGGTGAACTTGGCAAAATTGAGCTTTCGAGTATTTTCGACTTAACTATGGTTTGGAATAGGGGCGTGAGTTTTGGTGCTTTGCGGGCTGATTCTGAATTGTCGCGTTGGGCCTTGGTCGCATTATCAGCAATAATTTCATGCGTGTTTTTGTTTTGGCTGTTTCAAGCCACAAGAAGGCTAAATGTGTTTGCCTTGGTTTTTGTTATTGGCGGTGCGTTTGGTAACATGATAGACAGAATAAGGTTTGGTGCAGTGGCTGACTTTTTGGACTTTTCTGGAATGTATTTTCCGTGGGTCTTCAATATTGCTGATGCTAGTGTTGTTTTAGGCGCATCGCTTTTATTGCTGGACATTTTTTTACACGATGAAAAAGCTTCAAAAGAAAAATCAGATCCTGCCTCGATGGCGCAAGAATGAATTTGTCACTATTTCCTTACACAATAGTAATGTGGAATCACTTAGTGAATAGCTTGAACCAAAGCGAATTGATGTTTATACATGGCCTATGTGCTTGCAATAATTGCGGCGTTTGATTTAGGAATATTGCGAAATAATGACCCAAGAAATAAGCAAAAAAGCAATTATTGTTGTGGCACTTGCGGCACTTGTTGCATTAGGTGGCTGCGCAGGGTTTAGAAATGCCATTGGCGCAGAACGAACTACACCTGACGAGTTTCGGGTGGTTACCAAAGCGCCCCTAGTTATCCCGCCTGAATTTAACTTAAGACCACCGCGCCCAGGTGAGGCGCGTCCTCTGGAATTGAGACCAGACTTGCAAGCACGTAACGCACTGTTTGGTGTGCAAACCGGAGCTCAAGCGAGTGCAGGGGAAATAGCACTTATTAATCAGATGGGTGCGCAGAATGCTGACCCAAGAATTCGCGGGGTTCTCGATGAAGAAGCTCAAAACGTAACCCACAAACCATTAGGATTTGCAGATCGCATAATAAGCTTTGGGACGCCGGTTGGCGCTGCCCCTGCACCGGTTGATTCAGCCGCTGAAGCGGAACGGCAACGCTCAATAAACAATGCGACTGGTGGTGGCACCGCGACTATTCAGCAAAATAGGCCACGCGGATTTAAGCTACCTGGTCTTTAAGACTGCCCGTCATGGGTCATATCAATCTTTTATCACCTGAAGCGATTAACCAAATCGCGGCTGGCGAAGTTATTGAACGGCCGGCTTCTGTAGTAAAAGAACTAGTAGAAAATGCACTTGATGCCAAAGCGAAGAACATCAAAATTTGGGTAGAATCGGGTGGCATAGCCCGCATTTTGGTTGAAGACGATGGGATCGGAATTGATAGTCAGGAATTAGAGGTTGCGGTTCTTCGGCATGCAACTTCAAAACTTCGCCCTTCAGCGGATGGCACAATTGACCTAACCAATATTTCGACTTTGGGGTTTCGCGGTGAAGCACTACCGTCAATTGGTCGCGTGGCAAGGCTTAAAGTTTCGTCGAAAACTGCCGTTTCAGAAAATGCCTGGGAAATATCGGTTTGTGGTGGCGAAGTATCTAGGCCGAAGCCCTGCGCTTGGAAAAGTGCAAACTCGGGCACAAGAGTTGAAATTCAAGACTTGTTTTACGCAACACCAGCGCGACTAAAATTTCTGAAGTCACAGCGAAGCGAAGTTTTGGCAATCATCGATACGGTAAAACACTTAGCATTGGCACGGGCCGATGTTGGCTTCTTACTGAATGTGGATGGAAGAGATGCGTTAAACTTGAAACCCGATGAAAGCACAGAAAGCACTGCAAGGTTAAACCGAGTAAAAAGTATTTTTGGAAAAGAAGTTGCCCAGGATTGCTTAATTGTCGGGGCCGAAAGGGCGGGAATAACCTTGTCTGGGCTAGCATCCTTACCAACAACTTCGCGCGCTGATGCACGGCATCAACATCTGTTTGTCAATGGACGCCCGATCAAAGACCCAATGTTGAAAGGCGTCGCTAGGGCTGCTTATAACGATGTTTTAGCGCGTGACAGACATCCTATTATTGCTCTATTTCTCGAAATAGACCCACATTTGGTTGATGTTAATGTGCACCCAGCTAAACGCGAAGTCAGGTTTCGTGATGCTGGCTTAGTAAGGGGTTTAATAGTAAGCGCACTACGCCATGCAATTGCAAATACTGGCACCCAAAGTTCAACTACTTTAAGCGCGCAGACAATTGGCGCTCTTGGAAATAGTCTGCGGCAAAGCGCTTTAACTCCCCGTCATTACCAACAAGAATACTTTCGAAATCAATCCAGCTTCCTTTCACCTAACCAAAACATGGAATTTTATGAAGGGCAAGGTGATAGTGGTTTTTTCGCCGCACCAAGTGCTCCGATTTTAAGGCAGGACAACGCTAACCTAGTGCAAGATGACACTTCGCACTTTCCGCTAGGCGCCGCCAAAGCCCAATTGCATAATACCTATATTTTGGCACAAACCAATGACGGTATAGTAATTGTTGACCAGCATGCCGCCCACGAAAGGCTGGTTATGGAAAAAATTAAGTCTGCGATGCAAAACAGCCAAATTGCACGGCAGATAGCGCTAGTTCCAGAAATAGTCGAACTTGATGCAAATGATTGCGAACTATTATTGTCTAAAATGTCCGAGCTGGAGGATTTCGGTTTAGTAGTTGAAGGTTTCGGGCATGGCGCAATTCTTGTCCGCGAGACTCCAGCTATTTTAGGTAAGATAGATACCAAGCGCCTCCTGCAAGATTTGGCAGATGAAATAGCAAACCTAGAAAGTACGCAATTGTTGAAGGACAAGATTGACGCAGTGGTTTCATCAATGGCATGCCACGGCTCTGTTCGCGCTGGCCGCAAATTAAGTGGTGAAGAAATGAACGCTTTATTGCGCGAGATCGAGCAAACTCCACGCTCGGGACAATGCAATCATGGACGTCCGACTTTTATTGGACTTTCTCTAAGCGACATTGACAAGCTTTTTGGGCGAAAATGAACTTTTGATTGCTTTTTTTTAATTTGTTTGCGACTGTATTCTAAAGAGGTTTGAACAATGACCGAAAACAAAGAGCAAATTGTAGGCCAAGGGCAACAAGACCCCAACCCAAAACCAACACTTAACGCCAATTTGCAAAATTTGACAGGTGTTGATGACGTGACAAGTGTAAATCTTTGTTATGGTCTTTATCTATCGTCTTTTGTCTTTGTGTTCACTTCCATCGGCGGTCTAATACTGGCTTATGTTAAGCGTAGCGAAGCTGAAGAATGGCTTCAGAGCCATTATACATACCTTATTCGTACATTTTGGATTTCGTTCCTCTATTGCGTTATCGGAATAGTTACGAGCATTTTGGTTATCGGCATTTTAATATTGATTGCTACTGCAATTTTATGGATTGCCAGGGTAATAGTTGGCTGGAACTACGCTTACAACAAAAAGCCAATCCCTAATCCGACTACGTGGTTGGTTTAACTTTATAAATTGCAAAGGCATTTATGCCGTAATTAACCGTTTTTATACAATCAAACTCTTCTAATGTTTCTGGGTCGCTATCCTTATGATCTTCGCAAATGGTAATTGCGTCAGGCCCAAGCCAGTTGCCGGAGAGTAAAATCTGCATAGTTTTTTGATTGAGACCGCTTCCATACGGCGCATCAAGAAAAGCGAGATCAAATTTTTCTGTGTTATTTTGGCCAAGCTGCGCCGCATTTCGCAAAATAGTAATCGCGAAAGTTTCGTTGAATCTGCAACTTTCAATATTTCGCGCGATAATGCGGATAGCCTCTTTATCGTTATCAATAAATGCCGCAAAACTTGCTCCACGCGACAATGCTTCAAGCCCCATAGAACCCGAGCCCGCGAAGATATCCAACACTCTTGCCCCAACTATTCCACTGGACCAATTTGCATGTTCAAGAATGTTAAATACGCCTTGACGGGCCTTGTCCGAAGTTGGCCTTGTGTTGGTTCCAGAAGGGGTTTGTAAAGTCTTGCCGCGTAGACTACCAGAAATTATTCGCATGGCACTTTGTAAAGCAATTGTCTCAAAACTTAAAACAGCTTATGCAATTGAAATTATCTTTAATGTTTTTATATATTAGCAAATACTTATATTAAGGAGACTTTATGCCAAAGGTTACTATGTATTTCAAAAATGGCTGCCCATATTGTGTTCGGGCCAGCGCCTTACTTAGTGAAAAGGGCGTTAAAGTCGATAAAATTGAGGCTGAATCGAACCATGAAATCCGCGAGAGAATGCGTGAACTCTCTGGCCGCAATACTTTTCCGCAAATTTTCATTGATGACAAACATATTGGCGGCTGCGACGATTTGTTCGCATTAGATCAACGCGGGGCACTTGACCCGTTGCTTGAAGCTTAAAAATGCCAATGCTGTCGGCGGCTGTTTTGCAGCTTCGTGCAAGCAACGAGCCAGCAATGGCCTTTGAAGAGTTAGCAACGCATACAAGATCTGCCGCCGCATCTGGGGCAAAATTGATTTTGACCCCCGAGGGCTCGAACTTTCTTGAACGCGATTCATCTAAATTCGCTGAAGTTTGCCCAGCCGAAAATGACGCCAAGACTATTGGTCAATATCAAGCCCTAGCGAAGGAATTGGGCGTAATTTTAATTGTTGGCTCTGCGCTTTTTAAGCGCACAAATGGTAAAGCGGCTAACCGCTCGCTCGTAATTAATGAATCTGGCGAACTGATTTCACAATATGACAAAATACACTTGTTTGATGTGAATCTTGGCCCGGATATGGAGCTACAAGAAAGCAAAACCTACCTTGCCGGAAATGAAGCCATCATAGCCAAAACCAGTGTTGCTGATATTGGGCTAACAATTTGTTATGATTTGCGGTTTCCTCATTTATACCGCGCTTTGGCACAATGCGGTGCGCAAATCATCACCGTACCAGCCGCCTTCACTGTGCCAACCGGAAAAGCGCACTGGGAGGTCCTACTTAGGGCACGCGCTATAGAAACCGGCGCTTTTATACTCGCTTCTGCACAAGCAGGAACCCACGATGACGGCCGGCAAACCTATGGGCATTCGATGATTGTCTCACCTTGGGGGGAAATAATCGAAAAAATGGACGGGGAAGAAATTGGGTTTCGAATCGCTGAAATTGATTTGGGTAAGGTTGTTGAAGCGCGCCATAAAATCCCAGCGTGGTCGTTAAACATAGAGTTTGATGGGCCATGGTAAAATATAAACTTACCTGTTCAGAGAATCACTTTTTTGAAGCTTGGTTCCCAACGATAGACGCCTTTGATGAACAAAAATCACGTGGACTTGTGGCGTGCCCTGTTTGCCAGACAAAAAATGTTCGAAAGGCCATCATGGCACCTAACCTGAAAAAGGAATCTAAGGATTCTTTTCGTGTGCAGCCTGCAGCAAGCCCATCAGAAATGGCACCCGAACAAATTCGTGAGCTTATGAAGGGTTTACGAAAACACATCGCAGAAAATTATGATTATGTTGGCGACAAGTTTGCAGATGAGGCCCGCGCGATACATGAAAGTGGTGAAACTGAGCGCTTAATTTATGGCGAGACCACCCAATTAGAGGCAAGGGAATTAATTGAAGAAGGAATAAATATTGCGCCCTTGCCGCCATTGGCAAGCCCAAAGGGCGATAAGCGGCTTAATTAGTCGCAAAATACCAAAACATGTGGCCAACAAGCCAAACAACCGCGACAAAATTTATTGTAAAGACCATGCCACGCAAAGGAATATTCATAGTTAAAGTCTGCACATATGTGTGAATTAGCCGCCCAACAAGAAATACCCAGCCAGCCACTATGTCCAAAGTACCAATTGCATTGTTATTTATCAAAATGAACGTCGCAAGATACGCAAATATAGGTATTTCAAACTGGTTCGATAGATTTCGTGCGACTCTTTTAGAAGTATCGCTATCGCTATTGGCATTAACAAAATCAGTTATAGCGACTTCGTTGTTCATGACAGCTTTTTGCCGAAGAAAAGTCAGCCAGACATATAGGAATAATATCAAGGCAAAGTGGCATAGAAACGGTATCAATATGAGATCGATATTACTCATGAAATAATTCCTCGACGAATTGCGGTACAATCATTGTTGCTTTCCCTGCTCTTGTTTCATGAAATCTGCTGGCACCTAAACTTGGCTCAAGATTAAGTTCGACACATTTTGCGCCTGCCCGGCGTGCAATTTCAACAAAGCCGGCCGCAGGATATACATTGCCCGAAGTGCCAATTGAAATGAACAAGTCACAATTCGCAAGCGCGGTGCTTATTTCATCCATAAAGAAAGGCATTTCACCAAACCAAACAATATCTGGCCGCAATGTTCCAGTTGCACAAAATGGCGATTTGGTTTCGGGCAAAATGTCGCCATGCCAATCGATTGACACGCCCGTTTCTGTGCAGCGTGCTTTGAAAAGTTCGCCGTGCATATGAAGCGGCTTTGTCCCTGCTCGTTCGTGCAAATCATCAACATTTTGTGTGACAATCAGAACATTACCGCGGAGTTCGTTTTGCAATTTTGCCAAGGCAAAATGCGCGCTATTGGGTCCAACTTCTTTTAATTGTTGTCGTCTTGCATTGTAAAACTCATTAACCAAATTGGGGTTTCGCAAATAAGCTTCTGGCGTGGCCACATCCTCAATTTTGTGCCCTTCCCATAGGCCATCAAGCGCCCGAAAAGTCCTCAAGCCAGATTCGGCGGAAATACCGGCGCCAGTTAAAATCACGATGTTTTTCAATTTTTGCGCGCCACAATCATATAGTTCATTGAAACATCATCAGAAAGCGACCATTTATCCGTAAGCGGATTATATGAAACACCAATTGGTTCACCGGCAGTAATTGTTTTATCTTGATTTAATATATCAAGAATCTCTTCGGGCTTTACCAATTTCTCATAATTATGGGTGCCTTCTGGCAACCACCTCAATATGGTCTCAGCAGCAAATAAGGCCAAGGCTCGTGCTTTTAGTGTACGATTAATTGTCGCAATAAACATGATACCACCGGGAGACAGTAATTTAAGCGAATTTCGCAAAAACTCCTGCGGGTCATTTACATGTTCAATTACTTCCATGTTCAAAACAATATCAAATTGGCCTGAATATTTGCCCAATAAATCTTCAACCCTGGCAAATTGATAGTCAATCAAAACACCAGATTTAGCCATATGTGCTTTGGCAGTCTTAATGTTCGCTTCTGTGGCATCTATGGCTGTAACTGCTGCTCCTAGCCGTGCCATCGGCTCCGCCAATAGTCCACCTCCGCATCCAATATCTATTAAGTTCAACCCAGCGAAAGGTTGTTGTTCGTTGCTTTTTGCAAAGTGGCCAATTACATTTTCGCGAATGAATTTCAGCCGCGTTGGGTTAAACTTGTGCAAAGGCTTAAATTTGCCGTGCGGGTTCCACCATTCTTCAGCCATAGCTGCAAATTTAGCGATTTCACGTTCATCAATAGACGTCGCATCTTCATTTTTGATTTCTTTTTCCATATTCTTGTCTTGTCACATTTCCCCAATTGATTCCACCCTCTCGTACGTAACTATCCATTATCAGAGCAACAAGATCGGTAAGATCAATTGGCATTTTATTTCTAAAATTGAGCGTTGTAGCAGTTTCAACGCATGATAATTGCAATAAAATCGACATTTTGTGAAACTAATCATTGACGAAGGCCGATATTTGCTGCTTTTGCGCCAATTGTTAGGTTTGGAAAATACAGGAAAAATCATGCCTCGTATTGTGATGAAATTTGGTGGAACCTCGGTCGGTGATGTCGAACGCATTGCACGTGTTGCAAGGCTTGTGGCCCACGAACAGTCACTTGGAAATGACATCGCTGTAGTGGTTTCGGCTATGTCTGGCGAAACTAATCGATTGGTTGAAATGGCCAGCGCGGCTGGCAAGGGATTGCCTGAAAATCTGTTTAATGATGAATATGACGTCGTGGTTGCCTCAGGCGAGCAAGTTACCACAGGGCTTTTGGCATTGGCACTGCGCGCAATTGGGGTTAAGGCGCGCTCTTGGCAAGGTTGGCAAATCCCGATTTCAAGTTCTGACGCGCACTCGGTTGCCCGTATCGCAGCAATTAATAGCCCGCAATTATTGGCATCAATTGATGACGGCACAATTGCTATTATCCCTGGATTTCAAGGAATAACTGAAGACGAGCGCTTGACCACCTTAGGGCGCGGCGGTTCAGACACTTCGGCCGTCGCAGTCGCAGCAGCAATTGGTGCTGCGCGTTGTGATATATATACAGATGTCGATGGCGTTTATACCACCGACCCGCGAATAACCCAAAAAGCCCAGAGGCTTAATCAAATTTCGTATGAAGAAATGCTCGAGATGGCATCTTTGGGCGCCAAAGTTTTACAAACCCGCTCGGTTGAATTGGCAATGGCTAAGAGGATACCTGTGCGGGTGTTATCGTCGTTTGTCGAGCCGGGCGAAGCCAATTCCGGCACCATAGTTTGTGATGAGGAAGAAATCGTGGAAAAACAAATCGTCTCTGGCATTGCCTATAGCCGTGATGAAGCCAAAGTATCGTTGATTGGGGTTGAAGATCACCCTGGTGTTGCAGCGGTAATTTTTGGCAATCTCGCCGATGCCAATATCAATGTTGATATGATTGTGCAGGCACCTTCGCGGGTTGAAGGCGCAGTAAACATGACCTTTACTATCCCAGAGCGCGAGGCAGACCGCGCCAAGGATTTGATGAATTCACTGAAAGCGGAAATCGGCTTTCAAAACATCATTGTCAAAAAAGATGTGTCCAAAGTTTCGGTTATTGGTGTTGGAATGCGCTCCCACGTTGGGGTGGCAAAAATCATGTTTGAAGCCCTGTCGCAAAAAGGCATAAATATCGAAAATATTTCAACTTCTGAGATCAAAATCTCGGTCTTGATCGATGCAAGTTACACCGAGCTTGCAGTGCGCGCATTGCATACTGCATATGGTTTGGATGGGGAATAATTTAACTAGCTACTTTCGCATGAGCCCTCGTTTCAGAAACGCTCTCTAGAAAAAGCTTATCTCTGTGAGGTTTTCCAAACAGAGCGAATCGCCCCAAATACGGCAATCCTATCAAAATCGTTCCACTATTAGTTACGAAACGTTTTACTTTGATCGTACCCCAGCCACTTAAAGATGGCGCCAATTCTTTCGCATTCAACAACTCAGAAAAGAAAACACAAGCATCTGCACCAACGCAATAGATTTCATTTATTTGCGATACACTTAATGCCCAAGTCCACAATTGGCGAGAGAACTCAAATGCCAGTTCACGATTTTGTAATTCATTCCAAGAAGGGCTACGGAAAGGCACAAAATGCGAAGTCAAGACTTCATTAATGTCTTCACCAATTAATTCACACAGCCGATTTATTTGTATCTGAATCTTATCTTCGCCTGCACTTTTGCTCTTCCAAGATTCCATTGCGTATGCGTTGCCCAATTCCTGCGACCATTCAGGGAAGTCTCTTACATTCCCTCCGGGGTTGAGGGTAATTATTGCCGTTTTTGCATCACGCAACCTTGCTTCTGGGCAAGACAAAAACCGCCAACCCAAACTGTAACCCAATTTATTATGCGCTTCTTCAATTTTGGCCGCATTGAAACTCAATTCAGTCATTGCTCACTGTTCCTTATTTTCTGCATATTTCTTTGCTATTTCCGCCAATTTCGGCCTTCGATCCGTGGTTTAAGCCGCATTTCTATCCCCAAACTCACATGAAACTTCAATATTTCTATTAAGCCTTCCAAGTATCACCATCAATCTATCAATGGTAAATCTCCCCAAATTCGCATTACGGATTCTTGAAAAATCGGCGGCGGCTATACCAGTTATCTCATGGGCGGCACGAACTGTTAATTTTCGTTTCTCAAGCGTTTTAGTAATCTCCGCCGCCAATATTGCCCGTAATTGTTCAAGTTCAGGATTTGGTAATCCCAAATCTAGGAACACATTACCTGTGCCTCTGGTAATTTCAAAATCCTTTTGCGTCATTTCAAGGCCTCCTTTAGACGTTTGATGCGTTCTTTAATCAAGTCAATTTCATGTTTTGGTGTAGCAATTCCAGACTTGGATTTTTTCTGGAAACTGTGTATTACCCAAATATCGTCACCCATTTGAAGCAAATAAACTACCCGAAAAGCGTCGCCGCTATCCTTCATTGCCAATTCCCAAACACCTGAACCGAGGCCAGACAATGGCTTTGCAATATCAGGGCTTCCGCCTTGGGCGACGATTGTTAGAGCTCTCGCCGCGCGTTGCTGCGCACTAAGTGGAAAATCCAAAAAGTCCTTTTTTGCTGCTTTAATCCAAGAAATTTTTCGGAGGTTATTGCCAGTCATTGCATATGATGTCATATTTGACAACAAATGTCAATTGCTTATCTCAATTAAACCAACCCACGATATTATGCGCGCGGGCTATTCCAATTATCATTGTATAGGTGATTGCCGCTAAAACAAAGAAAATGATGCGCAAATTGCGCTGGTTCGATTGCCGCATCGCCACAAAGCCGCACGCGATATAGACTATTACTAGTCCGACTTTCATCGTCAGCCAGCCATTTGCAAACATTTCCCTTGGCAATATGGTCCACAACATCGCGGCGGCTGTCAAAAGTGCGGTATCAATTAGATACGACAATATCCGCACAGCAAACAAATGCGGCCATTTAGCACCCATTATTGACGAAAGCGCGCGCAGGCAAAACAACGCTCCAGAAAGGCTAATTGCGTAAATGTGAACCATACGGATTGGAAAATAAAATTCTAACAAGTTTTTTCCTTTATTGAAAATGGGGGCGTTCAAATCAATGAACGCCCCCAAATATCTCTAATGCCGATTGCTATTCAAGCTTTTCTTTTTGTGGTGCAACCCATTGCCGTGCGACAAAAATTGCCAAGATTATTGAGCCCGCAGCGAAAATCAAATCGCCCGGCATGCGCATCCAGACCAACAGGTCAAAGATTGGCTTACCCATGAATTCGGCGCTTCTTGCATACCAATAACCATTTTCCAATGCGGCGGTCACCTGAAGCACCCCCATTGGCAATAGTGTGAGCAATGCCATCAAACTTAGCCCGATATTGAACCCCCAGAACGAAGCGCGCAAAATCCCTTCGTTCCAATGATTATCGTCACGCAAACCACGCAGGCAAAACAGCAACAAACCAATGCCCAACATTCCATAAACACCAAACAAGGCGGTATGACCATGAAGTGCTGTAAGATTTAAACCTTGCATATAATAAAGCGCGATTGGCGTGTTAATAAGAAAGCCAAATAGACCCGCACCGACGAGGTTCCAGAACGAAACCGCAAGGAAGAACATTATCGGCCATTTGTATCGCTTCATCCACGGTGTCGAATTGGCTTGTTGCCAAGTTTCATAGGCTTCCATGCCAATTAGCGCCAACGGCACAACTTCAAGGGCCGAGAATGCTGCGCCAATTGCAACGCCGGCAGTCGTAGTTCCGACAAAATAGAGGTGATGAAATAGCCCAAGCACGCCGCCTGCCATAAATATGATAGTAGCGAACAGCACGTTATTGGTTGCAGATTGACCGCGAACCAGCCCCAATTTCACAAATAAGAAACTGATAACTGCGACGGCAAAAACTTCAAAGAAGCCTTCAACCCATAAGTGAACCACCCACCAACGCCAATATTCGACAACCGAAATATGGGAATTAGAACCCCACATAAGGCCAGCGCCATAGAATAGGCCAATTGCAACAGTTGAAAGAAACAACAATCCAACAATTGAAGTCATTTCGTCTTTACGCCTTAGTGCCGGCATAAGTGCGCGACCAACGAGCAAGAGCCAAAGAATAAGGCCAATGAACAAAAATGCCTGCCAAAAGCGGCCAATGTCGACATATTCCCAGCCTTGATGACCGAACCAGAAATTCTGAATTACGCCCATTTTTTGCATGACTGCGAACCATTGACCAGTAAATGCACCAACCACGATTATGATTAAACACAACCAAAGGAAATTAACCCCTAAAGCCTGAAACTTTGGTTCATGCCCTGAGATTGCTGGCGCAATATACAAACCTGTGCCAAGCCAAGCGGTTGCAATCCAAAGCACCGCCAATTGCGTATGCCACGAACGGGTCAAGCTGTATGGAAGGAAGTCAGCAATCGGAACACCGTATGCTTCTTGGCCCTCAACTTGATAGTGCGCCGTAACTGCTCCTAACAAAATTTGCACCAGCATAAGCGCAACAACCACCCAAAAATATTTGGCTGTTGCTTTCATTGATGGGGTTATAGTCAATCCTTTTAACGGATCGGCTTTCGGTGGCTCCAATCGCACTTCTTTTGAATGCCAACCAGCATAGTGCCAACCTAAAAGTCCAATACCTGCAATTAAGAATAAAATCGAAAACAAGGACCATAAAAACGAACTTGAAGTCGCCTTATTTTGAATCAGTGGCTCATATGGCCAATTATTCGTGTATGAAACTCCGGTTTTGCCAACTCTATCTGTGCCAGCGGCCCAAGAAGTCCAATGAAAAAATGCGGTCAATGAATGACGATTTTCGGGCGTCGCAATGGTATTTTCTTTCATTGCATAAGTGACGCGAAGGTCGTGAGTTGATGGGTCATCTGAAAACAATTTTTCATAAAATTTTGCGGTGGCAACAATTGCACTCGCGCGTTCATTTGAAATTATTACATTTCCAGAAGCGGCATCATACGTGTTCCGCCTGAACTCTGGTGTTAAGTTAGCACTCAATTTTGCTTGTTCACCGACGTCTAGGTCCGCATAATTTTTCTGAAAGCCAGCTTGGGCTCGCGCATCAAGTATTGCGCTAATCTCGCGGTGAAGCCAATCTGCTGACCAATCTGGCGCCACCAATGCGCCGTGCCCCCAAATGGAACCCAGTTCTTGGCCGCCCATTGATTGCCAAACCTGTTGGCCTTTTTGAATATCTTGTTTGGTATAAATAACTTGACTATTTGTTGCGACTATTTGATTTGGAATTGGCGGCGCAGTTCGAAATAAATCTGCCCCCAATAGCAACATCACAGTGAATGTGACTACCAATAGCGCAACAAGACCAAGCCAAAGTTTTTTGGTTGTTGTCATAATTACCCCCTAATTGCTTTTTCATTTGCAAGGATCGAGGCATATCAAACGCATAATGCGCATTTCATTAATATGCTTCTGAAATACATATTAACATCAATTGCAAAATATGCAATTCAAATACATATTTCATTTGCCGATTTTAGCCGAATGCGCTTAAATGTCGCGGCAACCATTATTAAGGGTTATTATGAAGCTGACTAAATATACTGACTACGCAATGCGCGTTCTCTTTTTTTTGGCAACCAAGCCGAGCGGTTTTGCGACAGTTCATGAAGTAGCGAACGCGTACAAAATTTCAAGAAATCATTTGGTCAAAGTGGTTCAAAACCTTGTAAAGTTTGGCTACGTTGAAAGCACAAAGGGTCGCGGTGGGGGAATGCGTTTGGCGCGCCCAGCCGCCCAAATTGTTCTCGGCCAACTAATCCGAAAAATGGAACCTGAAATGCATTTGATTGACTGCGTGGGTTGCCAAATTGCAAGTGCATGTAAATTGCCAGGGCCTTTACACAGGGCAATTACCGCGTTTGTTCATGTGCTCGATGAATATAATTTGCAAGACATTGTCGCTTCGAGCAATGGAATCGGGAATTTACTTTTTTCAGATTAGAAATACTATGCACTGGTGTCAAAGTTTTAGGCAAGTTAGTAAATAGAGTTTTTATTTCACGCTTCCTACTAGCGATTTTGGCTTCGATAGACTAAATGCAAGCCTATGGTCGGTTCAATTTCAGCACATCAAGTTACGTCTCGAAGGCTTTTGAAAAGCTTGAGGGAGCTTATGAATGAAATAAGCGATGCGCAAACGCGTATGAACCATATTGTAACGCGAATTGCCAACGAGATGGTGGCGGACGTTTGCTCCATTTACCTTCGCCGCAACGATGGTTTCATGGAATTGTGCGCAACCGAAGGACTTAAGCGAGAAGCAGTTCACAATACAAGGCTTAAACCTTCTGAAGGCCTGGTTGGCTTGGTAGTAGATAGCGTTGAACCAATTAGCCTTTCGGATGCCCCTCTCCACAAAAGATTCTCTTATCGCGCTGAAACCGGCGAAGATCCGTATCTGAGTTTCTTGGGCGTTCCATTATTGAAAACTGGGCGTGTTATTGGCGTTTTGGTTGTGCAAAACCGTGTCGCAAAATCATATCATGAAGAAGATATTGAAAGTTTGCAGACAATTGCGACAATGTTATCTGAGTTCATTTCAACCTCAAGTGTAATGGATCAACTTCAAGGTTTTGATATCAAACCTACTAAAGCCGAAACACTAAACGGTAAAACTTTCGCAAAAGGACTGGCCTTTGGAAGGGCTTTGCTTCACGCGCCTGAAGTTGAAGCCACCAAATTCTTAGCCGATGATCCAGAAGTTGAAGAAGTTAGGCTTTTGGCGGCGCTAAAGGATTTGAGATCCGGGCTAGAATTGCTTTTGACTGGAGAAGCACAAGCGCAAGGGGCAGTTCCACTAGAAGTTCTCGAAGTTATTTTGCTTCTGTCGCAGGATAGAAATTGGGAAAAGCGCTTAGTTGAAGGTGTCAGAAGCGGACTGTGCGCGGAAGCGGCGGTAGAACAAGTTCGGTCCGAACACCGCGCAAGAATGGCCAATGCGAAAGACAGCTATTTGCGAGATCGCCTCCAAGACTTAGAAGAGCTCGATAATCGACTATTGCGGCATCTTTCGGGGGTGGAAGGCGCTCACGAGCATTTTGACGGCGAAGCTGTACTTGTTGCGCGCGACATCGGCCCAGCAGAGTTGTTAGAGTATTCTGGCATAAAACTGACCGCAATATTGCTTGAAAGGGGATCGTCGTCTTCACACGCGGCGATTATTGCTCGCGCTATGGGTCTGCCTATGATAGGCCAAATTCGCGGGCTTCTTTCAAGGCTGCAAACAAATGACCCTATAATTGTTGATGGATATACTGCAAATGCATATTTGCGGTATGATCCAAAGCTTGCTGAAGGATTTAGCAGCCAGCTAAGCGCCATGCGCGAAGAAACCAAAAGGGTACAGGCCCTTAGGGATGTTGAAAGCAAAACTGTTGATGGTAAGCGGATTCACTTGTTGATGAATGCTGGGTTGGTTTTAGATATTGAGCAATTGAAAGAAAGTGGTGCTGAAGGCATTGGTTTGTTTCGTACTGAGTTTCAGTTTCTTATGTCTAACTCACTGCCACGCGTTGATGCTCAAGTCGAACTATATAGTCAAATTTTTGAAAAGAGCGGCGATAAACCGGTTACTTTTCGTACGCTCGACCTCGGCGGAGACAAAATTGCGCGGTTTATGTCTAATGACAAAGAAGAAAATCCGGCGATGGGTTGGCGTGCCTTGCGCTTTGGGCTCGATAAGCAAGCGATTTTACGCTATCAATTGAGGGCCTTATTGCGTGCAGCGGACGGACGTCCATTAAGAGTGATGTTCCCACTGGTTTCAGAAGTTGGTGAGTTTGATGCCGCCAAAGCCCTTTTGTTGCAAGAGGTTGAATGGGCAAAGCAAATGGGCCGCAAACCGCCTAACAAGCTCGAAATAGGCACTATGATCGAAGCGCCTTCAATTGCTTGGTCAGTAAATGAAATCGCCAAGAAAGCTGATTTCCTTTCCGTCGGCACTAATGATCTGATGCAATTTTTCTTCGCTGCAGATAGAAGTTCGCCGAAAGTTAGTGATCGCTATGACATATTGTCCAAGCCAGCTTTAAGTTTTCTGAAATATATCAAATCCCAATCCGAAACCACTCCGATTTCAATTTGTGGAGAGCATGCTGGAAGACCGATTGAAGCCTTAGCTTTGATCGGGCTTGGGTATGACAGATTGTCAATGCCCGCAGCCAGCCTTGGCATTGTCAAAGAAATGATATTGGGGCTTAATTTTGCAAAGTTGAGTGAGTTTGTCGCAAATTTGTTGGAAAGTGAAAACGTCAATTTTCGGCAGGAATTGACTAGTTTTGCCAATAAAAATTGCGGTATTGCATAGTTTTTGTTGCATTCGTATTGCAATAAGGCAACATATGCAGAAGTTTGGCAATTGCAGACTAGACTCTTGGCATGGAAACTGCAAGTAACCGAAAAAAGCACAAAATATTAAGGAGTTTGTCCTTAATAATTGGTTTTTAACGAGAAAATTGCATTGACACCCGCTGAAGCACAAAAAATGATGGCACAAGTGAAAGCGAACCCAGTTTCGCGACGCCATTTGCGCGTGGTTGGTGATGTTGATAATCCTGATGCAAGTGGTCCTGGCGCAAAACTGCAAAGCGTAAGGCATGAACAAAACTTGTCGATTGTTCAGGTTGCACACGCATTGAAACTTAAGCCTGACCAGATTGCGGCAATTGAAGCAATGCAGTTTGGGCTTTTACCTGGCCTTGGCTATGCGTTGGGATATGTGCGTGCATATGGCGAATTCCTTGGGATTGCTGATGTTAAATCGGTAGTTGACGATTTTCGTGACACATGGGCACCGCAACAAGTGCGCCACGAAGAAAATCGGCATGTATTGGCCAATAAATTCGCGCTTCCACTTGGCGTTATTGCTGCTGTTGCGGTTCTTGGTTGGATTTCGGTTAATGCATTTGTGCAAGTGTCATTGCCGCATGGCGAAGCAAATATTGAACGGCCAGATGCGGCAATAAAAGAATGGGCAGATAAGGGAAGTGTTTCACCTTCACGACCAGTTGTTGAAATTGATCCTCTAACTAATATTGTTGCTAAGCGGGCGGTGCAAATTACTTTGCGCGGCGAAGATGGCGCGCTTGTCTTGTCGCGTAACTTGCGTGCTGGCGAATCTATCTCAACTGATGGATTGGGACGATTTATTATTAGCACAGGGGACGCTGGCGCAATTGAAATTCATGGCCACGGTATGGTAGTTGTTGCTGGTGAGAATTCTCAACCGCTTTCAAATTGGCGATCCCCCGATTTAGTGGCGCTTGCAAACGAAAAGGCGCGGCTTGCCACCGAAAAATCACTCGAGACGGCATCAAACTTGCCAAAGGCCGGAGCTTCAACTGGTCCTACGAATGAAATTGGCGCAATCGCCACATCGCCCGCTGGCAATAATCAAGTTGTTCCTTCAACAGCAACCTCACCGCAATAGTATTTTTAGCGTGGCATTTTTTGGCAAATAGTTGTATTAGCTTTTGAGATGACCAACCCACACACTATCGCCGAAGTTCGGCCTTGGCGCACAATAGAGCGCCGCAAGTCTCGAAAGATTCATCTAGGAAATCTGGCTATTGGCGGCGATGCACCGATTTTAGTGCAAACCATGACCAACACACTTACATCAGATTCCAAAGCGACTTTGGAGCAAATTGAAAGGTGTGTCGAAGCTGGAGCCGATTTGGTGCGGGTTTCCGTACCTGATGTTGCTTCAACCGCAGCTTTGAAAGAAATCACAAAATATTCTCAAGTTCCAATAATTGCCGACATCCACTTTCACTATAAAAGAGCGATTGAAGCAGCTCAGGCAGGTGCGGCCTGCCTTAGAATTAACCCAGGCAACATTGGAAGCAGCGCGCGCGTAAAAGAAGTAATTGACGCAGCAAAAGACCATGGGTGTGCAATTCGAATTGGTGTTAATGCTGGATCGCTGGAACCTGACTTGTTAGAAAAATACGGCGAGCCTTGCCCTGCGGCTATGGTTGAAAGCGCCCTAACCCATGCGAGAATATTGCAAGACCATGACTTTCACGAATTCAAGATAAGTGTAAAAGCGTCGGACGTATTCTTGACTGTTGCCGCTTATATGGATTTGGCCAACTCAATCGACTGTCCACTCCATCTTGGCGTAACCGAAGCGGGCGGCATGCGCGTAGGTTCGGTTAAATCGTCGATTGGACTTGGTAATTTGTTGTGGTCTGGCATAGGCGACACAATAAGGGTTTCGCTTTCTGCGGAGCCCGAGGAAGAAGTCAAAGTAGGTTTTGATATTTTGAAGTCTTTGGGGCTTAGAACCCATGGTGTTAACATCATTTCGTGCCCTTCTTGTGCAAGGCAAGGGTTCGATGTCATTCGAACCGTTGAACGTTTAGAAAAAGAATTGGCGCATGTCAGGGCGCCAATTTCGTTGTCTATAATTGGTTGCGTTGTAAACGGCCCTGGCGAAGCGTTGTTCACTGATATTGGGTTCACGGGCGGGGGCAAAGGCTCTGGAATGATTTATGTTGACGGGAAGACGCTGACGAAAGTTGACAATGATGAAATGATAAAGAAAATTGTCGATATGGTAGAAACCAAAGCCGAACAAATGAGCCGACAACCCCCACAACACATCTGAAAATTGCCCTAAGGTAATGTGAGTTTCATGTTTTTCGTGCTTCAAGATGGGTGTTAAAGAGGAGCACTAAGTGCCGCAATTTTTAAGATTGGAATAAATATGGCCGACATTATGGAATTCGAAAAAGTTGATGGTATAGGCGTTGTTACAATCAATTCCCCCCCTGTAAATGCTTTAGGCTTGGGTGTTCGCCAAGGAATAATCGCCGGTCTTCAAGCCGCAATTGCAGCAGATGACGTAAAAGCAATTATAATAATTTGCGCTGGCCGCACTTTTTTTGCTGGCGCTGATATAACCGAGTTTGGCAAAACTCCTGTCGAGCCGCATTTGCACGCTGTATTTAATGTTATTGAAAATTCGCCGAAATATGTCGTTGCAGCAATCCATGGAACGGCGCTTGGCGGTGGATTAGAACTTGCACTAAACTGCCACTACCGTATTGCTGTTCCATCGGCGATTGTCGGCTTGCCCGAAGTTAGTCTTGGTTTGCTCCCCGGTGCAGGCGGCACACAGCGAATACCACGGATTATCGGCATAGAAGCCGCATTGGATTTTATTACTTCTGGAAAGCCTATGAAGGCCAAATTAGCTAAGGAAGTTGGTATTATCGATGCAGTGGTTGGCGAAGAAACCTTAAAAAGTGATGCAATTGCATTTGCCAAGAATTTGATCCTAACAAATGCGCCAATGCTCAAGGTGCGAGACCGCAATGAGAAAGTCGCGCACTATCAAGGAAATTCCCAGGTTTTTGACGAGTATCGCAAAAAAAATGCCCGCGCGTTTCGGGGTTTTAAGGCACAAGAGAACATTATCAAATGCATAGAAGCATCTGCAAACTTGCCTTTTGATGAAGGAATGGAATTTGAAAGAAAAATGTTCTTCGAACTTCTAACGTCAAGCGAATCTGCGGCTCAGCGCCACGTTTTTTTTGCCGGGCGTGAAACTTCTAAAATACCTAATTTGCCTAATGACATTCAAAACCGCGAGATAAAACGGGCAGGCGTGATTGGGGCTGGCACTATGGGCGGCGGCATTTGTATGAATTACCTTAATATCGGCTTGCCCGTTGTGTTGGTTGAACAAACCCAAGCAGCGCTTGACCGCGGCATTGGAATAATAAGAAAGAACTATGAAAACACGGCCCAAAAAGGCAAAATAACTGCGGAACAAGTTGAAGCCAGAATGGCGCTAATTACGCCTTCCCTTGACTATGCATCGCTTAGTGATTGCGACATTATAACCGAAGCAGTATTCGAATCCATGGCGGTAAAGCTCGAAGTCTTTAAAAAAATTGACGCAGTTGCGAAACCTAACGCAATTTTGGCTTCAAACACTTCATTTTTAAGCATTGACGAGATAGCTGCTGCCACTTCAAGACCAAATGATGTTGTTGGCAATCACTATTTTTCGCCAGCAAATGTTATGCCACTACTTGAAATTGTGCGCGGTGCAAAAACTGATAATTCAGTTCTTAGTACATCGTTGGCGCTTGCAAAGAAAATGGGCAAGACGCCAGTTGTTTCGGGCGTTTGTTTTGGTTTCATTGCCAATCGCGCCATGTCGAAGCGATCTGAACAGTGCAACATGATGATACTTGAGGGTGTTTCACCAGAACTTATAGACAAAGTCGGTTATGACTATGGATTTGCGATGGGGCCGTTCAAAATGGCTGACCTAGTCGGGCTGGACGTAACGGGTAGAGATTCCAATGAATTAACAGTGCGCGGTGAATTGGTTCGCCTTGGTCGCTTGGGTCAAAAAAGCGGCGGCGGATTTTACGATTATGACGAAAATCGCAACGCCATATTGTCCCCGATTGCAATGGAAGTTATTGCTGATGTTGCGCAAAAACTTGGTGTTGCGCAAAGGCCAAATCAAAGCGAAGAAGAAATACTGGCGCGAATGCTGTATCCAGTAATTAATGAATGTTCGAAGATAGTCGAAGAAGGAATTGCTTATCGGCCGTCTGATGTCGATATTGCGATGATTTTTGGATATAATTGGCCTGTCTATCGCGGAGGGCCAATGTTTTGGGCAGATTTGATAGGACTAAACAAAATTGCTTCAAAGCTGAATGAATATGCTGCGCTTTATGGCGACTCACATTCCCCTTCAGCTTTATTATTGAAACTTGCAGAAGAAAATGGCACGTTTGGGAAGCTAAACAGAAAATAGGAAGAGAGCCAAATTTGCTACAGAATGCAGTTGAACAGACCCCTGCTGAAATCGTTCAGACTTTGATCGATTTAATGGCAATAGAGCAAATCGACGGGGACATTTATCGTGGTCCGGTTACTAATGAACCGTGGATGAGGGTTTTCGGCGGTCAAGTGGTTTCGCAAGCCCTGATGGCGGCATGCCATACAGTGGACGATGCACGCTTACCACATTCACTGCACGCATATTTTGTGCGCCCTGGCGACCCAAAACTGCCAATAATTTATGACGTTTCGCGCGATAGAGACGGCAAGAGCTTTAGCTCTCGGCGGGTTGTGGCTAAGCAAGGTGGAATACCGATATTAAACCTATCTTGCTCTTTTCAAACTCAAGAGACTGGGCTTCATCATCAATTTGCGATGCCCGATATTCCAGGTCCCGATGGCTTGAAGAGCGAAAGCCAATTGGTTCTAGACGTGCTAAACGGGCCACCTTCCTTTAGCCAGCAGTCCGCCAATTTGAACCGACAACATTTATTGCGACCACGGCCAATTGAGTTTCGCCCTATCAATCAGTCAAGATACCTAAGTTTACAAAAAAGTGAGCCGGCCCATTGTTTTTGGTTTAAGGCTGTCGCGCCTTTACCAAGAGATCAAAATCTTCACCGTGTTCTGCTTGCTTATGCTTCTGATATGATGCTTTTATCAACCGCACTTTTGCCGCATGGAGTTAGTTGGCATCAACAGAAAATGCAGGTAGCAAGCATTGACCATGCACTGTGGCTGCATGAAGACTTTTGGCTTGATGAGTGGCTACTTTATGCGCTGGAAGCTCCATGGTCTGGTGGCGCGCGCGGCATGAACCGCGGCTTAGTCTATACACAAGAGGGGAAGCTGGTCGCAAGCGTCGCCCAAGAAGGCTTGATAAGGCAACATTCCTAGGGTCTTGCCTCATTAATTAATGAAGTGCGATGAAATAGAAACGGCTTTAGGGTGGTGCGAGAAACCGCAGTAATACCCTGATATTTCAAGGTTTTTCGTGCCTCCATAAAGCCTTTTCTATTTCACCCTTCGGGCTTGATTTTATCGTCAATCTCCAGCGAAAAAGTATTTTACCGATATTCATATCGCTAGAACCCTGTTTTCACTGTATCTCTTAGCTAAAATCAAGTCTCGCTTGGTTAATTAATGTGTCAAGACCCTGGGGTCTTGATAATTAGCAAGTTTGCTGCTCTTGTAGGTTTCTTTGAGGGTTAGCTATGAATCGCCGTGAAATTATGGGTGCCGGAATTGCTGCTGTAGGAACAATTGCCGCGAGTAACAGTCGGGCGCAAATTAATTCGAACAATGCAATAACCAAAATTGCATGGGGATCGTGCGCCAATCAAGACAAAAGACAGCCTATTTGGGGCGCCATTGCGCAAACAAACCCAGATCTATTTTTGTTTATCGGCGACAATATTTATGCCGATACTAATGATCCAGAGGTCATGCGGCGAAAATACGAAATAATGCGCCAAAAGCCAGAATTTGCAAGATTTCGCGAGGCTGTGCCTATTATGGCAATGTGGGACGACCATGATTACGGCATCAATGACGGTGGGGCTGAATATGAAATGAAGGTAGAAAGCCGCAAACAGTTCTGTGACTTTTGGAATGTGGCACAGGACAGCCCACGCCGCACTCGCCCTGATGGCATCTATACATCCGAAATAATCGGGCCAGACGGGCGAAAAGTTCAGATAATCTTACCTGATTTACGATGGAATAGAACCCCGATTCAATCCACTTTCAGCGGGCGTGAATCTTATGAACGTTGGGCCAGAGCGCAATTCTTGGCTCGCAAACCAATCCCCGGACCATACATTCGAAATCCCGATGATGCGGCGACCATGCTTGGAGCATCACAATGGCAATGGCTTGAAGGCGAACTTGAAAAGCCCGCCGATTTACGAATTTTTGCTTCCTCTTTGCAAGTAGTGGCCGACTTTCCCGGTTGGGAAGCTTGGATTAATTACCACCATGATCATCAAAAATTGATAGAAGCAATCAGGCGGCATCGTTCTAATGCACTAATTTGCCTTTCCGGTGACACCCATTACGGCGAGATATCCAGATTAGACGTAAATGTCCCTTATCCACTTTGGGATTTTACTTCATCTGGTATTACTGAAGTTTGGCCGGTCATTCCCCCAAATAGCCGCCGCATAGGGGAAGCATATCGGGATAGAAACTTTGGACTTATTCAAATTGATTGGGACTCCAATAGTGTCAAAGTCTCAATTCACGGTGAAAATGGTGCGGTGAAGTTGGAACAATCCATCAACCTTGCTAGCTTGCGCGTTCCAAGATTTTAGGCATTTCCTATACCTAAATACGCTTACTTGGTGACCAAGTAAAAATCCAAATTTCCTTGCAATGCGCCTCAATAATGATTTTTGAGCGTCGGATATTCAAATGGAATCGGGTTTGCCGCCGAAAATTTGTCCGAGCTTTGGCGGCAATTAGGCAGGTAATATCGGGATATTTCCTAAGTAATCGCCGCCTAAAATCGGGCAAATTAGCAAGGTAAAATCATTCCAGTTGGATATGTGACGCGCTAACGTGGCGGCATGCGGATTGCGCCGTCCAGACGTATAGTCTCACCGTTCAAATAATTATTTCTAATCATTTCTAATGCAAGCGAGGCGTATTCGGCTGGTTGCCCGAAACGGCTTGGATAGGGGATTGATGCGGCTAAGGCGCTGCGTACATTTTCTGGTGCTGCAGCCATCATTGGTGTGTCAAATATGCCTGGCAATATTGTATTTATGCGAATGCCTTCGGACGCTAAATCACGGGCAATTGGCAATGTCATTGCTACTACGCCGCCTTTTGAGGCGCTGTAGGCCGCTTGTCCCATTTGGCCATCTTGAGCTGCAACTGATCCAGTGTTGATAATAATGCCACGGGCGCCATCTTCAAGAGGCTCCAAAGTCAACATTCCGGCTGCCGATTTAGCGATACAACGAAAAGTGCCGATTAAGTTTATTTCGATTGTCCTTGCAAATATGTCTAATGGAAAGTGCTTTGGTTCTCCGGTAGTTTTGTCACGACTTGCGGTTTTTGAAGCGGAACCGACGCCAGCGCAATTTACCAATATGCGTTCTTGGCCGTTGGCGGCGCGGGCCTTTGCAAACGCCGCAATTACGTCATCATCGGACCTTACGTCTGTTTTGCAAAACACGCCGCCCAGTTCGGTTGCTAGTGCCTCACCGCGTGCTTCGTTCATATCGAAAATTGCAACTTTTACGCCTGAACCCGCCAACGCGCGTGCAGTTGCCTCCCCCAATCCTGACGCGCCGCCAGTTATTACCGCTGAAACTTGATTTGAAATTTGCATTTGATTTCCTCTCTTTAATAATAGTGATTTTACTATGCGATCGCGCCAATTTTCCTTAGCCCGTCAATTTTATCTTGCGTTAGGCCGATATTGATCAATACTTCATTCGTATCATGCCCAACTTTTGGTGGCGGTTTCGGATTTGCATTTTGACTAACAGAATATCGAGGTGTAGGGGCAGGTTGGGTGAAGCCTCCTACTTTGATAAATGTCTCGCGCGCAATATTATGCTGATGCTGTGTTGCCTCTTGTAAAGATAAGACAGGCGCAAAGCAGACGTCGGTCCCTTCCATAATTTCACACCATTCTTGGCATGTTTTCGTTCGAAAAACCTCTGCTAACTTTGCTTTTAGCGTGGGCCAATCTGCTTTGGTCATTTGCTTATCAAATGCTTGGTCAGTTTCCAATCCAGTCAAACTGCGGAGCTGAGCATAAAATTGTGGCTCTATTGCGCCAATTGATATCCATTTTTCATCTTTAGTCGCATAAGTATCGTAAAAATGGGCGCCGGTATCAAGCAAGTTCACACCAGTGCTATCGTCCCAATGACCTGCATTGTAAAAACCCCATGTCATGGCGGTTAACAGTGCCGAGCCATCAGTCATAGCGCAATCAATAACTTGACCTGCATGCCCGGATTTTACCGCCAAAAGTGCCGATACCATGCCAAATGCCAGCATCATGCCGCCACCGCCAAAATCGCCAAGGTAATTAACAGGCGGGGTTGGTTGCCCGTCAGATCTACCACAAGTGTGCAACGCACCTGACAATGCTATATAGTTGATGTCATGCCCAGCGGCATGCGCAAGTGGGCCATTTTGACCCCAGCCAGTCATTCGACCATAGACAAGTTTCGGATTATCAGACAACAAGACGTCGGGGCCGAGGCCCAGCCTTTCACAAACCCCGGGACGAAATCCCTCAATCACACCGTCTGCAGTTTTAATTAATTCGCGTATAATTTCGATCCCTTCAGCGGACTTCAAATTTACAGCAATCGATTTGCGTGAACGAGACAATATGTCGAAAGGCGGAATGAAGCCGCCTGTTCGGTCAATTCTAATTACCTCAGCACCATGATCGGCTAGCATCATGGCGCAAAATGGCGCGGGGCCAAGCCCAGCCAGTTCGACTATTCGCAAACCATCTAAAGGCCCCGCCATTTTTACATTGCCTCTATAATGGTAACGTTTGCAAGACCGCCACCTTCGCACATAGTTTGTAATCCGAAGCGTTTGCCACGCGCTTTCAAAGCGTGAACTAATGTCGCCATTAGTTTTGTCCCGGATGCGCCAAGTGGGTGGCCAAGCGAAATTGCCCCACCGTTTACATTTAATTTTGAGTGATCAGCACCAGTGTGTTTTAACCATGCCAGCGGAACAGGCGCGAACGCCTCATTAACCTCATAAAGGTCGATATCATCAATTTTCATTCCGGCTCGCTTTAACGCCTTGTCGGTTGCGAATAATGGCTCTTCTAACATTATTATGGGGTCACCGCCTGTAACCGTCAGATTATGAATTCGGGCCAAGGGCGTTAAATTATGTGTCTTGAGCGCCGCTTCCGAAACCACAAGAACCGCCGAAGAACCATCACAAATCTGACTTGCATTTGCGGCCGTAATTGCCCCGCCTTCCATCAATAATTTTACCGCAGCCATTGACTCAGCAGAGGCATCATATCTTATACCTTCATCGGTATCATGCGTTGTGGTGGTGCCGTCTGGCAGAGTAACATCTACCGGGACGATTTCATTTTTAAACGCGCCATCTTTTGTTGCTTTAGCGGCCCGAATATGGCTCTCTAGGCCAAATGCGTCAAGCGCATCTCGGTTAAACCCGTGTTTGCGAGCTAGCATCTCAGCGCCTTTGAATTGGCTGAATGAGCTAACCTTATATCGATCTTTTATCGCTTGGCTGAGGGCGTCAAATCCTTGGTCACGCAAAGCGCTTATACCCATCGGGACCCTGCTCATGCTTTCTACGCCTGCTGCGATGACAACGTCCTGAGTGCCGGACATCACTGCTTGGGCTGCGAACTGAATTGCCTGTTGGGAAGACCCACACTGGCGGTCAATTGAAACCGCAGGCACCGAATCTGGCAATTTGGATGCCATCACGCAATTACGGCCAATGTGTAGAGCTTGTTCGCCAACTTGCATAACACATCCCATTATAACGTCATCTATTGCAGCCGGATCTATGCCGGTTCTGTCAATAATTGCATTTAATGCAATTGCACCAAGATCTGCTGCGTGAACGCCTGCAAGGCGGCCACCTCTTCGACCACCCGCAGTTCTCAATGCTTCGACTATATACGCTTGTCCCATCTGCTTCCTCCAATGCTTTGCAATCAACTCAATACTTATTGAACAATAATCTTATCATTCACCGCTTTGTCTTCACTGTAATACGAACTACCGATAGATGCCATGATAATAAGCGCAATTGCCGCTTTTTGTGCTAGGCCTAATGTCTGCGCAAGCAAAAAAGCGCCAACAAGCGCCGCTAACACGGGTTCTAGACTCATTAAGAGCGAGAAATTTCTACGCGGTAACTTTTTTAGTGCCAGCATTTCCATACTATATGGTATTGCACTTGATAATAGGCCCAGAACCGCGCCATACCCTATGAACTCTGCCAAAGACAATTTAACGCCTTCGCTTTGCCAAACACCAAGTGAAATTGTTATTACCGCTGAAATAACCATTCCAATTGCGACTGCATTTAAGCCATCGAATTTTTTCCCAAGATGATGTCCGCTCAAAATATAAATTGCCCACCCAATTGCCGCCAAGACAGCGTAGAGAACACCCGAAACATCTAGGTGAGCGCTAAACCCTGAAATCGGCAACAATAAAATTAAACCTGAGGCGGCAACTAATATCCAAAGGAAGTCCAGTGGTTTGCGAGAAGAAACTATCCCAACGAAAAGCGGGCCGATAAACTCTATTGCGACTGCTATTCCCAATGGTATGCGCTCTATGGCCATATAGAAAGTCAGATTCATCAAAGTTAAACTTAGGCCATAAATGGCAAGTGCTCTTAGTTTAACACCGCGCCAATCGAATTTCCAAAGGCGTACAAAAAAGAAGAGGAAAAGGGCCGAAAAACCCTGTCGCATCGCTGTCGCAACAAACGGGTTGCTGGATTTCATTAAATCAGTAGCCAAGCTTGCGCCTAGTTGAAATGATGCCATTGCCGCCAGTAACAGCAGCATTGCCATAATATTCGCCTTAGAACTAATTGGCATTTCGTTATAAACTTCGCGCGATGATGACTTTCATAATTTCCGACGAGCCGCCATATATCCGCGAAATGCGTGAGTTCTTATACATTTGGGCAATGGGATAATCATTAATATAGCCATAACCACCATGTAATTGAAGACAAGCATCAACGATTTCGCCTTCGGTTTCGGTGGCCCAAAGTTTTGCTATGCACGCTGTGGTTAGGTCTAGTTTGCCTTTCAATAAATTAGCAATACAGTCATTTATGAAAACCCGTGCGATTGTTGCCTTCGCCTTCATTTCAGCAAGTTTGAACTGTGTGTTTTGGAAATCGAACACTGTTTGCCCAAACGCCTTACGGTTTTTGGTATATTCTATTGTTTGCTCGAGAGCCTTTTCCATTACAATCGTGCTTGATATCGCAATTATTAGCCGTTCTCTGGGTAGCTCTTTCATCAATTGAATGAAGCCTTGGCCCTCAACTGCCCCTAATAAATTGTCAGAAGGCACAAAAACATTGTCAAAAAATAGTTCTGAAGTATCTTGTGCCGCTAAGCCAATCTTGTCTAGCTTTTTACCGCGGCTAAAGCCTTCTGCGCCGTCTGTTTCGAGAACCAAAAGTGACGTTCCCTTGGCGCCTTTCGATGGGTCGGTTTTGCAAACGACGACGATTAAATCAGCCAATTGACCGTTTGAAATAAAGGTCTTTGACCCATTGAGGCGATAGCCATTGCCATCTCTTAGCGCAGTCGTACTAACAGATTGCAAATCAGAACCGGTTCCTGGTTCAGACATTGCGATAGCAGTGACCAATTCGCCAGAAACTAGCTTTGGTAGCCAACGCTTCTTTTGCTCCAATGTACCGTGTGCAACAATATATGGAATGATTATTATGTTGTGTAAAACCGCAGAGAAGCCCTCGATGCCCATTCTTGCGCTAAGTTCAGCGACTACCAGTTCATGCCGAAAGTCACCGCCATGGCCACCGAATTCCTCCGGCACGCTTGCGCCCAATAAACCAGCTTGGCCTGCTTCGCGCCAAAATTCACGCTCAACCATGCCGTCCGCACGCCATTTTGCTTTTCGCTCTGGCGTTGCCGCGCGGCTGAAAAATTTGGCTACGGCATCATGATACAGCCGTATTTCTTCGTCTTCCATAAACTCTGGATTTGGAACATCAATTGCAGTCATAATTCACCTTTTTTGGCTTTTGTAATTCAAACTTGCCACATCTTAAACTTTAGGTCATAAACTCAATAATTGCTTTGTGTGATGTGATTGATTTTGGGCGAGTAGCAGGAAAAGGCCCGCAGGAAGTATGAATACTTTCAAGGGTCTTTAACGTACTAATCGCGCAAAAGCACCGCATTCACGCAAAAGGTGTGTAGCACCCTTCGGGCATGATTTTGACTGCAAGCTAAAGCAAAAAAGTATTTTCCCGATATTCATATCGAAGAAACCCTTTTTTGCCTTATACTTTTGTAAAAATTCATGTCACACTGTGCAAATTATTGAGTTTATGACCTAGTGTCAAATCATACTTTCCGGGTGAAACGTATTTTTGCGAGAACAATTGTGACCGAAAATAAAGCAACAGCAATGAATTCAAACACTTTGAATGAGGTGACCTTAAGTCAATGGATGACTGCAAATATTATTGGATTTGAGGGCCCAATTTCAATTTCCAAATTTGCAGGGGGACAATCCAACCCGACTTTTAAAATTATTACTCCAAACAAGAATTATGTTTTGCGGCGAAAGCCAATGGGGGTTCTATTACCCGGCGCCCATTCGGTGGATCGTGAATATAAGATTATTAGCGCCTTGGCGAAAGTTGGTTTTCCGGTGCCATTGACTTATGGGCTGTGCGAAGATGACAGCATTATTGGCTCAATGTTCTACATAATGGAAATGGTGGAAGGACGGATTTTTTGGAACCAAAGTTTTGAAGAAGTCCCATTAGCCGAGCGTTTCGAGTATTTTGACGCTATGAACAAGGTTTTAGCGAAGCTTCATTCCATCGACTACAAGGCAATAGGCCTTGCCGACTATGGCAAAGAGGGCCAATTTGTTGAACGCCAAATCAAGCTATGGACACGCCAATATCTGGCCGATGAAGACGCGGGCCGGAACCAACATATGGACAAACTGGTGGCTTGGTTACCGGACAACATCCCAGAGTTTGATGAAACTTCTATAATTCATGGTGATTATCGATCAGACAATATGGTCTTCCACCCAACTGAGCCGAGAATAATCGCGGTTTTGGATTGGGAATTATCAACGTTAGGGAACCCTTTGGCTGATTTCACATATCATTTAATGGCATATCATATGCCCCAAGGGTGGCCTTCGAGTGTTAAAGGTATCGAATACGAAACCTTCGGCCTGCCAACTGAACAGCAATCAATTGATGCCTATTTGCGGCGAACCGGTCGAGAAAGCATTGAAAATATCGGGTTTTACGTAGCATTCAATATGTTTAGATTGGCCGCCATTTTGCATGGGATAAAAGGGCGGCTTATACGCGGTAATGCTTCCAATTCCGAAGCTGCCAAAATGGTGGAAAGATTTGATGAATTGGCGCTTCACGCGTGGCAACAAGCTGTTAAAGCGGGGGCAAGTTAGAGCATCGCTTAGCTTGACTGGATTTCATTTTTGATAATTTTTTTATCGCATATTTTGCCGAAAAATCTCTCCACACTTTTGTGACCCGCAATTACAAAAAAGGCCACCCTTTCGAGTGGCCTTTAATTCTTAAATCGAGCTTTTTCTAATCCAAACGGAATTGTACCGTCAAATTATATGTGCTCGACACATTTTCGCATTCGCGGCGCGCCGGTTCGAATTGCATACGTGGCGCTTCGCGTTGGACCGCTGAATCAAACACGCCAGCCGGGCTTGATGAGTTGATGTTTACACCAACAACAGAACCACTGGCATCGATTTGCAAAGTCGCGTTAACGCTGCCTTCTTGTTCACGCTCAATCGCACGAGCTGGATAAGCCCGCTCGACGTTAAACGCCCTAGTTTGCCGTGGCCCCTTTGGCGACTCTGTACAAGACGGTGGTGGCGGTGGCGGTGGCGGTGCAGGAGGCGGTGGCGGAGCTGGCGTCGGATTGTAGACAACAGGTCTTTCCGGTGGCGGTGTCCTATCCACTACGGGACGTTCAATCTCCTGCGGCACGAAAACATCAACCTTGGCCGTTGTCTTGCGTTCAACAAGTTTTGGCGGCGGCGGAAGCTCTTTTGGTGGAGGTGGTGGTGGAGGTGGTGGAGGCGGCTTTTCCTTCTTACCAAGAATAGCCGAAACTTCCTTTTCCATTTGTTCAAAAGTGCTTGGTTTTACTTTGGATAAACCCCAAAGTGCCAAACCCCAAAGAACAGCCGATAGAAGTAGAAATAGACCACGATATTTAGCCATTATATCCTCCTCCTATCGCAATTCAGATTCAGCGATAGCATCTTCTGCCACCAATGAAACTTTTTGGAATTGTTTTTCTTGCAAGAGCGCCATGGTCCCCATAACATCTCTATACGCAAGAGTTTGATCTGCGCGAACCCGAATGGTTTCAAGCAGACGATTTGGCGTTCCCGGAACATTGATGGCCACTTGACGAAGCACATCATCACCCAAAGTTGAAGGATCCGAAACTTGTCCATCGACAAATATTTGCATCGCACCAGTCCCATCATCGCGAATATCGACGACTGTTGGCCTCTTGAGCTCCTGATTTTCAGGTGGAGGGTTCGGAGGTGGCAAATCAACCTTAACGTCTGTTGTCGGGGGTGGAGCGGCGACCATGAAGATAATCAACAAAACCAACAAAATATCAATGAACGGAATAACGTTCATATCACCATTGGCTTCGTAAGAACCCTTTTTCGCAGATCCGCCTGTGGATACTTTAGCACCCATAATAGCACCTAACTTTCTTAGCTCTTTCGAGCATGTCTATTGGAAGTTCCAAATGATTGACCATTTAAGTTCTCCCTAAAGATTATCGTTTATCTAAGCCGACCAAAGCGACCTTGAAGAAGCCTTCATCTTGAATGCGGTTCATTGCATAAACCACATTCCTATAAGGTGTAGAACCATCGCCACGAATATAAATCCGCTCCATAATGATAGCTATATCTCGCTCTTCCCCAGTTTTTCTGGCAGTTTCTTTGTTGTTTTTAGGGACTTCTTTATAGACTTCCTTACCCAACATGCTCGGATCCGCTACACGTTCATTACCAACATAGTAAACCGCTGCACCGTTTCTTTCCTGAATAGAAATATAGGTTTGCTTTGGTGGACGCTTCGACGGTATTACCTTCGAACTTGGTAAATCGACATTAACATCAACTGTAGCAATTGGCGCTGCAACCATGAAGATGATTAGTAGCACCAACATAACATCCACAAAAGGAATTACGTTGGGGTCCGACGTGGTGCTATGTGCACCACGCTTTGAAGGTCCAGAACTTGAGACTTTTGCACCCATGGTCAATACTCCTTTTCTGACGGTAAATAATTAGCCTTGTTTATCCATATCGCGTGACAATAGTGCCAAGAATTCAGCCTTAAAGTCATCCATATAGCCACCAATTGTGCTGATTTGTTTACCCGAAAAGTTGTAGATAAGAACCGCAGGAATCGCCGCCAATAGGCCCGCCGCAGTTGCAACAAGTGCTTCAGCAATACCAGGCGCAACCGATGCAAGTGACGTCGTTTGAGTTTGAACGATGCCAACGAACGAGTTCATAATACCATAAACCGTACCAAACAAACCGATGAAAGGAGCGTTTGCACCAATTGATGCCAAGAAGGTCATATTGGAACCAAGGTCTTCAATACCTTTATTTTGCTCAATATCCATTGCGGTTTGAACGCGAGCCAAAGTGTGGTCGCCGGATTTCATGTTGTAAAGCCCTAGATCGCGAGTTTTACCAACTTCTGCCCATCCAGCCACAAACATTTTTTTGATAGTGCTGTCTGGTTGTTTTGCAATCAATTGTGCAGCTTCATCAGGAGTTTTTGCTTTGTGGAATTGCGCCATAAAGCCACTAACTTTTGCTTTTGCAGCACGCATTACCAATACTTTTTCAAACAATAGAGAAAGAGCGTAAATTGCGCAAAGCACAAGAATTACCAAAACTGCCTTAGAAACTAAGGTAGAATCCATAATCATGCTCCAAAGCGTGACATCACTGGTTTCAGCAGCTTTCGCTGCAACTTCGGCCGCGGCGGCCAATTCGGCTTCGGTAGCGGCTGCAGGAGCTGCTGCCACAGCATTAGCTGTATCTACAGCGGCGTTAGTAGCGTTAGCTACTGCGTTAGTTGCGGCTTCGGTAGCGCCGCTAGCTTGTAATAGTGCGAACATTGGGACCATTTCCTCCAAAAGACGAGCCGACTATTAACAGATAATTAATAGTCAAGCACTGGATTTACAGCTAGCGAGCAAATTGCAAATTGAAAAGCCCCCCTACAGATTTTTTTGGCAGATTCTGTGATATTTTGTCATTGCGGGTGATTTTTTCTATAATTGTCGCGTTTTTGGTGTTTTTTGCTGCATGTGCACAAAAACGAGTATATTATGCTGCAGGAGCGAAGAATTGCGCCTTGTTGAGAAGCTATGTCGCGCCTAAATCGCCGAATATAAGTCGGGCCGACGGTCACGAAAAAAGCCCCATGCTGCCCTATGCGTTTCAAGATACTCTAAATCAAAAGATGCAGCAATGACGCCTTCGTCTTTACGGTTCATTTCGCAAATTTTGTCTCCGCGATGGTCGACAATAAAGCTGGAACCATAAAAATGTTGATCTGCGCCTAGTCCCTTTTCAATACCAACGCGGTTGGCCGCAATTACAGGTACAATATTCGAAACGGCGTGGCCAATCATTGCGCGTTGCCATGGGTCCTTCGTATCGAGGCTATCATCATGGGGCTCGGTGCCAATTGCAGTCGGGTACAATAGCAACTCAGCGCCTTTAAGCATCATGGCGCGAGCAGCTTCTGGATACCATTGATCCCAACAAATGCCTACACCAATCTTGGCAAATTTGGTTTCCCATACTTTGAAGCCGGTATCGCCTGGCCTGAAATAGTATTTCTCCTGATAGCCTGGGCCGTCCGGAATATGGCTCTTTCGATAAGTTCCTAAATTGCTTCCATCGGCGTCAACTATCACAACACTGTTGAAATAGCGCGGCCCGTCTTTTTCGAAAATTGACACAGGTATTACAACATTAAGCTCTTTTGCAATTTCCTGCATCGCGACCACACAAGGGTGGGTCAAGGCAGGATATGCGGTTTTGAACCAAGATTCGTCTTGGGTTGTGCAAAAATAAATCCCTTGAAATAGTTCCGATGGCAAAATTATTTTCGCGCCTTGCGAAGCGGCCTCACGCACAAAGCCGATGGTCTTTTCGATGTTTTGCTCAATATCGTGTCCATAACTTGCTTGAATGGCGGCTACTTTCACGGTTCTTTTTGTCATGGTCATTCTGGCTCTTGCTGAGTGATACAATGAAATGAGCCACCACCAGTCAAAATGGCGGTTGCATCAATTCCAATTATTTTATGGCTGGGGAAACAATCCGCCAAGACCCGCAGGGCTTCATCTACGCTTGGCGTGCTGTAATGCGGCATCACTACTGTGCCGTTTCCAATAATAAAATTCATGTGTGACGCTGGAACAATGTCGCCCTCTGGGTTCAAGACTCTACCTGGTGATGGCGCACGTATAATTTCAAAATTATTACCATGCAGATCCGTCATCGAACAAAGGTCCGCATAAATTTTATCCAAAATAATTGCATTTGGATCATCGTCACCAAAAGCGCTTTGGCAAATGATTTTATTTTTTCCTATGAACCTGGCTATATTATCGATATGCCCATCGGTGTGGTCGTTCAAAAGGCCGTCTTCAAGCCAAAGTATCTGCTCGGCACCAAGCGATTCCGACAACAATTTCTCAATTTCAGGTTTGGTGAGGTTAGGATTGCGGTTTGGGTTAAGAAGGCATTGCGTAGTAGTTAGAAAAACCCCTTCACCGTTACCGTCAATCGACCCACCCTCCAAAACGAAATCAATCAATTTATAATCAACGCCCGCAGCAACAGATAGCTTAACATTAACACTGTCATCATTATCAAGAATATATTTACCGCCCCAACCATTAAAGCCAAAGCATAATGCTAGGCTTTTCCCGCTTTTGCATTTCGCGAAGATAGGACCAGTATCCCTTAACCATACGTCACCGAACGGTATTTCAATAATTTCGACAGACTGCCCGAAGGCAAATTGCGCACTCTTAAGTGCCGCATTGCCAGATACCAACAGTTTTACAAAGTCGCGCCCGCCGTTTTGCGGAGTTATCAGCGCCTCGACCATAGCTTTAACTTCGGCGCGTGCTGATTCTAAGTCATCGCCCCACAAATCAGCCGCTGACGGCCAACAAGTCCAGATTGCTTTATGCTTAGCCCATTCTGCGGGAATGTTATTTGCGTGTTCCATTTTCGCTTATGATAACATTGGGGGCAAAATTGCAAATAGTTTTTGCTATTAGAGCTATATTTAGTGGCGTCCTTGGTTGCCGTTTCCTTCAGTTCTTGCAAAGTTTGCGTCACCAGTGCCTAATAATCTGACTTTAGGTGAAATCGCTGTCCCGCGATAGTTTAAATCACCACTGCCGACAATTGTCGCTTCGACAGCGCCACGGCCACCTCTTACTAAAATGTCACCAGAGCCGGCCACATTGGCATTTAAGATGGGCGTTGCCGCCAAATCGACATTGCCAGACCCAGCAATATTGAGATCCGCACTTCCGCCTATATTGCCAGTACGCAAATCACCAGAACCCGCGATATTCGCTGTTAAATTTCGCCGAATATCGCCAATCGTAGCATCACCCGAACCGGCTATGTTTATTTCAGCTTGACCGCCGACATTGCCAACCCTAACATCACCCGAACCTGCGATGTTGATTTGCGCGTCGTACAAAATATTGCCAATTACTATATCGCCGCAGCTTTGCATGCCAAGCGAAACACCGCCGATATCGCCAACTTGACCGCTTATATGACTATTGCGGATTCTAAGACCATGAATCGAATTAGTGGTCGCAGTAATGACAGGCAAATCCTCTGGGGAATATTTGGTACCATTTATTGTAAGTGTGGTGCGGCCATTTTGGGTTTGACAATTTACATTGTCCATTCGGCCAAAATTGCCTTGGACACGGCTTATGTTACCCCGATTTGTTACAATCGCATTGGCTTTGCGCCCCGCAGTTACAACCACATTCATATCAGGACTATTTGAAGTTCGCATGTCAATGCGACCAACATAATTTTCGATTTCAAGTAGCCTTGGCGCAGCATTCGCACCTGATGACGCAGAAACGATGGAAGCAACCAAGATGATTGGTGCTATTGCATAAGTGTTAAACTTCACTTTCGTCCTCCCGATACTTTGATAAAGTAACTTTAGTATCGACAGTGCACAATTCAAGTTAAATCGAATTAATTCGCTAGTGCCCGATTTCAAGAACCCCAATCAAGATTTTCGCGGTGGATTTTCAAGTGGCAATTGCGAGCCGCGCGAGATACTCGCTAAGCCCCAATTATTCCATGACCATAGTTTTATTTGACGGGATTTCGCAGAAGCGAATCGGCCATGATTGGAGGCCTCCAATTTATTAGACTTCTGTAAGGCGGTTTGAACCCTTCTCAACAACAAAATGTTTGATATTGGTAAAGCCCGCATCACGTCGCCAAGTTGACGGCGTATGACGCAATTTCACATCCATTCTTGTCGGGCTTATTTCTGCCAAGCCATAGCCATTAGTCCGGTCATCAAAAAACTTAAAATGCGGGCTTTCAGGCATCATCGCCATGAATCTATCATATGAAAATGACTTCGAAGTGACGGACCCGCCAACAAACTCAACGGCCACGCTTTGTGACGCTGGGTTGAAATAGTCCATTTTTACTTCGCCGGCAAAAAACGCGTGAACATCACCGCCAATAACAACACAAGACGCCTTGTCATTGCGGCGTCTAATGTTCTCGATTATTTTCTGCCTTGCTGGTTCAAAACCGCCCCAGCCATCATTGTAAGCAACTGGATCACCGCGATTGTCTTTTTGGTTTAGCGTGCCGAATAGCGTCGGTTGCACTAAAACCGACCATTTGGTAGTGCCGCGCATCATATTATCATTGAAAAATCTCTCTTGCTGCGCGCCTAAAATACTCCGATTTGCGTCCTGCAATTCGGTGCAAGTAGCGCGTGAAACAGATTGAGCCTCATATCGGCCTTCCGTGGCACAAGCAGCCCTTGCGCGATATTGCCGCGTATCAAGCAAGTTAAACTCGACAAGATTGCCATAGCTTACCTGACCATAAATCCTCATCCGATTGGCTGCAGTAAACATTGAGCGTCTGCGCAATGGCAAATGTTCAAAAAAAGCTTGATAGGCGTTGCGCTTACGGGTTGGGAAGTCTGCTTGTGTAAAGCCTGCCATTACCTTACCGACGTCGCCTTGGTAATCATTTGCAACTTCATGATCATCCCAGATAAAGACCCAAGGGCACGCAGCGTGCGCCGCTTGCAAATCTTTGTCTGTCTTTGTTACCGAATGAATTAACCGGTAGTCCGAAAGGGTCCAGGCATCATCAATTGGCATACGGCGCACTTGTGGCCCCCATGATGTTTCGTAGATATAATCGCCTAGGCCTAAAATTAAATCAGGGTTTTGGGCAGCCATGTCTGCATATGCAGTGTAAAAGCCTTGCTCATAGTGTGAACAAGAGTGCCAAGCAAACTTAAATCTATCAAGGTTAGATCCTAATAGAGGCGCTGTGGATACGCGCCCAACCGGGCTAGTTACAAGGCCTACCTTAAAGCGGTAAAAATAAGGGCGGGCGGGCGGTAAGCCATATATTTCGGCATGGATACTGTGGTTAAGGTCTGGCCTCGCAATTTCGGTTTGCCTTCGAACAATGCGTGTGAACGCCAAATCTTCTGCAACTTCCACCCCAACTTCAATAAGGTCAGTTAGACCCGATTCGACGTCAAAAGGATTTGGTGCAAGCCGCGTCCACAAAACAAAACCATCTGGTGTGGGATCACCTGACGCAACACCAAGCGAAAATGGATCATTTACAAATCTTGGAGTTGCAGCAAACGCCGAACCTTTCCAGGGGCTAAGGAAGGCGCCAGCCGCGCCGCCCATTGCAACGCCAGACAAAAATCTGCGTCTTTGTAACAATTTCAATCTTATTTCGTCATTCATAATACGCCACCTCAATTCCCAAAAGCCCTAGAGGGTCTGGGCAAAGTTTATGCCAATATTCTTTTTCACTTGGCTTGCACAGTCCAAAAAAATCCCCTTCTTTTCCTAACATGTCAAGGATAATTTGGAAATGCAAATGCGGCGGCCACCCACCATTTTCAGACACACCACCAAGGCTCGCAAAGCCGGTTCCGGCTTCGATAATCTCGCCATTTCGGATGTTCCTAATACTAGCGCGTGACAAATGCCCATATAGCGTGAAAAAACTCATTCCATGGGCAATTTCATGCTCTAAAATTATAGTTGGGCCATAATCGCGTGAGCCATTGTTGTCTTTAAAACTATGCACCTTTCCTTTAATGGGTGCACGTATCTCTGTACCTGCCTTGGCAAAAACATCCAGACCAATGTGTAATGTTCGCATATCACAAGCGTCGAGATTGTGGTCGGTTGCACCTATTATCCGCTGCTCTCCATAGCCACCGATAAAAAGCAGGTTTTCATCCAATGCTGACCAATTGGGCCCTGCCATATCTACAAGACCAGTCTTTATATAGGGAACCGGACTTCGCTGAATTTGCGATACAATTTCCACAGTAGATGGCCCAGTATCCGCCAGCCACTTATCATATTTTTGTCTCAATTCATCAATATTTGAAGTGTGCATTTTGTCCGCCGCAAAATAAAAGGGGCAAATCAAGCCGACCTGCCCCTTATTTATTCAATTTAACACAAGACTAGAATTCATAGCGCAAGCCAACAGTAATCTGCCAACGAGAGCGTTCAACGTTTCTTGATGGGGACGCAGTCAAAAGCGTTGAAGCGTTTGAAATGCGGTAAGTATTACATGTTACCATACCTGCGTTATTCGCGGCACCCGTAGCATCGGCACATGTGACTGTGTATAAAGTCTGTGTTTCGAAGAACTCTTGGGTAGCCCCCCACTCGTCATTAAGCATGTTTAGCAAATTGGCAAATTCAAGGCTTAGTATCGCTTTATGTCCTTCAAACACTGAAGGTATTTCTTGGCTAAATTTAGCATCAACCAAATGAATGTCTTCATTGCGATAGGCAGAACGGTCAACAATTCCACCTTGGTTCAAGCCGAAATAATTCACCAAATTGCGTACATTGTTCAAAGTAGTGATATTATCAAAGGCTACTTTGTTGTCTCCACCGATTAGAATTGCCCCAGAAGTTGATGTGCTTACCCCGCCACTAGTTGCAGTCAAAACAGCATCATTTAATCCCGCAAAATTTGGAATATATGCCAAGTTTGATGCACGGTTAACACCCAAAGTTCCGTTACGGCCGGTTCCCGCGTTCATCACGAATGTAATAGGCCGCCCGTTACGCTTGTCGCCAAACAATGAGAATCTAGTCTCAAGGTCACCAAACGGAGTTCCTTTCCAATCAAATGAATATTTGATGGCATTGCGGATTTCTTCTTGTGCCCGGCCATATGTCGGTGCATTTGGATCAAGGCCCGAGAGCATGTCGCTATACAGCGAGCTAGCAGTAGATGCGAATCGACCCGAATTGCCCAATTCTTCAATGTTCTGATAAGTGTATGCAACGGAAGTGCTTACGTTACCAAAACGCTTAGATAAGCCGAACGCAGCCACAAATGCTTCGCCCAAATCACCGCTTGGGTTATACATAATGATGTCGCGATTGGAAATTGATGCGCTTGATGTTACCGCACCAGCTGCAATAGCCGCAGCCGTTGAATTGACAGTTGTGCCGACAATTGCCGTACGTTGTGCTGAACTTAGGCCATCGTAACGAATACGACCATCTGGAGTTCTGGCTTGCACACCATTTACTACCAATGGAGTGGCACGGCCATCTCGGAATGCGTATCCTGATTTAACCCTTGTAACTACGCCATCAAAAGTTCCGCGAATGCCCCAAGGCAGTTCCTTAGAAATCGCGATATTAGCTTTCCATTCCGACGGTACTTCAAACCCACTCGCCAAGGCATTAACTTCAGAAGTTGGGCTTGGTATTGCACCACCAAGTAGCGCCAAAACACTAGCTGGAATTTGCCTGCCAAATTGCGCATTTACGCCAACGTTGAGAGCAGCCGCACCGATAGTTTGATTAAAACCCGGAGCACCCGTGGTTTCAGCAAATGTGCCGTCCAGCTGACGCTCAATTTGAATTCCAACTGTCGCTATACCAGTATTTGAGAAAGAATTTGACATAAACACATCCGGCAAACCGCCGGAGAACAAGCCAACACCGCCAGAGATTTTCAAATCTTGCATTGGTTCCCAATTGAAACTAGCGCGCGGCATAAGAATGCTTAGGCCGTCATAAGTATTGGTATTTGAAAACCCTTGGCGTGCCAAGAAATTAGCATTTGCTACCGGCTTTTTGTCCATGCCATAAGTGTCATAGCGAAGGCCAAAGTTCACACGAAAATTATCCGCAATTTGCCAATTATCTTGGGCATACAATGCAGTGATTGTGTAATCAAAAAGAGCTGCTGCATCATCTGGATTACCAGAAGGCGCATTAGAATAGATCAAGCGGTTTGCTCTCCCTGCTGCAAAATCAGCGACTGAATCGAAATAATAAGTGCCGTCACTATTTGGTACAAACAAATTATAAACATTGCGCATTTGATGCTGAACACCCGCTTTGAAGCTATGGTCACCCATGCGGTATCTCGCATCAAAATGAACTTGGTCATTCACATTTGTGAGATAATTGGCATGTCGGAATTGATCAGGTCCAAACCTAACTACACCACGACCAGTCCCTCCAGAATTCGCACAATTTGTTGGACGGAAATTTCCTGCTGTCGACAACAAATCTTCAGATACCGGAGTTGAGCAAACTGTGATATCTGCGAAATCTTGCCCACCAGGAGGCTCCTGAAGGCGGGTATAGTCACGGCGGCTTAACCGTAGCTCAGTAGAAAGATTTTCATTCCATTTTGAATTGATTTGGAATGACATAGTTTCATCGTCTTCACCTGTAATATACCATTGCGAATCAAGCGCTGCGGTCGTGGCATTTAAGTTCCTAAAATTGGAAACCACAGATGTCGCACGGCGGTAAGTCAAATTTGCACGATGAGCATCTGTAATATTCAAGTCTAAGCGAACTGAATATTTCTCATCGGTCACGGGCTTGCTGCTTGGAATGCCGCCAATATTTCTAGTTCCAGAATAAGCGTTTTTGTAAACATTTGTAACCGCATCAATATCCGCTTGCGTCATTGGCGCACCAGTTGGGCCGACAATTGTATTAGCAAAACCGCCACCAGCAGGGCCACGAACTGTTACGTCCGATGATTCAAAGTTCTCGTAGGCAATGGCAAAGAAAAGGCGGTCCCGCAAAATACGACCTCGTAACGAACCGCCATAATTTGTGTGATCAATAATTGGTTGAATACGAGTTCCGTCAATCCAAGCGCCAGTTAAATCTTTTGATTTAAACTTGCCAAATACTGCACCGTGGAAGTCATTGTCACCGGAACGCAAAACGATATCCAATGCGCCGCCCAAGAAACCGCCGTTTTTGACGTCAAATGGGGTTGCTGAAATATTGAACTGCGAAATAGCATCAATCGAAATTGGGCCGCGGCGAGTTGGGAAACCACCAGTATTAAGACCGAAATCGTCTTGTGCAGCTACACCATCAATAGTTATACGGTTGGTGCGTGGGTTAGAACCAGCAATTGAAATACCCCCGTCGCCAACTGAGTTTTGTGAAACCAGTGGTGAAGAGCGTGCTAGCTCCCGAAGATCCTGATTGATGACCACGCGTGCTTCAATTGCATCACGGCGAAGCGCAGTATTAGTTCCATCACCACGAACGAGCCCAGCTCTATCGCCGCGAACTACAACTGTTGAGCCGGCTGTTTGCCCACGCATTAGGTCTAAGCCCATCGTGAACGGCTCTGAAACCGATAGATATACATCGGATACTGTCGCGCCTTGGAAGTTGGCAGCGTCCACGTCAACCCGATAAGGGCCGCCTGCGCGCAAACCCGAAAGTGCGAAACCGCCATTGCCATCTGTTGTTGCTGTTGCTCTGGTTCCAGACGCCACGTGTGTAACAACAACACTTGCCCCTGCCAAAGGTGAGCCAGCACCCTTAATTTGACCCCGAAGATCCGCTGTGGTTTCTTGCGCGAAAACGGCGACAGGCGCAGTGATTGCAACAGCCAATACGCCCAAAGCGCAACTTGATACCAATTTCTTGAAGTTCGTCATTCATATCCCCATTTTTCAAGGCGCTTAGCCACGTCTATGCGCCACGCCTATGCCAAAATACTCGTCAACTATCGACTGAATGCCTTTGCGGGAAAATTGCCACCCACAACATTCTGGCTCAGCCCATAATGATACTAACAAAAAGTTAATCCCTAAATAGCCCTTTAGGTGACATTAGCATGACACTCAACCCAAGTTTGATGCTTTATTCACAACTTCTAAGCTCACTGCTGCGGGTCGTTGCATTAAAGCTACAGTCTTGGCAATAATTTAGGCGATTTAGCAAATAGAACAGGCAAGCTAGCGCCTACTTTGGCAAGCGTAAAACACAATTTTGCATTAAGGCGTGAAGTGATTCTATTTGAGCAGATACGATTCCACAGCCAAATTGACTTCCATAAAATCTTTCGTGCAGTCTTAACTACAAATTATTCTCTTTTCATTATAAATAGGCATGACCGCCAGTGAACTACGACACGTAAACCAGGATGAGATTGACAATGCAATTGTCGCTCATACTGCATATTTGCGTGGTTTAAGTGGCGCAAAGCGCATGGTTTTCAACAATTGTGATTTGACAGGCGCGATAATCCGCAATTGTGATTTGCGGGATTCTGATTTTACTGGCTCAAGGCTTGAGCGTGCTGATCTTTCAGGCAGCATTTTTAAAAGCGCTGCGTTCTTTTCTGCAGATTTGCGTCGTGCCAATTTACGTTATTGCGATTTATCTAGAGCTGATCTGCGCGGTGCATTGTTTAATGGCGCCGATCTAACCAATGCAGATTTGTCAGAAGCGGACCTGCGAGAAGGCGTTGTCGCCAAGCGTGATAAAAAGGGTGGCCTTACCCAAGTTACACATGTGCCTATGGCAGCAAGTGGCTGCAACACAATTTTCAAAGGCGCAAAACTTAGCAATGCTAAGATGAATGGCATGATTGCAATTGCCGCAGACTTTACGGGCGCAATGATGCGTGAAGTAAAGTTAGTTCGGGCTCACCTTAAACAAGCAATCCTTACTGGGGTTGATTTAACTAATTCAGATCTTAGTGGCGCAAATCTTGAAGGTGCAAATTTGCATGATGCGATAATTGCGGGCGCAAATACCTTGGGTATGGATGTTCGCGGCGCTGATTTAAGTGGCTTAATTAAGGAACCAAAAGGCGAAGAAGCCAAAAAAATGTCCGACATTGGTGATTTGATTGAACTTCACATTTTGTGGCGTCAAACAATGGGGAAAAAGGGCCAAGCTGGTGTCTTTGACAACTTAGATTTGCGGGGCGCCAAGGATCTGTCAGATAAGCCTCTTACTGCATTTCGTGCCAAAAACTCTGTTATGTGCGGACTTGATTTGAGCAAATCAGAGCTTCAGGGTGCAATTATATCCGATTCCGACCTGCGCTCAGTTGATTTGCAAGAGTGCGATTTGCGCGGCATAAATCTAAAGAACTGCAAGATGCAATGGGCAGATTTGCAATACGCGGATTTGTCTCCATTAAAATTGCCCGACGGACGCGAATTTTGGGCCGATTTGAGCGGGGCAGATTTGTCCCACGCAAACTTGGTTGGCCTGGATTTAAGCAAAGTCAAACTGCACGGCGCAAACCTAACTGATGCCAAATTATCCAACACTAAGATATCACCAGAGATGCTGTCACAATTGGTTTTGGATGAGCAAGTGGAAATACTAAAGCAGGCCAACTAAGCTTTGACGCCTTAAAAGGGGCGTTTTTCACCTTAACATAAAATAAAATTAAAGTTAGAACGCTTGAACCAAACTACGAAGACTAGTAGCCTAGGGTCAGTCCTCACTAATTAACTTTGCGTGATGCGAGTAATTTCGGGTTAGTAGAAGGAATAAGGACGCAGGAATATTGGAATATTTCAAGGACTTATGACGAACTAATCACCCAAAAGAACCGCATCTCGCAAAAAGTGTAAAGAACACCAAAGCACCTTTCAGGCTTGATTTTGGCGGCAATCTAGGGCGAAAAAGTATTTTGACGATATTCATATCGCCAAAATCCTGTTTCAGCCATATATTTTTGCCAAAATCATGTCACACTTAGTTAATTAGTAAGGACTGACCAAACGGTTTGGAAAGTTAAAGGAAGTTTGTTTTGGCATTTTTACCAGTGACGGCTAAATTCAAAAGTGTAACCAAACGCCGTCATATTGTTGGACTTTTATTTCTTGCATTGCTTTCCAACCAAACCCAAGCCCAAACTGCGCCAACCAACACCCCAGCAAGCCCCGTTCAGGCCAATAATTTACGGCCTGTTTTGAGTGAAGCTTCGCAAGCCGCATTGACGAGAGCCACTGAATCGGGCGCACGTGTAGATAGAATTCGTGATCAGTATCGACACCCATTTGAAACCTTGAGCTTTTTTGGCATTAATTCGAGCGATACCGTTATTGAAATTTGGCCGGGTCAAGGGTGGTATTCTTCGATTTTAGCCCCATATCTGAAATCTGGCGGCGGCCATTTTATTGCAGCACATTTCGACACGACTAATTCCAATTCACCACTAGTTCGTCAAGTTGTTGACAATTATCGAAGCCGTTTTGCGGGCGATGTTGAACGATTTGGCTATGTCGATATAGTGGCTTTTGGTCCAAGATCCGGCCCACTTGGTGCAGCAAACAGCGTTGACTACGTTTTGACATATAGAAACGTCCACAATTGGATGAACCAAGGTTGGGCTGAAAAGGCGTTTGAAGATTTTTTCAAAGTGTTAAAGCCGGGTGGGTATTTGGGAATTGAAGAGCACCGTGCTGGCGATGATGCGCCGCAAGACCCATTGGCAAACGATGGATATGTTCGGCAAGATTATGTAATCGACATGGCTTTGGAAGCTGGTTTCGTGTTGGTTGAATCGTCAGAAATTAATGCAAACCCGCGCGATACAAGGGATCACCCTTTTGGGGTCTGGACATTGCCGCCAGTCAGTCGCACTGCGCCACAAGGACGACCGGATAACCCATCTTTTGACCAAAGGCCGTATCTTGAAATTGGCGAAAGCGACCGAATGACATTGCTATTTCGCAAACCAATCGCCCCGATAGCCAGCATTCAAGCAGCTGCAACCGGCCCACAACCTGTACGTATGGTTTTTTCACCACCGCCGAGCCCACCGCCAATTCTGAATAATTCTTCGCCTGCAACCGCCGATGTTACGGCGCAACCATTGTCGCCACCTGCGCCCTCAACGCATCGATCTGTCCCTGAATCGGTGCCAGTGGTTTTTGCACCACCCCCGCCGCCGCCTGCGCCAATTACAACTACACAAATAGAAAGTGCCACACCCTCCCCTGACAGCTCAATTGGCGATGCATTGATTGTAACGAATGAAAATTCTACCCCAGGTCCTGCCAACTCGACTTCAACAAATCCTCCAAATGAACCATCAAATGTTGTAGCTGCTGTTAGTTCTCGCCAGGAAACAATTGGGTCCAATCCGCCACAAGTGTCAGCCCAGACGACCCCTTCGCCGACAACAACTAGCGTTGCTTCCGCACGCACATCAGCAAGCGCAACAACTCCACCTGCTCGTCAAGCTTCACCAGCTGTTAGGCCAAGTTCAACCCCAAAAGCTGCGGCTAGCCGCAGCACACAGCGAACTGAGCGGCAAACAACGACGAACTCCACCAATAGGCCAAGGCCATCAACCACAACAACTAACCGTAACCCAAGTAGCAGCAGACCTGCCACAACAAGGCCATCAACTGGCTCCGCATCAAGGCAGACAACAACTACACGAAGGCCAACAACTTCAACACCTGCGCCAACCAAAGCAAAAGCAAAGGCCGCTCCAACGCGCGCCTATCCAAACGAACCAAGTTGGAATCCACCGCCTAAGAAAAAGCGGAATTAAGGCAAAACTATTAATGGTTTTTAATTTGACTAATTTAGGCGCTGTTGGTTTTCTTGGGCCATGAAAAAATTATCCGTTTCTTTGTTATTAGCCATCGCCTTTATTGCCCTTTGTTCTCAAAACAGCGTATTCGCCAGTGAAAATAGGGACGTTAGGGTCAGCCAAGTTTTTCAATTTTGGGACAAATACATAACATTGCCTGCCCAGGTCCGTGACGGCTTTACTCTTTATTACACCTTGCGTTCGCGCGGCGGTGCTTTGCCGGAATTATATTTAGTTCACCGCGGTCAAAGAACAAGAATTCAAACAGATAGAAACGGTGTCGTGCTGAACCCGCCTGATTTAGATGCATTTCGCCACGGAACCATCGAAGCGCCACAAACGGGAAGCAGCCCAGCAAAGACTAAAGGCCTTGGGCTAACAGTCAGCTTAGATATTTCGCCAATTATTCCCCTTAGCCGAAACATCCCTATTGGCTCAATAAGCAACGCAATAAATGATTATCGCGATGGTATAAGAATGGCCGGTGGGCCTGCTGCTGCACTTGCTCCTAGGTTTCGCTCAATAAAATTCATGGGTGCGCAATCCGGTGAAGTGAACTTTCCAAACGGCCGAAAGATGCCTTTGGTAATGCAAGACGGCGGTCTTGTTTTCACGCCCAGTTCAGCCAATTCTCGTGGAGCTGTAAATCTGGTATTCAACACTGCGCCGAACAAAGCAGAATACGCAAAGTAAGTAACATAGAGCGTTTTGAAGTCAGTTGGAATCAATTGACGACTCGCAAAATGCAACCAAGTAAGGATTTTAGCGCGATTTTCAAATGCAACTTGAAAATCAACCGCATCGGCGGCTTATTTTTCAACATATATTAACCTAAGGCCTACAATATAAGGATTCTTAGCTTTGGGGTTAATAATTTATGGCAGGCCTTGGCTCTATTCACGTTTTGGTAGTCGACGATAATGCGCACATGCGTTCAATCGTTGTTGCCATTTTGCGTGGAATTGGTATCGGCATTGTTAAAGAGGCCTGCGACGGCGCTGACGCGTTTGAAGTAATGCGCGCCGGCGTTCCTGATGTTGTCATTTGTGATTTGAACATGGACCCAATTGACGGCTTGGATTTTTCCAGAATGGTGCGCACTGCTGCTGATAGCCCATTTCCTTTCGTTCCAATAATTATGATGACGGGGCACACAGAAAGGTCGAAAGTCGAGGCTGTCCGAGATGCCGGCGTGAACGAATTTTTGGCCAAGCCGATATCGGCACGCACCCTAATGGATAGAATAATTGCAGTGGTAGATCGTCCCCGACCTTTCATAAAAACTGCCTCATATGTAGGGCCGTGCCGCAGACGAACAAACCCCAAAGAATTTACGGGGCCGTGGCGACGCAAGACTGATGATCCCGAGGCAGAAAAGGCAAAATTAGCGGCGGCAAAAGCTGAAAGCGCAGAGAAATAAACCATGGAACATGCACATTCGATCACAAATATCGCAGAAATTATTCCACGCTCGTTCTTGCTGCAAAGGAAAATAGGCGGCAAGGCCGCAAGCTTCATTACCCCGGAAATGGTACAAATTGCTGAAGAGATTTTGGAAACATTTAAGGCCCCACTTAAAGATGAAGTGAAGAGCCGTTTAAAATCTATTTCAAAATTGGCACGGCACCGCAAAGATAATATTCGTGACGAAGTTTGGCGCCACGCGCACGAAGTGCGAGGAATTGCTGCAAACGCTGGTTATGTAAGTTTAGGAAAGATTGCTGATCTTATCTGTAAATATTTGGACGGAACTCCAAGTGAATTTAAGCCAGATCCAAATCTTTTAACGACTGTTGCTGTTGCGTCACTTTTCACAATGCAAAATGAAGGCAAGATTAGCGAAGTTGGCGAAGAATTAGTGCGTGACTGCGAAATTGCAATCAACCTCCAAATGGCCAACGAAGGACGCGCCCATTAAAACTTTTTTCGGGCAATTAGTAGTCCGTCCGCAATTCCTATAAAACACTCATCCAATTTTTCATCGTAGCGCACCAATTCGACCAATTGTCTTAACGCAATTACTTCCGCATCTGTATTCGCAATATCGGCGACCCGTCCACCCAAAAGCGCATTGTCAAAAATCATGATTCCACCCACCGAAAGCAGTCTTTTTGCTAAGGGCAAATAGTCAAGGTATCCCTTTTTATCTGCATCAATGAAAATGAAATCAACTTTACCTTCATATCCGCTGTCGATGAGGTTTTCGAGGCTGACTTTTGCGGGCGCAACCATCGGCACAATGGCTTCACTTACTTGGGCCAATTCCCAGTATTTTTTCGCCTTCGCGATAAATGAATTTGAAACGTCAAGCGCAAACAAGCGCGCACCTGGGCCCGCATTCGCCCTTAAGGCTAAGGCAGTTGTTAGCGATGAATAGCCTGTAAAAACGCCTACCTCTACCGCAATTCGTGCACCTATCAACCGAACCAAAAACGCCATGAAAGCCCCTTGTTCTGGGCTAATTTGCATTTTGCCTTTGGGGTGACTTGCAGTTTCAGTGCGGCATAATTTTAAAACTTCATTTTCAGAAGGATTTGCCGCTACAATATAGTCAATCAATTCAGGAGTTAGGCTTATGCTTGATCTTGTCATCATTGGGATTGTAAAACATGTTGCTTACAAATCCAAGGATTAAACACAAAATCACTACTACTATAGTGAAAATAGGTGAACCATAGGAATCCAAACCATGCACAGTTGCTGTGCCTTGGCGGAACTCAAAGTCAAAAAGTGCGGGCAATAAAACCACTTCCGTCCAAGTCCAAATGCAATGCGCAGAAGCGGCAGCGATTACGCCAAAACGCAAAGCGAGAATTGCCATAAACACACCAAAAACCAAGCTGTTCACAACATATATTGGCTCAGAATAACCTTGCAATGCTTGCAAAGCTGCAAACATAATGCCGGCACAAATCACTCCAACCCACTTACCAAAATGAGAAGTGAAAATCTGCTGCCCAAGTTTTTGAATAAGCCATTGCTCGGAAAGACCATGCAAGAACACAAACAACAAGCCAGTAAAAATGCCAATTGTTGCCTGCGTGTCCATCACCCGCAAGTCTATTATTCGCAAAATGCCTAGCAAAAACAAAAAAAGCCAAACAATTGCCAACAAAACCAATGTAGTGGCAATGCCAAACATTACACCCCACCCCCCACCAATCGGCATTTTTGATTGCACTAAATCAGGTTTATACTTGAGTATTAACCAATAGAAAACGAACACCAGACCTAGGTTGATAGGCTCTCGGATTGGTATGATAACTCCTAGGAATGTGAGGCTATAAGCAATGCTGGTCGATATTATTCCTGCAAAATAGGCCGCGAGAACCACATAGGCGGCCAAAAGCAATAGGGCCAGAATTGACTTCGTGTTTGCGGGCTTGGCAGTTGATTGCAAGAATGTGACTTCCATTTTTTATGTTGTTGCGGCATTAAATCAAATAGTTGTTATTATTCTCTTATTCATTAGCAACCTAATTTAAAAAAAACTGTCGATTGAGGTATAAAATTGGAAGCAAGAATCCCATTTTCGGGTGGAATACACGATAGAGAAAGCGGCAAGCGCAATGATGCCAACTATATTGCCGAACAGCTTGCAAATCCTAAAGCCGAATTGCTTGTTTTTCAGACCTCGATGCCGTTTTTTGCTACCGACGCGATTGCGCCATTGCGATTAAGTTGCAATGCGCTAACACAATTTGGCAAAATCGCTGTTGGTCCGATTTACCTTGGCAAGAGTGAAGCAAATATTCCTTTGTTCGCAATCGAATTGTCAGCAAGTTTCGATTTAGAGACCAGCATTCTAAAAGGCATGGGGAGTTTTTGCGAATTGCGGCAGGTAATGTCGAAGCTTTTGAGCGAAGACTTAGCAATTTTGGGCGTGGCACGATCCCTATTTGATTGGCATAAGCGCCACAGATATTGCGCGAACTGCGGGGCACCGACAGATGTTGTTGACGCTGGTTGGAAGCGCCTTTGCCCATCTTGTAAAACAGAGCATTTCCCAAGAACGGACCCCGTTGCAATCATGCTAGTAGTAGACGGCGACAAATGCTTATTAGGCAACAGCCCGCGTTTTCCAAGAGCCTTTTTCTCGTGCCTAGCTGGATTTATCGAACCCGGTGAGACGGTTGAAGAAGCGTGCCGGCGCGAAGTGTTTGAGGAAGTTGGCGTTGTGGTGTCAGATTGCCAAATTATTGGCAATCAACCATGGCCGTTTCCATCACAATTGATGATTGGTATTATTGCCATTGCGGAAACGACAGACATTACAATCGATTTGGAAGAAATTGCGGAAGCACGTTGGTTCACCAAGAAGCAAGTCACAAAGATGCTTGATGGCGGCGCATTAATAGAAAATGAGCGTTTTGTCGGACCGCCAAATGTCGCAATTGCGCACCATATTATAAAACACTGGCTTGAAACTCCTGGTCATAAACTCAGTAATTTACGCGGCGTGACATGAATTTTGACAATAATATTAAGGCAAAAACAGGGTTTTTTCGATATGAATATCGGGAAAATACTTTTTAGTTTTATTTGTGTTCTTCGACTATCTTCAAAGCCCTTGGGCTTTTCAGGTCTCATCAAGAGATTGCAGCCAAAATCATGCCCGAAGGGTGCAGGGCACCTTTTGTGTGAATGCGGTTCTTTTGCGCGACAAGAGCGTTTCGGAAAAAAGTGTGAAGCGGTTTTTGGACAAGAACCGCGGCAAACAAAGGAATCTAGAGCACCATTTCGATTGGGTCGAAATGGGATATGCTCTAGTGCGTCAAAAGTCCTTGAAAGTATTGAAACTTCCTACGGACTCTTTTTTTTCTACTCGCACAAACTAACACGCATCACACAAAGGAAATTAATGAGGTTATGACCTAGGTTAAATAGTTCGCGAGCGAAATTCATGGGCGTGATATATACCCAAAACTGTAAGATCTGCGGAAAAGAACCTAAGCTCTTGCAATGCTAATTGTACATTTCTTTGATCGGGGTGCCCTTCAACGTCGGCATAAAATTGTGTCGCGTTAAAACTTCCGCCAATTTGGTAGCTCTCTAGCTTTGTCATGTTCACGCCATTAGTGGCAAACCCGCCCATCGCTTTATATAAAGCAGCGGGAATATTGCGAACGCGAAAAACCAACGAAGTTATGTATTTGCGACCATCGTCACAATAGGGTGCATCGTCAGCATTTGCTGCCAAAATGACGAACCTTGTAGCATTATGTTTAGCATCTTCAACGTCTGCTCTTAATATCGGCAAACCATAGTCGCTCGCCGCCAATGCAGTGCCCAAACACGCATGGGATTTATCATTCAATTGGGCAATTTCGCGAACCGCGCCTGCAGTATCCGCTGTGACAATTGCGTTTGCTTTGAGTTCTGATATTATTTTCCTACATTGCCCCAAAGCCATCGGGTGCGAACGTATATGGACAATATCTTCTATTTTTGCGCCCTTTGCACCTACCAATTGGTGATGAATTGGTGCGAAATATTCATCTATAATAAATAGGCCAGACTGCGGCAATAAATGATGGACGTCGGCAACTCGACCCGCCAGCGTATTTTCTATCGCTATCATGGCTAAATCGGCTTTGCCCTCGGTAACCGCACTAAAGGCATCCTCAAAAGTTTGGCACGGCATTGGCGTGTAATCCGGGCGCGCATTAAGTGCGGCTAAATGGCTGTTGGCACCTAACTCGCCTTGAAAAGCTATATATTTCGTCATTTATTCAGGTCGTTTCTATAAAACTCTCGAGCCATTTCAAGATGTTCGGGCGTATCAACGCCTTTGGGAAAGTTATCAATTTGACCTGCAAATATCTTAAGTCCTAGCTCCAAGGCTCGCAATTGTTCCAATTTTTCGCGCATTTCAAGCCCAGACGGCACTGCTTTTACAAATTTCTTCAGTGCCGCGCGCCGAAACACGTAAATTCCAACATGTCGGTAAATTGGCCCTTCGCCATAGGGGGCAGCGGCGCGCGTAAAATAAATGCATTGGCCAGATCCATCGGCTTGAATATTTGCAAGAATTGCCTTGACGACATTAGGGTCGGATTTTTCGTCTTCATCATTTGAAGGTGAAACAAGTGTCGCAATGTCAGCCTCACTATTTTTTGCCAAAACATCAAGGGATTTTTTGACAATTTCAGGATCAAATGTAGGCATATCACCTTGAAGGTTGATTACGACATCATATTTATTTTCTGGGTCGAATTCATCAATTGCTGCCAATACCCTGTCTGAACCCGAAGGCAGGTCAGGATCTGTCATAATTGCAATTGCACCAGCGTTCTTTGCGGGCTCCGTTATTTCTCTGTCACCGGCTGCGACCAAAACTGGCCCAGTGTGCGAAAGTAAAGCGCGCTCAACAACCCGCGCTATCATTGGTTTGCCTTCAATATCCGCCAGTGGTTTGTTAGGTAAGCGCGTAGATGCAAGCCTTGCGGGAATCACTATTATCGGGTTCATACAAATATCTTTATGACTTTTTATTGAAATAATGCGTTTACCCGCATTTGCAGTTTGATAAATACAGCATTCTCAATGTTTTGGCGCGATAAAAAGTCACATTGGGCAGGTAAAGATATTGATAGGCAGCCCAAGCCGTGTCATATGGCCTATATAGCATTTGTAATTTTTTAAGGGATTCGCTGAAAATGAAAGGCTCATTGTGGTTCAATATGGTGGCTGGTGCGGTTTTGGCCACTGGCCTTGGCATTATGGGAATACAGACTTTTTCGGACAGTTTATATGCAGGTAATGTTGAAGCAGTTGGTTACCCAGTAGACGTTGAAGAAGGTTCTTCCGGCTCCGCTGCAAATGGCCCTGAGTTGTTGCCGAATTGGGGGGCATTGTTTGCTGATCCTGCGCAACTGGCAGCCTATCAAGCAAGCGGCGAGAAAGTAACTAAGGTTTGCCAGTCGTGCCATGATTTTTCGCCCGCTGGAGCTAATAAGACTGGTCCGGCACTAGCAGGTATAGTTGGTAGGGCCGCTGGCTCTCATGGCGGTTTCGCTTATTCTGAACCAATGAAAGCGTTTGGTCAGGCGTGGAGTTATGACCAATTGGATGCCTTCCTTCATGCGCCGAAAAAATTGGTGGACGGCACTTCGATGTCATTCGCAGGCTTGCCAAAAGTCGAAGATAGAATTGCGGCTATTGCTTATTTGCGGTCGATATCACCTTCGGCTCCACCGATACCAGCGCCGGATCCATCACGCGATCCTGCGGCAGTGGCAGCGGCAGCAGCAGCAGCACCAGAAGCGACTGCGCCAACTAATGCAGCTGCGCCAACAAATGCTGTTGCGCCAGCCGAGCCTGTTCCAGTCAATGAAGTTGCGCCTGCTAAGGCTGCAACTCATTAAAATAGAAAATTACAATAATCGGCGGATTGTGCGTAGATTTATGTTAGTTGCGTCAGAGCGTTTTACAGCGTCTGACAATGGTTCAATTTCAACCATCATGTGGTGCGCGTTGGCATGAATGATATTTGTGTCATCGATCATCATTGCGACATGGCCTTGCCAAAAAGCTAAGTCTCCTGCGCGCAAATTTCTTAGGCTCTCGTCAAATTCGATTTTCTCGCCAATTGCTTCTTGCAGCCTGCTGTCCCTTGGCAACTTTACACCGCAAGCGCCAAAGGCAATTTGGGTTAAGCCAGAGCAGTCCAAGCCGAAGCTTTGCCTTCCACCCCAAAGATACGGCGCCTTCAAGAACCATTTTGCGATTTCAACTGGATTAGAGAAAAAATCCCCAAGCGGGCACAAATGTTCTTCAAAAACCCACCCATGAACACCACAATCTACAAAGCCGCATTTGGATTCGCCGGTTGCGCATAATGTTGCACCAAGCGAGAAGGTCATAATAACAGGTGCTTTTACATTTGGGCTTTCAAAGCCATACGTACGCAAAGCTCTGATTTTATGTGTAGGCTTAAAAATATTTTCGTTGATCGCATCGATTTTGATATGGCCAACATAATCATCATTCACTAGTTGCGACCATGCGTATCCATTTGTCACTTCATAAACTTCAACAATTTCGCCGCACAAGGCTTCACTGATTTGTTCGGAGCCGTGAATTGGCGCCGCTAATACTGGCGCAGCCGATTTGCTTATCTGGTAAATCTGTGGCGCCGCATATCTTTGCGCTTCAACAATATTTTTGAGCTTAAGTGCCGCCAAGTCTTCGCGATATAGATTTATTGATTTATCTAGCATTTGCTTCAGCAGTTTTAGTGTGTTGCAAAATTGGCGAACTGGTCGCTTTCAAAATTGCTTTCAACGCTTCCAACTTCAATGGCTCTGCTGCGGTCAATATTTGAAATGCTCTTCGAAATTACTATGGCAATATCACTTAACCTTAATGCCCCGGCTTGAGTTGGTTCGACGAAGATATTGCGGCGATCATTTTCGTCCCGTATCCTTCGAACAAAACCCAATGCTTGTAAGCTATCAAGGGCGCGCACAACCGCAGGCTTCCCAAGGCCTAATCGCTTTGAAAGCCCTCTTACTGTGTGGCGATCTTCGTCAAGGTGAATTGTCAATAATAGCGCCGTCTGCCGTGCCGATAAGTCAGGGCCGTCTGCTTTAATAGCGCTACGCGTAATGTCGCGCCACAAATCCAAAGCTTCACGATTTTCCAATGCCATTATTCACCTCAAGCTCTAATGCGAATCGTCAGGTGATTTGTGTTTCCGTGCAAGAGTCTTAAAAAGAGTCAATATGAAAAATTAATTGGCGATTAGGAATATCGCTTAGTTAAAAGCTCCAAAACCGCCCGAATTGCTTGAATTTCGCCGCCCATTGGTTTTCCCGGACTATCTTTGGGATTCCAGCAGTAAACATCGAAATGCACCCATTCTTTAGCAGTAACAAATTTTGATAGAAACATTGCTGCCGTGATCGAACCAGCGAAGGGGCCGCCACCGTTTTTCAAATCTGCGATCTTGCTTTCTAAATCGTCATTGTAATTGTCCCACAGAGGCATGCGCCAAATGGGGTCGCTAACTTTGGTTGACGCACTTTCCAATTCCTGCGCCAAAGCTTCGCTTTTAGTGTAGAATGGCGGCAAATCTGGTCCAAGGGCAACCCTTGCGGCGCCCGTAAGTGTAGCGAAATCAAACACTAGGTCCATTGCATCTTCACTAGCACGCGTTAATGCATCTGCCAAAACTAGGCGGCCTTCTGCATCTGTGTTATCGATTTCGACAAACAAACCATTGCGCGAGCATACAACATCGCCGGGCCGCATTGAATTTGAAGAAACCGCATTTTCAACCAAAGGCAGATATAAATTCAAATCGACTTTCAAGTCCAATTTTGCCAATATATCGAAAAGGCAAATCGCGCACGCCGCGCCGCCCATATCTTTTTTCATTAAGCTCATCGAATTGCCAGGCTTAAGGTTTAGCCCTCCTGTGTCAAAAGCTACTCCCTTACCGACTATGCCAATTTTTGGCGCGCCCTGTTTAGGTTTTCGCGCAATGACCAATTTAGGCTTTTGTGCAGCGGCCCGACCGACCGCATGAATAAGCGGATAGTTTTGCGCCAAGAGATCATCACCTTTGATTATTTCAATTTGCGCTTTGGCTTGGTTTGCAATTGTTATTGCCGCATTTGCGATTTCGTCTGGCCCCATATCATTGGCCGGTGTATTGATTAAATCTCTCCCCATAAATACCGCATCAGCGATCAATCTAGCAGCGTTTTCATCTACGCCCGGCATCGGCAATAATTCCGCCATATCCTTTGATTGACTTGCAGTCTTGTATTTATCGAAATTATACCCACCCAATAAGAAGTATAGATACGCGCTTTGAACATGCTCAGGTTTTATCTTTGACTTTATTTCATAAGTGCCAACCGGCAAATTTTTCGTGAGGCTCCCCAACGCTTGCGGTGTAAACCCTTGCCCGATGCCCAAGAATACCTTTTTTGGGCCACCAAATTTATTGGCGAATATCAAAATTCTACCGTTTTGGCCGGTAAAGCCATTCGACCTCATCAAACCGCTTTCAGTATTTTGTCCTTCAGCATACTTATTAGCAAAGTCGCTTTTTGAAACGAGAAAAATCGGAGTTCTTGGATTTGATAGGATCATAAATGTGGCCTTCTTTTTAACGTAAATTATGCGGCAAATTGATGAAAAATTAACTAAAATCACCAAAAACTTAAAACTTGATTCGCTTTGGGCGAAATCCATTCAAGTGCAGCCATTTGGGTGAATTAATTGAATTGTTGTTAATCGGAAGCAGTTTTCAAGACTAAAACGAGAAGCTGCTGCTTTAAACAAATTGGCATCATTGTGAAGGCAGGAAAATGAAGAAGTTATTTATCGCCACAACCGCCCTTATGGGAAACGCAGCTTTCATGTTGCATGCCGAAGCTTTGCCTTTTGGCCGTAGAGCCGACCCACCCGTTGCACAACGAAGCATTTCACCAGAAATACAAATGCCTGGACAAACTGCGCCAGCCAGCGCGCCTACCGCTCCAGTAGCTACGGCGCCAACGCCAAAAGTTCGAAGCCGGCATGGGCAAGCCGCGCCGGCAACATCACCTACCACAGCAACAGCCAGCGCAGTACCGACACCAATTCAAGCCGCCAGCCCCGAACAACGGCGCGCGGCGCGCACGCTACCATTGGTCTCGCAATCAACTTTTTGGATAAATGAACTTGAAAAGAACCCTGCAGACGAAGAGGCTGCTTTTGAAGCCAGCCAATCTTTGCGTTTTATAGGTTCGGCGGAACAAGCTGTTGCGACAGCTGCAACTGGCTTGCAAGCAAATTCCTCAAGCGGCAGATTGTGGGCGTGTCTAGGCCTCGGGCTTTTGGCAAACAACGCCAATGACCAAGCGGTGCAAGCTCTGAGTAAAGCAATTTCACTATCACCAAGCGATGCAAATATTAGAAACGGGCTTGGCGTAGCTTATGACAGAGTTGGCAGGAGCGACCTTGCAATTACAGCATATAACGAAGGCCTTGCAATTGCACCTAATGATCCTAACATTATTTCGAACCTCGGCTTCTCAATGGCTTTAAATGGGGACTTAGCTGCGGGCGAACAAATGCTGCGGCGTGCCGTTGCCTTGCCAAACGCGCCAATTCAAGCAAGGCAAAATCTGGCCCTTATTGTTGGATTACAAGGTCGTCTACAAGAAAGCGAAAGATTGGCCGCACAAGACGTTCCGCCAGATGTTGCTGCAAGAAATATAGCATACATTCGCGCGATGCTAAATGGTTCTGAAAATAGATGGAATACCACGCCGCCGTCTGGAACCCAGTCGAACATCTCATCCTCAGTTCACGCCAGCAATTGACCTTGTTTTAAGAAAAGTCGCCTTACCATTCGCGCGTCTTGAATAGTGATAGACTGACCGCGCATGCGCCAGCCTTTAATTTTATGGCGCTTTTAATGCATAAAACCGCACACACTTTTAAGCAAACCGTTCTAACGCGTCTTGTATTTAGCTAAAATCGGAAAAGCAATGCGCTGGAATCCTTGTTGGTCGCGCATTTTGGCTTTTTAATTGCATTGTGCAATTAAACGCAATGCGCTGGAATCCTTGTTGGTCGCGCATTTTGGCTTTTTAATTGCCTTGTGCAATTAAACGCAATGCGCTGGATTCCTTGTTGGTCGCGCATTTTGGCTTTTTAATTGCCTTGTGCAATTAAACGCAATGCGCTGGATTCCTTGTTGGTCGCGCATTTTGGCTTTTTAATTGCCTTGTGCAATTAAACGCAATGCGCTGGATTCCTTGTTGGTCGCGCATTTTGGCTTTTTAATTGCCTTGTGCAATTAAACGCAATGCGCTCTAGCGCTGCTTTGCTGCTTTCCCATTTGCCGTAGCAACAGTTTCGCTGTTGGTTTGGTTCATATGTTGCCACCTGACATAAGCTGGTGTCAAAATGACGATAAACAACACTGGCAAGAAAAATACAATCATTGGTACCGTTAGCTGGGCTGGCAAAGCGGCCGCTTTCTTTTCAGCCTCGGTCATGCGCATTTCGCGATTTTCCTTGGCCATTACACGTAACGCCGCGCCAAGTGGCGTTCCGTATCTTTCAGCTTGGGTAAGGGCGATTGTAACTGCTTTTACACCTGGGTGCGTTGTGCGCTTGGCCAAGTTTTCATAGGCAACCCGCCTGTCCTGCAAATAGGCGAGCTCTGCATTGGTAAGGCCCAATTCCTCAGCTAATTCAATTGACGATGAGCCAATTTCTTCACTGACTTTGGCAAAGGCGGCTTCAATTGAAATGCCCGCTTCGACACAAATCAACAGCAAGTCCAAAGCGTCTGGAAAGGCTTTCATAATCGACTTTTGACGCTTCGATGCCATATTGCCGACAACCAAATTTGGCAGATAAAAGCCGAATGCGCACGCGCTCATACCGGCTAGTAATTTCTGGTTTGATTTTAAGTCCACGCCTGCGATAAACATATACATAAATGCCGCTAGGAAGAAAATTATTGGTAACGCAAACCTGCAAAAATAGAAAACTGACGAAGCCGTGGGGCCGCGCAAACCTGCCTGCAATAATTTTGACTCAACATTTGGATCTGCCAGCAAAGTTCTAAGATTAAGGCGCTCAACTACATTCTTCCATGGCCCTTTGTCTTTCATGCGAAGGCCAGATGCAGCCGATTCGCGTGCTAATAATATGCGGGATTTGCGGCGTAACTCATCTCTATCTGTTGAGACTGAACGCATGCGTGAAGCCAATTTGTCGCCGTTAAAAATCGGCTGGGCAATTGTTACTAAAGTTACAAACGAAGCAGCAGCAATTACCACCGCCGCTATATTTGACGGGTCGGTAAATTTTTGTGCGAAACTGCTGACTTCTTGAAACATATATCAAGCCCTAAATTTCGAAATTAATCATTTTACGCATCACCATGATGCCAGTTCCCATCATTCCAAGTCCGACCATAAGTCCCATTCTGCCGGTTGGGTCTGTAAACAATAAAGACATATAAGAAGGGCTGGTTATCGAAACCATTATGCAAACGGCAATTGGCAATGCGCCGATAATCATCGCGGAGGCTTTTGCTTCGGATGACAATGCATTGATTTTTTCGCGCATCATTTTGCGTGAGCGAAGCACAGTTGCCAAATTTTGCAGAGCCTCAGATAAATTGCCACCAGCTTTTAATTGGATTGATAGCACAATCGCAAAGAAGCTGACTTCTGGCAAAGGCATCCGTTCGAATAATTTGCCTAAAGCTTGTTCCAACGGCACGCCCATTGATGTTTGGTCAACTAGTCGCCTAAATTCACCGCCCAAAGGTTCAATCGCTTCACGGCCAATCATTTTCAAGCATTCATTCAATGGCAGGCCAGACTTTACGCCGCGCACGATTACTTCGATTGAGGTAGCGAACTCCAAAATGAACTTCTTTTGCCTCATTCCAATCATGAACTTTAAAACCCATTGCGGCAAACCAAACCCCGCGGCAAATGCGGCCCCAAGGGCGATATAAAATGGCTGGCCAATTACAAAAAGAACCAAAGCAACAAACAAGCCGATTCCAACTGAAAACACCCAAAAATTAAGCGGTGTGATAGTCATTCCCGCTTGTTCTATTTTGGCTTCAATCGATAGCCGCGCTTTGCGCATCTGCCGTTCTTTTAGTTCTAGGTCTTTGATATTCCCAAGTAGTTTTTTTCGCCTATCAGCTTCGGGATCTACTTGCTTGCGCTTTAGGGCGCCTTCTTTATCTCTGGCAACAGATTGAATACGTTTACTGTCAAATGAGTTGTCTTTTTGTGCCAGCCCAAAACCAAGCACAATAATACCCAACGCAATAATTCCAGCAAAAATCAGTGAGCTATCCATTTAGCACCTCACACATCTGCTTCATCTAGGGCTTCGGCCAATTCACGCTCCATGCCATAATAACGCGCTCGATCCCAGAATTTTGGCCTAGCAATGCCGGTTGCGCGGTGCTTACCAATTATTTTGCCATTTGCATCTTCGCCTTCAACTTCAAAAACAATTAGGTCTTGGGTTATGATCACGTCGCCTTCCAAGCCAATAACTTCGGTTACGTGGGTAATACGCCTTGAACCATCGCGCAATCTCGCGGCTTGGACCACGATATCAACCGAGCCTGAAATCATCTCGCGGATTGTCTTTGGCGGCAACGAAAACCCACCCATGGTTATCATGGATTCCATTCTGGAAATGCCCTCGCGCGGACTATTGGCGTGCAGTGTTCCCATCGAGCCGTCATGGCCAGTGTTCATGGCTTGTAAAAGGTCAAATGCTTCTGGGCCGCGTACCTCGCCGACTATGATTCGCTCTGGACGCATCCGTAGGCAGTTCTTTACTAGGTCCCGCATGGTGATTGCACCCGCGCCTTCAAGATTTGGCGGCCTGGTCTCAAGGCGTACCACATGGGGCTGTTGCAATTGCAACTCTGCGGCATCTTCACAAGTAATAATTCGTTCATCAGGAGCAATAAAGCCTGTCAAACAATTCAATAAAGTTGTTTTGCCTGAACCTGTACCGCCAGAAATCAGAATGTTACAACGACAAGCGCCGATAATTCCAAGAACTTTAGCGCCCGCAGGCGAAATTGATCCAAATCCGACAAGGTCTTGCATACGCATTTTGTCTTTTTTGAATTTACGAATTGTCATTGTTGGGCCATCAAGCGCCAAAGGTGGAACAATGACGTTTACGCGCGACCCGTCTGGAAGGCGCGCGTCACAAATCGGCGATGATTCATCTACACGTCTTCCCACTTGCGAAACGATACGTTGGCAAACATTCATCAATTGCTGATTGTCGCGAAACCTAATTGGTGTTTTGGTTACTTTGCCGCTGACTTCTATAAAGATGTTTTGCGCGCCATTGATCATGATATCGGCAATATCATCGCGCGCTAAGAGTGGCTCCAACGGTCCGTAGCCTAATACATCGTTTATGATATCGCCTAATAATTGCTCTTGCTCTGCAACAGAAATTACAAGCTGCTTAATTGCGATAATTTCATTTACGATGTCACGAATTTCGTCTCGAGCAGTTTTTTGGTCCAACTGCGCCAATTGGCCCAAATCTATGGTTTCGATTAGGGCATTATAGATTGAGGTCTTAACACGGTAATATTCTTCAGTGCGCGTATCCGGAACAATTTTTGGCGGGGCTTCTGGTGCTGACTTTGTCGCTTTTGCTATCCGTTCTGCAACTGGCGCAGGCGGAGCTGCTGACGCCGCCCCATCCGGCTTCGGCGTTGCCACGGTCTTTTGAACAACTTCCATTTTTGGTGCCGCAGCTTGTGCAACTGTTGTAGTTTCTGCCCGTCTGCCAAAGCTCATCCTATTTCACCGCTTTCTTGGGGAGGAATTTGGATAGCAATGATTTTGGCTTCGCTTTCACTTGCGCAACGCCACCCGCAAAAAGCGTCGCCAAATGCGATAGTCCTTCAGCACATTTTGATTGAGGGCCAACTTCGGCAATCATTTGCCCATTGTTTGACGCAGTTCCAAAAAGCATCGGGTCATATGGTAGAACCAGAACTGGCTCTGCGCCCAATGCACTGGTGAAATCCTTTATCGGGATTTCTGGCCGCTTTGGTACGCCAACCATATTCAACACTATTTTAGGTGCTGCATCATTTGGACGACCAACTTTCGCCATATCGTAAAGAGATTTTGCATTGCGCAAGCCCGCTAAGTCTGGCTGGCAAACGATTACAACATGGTCAGCATTTAATACGGTTTTGCGAACCCAACGGTTCCAAACATGTGGCAGGTCCAAAACCACAAACGGTACGCCGCGCCTTACGCCATCTATAACCACTTCATAAGCTTCATGATCAATTTCATATTCACGGTCAATTGACGCTGGTGCGGTAAACAACGTTAAATGGTCGGTGTGGCGTGTTAACAATCTATCCAATAAGACATCATCTACACGATCCGGAGTTTCGAGTGCGTCTGAGACTGTTCCGCTTGGGTCGGTATTGAAATCAAGCCCAGTTGTGCCCCAAGATAAATCCAGATCAACCAAAGTTGTGTTAACGCGGGAGTGTTCAGCCATAGACCAAGCGACATTGTGCGCAATTGTTGATGACCCTACGCCGCCCTTTGCGCCTAAAAATGCGATTGTTTGCCCTAAGAATGGCTTTTCGGAATCCACATATAGGGCCGAAATTGCCCGAATTAGCTGTAATGGTTGCAGAGGCGGAACCAAATATTCCGATACGCCGCGACGGATAAGTTCACGATAAAGCCCAATGTCGTTTGCTTCACCAATTAAAATGACTTTGACACTATCATCGCACAATGACGCAAGCGCTTCCAATTGTTGAATTAGTGCAGTAGCCGGCGCTAAGCTTTCAACAATTATCAAATTAGGCACTGCCTGACTGTGGAAAAACTCGATGGCGCCAAGCAAGCCGCCCATACTTACCGTCACAGTTGCCTTGGCAATGCGGCGATCGGTTGATGCAGATTGAATCAATTGCGCAGTTTCGGGCCTTTCGCAGAAGGCTTGAATTGAAATCCTGGGCACGGGCTGATCCCCGCCGCGTGCCAATTCACCGACATAGGTTTCTTCAAACACACCAGTGTCAAAATCCCCATCGTTTGCCGCGCCAACGGAAAGTGGTGATTTATGCAATGGGCTAACAAAATCAAGGTCATTGTCAAATTCGAACGATGAATCTGCTATTGCTAATTCTTCCCAATTATCGCGATTGTTCTTCTTTTGCATCAATTGGACCCCCCTGAAACTGAGCCTGACACTTGTTTCAGTTCACCTTTTCTAAGCGCTTCAATACCAACTTGTGGCCTTTGGGCGTCAGTTGCGCCTTCGCGTCTATCGCCAATTAGATCGCCTGGATCAACGACCATTGCGGCGAGGTTCGCGCGTTGGGAGCAGCCAAATCGCTCTGTTGATTGGTTCGAGGCTGTTTTACGAGGGTCAATTTGCGTCCATGGGGTGCATTCAACAGGGCGCACTTCATAGCGGTCAAACGACACAACAATCGGTGACATTTGATCTGGCTGCGCTTGATACGGGCCAAAGCCCATATTTATGAACTCTACGCCATTTGCATAGATTTGCCGCTGTAACTCTCGCACCAAGCTTTGTGCCATGCCATCTTGCGGCGTGCCTTGTGGGTAAGTGACGATAATATTACCGCGACCTATCCTTTGATAGTCAATTACAAAGTTACGCAAATTGTTCAATTCAATCGCCGACAAATGACCATTTTCACCGGTTATCAGCAACCGTGCTTCGACCTGTCTAACTTCAGGTTGAACTACATCAAGAACAGTCCTTGTGTCCCGAATTTGTTGGGCGGCGCTAACATTACTTTCTCGGCTAACCGACGCGCAACCAGCAATTATCGCCAAGGTTCCGAGAGTTAGAAAATTTAGGGCCTTTTGGGTCTTTTTCATGGTTCTACCTACCTTATTGCATGGCCAATTGGCGCTTGGTACCTACCTTCAGGCGCGGCAGTTGCCGACGGCCTTACGATACGATTTAGCCTTCCAAGCATAATTGCACTTGGATCTGAGGCGGGGTTATATCCGTCTGCTGGTGTTTGTAATTGAGCCAAGGTGGTTGATTGCACCAAATATGGCGTGATTATAATCACAAGTTCAGTCTCGCTATTTTGAAAATCACGGGAGCGAAATAAGTTGCCCAATATTGGCAAGTCCTTTAGACCTGGCAATCCTTCAACTGATTGCCTTGTTTGCTCTTGAATTAGGCCCGCCATAACAATTGAACGACCGGAAGCTAGCTCCAAAGTGCTTTCTGCGCGCCGCACTGAAACACCCGGAATTGATAAACCGCGAATGGTATCTGTAATAACCCCATTTGCATCGCGTAAGACTGTATCTGGCTGGCGAAAAGACGCCGCTGTTGAAATTTCAGATACTTCTGCTGATATTTTCAAAGAAATTCGATTTGGAGAGAGCACTACGGGTGTGAAGCCAAGTCCAACCCCAAATGGTTTAAACTCAACAGAAATTTTATTTCCTTCTTGTGACACAGGAACTGGAAACTCACCGCCTGCTAGGAACCTAGCTGATTCACCTGACAAAGCTGTTAATTGTGGCTCTGCAAGTGTCCGTGCCAAACCAACTCTTTCCAAGGCCTGAATTGTTGAACCCGCAGCTTCGGACGCAGTAAGTGTGCCCGGCCCATAAGTGGTTGAGCCCGGGGTAGTATTACAAGTGTCTGGATTTCCAGCAATGGTAGACGCTACGCAAGTTGTGATTGGCGCAACATAGTTATAACCAGCGGCCCCAGTGAATTGTGAAGGATTTAAAAATCCGGCCTGCCCTGAATTAAAAGTGTAACCAGAAGGTCTAATGAAGTTCCTGGCCCAATTGGCATCGACGGTCGTTCCACCCAAAAAGCTGCCGTTTACTGAGAAGCCATTTGCCGTTGCAACATTCAATCCCCAATCCTCGGGTAGTAATTGATTTAGAAGATTATTGCCGCTCATATTGACGCCAAGTTGCTTTATAACCGTCCGTTGCATTTCAACAACGCGAACCTGCAGCATGACCTGATCACCAGATCTAATTGTCATCATATTGAGTACTTTATCAGCGCCGCCGGCGTATTGCCTTGTAATTTGCAATACACGATCCGATACACCTGCATTCGGAACTTCACCATTAAGTATGATGGAATCTCCAACTGCATCAATTGTTACTCTTGCCTCGGGAACCAAGCGGCTTATTAGCGCATCAAGTTCTGAAGTATCTTTTGCAACTCTTACTTCTAATGAAAGGATTTGACGGCCATTGGCGTCAATAAAATAGACATTGGTTTCACCCAATTCCGAACCAAGAATAAAGCCGCGCCTTGCGGTTCGCATTACTGCATCGGCAATTCTTGGATCCGCAACCACAACATCGCGCGCTTCAACAGGTAAATCAATAATCGCCGACTTGCCTTTTGGCAGTATCAATCGCTGGCTCACAGATTGTGGGCTTGCTGTAGCCTGAACAGCATTCACACGAGTTGATTGTGTTTGTGCTTCGGCGGACATAGGAAAAGCGCCGACACCCGTTAAAAAGGCCAGCGCAATAAGTGAAGAATTTGGAAAGAACTTCATGTTCATTGGCCGCCTCTATATATTTTTACCGATTTTGCGGCGTCACTTGGCCCGCCTGGCCCGGCTTGCGGACTGTTTGGCCCTCTAGCCACCGCGCCCGAAGGTAATATTGGCTGCAATAGAGCCAAAGCATCGGTGCGTGATACCGTTGTTCCTGTCGCGTCACTGTAGCCACGAAGCGCAAGCGAAATGTCGCCTAAGCTATCAGCTGTTCTTAATTTTTCTGCATCGCCAACCGATAGTTCCAACGTCGCAGTCGTTCCAGTAATTGCCCTTTGATCCTTTGCGGTTGCCATATTTTGGTCAATCGCAAGAACCCTGACATTTTCGAAGATTGTCGAAGAAACCGTTCTTGTAAAATTCTGCCCATTTGATTGTGCGGTAATAGCGCGGGTCAAAATAACGTCGACCCTATTGTCGGGTAAGATAAAACCTGCGACCCCCGCTTCGGCGGTTATTGTAACTGCTGTAGCGCGCATACCAGGGGTTACCAACGCTACCATTGCACTGGTGGGAGCATTTACTCTTACAACTTTTGAAGTTGTGATTGGCTCGCCAATGACTAGAGGCAAGCGAATAACCGCATTGGCATAATCTTCCAACGCCTTCGGGGCATTTTGTTGCGTAATAAAAGACGCCGAAACACCAGAGAGGGGCCAATCCGCCCAGCCGACCGAATCAGCGATGATTCTGTCACCGATATTCATTTCGCGGCGCGCAACAAGGACTTTAGCCAAAGCCATTTCGACTTTGGGGGCAGCAACAACTGGCGCAGCTTGTTGTATATTATTGGCGTTTTGGCTGCGCATCCAGAAGAAGGCACCCGCCGCAATAATTAGTGCGGCCCCAATAATGGCTAATTGTCTTACGTTCACGCGTTCTGCCTCCCCCTGACAACGGGACTGAGAATCATTTAGGCTCTCAAACTGAACTTTCGGCCAGATTTTCTAAGAACAAGTTAACAAAATTAACTATGCTGATTAAATTATCATTAAAACAATTTGATGGATTCGAACCAACTAGCCCGTGGCAGGGCGAGCAAGCCACCAATGCACAAAGCTATTCCATATGGCACATGATTGGTCTTTCGCATCATTCTTCTTAACCACTTCGGCTTTTTGGGTAAGCCAAATTTCGATGCGATGAACCTTGCAACAATCAACAATATAGCCAGTAAACCGCCCGCCAATGCAGTATTGACACCATATGACAACATTGGCGCGGGCCCGAGCCAAATTGCAGTAGCCGCCAATAGCTTCGCGTCCCCACCGCCAAATAGACCGGCAGCAAATAAAAGAAAACCAACACCAAAAGCGATCACGGCGACTAATAAATGGATGCCAATTTCCTTGATTCCCAAACCAAGCGGCAACGAAAAAACTAGAAAACTTACGGCAAATGCTATGTTCAGACGGTTAGTAATTGTGAAACTTTTTGCATCGCCAATTGCAGCAACTATCAAAAAGCCAGAATAAGTGAGAATTGCTGCCTGAATAATAAAGTTGTGCAAATCTAGCATTTTTAAAACCCCATAATTAGTTTGGAAGCTAGAGTGCAATTATTAATATTTGACGACTTGTGGTGTTTGGCTAGAGTTAGTCCCATTTCGGTAGAATCTTCGTGGGACACTAGATTCCTTTGTTAGTCGCATTTCTTGTCGCAAATCCGTTTCACACTTTTCACGAAATGCTCTTATCTTCAGCATCTAAGAGATTACGCAATTTGTGCAGTCCACTTGCCGCCCCAGACATTGATTGACGCCATGCCAGCAAGGCTGTCGCGCCGATGCTTCCAAAGCCTAACGCCACCGGTCCGAATAGCCACAAAGCCGCGGCAAGGGCAAAATAATAACCCCTTACTCCTTGCGAAAAATTCGACATCGCTGGCTCCAAAATGCATGATAATGCCTCAGAAAACTCTTTTGCCTTTTGAGGTTTTATAGTTTCCGGCAAAGAACCAAAAGCCGCGGCACAATAATTCATTTGTCTTAGCGCCCAAATGAAATCTAAAAACCCTCGGCCAAGGCACAACAAAATAAGAACCAATTTTATATCAAGCAAATGAGCTTGCGATAATGGTGTGTTAATATCAGTTATGATTTTTGTCGGGATTTCGCCTTGAAACAACATGCCAGCCACCGCAGCAATAATAATCAAACTGGCAGAGGCAAAAAAGGACGCCGAATTAATTGAATGACCAAGTAAATTGGCATCATATAATCTGACTTCACGCAGGCATAGACGATGCATCCATACCGCACGCACAACACTAAGATCCTTGGCAATAAGCCCAGATTTCTTTGACAAAAGCTTTAATAGCGGTTCATAGCCGAGCCAACACAAAGCGAAAACAAAAAGTGCAACGATATCAGATGGTGTCATGCTTTGGCTATAGAATATTTCCAATATTTATGGAAGCCAAACTGGCTTTGGCAACAAAAAAGGCCAAGGCAATGCCTTGGCCCTTATTCAGAATTGTCTTAACTACTACCGTGTACCGACAGCGGTTCCGATTGTGGTGAAGCGGGCCTTCATATTGTTGCCCAATGTACCAAGTGAGGTAATCAGAACTACAGCAATAAGTGCAGCAATCAAGCCATACTCAATTGCAGTTGCACCCCGATCATCCATTTTTAGCGAATTAAATAATTTTTTCATTTTGCTTATTTCTTCTTTTCTGCACTAAGCGATTAGCGAGTACCAATCGAAGTAGCGATTGTAGTGAAGCGTGAAGACATGTTGTTGCCCAATGTACCAAGTGAGGTAATTAGAACCACAGCAATAAGTGCAGCAATCAAGCCATACTCAATTGCAGTTGCACCAGCTTCATTTTTATTAAAACGTTTAATTAAATTTTTCATTTTGAACTCCCAACCTTTTATCAAATTGCCGGATGGTCTTTCCTAACAATCGATCAAAACATACCCTAAAATTACTAATATCAAATGAATCGAAGTAATTTGTTGAATCTCTTATCAAACAAAAAGCCGAGTTGCGTTCGCATACTTGGCTTTTCAATTAGTCTAAGGCTTAAGCCTTAAATTTAGCGAGTACCAATCGAAGTAGCGATTGTAGTGAAGCGAGAAGACATGTTGTTGCCCAATGTACCAAGTGAGGTAATTAGAACCACAGCAATAAGTGCAGCGATCAAACCATACTCAATTGCAGTTGCACCAGCTTCATTTTTATTAAAACGTTTAATTAGATTTTTCATTTTGAACTCCTATTTGCATACTAAGGATGCGGTAATCATCACTTTTCCGCTTATCCAAAAACAACAATAAGCCAACAGACCTAAAATAATGTGAATCCTTATGGTCAATAAATAATTAAACGCAAAAAAAAATCTAACATGTTGATTTAGTTGTTTTTTTTCATTACATTTTTGTGAGAATTTATGCAGTTAAATGCAAGATTGGCCTTTTTGTCAAAGTAAAGTCGCCTGAAAAACCGCGAAGCGTATAGAAAATTAACTAGTCGTTCACCGAACAATGCCAAAAGATATGCGGTGACAATTGTTCATATATAATAAGGTGCGAAATGCGTAATTTCTTTTTAGCAATTTTTGTGGCGCTTTTTGCAGGGCCGGTATTGGCTCATTCAATGCAGCTTGAACTGGATCAATCTAAAGTGCTTCGGCTTACGCGCCCCGCCACAGGTGTGGTTATTGGAAACGCGTCAGTTGCCGATGTCATTGTTCACAGTCCACAAGTTCTGTTAGTTGTAGGGAAGTCAGTTGGCCGCACACACTTCTTGGTGGTTGGCGAAAATGGTCAGACACTTCAATCGGGCGAAATAAGCGTAACGCTTGGTGCACAGTCTGGGGTTGTTACCACAATGCATGGCAGGGAAATACAAAGCAGCCTTTGCAATACTAGATGTGTTGACATTGTCACGCCGGAATCGACTTCGGGTCCATTAAACGATTCAGCCGGCCGAATTCGCTCAAGGTCCACGCATACAAATGGCAGTGGCAATCGCCAATAAACTCACCCTTTTTGAACAATATTAGTTAAAATTTGGGTCGCCGCGTTAAGTTAGTAGAAACAACATTGTGATATCGCCTTTTCCGAGAGGTTTATTCGATGGCTTTGTTTTCCAAGAGAAATAAAATGGCACGACGCAGTAATCGCGGGGCAACTGCGGTTGAATTTGCTATGATTGCCACACCTTTTGTTTTTATGATTTTCGCGTTGATTGAAACAATGCTTATTTTCTTCACGCAAACGACACTTGAAGCAGCGGTGGCTGAAGAGGCTAGAAAGATTAGAACGGGCCAAGCGCAAAGCACAACTGCGCCGATTACAAAAGCGCAATTCAAAGCGAATGTTTGCAATAAATTGTATGGCCTAGCGGACTGCACGAACCGACTTTTTGTGATGGTCGAAGCATTTAGTGCGCCGCCTGCCGGCCCTTTGGCACAACCGTGGGCTGATGGAAGCTTGGTGGCAGGCTCTGCACAAGATGAGCCATATCAAGCGTCCACTGCGGGGCAAATGGTTATCGTTCGTTCGTTTTACGTTTGGCCATTACTTACGCCAGGGTTATCAAATGCTTTATCTAACTATAGTGGCGGATCCTATGGTTCATACAACCGCATGTTGGTTGCAACCGCCGCTTTCCGCAACGAACCATATGAATAGATAAGGTAGATACAATGAGAGTATTTTCTAAATTATTTAGCAATTCAACTTTGAAAAACCTAAAGACGCGCAAGCAGCGCGGCGCTTCGGCAGTGGAATTTGCATTCGTGGCACCAGTTATGATTGCGATGCTTTTTGGGTCCACTGAAACCAGCCAGGCAGTCAGTGTAGACCGAAAGGTAACTTTGGCTGCGTCAACCATTGCAGATTTAGTTGCGCAAGGAACAACACTGGACTGCACCACTTTGACCAGTGCAGTCTCTGTTACGCGTGAAGTGTTCGCCCCGTATAACGGAGTAAATGCCGAAATAGTTGTTGCAAGTGTTGCACTAGTAGGCGGCGCACCAAAGGTTGAATGGTCTAGGGTTGTCAATTCCAATGGTACTTGCTCGACTGCAGCTGCCTATCCAGTCGGCAGCGCGGTGACTGTTGCAGGGGTCGATGGTGGGGGTAATCCTGTAAATCTTGCAACCGCAATGATTCCCGCCAATGGTGCAATCATTTTGGGTGACGTGCGCCTTTCTTATACATCTTTGGGGACTTCATTTTTCCCGTCTGGAATAAGCATGCAAGAACGTTTCTTCCTTAGACCAAGAAAGTCAGACAAAGTCTGCTTTGACGGGGTAGTTGTTGCGGGCTGTTAAATAAACAAAGAGCACCAAATGACAATCTCATATTGGTGCTCTGGGTTCTTTTGTTAGTTATTTTTGCGCCCGAAAACCGTTTCACAATTTTATAGCGAATGTGTTTTCGAGTATTTCCTTAATTAGAGGTGATATGCGCGTTCCCCGTGTTCAGCGATATCCAAGCCCTCTTCTTCGGTATCTTGGTCCACTTTTAAGCCAATAGTATATTTAATAGCACTAAATGTGATCGTTGAGGCAATTGCTGACCATATTACGGCAACTCCGACCGCTTTCAACTGAGTAATGACTTGTGCCATCATATCGTAATCGTAAGCACCGCATGCTGATGGATCACATTTCGCGAAGTCTACCATACCGGTTCCACCTAAGGCTGGACTAACTAATACTCCAGTTGCAATAGCACCTACTATTCCACCGACACCATGAATCCCAAATGCGTCCAAACTGTCATCGTATTTCAGTGCAGATTTGACTTTTGCACAAAAAATTATGCAGATTGGTGAAACCACAAGGCCAAGTGCAACCGCGCCCGCGGGCCCAGAAAACCCAGCAGCCGGAGTAATTGCAACAAGACCTGCAACCACGCCAGACGCAAACCCTAACATTGATGGCCTTTTGGATATTACCCATTCTGTCACAGCCCATGAAAGGCCAGCTGCAGCGGTTGCGACCAATGTATTTATCATTGCCAAAGCGGCATATCCATTGGCTTCAAGATTTGAACCAGCATTAAAACCGAACCAGCCAACCCATAGCAAACCCGCACCAACAAATGTAAGAGTCAAAGAATGTGGCGCAATTGGCTCGTTGCGATAAGATTCACGTTTGCCCAATATTATGCAACCAACTAACGCCGCAATACCAGCGTTGATGTGAACTACGGTTCCACCCGCAAAGTCCAAAGCACCCCAACCCCACAACATGCCGGCGCCTTTGACCAAATCATCAGCGGATTGGCCGATTGCCGAAGTCGCGCCGGCCCACCACCAAACCATGTGTGCCATAGGATAATATGAAAGTAATGGCCATATAATTGCAAACGCGCAAACTGCAGCAAATTTGATTCGCTCTGCCAAGCCGCCAAGCACTAAGGCCGCAGTAATACAGGCAAAAGTCATTTGGAAAGCAATCCATACATATTCAGGCAGCATTACGTTTGGCGAAAAAGTTTCCACCATTTTGGTTGTATCCACGCCTTGCAAGAACAGCTTAGAAGTGCCGCCGATAAACATATTGGCGCTCCCACCGTCCGTAAATGATAAAGTATAACCCCAAAATATATATGCAATCATACCAATCGCCGTCACCGCCGAAACCTGCATTAGCATCGATAGCATGTTCTTGGCGCGAACCAAGCCGCCATAGAATAGCGCAAGCCCAGGTAAAATCATCAAAAGGACTAATATTGTCGAAACTAGCATCCATGAAGTATCGCCCTTATTGATAGTTGGTTCAATTTTCGGTGCAATTGCTTGAACCGCGTCCTGCGCTACTGCCAAATCGACTATGCAAAGGCTGGCCACAATGGCCGCGCCAAACATTAACAATTTGAAACTCGAATTGCGCTCTATAATATTTGTCTTTGTGTTCACTTCAATGACTCCAATTTAAGCAGTTTATGCTATCTGCATCGGCAAACAGTTCCCAATTTATCTAAAGTTTTACAAGCTAAAGGCCAACGCTTGGAGTGCAATCGGCGAAATGGCACATAATTTATGCAATCGCTGCTCAATTAAATTGCAATGAACCAGCATTATTAGGTGATACATTGGAAGTTGGGGTTATTTTGCTCGAGGATGGGCTCGATTAAAAACTGCCATGAGATGCGCCTCGTCGACTTCCAAGTATTTTTGAGTAGTTGAAAGTGATGCATGGCCTAACAATTCTTGTATTGAACGTAAATCACCACCGCGCGCCAGCAAGTGCGATGCAAATGAGTGCCGCAAAGCGTGGGGTGTGGCGTTGGTGTTTAAGCCTAATACACCGCGCATTTTCTCAATTTGCCGTTGTACAATTCGCGGGCTCAAAGGGCCGCCCTTTTCGCCAAGAAACAACACATTACTTATCGGATATGGGCACTGTCGTACATATGTATCGATTTTTTCACTTATAACTTTAAGAATTGGCACAAGGCGGGTTTTGTTTCCTTTGCCGAAAATTCTTATTTCTGTTTTCCCGATTACATCATCTAACTTTAAAGCTAAGCATTCCGAAATGCGTAATCCGCAACCATAAAGCAACATAAAGACCGCTTCATCGCGACTGCCAATCCAACTCTCCTCGGTTAAGTCGCTAACGTTTTCAATTAGCTTGACCGCACTTTCCTTTGTAATTGGCCTTGGCGCTTTTGCCGCAAGTTTTGGCCCACGAATTAGGCCTATTTGCGGGCAAGAAAGCCCCAATTGCTTGTCACAATATTTATAAAAGGAGCGAATTGACGCCAGAGACCTTGAAACTGAGGCATTGCACAAGCCACGCTCACCAGATCGGGATACAGCAAGAAATGCGCGAATATCGCTTGCTCTTACTTCCAATAGGGTTTGCTTAGTTAATTCGCAACCTTGGTGATTTTGAAGGAATCTAAGGAAATATTCGAAATCAGTCGCATATGCCAAAATAGTATTTTTTGAATAGCGGCGGATATTTCCCAAGAAATCCAACCAGGCACTAAATAACTCACTTAAATCGGCACTGGCTATAGCATTTTTCGTTTCGATTGAATTAGAATGATGCTCTAGAATCTTTTGTTTGCCTTGTTTCTTGTCCGAAATCCGCTCCACACTTTTCGCGAAATGCTCCGGCGGCTTTGCAGGCTTTGAAAAGGCCGCTAGCAACTATAGTTGGCCTTGCGCACTTAGACGACCAAGCACCCGTTCAACCACCCTTGCAAAGAATGTGATAAGTTCGAGCCCCATATCTTCGCGAAAGCAGTCTATGTCTGAGCTTGCAATTGCAAGCATTGCAACGCGGCGTTCGGCGCCAAATTCGATCCTTGCAAGAGCTTCTGATTTAATAAATTGGGCCTCGTCGCCGTATAACCAAGGGCGCGATTTATCGATTGGGCCAATGTGAATTGGACGCTCGATTGGCACTAGTCGCTCTAAAACGCTCCCCATTTTATCTAAGACTTCGCCACCAGCACTTGAATCGGAAACCGCCAAAACACAAGCGTCTGCTGCCAATGAAAAGGCAACATGGCCAGAAAGCCTATCACGTAAGTCCACAACGTCCTTACTGTCAAGAATTGCAATAATTGCTTCTTGAACTCTAATTTGTGATTCATAGTTCGAGCGTGCAGTGGCAACTATTTGTGCAAAACGAGATTTAGCCGCGTGGGTTTCACGTAACATTCTGTTGCGCGCCAACTCACCTAAAGAAACAACATTTCCAGAGTGAGGGTCGGTTGCTATTCTAACCAATAGCTCTTCATCTGAGCGAACAAAATCGGGATTTTGCATTATAAAATCCCGCATCAAATCTAAATCTAAACCGTCACTTGTCGCAAATTGTGTTTCGTGTCTCGCCATTTCCCAAAACTCTCATTCTTGTTATTGAAAGTAAAGTCTAAACCAATATGGTGAACATGCGGTTTAGAAGACGCAAACAAATGGTAAATATTTGCAATTTTCCGAACCAATTGCAGCGAACAAGTGCAAATAATCTTTTCTGGCTTTTATGCTTTGCGGCGGTTGGCCCGAATAGCAGTGGACGACAGCTGATTATACCTTGCAGGGATATAGACCCATATCGGTGGCTTGCGGTTAGCAAGGCTAGGCGCCTTCGCCAATGAAAGGCGGCTCTTTTCAAAATGCCGCGCCATTCGGCCAAGCCTTGCTTTGGGGCCTGCACTGGGCCTTGAAACAATGCATATTGGCACAGATGAGACTATTTTCGTCCAGCCTTTCCAATGCTCGAAGCCAGCTAAATTATCGCCACCCATTATCCAAATGAATTTAACGCCAATATATCTTTGCTTTAGCTCAGTTAGAGTATCAAAAGTATACTGTGTTTTAAGGTCAGTTTCTATGCTCGTAACCACCATTTTTGGTCCGCGCGCAACTTCTTTCGCCGACAAAAGCCTTTGTTTTAGGGGGCTCGAGCTCTTTTTTAAGGGGTTTTGTGGTGATACTAGCCACCAAACTTTATCAAGCCCTAATAGACATGCGGCGGTTTCGGCGACGTGCAGATGACCTAAATGGGCTGGATCGAACGAGCCGCCCAACAGACCAATTTTCTGCCCTCTAAATGCCAAAGGCCAATTGCGCATCATTATCCCCTGAAGGTGACATCATTGTCGGATTTGACCGCTACCTCTAACCACATATTTATAAGTTGTCAGACCTTCAGCGCCAACCGGACCGCGCGCGTGCAAGCGACCAGTTCCAATGCCGATTTCACCACCAAAACCAAACTCACCGCCATCGGCAAATTGAGTTGAGGTATTGTGCATTACAATTGCACTGTCAACTTCACTTAAGAATTTTTGCGCAGATGCTGTATCTTGTGCCAAAATCGCATCAGTATGACCAGAACCATATTTGGCGATATGTGCGATGGCTTCATCGATATTATTAACAATTTTAATTGAAATGATAGCTGCTAAATATTCAGTTTGCCAATCAACTTCGCTTGCAATGTTCATTGGAACTATTTCCCTGGACCGCTTACAACCGCGAACTTCACAGCCAGATTGTTGCAGCGCTGCACAGATTTGCGGCAATGCGTGGTCGGCAATTGCTTGATCGATAAGCAGTGTTTCTGTCGCGCCGCAAACGCCGGTTCTGCGCATTTTTGCGTTTAGGATAATTTTTATCGATTTTTCCAAATCTGCAGATGAATGTAGGTAAGTATGGCAAATGCCATCGAGGTGCGAAAGCACTGGAACCTTTGCCTCATCATTAACCCGCGCAACAAGCGATTTACCGCCTCGAGGGACAATCAAATCAATTGTACCCCCCATCCCGCGTAGCATTTCACCAACCATATCACGGTCAATTGTGGGAATCATTTGGATTGCATCTTGCGGCAATTCAGACTTTGCAAGGCCGTTGCGGAGCGCATCGGTGATAGCGCAAGAGCTTAAGATCGCATCAGAACCGCCACGCAGAATTACCGCATTGCCGACGCGCAAACAAAGGCCACCAGCGTCAGCTGTTACATTTGGTCGGCTTTCATAAATGACGCCAATTACGCCAATTGGAATCCGCACTTTTTGCAAAATTAAACCATTTGGTCTTGACCATTCTTCGATTATTTCGAAAAGTCGGTCGCCTTGGTTTGCCATTTCCAACAAACCCGCGGCAATAGCATCTACTCGCGCTGCATCGAGCCTTAGCCTGTCAAGCATTGCAGTTGATAAACCATCGGCTTGCGCCGCTGCCATATCCTTAGCATTTTCACTTAAAATAACCGCACTGCTGGCTTTGACGCATTCGGCCATTAAGATCAAAGCATCACTTCTTTGTTTTTGGGTGGTTTTGCCAAGCGCATTAGAGGCGGCTTTTGCGCGCGCGCCAATCTCACTAGCCAAAGCCTCGATTTCTGAAGTCGAACTCATATCGGCAAAAAAATCATAGTTCGCCTCATTATTAGAACAAGGATTTAATCACCGCTTCAATTACAGCAGCAATAATGCAAACCAAGCCTGTGCCTGCCAATGTGTATAGCCATGCATTACCCATTTTCAAAAGAGCGCCCAAAAGGCCACCAAGCACAATCATGCCAAAAGCGGCGCCAAGCCACGGAAAATGGGCACCGTATACCAAAACCAGTGCAAAAACGCCTAGGCCGACAATAAGGCCTGTCCATAATGAAAGCCTGATAAAGGTATCAAAAGTTGATGACTGCTCCTTAATATTCATTTTGCCATGTACATAATCTGATGAAGCCATTTTTACCCCCAATTTGAAATTCTAGTGTTTTGTGCGCTTTGCCTAGGTTAAGCCGAAGCACTATTTTAATGTTGGCTGCATTCTAAAAGAAAAAAGGCCTTGCAACCATTTCGCAGAATACTCAAACCGTCAATATCAAGTTCTTACCCTATATTGCAAGCAATCTTTCACAAAAATGTAACGCAGTAAGTGACAAAGGCATCTTGCCATGCTTTAATTCAAGAATGACTAAACAAAAGCAAACGAAACCTCTGAATGATCAGCAGACAAAAATAATCGCAATAAACGGCATTGAACTTGAAGTTATTATTGCGGGCCATGGAAATCCAAAAGTCGCAATTCTACTTCATGGTTTTCCAGAAACCAATTTTTCGTGGCGCGACCAGATCCCCTACTTAGTTGATTTGGGTTATGAAGTTTATGCGCCCAATATGCGAGGCTATGGCCAGTCATCCAAGCCGCCACTGATTGCCGATTATGATATTGAACATCTTACAAATGATGTTGCTGGGCTTATAGATTTTGGCGCCAATGGCCGCGATGTGACTTTGGTCGGGCATGATTGGGGCGCCGCGGTGTCTTGGGCTTTCGCTATACAAAACAAAAGACCACTTAAGCATTTGATCGTTATGAACGTCCCGCACCCAGCAATTATGCGTGCCGGACTTAAGACTTGGGTGCAAATCAAAAAATCTTGGTATATTTTCTTTTTTCAATTGCCCAAAATCCCCGAATGGCGAATATTGAAAGATGACGCCCTCGCAATAACCAAAGTTTTCCGCGGTGCAGCGGTTGATAAAAGCAAATTCCCCGATGAAGTCTGTGATGTTTACCGCAAAAACGCTCAAATCCCCGGCGCAATGACCGCGATGATAAACTACTATAGAGCGGCAGTTGCAAGCTTAACCGGGAGCGGGGCCGCCAAGCTGCCCAGAATTACAATTCCAGTTTTGATGATTTGGGGCGAAGAGGACAAAGCGCTCGGCATTGAACTAACTCAAGGATATGATGGCATTCGATATTCTGATTTGGTGGATAATTTTACGCTAAAAACTTTGCCGAATGTGAGCCATTGGGTGCAGCAAGAAGCGCCAGAGGCTGTAAATGCAATTATGGGCGACTGGCTGAAACAGAATTAATCCAAATAGTTTCGCATGTATTGACAATATATTCCGCGGCATGTATTTATATGCTTAGGAATATAAATGGGTGGAAGGAACACGGCCCATGGACAAGCGCAAATTTATTAGAATCGTTGGCGGAGGAGCCATATTTACCATAGCAACTTCACTAAACGGTTGCGGTGCAATGCCGGACGAAGCCGTAGAGGGCTGGTCCGGTCCTGCTCGAAACGAAACCGACCCAAGGCGCCGCGCCTTATCTTATGCGCTTTTATCACCTAACCCCCACAATTTACAAAGTTGGCTAGTTGATTTGCGCCAGCCTGAGCATGTCACGTTGTATGTTGACAAAACCCGACTTTTGCCAATGACGGATCCGTTTTCACGGCAAATAATAATCGGATATGGGTGCTTTTTGGAAACCATGAGACTGGCCGCTCTATTGGATGGTTTTCGATGCGACATGACACTATTCCCAGACGGAATGGAAAGCATCGAAGATGGCCTCCATGCAATCGCCAGAGTGAAATTCGAACCTACAGCGGCGTCGGACGAATTGGGGCTGGCATCACAAATATTGCACAGACGCTCAAACAAGGGCGAGTATGACAAAAACATACAACTAAGCAGCGCTGAAATAGCGGCGCTTGCGGGCGTCATAAATGGTTTTGAAAATGCCGATTTCTCCGTTCTTGAGGATAAGCAAATGGTAGCGCGAATCGCTGATTTCGCAATTCAAGCGTTTAGAATTGAAGTTGACACCGACCGGACATATTTAGAATCGGTTCGCAAAATGCGGGTCGGCAAAGACGAAATTTTGGCGCATCGCGACGGTTTAAGTATGGTTGGCACTTCATATTATTGGTTCGATAAACTTGGACTAATGAGCGAAGAATCGCAAATGAAAAAAAACGGACAAGCGCGCAATATTGCACGGCAATTATTGGACAAGGTGATTGCTTCGACCAATAATTACGGGATTTTGCAAACCAAGGGCAACAACAGATTGGCGCAAATTGAAGCTGGCCGAGCCTATGTCCGTATCAATCTCAAGAGCGCTCAAATGGGTATTGCAATGACGCCAATAAGCCAAATATTGCAAGAATATGATGAAATGCAAGGAATGCAATCGCGTTTCCTTAGTGCGCTTAATGTCCCAGCCACTAATACCGTTCAAATGCTGTTTCGTCTGGGAAAAGCAAGGCCCGCGCCAGCCACCCCGCGCAGGCCGCTTGACGATTTGCTTCTGCGGTGACAATTTCGGGAATGGCAAAAAAACCACTCGAGACCCAACCAAATCCAATATTATCCGATTTAGCATTTAAATCGATTATCTGGATCGGTATGATTGAGCAATTGTCGCGCAATAAGGCAGAACGCGGACTGAGTAAGATTGATTTAAGCTTGCCAGAATTTACAATTCTAAGCCATTTTAGCCATGCAAACCCTGCAATAAAGACCGTCAATTCGATTTCTGCTGCGATGCAACAACCCCAACCCAATATTTCAAAGACGGTAAAAAAGCTTGTGCGGAAAAAATTCATAAGCGCGACCAATGACCCGAATGACGCACGGTCTAAATTATTAACTTTGACACCAAACGGCCTCGCTGCATTTGAAAATGCAGTTTTGCTGCTTACGCCTTCTATAAACCAGGCGTTTGAAAATTGGCAGATTGAGGAAAAGGAATTGCTATTTGCCAAACTTAATAAGTTGAAAATTTGGTTTGACAACAATCGCTAGGGATATGCTTATCCTTGAAAGTGGGCAAAAATACCGAGCAAGTATTGCCAGAGCCAATAACCAGCAGCATACATCATCCCAAACCCCATTGGGGCCAATAAAAGGCTAAACCAAAAGAACAGCATGGATAACAGTACCAAAAAGCCGTCTCTTTGCATGATGCCGACTGCCAAAATTGCAACACTCATACCCGGAACCATGTTCGCCAATGGTAGCGGCAGAATCAAGATTAAAGCCAATATCAGAACTTGAATGCCCAACACGATTGTGAACGGCCTTGTGGTCAAGAATTCCAACCTCGGTTTAAACATTTTTTCCATTTTTACTAGTAATGGAACGAACTTATCAATACCTGCGCGCAAAGTGCTGGGCTGAATTTCAATATTAAAAATTTGCTTGGGTAACCATACTTGTTTTGCGCCGAAAATTAATTGCAAAGCTGGTGCGAGCAAAAGCACGCCAAAAACCGTTGAAATTCCCGGAATGTTCGGCACGCAATTCGGTGCTGCCAAAGCAAATAGCAACAAGCCAAACGCTCTATTTTCAAGCTTCTTAACCACTTCGGCCAAGAAAATTGGGTGATCGTCCGCAAAGGCTTGACGTAATTCAAGCAAAAGTGCTGAGGTTTTGAATTTTTCGTGACGCAAATCTATCTCATTTCACCGCTGAACCAAGCTTTGGCTTGAAACTCCGATAATCCTATATCGTGACTTATTTTGTCAAAACAAGGGCAGAAGGGCGGTTTACTGCACGCTATCAGCGCGTTTTGCATTTAAGATGGTTCATTTTCTGCCGAGATTTTGCGCAAGGATTTGCATCAAATTCGAGGCAATATTGTGATAGTGCGAGCGCAATTGATGCAAATAACTTTGCGAAATTGAAAAGAAAAATGATTCAAATTAAACGCCAACTGCGCTAAGTGGCAATTCCGCTTCTATTGCCGCTTTTAGTTCATCTATATATCTTCGGCGTACTTTTAGTTTAGTAGCATAATGTGCATCATGATTAATTTTGGTTAGCTGTAGTGCAGCAGCAAATGCCTTGGCCCCGATTTCGTCGGCTGAACATAATATGTCCATAAAGCCAGCAGTAAGCGCTTCTTCTGGCGCGAATAATTCACCAGTTAATGCGGCGCGGCTAAGGTAGGAAGGCGACAAGCGCTGTCTTGCTAATTCAATTGAATATTGCGGCAAAGTTAAGCCAATTACAACCTCGTTGAAGCCCCAAGCAAATTCTCCCTTGGTTCCCAATCTTAAGTCCGATGCCAACATCAAGAATAGGCCGGCGGGATATGTGTGCCCCATACTATAACTAACAACTGGAGTTTTAAACGTCAAAATCCTGAGCGCAAGGTCGGCGCAACCACGCAACATTTTGAAAATGCGGCCGCTATCACCGCTGCGCAAAACCTTAAGGTCAAAACCCGCCGAAAAAATGCCTGTTTTGCCACCTAATAATACAACCCCGCGGTCCTTTTCTGCCTTATCAAAAGCCTCATTCAACTCCTCAATCATTTCAGGAGAAATGACATTTACTTTGCCATCATCCATTGTGATAAGCGAAACTCCGTCCACCAATTCATACTTTACGCGTTCACTCATGCAATTCTCCTTAGACGTGCTTGGCCGAAAGCAAGCTATAGCATTTCCACAATCCTGTGAAGCAGATTTCGGATACGAACGCTACAAACAAATATATGCGTTAAGCTTCGGTGATTAGATTCTTTGCTTTGGCAATCAATCTTTGCTGTGTTTGGGAAGATGCTAAAGACCAATAGTGGTCGACAATAATCTGATTTTTGTCAATCAAAATTGTAGACGGTGTACCATAGGCTTGGAATTGATTGCCTAACTCACGGGCTTCATCAAGAATCATTGTGGTATGTATATCTTCGTCAAGACCGTCGCTCCATGTATAGATGTCTTTATGCTGAGCTGGCACTGCGCCCAAGTGGAATTGCACGATATCAATTTCATTCAGCGCTTTTATTTGGCGAATTGTATCTTGCCATGCGGGCATTTCTTCCAAACAAGGTCCACACCAAAGCCCAAAGAAATGAACAACTGTTGGACGCGGCAGTTCACCAAAGTAAATGAAGCTACCATCAATTGATTTTGCTGTTAATTTTGGGGACTGTTGGCCAATCATTGCACGCGCATTGTCATTATTACATGCGACCAAAACTGGCAAAGCAAGAACTAGGTTTGCAATATTTCTACGGTTCATCATAGTGTCTTTTATATTCGAAATTTGCTAGCAAAAAATAAACTCAGTTATTCACTTTGCGCATTGCATTTCTATTGCTAAAAAACCTATATGACTGAAAACAATTCAACTGCAGCTCCGCAAAAGAAACCTACAGGTCCAAGCTGGGTCAGGTTGATATCTGATCTTGGGCCGGCCTTGGCATTTTTTATTGGCTATATGTGGGCCAATAAGACCAATCAACCGAGCCCTATTTTGGCCGCTACAATCGTGTTTTTGCCGGTTGCCATTCTGGGATTTGCTTTTTCTTGGTGGAAAACCAAAAAATTATCGCCAATCGCTGTTTTTTCGTTTGTGATGATTTTGGTAATGTCAGGGCTTGGGATTTGGCTGGCCAATGATATATTCATTAAAATGCGGCCAACTTTGATTTATTCTTTGATGGGCCTTATTCTAATTTACTCAGTATTGGTGAAGCGTAATTTGCTGAAGTCATTATTCGACGGCGCAATCCATATGGCAGACGAACATTGGCGCCGCCTTAGTTTGAATGCTGGTATAATGTATATATCGCTTGCACTAATAAACGAAATTATGTGGCGAATTTTTGCGCCAGCCGCAAAAGCACCGCTTGAACATATTTGGGTGACATATAATATGTGGGGCGATTTCGGGATCAATATGATTTTTTGGATAGTTAGTATTACCATGCTGACAAAGCATCTTACAAATGAGGACGGAACACCACTGCTTGAAGAAGAGGAAGAAAGCGCATGAAAAAGCTAATAATCACGCTCGTTTCGATAGTCGCACTTGGCGCATGCGCTGCAATGGATAACACTAAGATGAACCAAAATCCGAAAACAGAGCCAGCAACCAAAAGCACTTCACAAGCCGACCCGTTTCAATGGCTTGAAGATGTGAATGGTGAACGTGCCCTAAATTGGGTGCGTGCACATAATGAGCCTTCGTTAGCCCGCCTGCGCGGTGACCCGCGTTATCAAGGGCTAGAGAATGACGCAATGGCCATTGTGCGCGCCACTGACAGGCTAACATTTGGCGGCTTTTCGCAAGGATATGTCACAAATTTTTGGCAAGATGCATCACAAGTTCGCGGTATTTGGCGAAGATCGAGCTTTGCGTCTTGGCGCACTGGTTCGCCGCAATGGGAAACTATTCTAGATATAGACAAACTGGCCCGCGATGAAGGTAAAAACTGGGTCTATAAGGGGGCGAGCTGCCTTGACCCGAACGATCAGTGGAATACCATATGTATGATTTCGCTTTCCGATGGCGGAAAGGATGCGGTCGCCCTGCGCGAATTTGACATGAGGACCAGAACTTTTGTCGAAGGCGGTTTCTATTTGCCAGAGGCGAAGTCAGATTTTACTTGGGTGGATAAAGACACTTTATTGGTGTCTACCAATTGGGGTGAAGGCTCACTCACCGAAAGTGGCTATCCATTCATTGTAAAAACTCTGAAGCGCGGGCAGCCACTCTCCGCTGCCGTTGAAGTGTTTAGAGGGACACGGACCGATGTTTCGGCTAGGTCGTTCCGGCTTGATGATGGTGAAAAATACCACCACTTTTTCAGCCGCGGACCAACTTTTTTCACAAGCAAAATTTTCTACATCGGCCCCAATAATGCGGCGCAAGAACTTGCTTTACCAAGCAAAGCGTCAATCGTAGGATTATTTGAAGGAAAATTGTACTTTTCGATCGAGGAAAATTGGCAACCGCGCGGGAATAGCGAAACCCATCCTTCGGGTTCTTTGTTATCGGCACCGCTAGCGTCGCTTATTGCTACAACTGGGAAAATTGAGACCAATTCATATTTCAGACCTAGTCAACGTACATCTTTGCAAGGTGCCAGCCTTACAAAAACGGCTCTTATTGTCGAAATTAGTGAGAACGTAAAAAGCAAAATTATTAGATATGAATTTGCTTCACGTGCACTTACAAACGGCGTGCGATTGCCCGAAAATGGCGTCGCATCAGTTATTGATAGTGGCATGCGGCAGGCGGAAGTATTTTATTCCTACAATGATCTTTTAACCCCACCATCGATCCTTTATTCAAGCAGTACCAATGAAGATCCAAGAGTTGTTCAGTCCCAACCCGCTCGGTTTAATGCAAGCGATTTGGTAGTGGAACAATTTGAAGCTACTTCAAAAGATGGCACCAAAGTGCCTTATTTCCTGGTTCATAAGCGCGGGATTGCCATGAATAGTAGTACCCCTACATTGCTATATGGATATGGCGGTTTTGAAATTTCTCAAAGGCCTAATTATTCGGCTTATGTTGGCAAATTATGGCTTGAACGAGGTGGGGCTTATGCGCTCGCCAATATTCGTGGTGGCGGTGAATTTGGCCCGGATTGGCATCAAGCGGGCCTAAAATTGAAACGCCAAGTTGTGTATGACGATTTTATCGCTATTGCCGAGGATTTGATTGCAAAGCGCATAACTAGCCCACGACGCCTTGGCATTATGGGCGGATCAAACGGCGGGCTCTTGATGGGCGTAATGCTAACCCAAAGGCCAGAATTGTTTAACGCTGCAGTAGTGCAAGTGCCATTGCTTGATATGCTGCGTTATCATTTATTGCTTGCAGGTGCTTCTTGGGTTGATGAATATGGCAGCCCCGATGTGCCAGCAGAGCGCGCGTGGTTAGAACAATTATCGCCATACAACATCTTGCGCAAGCGCGACGATATGCCAGAGCCATTTTTTGTAACCAGCACCAAAGATGACCGCGTTCACCCTGCCCACGCCCGCAAATTTGCAGCGAAAATGGAAGAATTGGGAATGCCTTTTTTATATTATGAAAATATCGACGGCGGGCATGGCGCAGCAGCAAACTTGGTTGAAGGGGCAAAACGCCGCGCACTTGAATATACTTATTTAAGCCAAAAATTGATGGATTAATTTTAAATAGTTTTTAGGAAAAGACATGATGGAACTAAGTAAAATATTATCCAAAATGCATTTGACGGCTGAAAAAGGCAACAAGGTTGTCGCTATACACCTATTTGGTATTGAGTATGGAAATCAATTAGTCGGGCAAAAACCTTTAGATATTGCTGTTGCCGCTGGAATACCTGAAAGTTATGCTACTGAAATTGCAAAAGGTATAAAACTTTCAAAATTTGTTACCCCGAATGGAAACATGCCATAGATATTTTATCGCACCGCCCGCTCTAGCGCCTCGCGTATAAATCTTTGATATGGCATATGTTGCGCTTTTGCGGTTTGCTTTACTGCGTCCAATAATTGTTTGGGGAAACGCATATTTACTTGAGCGTCTTTTGCCATAAATTCAAAACTTGCCGGTTTGAATTGAGTGAAATCCAAATCTGATAAGTCTTGCTCCAAAAAGTCTTCAGCCTCTTTGTCAGATTTGAAATTAGGAACTTTTTTCATATGCTCTTACCTCTTTTTCATGCATAAACCTTGCACTTATTGGTCTAATAAGTCTGCCATTTCTGTTTCTGATTGTGAAAGCTACAAACATTGGGCGATTATTTTCGCTCAACCCAATCGCAATATACCTTTTCTCGTTTGTTGAGTGTTTGGAATCGGGCGCAATATGTGGATTTTTGCTAAATACATTTTCAATGTCAGCGATTGAAACCCCATGCTTGCGGCATTTTTTAATATTTCCGTCGTCCCAATCAAAACCAGATACTTCAAAAGACATAGACACACCCAAGCATTTGTCTATACAAATGTCAATCAAAATTTTCGATTGACCAGCTCTTAAATGCTATATATCCTCGGCGAATGGCTAACAAAAACCCTCCTCCTCTTAAAATTGGCTTTCTTGTTTTTGAGCAAATGACGCAATTGGATATGACGGGGCCGGCGCAAGTGCTGTCACGCTTGCCCAATTGCGAAATGCACTATTTGTCCGAAAATCTCGAGCCTGTGATGACTGATTCAGGTTTTGCAATTGTGCCAACGACGACATATCGGCAATGCCCGCAATTAGACATTTTGGTGGTTACAGGCGGAATTGGTGTTTTCCGGCTCAATCAGGACAAGGAGACTTTAAGCTTTCTAAAATCTCAAGGAGACAATGCGCAATATGTTTGTTCAGTTTGCAATGGGTCTTTAGTGTTAGGGGCTGCCGGGCTGCTGGGTGGCTATAAATCCGCTTGCCATTGGGCCTGGGGGCATGAGCTCGCGCAATATGGAGCCGAATTTATTAAAGAGCGTGTGGTTGAAGATAGAAACCGAATTTCTGGCGGAGGCGTCACTGCCGGCATTGATTTTGGCTTAAGTTTATACGCTAAAATTGCGGGTGTTGAAGCGGCAAAGATGGTTCAGCTTGGGCTTGAATATGACCCCGCACCACCGTTTGATTGCGGCAGCCCTGAAAAAGCTGGCAGGGCAAGAGTTGATATTGTCCTTGCCAATAACATCAAAAGAATCGCCGCATTTTCTGAAAAATACTTGAGGAGCACCTCATAATCAGGGATTTTTGATATTCTTTGTGGATTTATACAGCTAGCTCTAATAGTTGTTGAAGATAATATACGCGTGGAGAATTAATATGCGCCACTTTCATAAAACTGTCGTTCTGCCTTGCTTATTTATATGTTCGATCAGCGCTTTAAACGCTTGCCAAACTGTACCTTATGCACAAAGGCTCGCTAGTTTTGAAGCTGATATGAACAACCGATTCGTTGGGAAATCCGCCGATCTTGTAGTGTTAGCGTTTGGCCCCCCACATAGTAGCTATACGCTCACTGATGGGCGCGAAGTTGCGCAATATCGCGAAGAGCGATCTAATACATTTGGGGGTGACACTTATACATCCTACAACACCGTCTCTAGATCCCGCGAGATTATCAATCCAGACGGAACGCGCCGCGTAGTTACCGAACTTCAACAGATGCCCATTACCAGCATGACCCCCATCCAGACCCGACACGAACTTTGCACAAGACGCTTTGTGATAAGCAAAGAAAAGGTAGTCGAGGCGTTCGCGTGGGAAGGTAACTCCTGCTTTCGTTAGCAACCCGGTGCACATACTGCAGAAAAACTAAACTTTGCAGCTAGATAATTTCGTTTTAACTCAACGCCTTACCAAGTTTCGGGCAATCAATTCATAACAAACTGCAGAAAAATTAAAAATCATGCTTGGCCGCATTAGTGTATTAGGTTATTACCACACTACTGTTGCACAACACAAAGGAATGCACTCCTCGCAAACCTAGCTTCTGCAACGAAATTGGAAAATAAAATGACAAACTTTAACTCAAATATTTCTACTCAAATCCGTATCAACAGCATTTTGTTCGCAACCGTAATTGTTGCTGCTTTGGTTTTTCCTTTACTTTCTTTGGCATCGCAAATGGTCGTGTAATGTCTCTGTTTGTAGGTTGGTATAATCCATAGGCTTTTTGATGTCGTGTTCACGTATTTGTGGCTTTGGAGATATTCCCGTTTCGTTAGATTCTTCATTGGGCTCTAGATTCTCTTGCTGGTCGCATTTTGTAAACGAAAGCAGCTTCATACTTTTCTTCGAAATGCTCTAGTTTGATTGACAAGTCAGTTGCTATTCATCAAAGTCAAAGAATGGAAAAAATTGAAAATGAAATAGAGGCCGCAATAGGGCGGCTGGATGAAATCTACCAAGAATCGGTGGCGGCGCTAAAAGATAGCCTAACAAAATTTGTTAAAACCAAAGTGCCGCCAACTCAAGCTCAGCGCGCGAAGTTTCGCTATCCACAAATAACCTTAGTGTATGAGCCAGATGGCCCAACGCCAATATCAAGCCGTGCTTACGCGAAATTTAACGCACCCGGTACCTATACAACATCTATCACGCACCCACGTGAATTTGCCCAATATTTGCGCGAACAATTGGTTCCATTGGTTAGTGAATATGGCGCTAAATTATCGGTTGGAATATCGGAACAGGAAATCCCATATGCATATGTCGTTGATGGTCAAAATGAACTTGGCGTAGGCGACGTACCACCCGATGAATTGTCAAGATGGTTTCCAACCCCTTCATTAAACAGCGTTGGTGACGAGATTGTTGATGGGCTATGGGATTTTGGCAACGATGATTCGCGGCCACTTGGCCTTTATGATGCTTTGCGGGTTGATTATTCTCTAAAGCGATTGATGCACTATTCAGGCACAGATTGGCAGGCCTTTCAGCCGTGGATATTATTTACTAATTACGCCCGCTATGTTGATGAGTTTGTTCGTTGGGCTGCAACTGAAATTCAATTTCCCGACAGCCCTTATTACAAATTGGTTTGTTCGGGCGGTATAGAAATCACCGTAGAAAATGCCGATAATGCAGTGGAATTGGTTGCCGCCAGTAATTGGCGTAAATACCAGATGCCGGCATACCATCTTCTTTCAAAGGAAGGCGATGGCATAACCTTGGTTAATATTGGGGTTGGGCCTTCAAATACGAAGAATATTACTGATCACTTGGCCGTTTTACGGCCCAATTGCTGGCTTATGGTCGGCCATTGCGGGGGCCTAAGACAAAGCCAAAAAATCGGCCATTATGTTTTAGCGCATGCTTATTTAAGGCGCGATAATGTGCTTGATGATATCTTGCCCGTGAGTGTGCCAATCCCGCCAATTGCCGAAGTGCAGATTGCGTTGCAAAATGCAGCAATAAAGGTAACCGGCGAAGCACCCGAAGCCTTAAAACGTCGTTTGCGCACGGGTACGGTTGTTAGCTTTGCTGACAGAAATTGGGAGCTTTATTGGTCTTCTGAGCGGCAACTTATCAATATGTCGCGTGCAATTGGGGTGGATATGGAAAGCTGCATGGTTGCGGCCCAAGGATTTCGCCACCGCGTGCCTTACGGAACGCTGCTTTGCATTTCTGATAAGCCAGTGCATGGTGAAATCAAATTGCCAGGTGCGGCGAATGTGTTTTACGAGCGGGCAATTGGTGAGCATTTGAAAATTGGCATCGTGACCCTTGAAACTATGCGCGCAAAAGAAGCAGTGATACACTCACGCAAATTACGCTCATTCGACGAACCCCCTTTCAGGTAAATTCAACCCAAAAGTCCTTCGCCTTCGGCACAGTGTACTTTCGGGTTGGCATAAATCGACAAATTTTCTTTTGAGGCGGCTCTACAAGAAAATTTGACATATTTTTCATTGGTTTTTGACACAATATTATTAGGATTTTTTGGTGCATAGATTCATTCAAATAGACGGCGTTCATAATTTTCGCGATTTCGGCGGTTATGATACCCAAAAAGGCAAAAAAGTGAAAAAGGGTAAATTGTTCCGCGCCGGGCAATTTGCCAATTTGACCGATTCTGGCCGGGCAAATTTTGGCGCATTTGAACCCAAAACAATCATAGACCTACGCCGCGCAAAAGAACGCGAAGAACAGCCAAGCAATTTTGGCGATTTAACCTTGCGCCGCTTACAAGGCCTTGATGAACATGACGATGGCGGCGCATTGCCGCCACATATGGCATATTTACGTGATGATGAAGTGACTTATGATGCCACTTTCGCACATATGGTTGATACTTACCGTAATATTCCATTTATAGATCAGCACAAATACTTGTTCCGCGAAACTTTTTTGGCCCTCGCAAATGGTGACGAACCAATTGTTATACACTGCGCCGCCGGCAAGGACCGAACAGGGGTTTTATGCGCGCTAATCCTGCGCACATTGGAAGTTGATGATGAAACCATCGAAGAAGATTATTTGCTAACTAATAAAATCCCCTATCTTGATAAAATCATCAAAGGCTATGCCGAAAAATTGGGCGAACGTTTTGGCCGCACATTCCCTGTCGAAGCAACTTGGCCAATGGGTGCGGTCTATGCCGAGTATTTGAAAGCAGCATTTGAAGCAATTGCGGCAAGGCACGAAACTACCCTTGACTATTTGGCCATGATTGGCGTGAACCAAGGCGACATTGCCAAACTCCACGCCAATTTATTGGAATAATTACGCCAAACCTTCAGCTTTCATTGCTGCCAAAACATTTGGGCGTGCAGAGATTTTAGCGCGGTAGGCAACAAGGTTTGGCCATGCATCATAAGACAAGCCAACAAATGGCACCCAATTACTTACTGTGAACAAATAAGCGTCAGCAATTGAAAAATTATCGCCAAAAATGAAATTTTTGCCTGATAATTGCTCGTTGATATAATCAAGTTTCTTGGCGGCAAGGGCCCGCAATTTGGCCTTTTCTTCGTCATTCCAAATCGGCGCAAACAAGATGCCGAGTGATTTATGAACTTCGGATGCAATATAATTCAAGGTTTCTTGCAACTTCACACGCTCATAAGTGCCATTGGCGGGCGCAAGGGCAGCTGTCGGATTTAGATCCGCAATATATTGAACCATTGCCGCGCCTTCAGTTAGAATTTCACCATTATCAAGCTGCAACGCCGGCACCGCGCCTTTTGGGTTGATTTCAAGATAATTGTCGCCATGTTCAGTGGTTTTGGCCCGCAGGTCGACTTTTACAAGTTCAATCTTTTGGCCAGCTTCGTGCAAAACAATATGGGGAGAAAGCGAACAAGAGCCCGCCGCATAGTATAATTTCATAAGTTTTCTTCCTTTCAGTTAGTGAGACAAATAGTCACGACAATAACATTTGTAAACTAGGTAACTTTATGTTATCTGTAGTTCTTGGTATATTGTAGGTAACTTGAAAAACTAATGGCACTAAAAATTCGCAATACTAATAAGATGAAGGATGTCGACGATTGTCCGATTGGCGAAGCAATGGACTTGCTGGGCGGCGCATGGACACCCAAAGTCATTTGGCACCTTATTCAAGGTCCACGACGCTTCACGGAGCTAAAGATTTATTTATCACCGATTTCCGCAAAAATGCTTAGCCAAAGACTAAAAGATTTAGAAGACAAAGGTGTTGTTTCACGTAATGTCGCACCAACCAAACCACCAAGTGTTGAATATGGTCTTACTGAGCTTGGGTATGAATTACTTCCAGCAATCGAAGAAATTGGGAAAATTGGCGCAAAACTAAAGCGCCGCAAGCTTGAATTAGCCTAGGGTCAGACCTCATTAAATTAGGCAAATGGCAATAAAATAGCTAAATAATACAGTGGAGAAAATATTTTTTGATATGAATATCATAAAATATTTTATTCGCTGTAGTGTGACGCTATTTTGTCGTCCGAAGGATGCGGCGCTTTTGCACGGACTGGAGCGTCAGAAGCCCTTGAAAATAGCGATATTTCCTGCGAACTTCTTCCTTCCAGCCGCACAAAGTCACTCGCACCATTTGGCTAATCTAATGAGGTCTGACCCTTACACTTAAGAATCACCATTGGCATTTTGGCACAAAAGACGGCCCAAAATCTCTGCCTCGTTTGCGCGGCTTGAACCTTTGCGCCAAGAAATTCCAATTTGCCGCCCAACAATCGGGGGAGAAAATCCTCTGACGACGAGACCATTCAACGGCAAGCCTGCATCAATCGCCATTTTGGGTATTAAAGATGTTCCCATTCCGCCCGCAACCATTTGCACCAAAGTAAACAAAGATGTTGCGCGAACTTCTTGCGCGCCAAGCCCCATTCCACCGCAAACATTGATTGCATGATCCTTAAGACAGTGACCATCTTCAAGCAGCAATAATTCGGCCAAGTCGATTTCGTCAATTTTCACTGCTGCCTTTTTGGCCAATTCATGGTTCGTCGGGGCTACAAATAGAAATTCATCATCGAACAATATTTTTGATTCAATTCCATTTGCTTCGTATGGAAGGGCAATTATTGCGGCGTCTAACTCATTGCTAAGAAGCGAATCAATTAACCGCGCCGTTTGTTCTTCGCGCAAATATAGTTTCAATTTGGGATAATTTTTCTTCGCCAATGGAACTGCAACTGGGGAAAGAAATGGGGCGATAGTTGGAATAATGCCCATTCGAAACGAGCCGGTAAGCGGCTCAGCGGCCGCTGACGCCTGCTGACCAAGTTCAATCATATTTGCGATAATTGTTCGTGCACGCGCCACCGTAACTTTCCCAGCTTGTGTGAAGACGCAGCCCTTGCGGCCCCTTTCGACCAATTGCACGCCAAGAATCGCCTCTAATTCTTTTATTCCAGCGCTCAAGGATGGTTGCGTAACTGAAACAGCATTCGCAGCAGCAACAAAAGATCCATGATCGCTTATTGCGACAAGAAAAGACAATTGGCGAACAGTCGGTAACATCATCCATCTTGTATAGATTATTTCTATACAATTGTCAAAAACAATTGATTGGACAACCTGATTGTGTGGGGGCATAAGGGGGCGTCATCAGCTCGATGGACAAATATTCACTTAAATTTTCAAAGAGGAAATTAATAATGTCGCTTATCAATTCAGAAGTTAAACCATTTAGCGCAACTGCCTTTCACGCTGGCAAATTTGTACCTGTAACCGAGGCTAACCTTAAAGGCGGTTGGTCGGTTGTATTTTTCTATCCGGCCGACTTCACTTTTGTTTGCCCAACGGAGCTTGGCGATTTGGCCGATTTATACGCTGACTTTCAAAAAATTGGCGTTGAAATTTATGGCGTATCAACCGATACCCACTTTACGCACAAAGCATGGCATGACACATCGGAAACTATTGGTAAAATCAAATACCCGCTTATCGGTGACCCAACTGGCGCAATCACCCGCAATTTTGATGTTATGATTGAAGAAGCAGGCCTTGCGGATCGCGGAACTTTTGTAGTTGATCCTGACGGAAAAATTCAAATCGTTGAAGTTAATGCTGGCGGTGTTGGCCGTGATGCGTCGGAACTTTTGCGCAAAGTGAAAGCGGCACAATATGTTCGGAATCATCCTGGCGAAGTTTGCCCTGCTAAATGGCAAGAAGGCGATGCAACACTTGCACCAAGCCTTGATTTAGTTGGCAAAATCTAAAACTCATAACCTCCCGCCTGACGACCTGCCTTTCGCTGATATTCATGGAAAGTGCAGGAAGTCGCGGCAAAAGCAAAAAGAAAAAATGGATTCCTAAATGGCACTAGATGCAAACATTAAATCGCAATTGGCGCAATATCTTGCCATGTTGGAAAATGACATTGTGATTACATTGTCGGTGGCAGAAGATGCAGTGTCACTCGAGATGAAGGCATTAGTGCATGAAATTGCGGCAATGACGCCGAAAATTAGTGTCATAAATGCTGCCCTGCCGCGCACACCGAGTTTCACAATTGGCACGGCAGGGCAAGCCGCGACAATCACATTTGCCGGTGTTCCGCTTGGCCATGAGTTCACTTCATTGGTATTGGCGCTTTTGCAAACCTCAGGACGTGCGCCAAAAATTGATGCAGCGCTTGCCCAACAAATAAGGGAAATCAAGGGCACATTCAATTTTGAAACTTATGTTTCACTTACCTGCCATATTTGCCCCGATGTTGTTCAAGCACTAAACACCATGGCAGTTTTAAACCCCAACATCACCCATACAATGATTGATGGCGGGGTGTTCAAGGCCGAAATTGAGACCAAGCAAATCATGGGCCTACCGACTGTCTTTCTTAATGGTGACATGTTTGGCAATGGGCGTTTAAGTTTGGAAGAAATAATTGCCAAAATTGACACCGGCGCCAGTGCACGCGAAGCCGAATTGTTAAACCAAAAAGCCCCTTATGATGTCTTGATTATTGGTGGCGGGCCTGCAGGCGCAAGCGCAGCTATTTATGCAGCGCGCAAGGGAATAAGGGTGGGCCTTGTAGCAGAACGCTTTGGCGGGCAGGTTTTGGATACTATGGGGATAGAGAATTTCATCTCGGTTCCTTACACCGAAGGCCCAAAATTGGTGCAAAGCCTTGAAGAACACGTCAAACAATATGACGTTGAAATTATGAATTTGCAAAAAGTAAAAACCTTAAAAAAAGCTGATTTAATCGAAATCGAGCTTGAAAATGGCGCCACACTTCGCGGCAAGACTGCCATTATTGCAACTGGTGCGGGGTGGCGTAACCTTGGCGTTCCGGGTGAGGCTGAGTTCAAAAACAAGGGCGTTGCTTATTGTCCGCATTGCGATGGACCTTTGTTTAAGGGCAAAAATGTTGCAGTTATCGGCGGCGGCAACTCTGGAATTGAGGCGGCAATTGACTTGGCTGGCATTGTAAAACATGTGACAGTCTTAGAGTTCTTACCAGATTTGAAGGCCGATGAAGTATTGCAAAAGCGGCTGTTTAGCTTGCCTAATGTTACCGTCTACAGAAATGTTCAAACCAAAGAAATAACTGGAACCGACAAAGTAAATGGCATAACTTTCACAAACCGCGAAACTGATGCTGAGACACATATTGAATTGGAAGGGGTGTTTGTGCAAATCGGCTTAGTGCCAAACACAAACTGGCTAAGCGATGCAGTTGAGAAAACCCGTTTTGGAGAGATTATTGTCGGGCGCCACGGTGAAACCAATTTGGAAGGCGTGTTTGCGGCCGGCGATTGCACCAATATTCCATACAAGCAAATTATTATTGCCATGAGCGCAGGCGCAACCGCAAGCCTTGGTGCATTTGATTATTTGATACGGAATTAGACAAAATCGCACTCAAATCATTGCCATTTTTCCACTTTCACTTTAATGCCATGGCACATGAAATCTGCCGTAATTGTTTATCCTGGTTCAAATTGTGATCGCGATTGTAAAGTTGCGATTGAAACCAGCATTGGCGCCGAAGTTGCAATGATATGGCACAAAGAGGCCACGCTTGCCGATGATTTGGATTTAATCGTCCTGCCAGGTGGATTCGCTCATGGTGATTACTTGCGTTGCGGCGCGATGGCAGCTTTATCCCCAATCAATGCCGAAATAATGCGCCACGCGAAACGCGGCACGCCGATATTGGGCATATGTAATGGCTTTCAAGTTCTGTGTGAAAACCAACTTTTGGAAGGCACGCTTTTGCGCAATTCATCGCTTAAATATGTGTGTAGAGACGTGGATTTGGAAGTTGTAAATACTGACACTATTTTCACCAAAGCCTTTAAAACTCATAAACTTGCAACCATGACCGTTGGTAATGGCGAGGGCAATTATTTTGCCGATGATGAAACTTTGATGCGCCTTGAGGGCGAAAACCGTGTGGTTTTCAAATATTGCAATAACCCTAATGGCTCTTTGCACGATATTGCCGGAATAATAAATAAACAAGGCAATGTGGTTGGCCTTATGCCCCACCCTGATCGCGCCTTTGCCAAGGAATTGGGGTCGGCTGATGGCGCATTGATATTCCAGAGCTTGGTGGGATAGATGAGCGAACTTACACCCGAAACAATAGCCCAACATGGCATTAAGCCCGATGAATACCAAGTGATTCTTGACCGCCTTGGCCGTGCGCCCAATTTACTCGAACTTGGTATTTTTTCGGTCATGTGGTCTGAACATTGTTCCTACAAGTCTTCACGGATTCATTTAGGCAAATTTCCAACTTCTGGCCCCGCAGTAATCCAAGGCCCTGGGGAAAATGCAGGCGTGATTGATATTGGCGATGGACAGGCGTGCATTTTCAAAATGGAAAGCCATAATCACCCAAGCTTTATCGAGCCCTATCAAGGCGCGGCAACCGGTGTTGGCGGCATTATGCGCGACGTTTTTACCATGGGCGCGCGGCCAATTGCGCTTGCCAATGCCATACGCTTTGGCGAGCCTGAAAATGCCAACACCAAGCGGCTTTTGGCGGGTGTGGTCTGTGGAATTGGCGGCTATGGTAATTGCGTTGGTGTGCCAACTGTGTGTGGTGAGACCAATTTTGATAAGAGCTATAATGGCAATATTCTGGTCAATGCCATGTGTGTTGGCCTTGCCGACACCGATAAGATTTTTTATTCGCGCGGTGCAAAAATCGGTTCACCGATTGTTTATTTTGGCTCCAAAACTGGGCGCGATGGCATTCATGGTGCGACCATGGCGAGCGCTGATTTTGACGAAGGCAGTGAAGAAAAGCGCCCAACCGTGCAAGTTGGCGATCCATTTATGGAAAAATTGCTGATTGAGGCCACGCTTGAACTTATGCAAACCGATTGCATTGAAGCAATTCAAGATATGGGCGCGGCGGGCTTGACTTCATCGAGCGTCGAGATGGCAGGCAAGGAAGGACTTGGGATTGTTCTGAAAATGAACGACGTACCAGTACGCGAAACCCACATGACACCTTATGAAATGATGCTGTCAGAATCCCAAGAACGAATGCTGGCAATCCTTAAGCCGGGCGAAGAACACATCGCCAAAGCAATTATGGAAAAGTGGGATTTGGATTATGCGGTTATTGGCTACACCACCGATACCGGCCGTTTGGTTTTGGAATTTGATGGTGCAATTGTGTGCGATATTCCAATTGGGCCGCTGTCTGAAGACGCACCAAAATATGATAGACCGTGGGTAAAAACGCCACCGCAACCAAGCGTGACATCAATTGAAATCGGCGAATTGGATTTTGGCGCCGCAATTTTGAAGCTGCTTTCTTGCCCGGATATTGCATCAAAACGCTGGGTGTGGGAGCAATATGATAGGCACGTTATGGCCGACACTTTGGCCGCATCTGACAAGCCATCGGACGCAGCATTGGTGCGGGTGCATGGCACCAATAAAGCATTGGCAATCACCACCGATTGCACGCCGCGTTATGTTTTGAATGACCCATATGAAGGCGGCAAACAAATTGTGGCCGAAAGTTACCGCAATATTATTTGCACCGGCGCCAAGCCAATTGCGATTACCGATAATCTTAATTTTGGAAACCCCGAAAAGCCCGAAACTATGGGGCAAATTGTGCTGGCAATTGATGGCATGGCCGAAGCCTGCAAAGTTTTGGAATATCCCGTGGTTTCGGGCAATGTGTCTTTATACAATGAAACCATGGGGCAAGCGATTTTGCCAACGCCAGTTGTAGGCGGCGTGGGTTTAATTCAAGATTACCGCAATGCCATTGGTTATGGCGGCATTGTGAGCGGCGATTTGGTTTTCCTTATTGGCGAAACCACAGATAATTTAGGCGCAACTTTGGCCTTGCGCGAACTATGCGGGCGCACAGATGGCGCGCCGCCGCGCGTCGATTTGGCGCTTGAGAAAAAGACTGCAAATGTTGTTTCGACATTAATCGCAGATGACATTATTACCGCTTGCCATGATTTATCCAATGGTGGTTTGGCACTTGGTTTGGCGAAGCTATGCATGGCGTCGGATATTGGTATTACTGCAAAATTGCCTGACAATCTGCCAACTGCAGCCGCACTCTTTGCCGAGGATCAGGCGCGTTACTTGGTGGTTATTTCACCCGACAATGTATCGCAATTCAAGGCGGCAATTTTGCAAAGCGGCCTTGCACTTCATGAAATTGGGGTCGCAGGCGGAAGCAATTTAGCAATTGCGGGCGCGGCTAAAATAGGAGTTCGCGAAATGCGCACTGCCCATGAAAAATGGTTGCCAGAGTTTATGGGTTAAACGCAGCAAGAAAAACATCTTTCGGTTGCGATAATTGAAATTCGTGTCAAGCTATTTTGAACTTTGCTTCGGAGTTCAAATGAGAAAAATTCAGTCTGTTATACTTGCATCAGTTTCGATTTTTGCAACTTTGATTTCTCCTGAATTAAGTGCAAGGCCTGCGCTAAGTCGGAGCCAACTTTCAGAACAATTTATGGCTGTACACAATATCCTGAACATTGATAACGCCGACTGCTTGAATGGCCTGTCAAATGCGACACAACTCTTGGGTTATTTGAAGGGCGCGCCAGCACTTGACGAAGCTAGGTATTTGATTCGCAGCGACATTGTATTGTGCGGCTGGAGGAACTCGAAATATGACCTAGTGCTAGAGAATCTGGACGAAGCGATGAGGATAGAAGAAGCACGCGCCGATGTAGGTCTATTAGGCGTCTTTTCTGCGTTGTATTCTGAGAAACACGATCAAATGATTACGATTTTCAGAATTCTTGCAAACACCCCCGGAAACGCGCTTGGAGAATTGGATTCACAATTTTGGGGGCGAATTATTAATGCTGCATCACAAAGTGAAAACCCCGAAGCCGACACCTTGTTCATTCACCAAACCTTGGCGCAACTTAATTATAGCGCAATTCTTGCATTTGAAGTTTCTGATTTTAAAACCTCTTATGTATATACGCTTTTAGAGCAAAATGGTGATAGAGCGCTGATTAACACTCTCTTGCCAAATGTCACTGATCCAAGAGGTGCCGCAAAACTGTTGGTTGATAAGCGATATGATGCGATTCTCACATCTCCAGAGTTTGCAAGAATCAGTGATTTGCAAAAAGTAAGTGACGATAATATCAAGGAAAAGAGTGCTTTTTGCAATCAAATGCCGAAAAATCTGCAATGCATAGTAGAGCTTGTTAATTCGCTTTCGTTGTTAAATCGGGCAGATGAAGCGATTGTATTAGCAGATATCGCGATCGCAAAGATTGGCGCGCAAAGACAATATTATTCTGATTTAAGTGAGTATGAAAATTGGATATATGACGCTAAGGCCCGAGCGTTATTGGCGCAAGGTCGATTCGATGAAGCGTTCGTACAACTTCGGGCGGGCATCGTTATAGGGGAAAATGGACGCCAAAATGTATCGCAAACCATAAACCTTGCGTATTATCAACTTTCAGCAAACCGATTTGAAGACGCCCTTGCGACACTTCAGTTAGTTGGCACCGACCGCACAGATTATGCAGATGGATTAATCGGAGCGATTAAAGGATGCGCGAATAAGAATCTCGGACGGCAAAATGTTGACTATGCAGCAATTGAAACCGCTTTGTATGCTCTTGGTAGCGATGCCCTCGGTAGCCTTGTTGATGCCCAAATTTGCTTTGGAAGGCTAGACGAAGCAGCAACGAATTTTAACAAGATGCTCGATAATCCAAATAAACGCTCGGCCGCTCTGTTAAAAGTTTCCGCATACCAACTCCCAGCCATACGCGAAAGCAATTTCGAAAAAGCAACTAGAGAGAATTATTTGGTATTATTTAGCCGTGAAGAGGTTAAAGCCAAAATTTATCAATATGGCCGAATTATCGAATTGCCATTTAATTCAAGGCGCTTCTAATGGTAAAAGTCACACCAAATACTTCGCGTGAAAGCGTAAATGATCTTCCATAAATGTCGCGATAAAATAATAAGAATGATCATAGCCTTCTTGGTAACGCAACTCGGCGGTTTGCCCACTCATTAGTAATGCGCTTTCAAACAAATGCGTCTTTAATTGGTTTTCAAGAAAATTATCTGCGCTGCCTTGATCAATCAAACATGGTGGCAATGGGTTGCCATCTTCGAGTAAAGCACAGGCATCATATTCACGCCAATCATCTTGGTTTGAACCCAAATATCCACCCAACGCCTTTTGCCCCCAAGGGCAATTTGTTGGCGAAACAATTGGGGAAAAAGCAGAAACTGATTTGAACTTATCGGGATTACGAAGTGCAATAGTAAGCGCGCCATGCCCACCCATTGAATGACCCGTGATGGAAATCTTTGACATATCAGCAGGTAAATTTGCGCCAATAATTTCGGGCAATTCTTTTTCAACATAGCTGCGCATACGGTAATTTTGCGCCCAAGGTGCCTCTGTCGCATCGACATAAAACCCCGCACCAAGGCCAAAATCATAGGCTGCTTCCACATCATCAGGCACGCCCTCCCCACGCGGCGAAGTATCAGGGCACACAAATATAAGCCCAAGTTCGGCGCATATTCTTTGGGCGCCGGCTTTCACTGTCACATTCTCCTCGGTGCAAGTAAGGCCAGAAAGATAAATCACCACTGGGCATTTTTGGTTTTGCGCTTGCGGCGGGATAAAGGCGGCGAACCGCATTTTGGTTTTGGTTTCATGGCTTTGGTGGGCATAAACATATTGAACGCCGCCAAAACATTTATTTTGCGATATAATTTCAAATGTCATTTGTTTTCTTTTGCCTTCCCATGCAAAGCGTAAAATTATTAATTTTACAATTAAAAACACTCCCCAAAATTGTCAAAATAAACCACCTTAAAAATGTTGATAAATGTTGACATTTAATTGCCTCAAAAATGTTAGCATTTGTTAGCAATTTAAATTCAAATATCAACCAAAAAAGCAATTATAACATAGGTTTTGCTTGATTGGATAATTGCAAAAATGAAACCTGTTTCCTTCCCTTGAGGGAAGAGTGCGCTTGTTTAATTCAAAGTAACTTTGAAGGCGAAAGTTGAATTTTCTTTTTCCGAACCTTCCAAATCCTTGTTTGAGGCCGCAGGCTGAGGGTGGGGATTTGTTTCCAAAAAAGTCAGTAAGGCTTCATAAGATTTTTAAGGTTGGTATTGATTATCTAAACCTACCCAATGATAGTAAATTGGCAATCAGAACGACAAATATGCTCTCGTTAAATATTGTTATTAAACCCTGCTTACTAAATTCAGGCGTTAAAATAGCCAAAGCAAAAATATAAAAAAATTCTAATATTACGCTGTGAAACAAAGTCTTTAGAACAATTTGTTTCAGCGAATAAAAATTCTTTTCATTATAAAAATTTTTCCACGGTGATAGAAGAAAAATCCCAACTGGCAAAATCATTATAATGTTGAAATTACTTACCGTAAGAAAATCATCTATATTTATGGCGTAAATGCCATTAAAAATAGATAAACCAAACTTATTAAATATAATAACGATTACTAACGCCAATAAGACGCAAAATATGCTCTTTATAGCATTTAGCCATAAATATAATAAGGTTCTAAAGAATTTCATCAAGAAGGTTCCAAAATTTTCCTAAAACACAACCACTGACCTGATACTTTTCCCCTCATGCATCAAGTCAAAGGCATCATTGATTTTATCCAACGGCATTTGGTGAGTTATCAAATCATCAATATTAATTTTGCCTTCCATATACCAATCAACAATTTTCGGCACATCGGTGCGGCCACGGGCGCCGCCGAAGGCTGTGCCTTTCCAAACTCGGCCTGTTACCAATTGGAATGGGCGGGTGGCGATTTCTTTGCCGGCTTCGGCAACGCCGATTATTATTGATTCGCCCCAACCACGGTGACAACATTCAAGCGCTTGGCGCATAACATTGGTGTTGCCGGTGGCATCAAAGCTGAAGTCTGCGCCGCCACCAGTTAAATCAACAATTGCCTGCACTACTTTATCATTGCCAATTTCGGTTGGGTTAATAAAGTGCGTCATGCCAAATTTGCGCGCCATTTCAACCTTTGCTGGGTTTATATCAACGCCAATGATTTTATCGGCGCCAACCATGCGCGCGCCCTGCAGCACATTTAGCCCAATGCCGCCCAAGCCAAAGACAACGACGTTCGCGCCCGGCCAAACTTTGGCAGTATAAATCACTGCGCCAATGCCAGTGGTTACGCCGCAACCAATATAACAGATTTTGTCAAACGGTGCGTCCTCGCGCACTTTGGCGACCGCAATTTCAGGCAGGACTGTGAAATTTGAAAAAGTGGAGCAACCCATATAATGCGCGATTTCCTTTCCGCCCGCGCTAAACCGTGATGTGCCATCGGGCATAACGCCTTGCCCCTGTGTGGCGCGGATTGCCGTGCAAAGATTAGAGCGCTGTGACAGGCAAGTTTTACAACCGCGACATTCAGGCGTGTATAATGGGATTACGTGATCCCCCACCTTAACCGATGTGACGCCTGCGCCAATTTCACGTACAATGCCGGCGCCCTCATGGCCCAAGATAGCAGGAAACTTTCCTTCGCTATCCATGCCCGAAAGTGTGTAAGCATCGGTATGGCAAATGCCGGTTGCCATAATTTCCACCAAAACCTCGCCCGCACGTGGGCCATCAAGACTAACGGTTTCAATAGTTAAAGGTTTGTTGGCTTCCCAAGCAACAGCAGCGCGAGTTTGTATCATTGTTATGTCTCCTTAATTGGGAGTTGTTATAATAAAAGCGGTATAAATGGAATCACTTTATTTGGTCAAAAATGCAATTGGCATTCTAACTTGCACTTTTCGCGAACAACGGCATAATCGTTCTTTGTGCATTGTGCATTATGGCTGATATAGATGAAATTATGACCAATATTGAGTTGTCATCCGCCGAACTACGAAAAGCTGTGCTTAGTTTTGACAGCGCATTATCAGCGCTTGAGAAGAACTTAAATATCGCTGTTGAGAAAATGACAGAAGTAATAGAAGCCAAGTCTTCTGACGCTGTAATAAATGGTGATAAATCAGATTTAGTATTGCGCGAAGAATTGGCAAACGCCCGTGCCCGCGAACAAGAATTGGAACACGCAATCAATGAAGCACGAAGTGCGTTAGGGATGGCTATAGACGATATTCGAATAGTTTTGGGCCCAGTTTAGAAATGTTTGGGGAAGTTAGTTGAGCAATGTTCAAATAGACATAAATGGACGGCAATATGGCGTTGGTTGTGAGGATGGCCAAGAAGAACATATAGGCCGCCTTGCGCGGCACTTTGACAATCACGTCCGCAATTTAGTGCAAAGTGTCGGTCAAATTGGTGAACAAAGATTATTTTTGATGGCCGCGCTATTATTAGCGGACGAAACTCATGACCTTAAACTGAAACTGGACTCTACTGAAGCAGAGCTTGCTAGGTTGCGAGATGGGCGCAACGGCTCCGAGCAGCTAAGACAATTGCAAGAAATTGAGGGGCAGGCGGAACAAAATCTTGCCGATGCAAAAAATATCGAAAAAGAAGCCGCACTTGCAATAGAAAATGCGGCCAATTATTTTTCAGATGCTGCTAGCCGCGTCGGGACATTGGCAACGAAATTGGCGGAGGCTTAGGAGGCGAAATCCCTCCTTGCGTATGGCTCGACAATGCATCTAATACGATTCCCTATCAAAGGATGCTACGCCCTTGAAACACTGTATTCCGCCTGCAAAGACCATTGCGAAAATTATTTGACCTGCCACCGCTTCTGTAAAGTATATTGATGATTGACTTTATGATTGATTTCGATTCTATTTTTTGACGAATGATATTATCGGGAGAATTGAATGATAGTTTCGTGTACGGGTATTGCTGTCATTCAAGATAAAGCCTCGAAGCAAAATTTTAGAATTGAGTCAAGCGAACTCGACTGGAATCAAGAATCTGGTAGCGAACTGAGCATGGGAGCAGAAATATGCTATGAGGCTTTAATTGAACACGAAATTTTGGGCAGGTTATCGTGGCGGCTTTATGAATATCCGGTTGGAGTTCAAAATTACAAAGTCTCAGATGTAAACGGTCATGCTGTTATTAGTGACTTCAGCTTTGAACTACTTCATGACAAAGATGACCACGAATCTGATGAGACGAACGCGCAAGTTGAAGTGATTGTCGAGTGGTTTCATGAAAATTTTGAAGACCCCGCTGAACAAACTCCATATGAATCAGCCGAAGGTGGATATATTTACATATGGGGCGGTCCATTTGATGCTCATGACGTGATTTCTGATCAATTTCATGATTATAGCGACCAAATTATTGACGAAGCAGTGGCCACCGTTGAACATGACGGCATAATTGATTGGGCTCCTAAAGATGGTTCTTCTTACCATAATGCAACGACAGATGATTATGACAATGATGTAGAATATTCCAACAAACCATCTAAACAAGAATTAGTCGGTCAAATTCAGGAATTGCAGTCATTACTTGAGCCTATTTTGACTGCGAATCCTTGGATGGGACATAATAATCCGCCCAAAGACGACATGGCGAATGAAATAACGATTCAGGAATTTGGCGAACTAAATTCGATTGCTGACGAACTTATTATTGCAGCAGAGTCCGAGGAAGGCGAAAAGTCATTACTGATTAATATTATTGACCGGTTTCTATCTCTTGGAAATGCAATAAAAAATTGGCTTTGGGAACGCATAAGGAAGGCGCTGGACAAATATGCTGAAGCTGGGGTTCTGATTGTTAGCGGTAAGTTGATTGAAAACGGTCCAGAAATTTTAGATTCCCTTACCAGCCTTTTGGAAAATTTAGTCCGATTTATTAATTGAAGTTAAATAATTTTCAATTGCCTTAGGTTTCGTCACTCTAATTATGTAGAATATGTTGATAATTGTGTAGCCTAAGATGCCGCAAAACTCCACCCCCCCCCTTTTTTTTCCGCCCCCAATTCTCCCATTCCATAATTGGGTTCGTGTATGTTTTTGGTCAAAATTATGGCGAAAGAAATTGCTAACATTTGCTAACATTTTGGGTGCGTTATTCACTGGTAGGTTGATGACATTTTATGGTGATTCACTTAAAGGCCACCCTTCACCGCTTCGCGGAGCTTCCCTCAAGGGAAGCAGATTCAACACTAAAGTGCGTGTTCATCCGCTAAGCGCTTGTTCTTTTTAACACGGCTTACCGCGCGCTCGCGTTTGAGGCGTGACAGATAATCAATGAACAGCACGCCATTTAGATGATCCATTTCATGCTGAATGCAGGTGGCTTGCAACTCATCACATTCTTCAATTACTTCAACCCCATCTTGGTTCATATACTTGAGTTTAACATGCGCTGGACGCAATACTTCTTCATATATTTCAGGAACGGACAAACATCCTTCTTCATAGGGTGCAGTTTCCGTCGATGCCTCTAATATTTCTGGGTTGATATAAAATCTAGGGCCACGAGCCTCACCCGAGTCTTCCTTGCCCCAAACCAAATCCATAACAATCACCCGCAGCGGCACGCCAATTTGGATTGCCGCTAAGCCAATGCCTTTTGCTGCATACATTGAATCAAGCATATCTTGCATCAACGCGCGGATTTCATCATTGATTTCCAAAACTGGTTTTGAAATCAATTTCAACGTGCTGTCAGGAACCGTAAGGATGGGTTTTATTGCCATTGGCACTATCTATGAAATTTGTTTGAAAAAATCAAGCACTGTAAAATCAGGACTGGTCACATTCAGCTTGCATTTCGCCAATCGCTCTTGGGGTCATAAGCCCCAAATGGGCAATGCAGGCGAAGCCTGTTTTCCCGATGAGTATGCTGTAGGGCAAAGCGGCTTCGGTGTCGCCAAACTCTTGTAGCAAAGCGCGATAATTACCGCCGACATTCAAAATAAGTGCGCCGCCATTGCGTGGATTTGCCAATAGCCTTTGCTCACTTGCACCATATTTTTCCACTATCACAATTATTGGCACATTATTCGACGCTGCTTTCAAACGCGCAAAACCCTGCATTTCGACCAAACAAGGCGGGCAGTTTGCCGCCCAAAACATAACTAATGCATTGCGGCCTTGAAGAACATTTGAGCGAAAAGTTGCGTTGCTGCCGACAATTGCTGCCCCATCAAGCGCGCTTAAATGTGGATTGACGTCATATTGCGCCGAAGCACTTATGCCGACCAAGGATAAAACCGCAATCAAAGCACCAAAAGTTTTGCCAATCTTGCGCACTTAATCGGTGCTTTCAATCACTTCTTTTATGATTTGGAACATTTGGTCGATGTGAGTATCTTCAATGATAAGTGGTGGCGATAACGCCATCACATCGCCAGTCACCCGCGCGAGCAAACCTTTTTCATAGCATTTGGTAAACATCTCAAAAGCCCTAACGCCTGGAACGCCATCGCGCTGTGCAAATTCGATTGCGCCCATTAGGCCAAGATTGCGAATGTCTACGATATTTTTAAGCCCTTTAAGCGAATGAATTGCTGCTTCCCATTTTGGCGCCATAGTTGCCGCACGAGTATAAAGACCCTCACGTTCCATAATATCCATGGTTGCGATACCTGCGGCACACGCTGCAGGGTGGCCCGAACAAGTATAGCCATGCATAATCTCGGCAATATTCGGTGGCCCTTGAACAAATGCATCCCAAACTTTGTCAGAAGCAAATACAGCACCCATTGGTAAACAACCGTTATTGATACCCTTAGCGGTCAAGATGATATCTGGCATAACGCCAAAATACTGCGGCGCGAATGGTGTCCCCAAACGACCGTAGCCAGTGATTACTTCATCAAAAATCAGCAAGCAACCAACCCTATCGCATGCAGCGCGAAGTTCTTGCAAATAGCCTACAGGCGGCACTAAGACGCCTGTGGAGCCCGCTACGGGTTCAACGATAACTGCGGCTATATTGTCTGGGCCATGCAGAACGGCCAACCTGTCAACTTCTTTTGCCAAATCACGACCGTTTGGCGGCTGTCCTTTTGAAAAGAAATTGCCTTCAATGCCGTGGGTATGCGAAATATGATCCACATTTGGCAAGGTTTGGAAAAGCCTGCGGTTATAACCAAGACCACCGACCGAAATGCCGCCATAATTCACGCCATGATATGCACGCTCGCGCCCAATTAGGCGAACTCTGCGACCATCGCCTTTGGCTTGATGATAGGCTTGGGCTATTTTTAAGCCAGTATCGACACTTTCAGAACCCGAATTAGTATAAAACACATGGCCAAACCCCGGAGGCGCCAATTTTGCCAATCTTTCAGCAAATTCGAAAGCGATTGGGTGCCCCATAGAGAAGTTAGGCGCATAATCCAGTTGCGACATTTGCTTTGCCACAGCATCAACAATTTCTTGGCGGCCGTGCCCTGCATTAACCAGCCAAAGCCCAGCAGAACTATCAAGAATCTGCCGATCATCATGCGATGCATAATACATGCCTTTGGCACTAACCAAAAGCCTAGGATTGCTTTTGAATAAGCGATTGGCGGTGAATGGCATCCAAAAGGATTCCATATTCGGAGTGTTGTTTAGTGTGTTTGTCATAACATTTTTTGCCATTTATTTAGGCATTTGGCAAGTGGTGTTAATGCAGACTAGTTTCCCCGTTCCGCCATTTTTTCGAGTCTCTCTATCAAAGCGGGTAGTTTCATAATGGCTTGGGAAAGTTCGCCAAAATGTTCGATTGTGCGTTCCATCATTCCTTCGGGGCCAAGTTCACGCTTCATAAAGCGCTCTACAATTGGGCGCGAGGATTCCCAGATATCGTGATCTGGGTCAATTGACCTTGCTACGCCTTCAACTTGCACCATGGTTTTTTGTTGCAAGACCAATTCAGGGCGTAACTTCATGCCGAATTGTTCGGTAACATCAAATAATTGCGCCAACACTCGCCCCATTGAAACATCAGAGGCTTTGCGCCCCCAAATGGGTTCACCAACCGCGCGCAGGGCCACGCCAAATTCCCCTTCATCATAAGTATTTGGCACATAGCCTGCTTCAAAATGCACCCGTGCTGCTCTGCGATAATCACGGTGCAAAAATGAGTAAATAATTTCGGCCAAATATCGTTTCTCTTTAGCGCCTAGCCTGCCCATTATTCCAAAATCAACTGCATACAATTTACCATCTCGCGTCACCAGCAAATTGCCTTCGTGCATATCGGCATGGAAAAACCCGTGCTCAAGTGCCGCGCAAAGAAAACTGCGATTCACACAATCCGCCACTTCCTTGCGGTTTTGCCCGTCCATTGCGCCAGCTTGAGTGAGTGGTATGCCGTCCACCCATTCGGTTACCAACACATTCTTGCTTGACCAATCCCAAATAACTTTCGGTACATGTATAAAATTATCTAGTGCCGCAATTTGTCTAAAAGCATCACATGCACCTGCCTCTCGCCGCAAATCGGTTTCTTTTTCCAAAGACTCTGCGACAGTATTAATAAGTGCCACTGGTTCAAGGCGACGAGATTTCGCTAAGAAAAATTCGACAATTTTTGCGCCCAGTTTTAATGCTGCTACGTCACGCGCGATATCAGCTTCAACATTTGGGCGCAGAATTTTAAGCGCAAAATTGCCACCATTTGGAGGGCTTATTTTATAAACTTGTGCAACCGAAGCCGAGGCCACAACGGGTCCCAATGCCCCGAAAATCGCTTCCAATTGCGTTTCATCACCTTCGGTGAAGTCTTGTGCCAATATTTTGCGCGCCAAAGCGTCATTAAAAGGTGCAACTCTATCTTTTAGGCCGCAAAGTGCTTGCGCCGGCAGTGCGCCAACAATATCAGGCCTTGTAGCCAATAGTTGACCCAACTTTATCCAAACAGCACCCAATTTTTCCAAAGCAATGGATAGCCGCTCGCCAAGATCGGCATCAGTTTTCGTACCGAATCGCAAAACTCCACCAAAAAATCTCGCGCTCGGCGGCAATAGATTTTGGTATTCGCGGGGCAAAATCGCATCATAACGACCAAGCGTCCAAATTACTTGAACTAAACGAGAAAGACGAAATATCACAATACCCAACCACCATGAAGCGCAACAATCCCGCCAGCAAAATTGGTAACCGAAACTTGCCGAAAACCCGCTTCGGCAATCATGCTTTTGAAAGTGTCTTGATCAGGAAATTTGGCAATTGATTCGACCAAATATTTATAGGGCGCAGCATCACCGGTAACCACTTTCCCGATTCTAGGTATCGCCTGAAATGCCCATAAGTCATACATTTTTTGCAATGCATCGGTTGTTGGTGTTGAAAATTCAAGGCAGTAAAAACGACCACCGTGTTTCAACACCCGATGGGCTTCTTGCAAAGCCTTGGGGATATTTGTAACATTGCGAATTCCAAACGAGATTACATACGCATCAACGCTATTGTCAGCCATGGGCAGAGTTTCAGCGTCGCAAACCACCCATTCTAATTCATCAACGCCACGTTCACGCCCAGACATTATCATCTCTTGATTAATGTCGGCCACAATAATCTTTACTGGAGCGCCTCCAGTTCGTGCAATAATCTTATCGACCCGTGCTTTAAATCTTCTTGCCAAGTCGCCAGTTCCACCGGCCATATCAATAATGGTTTCACCGGGGCGCGGATTAAGCCTTGTTGCGACTGCATCTTTCCATATCCGGTGCATGCCGCCTGACATTAGATCATTCATCAAATCGTATTTTTTGGCCACCGCATCAAACACGCCGCGCACCATGCTGGCTTTGTCACCTTTTGGTACGGTTTTGAAACCAAAATTAGTGGTTTGGTTTTCGCTCATTTACTATCCAATTTTCACAAATCTAAATCCACCTCGCACTTAAACGCAAATGGCAAAATATGGAAGAAGGTTTGGCGGTAGCGGCATATCTATTACAAGCCGCCGCGCGAAGATTATTGCGCTCACGGCAGTTGCTTCGCAACGCCAGCGGGCACGCGCTATTCGGCGAATGCCGAAAAGTTGCAGATTTTTCCCAAACAGTGCAACGCGGCAAAGATGGCGCGGCAGGAACTTGCCCTTGCCTCGTTTCTCTCGAAGACATCTAACCCCCTGCGACAAGCCGCCGCGCGGCAAGGTGCGCAATTGAAATAGCAGCGTAAAGGGACGAATTACACCCCATCATTGTAAGCCGACATTGGGTTGGCGCTTTCTGAGGGGAATAAAATGAAAAAACTATTATTAGCTTCCATTGCAGCTTTAGCATTTGCAGGATCCGCACAAGCAGCCGAATTTAACACTCCAAAAGCTGGAACAGTTAAGTTGGATGTTCGATTGACTGCAGTTATACCAGATGAGAGTGGCGCGATTTTGACTGCAGCTGGCGCGAGTACCGGTTTGCATGTTGACGTTGATAACTCATATGTTCCAACCATCGGTATCGAATATTATACAAGCCCAAATTTTTCATTTGAGCTAATTGCTGGCGCTGGCCACCATACAGTCAAGGCAGTAGGTGGGACTACGAATGTTAAGGTTGAAGAACTTTGGCATGTTCCACCGACTTTGACAGCAAAATATCATTTCGCACCGGAAGCACAAGTATCGCCATATATCGGCGCAGGTCTTACTTACATATGGTTTGCATCGGAAGATGGCTTGAATGGCTTCAATGTCGATTTGAAGGACGATTGGGGCTATGCACTTCAAGGTGGTCTTGATTTCGCAACAACTGGGCCATGGTCTTACAATATTGATGTCAAGAAAATCTTCTTTGAAACTGATGCAAACATCAATTTTGGCGCTTTACGCTCCAAAGTCACCCTAGACCCTTGGGTGCTTTCAGTTGGTTTTGGCTACAAATTTAACTAGTTTTTCTCCCTGACGGGCTGCTGGGCATCGCTCCAGCCTATCACAACTCATCAGCCAGAGTATTCTCTGGCTGATTTTTTTTGGCTGGCTGATTTTTTTGTTTTGGGCAATTTTGTGTTACAATTCAAATTCGATTCTTTGAGGGTAAAATGCCAGAACTTCCTGAAGTAGAAACCGTGGTGCGCGGCTTGCAGCCATTCTTGATTGGCGCACAGATTGCCAGCGTTTCTACGTCAGAATTTCGGTTGCGCTTCGCATATCCTTTAGATTTCAAACAATGTCTTATCGGCGCCAGTTTCACAAATATCAGCCGCCGTGCGAAATATATCATTGCCGATTTAAACAACGACAATTCGCTGATAATTCACCTTGGCATGTCGGGCCGCATTTCACTGGTTGGATCAGGCCAAATCATGAGCTTCGACGATTATGCATACCAGACTGGCTCAATAGCTAAGCACGATCATGCGACTTTTGGGCTTATTGGAAAAGATGGCACAGAATTCAACGTAATATATAATGATCCACGACGATTTGGACTTTTGGATGTTGTTCGCACAGAAGAAATCGAAACATCGCGCCATTTTGCGCATCTGGGGCCTGAGCCTTTAAGCGATAAGTTTACAGGTGCGGCTTTGCTCAACAGGATTGGAAAACGAGCAACACCGATTAAAATTGCGCTTTTGAACCAAGAAATTGTAGTTGGGCTTGGCAATATTTATGTATGCGAAGCATTGCACATGTCTCATATTCACCCCGAAACGCCTGCAAATAGTCTAAGTGAAAAACAGGCCAACCTTTTGGTTGCCAATTCCAAGCAAGTTTTGCGCTCAGCCATTGCGGCAGGTGGCAGCACATTAAAAGACTTCGCCCATGCTGATGGAAGTTTAGGCGGCTTTCAAAACGCATTTCTAGTTTACGACCAAATTGGCAAGCCTTGTAAAACGCCGAAATGCAATGGCCAAATTACGCGGGTTGTTCAAGCTGGCCGAAGTACTTTCTTTTGCCCTGCTTGCCAAAAATAAAGCTGCTTGATTGTCATTCTGTAAGCAAATAGAAGACACGAATGACTTACAAAACTGTTTTACTATCTATTGAAGATAATATCGCAATTATAACATTAAATAGGCCAGAGGCATTAAATGCACTTAATGGCGAATTGATGGACGAATTGGGGCATTGTCTCTTAAAATTGGAGGCTGACAATAACATTGGAGCCACAATTATCACTGGTTCATCAAAAGCATTTGCAGCTGGCGCTGACATTAAGGAAATGGCCGAAAAATCATTTTCAGATGTTTATTCAGAAGACTTTATTACGCGAAACTGGGAGACCATCAATTCTTGCCGAAAGCCAGTGATTGCTGCGGTAGCAGGTTTTGCATTGGGAGGTGGTTGCGAGCTTGCAATGATGTGCGACATTATCGTTGCGGCTGACAATGCCAAATTTGGTCAACCTGAAATCAAACTTGGCGTTATACCAGGCGCTGGCGGCACACAAAGACTTACCCGCGCGATTGGCAAAGCAAAAGCAATGGACATGATTCTGACTGGCCGAATGATGGATGCTGAGGAGGCTGAGAAATCTGGGTTAGTTGCTAGGGTCGTTCCAGCTGATGATTTAATTGAAACGGCTATCCAAATTGCGAAAACAATTGCTAGTTACGGCAGGCTGAGCGTTTTGGCCGCAAAAGAAAGCGTAAACTTGGCCTATGAAACCACTTTGGCCCAAGGCGTTCATTTTGAACGGCGGATTTTCCACGGTTTGTTTGCAACTGACGACCAAAAAGAGGGAATGGAGGCTTTTGCCAATAAGCGCAAACCGCAATTTACTGGTAAATAGGCGAAAACAGCGATTTGAATCATCATCATGGCTTGACTGTTGCTTGTGATTTAGGCATAGACCCGCCTTCAAATTCAATTTGTCGGATTTCATTGCCAATTTGGGCTGAAATCAATATGGAATAAAAATGGCTAATACTTCATCAGCAAAGAAAATGACCCGTAAAATCGCTGGTCGTACTTTAGTAAATACTGCTCGTCGTTCACGCGTTCGTGGCTTCATTCGTAAATTAGTTGAAGCGGTTAAATCAGGCGATAAAGACGCTGCTAAAGCTGCTTTTGCAAATGTAGAGCCAGAAATAATGCGTGCAGTTACTAAAGGTGTAATTGCAAAGAACACTGCTTCACGCAAGGTTTCGCGTTTGAGTGCATCTGTTAAGGCAATGAACGCATAAATTCGCAATAATAATTATTGTAAATAACTTGAGGCACCGGCAGCTTGGCGGTGCTTTTTGTTTTAATTTTGACTTTCCTTTTTGCTTGGCTTTGATAGTCTGATAGCTTCAGTTTTGATTGACCTATGAAAGCCCCAATAAATGAACTTTGGAAAACTTGCACTAGAACATCCCCTAAAAAGTGAGAAGCGGTTTTCAGATAAAAAATGCGACAAACAAAAGAATCTGGGGCACCATTTCGATTCTATCAAAATGGGATTAGCCCTAAGGATTATGGCTCTTGGTGTTCTGACTACTTCTCTATTCTCGCCATCTATGGCACTGGCCCAAACCGCAACAGCGACAGATGCAGTGGCGCCTTTTTTTGCCGATATTTTTACTGAGAATGCTGTATTACAGCGCGATAAGCCAATTCCAATCTGGGGACATGGTAATGTTAATGGAAGCGTTTCCGTAACATTGGGTGAAGTCACTAGATCTTTTGATGTTGACGAAGCGGGAAACTGGCGGGGCGAATTGCCGCCCGCGCCCAAAGGCGGACCCTATTCTTTGAGCGTTGTTTCGGACACGGGTGAGACAAAACTTGATAATATAATGATTGGCGATGTTTTCTTGTGTTCTGGACAATCCAACATGGAATTTCCTTTGCGCCTCGCCGCCGGTTCTTGGAGTGAACTTGATTTACCCGTTCAAAATAATCTGCGTTTCATTACAATTGCCCGCAACCCAGCACCAACAGCGCAAACTATGCTGCTTAATCAGCCAAAATGGCAAGTCGCAGGACCACAAACAAGGGGCAACGCCTCGGCAGTTTGCTATTATATGGCTAAATCGATTAGCCAAAGTCAAAACGTGGCCGTCGGCATGATTCATTCTTCATGGGGTGGTTCGCAAATCCAAGCCTGGATGAATGAAGAAGTTTTGCGCGGCTTCACAGCCTATTCTGATGGACTAGATGAATTGCGGCAATCGGTTGAACATCCAGAAATGATTTCCACAAACCAGAAAACCAAAATTGAACGCGGATGGGATGGTTTGAATGCGAACCTCAAAATGAATTGGGCTGCAATCGAACTTGAAGATAGCAATTGGAACAATATTGACGTTAATGCGATATGGGAAAATTCAAACATTCAAGAAATGGTCGATTTTGATGGCGCGGTTTGGTATCGCACGCACGTCAATTTAACCCGCGAAGACGCCGCGATTGCAAATCGAAATGGTGCCCGCTTAATAATTGGCACAATTGATGACAGCGATATTACCTTTATTAATGGCCAAAAAATTGGAAGCACTGATGGCTGGGACACCCCGCGCAACTATATTGTGCCAAGAAATGTCTTCCGTGCTGGCGACAATGTTATAAGTGTGTTGGTGCTCGATACTGGCGGCGGCGGCGGTTTATATGGCGCAGAGCCGCGTAGCATAGTGATAGAAAGAGGCCGCACGATAGTTCTTAATAATGTTTGGTTGTCGAAGTCACTTACTGGGCTCGCGAGCTTTCCAAACAGTCGAATAGTCCCTTGGGGCGGGGCCAATGGGTTGACGACATTGCATAACGGAATGATTGCGCCGATTGCGCCATATGGCCTTGCGGGAATTGCTTGGTATCAAGGTGAAACCAACGCTGGCAATGCAAGGGAGTATCGAGAGTTATTGCCAGCAATGATAAATCAATGGCGAAGCGATTTCAAAAACCCAAATTTGCCATTTTTCATTGTGCAATTGTCGTCGTTCGGACGCGCAAATACAAGCGCTGGCCGCTCTAACTGGGGGGAATTGCGAGAGAGCCAACGCCAAGTTGCTGCTAATATGACAAATGTCGCAATGGTAGTAAGTATTGATATTGGCGATAGAATTGACATTCACCCGGCTCAAAAAGCAGTAGTTGGCACGCGGCTAGCAAACTCAGCGAGGCGTCTAATTTATCACGAAAACGCCCCTTTAAGCCCACAGCCTGTGCGCGCGTTTTTCCAAGGGCAGGACATTGTAATTGAATTTAGTGAAACCATAAATGGCCTTAAAACTTATAGCTCTAATTTTGCTACTGGCTTTGAAGTCTGCAATAGTGCCAATGATTGCCAATTCACCTTAGCCCGAGCAAACGGCTCGCAAATTATATTGGCGGGCGCGGCAACAGAACAAACCCGTGTAGTTAGATATGGCTGGGCGGATACAACTTATGGAAATGTTTTCAATAGTGCAGATTTACCTTTGGGTACCTTTGAGATTGCAGTTTCAAATAATTAAAGTAGTCCGTACCAACCTTAAAATTGCAAATTTTGGATCAAAAATTGAAAGCGCGCTCCAATATGCTAACTGTTTGTTTTGCTTATGATTTTAATAGTTAATTTCTTCAAGATGCGCAGTTAAAACAAATACGAAAAAATTTTCTTCAGCTCAAAAAAAATAAAAGCATATTCAAGTGATTCGCTAAGGTCTTGAAGATATTGGGATTCCACCGAGTCAAGGCAAAAAATGTGTTTTTTTTCTCATTTTTTATGTTGCACTTATGTCTTCAATAGGCTTAAATAATTTTGCTGAAGGCGAGGGGCAAACTTGATGCTTAGCCATTTATTGATGGTGGTAAGGCGTTGAGTTTCATCTAGCCAGAATTGGCATTCCAGTTTTATTGTACGCATACTCAAGTTTTGAGGTTGATGGCGGCTGTTCAGGCCAAACTCAGCGTGGGAGACGCTTCCCTTATGTTTGCAGTTTCTGCATTCGGCTTTGTGCTGACAATATTTTAGGCTTTTCGCCAACATATGGGGGTTTTGATGGTGCAAGAATTACGGCAGACATATGGGGATAAAACCCCAAATGAATTGACCGATAATTTTGAGGCATCGGCCAATGCATCTTGCAACCCATTTGTTAGAAATCAGAACTCAGAAAGCGAGGCGGCGCGCGTAATTTGGGCTAAGTTAGAGACTCGCCTCAAGAGCATTTTGGGCGCGGCAGACTTTAAGGCTTGGATTGCACCTTTAGTCCTTGCAAGTGCCGACGGTAACAACATTTATTTTGTTGCTGGCAATGCCTTTGCCCGCACGCGAATTAGAACGCAATATTTACATAGGCTGCAAGCTGTCTGGAATGATTTTGACACGGCGTCGCGGCGGCTGATTGTTGATATTGATCCACAATTGACGAGCCCTAGTGCAATAAAGATGGGCAAATCGGAACAGAGTTTCGCCGTTACAAACCCAATCGATAACGAGCCAAGCAGCAATCTAATTTTCGGCGATTTTGAGCAAAACGAAACAGCACTTAGCAATCGTACATTCGAAAGTTTTGAAGAAGGCGCGTCAAACAAGATTGCAATTGCAATGGCAAAGCGTATTGCAAGCTATTCATCGGGTGGTGAAATCCTATTGCTTCATGGCCTAAATGGTGTTGGAAAGACCCACTTATTGGCCGCGATAGCGAACTATTCTTTGGCGCTTCATCCTAATAGAAAAGTCGTTTCCTTAACTGCCCAAAGGTTTTTGAACCTATTTCAATCTGCCTTGCGCGATAAGGATACCGGGCCTTTCAAAGAAGGACTAAGGTCGGCTGATATTTTGATTATTGATGATATCCAGCTTATTTGTGGAAAAATTGCTACACAAGAAGAGTTTTTCCAGACAGTTTTGGAATTATTGTCACGCGGCAAAAGCATCGTTTGTAGCGCAGATGTTCCACCAGAAGGCCTGATAGGGCTTACGCCAAGGATGACCGGCATATTGCTTGGTGGTTTTAATATTAGAATTGGCGAGCCTGATTTTGCTTTGAGACGGAAGATTGCTGAACGCAAAGTTGCCGAATTTGCTGTGCTGCGGCCAGGTTTTGCGCCTTCGCCACAGGCGTTGGACATTATTGGGGCTCGCGTAATTGGCACTGGAAGAAATATCGAAGGTGCGGTAAAGCAGATTTTCGCAGCATCTGCGTTGATTGGTCAGGAGGCAACAATGGAAGTAATTCTGGAGGCAGTAGGTGACAGAATGCCCGCGCCGACAAAAAGCATTCCCGTGGACGTAATCAAAAAACGTGTCGCATTGCATTTTGAAGTTTCAATTGAGGATTTGGTTGGAACCAGGCGGCACATATCGGTTGCAAGACCACGTCAAATTGTGATGTATTTTTGCAAAAAATTCACTAAACGATCTTTCCCAGACATAGCTTCGCGCATGGGCGGAAGGGATCACACAACTGTGATGCACGCCGTGAAGAGAATTGAACAGCTTGCCAACGCAGACGGCAATTTCGCCGCGCAATTACAAATTATCGCAAATAAGATATTGGCATAAGATATTCCAAAGCGGAATACTCAACAGCGGATTCTTTGATTGCAATTGTTCCTGCCTTTTTTGCGCCAAAACCATTGCGCATATCCAAATATTTAGGCACAAATGGATGATATTATTTTGCATCAAGTTGAAATAGTTTTTCACTGGCAAAAATGGTCTTGGAGTTGGAAAAAATGCGACTAACAATTGAACGCGCTGCGCTAATAAGTGCCTTGGGTCACGTGCAAAACGTTGTTGAAAGGCGGACAACAGTTCCAATTTTATCGAATGTTCTAATTGAAGCGCGTGACGGCGTTGTGACCTTTGCTGCAACCGACCTTGATATCGAAATTATCGACGGCGCAAATGCAGATGTAGAAGTTACAGGTTCAATAACTGCCCCTGCGCACACTTTGTATGATATAGCACGTAAATTACCCGATGGATCCGAAGTAAAACTAGAAACCACTTCTGACGGTGGGCGTCTTTCTATAACTTCTGGGCGTTCACGTTACTATTTGCCAATCCTTTCAGCGTCTGATTTTCCTTCATTGGGGCATGGTGATTTCGATAGAACCTTTGAAATTGAAAGCCCGGCACTCGCCAATTTAATAGATAGAACTCGTTTTGCAATTTCAATGGAAGAAACACGTTTTTATCTAAATGGTATATATTTGCACGGCGCGAATGGTCCGTCTGGCCCGTGTTTGCGCGCCGTAGCAACCGATGGCCATAGGCTGGCTTTATGCGATTACCCAATGCCTGAGGGTGCCGATAACATCGAGGGTGTTATTGTTCCACGCAAAACAATTGTTGAGCTACGTCGCTTGCTTGATGGTGGTGATGAAGTAACTGAAGTTGCGATAAGTGAAGCTAAAATTCGGTTTTCATTAGGGCGGGCCACATTAACTTCCAAAGTGATTGATGGCACTTTCCCCGAATATGAACGGGTAATTCCGAAAGAAAACCCGCATCAGATGATTATAAATAATGACGAATTTGCTCGCGCTGTTGATAGGGTTTCAACCATGGCAGTTGAGAGATTGCGTCCTATTAAACTGGGCCTTGACAAAGATTTGCTTACTTTGAGTTTTTCTAACCCTGAAACTGGTGAAGCACGTGAAGAACTTGAAGTTCAATATGACGCGCCACAAATGGAAATTGGATTTAATGCGAAATATTTGATGGACATCACCAGCCAAATTAGCGGTCAGGCTGAGTTCTATATGCGCGACGCCGCCTCACCTACTTTGGTGAAAGATGCAAGCGACCCAAATTCTTTGTTTGTCCTGATGCCGCTTCGGGTTTAGCTGTGAATTCATAAATGGATTTTGCAGGTATCAGGCGGCTAATCCTTACGCAATTTCGTAACCATGCACGATTGGAACTTGATATCAGCTCCAAAGCCGTGGTTTTGTTTGGCGAAAATGGCGCGGGGAAAACCAATATATTGGAAGCAATTTCATTGTTGGGCGCTGGACGGAGTTTGCGATCTGCGGATCTTATTGAAATGGCGCGAAGTGGCGATGAAGGCGGGCCTTTTGCTATATCTGCGTTGGTTGGCGAAGGCAATGAAACACGGCGTATTGGTGTTGGGCTTGACCTTAGCAAAGAGGGCCCCCGCAAAATTGCAAGATTAGATGGTAAAGACGCCCTACCGCGCCAATTGCTTGAGACTTTGCGATTGGTGTGGATAACGCCGCAGATGGACAGAATTTTCGCAGGGGCACAGGGCGAAAGAAGGCGTTTTATTGACCGCATTACATTGTCATTTTTTCCTGAGCTAAGCACTCAAAACAGTGCATATGATCGCGCCATAAAAGAAAGGCAGAAAGTTCTTGAAACCCCAAATCAAGACATGATGTGGCTAAACGCACTTGAAGAGCAAGCCGCCGTAAACGGCGTTGCAATTGCTTGTGCGCGAATTGAGGCAATTGCAATGCTGCAAAGGGAGATTGACGCGCGTAAACAAAATATCTTTCCAAAGGCAGGCCTTAGAATAAACAGTGTTGTCGAAAATGCACTGTTAAACGGCCAAACAACGGGCGACATTGAAATTGATTTTGCCAAACAGCTGCGTATGAACAGAGCAAAGGATGCGGTGGCCGGCCGTTGCTTAATTGGTCCGCATCGTTCGGAGATTTTTGCAACTCATTTGGGAAATGGTATGGACGCAGAAAAGTGCTCAACCGGCGAACAAAAGGCGCTATTAATTGGAATTATCATTGCCCAAGCATGTTGCATTGCCAATGGCACAGTAAGCAACGAATTTGGCAGTGATTTGTCATGCTTTTCTAGGCCCAACCCAATAATATTGCTTGATGAAGCCAATGCCCATCTGGACCAGGCAAGGCGTGAAGGCCTTGCCAACGAACTGCTATCTATCCGTGCCCAAACATGGCTTACAGGAACTGATCGAACACTATTTGATGCATTTGAAAAAAATGCCAATTTTTACGAAATTAAACGCGGAAATGCGGCGAAAGTTGTTTGAAAACTGCGCGAAACACAATAAAGAACAATCAACAAAAATGCGCATGTTTATAGAATAATAATGGAACAATAATGAACCCCAATACCGACGAAGAAACCACACAAAATTCATCAGAATACGGCGCAGATTCAATCAAGGTCCTTAAGGGGTTAGACGCAGTTCGCAAACGCCCCGGCATGTATATTGGTGACACAGATGACGGTTCTGGCCTGCACCATATGGTCTATGAAGTTGTAGACAATGCAATCGACGAAACATTGGCCGGCCATGCTACAAATTGTAAGGTAATTTTGTTTGCAGATGGGTCCTGCCAAGTTGAAGACGATGGGCGCGGTATTCCAACAGATATCCATAAAGAGGAAGGTATTTCCGCCGCTGAAGTGATTATGACGCAATTACATGCTGGCGGGAAGTTTGACCAGAATTCTTATAAAGTTTCAGGCGGCCTCCATGGTGTTGGTGTATCTGTCGTAAACGCGCTTTCGGTGCGTTTGGATTTGACCATTTGGCGCGACGATAAAGAACACACCATGACATTCAAACATGGCGATAGCGTTGCGCCATTGCGGGTTGTTGGTGACGCTGTCGGTCGGCGCGGAACTGCAGTGCGCTTTTGGCCCAGCTCTGAAACTTTTACCATGGTGGAGTTTGACCGCAAAACTCTCATTCACCGTTTACGTGAATTGGCGTTCTTAAACTCTGGCGTTACCATAAATTTCAAAGATCTGCGCGGCACCGAACCTTATGAAGAAACTTTGCATTATGAAGGTGGGGTGGCTGCCTTCGTTGAACATTTGGACAATTTAAGAACCCCACTTATTCCAGAACCAATTACTGTTCGTGGCGAAAAAGATGGAATTTCGGTTGAAGCCAGTTTGCAATGGTCCAATTATTACCAAGAAAACACTTTTTGCTTTACCAATAATATACCACAGCGCGATGGCGGCACTCATTTAACCGGCTTTCGCGGCGCACTGACCCGCGCAGTTACCTCTTATTTTGATAAATCTGGCGCAGCCAAAAAGGAAAAAATTAAACTAACTGGTGAAGATGCCCGCGAAGGCTTAACCTGCGTATTGTCTGTCAAAGTTCCGGACCCCAAATTTTCAAGCCAAACCAAAGACAAATTGGTTTCATCGGAAGTTAGACCGGTTGTCGAAAGCCTGATAGGCGAAGCGTTGAACGATTGGTTTGAAGAAAATCCAGCCCAAGCCAAAGTAATAATGCAAAAAATTGTCGATGCAGCAGTAGTGCGCGAGACCGTCGGTAAAATTCGCGATAAGGAACGGGGCAAAAACGCGCTTGATATTTCATCATTGCCGGGCAAACTTGCCGATTGCCAAGAAAATGATCCGACCAAATGCGAACTTTTCATCGTCGAAGGAGATTCAGCGGGCGGCTCTGCCAAGCAGGGACGAGACCGCGCTAATCAGGCTGTCTTACCGCTTCGTGGCAAGATATTGAATGTTGAACGCGCGCGGTTTGATAAAATGCTTTCAAGCCAAGAAGTAGGTAATTTGATAACTGCACTTGGCACCGGCATTGGGCATGACGAAACAAGGCCCGGTTGGTTTAATGCCGACAAATTGCGTTACCATAAAATTATCATCATGACCGATGCGGATGTTGATGGGGCGCATATTAGAACACTTCTCTTGACGTTTTTCTATCGCCAAATGCCCGAACTAATTGAACGCGGCCACCTTTATATTGCCCAGCCACCACTATACAAAGCCCAAAAAGGGCGCTCTGAAACCTATCTGAAAGATCAGGCAGCTTTGGAAGAATATCTTATAAACGAAGGGTCAGGCGATGCCAGCTTCAAAACTGGCGGCGGTGAAGTTCGCCTTGGTCTAGACTTGGTTGAAACGGTAAAAGACGCGTTATCATTCGAAGCTGCGTTGCAACGCGTTTCGGTACGTCTTCCAGCATTTGCAATGGAACAAGTGGCACTCGCGGGGGCTTTAACCGCTGAATTGACCGAAGAAATCGCGGCTAATGCTGCCGCTCGTCTCAATGCGATTGCACTTGAAGGTGAAAGCACTTGGGTTGGCGAAGTGGTTGAGGCCGGCCTTAAACTCACACGTATTGTTCGCGGCGTTGATGAAACATTATTGCTTGAAAATGGCCTATTGGGATCAAGTGATGCCAACAGGCTTAGTGAGCGAGCCAGAGCCAGCGAAGGCATTTATGACGGTGTTGGTGAATTTGCACGCCGTGATTTTCGTGCCAAAATTCATGGCCCCACCGATTTACTTGAAGCAATTCGCGCGCAAGGAAGAAAAGGTGTCTCGATACAGCGCTATAAGGGCTTGGGCGAAATGAATGCCGAACAATTATGGGAAACCACGCTTGATAAAGATGCGCGATCTTTGTTGCAGGTGTTCGTTAACCATGCTGATAGCGCTGACAATATGTTCACAAGATTGATGGGTGAATTAGTCGAGCCAAGGCGTGAATTTATTCAAGAATTCGCGCTTGAGGCGGAGGTGGATGCGTAAATCACTCAAAACCCCACCCTCGGCCTTCGGCCTCACTCAGGGTTTTGGTTAGATTTCGACACTATAAAATAAAAAGCGTGGTTTTTATTTTATAGTGACATTTTATTGGAGCATTTTGATTGTACATCCCCATTCATTTTGTCGAAACTGATCAAAATATTTTGCATGCTTTCATCCGCGAAAATTCGTTCGCGACAATTGTATTCCAAACCTCAAACGGCCTAGATGCCCATCATGTTCCTATGCTTTTGGGTGATGATAATGTTTTGCGCGGGCATATTGCAAAAGCAAACCCCATTTGGAAAAACTACACTAACCCAATTGTATTGGTAATTTTTCAAGGTGAAAATTCTTACATTAGCCCGTCTTTTTACCCTTCAAAACAAATCGACGGAAAAGCCGTCCCGACATGGAATTATTCGGCGGTTCATGCCAATGGCGAAATTGTGTTTATTCATGACAAAGATTGGCTGTTGGACACAGTATCAAAACTGTCCGATTTTCATGAAAAAAATTTTGCAATGCCGTGGAAAATTGCCGACGCCCCGCCCCAATATATTGCGCAGATGTTGCATGCAATTGTTGGTTTTGAAATCAAAATCGAAACTATCGAAGGAAAGTTCAAACTGAGCCAAAACCACTCACAGTCTAATCGTGATGGGGTTAGAATTGGCCTAGAAGCGATAGGCAAAAACCCAAGTAATTTGGTGCGCTAGGCCATACACTTATAATAATTACATTATTCGCCCCACTTTTGCCCAATTCATAGGCGATTCACGCCTAATTAACCCTAATCGTGCTTTTAATACATATTATCATTAAGCGCGGGCGCGCATAGTTTGGAGCATCGCCAATTGGCAAATCGTGGTCGTAAATCAGGCGGTGGTAGTCGCGGTGGCTATCAAGGGGGCTATCAAGGAGGCGATGGTTATGACGGCTATGACAATGGCCCACCAAGACCGCCACAAAGACCGAGAAGGCCACAACAAAAGCGCGGCCCAAGTGCGCGCCGCAAGTCTGGCCGCGGATTTTGGGGCTCCATCGGTTATTGGGGCGCAGTTTTAGGACTATGGCTTGCCGTTTTTGGTGTTGGCATTTTTATTTGGGTTGCAAGTGATTTACCGGATCCCGAAGAATTATGGCGCAAGACGGATCGCCCTTCAATCACTTATGTCGACATCAATGGTATAGTGATTGATAGACGCGGCGCGGCAGATGCACCACCGGTTGATTTAAGCACCGTCCCTGAATATGTTCCGCAAGCTGTTTTGGCCATTGAAGATAGGAAATTTTATAAGCATTGGGGTTTTGATTTTTTTGGCATCGGACGGGCCATTGTAGTAAACCTTCAAGCTGGGCGTACGGTACAAGGCGCATCCACCCTAACCCAACAGCTTGCAAAGAATCTATTCTTATCGTCTGACCAAAACTTGAAGCGCAAAGCGCAAGAACTTTTGCTTTCAATTTGGCTTGAAAGCAGGTTCACCAAAGACGAAATTTTATCGCTATATTTAGCGCGCGTTTATTTCGGCGCTGGTGCTTATGGCATTGAAGAAGCGTCAGAAAGATATTTCAACAAAGAACCTGCAAACCTTACAATTTCTGAGGCAGCTTTACTGGCAGGGCTTCTTAAAGCCCCATCTCGCTACAGCCCGGTGTCGTCTACAACCAGGGCAGCAGAGCGCGCAACAATCGTTCTTGATGTAATGGAGCGCGAAAACGTCATCACACATGAGCAGAGATTGCAGGCAGTAAGGCAGCCATTGCGTTTTGTGCCTAACGCACGCGGGTCTAATGTCGGCTATTTCTTAGACTGGATCGAGCCAGAAGTGGCTGCAATTGTTGGCGAACCGACAGAAGACATAATTGTTGAAACCACTTTAGACACAAGGCATCAAACATTTGCAGAAATTGCAATTCAAAATGAAATTGAGCGCACCGGGCGGGCATCGGCTATGTCCCAAGCCGCATTGGTTGCAATTTCGGGCGATGGCGGTGTTCGGGCATTAGTTGGCGGAAAGTCCTATAATGAAAGCGAGTTCAACCGGGCAATTGATGCCAAAAGGCAACCAGGTTCGGCATTCAAGCCGTTTGTCTATACTGCCGCCTTTGAAAGAGGTGAAAACCCAAGTTCGGTGCGTGATGATCACCCTTTAAAACTTGGCAATTGGTCGCCACAGAATTACGATAGCCAATACCATGGTGCTATGACCTTGCTGTCAGCTTTTACGCGTTCGATAAATACGATTGCTGTGCAATTAAGTGAAGAAGCAGGGCGTGATGCAGTAATACGGGTCGCCCGTCGCCTTGGCATTCGCTCGCATATAGACCCCGATCCAACTTTAGCATTGGGCACCCAGGTATTATCACCGATGGAGCTAACGGCAGCGTATGCGCCGTTTTCTAACGGCGGTGCTGCAGTAACTCCATATGGCTTCAAGCGAGTTCGCACTCGGTCAGACAGGATTTTATGGGAACGAGCAACTCCACAGCCAAGGCGCGTCCTCGATGATACTGTTTTGCGGAACATGAATTATATGTTCAGAAATGTCGTGACCGCTGGAACTGCAAGAAGTGCGGCATTGCCGGACCGCATGGTCGGCGGCAAAACTGGAACCACATCAGATTATCGCGATGCATGGTTTGTTGGCTTTACTGGCGGTTATACTGCTGGTGTTTGGGTAGGCAATGATGACTTTGGCCGAAAAATGAACCGCGTGACTGGCGGCGCGGCGCCGGCGCGAATTTGGCGTGCTTTTATGGAGGCTGCGCAACGCGGGACACCCGCAAGGGCTTTCGCTTTGCCACTTGCGCCAATTGTGCCTGCCGATTTGGCGATGGTTGCAACGCCGCTCGAAACCAACATCGAATCTATTGATTCGCCTTCAATCATGGTAGATGGCGGTGCGATTGTAACCGACAACAATGATGGTATCAAAAAGCCAACCGGCCCAGATACAAACGAAGCACAGCCGCCAAACAAGGAACCTGAAGCACGATCGCTTGATGATATTATAAAAGACATTCAAGAAAAAAAGCCGAGTTAACAGTCGTTTTGTGCTATCATTCTATTTGCATTTTATCACGGCAATTTTAGGACTTAACAATCTTTCAAATAATTGTTGATTGGGGTAAATACAATTCTGTTTCTATCAAACCCACTAATCTGGAGTTCCCAATGCGTTTAAATAATATAGCCAAACCTAAATCGCTCTTGGGTGCTTCTGCCGGAATTATATTGTTATCGGTTGCGACGCTTTCGCCAGTTACGGCACAAAATAGCGATGCACCGGCCACTGTCGCGCAAATCCTTCGTGGATACGGCCTTGAACGTGAGTCCCAATATTTTCACTTCGACAGCAAGCAAATTACGGCCGACAAAGCGGTTTTTCGCGGCGTCCATTTTGGTAGCGATTTAAGTGCGAGTGTTTTTACAATTGAGCGTGAAACAGGCGGACCCAGAATTGCTTATAAATTTGAAAATGCGAATTTTAGCACAGATGATAGCATTCTGAAGTTCGATTCAGGTATATTCATTGACAATAATTTGAGGGGGCCAACGGGCGCAACTACGGCCGACAATTTCATTAAATTGCTAGATGAGAACTTAAATGGCGACGCAAGTTTCACTAGGCTGGAACTTGGGGGCAAAGATGATCAACCGCCAATTCTATTTGCAACACTTGCGCTTAATAATATTCGTGACCTTGGCAATGATAAATGGCGATTTGAAGACATCGATGCAACTGGTATTAGTGGAAAAGCCGAAAATTTTGAATTTCGAATAGCCTCAATCAATATAAATGACTTAAATGAAGCAGCTTTCAAACTGTTTGAAGACAAAGGCGGGCTTGCAAACTTTGGCAAAGCTTCGTTGGGCCTTTTCAAAATAGAAGGGTTCACGCTTTCGGATAAACGGGTTTCAGTGCAAAGGCGTAATGGCAACAATAATAGCTTTGGTGGATTCAGCCTTGGGAACTTTGAAATCCGAGGGTTGAACGGAAATAATCTTTCAAGATTCGCGATAGAAAATGTGGCCGCAAGTGCCGTTATCTCCGACGAAGACCTTCGCTTCAAATTGGCGGAGTTTAGTTTCAATGACTTAGACACTCATTTATTGCGGGCTGTTTTCGCATATATGATGAGCGATACTTCTGACCCTGAGCTTGAGGCTTATATGAACCTGCCGCTAAATAGAGTTTATGCATCAGGTCCGCTCAGCTCTGGGGTTTCGGCTTTTCGTTTTGGCGGCTTGGAGCTCTCGGGCTCAGGGGTTGAGGTCAAACTAGATGATTTGAGCTTTAACCAGACTAAGGGGGCAAATGGCTTGATAACTGCTATCAACGTGCCACCAGGCAAACTTGATGTAAATATCACGGACGCAAGGAAGACTTTTGGTACAATCGTAAAAGGTGGGTTGGACGCAATTGGCCTTAGTTCAGTAAACATAAGCTGGAAGATGCGATCTAGTTTCAACCAAGAAACAGATAAGGTCTTACTCGAAGAAGCTGAAATCAAAATGTCGGACTTCATGTCTCTTGACGGCACGGCCAGAGTTGACAATCTATGGGCGTCTATGGCGCAAACTACTTTTCGTGGTTTAATGAGTGCAGATCCGACAATTGAAAGCCTAAGAAGGACGAGCCCGTTCAAAGCAAAAGCGAAAAACGCAACAAAGGCAACCGAAAGTGATCCAGAGACGCCTTCAACTCCTGCTACAGCTAGCCGTCAGCCGAGCGCTGCAACAGCAATGGATGAGATTGCCAGAGCACTTGCCACTTTCCCACAAGGCAAGATGGTAAATATGCAAATAAATCTGCGTGATCTAGGTGCGTTAGCGAAAATCGCGACCCAAGAAGCGGCGTCTAAAGGCAAACGCCCCGCCGAAGTTAGGCAAAGCTGGCGGGCACCATTTGCCACAGCGATGGCAGACAAATCTAAGCCAGTTTTGGCAAGACTAATTGGCAACGGCTTTGGAAATTGGCTGCTGAACGGAGGGACGTTGCACATAGAATTTGCGCCAGCATCACCGTTTTTATTGCCGCGTTTAGTGGCTAATAATGCAACCGCACCAGAACTTGGACTAAAAGTGGAAAATCGCCAATAGGCTATTTTTGGCGCGCGCTAATATCGCTAAATTCTGCGTCTAGGACAGGCGGCAGGCTGTTTGCCAGGCCGTCTAGCGGTCCGGAAGAAAGCAATAATATGGTTTCATCGCCGCGCAAGCGTGCGCGAAGACTGGCTATAACCGCTTCAGCATTTTGCGCCAATTCCACGGCGACACCAGCATTTTTTACCCGGTTTACTATGTCATATATTGAAACTTGTTCGTGCAATCCTGCGCCATGAGTAGGTGGTGGCAATATGAGAACCTGTGCCACACCATCAAAAACACTATCATACCATTTTAAGCCACTAAGGTTGCGCCATGAAAAAGTATGTGGTTCAAACACGACCCAAAGAGGCCGCGCAGGAAAATGAAGTTCCATAGCCTCAATTGCAGATCGGGCCTTTTCGTATGAAGATCCAAATCCTTCAAAAAGCGGTATTTTGGAACTTGAGGTCTTTTTGTCCAACCGGCGCAATACACCATTGAAACTCATGACGCCTTTTTGTAACTGCTCGGCATCTACCAAGCCTTTTGTGATGCAATAGGCACTGGCAGCAACAATGTTTTCAATATTATGCATTCCCAACTGGTTGGTCGCCAACGGGATTTTGCCATTATTTGGAGTGCAAAGTGTGAACTTTGTAATTTCCCCAATTTCGATATTTTCAACATAAAAACCATGCTTGCTTTCTGTGGCTAATCCCATTTCGATAGAATCTTCATGGGGCGCTAGATTCTTTTGTTGGTCGCATTTCTTATCCGAAAACCGCTCCACACTTTTCGCGAAACGCTCTATGCCATACCATATCGTTCGTTCCATTGTGTTTGTTTGGCTTATTAGCCTTTGAATTGGCTCATAATCAGCACAAGCAAAAATCAGCCCGTCTTGTGGCGAATTGCTTAATAGCCGTGTGAAACATGTTTCATAATCACTCATCGTTGGAAACATATTTACGTGGTCATGGACAATTGAGCTAATCAAAATATCCTTGGGGGCATAAAGTTCAAACTTAGAACGTTTATCACTTAGGCTAACAACATATTCATCGCCCTCCAAAATGAACTCCGCATCTTTTCCCCAATTTCCAGTTACTTCCAAATCTTTTGCAATTGCGCCGACAAACCAACCTGGGTCCCTGCCGCTGGATTTCAAAATCGAAGCGATTAGTGCCGTTATTGAGCTTTTGCCAAAACTACCCGCGACGACCAAAAGTTCACGCCCCTTGGTATGCAAACCCAAATATTCCGCGAAACTGTAGCATGGAACACCAAGCCGAATAATTTTTTGATATTCCGGGTTTGTCGCTTGGTCAATTTTAGATGTTGTGCCAATTATAGCTAAATCAATATCGTCTGGCACATTGCTTTCATCAAAAATTGTGGCGTATTTTATTCCCAAACCGTCAAGATAGTCGCTAATCGGCGGATACACCCCAGCATCAGAGCCGATGACGTCATGTCCTTCTGTCTTTAATATTGATGCCAATGCCGAAACGCCTGCGCCAGCAATTCCAAGGAAATAAGTCTTCATCTATTTTACCAGCGCCAAACGCATTATCCGTTCGTCATCGAAAGTTCTTCCAACTTGGTATAAATATTTGCCGACAATTTCAAACCCTTGCTTAGAATAAAAAGCAATTGCTCTTGCGTTTTGTGACCATACTCCGAGATAAAGTTCACGGGCGCCCTGCGCCTGGGCAAATTGCAAAACCAGATTATACAATTCCATCCCCAAGCCTGAGCCTTTCATGTCGTCCCTCACATAAAGCCTATGCAACTCCCTGGCATTATCGCAAGAAGGTTCGATTGGCACTTCAATATCGCCGGCTTTGGCATAACCAATTATTTCGCCATCTTTATTAAATGCCGCAACCAAAAACATGTTTTCATCTAGAAGGTATTCGCTAAAAACCTTTTCGTTATATCTTGCTTCCAAATGTTCTTTCAAATCATCAGGATGATAGAGATGGCCGAAAGTGTCACAAAAACGCGACGCTGCGAATTGCGATAATTTTTCAGCCTCTGCAAGATTTGGCGGCCTTATTTCCCAATTTGCCATTGTTACCTTGAAGCCTTTTCATCAATGCCGCTTAACCCACGCCTTTGTGCCAAAATTTTTGAAACTTCGTCAGGATTTACACCTGCCGCGATAATCGCGGCGGCGAAATGAAACAACATGTCAGCCGCTTCAGACGCAACTTCCGATTTGTTTTCAGCCACAATTGCGATGGCAAGCTCGACAGCTTCCTCGCCAAATTTTTTTGCACATTTCTTTGGCCCTGCTTGCAGAAGTGATGCAGAATATGACTTAGTCGCATCCTCGCCACGCTTAGATGCTATTGTTATGAATAATTTGTCCAGGGCCTCACCGATTGATTCAGTCATTGCCGACTCCTTCACGCACCGCAATATTCGCACCAATAAGCGCTTTTCGCGCGTCTTCAAGGCTATAAGTGCCAAAATGGAAGATTGATGCCGCCAATACTGCACTGGCCTTGCCTTTTGTAACGCCTTCAACCAAATGATCCAAAGTACCGACCCCGCCCGAAGCGATAATCGGGATATCCACCAAATCGGATATTGTCCTTAATAGGTCTATGTCATAACCAGTTTTGGTGCCATCTTTGTCCATTGAAGTAACTATCAATTCGCCAGAGCCATTTTTGGCGGCAAGACAGGCGAACTCAATTGCATCTATGCCAGTTGCCTGTTTGCCGCCATGAGTAAATATTTCCCATTTTGGGTCTTCAGAACCTTGTGAAATCCTTCGTGCATCAATAGATACAACAACACACTGACTACCAACTTGACGTGCTGCTTGGCTGATTAAATCTGGATTTCTAACTGCGGCGGTATTAACAGCCACCTTATCTGCACCAGCCAAAAGTAAGGCTCGGAAATCTTCCACCCTACGCACTCCGCCACCAACAGTTAGTGGCATGAAACAAACTTCCGCTGTTTTTGAAACTATGTCATAGAGCGTAGCCCTGCCTTCGCTTGATGCAGAAATGTCCAAAAAGCAAAGTTCGTCAGCGCCTTGGCTATCATAGTATCTCGCTTGTTCGACAGGGTCTCCTGCGTCGATCAGATTTTCAAACTGCACGCCCTTAACTACGCGGCCATCTTTAACGTCTAGGCACGGGATTATTCTAACCTTTAACGTCATGCGGCCGCCTCAAGACAAGATTTGGCATCAATTAAGCCATCATATAGGGCCTTGCCTAAAATCGCACCCTCGATTTTAGTGCCGATGCCGGCCTTAAGTGCTACAATATCATCTATTGAGGCAAGCCCGCCAGAAGCGATGATCGGAATGTTTACCGCATTTGCCAAGTTTTGGGTCAAATTAACATTTATGCCGGTTTTGGTGCCGTCACGGGCAATATCAGTTGCAATAATTGCACAAACGCCGGCGCCTTCAAATCTCTTTGCGAGCTCTGTTGCATCTAAATCGCTGGTTGTTCCCCAGCCATGGGTGGCGACTTTGCCGTTAATCGAATCAATTCCAACCGCGATTCGTCCCTCAAATTGCTTGGCGGCCAATTTAACAAAGTCTGGATCTTTCACTGCAATTGTACCTAAAATCACCCTTGATACGCCCGCAATTAGCCAATCCTCAACGGATTTCATTGTGCGAATGCCGCCGCCGATTTGTATATCCAAATTAACCGCTGCGCGAACATTTATCACGGCATTTGAATTCACACCAAATCCAGTCAAAGCACCGTCCAAATCGACCATATGCAACCAAGAAAAACCCATTTCGGCAAAAGTGCGAGCTCTTGCAACTGGGTCAGTGTCATACACAGTCATCTGGTCAAATTTACCCTTATAGAGGCGCACGCATTGGCCGTCTTTTAGGTCGATAGCAGGGTATAAATTCATTTTGTAATATTGTTTGGTTTTAGCCAAGCCTCCAGCAATTGCAGCCCCGCTTTTTGGCTTTTTTCTGGGTGAAATTGCAAGCCCAATATGTTATCTTTAGCAATTGCCGCAGGAAAAATATCAGCGCCATATTGGCAAATTGCGGCAATATCGGATTGATGCGCTGCCCGAAACGCATATGAATGTACAAAATAAACATCCTTGGCTTGATTATTCCATGCGCTTGAAAAAATTTCGTTGTTCTGTGGCAAAGCAGTGTTCCAACCCATATGCGGAATCTTCAGCTCTTTATCCTTAGGCTCAAGTTTAGTAACCTCACCCTTTATCCAGCCGAGCCCCTGCGTAATTTCGAATTCGATACCACGCTCTGCCAATAGTTGCATTCCTACACAAATACCTAAAAATGGAACACCTTCGGCAATTACACGTTGATTCAAAGCGTTTATCAAATCTTCAACTTGTGCAAGACCTGCCATGCATTGGGCATAAGCACCAACCCCAGGCAACACGATTTTATCGGCCCTGCCAATCAACATCGGGTCACTTGTTACCACTACATTTTCTGCGTTTACGGACACTAGCGCTTTGCAAACCGAGCGAATATTTCCGGATCCGTAATCAATTACCGCAAGCATTTACCAAGACTTTCAGAGCTACAAGACACCCTTAGTCGAAGCAGGCCCGCCTTGCAAATTTGTATCTATCTGAATTGCCATTTTCAGGGCACGCGCCAATGCCTTGAAGCAGCTTTCAATGATATGGTGACTATTTTCACCATATTGGTTTTCAATGTGCAGGCAAAGTCCACCATTGCCAGCAAAAGCACCAAACCATTCTTTGAATAATTCTGTGTCCATTTCGCCGACTTTGTCACGCGCAAATTCGACATTCCAAACTAAATACGGCCGATTGGAAACGTCAACCACTGCGCGGCTTAAAGCTTCATCCAGCGGGGTGTATGCATGACCAAAGCGGACAATACCAGCCATATTACCAAGCGCCTTCTTAAGCGCCTGCCCCATCACTATCCCGACATCTTCAACCGTGTGGTGCATGTCAATATGTAAGTCGCCTTTTGCATCAATCTCAAGATCTATACCGCTGTGCTTAGCGAAGCTTTCAAGCATGTGGTCGAAAAAGCCAATCCCTGTACTAATTTTTGCTTGACCAGTTCCGTCAAGGGCAAGATTGACTGAAATTTGCGTTTCTTTTGTGGTCCGCGAGACTTGTGCAATACGCAAAATAAACTCTCCAAATTTCTAATTTTATCGATGCGAAGGCATTTTGCCAACTTACCCGTGGGTTATCAGTTTTTGACAGCCCAAAGGCAGTGAAATTAGCGTTTCTTAATAAGCTATCAACCTTAATAAATCTATTAGAAAGAACGCATATTTATGTCTTAAACTATTTGGGTATTTAAAATTGGCGGTAAAACCATTTAAGGGATTTGTAGAAAAAGCTCGGAGCACATTGCACGGCCGACTAACCACTGCATTTTTGTTTCTTGACGTTCTCGTCCTGATTGCAGTTGCAACGACCGTATTTGTGAATTTCGGCAAAGAAGGACGCGAACTTGTGGTTCTGACGGTTGGGGGTATTGGCTTGCTCACGGCGACGTTCGCATTTTTACATATCAGCCGCCGTATGACTGCACCCATTACTGAATTGATTGAATTTGCCCAACAAGCCAACCTTAAAAGATTGGGTGCTCGTATCGAAGTCAATACTGATGACGAACTCGACGAATTGGCGAGAGCCATGAATATGATGATGCAACGTCTTGACGGTTCTATGAAGCGGATTCAGCGCATGGCCTTTGTTGATACTGCAACCGAGCTGCCAAACCGCGAGAGATTTAAGCAGGAGACCGAGGAATCAATTAAGCAATCTATTGTCCAGCGTCACGTTGGGGCGGTTATTTCAATAGATGTTGACAGGTTGCTTAGAGTTCAAGGAACATTAGGCAATATTGCCGGCGAAGAATTGCTTGGAATGGTTGCAGAGCGCCTTTCTGCTGCGGTGCGCGCATCCGATAGAATTGTTCGTTTGGCAACCTGCGGCTCTAGGCCCGCGCTACTTGCCAGAACCAATGGATCTGAATTTGCAATTTTGGTGCCTGATGTAAATGACCCAACCCAAGCTGGCCGCTTTGCACAATTGGTGGCGGCGGCTTTGCGGCAGCCATTTGAAATTGATGGCCACAGAGTTGTTTTAAGTGCCAGTGGCGGTATTGCAGTATTCCCACAAGACGGGGAAAACGCCGAAGATATTGTACGCTCAGCCGAACTTGCCATGTCCCACACGAGAAACTCTGGTGGCGGAAAGACAGTATTCTTTACTCGCAAGCTTAATCAGCGCGCAATGTCTAAACTAGTTCTGGAAAACGAGATTAGGCAGGGCATAGAGAAGGGTCAGTTTGTCCCTTATTTCCAGCCAAAAGTGGACTTTGGAACCGGTAGGATTTCTGGTTGCGAAGCGTTAGTACGTTGGATACACCCAAAGCACGGTATCGTTAGCCCGGCAAAATTTATCCCAGCGGCAGAAGAGTCGGGGTTAATTGGCCCGATGGGTGACATCGTAATGCGTGAATCTGCGCGCCGTGGTGCAGATTGGTTACGCCGTGGCATCGCAATGAGGGTTGCAGTAAACGTATCACCCTCCCAATTTGACGATGAAGGATTCACAGCAAAAGTAATTGCAATTCTAAACGAGACTGGCTTGCCGCCAAGTTTGTTTGAACTTGAAATCACCGAATCAATTGCGATGAGCAACCCAGACCGGGTTCAAAGATTGTTGGAACCTTTGCGGCTAAAAGGAATACGAATTGCGATTGATGACTTCGGAACCGGCCATTCAAACCTTGCATCTTTGACAAGTTTGCCTTTTGATGTGTTCAAGATCGACCAAAGCTTTATTCACGCTTTGGGCAAAGACAAGCACGCACCGGCTCTAATCGAAACTATTATTGCGATGGCGGGCGGCCTTAATTACGAAACAGTTGCAGAAGGTGTCGAAACCCAAGAACAGGCTGCATTCTTAAAAAAGCGCGGCGCAACTTTGGGTCAGGGTTACTTCTTTGGCAAACCAATGCCTGCAGAAGATTTTGAAGAATTTGCGCGTGCCTGGGCGCAGCGTGGTGGCCCAGAGCCTAGCGCAGACAGCGATAAAACGCCAAGCTCTGTTTCACCTGATTTTAAGATGTCCGCGTAAATTACATATATTTATTGCATTGCGACCTTGAACCAACGGGATAAAAACCCCATTTTCACAATATGAGTGATTTTGAGAGATCTGCCGCCGATTGGCGCGGCACAACTATTTTGGCTGTTCGCAAAGGCGGGAAACTCGTTATTGTTGGCGATGGCCAAGTTTCTGTTGGCAACACAATTATGAAACATGGGGCGAAAAAAGTTCGCACTTTGGCCGATGGCAGCGTCATTGTTGGCTTTGCTGGTGCAACCGCCGATGCCTTTACGCTTTTTGAGCGCTTGGAACAAAAGCTAGAACGCTTCCCCAAGCAATTGTTACGCGCCGCCGTCGAGCTTGCCAAAGATTGGCGCACCGATAGGTATTTGCGCAGACTTGAAGCAATGCTTATTTGCGCGGATGCCAGCGGAACTTATGTATTAACTGGCACTGGCGATGTTTTGGAACCAGACCATGATGTAACCGCCATTGGTTCAGGTGGCGGCTATGCCCTATCCGCAGCAAGAGCATTAATGGACACTGATTTGTCTGCCGAAGAAATTGCCAAAAGGGCAATGGCGATTGCCGCCGATATTTGCGTCTTTACCAATGGCAATTTAACCATAGAAATTATGGATAGCATAAAATAATGAGTGATTTATCCCCCCGTGAAATAGTATCAGAACTTGACAAGCACGTTATTGGCCAAGACAAAGCTAAACGCGCCGTTGCAATTGCGCTTCGCAATCGGTGGCGGCGCAAGCGATTGCCCGAAAAACTTCGCGAAGATACTACGCCAAAAAACATTCTTATGATTGGGCCAACCGGGGTTGGGAAAACCGAAATTGCACGGCGCTTGGCAAAATTGGTTGGCGCGCCATTTGTTAAGGTTGAAGCAACAAAATTTACCGAGGTTGGCTATGTAGGCCGCGATGTTGAACAAATTATTCGTGATTTAGTCGAAGCCGCCATTCATTTGGTTAAAGAACAACGACGCAAAGAAGTGCGCTCGCGCGCCGAAGCCCATGCAGAAGAGAGAGTCCTCACCGCATTGGTTGGTGAAAATGCCAGCGAAGCCACAAAAGATTCGTTTCGCAAGAAATTACGAGCCGGGCTTTTGAACGACAATGAAGTGGATTTGGAATTTGAAGCCGGCCCAAACACCCCGCAAATGATGGAAATCCCTGGCGGCATGGGTGGTATGATTGATTTGGGATCAATGCTTAGCGGCATGGGCGGCGGGCGCAAGAAAACCCGCAAATTGAAAATTATTGATGCTTATGAGCCATTAATCGCCGAAGAAAGCGATAATTTGATCGACAAGGACACTATGATTCAAGCTGCGCTGGAGCTTGCACAAAGTGAAGGCGTAGTATTTGTTGATGAAATTGACAAAATTTGCGCGCGAACTGAACGAAGCGGCGCCGATGTTTCGCGCGAGGGCGTGCAGCGCGATTTATTACCATTAATCGAAGGCACAACTGTATCAACCAAGCATGGATCAATAAAAACGGACCATATATTGTTCATTGCTTCCGGCGCATTTCACGTTGCCAAACCCAGTGATTTATTGCCCGAACTTCAAGGGCGATTACCAATTCGTGTGGAGTTATCGGCATTAAGCCCCGATGATATGCGCAGAATTTTAGTTGAACCACAATCGAGCCTTTCCAAACAATATATCGGCCTTATGGAAACCGAAGGCGTCACCCTAAGTTTTTCAGACGATGGAATTGGCGCAATTGCCGATGCCGCAGTGGAAGTTAACACCCGCGTTGAAAATATTGGTGCGCGGCGCTTGCACACTATTTTGGAACGGGTTTTGGATGAAATCAGCTTCACCGCCACCGATAAGCAGGGCGAAAGCCTGGTGATTGATGCGGGCTACGTGAACAGCCGCGTCGCAGACTTGGCGGCCAATGCGGATTTGAGTAGGTTTGTTTTGTAGCAGTTACTGCTCAGGCCTTAAAATCGGTGCGAGGAAGTTTTCCATTTCGGTTAGAAATTTCTCTCGAGTTTCTTGTTTTGAAAGATAATGATCTTCGCCATCAAGCTCGATAAATTGATAGGTTTTGCCAGCAGTGCGCAGGGCATTTGCCATCATGCGGCTTTGTTCAATCAAAACCGTAGTATCATCTTTGCCGTGCATCAATAAAATTGGCGCGCGGACGTTTGCGGCCAAATATGCGGGCGAAATTGCGTGGATTTTCTCGGTATCAAAGCGGGTCAAACCCATATGTTCGCGCCAATAAGATACTGAGCCTGAATTTCGGCCCTGCCTTTGTTCACTGCTGATTTGCATCGCCGCCAAATCTGAAACCCCAGCAAAACTTATTGCGCATGCATAAAGTTCGGGTGTCATTGTTGCCCCCGCCAAAGCGGCATAGCCGCCATATGAAGCGCCAACAATGCAAACTCTTGAGCTATCGGCCCAACCTTGGTCAATGGCCCATTTCAATGAATCGCTGACATCATTTTGCATTTTGCCGCCCCATTCGCCATAACCGGCTTTGGCAAAATCTTTACCATTGCCAGTTGAGCCGCGAAATTGCGGTTGAATAACCAAATAGCCACGGGTTGCCAAAAATTGCGCAATATAATCAAAACCAGCGTCGTCTTGGCCTTCTGGGCCACCATGCGGCATGATTATGGTTGGTAAACGCCGCCCAGATTCGCCATTTGGCTTGGTAACAAAAACCGGAATTTCCAAACCATCTCGCGCATTGAATTTCAGCAATTCTTTGGTGGGAAATGTAAAGCCTTCAAAACTGGGTTCAAGGTCGGTTAGAAGCACAGCTCGCATTGTTGAGGTATCAAACAAATAATTTTGATATTGGTTCGAGCCACTTTCCACGCCAACGACGATTTTTTTCTTATCGCGGCTCCAACTGGTAAGAGAAACATATTTATTGGGGAATGCGCGGTTTAACGCATTTTGCAACCTCGCAAGTTCGGGGTCGAGCCAGCGAATTTGCGGAGTTAAGCCCTCATAATAAAGCGCGATCGGGGCGTCGGTAAATGGGTCACGCCCAACGCTGACAATTGATTTAGTCTCATCACTATAAGCAATGCTCAAAGCGCCCGTTGTCAAATTGAGCTTCTTGGCGACACTTTTGTTGCCATCATAATCCAAGACCAAGGCAGTATTATTATCCAGCAGTCCCTCAATTTGGTATGGTGTATCGGTGACATCATTAAACTCTACCAGTTTGCGCCAATTGCGGCCATCTTTAATCCAAAATGATGCAACTCGGTTTCGATAATCAATATCCTTGCGCATACGTACATTGCCAACCGCGTCAAACACCCAAGAGTCAGTGAAGCTAGAGCCTCGGTCAAGTTCGCGCCCCCGTCCGGTTTTTAAGTCAGTCGTGAACAATGCATAACGTAAATTTCGATAAGGGTCGTCGTCAATTTGGGAATAAATAACCCCAGGACCCAAAATAGGCTTCATGCCGCCTAAAATAACCTCTGAGCCCGAAAAATTCATAAATTCAATTGAAAGCGAACTATTATACTCTAACCTATCATTCGGCATCAAAATTTTTGCGGAACCGGTAACTGTTGAATAGGCCAATATTCTCCCCATTCGAAAGAACATTCCGTTGCCAGATGCACTGTATTCCGGCCTATACGAGTAGGCTAAAGGAATAATAATGAACTCATCATTTGCCCAATCAACATATCTTGGAGTTACTTCATCGGTTCCAGCTGGCACTTCGGTTGCGGCACCGGTTTCAAGATCAATCACATAAACCTTGGCCGCCGCGCCTTCACCCGAAAGATAGGCTAATTTTTTGCCATTGGGTGAAATTGTAAAGCTGCGATTTACCAAAACCGAAAAATCATGGGCGCTGGGAGCTGCTTTTGCGGCGGGTGTGGCATTGGTTGTTTGCGCCCAAACAAGGCCCGCGTTACCAATACAAAAAACAACCGCAAGCGCGGCTAAAACATGATTTTTCCAATTCACGCCCATTCGCCATTACCTCAAATTACCCGCGAAAATAGTGTATGCAAAACCGAATAAAGTCAATTGAGAAACAGTTGTGGAAAAATTTGCTTATTCGTAAATATTCAGCTTGATTTATGCTTGGTTGTTTGAGAAGCTGTGCATATTGAAAAGGAATTAAGCATGACTTTACATTGCATCAATTGCGGCGCCGAATTACTGCCAGACGCCAAATTTTGCGCAAGTTGCGGCACCAAAACAGGCGCAGCGCCGCTTGGCGCGATTGGCAGCGATAAAGCCATGAACATTGGCATAATTGCCCTTGGCGGATTATTGGTTGGTGGATTTTTGTTTTTTGCGCTTCGGCCAAAAGCACCCGAACCACAAACCACGCCAAAAACAACCCAAGAGGCAAAAGTAATCCCAACCGAAGCTGCGCCGCTTTCGCCCACCAATCAGATTGGCTTAAGTGCACCACCAACCGGTGCGGTTAGTGCCGATGTTGGCGCGGCAAACCAAGTGGTAAACCCAAGCGCGGCGATTGCCGCTGGCGGTGTGCCAATGGCCGCCACCACTTATTATGTGGCATCACGCCAAGTTAATTTGCGCGCAGGCCCCGGCCCCAATACACAAATTATCGCAAGATTGCCTTTCAGAACCGGCATGGTCGCAACCAAGCAACAAACATTTATTGACCCAGCAACCAGTGTCGCGAGGGTATGGGTTTATGTAACTGTCGGTACGCAAAGTGGTTGGGTCAATTCAACGCTTATTAGCCAAACCCCATTTAACGCACCAATCGATGGGCAAGCTGCTACTACAAGCCCGCAAAATTCACGCACGGTGTGGGACGCAAAATGCGCATGGGTAAGCACGAATAAATTGAACATTCGTTCAAGCCCCAACCCAAATTCATCGGTTGTAATTCGCGTTCCATATGGCACTTCTTTGGATTGCAGTGGTAATTTGAACGCCTATGTTTACCCAAATACTGGTGAGCGCACCGAATGGATGCATGTAAGATATAATAATCATGTTGGTTGGGCGAACGTCAGCTATTTATCGACTTATTAGGCGGGTTAAGTTACCCGTTCAAATAAAACTGGCGGGGTGGTTTCGTCCATTTTCGCGGTGAAGGAGCTGATTTTGCCATCGACATCGGTTGCAAAAACGAATTTAATATTGCGAAGATCGCTGTCCTCACCACGAAGATTGATTGCATTGAAAACATCGTAGTGCCAGTGTTCTAAACGCATCGGCATTTCATTATAGCTGGCGGTTAGTGTGCTTTCGCTAAAACCAATAATCAAATCGCCATAACCTTTATTATTATAGCGCCCAGTATATTCAGCCAACACATGCGAAGGCCTTGTATTTCTTATTGGTTGCGGCAACACCATAGGCGCAGGCGGGGCGTTGCGGCGTGCCAAATTTCGTGCCGACCAATTGGCGGGTTCAAGCCCTAACAACATATCTGTTACATCAAGCGTCGCATGACCCGGCAAAGGGCTGGCGCCAAGATTTACAAACGCAACAAAGCCAAGGTTTTTTTCAGGAAATAATGTCACACGAGATGCAAATCCGTTTAGGTTGCCCCCATGTGCTACCCGCGTCATACCGCGATAATTATCAATGCGCCAACCAAGGCCGTAATAGCCGCGCGATAATTCAGGGCTTGATGGCACGCCGCCTGCCATAACTGACGGCTCCCACATTGTGTTGCTTTGTGCATTGCTGAACACCCGCACTTCGCCAAACATCCCTTTGCCCAATTGTAGCGCAATCCATTTGGCATAATCATTGACGCTGGAGTTAATTGCGCCTGCCGGCCCAATTCTATCTTCTGGGCGCAGCGGTATTGAATATTGTTCGGTTCTATTACGCAATCTATGGCCGTTTGCATGGTTTCCCGCTGCCACCATTTCATCACAAGAAGAATTGGTGCGTGCCATTCCAAGCGGTGTGAAGATTTTGGCCTTTACATAGTCTTCCCAAGCCACACCCGCCACTTTTTCCAAAGCGTGCCCCGATAACATAACCATAAGATTATTATATTCGTATCTTGCACGCAAAGGTGCAAAAACTTCCAAATAAGGCAAATGCGCCAAAAGCACCTCACGGCTTAGATTTTTATTATTATACCAAAGCAAATCATGGCGACCCAAGCCGGTGCGGTGGCTCATCATATCGCGCAGGTTGACGCTGGCATAATCGTCGCCATGCCCCATACGGAAACTGGGCAAATATTCACGAACCGGTGTGTCCCAACTGAGCTTGCCTTCATCAACCGCGATTGCGATTGCTGCGGCGGTGAAGGCTTTGGTGGTTGAACCAACATTGAAAATTGTATCGGCATTAACTGGCGTGCGGTTTTCGACATTGGCAAAACCAAAGCCTTTGGCATAAATCGGCGCCCCATCACGAACGATTGCAAATGCAAGGCCGGGGGCATTCCAATCACGGCGTGCTTTGTCTAGATATTCATCAATTGCCGATGTTGGAAAAGGCGCTATGGCCTCACGGCGCGGCGCGGCATAAGCAAACCCACCAAAGCCGGTTGCCGCAAGCCCCGACCCAAACCATTTAATTGCATCGCGTCTGCTGAGCATCAAGAGACCCACTTCATAGGATAAATATAGTTTTAATTACCAAATCTGAGCTTTACATATTCCACAATTGAGCCGCCGGTTAATTCGCTTGTTGAATTGCCACTTCTAACAAAAAATCGTTGCTGAGTATTGTCTCTTATGTATGCTGGCTTAGCGCATTTTTCGCATCGCACAGACAAAATTCTTTGATCTTGAAAATCATCAAAATGGCTGTGAATATAAGGAAAATAAGTGTCGCCTATTTTATCTTTTATCAAGTTCCCAAGATGAAGCGACATTTTGTCCTCGCTAGCAAACTTGTCGAAGTCTAAGCCAACAGCATCTCCATTATCGGCAATTCCGATAAGAAGCGTGCCGCCTTGTCCATTAAGAAAGCCAGCAATTGTCCGCACTACCGCAAATTCCATTTTTTCATCATATTTTTGAGTGTGCAGGTTCGTTCTAAGTGTCGACTTAAACTCAATTACATCGCTTTCTCCAGCATTAATAAGTTCAATTGCACTCAATTTCAGCGGTTCATCACTTGGCAAATTTCCGGTCAAAGTCTTCCACGCTTCGTGGATGACTTTTGCCATTTTCTCCCGTCGGTCTTTCAAGAACTGGTCGTAAGGTAAAAGCCACCAAAAACTTGGTAATGCGTGCCAAAAATCACTTTTTTCTCTCTGATTGGCCGTAAGTTTTTGGTCGAAAACTGGAACATATTCACTTGGAGACTTTGCGCCAATCACGAGATTGTCAGGCCATTCCACCAATGCGTAATTTGCAATTTGGTTTATTTGTTTAATGTCAGTTATACCGATTGATTTCAAGTATTCGCGTGGAAACAGGTGGTGTCTTTCCACTGGAGATCTTGTGCTTTTGACTTCTGGAGCTATTAGGCTTGATATTTTGAGTTGGCTGTAAAGTGCAAAAGCGTCAAGCTTCACAAGCGCGGCGTGATACGCAAAAAGTGTCGGGCTTACCGCCGCGGAAGTCGCTAATTGGTTTGGTAATGTTATAGTCCAAAAGTCACTAGTCAAAGTCGTGCCACAAATTTCACTTAGTTTAGACAGGAAGGCATCATTGTCTGGTAAGTCCTTTATCAATCCTAAATCAGATTCAAATCGAGTTTCTGGTGAACTAGTATAGCGTCCAGTAAGTGAGGCCATGAAATAAAATTCCGAAATAGCTTGTCGCATATCGGTTTTATTTATTTTATAGTCGTAAATGCCAATAAGATATATAACATAGCAATACATAACAGCGGTTTGCGAGCTAATCATTCGCTCGTCACTATAGCCTGCAAGTGTTAGCGCGCTAAGAAAGTGATGCCAATTAGCTAAGTTTAGTGTTTTGACTTGCGCGGATTGTAAAAGTGCGAACTGTTGCATTCGTTTTTCTGGATCATCGAGACCCGTGAGCGCGTCTCGCCCCCGTAAAACACTATATACATTTGAAAGTCTTGCGCGTTTCAAAGCCAATCCAACTGTCACGCGCAAAAGTTGATCGGGCGCTGGCTTTATGAAATGATTAAATGGTGAAGAGGCGCTGACGCTTGGTTTAGTTGAATCTGATGCAAACTTCTCAAGCTCACTACGGCCTTCATCCCAAAATACCGACATTAGGGTCATTATAAAATCTGATTGATTAAGTTTTTTGCCCTCTCCATTTATTCTAACAAACACCTCAGCTATGGTCTCAGCATCGACATTTTGAGAAAGCTCCAAACCAACAAATTGATAGTTCGGCAATTGCTTCAGCTTGTTGATTGCGCTTTTTGCGTCTGAAATCTGCTCGTCAGAAAGACTCCTAATTTTCGAAAGTTCGCTAATATAAGATTCCGCGAACTTAAATAAATCCAAGTCAGGTTTCCATAATTCAGATATATCGGAAATATACGATTTATCTTTGACGATTGCGGCATCTGTAACCTCAAAGCTCTGATTCAGTGGATTAAAAGCAATTCGAATTCGCTCTTTTTTGAAGTCGGCTCGAAGAATCTCTTCGCCCTTGAAGACTGCATATAATGAAGTTAGTCTTTGTTGACCATCGACAATTGCTAAACTCGGCACTGAGTGGCTATTTTTAGACCCAATACCCTTTAAGCTAGTGTCTACGCCAATTTTCCAAAATAGGAGAAAGCCAGCAGGATAACCACGATAGAGCGAGTCAAATAAGTTTCTAACATTCTTGTTAGGCCAAACAAAAGGGCGCTGCAACTCCGGAAGGCCAATTGCACCGAGGTCTATTTGGTCAATTAATGCTTGAATCGGAAAGCTCGTAGTCGTAAAAAGTGCCAACAATAATCTCCAACTTTACTCAAATTACACAGCATCACTATTGATTGATAGCTTCGCCTTGCCTGAAAATAAAGGCCGCAATGATACTACAAACTAGTCGCCCCAACCGCTTACTGCTTTGACTTCCAAAAACTCCTCAAAGCCGTATTCGCCCCATTCACGGCCAGTGCCAGATTGTTTATAGCCGCCGAAGGGCGTGCCCAAATCGCCCGAAGCGCCATTAAGGTGGATATTGCCAGCGCGGATTTTACCCGCAACTGCGCGCGCATGGGCAATATCGCCAGACTGCACATAACCCGCCAAACCATAAGGGGTATCATTGGCCATTGCCACGGCTTCGGCCTCGGTATCATATGGAATAATGGTCAAAACTGGGCCAAAGACTTCTTCTTGGGCAATGAAGGTTTTATTATTGGGTGACACAACAACAGTTGGGCGCGCAAAATAACCTTTGTTGAAACCTTCGGGCCGCCCAATACCACCCGCGACAATTTCCATTTTCTCAGAAATCGCTTGGGCAATCATGCCTTGGACTTTTTCATATTGCCTTGCATTGGAAATTGGCCCGATTGACCCCTTATCGCCTGTTGCCGGATCCCCAACCATTGTGGCTTCAGCGGCGGCTTTGGCCGCAGCCTTTGCGGTTTCAAGCTCTGTGCGCGGCACAAACATGCGGGTTGGCGCATTGCACGATTGCCCGCTATTGCTGAAGCACTGGCGGACACCCATGGTTACTGCTTTGGAAATATCGGCATCGGCCAAAATGATATTTGGTGATTTACCGCCCAATTCTTGCGCCACGCGCTTAACGGTTGGTGCGGCATTTTTTGCAATTTCGATGCCTGCTCTAGTCGAACCTGTGAAAGACACAAAATCAACATCAGGGTGCGAAGACATCGGAACCCCAACCCCAATTCCATCACCATTCACCAAATTAAACACGCCTTTGGGCACGCCAGCTTCATGGAAAATTTCGGCCAAAATCATTGCATCAAGCGGCGCAAGTTCCGACGGCTTCAAAACCATAGTGCAGCCAGTTGCAAGCGCGGGCGCAACTTTGCAGGCGATTTGGTTTATAGGCCAATTCCAAGGCGTAATAAGTGCGCAAACCCCAATTGGTTCACGTACTAAATGCGAATTACCAATTTTACTTTCGAACTCATAGGTCTTGAGGATTTTCAAAGCTTCCATAAAATGCCCCAGGCCCGAAGGCGCTTGGGCGGCACTGGCCCACCACATCGGCGCACCCATTTCGCTTGAAATAGCCCCTGCAATTTCGCCCATGCGGCCCATATAAAGCGCAATGATTTTTTCCAAAAGCGCGATGCGTTCTTCGCGGCTAGTTTGCGAATATGTCTCGAACGCAGATTTTGCTGCGGCAACCGCTTTATCAACATCTGCTGCAGAGCCAAGTGAAATGGTGGCAATGGCTTCTTCAGTTGCAGGGTTGATTATGTTGTGTTCACGTGGAGTTATAGGATCAACCCACGCGCCATTGATATAGAATTGCTTTTTAATAATCATTTGCCTGCCCTCTTATGTTTAGTGCTGATTTATGTATGCCTAATACTCTATCATCGTGCCTAAATGCTTACATGCGGCATGAAGGTCAATGACATTTTCTTGATTTAATACGACCTTGTGGATTGCACGTCCATCAAATTGTGTGACACCACGTGAATTACGGCCCGCCCAGTGCCTTAACATAACTGTTCCAATCAAAAGATCATTTTGAAACATTGATACCAATGAAGTTCCAACGACATTATTGAGGTCTAGACCGATGAAATAAAACATAAAAACTGATTGTTTGAGACTAAGAAATTCCAACATTTTATCTATATTATAGGCCTTGGGATTTGATGAGAGAAACATTATTTTTGTTTTGATGTCGGTTTGGGTTTGAAATTTGTCGAATATTTTTTCATAATCCCCCAATGAATTTTCCGTTTTGAACTCTGGCAAGTAAGTTTTATTTTTTAATGCGGTGATTAATTCATTACGTAAAGTCTCGTCATCACCGGCAATCAGATATTCAATAATTCTGCCGCGAATGTTTACATTTTCGATAAGGCTCGCAATTAAAATTTCATTTTTAAATTTGCTTACTTTGCCATCTAAATCCGATTTGAGGTTGTCGAAGTCTTCGGACTTCACAAACTCAACCGCTCTTGCAGGCGCAAGCATTATTTGGTTTCTATTCGCGTCAGTTACTAGGAATTTTTGACCGATGGGGGAGATATTATTTGTTGCTTCAACCAGTCGAGGAAGATTTTCGTCAAAGCCTATTGCTGTATGTATATCGAATAATTGCTCAAAATTATCTGGCACATTGGTAATGTCACCAGCAATATTTTCGATTTTGCGAATAATATCTGAACCGTTAAAGCTGCCCCTAATATTATCAACCCGCAGCGCTTGGGAACTATGGCTTATTTTTCTTAAAAATGTTGAATTGGCTATAAATAAGTGGTTTTTTGTAGGCGTCACCAAGCAAACTAAGAACGGTCTATCATCAACTTTTCGCAGATTTGAAAGCGACAAAACTGTATTAGAAAAACTTGTTGATGAAGCTTTACTGAACCTCAACGCAAATCTAGAATTATAGTAAAGTGAACGGTCCAATGTCAGACTGAATTTGGCTTGCACAAGTTGGCTTAATTGGGATTTGTCGTTTATACCATCATGTCGCGCAATAAATTCAATTAGAGGTCTTAATACGTCATTCATCGAAAAGACTCTTGCTTGAAATATCAGTTGTACCTTTTTTTGAGGTTGTCTTTTGCGCGGAAAGTGAATTTCTTTCCCAAAAATAGCCGTCGTGATAGCCTTGAATCGATTTATCAGTCTCGGCTTTTTGAAGCCTTTTTACTGCTAAGTTTGAATAATCGGCTTCAATTTCAATGCCACAAAAGTTCCTGTCCAATTTCTTGGCAGTCACACATGTAGTTCCAGAACCCAAAAATGGGTCAAAAACCAAGTCGCCCTGTTTTGAACTTGCCAAAATCAACTTTGCAATAAGTTTTTCAGGTTTTTGGGTAGGGTGGTCCGTATTTTCAGGCATTGACCAGAAAGGAATCGAAATATCAGTCCAAAGGTTTGACGCATGCGTAAGGCGAAAATTACCGTGTTCAGTTTCTTCCCAATCTTTGGGTGCCCCTTCTACGTCTCTGTATGGCGCAATCACTTTTTTCTTCAATTTGACGGCTTCGACATCAAAAAAATAATCATCACTCATTGTACAAAACCAAATATCTTCGGAGCAATTTTTCCAATTTGCTTTGGCGCCGCGCCCCTTTTCCCTTTCCCAACTGATACGATTGCGAACGATAAAATATCTTTCCAAAACTCTTTGAATTGGTGCTGACGACTTCCAATCGCAACAAACATAGATAGACGCATTAGGCTTCAGGCAAACTACCAATTTGGAGAGCCATGATTCAACCCAATTTTCATAATCCTGTTCATCTCTACGCGAAAATTTAGTCTCACCAAATTTCTTGGTCAAATTGTAAGGTGGGTCGATAATCAGCAAATCTACGAAGTTTTTTGGTAAAAACTCTAAGCACTCGAAAATATCTTGGTTGATTATTTTTCCTCTAATTTCGGCTAAGCTACTATGCTCATTTAATTGTAAAGTTTGTGAACTTAATTCACATCGCTCAACATCTAGGACTTCCATTGTCCTATTCATTCCAGCTCTTGTTTTAGGTTGTGCGAAACTCATTTATTGAACTTACCTTCTTAAGCTGCCCAAAAGCCCGCGTATTAGTGCGCGCCCCAATTGACCAGACGCCTGCCGAACCACAGTTTTGGCCGCAGTTTCAACCAGACTGTCTCCACGGCGACCACGGCCACGATTGCCGCCCAAAATGCCGCCCAAAATGCCGCCATCATTTTGCGCGGGTGCTGAACGAGCTTGCTTTTCGGCTTCTTTTTCGCCTGCGCTTTGAGCCTGAGCGGCATCAAACTGCGCCTCTTTTGCCGAAAGTCGCTCAAACGCACTTTCCCTATCCATTGCCGTGTTATATTTTGTCCCTATTGGGCTTGCACCAATTACCCTAGCGCGTTCTTCGCTCAAAGCTGGGCCAACGCGTGAACAAGGTGGGCGGATGAAGGTGCGCTCCACAATTGTTGGAATGCCTTTTTCGTCCAGAGTTGAAACCAATGCTTCGCCGACGCCAAGCTCTGAAATAACATCTTCAGTTTTGAAGGCGGGGTTAGGGCGGAAACTTTCAGCAGCAATTTTGACAGCTTTCATTTCGGTTGGGGTATAGGCACGTAGTGCATGTTGAATGCGGTTGCCCAATTGCGCCAAAACTGTTTCCGGAATGTCTTGCGGGTTTTGGGTAACGAAATAAATGCCAACGCCTTTAGAGCGAATAAGGCGAACTACCTGTTCAATCGTATTCAGAAGTGCTTTGGGTGCATCACGGAATAGCAAATGCGCTTCATCAAAAAAGAACACCAATTTGGGTTTTTCTGGGTCGCCAACTTCGGGCAAAGTTTCAAATAATTCTGAAAGCATCCACAAAAGAAAAGTTGAATAAAGCGCAGGCGATTGCATCAATTTGGTGCCATCAAGCACATTTATTATCCCGCGCCCGGATAAATCAGTACGCATGAAGTCATTCAAATCTAACGCGGGTTCGCCGAAAAACCGGTCCGCACCTGATTGCTCGAGTTCTAGAACTTTTCTTTGAAGAACTGCTACCGCTTGCTTAGTTACAAGGCCGTATTTTTTGGAAACTTCATCATCATGATCAATCATATAATCGAATATGGCTTTTAGGTCCTTCAAATCCAAAAGCAAAAGCCCTTCATCATCGGCCATTTTGAACGCTATAACCAAAGCCCCGGATTGCGCGTCAGACACATCCATTAACCGTGCCAATAGACTTGGCCCCATTTCGGAAATTGTTGTGCGAATAGGGTGGCCTTGATCGCCATATAAATCCCAAAATACTACTGGGCTGGCTTCTGGGCGATAATCTGTCAAACCCAATTTGGCTGCACGATCAGCAAATGGCGCAGATGGTGTCCAACTTTGTGAAATACCTGATAAATCACCTTTTACGTCCGCAGCAAAAACTGGCACACCAGCTCTTGCAAAACCTTCGGCCAAAATTTGTAGTGTGACAGTTTTCCCAGTGCCGGTTGCCCCCGCAACCAAACCATGGCGATTTGCACGCTTAAGGTTTAGCCAAATTGGTGCCAAAGCTTCACCACCGCCACCTAGTAAAATCGAATTATTCATAAATTATCCCCAAAAACGCCGATTTGCTGCACCTGCAGAAAAATGCAATCCAAATAATATCTCAAATTGAATATGCTTACAAACTAACCTAATTGATTGTGAAAAGTCGATACACAATTATACAAATGGCACTATTTGCGCAGATGGGACATTTAATGACCAGAATCCAAAATAATTTACCGGCCCAAATCATCGCAACTATGGTGGTAATAGCCAGTCTAATTTATTTTTCGGACTTGCTTACACCCTTGGCGTTGGCCATTTTCCTGTGGTTAATAATCGATGGCGCGGCAAGACTTCTAAGTAAGAAGCTGCCATTTATTAAACGCAGGACTGCGGTTCCAATTACGCTTCTTCTGGTGTTCCTTGGCTTGGCTTTCGTCGTCGCCTTTGTTGCCGAATACGCTAAAGTCTTCGCACATGATATCAGCACGTATAACATAAGGCTCAATGAAATAATTGCGCAGATTTATGCGCAATTTACCTTTCTTGGCCCCGCACCAACAATCGGCGATTTGTTCAATAAAGTAAGCCCGACGATAATATTATCGGGCCTAGGTGACGCACTGACCAGCTTTGGCGCAGAAGCACTTTTTGTATTGATATATGTCATTTGTTTGTTCGCAGCCCAAGCGAGCATGCCTCACAAAATAGTCAACATATTTCCCGACAAATTGGAACGAGATCGCGTAATGAATATTTCAAGTTCAATCTCGAAATCAATGGAACAGTATTTATGGGTCCAAACAGTTACTGGCATAATGATTGCGCTGGCTTGTTATGTAGTATTTGTAATAGCTGGACTTAAGAACTCATTGTTTTGGGCGCTAATCACATTCCTGTTGTCCTATATTCCTGCTGTTGGGGCAGTTGTTGCATCAATTTTTCCAGCTTTATTTGCGCTAGTTCAATTTGCAACTCCAATTCCAGCGGTTATAATTTTTGGCGCAACCCAGACAATACAGTTTGTAATTGGCAATGTTATATTGCCAAGGATGACCGGTGATAGCCTAAATCTTTCTGCAATAATGGTGTTTTTATCCTTGGCATTTTGGGGAAAAATTTGGGGCGGCCCAGGTATGTTCCTTGCAGTTCCCCTGACTGTGATGATGATGATTATTTTGGCCCAATTTGAATCTACGAAGCCACTGGCCATAATGATGAGTGCGAATGGAACGCCTTATCCACAACCGCCAAATAGCGCAAAGAAAAGGGCAAGCCGTAAGGAGAGTTGATTTTCAGATTTGCTTACCAAATCTTAGCTAGATTGTTATAGTCTTGTAAAAAACTTTATATCAATTTGAGAGACAATTGTAATATTTAGTTAATATTACCCATGGGAATTTCGCCCATTTTGGCTATGAAAAAGCAGTTTTGGAGAATTTTATGTCCGTAGATGCCACCGACCAACGCATTAAAGCCGAGGACCTACTTGAGGCCGCGAAAAACTTTGAGGGTTTCAAGTTAAAGGGCAAACTTGACCCAATGGCAGTTGCATTTTTAACCCAAATTGCCGATGACGCGACAATTGATGACGTTGGAAATTTGAGTTTTACAGACCTTGCTCATCTTGCGCATAATTTTTGGTGCTGGAGCGCGCAAAAGCGCCAAAACATAAAAGAAATTCGTCTTTACGATGCCAAAGGGCCGAACGGAAAACCTTTAGGGCGCGATATTTTGGAGATTTGTGGCCCAGATTCATCATTTCTTGTCGATAGTGTAATGGCCGAAATTGGCGCCCAAGGCATTGAAGTACGCGCGATGTTTCACCCATTGGTCGAAGTTTCTCGCGATGATGAAGGCAAACGCAGCGCTGCAGGGCTATCAATAAAAGAATCAATGATTCAAGTGCATTTACCTGATTTGCCGCCGTCCAAGCGCGAAACAGTTTTAGAAGGCGTACGTGAAACCCTTGAAGACGTTCGGCTAGCAGTGGGAGATTTCCACGCGATCAAAGCCCGCATGGTGGAATGCATTAGGGATTTGAGTGTTGCAAAGACTAAATCAAGTAACGACGAAATTATGGAGGCTGTTTCTTTCCTGAAATGGATAGAGGGCGATAAATTCGTATTTTTAGGCGCACGCTCATACGAATATAGCCGCAATCCTGATGGCTCGATTGCGAATGATGAACCAGATATTATTGAAGAAGATAATTTGGGCATTTTGCGCAACCAAGAATTATCAGTCTTGCGAAGGGCAAATGAACCAACGCTTCTATCCGATAAGCTATTAGCATTTCTTGAGGAAGCGAGCCCAATTGTTGTCGCCAAATCGAATTTACGCTCACGGGTCCACCGCCGCTCTGTCATGGATTATATCGGCATAAAGCGTTATGATGAAAATGGTTACGTCTATGGCGAAGATAGATTTATCGGCCTTTTCACAGCCGAGGCTTACGACAGAATGGTACGCGATGTGCCGCTTTTGAGACGCAAAGTCGAAAGAGTCGTCGCGCAGACTGGTTTTGTTGCCAATTCCCATAATGACAAACGGTTCCGCAATATTGTTGAGAATTACCCACGTGATGAGCTTTTTCAAATCGACGAAGAGGATCTATTGCGGATTGCGCTCGGCGTTCAACATTTGATGGATCGTCCACGTACACGTATCTTTGTGCGCCGTGATAGATTTGATAGATTTTTGTCCATTTTGGTTTTTGTTCCGCGCGACAAATACAATACAGACATCCGAGCGAAAATCGGTACGGTTCTTGCTACAAGCTATGGCGGGCGGCTTTCTGCATATTATCCGCTTTTTGGCGATGCGCCTTTAGCGCGGGTTCATTATATAATCGGGCTTAACCCGAATGATCATTTAGAACCAAATGTAGAAGAACTTGAGCATAGAATCGCCGAATTAACTAGAACTTGGGATGATGCTGTCGAAGTAATAGGTGAAGAGAGTAAAATCGACGTCTCGAATTTTCTTGGAAGATTTCCAGCCGGCTACAAAGATGTATTTACACCAGCAGAAGCAATTAAAGACATCGTTGAACTTGCTGAAATTGGTGAAGATGGCGTCAATGTCAGGGCCTATAGAAATGAAGGTGATAGCGACTTTACTTTACGCTGCAAATTATACAAAACCCATGAACCCGTGGCGCTTTCCGAAGCCATGCCAATTTTCCAAAGCATGGGTCTTTATGTTGAATCTGAGACCCAATATCCGATTAAATGCAACAAAACCACTTATTGGGTTCATGATGTCGAAATGCGGACAAACGACAGTAAGCCGTTGAATTATTCGGCGGTTGACACGTCATTCGAAGATGCTTTTTCTGCAATTTGGGCCGGGCTCGCGGAAAATGATGGCTTTAATCAACTTATCTTAAAGCTTGGGATTTCGTGGCGCGAAGCAAGCTTAATTCGGGCTTGGGCAAGATGGCGCGGCCAAACGGGTCTCGACCCATCACAGACGGTTCAAGAACAAGCCCTAGCGGACTATCCTAAAATTGCCGGATTGCTGTTGGAATTGTTCAATGCAAGGTTTGGCCTTGAGGCAAACTCAAAGCGCGAGCGTGATGCAAAATGCAACGACATAAATAAGAAAATAAACGATGAATTGAACTCTGTGCCAAGTCTTGACGCAGACCGGGTTTTGCGGCGCTTGCTTGGTCTTATCAATAATATGGTCAGAACCAATTATTTTCAAACAGACAGCGATGGTAATAACAAGCCTTATATGTCATTTAAAATTGCTACCTCACAAATCGCTGAGGTCCCTAACCCCAAGCCATTTCGCGAAATTTGGGTTTGGTCGCCCCTAGTTGAAGGTGCGCATTTGCGATTTGGGCCAATTGCGCGCGGGGGTTTAAGGTGGTCGGACCGGCGTGATGATTTTAGAACTGAAGTTCTTGGTCTTGTTAAAGCGCAGCAGGTCAAGAATGCAGTTATCGTTCCAGTTGGGTCAAAAGGTGCGTTTTTCCCGAAACGGTTGCCAAAGGACGGGAGCCGAGACGAAATTCAGGCCAAAGCAATTGAAGCATACAAAGTATTTTTGTGCGGGCTTCTGGACTTGACAGACAATATCAACCCGCAAGGTGAAATTGTTCCACCGAAAATGGTTGTCCGCCATGATGGCGACGATCCATATTTGGTGGTGGCGGCCGATAAAGGCACAGCGACATTTTCTGATATCGCGAACGGCCTTTCAAAGGACTATGGGCATTGGCTTGGCGATGCGTTTGCATCAGGCGGCTCAGTTGGCTACGATCACAAAAAGATGGCTATTACCGCCAAGGGTGCGTGGGAAGCTGTCAAGCGGCATTTCCGAGAAATTGGGAAAGACATTCAAACCGAAGACTTTAGCGTTATTGGGATAGGCGATATGTCTGGCGATGTTTTTGGCAATGGAATGTTGTTGTCCAAGAAAATCAAATTAATAGCAGCATTTGATCACCGTGACATATTTATTGACCCTAACCCCAATCCAGAAACTTCATTCAAAGAACGGCACAGAATGTTTGGCTTGGCGCGGTCATCCTGGGCGGACTACAACAAAGACTTGATTTCACAAGGCGGTGGGATTTTTTCAAGGTCGCTCAAGTCAATTCCATTGAGCTCTCAGATGAAAGAACTTACTTCACTTGAAGCCGATGAAGTAACGCCTTTTGAATTGATGAATGCGCTATTAAAAGCGAAATGTGAATTGCTGTGGTTTGGCGGAATTGGAACCTATGTAAAATCCAATCGTGAAAGCCATGCCGACGCGGGTGACAAAGCCAATGATCCAATTCGTATCAATGGCGAAGACATTAGGGCGTCCGTAATCGGTGAAGGCGCAAATCTTGGGCTAACGCAATTAGGGCGTATTGAAGCCGCGAGAAACGGCGTGCGATTGAATACAGATGCGATTGATAATTCCGCCGGCGTCGATAGCTCCGACCATGAAGTCAACATCAAAATATTGCTCAATGGCTTAGTGCGGCAAGGCGCAATGAGTGAAGCAGACCGTGACAAGTTATTGGCTTCGATGACTGATGATGTGGCGCGGCATGTGCTTGCACATAATTACGACCAGACCCTTGCAATTAGTTTGCAACACGCAACCGCTACTCATGATTTGGATGCGCATGAGAGGCTTATGGACCGCTTGACTTCGCTGGGTCATTTAGACCGCAAAATCGAATTTTTGCCATCTAGCGAAGAAATGCGGGCGCGGATTGAAAGGTCAGAAGGTCTTACAAGGCCAGAGCTTTCAGTTTTAACCGCGTATGGGAAAATCCAATTATACGGCGAAATAATTGCAAGTGGTGTAGCCGCGGATCCATGGCTTGAAAGAATACTCTTTGCCTATTTTCCTGATGGTTGTCAGGAATATAAATCAAGCATGCTAGGCCACAGACTAAAGGCGGAAATTATTAGCACAGTTTTAGCCAATAATATTGTGGATTTAGGCGGCGTGACATTCATGGACAGGGCAAGAGAGAGCGCCATGGCCGACACAAAAGCCATTGTGAGTTCTTATGTGGCAGCGCGTGAAATCTTCGAGTTGGACAGAATAGTTAAGACCATAAATACATTGGATCTTAAAGCTAGCTCTGATCTTCAAATTCAACTTATGGCGGATGTAATTGCAGTATTAAGAAGGCAAACTTATTGGTTGGCGAGGCGATCTGGTCGCAGCAGCGCAGCAATCGACAATATTTCTGATTTGATAAATGCCTATAAAAACGAAGTTACCCAGTTAAAACCGCAAATATTGGATATTTTGTCTCCATTTGAGCGTGAACGATTAAAATCTCACGCCCAAACCTTAGTAGAAGGCGGCGCGCCAAAGGACCTTGCAAAAGAAGTAAGCGCGCTAAGAATTCTTATTTCTTCTACCGACATTATAGACATAGCCAAAGCACAAGAATGGCCAATAATTGCAACTGCACGAATTTATCATGGCGTGGGAGAATATCTTGGGTTCGATGAATTGCGATATGCAGCAAACCTAACAAGCACGCCAGATCACTGGGACCGAGTTGCTATTCGCCGATTGATTGAAGACTTTATGGGTGAACAATCTTCGATGACCGCAAGCATAATCGATTTTGTAAAAAATAGTGATGGTAAAGCAAAAAATGGCGCAGAAAACTCGAATCGAGCTTGGGCGGAAGCTGCAATTAAATCGTGGCTTCACCTAAATTCACAAGAAGCAGTTCGAGCAAAATCAGCAATTGATGAGCTTAAAAATAGTGGTGGTTGGACATTCGCAAAATTGTCTATTGCCAACACTCAATTGAAAAGCTTTACTAATCTGGCTTTGTCGAACGAATATTAGGTATAGTATTCGTTTGTAGCCTAGCATGTTTTGCGTTTTGATTGGGTAAGTGAGACGCAGAACGCGCTAGCGCGGTGGACTTTCAAACGGAACTTGAAAGCCGCGCTAGCTTTTTGTTTTTCCGCTCCTTTTTACCCTTCAAGTCTATCAACTTGAAGGGGCGTCGCGCTAGTTCCTGTGGTGTTTCAACAATACATAAAAAGCACCATATCCGCCATGCTTCTGGTTGGCCTGCGAAATGCCCGCAATATATTTTCGAATAATTGGGGCATGAAGCCAGTCTTTTACTCGGGCTCTAATAATCCCACGCGGGCTTACCCAAAAATCACCAGCATGCGGACCGCCAATGTTATTCCCCTTACCGGTTATAACCAAGACGCAGCGGTAATGTTGATTGACCGCACCAAGCAGAAACGAAATCAACTGTTCTTGCGCTTTGTCTTGCGTCATACCATGTAAATCGATTGTCGCATCAATTTCGAGCTTTCCTCTTCTTACTGCTTTATGCCTGGAAGCATCTGCAATCGACGCGGCAACCGGTGGTTTGGCACGTTTTGGTGATGCAACAAATGCGCTTTGAGCGTCAGGGGCAAGAGCCTTTGCGGACTTTGCGGACTTTGGGTCGCGCGGCAAAGAAATAGCCGACAAAAGAGCATTCATTTTCTCAGGGTCAGCAGGTGTCACGGTTTTGGCAATTTTATGCCAAATTATGTTTTCCTCTAAAGATAGCAATCGCCGCTTTGGCATTAGGTCATAAACTCACTAATTTGCGCCTTGCGTCACCGGGTCAAGGCCATTCGGCAACAATACCCACCAATCGGCATCATGGTTTACGCGCCCCGCAGCTATCCCCGCGTCGGTGCCTGTTCCCCAAAACAAATCACCGCGCAACGCGCCGCGTATGGCGCCGCCAGTATCTTGGCTTATAACCAAGCGGTTAAAAACAGCATGTTGCGTTGAAGTAATTCTTGGGGCGCTCGCTGAAATAAAAATTGGCACTCCATAAGCATGATAACGTGGATCAAGCGCCAATGATCCGCCGGCCTCAAGAGCAACACCTTGCGCACCCCTTGGCCCATCATTGGCATTGGTAACCCTCTGCAAATCAAAGAAAACAGTGCGCGGGTTAGCGTTCATTACTTCCCGCGCGAGCGAAGGATCTGCGGTTTTGAACCAATTAGTTATTGCGTCTGCTGACGCTTGATTAGAGCTTAGAATCCCACGGCGAATAAGTTCGCGCGCTACCGAACCAAACGGTTTGCCGTTATGGCCAGCAAAGGACGCTCTAAATTGTTGGCCATTGTCAATAATTAGTCGGCCCGAACCTTGAATTTGTAAGGATAACGCCTCACCCATGCTTACCCATGCTATTGGCCGCGCATTCGATGTCGTTATTTCGGCTCTGCTGCGATATGGAACAAATCGACCATTTTCGATGCGGCCAACAACGGTTTGCCCACCAAGCGCTGGGTCAAATACTGACAAATCTATTGAGATTAAATCGCTTGGTTTTGCAAATAATGGTTCGACCATTGTTGAGGTTTGGTTCAAGCTGGCATGAAAAATCGGTTCAAAATATGATGTTAATCTTCCTTTGCGCTCTTCATTGGCCATTACACGCCAAGGGGTGAAGTTTTGTTGCCAGAAATCTCTATCGGATATTTGGGTGTTTGTGGCGTTGGCACATACTGACAGCCAATCTGAAACTTTGCCAGAATATGGCGCGTTAGCGGAAAGAAACTCGGCTGGTGAGCGCGAATTCAACCTTGCGCAAGAACGCACAAGCGCACGGCGCGCAGCCGAAACATCAACATTTTCCCAATTTGGCAATGCTGCGAAACTGACTTCACCGAACAATAATTGATAGATTTCTGCATTTGCAGGTAAAACTGGTTGTGTCGTCGGGATAGTTGGAGGGCTTGGTAGGGTCTCTGTCGGCACCGCTGCTTGAGGCGTAGTCGGAACGCTTGGGGCAATAATTGGGGCCTGTGGTGTATTCTTTGGTTCTATGTCGCTTGTAGCACACGCCGCTGAAAACAAGACAAATATGAGGCCGAGTGACGATTTTAACTTCACGCGGTCTCCACTGCACACAAATGCCAAATTTGCATATTCGGTGCCTTTTCAAAGCTCCAAATTTCATCAGTATTACGTGGCTTCTTTTGGCCTTCTACTAGGGTTGCACTGAAGGCAACATCAATTCGGATTAAGTTTGCGCCTATTTCAATTTCACGAATTGTTGGCTCGGAAACACGAACAATGTCAATCTTGGCGGAGCCTGTTTCCCTTGCCTCAACCGCGGATTTATAGGCTTCAAACACATTTGGCGTCAAAAGTGTTTTTAAGGCATCTAGATCCCCCGCGCCATATGCAGTTACAATTGCTTCATACGCGCGGGCGGCGCCAATTTCAAAAGCGTTGGGGTCAAAGTTCTTGTCGATTTTCCTAACCGCTTCTATTTTCTCACTAAGTGAGCCATATTTTTCGCTTAGAATTTCTTGCTCGGTTTTAATATTTTCAACTGGTTTTTCATCGGTCTTTTCGTCAATAACCGGCCGAATGATATTATTGTGAAGATCGGGCGCTATTAATTTATCAGGTTGGGCTGGTGGCCTGGCGCCATTGTCTTGACCAAGAACTTGATAAAGCCTTGCCAAAACCAAGCAAGCAACCACCGCTAAAAATACTATTTCCACCTATTTCATCCTAAAATTCGTTTTATCCGCTATTATATATAATAGTGATTTTTCGCCATCACTCAAGGTGCAATTGATTTTTAGTGCAACATCTAACAATTGCCTTGATAACTTGCGACATAGCACAAAGTAAGCTAGAGCAACTCGCGTTTTGGGTCGCATTAGTTTTACGGTAGTGATGGCCTGTAATAATATCAAACACAATTCAAAGCGTTTTGTTAAGCCATTCTTTGAAAAGAATTATACAAAATAAAATGTGGAGCAGACTTAATGTCAGACGAAAATAATAACCAAGAGACCTTTACACCAGAAAATACTGTTGATGCCCAAGCCTTGCCAGCCATTAGAGTTTTGGCACAATACATCAAAGACCTTTCTTTTGAGAATCCGAATGCCCCTGCTTCGCTGCGCGACACCACGCAGCCAAAAATAGATTTACAGCTTGATGTGAATGCCCGCAAAACTGAAGATGCCGATGTTTTTGAGGTTGATCTTAAGATAAATGCGAAAAGCGAAGGTGATAAAGGTCAAAACCTATTTATTGTTGAACTAGTTTACACAGGCCTATTCCAATTCTCAAATGTTGGCCAAGAAAGTTTGGAGCCTATTTTGCTAATTGAATGCCCGCGCATTTTGTTCCCATTTGCACGTCATATTATCGCAGACGCCACTCGCTCTGGCGGCTATCCGCCATTGATGGTTGACCCGATGGATTTTGCGGCGCTCTACTTTAGCCAAAGACAAGCTGGCGAAACGCCGCAAGCCTAAGTCATAAAGTCATAAAGTCATAGATTTTATTGCATACACAAAAAGCACTTCGTCCATTGCCAATTCTGGCGACTTAGCGAAAATAGTAATAATTGGCACACAGTTTCTATTTTTGGGGGCATTGTTTTGAAAATCGCTATAATCAAAGAAACTAGGGATAGGGAAACCCGTGTTGCTTGCTCACCAGAAACTGTCAAAAAAATGGCAGCTTTGGGGCATGAAATCACCATAGAATCAGGTGCCGGCCACGGCGCTGCAACATCTGATGATGATTTCAAAGCAGCGGGGGCGACTATCGCTAAAACCGCCAAAGATGCCCTCAAAGGCGCCAGGCTGTTGTTGAAAATTCGCAGGCCAACCGATGCCGAATTGAAACTTGTTGAAAAAGACGCTGGAATCGTCGCTTTCTTCACGCCTTCTAGTGATAAGAAGCTGATTGAAGCCTGCGCAAAAGCGGGCGTGATGGCATTTTCAACTGAATTTACGCCGCGCATAAGCCGCGCTCAATCAATGGACGCGCTTTCAAGCCAAGCCAATTTGGCTGGCTATCGTTCCGTGATTGAGGCCGCCAATTTATATGGGCGTTCCTTCCCAATGATGATGACCGCAGCGGGGACAGTTGCCGCCGCCAAATGCTTCATTATGGGCGTGGGGGTCGCTGGCCTACAAGCAATTGCTACTGCACGTAGGCTTGGTGGAATCGTAACTGCCACAGATGTGCGCCCCGCGACCAAGGAACAAGTTGCATCTTTAGGCGCAAAATTTATTGCGGTTGAAGATGAAGAATTCAAGGCAGCAGAGACTGCTGCTGGTTACGCAAAACCCATGAGTGCCGAATATCAGGCCAAGCAAGCAGAATTGGTAAAAGAACATATTGCCAAACAGGACATTGTAATCACTACCGCGCTTATCCCTGGGCGCGCCGCGCCAGTTTTGGTGTCGCCCGAAATGGTGGCTAATATGAAAGCCGGGTCTGTTATAATTGACATGGCTGTCGAAGCTGGCGGCAATTGCCCATTGTCTAAACCGGATGAGCTTGTGATTACCAAAAATGGTGTAAAAATATTGGGTTGCACGAATTTGCCGGCGGCCTTAGCGGCGGATTCATCAGCGCTTTATGCCAAAAACCTTCTAAATCTTTTACCGCTTTTAACCGCCAAAGAAGGCACGGATTTTGCGCCGGATTTTGAAGATGAAATTGTCAAAGGCATGTTACTAACCAAAGATGGCGCGGTGGTTCACCCAAGTTTGCAAGGATAGAAAATGGAAGTTGTAGATCCAATTGTTTTTCGTTTGGCGATTTTTGTATTGGCAATTTTTGTTGGCTATTATGTCGTTTGGTCGGTTACGCCTGCCCTGCATACGCCCTTGATGGCCGTTACAAATGCCATTTCTTCTGTGGTGATTGTCGGCGCATTGGTGGCCGCTGCTGCAGTAACAACCGGCGGACAAGTAGATGGCGCGACTTGGACATCACGCATAATGGGCGCAGTTGCTGTGGCACTTGCGGCAGTCAATATCTTTGGCGGGTTTTTGGTGACCGAGCGAATGTTGGCAATGTATAAGAAAAAGGAAAAGCCCGCCGCTAAAGGAGAAACCAAATGAGTGCGTCCTTAGCAGCGATTCTTTACCTCGTATCGGGCGTATTATTCATTCTCGCGCTTCGTGGTCTTTCTTCGCCTTCAAGCTCACGCCAAGGCAATATGTTTGGCATGATTGGCATGGGGATAGCGATTATTACCACGCTTTTATCAGTCAGGCTCGATAGTGCAAATATTGGTTTGATATTGGCAGGAACCGTTGTTGGCGGCGGCATTGGCGCTTATTTAGCGCGCAAAATTGCCATGACAAGCATGCCGCAATTGGTCGCGGCGTTTCACTCACTAGTTGGTTTAGCGGCAGTGTTAATCGCGGCGGCGGCGGTTTATTCGCCCGAAGCCTTTCATATTGGTGAAACCGGGCACATTCATACGGCTTCATTGGTGGAAATTGGCCTTGGTGTGGCAATTGGGGCAATAACTTTTACAGGGTCGGTTATCGCGTTTGCCAAACTTAATGGCAATATGTCGGGCGCGCCTATAATGCTGCCTGCGCGGCATTTGCTTAATATCGCGCTATTGCTCGGCATTATAGCGCTAATTGGCTTGATGATAACAAGTCATGGCGGCGCAATATGGGCGTTTTGGGGCGTTGTCGCGCTTTCGCTTATCCTTGGTATAACATTGATAATCCCCATTGGCGGCGCAGATATGCCTGTTGTGGTTTCGATGCTAAACTCATATTCGGGTTGGGCAGCGGCAGCGCTTGGATTTACGCTTGAAAATAACGCATTGATTATCACTGGTGCGCTTGTGGGATCATCGGGCGCCATACTTTCCTACATAATGTGCCACGCTATGAACCGAAGCTTTATTTCGGTAATCCTTGGCGGGTTTGGTGCAGCTGATGGTGCTGTGGCCGCTGGCGCAAAGGAAACAAGGCCAGTCAAACAAGGCGCGGCGGACGATGCGGCATTCATTATGAAAAATGCGCAAAAAGTCATAATTGTTCCGGGATACGGCATGGCAGTGGCACAAGCCCAACACGCGCTTAAGGAAATGGCCGATAAATTAAAGGCCGAAGGCGTCGAAGTTTCTTATGCAATCCACCCAGTTGCAGGGCGGATGCCCGGACATATGAACGTGCTTTTGGCCGAGGCCCAAGTGCCTTATGATGAAGTGTTTGAGCTTGAAGACATCAATAATGAATTTGGCCAAGCCGATGTTGCCTTTGTTATTGGTGCGAACGATGTAACCAACCCCGCCGCCAAAACCGACCCGCAATCACCAATTTTTGGAATGCCGATTTTGGATGTTGATAAAGCCAAAACCGTATTATTCATTAAACGCGGCATGGGTTCTGGCTATGCTGGGGTTGAGAATGAGTTGTTTTTCCGCCCCAACACAATGATGTTGTTTGGCGATGCGAAGAAAGTGACTGAAGCGATAGTGAAAAGCCTTTAATTTGCCGCCCTCACATTTCTTCGAAATGCTCACTTAGCAAATTAGATTCAAGTGGAAAGAAATAATTGAAAAGCGTGGTTTTCAATTATTTCTTGCATATTCTAAAATTGCTTGCATATATTTTAGTTGGTCTTTGATATGAATATTCGATCGCTTCAAAATAATGATTTCGCCGATTGGCTCCCGCTTTGGCAGGGCTATCTCACATTCTACGAATCAACACTAACCCCCGAAGTCACCGCAAACACTTTTGCGCGGCTTTGTGACCCCGCCGTAAAAGATATGGGCGGCTACATAGCTTTTGATGGCGATGTGGCGGTGGGGATAGTGCATTACATTATTCACAAGACTTGTTGGTCCGATAAAGATGTTTGTTATTTACAGGATTTATTTGTCGCAAAAGATGCACGCGCCGGCGGGATTGGGCGGGCTTTGATTGAAAAAGTCGCGGATTTTGCGCGAAAGAATAATTTGATGAAAGTCTATTGGCAAACCCAAGAAACCAACAAAACCGCGCAAATACTTTATGATAAAATGGCCGGGCCATCTGAATTTAATGTCTATAATTTGAAGTTATAGCAATTGACTTTTGGTGCCGCGAATACCTATTGTTCGGCTCTAATTTCTAAAGGCAAGAATCATGGCAAATTCAACTGCACAAGCCCAAAACAAAACCGATGAAAATGTCATTGTCACCACCGATCATCGCGTGGCCTGTGATGGCGGAGGAACACACCCTCTTACCTATTATGACCTTGGGAAAACCGGGCACGCGACTTGCCACTATTGCGGGCAAAAATTCGCGGCGAAGCACTGATAAACTCAAATAGCCGCCCTCGTGAATTTCTCGAGGTCTTCGGTAAATCTGAAAAGTCTGCAACTTTTCAGACCTCATCTAGGCTCACTTAGCTATTTGGGAAATTATATGGCGCTACGCGCTTATTTTAGAGGTTCTGGAATTATGACCACACATCACGAACAGTTGGGCCCAGATAGCCTTCTTACTCTCATCGATGGGTCAGGTTATATTTTTCGAGCGTTTTTTGGCATTCCAAGGTTAAATCGTAAGTCTGACGGTTTGCCAGTTAATGCTGTATCTGGCTTTTGCAATATGTTGTTCAAGTTTTTGGCCGATGGCAAACAAAGTGACGACAAGCCCACCCATATGGCAGTTATTTTTGATGCCAGTTCCACCACGTTTCGCAATGATATCTATCCGCAATACAAAGCCAACCGCCCACCGGCGCCCGAAGATTTAATCCCACAATTTCCACTTATCCGCGAAGCAACTTTGGCTTTTGGTGTGCCAGCAATTGAAATGATGGGTTATGAGGCCGATGATCTAATCGCGACCTATGCCAAAATTGCCAAAGACGCTGGGGCGCGGGTGCAGATTATCTCGTCCGATAAGGACTTGATGCAACTTATAAATGATAATGTCGCACTTTTTGACCCGATGAAGGACAAACCGCTTGGCCTTGATGAAGTGTTTAACAAGTTCGGGGTTACGCCAGACAAAGTGATTGACGTGCAGGCACTTGCAGGCGACAGCACTGATAATGTACCGGGGGCACCCGGCATAGGCGTTAAAACTGCCGCCGAACTTATAAATACATTTGGCAATTTAGAAGAATTATTGGCGCGTGCAGGCGAAATAAAACAACCCAAACGCCGCGAAGCTTTGATTGATTTCAAGACCCAAATTGAAATTTCTAAACGCCTTGTGACATTGATGGATGATGTGCCAAATATTATTCCACCAAACGAGTTTAGAGTGCGTGAGCCAGATCCAAATGAGCTTATTGCTTTTCTTGAGAGCATGGAATTTGGCGCGTTAACAAGGCGCGTTAAGGCGCACTTACACAAGGAAGGCCATATTGCAGATATGGCCGAAGCGGGGCCGATTTTGGACAATGCGCCAATAATTCATGGTCAAATTACCGAAAGCGCCCCAGCCCCAAAACATGAAGCAATTGATTATTCCAAATTTGAAACCATTACTGATTTATCGCGCCTTGAGGCAGTTTTGGCCCAAGCAAAGTCCCAAGGATTTATGGCAATTGATACCGAGACCAATGGCCTATCCTCAGTAAGTGGAAAATTGGTTGGCGTTTGCCTATCAACAGACATCAATCAATCTTTTTATGTGCCGCTCGCGCATGTTGACCCGATTTTTGGCGCGCCAATTGATGGGCAAATCCCATTTGATTTGGCAATTGCCGCACTTAAGGCTGCTTGTGAAGATGTTGGCATACTTAAAATTGGCCATAATATTAAATATGACATGAGCGTTTTGGCTAATGTCGGCATCAATATTGCGCCGCATGACGACACAATGTTGATAAGCTTCGTGCTTGATTCCGGCACCAATGGTCATGGTCTTGATGAGTTATCCATTCTGCATTTAGACCACCGCGCAATTGCTTTCAAAGACGTTTGCGGAACTGGCAAAAATCAGCTTACTTTCGATCAGGTCCCGCTTGATGTTGCCACCAAATATGCCGCCGAAGATGCCGAAATCACGCTTCGCCTTTGGAAATTATTAAAACCGCGGCTTGTTCATAATCGTATGGCGACAATTTATGAAACTATTGAAAGGCCTTTAGTACCGATAATATCACAAATGGAACAGCTTGGTGTTAAGGTTGATGTTAATGAACTAACGCGCTTAAGCCAAGATTTCGGCGCACGCATGGCCCAATATGAAAATGATGCCCACAAAATGGCTGGTGAAACATTCAATATTGCCAGCCCCAAACAAATCGGCGAGATTTTCTTTGATAAAATGGCGCTTTCGGGCGGGAAAAAAACCGCAAGTGGCCAATGGCAAGTTGATGCCGACGCATTGGAAACTTTGGCAGCAAATGGCCATGAATTGCCGCGTTTAATTCTAGAATATCGCACTTTGGCGAAGCTAAAAAGCACTTATACCGATAATTTGAAGGCGGCGATTAACCCCAAAACCAATCGCGTGCATACTAGCTATAATATGGTTGGCGCTATCACTGGTCGGCTTTCCTCAACTGATCCAAATTTGCAAAACATACCAATTCGTACCGAAGAAGGACGCAAAATCCGCCATTGTTTCATTGCTGAAGATGGAAATGTGCTAATTTCGGCCGATTATTCGCAAATTGAGTTGCGTCTTTTGGCGCATGTTGGCGATATTGTGCAATTGAAACGCGCATTTATTGAAGATCTCGATATTCATGCGATGACGGCATCAGAAATGTTCAATGTGCCGATGGCGGAAATGACTTCTGAAATAAGGCGCCGTGCAAAGGCCATTAATTTTGGCATTATTTATGGCATTTCGGCATTTGGGTTGGCGCGGCAACTTGGCATATCCAATGGCCAAGCAAAAGAATATATTGAAACTTATTTCCACCGCTTCCCTGGCATCCAAGACTATATGGAATCTATGAAACAAATGGCGCGCGACAAGGCCTATGTTGATACGATTTTTGGGCGGCGTTGTCATTTGCCAAGCATCAACGCCAAATCGGGGGCGGAACGTAGCTTTGCCGAGCGCCAAGCCATAAACGCGCCACTTCAAGGCGCTGCCGCCGACATAATAAAACGTGCCATGACACGGGTTCCACAAGCATTGGGAGAAGCGCATTTGGACGTGAAAATGCTTTTGCAAGTTCATGATGAATTGGTATTTGAGTGTGAAAAAAGCGTCGCACCAATTGCCATTCCGATAATAAAAAAAGCCATGGAAAATGCAGCAAAGCCGGCAGTTGAATTGTCGGTTCCGCTTGTGGTTGAGGCTAACTTTGCCCGCAATTGGGGCGAAGCGCATTAGGCTATGCTAAGTCCGTCTATACCTTGTCATCCCCGAATTTGCAGAGCAAATGTCGGGGATCTTTTACTTGTTTAACGAGATCCCCGATATTTTCACTTTGTGAAAATTCGGGGATGACAGCGCGTTTTTGGACTTTCGCAGAGGTCTCCAATCATGGGGTAGTTGCAGATCAAACTTGGCGGGCACTTTAATTTATTTGATTAAACCACTTTAATTGTTTCGTTCAATATTCCTTGAATCCCAAGCAATTTCTTTTCGTGTTGGGTTGAAAGATTGATGTTGCGAATTTCGGTGCTTCTATAAACTTGCCCGTTTTCAAAATCTTGCTTTGTGTCAATTATCCGATTCGGGAATTTGCTCGACAATAGTTCGTCTTTCAAAAACACCCCGACATAATCCTGCCATAGACCGCCAAATTGGGTGTATGATTCAAGCATTGCCGCACTTATGCCATTGCGCTTAGTCCAATTAACCAAAGCCTGCCCACTGTCGGGGTAAAAGCGCCAGCAATCGACAGGGTAGCGGTGAAAATTGCCAACCGAAGGCACGTTCATATAGAAAAGTCCGCCCGGCTTTAATACCCGCATTATTTCCAAAAACACCAACCAGAACATTTCAGAGTGTTCAAAGCATGAACTGGAAAGAAAAATATCCGCCGAATTATCTTCAAAAGGTAATTTATAGGGATCTTCCAAAATAACGTCCACGCCCTTGGCGTCTTGAAAATCGACACCAACATATTCAAAGCGCGGCGGCGCAACTTCGCGCAAAGATCCGTTCACATCCTGCGAGCCAATTTCAATAATTTTGACATGGGTTTGACCCTCAAAAGCTGGGGCATAACAATCGAAAAAGCTCTTGCAATTATTCATGGCGGTAGGGTGCATTTGGGGTCTCTTAATAAGGTAAAGGATTGGTTGGTTAGTTCTTTGGCGGCATTAATTTGGTGCGTCAATTCCCAAAGTCGACAAAATGTGAAAAAATAGTCAAAGCGCATAGGGAACAAAAACCCCCAATTCATCTTTGGCAAAATCTTTTGTGTTGCGGGTGACTAGGACTCTATCATTTGTGAGTGCGCTGGACCAAATAATTGCATCTGGTAATTTTATGCGCTTTGCCTTGCGCAATTCTACTGCCTTAGTGGCAATTATTTCATCAATTAAAACCAATTCAAAAGTTGCTAGAAATTGTTTGGTTGCCAATTGGTTTTCATCATTTGTACCAATCATCACTTCCATCCAAGTGATAATGCTAATTGCCTTGTCTTCGAAGCGTTCAATCGCCGTCCGCGCCATTTCAAAGCCATTCAAATAATCGATCAAAATATTGGTATCAAAAAGCGCCTTTACCATTCAGAGCGCACTTTTTCCTGATATTCAAGGCCATCAATCTTATTGTTAGCCCAAAGCCCAAACGCCAACTCAGCTGTGGGTTTATTGTCGGCAATATATGCACTGATGGCGCGGCGAATAATCTCCGCACGCGGCAATTTCTTTGTCTCTGAAATCGTCGCTAAATCCTTGATAAGGCCATCGGGAATATCTACTAATGCGCGCATTTTATATCCTTTGATATATGATATGCGTATTGTATATCATCTAATTCGGCTTGTAAAGTAAACTCTCAAAATAAGTTTCCAATATGATCACTATCCCAATCCACGTTTTCTACTGAAATTTCATTTAATTTCTTATTGTAAAAAATTGCCCAAGTTTGATTTGTGTCGCAATCAAATGACAATAATTCTGAATCTTCAAGTTTCCATTTTGAGTATAATATCTCTCCGCAAACAGCTTGGTTTGGCAAGGTTGGCCTATCTATATTACAAGTGCGACCCTCCATATCTGGGTTCGAATTTGTATACTCTTCCGCTTTAGATTTTATGGTCAATTGAGTATCAGGGGCTTCAATGCGATAAACAGCGCAAGCACCGCCTTCTTGAAAATGTTTAATATCGTGAAACATATCGTCTTTCACCATTTGATTTGGTGTATAATTGGCGACAAGAATTGGTAGCCCAACAATTGCTTCTGGAAAGCGCTCTGCAAGGACGTCCCGCGGCATTGGTGGTGTTTTGTCAGCAAAAATGAAGGTCGCCATAATTATAATTATGGGTGAGAAGTATATAACAAAGCCACCAACCACAATTGCAATAATCCAAACCATTGTTTTGGATATTAGCTTTGTTGCGGCAAGTGTCTTATCTTCACCCACTATAAATTTTTACTCCACTGTCACTGATTTGGCTAAATTACGCGGCTGATCCACATCCGTTCCCTTTGCCACGGCAACATGATAGGCCAAAAGGTGGATGAGCGGTGAATAAACGAATGGCGCAATGAATGGTGCGCATTCGGGGGCGCGTACGGCGAATTTTACACAATCACCCGCTTCGGCAATACCTTTGGCATCAGAGAGCAATATAACTGGGCCGCCGCGTGCCGCAATTTCCTGCACGTTTGAAATTGTCTTTTCGATTAATTCATCATGCGGTGCAACAGCGATAACAGGCGTATATTCATCAATCAATGCAATTGGGCCGTGCTTCAATTCACCCGCGGCATAACCTTCGGCATGGATATAAGAGATTTCTTTAAGCTTCAAAGCAGCTTCAAGCGCCACAGGGTATGACGGGCCACGGCCAATATAAAGCACGCTTTTGGCGTGGCTTATGTCATGTGCAGTTTTTTCAATCTCGTTCTCAATTTCCAATGCTTCGCGGATAAGCCGTGGGGTTTCCATCAATTGGCGCGCATAAATTTTTTCTTGTTCTTCGTCAATTTTTCCACGCGCGACGCCCGCAGCGATTGCAGTTGCAGCTAATGCAGCCAATTGTGCAACAAACGCTTTGGTTGAAGCCACGCCGATTTCTGGGCCAGCCAAAGTTTCCAAAACCGCATCTGCTTCGCGCGCGATTGAACTTGAGGCGACGTTCACAACTGCCAGAGTTTTCCAGCCCAATCGCTTGCAAAGCCTTAAAGCTTCCAAACTATCGGCAGTTTCACCTGATTGCGAGATAAACATTGCGGCGGCGCGCCCTGCGGCAACTGGTCTTCGATATCGAAACTCCGACGCAATGTCGGTTTCGCAAGAAAGCCCTGCTAATTGTTCAAACCAATATTCGCCAACTCTGCCCGCCAAATATGCTGTGCCACAACCAATTATCCATAACTGGTCGATTTGCGCAAAATCAAAGCCGCAATTAGGCAATGATATTTTTTCAGTCAATGGATCAAGATAATGGCCGATGGTGCGCCCGGCTGCATCTGGTTCCTCGTGGATTTCCTTCTGCATGAAGTGGCGATAATTGCCTTTTTCAACCGCCGCAGCGGACGCAGATACAATTGAAACCGGCCTTTTCACCTGTGCGCGCGATTTATCAAAAATCGAGTAATCAGTTGAAGACAATTCAACCAAGTCGCCTTCTTCGAGATAGATGACGCGGTTCGTAAAAGGCGCAACAGCGATTGCGTCTGAACCTAGAAACATTTCCTCGGCGCCTATGCCAAGCACCAATGGGCTGCCTTGGCGCGCACCAATCATCAGGTTTTCATCGCCGCTAAACAAACACGCAATAGCAAATGCGCCACGAACGCGGCTTAGGGCATTGGTAACCGCTGCGCGCGCGGTTAAGCCATTATCTAGGCCATGTGATATGAGTTGTGTAATAACTTCGGTGTCGGTTTGGCTATCAAAAACATAGCCCTTTGACTCTAATTCTTCTCGTAAAGTTCTGAAGTTTTCAATAATGCCATTATGAACCACTGCAACCCTTGAAGTTGCATGGGGGTGGGCATTTTGGGTTGTTGGCGCGCCGTGAGTAGCCCACCTCGTGTGACCTATGCCCGTATTGCCGCCAATGGGGGACAGGGCAAGTGCTTCTTCTAGGTTCTTGATCTTTCCAGCAGCACGGCAACGCAAGATTTGGCCGTCGACCAAAGTGGCGATGCCGGCCGAATCATAGCCGCGATATTCGAGGCGTTTGAGTGCCTCAACCAATCTTGGTGATGCCGATTTATTGCCGATTATTCCTATTATGCCGCACATTTTGTAGTTCCGATGCTTCTTTAGCCACTTATTGCAAGTCCAATTGCAAGTCCAATGCCAGTTTTATATTGGGTATGCACTTAAAAGATTGTTTCCAATCGCTGCAATCAGCTTCCGCCAGCAAACCCGACGCCCCAATGTGCAAAATTCTCGCCAACTACCATGTTGTGAAGCTGTCAATTTTAGTGCAGTGGAAGGAGGGCGCGGCGCGAGGAGCGGAGTGCACTTAAGGTGCATGAGCACCGCAGCGCAAGCCCGACGCCCCAATGTGCAAAATTCACGGCTTCACAGCGCGAATATCGGGATAGCCTCGCCCACGGCCACCATCATCCAACCCATAGCCCACTAGGAACCGATTGGGCAAATCGAAACCCAGGAAATCTGGTCTTTGCAAACTTTGGGCTTCTGGTTTGCGCGCCATGAGACAAGTTATTACTTCCGATGCGCCTTTTGATTTTAGATATTCTTTGGCGAAAGTGATGGTTTTGCCGGTATCATAAACGTCATCAACCAGCAGGACTTGCCGCCCTGCGATTGAACGTTGTAAATCTGCCAATACATTCAACCTTCCTGAACTTTGCCCGTCGCCATATGAAGATAGCCAAAGAAAATCTGTGCTTGGGGTTTTGCCATTTCTAGCAAGCCCGCGCATTATGTCCGCCATAAATAGAAATGCGCCTTGTAGCAAACCAACTACAACGGCGTCCGATTCGATAATTTTTGAGATTTCTTCAGACAAGACTTCGATGCGCTGTGCGATTTCTTGTTCTGTAACGAGGATTTCTAATTCATGTTCCATGTGGTCTTATATGTAAAACTTGGCTTCAAGAAAAGTGAAAATATGTGTGGCTGTTTTTAAAATTTGATTTAGTGTTAATTCGAAAGTTAGCTAGTGAACGGTTGGGAAAACGCTTCGACAATGAAATCGGATATTGAAATTGCCGCAGAGGCACAAATGCGGCCTATAGCCGAAATCGCGGGTATTGCGGGTATTAACTCCGAATATATAAGCCCTATTGGAAAACACATTGCCAAAGTTGAGCTTGACTATTTGCAAACTGTGCCACGAAAAACAAACTCAAAGCTTATATTGGTTACCGCTATCAGCCCCACGGCGGCGGGCGAAGGAAAGACCACAACCACAATTGGATTGGCAGATGCATTAAATGCCATTGGTGCGCAGGCTATGATTGCGCTGCGCGAGCCATCACTTGGCCCATGCTTTGGGCAAAAAGGCGGCGCAACTGGTGGCGGCTATGCCCAAGTTTTGCCTATGACCAACATTAATTTGCATTTCACTGGCGATTTTCATGCAATTACTTGCGCCAATAATTTGCTGGCCGCAATGATTGATAACCATATATATTGGGGCAATGAACTTGATATTGATGTGCGGCGGATAAGTTGGCGACGAGTATTGGATATGAACGACCGTGCACTTCGTGCCGCGACGATTTCGCTTGGTGGACCTCAAAACGGCTTTCCGCGTGAAAGCGGGTTTGATATTACTGTTGCATCAGAAATAATGGCGATTTTTTGCCTTAGCGAATCCTTGCAAGACTTGGAAACCCGACTGGGGAACATAGTAATTGGCCAAAAACGTGATAAATCGCCAGTTTATGCCCGCGATTTGAAGGCCCAAGGCGCGATGGCAGTTTTACTTAAAGACGCCATGAACCCTAATTTGGTGCAAACTTTGGAGGGCACGCCGACTTTCATTCATGGTGGACCGTTTGCCAATATCGCCCATGGCTGCAATTCAATAATTGCAACTAGAGCAGCGCTTAGCCATGCCGATTACGTTGTGACTGAAGCCGGGTTTGGCGCCGATTTGGGGGCTGAAAAATTCCTAGATATCAAGTGTCGACAGGCAAATCTTAGGCCAGATGCGGTAGTAATTGTGGCAACCATTCGCGCCCTAAAAATGCATGGCGGCGTCGCAAAATCAGATCTTGGCTTGGCAAATATTAAAGCTTTGCAAGCGGGCTTTGCAAATCTTGGCCGGCATATAGAAAATATTAAAAAATTCGGCTTGGCGCCTCTTGTCTGCATAAATCATTTCGCTCAAGATACTGAAGCAGAGATTGATTTGGTGAAAAATCATTGCCGTGACGAATTTGGAGTTGACGCTTTTGTTTGTCGCCATTGGGCACAAGGAAGCGAAGGTGCGCTTGAACTTGCCCACAAAGTAAAGGAAATCGCCGATAGCAATATTGCCAATTTTGCGCCAATTTATAGCCTTGAGATGCCTTTGGAGCAAAAACTCGAAACCATTGCCAAGGAAATTTACCGTGCCGGCGGCATCAGCTATAACGCCAAAATCAAAGCACGCTTCAAGGAGCTGACGGATATGGGCTATGGTAATTTGCCAATTTGCGTTGCCAAAACCCAATATAGTTTTTCAAGCGACCCAGAATTATTTGGTGCGCCAACTGGCCACGAATTAGTAGTTCGCGAATTGCGGCTTTCTGCCGGTGCCGGTTTTGTTGTGGCGATTTGTGGTGACATTATGACGATGCCTGGCCTTCCAAGGCGGCCAGCAGCCGAGAAGATTTCACTTGATCCTAGTGGCGAGATTCAAGGCCTATTTTAATTTGCGTTATTATTGAATTTGGGTTTTGGTAAGGCTTTGCACTTCCAATCCCCCATACTGGCTTTGGCCACGCTTCGTCGCCTATTTGCCTTCCTATAACATGAACATGTAATTGCGGGACCACGTTTCCGAGAGCGCCAATATTGACTTTTTGCACCGTTTCAAATCCAGATAGCAATTTGGCAAGCTGCAGCACTTCACTTAACAATTGTTGTTGGTTTGGTGCGCTCAAATCATGCCATTCCACTGCGCCGGCAATTCGCGGCACCAAAATCACCCAAGGATAGCGGCAATCATTCATAAGCAATAATTTTGACAAGGACAGGTCGATTATTTCAATAGTATCGCGCGCCAATTGTTCAGAAAGTTCAAAATCCATTCAGCTACCATAACCCAATTTTCGAAAACCCCAAATATTAATCATTGGCTGACTTTTATATTTTGACCAATTAGGCGCAATTTCACCAAGATCCGATGTGCCATAAACTGTTGAATGTTGAAACAATTCGAGCCCCGCTTGCACGGCTGCGGCCATTAAATCCTTTGGCTCATGGGTGAAAGATTGCAAGCGCGTTTCTTCATTCGTAACCCTATCAATAAAACGAGCTCCCGAGCCATTTTTCATCCGTTTTTGGTGAATATCAGATATTAGCAAGATGCCATTCGGGGCCAATAGGTCAGCAATTATCATAAAAGCATCAAATGGCCGCGCAATATGTTCAAGAACCAAGGCCATAATTGCCAAATCAAAACTATTGGGGGCAATATTTGAAGCAGCTATGAAGTCCCTATTGAGAAAATCACCACAAAGAAACTCCACACAATTGTAATTGATTAGCCTTTTCGTTGCAATTTGCAACATTGACTCGGAAAGATCAATAGCTGTTACTTTATGCCCAGCGCTTGCCAATTTTATGGTGTGTCGCCCGGTGCCGCACCCCACTTCCAATACATTTCCTTGGGGTAAATGCTGAAAATGCGGCGGGAAATAGATTTCGTCGACATAAACCGTTGAATTTTCATCGGTATCATAAGTTTCAGCCCATTTATTATAGCCAGCTTTGTTTATTTCAGACATCGATTTTCCTTTTACAGCATCTAACGCATATTGCTCGAAAGTGCCAGTCCCGCTAGAGAAAAGAAAGGCAAAAAGGGCGATAAATGGCAAAAATAAAAATCGGCGTTGCTGGCGCTGGCGTTTTTGGAAACAATCACGCAAACAAAATTAAGGGTGATGAACGTGCCGAGCTTATTGGGTTTTTGGATCACGATATTGAACGGGCTCATGCACTTGCGAATTCGCATTATTGCCAAGAACACAAATGTCGCGGATTTGACAATATTGATATTTTTTTGGATGAGATTGACGCGCTTGTTGTCGCGGTTCCAGCCATACACCACTATGAATTGGCAAAGGCTGCGCTAATGGCGCAAAAACATTGTTTGGTGGAAAAGCCCTTAGCACCCACTTTTGCGCAAGCACAGGAATTATGTGAGGTAGCGACAACAAAATCAGTTATTTTGCAAGTGGGCCATCAAGAGCGGTATATTTTCCAAGCAATGGGCTTATTTTTGGTCAAAGAAAGCCCAAGGAAACTAGAAGCGGTGCGGATTGGTTTGCCTTCGCCGCGCGGGGCGGATGTTTCGGCAACTTTGGATTTAATGGTGCATGATATTGATTTGGCTTCACTATTGTTCAAATCAGAACCCAAGCACATAAGCTCAAAACTTCTTGCAGGATCGCCCCATAATGCTGATGCAATTGAGGCGCGCATTATTTTTGAAAATGGTGGCGAAGCTAGTTTCACTGCGTCGCGTGCCTCTGAAGTTCGTGATAGGCGAATGAAAATTCTCTATGAAAGTGGAAAAGTTGAAATAGATTTTTTCCAAAAATCTTTTGAAAATACAAGCGAACATGCGTTGCATTCAGACTATTTGTCGCGCATATCTGATGCAATGCAGGCCGCCACAACTGACTTTATCAGCGCAATATTAGGCGAGAAGCCGGTACAAATTTCGGGATTTGATGGGGCGCGCGCAGTAAAGATAGCCAATTCTATCGACAGCGCTTTGAATTAATTACAGTTCGCGAACTTTTGCCATTTGTGCAAGGCTTTGCTCGGGCCTTGGCCCATAGTGTGATATGATTTCAAACGCACACATCGAACCCAGTTTCCCGCAGGTTTCAAGCTCTCGCCCAGTCGCGAGGCCATACAATACGCCCGCGGCATATAAATCACCTGCGCCAGTGGTGTCGACAACTTTGTCAATTGGTTCGGCTGGCACAATAATGGTTTCGCCATTGCCCACGATAACCGAACCTTTTTCAGACCGCGTAAGGGCAACAATTTCGCAGTCAGCACTTGCGCGTGCCACGGCAACGTCGAAATCCTCGGTGTCATAAAGCGCCAAAATCTCAGATTCATTGGCAAATAATATATCGATGTGATTTTTAACCAATTGCAAAAAGCTCTCCTTATGGCGCGAAACGCAGAATAAATCTGACAACGTCAGTGCCACTTTGCGTCCATGTTTTTTGGCAATTTCGGCGGCCGTTACAAATGCCGATTTTGCTTCTTCTCGGTCAAATAAATACCCTTCAAGAAACAGAATTTTAGACGCGCCTATTTTTGCTTCGTCCAAATCTTTTTCATCCATCAATGGTGAGCAACCCAAATAAGTGCACATGGAGCGTTGGCCATCTGGCGTGACATTTATCATGCAGCGCGCCGTAGCTGGGCTGCCAACATGTCTGTCGGTATCATAAGCCACGCCAATTTCATTTATTTCTTTTGTGAATAAATCACCAAGAGCATCATTTGATACCTTGCCGATATAAGCGGCATTGCCGCCGAGTGACGCAATACCGGCTATGGTGTTTGCCCCCGATCCGCCCGAAACAGTTTTTGCAGCCGCCATGGAGGAATGTAGTTTTTCAACCTGCGCTTCATCAAAAATAAGCGTCATTGCACCTTTTGTTATATTATGTTCGGCCAAAAAAGCATCGCTTGCCGGCGCTATTAAATCAACAATTGCGTTACCAACGCCGCAAACATCATACTTCAATTCCATTTACTATCTCCAATAACGCTCAAAATGATGTTTGCGTCTTTATTTGCCAAATTTTCTTTACGCAAACCGCCCTGCACTTTGCTTGAAAATTTTTGGCGGAACATCGTATCTCAACTCCACTTGCAAACTCCAACTGTTAGTTTCAATTTGGTTGTCCGCCTGCTAATAAGGATTACATTGATTAATAGCAAGGATACAGCCGCAATGCCAACGGTTAGAAAACTAGGAATGATGGTTACCCATTTATATTTCGATGAGGCATCACAAGATGTTTATTCAGATTTGGTATGGCAACAATATAGGGATTTGGAGGCGGCGCTTAAGTCTCGCAACATCGAACTCTCGCAAATATTTTGGGAAGATGATAATATTGATTGGGCGAAATATGACATGATAACGCCCCTGATGGCGTGGAATTATCCTCAAAATCTATCGCGGTTTTTGGAATGTTTGGATGAAGTGGAGGCGGCAAATGTTAAGCTTGCCAACCCTCAAAAATTCATTCGGGACAATTTCGATAAGAGCTATTTAGTGCGTTTGGCGAAATTGGGAGCACCAGTTCCGGAAACTTTGGAAGTTTCAGCCGACGATAGCCAAGCAATTTTTGCGGCGTTTGACGCGCTTGGATGCGATGAAATAATTGTTAAACCACGAATTGGCGCGGGTGCCTGGCGCCAAGTGAGATTGAGGCGCGGCGATGCGTTGCCGGCTCGCGAAGATTTGCCACCCGATTTTGCGCTTATTCAGCCGTTTATTAAAAGCGTTGGAAAGCAGGGCGAATTATCGATGCTGTTCATGGCCAGCGAGTTCTCACACGCATTGATGAAAACCCCCAAAGCCGGTGATTACCGCACTCAAACAAGGTGGGGCGCGCGCGAATTTAATGTAACACCGCCGCCAAAAGCCTTGAACGCCGCAAACAAAATCCTGCAAATCTATGATCCAAACAATGAACTGAGCTACGCACGTGTGGACCTAGTTGAAGCCGATAACGGTGAATGGTTGTTGATGGAAATGGAAATCATCGAGCCATATTTATATGGGCCTTTTGATGGCAAGGCCGGAAAAGTATCAGCGGTAAACTTTTCCAACGCAATGGCTGTCACGATATAGTATCCCTCCCCCACCCACCTATTGACTTTAATGCTGAGGTGGGGTATAGAGTTAGAAAATATATTTCTAGGAGCGATAAGATAATGGGCGAAATATTAGTAAGAGACCATGCAATTTGGGCAAAGCACATTGAAGGCAGTCCACGCATAATTGAGACAATTCTAAACCTTCAGCAAAATTCACCGCTTGTATTGCGCATTGACGGAAAGCCGGTTTTATTTCGCAAGATGCGCAATGGAGCAGGGGGGAGACCAACTGACGGAATTAGACCCGATGAAGCATTTAAAGATTTTTGGAAAGAAATTTACAAGAGCCGCCGTGGCAAGAAAGTAAGCGTTGAGTTTGACAAAGAACACGCGCCGGTTGATACATATTTGGCAGCAGTTTCTATGCTTTTGAGCGAATGGGATTCCGAAGAAGATAACGAGGCTTTCAATGACCTCTAAGGAGATGGTTTTTGAACGATGGGAAATAATTCACACTCCCTACCCATTTACGGAAAAGGATTATTCTAAACGTCGTCCAGCATTGGTAATCTCTAGCAAGGAATTTAGTGAAAAAAGTGGCCACCTAATAGCTGCAATGATTACAACAGCATCAAGAAGCATTTGGCCTGATGATTATATCATTCAAGACCTAACTCAAGCGGGGCTTCCAAAACCATGCGTAGTTCGCTGGAAGGTGTTTACCCTTCCCAATGAATTGGTCATCAAGCGGCTTGGGATAATTTCCCAAGCAGAACGTGGTGCATTAGTCGCAAAAATTGCCAATATTATGCTAGGCTGAACTGACGCTTTAGGGCGGAATTGGTTAGTTTGCGGTAAGTAGCGTGATGTTCCTCGCAGGCAATATTGCATATATTGCCGAGAAGACATCGCGCTAATTGCCCAAAATAGCCAATTCTAAAATGGGTTAATGCGGCGATTGCGTGAATATGCTGTATAACCAGTATTTGCACCAAGCCTTACACCGACGCCAGTTCTTATGGGGGCTAAGGTTACGCCTTCCGCCTTTTGGTAAGTCACCGAAACGCCGGCAACAAAAAACGCTGCGCCTTCGACGCCAGGATAGCGGCGATAGATTGCATCTGGATTGCCTAGATTATAGACCAAGGTGAAAACTTTTGATGCGTTTATGCCGGTATCAAAGCCGATTGAGGGGCCCTGCCAATAAACCGGGCGGCGCTCACCGTCTTTCATTATCAAGGTTCCACGGCCATATCTTAGGCCACCACCGATGGCTGCGGACCATTCTGACCCTTCGATATAGCCAACCGGTTCACCTTGTTCAGCAAACACACGCTCGACGGCGCGTCCAAGCCCGCCTGATGTATCACCAAAAAAGTGCTGGGCGCGGTTATTTATGTCGTCGATTGAAAAAGTACGGTTCCTTTGTGAGGCGGCCTCAGATGTTGCATTGGCCATTATGCTGTCTTGATTAGAAGATGTTGTATCAGCGGGTTGGGAAGAGACAGGCGTAACAAACATTAAGCTAGAAAGCAGGGCACAACTGAATATTGATTTTACAGGCGACATATCGAAAAAACTCCGTGAACATTACAGTTCAAAATTCCGTTTCACTTTCGTTCAATATGGCTAACACTCGCTTAACGAGCGAATTAATTTTGCTTCATATTTTGTTGCTGCCCTTTATTCTTCAATAATCTTCAAATGAACGCTATGGGAACAAGATGAAACAAGCTAATATTCGTAATTTTTCGATTGTCGCCCATATTGATCATGGCAAGTCGACGCTTTCAGATCGCCTGATTCAACTGACTGGCGGGTTGCAATTGCGCGAAATGAAGGAACAAGTCCTTGATAATATGGATATTGAGCGCGAACGCGGGATAACCATTAAAGCGCAAACTGTGCGCCTTGAATACGCGCTGGACGGTGAAAATTATGTGCTAAACCTTATCGACACCCCGGGCCATGTTGATTTTGCTTATGAGGTTTCGCGCTCTTTGGCGGCATGTGAAGGTGCTTTATTGGTGGTTGATGCATCACAAGGGGTTGAAGCGCAGACTTTGGCCAATGTCTATCAGGCGATTGATGCGGATTTGGAAATACTGCCAGTTCTTAATAAAATTGATTTGCCGGCCGCCGAGCCTGACCGCATTAAAGCCCAAATTGAGGAAGTTATCGGCATTGATGCAAGTGATGCTATTGAAATCTCCGCCAAAACCGGCCTTGGCATTGATAAAGTGCTCGAAGCAATCGTCCACCGCCTGCCTGCTCCCACCGAAGGCGACGCTAGCGCGCCATTAAAGGCGCTTTTGATGGATGCCTATTACGACCAATATCTTGGTGTCGTTGTTTTGGTGCGCATTATTGAAGGCACATTGAAAAAAGGTATGCGTGTGAAAATGATGCAAACTGGCGCTGCATATCCAGTGGACCGTGTTGGGGTCTTTTTGCCAAAAATCACCGATATTGAAACGTTGGGCCCAGGGGAAATCGGCTTTTTGACTGCTAGCATCAAAGAAGTTGCTGACGCTTTGGTGGGCGACACCATCACAGAAGAAAGACGCCAAACCAAAGAAGCGCTTAAAGGCTTTAAGCCCGCGCAACCAGTGGTTTTTTGCGGATTGTTCCCAGTTGATGCTGCACAGTTTGAAGATTTGCGCGCCGCAATGGGCAAATTGCGCCTTAATGATGCCAGTTTCAGTTATGAAATGGAAACATCTGCGGCGCTTGGCTTTGGTTTTCGCTGTGGCTTCCTTGGCCTTTTGCACCTTGAAATTATTCAAGAGCGCCTAACCCGCGAGTTTAACCTTGAACTTATCGCCACCGCGCCAAGTGTGGTTTATGATATTGAAATGAAAAACGGCGATATAATATCGCTGCATAACCCTGCCGATATGCCGGAAATAATGGGCGTGGAAAATATTCACGAACCATGGATTAAGGCCACGATTTTAACGCCCGATGAATATCTCGGCAGCATTATCAAGCTATGCCAAGATAGGCGCGGGGTGCAAAAAGACATAAGCTATATCGGCACCCGCGCGATGCTGGTTTATGGTTTGCCGCTAAACGAAGTGGTCTTTGATTTTTACGACAGGTTAAAATCAATTTCCAAAGGTTACGCCAGTTTTGACTATTCAATGGACGGTTATCAAATTGGTGATCTGGTCAAAATGCAAATCCTTGTAAATGAAGAGCCGGTTGATGCGCTTTCAATGCTGGTGCATAGGGGCCGCGCTGAAACCCGTGGGCGCGTGATGTGCGAAAAGCTTAAAGAACTTATTCCACAACATCTATTCAAAATCCCCATTCAAGCCGCAATTGGTGGCCGAATAATCGCGCGCGAAACCATTTCGGCGATGCGCAAAGACGTAACCGCAAAATGCTATGGCGGCGATATATCACGCAAACGCAAACTTCTTGATAAGCAAAAAGAAGGCAAAAAGAAAATGCGGCAATTCGGCAAAGTAGAGATACCGCAAGAGGCGTTTATTGCAGCGCTGAAGATGGAAGAAAATTAACTCAAAGCCCCACCCTCACCCCTTCGGGGTTCACTCAGGGCTTTGGAATCAAACGGACAAGAATTTCTGAAAAGCGTCGTTTTCAGAAATTATAGGCATTTCGTTTTGATTTTTGTTTTGATTGTCATCCCCGAAAAATCAAAAATTTTGTCGAGGATCTCGTTGAACCTTCAATTGGCCCTCTTCTGCTACACTCTGATTTCTAATTGATGTTGGCAATAATCCAAAATTGTCTTGACTTTGCTATTCCAATGGAGTAGTTGTTGCCATGCGTGAAATTGAAATAATCCTCCTCAAGAATTTTGCGAAGGCAGCGAGTAAATTGTTGTCTGTAACCGAGCTTGACGATTTGGTGGTTTTCTTGGCGCAAAACCCAGAACTTGGAGCAATTATCCAAGGGTCGGGCGGACTGCGAAAAGTGCGCTGGGCTTATGGAGGTAAAGGCAAAAGCGGTGGCTCTCGAGTTATTTATTATTATCATAAATCTGAATTTGAAATATACATGCTTACTATTTACTCCAAAAACTCCCAAGAGAACTTATCCAAGTCTGAAATAAAATCCCTAATGCAGCTAGTCGAGGTTTTGAAAAATGAAAAATGAAAAACATTCCGAGCTTTTTCTTGACCTAAAAGAGAGCCTAGAGGAAGCAATTGCCTACAAACGCGGCGAAAAATCCGATGTGCGCGTAATTAGGGTTGAACGTAAAATCCCGCAAAGCGTTGAGGTAAAGGCCATTCGCGCCAAACTTGGCCTCACACAAGAACAATTCACAAGATTTGGCTTTTCCCTAAGTGCAATCCGCCACTGGGAAGCAAAGCGCCGCACCCCAGAAGGCGCCGCCAGAGTGCTTTTGAAATTAATTGATACCAACCCAAATTTTGTTTTGGAGTGTTTGGAGGGGTAGATGCCTTTAAGTCGCCGCCTTCGGGCTTCGCCCTCACTTAGCGACTTGGGGGAGGCGAACTTTGTGCTCCCTTCTGCTTCCCCATTATGATGAGGCCGCAAAAGTTGATAGACTTTTGCTGTGAGTTGAAGAATGTCAAACTATAGGAAGCTGGAAATGCGCCTGGCGCATTGACTGAAGGGGTTAAAAAAATGGTGAACAAACCCCTTCCGCTTCATGCTTCGCACTAAGCACCTTCCCCATATTGGGGAAGGAGAGGGACACTTTTCTAAACCCCACCCTCGCGCCTTCGCGCTCACTCAGGGTTTTGGAATCAATGTGCGCCGAAATTTCATTCCTTTTATGATAAAAAAGCAAGGAATTGGCCTAGTTTTAACGCGCGCAATCCAACACCATTGATCTTGATTTATACTGCCAGTTTTATGACTTTTTATTGGCACGGGCTGCGCAAGAAGTGGTGTGTGGATAGTGATTTGGGGTTCTAAGAATTAAGGCAAATGATGGTGAATTATGGTAAATTATAGCTTTCGATTGTCTGCAGGTATATTTGCGGTATGCTCCGGATGTAATTTTGAGCGGCGAGAGAATTGAAAATTGCAAATAATGAAAGAATTTTGGCGTCTAATACTGCCAACAAATCACAACATTCTACGCCGCCCTCGTTTAAGCGTTTTTCAATGCTTCCTAAGCCTGATTTGTAGTTTCAAAATTTGGGCATAAAGCGGTTGCATACATAGGTTGGCAAGACCGCGCAAATTACCAGCTTTTGCGCGCAAATATCTGCAAAAGATATCTATCTTCACTTGCGCCTCACTTGTTAGAAACCCAACTAAGATGTAGAGCAAGGTCTGTAGTTTTGGAGTGGTAAAAATGGCATTTGTGAGCTTAAGACAATTATTGGATCATGCAGCGGAAAATGGATATGGCGTCCCTGCTTTTAACGTGAACAACCTTGAACAAGTTGTCGGCATTATGGAAGCCGCGGTGGAAACCAATAGCCCGGTAATCCTTCAAGCTTCGGCCGGTGCGCGCAAATATGCCGGTGAGCCGTTCTTGCGCCATTTGATGTTGGCGGCTGTCGAAAGTTACCCTGAAATACCGGTAGTGGTTCACCAAGATCACGGCACTTCGCCCGCAGTTTGCCAACAATCAATCCGCTCTGGTTTTACATCTGTTATGATGGACGGCTCATTGATGAGTGACGGCAAAACGCCATCGTCTTATGAATATAATGTCGAAGTAACCCGCGAAGTTTGCAAATTTTCGCATGCCATTGGGGTTTCTGTCGAAGGCGAGCTGGGCTGCCTTGGTTCGCTTGAAACCGGAACTGGTGAAGCCGAAGATGGCGTTGGCGCCGAAGGCGTGTTGGACCACAGCCAACTATTGACCGACCCACTCGAGGCCAAAGATTTTGTGGAAAAAACTGGTGTTGACGCCCTTGCAATCGCGATTGGCACATCACACGGCGCATATAAGTTTAGCCGCAAACCAACTGGCGATATATTGGCAATTAAGCGCATCGCCGAAATTCATGCGGCTATACCAAACACGCATTTGGTTATGCATGGTTCATCTTCTGTGCCGCAAGAATTATTGGCAATTATTCGTGAATATGGTGGCGACCTTAAAGAAACTTATGGCGTGCCAGTTGAAGAAATCCAAGAAGGCATCAAGCATGGCGTTCGCAAAATCAATATCGACACCGATATTCGTCTTGGTATGACTGGGGCAATCCGCAAGTTCTTTGCAACTAAACCAAGCGAATTTGATCCACGCAAATATTTGGAGCCGGCCAAAATCGCTGCAAGGCAAGTTTGCATAGCGCGCTTCAACGAATTTGGTACTGCGGGCAATGCAAGCAAAATCAAGCCTTTGCCGCTTGAAGCAATGGCGAAGAAGTATTGATTGGGGAAAATAATGGCATAGATTGAGCAATTTCCGAACCAATTGCACCTTTGCCCTTGCAACAAATGAATCTCTTCCCATATTCCCCTTAGCATAAAGGGTTTAGCCCTTTAACCACTGATAAACTGAATTGGGCTATCGCCCCGAAACTATGTGCTTTTTGATAAAGCAGCGAAAAAGGAAATAAAATGGCAAAAATTATTGGTATTGACTTGGGTACAACCAATTCTTGTGTAGCAATTATGGACGGCAAGAATGCAAAAGTTATTGAAAACTCTGAAGGCGCGCGCACCACTCCGTCCGTCGTCGCTTTTGCAACTGACGGGGAGCGTCAAATCGGGCAGCCAGCTCGGCGACAAGCAGTAACCAACCCCGAGCATACGTTTTTTGCGATTAAGCGCCTTATTGGCCGCAATTTCACAGATCCAATGGTCAAGAAAGATATGAAACTTGTCCCTTATGGTATTGTAAAAGGTGCAACTGGTGATGCGTGGGTAAAGGGCCGCGATAGGGATTATTCTCCTGCTGAGATTTCGGCAATGATTCTTATTAAGATGAAAGAAACCGCCGAAGCTTATTTGGGCGAAACAGTTGAGCAAGCGGTTATTACCGTCCCAGCATATTTCAACGATGCCCAGCGCCAAGCAACCAAAGACGCGGGTAAAATTGCGGGTCTTGAAGTTTTGCGCATCATCAATGAGCCGACAGCAGCTGCACTTGCGTATGGCCTTGATAAAGGTGGTAATCGCACAATTGCGGTTTATGACCTTGGTGGCGGCACATTTGACGTATCCATCCTTGAAATTGGCGACGGCGTTTTTGAAGTTCGTTCAACAAACGGCGATACTTTCCTGGGCGGTGAAGACTTCGACATGCGTATTGTCGATTATTTGGCCGATGAATTCAAAAAGGACAAAGGAATTGATTTGCGCAATGACAAATTGGCATTGCAACGCCTTCGTGAAGAAGCTGAGAAAGCGAAAAAGGAACTTTCAACTGCCGCGAGTTATGAAGTCAACTTGCCGTTCATCACGATGGATGCATCTGGCCCATTGCACCTTAACCTCAAGCTAACACGCGCCAAACTTGAAGCATTGGTTGATGATCTTATTGCTCGCACAATTGAGCCGTGTAAGTCGGCAATTAAAGATGCGGGCCTAAGCCCGTCTGAAATTGACGAAGTGGTTTTGGTTGGCGGTATGACTCGTATGCCGAAAGTGCAAGAAGCAGTCAAAAATTTCTTTGGCAAAGAACCACATAAAGGCGTAAACCCTGACGAAGTGGTTGCGCTTGGCGCGGCAATTCAGGCTGGTGTGCTTCAAGGTGATGTTAAAGATGTTCTATTGTTGGATGTTACCCCTTTGTCTTTGGGTATCGAAACTCTGGGCGGTGTATTTACTCGCTTAATCGAGCGCAACACAACAATTCCAACCAAAAAATCACAAACCTTCTCTACTGCTGATGATAATCAGTCAGCGGTTACAATTCGGGTCTTCCAAGGCGAGCGTGATATGGCGGCGGACAATAAGTTGTTGGGACAATTTGATTTGCTCGGCATTCCACCGGCTCCACGCGGCATTCCACAAGTTGAAGTTACTTTCGATATTGATGCAAACGGCATTGTTTCGGTTAGCGCGAAAGACAAAGCCACCAACAAAGAGCAATCAATCCGCATTCAAGCGAATGGCGGCCTGTCTGATGCAGACATCGAGCAAATGATTAAAGATGCCGAAGCCAATGCTGACGCCGACAAACAAAGACGCGAAGAAGCCGAGGCGAAAAATGGTGCCGAAAGTGCAATTCACAATGTTGAAAAGCAACTTGGTGAATATGGCTCGAAACTGGGGCAGGCTGATAAGGATACTATTGAAGCAGCAATTGCAAAAGCAAAGGAAGCTGTTCAAGGTGGCGAGGCGGCGGCCATGAAGTCTTCAACAGAAGAATTGATGCAAGCTGCAATGAAAATTGGCGAAATCATGTATGCCGAACAACAAGAGGCCGCAGCAAATGCTGATGCAGCGCATGACGCGGGCGAAACTCCTGCTGATGATAATGTTGTTGACGCTGAATTTGAAGACGTTGACGGCGATAAGAAATAGAAAAATGGGTCACAATAAAACGTGGCCCATTTTCATTTTGACGTCTTGGAATTAATTTATGACCACAACATGTTATTACGAGCTGCTTGAAATAAGTCGTGACGCAAACGATGCGGCGATTAAGAGCGCTTTTCGTAAAGCTGCGATGAAACACCACCCGGACAAAAATCCGGGTGATGCTGGGGCAGAGGCAAAATTTAAAGAAATCAACGAGGCTTATAGCGTGCTTAGCGATAGCCAAAAGCGCGCCACTTATGATAGATACGGCCATGAAGGCCTTAATAATATGGGTGGCCGTGGTGGTTTTAGCGGTGATCCGTCCGATATTTTTGGTGAAGTTTTCGGCGATATTTTCGGTGAAGTTTTTGGTGGCGGCAGGCAACGCCGCCAAGGGCCAGCGCGTGGTGCCGACTTGCGCATGGATCTTGAAATTACATTGGATGATGCCTTTCGCGGCGTAGAAAAGGAAATCAAAGTCCCGACCGAGGAAACCTGTGCAACGTGCGACGGCACTGGTGCTGAACCTCCAACCAAACCGGAAACCTGCCCTACTTGCCTTGGAACCGGACAGGTGCGTGCGCAGAACGGCTTTTTCCAAATGACCCGCACCTGCCACCATTGCAATGGGCGCGGCACCATCATCGCCAAACCGTGCAAAAAGTGCAAAGGTCAAGGCGCAATCGAAATCGAGCGAACTTTGAGCGTTTCAATCCCTGCTGGCGTCGAACAAGACACAAGGGTTAGGCTGACCGGTGAAGGCGGGCGCGGCGCAAGGGGTGGACCAAAAGGTGATTTATACGTATTTCTGCACGTAAAGAAGCACGAAATATTTGAACGCGATGGCCGTGATTTGTTCATTCGTATCCCGGTTCCAATGACCAAGGCGGCATTGGGTGGCAAGATAGAGGTGCCGATTATTGATGGCGGAAAGCAAGAAATCGAAGTTCCAGAAGGCTCACAAACTGGTAAGCGCATTAAACTTCGTGCCCAAGGCATGACACAGCTTCGTTCGGCATTGCGCGGTGATATGCATGTTGAGCTTTACGTCGAAACGCCGCGCAAACTAACCGCCCGTCAACGCGAATTATTGGAAGAATTCCACAAGGAATGCTGCGAACAAAGCCACCCAGAACACCAAGGGTTTTTTGAAAAAGCTAAGACTTTTTGGGAAAATTTGGCGAAGTGATTCCTAAAGCGACCTAATCGGTTGCCGTGAACACTATTTTGCAATGTCCAAAGCCCGCGCCACATCCTCAATCAAATCGTCGGCATCTTCAATTCCGACAGATAGTCGCACGTAACCTTGGGTTACACCCATCTGCAATTGCACATCAGCTTCAAATAGTTTGTGAGTGGTTGTGGCTGGGTGGGTCGCAAGCGACTTTGTGTCACCAAGATTGTTGGAAATGTCGACTATTTTTAGGGAGTTCAAAAACTTAAATGCGGCGGCTTTGCCGCCCTTTAGTTCAAACGCCACGATCGTACCGCCCATTGGCCTATTGGCCAGTGTCATTTGCCGTTTTGCCAATTCATGCTGCGGGTGGTCGGATCTTGTTGGGTAACGCACAAAATTCACGCTGGGATGTGCGCCTATAACCTCAGCCAATTTCGCGGCCGTTTTGCAAGCACGTTCAACCCGCAATGACATTGTCTCCATGCCCTTGAGCACAACCCACGCCACAAATGGCGACATCGCGGGGCCAGTGTGTCGCAATATAGGATCCAAATCATCAACCACCCATTGTTCGGATCCAAGAATAGCGCCGCCCAACACTCGACCTTGGCCATCGCAATGTTTGGTTAGCGAATAAATGACAATATCCGCACCCATTTGAAGCGGCTTTTGCAACAAAGGTGTGGCAAATACATTATCGACAATAAGCTTGGCGCCCGCTTTTTGTGCAATCTCGGCAATAGACCTAATGTCTGAAATTTCCAATGTTGGGTTGGCCGGGGTTTCGAGAAAGAATGCTTTTGTATTTGGCTTGACAGCCGCCGCCCATGCAGCATTATCTGCGCTATCCACTAGCGTAAATTCAACACCATAGCGCGGTAGGAATATTTCAATCAGCCATCGACAAGATGAAAACAAGGCTTTGCCAGCGACAATATGATCACCCGCTTTTACACATGCGAGCAAAGCCGCATTCACCGCAGCCATGCCGGACGAAGTTAGGCGACAAAGATCCGCGCCTTCAATTGCCGCCAATTTTTCTTCCAACATGGTATTGGTTGGGTTAGCATAGCGGCCATAGAGATAGCCCGGGGCTTCGCCCAAGAAACGTGCCTCGGCCTCTTCCGCGCTATCGTAAACAAAACCAGAAGTTAGAAAAATTGCTTCTGACGTTTCTTTGTGTTCGCTGCGATTTGTGCCGCCCCGCACTAGGATTGTATCATTTCTTAATTCATGTTTTTTTGTCATTTATATAGTTCGCTTCATGGTTTTCGCTTGGTATTGCAAATGGGGCTTTCCTTCAACCCCTTAAACGAATAACTTATAGCAATGAACAAGAATAGTGAACCTAATCCCGGAGTATTAGTTGACAATCAACTGGCTCAAATGGCGCAAGATGGGCATATTTTGTCCGACAGCCCAATTGAAGAAAACCAGTTTCAACCAGCGAGCTTGGATTTGCGGCTCGGAGATTTTGCTTATAGATTGCGTGCTAGTTTCTTGCCTGGCATAAAAAGAACCATATCTCAGTGTCTAAAAGAAACCGATATTATGTTGCATAGGTTGGATCTAAGGGCAGGCGCTGTTTTAGAAACCGGTTGTGTTTACATTGTTCCATTAAAAGAAGCCCTAAAGTTGCCACAACATATCGAGGGAATTACTAATCCTAAAAGCTCAACTGGTCGAATTGATGTCTTTGTGCGTGTAATTACCGACTGCGCCACAGCATTCGATAGAGTGTCTTCTGGGTATGAAGGCCCGCTCTGGGTAGAAATTTGCCCTAGAACATTTTCAATTTTGGCAAAAACCGAAGAGCGGCTCGCACAATTGCGGCTTAAACAATATGCTCCAAAAGCCGTAAAAACTATGGATTTGGCTTTGGATCTGGACCCACTGTCAGTGGGTGAAATAGTTGGCTTTCGCGCACGTCGACATGCACCACTTCTAAATCTTTCAAATATCGGCCTACACAACCCACGACAATATTTTGAACCACTATACGCTCCCGATAAGAGACTAGTATTGGACCCAGGGGAGTTTTACATTTTGGCGTCAGAACCTGGTTTAACAATAGAGAACGATCTTGCTGCCGAAATGGTAGCAACAGCCGAGGATTTAGGTGAGTTTAGAGCTCACTATGCAGGGTTCTTCGACCCGGGTTTTGGACCTTCTTCACCTAATGCCAAGGGTGCAAGAGGTGTATTGGAGGTTCGAGGACGTGATGTCCCATTCGTTTTGGAACACGGTCAACCTGTTGCGCGTTTGGTTTACGAAAAGCTAGTCAGGGCACCCAATCGCTATTATGGCGAAAGTGGGTCACACTATCAGGGACAAGGGTTGAAGTTATCTAAATTATTCAATAGATGGGTGTAATTATTTTGGCCCATTTTGGGCTTTCAAAAGGTCATACTCAAATGAATACGATAACTTCCAAGTCACCCATAGATGGTAAGGTTATAGGAAATGTTGCCGCGACACCATTAAGCGCAGTCCACACAATTTGTGAGAACGCCCACCTAGCCCATTTAAATTGGCGTAAAGTGCCTGCCCCTCGGCGCGGAGAATTGGTGCGGATTTGGGGAGAAGTTTTACGCGCCCGGAAAAGTGAAATTGCCGAAATGGTGACGCTTGAAGCAGGAAAAATAACCTCTGAAGCTTTGGGTGAAGTGCAAGAAATGATAGATATTTGCGATTTTGCTGTTGGACTTTCACGGCAATTGCACGGCCTAACTATTCAGTCTGAAAGACCTGAACATCATTTGCTTGAACGCTGGAAGCCGCTTGGTGTTGTGGGTATAATATCTGCATTTAACTTTCCGGTTGCCGTGTATGCTTGGAACGCGACCTTGGCGCTTATTTGCGGTAATAGCATTATTTGGAAACCATCGGAAAAGACACCACTATGCGCGAAGATTGTTCAAGAATCTTTGGAAGAAGCGGCGGCAAAATTCGGCGCCGATGCACCCACGAATCTTTTTGCAACAATTCAAGGCCTTGCCGATGTCGGCGCTGCAATGGTTGGTCATGAAAAAGTAAGGTTAGTTTCTGCAACCGGCTCAACCCGCATGGGTAAGCAAGTAGCTAGGGCCTGCGCTGAGGGATTGAAACGCAGCTTGCTGGAACTTGGTGGCAATGGGGCGATGATTGTAAGGCCGAGCGCCGATTTTTCACTCTTGGGTCGAGCAATTACTTTCGCTGCGGTCGGCACGGCCGGGCAAAGATGCACAACATTGCGACGTTTGATTGTTCATTCATCAGTTAAAGAGAAATTATTAGACACCTTAGTGAAAGCTTACAAATCTGTGCCAATTGGTGATCCGCGTACTAGCGGAATACTGATGGGACCCTTGATTGACAAATTAGCCTTTGACGCAATGCAAGACGCAATTTCCAAAGCGAAAGAAGAAGGTGGCAAGCTTATTTACGGTGGCGAGCGCGTATTTAGCCAAGAAGGCTATTATGTTACTCCAGCAATCATCGACATGAAGAGGGCAACTTCTATAACGGCAACCGAGACGTTTGCGCCGATTTTGTATGTTGTTGACGCCGATGGCCTTGATGAAGCCATTGCAATAAATAATGACGTTCCCCAGGGTTTGAGTTCCGCTATTTTTACCAATGACTTGCGCGAAGCGGAAACTTTCCTTTCGGCCACCGGTTCTGATTGCGGCATTGCGAATGTGAACATTGGTACATCGGGCGCCGAAATTGGCGGCGCGTTTGGCGGTGAAAAAGAAACCGGCGGGGGTCGCGAATCAGGATCTGACGCGTGGAAAGCTTATATGGTACGCCAAACACAGACCATTAATTACTCGGACGTTTTGCCACTCGCACAAGGTGTTAAGTTTGATATTTAGCGCCAAACTCACTATTCGACGAGGCTATCCATATATTGAGCCATTTCAATATCGAGGGCAGTAACCCCGTCTGCATCATGAGTTGTCAGCAAGACAACAACTTTGTCATAGACGTTGAACCATTCGGGGTGATGGTCCATTATTTGTGCTTTTATCGCAGCTCGGGTCATAAAGGCAAAAGCCTCTGAAAAATCTGGAAACCTGAACTCACGCACAATAGCTTCTCTACCTTCCATTTTGTCCCAAAGTGGAAGAAGCGGCAACACATCGGCAAGCTCTAGTTTTTTCAATTCATTCAACTCTATTTATGCCCAAAAACCGCGGCGCATTCGCGCGAATTGCGCTTAATTACTGCTCGCAACATCTTTGCCCAAAATTCGAGACACATTTGGGCGAATTGCTCGTGGTAAAACAATCCGGAAGTTAGCGCCAATCTTTTTTCCATTGTTATAAATATTTGAGACCGATATTTCGCCATCATGACTTTCAATAATCTGTTTCGCAATAGAAAGGCCGAGCCCAGAGTGATTGCCAAATGCAGCGTTCTCTTTGGTGCGGTGAGTATAAAATCGGTTAAAAATTATTTCAAGCGCGTCATCTGGGACCCCTCCACCTTCGTCCGCTACCTCGATTTGAAGCGTAGAGCCTAAGTTCTTGGCTCTAATTTCTATTTTGCTTTTATCGGGTGCAAATGAAACCGCATTTTCAAGTAGATTTATAAAAACGCGGCTTATGGCATCTTCACGAACATTAGCCAACAATTTGTCATTGGGCGGCGTGCATTCATAAATTATAGTTACTCCACGCGAATGGCAGGTAGTCGAATAGGCTGTCGCAATTTCTCTCAACAAATTGTCTAGGCTGACATTAGTTGGCTCTACCCTTGCCAATTCGGCATCCAGCCGTGATGCATTCGCAATATCGGTAAGCAACCTATCGATGCGCCCTAGATCCTGCGTAATCATGGTCTCCAATTTTCGCTTCTGTTCGGGTTTTAAGCCCCCTTGCAGCAATTCAGTCGCACTTCTTACTGAAGCCAATGGATTCTTAATTTCGTGCGCAACATCTGCGGCAAATCTCTCGTTTGAATCAATTCTCTCTTGTAATATTTCAGTCATAGTCGACAACGATGAAGCCAATTCGCCAATTTCATCAGGCCGATGCGATAAATCCTGTTCACTTAATGTATGCCTAATGCCAGAACTTACTTCGTCTGCGGCCCGTGACAGGCGGCGTAATGGTCTTGCAATCAAAAACGCCAACGTCGCCGCATACAATAAATTGATAAATATTGCGGCCAAAATAAATGGTATGAGTGCTAATCGTTCGCGCTTTACTATCTGAGAAACATCAGAGCTTTCTAAGGTCAAGACCCCTACCACTGCCCTTACTCTTTGAATGGGAACGGAGACAGAAATAACCCTTTCGCCATTTTCATCAAATCTCTCACTGGTTGTTGTAATGCCCTGCAACGCGCTATCAATTTCGTTTAGCAAAGCCTTATGGCGATTGCCCGCTTCGCTTTGTACTAGAATACGAGTAACCTCAAGCGCGCGCGATGCTGCCTTGCCAACATCAGGGACGGATGGGCCAATTGGACTTAATTCACGGACGTCGATTTTGTCATCAATGTCGTTGGAATCGGCAACCAATTCTCGGTCGATAGTATGGAGCAACATTCGGGCGTTTGGCTCACGAAACAGCCTGCGCAAAACCAGTCGAGCACGCTCTTTGTCAAGGTGCGGTGTTGGGTCTCCAATAACCGCAGCTTCACCTAATACGCTAGCAATAGTCATGCCTTGGGCACGCAATGTATCTGCTCTGGCCTGTGTTAAGCCGGAACGTAATTCATTGAACACCAACGCGCCAATTACCAATACGATAAGGCCAGCAAAACTACCAATGAAAATTATTCCCGCGATGCCGCCGCGCCTTCGCTTCTTCTCTATACCAAGCTTTGGTTTTGGATCGCTTCCAAACGCCAAATGATTTCGAACTTGGTCTTGTTTTTTTTCAGTTTTCAAGATCAATTCGCCTTGGTTTCAGATAATAGGCCGTAATATTAACTTTCCATATAGCGATAACCAACGCCATATAGGGTCTCTATTTTGTCAAACTCTTTGTCGATATCTCGGAATTTTTTCCTAATTCTTTTTACATGGCTGTCGATAGTTCTATCATCCACATAAATGCTTTCGTCATAAGCTGCATCCATCAAATTATCACGACTTTTCACAAAACCTGGGCGCTGAGCTAACGCGTTTAGCAACAAAAACTCTGTCACGGTCAGACGGACAGTCTTTCCCTTCCAAGCACAAACATGGCGATTAGGATCCAAGGTCAAAAGACCGCGCGATACAACCTTTTTATCGCCTTCTTTAGGTGGTGCATCAATCCCACCAGATGATGAGCGCGCACGCCGCAAAACCGCTTTTACACGTTCAGACAACAGTCTTGGCGAGAATGGCTTTTTAATATAGTCATCTGCGCCAACCGAAAGCCCAACAACTTCATCGATTTCGTCGTCTTTGGAGGTTAGAAAAATAACCGGCACATCCGACGATTCACGCAGGCGTCTTAATAACTCCACGCCGTCCATACGCGGCATTTTGATGTCCAAAATCGCAACATCGGGCGGAGTTGCTGCAAGCGCAGGCAAAGCTGTCGCGCCATCACAATAAGAAACAACATCATAACCCTCATTTTGAAATAGAATTTCCAAGGAAGTCCTTATGTTGTCGTCATCATCTACAAGTGCAATTTTTGTCATTTTCTTGTTTTAACCAATTATTTTCGGTTGTGAAGAGGGTAATTCTTACAAGGATTGGACTTGCAGCGCAAAGATGGCAAAATTAGGGTCGATTACGTACTATTCTGAACCCCACATGCTGCATACCGGAATATATATCCACTGGTGTTCGCGCGGCAGGTCGATAACGGCCACAATAGTTGTCGCTGCACAAAAAACTCCCTCCACGCGCAGCTTTCATGCCTTTTTGCAAGCCATTTACATCCGAATAATCGTCCTTAGTTAATTCCCAGACATTGCCTGCTACATCATACAAACCATAGTTGTTGCGAGCAAAGCATCCAACTGGTGACGTGCCTTGGTAGCCGTCTTCCTTGGTATTTTGTATTGGAAAAATCCCCTGCCAATGGTTCGCCATTGTTGCGCTTTTGACTTCATGTCCGCTACTTTCGCTTCGTTGGTTGTCCCAAACGTAGTCAAGCCCAACCAGCCCGCCACGCGCTGCCCTTTCCCATTGCGCTTCAGTTGGTAAATCAGCCTTTGCCCATTTTGCATATTCAAGCGCATCTTCATAAGCAATTTGCACAACTGGATGATTTTCAAGGCCAATAATATTTGTATTTGGCCCACCCGGGTGCCGCCAGTTCGCACCTGCCTGCCAAGTCCACCATTTTGTAAAGTCGCTTAAATTTGTAATGTCCGCTTGTGGAGCAAATATCAGTGCGCCTGGTTTTAATTCATCAGCTTTGAGGTTGGGAAATTCCCTTGGATTTAGAGGCCTTTCAGCAACAGTAACATATTGGGTTTCATTCACAAATTGTTCGAATTGCGCATTGGTAACTTCATTTGCACCAATTTCAAATGAGCTAACACTAACCTCGCGCACAGGCCCTTCTTCAGGATAGAAATTTTCGGAACCCATCTTGAATTTGCCTTCAGGGATTGACACCATATCGCCAATCCTTAGTTCGCCAGTTTGTGTTGCACATTGCTTCGCGGAAGCCGCTTGTCGAGGAATTTGGTCGCAGGCCGTCAAAAGGGCAACTGAAATCAAGAACAGCAAATAGTGTATTGGCACTTTTACAACCGCGCTTGGCGCAGAGTACAATTTCCTAATCATCATTGGTGGCTTTGCAGTACGAGTCTATGAAGACTAATATATTCTGGGTCTTTTGCCAGATACGCAAGCATAATATTCGCCAAAGCCTGACCGCCAGCTACATCCGAAGGATAGTGCACGCCGCAAACTACACGGCTTTCACCAAATTCGCGGCCCCGCGCCAAAATTTCTGAGGCATGGTTTGGGTTAAACTGTGACAATATTCGTGCCGAAAGCCACCCCAAAGCAGCGTGCCCTGAGGGGTAGCTATAATCAGTTGGCGCTCTTGCAGCACAAATGTTCAAATCCGAATTGGTTACAAAAGGGCGGGGCCTCCCGAAAGCAACTTTGGCTTCACCACCTGCAAGGTTCAATTGTAAAGCCGCATAATTCAAGAGCGCATTAAGCTCACGGTGATTTTGTCTCGTAAAATTACTGCCCAAAATTGGTCGATAAATCTCAAAAATATCGGCAGTGTTATCGTGTATAGCCAGCCGCCAGCGGGCGCTAGTTTCCTGATTTTGAAAATGCCGAACTGCGGCTATATCGATCTTTTCAGCCTGGCTCCCATTAATTGGTGGCTTTGCCAGCACGTTTTGCCAAGCATAATTGGTGCTTTTTGCGCGAGGCACGAAATAATATCGCAAACCAATAGCCGCGCCTGAAATGACGATACCGAAAATCAGAAATGAAACCAAAAAATCACGGGTATTTCGCTTCATCAATTCTCCCATTTCTTAACGCGTTTGGCCTTTTGCGGCAGCCATCAATCTTTGATACTCGGGATCACTATCTAGCCGCAGCAAAACCGCATCAGCCAAATAACGGCCAGCCTCTAAATCACTAGGATAATGAACCGCACAAACCACTCGGCTTTGGCCATAATCCCGACCACGAGCCAATATCGCCGAAGTGTGCGCGGTTTCCACTCGCGCAATAATTTGCGCAGACAGCCACCCCCACCCAGCGTGACCAGATGGAAAGCTATACTCAGCAGGTGGGTTTGAAAGGCAAATGCGTAAATCCGGCGATGCGATAAATGGCCTTGGACGGGCAAATTCTCGCTTTGCTTCAGAACTAGCTAGACTTAATTGGCGGCCTGCATATGCCATAAGCGCCACTATTTCAGGGCGATTAGCTGCCGTGAAACCATCGCCAATTATCGGGCCATAGATTTTGAATACATCTAATGATGCGTCTTGGGCCGCTTGGGTCCAACGCTCAGTTCCTTCAAGGCTTTGCGCTTGCCGCACCATTGCCATGTCGCCAAGGTCGACGGGGTCACCGGGGCTAGGTGGTGCAGGCAAAACTCTTCGCCAATCATACCCTGTGCTTTGGGCAGGTGAAATTACTGTTCTAGCGACGCTAGCCGCCGCACCGACTTTTGTGGTTGTGGCGCATGCGGTAAACATCAGTATAGATGTAAGCACCAAGCCAATCGCCTTTAGTTTTTTTGCTTTCACTGCCTTCTTCCCCTAAGCATTCATGAAGATTTTGTCCCGTAAATCGGTTAATAACTTATGCCTTAAGCAAAGTTGAAGCAATCACCGCAGCAAGTAGCTAGAATATAGCGGTTCATGGAACTTATCGCGCAATTGCTAATAATCACCTCTTGACTAGCGCAATACAATTTCCGACACAATCGGATAGTGATCAGATGGATACTGGCCATTATAGAGCCTGGTAATGGTTTCGCTGCTTCTAACTTCAAAATTATTGCTCACAAAAATATAGTCAATTTTGTTTCCAGCTCTTAAATCGCGCCCAAAGCCATTAAAACTAATGTCACCGCCTTGATGGGGTGTATGGCTGACAACAGCCGTGTCATTCAATTTTTGCGTAATAGCAACATAGCCATCAAATCCAGGGCGATCATTAAAATCACCTGTTAATATGCTTGGATCACCAGTGTGTTTAGATAATTGTTCAACCACCAAAAGCGATGATTGGTACCTCGCTATTCTTCCTTCATGGTCGAAATGCGCATTGTAATAATTAAGCACTTTGTTGGTTTCTTTGTCACGAAGCTTAGAAATAGTTAAGGTTCGGCGATACCTTGCATCCCATCCCATTGAACTTTGATTTGGAGTTGGCGAAAGCCAAATGGTTTGTTTATCAAGAATTTCGAACCGTGCCTTTTTAACCAAGATGGTATTGCGCTCGCCTCTATCGCCTTCTTCACGTCCAATTCCATATGCTTCAAAATCCCCTAGCAAAGCTAATAAGTCATCTACCTGAAACTGCTCGGCTTCTTGCAGGCCAATAATATCTGCGCCAGACTTTTCTATAACATCTGCGACCAATGCCTTACGATGGCTCCAATGATTTACGTCCGTTGGCTGTTCGCAATTTCCGCAACGAATATTGAAAGTCATTACTTTGAAGGAAGGATTGGGGTTGGATATTGATGCACAAGCGGCAATCAAAATAAGAACGGCCCCCATAATTGACAATTTAAAAATGTTCATACCACCCTCGACATATTTTGCATTTTACTTGTTCCGCGTCGAGGCTACACCAAAGCGGAAGCGTTTCCAAGTGCAAGTTAGTTTGGAAGCCAAGTAGGCGGAGTTGAAAAGCCAATGCTGGGAATATAGCTAAAAAGTAAAATGCCAAGAAAGAGCGAAAACCATGCTTTTCGATTTTTCATGTCCGACTAATTCCAAATCAATGAGCGACGAGCGCAGCGAGGAAGGTGTTGATTTGAAAAAGATGGAGCGGGCGATGAGAGTCGAACTCACGACATCTACCTTGGCAAGGTAGCGCTCTACCACTGAGCTACGCCCGCTAAATTGTGCGAATTTAATGTTTGCACAAGTAAGGGGGCGGATATGGCAAAACAATTTAGTTTGCGCAAGGGGGAACCTGCAATTTAGCTGATTCTTTCCTTGAATTTTCATGCAATTTTCCGTCTATGAAGAAATGAGCCGGAAAAAAGCCACACGTGAAGATCTTTTCGCCCTATTTGATTATTTAGGAATTGTACACAAAACACTGGACCATCGACCCGTTTTCACCGTTGAGGAAGGTGATGATATCAAAGCGCATATTGCTGGTGCGCACAGCAAAAACCTGTTTTTGAAAGACAAAAATGGCGAATTTTTTCTTATTTGCGCATTGGGAAATACGCCCATAAAACTGAACCAACTACATAAATCGATTGGTGCCGCGCGTTTAAGCTTTGGTACTGAAGAAAAACTAATGGAAATTTTAGGGGTAACACCAGGTTCGGTAACGCTTTTTGCTTTGATAAATGATTCTGCGCGTCAGATTTCCCTTATATTGGATAAGGCGCTTTTTGAAAGCGATATTGTAAATTTTCACCCGCTTCTAAATAATGCGACGACTTCAATTTCCCATGCTGACATGTTGAAATTTATCAAAAATTGGGGCGGCATTGCAAGAATTGCTGATTTTTCGACTGAGTCTATCAGCGTTGCGGCAATTTATCTTGAAACCGAATAAATCATACCTATATTAGCAATTGTTAATATAAACATTGCGAGCAACAGATGACAAATTCCAACTTCGTAAAAGACATTACCGACGCGAATTTCGCCGCCGACGTAATTACAGAATCCAATACAGTTCCAGTGCTAGTGGATTTTTGGGCGCCATGGTGTGGCCCGTGCCGAACTTTAGGCCCGGCCATTGAAGGTGTTGTAAATTCATTCGGCGGCAAAGTGAAATTGGTCAAAATCAATATTGATCAAAACCCACACTATGCTGGGCAATTGGGGGTAAAATCTATTCCGGCTGTATTCGCTTTCAAAAATGGGCAACCAATTGACGGGTTTATGGGTGCGATTCCTACCAGCCAAATCAAGGAATTTGTCGATAAGTTGGTTGGAAGCCAAAGTGTTGGTGGCGTTGATAAGATTTTGGAATTGGCCGAAGAGAGCCTTGCGCTTAATGACTTAGGCGGTGCAGCGCAAAGCTATGCGCAGATTTTGCAAATTGACAGCGCAAATGTGAAGGCCCTTGTCGGCTTGGCGCATTGCTATTTGAAGGGTGATGAAATTGACAAGGCAACCGATTTATTGGCGCAAATACCAAGCGACAAAGCCACCGACAGCGATGTCTTAGCCATAAAGGCACTTATTGGCTTGGCGCAAGGCGCGATAGGCGCAGGCGAGCCTAATGAAATTTTGGCAAAGTTGCGATTGGATCCAGAAAATTTGGATATGCGGTTTGCGCTAGCACAGGCTTATATAAAGCATGGTGATTTCGACGGCGCAATTGAAGCGCTGTTTGTAATTATGAACCGTGATTTAGATTGGAGCGAAAAGAAAGCTCGCCACCAACTATTGAAAATATTCGACGCTTTGGGCAATGGTTCAGAGACTACTAGAAATGGCCGGCGGCGGCTATCTAGTCTTTTGTTTTCTTAATGCTTGGAGTATGCTCTTTGCATGACAGAGAATATAGAAATTGACCCTAAATTGCTAGAAATTTTGGTTTGCCCATTGAACCGTACGCCACTCGTTTATGATAAAGCGCGCCAAGAATTGATATCAAAATCGGCACGCCTGGCCTATCCAATCCGTGACGGGGTTCCGATAATGCTGATAAGCGAAGCGCGGGAAATTGGTGAAGCGGATTAATTTTTCCCCAACCGCATATCGCGCCAAGCGGCAATCCTTAGGCGCAGCGCGTTTAGTTTGATAAACCCTTCTGCGTCTTTTTGGTTATAGCCGCCAGCAGCATCAAATCCGACCAATTCTTTATTGTACAAGGAATGTGGTGAATTACGGCCATCAACATATACCCCGCCTTTATAGATTTTGAGGCGAACTTCACCGCAAACGTTCTCTTGGCTTGCATCAATCGCCGCTTGGAGCATTTGACGCTCTGGAGTGAACCACATACCATTGTAAATCAGGGTAGCGTATTTCGGCATCAATTCGTCCTTTAGGTGCATTGCGCCCCTATCAAGCGTGATTGATTCCATTGCGCGGTGCGCCGTGAGCAAAATAGTCCCGCCAGGGGTCTCGTAAAACCCACGTGATTTCATTCCAACAAAGCGGTTTTCAACCAAATCCAAGCCACCAACCCCATTGTCATGGCCAATTTCATTGAGCTTAGTTAATAATTGTGCCGGCGAAAGTGTTGTGCCATTTACAGAAACGGCATCACCACGTTCAAATCCAATCGTGATAATAGTTGGTTTGTCAGGTGCTTCTTCAGGTGTTATTGTTCGGCGATCAGATCGCTTGTTCACAATGTCTGGCACTGACTGATCGGGATCTTCGAGCGCCAGTCCTTCGGACGAAGTATGCAGCAAATTCGCATCAATTGAAAATGGTGCTTCATTTTCCTTGCCAGCAGCAATGTCAATATTGTGCTGTTTCGCATAGGCAATAAGGTCTGGACGGCCTGCAAATTCCCATTCACGCCAAGGCGCAATAACCCGCACATCAGGCTTTAATGCATAATAGCTTAGCTCAAACCTAACTTGGTCGTTTCCCTTGCCGGTTGCACCATGGCAAACTGCATCTGCACCAACCAAATTGGCAATTTCAATTTGACGCTTTGCAATCAATGGCCGCGCGATTGACGTTCCAAGCAGATAGACGCCTTCATAAACAGTATTTGCGCGGAACATTGGAAAGACAAAATCGCGGACAAATTCTTCACGCAAATCGTCAATAAAAATATGCTCAGGTTTTACACCCATATTCAGCGCCTTTTGGCGCGCTGGTGCAATTTCTTCGCCCTGCCCTAAATCGGCAGTAAAAGTCACAACTTCACATCCATAGGTTTCTTGCAACCACTTTAGTATAATTGAGGTATCGAGGCCACCAGAATAGGCCAATACAACGCGTTTCACCGCTCCTTTATCAGTCAATTTTTTTTCCACTCTTAATCTCTCTCAATGCAAGTCCCAAATGTAAAATATGCGCCAAAATGAATGCAACCGCGACGCCTACCCGAATTATGGCCAGATTCAATAATTCAAGGCTGAGGCTGCGACCACCCCCATGAGCCAAAAAACCCAAGATTAATCCAGTTATTGCTGCAATAATTAGCGAAAATAGCAACCCAAAGCGGCGGGTTGTTTGCCAAACTGGCTTACCTTTTATGTTCCATTGCATAGTTATTTTGTCGTTAGCGGCTATTTCTTGGCCGGCCGACCAAGAGATTGTCGCCATTAAGACAAGCCCAGCAATAAATGCGACATCTCCAGCTTCTAATATTTGCTTAGAAATATCTAGAGATAGTGATTCCATTATCTCCCCGCAGCATCAAAACGCTAGAGCTAATCCCATTTCGATAGAATCTTCATGGGGCTCTATTTTCCTTTGTTTATCGCATTTCTTATCCGAAAACCGCTTCACACTTTTCGGGAATTGCTCCCGGCAAGAATTAGTGCCGAACTTGAACAACCGATGCGCATCGCGTTTTTGACTGCCTTCTACTGTCAGAAACGCCAATTTAGGCTCAAGGCCGTAAGAAGGCATTTTTAGCCTAAACAACTACTTGTGTTCCCAGTTCAACCACTCGACCCGAAGGGATATGAAAGAAATCCGTTGCATTTGTCGCATTTCGGCCCAAGAAGATGTAGAGCTTATCTTGCCAAAGTGGCATTCCAGAATGCGCGCTCGCAATAATTGTGCGGTGCCCTAAAAAGAAGCTGGTTGACATAATATCAAACTTTAGACCTTGTTTGCGACATAGTGTCAAAGCCTTTGGAATATTCGGACTTTCCATAAATCCATATTTTATGGTAACTTTTTTGACATTTGGCGCTATTTCAGAAATTTCCAATCTTTGGCTTTCTGGCACCCTTGGCATCTCGGCAGTTTTCACACTTAAAATCGCTATGTTCTCATGCAATACCTTATTATGTTTGAGATTGTGCATCAAAGCGACAGGCGCCATATCACTATCAGACGTCAGGAAAATCGCAGTTCCTGGAACTTTATGCACGGGGTGCGCAGTAAGATTATCCAGCAATGTCTTTAATGGAATTGAATCACGGCGAGTTTTATCGCTAAGGATTTTTGACCCAACTGTCCATGTCCACATTGTCACCACAATGCAGGCGCCCAATACCAAGGGCATCCATGCGCCATGCGGTATTTTTGGCAATTGAGATCCAACAAACACTAAATCCATTGTTAAAATAGGAACCAACAATAATACCGCACGGAATGAAGACCATTTCCACAATTTCGTAAGAACCGGAGCCGCCAATAATGTATCCATTAACATCGCGCCGGTTATTGCTATACCATAGGCAGAAGTCAGTGCGGATGATGTCTGGAAAGAGCCGACCAACAGCAAGACGCCGATCAACAGCAATGTATTAACCTGCGGAACATAAATCTGTCCGGCTTGGGTTTCTGAAGTGCGCTTGATAACCATACGCGGCAACAGACCAAGCTGAACCGCTTGCTGAGTCATTGAAAACGCGCCTGTAATCACCGCTTGCGACGCAATTATCGCGGCCAAGGCAGCCAAAACCATAACCGGCCAAAACGCAAAGTCCGGCACCATCATCCAAAATGGATCCGCTTTGCCTTCAGGATGCGCAATTACAAACGCACCTTGCCCCAAATAATTGAGAACCAAACAAGGCAAAACAAATGCAAACCAAGCAGCACGAATTGGCGCTTTACCAAAATGCCCCATGTCGGCATACAGCGCCTCCGCCCCTGTAACAGCTAGAAAAACAGAACCAAGAACCACAAATGAAATGAATCCGTTTTGCAGCATGAATTGTATGGCAAACCAAGGGTTAAGCGCGCTAAAAATACGCATTTGTGGGTCATCAGCTAAATGATAAATCCCAAGTGCCGCCAATGTAAGAATCCAAATGGCGGTTATTGGGCCAAACCACTGCGCTATGGCATGCGTGCCTTTTGATTGAACCAGAAACAAGCCGATGAGGATTGCTGCAGAAAAAGGTACAATATAAGGCGTTAGGCTTTCCCCAACACCTGGTGCAACTTTCAAGCCTTCAATTGCACCTAAAACCGAAATTGCTGGCGTTATGATGCCATCGCCATAAAAAAATGCAGCTCCTAACACTCCACCGAAAAACACCAATCTAGAGGGGCTCCCCAACGCCTTCTGCGCTAACGCCATAAGGGCAAGCGTGCCGCCTTCGCCATTATTATCGGCCCGCATAAGGAAAACTACATATTTGATAGATACAATTAGCATTAGCGCCCATAAAATAAGTGACACAATGCCGATTACAGAAGCTTCTAATCCGCCCACCCCATGATGTGCGTGATGCAAGGATTCGCGCATCGCGTAGAATGGACTGGTGCCAATGTCACCAAAAACAACCCCAACAGAGCCAAGCGCCAATGTTAAAAAGCTTGCTTTGGTGTGGCCGTTATCTTGCGAAGTATCGGAGTGCAAATTGTCTCCTTGGGTATCCGCTGTAGCACCAACAGATTTATTTGCTTTATCACTGGACGCCAATGGAGAATCCTTTTGTTATTGCCTACATGAAACAGTCAAGTATTTTCGCCGATACTCTTTTTATTTGCTTGCTTCAATTGCTATAAGCATTAGACTGGAAATCGCTTCAATTTTGGAAGTGGAATTTTGGATATTTAGAGGTAATATGCGTAAAAATTGTTTGATAACTGGCGCTTCTGCGGGGATTGGTGCAGCATTTGCCGAACTTATGGCGCAAATGGGATATGATTTGATTCTTACAGCGAGACGCGAAGAAAAATTGAATAATTTAGCAAGCGAGCTTCACCGAAAATGGGGAACAAATTCTCTAGTTATTGTGGCGGATTTGGCGCAAGTAGGAGCCGTCGACACGTTACTTAGCGAGGTCGCTGCCAACGGCCGAACAATTGATGCCCTAATAAATAATGCTGGCTATGGACTAGGCGGCACCTTTGCATCAACTAATTGGCAAGATCAGGCAGGATTTATCCAATTGATGCTTACTGCGCCTACTGAGTTGGCGCATAAAACGTTGCGCGGCATGCGTGAACGTGGCTTTGGCCGGATAATAAATGTCGCTTCGCTTGCTGGAATATTGCCGGGCTCACGTGGACATACTTTGTATTCTGCGGTCAAGTCTTATTTGATTAAGTTCTCGCAAAGCTTGAATTTGGAAAACTTGGGAACTGGGGTAAATATTACTGCCCTTTGTCCTGGCTTCACCTATTCTGAATTTCATGATGTTAACGGTCTTCGCGAACAGGTCTCCACACTGCCTGCATATATGTGGCTTGATGCGAAAACAGTCGCAAAACTTGGGATAGATGCTGTTGAGGTTAATAGGGCGGTCGTTGTGACTGGTGTTGCAAATAAAATTATTACCGCAATCGCGCATTTTCTGCCTGATTCGTTTATGCTAAAATTGATGGATAAACAGTCAAAAAACTTCAGGAATGCTGATAATTAGACAACTACCAACGATTTTTGATCGCGCCATTCTATGTCATCTGTAAACCAACCAGAATAAGTGTAACGAAGGCCAGAAGTCACTTTAGTTACTCCATGAACATATTCATAGCCGGCACCAAACAAAAGCAATGATCCAGCTTTAGGAGCTATTCGAACCCCGAGGCCAGGATAGTAGGTGTGCCCACCCTCAAAGTCGTCGTTCAAGTATAAAACCGAAGAAAAAGTGCGATGTGAAGTGGCATTTGGGCTTCCGTCGGCTTTCATATTGTCGGCGTGGGGTGTCATTTCCAAGCCTTCATGCCAGCGAACTATTTGTGCACAGTCTGGATAAACTGGTTCGCCTATCGCAAATTCATTTATGATAGCTAAGTTCGCAAAATGCCGAACTTGCTGCATAATCCGAACTGCATCTTTCTCATGATGCATTAAATCATGAAATTGTATGTAGCGACCGTCCCAAAATTCAACACCTGTGCGCTCGGCTAGAGTTTTATAATTGCGCTCATAACAATCGATCAAGATTTGGCATTGCGGTAATGACAAAACATCTCGAATAATCAACAATGACGGGTGGTCTTGATCCGCTTCCAACAAAGGAAACGAGTTGCCATCACCTTCCCACCATTTAGTGTTTTGAGGTTTAGGTTCAATTTTATAGGCGTTGCAGGCGGCGTCTATCATGTCACATTCTCACATTTGCTATTAACAAATTGATTAGCGCAAGAATTATGCCAATTTAGCCGAATTAGTTAGGGGGTGGCGGTGGTGGGTTATGCGGTGGTGGTGGTTGCCTACGAACAGGTGGAACCAAAGGTGTTGGGGAGCGTTCCCTAACACCTGAAAACCGCGAACCCCCACCCACAAAAATTGCGCCGCCGCCGCCATAGCCAGTCATCATGTTGTAACCAACCCCATTGTTCATTCCGCCATAGAAAAACATTGGGCTAATTTGCGCCAATTGTTGTGGTGGCGGCATATAATAAGTTGGTGGCGGTGCATAAGTCATTGGGGGCGGAGGCAGGGCTACTGGCGGCGCCATATCTCCCACTACTACCCACTGACCATTGCAGGGAACCCGCTGTGCGATTGCGGCACTGCAGCTTTCGTTGACCGAAGCGTTCGATTGGTGGCCATCTGTTGTGCGCACTTCGATTCTGCGGACTCCTACTGGAACGCCGCGTGGAGCCTGAGAGTGGAATTCTTGGTTGTTGCCATTTTCCGTACTGTAACTATAGCTGCTAGCACTTGACTGGTGGCTAGCGTAGCTGCTGTTTTGGCCGCCGCTATAAACATTATTGAATTGGACATAATTGGCGGTACTTTGCGCTTCATCAGAAACTGCAACACCGGCAGAAGTGATTTCAATATTGTCGGTAACCCTAATGGCCCCAGTACAATTGGCTTCTGCGCCGCTTCCAAGCACGCATGGATTTGCATGTATTAGATGTGTTGAACCGGCCATTGCAGGTGAACCTAAAAATGCCAACACCAAACCGGAAGCGGAAAAAGCTAATTTTTTGGTCATGAGGATGCCCCTATCACAGCGAAATTCGCCGAATTATTGAATTGATAAACGTCAATGAGGGTAAAAATAATTTCTTTTCAAGCCTTTGCCCTAATTAGGGGAAAGCAACACTTGAAATTTCATTTTTCATTAGAAAATTGCGTCATTCCGATGCAAAGTCGTTGCATGCCTTGATATTATGCTTGGTAAAGCAAGCATGCTCGAAAATATCCCGACCGCTCCATTTGCCACTAAATCAGACCCATGGCCCGTTTGAATGTGACTTGCCCCCAAAAACCCGATGGACCTGATATTGGCAGCCGAAGCTGCCCTAATCCCTGCCACACTATCTTCGACAATTAGACATTCTTCAGGCGCAAACCCCATTTTACTCGCAGCATATAAAAATACATCAGGATACGGTTTGGGCCTTGCAACTTCGCTGGCAGAAAAAACATTCTCGCCAAAAAAATCTAGAAGCGCTGTCGTTTCAAGATTGGTAATTAATTTTGATTTCTCCGTTGATGACGCCACGCATACTGAGTGCTCATTGCTTTGTAACAAATCGCGCAATACATTGGCGACACCTTCAATTGGCAAGAGTTCATTTGCAAATGCTTTTGCCAGCCTTAATTTGTGACGCGCCATAAACTCATTGGATAGCGGCACTCCAAGGTCATTTTCGATTGCTTCCCACAATAGTCTGCTTGGTCTACCAACATAAGTTCTTAGTATTTCAACAGCAGTAATTGGGTGTCCCAACTGATTTGCATCTTCGGCTTCTACTCTTGCGCAAATGTGCTCTGAATCAATTAAGACCCCATCACAGTCAAAGATAATCAGCATTGATTGCACCTAACAGCCGCGAGCAGTATCTTTTCTTCGCTTTTTGGCTGTCCCTTGGCTACCCCGCAGGTGGGTTCGCTCAATGCTAGCATCCTCGCAATATTCGGATTGTCAAAAATCGTGGGCAATGCCATTTTTTTCCCAGTCACCGAATCTGGTAGGTTCTTGCCCTTTTCTGCCGCCTACTTCTGTTGGTGGTTCATAATAAGATTGCAAATTGCGCCTTGCTGCTGCTTCTAATAATGCCCGTTCAGCCGCTTCAGACAATATTTTTGGTGGAATGGTTTCAAGATTTTCGTCCATATATGTTATTAGCATTTCTAATTCTTGAGACAAACCGCTAATCACATTTTATGCGACCAGATTTCAAGCCAAGAAGCAGAAATAACAACCACCGCCCGAAACAAAGGCAGTGTCCAGATAATGCACGGCACGCCACAGCTCGCCTTATTTGGCTGGTTCTAGAAGAAAGCCGCACCTTAGATGAAGTAATGGCTGCCGAAGAATCATATTCACAACTAACTGGCGTCGACCGCTCTTTTGCCGCAGCTATATCAAAGTCTACTTTGCGGTATTTGGGCCATATCGATATATTGATGAACCAAGCTTTGCAAAAGCCTCTACCAGAAACAGCATACTATGTACGCGCTATTTTGCGCACAGGAATAGCGCAGTACTTGGCTGATTTGGCGCCAGCGTACGCGATAATCGACAGGGCTGTTGAGCTTGCAAAATCAAACAAAGTCTCATTCGGCATGGCGGGCTTAGTTAACGCCATTTTGCGTAAAATAGTTACGCAGGAAAGAAAACCAAATCTACCATTAGTTGAGCTAATCCCAAACCAATGGCGATCACGCTACCTTAGTTGCTATGGGGATGAAGTGACGGGCTCAATTGCGCAAGTTCTTCTAACTCATAGTCCAATAGACCTTACCATTATTAGCGGCGACCCTCTGGATATTCAAACCCAGTTTGGCGGCGAAATTTTACCAAATGGCAGCTTGAGATTGCAAAGCCTAGCAGAAGGATTTACGGCATTCCCAGCTTGGGCGAATGGGCAGGTTTTTGTGCAAAATGCCGCCGCTTCGATCCCCGCAAGACTACTATGTCCAAAGCCTTCTGAAGCCATACTCGATATGTGTGCCGCCCCTGGCGGAAAGACGATGCAACTTGCAGCAAGCGGTGCAAAAGTGACTGCGCTTGACCTAAGCGAAGACCGCCTACGCTTGGTTGCCGAAAATCTTGCGCGGACAAAATTGAATGCAAAGCTTGTTTGTGGTTCTGGGCAAGCAAAAGCTGGGGAAAATTGTTGGGACGCAATCTTATTGGATGCGCCATGTTCTGCATCTGGCACTTTGAAAAGCAATCTTGAGACTCTTTGGATTAAATCGCCATTTGACTTGTCAAAGATGATTGAAATTCAATGCGAATTGGTGCGCGCTGCAGCATTTGCATTAAAACAGAACGGTCGCCTTTTATATGCCGTATGTTCTTTGGAGCCGGAAGAAGCCGACTTGGCAGTCGCTGCTGCTATTGAAGAAGGCCTCGTTTTGGAACCCATAAGACCCGAAGAAGTGAAGGGGCTTGAAATTGCAATTGAACCGCGCGGAACGATGCGCATACTTCCGCACTATTGGGACGAAAAAGGCGGCCTTGACGGGTTTTTTATTGCGCGTTTTATTAAACCATAAGCTAGGCAATTTTTATAGATTAATATAAAGCGCGGCCTGAGGAAAAAATTAGTCATTTTTAGGAGACAAAGCCAAGGGATATTGGGATATTCCAATTTTTTGTCGACGCAAAAATAGTGGATTCTAACCAGACCCCATAATTAAACTTAGCGGGGGCGCGGATTATCTTGTCATTACTGCCTAGTTAAACGCAGAATTTAGTTTCGGAACAGATCCTGGCTTTTCCAAATTGGATTTTGCAATAATTGGTTCAGGGGCCTGCGGTGATGCAAGTTGGTTCTCAATCTTATTTGCACTGTATCCAAACTGTACGAGCCGCTGGTTCGCAACTTCTAACTGACGACGGGTGAAAATGTCTTCCCACTGTGGATCCACAACCAATGCCTCAACTGAAAGATCCAGTCTGTTTAATGGCTTTAGACTGGCTATTCCAATTAAGTATTTCTTATTGCCCAAAATCCGCTTCGCTGCCAGATATCCGCCCATACTGTCGATTAAATCTTTTAGAAAAGTTTGCCGATGATTGCACTCAATTTGGGTTCTTTTATAAAGGGTCGAAATTGCCTCACTAAATCTGATTTTCTTCGCTTCAATCATAATCTTTTCCAGTTTCGAAAGTTCAAAAAGTTATTGTCAATAATTTGGGGCTAGCGCAACCGTTTTTTCTTAAATATTTACGGATTTAGCACGTGAAACTGCTCGCATTGCAATTGCGGTGTTTATTCGGCTTACGTTTGGCAATTTCGTCAATACTTCGCGGTGTATCCTTTCTAGGTCTTCAATATCGCGGGCACCAACCTTCAAAAGATAGTCATCTTGGCCCGTCATAAGCCAGCACTCTAGAATTTCTGGTTGCGCCTTGGCGGTTCGCTCAAAAGAGGTCAGATCCTTGTCCGTTTGCGCATTTAATGAAATTGAAACAAAAACATTTATATTCAATCCAAGTTTGCGCGCATCTATCTCACAGCTATAACCAGTTATGACATTTTCACGCTCAAGCCTTTCAATACGCCTTCGGCATGCACTTTCTGACATATTAAGCGAAACGGCTAAAGTAGTAATGGTCGCCCGACCATCGTTTTGCAGCGCTCGAAGGATTGCTCGGTCATTTTTGTCCAATCCGGTGGAATTCATCCTATTTCCTTGGTTTTGTGCCAAGTATCCACCATAAATTGCTCAAATGTCAATGATTTTCACTTAGAATCGTCACATTAAACATGCTATTATTCTCCAAAACAGGGAGTTTTGACATGAAAATTGGTGTACCTAAAGAAATTAAGCCGCAGGAAAATCGGGTTGGCGCAACCCCTGGTACTGTTTCACAATTGGTGGCGAACGGCCATGAAGTTTATGTCGAGGCCGGGGCTGGTCTTGGAATTGGCGTCAAAGATGATGCATATGTTAAAGTCGGCGCAAAGATACTTGCAACAGCCGACGAAGTTTTTTCTGCTGCGACGATGATTGTTAAGGTAAAAGAACCCCAATTGGTCGAATGCGCTCGCCTTAGGCCGCATCATATTTTATTCACATATTTGCACCTGGCCCCAGATCCAGAGCAAGCAAAAGCACTTATGGCTTCGGGCTGCACCGCAATTGCATACGAAACCGTGGTTGGTAGAGATGGCGGATTACCACTGCTTGCGCCAATGTCTGAAGTTGCTGGCCGCATGGCAACCCAAGTTGGGGCTCATTGCTTGTTGAAACCGCAAGGCGGTTTGGGAAAATTGTTGGGCGGTGTTCCGGGCGTTGCGCCAGCGAAAGTTGTAATTCTTGGCGCCGGCGTTGCTGGCACTAACGCCGCAGAAATTGCACACGGAATGCGGGCCGATGTTACAGTCTTTGACAGGTCTAAAGCGGCGTTGGTGGCAATTGACAAAATGTTTGCTGGATCCGTGACGACTTTGATGTCGACGCCTGATGCGGTTGAAGAAGCCGTGTTGGAAGCGGATTTGATAATTGGCGCTGTCCTTATTCCCGGGGCATCGGCACCTAAATTGGTAACAAAGGCAATGTTAAAGGATATGAAGGACGGTGCTGTTTTGGTGGATATTTCCATTGACCAAGGTGGTTGTTTTGAAACTTCGCGCGCCACCACGCATTCTGACCCAACATATGTTATTGATGGAGTGGTTCATTATTGTGTTGCCAATATGCCAGGCGCAGCACCCCTTACCTCAACCTACGCGCTAAATGCGGTTACCGCACCTTATATGTTGGCTTTGGCCAATAAAGGCGTAGATCAAGCATTGGCCGATGATCCTGGTTTTGCTTTGGGGCTCAATGTCCGAAATGGAAAAATCATGCATGAAGCAGTTCAAGAGGCTTTAGGCCTGTAAATTTTCCTTTCGGTAAGGCCAAAATCCGCCCGAGCAAGTTCTGGGCGAAAGCGATTAATTTCGCTGTTCGAAAAACAACATCCGAAATGAATTTTTATTGGTAAATCATATAATAAAACGCTGGGGTTTTGACCCTAATGAATGAAGTTTAATTATTTGCCTTTTTTTCGCCGCAATTTGAACAATCGACAACCATTATGTCGGGCAAATATGCGCTTGTCGGCTGGTAGCGAAGTGCCAATTTCTTGGTTTCTCTATAGCCCCCCAGCCCTCAATCAGGGTTTTGGCCGCCTGCCAGCCGACAAAGTATTTTCAGATGAATTGTGATTGATAAAATGCGAAGTATTATTTTTACTTTGCATTGATTTTACATTTTCCGAATTAATTCACACTTTTGCGCGATAATCCTGCGATTCAGCATATTTTAGGTGTGATCATGGGAATCTGGAAACAAAGATTATTGGGCGGTTGCAACTACTTGACCAAGTTCGCTTGCAGAAAATCCCTACGCGCCAATGTGGCCTTGATGTTCGCACTAGTTGCCGCTGTCGCCGTGACTATTATGGGCGCGGGTATCGAAATAAGCCGCGTTAACGCAGCGAAAGCAAACCTACAATCAATAGCCGATGCAACTGCGCTTGCCACAAAAAAAGAGCAAATGGAAACCATTAATAGCGGCGAAACGGCTTCAAAGGCTTCAGCGGTTGCGCGCGGGCAAACTTTTTTTAATGGGATGAAGCCGCCATCATCAAGTGGCCTTGTCAATCTTGCGCCGACATTCAATTGGGATGCAGACGGCTCCTCAAGGGTGAAAGTAGCTGGTCAATTGCAGACAATGTTTGGCGGGGTTGTTGGCCTTAACACAATTAACGTTGAGGCGACTGGCGTTGCAAGTTCCGGTTCCTCCAAGACACTTGAAGTTGCTTTGTTGCTTGATAATACTGGCTCAATGTTCTCCACAGACGGAAGGCCGCAAACCCGTTTCACGTTAATGCGCAGCGCCGCAAAGAACTTTGTGAATGTTATGTTCGACAGTGTTAGCGTACCATCAAGGCTCAGAGTTGCTGTAATTCCTTGGGTTACTAGCGTTAACATCAAAATGGAAACACCGTTGGGCTGGGCGCCTGCTGCTGGCACCGTAAGAAACCCTCCTGATGCTGGCAGCAAGATACAAAACACGCCGCGCAATATGGCTGCTTATGTAAACCAAGACGCTGCGACCCTCGCGACACAATTTGCGCCAGTTGGCTGGCGCGGTTGTATTTCTGGCGCTGGCGAAAGCCAATCGACCAATGACAACCCAATGGCTGGCATGAAGTGGAATGCGCTTCTAAACGGCCCACAAGTTGGAAATGCTACTAGAACTCAAAATAAAATGGTGAACGGTACCTGCCAAACTTGTACTGGTTGCGGCGGTGGCGGTGGCGGTGGCGGCGGCGGCGGCGGTGGCGGCGGTGGTGGCCGCGACGGCTACAATCAGCTTCCAAACAAAGGCACACGATTTGCAAATTTTACAACCATGCAAAAGTCCAATGTTGCTTGCACTTGCACACCATACTCTTGTTCATACCTTGCCTGTCCAAGCGGCCAAGCTTCGATTACTGGCATAAATTGTAATCCAAGCGCTAATAACGGTAATAATAATGCTTTCTTCAATTTCACTGGAACCCGCCAATGCGTCAACGGTGGTTGCGCGGGCAATTTGAATTATGGAACAGCAACAGGTTGTGTTTCTGATCCGAATGAGCTTGCTTGGAATGCGGCAGGCGGCGCAAGATGCACCAATGTTGCTGCCACTAACTGGACAGCATCGGCGGCAATCGAAGGGCCCAACATGAACTGCCCAATGCCAATGTTGGGATTATCTGGATCACGTGCGCAAGTAATTGACACTATTGACCGCATGTCTCCCGCGCCAGGGGGAACTCATAATGACGTCGGGCTGCGTTGGGGCCTTAGGGTCTTGTCACCACGAACAGAATGGACGAACTTCTTTGGGCACGCCACACCGCTTCCATTTAGTGACACAAGCGCCAACAAGATTATGATTCTTATAACCGATGGCGCCAACACCCAAGCGACATCATTGCCGGGGTTTTGGGGTTGTTCCAACACAGCTTATCCAGGTTGTTCAAGCGCGCCTACACGCGCCCAACTAGACACAAGGATGCTGGATTGGTGCCGCGCGATTCGCGAAGACTATAATATTGACCTTTATACGGTGGCAGTAAATGTGACCGATACCTCCGCTGTAAGCCTTCTTAACCAATGCGCAGGTAATATTGAAGGACATGCATTTGCAGTTGATGCCGCCTCACTCAACCATACATTTGAAGAAATTGCACGCTCGGCATTTAGTTTAAGACTAAAGGAATAATTGGGTCTTTTAAGTTTCCATTAACCAAAATAGGAAATTGATTGGGCCGCAGAATTTGCAAACACAATCGCAGTTGATGCCGTTAAAGGTGCGACCGTGCTTGGTTTATTTTCTGGGGTGCTCGCAATGAAACATAGTCGCAAGTCAATTTTGAGAGAAACCTCTGGTTCAACGGCATTGATTTATGCGCTCGCAGGCGCTGCTTTGTTGATAACAGCAACGGCAGCGGTTGAGCTTACTCGCGTTAATGATGTTCGCTCTAAACTCGCCTCAATTACTGATGCTGCAGCTTTGGCGGGCAAACGTGCGCAAGGCCAAGCAATGGGTGTAACCGAAGCGCAGGCAAAAAGCGTTGGTGAACAAGCGGCTATTAGCTATTTTAATGGCAATAAGTCACAGTTGGACGGGATAGCCACAAACTTATCAGTAGGAACTGCTTGGGATACTGATAATGCGCTAAGGGTTACGGGCAATGCAAATGCAACTTTAGTCTTAGGCAGTATTTTTTCACTTGGTGGCCGCACTGCACTTTCATACATTCCAGTTAGAACGGTATCAGTAGCTGCATCGGGGTCCAATGCTTATTTGGAAATCGCGTTGGTATTGGATAACACCGGTTCCATGTTTAACACCGACGGTCGGTCTCAGACCAGGTTCACACTTTTGCGCGAAGCTGCGGTCGATTTTGTAAACACTGCATTTGATAGTGCAACCGATGCGGATAAAGTTAGAGTTTCGGTTATTCCATGGGCATCAACGGTTAACATCAAAGGCGAAAGGCCACTTAGTTGGAGTAGAGCTGCTGTGCCAACAGTGCCAGTTCCCGACAGGGGAACCCGAACATTGCCATCTAGCCCGATGAGCAGGACATGGTTCATCAGCCAAAACAGCTCGCAGTTGAACGCTGAATTTGCACCGGTAGGTTGGCGCGGATGTATTTCGGGTGAGGGCGAAACACTTCTCCCTAGTGACCATAATTTCGCATTTAGATGGAAAGCGCTTTCCGCGCAGCCGAATATGTTCACTTCAACATGGGGGCCTTTGCGCCACGTAGCCAGAACTTGCACTTATTGCCCACCACCGCCGCCGCCGCCTCCTCCTCCTCCGGGGCCACCACCTCCTTCGCCTCCTCCATCGCCTCCGCCTGGCCCTCCGCCACCGCCGCCACCTGCGCCAGATCCTTGGACCCCGCCGCCACCGCCAGATCCACCTGCTGAGCCGCCTTATGAGCCGCCTTCACCGCCGCCGCCTCCACCGCCGCCTCCACCACCACCGCCGCCTCCACCGCCGCCTCCGCCACCGCCGCCACCGCCGCCACTTCCTGGCGGGATGGATGGTTACTGGATGCCAAAGAATGAGCGTGGCCAACGTGTAGCCGCATATTCACGGCCGAATTTCACGCAGCCAATGCAAAGGTCACGCAAATTTACTGTGCCCAATAATCGCGTTACAAATGCACAGGCGGGTTGCTATGATTATGACTGCTCTTATAACGAGTGCGACCCTACAGTCGCGCGAATAAGTGGCAATTTATGCTGGCAAGAGACGTATAAAAATTACGGACCCGATCCAAATACAAGAGGGCGGCGTAATACGTTTTTGAAAACGGCAGAAGATTGCATCTATACGTGGGATTCTTGCACTTTCGCGCCAATGCCATCAATTGCACGCGCTTCGTGCGTTGCTGATCCAAATGAAATTGCATGGAATAATGCGGGCGGGGCCTGGTGTGCTTGGGTACCGATGACTGATTGGAGCACGTTTGAACCATCCACTGGGCCAAACATAAATTGCCCGATGCCGATTTTAGGTTTATCGTCAAACCGGGCACAGGTTTTGGCAAATATCAACCGTATGTCACCGGTTGTTGGCGGAACCCATGCCGATGTTGGCCTTAGATGGGGCGCAAGGACCATTTCGCCTAGCATTTATTGGGGTTTATTTTTCGGAATAAATGGGCGCGAGGCCAGAAATTGGCGCAGCCGCGATGTCAAAAAAGCGCTAATTCTGATTACAGACGGCGAGAACACACAGGCAAATGATTTTCCTGGCTTTTGGGGTTGCTCTGATACTTTGGCACCGGGCTGCACAGGCTCTCCGACTGCAGCGGAACTTAATACCCGAATGCTTGCGTGGTGCAATAAGCTGAACAATGACTGGGGAGTAGATGTTTATACAGTTGCAGTGAATATCAATAATACAGCGGCAGTTAATTTGCTGGCACAATGCGCTGGCGACCCTTCACGTGCGTTTGCAGGCGATGCATCAGAATTGCAACGTCAATTGCGCGAAGTAGCAAGCCAATTGTTTGAGCTTCATCTTAAGGAATGATTTTCGGCCCTTTAAGCACACATTAACAGCATTGTAGTATTACAATCATGAAAATGCAGATCGGTGCAAGGCGCAGGTTTTGCGTTAATTCGTGCGAATTGAGGATATAATGACGAGAGCACACCGAAAATCAATCCTAAGGGCGACCACTGGCTCAACTGCTTTGATATTTGCGCTTGCTGGCGCCGCGTTATTGATAACCGCAACCGCTGCGGTTGAACTTACGCGCGTTAACGATGTTCGGTCCAAATTGGCAGCGATTACAGACGCGGCGGCTTTGGCGGGTAAACGCGCTCAAGGCCAGGCACTGGGCGTTACCGATGCTCAGGCCAAAGTAATTGGTCAAGATGCTGCAGTGGCCTATTTTAATGGGAATAAGTCCCAATTAGACGGTATTGCCACCAATTTGGGTGTAACTGCGGCATGGGATACCGATAATTCAATTCGAGTAACCGGCAGCGCAAAAGCTTCGATGGTGTTAGGAAGTATTTTCTCACTTGGCGGGCAAACCGCGCTTTCATACATACCAGTTACTACCGTTTCAGTAGCTGCATCTGGGTCCGAAGCATATCTTGAGATTGCATTAGTGCTCGATAATACGGGTTCGATGTTCAATACTGATGGCAGACCGCAAACTCGGTTTACATTATTGCGCGAAGCGGCGGTTGACTTTGTTAACACTGCGTTTGATGCTGCAACTGATGCCGACAAAGTTCGGATTTCGGTCGTGCCTTGGGCGACCACAGTAAATATTAAAAGTGAAAAACCACTTACGTGGAGCCGTGCACCAGTTGCCGACGTAGCTGTTCCAGATCGGGGAACTGGGACTTTGCCAGCGAACCCCATAAATCGAAACAGTGTAATCGAAGAAAACGCTGGAACTTTGGCAACAATGTTTGCACCTGTAGGTTGGCGCGGATGCATTGTTGGCGAAGGCGAAGATGACGACGACGATGATCATCACGGCAAAAATGATGACTACAAACCTTCCGGCAAATGGCACGCGCTTCAGGTTCCAGCATACCTTTATATGGATTCTTGGGCACCATCACAAATGGTCAATACTACTTGCACGTCTTGCCCGCCACCGCCGCCAGGGCCACCAGTTGTTTCACCACCCCCACCACCCGGTGGCATGGTAGGCGAAAACCGCCAAAACCCGTCAAGATTGCCAAGAATGGCAACGGCGCAACCGAAATTTACAACCCCAATGCGAAAATTGGCGCCAAAGGGCTTCACCGACAATAACATAAGCAATGTGCAACTTGGCTGCACCACAAGTGCCTGCGTTCAAGAACAATGCATACCAGGGATCGCACGAGTTACGATGCCAGCATGCGGACAAGATACAAAGAAATATTATGGCGGCGATCCTTACACTTCGGGGCGCAGAAATACATATTCCAACGTAACCCAAACTTGTTTGCCTTGGCGCGGATGGTGTTCGGCCGCACCAATGCAAACCAATAATTTGGTGGCATGCACAGCAGACCCGAACGAAATTGCTTGGAATAAAGCAGGCGGGGCTTGGTGTGCATGGGTGCCAGCCACAACTTGGACAAAATTCGACCCAACAACAGGGCCAAATATAAACTGCCCAATGCCAATGCTGGGGCTTTCACCAAATCGCGCCCAAGTTTTGGCAACAATTAACCGAATGTCACCTGTTCCTGGTGGTACACACGCGGATGTCGGCTTGCTTTGGGGCGCAAGAACGCTCTCGCCAAATAAGGATTGGGGGAAGTTCTTCGGTATCGCTGGCAAGGAGGCTCGCAATTGGAAAAGTAAAGATGTCAAAAAGGCAGTTATTCTAATTACTGACGGTGAAAACTCACAAGCAGAAGATTTCCCAGGATATTGGAATTGTTCAGATACTTCTGCGCCAGGTTGTTCTGGCGCACCCAATCAGGCACAATTGAATACAAGAATGATTGACTGGTGTAATAAACTGAATAATGACTGGAAAGTTGACGTTTACACGGTTGCCGTAAACGTAAATAACGCAGCAGCCGTTTCCTTGCTTGCACAATGCGCCGGTTCGCCGGCACGTGCATTTTCGGGCGACGCCAGCGAGTTGCAAAACAGCCTGCGGCAAGTCGCAAGTCAATTATTCGAGTTGCACCTTAAAGAATAGAATCCGTTGTTTCGCGCAAGATTTGGCGCAGCACTTCTAAATCTTCTGGTTCTGAAAGTCGGTGATCGCCGGCTTTGATAAGCGTCAGTTTCACATTTTGGCTGGTGATGTTTTCCATAAGACTTGGCGACCTTTGCCACGGAACGTCGGCATCTTTAAGTCCATGCAAAATACGCACTGGCCTATCAAATGCAATCGGCTTGTTCAATACCAAATTGGCGCGGCCATCTTCAATCAAGCCTTTAGTAACTGGGTATCCTTGATCATCGTAAGGGCTGGGCCTTAGCCAATAGCCATTTTGGGTTATTTCAGTTTTGGTTTCTTCACTAAAAGTTCTCCACATAAGATCTTCGGTGAAATCTGGTGCAGGCGCGATAAGCACTAAGGCTTTGACTCGGGACGACATTTCCTTCGCCAGCAAGAGCGCAATCCATGCGCCCATTGACGACCCAACCAAAACTAAATCACCATAAGTCTTCGCATTAATAACATCCTGACTATCATTCAACCACTTCGAAATGGTGCCTTCATCAAATTTACCATTTGAAGTGCCAGTGCCAGAATAGTCAAACCGTAATGATGAATAACCATGCTCCATGGCAAACTCGTCCATTGTGGTTGCTTTTTGACCACTCATGTCAGAATGAAAACCACATAGCCATACGAATGTTAGACCTGCGCCTTCGCGCTTTTTAAAACCAAGACTTTCGCCAAAGCTGGATCGCAAATACTCAACTTCAATTTCACTCATGGAACTAGTGACTCCTGTGCCTACATGATTTATTGCAAACTTATGAGTAAGACAATTCTCCAAATCATTCCCGAATTGCAAACTGGCGGCGCTGAACGCACTGTTTTGGAAGTGTCTCAAGCAATAATAAATAGCGGCGGGAAAGCGATAGTTTTCACCAATGGCGGGCGCATGGAAGCGGAGCTTTTAGCCATGGGGGGCGTGGTTATTCATGGCGAAGCAAAATCAAAAAACCCTTATGTGATTTTAAAAACTAATGTTGACAAACTGGTCGCAATTATCAAAGAAAACAAAGTTGACATAGTTCACGCTCGCTCGCGCGCGCCGGCAATTAGCGCCTATCTTGCCGCCAAGAAATGCAATATTCCATTTGTAACTACTTATCATGGCATTTACAAAGCGAATAACCCGATAAAACGCTTTTACAACGGCATAATGACCAAAGGCGACATTGTTATTGCCAACTCCGAATTTACTAAAGCCTATCTGTTGGCTGAACATAAGACAGAGCCTGAAAAAGTTCGTGTCATTTACCGTGGTGTAGATTTGTCTCGTTTCGCTACCGAAACAATTACTGAAGAAACAAAGAAGAAGCTTTTAGCTGCTTGGAATGTCGCCCCCAACCAAACTTTACCGTTAGTTTTGCTGCCAGCGCGCATAACTGCGTGGAAAGGGCAAGAAACACTAATTGAGGCCGCGAACATACTAAAGCATAAGAACATTCCAGCACATTTTATCTTTGCGGGTGACGCCCAAGGCCGCAACGATTTTGTCGCAAAACTGCAATCCAAAATCACTCAATATGGCCTTCAAGAATATGTGCACTTGGTCGGGCACTGTGATGATATACCGGCCGCAATGGCGGTTTGTGATATTGTCACAACACCTTCGATTGAACCAGAGGCATTTGGGCGCACTGCCGCTGAGGCACAGGCAATGGCGAGGCCAGTTATTGCTTCAAATCATGGCGGCGCGCGCGAAGTAGTCGTTCACGGGGAAACGGGCTTTTTGATTGAGCCGTCAAACGCCAAAGATCTAAGTCAATGGTTGGAATATTTGATAAAAATGGGAGCTGAAGGCAGGCGGGAGATTGGCAAAGCGGGGCAACGCCGTGTTCTCGCCTTGTTTACCACAGCAAGCCTACAGGCCAAGACCTTGCAAATATATGATGAGTTGATAATTGATAGTCGAAGAGCGTTTCCCAAAAAGTGTTAAACGGTTTTTGGATACGAAACGCGGTAGATAAAAGAATCTGGAGCCTCATTTTCGAATCTATTGAGATGGGATTGGCTCTAGGCCAGATTAAGTTGGATCCACAATGAAGCAAAATGCCGTAAGAAGCGACATAGACAGAGTACTTGTAATTGCCTTGGGCAGCCTTGGCGACTGTATCCTTTCGCTTGCGGCAATGGAATCAATAAGAAATTACCACTCTGCGGCGCACATAGTTCTTTTTACACAGCCTGGCTTCAAGCGATTTTTCAACCCTTGCCCCTTTATTGATGAAGTCGTTACTAATTGGGAGCCCAATGGCATTGGTGAGACGCTAAACAATGTTGGGCAGATGCAAAGCGCTAAGTTCGATATGGTCTATGATTTGGCGGGCAACGAAATTACTGCAGATATTTACAAACGGTTTTGGCTCCAAAAGCCAAAATGGTCTGGTGTTGCGCCAAATTGCTCCCACCCTCATGCAGATAGATTGCGGCAAAAGTTACATTTGCTCGATCGCCATGCTGAACAATTGTGGCTTTGTGGGATTGGGCCAAGTGAAGGTTATACAACCGGTGCCAGCCCTTTGCCCAAGCTTAGTTGGTGTCAAGAAGAAATTGAAAAAAGTGAGTTTGGGCCGAAGACAATCAAATTGGATTTTCCCTATGCAATCATTGCACCCGAGGGCCCTGCGGAGGAGCCGCAAAAGGCTTGGCCAATTGGCAGATACATAGAACTTGCGAGAGCCGTATTGGATTTGGGGTTAAAGCCAATCGTTGTTGGCGGGCCCCAAGCTTTTTCTATGGGAAATGGTATTAGAGGCAGTGTTCCAGAGGTCTTGGATTTGGTAACCCGGCTTGACGTTTTTGGCCTAATTGGAATCATGAAAGGCGCAAAACTAATATTAGGTTCCAATAGTGACTATACAACAATTGGTGGGGTTTTGGGCGCGCCTGTAGTAAGCATCATCAATCCAATTGGGGCAAACATAAAAACTCTTGCGCCTCGCGGTCCCTTCACTGTTAGCCTAGTTGCAAGAGACTTTAAGGACATAAAAATAGATCAGGTAATGGCAGCAGCGCGTGCTGTTATGGAATAATTAGGTTGTTTTGACCAAAACCGCGACTTATTGGCTACATTTCGGTAATAAATCTCAAGTAAGAAGCAAAGAACACTTGAAGCATTTGATTTGAGTGTTAAAGCAGATTGCTTAATAGCCGCAAACCAACGGTTTGGGCGTTTGATAATGGAGAGAACAACATAAGACGACCAACAGCTGCTCAGCCCGCCGCAAAAGATGGGCTCCGCGTAAATGAAGAAATACGCGCTTCAATTGTTTTGTTGATTGACGAAAATGGTGAAAAACAAGGTGAAATGTCTTTGGATGCCGCTATGTCGCTGGCAACTGGGGCTGGCCTCGACCTAGTTGAGATTGTCGCCACCGCCAACCCGCCCGTTACAAAAATAATGGATTATGGAAAATTCAAATTTCAAGAACAAAAAAAGCGAAATGAAGCTCGAAAACGTCAGAAAATTGTTGAACTCAAAGAAGTTAAGCTTCGCCCGATGATTGACATTCATGATTATCAAGTGAAGTCCAAAGCCATGCACAGGTTTTTTGCTGAGGGCGACAAGGTCAAAGTAACCATGCGGTTTCGCGGGCGGGAGATGGCGCACCAGCATTTGGGCTTAGACCTTTTGATTCGCCTTAAAAATGATTTTGCCGAGACCGCGAAGGTTGAGGCCGAACCAAGGCTTGAGGGGCGACAAATGACAATGGTTATGGCGCCGAAAAATTCTTAGAGCATTTTGAAGTCAAGTGAGATCGCTTGACGACTCGCAAAATGCGACCAACAAAGGAATCTAGCGCAGCGATTTTTCAAGTTCCACCTGAAAAACCAACGCGATAGTCGCACTAATTTCTTGGATGAAATCGGGCGTCACTAAACCAAGGCCTAACTCAAAATGGCGATGTTTCAAAAAGACAAGTCAAAACGTGCGAACCAGCAACCTATTGATCTTGGGGCCCCAAGCCTGAGCCAAAATAAGCTCAACCGCGCGAATTTGAAGCCTTGGAAAATTGCAGATGTTATCGATGGTAGGAATTTGCGTATCCAACTGACTGCGGCGTCGCAAGATTTGCGTGGCAATAGTGAGGCTCTTAGGTCTCGGGTTTTATACTTGTTAAAGGGCGCGTTGTTCCGTGGCCGGCTCATCGCGCATGAAAGGCTTGATGCAGGGGCTGGTGGGATAGACTGTGCAGAGTTATTATCCGCCGTTCAAGATGAAGTAATTGCCGCACTTTACGACTTTGCTGTTACTCATATTTTTAGAGTGCACAATCGAAGCGCGGTTGAACGTGTCAGCATTTGTGCAACCGGCGGCTATGGACGTTATGCCTTAGCGCCCTCTTCAGATGTTGACCTATTGTTCATACGCCCGACCAAAGATGCAACATGGGCCGAAGGCGTAATAGAATATATTCTATACATGCTATGGGATATGGGGCTGAAGGTTGGGCATGCATCGCGCACCATACCCCAGTGTTTACGAAGCGCCAAAGATGACTTTACTATTCGCACTGCCGTGCTTGAGATGCGCTTTATCTGCGGCGACAAACCGCTTTTTGAGGAATTAGACAAGAGGCTTAGAAGCGAGATTTTCCACAATACTGGTGCTGAATTTATCGCTGCAAAACTCGCTGAGCGCGACTTAAGGCACATAAGGGCGGGTGAGAGCCGGTATATGGTAGAACCGAATATAAAGGACGGCAAAGGCGGATTGCGCGATATCCATACGATGTTTTGGATAGCCAAATATCTTCACGGGATTGATGACCCAAAGGACTATTTGAAAAAAGGCCTGTTTTCAAAGGAGCAAATTAAGGCTTTTTTGAATGCTACAGAATTCTTGTGGACGGTTCGCTGTCATTTGCATTTTTTAACTGGCCGAGCAGAAGAAAAGCTTACTTTCGATCTGCAGCCCGAAATGGCAAGGCTAATGGGATATGGTGACAGGGCCGATAATCCTGCTGTTGAGCGGTTTATGAAACGATTTTTCCTTGTAACCAAGGAAGTCGGCTCGCTTACAAGAATTATGAGTGCAAAATTAGAAGTCGACTATTTAAAGCAAGCCCCTAAAGGGCTTTCAAGGTGGTTCGGTGCTAGGCCAAAGCGAATGCTTGATAAGCGTTTCGTTGTCGAAACTGGTCGGATTGGTTTTGCAAGCCTTGATACTCCAAAGCAAGATAGTCTTTCAATGATTTCACTATTCTTAGAGGCCGATAAGTCTAATTTGGATATAGATCCCGCAAGCTTGGCGCTTGTGGCACAACTTGCGCCGCGTGATGTCAAATTGGCAAGCAACCCCCAGGCAAAGCAATTGTTTCTCCAAGTCATGGATTCAAAAAACGGGCCAGCCCCAATGTTAAATTTGATGAATGAATGCGGCTTATTGGGGCGAATGGTTCCTGAGTTTGGGCGCATTGTTGGGCAAACCCAATTTAATATGTACCACCACTACACTGTTGATGAACATACATTACGCGCTGTGCAAATATTGGGCGAAGTTGAGCATGGAAAATATCTGAAAGAGCTACCGCTAGCGACAGATATTTTTCCGAAAATACTAAATCGTCGTGCACTGTTTTTAGCGATGCTTTTGCATGACGTAGGAAAAGGTGAGGGCGATCAGCAAATACTGGGCGCAAAGGCAACAAGGGCGGCCTGTAAGCGCCTTGGTGTAGACGAAAGCGAAGCCGAATTGGCTGCATGGCTGGTTGGTCATCATTTGATTATGTCTGATGTTGCCCAAAAGCGTGATTTAGGCGATGCAATGACCATTGTGAAATTTGCAGAAGCCGTCGAGAGCCTTGAAAAGCTTCGGCTGTTATTGGTGCTAACGGTTGCCGATATCAGGGCGGTTGGCCCAGGTGTATGGAATGATTGGAAGGCCCAATTATTGCGCGATTTATACAAAATTACCGAGGCTGTCCTGCGCGGAGGGCGAACGGACGAATCAATTGCGCATAGTGTATTGGCCGCGCAAGCGGATTTAACTCGCAACAACGTAATGAAAGATCCGATTACGTCTGAATGGTTTTCAACTATCGATAATTCTTATTGGCTTGGTTTTGATGAGAACCAGCATTACTGGCACCAAGCCGAAATAAAACTAGCGATTGCAAATGAAAAAATAAGCTATGTTGGCACCAGGTTTGCAAAGAATCGCGGTGCAACCGAGGTTTTAGTGATTGCGGCAGATAGGCCCGGGCTATTTTCTTCCATTGCGTCTGTGTTTGCTCAGCTAGGCGCAAACGTACTTGATGCGCGCGTTTTCACTTCTCGGGCAGGTCAAGCATTTGATGTTTTTGCAATTCAGGACAATCAAAACTCCGCGTATGGTGCAACTGACATCCGGCTGATTGCAGCGCTGAAAGCAGAGATTTTGAAGGCGCTTGGTGAAGATTATCAAGCAAAGCCGCTGCCTAAAACCTTGCCGACCCGCCGCCAAGCTGCATTTAGGGTTGAGCCTTTCGTCCTGATAGACAATGAAGCATCAAATTATGATAGCGTTATTGAGGTTTCCGGCCTTGATCGACCAGGTCTTTTGGCGGATTTGGCACAAAAACTTCATGAAGAAGCGCTAAATATAACGTCGGCGCATATCGGCGGTATTGGCGAGCGTGCTTCTGACGCATTTTATGTAAGAACTATCGATGGAATGCAATTGGTCGATAAAAATCGGCAAGCTCGCCTTAAAAATGCTCTATATGATGTTTTACGCGCCTATGAGCCAGACGCACCTACAATTGTTGCAAAACGGAAATTGGCGCGGGCGCGCGCATCAACGCGAAGATAAAGGTTAAAATGTCACTCGTCCGCAATACTTTTGTTCAAGCTGGTTTTACCCTCTTAAGTCGGTTGTTTGGCTATATTCGCGATCGCGTTATTTCCAATTCTATGGGCGCAGGTTATATTGGTGATGCTTTCGCAACAGCGCAAATGTTTCCCAATCTTTTTAGACGCATTTTAGCAGAAGGCGCTTTTTCGCAAGCCTTTGTTCCAATTTACGCCAGAGCAACAACTCAAAGAGGCAAAGACGGCGCAGAAATTATGGCAACCGAGGCACTTTCAGTGTTGGCATTGGTATCAGTTGTTTTTACTATTGTCGCCCAAATCGCGATGCCGTGGATCATGCTGCTAATTCATACTGGCTATAAAGATGATCAGGTCGCATTTAAGCTGGCAATTGTCTTAACCCAAATTACTATGCCATATTTGGTGGGCATGGCGCTTAGTTCTTTGTTTGCCGGAGTCTTGAACACGGCGGGCAAATTCGCGTTGTCCGCTGCGGCGCCGACACTTTTGAACCTGTCGATTTTGCTTGCAATTATTTTTACCAAGACGCCCGAACAAGCCGCTATCAACGGCGCGATAGCGATTGCAGTTGCAGGGTTGTTGCAAGCGGGCATGCTGTTCTGGGGTTGCCGCCGGCTGGGTGTAAAGATTGGATTTCGGCTACCTAAATTCACTGCGGACGTAAAGCTAATATTGGGAGTTATGGGGCCAGCAGTAATCGCAGGCTCAGCTACCCAGATCAATGTTTTTGTGTCGCAGGCTCTTTCAAGTTTTGAGGTTGGTGCAAAGTCTTGGCTATACGCTGCGGACCGCTTGTATCAGCTGCCATTAGGATTGATAGGAGTGGCAATTGGAGTAGCCCTTTTGCCTCGCCTCGCGAAAGCAGTTGCTCAAATTGACGATAAGCGTGACGATATTGACACGATCAACGAGAGTTTTGTTCTTTCAATGTCGTTGACTCTGCCTGCTGCCGCCGCATTATTGTGCATCCCTTTCTTCCTAATGTATGGCTTTTGGGCAGGCGGAGAGTTTAAGACAAGTGACGCTGAAAATACCGCGAAGGCGCTTTTCCATTATGCTTGGGGCGTGCCAGCTTTTGTACTAATAAGAATACTCGCGCCGCCGTTTTTTGCGCGTCAAGACACCAAATCGCCGATGAATTTCGCCATTATTGGAGTTGTTGCAAATGTCATAATTGGCGCATGCCTTTTTTACGTTTTCCACAAACATAATAATACCGGCTATATTGGGCTTGCAATCGGCACTAGCGCCGCAGCATGGATTAATACTTTATTGTTGGTCGTGGTGCTGCTTAAACGTGATTGGTGGCGAATTGACACCTGGGTTGTCTCGAAAATTTCTCGAGTAGTGCTAGCGACTATTGCTATGTCGGCATTTTTGCTTGTTGCAAACCAATACCAAGACGCAATAATTGCTTCGTTTTGGTGGGCAGAGATTTTTGGTAAGTCAATAAGCAAAGAAATTGCGATAATTGTCGTTTGCTTTTTAGGCTTCACTGTATATGGCATCGCTGCCTTTTTCACCAAAGCATTGACAATTTCGGATTTGAAGGCTTTAGCAAAGCCATGATTGATCCCGCAACCAATATTAAATCCGAGCCCAAATTTGCACGGGTGTTTTCTGGCGTGCAGCCAACCGCCAATGTCCACCTTGGGAATTATTTGGGCGCTATAAAGCAATTTGTACGCATTCAACACCAAATCGAGAGTTTGTTTTGCGTAGTGGATTTGCATGCAATCACAATGCCGCAGGACCCGGCTAAATTGGCGACACAAACTAGGGAAATTGCCGCTGCTTATATGGCCTCCGGCATTGACCCCAAGAAATCGATCATTTTTGTTCAATCTGCAGTTTCGGCACATTCTGAATTAGCATGGCTTCTCAATTGTGTGGCTCGTATGGGTTGGCTCGAACGAATGACACAGTTCAAAGACAAATCTGGTGAAAATTCTGAACGAATGTCGGTTGGCCTTTTTGACTATCCGGTTCTGATGGCCGCCGATATTTTGGCCTATAAAGCGACCCATGTGCCGGTAGGTGATGACCAAAAGCAACATTTGGAACTCGCGCGCGATATCGCACAGCGTTTCAATACCGACTTTAATGCTAAAGGGTTTTTCCCAAGCCCAGAACCATTGATTGGTGCGCAAGCTTCTCGGATTATGAACTTGCAAGACGGGACGAAGAAAATGTCCAAATCCGATGCCGCTGAAAACTCCCGCATAAATTTGACAGATGATGAGGATCAAATATCAAAAAAGTTGAAGCGCGCAAGAACTGATTTATTTCCAATGCCAACTGACATTTTGGAACTAAAAGGACGACCCGAAGTTGACAATTTGATTGGCATCTTTGCAGCTTTAGCGGATACAACAAAGGCCGAAGTAGTGCAGGAGTTTGCAGGTCTTGGGTTTGGCGCCTTCAAGCCCAAACTTGCAGAGCTGGCCGTTGAAAAACTATCTCCAATTAACGCCGAAATGCGCAGACTGATGAATGATCCCGCTGAAATTGATAGGGTATTGAAAGATGGCGCAGAGCGTGCGCGCGCAATCGCAATGCCTATCTTGCTTGAAACTAAGAATTTAATGGGTTTTTGGCGCTAGGGACTAGTGACAAATTATTGCCGAATGGTTGCAAAGTTATTGCTGTTTCAATTGACCAAAAAATGAGTTAAACTGAAGCTATAAATATTTAGCTTAGGAATAGTTTTATGAGTTTAGGGCAGTCGATAAGAGGTCTCGGGGCAAGAATTCGCGGCTTGTTCGGCCAAAAGCCGATTGCTAGATCTGATATTGCCGAAGGTTCAGGTTTTGGGAGTCTTGGAAATCCTGATTCTACTAAACCTAATCCAAAAAGTCGTAAGAGAACCTTCATAACAATCATTGTGCTGGCGCTTATCCCACTTTATTATTTGATTGGCGCTTGGTTTACACATCGTATTAATGACGATTTAAACTATACAATTGCTGACCCTGGTCCTGGGAAGTCACATACTGTTGCCGTAGTTGCCGAACTAATTGATCGCGAAGTTAATCAGACCAAATGGTCGCCAAATATTCAAGCATTTGAGCCAGCCGCTCTATTGCGAGTTGGTGGGAATATGGTGAATTTCCAAACCGGCATTGTTAAGGGTATTTCCACTACCGTCTATGAAATGGAAAATCGCCTCGCTAGAATGCGCGGAACTTCTTCTGCTGATGTAGATATGTCATCAGCCCGAGAAGGTCTTGCACGTTCGGCTGATACTTGGCTTTGGGCAGGTGCCGACAGTGAATATCGCAAAGCCAAGGATGCACTTATCCGCTATAATACGCGCTTAGCATCTGGACAGGCTAACTTTGAGCAACGCGCCGACAACCTTCAAGGCCTATTAGACCATGTTGCATTCGACTTAGGCGCAGCATCAAATGAGTTGGATCGTGAACTTGTTGCTGGTCGCCATAAGATAATCGATTTCAAGGCAGACAAGGTATTTTATTATGCCAAAGGGCAGTCCTATGCGTATTTTATTATCTTGAGGGCCTTACGTGAAGACTATAGTGATATAATTAAAGAACGCCACTTAGAAAAAATCTATGAAGAAATGTTGACCGAACTTGCATCAGCCGCTGAACTTCAACCGCTTATTGTCCAAAACGCGAAGCCTTCTGCGCTTATTATGCCAAATCATTTGGCGACAGAGGGTTTCTATATCCTGTGTGCAAGAGCAAGATTGCGCGAAATCACTGACATTTTGCAAAGGTAATTTAACGTGGCCGAGCGTAAACTTCTATGCATTGCCGATGAAAGCCCAGAATGCAGGAACGCTGTAGTTTTTGGTGCGCAAAGGGCCAAAAAAACCGATTCGACGCTGATAATAGTGCGCGTCATACGCCCTGTTGATATGTCTCTTTTGGGCGCAATTGGCGGTGGTATAGTTGATGAAGTAAGGGCCGAAGCCATGGAAGATTTAGGCCAATTTGTGGATTTGGCCAAAAGCACTTCTGGTATAATTCCCGAGACCCTGGTTTATGAAGGTGCGGCGCACGATGCAATTCGAGATCAAATAGACGCTGACGATGGTATCAAAACATTGCTTTTGGCAGCTTCGGGCGCCAGAAGCGGTTTTGGGCCATTAGTAACAGCTGCACTCAGAGAATCTGCCGGTTTTGGGAAGCGAAAAGTTGCAATAATGATAGTGCCAGATGGCCTCGACGATGAACAAATTATCGAACTTGCAAGCTAATATTAACGTGCAGAATCAAGGAACAAAATGTTTATTCAAACTGAAGCCACTCCAAACCCTGAAACATTGAAGTTCATCCCTGGGCGAAAAGTATATGCAGAAGGCGTGTTGGAATTTCATAACTCTGGTGCGGCAGAATTGTCGCCATTTGCACAGAGCTTGTTTGCAATAGATGGCGTTCAATCAATAATGTTTGGGGCTGATTTCATTTCAGTAACCAAGAAAAAATCTATTGAGTGGCGGCATATCAAGCCAGAAATCTTAGGCTCCATTATGGATGGCTTCATGGCAAATATGCCCATTTGGATTGGCACAAATGAGGCAGGTTTAGACACGCCGAAATATGAAGGTGAGACCGCGGAAATTGTATCTCAAATCCAGGACCTTTTAGATACGCGTGTGCGACCGTCTGTCGCTCAAGACGGCGGGGACATTGAATTTGATAGCTTTGATGTTGAAACTGGCGTCGTATTTTTGCGAATGCGCGGGGCATGCTCTGGCTGCCCATCTTCCGCAATTACTCTAAAAAGTGGCGTTGAGAACATGATAAAACACTATGTCCCTGAAGTTAGCCGCGTAGAACAAGTTTTTTAGGGGGTTTCGTCTTTTAGTTTTTTGGCGCGCTCAATTTGAGCCTCTCGATAAGTTATGTATATTGTTGAAGCAATTATAATTGCTGCGCCAATCAAACTATTTCCACCAGGGATTTCTGCAAACGCGACAAAGCCGACAATAGCGGATAATGGCAGGCGGACATAATCCATCAAACCCATGAGCGAAGCTTCACCAACGCTCAAAGCCTGCACATAACATGCCTGAGCAATTACACCTGCAATTCCCATTACCGCCAAAGGTAAAAGCGAGGCCGGCTGTGGCAGGTGAAAATCCATCAATAAAAACGGGATGCCTGCAATTGTTGTCAATATATTGGAATATAGCACCAAGGTTAATGGTGAATGGTCGCTTGTTAAATCCTTCACAGTAACTATTGACAATGCGAAGGCAATGGCAGCGCCAATTGCCGCAAAAGACGCGATATTATATTCCATCGACTGATTAGACACTTCACCAGTCATCATGATGACACCGACAAAACCAATAATTATCGCGCTAAAACGGCGCCATGCGACTTTTTCGTTTAAGATTATAACGGCCAATATCGTGATGAACAACGCTCGCGAAAAGCTAAGCGCCTGAGCGTGCGCTAATGGCAGATGCGCATATGCATAGAAAGATGCAAAAAAACCAATCGTGCCATAGAATGAACGCAGAATCACTTTGTCCCACCTCTTAACTTTCCATGCGCCAATATTTTTTCCAACAACAAACGGCAGTGTCATGATAACTCCCGCCATTGACCTCCAGAATATCATCATAGCAACCGAAGTGTTGCTTCCCAAATAGCGCGCAAAGCCCGACATCACAACAAAACTCAAGGCCGAGCCGACCATCCATAGAGCGCCGCGCGAATTAGGGCTAAGACTTGCAAAATTCATATAGTAACTACGACTTTTCCAGTTGCTTGACGGCTTTTCAAATGCTCGATTGCCAAAGCACCATCTTCGAGCGCAAATCGTTTTGATATATATGGGCTGATTTTACCTTCTCGATAAAACTCCTGTAGTTCTTTGACGTTTTCAAGATGGGCTGAAGGTTCCATTGCAACGTGCATTCCAAAAAACACGCCAACAATGCTGCACCCTTTCAAGAGGGTTAGGTTTAATGGAATTGACGGAATGCCCGAGGGGAATCCTACCACCAATAGTCTACCTTTCCACGCGATTGATCTTAAGGCAGCTTCGCAATATTCACCACCGACAGCGTCGTAAATAACATCAAAGCCTTTTGCCCCACCTAGGCCCTTGAACAAGTCGCGCAGCGCTTTCTTGTCTTCATTATCAAAGGGGCCAATCGGATACACAACGCCACCGCTGGCGCCGTTCTTAATGGCTATATCCAATTTTTCTTGACTAGAGCATGCCGCGAGGACTTTCGCGCCCATTGCAACTCCAAGCTCGATTGCAGCAAGCCCAACACCGCCGGCGGCCCCAAGCACCAACAATACTTCGTCCCTTTTTAATTCTGCACGGTTTTTTAGCGCATGATATGAAGTCCCGTAAGTCATGAAAGTGGCGGCGGCGATTTCAAATGGCATTGCCGCATCAATAGCAAGGCATCTATCGGCGGCAACAACTGCGAATTCTGCTAGCCCGCCATGGCTAATGTTGGCGCAAATTCTGTCACCAACTTTCCAATTGTTGACCCCTTCTCCCAACTCAACGATTGTCCCTGATATTTCTGAACAAGGTGCAAATGGACGCGGTGGTTTGAATTGATATTTGTCTTCAATAATCAAAGCGTCGAAATAATTCACGCCAACTGCCTTGGTTTGGACCAGCACTTCACCTTGTTTTGGTTTTGGTTTCTCGATTTCAACAAAAACCAAGGTTTCTGGTGGCCCAATTTGTTCACTAATAATTGCTTTCATTTCTTACCTGCTTTTGTAATTGACGATCTGTTTCTACAATAGACGAGCAGGCCGCAAGGTCAATTGCGCAAAATTGTGTTTCAATTCCCGATAACTTACGCTATTTGCCCAATCATGAGCGATAACTACCACCCAAACCCGTTTGAAACCGCCAAGACATTGGCCGAGGCCCTGCCGTTTATTCAAATTTATGACCGTGAAACCTTGGTAATAAAATATGGCGGACATGCGATGGGGCTTGAGGAAAGCGCCAAAAAATTTGCCGCGGACGTTGTTCTTCTGAAACTTGTCGGCATGAATCCAATTGTTGTTCACGGTGGCGGGCCGCAAATCTCAGATATGTTGACGCGGGCGGGCGTTAAGTCGAGCTTTGTTGATGGATTAAGGGTGACCGATGCATCAACGATGGAAATTGCCGAAATGGTGTTGTCTGGCGCCGTTAACAAGCAATTGGCGCACCTTATAACTGATGCAGGCCAAGAAGCAGATGTCCGTGGCGTGGGCCTATCTGGCAAGGACGCAAGATTATTTACAGTTGAAAAAGTTCACCGCACTAAAACCGATCCCGATAGTAAAATAGAGCAAGTGGTGGATTTGGGGTTTGTAGGCGATCCAACAACAGTTGATGCGCAATTGGTCGGAAGCTTGTTAAATGCCGAGCATGATTATGTTCCCGTAATTGCACCGATAGGGGTAAGTTTAGGTGGGGAAACTTTCAACATTAATGCCGACACAGCTGCAGGCGCTTTGGCAGGGGAGCTAAAAGCAAAGAGATTTCTGCTACTAACCGATGTTGCAGGCGTAATGGACGAAAACAAGGAATTGATTCGCGAAATGGACGTTGTTCGCGCCAAAGAACTTATCCGTAGCGGTGTGGCTTCAGGCGGCATGATACCAAAATTAGAAACTGCGATACGCGCAATTGAAAGTGGCGTGGAGGCCGTGGTCATACTTGATGGACGGCAACACCACGCAATATTGATGGAATTGTTTACAGAACATGGAAGCGGAACCTTGATTCGCGCCCAATCAGTCTAATTGTACGGACGTGCGGAAGCTATATCAAGCGACGGATTGGGTATTTGATTTAGACAATACTTTATATCCCCCAGAAAGTGACTTGTTCGCGCAAATTCAAGTCAAAATGAACCAATACGTCGCCGATTTTCTTGATTTGCCATTAGGTTTAGCTAGGGACGTTCAAAAAAAATATTATGTGGAACATGGCACGACACTAAATGGGCTGATGCTGAATCATAATATTGACCCTCATGATTATTTGCACCACGTGCATGATATTGACTATTCAATATTGGAAGAAAACCCACGATTGCGGGCAAATTTGATTGCGCTTCCGGGGCGCAAAATAGTTTTTACCAACGGATCGAAGCAGCATGCTGAAAATGCGATTAAAGCACTTGGCCTAGAAAATATTTTCCATGACATTGCAGATATTGTCGCAACTGACTTTGTTCCAAAGCCGCATGAAAGTGCGTTCGGCGCAGTTATTGAAGCGCACAATATCAACCCCAGAACTTCGGTGATGGTAGAAGACCTTTCAAAAAACCTTGTAACTGCGCATGATCTCGGTTTTTCAACTGTTTTGGTGTGGTCAAACAAACTATGGCATGATGAGCCAAAAGGCCATTCGCCAGCGGGGCCAAATGATGCCCAAGAGAAGCATATACATTTTGATACAAATAACCTTAGCGAATTCCTAAACGCTGTTGTAAAAGCAGGCAAATTTGAGGACAAAAAATGACCCTACAGATTCAAGCGATAATAGATGAAGCGTGGGAAAACCGTGCAGAAATTACAACTTCAACAATTGGCGACGTCCGCGATGCTGTTTCTTTCACGTTGGCAGGGCTCGATTCAGGTGAATTGCGGGTGGCAAGCAAGGAAGACGGTAATTGGGTCACACACCAATGGGTAAAAAAGGCCGTAATTTTATCGTTTCGGCTAAATGACAACTATGTGATAGACGCTGAACACGACCCCCATCCAGTTCAAAACGCTGGGCGCGCGTTCGACAAAGTCCCACTTAAAACCGCCCGTTGGACAGAGCAGGATTTTCGCGCCGCAAAAATCCGCATGGTGCCGGGTTCAATTGCCCGCCACGGCGCTTATATTGGCAAAGACGTTGTCTTAATGCCAAGTTTCGTGAACATTGGTGCATATGTTGATGATGGGACAATGATTGACACCTGGGCTTCGGTAGGATCTTGCGCCCAAGTTGGGAAAAACTGCCATATATCGGCTGGTACTGGCATTGGCGGCATATTGGAGCCCTTGCAAGCCAACCCAACCATTATTGAAGATAACTGCTTTATTGGTGCCCGTTCAGAAGTTGTTGAGGGAGTCATTGTTGGTGAAGGAAGCGTCTTGGCAATGGGCGTATTTATCACCCAATCCACCAAAATTATAAACCGCGCCACCGGTGAGATCATTAGAGGGCACGTCCCGCCATATTCAGTAGTTGTGCCAGGAACCTTGCCCGATGCAAGTGGCGGCCCCGGCCTTGCTTGTGCAGTAATCGTAAAAACGGTTGACGCCCAAACCAGATCCAAAACGGGTATCAACGAGTTATTACGCGAGTAATTTATTGGCCAAACATGCACCATTGTTGGATTTCGACAATAGCTATTTTAGGCTGCCGGAGCGATTTTATTCGAAACAAGAACCAAGCCCAGTAACTGCGCCAATTTTGATAAAATTTAATTGGCCACTCGCTGCCGAATTAGGGCTAAATTTGCAAGACGTGTCAGACGAATATTTAGCGCAAATCTTCGCTGGAAATAAGATTCCCATAGGCGCAGACCCAATTGCGCTTGCTTATGCTGGGCATCAATTTGGCGGCTTCAACATTTTGGGTGATGGACGCGCGGTTTTGTTGGGTGAAGTGGTCGCCAAAGATGGTTCAAGATATGACATCCAATTAAAGGGATCTGGCACAACAAAATATTCGCGTGGCGGTGATGGCCGCGCAGGGCTTGGCCCAGTTTTGCGTGAATATATCGTTAGCGAGGCAATGCATCGGCTCGGTATCCCAACCACTCGCAGCCTAGCTGCAGTTACATCTGGTGATAAAATATATCGCGAAACACTTATTGAGGGCGCAATTGTAACCAGGGTTGCCGAAAGCCATATTCGGTTTGGCACATTTGAGTATTTTGCCGCAAAAAACGATATAATTGGCCTGAAAATATTGGCTGATTATGCAATCGCTCGGCATTACCCTGAGGTCGCGCTTGAGAGAAATCCCTATTTAGAATTTTTGCGAAAAGTTTCGAAATCACAGGCTTATTTAATCGCCAAATGGATGAAGATCGGTTTTATTCATGGCGTAATGAACACCGACAACATGCTTGTTTCAGGCCAAACAGTTGACTATGGGCCATGCGCTTTTATGGATTTTTACGATCCGAAAGCTGTTTATAGTTCGATTGACCGCATTGGGCGATACCGATTTGAAAATCAACCAATAATTGGCAGGTGGAATCTTGCAAGATTGGCCGAGGCCTTATTGCCACTGATTGACACTGACACAAAAAAGGCGGTCTCTTTATGCGAAGCAGTAATTGCTGAATTTCCAGAGCTTTATCAAGAATATTGGCTTAGCGGGATGCGCGCAAAACTTGGGCTCGAACTAAAGCTAAGTGAAGATTCCGCATTGATTCAGAAATTCTTGGACATTCTAAACGCCCACCAACTTGATTACACTAATAGCTTTAGTCAATTATTGAAATTTGCAGATTGCGAAACGCCGCCCGAGTTCACCGATTGGGCCCAGAAATGGCAAAATCGCCGAGCCAAAGAGGTCATAAATCCCGCTGAAATGGCGCTGCTGATACGAACGCATAATCCTGCATTTATTCCTCGCAACCACCGTATCGAGGAAGTTATTTTCGCTGCCAGCGAATTTGGCGACTTTGTGCCTTTTGAAAAACTAGTAACGGTTTTGGCAAACCCATATCAAGACCAGCCCGAAAACACGGACTATCGCAACCCGCCAAACGACAGCGAAATTGTTAAAGCCACTTTTTGTGGAACTTAACTTAGGGTCTGCCCCGTTTCATCGCTTGGGCAGTGCAGCTCAATGTGACGATCCTAAACAGGCCCTAGCGCCGCCATAAGCTCTGGCACCGCGGTTTTATAGTCCGAAACCAAGCCAAAATCGGCAATTGCAAAAATTGGTGCATCGGCATCCTTATTTATTGCAACAATGACTTTGGAATCTTTCATTCCGGCTAAATGTTGAATTGCGCCCGAAATGCCAATTGCTACATAAAGCTCTGGCGCGACAACTTTTCCGGTTTGACCAACCTGAAAATCGTTTGGCGCATATCCAGCATCAACCGCAGCCCTTGATGCACCAATCGCCGCGCCCAATTTATCCGCCAATGGAATAATTACAGCGTCGAATTCTTCAGCCGAACCAAGCGCCCGCCCGCCCGAAACAACCCGTTTTGCACCTTGCAACTCTGGCCTATCTGATTTTACCATTGATTCTGAGACAAAGGTTGCAGCGTGGCTAGAAGCGCCAGCTTCAATCGATTCAACGGTTGCAGAACCATTATTGTCTGCGGCCTTAAACGCGGTAGATCGAACCGTTATCACATTTTTGGAATCATTTGATTCCAACACTTCCAAGGCATTGCCAGCATAAATTGGCCTGACAAAGGACTTTGATGACAAGACTTCAACAATATCAGAAATCAACGCACAATCTAATTTCGCTGCAATTCTAGGCGCTGCATTTTTGCCTGCTGCCGACGCCAAAAACAAAATTGCCTCATAATTTTCGGCGATTGGCATAATTGTAGATTCAATATCTTCTGCTATCTGCTTGCCCAAGCCGGCGGATTGCGCTGTCAGAACCTTTGACACGCCTGATATTTTTGCCGCAGCAGCAGCAATTGCGGACACATTTGCTCCCGCTACCAGAACATGAACATCTGATGAAATCATATTCGCCGCAGTTACGGCTTTGTTGGTTGCGTCTTTCAAGACCGCTTCGTCATGATCTGCATAAACTAAAACAGCCATTATAGAACTCCCGCTTCTTTAAGTTTTGACACAAGCTCTTGCGCGCTTTCGACCTTGCTGCCGCCTTCGCGCTTTGGTGGTTCAAAAACTTTGATAACTTTTAAATGAGACTTGATTTCAATCCCGTATGAGGACGCTTCTTTAATATCAATCGGCTTCCTTTTTGCTTTCATAATATTGGGCAAAGATGCGAAGCGGGGCTCATTGAGGCGTAGATCCGCAGTAACAATTGCGGGCAAATTAACTTCCAATGTTTGTAAGCCGCCGTCGACCTCTCTTGTCACTTTGGCTTTATCGCCATTAACTTCCAAATCGGAAGCGAAAGTGGCTTGCGGCCAGTTAAGTAAAGCTGCCAACATCTGGCCTGTTGCGTTATTATCGCCGTCAATTGCTTGCTTACCCATAATTACGAGATTCGGCTTTTCTTCTTCAATTACAGCTTTCAGCAATTTTGCTACAGACAAGGGTTCAGGATCTAAATCGGTATTAATCAAAATGCCACGATCAGCGCCCATCGCCAAAGCGGTACGAATGGTTTCAGCAGCTTGCGCTACGCCTATGGATACTACAACGACCTCAGTCGCAAGGCCTTTTTCAAATAGCCTTACTGCCTCCTCCACCGCAATCTCGCAAAATGGGTTCATTGACATTTTCACATTTGCTAAATCAACACCGCTTTGGTCTGATTTAACTCTTACTTTGACATTGTAGTCCACAACCCGCTTCACGGGGACCAATATTTTCATTTCCAGCGCCTCTTCGAATATCACGGACGATAAGGTTTATTATCAAAACCAATGATTTAAGCAATATGTTTACCCATTATCGCGATTTGGTGAAATTAAAACATATGTAACGCTTTTGGATAATAAAGGCTCTATGAATACTCGTCGCGATTGCATTTTATCCATTTTGGGCATCGGCGCAGGCGCTGCCTTGCCGTCGGTATTGATGGCCTCAGGTGCGCCAACCAAAAAAGCCGGCCAAGAAAGCAATTTTGTTGGCGTGACCCAAGTTACTGCAACAATAACTAATGGTGCCCGCGCCGCTGGAATAATCCAAGTTGATGTTGGTATATACACGACCGACAGCGCGCTAAAGCAACAAATTGCAAATATGGCTCCGCTCTTGCGGTCGCGGTGGCGCAGTGCGTTGCAGGACTTTGTAAATCGATACTATACTTTTGGCAGCGTGCCCGATGCGAACATTCTTGCCGGGGCGCTTCAGCGTGCAATTGACCCATTAACGGCGCCAAAGCGCGGGCGAGTTTTATTGCAAGCAATAATAATACACTAGCGTATAATACAATTAGATATTGTCGAAATGATATGGGTCCTAAAGAGTTATGCAGCTTTGGAGCTAGTCAAAGCTGCCCATATACTTCCTTCAATTACTGCTAAATCGGTGCCAGTTGTGCTTTTTGACTTAATGATTGTGGAAATAGGGCCCCAAATAAAAGCATAGGAATATTGGATGATTTCCGGGCGGATAAGGCCAGAAATTTGACCTTCTGACGCGAAACTAATACATGACTTTACCATCAAGCTACTGGGGCTAAAGCCATTATAGGCCAAATAGTTTGCAGCCTCCATGTTCGCTTCGATAAAATGAAATATTCTTATTAGAACCAAACTAAACCTATCGCGAAATGATAATTTCGCCGGAATGGCTGAAAATACTTGTGCGTTGAACAGCGCTTCACAATGGCTATCCACAATCTTCTTCAAGTCAGACTTAGTCTTAATAACACGGTATATTGAGCCGATGGCTAGGCCCGAAGCTTCCGCAATTTGCTTAATCGAAATATCGTCAACATAAATACTGCGCGCAATAACAGCACTAGCGATAATGTTTTCAAGTTCTTTTGAGGTGCAAGGTGAACGACGCGTCATGGATTGCCTTTAAATGAAGCAATATTCATTCGTGTGATTTGCTGATACAAGCAAGCTGTGTTAGGTTAGAATCGGATATTGAAATAATGTGCGGGTGTAGTTCAGAGGTAGAACGTCAGCTTCCCAAGCTGAATGTCGTGAGTTCGATTCTCATCACCCGCTCCATAACTTTCAAATTGCCACCCTCACCCCTTCGGGGTTCGCTCAGCAATTTGGTTCAGGCAGAAAAGAAAAATCGAAAAGCGTGGTTTTCGCTTTTTCTTGCTCTTTTATCTTTTAGTTTTCAAGTTTCTGTTTACCCATTATTGCCATTGACGATATTGCACGGCAAGCGAGTTTGCCGCGTGCATCAAACAACTCGGCCTCGGCAAACATTGTGTTGCGGCCAATTCCAGTTATTCTGGCAGCAACCTCAACTTTGCCAACTTTAATCGGACGCAAATATTGAATTGTTAGATCTATGGTCGATGGAAAGCCTTTTCCGGCTAATTTCAAGGTCGCTAGCATACCAATCGCATCATCAAGCATTGCGGACAGAAATCCGCCTTGTACCGTGCCGAACGGGTTGCAAAACTCTGGCTTGCCTTCAAATTTAACGCGGGTGGTGGCTTTTTGCATGTCGAGCTCTAGCAATTCCATGCCCATTGTTACCGAACAGGGTGCAAGTTCAAACAAACCGGCTTTTTCAAAATGTTCTTTTGGCATTATGCAGTCACCGGTTCAACAATTACTGGACAGCGAAGCGAATTGGCAATGAAACAAATATCGTGTGCTTTATGGTGCAATTCTTCAAGTTCAGCATGGGCCGGGGCGATACCTTCAAACTCAACCTTCGGAACCAATGTAACCAAAGTGATTCGGATAATTCCATCGTCATCTTTGGCAAGTCGTCCATGGGGGTTATCTTCATAGGAGTTAACAATAAACCCAGCCTTGCGAGCATAGTCCAAAAACCACAACATATGGCATGAGGCCACTGCCGCGACCAATAATTCCTCAGGGTCCGCAGCATCGACTTTGGACAGTGGCGGACGAACGCTCTCGGGCGCCGAAGAACCCGCAATTGAAACTCCGCCATCAAAACTTATTAAATGCGCGCGCGGATATTTGGCATCGCTAAAGACAGCGCCCGCGCGGGACCAATTGATTTTTGCGATATGTTTACTCATGGCGTTTGCTCTTTCATTTGTTGTCTTGGCGCCAGATGTTGGAAAATCAATGCGCCGATAATTCCCGCTATGCCCGCAAGCACATATAGTTCATAGGGCAAAGCAAAAACCGATGATGAGCCCCAAAGGCCAATAAAAAGGCCAATCAATAATCCGCCGATAGCCCCAGATAGCAATCGACTTGGCAGGCGCAGTTTTGGTTTCATTTTTTCAGTTATTCGCAAAATTGCAGGACCAAAAAGAAAAGCAATTGGCGTGCCAAAAACCAACCCTATCGCCCCGCCGCCAAAAAGTGCCAAAAGAATGGATCCTGCATTCAGAAGAAAATCAATCGATGGATTATGTAAGGAGCTATTTAAAAGCAGATGTTTTAGTTGGTCATAAATCAAGATAATTGCTGCCAAAGCAATGCCTGAACCCGTTCCAGCACAGATTGCCGCCCAAAGGTATTGAAGCACACCTTGTAGAGTAGGTCTGTCTAACTTGGCTTTCGATACCTTAAACCAATCAGTCTCACTCATACGGCGCTACTCCGTCCACCAAAATTGGTTTGGTCTCACTTCCACGAAAGGAGTGAGGTGAGTTAAAACTCATCAGCGGTCAGGGCCATTACAACTGCAGAGCCAGTTTTCACCTTGGCCAAATGCATTGCGGTTTCTGGAACCACACGCTCCATGAAATAACGAGCAGTTTTGAGTTTTGTCGCATAAAATGGGTCGGAACTTTCCGCCTTCGGCAAAGCTGCTTTCGCCAACAAAGCCCACATATACGCAAGACCCGTTATGCCGAACAAATGCATATAGTCGCTTGATGCTGCGCCAGCATTGTCAAAGTTCATCATTGCATTTTGCATTAACCACAAGCTTGCTTCTTGCAGGCGGGACTTTGCAGCAACCAAACCCTCAACAAAAGGTGCCAAAGCTGCATCATCTTTATTTGCTGCAACAAAAGCATCAATCTCGCCCAAAAATGTCTGTAAAGCCCGACCGCTATTTTGGCCAAGTTTTCGCCCAACCAAATCGAGCGCCTGCACGCCGTTTGCGCCTTCATAAATCATGGCAATTCGCGCGTCGCGGACAAATTGGCTCATGCCCCATTCTTCAATAAAGCCGTGGCCGCCATAAACTTGCTGGGCATTGACCGCATTGGCAAAGCCCTTGTCTGTCATATAGCCTTTAATAACCGGCGTTAATAATGCCATATAATCATTGGCTTTGGTGCGTATTGCTTCATCTGGTGACAAATGCAATAAGTCGCTCTGAAGCGCTGTCCATAAAACAAAAGCACGAGCGCCTTCATTAAAAGCTTTGGCATCAAGCAACATTCTGCGAATATCGGGGTGAACAATAATCGGATCCGCTGGCCCATCTGGGTTTTTCGGGCCAGTTAATGAGCGGCCTTGAATACGGTCTTTGGCGTAGATAACGGCATTTTGATACGAAACTTCGGACTGTGTAAGCCCCTGCAAACCAACCCCAAGGCGCGCGACATTCATCATCACGAACATTGCATTAAGGCCCTTGCCTTCTTCGCCAACTAACCAACCCTTGGCGCCATCATAATTCATCACACATGTCGAATTGCCATGAATGCCCATTTTTTCTTCGATTTTGCCACAGACCGCAGGATTTCTGGCACCCAATGAGCCATCTTCATTGATTAAAAACTTTGGAACCACAAAAAGGCTTATACCCTTTGTGCCCATCGGTGCGCCGGCAATTCGCGCAATAACCAGATGGATAATATTATCAGCCATATCGTGCTCGCCAGCTGAAATAAAGATTTTTTGGCCTGTAATATTGAATGAACCATCAACATTTGGTTCCGCCTTGGTGCGCAACATTCCCAAATCAGTGCCGCAGTGCGGCTCTGTAAGATTCATTGTTCCAGTCCATTCGCCAGTCACCATTTTCGGCAAATATATGTCCTTAAGCTCCTGCGAGCCATGCGCCAAAATCGCTGAATAAGCGCCATGACTTAGGCCAGGATACATTGCCCAAGCCATATTTGACGACGAAACCATTTCTGATAGAGCCAATGTCAAAACATGTGGTAGGCCCTGACCGCCAAATTCCGGCACAGATCCAATAGTAGGCCAACCGCCTTCAACATATTGCTGATACGCTTCCTTGAAGCCCGGCGGGGTTGTGACCGATCCGTCTTCAGCTCGTATACAACCATGCTCATCGCCAATTTTGTTCAGTGGCGCCAATACGTTTTCACAAAACTTTGCGCTTTCTTCTAGAATTTGGTCACGAGTTTCCTTAGTGGCATCCGCAAAGCCGTTTAGCGTTTCGTATTGATCAACCATCAATACTTCATCGAAAATAAACTGCATGTCGCGAACTGGCGCTTTATAACTTGCCATTAGTTAGTTCTCCCATAAATATACGATATGCTTCTTCATCAATATCTGATGCTGCCAATAATTCTTCTACGCGCATCGTAAACGACTTTAGCGTTTCCAATACTATTTCTAGGTCAACTTTTTGGCTTTCCAAGATTTCCATTTGCGTGCGAAACTTCCCCAAAGCAATTTCTAATTGGTGCCGCCTACCGCCTTCGAGATCATATGCATCCAAAATGCCCTTTAACTCACTAAGCGATAGGCCAATTCGCTTGCCACGAAGCAATAAATTAAGGCGCACCCTATCTCGAGAATTGTAACGCCTTACCGTGCCTTCTCGTTTTGGCGCCAAAAGGCCTTTAGATTCATAAAAACGTAGAGCACGAGCCGTGACATCAAACTCTTTGACCAGTTCACCAATGGACCAAATTGTATCTTTTTGTGGCATTTCTGTTTCAATCAATATTAGAATTTCTCGTAGCCAATTTTGCATTGATTGACGTGCGCGTCAAGCTAAGAAAGATTTTCGGCCTGCTTTTCGGGTAGGCGCGGGTGATTTGCTCGAGTATTTCTAGAACACTACCAAATTTCTGCGTGTAAATTTTTAAATTTATTATTAAGAAACAATGGCCTAAATCGCCACTAAATAATTTTATGCAATTATTAACCACTGTTAACCTTGTTTTTACACAAATTAGTGCATGTCTGGTATCAAGAGTGGTTAGCAAACGTCATACTCGGGCATACTTGGTAATATTGCCATAGATTTTGTCAAATTAGGGTATTTGGTTTGATGGCCAAAAATTGGCGACTTTGAGCTAGTCAAAGTTTGAGAGTGTAGAATGACGCAGGCCACACCTTGGAGTATCAAAGGAATACGCGCTGATAATCGCGAAGCGGTAAAAGAGCTAGCTGGCTTAAAAGGCGTAACTATTGGTGAGCTTATCAATAATTTGATTGAAGAGGCAGAAGATAGGCTTAACGCACCCAAGCCTAATAAGGCAGTGAATACAAATCGTGCAATCAAGGGCGGAAGGGAGCCAATAGCGCCTTTTCCACAATCGGAATTGAACGATGATTCTTACAATGTTGGGCACTATGGCGAAACCAGATCTGAAACTCGTCACCTTGCAAATATAATAGATAGTTTGAGCCGAAAATTGGATGCAGTTGGAATTCTAAATGGCAGCGCGCCAAATCCGTCTTTCGTTCCGCATAACACTTCGCCGCGCCCTGACTTCGATCTTGGGCAAATAGATAATATTCGTAATGACCGCTTGACTGAGCGTGCGATAGAAACTCTGATTTCACGAATTGAGGAAAATGAGAAGCGGTCTGACCGAGGCTTTAACCAAGTTTCCCAAAGTCTACACGATATTAAGCAAGCGCAAGAAACCATTGCAGATAGATTGCGACGAATTGAAATTGACGACCCGCAGCACCGCTCGGTGGCGGCGCTACGCAGCCTTGAAGCGGCTTTAACAAGGCTTGCGGGCCAAATAAGCGACAATCAAGAGCGCACTGCAAATATCGAACGTCATTTGGAAGGCGAGAGCCGGCACCGCCACTCACCTGAAGATGTCGAGAGAATAATAAACCAAAGCGCTCAAAGAATTTCGCAATCATTTGACGTCAAAATTGGCGAAGTAGTGCAAAAAGTGCACGCAATTGAGGAAATTACTACTTCGGCGGTCGGTGAAACTGACAAGGGTATCAATTTAATTGCCGGCCGGTTAAGAGAAACCGAAGAGTTAGCAAAAAACTCGAACCAAACACTTACCCAGGCCTTAGTTGACCTTTCAGCTCGCCTCACAAATATAGAAGGCACAGACAATAGGCAGCTGCGGGAGGAAATCGCACATAGCTTTGAGAATAGGTTCCTTAACTTACAAGGAAAAATTGATGAGGTTAGCGCCACAATTCAATCACTTGTAAGTGAAGCGAAAGTTGAAGGCAAAAATAGACACGAAGCTTTGGCTGCAAACTTGTTTGAAAGAGTACAAGACGCAGAAGAAGCCACATTGGCCGCGATTGAGAATATTGGGCAGAAACTTGTTGAAACAAGTTCGGGTTTAGATGAAAGATTAAAAGCAGTTGAAAGCCTTAACAACAATTCGAAAGACAATGCGCTTGCTATGCGCCTTGAGCTTGGCCGAATCACTAGGGCAATAGACGATAGGTTAAGCGCTCTTGAAAACCGCGAATCCGACTTCATAGACAATGCAGGAAAACACATTAACCAGCTTGCCGAGCAGGTTTCTTCGCGGCTTGGTAATCTTGAAGGCAGCTCTAACCAAATAGTGGATCGGGTTAGCCATGAAACCAAGCAAATTGCTGATGGTCTTTTGTCTCGCCAAGAAGCAGCCAATGAAGAATTCAATCAAAAGCTTTTGCAAATTGATGAGAGAATCAATAAGCGGCTAGAGGATAGACTGGCCATTATTACACGCGAAATTCACGCTGCTGAGGATCGCGCAAAAGCTGCAACCGGCCCGTTGCAGCTCAGCGTCAATACACTTTTAGACAGAGTTGATGCGATTGATTCAAACAGCAACAAAAGTTCGGTAGAAATTATTTCGCCGCCAGAATATGAGTTTGGCGTAAAGCACAAATTCGAATCAGTTGCGCCCGTACCAACAGCAAGCCCCGCGAGCATTCAAAACGCCGTTCCATTTACTTTTGACGATGAGAATATTGGCCGCGGCGTAGACTTCGGCGAAACTCAAATCAGTGGTTTTCCCAGCGTCGATAATTATGCAGCTGAAAACACTCATTCAACAGAAGCTAGTTTACAGAACGGACAAGTTGCAAACGGTGGCTTCGCAGGGCCTAGTCCAAAGTTCCAACAAGATTTGGTTGCCACTTCTTTTAATAGCCAAGAGTTTGGTGCTGATTTCGGCGAAGACTTTGCCGCCCTTGCCAACCAAATTCCTGATGAAAATGGCAATTATGATTTCGGGTTGACGCAAGACGTTGCGGCATTAGCGGCTTCAGATTTTGACCGTGATAGCAATAATTCTGATGAATGGTTATCAAGCCTTCCGACTTCGGAATCAAAACCAAATAGTAAAGACGATTTTCTAAGTCGTGCCCGCCGCGCTGCTTTGGAAGCGGCCAATAATAGCAGCGAAAAGGCAAAGCAAAAAAAGCCACAGGCTCAAAAAAAAACTGGTTTGGTAAAGGAAAAGGCTAAACCAACCCCAAATTCTCAAGAATTATCGCCAAACTCGACTAAAACCAACGCAAAGCCAATATTAACGCCAGCTGTAATGGCTACTGCGGGTGCAATTGTTATTGCAACTGCCGTGGGTGGAATGGTTCTTTCTAATCTCGGCAAAGACAATCAAAGCGAACTTCCGGCTTCGTTGAGACAGGAAGTTGCCAACACTTCGCCGGCCACACCGCCACCACCTATGCCGTCAAATATTGTAGCGCCAACCGTCGAAACACTGCCGCCAATGCAACCTCCACCAACAGAAGTCTCTGGCCAGCCGACCACAACACCTTCAGTATCGGCGGTAACAGCAACCGATGCAGCAAAAGCGTTACCAAATGCCAAGACTTCGCAGGTAACAGCAAAGGCTGTGCCGAGACCTTCGGTAAATGGACAGGTGGTTACACCTTTGGTTGCGACTAACCCTTCGGCACCCAATACGGCAGCCAAGGCTACAAAGACGTCATCTGTTGTTGGGCCGGCTACTGTAAACAATGGAGCGCCACGAATAGCTTCTGCCGTTCAGACGCAAACCAAAACGGCGGCCACCAATGCAAATTCAAGGCCAGAATATGCTCAGGCGCTTGCTCGGTTGCAGGCAGGTGATGCGGCCGGCGCTCGCCAATTACTGAACCGCGCATCTGAACTAGGCGATACTCGTGCTCAGAATAGACTGGCGAAGATGTATGAGCGCGGCGAAGGGGTTCCAAGGGATATGGTTCAGGCACGAAGGCTGACAGAGCGTGCCGCACAAGCAGGATCAAGACAAGCACAACACAATTTAGGTGTTTATTTTTCCGAAGGAGCCGGTGCGCAACAGGACTTCAACCGCGCGTCAGAAAATTTCCGAAGAGCCGCCCGTCGTGGGCTTCCTGATAGCCAGTATAATCTCGGATTATTGGCAGAACAAGGTTTGGGCGGCCCAAAGAGCAATCGCGATGCCTATTATTGGTATTCATTGGCGGCAAGGAGTGGTGATACTGACGCCCAAAGGAAATCGGTTGAATTGGCGCGCAGCTTAGCGCCTAACGAAAAAGTTGCAGAAGATCGCCGCGTTACAGCGTTTAGAGCCGAAACAGGTGGCCCTGATTAGGCAGTAATGGTTAAGTTTTCGGTTATTTGATATCAAGGATAAAACTTGGTTTAATTATTTTGGAGTAAGCGATGCAGTTATATCTGCCAATCGCAGAAATGGCAGTCAGTCCGCTGTTGATGATTGGAATTGGCGTTCTTGTTGGCGTGATTTCTGGTCTATTCGGCATAGGGGGCGGATTTATACTAACGCCTTTGCTTATGCTTTCAGGCGTCCCAGCGCCAATTGCTGTGGTTGCTGGCGCGAATGTTTCAGCAGCAGCGTCGATGTCAAGCTTTATGGTGCAAATGGAGCGAAAAGCCCTTGATTTGCGCCTTGGCTTGGTAATGTCGATCTCTGGAGTAGTCGGCGTAGGCTTTGGTTCTAGCATCTTTCGATGGTTCCAAGGTTTGGGGCTAGCCGAAGTGTTGGTTCAAGTGTCTTATGTAATCCTCCTCGGATTTGTTGGTTACAGCTTAGTTAATGAATCCTGGCGGTCATTGTCAGAAAATAAAAATGACGGCAGCAAGAGTCTCCGAAGTCGCCGTAAAAGTGAACTGGTATATAAGTTACCGCTAAAGGTAAAATTCGCGCGTTCTCGCCTCTATATTTCAATTATCCCGCCAATAATAATTGGTTTTGTTATTGGCATTTTGTCGGCGATAATGGGTGTTGGCGGAGGCTTCTTGCTTATTCCAGCTTTGGTGTACTTAATCAACATGCCGCCAAGCCTTGTGGTTGGTACATCGATTTTTCAAGTCTTGATAATGGCCAGCACCACAAGCTTTGTACAGGCCAGTGCAAACGGTAGCCTTGATATTGTGCTCACCTTAATATTGATTTGTGGTGCTGTTAGCGGATCCCAATTAGGCGCGATTTTTGGACGACGATTCAACGCGGAACAATCGCGGCTCTTCTTAGGCTTTATGATTCTGGTTTTGGGGTTAGTTTTAGCAAGCCAGCTCATATTAACGCCAAAAGATATATTTGATATTTCTTCGGCGGGCGGCGGATTATGAAACGGTCGCTTAATTTACTTGTCTTGATTATTTCCACCGCCTTGTTTGCGCCATCACAAAGCATGGCACAACGAACACGCTTGGCAGCTGCACTTATAGATGAACAAGTTCTTGTAACCTCGAGTTTTAATGGGGCGAAAGTTACGATGTTTGGGGCGTATCAATCAATTAATGAAAAACGGCCAGACGTAATTGTGATTGTTCGCGGGCCAGACAGGCCAGCCTGGGTTAGTGAAAAAACACAAATTGCGGGGCTTTGGGTTGGTAAGACAAGGGTAAAGTTTGATGCGGCGCCTACCTTTTTCGGTGTTGCAAGCACAAGAGCACTAGATGAAATCGCGCCAAGTGATACTTTGAATTTATACGGGATTACAGCCCAAACCCAAATAGAGGTGGACAGCAATTATCAAAATTCTAAAGACTTAGCCAGACTTAAGAATGCATATGTAGCAGAACGCGAAAAACAGCGACTTTACTTGCAAAGCCCAAATGGTGTTCGTCTATTTGATGGGGGGCTTTTTAGGGCGGATCTAAGAATGCCAGACCTGACACCGCCTGGCCTTTACACAGTAAAAGTAATGGTCTTTCGCAATGGAAGGCCTGTTGATTCTAGCCTTACAACTTTGGTGGTTGCGAAAGTTGGAATTGAGCGCGCTATCTATGAATTTGCCCAAAAGCACAGGCTTTTTTACTCTTTTCTGGGGGTTGTTTTGGCTCTATTGGCCGGCTTCATTAGTGCGCGAATCTTCAATCGGTTTACCAATGCATAGTTGCGAATAGCGCAGTAATTATCCTCCCCAATATATCGTGCTTCATTCTTGTCTTTTGTTAAATCAGGAGACGAAAATGAAGGGATATAAAACAATTTCCACAGCCGGAATTATTACGGCCATCGGCGCAGCACAACAAATGGGTGTCATTGACTTGGTTCCAGAACAATATCGGGGCCTTGCGCTTTCAAGCGTTGGTTTGCTTATGGCCGTATTACGCTTAAAAACTAATACTGCTGTTGGCCGCAAACACTGATGCCATTAACAACAATAGCAACAATACAGCGCGGTGAGACTTTCCAATATACATTATCGGGAAGGCAGACTGGAGATACTATTATTGCAAGGCTTAAGCCTGCTGCGGCTGGCCTTGGCGTGCCGGATAGCACGGTTGCGGCGGTTGCTACCTTTACCACGGCGACAAGCGATGATGTTGACGGCCTTGGCACTGATGGTTGGATATTGACGCTTGATGCAACCACCACGGCGGGGCTTGCGGTTGGCATTTATGTTTTTGATGAGCGCATCGTTAATGCGGCGGGGCAAATTGAAAATACTGAGCCAACACTTTTGCGGATTGTGGAAAGGGTAACAGCGCCATGACCGCCATTATTCGCATTCGCCGTGTCGTGGCCTTATTCCCCCCTAGGGTTCGCGGCACGGCGGGTAACATCACCCAAACCCTAAACGCAATCGCAACTAATGAACAAATCGTATCGGTGATTGGCGAGACTATTTATGTCGAAACCCCATTTGACGGCAATATCGACCTTGGCACTTACAATTAGAAGGAAACACTAACATGGCAAGTATTCAACACAAGCGCGGCCTCAAGGCCAATTTACCTTCAAGCTCGCTATTGGCAGGTGAGCTTTACATAACAACCGACCGGCGAACTGCGCACTTTCCAACAGATGCGACCACGATGGTTGGCGTTGTTCCTGCTATTGATGATTTGGTGGCTTTATCGGCGGTTGATGGTGCTGCTGATCTGATATTAATACATGATGCGAGTGCATCTGGCGTGAAAGAGAAGAAAATCACGTTTAATGATTTTAAGACTGCGCTTTCTATTCCATCTGGTTCAACAGACGAACAAGTTGCGGTGGTATCAGGTGGTACGGCGGGTTTTATTTGGGGCACAGACGGCACGAACGGCATATTGCGCATGAATACATCAATGTCTTGGACTAAAGACGCTGGCAATGGTTTTGTGACGCTTGCGGTTGGCGCTGTTGATTGTGGCACGTTCTAGGGCATGCCTAGCCTTAAGATAAAACGCGGCACGAGGTCGCAATTAAACACGGCAGCATCGGCAAGTGGCCTTGCTGCGGGTGAGCCTTATCTGATAACAGACGAAAACCGAATTGCTGTTGGGCTTAGCACAACGACTTATGAGGCGTTTGGCAAATCAAGTGAAGACAGATTAGAATTAATATCAGCAGTCGCCGCAAGCGGAGCATCATCGGTGACTTTCACTAATCTGTCGAGTTCTTATAGCCATTATATTCTTGTTTGCCCAAATATGTATGGTTCATCAAATGTTGCGCTTAACATGCAAGTTTCAACCGATAATGGTAGTACATGGACAAGCAGTGCAACCTATAATTCCATTGGCTATAAACTTGAAGGCTCGCTTGCTTACAATCAAAACGTTTCACAAACTTCAATGGCACTCGCAACTTATTGTGGCTCCAGCACAGTCAAAGCCTGTGCTTATGCGCTAATTTTTGGCGCGGGTTTGGCGCAAAAGTTCATGGTTACTTGGGAAAGCTATTATGGAAATGCTGCTTCGGGTGCAGGTTATTACTATAAAACCTACAATACAAACCACAATACGACTGCGGTGAACGCACTCAAATTATACCCAGCGAGTGGCACTTTGACAGGTGATTTTTGTTTATACGGGGTGAAAAAATGAGCTTAATCAAAATTGTTGACGGCGTTGAAATCCCGTTATCCGAAGCGGAAACTGCCGAACGCGCTGCCGAAGAAGAAGCATGGGAAGCTGGCGCAACTGCAAGGCATAATGCCGAAATGGAACGCCTTAGAGCCGAGGCATATCGCAACGAAAGCGACCCGATATTCTTCAAATGGCAGCGTAATGAAAACCAATTAACCAAACAAGCATGGCTTGATAAGGTTGATGAAATTAAAGAACGCCACCCTGACATAGGGTAGTCATAAGTCGTTTGCCAATCTAGCAAATCAATGCAAAAGACGATTGAAGGGGAAGCAAATGGCTTATTGGTTGATAAAATCTGAACCTGATGTTTGGTCTTGGCAAGACCAAGTGAACAAGGGCACAGAAGGCGAGCCCTGGACAGGGGTTCGCAATTACGGCGCCAGGAATAACCTTCGCGCAATGCAATTAGGTGAAAAGGCGTTTTTTTATCATTCCAATAAGGAAAAGGCCATTATTGGCATTTGCGAGGTCATAAAAACAGATTTTCCCGATCCTACTGATGAGAAGTGGTCTTGTGTTCAGTTTGCTGCAATGGAAAAATTGCCGATGCCCTATAGCCTTGATGAGGCAAAAGCCAACCCCAACCTTAAAGACATGGTATTGGTAAACAATACCCGCCTTTCGGTACAACCAGTTACCGAGAGTGAATGGGAAGAAATTCTAGCAATAACGAAAGCTTTTTAGGCGAATAATTTCTTCCAAAAAAAAGCACCCCATTTGGGGTGCTCTTAAAAAATATGTCAAAGAAAATAAAAAATGACACTTTTCTATTTTCTTTGTCCGCTTAAAACCAAAACCCTGAGCGAGGCCAAGGGCCGAGGGTGGGGTTTTGAATTCCTTTATGCTTCTAATGCCATTTTTGCTGCTTTTTCGATAGCCTCATCAATTGAGCCAACCATATAAAATGCTTGCTCTGGCAAATGGTCATAATCACCATTAACTAGGCCTTTAAAGCCGCGAATTGTGTCTTCAAGGGCAACCAATTTCCCCGGGGAGCCAGTAAAGACTTCGGCGACATGGAACGGTTGCGACAAGAAACGCTCAACTTTACGAGCGCGCGAAACCACCAACTTATCGTCCTCTGACAATTCATCCATACCCAAAATCGCAATAATATCTTGCAAAGCCTTATATTGTTGCAATATTTCTTGTACCCTTCGAGCTGTTTGATAATGTTCCTCACCAACGATGCGCGGCTCAAGAATTCGTGAAGACGAATCAAGCGGATCCACCGCAGGATAAATGCCTTTTTCTGCAATCGAGCGGTTCAAAACTGTAGTGGCATCCAAGTGAGCGAACGAAGCAGCAGGCGCAGGGTCGGTCAAGTCATCGGCAGGGACATAAATTGCCTGAACTGATGTAATCGAGCCCTTAACAGTTGATGTAATGCGCTCTTGCAAGCCGCCCATGTCTGTAGCCAGCGTTGGCTGATAACCCACCGCCGAAGGAATCCGGCCCAAAAGTGCCGAAACTTCCGAACCCGCTTGAGTGAAGCGGAAAATATTATCAACAAAGAACAAAACGTCTTTGCCTTCTTCATCGCGAAAATATTCACAGACCGAAAGACCGGTTAATGCAACGCGAGCGCGCGCACCAGGAGGTTCGTTCATTTGCCCATAAACCAATGTACAGCGCGAGCCTTCTGTTGAGCCGCCATTTTCTTTTGGGTCAACATTCACTTTTGATTCGATCATTTCATAATAAAGATCGTTCCCTTCACGAGTACGTTCACCAACGCCAGCAAGCACCGAATAGCCGCCGTATGCTTTTGCGATATTGTTGATAAGTTCTTGAATAAGAACGGTTTTACCAACACCGGCACCGCCAAATAGACCAATCTTGCCACCTTTTGCGTATGGGCATAGAAGGTCAACAACTTTGATGCCAGTCACCAAAATTTCTGGGTTTGGTTTTTGGTCAACAAATGCTGGCGCCAGTTTGTGAATGGAACGCGTACCAACCGAAGAGTTAATCGGGCCCGCTTCATCAATTGGCTCGCCAACCACATTCATAATACGGCCAAGAGTAGCTGGGCCCACGGGAACCTGAATGCTGTTGCCGGTGTCAGTTACGGCTTGACCACGAACCAATCCTTCGGTTGCATCCATTGCAATTGTCCGAACCGAGTTTTCACCCAAATGTTGCGCCACTTCAAGAATAAGGCGTTTGCCATTATTAGTGGTCTCAAGCGCGTTAAGAATATCTGGCAAAGTGCCTACAAACTCTACATCGACAACTGCGCCAATAACTTGCGATACTTTGCCTTTCGCTTCAACAGACATGTCTTTTCTCACTCTCTTATAGTAAGCCCCAAAAGGCCATAAATTGGTTATACTGCTTGCGCACCTGCAATGATTTCGGTCAATTCAGTTGTAATCATGGCTTGGCGCTTACGATTCATTTGTAGGGTTAGCTTTTTAATTAAATCACCAGCGTTGCGCGTTGCATTATCCATCGCACCCATCTGGGATCCATAAAAGCCTGCATTGTTTTCCAAAAGACCTTTAAGAATTTGGCTGTCCAAATATAAAGGAAGAAGCGCTTCAAGAAGCTGCTCATCATTTGGCTCATAACTATAGACGCTTGCATCGTTAGAGTTTTGCTTTCCTGCGGTTGCTTCATCTATTGCCACCGGAACCAGTTGTTGCAATGTTGGGATTTGCGTTATTACGGACTTGAATCTTGAATAAATTAAGTGGGCAACATCAAATTCCCCAGCTTCATAAAGGCTCATAAGTTTAGCGGAAACCTCATTAGATTGGGCAGCACCGACAGTTCTGGTTTTCGAAAAGTCCAAGTGGCCTATCATTTTGTCTGCAAATGTTCTTTGCAATTGGTCGCGGCCCTTTTTTCCGGCAGTCAAAATTTTGACGGTTTTGCCTTCTGCTTCGAGCGCCCTTACTGTCTCTCGGGCTTTTTTTACAATATTAGTATTGAAGCCGCCGCAAAGACCACGCTCTGACGATGCCACAATCAACAGGTGAACTTGATCTTTGCCGGTTCCGCGCAACAATTTTGGCGCGGCGTCCGATCCTTTGACCGACAAGGCCAAATTGGCAACTGTTGCCGCTATCTTCTCGCCATAAGGTCTTGCAGCTTCAGCGGCTTCTTGCGCGCGCTTTAATTTGGCTGCTGCAACCATCTGCATCGCTTTGGTAATCTTTTGTGTAGACTTTACCGAAGTAATGCGAGTGCGAAAATCTTTTAATGAGGCCATTTAACTAGTCCCTAGCCAGCCGCAAAGCCATTGGTAAAATCTTCAAGCAAAGAGACTATCTTATCTTCAATGCCGTCTTTCTTTATGTCTTGCTTTTCACGAATTGCAGTTGCCAAGTCTTTATGTTTACCCGCCAACAATTCTTTTAATTCGCGCTCATAACGTTTTATATCACTTACCGCTACTCTATCAAGATAGCCTTTGGTTCCCGCATAAATTAGGATCACTTGTTCCTCAACTGGTACCGGAGAGAACTGATCTTGTTTTAACAATTCAGTCAAACGCGCACCACGATTTAGCAACCGCTGAGTAGAAACATCAAGGTCTGAGCCAAATTTCGCAAATGCCGCCATTTCGCGATATTGCGCCAACTCACCTTTAATTGGGCCAGCAACTTGTTTCATTGCTTTCACTTGCGCTGAAGAGCCAACCCGCGAAACCGATAGGCCAACGTTCACCGCGGGCCGAATACCTTGGTAGAATAACTCTGTTTCCAAGAAAATTTGGCCATCAGTAATGGAAATAACGTTGGTTGGAATATATGCCGAAACGTCATTCGCCTGGGTTTCAATAATTGGCAAAGCGGTCATAGAGCCCGCGCCATTATCCTCATTCAATTTCGCAGCGCGTTCAAGCAAGCGAGAGTGAAGATAGAAAACATCGCCAGGGTAGGCTTCGCGGCCCGGCGGTCTACGCAAAAGCAATGACATCTGGCGGTAAGCCACAGCTTGCTTGGATAAATCGTCATAAATAATAAGCGAATGCATGCCATTGTCGCGGAACCATTCGCCGATTGTCGCGCCAGTAAACGGTGCCAGATATTGAAGTGGCGCAGGGTCCGATGCAGTTGCTGCAACAATGATTGAATATTTCAACGCGCCACGCTCTTCTAGCGTGCTAACCAGTTGCGCAACTGTTGAGCGTTTCTGGCCGATAACAACATATACGCAATAGAGTTTTTCGGTTTCAGTGGCATTTCTGTCATGCGCATCGCGCTGATAAATAATTGCGTCAATCGCAATAGCAGTTTTACCTGTTTGACGATCTCCAATAATTAGTTCGCGCTGGCCACGGCCAATTGGAATAAGCGCATCAATAGATTTAATGCCAGTTTGCATTGGCTCATGCACCGATTTACGCGGGATAATGCCGGGCGCCTTAACATCAACTTTTTGGCGAGATGCCACGTCTTGGATTGGACCCTTGCCGTCAATTGGCTCCCCCAGTGCGTCAACAACGCGGCCAAGAAGGCCGCGGCCCACAGGCACCGAAACAATTTCACCAAGGCGCTTTACGCTGTCGCCTTCTTTGATGCCCCTATCTTCACCGAAAATAACGACACCAACATTATCTCGTTCAAGGTTAAGCGCCATACCTTTAACGCCGCCATTAAACTCAACCATTTCACCGGCTTGCACATTATCAAGACCGTGAATACGGGCGATGCCGTCCCCAACTGATAATACTCTACCAACATCGGCTACTTCGGCTTCAAAACCAAAGTTTTTGATTTGGTCTTTAAGAATAGCTGAGATTTCTGAGGCACGAATGTCCATTGCCTATTTACCTTTCAAACTAATTTTTAGACGGTCCAATTTAGTTTTGATGGAATCATCAAACAAAACCGACCCAACTTTTACTACCATTCCGCCAATCAATTCTGGCTTTACGGTCGATTCAACTTCTACTTGCGCGCCAAATGCGCGGCCAAGACTTTTTTTCAATTCTTCAAGTTGCGCGGCATCAAGCGCTGTTGCAGTTTCAACTTTAGCTTCAACAACACCACGTGCCGCCGCCGACGCCTCCAAGAACCCCTTTAACATAGAAGGTAGGTCGCCACTTCTACCATTTTTTGCAACCACTGAAACAAAATTACCAATCAGTTTTGACGCTTTCAATTTCTCACAGATGCTTGTTAGGACAGCTATTTTTTCTTCAACGGCATAAAGCGGGCTTTTCATTGCAGTTCGCAATTCTTCAGACACGGCAAACGCACTTATCAAGGCCGCCGCATCTTTCTCAACGACAGGCAATTTCTTTTCTGAATCTGCCAATTCAAAAAGTGTTGAAGCATATCGCCCAATGGCCTGTGACATGTCCTAAATTCCGTTTCAACTTACAATGACCGTTGAGTATATCCGAAAATATCCCAATGCGCGGCGGCTGTTAACATGAGCAAGAAAATGCCGCAATATCATAAGTGCAATTGACTGCATAATAGGGTCGAAAACCACTAACTAATTCAGTTCAACGAGCTAGGCCATAGTTACAAATTAACATAGAGCGCGGTCTGAGGAAAAAAATTAATCATTTTCAGGACACAGAACGAAGGAATATCAGGATATTTCAAGTTTTGCCCAGGCAAAAATGGCTGATTTTAACCAGACGCCACGATTAAACTTATTTGGGGCGCGAGAGAATTTGTCACTACTGCCTATTCTTGGTTGCCGCTTTCTTCTTTTTCATTTTTTTCGTCAATATCCATTCTTATTATGTTCTGCATGGCATGTTTTTCCATTACGCCGCGCATAATCGTGTTTAAAGTTTCAACCACAATTGAAAATATCACCACGACATAAATATAAGCGCGATCTATATGGAAGCCCATTCCATCGGCAACCAAAACCAAGCCGATCATGAACAAAAATACCAAAGCGAGCATCTTTGTGGTTGGGTTTTTTTCAATAAAGGCGGAAACCATTCCGCTGGCAAACATCATTACCAGCACGGCAATAACCACCGCAGCGACCATAATCGGCAAATGGCTTGTCATGCCAACCGCGGTTAAAATCGAATCAATTGCGAAAACCACATCAACAATTGCAATTTGCGTTACAACCATGAAGAACATATCATTGGTTTTCTTAGGGCCTGCGTGTTCATCGAATGATTTTGCCCTAACCATATCAGAAATTTCGATTGTCGCTTTATAAATAAGATATAATCCGCCAAAACCAAGAATAACATCCCGCAATGAAAACCCATGTCCCAAAACTGAGAATATTTCATCGGTTAAGCCGGCCAAAGCTGTAAGTACCGACAACAAGGCAATTCGCAGGAACATTGCAAGAAAAAGGCCAATTTGCCTAGCTTTAGCCCGAACTTCGATTGGCAATTTGGACGCCGCAATGGATACAAAGATTACGTTATCAATACCCAAAACAACTTCTAGAAGTGTCAAAGTCGCCAAAGCAACCCAACCCTCAATTGTAAACATCCACTCAAACATTTCCATTCCGTTTACCCTCTTACAACTTTGTCAAATGTATACGCCCGCCAAAGAATGCAAGTACAAAAGGCACTTTGTTCAGCGCAATTGCCATTCAACATGGCTTTTTAGCTTCAATGTCGCCTCTCGGTTATCGGCATGAAGTTCCGATGGGTGAATAAGCTGGCCAGCTATCAAATCATATTCTTGGTTTTTCTTGTTTAATAGCTCGTGAAATAAGGTAATGTCTCTTAGCTCTTGCGAGATTTTATCGAACGTGTGAAACCAAAATGCATTTGGGCCACTTATGTGCACCGGCAATATTGGGGCATTGTATTTTTTAGCCAATGAAACAGCGCTTTGGGACCATTCTGGGTCAATCAATTTTCCATTTTCTTTGCGCGCTAAACGACCAGCTGGGAAAATTGCGAGAATTTTTTCATTTTCCATTGCGGCTTTTGTTTCGCGCAATGTGATTCGAGTTTTTTCTAAGGTGCGTTTTTGGGTTACCCATTCGACGGGAATAATCGTTTCATCAAACCTTGGGCAGCAACGCAGCGCATCTGAGTTGGCATAAAAAAGGAAATCGGGTCGAATACTGTGCAAAACGTCAAAAAGAGCCACGCCGTCAGCAATGCCCGTTGGGTGATTCGCAACAACAATTACCCTGCCCTGCTTTGGCAAATTTCCGAAGCCTTTTGCGGTGTTCCGAAGTTGCAGAAGTTCGCTAACATAAAGAAGTGCATCAAGCCCCGATTTGTTTTTAACAAAATCGACCATCTCGACTGCTTTGTTATAGCCTAATAGTGCGTTTAACACGGGTCTTATTATCGGCCAAAAAGGGGTCGCAGCCAGTTTGGGCGCTCGCTCCTCTATTAGAACATCAACAATATGTTGAGATTTTTCTTTCAATTAGCGCTCTCAAAGTTAAATTTTTATTCGGGCATTGGCCCCAAGCTCATTTTCAATATATTGAGATATTGTGGCGCTGGCTAGTCTGTTATCTGGTGCCAAATCCTGCGGTAGGGTCAACTCGCCTATGGTTAAGTCAAAACTTGCATTTTTTTTGTTCAACAGCTCCCGAAAAACCGTAAGGTTGCGCAACTGATCTGAAAGCGCATCAAGAGCGTGATACCAAAACGCCGTCGGGCCTTTTATATACACGGGTAATATCGGCGTATTGAACTTTTTTGCCATTGCTACGAACCCTGTCATCCATTCCCTTTCTTTCAATTGTCCTTTTTTTACCCGCGCCAATCTTCCAGCGGGAAATATTGCTATGACTCTTTCAGCTATCATTTCGGTCCGGGTGGCAAGAAAAACAGATCGGGTTTTGCTGTATTCACGGTTCGATGCCGTCCATTCAATAGGGATCAAACGGTGGTTTAATTTTGGACAGCATTTAACTAAACCAGCATTCGCCCAAAACTTAAGATCCGGGTGCAAATCACGAATGGCGTCAAATAGCGCTATACTATCTGCCATGCCGGTTGGGTGGTTTGCAACAATGATAACACGGCCCTTTTTGGGCAAATTTTCTAATCCATTGCAAGTAATATTCAATTTCAAGAAATCGCTTAAATAATTAAAGGTCTCTTCACCAGAAACACTGTTAATTTTGTCCATCATCAGTTTTGCCTCTTTGTAGCCAATGATGATTTTCAAAATCGGCCACAAAAATGGCCAAAATGGGGTGGCAGCAAGTTTCGGTGCGCGCTCCGCGATTAATTTATCAAGGATGTGTGGTTCATTTTGTGACAAATCAGTTTTTCCTATGCTAAAGCCAATCTCATTTCGATAGAACCGAAAAAGGGCCCTAGTTTCTTTTGTTTTCGCGTTTCTTCTCCAAATACCGCTTCACACTTTTTTAAGAAGCGTTCTAGATACATACCTTCGTGAACCGGCAATGTCATTCACAAAAAGAGGACTTACAATGAAACAAATTGGGCATTTTATTAATGGCAAGGCGGTTTCCGGCAAATCCGGGCGTTTTCACGAAGTTTTTGACCCCGCAATTGGGCAAATACAAGCAAATCTCAGCCTTGCGACAATTGAAGAGCTTAATCTTGCTGTATCATGTGCAAAGGGCGCACAAATAGAATGGGCCGCAACCAACCCACAGCGCCGCGCCAGAGTTATGTTTAATTTCAAATCGCTTATTGAGCGCGATTTGGATAAATTGGCTGCGCTTTTGTCCTGTGAAAATGGCAAAACCTTTGCAGACGCAAAAGGCGATATTGGGCGGGGGCTTGAAGTTGTTGAATTTGCCTGCGGAATACCGCATCTTTTGAAGGGCGAGTTTAGCGAGGGCGCAGGCCCAAAGATTGATATGTATTCCATGCGCCAACCCTTGGGCGTAGTTGCAGGAATAACGCCATTTAATTTTCCTGCCATGATACCCTTGTGGATGTCGGCAATTGCGCTTGCATGTGGCAATGCCTTTATCCTGAAGCCATCTGAAAAATGCCCATCCGTGCCTTTGAAATTGGCCGAATTATTGCAAGAAGCTGGACTGCCAGATGGTGTGTTTAACGTCGTAAATGGAGACAGATTAGCCGTCGACGCCATTTTAGAACACCCTGACATACGTGCTATTAGTTTTGTAGGATCGTCCGCAATTGCGGAATATATTTACGCCAAGTCTGCCACTTATGGAAAACGGGTGCAAGCAATGGGCGGGGCGAAGAACCATGCGATAATCATGCCGGACGCGGATCTTGATCAAGCCGCAAATGACTTAATTGGGGCAGGCTACGGCTCAGCAGGGGAACGTTGCATGGCGATAAGTGTTGCGGTTCCAGTTGGCGAAAAAACCGCCGAAGGGCTGCTTGAGCGATTAAAGCCAAAAGTTGAAAGCCTTAGAGTTGGTATTCCAAGTGATCCTTCGTCTGATTACGGCCCCTTAATAACCGCCGAACATCGCCAAAGCGTCCTAAATTGGATTGAGCGCGGCGTGGCCGAAGGCGCCGAACTTGTTGTTGATGGTCGAGACCTAAAGCTGCAAGGGTATGAGAATGGGTTCTTTTTAGGAGGCTCACTTTTCGACAAAGTCACCACAAATATGGAGAGTTACCGTCAAGAAATTTTTGGCCCAGTCTTGCAAATAGCGCGGGCAGAGGATTTTGAACACGCTTTGGCAATGCCGTCTAGTCATCAATATGGGAATGGTTGCGCAATTTATACTAAATCAGGTGGAATTGCGCGTGAGTTTGCCAATTCGGTTGAAGTTGGCATGGTGGGAATAAATGTGCCAATACCAGTACCACTTGCCTACCATAGTTTTGGCGGCTGGAAGCGGTCAGCATTTGGCGACATCAATCAACATGGGCCAGAGGGCATAAGATTTTATACCAAGACCAAAACTGTAACTGCGAGGTGGCCAGTTGAATTGATCAGTTCCGAATTCGTTATACCTAGAATGAAATGACGGCAAATTTACTTAGCGCATATCGGCAAAAAGTATCGGACGGCTTAATCGAGTTTGATCCCGAGCAAGCCAAAGCCATGGAACTATTGGCATTACTAAACGGCCGCCTGAAAGATTTTAAGCCAGAAGCCGGGCTGTTTGCTTTCGGCCGGCCACCGCCTGCCCCAAGGGGGATTTATATTTATGGTAAAGTTGGCCGCGGCAAATCAATGCTGATGGATTTGTTTTTTGATGCCGCCAACACACCCAAAAAGATGCGAATCCATTTTCAAGAATTCATGGCATGGGCCCATGATGAGATAAACATCTGGCGCAAGCTTTCTCAAAAACAAAGGCGTGAGATGCCGCACAATGTTCGCGGCGCAGGTGATGATCCGATAGCGCCCGTCGCTAAGCTTATATCGGATAGGGCGACACTTTTGTGTTTTGACGAGTTTCAAATAACAGATATTGCCGATGCAATGATTTTGGGGCGCTTGTTTGAGGCGCTATTTGCCCTAAAATGTGTGATTGTTGCGACATCGAACCGGCCTCCACGAGAACACTATAAAGATGGCATAAACCGAGAGTTATTGTTGCCGTTTTTCGCCAAAATTGAAGCTGAGCTGGACGTCATAAGCCTAGATTCAAAGCGTGATTATCGTCTTAGCCGCCTTGAAAGCGAGCCAACCTATTTTATTGGCCTCGGGGCTTTGGCGGACAATTTTGCCGACCGTGCATGGGATAGGCTGACTTATGGCGCCCATGGCCTGCCAAGAAAATTGGAAATCGACGGTCGTATTTGGGCTGTAAATCATTGTGCGGCAGGATGTGCACGATTTGGTTTCTTGGAGCTTTGCGGCAATCAATCAGTAAGCCAAACCGCCCTTGGAGCAAGAGATTACTTGGTTTTAGCCAAGTCTTTTAATACTATCATAATTGAAAACATTCCGCAGTTGTCGGAAGCCCAGTTTAACGAGGCTGCGCGGTTTCGAAACTTGATAGATGCTCTTTATGAGGCAAAAACAAAATTAATTGTTACAATGGAGGTTCCGCCTGAGGCTCTTTATATCAAAGGTAGCCAAAGCGCCGAATTTGAGCGCACCGTTTCTAGGCTGTTTGAAATGAGATCTAGTGAATATTTAGCGCTGGAGCCACATTCGACTAATCAATAATTTCTGGGCTGCCAGCAAAGGTGCGATAAAGGCCGATTGCGCTATCTGACAATTGGGCTTGTGCCGAAAGCCGCGCTTGGCGCGCACTTGCAAAATCGCTTTCGGCCTCAATGTTATCCTTCATCGAGATCAGTCCAACCCGAAACGCCTCACGCGCGGCTAATACACGGGTTCTTGCGGCGCTTTCAGATGCACTAGCGGCATTTGCCCGGATAAGCCCTTGATCATAACCGCTCAAGGCAGCTTGACCTTCCGCTATCGCGCTTAATGTTGTAGCTTTATAGTTCAACATTGCCACGTCAAATTGCGAATTTGCAACTCTTATTGCAGCCCACCGTTGCCCAAAATCAAATAATGGCAAAGTGACCGAAGGCGTTACCACAGATCGGCCCACCGCGGAGCCCAATGGCGCGCCAGCCAAAGCCGCCACCAACGAAATTGTGCCGCTTATGGATAAATTGGGATATAATTGGGCGCGGTTTATCCCGACATTTGCCGAAGCCAAAATTGCATTTCTTTCGGCTTGCTTCACGTCGAGCCTGCGCCTTACAAAATTTGCAGGAATTGCGTCGATTTGCGGAGCATTTGCTCTAAATGCATAGTCCGCAGACGTCAAAGCCATGCGGCTATCTAAGCTCCCTGGCGTTACTCCGCGCAAAATCGCAAGACGATCTAAATTTGCGCGCACTCGCAAGGTAGCGTCCGCAAGCGCAATTCGAGTTCCCGATTCTTGGGTTGCGGCGAATGAGGCATCACTGCGCGAAATAAGTCCAACTCTTAACCGTTCTGTTGCGATTTGCGACAAAACCTCGGACCTTGCCAAATCTTCTTGTAAATAAATTTGCCTAGTTTGGGCGGCGCGCAAATCTATATATGCAGCTGCAATGTCGGAAATCATCGCGATTTTTGCTGCCTCAACACCGATTTCACCAAGTTCGGTATTGGCCCTTGCGCCAGCAACAGATGCGCCGAGGCGGCCAAATAATGGCACCTCCCAGCTTGCACGAGCATAACTATTTGCGGTGCTTTGCGAATTGACCGGCTGGCCATAAATATTTTCGAGCCCATCGCCAGCTGTGCGCCTTGTTTCAGAAACGCTTCCGCCAATATCAAGGCGTGGGGCATAACCTGCGACCGTTGCAAGGCCCCTAGCCCGGGCTTCGCGAAGCCGTGCATTGGCTATTTGCAAGCCTATGTTTTCGCTTTGCGCATCACGCACTAATTCGGTTAAAGTAGCATCAGCAAATTTCTGCCACCATTGTGCGCTTTGTTCTGACGGCGCAGGTGGAACGTCTCGGAAATCTTCGATTGCGACTTCTGGCGCGTTTACTGCGCGCATGCCAAATGGGAGAAAGCTGTCCTTTTTAGGTACGTGTGTACATGAACTTAAACTGCCAGCAAGAACCAGTATCGCGACAATTGACGCGTATCTGTTTTTGTTTCCGCCTATTTTTCCGCCATACATGTTTTCAAGACCCTATAAATATTCAACGCCGCTAAATCATTATTCCATCAGAAATCAAATTGCACAAAGCCAAATTTTCTATTCTTCGCTTATACCAAAATGCAAAAACAACCAAAAAAGCCTTGACCAAACTGTGGGATAACAATAAAGAGAACGAATGTTCGTTTTATGAATAGAGGCAATCGTGCGTTCAGTCAACCCTCAAAAGGTCGAAATAAGAAAACGGGAAATAGTTGAAGCTGCAAAAATATGTTTCGAGCAGCGTGGTTTCCATTCAACAACTATGGCCGAAATTTGCGCAAAGGCGGCAATAAGCCCCGGTGCGCTTTATCGTTACTTCGATTCAAAAGAATCAATAATAGCTGCAATGGCAGAGGACGATCAATTCCGCGCCATGCAATCATTCAGAACTGCGCTAAGCAAGATTGAAAACGGCGAAAGCTTTTTTGAAGTTATGGACAAACTTCTTGACGAGGTCGTGACCAACTATTGCACGAAAGAACAAGGTGCGATGGCGGCTGAGCTTATTTCCGAGGCGATGCGTAATCCTATTTTTGCCGAAAGTTGTTCAAGGTCATATATGGATCTACACAGCCATTTTTGCGCGATTTTAGGAAGCGGACAAAACTCGGGACAAATTGATGCAAAACTCAATGTTGCAGAGGCAGCAACAATGATTATGGCGTCAGTTGACGGCATAGTGCTTCGTATGGCGTTTTGTGGCGACGTAAATAAAATTGAGGCCAGCCGTTGGTTGAAAAACCTTTGCCTGCGATATCTGGCACCCACCCAAATTATTCCTACCCCAATCAAAAATAAACTTGAGAGAATACAATGAGAAACAACAACAAAATTACAATAGCGGTGTCTTTGTTGGCGCTTGTTTCGGTATTGTCCTTCAGTGCTTGTTCAAAAACTGGTGCAGAAAAGGCAAAAAAAGAAGCCGTGGAAAAGAAGGAGGGCGCAAAGAACAAGGGGCCTGGACGCGCGCCACAAGCGGTTTCAATTGCGCAGATTGTGCAAACTAATTTTAACCCAACGATTATTGTCGCAGGTAGGGTTCAAGCAATTCAAGAGGCGCGAATTTTCCCAACCTCCTCTGGCGCAAGAGTAGTGCAATTATTGGCTGATGCAGGCGATTACGTTAGGGCTGGGCAGGCGTTGGCGCGCCTTGATGGGCGCCAGATTAATGCTGATAGCGAATTATTGGCCGCGCAAGTTCGGCGGGCCCAAACTTCTCTGGCTGAGGCACAAGTCGCAGTAACAAGTGCACGCGAAGTTCTTAATCGCAGCACTACTGGACCCCGCGAATCGGCACTTTCAATCGATTCTGCAGAAATTGCGGCCTCGGAAGCTCGCTCCCAATATGAGCGCGCCCTAGCCACCAATGACGTTGGTGCATTATCACGCGAAGAAGTAGAGCGGCGACGCAGTCAAATGGAAGCTGCAGAGGCGCGCCTTAATTCAGCGCGCGGCGATATGAATGCCATTATGCAATCTCGCAGGCAAGGTCTTTCGGCGGCTCAAGCTCGCTTAGCCGCTGCACAGGCAGACTTAAGGGTTGCCATTGCGCAACAGGCGCAGTCCAATTCGCGGCAAAATGGCGGATTGATAACTTCGCCGGTTGGCGGGCTTGTAACTGCTCGTAATGTATCAGTTGGTGAAATCGCGGGTGCAACTGGCGTTCCGATGTTTACTATAACTTCAAATGGGGCTCTTGAAGTTGCAGCGGAGACCTCTGAGGCCGATATTTCGCGCCTTACTGTTGGAATGCGTGCCGAATTTCGGGCACCTAATGGCTCTTATGTGGGCGGAACTTTAAGGCGATTGCCTGCGCAAATTGACCCGCAAAAGCACACGGGGATTGCAAGGTTTACACTTGATTCTTCATCTGCAGTCGGTGCTGGCGTGTTTTTGAACGGTGTTGCAACCGGCAGCACTAGGTCTGTCAGCGCACTGCCAGCTACGGCCATTCTATATGATAGGGAAGGCGCCTCGGTTTTTGTAATGCGGCCTGATAATAGCGTCACAAAACAAAAAGTCACAATCGCTAGCAGGCAAGGCGACCTTGTAGAATTGTTAAGCGGACCTGCAGTTGGCTCGTGGGTTGTAACTGCAGGTGCGTCCTTCCTTGCTGAAAATGAAAAAATCGCACCGACTAGAATGCCGGTGCGCGCGGCAACGCCAGCATCAGCGCCTGCTCCAACGGTGGTTGCACCACAAAACAAAAAATAAGGGGTAAAAATGCGCAATATTTCTTCTTGGGCAATCAAAAACCCTATACCTCCCGTGGTCTTGTTTTTCATTCTTACCATTATGGGTATGGGGTCGTTTTTTAAGCTTCCCATTAACTCTAACCCCGAGATTAGTTTTCCCGCTTTTGTGGTTGTTGTGTCCCAACCGGGCGCCGCGCCCGCGGAAATTGAAAACCAAATAACCATAAAAATAGAAGGTGCCTTGGCGGGCATTGAGGGCGTCAAGAAAGTAAATTCTACTGCAAGAACTGGAAATTCCGAAACATTTGTCGAGCTTCAAATTGGCACGGATATTTCGAAAGCAGTTGACGATGCTAGGGCGGCGGTTGCGCAGGTTCGTTCAGAATTGCCTGACGGCATTATGGAGCCGATTGTTCAAAGGTTCGATTTTAATGATCAAGATCCGCTTGGCATTTATGCGGTCAGGGCGCCAAATATGTCCCCTCAGGACTTGTCATGGTTGATTGATCGAGAAATCTCTAGGCAATTATTAAGCGTCAAAGGAGTTGGCAGAGTAAATCGGTATGGCGGGACCAATCGCCAAATCAGCGTTGAAGTTTCACCTGCGCGTTTAAACGCATTTGGTGCAACAGTTTCTGATGTCTCGCGCGCATTAAGAGCACAAAATGTCGATGTACCAGGCGGCATGGCTGAAACTGGTTCCGGACAACAACTTATTCGTACAATTGGTTCGGCGAAAACGGTCGAAGAATTGGCACAGACTCCGGTAATCCTTGGTGGCGGAAGAACAATTCGACTTGTTGATATCGCAGATATTCGCGATGGTGGCACAGACTTGGCGGGCGTTTCGCGTCTTAATGATGCGCCGGTTACAATGTTTGAAATTCAATCGACAAAAACTGCTTCGGCACTTCGGACTTATCGATTGGTTCAGAAAAAGCTCGCGGACTTTAGCAAAGCCAACCCTGGAATTGAAATTATCCCAGCTTATACGCCTGCAGATTATGTGCAATCCGACTATGATTCATCACTATTATCAATGTTTGAAGGTGCCTTGCTTGCTACTTTGGTCGTTTCGATATTTTTGGGCGGCTGGCGCGTAATTTTGAAGGCGGCGGCGGCAATTGCTGTGGTTCTGTTTGGTGGCGGGTTTATAATAAGCAAAATAACCCATCACCACGTCAGCGAGGTGGCTATTTTAGCGCTGTTCACTTTGATAATCGCGATATTTGCCATTGTTAGGAAAGAAGGGCGAGCGACGTTCTTGGCTGCAGTGGCGATACCGCTTTCGACGATACCTACTTTCTATTTCATGGACTTATTGGGCTTTACATTGAACGGTGTAACCTTGCTTGCGCTTGGGTTGGTAGCAGGGATTTTGGTTGACGATGCAATCGTTGAAATCGAAAACATCGAACGCCATATTCAAATGGGCAAAACGCCTTTCCAAGCTGCGCTTGAAGCTGCAGATGAAATTGGCCTAGCCGTCGTCGCGACGACTTTCACGATTGTTGCGGTATTCGTGCCAGTAAGCTTCATGACCGGCATTGTTGGGCAATTTTTCAAATCATTTGGCATAACCGTTGCCATTGCCGTTATGTTCTCGCTTTTAGTGGCAAGATTGATAACGCCATTGATGGCCGCGTATCTTCTTAACCCGAAATCCGATGAGCATGTGGAGCCAAGCAAAGTCATGATTTGGTATGAAGGCGTTCTTGGTTGGGCCTTGGCCAATCGATGGAAGACTTTCGGCATCGGCATGCTGGTGATGGTCGTTTCTTTGGCGTCGGCGGTTTTCACACCAAAAACCTTTATGCCTGAGCTCGACGATGGCTTTATGCAAGTTTCAATTGACTTGCCTCCTGGTCTTACGCCGCATGAAGCAGACGTTACCGCAAGACAAGTGGGCACGATTGTAGCAAACGAGCCTGGCACTAAACATGTTGTTCAGTCCTTGCGTGGTGATCAGACAGGTGCGCGTTATTTTATTACTATGACGGATCGCAAAGACCGCGACGTGACAAAAAAACAATATGAAGCGTCATTGCGTTCCCAAATAACCCAAATCCCCGGCATTCGCGCCCAGTTCGGTGGCGGTGGTGGCCCAGGTGGCGGCCAAGTAACTATCAATTTGGTTTCCGACAACCCGCAAGCGCTCGACGCGGCGGCTGCTCGCATGGTTCAAGAAATGCGCAAACTGAAATGGGTTGTCGATCTCCGTTCATCCGCCGATATTACGAAGCCGGAAATCCATGTAGTGCCGCGCCGTGAAGAAGCGGCACGCCTTGGGGTTAGCGTTTTTGAAATTGCCAATGCGACACGTATCGCAACAACTGGCGATGTTGAAATGAACTTGCCTAAATTCAATGCAGGCGAGCGGCAAATTCCAATATTAGTTAGGTTAGGGCGTGAAAACCGAGCTGATATCGAAAGCATTAAGGCATTGCGTGTGCCAACAATGAGCGGCGGAACCGTACCTTTGGATGCAGTTGCAGAAGTAACTTATGGCGGTGGGCAAGCAAGAATTTCGCGCGAAAATCGCCAAAGAGTTGTTTCAGTTTCATCAGGTCTTGCGGACGGCTATGAGCTTGGGCCCGCATTTGATGAATTGAAGAAACTTGATTTTTACAAAAACCCTGGCCCCGGAGTTGTTATTCAAGAATCGGGTGACGCAGAAGAGCTAACAGATATGTTGAGCCAGTTCTTCGGCGCAATAATCTTGGGTGTGTTTTTGGTCTATTGTGTTCTTGTTTTGCTGTTCAAAGATTTCTTGCAGCCAATTACGATTGTGTCAGTCATTGTGTTGGCGCCGGCTGGGGCGTTTTTGGGACTATTCTTGGTGCAACAACCGCTTTCGATACCCGTCTTCATTGGTCTTTTGATGTTGATTGGCATTGCAACCAAAAACTCGATTTTGCTTGTGGATTTCGCTGTTGAATCAATTGCGCATGGCATGGGGCGGTATGAAGCGTTAGTCGATGCAGCGCGCAAGAGATCAAGGCCGATTGTAATGACTACAATCGCAATGATTGCGGGAATGATTCCAAACGCTTTAACTTCAGCAGGCCCGGGGGCATTTAGGCAAGGTATGGCAATTGCTGTTATTGGCGGCTTGGCATTGTCTACTGCGCTAAGCCTTGTTTTCGTTCCTGCAGTTTACACGATTGTTGATGATCTTGATCACTGGATTAAAAAGTTGTTTGGCGGTGTTTCTAGCGTATCTGACGAAGACCGCTCTGCGGCGATTAGGGCAGAGCATGAGCGCCGACAAAAATTGAATTTACCTGCTGAGTAATTTTTATCAAAGGTTTGGTGAAGACTTTTTTCGTGCTTTCGAACAATGATTGTAGTATCTCAAAAATAAGGGCGAAAAGTGTGCAGCGGCTTTATGATAGATATGCGACAAAAAACAAATCTAGTGCATCTTTCCTTTATAGCGACATTGAATATGCTCTAGCCCAATGACCGTTCGGAGATAGCAATGGACATATCCAAAATACCTGTTGGCGCAGACGTGCCTAGTGAAGTTAATGTAATTATAGAAGTTCCTTTGGGCGGGGAGCCAATAAAATACGAAATTGACAAAGCATCTGGCGCGATGTTCGTTGATCGCTTTTTGTATACACCTATGCGCTATCCGACAAATTATGGTTTTATTCCCGGAACATTGTCTGGCGATGGCGACCCAGTCGATGTTTTGTGCATCGGCAGACGACCGCTAATTCCTGGTTGCGTTTTGCGGGTTAAGCCTGTTGGGGTTTTAATGATGGAAGATCAGGCCGGCATCGATGAAAAGATTGTCGCGGTTCCCGTTCCAAGATTGACCGCTTTCTATAGCGGCATCGATGAATATACTGACCTGCCGGCAATACAGCTTGCCCAAATTGAGCATTTTTTCACCCATTACAAGGATTTGGAGCCTGGAAAATGGACGAAACTTGGCGGATGGCACAATGCTGAATTTGCCAAAAACCTTATCGTTGAAGGCGTAGCGCGTCATTTGGAATATTTGAAATCTTTAGGATAAATCAATAGCGTTTGACTTTAATTGGGACTATTTGTTAGTTTCACCCCTAATCAAATGTCGTGAAGGTTAGGGGTTAAGGATTTTGAAAAACAAGTTTCGATTTCGTCGTTCTATTAAACTGGCATTAGTGGCTAGCGTTGCGGTTTTGGCTGTCTCCTTGGCCAGCAATTCCTCCGCACAGCCAGCACAATCCCCTTCAACATTGGCGGCAGCACCAGATTTAATGTGGCCAAACGCCAACTATGACCCCGTTGTTCCAACACCTTTTAGCGTATTAGGTTATGATATTGGCGAACGAATTACCCCTACGGCCGATATAATTCGCTATTTTGAAGCGCTTCAACGCGCTTTGCCGGATCGTGTCAAAATATTTGACTATGGTACAAGCTGGCAAAACCGTCGTTTGATTTATGTGGCGATTGGCACGCCAGAACAAATTCGGGATATTGATGCCATAAAGGCAAATTCACTTGCTCTGTCTGATCCACGCCGCACAACCCCTGCGCAATCGGAAGCAATAATTTCCTCGCAACCGACTATAATTTGGCTTGCAAATTCTGTGCATGGTGATGAAATTAGCCCCGCAGATTCATCGATGATGGTCGCGTATCATTTGCTTGCTAGCCGTGGCGATAGTCGCATGGCTAGCATTAGGCAAAACAGCCTAACAATCATTGTCCCAGTTCAAAACCCAGATGGCCGCGCGCGCTTTTTGGCTAATAATGAGCAAGCCGTTGGCCTTGATGCTGATGCCGATGAAATTGCCGCGGAGCGAGATCAACCTTGGCCAGGTGGGCGCATGAACCACTATAACTTTGACTTGAATCGCGATTGGATTTCACTAACCCAGCCAGAAACCCAAGGCCATATAGCAGCATACTTACAATGGTATCCGACAATCTTGGTTGATGCCCATGAAATGAGCAGGGACGAATCATTCTTTTTCCCGCCAGAAGCCGATCCAATAAACCCACTTCATACAGCGGGGCAAAGAGCCTTGCGGGCAAGCATAGGACGAAACAATGCCCGCTGGTTCGATAATTTTGGCTTTAATTATTTCACTCGCGAAGTTTTTGATGGCTTTTATCCCGGCTATGGCGATGGGTGGCCCACTGCACAAGGCACAATCGCACTGACTTACGAACAGGGTTCATCACGCGGGCTTCGCGCACGAGGGCGCGACGGTAGTATTCTAACTTATCGTGACGCGGTTCGCCATCACTTTGTTGCGGCTATGTCAACAATTGAAGTTGGTGCGCGCGATCGGCAGCAGTTTTTGCGCAATTTTTATGATTTCAGACGAACTGCAATTATTGATGGGCAAAGTGGCGGCAATTATTTCATTCCCACCCAAACAGACCAAGCGACCGCAGACAAATTGGCTCAACTTATGGTTCGCCAAGGAATCGAAGTAAAGGTTGCTAATAGTAGTTTTAGCGCCTGTGGGAATAATTATGGCGCTGGCTCTTATATTATTTCTGGCGCCCAACCAAGTTCGAGGCTAATTCGAAACTTGCTCGAGAGAAATATCGCGCTCGATAGTGGTTTCGTGGCAAGGCAACAGGAACGGCGCAATCGTGGCCTTGAAGACGAAATTTACGACGTGACCGCCTGGTCGTTACCGTTAATGTTTAATGTTACTGTTGCGAATTGCAATGCGGCCCCTCAGGTCGCGAGTGCCGCATTGGCTCAAAGGTCTGGGTATGTTGGATCCGTTACAAACAGGGAAGCAAAAGTTGGGTTTGTTGTGGCCTCGGGAAGTGCGGCATTTATTCGGTTTGAGGCCCTAGCTTTAAGAAACGGGCTCAGATTGCGGGCGATTGAGGAAGGTTTTTCGCTTGAAGGGAAAAACTATCCTGCGGGATCTATTGTTTTATTAAATGGCGAGAACGTTGAAAATCTTGGCGGCAAAGTGGCACTTTTGGCAAATCAATCTGGTGCTAGTGTTGTTGGATTTGACGATTCTTGGGTTTCGAATGGCCCAAGTCTTGGATCCGCTAAAGCCGTCAAATTGCGGCTACCACGAATCGCAATAGCGTGGGACAGCCCCACAGACCCATATTCAGCGGGCAATACGCGATTTGTAATTGAAAGAAATATTGGTTTTAACGTTACACCTGTTCGCACACGGAACTTGCGTAGCGCATCTATGGCGCGATTTGACGTACTAATCTTGCCGGATACCAATGCAGGCTACCTAACTCTATTGGGCGAAGACGGTGTTAGCAATTTAAGGGCTTTCGTACAAAATGGTGGCACAATTATAGGTCTTGGCGGGGCCAACCGATTTCTTTGTGCACCGAACGTGGACTTATTGGCAACTCGCCGTGAAACAGAATTGCAAAACGGTGAGCCGCGCACACGTGAGAATAGCGCAACTGTTCAGGGGACGGCGATTGTCGACAAAGGCAATTACGAAGACACAATAAAGGAAAATGCGGCAGACCCAATCCCGGTTGACGGCGCAATAGTAAGGGTTGAAACCACTGAGCCACACTGGCTAAACCAGGGCTTACCTGCAAACCTTTATGTCATGTATCAAGGCTCGGACATTTTCCGCCCGCTTAACCGCGCTAACGGCGCTAACCCATTATTGTTTTCTAACAAGGCTAATTTGGTCGCTAGCGGTGTTGTTTGGGAATCCAATCAAGAACAAATGGCACTAAAGCCATATGCAATGGTACAACCTAGGGGTCGGGGTTTTGTTATCGGAATAAATTCGGACTTAACTCACTATTGTTAAATGCGATTGTTCAATCCACCGCAAGGGCTAGACCCCAATAATGCGCTTTATTTGGCGGGAAAAACACATTATCTATAGTCAAACAGCGCGCCCTTAATCGCGGCCCACGCGGCAACGCGCGGAGAAACCAAATGGGTGCGGCCGCCGCGCCCTTGGCGGCCTTCAAAATTGCGGTTGGAAGTTGATGCACATCGCTCTTTTGGCCCAAGTTTATCTGGATTCATGCCCAAACACATAGAGCAACCAGGTTCACGCCATTCAAAACCCGCTTCGATAAAAATTTCGGCCAAACCTTCGGATTCAGCTTGTGATTTGACCAATCCAGACCCAGGAACCACCATCGCGCGAACACCTGATTTCACTTTTTGCCCTTTTGCTACATTTGCCGCCTCTCGCAAATCTTCGATACGCGAATTTGTGCAAGATCCAATGAAAACGCGTTGAATTTCAACGCCAACCATTTTCTGCCCCGCCTGCAAATCCATATATTCAAGCGCTCTATCAAATGATTCGTGCACCGCCGCCGGAATATCGCCGCGCAAAGGTATTTCTCCATCAATCGGAACTGCTTGTTCAGGGCTAGTTCCCCATGTAACCATTGGTTTGATATTATTGCCATCGAAAATAAATGTCGTGTCGAAATTGCCATCTTCATCGCTAACCGCTTCGCGCCAATATTTCACGGCCTTTTCCCAATTATCACCTTTGGGGGACGAGGGTCTGTTTTGTAAATATGCAATTGTCTTTTCATCAACGCCAATGAGCCCTGCCCGTGCCCCCGCTTCTATTGCCATGTTACAAAGGGTCATTCGGCCTTCCATGGTCAATCCCTTTATTGCCGACCCCTGAAATTCGATAACCGAGCCAGTGCCGCCAGCAGTGCCAATTTTCGCAATTATCGCGAGCGCAAGGTCCTTAGCGCCTACCCCATCGTTCAAATTTCCTTCAACGATTATCGCCATGTTTTTCATTTTGCGGGCACGCAAAGTCTGGGTTGCGAGGACGTGTTCTACTTCCGACGTGCCTATACCATGCGCCAAAGCTCCAAAAGCACCATGCGTTGATGTGTGGCTATCACCACAAACAATCGTCATTGCAGGTTGCGTGCGTCCTTGCTCTGGGCCAACAACATGGACAATCCCATTGTTCAAATCGCCCATTGGGAAAAATTCGATATTGTGCAGGGCCACATTTTTAGACAGGGTTTGCAGCTGAAGCCTTGCTTCATCATCTTCTACCGCATCGATTCCCGCCGCCTGATTGCTTGTCGGGGTATTGTGATCCGCTACAGCTAGGGTTTGATGCGGCATTGCAACTTTTCGCCCGTTCGCCGCAAGGCCTGCAAACGCCTGTGGGGTTGTAACTTCATGTATCAAGTGAAGATCGATATAAATTAGACTATCGCCATTTTCAGTGTCACAAATGAAATGGCTGTCCCAAATTTTGTCATATAGGGTTTTTGGTGTTGCGAGGGTTTTCATAACGCGCCATATAATCAATCCGAACAAAACTATCTAGGGTCAGGCCTCACTAATTTACAAAAATTGGCTTGATTTTAGCAAAATAATAGGCTGAAAATAGGACTTTAGCGACATGCATATCATTAAAATACTTTTTCATGCTTAGTATGGAACAAAAATCAAGTCCGAAGGATGCGTATCTTTTGCGTGATTAATTCGTCAGAAGCCGGTGAAAATATTCATATTTTCTGCGGCCTTCTTCCTTTTACTAACGCAGTCGAAGAGCTAAGTGGGCATGCCTGAAGCGAAGCGAAAGTAATATCTTTCGCACCAAATAAAGTAAATTAATGCGATCTGACCCCAATAAGAATTTTTGTATTTTAGGCGATTAACATTTGACGATATCAAAACCCCAAAGCCGGTCCCAAAGAGACCTGCAAATATTGAGCGCTATCTTAGCGCTTATATTGGTTTCGCTTTGGCTTTTTGGGGAAAGGCAGCATGAACCGCCAATTGGCTATAGTTCGCTTAAAAACAAAACCGTTGTAGCTAAGAAACAACCTAAACCTCAAAATGAAGGCCGAATACGAGAAGTCCGTATTGATTATTATTTCAATGAATTGCGGTTCGCAAAGAATTCTGTCGAAGCAGAAATGATAGAAGCAAAACTCTATAACGAAATGTCCGTTGCGAAAATGGCAAGTGTTAACCTAATGCTTGAAGGGGCGGCTTCACTAGAACAAGAGGGTGACTTCGCGCGCGCATTACAATTGTATCAAAGTGCCCAAGAAATTGAGCCCGGCTTCAGTGAAAGTTACGCGCGCGCCGGTGCAATTGCCTATCGCCTTGGTGACAAGTCACTTGCATTGTCAATGACACAAAAAGCGCTGTTATACGAGCCACGCCATTTTGCGGCTTGGTTCGGTCTTGGAACATTATATGAAGAAATGGGCGACTTGCCCAAGGCCCGGGAAGCATTTTCCAAAGCTTTGTATTTTTATCCAAATTTTAGCGATGCTGAACGTGCAATTTTTCGTATTGACACTAAGCTTCTTGGTATTGGATTGTGATTTTAGCTGTGTGCGAGCTGGATATTCATGTTGAACCTCGGGTCAGACCTCACTAATCAATCTTGGGTGATATGGGGTAGCGGAATTGCACCGATAGGGAAACTAATATGAGCTTTGAAGAAGTTGAATTTGTCGCGCCTCAAGCGCTAACTGAAACCACTAAAGAAAAACTTCGCCAATACGTCGCGCGAATAGAGAATTTGGAGACCGAGAAGGCCGAAATTGCAGACCAACTAAAAGAAGTTTATGGGGACGCAAAGTCATTGGGATTTGATACCAAAGCTTTGCGTACTGTGGTTCGCCTGCGCAAAAAAGACAATAAGACACGCCAAGAAGAAGAAATGATGCTGGATTTGTATCTGCTTGCTTTGGGTGAAATCTAAACTAGCGCAAAGGCGATCAAATGAAACCTGTTCTGTTTGACAATCGCTTGCTCGTGCTTATCAAAACTTATAGCTTTTGACGCAACTCGCGCTATATAGAAAACTTGGGAACCTAATAAGGTTTTGGTTTTGGCAAGGTTTGATTCGGAAGATTTAGGTGGTGCGTGCCCAGAGTTGACCCATCAATAACGAAAGCGGCTATACGAATGGTCGCCAAAACGCGCGAGGCAAGTCTTGGTGCTGAAGAAGGCCTCACGAATTGGGAAGGTGAATTTCTTGACAGCCTCGAAGAGCGCTTGCATCAATATGGGTCTGCGTTCAATGACCCTGATTTAGGCGCAATGTGCGGCGCTTTGTCTTTGCGCCAAGGGTTAAAGCTTAAGCAAATTAAAAGAAAGGCCAAATCCGCCGATACTTTGCCTCCCAAAAAGCCACTTGTTGCGAAAACAAGGAAGCCAATTAAGCCAACGAAATCTATGAAGAGAACGCCATTTAACCGAAAGACAATTAAGCCAAAGTTTAGTGGTAAGCACCTGCAAGTACCTGATGATGGAAACTAACACATGTTCAATTTTGACAAAACTAAGATGCCAACGCGCGAAAATGCACTAAAAGGCAGGGAAAACGCGTTAGAGATCGATAAAACCCATTTTGTTAATGGTCGGCCGATTTTTGGTCCTTGGCCCGACGGCTTGCAAGTTGTATACTTTGGTCTTGGGTGTTTTTGGGGTGCTGAACGCAAGTTTTGGCAACAAGAAGGTGTATATGTAACTGCCGTCGGTTATGGCGCGGGATTTACCCCAAACCCTAGCTATGAAGAGGTTTGCACCGGAAAAACTGGCCACAATGAAGTTGTTATGGTGGTTTATGACCCCAAGATAGTTGCTTTCGAAACGCTTCTTAAGGTTTTTTTTGAAAGCCATGACCCAACAAGCGGAATGCGCCAGGGTGGAGATATTGGCACTCAATATAGATCTGGCATTTACACAACGATCGAGGCTCAAGAAATTTCCGCACATAATGCTATCATACTTTATCAAGAAGTTCTGGCCTTAGCGGGCCATGGGCAAATTACCACCGAAGTAGAGGAAGGCATCGTTTTTTATTATGCCGAAACTTATCATCAACAATATTTGGCTAAGAATATTGGGGGTTATTGTGGTATTGGTGGTCTTGGGGTCAGTTGTCCAGTTGGCCTTGAAGTATAGAGGTTTAACTTGGCTGATATAGATGTCGTGATTGTTGGCGCGGGTGTTGTAGGGCTTGCCACGGGCGCAAGCTTCGCAAGGGCTGGACATAGCGTTATTGTTCTTGAAAAGAATGGTGCGTTTGGCGAAGAAACCTCGTCTCGCAATTCCGAAGTTATCCATGCTGGCATGTATTACCCAACTGACAGCCTAAAAGCACAGCTCTGCATTGAAGGCAATCGCTTGATGTATGACTATTGCGGCCCGCGCGGCATAATGGCCAACCCCATCGGTAAATTAATTGTTGCGACCAGCGATGCTGAAGTTGCAGATTTGCACAAAATTCACGTGCGCGGCACCGCGAATGGCTTAACTGGATTAGCGCTTCTTGATTCCAATGCCATAAAGTCCATAGAACCCGCAATAAATGCAAAAGCCGCGATTTATTCACCAACTTCCGGCATTGTTGATAGCCATTCAATGATGTTGGCTTGCTTGGGTGAGATTGAAGATGGCGGCGGCGCGTTGGTTCGCGCCTCCCCGTTTATCAGCGCTACGCAAAAAAAAGGTGAGTGGGTAATATATGTTGGTGGGGACGAACCTACAAAAATTACAAGCAAAATGGTGGTGTTAAGCGCGGGGCTTTGGTCTCACAAAGTGGCGGCAAAGGTTGAAGGGTTAAGCGCGGGCTTTATTCCAAAAATGCACTATGCCAAAGGCAATTATTTTAGATATATGGGCAAGGCACCGTTTTCACACCTCATATATCCAATGCCAAGTGTCGGTGGACTTGGAATACATCTCACCCCGGATGCGGCGGGGCATGCACGTTTTGGCCCAGACGCTCATGAAGTAACGGTACTAGACTATAGCGTTGATGTATCTAAAAGAGCCTCATTCGCCAATTCCATTCGCAGCTATTGGCCGGAGCTAGATGAAAATCTATTGACACCAGACTACGCAGGTATCCGCCCGAAAATCGGCAACGCCATCCATGAGTTTGTTGACTTTCAAATTTTGGACGAGGCCGATCATGGCCTTAAAGGCCTTTATTGCTTGTTTGGCATTGATAGCCCTGGTCTGACTTCTTCTCTGGCTATAGCGAATAATGTATTGAGGCGGGCGAAGCAGTTGTGAAGGGTCCCCATAGTTGATTGCAGGCTCGCTAAATCCACCGATCCAAATTGCGGCTTTGATGAAGAAGGTCGCAATTGGTATTTTTGCGGTTAGGTTTTTTCGGGCTATTGCGCCGAGTGCAATTATTATTCTTAGCCTAGGCGCTTTTGCACCATTATTTAGTGGGCTTTCCCAGTTGAGCCTAGATGCAACCGCGCAAACTAAGGGCATAATTAGTTTTTTTGTTTCAACTTTTGTTTGGTTAGTCGCACTAATATTACTGGTTGCAAGATTGCTAAAATTGCAAAAGCCAAGCCGTGCCAGAGTGTTAGCAAGAACCGATGAAATCTTGTCTCAGGCGGGGCTTCCACAGACCAATGTGATTGAAAACAAAAAAGCCTTTGGGGATGACGGGCTTTGGCAATTATTGCGCTCAAAAAGCGATACGCGCCAGTTGGCGGGCTTAAATACTATGCCCCGCATTGAGTTTCAGGATTGGTTCTATTTATTTGGCCTTTTAACAACTGCTTCTTTTTGCGCGCTAAGCCCAAGTCAAAGCGCGAAGTCGATTGGCATCAATGTTTCCGCTTTAACTGGCGACTATGCTTTAGAGGCAATCGCATGGGCCACTCCTCCTGCCTATATTGGCGGGTCAAATATCGATATCTCAACTTACAGCGGCCAAATAGAACTTGCGAGAGGCTCTACCATTGAAGTTCGAGCTTATGGGCCAATTGAGGCTCCGATTTTGAAAATTGGAAACTACCATGAAAAAATGCGGAAAATTGGCGATAGGCGTTATCGGCAGCTCATTACTATAAACAAAACTGGCGATTTGAAGATTTTTCGACCTGGAAATAGTAAGACTTGGCGCATAAGGGTTCTAAGAGACTCCCCACCGAAAATCGGGCGATCTTTCCGCATAGAAAAGACGCAAAACGGTGCAATTGCCCTGGGATTCAAAGCAAAAGACGACCACAAAATTACAAAAGCCGCCCTAGTTTTAGAGGGGGCTTCATGGTTTCCATTTCTTGATTTGGTTCAAAAGCCATTTCAATCGATTTATCCAATTGATGCAGGCTTAATAAGCCCTGACGAGGTTTCTAATTTCGAAATCGATGTTAGCGACAGCGTATTAGCAGGGTTTCGGGCAAATGCGTTTTTGGTGCTTGAAGATAGCGCGGGCCAAAGGGCTTTTAGCAAGACCGTCCCAATTAAGATTGACAGTCCGCCACTTGGAACCGTCCTTGCGCAGGCAATCCAAGAACTACGTCTAAAACTGTTGCGATCAAGACAGAGTTATCGCCACTTGCCGGCTAGTTCAAAACAGTTTTTTGACCAAATAAGCAATAATGTGATTTTAATAGGTGCACCCGCACAAGGTGCCCCAAATGAGGTAAAGTTGGTATATCATGCGATTTCGGCACTTCTTATTGCACCCGAACAGATGGGAATTGATGAAGGCGGACGGTTAGGTTTAATTTTTGCCCAAGCCCAATTGGCGAGGGCAAGAAATATGATAGATGCCAAAATGGCGGGTGATATATTGTGGGAATTGGTGCTGCGTAGCAACCAAGTTCAACCACAGGACACAAAGTCCAGAATAGCGCAAGCAATATCAAACCTGAAACAGGGGCTGCAAAACGGGGCCGGAGAAGCCGAGATTAGCGAATTGCGATCCGAGCTAAACCAAGCCGTCGCTGAACATATAGAGGAGCTGAAAAGCCGCTCTCAAGAAGCCGGAGATATGGAGGTTGAAGGCCACGACACTTTGAACTCCGAATCGATAGAAGAAGCCATTGATGCGGCGCAATCAGCCGCGAGTGCAGGCGACCTTGATGCGGCGAACCAGAAATTGGACGCGCTTCAACGGCAATTAGAAAATCTAAGTGGCGTTGAACCAAGCGAAGGGGTGGGCCAAAGCGGGGAATTAGGCGAAGGCCAAGAATTAAGTTCGGCGCAAGTCGATGAATTATTGCAAGATCAAAGGCGTCTAAACGATGATACTTTTAAGCAAGCCGATACAAGTGGCGCGCTTTCTGTTCGCCAAAAGGCAATATTAGAGAAGTTAAGGCAGGTAATTGGTCAAAACAGCAACCCCAATCTTAACGAAGCAGATGCCGCTATGCGTGACGCAGTTACAAAACTTGAGACTGGCCAAAGAGGCGATGCATTAAACGCACAGAACCGCGCTCTTACTGCTTTGCAAAACTATGCTGGCGCATTGTCTCAAAACGACTCAAGAGATCCATTGGGCCGCCAAGGTAGGGCAGCCGGCGATCAAACCAAAGCAGCAACTGGCCAAGATGGTGCAAACGAAGAAGAAAAAATTCCTGCAAATCACGAGCAGGCGCGGGCACGCAACATATTCGAAAGGCTGCGCCAAAGGCTTGAAAAAAGCCAAAAAGACGATGAGCAGCGCCACTATCTAGAAGAACTTTTGCGGCGCCAATAATGGTTTGTCACTACTGGCTATCTCATTGGAGTGTGCCGCGCATTGCTAATTGGCTTTGCTTTTGTTTTAATAAATCTGCGTCTGGCTGTGAAATTGCAAACGCCCATTTCGATGTTATGAGGGATATTTGAGATGCGCGTTGCCTTGTTGCCTCGCTTGCATTTTCAGTAGCATTTGCGTCCACAACAAGCCAAAAAACGCCAAAATGACGTTTTAGCGCCGCCTTAATTACCAAGCCAGACATGGTTTTGGTTTCATGGCTTACGATAGTTGGGGCTTCGATGCGAAATCTGTCAATTACATCAATTGGCTGCCAATTTGTAATTGCGCGCGCAATATTGTTTATGCTCTCGCTTCGGTGGCCATTTAAAGTAAACGAGCCACCTTCCACGGGTGCTATCGTAAAAATGGCGCCCTTGGCGGGCCTTATTGTCACGGTTTCAATTTCAGCGTCATCAACATTCAAGAATTCAAAGTCCAGCCATGCAGACTTGCGTTCGATTTTTGGCCAATGGCCTTGGGCTGAGAAGACCTCCGGTTGGCCAAGCTTTCGCACAAAAACCAAATTTGATTTGGTGGCAATGTGCCGCGCAGTAATGATATTATCCCTTATGTCGAAAAGCTCAACAGTTGTGCCCTCGCCGAATTCTTTCGATTCGCCAACGCCCAATATGTCGAACTTACTTGGATCGTTGCTGAACTGATTCAAGACTTTCAGGTATTTCATGTCTGTTGCAAATGTCGCGATCGCTTCATTTGAAACCAAAAAGTTGCCACGCTCTGGCATAATCCAAGTATCGCCTTGACGAATAATTTGGAATGAGCCTTCCGGAACGGTTATCCTTATTCGTTTTACTATGCCGAAATCACCCTGCATTTCCTGGAATACTGGCGGCAGGGTCACGGTTGGTGTCTCGTTTACGCGCTGATAGGTCGTATAGAAAAAGCTAGCACTGCCACCAATTAAAGTGAGGCCAAGCAAAAATTTGATGATATTGAAAGCGTGTTTGGGCGCTTGATTCATTGTTGAACTATGCCAACCATGGTGTTGTTTGCCTGCGCTTTGCTTGGTGTGTTGTAATCGCTGATTTGTGTGAAAGGCTATCGGCAATATCATCAAGGCCTAAAAGCAATGCCCGTTTATAGCTTTGTTCAATCTCAAATTTCGTTAGTCGGCCGTCGGGTGCAGATATTGTTTGGTTTTCAAGGTCAACTTCAAACCTTGCATTCTGACCGTTCGCTTGACCCATTATGTCATCAATCACTTCCTGTGGAAGCCGAATTGGTAGAATCCCATTTTTTATACAATTATTGTAAAAAATATCACCAAACGATGGGGCGATAATGCAAGAAATGCCAAAATCCAACAATGCCCATGGCGCGTGCTCCCTTGAAGAGCCGCAGCCGAAATTCGCGCCCGTTACTAAAATGCCTGCACCCTGGTATTTTGGCTGATTAAGAACAAACTCTGGTTTAGGATTACCAGATTCATCAAACCGAAAATCATAAAACAGGCCGCGCGAAAGACCTGCCCTTTCAATGGTCGTGAGGAATTGTTTTGGTATAATCTGATCCGTATCAATATTGGCAAGATTTATCGGTGCCGCAGATGAGTTTAGCTTGGTAAAAGATTGCATTTATGAAATCCGTGCTTTAGTTATCTTGTCATATGCCATAATTGAAGCCACCAATTCCTCCAAATCATCGAATGCAATCATATTTGGTCCATCTGATGGGGCATTATCGGGGTCGGGATGCGCTTCCATGAAAATTGCTGCGACCCCAACCGCGGCTGCGGCTCTAGCAAGATACGGAACCATTGATCTATCACCACCCGAGCTATCACCAAGGCCTCCGGGTTGCTGAACCGAATGGGTTGCGTCAAATACTAATGGCGCACCAATTTTTGCCATTATTGGAAATGCTCTAAAATCTGTTACCAAGGTGTTGTAACCAAAACACGCACCGCGCTCTGTCACTAAGACGTTTGAATTGCCACTTTCGACAATTTTTTTGACAACATTTGCCATATCCCAAGGAGCTAAGAATTGGCCTTTTTTCACATTGATTATTTTGTTGGTTTTCGCTGCAGCGATCAATAAATCGGTTTGCCGACATAAAAATGCTGGAATTTGTAGAATATCTACATGTGGCGCGACAATCGCGCATTGGCCTTCATTATGGATATCTGTGATAATTGGCAGACCGTATTTCGATTTAATTTCGTCAAACACTTCCATCGCGGCATCCAAACCTAAACCGCGCTTGCCATTTAGTGACGATCGGTTAGCTTTGTCGAAACTAGTTTTATAGATAAAGTTAACCCCCAAGCGATTGAACCGTTCCTTCAACCAATGTGCAGTTTCAAGCGCGTGTTCTCGGCTTTCCATTTGGCATGGTCCGCAAATGAAACTAAGTGGCAAATCATTGGAAATCGCAAAGTTTTGGTTGTCAGAACCCACATGAACAACAGAATTAGCTTGTTTTTGGATTACTTTGTTTGGGTTGGTTTTATCGTTCATAATTGGCTTTCTTTTTGCAGCAGTCGTTAATAGTCGAAAAGAGCGTTTTTTACTAGAGCCAAACCCATATTCTTAAATCAATTTAAACCTTTGCCGATGAAAACCAATTTATGCCGACTGTTGATCTTAGCCCCCCCGATTCCCCTGAATCACAATCCGCCTTTGAAACGCTGCAGGGCAACACCAAACCTCATTGGTCGATTCGCCGTACTATTTGGGTCGCGATTGGTGTTTCAGTATTTCTTTGGGCTGCTATCATTGTTGGGTTCAGTTTGATAAGCAATTGAACCAGTGCGTCAGTAGCCACGCCCCAAATTGAACTTGCAGAATTAGCGCATTTTGCGCTTAGTTGTAATCGTAGCGCGATGCGCTAGATTTCTTGTTGGTCGCGCATTTTAGTTTTTCAATTGCATCCTAATTGGCCTCAATTGAACGCAATGCGCTCTAGACAAATCACATAAAATCAAAGATTGATATCTTTATATTTGGATTTCTTGAACATGAAAAAAGCCCACAAAAAAACTAGCAATAAACGCCGTGCAAATCGACCCGCTCAGAAAACTAGTTCTTTGTCTAATGTAGCCAGTGATGCAGTAGCAATCACGCCGGGAACCAGAGAGAGTGTGTGGGCCGAAGCAGTTGGCGAAGTTCCTAATGATGCAAGCTATTCTCTTTCGCCAGAGGTTGCTGAAACCGCATCTTGTCCACATAAGGAAAGGCCCAAGATAATTGCTTATACCCTAGGCTATGCGCCAACACTTTCAAGGCCTGGGCCAGCACAGCGCGACTTTATGGAAAAAACTCCAGATAGATTTGCATATCGTTGTTTGCCGCTAAATATTGCCAACCAATATGGGTGGGAACTATTGTCCCCTTGCACTTTCGAAGCCATTTGGAACGGAGAAACCAGTGGTGAGGCTATTGATATAAATGTTCTTGATGATGGTTGGCCACCGCCAGTTAGTCATTTTGGAAGTGGGGTTTTGACTTTCCATATCAATCAGATTTTTCGAACTCCGCCAGGTATTCAGCTGATGGTTACGGGGCCAATGAACAGCCCAAAAGATGGAATAAGTGCAATGACCGGAATTATTGAAACTGATTGGTCGCATTATACCTTCACAATGAACTGGGCAATGACGCGACCATATTTCCCCGTGAGGTTCGAAAAGGGTGAGCCTTTTGCACACATCATGCCGGTGAATCTTGCGCAAATAGAGCAATTTGAGACTGTGTTTATGCCTGTTGATTCGAATCCAGAGCTAAAGGCCGCCTATGAAGGTTTTCAAGCCAGCCGCAATCAATTTAATGATGCGCTTAACGATCCAACTTCCATCGAAGCTACAAAGGAGAAATGGCAAAAAAGGTATTTCCGTGGCAAGGGGCCTGACGGGTGCCCAGTTAAAGGTCATAGCCATTGGACAAAATTAGACGTTAAACCATTTCCGGGTTCTGCTCCCAAGAAAAAATAACTAAAGCCGCGCTAGAGCGTTTCCCAAAAAGCTTGAAGCGGTTTTAGGACAAGAAGCAAGGCAAACAAAGTAAATTAATGAGTTTATGACCTAGGGTCAGGCCTCATTAATTAACAAAGCGAGACCCTAAATATCACCTTTGATCATAATGCTCGATAATTCGTCTATCGTGGTTTTCAATAGATTTTTGTCATTTCCTTCGGCCATTAGTCTAACCAATGGTTCGGTTCCAGAAGTTCTAACTACCAAGCGGGAGCCATTTTGTGCCAAATGTTCTGAAGTTTTAGTGACATAATCAGCAACTTTTGCATTTTGCAAAGGCGAAACACCAACATATTTGATGTTTTTCTTAATTTGTGTAGCCGGCGTAAAACAGCTCAAAACCTCGCTTGCCCTTTTGTTATTTGTCACCATAGACGCCAGAACCAAAAGTGCGCTTATCAAGCCATCACCTGTAGTTGCGTAATCAAGTGCGACGACATGCCCTGATTGTTCGCCGCCCAAATTTGCGCCCAATTCACGCATTTTCATAACAACGTTACGATCGCCCACATCGGTCCGAACAAGTTGTGCGCCTAAATCACTCATATAATTCTCAAGCCCGAGATTGGACATTATGGTGGTTACAACCGCACCGCCCGTTAATGTGCCTGCGCCTATCATGTCCCGTGCTATCGCCGCAATTATTTGATCGCCATCTATTTCATTGCCCTTTTCGTCTATCAGGGCAATTCTATCGGCATCGCCATCAAGCGCGATTCCAAGGTCGGCGCGGCGTTCCATTACAGTTGTTTTTAGAAGCTCTAAGTCCGTTGAACCGCAACCGTCATTAATGTTCATGCCGTTTGGTTGCACAGCAATCTCGACAACCTCGGCACCAAGCTCAAAAAGTGCCCAAGGGGCTGTTTTGTATGCAGCACCGTTTGCACAGTCAATTACGATTCTTAAGCCATCAAGCCGTGCGCCGCGCGGAAAAGCGTTTTTTGCAAACTCTACATAACGACCGCGTGAATCTTCAAAAGATCTAACTTGGCCAATTTGGCTTGGTGCTGCGCGCGTTATTTTTTCTTGCTCTGCCAGAAGTTTTTCAAGGTCTAGCTCTTGCTTATCGTCCAATTTGAAGCCGTCCGGTCCAAAGAATTTGATGCCATTGTCTGCAAATCCATTGTGTGAGGCCGAAATCATAACGCCCAAATCGGCCCGTAAAGACCTTGTTAGAATGCCAACAGCAGGGGTAGGTATCGGGCCCAAAATCCTGACATCCATTCCAACGGCTGCAAAACCAGAAACCAATGCATATTCGACCATATATCCTGAACGCCTTGTATCTTTGCCGATAATAACGATATTATTGTGCCCACCGCCAGATTTGAAATAGGTTCCTGCGGCCATGCCAAGATAGAGCGCTGTTTCAGCTGTCATGGGCCATTTATTGGCTTCGCCACGTACACCGTCTGTGCCAAAATATTTCTTTTTCATTCTTCCCTCTTTTTCCGGCCAATCGAACTCTTTGGTAATTGCACAGAAACTTGAATATTATCATAAGGCACTGCTAATTCTTGGTCAGATTAAACGCAAATCAAATATTGCGGCGATGTTTTGCAGCCGTAACTGTGTTTGCCATCAAGCAAGCGATTGTCATTGGTCCAACGCCGCCCGGCACAGGTGTTATATAGCTTGCTAATTCTACCGCTTCGTCAAAATCAACATCGCCTACTAGTTTGGTTTTGCCACTTTGCGCAGCCGCAACGCGGTTGATGCCAACATCAATCACACAGGCACCTTTTTTAATCCAATCGCCCTTTACGAATTTCGGGCGACCAACCGCAGCCACCAAAATGTCTGCATTTTTACAAATCTGTGGCAGGTCTAGCGTCTTTGAATGGGCAATTGTTACCGTGCAATTTTCTTGCAAAAACAGGAATGCGACTGGCTTGCCAACTAGGTTTGATCGCCCAATAATTACGACATTCTTGCCGGCCAAGTTTTCGCCGAGCGCGGCTTTTGCCAAGATAATAACGCCAAGCGGCGTGCAGGCCCTTAGACCAACTTTGCCAAGTGCGAGTTTACCAATACTAATTTCGCTTAGGCCATCTACATCTTTTTGTGGGTCTATCAATTCAATAACTTTGTCGCTATTGAGGCCATCTGGCAATGGAAGTTGCACCAAAATGCCGTCGATTTCTTTATTCAGTGATAATTCACTTATTTTCGCCTCAAGCTGTGATTGATGAATATCGGCGGGAAATATGTATTCAAGTGAATTTATGCCTAGTTCTTTTGCAGTCCTAACTTTGTTGCGCACATAAACTTCGCTCGCAGGGTCGTGCCCAACTAAGACCACCGCCAAACTGGGTGCAAAATGGTGACCTGCGCTAAGCGCTTCAACTTCAGACTTTGTTTTTCCGTTTAAAAGTATAGCCTGTTGTTTGCCATCAATTATAGTTGCGCTCATTTTGTGACCTTGGTGAAAGTTTTTCGGTAATGGCTTCTATAGACAAAGTGAGAGATTTTACCAATAGGGTTTTAGCGCGGCTTTTTGCGCCCGCTGTTATAGTTATTGTTGATTTCGCAACTCCAAGGCTCTTTGCAATTAACGCAATTATCGCATGATTAGCGGAGTTTTCGTCTGGAATCGCGCGGATTTTCACCATGAGGTAACAAAGGCCATCATCGCGAACTTTTGATCCTAAAATTTCATCTTTGCTGGAATTTGGTGTGGCGCGAACGCGCAAATTGAAACCCGTGTCGCACTGGCTAATCCAATGTTTTTCCAAACTAATTGCTTAAAAAGGAATTATCGGAATGACAAATTTTTGAATAAATTGAATGCCAATAATTAGCACAACTGGCGTAATATCCATTCCGCCAAGCGGTGGTATGATTTTACGAATTGGCGCCAATGCTGGGGCGGTAAGGCGGTTTGTGCCGTCTGCGATAGTGCCTACTAATCTATTTCTAGTATTAACCACGTCAAACGCTATTAGCCAGGAAAGAACAGCGTCAATTATTATGACCCATAAATACAACCCCAAGACTGTTCCCAATAACCACTGCACTGGCAAATCCATTGGTCTTTCCTCCGTGTTTTGAACCCAATATTTAGCAATATAGGGTCAGTTTACTTTAAGGAAAAGGGCGCGAATGCAAATTATGTGCAACCCAATTCGGTTATTTGCATGAAATTAGTGCATTTGTATCAATTGCGCCACAAACTAGAGTTGAATAATTTGCTTAACTATTTGGATTTTGATAGTTGCAACCCCAAAGCGCAATAAATTTGTGGTTCATTGCGGCTTTAACAAACATACAGGTTTTCTTATGCCGCTGTCCCTCGCTGCAAAGCTTCAAAAATTACATAAAACAACCGAGGAGACTCCTCTATTCAATCCAGTTTTTCAACTTGCTTTTGATTTGTCGCGGCAAGTTGAAAAGCAAGAAATAACATTGGATCAATTGTCTGACACCGTTTCAGAGCTTGCGTGTGATAGTTTGCAATCAAGATCCCGCCGGCTACACGCGTTTTTGCAACCATTGGATGAGAATTCCAACCTGACATCCTTTGCTAAAATTGTCGAACATTCGGCCTGCACGCTTGATTTTGCGGCCTTTAGCGATATTTGGTCAAAACCGGTTTTGCATTGCGTTTTCACCGCGCATCCCACATTTTTGTTAAGCAAAATTGAAGCCGATGCGGTGGCGGAAGCAGTAACCGCTGGTCTGGTTTCGCCATTGATGTGTTCACCACGGGCGAAATTTGACAATATATCGCTTGATTACGAACACGAAGAGGCGATGGCGGCCATTGGCCGCGCAATGAATGCGCGGGATAAATTATCTGATGTTGTGCTAGGTATTGCTTGTAAAAAATTTCCCAAAGAATGGAAGCAGTTGCGGCCTTCACCGTTTCGTTTTGCCACTTGGGTTGGCTATGACATGGATGGCCGGACAGACATTTCTTGGGTTACTTCGATTAAGTATCGACTAAGCGAGAAAGCGGATATTTTGGGCATTTATGCGCGAAAAGCCAATGAGCTTGGGCTTTTGGAAATTGCTAAAGATGCGCAAGCAGCAAAGCATCATGCTGAGGAAATGGTCAAATTGTTTTCGAGCGATTTTGAAAGCGCCGATGAACTGTCCTTTGCCGCCAATGAACTTACTAAGCCCGCGCCAGAAAAGATTTTATCACTAAAGAAAATGATTGTCGAAATAGAGAATTGCGCCGCCCACGAACCGAGCCCAGAAAAGGCGAAGAAAATGCTTGTTTTGGCGGCCGCCATGCGAACCGATGGTCTTGGAATGGGAACAATTCACTTTAGGCTTAATTCTGCGCAGTTAAATAACGCCATGAGGCAACATATAGGCGAAGAAATTGATTTCGAACTAAACAGCACGAGCGCTCTAAAACTAGTTCAAAAGCTGATTGCAGGTGTCAAGCCTTTGAGAAGCAATTTCGCGGCTTTGGCGATTGAATCAACAACTGCAATCAGACAGTTTTTGGCAATGGCTCAAATTTTGGGACATATTGATAGCGATGCAGAAATAAGGCTATTAATAGCCGAGTGCGAACAGCCACAAACTGCGCTGATTGCACTATATTTTGCCAGATTGTTTGGAATTGCCGAAAAAATAGATATTTCGCCACTTTTTGAAACCGAGACAGCCATGGAACATGGTGGGCGGTTCTTGGAAACGTTGTTAAGCGACAGGAAATATCGCAAATATGTTAAGGCGCGTGGGCGAATAGCAATTCAAACTGGTTTTTCTGATGCGGGGCGCTTTGTCGGGCAGATTCCAGCGGCGTTGGCTATCGAGAGGCTGCATTCGCGCCTTGCGCGAACGATGTCTGACCATGGTTTACAAGACGTTTCGGCATTAATGTTCAACACACATGGCGAATCGATGGGCCGCGGGGCGCATCCGTCATCTATGAAAGATAGGTTGACCTATCCCATGAGCATTTGGGCAAGAAGTCAATTTAAAAAGCGATCTATAAAAACAGAGCTTGAAGTTAGTTTTCAAGGTGGTGATGGCTATTTATACTTCCGCTCTGATGATTTGGCGCTTTCAACTTTGACCCGAATTGCCGAAGCAGAATTGGCCGAATTGCCAATTTATGAAGACCCATTTTACACTAGAACCGACCTTAGTTTGGATTTTTATCGCGGCGTCAGGCAAGTTCAACGAGACTACCTTAATGACAGATCCTATTCGCGGGCAATTTCTGCTTTTGGCCTTGGATTATTGAAGGAAACTGGTTCTCGCAAATCGCGCAGGCAATCAGATCTTTCAGCAGATAAAGACATGAGTTTAAGGCAAATACGGGCGATTCCGCATAATGCGATTTTGCAGCAACTGGGTTTTCCCGTAAATATTTTAACTGGCGTTGGGACCGCAAGCAAAGATGACGTTGAAGGAATTGGCGAGCTCATAAACCAAAGCCCGCGGGCTCAACAGATTTTTAGATTGTTTATGGCATCAAATTCACTTGCCAGTATCAAAAGCCTAGCAGCATACGGCGAGATTTTTACCAGTGCCTATTGGTCATCGAGAACCTATCGAGGCACAGAAGGCCACCTTGAAAATGCCTGTTTGGCTCTTGCAGAAAAGCTTGAGAACGACGACAGATCCTCTCAGATGCGGCGACTAGCCTCAAGACTAAGGGTTGACGGCTTGCGCTTTCACCGGCTTTTGGCGCAATTAGACCTAGGTCAGATTAAAGAGCAAGATGAAGATATTCGTCGGCAATTGGGGGTTTTGCACGCTCTGCGTATTTGTTTGATGCAGCATATTTTCATCAAAGCTGTACAGATACCGGCCTTTTCTCGGCGCAACGATATTAGCCGCGACGATGTCTTGGAAATGATATTGTCTTTGCGAATAAATGAAGCACTCGAATTATTAAGGCGCGCTTTTGTTATTTCGGCGCCTTCAATAAGTGATTTCCAAATTGATGAACCCACCGATTACCCAAGCGAAACAACGCAGGCGTATAAAAGCCTTCATACAGACTACTTCGATGAAATCGAGAAATCTTATGAACTAATACTCAGAATAGGTGTTGCAATTGCCAATTATTTTGGCGCCCATGGTTGAAACAAGGGTTTTGAACGCCTATTTTTGCCCTAATCCTAAGCCTCGTACAACATCTGCTGTTACGCGACCAGTAATTGGCAAGCGGTTTGAGCGTTGGAATTGGGCAACACCTTCACGGGTTAGTGGGCCATAAATGCCATCAATTGGACCACGATAAAGCCCGCGTTCGGCCAAGGCACGTTGTACGCTGGAGGTCGAAACTACAATATTGTTAGCGCCGTTGCTCATTGGAACGGGTGTTGCTTGCGGATTTCTTGAATTATCACATTCAACTTGAACCCATTCATAACGCTCATCGGCTACCAATTCCTGGCGATTAACGGTCGAGGTTGCCTCCGGAGAAACTGTTTTACGTGCAGAAGCACGGCTTACCAATTCTTGAACCTGAACTGTTTGAGTTTGTTCAGGGACCCTTATTTCGCGAACTTGGGATGGGGTTGCCAACACTTGGCGCGTGACCGTTTGTATTTGCGCGGGCACATTAACCACGCTCACAACCGCAGGGCTCGTAACCACTCTGCGTGTTACAGTTTGGGTAACACCTCTTTCTTCAACCAAGCAATAAATCTCGCCGCTGTTTGGATCTAGCCTGCGAACTCCGGACAAATTATCGCCGCGGCGCCAAACCATGCGGGGCTCACGAATGACTACAACTTCGCTTCGTGTGCCGACTTGGGCTGGGGTTGCGACCAGGCGCTCATATGCCGGCCTTGTCACGATTTGCGACGATTCATTTCTGAACACTGGCTCTGTAACTTCAAACCGAGAATATCCGTCTCTTGTTACAACTGTTTGCGGACGCGCCTGAAATACCGGTTCAGTAACTTCAAAACCTTCAACGGATTCTTGCGAAATTATTTGCATCGGCACATTGCGATAGGTCGCAGGAACCAAACGACGTGCAAAACATTGGCCTGCTTGGGCACCAGTTGGCAAAACCGTATTAGGTGGGCCAGCTGGCGAATGGTCGGGGTTAGCCATTGAAGCCGCTGGCAGGGCAATTGCAAATAATGTTGTTGCCAATAGTGACTTATTGTATTTTTTCATTGCTTCACCTTTTATTTCGATAGTCCAACCGCGCTTCAATCTAGTAATGCGCCGAGTTTCGATGACTTTAGTGAATATTTGTGACTATAGCGGTGTTAAGAGTCAAATATTTGACTATTTTTTCAACTCTTCGCCGAATGCTTAATAATTGGCCACCCCAAACAGGCGATTTAATGCCATTTTGATACAATTGAAAAGGGATTGGTGAAATCTTATCCAACTGAATTGACGGCTGTTTATTTTAAGGCATGACAGACACACCTAAATTACCGCCAAATTACCTGAATCTCGCAATTGAAGACTTCATAGAAGTCATTACTGCGCGGATTGCTTCAATTATTGATGAGAGCGACCCGCGTGAAATCAAAGCAGAATTGGAATTGTTGGAAAAACTCATAAAGCTCGCGAGAAGTCTATTTGATGAGCCACTTCAGCCAAAACCGACAGTTGAATCCGCAGCGTTGGCTCTAATGAAGCAGCGCAGGGAGAGAGACGAACTATATGCCGAACTGGAGGCAAGATTGGCCAAAATAAACGCCGGTTTTGAAGGCGAATTTGAAGAGATAGGTTAGGCAAATCAATAATTTGATATGTGTTTAAAGTGTTTGGGGTTTCCCCAAATTTAGGGGCCTTAGTTTTGCGATTCGAGCCAGATAGCAGAAGCGCCAAGCCTTTTGATAAATGCCTGATGAGCGGCCAATTCTTCTTCACTAATTAGGGGCGTGAGTTTTTTCACCCTGATTGGGCGACTTTTATTGCCGCTGATAGCACTGTTTTGCGATTCTGCTTTCTTGGTGCTTTCATTGCCATCGAGAAAACCAAAACTTCGCTCTCTGCCGCCTTTGAGTTCCAGATAAACCGCCGCTAATAATTTCGCATCGATTAGCGCGCCATGTTTGCTACGGTCCTTTAAATCGATTGCAAAACGGCGGCATAGTGCATCTAGGGATGCGGGTGCGCCAGGAAATTTTTTTTTCGCCAACATCATAGTGTCGATACAACGCGATTGGGCAATGGGCGCGAGACCAACTTCTCGCAATTCGGCGTTCAGGAACTTTCTATCAAATTCAGCATTATGCGCGACAAGTGGGGCATCGCCAATAAAATCCAACATTTCATCGCATATTTCCGGAGCGCCAAAATTAGGAAAGCGGTTCAAAAATTCGTCTGATAGGCCATGAACTTTGAATGCTTCAAAGGGCATGGGGCGTAATGGATTAATATATCGGTGAAAACTGCGGCCAGTTGGCACCAAATCGATCAATTCGATCATACCAATTTCGACTATTTTATCTCTTTTGGCCACTTCTTGATGATCTGGGTCAAGCCCCGTGGTTTCGGTATCAAAAACTATTTCCCTAATCATAATATTTTAGCTTTTCAAACCCAAAAGTTTCTTGTGTAACAACCTAACTTGCTTCTCACTATCTGCTAAACTGCCTGAAGTATCAATGACAAAATCAGCATGTTTGGCTTTGGTTTCTGACGGTAACTGGTTGGCAAGAATTTGCTTGAATTTTTCCTCTGTCATATCTTGGCGGGCCAATACTCTCTGGCGCTGTATTTCTGAATTGCATGAAACAACTATTATTTTGTCCATTGCCTTTTGCGAATTCGTTTCAAATAATAGTGGTATATCTAATATTACATAGGGGGCTCTTTTTTCGCGGGCATTGGCAATGAATTGTTGCCTGTCAGCAGCAACCAAGGGGTGAACAAGGCTTTGCAATTGCGATAATTTTTCTTTGTTTTTCAAAACCACTTGTGACAATTTTTTTCGGTTAACAGCCCCCGCTTTTGTAACCACTCCGTCAAAGGCAGCCGCGATTTGCGTAACAAGGGGCCCACCTGAATATAATCTATGAACAACTTCATCGGCATTCCATATTGCAATACCAAGTGCATGAAACATGCGTGCAATTGTCGTTTTTCCCATTCCAATTGAACCAGTCAAACCGACAATAATCATATTAGCGATCCAATTTCGAAAGGCGATCAAGCCCTTTGTTAAAATCTGGCATCTGTCCGAACCATGTATGAAAAGCATATGCGCCCTGACCAACCAACATTCCAAGCCCGTTTAAAGCACGCCTATTCTGAGCTGTTGCGGATTTTAGAAAATCGCTTTCGGTTTGGGCGTATGTCATGTCATAAACTACTGCTTGGGTATGAGCACCTTTTAAATCTAGTTTCAAAGAGTCGCCGGATTTTAGGCCAATTGGTGTGGCATTTATGATAAGAGTTGCACCATTTATCGCGGCAGCAATTTCATTCCATAAATAACCAACTATGGAAGTGCCATTGCTGTTCTGTATGCTTTTGGCCAATTCTACGATATTGTTGGTTCTTGCCGCATCTCGGCCCACTAGCCTTATTTCCTTCACGCCAGACGCCAAAAGCGCATGCAAAACTCCCTTGGCGGCACCACCAACGCCCAAAATCGTAATTATATTTGTTTTTTCTCGCCATCCCGCCGCGCGAACATCCAAATCTAAAACCAGGCCTATTCCATCGGTATTATATGCATCGAACCCGTTCTTACCTTGCTTCAACGTATTTGCGGCGCCAATCTGTTTGACTTCAGGAGACTTATTTATAGCAATTGCAGCCGCGTCCGTTTTGAAGGGCGCGGTTATGTTAAGGCCTTTGATTTGCGCCATATATAGGCCATTGATAGCGCCGGTGATATCCTCAGATTTCGGCTCAAATGCCAAATAGACTGCATTATACCCGGCCTCTTTCAACCAACCATTTTGAAGTATCGGCGAAAGCGAATGGCGAATTGGGTTGCCAACAACGCCAAAGATTTCTGTGGAAGCAGTTGTTTTCATCTTGCTTATTCTTCTGCAATTTTGTGAAGCCTTAGATAGGCCAATAGTTCAAGTAATGGCAAGCCAAGGATTGAGAAATAATCGCCTTCTATTTTTTCAAATAGTTGCGCCCCCAATCCTTCTAATTGATAACAACCTACTGAACTTAGGATATTTTCGCCGGCTTGCTTCAAATAGTTATCCAAAAACTCATCAGTGAAATCACGCATGGATAGACGTGGGGAAGCATCAAATCGCCAAATCAAATTGCCTTGCCTTGCTATTACTATCGCGGTTTCTAATGTGTGGGATTTGTTTCGAAGTTCTTGCAATCGGGCGCGTGCTGTTGCCATATCGTTTGCTTTGTCAAACGCTTGGCCGTCTAATGATAATATTTGATCGCAGCCAATTACATAGTCATCATTCCCAGTTGATACTTTTCTTGCTTTCATAAATGCAAGTTCATGGGCCTGTTGTGATGTGCTTAATTGTTGTTCCCTAAGGGCAATTTTTGCTGTTTCTTCGTCAACAAACGCGTTTTTTGCGGTGAAATTTATGCCAGAATGGGCAAGTAATTTTTGCCGTATTGCGCTGGTTGATGCCAATATCAGGGCAGGCTTCTTATCCACTTGTCTTAGCACCACGATTTGCAAGCAAATTGAGAACGGCCGCCGCCGTTTCTTCAATTGACCTGCGGGTTACATCGATAACTTCCCATTTTTGGCGCTCAAATAACCTATTTGCAAAAACTACTTCTTCGCGCACAGAATCTTCGTCTACATAAGAAGTGTTGATTTCGGCATTTAGGGTCAATAAACGATTGGTCCGAATGGCAATTAAGCGGTCTGGTGATAATTTAAGCCCAACAACAAGAGGTTTTTTCAATTCGAACAACGCTTGCGGAATTGTTCCTTCCCTTACCAGTGGATAATTTGCTGTTTTAAATCCTCGGTTAGCTAGATAAATTGATGTTGGTGTTTTTGAGGTGCGACTTACCCCAACCAACACAATATCGGCTTCTTCAAATTCACTTACTAGCTGGCCGTCGTCGTGAGTCATAGAATAGTTCATGGCCTCGATACGCTTGAAGTAGTTTTCATCAAGGCTCTGTTTTAGACCTGTTTTAACTGTTGGGGCTATTCCCAAATAACGTGAAAAGAAGTTCAATGAAGCATCAAGTAGCGCCAAACAAGGTATGTTTAACGATTTGCATTTTGCTTCTAAAATGTCGCGCATTTCATGGGAAGCAACCGTAAATAATACAACACCTGGGCGTTGTTCTATCTCCTCCATTACTTTATCAAGTTGGCGACGTGATCGAACTAGATAATAGGATTTTTCTAGAGCGGTTACATTTTCAAAAAGTGGTGTAACAGCGCGAACCATCGCGTTTAGAGTTTCGCCTGTTGAATCAGAAACTAAATGCACATTGAAGAAAAATGATGTTTTTGACATTGAATCGGTTTCTAGTAACTTGTTCTCTCACGAAGGAAATTTTAACTCTTTGGTAATTTTTATTAACAGGTTGTGTAGAAACATACTTAACTAATTATTAACAAGCAAATCTCATCTGCTTTACTAATTATTATCAAGGATATTCAACAGATTTTCCACAGCATGTTGACAAACACTAACCAAAATAGAGGTTTATTAACAGGCCTTTTAGCATGATGTACTTGTCTGATTAGAAACGATAATTTCGTACTGAATTCTTTTTTGACTGTGGATAAACTATGGACAAATGGTGTATATGCCGCCAATCAAAGTTTTTATCCACCTTACTAATATCTTTTACTACCAAAGATTTTTATAGAGAATATTATTTTGTTAGATTCCAATTCAAAAAATTCCAAAAAAACAATAATTGTTGAAAGTCTGGAAGGAAGGAAAACCGAAAGAACGCCTATTTGGCTTATGCGGCAAGCTGGTCGTCATTTGCCTGAATATCGCGATTTGCGATCAAGAAATGGCAATTTTTTAGATTTTTGTTATGCTCCTGCGGCAGCTACTGAAGCGACATTACAGCCGATTAGAAGATATGACATTGATGCCGCAATTGTATTTTCCGATATTTTAGTAATTCCAGACGCTCTGGGTCAAAAGGTTAGTTTTGTTGAAGGTATTGGGCCAATCCTTGAACCTATAAATGAAGTGTCGAAGCTTAGATTATTGAATTCTGACAATCTTGTTACGCGTCTTGCACCTGTTTATGAGACTATTAGCCGCGTGCGGGAGAAATTGCCGCAAGATAAAGCGTTATTTGGATTTGCAGGTGCACCTTGGACATTGGCAACATATATGATTCAAGGAAAAGGTGGGGACAGAACAAATGTTCGTGAGTTTGCCTATTCCAATCAGGGATTTTTGACCGCTCTATTCGATCTATTGATTGAAGCGGTAATTGAACATCTGCACCAGCAATTAAAAGCAGGGGCGGACGTCGTTCAGATTTTTGAATCCTGGGCGGAGGATATTCCGGATTTTATTTTCGATGATTGGGTGATTAAGCCGACAAAGAGAATAGTTGCGGGTTTAAGATCAAGAGAACCAAATGCTAAGATTATTGGATTCCCACGCGGTGCTTCAAATAGAGCTGGACGTTATTATCTTGAAACAGGGATAGATGCAGTTGGATTGGATATTGGGGCAGACATAGGGAACACAAGGAGTATAGTTGGTGACAAAGCTTGTTTGCAAGGAAATTTGGATCCGATGTGCTTGGTTGCTGGCGGTGAAGCTTTGGAAAGAGCAACTAATAATATTTTGAAATCGGCGGAAAATGGCCCTCATATATTTAATCTTGGCCACGGTGTTGTGCCACAAACACCGATTGCAAATGTGGAAAGATTAATCGCAATAATAAGGGGAAATTAGTGAAAGGAAAAGTTGGGCGAAGGAAAATCGCCGTAGTTTTGTTCAATTTAGGTGGCCCTGACAATCAGGACGACGTCCGCCCATTTTTGAGAAATCTTTTTTCTGACAAAGCTATTATCGGCTTGCCAGAGATTTTTCGGCTCCCCTTGGCTTGGCTTATCTCAACTACACGCGCGGACAAGTCTAAGGCCTTATACGCATTGATGGGTGGCGGATCGCCACTATTGGAAAATACAAAGGCCCAATCCGACGCATTAAGAATGGAGTTGCAATCCCGTAACAAGAATTGCGAAATAAAAACCTTTATTGCGATGCGATATTGGATGCCTTTTTGCAAAGAAGCTGTGCGCGAAGTTGAACAATTTTGTCCTGATGAAGTTGTTTTATTGCCTTTGTATCCCCAATATTCGTTTACAACGACTGGTTCATCAATCGCTGAATGGGAACATTATTATGATGCGCCTTACAAAGTAGTTAGCGAGTATCCACAAGCAAATGGCTTTGTTAGTGCGGCAGCCAAACTTATTTTGTCAGAATACGATAAGTTGCAACGCCCAAATAAGGTTAGGGTTCTTTTCTCTGCTCATGGTCTACCACAAAAGAACATAGACAGTGGCGATCCGTATGAAAAGCAAATTGGTTTGAGTGCATCAGCAATATCAAGTTTATTACCAAATAATTTTGAATTTGTGACTTGTTATCAGTCTAAAGTTGGGCCTTTGAAATGGCTTGGGCCATCTACTCCTGATGAAATTCAAAGGGCTGGAAACGATAAGATAGGGATTATTGTTTACCCTATCTCTTTTGTTTCGGAGCATATCGAGACTTTAGTTGAGCTTGATATAGAATATAAAGAGCTTGCGCATGAAGCAAAGGTGCCTTTTTTTGCAAGAGCCAGAACGGTTGGAAATGACCCGATATTTATAAGCAATTTGGCGGATTTGGTCGAAGCGAAGATAAATGAGGAATAAGTAATTAGATGGATTTTTTTACCGGTAAATATGAATTGTTTCGCGCAATGCACATAATTGCGGTAATCGCCTGGATGGCGGGAATAATGTATTTACCGCGGCTTTTTATTTATCATAGTAGTGCCGTAATTGGTAGTGAACTAGATAAAACTCTTATAATCATGGAACGCAAGTTATATTGGTATATAATGGTTCCTTCTATGTTCGTAACATGGGGCCTTGGGCTTATTCTAATTTTAATAAGAGGACAAGCATTGTGGTCGGCAAATTGGTTTATTGTCAAAATTGCGGTTGTATTGTTGATAACATTGATAAATTTGTTTTATGGCAAATGGCAAATAGACTTTGCGAAGGCAAAAAGGCCTCTGAGTCATGTTTTTTTTCGGTTCATTAACGAAGCCCCATTTGTTTTGATGATTTTGGCGGTTTTTATGGTGGTGCTCGAGCCGCTATTTTGACCTATTGCTATTTATATCGGTTAAATGTTATTGTGTATTTATATTAACCCCTTCGGTTCTCGAAGTAGTGGTTTCCAAGATATTTTATAAGGATAACCTCGATGAGTGAGGAAGAATTTGATGGTGGAAAAACACCTGAAGCTGAAAAGCCGCGCCCTAGATTGGGCTTGCGCACTAAAATAGTTGAAAAGAGTGTCTCTAACGAAGAACAAGAGTTGGTTAAAGAAGAAGATGTGCCGGCAGAAACGGTGACGGAATTAGCCAAGAGCACGGCGGCTGATGATGTGGAAGATGCTGGGCCTGCTATAAGAACAACTTTGCAAGAGCTTAAACTAATTAAGCCTGCTGAATTGGTTGCAATGGCAGAGGCACTTGAGATTGACGGCGCCGCGACGTTGCGAACTCAGGATTTGCTATTTGCGATTTTGAAAACCAAGGCCGAAAATGGGGCTGAGATTGGCGGTTCGGGTGTTTTGGAAGTATTGCCAGACGGTTTTGGTTTTTTACGTTCTCCTGAATCAAACTATCTTCCTGGCCCCGATGACATTTATGTAAGCCCTTTGCAAATAAGGCGATTTGGCCTTCGAACCGGGGATACCGTAGAAGGCCCAGTGAAGGCCCCGCGCGATGGTGAGCGTTACTTTGCACTTCAAAGGGTAGATAAAATCAATTTTGTTGACCCAGAAGAAGCGAAACACAAAGTCAATTTTGATAATTTGACGCCGCTTTATCCGAATGAGCGCTTTCAAATGGAAATTGATGATCCAACTTTGAAAGACAAAACCGGCCGGATTATTGATATTGTTGCGCCAATTGGCAAGGGGCAAAGATCTTTGATTGTCGCGCCGCCTCGGACCGGTAAAACTGTTATTTTGCAGAATATTGCTCGCTCTATCGAGACAAATCACCCAGAAGCCTATCTCATTGTTCTTTTGATTGACGAACGTCCAGAAGAAGTAACTGATATGAAGCGTTCCGTGAGGGGCGAAGTTGTTTCATCTACATTTGATGAGCCTGCGACGCGCCACGTTCAGGTTGCTGAAATGGTTATTGAAAAGGCAAAACGGTTGGCCGAGCATGGCCGTGATGTTGTCATTTTGCTCGATTCAATTACAAGATTGGGCAGGGCATATAATACTGTAGTTCCTTCGTCAGGAAAGGTTCTTACGGGCGGTGTTGATGCCAATGCGTTGCAAAGACCAAAACGGTTTTTTGGCGCTGCACGCAACTTGGAAGAAGGTGGATCGCTTACAATTATTGCAACAGCCTTAATTGAAACTGGCTCTCGGATGGACGAAGTTATTTTCGAAGAATTTAAAGGCACTGGCAATTCGGAACTTATTTTGGATAGAAAAGTGTCCGATAAACGCATCTTCCCAGCGATAGATATTATCAAATCTGGCACACGGAAAGAGGAATTGCTGGTTCCAAAAGAGTATTTGCCAAAAATGTATATGCTAAGGCGGATATTGTCCCCGATGGGAACAATGGATGCGATGGAGTTCTTGCTTGATAAGATGAAAAGCGCCAAGAACAACGATGATTTCTTTACCAGCATGAATACCTGACATTAACCTTGGTTTGGTAAAATGGCTTATCCTTTCCTATTTGTGAGGGGGAGTAAGATGAGAGCTAAGGTTGTTATTGCGATTGCTTGTGCTGTAGTTGCGGCATCATGTGTTCAGAAAAGTCCTCTGGCCGACCTTCAAGAAGAGGGACGATTTTTCATTTTTGGGGATGACGAGAGCGCGGTGGCGTTTATGGGGAACCCCGTAGATGGAAAGCCAGTTAGCTGTAATCCAGATGATATGATGCAGGGGTATAGTTTCTCACAAACGGGGAAACTTGTTCATTTGGAAAGCATTAGGCCTAGCGGTGTTGAGCAACACGCGGTTACATCAATTTCTTCAGATGGTGCAGACATTGTAGTTAGGGCGAAAAACGGTGCCAATTTGCCATTTTCATTGAGATTCAGCGAAATCGATGGTAGCAATGTCCAAATTTCTTTTGATGGTGAAGGCAAATCGACCTATCAGCGTTGCATAAAATAATTGGCAGATTATTTCTGTTTTGGATATAGTTTTGCTTTTGATGTTGTTTAATCTATGTATTTAACCAGCTCAATTGGTTGAGGAGTAAATGAATGAAGATTAGTATTGAAATTGACCTTACTCCCCAAGAGGCCCGCGAGATTGTCGGTTTACCGAATGTTGGGCAATTGCATGATGCTTTTTTGAATGCGGCTAAAAGCAAGATGACAGATGCTGCCTCTTCCATTGATATGGAGCCAATTATTAAGACTTGGTCGGGCTTTGGCGGGCTGGCCCAAGAAGCGCTTACTGGGTTTGTTGGCGCTGCGCTTAGATCGTCTTCAAACACCGCTAAGTCTGATGATGCAAAAAGCGGTTCGAAAAAAGCCAAGGATTAGAAGTGTGACGCATGATACGATTATCGCGCTGGCATCTGGTGCAGGGCGCGGTGGTGTTGCTGTGGTTCGGATTTCTGGTTCAAACGCCGCTACTATTCTTAAGCGTATTTCGCAAAATAAATTGCCTGCACCAAGGTGGGCTAGTTTGCAAAGTCTATATGATTCGAGCGGGAAAGAGTGCGATAAGGCACTGGTCATTTTATTTCGCTCGCCGAGTTCATTCACCGGGGAAGATGTTGTCGAGCTGCATATCCATGGTGGTCGCGCTAATTTAGCTAAGATAATTCAGATTTGTTTGGATACACAGCTGTGTCGGTTGGCAGAGGCTGGAGAGTTTAGTCGGCGAGCATTTTACAATGGCAAGATGGACTTGTCTGAGGCCGAGGGTCTTTGCGATTTGATAGAAGCGGAGACAGAAGCTCAAAGAAAACAAGCGCTTAGGCAGATGAGCGGCGATTTGGGTGATCTTGCGCAAAGTTGGCGATTGGCGCTTATCGAAAGCTTGGCGCAGGTGGAGGCCTATATCGATTTTCCAGATGAAGACCTTCCTAACGGTTTGATTCAAAAGGTAATTTCGACTGCTACCGCACTAAGACATGATTTGTCAAAGCACCTTGTTTCGTCTGCGCAAGCGATAAGGGTTCGTGATGGTTTAAGAATTGTCCTTTTGGGTGCGCCTAATAGCGGGAAATCCACTCTACTGAATGCAATTGTTAAGCGCGATGCGTCTATTGTTTCTGCAATTGCCGGGACAACGCGAGATGTTGTTGAGGTTAGTCTAGTTATTGGCGGACAATTGGTTTGGATTGCCGATACGGCGGGTTTACACGAAAGTGCCGATGATATTGAGCGCGAAGGGATGCGGCGTGCTTTAGAGCGGGCCAATGACGCGGATCTAAGAATTGGTCTGATTAGCAGTGAGGCGGAAGTTGATGGGACCATTAAATTGTTACGTCAAGGTGACATTCTAGTTTGGTCAAAATCTGATTTATGGTCCCCGGACATTTCTCTGGAGCTAAATAGTTTGGAGATTCGGCAAGTTTGTATTAGTGCCAAAAGTGGTGAAGGGCTGCCAAGATTGCTCGAAGTGCTTTGCGAAATTGTTAGTGATGAGAGCAATTATCCAGAGGCAGCACCCCTAACGCGGGAGCGGCACATTAGGGCAGTTGAAAAGGCTATTTCGGCAATTGACATAGTATTGGAAGATGCAGCAGCGCCAGCGGAGCTTATTAGCGAGAATATTAGAATGGCAGCTAGGAGCCTTGCGTCGATTAGTGGCGTGATAGGGGTAGACGACGTCCTAGACAGCGTTTTTTCGTCGTTTTGTATCGGGAAGTAGCGCATTATGATGTTTCACGTGAAACATTGATAGTTTCTTGAATTGAGCTTAGCCCTCGACCCAAAATATGTTTTGCTGTATTGGGTCGGCTTTTGGGCGTTTCGATGGATTTTGACGTAATTGTTATCGGTGGTGGCCATGCTGGTGTTGAAGCAGCGAGTGCTTCTGCACGTCTTGGCGTTAGAACGGTCCTCATCACACATGACGCCTCAACAATTGGTGAAATGTCGTGCAATCCAGCAGTTGGCGGTCTTGGTAAGGGACATTTGGTTCGGGAGATTGATGCTCTTGATGGGGTTCTCGGAAAAGCCGCAGATAAAGGCGCTATTCAATTTCGGATGTTGAATCAGTCACGGGGTCCAGCGGTTCGTGGCCCGAGGGCTCAATGTGATAGATTATTGTTCAAGTCGGCGGTTCAAGGGTTTGTCAAAGAGCAAGAAAACTTGTCGGTGATTGCTGAAAGCGTTGAAACTCTGGTTATCTTGGGCGATAGTTGTTGCGGAGTTGTGTTAGCAAATGGCGATGAAGTAAGCGCTTCAGCAGTTATAGTGACAACAGGGACGTTTTTGAACGGCGTAATACATCTTGGCAAAAAACAATGGCCAGCAGGTAGAATTGATGCTGCTCCATCGATCTCATTGGCAAACTCGCTTTATGGCTTAGGCCTTAAAATGGGCCGCCTTAAAACCGGAACACCAGCTAGATTGGATGGAAGCACCATCGACTATAGCGTATGCGAATTGCAACCAGGGGATATTGAGCCGAAGCCGTTCTCGTTTCTTCATAAGGGCCCATTGAATCAACAAGTCCCTTGTCATATTACTTGGACCAATCATGGAACCCATGAGATTATACGTGAAAATCTTCACTTATCAGCGATTAATTCTGGCGCAATTACCGGCACTGGCCCGCGCTATTGTCCGTCTATTGAGGATAAGATTGTAAGATTCAGCGATAAGACCCAACATCAGATTTTTCTGGAGCCGGAAGGTTTGACCACAAACTCGGTTTATCCGAACGGAATATCAACTTCATTCCCCGAAGAGGTTCAAGAAAAAGTGATTAGAAGCATCGCGGGTCTTGAAGATGTAATTATCGACAAATGGGCCTATGCAATCGAGTATGATTACGTGGACCCAACAGAACTCGGTTTGGATTTGGCTGTAAAGAAGGTCTCTGGATTGTATTTAGCGGGGCAAATTAACGGCACAACCGGTTACGAAGAGGCCGCGGCACAGGGGCTTGTCGCCGGACTCAATGCAGCGCGCTATTCCCAATCATTGGAGCCAGTTACGTTCTCGCGGGCCAATTCATATATTGGCGTGCTGATTGATGATTTGGTTACAAAAGGTGTTTCAGAGCCTTACCGAATGTTTACATCAAGAGCCGAATATCGGCTAAGCATGCGCTCTGATAACGCGGATCAAAGGCTTACTGGGTTGGGTTTTGAATTGGGTCTGGTTGGCCAGGCTCGATATTCTGTGTTTAGTGCGAAAATGGATGAGCTAAACCGCGCCAAGAATTTTGCTGTCGGTCACGGGCTTACACCGAATGAAGCGAACATCAAGGGCTTTCAGGTTCGACAAGATGGACGGAAGAGAAACCTAATCGAACTTTTGTGCCTAAAAGACATAGAATATGATATGTTGGCGAGCCACTTCCCAGAACTGGCCGGTTTCTCAGCTGAAGTGAGAGAGCAACTGGAAATTGAGGCTGTTTATTATGGGTATTTGGATAGGCAAAACGCAGACATTGCGGCATTTAGCCGAGATGAAGCTTTGTTGTTGCCAAGAGATTTAGATTATCGCCTTGTGGGTGGGCTTTCAAGCGAAATCCAAGAAAAGTTGATTAGGTTTCGTCCTCATACTTTGGGGCAAGCCGCTAGAATAGAAGGGGTTACTCCTGGTGCAATTACGGCCCTTTTGGCCCATGTAAAGCGCGGCGGGCATAGGAATGTTGCCTGAGATGCATTGGGGTATGACTGAGTTCGGCGAGAGGTTTAATGTTTCACGTGAAACACTACTTCGGATAAACGCATTTAGAGAATTATTGATTCTGTGGAACCGACGGATAAATCTGGTATCAACATCAACTATTGACGATTTTTGGTCGCGGCATGCCGCCGATAGCGCACAGATAGTCGATATAGCTGGTGACAATTCGAAAAACATCATTGATATGGGCGCAGGAGCGGGTTTCCCTGGCTTAATGATTGCAGCACTACTTGCAGAGAAGACAAACGATTATCAAGTAACCCTTGTTGAGATGCAGCCCAAGAAATGTGCCTTTCTGCGCGAGGCTGCGCGTACACTTGGTGTGAAAGTAAATGTAGAAAATAAGCGAATTGAAGAGTTGGCAGCAAAGCAGTATGACCTTGTAACCGCAAGGGCGTTTGCGCCGCTTATTAAACTACTATCGCTTTCAGAGCCTTATGCACAACTAGGCGCACGAATGTTGTTCTTAAAAGGCGAAGATGTGCAAAGCGAGATTGATGAGGCCTCGACAAAGTGGAAATTCTGTTTCAAAACAATCGGAAGCATCACGCACAGCAAAGGCTGTGTTATTGAAATATTTGATTTAGCAAGGCCTGCCATACTGTGAAGAACAACCAGCAAAAAAATCCAAGGGTGATAGCGGTCGCAAACCAAAAGGGCGGGGTTGGCAAAACGACGACGGCGATAAATTTAGCAACAGCATTGGCCGCCATTGGTAACAAGGTCTTGATTTTTGATATTGATGCACAGGGCAACGCATCGACAGGGCTTGGTATTGCGCAATCTGGCAGAAGAACAACGACTTATGAGATACTCATGGGCGAGGCTACAATTTCGGATGCGGCTGTTAAGACCAACATACCCAATCTTTTTTTGGCGCCGTCTAATGTCAATTTGGCAGGTGCAGAAATAGAACTTGCTAACATTCCAAATCGGGCGTTTCGGCTACGAGAGGCAATTAACCAAGCAAACAGTGATTTTAGCGCAGAAACATACGACTATATTATTATTGATTGTCCGCCTTCACTAAATGTCGTTACTATAAATGCAATGACAGCAGCAGACGCGCTATTGGTGCCTTTGCAATGTGAATTTTTCGCTCTTGAGGGCCTTACGCAATTGATGCGAACTGTCGAGCTAGTCAGAGGCTCGCTAAATCCAGAACTTGAAATACAAGGGGTTGTTCTTACGATGTATGACAACCGAAACCGATTGTCGGAGCAAGTCGCCCAAGACGTAAGAAGACACTTTGGCGACAAAGTATATCAAACCATTATTCCACGAAATGTGCGCGTGTCTGAAGCCCCATCTCATGGTAAGCCCGTACTAATTTACGATCATAATTGTGCTGGAAGCATGGCCTATATGCGCTTAGCGAGTGAGCTGATACAAAGAGAAAGGGCGAGGGCGGCATGAGCGAAGACAAATCAACAGTAAAGGCAGCAACACAACGCGGGCTTGGCCGTGGCCTTTCCGCACTTCTTGGGGAAGTCGCCGAAGTACAATCGAACCCAAGCCACAATGTTTCACGTGAAACACCCATTGAGATGATACACCCTAACCCAAATCAACCGCGCAGACACTTCAACCGTGAAGATCTAGAAGCACTCGCCGGCACGATAAAGGAACATGGAATTGTTCAGCCAATTGTGGTTCGGTTAAGCGAAAATGGTAGCGGCCAATACTCCATAGTCGCAGGTGAACGACGCTGGCGGGCGGCTCAATTGGCCGGGCTACACCGAGTTCCAGTGGTTATTAGGCATTTCGACGATCTAGAAACTCTAAAAGTTGCAATTGTTGAAAACCTTCAACGGAGCAATCTAAACGCAATTGAAGAAGCATTGGCATTTGAACAATTGATAGACAGGTTCGGATATAACCAAAACTCAATTGCCGATTCTGTTGGCCGCAGCAGAGCGTATGTTGCAAACACAATTAGGCTTTTGGCTTTGCCGCCAGAAGTAAAAGAAATGGTAATCCATGGCACGCTAAGCGCAGGCCACGCTAGGGCGGCTTTGGCGTCTAACGATCCACTAAAAGCAGCAAATGAAATGGTGGCAAGGGGTCTTAGTGTAAGGGACGCTGAAAAACTTGCAAATAGGCAACCTTCAAACGTTAAACCCGCTTCCCAAAAAAGCCAGCAAGATGTTGATTCTATTGCACTTTCCAATGATTTATCGGATTCCTTAGGCCTTGAAGTGGAAATCAAACATTCCAAGAAAACAGGGGTCGGAAAATTGGTCCTGGCCTATAATAATCTGGAACAATTAGACGAACTTTGCCGCAGGCTGACAAAAAATTAGTTGTTTCGTGCAGCGCGGCGACAAATTCGGTTTAATAATCTTTCAAGAATGGCATTAGTGGGCGCATCGCGTCGCTTGCTCGCGCTATCTGCTTCAATAGCTTTGGATAAAACGTCTTCAACGATACGTGGTGGCCAAATCTTGGCTTGTTTGGCTATGAGAGATTGTTCTTTCCAAAAAATGCCCATCTTTTTATCTTTCACAATAGTATCGATACTTGCACCACGCTCGGCCTCAAGGTGAATGGCCAAAAACAAACGTAAACGCCGCATTATTGCAATATAAATAACGATAGGGCTTTGCCCATTTTCCAACGCTTGACCCAACCTAATCGACAGAGTCTTACCTTCGCCAAGAAAAGCAGCATTTAATATTTCACCTAAATCCGCGTCACGACCACCGCTGGAAAGAGCAAGAATTGATTCGACATCAATCCTGCCGTTTGGTCCGACAAATAGCGATAAATTTTCAATCTCTGCAAGCAAACTATCTACATCATTAGGCACAAATTCCAACAAACGCTCAATGGCATCAGAGTCAATGGAAATTTTCTCACTCTCCGCCTTGGCCTTCATCAAAGAAACCAGCTCCTGCTTAGTCGAGTCATATAATCTAACAGTCCAGGCGAAGGGTGATTTCTCAAAAGCTTGCACTAGCTTAGACGTTGCTGAAATCTCACCAGCTTCGACAAACAATGCCCCACCAATATCACCGCCAGCCGCATCAAACCTTGAAATAAAATCAATCAATTTAGTGGACTGGCTGTCCCCCGAAAGCCGCAAGCGACCGATTGAAGCTCCCCCGAAAAGTGAGTCGTTTAGAATTGCATTTTCAAACCCAGCGAAATCATTCGCAAGGTCTTGTTCATTAAACCGGCGCATTTCAAGGTCTGGCGATCTTTGCTTCAAGGCGGTTGCAAAGTGACTAATCTTGCGATTTACCATACCCAAATCAGGCCCATAAATGAGCATTAAACGCGGCGGGCCACTCTTATTAGCCGTTGAAATCGCTTCATCAATCTTGTTTAGCTTAACCATAAGCAGTCCTGCATTTATTAAAACCGAACGAATGCAAAGGCACCATCTATCTAACGCCTGGCCTTATTAACCAGGTCAACCCAAATCCTTTCAGCAAGTTGATTTGCTGCCCGCTCCTCTGCATCAGAAGACAAAGCAATCTCGCTATTAGCATCCGCGCCGCCATCATAGCCAACCGATGTTGAAACCTCGCCATCTATTTTCCCATCGGCTCCGACCAATTCATAGCGCGCATAAACAATAATTTGAATGCGGGTACGAAAGCCATCACTACGCAAATTCGTGTCCCTAGAAGTTTTTCTAAGCACCACATTTAAAGTACGTGGGGCAGTATCACCACGCTCCAATACTGTGTAGTTTTCGAGCTTTTGACGAAGAAAATATCCAATCCGTGTATCAATCTGTGAAACAACCACGGGGCCAATCCCACTTTCCGAATTGCTATAGAGCGGCCTAAAGCCGCAACCCGCCAAAGCAAACAACGAAAACAACAAGGTCAAAACCAGTCGCGTTTTTGATCCCAGCAAGCGCGCGAACTTCAAATTCAAAAACCTGAAGCCGATATTTGATAAAGGTACACCGCGAAATATCCACATTTGATTACAACCTTTGGTTTAAAGCCTGAACTAAGCGCATTGCGAAACAATTGTTTCCGAAAGGACGAAACCGAAAATGCGCGATGAACAAAACTAAGCGCATTGCACCAATATTCCAACTAAAAACAATATGCAGTCGCTATAACCTATTCAACAACAATGTTGATAATCCTATTAACAACAAATATCACCTTTTTAACCTGCTTTCCATCGATATGAATCGCGACAGACGGTACAACAGAAGCTGCTTCAAAAACCGCTTCCTGATTTGCGTCAACTGCGACAGTCACTTCGCCGCGGCGCTTTCCATTAATTTGAACCGGAATTACTACTTGGTTTTCAGCGATCAATTCGGCATCAGCAATTGGCCACGGCGCCTTGATGCAAAACCCATCATTACCTAGAATCGACCAAGCCTCTTCTGCTAGGTGGGGAACAAAGGGCTGCAACAGCCGTGCAAAAATACTCAAAGCACAACTTCTTGCCAAATCGAAATCGTCACCTTCCAAATCGTCAAATTCTTTGTATTTATTCAAAAACTCGTAGAGATGTGAAATCGATGTATTAAATCTAAATCCCTCAATACCGGCTGTTACAAGGCCAGCAGCCTTGTGTGCCGCCTTCACAATATCCAACGCTTTTGGCGACAAGGTCGTCGGTGTATCATTGCAAGGCTCGGCACCGATTTTGGCATGCTTCGCAAAAAGCGCCCAAGATCGATTAACAAAGCGGGATGCCCCTTCGACACCAGATTGCGACCATTCAACATCACGTTCGGGTGGCGAGTCTGACAATACAAAAAGCCGAGCAACATCAGCGCCATATTTTTCTATTATGTTAGTCGGGTCAATGGTGTTCTTCTTTGACTTCGACATCTTTTCAGATGCACCAATCTTTACTGGGTGGCCGTTCGCTATCTCGAAAGCTTCTTTACCCGATATCGAAACGCTATCTGGCTCAAGCCAGCGGCCGTCTTCTGACTTAAAGGTAGCGTGTGTAACCATGCCTTGAGTAAACAAATGCTTGAAGGGCTCAGAAACGAAAACCTGCTCGCTTAACTTCATGGCCCGCGAAAAAAAGCGTGAGTAAAGCAAATGCAAAACCGCATGTTCAATGCCGCCAATATAATGATCCACTGGCAACCAGTGTTTAACTGCCTCTATATCTGTTGGATCATCGGGGTTAAGGCCGCAAAATCTTGCCCAATACCAAGAACTATCAACAAAAGTATCTAGGGTATCGGTCTCGCGACGCGCGGGCTTTTTACACTTGGGGCAAGTGGTGCTTTTCCAGCTTGGGTGCCGTTCCAATGGGTTTCCTGGGGCATCAAACGTAACGTCTTCTGGCAAATCAACGGGCAACGCCTCATAAGGAACCGGAACCACACCGCAATCATCGCAATGTATCATCGGAATTGGGCAACCCCAATATCTTTGTCGTGAGACACCCCAATCGCGAAGCCGAAAATTAATCGCCTTTGAACCTTGGCCCAAGGAAATCATTCTTGCGATTGCCGCTGCTTTGCCTTCGACAACGCTTAAACCATCGAGAAAATCAGAATTAAAAATAACCCCATCGCCCAAATAAGCATCTGATTCTATTATGAAATCGCCTTGTGTAGTGTCATAAGGTAAAATAACTGGCGTTACACTTAGATCATACTTTCGTGCAAAATCCAAATCTCGTTGATCGTGTGCTGGGCACCCAAAAACTGCGCCCGTACCATAATCCATTAACACAAAATTCGCGACCCAGACGGGAATAACTCTTTCATTGTCAAAAGGATGAACAACCCGCAAACCCGTAAAGATTCCATGCTTTTCCTGGGTTTCGATTGCTTCAGCAGTTGTCCCCAATTGGCGGCATCTCTTGCTAAATTCTTCAAGGCTTGCATTCGACTTAGCCAATTCCAACGCAATTGGGTGATCTATTGATATTGCAACGAAGCTTGCGCCAAACAATGTGTCGGGCCTCGTTGTATAAACCTCAATTTCGCTAAAGCTGGTTGAAACATCAGCATTTTTGACAATATTGAAACTAAACTTAAGGCCTTCAGATCGGCCAATCCAATTAAATTGCTGTGAAACAACTCTATCTGGCCACTCAGTCAAAGATGCCAAATCGTCAATAAGCGCATCGCCAAATTCAGTGATTTTAAAAAACCATTGGTTAAGCGCCCTTTGTTCCACCAATGCCCCAGAACGCCATCCGCGACCATCAACGACTTGCTCGTTGGCAAGCACGGTGTTTTCAACCGGGTCCCAATTAACTTTGGACATTTTTCGATAAACCAAGCCCTTTTCATGCATTTGGATGAAAAGCTTCTGTTGGTGTTTGTAATAATCCTTATCACATGTGGCAAATTCGCGCGACCAATCAATCGAAAAACCTAACATCTTTAACTGTTCACGCATGGCTGCGATGTTTTTATGGGTCCACTTTCCCGGGTGTTCACCACGTTCAATAGCTGCATTTTCTGCTGGAAGCCCAAATGCATCCCACCCCATTGGATGAAGAACCTGCGCGCCATTGGCATGCGCATGCCTAGCTACCACATCACCCATAGCATAATTGCGAACGTGACCCATGTGAATCCGCCCTGATGGGTATGGAAACATCTCAAGCACATAGGATTTGGGGCGAGTATGATCAATCGCACCAGCGTTAAACAAGTCGGCATCTTGCCACTTTTGGCGCTGTTTTGCCTCTGTAGCTGCTGGGTTATATCTTGCTAATAACGAATCGGGTTCGTTTCTTGGGGTTTTAATCATAGAACACACATAAAAAGCTTGGTCACGAACGCACTATAGCAAACTTCGCTACGTGTGAAGCCGTTTTATATAATGCAATCTTTAGAATAATTAGCGCCGAGAATCCAAAGATGAAATCCGCAATTGCCGAGCCCTAGTCAGAATCGCATTTTCAATTTGCAATGGCGTGTCTGGATCTACACTTGCGTCAACCCATGTGGCCCCATTGTTAATCTGGCGAAACACTTGAACGGCAATACCATCAGCCCTTAGGCGGGTATCAAGAATGAATACTTGAATCTTAAATCTTTCAAGCGGGCGTTCGGTGTTGGCATGCCACTCAGTTATATAAGTGCCGCCGAAAGGATCTGCAGAAGAAACTGGCAAAAACCCCAATGTATCGAGCGTTGCGCGCCACAAAAATGAATTTACACCAATGCCAACATCGCCTTTGGCTTTACTTTGGCCAAAACGAACAAGTGCAGGGCGCGGAGCACCCGCTTCGCTAGCCTGCGGCTTTCGGCTTTTACTTGCGCAACTTGCGGTCGGAAGCGCCAGCGCCAATACTAAAAATAACTTAAGCGCGGCTTGGCGCATATTTACACTCCAACTTAAAAGACAAAATTACCCCAAATGGGCGAATATCATTTCTATATCATTCTTGAGAATTGATAAAGCACAATTGCTTTATCAAGCACGAGGCAGATTTTGCAAGACATATTTCACCTGCGAATATTAAAAAACATAAATATTGAAAGAAATTACAAGTGAACAAGCTACAAATTTTGCGGGCTAGAGCGTTCTAATTGTAATTAAACCCATTCCATACCCCCTCCAACGTAGGGGATTACAACAAGATCCATATCACATATCATACGATCCTAGCGAATCCCAACCGGAGCGAACCTATTTGTTGAAAGCAGTAAAGATTCCAAGTGCCCTTTATCCATTTTTCGGAATGGTCTTGGCTTCGGCTTGCCTAACAATCGCTTTCTCAAAGCCAGACCAAAACTTCTTTCTAAAATTCTCAATGGGTTTGGGGCAATTCTCCTTCGCTTTATGCGCACTTTATTTGCGCCAAATGTTGCTCGGCAAAAGGTTTGAAGATTACAAAACATTCTTGATGTTGCCATCGCTATATTGGCCAGTAATTGTGCCGACAATTGGCTTGGCATCCGGGGTTGTTGGCTTAAAGGGCCTAACTTAAAAGGAGATACAAATGATAATCTGGCGTGGTCTGGGAATACTGGTTCCAATTTTCGGTTTGCTCTTAGGCTGGTCAAGCTGTGCAGTGGGCTATTTAATAGACCCAAACAGTAACCAATTGGCGCGAATTTGCGTCGTAGGCGGCGAACTCATCGCGTCACTGGCTATATATTTGGTGGCTAGATACTTTAAGACAAATAATCAAAGCCAAAAAATCGGTGCATTTTTCTATATTCCGACCCAATATTGGATAATAATACTACCGGCAATTTCGATATTAGTGTCGATCATTGGCAATTTTCCGCCAAACGCACAAAGCTTTTGGACGGAATCGTTTTCACTTAGCTAATATGTCCAGCAAATAACTGCAATTAAACGAGCAAGTGTGACATTATCGATACTTGACTCTTGTCATGCGCAAGCTAAACATCGGTTTGTGCAAGAAAAAGCATAGTAAATGGCTTGGGTTTAATGCAAATATAACCATGTCGTAGTATAATTTGTGAATATGATGGAGCAAACCTCCATTTGGTCAAGGGCTACAAGTTTGAAAAATGGGTCAATTAAATTAGCTGCTGCTGCATTTGCCATCGTATTGATGGCGAACGGCGAAGCTATGGCTCAAAGTCGCAACAGTGCTGCTCCTTCGACAGCACCTTGGTATGAACGCTTTACTTTCGGTTCTGAAATCGATTCAGGTGTAAACGCTTGGGCCCCGCGCGGAGAACCAAAGGCAACAATCAGGGTTTCGCCAAGATCCCGTTGGGGCGTAACTTTCGGCATGCAAGAAGAATCTCAAAGGCCGTTGGATCGCCGCAATGGGCAGACTAGCGCAGGCGCCTTTTATGATTTGACACCGAAAGTTCGGGTTGGCGGCCAAGTTGTGGTTCCACAAGATGGCGCTGTAAACGGCTCGGAAAATCGTGGCAGAGGGCCGAGTTTAAAGGTTGAATCTGCTTTTAGATTTTAGCACTCTAATTTTTCGCACTAAAACTTACACCCGCAATAGCGCTTATATTAGTATTAGCCAGCCTTTTTAAGGTTTTTTGGTTTATGCCACCAAGCGCGATAAAATTTAACGATTTGAAGTCTCTCGTTATTTTCGCCAATTTGATTATCCCAAATACTCGCCGATTTGTACTTTTGCTATCGCTTGGAAAAATTGGTGAAAACAAAATGTTACTTATACCCAATCGCTTTGCGCGTAATAATTCACGTAGATTATGTGCAGACGCTGTAATAAGCCTTGGGCAATAATGTGATTTTCTAAAATACTTTAAGCGGTGATTAGGCAGGTGGATGCCGTGTAGTCCAAGCTGCCTTGCGCTTTTCGGCTCCGTTGTGGCCGAAATGAAAACCCCCCGCTTTTTAAGGCAACTCTCGGCTAGCGCATCGTTACCATAGGTTCGCACCACAACAACGGACCCTTTGACAGCCAGTTGCATCTGAGAATTCGCAAAAACCCCTCGCTCGTCATCTGTGAGTAAAAACAAAACCGGCAATTTGGCGCATCGTTTAGGGTTTGCGAAAAGTAACTTCGCTTTTGCTTTAATATGGGCTAAATCACCGCGCATGACTGAAAATAACACATCCAATAAGTTTGTTGAAAATCGCCTTAGACTATTAGAAGAAATAGAAAAAGCTGCAAAGAAGGCAAATCGCAATCCGAATGATATTGCGCTTGTCGCCGCATGCAAAACCCAACCCAAATCAATTATTGAAGTTGCAGAGCGCGCGGGACACAAAATATTCGGTGAAAACAGGGTTAGTGAGGCTTTTGAACATTTTAAAGGACGCAACTCGGACGGCATAGAGCTTAGAATGATTGGCGCACTTCAATCAAACAAAGCGGAAAGTGCTGTAGAGATTTTTGATGTTATTGAAAGTTTGGATCGGCCAAGCCTGGCACAGGCCCTCAGTAAAGCCATGATAAAACTTGGTAAACGCCCCAAATTATTGGTGCAGGTAAATATCGGCGATGAGCCGCAAAAATCCGGCATAAGTATTGCGCAATTGCCACAGTTTCTTGGTGAGATGAAGGATAAATACAATTTGCAAGTATCTGGCCTTATGTGTGTTCCGCCCGCGAACCAACCCGCAGGCCCTTATTTTGCCTTACTTCAAAAATTGGCGGACAGACATGGTCTGATGGAATTATCTATGGGTATGAGTGATGACTTTGCGGCCGCAATTTTGTTTGGTGCAACACATATACGAATCGGCACGGCGCTTTTCGGTGAGAGATTGCCCTGAAAAATTGCAAAAGCAGGTTTTGGACAAAGGATAAGTCCGGAAATCTATTGCAACGATTCCTCTATTATTAACCTGAGATCGAATTAGCCGCTAATCTTAATGGCGCTATCGGTATTTGCCAATTTCAACAGTTTACGTAAATCTGAAATCTCGATTGCAACACAGCCTTCAGTTGGCGGGTAATTTGGCTTGGCACAATGAAGAAATATCGCAGACCCCATATAAGGAACAGGCGGCGAATCATTATGACCCAATTCAACAATAATGTCATAAAGCACATCTTCGCGCCAAAGCCGCTCCGCCGACACAGGGTAAGGGTGTGTAACAAAACGGTTATAGTTTACATCCGTTGGTGTGTCGCACCAGCCGAAATTCGGCTCTAAAGCTATAGTGGTGAAACATGAAATTGGCTCCCCGCCCCGGTCTGCCCGCCAATAGACTTTGCGAATAGGCCAAATTCCAATTGGGCTTTTACCATCCCCCTCACGTTTATCAGCCGCTGAAATCACCCCGTTTTTGCCGAAAACACAATCAACCAATTGGCCATCAATAGCAATTTTTCCTTGCGGGCCGCCGCCGATTGGTGTGGCTTCGAAAATAGTCATGCAATCATCCCTTTAATTTTCAGCAATTCATAATAGTATCATTAAATGTTTCAAAAACACAAAATAATTATTACTAACTTTGGAATAGATAGTAGCAGCGCACTTGTCGACTGGATAAATGAGGCAGGGGGCTTTGAGGCGCTTCAAGTAGATTTAACGATAGACAATGCGGCTTCAATCATAGATGAAGCAACCCCGCACTTGATATTAATAGATTCCGACAATTGCGACTTACAAATTTTAGCAATTTTAGGGCAATATCAAATACCCATAATAAGCATTGGCAAGCAATCAATAAGGGAAAATGGAAAAATTGCGGTTCACCTAACTAAGCCGATAAGACTTGGCGAATTAGAAACCAAAATACGGTTTAGCTTGCGCGCGCAAGAAGTTGCGAAAATGTCGCTCATTAAAATTGAAGAATTCGAACTAAACCCAGCGCGCAAATCCTTGATGGATAAAAACGGGAATGAGCTCAAACTAACTGATAAAGAAGTGGCCATTTTAACCTATTTAAACAGCGCAAGTGGGAACGCAGTATCGCGTGAAGAGTTGTTGCGCGAGGTTTGGCGCTATAACACCGGTGTGACAACGCATACCTTGGAAACGCATATTTACAAATTAAGGCAGAAACTATCAACAATAATCGGGCAAAAAGAAGTGCTGCTGACCCAAGAGGGCGGATATCAACTTGATACAGCGGGCCGCAGCTAAACCTCCATTTCCAAACTCACGGGAACATGATCTGAAGGCTTCTCCCAAGATCTAGTTTCGGCGTGGATAGTAAAGCTCTCCAAGTCCACCTGATTAGTAATGTTCTCGCTAATCCAAATGTGGTCAAGCCTTCTGCCCCTATTGTTAACGGTCCAATCAGCACTACGGTAAGACCACCAAGAAAACAGCTTCTCTTCCATAGAATTGGCTGCGCGCGCAACATCAACAAGCCCGCCGCCCTTTCGCAACCGCTCTAAAAGTTCAGTTTCGACGGGCGTGTGACTAACAACGTCTAATAAAGCCTTGTGTGACCATACATCATTCTCATTCGGAGCAACATTAAGATCCCCAACGACAATATGTCTCCCCCCTTTATTCGCAAGATAATAGGCTTCCATCTTGCCAAGAAAGTCCAATTTGTGGGCGAATTTCTCATTCTTTTCTACATCGGGAATATCGCCACCGGCAGGTACATAAAGATTGTGAATGACTGGCCCGCCTTCACCAATCTGCGCCGATGCAACCCTTGCGTGCTCATGCATGCAAAAACGCGGCTCCACAATTTCAATCAATGGAAATTTTGAAGCAATGGCTACACCGTGCCACCCTTTTTGGCCGCGAAGCACCAAATGCGGCAATCCCATTTGCACAAAGGCTGCGGATGGAAACTCCTCATTTCGACATTTTATTTCCTGTAAACACAGGATATCTGGCTGCGCTATTTCTACAAATTTTGCGACCGACCCTGCCCGAAGCCTAACAGAATTGATATTCCAAGTAGCAATTTTAATTTTCGTCATAGCCGTGGCAGACCACGCTTCGCGCGCAATTGTCAAGAAAATCCGAAAAAACTATTGGGCAAGGAACAAAAGAAAAGGGCGCCCAAGTCTTCACTTGAGCGCCCGGACGCTAGAAACGTCTTTACCGGGAGGGGAAACCGGTCCGAATAACCGCACGAGAGCTTTACCCATAACGCTTGACTATTCAGTTGCTGCAATAGTGTCACAGTTAAAAATAAAACGCAAGTTAAAAATAATTAAATTAATTATGTTGCAGATTAGCAACGCACATGGCCTCAAATTAGCAAATAACACTAATTTTTTTTGTTCAAATTTCGAGAGTTAGCATCTGGAACTACAAAAAGACTGCGCGAATATGCGCCTTGTGAGGTGTTGCGCTCCACCAATCGGACACGCGTTATGCGGTTTTGTCGATCTTTAATGGACCATTCCTCAAGTTCCATTGAAGCGGAAAACACCACTTGCAATTCACCTTGCGCCTCGGCCCGTTTGTCGCGCATTGTAATCAGTGTCTTCCCATTGATGCGCTCCGCACCAATGATATTCACTTCGTTCGCCAAATTAAGCGACGGCTTTAGTAGAAAATACAAAGGCGTGGATCTAAGTGCGTAACGTTCTGTGGTTCTAAGCCGAACATCACGCACAATTACGTTGGTTCCGTCGGCCACAACCAACAAAGGCGCGGCACCTTCATACTCAAATCGCATTTTACCGGGTCGGCTAAGCCAAAAACTGCCAGTAGTCGTTGAATTGTTTGGGTTAGTTTGCACAAAGCGGCCATTCACGTTTCGGAGCGCATTTATCGAAGCATTGGCCCTGGCAACAGTTTGGTTTAGGCTTGCGCCGGATATCACCTCTGCTTTTGCATCGCTTACCGCAGCAATAATGCCGCAAGCTATGCCGACCAAACAAAAAGCAAAGCCCAAGAAACTCTTTTTCATAATATTTTCAAACCTAATGTTGCGGCAGTAATATCTGCCTCTTACCAACATGGTCTGCAGCAGAAATCATTCCTTCGCGTTCCATTCTGTCGACAAGGTCAGCTGCGCGGTTATAACCCAACTTCAATTGCCGTTGCAAATATGATGTCGAAACTTTTCTGTCTCGCGCAACGATTTCAACGGCCCTATCAAATAATTCATCACCTGAATTAACGTTAAACGACGACCCACCGTCATCATCGTCCGAAACCGCAGTAATGTCTTCATAATAGTCTGGCTCACCTTGCGCCTTTAATGAGGCAACAATTTGGCGAACTTCTTCGTCGGCAACAAAAGGTCCGTGATGACGACTAATGCGCCCGCCGCCTGCCATAAACAATAGATCGCCTTGCCCAAGCAATTGTTCTGCGCCCGATTCACCCAATATTGTTCGGCTATCAATTTTTGACGTAACCATATAGGAAATTCGAGTTGGGAAATTCGCTTTAATCGTGCCTGTGATAACGTCAACCGATGGCCTTTGAGTTGCCATGATAAGGTGAATACCCGCTGCGCGCGCCATTTGGGCCAATCTTTGAACCGCGCCTTCGATTTCTTTGCCAGCGACCAACATTAAATCGGCCATTTCATCAATTACAACCACTATGAACGGCATCGGTTTTAGTTCGATGTTGCGGGTCTCGACTATTGGCTGCCCTGTGTCCTTATCCCAACCCACGCGCTCAGTTATTGGGAAAGTTTCGCCTTTGCGGGCCGCTTCTTTTGCACGTTCATTATAGCCAGCAATATTGCGAACCCCAATTTTCGACATAAGTCGATATCGGTTTTCCATTTCTCGAACCGTCCATTTAAGTGCCGAGACTGCTTGTTTGGGGTCGGTTACCACTGGGGCTAATAGATGTGGGATACCGTCATAAACAGAAAGCTCCAACATCTTTGGATCTATCATAATAAAGCGGCATTGATCCGGCGTAAGGCGATATAGCAAAGACAAAATCATCGCATTGATACCAACCGATTTTCCCGACCCCGTGGTTCCGGCAATCAATAAATGTGGCATTTTCGCTAAATCAGCAATTGTTGGCTCACCGCCAATTGTTTCGCCCAAAGCCAAAGGCAGGCTTATATCGCGCGAATCATATTCAGAAGATGCTAAAAGGGTACGCAGAAAAACTGATTCACGCCGTGTGTTAGGTAATTCAATGCCAATAGCATTACGCCCCTTAACAACTGCAACTCTGCATGAAATTGCAGCCATAGACCGTGCGATATCATCAGCCAGATTAATCACTCTTGCCCCTTTTATTCCGGCTTCTGGCTCAAGCTCATAAAGCGTCACAACTGGCCCTGGGCGCACATTTATAATCTCGCCTTGGACTTTATATTGCGTCAACACTGACATCAACAAATGGGCATTTTGCTTTAGGGCGGCTTCGTCGTGTGTAAAATTGCGCTGTTTTGGCTTTGTTAAATATTCAAGCCGCGGCAATTGAAAAAAATCACCAGATATCAGCGGCAAGCTTGGCTGGGCTTCCTTCAAGGCTCGAGTAGATTCTTTGCCGCGCTTTGGAATATCAACCGCTATCCCGTTGCTTGCTAAATTGCGCTGTGTAAATTTTTGCTCCGTCTCGTATTCATCGCTATTGGGCGATTTTTTTGTTGGTTTCTTGCGAGCCAGTTCCGGACTATTCTTTTGTTTGTTAAAAAGATCGTCAAAATATACTCTAATCCCGGCCCAATAATACTGAGCCGAATCAAAAGCCGCATACAAATCGTTTGGTTTCAGGCTGAAAGCGAAATAGCAGCAAACCAAAGACCCAAGGCCCGCCAAAAACCCAAATAGCGCTTTTGCCCAAGCCGCGTGCTTGAACGCAATTGTTAATGCACCTAACCCAAAATCGCCAAACAAACCGCCAAAGCCAATTTCCATTGGCCATTTTGACGAAGGCGGCAAGGCCGCCAATGCCAAACAAAGCAAAAACAATCCGCCCACACCTAACCAAAACCGCAGCTTACCGCGAACGATACGGTTTGGTCCGCGCATCAAAGCGAATATGCTTACACCACCAATAAAAACCGCAATAGGGATAGAGGCCAATCCAAAAAATTGTTGGGTAATATCTGCGAATGCTGCGCCGGTGCCGCCCAGCCAATTGGAAACTTCACTTCCGCTTGCGGTGTTAAAACTTGGGTCGTTTGGACTATAAGAAATATTAGCGCTGCTTGCAGCCAATGCCAGTAGCGCAAGCAAGCCAAGGCCAACATCGCGCACCAATTTTTGCTGCCAGCTTAGCCGCGTTGGACCTTCATGATCCTCACGATAATTTCGCGATTTTCTACTCATATTAAATGCCTCTTACTTCCGTTTTGCGGTATGGGAAGAATGGCACTACAATATTTCATTTGTGGTTAGTAAGCCGTTAAGAAGCGGCATGATTTGCCACACTTAAAATGCTGAAAATAATATAACATTCACACAAAAATCGTCTAATATGCTGATATGACAAATGACGAAATTTATGATGTAATAATCGCAGGTGGGGGCATGGTTGGCCTTTCACTTGCACTCGCCCTAGAAAGCGGAGGGTTAAACGTCGCTGTGGTTGACCGTTTGGCGTCGTCACAAATGCTTGAACCTGAATATGATGGCCGCTCTTGCGCAATTGCATATTCGGCAATGCGAATGCTCGATGTGCTTGGAGTGAAGGAAAAAATCCAAGAATTTGATGTAATAAAAGAAATATTGGTGGTTGATGGCCGCGTTGGTGATGGCGCAAAAAGAGGCGGCGCAATTGGCCTTAGTTTGCATTTCGACGATGCTGAAATAACTGAAACCGATGAACCTTTAGGCTTTATGGTTGAAAATCGCCATACGAGGCTAGCGCTTGATAAAGTTGCCGATACCCGCCCAAACATAAAGCGAATATCACCGGATTCAGTGGTCGGTTTTGCGGATTTGAACACAAATATTGAAGTTAAACTGCAAAGCGGCAAAACCATAAAATCACGGCTTTTAGTGGGTGCAGACGGAAGAGGTTCGCTGGTTCGCCGCGAAGCAGGAATAAAAACCAACAAATTTGGCTATAATCAAACCGGAATTGTAACCACTGTTGTTTTGGAAAAACCGCATAATAGTGTTGCCTATGAGTACTTTTTACCATCTGGCCCTTTTGCAATTTTGCCTTTGCCTAATAATCGTGCAAGTATAGTTTGGTCTGAAATGCCCAGCCGTGCCTCGGCTATTGCTGAATTGACAACCCCAGAAATCGAAGCCGAATTACAAAAGCGGTTTGGAGATATCTTGGGAAAGGTTTCAATTTGTGCGCCAATTTTCACCTATCCGCTAACTTTGGAACTAGCTGCAGATTGGTATCGCCATAGGGTGGTTTTAGCGGGTGATGCGGCACACGGAATTCACCCCGTAGCGGGGCAGGGGTTTAATCTTGGCCTAAAGGACGTTGCGGCGTTGGCTGAGATTTTGGTTGAATCGCATAATTTGGGTCTTGATATAGGGGATCCCAATGTTTTGGAGCGTTATGCGGCGTGGCGACGGACGGACACAATGATGGTCGCTTTATCGTGCGATGCATTTGTGCGGCTTTTTTCCAACGATATTGCGCCATTGCGCTTTGTCAGAAACCTTGGATTGGGCATTGTGGATAAAATCGGCCCACTTCGCCGCTTTTTTGCGCGGAATGCTGGTGGCGTTATTGGCGAACTGCCAAAATTATTGCAAGGTCAGGCATTGTAAGCAAATCAAATCATAAGTTCTTTTTTACAAAATCTACAACCATTTCTGTGGCACGCCCAGTCAATTCCGGGTCATATTTTTGGGCGGGATGTATTGCGTCTGGCTCATCAAAACCATGTGTCGCACGGTCGAACAACGAAAATTCAATATTAACGCCACCATCTTTCAGCTTTCTTGCTGCGCGTTTTGGCAAATATTCGCCCGAAACCAAATCGCGGCCGCCAATAATCATATGTGCTGATAAATTGCGATTCCAGCCATGTAAAGAAGTGTGGCTTCCTGGTCCGCACCAAGGATAAATTAAGAAGACAGACTTCAAATCTTTTAGTGGCTGTTCACATAAATCGCTAATATTTGTGTATTTCGAAAGTGTTTTTTCAAGCGCCAAAGCATCCATAATGGTCCAACCGCCGTGGCTCCAGCCAAGGGCGCTAATATTGCCTTCATCGACCCAATCGAGTGTTCTTGCCCAGGCCAAAGCCGCAACCAAATCGCCAGCGCGTTCGCGCCCCCATAATTGTATGCCGGTGCAAACTGTTCCCATTGATTCAACCATGCTAATTTCACGTGGTGCGTAAGAATCTACAACTATGCATGCAATGTTGTTTTTAAGCGCGGCTTCAACATAGGCAGCTTGGGGCATGTCTGCGCGTCCACAACCATGGAGCATAATAATTGTTGGAAACGGACCAATTCCTTCGGGCTTGTGGGCCTTAAAGCCAGAAATCAAGCGCTCTATTCGCTGATTAAGTGTTTCACGTGGAAGTTTTTTCATATTCTGGCTACCAAATTGTCGAAGTTAATTCGCGAGTTTTACATCTTACTCAACATAGGCACCATTTTTCACAAATCCATGAAACTAAAAGAAATTTAATGCTTGAAATGCCTTTGCCCTGTAAACACCATTGCAATGCCTGCTTCATCGGCGGCTTTGATAACTTCATCGTCGCGAATTGAGCCGCCTGGTTGAATTACTGATGTGGCGCCAGCTTGAACTGCCTCAAGCAAACCATCTGCAAATGGGAAAAAAGCATCAGATGCACATGCAGAGCCCACAGTTTTTGGTGCCCCCCACTTTGCAAGCGCTGCGGCATCAATTGCGCGTTTTGCCGCGATATAGGCACTATCACGTCGGTTCATTTGCCCCGCACCGATGCCCGCTGTCACCAAATCCTTGGTATAAACAATAGCATTAGACTTAACGTGCTTGGCGACTTTAAATGCAAATATTAAGTCTTCCATTTCTTTTTCGCTGGGCGCACGTTTAGTTACTACCCTTAGGTTCTGGAGTAGGATTGGCGCATTATCACAATCTTGAACTAAGAAACCGCCAGCAATTGTGCGGTAATTTGCGCTCCCTGTATTGGGGCTTGGTAGGCCATGCGCCAAAAGCAGGCGCAAATTTTTCTTTTTGGCAAAGATTTCCATTGCTTCTTCAGTAATTTGTGGTGCGATAACAACTTCAGTGAATACTTCCACCATGGCCATTGCAGCAGCGGCGTCCAAAACTCCATTGCAGGCAATAATCCCGCCAAATGCCGAAACCGGATCACATGCCAGTGCGTTTTGATAGGCTGATAACATTGTATCGCCAATTGCCACACCGCATGGGTTGGCGTGCTTAATAATCGCAACTGCTGGCCCGTTTTGCGGGTCAAATTCTGCCACCAATTCATAAGCAGCGTCTGTATCGTTGTAATTATTATAACTAAGCTCTTTGCCTTGTATTTGTGTGGCGCCGGCAACGCCAAAACGCTTTTCGCCGGTTGAGTAAAATGCAGCCTTTTGATGAGGGTTTTCGCCATATCTCAAATCAGCGGTTTTAACGCCGCCCAACGTGCGATATTTAGGTGATACCTCATTAACTTGCGCCATATAATAATTTGAAATTGCGGCATCATAAGCGGCAGTGCGCGCATAGGCCCGCGCAGCCAGCTTTTTGCGAATCGCGTGTGTTGTGCCGCCAAAAGCCAGAATATCCGCCATAACCAGCTCAATATCATCATCATCGGTTGCTACTGCACAGAACCCGTGATTTTTTGCACCCGCCCTAATCATTGCCGGCCCACCAATATCAATATTTTCTATGCAGGTGTCGAAATTAGCGCCATTGTTAAGTGTTTCTTCAAAAGGGTATAAATTGACCCACAGCAAATCTATGCCCTTTATGTTGTGTTCCGTCATTGATTTTGCGTGATCTGGTACGTCGCGCAAAGCCAAAAGGCCACCGTGCACCATGGGGTGAAGTGTCTTAACCCGCCCGTCCATCATTTCTGGAAAATTGGTGATCTGAGCAACGTCGATAACCGCAATCCCTAGTTTATGAAGCGCTTTTGCAGTGCCGCCAGTTGAAAGTAATTCAATACCCTTTGCCACCAATTGACGCGCGATGCGTTCCAATGATGCTTTGTCGGAAAGTGAAATCAGGGCGCGCTTAGTTGGGATAATGTCTTGGCTCATGAATGTGTCCTATGATGCGCAGTGCTTTAACATAAGTTCGCTTGTTTTCAACCTCGCTAACGGATTTGCCCAGTTCTATTTAGTGGAGATTTGCTCTAATATAACTGCATGTCAGACATTTACACATCGCGCATTATTGAACTTGCCAGCGATATACATTTTGTGGGTCCGTTAATAGAGGTTGGCAGCGGTCCAATTGGTCAAAGTCTAAAAGCGTCAAAAATTTGCGGCTCTCAAATCGAAGTGTCAGTTCAACTAGACGCAGCACGCCAAAAAATAGTTTCATTTGGAATTGTTCCGAAAGCCTGTGCCTTGGGGCAGGCCAGTGCTGCGATATTGTCACATCATATCATTGGCGGAACAATTGATGAAGTAATCGCGGCCCGCGACGAATTAAGAAACATGCTTAAACATTCGGGCGCCGCGCCAAGCGGACGGTTTTGGGAGTTGCGGCACTTAGAAACTGTAATCGATTACCCTGCCCGTCATGCGTCAACTATGTTGGCATGGGAAGCAACAGCGAGCGCGATTGAGATGGCGTTAAGTCAGATATAAATAAAGCGCCAATTTTTATTGCGTTTTTATTGCTTTCGTCTATTAGCGCCTTTTGCGCGGAGTAATTTATGAAAAATCCCGACATTGGCTTGATAATGGGTTCTAAGTCTGACTGGGAAACCATGCACGAAGCGGCACATATTCTCGATGAATTGCAAATTCCGTATGAAGCGAAAGTTGTTTCCGCGCACCGCACACCGGATAGGCTGATAGAATATGCGAAAAGCGCTAAATCACGTGGCCTTAAGATCATTATTGCTGGTGCGGGCGGGGCCGCCCATTTACCAGGTATGACCGCAAGTATGACTAGCCTACCAGTTTTTGGGGTTCCGGTTCAAACTAAATCTCTTTCAGGGCAAGACAGCTTGCTCTCAATTGTGCAAATGCCAAAAGGCATTCCGGTGGGAACTTTGGCAATTGGCAAGGCCGGCGCTGCAAATGCAGCGCTTTTGGCGGCTGCAGTGCTGGCCCTCACGGATGAGATGCTCGCCCAAAGACTTGAAGCTTGGCGTCAGGCGCAAACCGACGCTGTGAATGTGAACCCAATTGACTAAAGTGAAAGTGCTACCACTTTATTCAACAATTGGCATCATTGGCGGCGGCCAGTTGGGGCGCATGCTTGCACTGGCAGCATTTCCACTGGGCTTCAAAGTAAAAATTTTTGAGCCGAATAGCCCATGCCCTGCTGGGCTGATTACACCCTTTCATCAAAGTTCAGGCTATGATGATGAGAAGGCTTTAAGGGATTTTGCTAAATCATGTGATGTTGTTACTTTTGAATTTGAAAATATTCCAATTGAAGCTGCCAGAACAATTGCCAAAAATACGACACTTTTTCCCAATCCAAAATCATTGGAGTTGACACAAGACAGGCTGGTGGAAAAAAACTTTATCCAAAGCCTTGGCTTAGTGGTCGCGCCATATATGGGTGTCGATAATATTGCTGATTTAGAAGATGCAGTTAACACAATCGGTCCAAGCGGCATAATTAAAACTAGGGCATTGGGATATGACGGCAAGGGTCAGGCCCTAATAAATGGTTATGAAGATGCAAGAAATGCATGGGATGAAATCGGCAAAAAGCCTGCAATTTTTGAAGGTCTTGTCAATTTTGACTTCGAAACCTCAATAATTCTTGCGCGTGGGCAAGATGGGGAAATAGTTTGTTTTCCCAACTCCCAGAACATTCATTCTGGTGGCATTTTGCGCAAGTCTATTGTTCCTGCACCGTTAAATGAAAAGCAAATAGAAGAAGCTAAAGAAATTGGCGCAATCATAGCTGACGGCCTAAATTATGTTGGCGTGTTGGCGGTTGAATTATTCGTGACCAAAACGGGAATGGTGGTCAATGAAATTGCGCCACGCGTCCATAATTCTGGCCATTGGACGATAGAAGGTTGCAAAACTTCACAATTTGAAGCGCATATTCGTGCGATTTGCGGGCTGCCCTTGGGTGATATGACCTTGAACGCTCAAAATATTGAAATGGAAAATCTTATAGGTGATGAAATATTAAGCGCTCAAACGCAGATCGGAGATACAGACACTTTTGTCCACATCTATGGAAAAGAAAAAGTAAAATCAGGCCGCAAAATGGGCCATATAACGCGCTTAAGGTAAAGGCCTTGCGCCAAACCTTAATTTCGACAAAAAAGGTATTGGATTTGGTAAATTATCGGTCAATTTACGGAATTGGGCTTTGGCTTTTTCAAATTGCATGATGTTTTCAATCCGTCTGTCCAAAAACGCCCAGCTATCATTATGATTAGGGCTATCGTCGCCCAAGAAAAAAGTAACAGTCGCCATATCGACGCCCAAAAGTATAGTCCGTTTTGAATAATAGTTGAAATCAGTAGATTTATCCCCGAACGCACGCCAAGCTTTATCCGCAAACCGATATCCAATCTCAAGGCCGCGCTTGGCATTTTGCGGCAAAGAAAGGTGTATTATTGCCTTGCGCAACGCCTCTTTGTTTTGCGCAAAATATTCCAATCTCGTTCGAATTGCAAAAGTCGCCTTTTCGCGGATCTTAAAGCTCGTTTGGGCCGATACTGCCGAAACCATTGCTTCATCAGCAAGCGAAAACCAATAATCAATGATGCTTAAAGCCCCATCAGGCGCGATAAGCGCCAATTCTCCTTGTGACAGGCCAGTCTTTTTGGCGCCGTTTCTTAGGCTGGCATAGCCGAACCCATCAAACATAGCTTCTTCTAGCACCGCCGACAGCAGCCCGACCTTTTTAGCGTCTATAGTATCATTTTCCATGCGGTGTAACTCTTCATAGCGCTATTATAGGTTTTCGCCGGTCTGTAAAAGCCCAAAAGTGCGACAAGTTTAAAATGTTGGCCATTACTACTTTAGCTCACAAACCCATCAATTTCTTTGTTTGACGGGCGCTATTCGGTTTTTATCTTATATTCTTTCCAAAAATCAGTGCGCGCCGTGTAAATCAATGTGTTTATAATCTAGTATCTGTAAGGAATCATCGCTGGGGTGTGGACAAGTGAAACTGCATTATGTATAGCCCCCCATCACAAAGTTTTGTCTATTGATGGAGAAGTATCCTGGTTCAGATTATCGTGCGCGAAAACAACGTTGATCAAGCGTTGAAAGCACTTAAAAAGAAAATGCAACGTGAAGGCACGTTCCGTGAAATGAAGCGCCGTAACCATTTCGAAAAGCCGTCTGAAAAACGTGCTCGCGAAGATGCAGAAGCAATTCGCCGCACTCGCAAATTGCAACGCAAACGCGCACAGCGTGAAGGCTTAATCACTATTCGTTAGACTTAGAAATTGTGGTGCGCTTCAGCAGAAGCGCGCTGTGTTTTGGTTTGCAAGGTGACAAGCTGGATTCCAGATTGTCAGCTCTTTGCTAGCAATTTGAACTCTTATATTATATTAAAAAATTATTGCCGCCATGAAAGATTGTTCTGGCGGCATTTTTTTGGTGGGGCTGGGCCATAGTAACTTTGGGACGCGCCAGAGCCTATGCTAATGACATAATTTCTTCACGCAATTCTTTTAGTCCCGCCCCACTATGAGAAGATACAGCCATCACAACAGGATGTGCTGCAGGCCGCTTAGCAATTGTTGCGGCAGTTTTTTGGACAAGGTTTGAGAGTTCGGTGGTTTTCAATTTATCCGTCTTGGTCAGGACAATTTGATAGGATACGGCAGCACCATCAAGTTCTTTCAATATTTCCATGTCGTTTGGCTTTAGCCCGTGTCGTCCATCGATAAGTACGAAGACACGCTTTAATGCCGTGCGACCTTTAAGAAAGTCCCGCGTAGCGCCAGTCCAGCGTGCTATTTCGGTTTTGGGTGCGCGGGCATACCCATATCCCGGCAAATCAACGATCCTAATATACTCTGCTTCTTCTTTGTCCTTTAGGCTGAAAAAAATCAATTCCCTTGTGCGTCCAGGTTCTGATGATGCACGTGCCAAACCTTTGCGATTTAGCGTCGCATTTACTAATGAAGATTTACCAACATTTGATCTGCCGGCAAAGGCAACCTCATTTGCGCCCATTGGTGGCAATTGCGACATGTTTGCAGCGGCCCACATAAATACGGGATCCAAGCGTAAGAGCGCCTTCTCGATGTCACTTGCGCCAACAATGTCCATCTATTTCGCCACGGCTTTTGGTTTGCCCAGTCTTGCAAAAAACTCATCAATCGGGTTTGAGCTACCCGAACGTTTCGCAATAACATATTGTTGAACAATTGTGAGCAAATTGGACCAAGTGTAATAAATTACAAGGCCAGATGAGAATGAGGCGAAAATAACCGCAAACATCCAAGGCATAATGGCAAATATTCGCGCCTGCATCGGATCTGTCGCGGTTGGTTGCATCTTTTGCAAAAGCCACATGGATACCCCATACATCAAAGGCCAAGCTCCGATAGCAAGCATTGTTCCTATTAAAGGTATCGCGGTTGGATCATATGGCAAAAGCCCGAAGAGATTGAAAATGGATGTAGGGTCTTTGGTCGAAAGGTCCTTAATCCACCCGTAAAACGGCGCATGCCGCAATTCCAAACTTATGGATAATACTTTGAACAAAGCGAAGAATATTGGCATTTGCAATAGCATCGGCACGCAGCCGGCAACGGGATTGATTTTCTCCACTTGATAAAGCTTTATCAGTTCTTGTTGTGAGCGCTCTTTATCATTTGCATATTTTTCTTGCAGCTCTTTCATTTTTGGCGCCAAATCCCGCATTTTAGCAAAACTCTTATAGCTCTGATAAACAAGGGGGAAAGTCACGGTTTTCACGACTACAGTCATGGCCAACATTCCAAGACCAATATTGCCGATTTTGGAAGTAAAGAACAAAAGCAACCAATAAAATGGCTTGGTTAAAAACCACAAAACACCCCAATCAACCGCATTGTCAAATCTGTCCAGCTTAAGGGTTTCTTGATAGTGATTTAATTCGGCTACTTTTTTGGAACCCGCGTAAACTCGCTCGCTATGGGTTGTGGTTTGCCCCGGCGCAATCACAGCAGCTTGTCCAACAAATGAAGTCTCGTAAGATTGACCATTGGCCGATGGAATGTTTTTATAATTGGCTTGAATTGTTTCGCCTTGATTAGGTATTAAAGCTACCAGCCAATAAGTATCGGAAAAACCAAGCCAACCGCCTTGTGATGTAATACTGCTTGATTTTCCTTTGTCCATTTCGCGATATCTAAGGCGCGTGAGTTTTCCATCCAAAATACCAACAGCACCTTCGTATGAAGCCGCACCTTTTATTATTTCCGGTGCATAGTATCGCCGCACTGCGCCATAAGGCTTCAAACTAATGCTTTGCGCCGAAGTATTGGTAACGGTGTCACTATATGTAAAAAGATATTCGTCATCTACTTCGATTTTTCGGCTAAACTTTAGGCCTTGCCCATTATCAAATTCAAGAACTACAGGACTATTTGGCGAGAGTGTGTTGCCGCTGGTTTTTTTCCAAATGGTATCAGGGCCAGGCATGACGCCCGAATAACCCTCAGCCGCCCAACCGAAAAATGCAAAATAACCACGACCAGAAGCCTGTGGGCTCAAAAGTTCGACATTTGGCGAACTTGGCGCAATTGCTACGCGGTGATCTTTAAGATTAATATCATCAAGCCGCCCGCCAAAAGTTGACAAAGAGCCTTTTACTTTGCTGGTTTCTACTGTTATCCGCTCAGACAAAGCCAAAGCCTGCGCGCGAGAAACTGGTGCCGCGACTGCGTTTGCTTGTGCCGGTACGACAGTAGCATCAGTATTGGCAGGTGTTTTTGCTGCGCCAACTGTAGTGCCTTGCTGCGCCAACAGTGCCTTTGACTGCGGCTCAACCCAAAAGGTTTGAAATCCAAACAATATCGCGAGCGATAAAATCACGGCGAATAGAAAATTCTTGGTATCTGGCTGCTGTTGATTTGGCTGCATGATTCACTCTGAAATATGGTTTTTGGTTAGCGATAACTTTTTTAGCAAAATATTGATATCTTTGGTAAGATCCAGCCAATTAGCAAGAATAGTTTGCGGCCTTGCTATAGCAACATAGTCATTGCCTGCAATGCCATAAAGTGGCAAAGCGCTAGATAATGCAGCCCGAAGCCGTCTGCGAGCAAGGTTGCGGCATACGGCATTCCCAACTTTTTTTGATGCAGTAAGGCCAAAGCGAATTTCGTCGCGTCTAATTGGGTTTTGCGGGTGCTTTTGTTGGGGGTCGGACACATTGCTGCGCTTGCGCATTTGCAACGACAAAAATCGCCCGCTGGCTTTCACACCTTGGGCGACATAAAGAAATTGAGCCCGTTTCTTAAGGCCAGCAACAACATTATCGGTTTTGGGCATTATTGTGGCCCTTACTTCAAACAGAGTTGCTTGTTCATCTAATATTATGCGCTAATGCGCTTACGGCCCTTGGCACGACGACGCGCCAAGACAGCTTGACCGCCACGAGTGGCCATGCGTGCGCGAAAGCCGTGACGACGTGCGCGAACAAGTTTAGAAGGTTGATATGTCCGTTTCACGGTGAAAACTCCTGTGGACTTGATTAATTGCCACATTGAAAATTGAACCGTGGCTGCTACTGGTCTTAAACAAAAAAGTCAATTCAAAGGATGATATTTTGCTGCAATCAAACAACCAAAATCAGCTAAATGCTTCAAAAAGTTTGTTGCGTGGGTTGAATCTCACTGTTTTAACCTCAATGGCCTCGGTTGGCGTAGCGATTGTATTGGTAGTTATAAAGGGTGCGGCGGCCCATACATCGGGGTCAAATGCGGTATTGGCGTCCCTTGCAGATAGCGGATTAGACCTAATCGCAAGTTTTGTGACGCTGTTGTCTGTAAGATTCGCCCAAACTGCACCGGACGAAGAACATCGGTTCGGTCATGGCAAAGCAGAGGCGTTGGCGGGCGTGTTTCAAGCAGGTTTAGTGGCGGTTTCATGTGCGCTAATTTGCGCTTCATCAATTGACCGATTGTTGAACCCGAAACCCCTTGCAGTCGAAGGCGTTGCGATTTCCGTTATGATTGTCTCAATTTTGCTTACCGCGGCCTTGGTCACTTTTCAAACATGGGCGGTAAAGCAGACTAAGTCTATTGCGACAAAAGGTGACCGCGCACACTATATGTCGGACCTTTTATCAAATCTTGTGGCCTTGATTGGAATATATGTTGCCGGCACATTTGGCTGGCATCAAGCCGATGCTCTGGCTGGGCTTTTTATCGCAATTTGGCTTTCTGTCGGTGCGTGGCATATCGCCAGCGAAGCCGCTAGTCACTTATTGGACAAAGAGGCTCCTGACGCAACAAGAGAACGGATTAGACTTCTTGTGGCAGACTCCGCTGAGAAGTTGGAAATACACGATTTAAGAACCCGCATTTCTGGCCCATGGCTTCATATTCAGTTCCATTTGGATTTGCCAAGTGAAATGGCTCTGGTTGAAGCCCACAAGATCCTTGTCGCGGCCGAAAATCGCATACGAACTGAATTTCCAGACGCCGACATTATAATCCATCCAGACCCAGATGAAGGCGCCGAAAAGCACGGGCATCCAATTTTTGGTGAAATGGCCTAATCCCAGTTCGGAATGGTCTCACCTTGCCAAATATCTTCGTAAGTTTGGCGTTTGCGCACGATTTGCCACTTGTCACCGCTCACCATAACTTCAGCGGCCAATGGCCTCGAGTTATAGGTTGATGCCATCGCAAAACCATATGCCCCCGCCGACATGAAAGCCACCAAATCGTCTGGGTTCACTGGCACCATTGGCCTGTCCACAGTGAAGGTGTCGCCCGTTTCGCAAATTGGCCCAACGACAGTAGTTGGCATTTGGTTTGCGCCTTCAGGCGGCTCTTTTACTGTCAATATCTGGTGATAGGCATCATAAAAAGCTGGACGAAGCAAATCATTCATCGCGGCATCAATAACAACAAATTCACGCCCACCATTTTGCTTGGTAATCAACGCCCTTGCCAAAAGCACGCCAGCATTAGCACATATAAGCCGACCTGGTTCGATCTCAATTTTAACGCCAAGTGGCCCAATTAACTCTCGCACCATCTGGCCATAGGCAAGAAGGTCAGGGCCGTCGTCCTTATCGTCATAAATGGCGCCCAGGCCGCCCCCAAGGTCCAACCTAGTAATTTCATGCCCTTTAGCCCTAAGTTGATGCACCATCAAAACAAGCGCTTCGTATGCTGCTTTCATGGGTGAAATATCATTGATTTGACTGCCGATGTGCACCGCAAGCCCGCAAACCCTAATACTTGTAATGGGTGCCGCTTTCTCAAATAACTCAAACGCGACTTTTGGGCTTACACCGAACTTTGAAGTTGCATAACCAGTCGCAATTTTTGAATGCCCTCCGGCCGCCACATCAGGGTTGACCCTAATAACAACGTCTTGAACCCGGCCCAATTCCTTTGCAATTTCCGCAATGGTTGCTAATTCTTGCTCGCTCTCAACGTTGATTTGATGAATCTCTGTTTGGATTGCAAATTCAAGCTCGCGTCTTGTTTTGCCCACCCCCGAAAACACTATTCGGTTAGCGCTTACGCCAGCGCGCAATGCGCGCATTATTTCGCCCATGGACACCACATCAGCACCGGCGCCCAAAGCCGCTAAAGTTGCAATTACTGCCGAATTGGAATTTGCCTTTATTGCAAAGGCGATATTCACATCAAGACCCACAAGTGCATCTTTAAGAACATTGTAATGATGCTCTAATGTGGCTTTGGAATAAACATAAGTTGGGGTTCCAACGGCTTCGGCAATTGTTCGAAGCTGAACAGATTCGGCGCAAAATTCGCCGTCAATATAGTCAAAAAAGCGCATTATTTATACTCGGAATTAGTTAGGATTAGTTGCGGAACTGTCTTCCTGTTTCTTTTCCATCTGGGCATTTTGTGCCCTTTGTTCCTCATATTTAGTGCGCTCTTTGCCAAACATCGGTGGCGCGGATTTCAAATTGCCCTGCACTCCGCAAGCGCTTAAACCCGCAACACCAAACGATGCAATTAAAAGGACTGCATAGATTTTATTCATGTTCATCCTTCCATTTATCGATTTGTGCTTTGACATTATTTGGCGCGGTGCCGCCAAGTGAAGTTCGTGAACTAACTGATGCTTCGACATTTAGCAAGGCTTTTGCAGCTAAGTTGATGCGGGGGTCAATTTTTTGAAACTCGGACAATGGCATAAGCGACAGCTCAGAATAATTGTTTTGCTCTGCATGTTTTACAACTGCGCCAACAATATGATGCGCCTCTCTAAAGGGGATGCCAAGCTCCCGCACCAACCAATCTGCTAAATCGGTTGCAGTGGAATATCCCAATTTGGCTGCAGATAGCATATTTGTGCGGTTGAACTTAATGCTCTCCATCATGCCGTTAATGGCGGTAATGCTTAGCCAAAAATCCTCAAATGCATTGAAAACCAACCCTTTGTCTTCCTGCAAATCTTTCGAATAGGTAAGCGGCAAGCCTTTAAGGATCATCAAAAGCGCATTTGAATTCGCACAAATTTTGGCGGCTTTGGCACGAATAAGTTCTGCAGCATCAGGATTACGTTTTTGTGGCATTATAGATGAACCGGTGGACCAATCATCAGACAATCTTGCAAAACCAAATTGCGGTGAGGACCACAATACAATTTCATCGGCAAGGCGTGATAAATTTACTATTGCAATTGATAAAGCGCCAAGTGCCTCAAGTGCAAAATCACGCGAAGCAACACCGTCCATCGAATTCGAATTAGGGCAATCAAAACCAAGATCTTTGGAGGTCATTTCACGGTCAATGGGAAACGGCGTTCCAGCCAAAGCCGCTGATCCCAAAACACATTCACCAGCGTTATGAAATGCGTTGCTAAGCCGGATATTATCTCTTTGTAACATTTCAACATAGGCCAAAAGGTGATGGCCCAAAGTTACCGGCTGCGCTGTTTGCAAATGAGTGAAACCAGGCATAATCCAGTCAAAATGCTCATCGGCGCGATTCACCAATATGTTCTGTAAAGCGTCTATTTGGCCTATCGTGCTTTGAAGAGCGCGGCGGGTCCAAAGCTTGAAGTCGTTTGCCACTTGGTCGTTACGCGATCGACCAGTATGCAACCGTTTGCCGGCTTCACCAACAATTTCAGTAAGACGGGCCTCTATATTTAAGTGAACATCCTCGTATTCTACCGAAAATTCAAATTCACCCGCCTCGATTTGCTTGGCAATTGTTTCCAAGCCTTCAAAAATAGCCTGCCTATCGGCGGCGGAAATAATGCCTTGTTCAGCAAGCATATTGGCGTGGGCAAGTGAGCAATCAATATCCTCGCGCCACATCTTCTGATCAACAGATATCGAAGCATTAATTGCTTGCAAAGCCTCACTGGGAAGTGCTTCAAAGCGGCCACCCCACATTTTTTGTTGGGTTTTGCTTTTTTTGTTCTTATTATCCATCAAACCAAATTTCCATTAATGTTGCCAATGCCACAAAATATACCCAATTCCGACAAAAGAACTACTACAAAAACCAAGAATTTATTTTGGTTTTCGGCTGCAATGTCTTTATTGCTTATCTTTATTTTGGCGGCTGGCTATTTCGCGGTATCTCTTAACACCCAAAAACACAAATTGGAAAGGTTTAAGCTTGGTGGATTGGCAGCGCTTGAAACACTGGCCAAACCCCCGGCGCAGCCACAACAAGTGTTTTTTGACGCCAATAAAAATCCCATTACGCTTTCACAATTTCACGGCAAAATATTGGTTGTAAATATTTGGGCAACCTGGTGCGGGCCATGTGTCGAGGAAATGCCGTCTTTGGCGAAGCTGCACGAAGGCTATAAAGACAAACCAATCAATATTATTGCAATCAGCGTTGATAGGAGTGATTTTGCTGCTGAAGCTCAAAATAAATTGGCCGAGCTATCAGGTGGAAAACTATCTTTTTATCACGACCCAATGATGCGAATAGCATTTTCCATCCAGGCCAAAGGTTTTCCAACCACAATAATTTATGATACGAACGGAACCGAAATAACCCGCATTTCTGGCGCAGCCGATTGGAATAGTGCAGAAGCACACGGGCTAATTGACTCAATAATTAAAAGTGACTGAAAAACCATTTTTACTATTGCGTGAATACCGATATAATTCATTGTCAACAGCAGGGGAACAAACAGCAGGGGAACAAACAGCAGGGGAACAAACAGCAGGGGAACAAGATGAAGGGTCAGTTAGTTTTGTTGTGCATTTTGACTATTGGAGCGTGTGCAACACCATATGTCCCGCCATCGAAGCAGTCACACCCACCGCAACTTTGGTCCGGAGTTGCTACAATTGCTAGATTGCCCACCTCTCCAGTCTTTGTTCCTGGAGTAAAAAGACAGGGTGATGTATTATTTGAAGAGCACTCAGATGCAACGCGACAAGGCACGATTCAAGTTGAAATCAAATACAGGGATCCATTCGGCAAGGAAATAACCATTCCAAAGGATACACCAGTCCACGGCGAACAGTTTTCCCTTATCCGTTCGTATCATAACCCTAGTAAGCCAAATGGTCGTGAAAATTTGAACGAACAAAACGACCCCATCGAGTGGTGCTATAAAATACCCACCGAAACTGCTTGCATTTTTTGGGAAAGTGAAACCCGGGCGAGATACATAAATATGTATGCACTCTCGCAACGGCTGATAATCGGGGTTAATGCCTCAGGTATGATAGGGCCAATGCCAGTAATAGCGGAAGGCCCCGCCAATTTTGGAGGGCCGATAGTTCATAAAATGGTGCTAACTAGAATTGATGACACTGGAGTTGAAATTACCCCCAGACTTAAGGACGGAAGCGAAGTGGAAAGAGATTTTGGGAATAAAATCAGTTTAGCGTGGCAGAGTCAGGGTGAACTGACTTATGAAAATTTTGTCTTTCGAGCTATTCGCAATCAACAAGGCACAATTGATTCAGCAGAGGTTCGCCTAATTCCAAAGAATTGAATTTTTTTCTGCCCATTGTCAAAAATTTATATGACGTCCATCAATGTGGGGGCAGGGCGTAAAAAGGCCGATAACGCTTCTACACACGACCACATACTTCCCAGTGCGGCATTTGGCCTAATGTCAAAGACCCCTAACTTGTGTAAAATCTCGTCACAATTGTAAATTAGAAGGAAACACCATGCGCAAATCCCCACGCAACTTTGGCTTCAAAATCGCGGCTGCGTCTGTCATTGCGGCTTCACTTATTACAGCGTCATTGGCGGGGCAAACAAATGCACAAGGCATAACAAGGGACATTAGTGGTCGCTGGGCAAGCCAAGGTTTTAGTTCAATCGTTGATTTTCACGGCTGTGCAAATGATCCGAGGAAATTGTGCGGCACCGTAAAATGGCTTTGGGTGGCGGATAATGAGGGCGGGGGTCACCGAACTGATTTTAATAACCCAAATCGATCTTTGCGTTCGCGCCAAGTGGTAGGTTTGGACATCATTCAGAACTTTGAGAATACAGCTCCCAATGTTTGGACTGGCGGCACACTTTACAATCCAATTGACGGTCGCACTTTTACGGGGACAATTCGTCTAGAGCGTGGTGTTTTGCGTTTGCGCGGCTGTGCGATGGGTTTCTGCAAGACACAAATTTGGCGCAGACCAGAGGATTTGATTGCGGCCGCACGCGGCAATTTTTGATGATTTTAAGCTGTTTTCAATTGCGCCGTATCCCACCAATGCAATTGACCCCAAACTGGAAACTATAATAAGAAAGTGGTAGTATAGTTTGTGAAAGTGATTTGTTGTCATGTGCGCAACAACTACATCGCAGGGGCAATTATGGTAGATTCAAAACAATCAACTTCAAGGCCAATGTCACCCCATCTGGAAATATGGCGGTGGCATGTGACAATGGCAACCTCAATCTTGCATCGCGTAACGGGGGTTGGCAACACACTTGCACTAGTTATCCTGTTGGTGTGGCTTGGCTCAATTGCGGCGGGCCCCGCTCAATATGCTGCTTTTCAAGAACTAATCGGAAGCGTTTTTGGCCAAGTCATTCTTTTTGGCTGCTTGGCATCAATATCTTACCACATTACAAATGGCGTGCGCCATTTGTTTTTTAATCTTGGCATTGGGCTTGATAAGAAAACAGCATCAATTACCGGATGGTTAGTGATTGTGTTTGGATTGACTGGCGCAATAAAAATGATGTGGCTTGGGTATGCCGCATTAGGGCATTAAATAGGGTATAAAATGGCTGGTTCAAATAAAGACTTTCGCACTCCATTATCAAAAGCTCGTGGCAGTGGCGCATCTGGGCATGGCACGGAGCATGTAATTCATCAACGCGCATTGGCGGTTGGTTTGCTGTTTGGTTTTATTTATGCGTCAACCTCAATTTTGTTTACTACCAATTTATCACATGAATCCATGATGGGTTGGTTTGCAAATCCATTTAATGCAGCGGTTATGGCGCTTGTTATCATTGCGGCGGCTGGCCACTTTAATCTTGGCATTCAGGTTGTAATTGAAGACTATATTCACAAACCTACAAGCAAAGCGGCTTTAATGCTGGGGATTAATTTCCTAGCTGCGCTCATGGCCGCAATCGGCATTTTATCAATTTTGAAAATCTATTTAGGGGCTTAGGATGACTGCATCACAAAAATGGATAGACCATACATATGATGTAGTTGTGGTTGGCGCTGGCGGCTCTGGTTTGCGTGCAGCGCTTGGTTGTGCCCAAGAAGGATTGAAAACTGCTTGCATTTCCAAAGTTTTTCCAACCCGCAGCCATACAGTTGCGGCACAAGGCGGCATTTCGGCATCGCTTGGCAATATGGGTGAAGACCATTGGCAATGGCATATGTATGACACTGTAAAGGGGTCAGACTGGCTTGGGGATCAAGACAGCATTGAATACCTTACGCGCAATGCCCCAGCAGCCGTATATGAACTTGAACATTGGGGTGTACCGTTTTCACGGACCAGCGAGGGCAAAATTTATCAACGCGCTTTTGGTGGTATGACCAAAAACTTCGGCGAAGCGCCGGTTCAGCGCACTTGCGCCGCCGCGGACCGCACAGGTCATGCAATGCTGCACACACTTTATGGCAATAGCTTAAAATATGATGTTGAGTTCTTTATTGAATTTTTCGCTCTTGATTTAATAATGGACGAAGATGGCGTATGCCGCGGCGTCACCGCTTGGGAACTGGCCACTGGTAAGTTGCACCGCTTCCGCGCCCAACGCACAGTCTTGGCAACCGGTGGCTATGGCAGGGCCTATTTTTCATGCACTTCGGCCCACACCTGCACTGGCGATGGTAACGCAATGGTTTTGCGTGCTGGCTTGCCGCTTCAAGACATGGAGTTTGTGCAATTTCACCCAACAGGCATTTATGGGGCTGGCTGCCTAATTACTGAAGGTGCGCGCGGTGAAGGCGGCTATCTTACCAATTCAAACGGTGAAAGATTTATGGAGCGCTATGCGCCAACAGTCAAAGATCTTGCTCCGCGCGATATGGTTTCACGTGCTATGACCATTGAAATCCGGGAAGGGCGCGGCGTTGGCAAAAACGGCGATCATATTTTCCTCCATCTTGATCACCTCGATCCAAAAATATTGCACGAGCGCCTTCCTGGGATTTCTGAATCAGCCATGGTTTTTTCAGGGGTTGACGTCACAAAAGCGCCGATACCGGTTTTGCCAACTGTCCACTATAATATGGGCGGCATTCCAACAAACTATCATGGCGAAGTGGTCATTAAAGACGGTGCGAACCCCGACAAAGTGGTTGAAGGGCTTATGGCGGTTGGTGAAGCTGCTTGCGTTTCGGTGCATGGGGCAAACCGGCTTGGCTCAAACTCACTTATTGATTTAGTGGTGTTTGGCCGCGCAGTTGGGCTTCGTTGCGGCGAAGTGTTGAAAACCGGTGTTAGGCAGCCCGAAATTAAAGATAGCCAGACGAACAGCCATTTTGCGCGGCTTGAAAATTTGCGCAGTGCCGATGGCAATACTTCAGTCGCAAAATTACGCCTTGAAATGCAAAAAATAATGCAAGCCAACTGCGCTGTCTTCAGGACAGGCGAAACTTTGCAAGAAGGCTGCGATTTAATCGACAAGGCCTATGCCAAACAAGGCGATTTAGGCGTCAAAGACCGCTCAATGATTTGGAATACCGATTTGGTCGAAGCGTTGGAACTTGAAAACTTGCTTTTGCAGGCCAGCGTTACTATGCACGGCGCCAATAACCGCACTGAAAGCCGTGGGGCGCACGCCCGCGAAGATTTCCCCGACCGCGACGACAATACATGGATGAAGCACACTTTGGCATATTTGGATGTGCCAACCGGCAAAGTCTCAATCGATTATCGGCCGGTGCATATGAACACCATGACAGATGATATTGAGACAATACCGCCGAAGGCGAGAGTGTATTGATACTCAAATCGCCGCCCTCGCGCTTTCTTTGAAAATTTGCCATGGCAAATTTCGTTCTTCGCCCCGTCCAAAAAGTCTACAACTTTTTGGGGCTCATCATGCGCCTCACTAAACGACTTTTGGGAATGCAGGGGTGAAAAATGAAACCCGTAATTGGTTCTAGTGTCGTTTTCATTTTTTCTTTGCATTCGCTAATTGGCTAAAATGCGGTTTTGGGACTGCAAGCCTTTGTTTTATCCCGCTTAGGTTTTGGTTTTAGGGTTTGATGCCATTCTTCCAATGTTTTGCCGCTGTCTATTATCGCTCTACACAACAACAGTCCAGAAACGCGGGCATCTTCGCAGGCATCATGATGCTTAAAATCAATTTCAAAATCGCGCGCCAAATTGCCAAGGCCATACCCACGCTTGGAATATTGTTGCCACGTGCGCCTGATTATGGTGGTGGCATCAAGCCATTGATACTGGCGTTGTGGCATTAAATTCTCGATTATTGCGCGGTAAATTGCACTTCGATCAAAAAAACTGTGTGAAGTTACGATTCCCGAAGACAGCCATGCATCAATTTCGTCAAAAACTTCAAAAAACTTTGGCGCGCGTTTCACCATTTCCGCATCAATACCGTGTATGGATGTGTTCATACCCAAAAAATGGCTTCGTGGATTGATAAGGCGGTTATAACTTTCAATAGCTTCGCCGCATTCAAACCGAACCATGCCGATTTGGCAAATACTGCTAATGTCGTTGTTCGCAGTTTCAACATCGATGGAAATAAAGCTGGGCATGAACACTGATAAACAATTGCGCAGCAATTAAAAACAAGAAAAGCATCAAATTTTCGCCGGGCCGCATCAAGGTAATTATACTCGAAAGGGGTCAAGTCAAAAAGGTTTCGCGGCATGCGATATTTTGGCTTGAGTTAATTATTGCGGCCAGAATACCGCCAACATTATAGCGCCCGCCACAATTCGGTAATAAGCAAAAGGCGCAAAACCATATTTGGTAACAATCCCCATAAAGGCCTTAACTACTAACATTGCTGAAATGAATGAAACTACAAAACCAACGGCAACAATAATCAGCTCTTGCCCGCCCTGGCCTAAAAGCTCAACACGGTTTTTATATGCGTCATAAACAAACACCCCAAGCATGGTCGGGATAGCCAAAAAGAAGCTGAACTCAGCTGCGGCCTTACGTTCCACTTTCATCATCATTGCGCCAATAATTGTCGCGCCTGAACGCGATACGCCGGGAATCATTGCAACGCATTGCACCAGTCCAATTTTCAGGGCCGCAACAAAGCCAATGTCATCAACCTCCATTATTGTAGGCTGGGGGCGAAACCTTTCAGCAAAAATAATAATAACACCACCCACAATAAGTGCGACAGAAACAACAATCGGGTTAAACAATACGGTTTTGATAAATCCGTGCAAAACAAAGCCAATAATCGCAGACGGCAAAAATGCGATTAATATCCCAATCGCAAAACGCCGCGCCGCGGGGCTAGATGGCAAACCCAGCAGAACCTGCCAAAGCTTTTCAAAATAGATCACACATATTGCTAGAATTGCACCTAGCTGAATCATAGTGTCAAAAGCCTTGGGGACCTCAACGCCCATCAATTTTTCGGCCAAAATCAAGTGCCCCGTGGAGGAAACCGGCAAAAACTCAGTTATTCCTTCAACTATTCCTAAGATAATTGCATAAATTATGTTGCTTAAATCTAACACAGCAAGGCCTTCCTTTGGGATATTCTCGCTTGCCACAAGTCGCGCCAATACTCCACCCAATTTCCCACAGGCCAAATAGGGCGCAAACTCGCCACAATCACCTGCACCATCGCTTCACTCATCACCGCATGATTTGATACCATGTCGCTGTTTCAGCATATAGAACGCAAAGTTGCCTGATAACTGAGATTTCGACTTGGCGTATCGGTGCCAATGCAATAGGAAGGCAATAAATTCCGTAACCCAAAGGATCATGAGAAGCCTAATGGCCGAACAAATGCTGCAATTTGTAAAAACTGAACAAGAAATGCCACCAAAGCGAGCATCAGAAGCCCGCAGTGCCGATTTTCTTGAAATTTATGGCGATTTCATTTTGGAAAAGGCAACAGCGCAATCTTCGCGCTGTTCGCAATGCGGTGTGCCTTTTTGCCAAAGTGGCTGCCCGCTTCAGAACAACATTCCCGATTGGCTGAAATTGGCGGCAACCGGTAGGCTTGAGGAAGCCTATCAAATTTCGGCGCAAACCAACCCTTTGCCAGAAATTTGTGGCCGGATTTGCCCGCAAGACAGATTGTGTGAGCAAGATTGTGTCATCGAGCAATCAACCCATGGCACAGTCACTATAGGCGCAATTGAACGCTTCATAACTGAAACAGCATTTGCCAATAATTGGGTTCCACCACTTTCAAAAGGCGAAAGTAGGCCCCAAAAGGTTGCAATCATTGGTTCTGGCCCCGCTGGCATTGCTGCGGCCCAAGGTTTGATTTCCAAAGGGTATCAAATAACTATTTATGATCGGCACGACCGCGCTGGTGGCCTTTTGGTTTATGGTATCCCAGGGTTCAAGTTGGAAAAGGAAATTGTATCAAGAAGAATAAGCCAGCTTGAAGCTGCTGGCGCTAAGTTCGAACTAAATGTCGAGGTTGGCAAAGACATATCTTTTGCGCAGATTAGATCCCAATTTGATGCGGTCTTAATTGCGACAGGGGTTTATGCGGCTCGTGATTTGGGCCTTGAAGAACAATCTGAAGTAATAAAAGCGCTCGATTACCTAATTGCATCAAACAAAATTGGTTTTGGCGACAAAGTACCCGCATTCCAAACTGGCGAGCTAAACGCGCAAGGAAAAAATGTAACTGTTATCGGCGGTGGTGATACAGCAATGGATTGCGTCCGTACCGCCGTGCGCCAAGGCGCAAAGTCAGTAACTTGCCTTTATAGACGAGACCCCAAGAACATGCCGGGGTCCGCGCGCGAAGTGAAAAATGCCGAAGAAGAAGGCGTAGTGTTTAGCTGGCTAACCGCGCCAAAGTCCCTGATAGTTCAAAACGGCAAAATAACGGGCCTAAATGCGGTTAAAATGCGATTGACAGAGCGCGATGCGTCTGGCCGGCAAAACATCGAAGAAATCAATAAATCAGATCATTCGATAGAAACCGAAATGGTAATCGCCGCCCTTGGTTTTGAACCGGAAGAATTAGCCGTTAGTTTTGATTTGCCGAGCCTAGAAGTTACTAAATGGAACACATTGAAAATTGACGCCATCACTGGCCTTAGTTCAATGGAGGGCGTTTTTGGCGCTGGTGATATAGTGCGCGGCGCCTCCTTAGTGGTTTGGGCGCTCAAAGACGGCATGGATGCCGCAACCAATATCCATAATTATTTGCAAGATAAAGCATAGGCAAAGCCATGAAAAAAGAAGTCGAACTTTCGAATTATATCTCAGCGCAAACCGAACAATATCTTTTGGATCGTGCCACCTTAATGGATGCGAATGCGTATAATCCAGATGATGAAAAAGATAGTTGTGGTGTTGGTCTTGTTATCGCCTTAGACGCAGTTCCTAAGCGCGAAATAGTTACAATGGCGCTAAAAGCGCTTAAAAATGTTTGGCATCGTGGCGCTGTTGATGCCGATGGTAAGACTGGCGACGGCGCAGGTATTCGCATTGACGTGCCACAAGAGTTCTTTCGCGGCCAAGTGGAATTAACAGGGAACAAGCCTGGAAAAGAACCAATTTGTGTTGGGCAAATTTTTCTTCCTCGCACCGATTTTGCAGCCCAAGAGCGGGCGCGGACAATTGTCGAATCCGAAGTTCTGCGCTCTGGCTTCTTCCTTTATGGCTGGCGACAAGTGCCCGTTGACATAAGTGTTATCGGTCAAAAAGCCAATGACACGAGGCCGGAAATCGAACAAATATTGTTTTATGACCAAGGTGGCCGGGAACCACAGGAAGTTGAGCGGGCCCTTTATTTATGCCGCCGCCGTATTGAAAAGCGGGCTTTGGCGCAAAACTTATTGGAATTTTATATATGCTCATTTTCATCGCGATCAGTGGTATATAAGGGCATGTTCTTGGCTGAACATATAGATGAGTTTTACCCTGATTTGCAGGACGAAAAGTTTGTCTCAAGCGTGGTTATTTATCACCAAAGATATTCAACAAATACTTTCCCGCAATGGCGTCTTGCGCAACCCTTTAGAATGTTGGCGCACAACGGCGAAATCAATACCATTAAGGGCAATGTAAACTGGATGAAAAGCCATGAAATCCGCATGGCTTCACACGTGTTCGGCGAACATCATGCAGATATTAAGCCGGTTATTCAACCTGGGTCGTCCGATTCGGCGGCGCTTGATGCAGCTTGTGAGATTTTGGTGCGAGCGGGGCGTTCGGCACCTATGGCAAAGGCATTATTGGTGCCTGAAGCTTGGGCAAAGCATGAGAAAGTCATGAAGCCAAGCCATCGGGCTCTATATGCATATTGTAATGCGGTGATGGAACCGTGGGACGGCCCCGCAGCACTCGCGATGTTCGATGGGCGCTGGGCTGTGGCGGGCCTAGATAGAAATGGCTTAAGGCCGGTTCGATATTCGATAACCGATGATAAGATTTTGGCGGTCGGTTCTGAAACCGGAATGTGCCCATTGGACAATAAGAAGATTATTGAACATGGCGCGCTAGGCCCTGGCCAAATGTTGGCATTTGATAGCCACAAAAAGAAACTATATCGCCACGGTGAAATAGTCGACAAATTGGCAGAAGCACATCCATATGAAAGGTGGCTAGAAAACGTCCTCGAGCTTGAACCGATTGCAGGCCCCGGGGCAGAGCCGCGCCTTTTTGATAAGTCCCAACTTGCGAAGCGGCAAATTGGAGCAGGTTTCAGCTTTGAAGAATTAGAGCTAATTTTGGCACCAATGGCAGAAGAAGCCAAAGAAGCGCTTGGATCTATGGGCGATGACAGCCCATTGGCGGTTCTTTCAAAGCGCTATCGGCCTTTGTCCCACTTTTTCAAACAGAACTTTAGCCAAGTCACAAATCCGCCAATTGACCCGCTTCGCGAAGAACGCGTGATGAGTTTGAAAACCAGATTCAAAAACCTTGGGAATATTTTGGCCCAAGACCAAACCCAGCAAGAGGTTTTTGTTATTGAAAGCCCATTTGTAACAACTGGAATGTATTTACGGATGCTGCCAGTATTGGGGGATTCAGTTGCCTTTATAGACTGTACTTTTACAAAACCAGAAAGCGCAAAACTAGCCGGTGCTGCGATGCGTGAAGCCCTTGAACGAATAAAGACCGAAGCCGAAGACGCGGTTAGATCTGGGAAAAGCCAAATCGTTTTAACCGATGAAAAACAAAATGCAACATTGATGCCGTGCCCTATGATATTGGCGACGGGCGGCGTTCACGCGCATTTAGTGGAAACAGGTTTGCGTTCTTATTGTTCGATAATTGTCCGTTCTGCCGAATGTTTGGATACCCACTACTTCGCGGTTTTAGTTGGGGTTGGCGCCACTTGTGTCAACGCCTATCTTGCACAAGATACAATTGCCGACAGGCATGAGCGCGGCCTTCTTGGCGATATGACAATTGGTCAAGCCTGTTTGAATTACAAAAAAGCCATAGAAGCTGGGCTTATGAAAATTCTTTCAAAAATGGGAATTTCGGTCATTGCGTCTTATCGAGGTGGCTATAATTTTGAAGCCTTAGGATTGTCACGCGCGCTTGTGTCGCAATTCTTCCCTGGTATGTCTTCTCGGATTTCTGGGATTGGATTGGTTGGAATTGGCCGCAAGTGCTTTGACTTGCACGAAAAAGCTTGGGGTGGCGGGTCCGATGTCTTGCCAATTGGCGGGCTATATCGCGCGCGCTCTTCGGGCGAAATTCATGCGCTTGAGGCCAAACAAATTCACTTATTGCAAAGCGCGGTAACAAGTGGATCTTACCCACTATTCAAAAAATACACTGAATCCCTTGGTGGCCGTGACATGATACAAATCCGTGACTTATTGGATTTCAGGCCTGCAAAAGCATCGGTTCCACTAGAAGAGGTGGAGAGTATAAATGAGATCCGCAAAAGGTTTTTGACCCCCGGCATGTCATTAGGCGCCCTAAGCCCAGAAGCACACGGAACATTAAACATCGCAATGAACCGTATTGGCGCAAAATCGGTTTCGGGTGAAGGTGGTGAAGATAGGGCGCGGTATCAGCCGCTCCCCAATGGCGACAATCCCAATAGTGCGGTTAAACAAATCGCGTCAGGTCGTTTTGGCGTTACGGCCGAATACCTAAACCAATGCCGCGAAATTGAAATCAAAGTCGCGCAAGGTGCAAAGCCTGGCGAAGGTGGCCAATTGCCGGGATTTAAGGTAACAGAAATGATTGCCAAACTACGCCATGCAACCCCAGGTGTAATGCTTATTTCACCGCCACCGCACCATGACATATACTCAATCGAAGATCTGGCACAGCTAATTTACGATCTAAAACAAATCAATCCAGATGCAAAAGTTTGTGTTAAGCTTGTTGCTCAATCGGGTGTTGGCACGGTTGCGGCGGGGGTCGCGAAGGCAAAAGCCGACATTATTCTAATTGCCGGGGGTGTGGGCGGCACTGGCGCAAGCCCGCAATCATCAATTAAATATGCAGGTATTCCTTGGGAATTAGGGTTGGCCGAGGCTAATCAGGTGCTGACGCTAAATAATCTGCGTGGCAATATTATGCTTAGAACCGATGGCGGCCTAAGAACGGGCCGTGATATTGTTATGGCAGCAATGCTTGGCGCCGAAGAATATGGAATTGGCACTGCGTCATTGGTGGCGATGGGTTGTATAATGGTACGCCAATGCCATTCCAATACTTGCCCTGTTGGGGTCTGTACTCAAGACGAGGCCTTAAGGGCAAAGTTTATGGGGACGCCAGAAAAAGTGGTAAATCTAATGAGTTTCATAGCTGAAGAAGTTCGCGAGATTCTTGCATCGCTTGGCTTTACTTCCTTGCATCAGGTTATCGGCCGCACAGATTTATTGGCGCAAACCAGCCGTGGCCCCGCCTATGTAGATGATTTGGATTTAAACCCGCTATTGGTTCGGGTTGAGGGTTTTGTACCGCTTGACTTTTCGCAACCAAAGGCCCGCGTTGAGGTCCCAGATACTTTGGACAGCCAAATATTGCGCGATGCAAAACCGTTTTTTGAGCGTGGCGAAAAAATGCAAGTTGCTTACCGCGTTCGCAATGTTCAAAGGGCAATTGGCACACGCTCATCTTCACATATTGTGCGCAAATTTGGCATGGAAGGCATGGCTGAAGGCAGGCTCACAGTTAAACTCGAAGGTTCATGTGGGCAGTCACTTGGAGCTTTTGGCGTGCAAGGCTTGACGCTTGATGTGGTTGGCGATGCCAATGACTATGTCGGAAAAGGACTATCGGGGGCAATTATTATGCTTCGGCCCTCAAGATCATCGGGACTAGTGCCAAATAAGAACTCAATTATTGGAAATACATGTTTATACGGCGCAACCTCTGGGAAGCTATTCGCATCTGGCCGCGCTGGCGAAAGATTTGCGGTTCGCAATTCCGGTGCAACAGCGGTCGTTGAGGGTGTTGGCGCCAATGGCTGCGAATATATGACCGGCGGCATCGTTACTATATTAGGGAAGGTAGGCGATAACTTCGCCGCTGGCATGACTGGTGGTATGGTATTTGTTTGGGACCAAGAAAATTGTCTGCCCGATCTTATCAATAGCGATAGTGTTATTTGGCAGCGTCTAAGTACGCCATATTGGGAAGGCGTTTGCCATTCTACAATTGAGCAACATCTATCGGCGACGGGTTCCCCGATTGCGCAAGAAATCATTGATAATTGGTCACAACATGCCAATAAGTTTTGGCAAGTAGTACCAAAAGAAATGATAAATCGCTTAGATAACCCAATCACATTGATGGCCGCCGAATAGCCCCATTACGATTGCGGCCACATTCTAATCAAGCCTTCAAACTTGAAGTCACGGTGCGCAAGTGATATGGGCTTCTATTGCTAATCCGATTTCGATAGAATCGAAGCGGGGCTCTAGATTCTTTTGTTTGTCGCGTTTGTCATCCAAAAACCGCTTCACACTTTTTTGGGAAACGCTTTTAATGCAAATCAATATCAAGGCATGGATGAGCGAGATTGCGCTTCTGCTAATTCTCGCTGGGCCGATAATCCTGTCCAATATTGCGCAAATGTTGATTAATTCGACCAATGTAGTCCTATTGGGCCGCTTAAGCGAACAGGCTTTAGCTGCATCAGCAATAGGTTCGGGCCTCGTAATGTTGCCGCTTGTTGTTGGATATGGTTTAGTTTCGACGTCAAATGCAATGATTGCAACTGAAAAGGGCCGTAAAGCCCACTCAGTTCGTGATGTCAGAAGAAGTGTGCGTGCGTCACTCTGGATTGCGTTTTTATTCTCGGTTCCTGTTATGGTAGTGCTTTGGCATGCCGAAAAAATGGCATTATTGATAGGCATAAGCGATGAATTGGCCAAAGATGTCGGCGTATATGTTAGAGCTCTTGAATTTGAAATTATGCCGGCACTTTTGGCGCTATGTTTGCGCAATTTTGCGACGGCGCTTCACCGCCCAATTTGGGGGACGCTGATTAGCGTATTGAGCGTAGTTTTTAACGCCATACTAAACTATGGCCTAATATTTGGCCATTTTGGGTTACCACAACTCGGATTATTAGGTGCGGGAATTGGCTCTTCTTTGACTAGTTTATTTGCGCTTATTGGAATTGCCATAGTCGTTTCTTATGAAAAGAAATTCCGCCGTTATCATATCTTAGGTAGGTTCTGGCGAAGCGATTGGGCGCGGGTTAAAGCAATGCTAAAACTCGGAACACCAATTGCCTTTCACTGGGGTTTCGAGGTTTCAGTATTTTCTGGGGCAGTGTTTCTAATGGCGTTAATTAACACCCATTCTGCGGCGGCACACGCTATCGCAATACAGGCAGTCTCTATGACTTTTATGGTCCCAATGAGCATTTCCCAAGCGGCAACAGTGCGCGTTGGCAATGCTTTTGGCCGCAAGGACAGAGAGGCAATTTCCTATGCAGGCTGGTCGGCATTCATTGTTGGCGTGGCATTTATGGCATGCACAGGGATTTTGATTTTCATATTTGCCAGACAAGTAGCAGAGGTTTTTATAGACAAAAACCTCGTAAACGGAGAGGCCGTGATATTGCTTGCTGTTGGGTTCTTAAAGATCGGCGGCTTGTTTCAAATTTTCGATGGAGCACAAGTCGTTGGTTCCGGTATGTTACGCGGCTTGCACGACACTAAATGGGCAATGATATTTGCGGGCATCGGTTATTGGGGGGTCGGCATCGGCGTTGGCTCGTATTTGGCTTTTGGCCTTGGCCTTGCTGGTAATGGCATTTGGATTGGGCTTGCTGTCGGGTTAGGTATTGTTGCAGCGCTTATACTTGTTCGCTGGCATCTTCGAGAAAAACTCGGCCTTTGCTAAAAACTTCCGCTAAGTTTGAATCTTTCAGACTTTGAGGTTGCTTTTCCACAAATCCGCTATAGCATTGGCAAATAAAAAGGGAGAGTAAACATGTTACAACCAATCTTAGCGCTTATATTATGGACGTTTGTAATGTTCATTTGGATGTATGGAACAAGGATTCCTGCGATGCAGGCGGCCAAAATTAACCCAGATGATTACAAGCATCCTGGCTCAAGCGGAACTATGCTGCCTTCAAAAGTGCGCGCAGTAGCAGACAATTACAATCATTTGCACGAAGCGCCTTTGATGTTTTATGCGCTGACCGCTTTGGTACAGATGGGCGGATTTAGCGATGGACTATTTGTCAAATTGGCGTGGGCTTATGTCGGATTGAGGATCGCTCATTCACTTATTCAAGCTACAGCTGGCAAAGTAATGCATCGCTTTTCAGTTTTTGTATTGTCTCAACTTGTATTGATTGTAATTGCAATCCGCCTAATTCCACAGGTCTTTACTTAATTTCTTGTGCGGCACTTTGCGGCAGTGTCTATGCGCAAAGGTTGATAGGCTTTTGTGCGAATTGCGTCAGCGTGTTGGAACCGGCAATTCGCCACGATAATCATAGAAGCCGCGTTTGGTTTTGCGTCCAAGCCAACCAGCTTCGACATATTTCACTAATAATGGGCATGGCCGATACTTTGTATCGGCCAAACCTTCATTCAGAACTTGCATTACCGCCAAAACCGTATCAAGGCCGATAAAATCCGCAAGCTCCAAAGGTCCCATTGGGTGATTGGCGCCCAATTTCATGCCTCTATCAATTGATTCGACAGTTCCAACACCTTCATACAAAGTGTAAACAGCTTCATTTATCATAGGAATTAGTATCCGATTTACAATAAAAGCCGGAAAATCTTCAGAATTAGTGGTTGTTTTGCCCATGCGGCGAGTAACTTCAAGCCCTGCTTGGTAAGTTTCTTCTGATGTTGCCAAACCGCGAATTATTTCAACCAACTTCATCACAGGAACCGGGTTCATAAAATGAAGCCCTAAGAATTGCTCGGCGCGGTCAGTCGAACTTGCAAGACGGGTAATTGAAATTGACGAAGTGTTCGAAGCGATTATCGCAGACGGCTTCAATATTGGGCAAAGAGTCTTGAAAATAGATTTTTTAATCTCGGCATTTTCGCTCGCGGCCTCAATAACCATATCCATATCAGCCAACATGGCTATATCCGCAGACGGGGTGATAGCCCGCAAAGCCCTTTCGGCGTCATCATGGCTAATAGATCCCTTGTTCGCCTGGCGCGCTAAATTAGTTTGGATACTGGCCATTCCTTTTTCAAGGTTTTCATTGCTGATATCGTTTAGCGTTACTTGATATCCCGCCAAAGCCGCTACATGGGCAATACCGTTTCCCATTTGCCCAGAACCAATAACGCCAATTTTAACAACTTCTACCATGGGGACGCAACCTCGTTATCTTCAAAAGTCTCTAACATATTGCTTTGCACAATTTTTTTGTGCTTTGCAATAGTTGTTATCGCGACTGGATTTTGGTGCACGGCACGGGAGTTGCAAATATCTTGGCATAAATTTGGATTTGTTTCGTTTTGGGCCATGCCCATAAACCAGTGGGAGTAAAAAATGGCAACATCAATTGACCTTCATGTCGGACGTAGGCTGCGCAGACGTCGTCGTCTTATGGGTATGACGCAGCAACAATTGGCAAACATGGTTGGAATTCGTTTCCAACAAATCCAAAAATATGAATGCGGTGCAAACCGCATCACAGCAAGCAGGCTTTTCGAACTGTCATCATCACTTTCAGTTCCAATTCAGTATTTCTACGATGGCCTAAACATAAGCGCTACCAATACAGCACCGGCCAATGATCATGATGAAATTAGCCCCGATATTTTGCGGCAAAAAGAAACAAGAGAACTAATTCGGGCTTATTATAGGCTTGGCGAGCGCCCAAGGCGCCGCCTTCTTGAGCTTGCGAAATCTTTGGAAGAAAGCGCAACTGACGCGGCATAGCCACCCCACTCCTATTTTGTTTACGCTGAACTGGGGGCCAAGCTTATGCTTGGCCTCATTTTTATTTGTTGTCGTGTAAAACTTCGATTTCTTCACCACGCTCGGTGTCGATTAATCGGCTTGCAGGATGCGAAATCGATTGCCGCCATATTACCGGCAGTGTGCATGCCCGAACCGAATGCTCGTAAGGTGAACCCATAAACAATCGGCTCCTTACTTTCGCGCCAATTGTCGCGCCATCAAACCCGTCACTACCGGCTGAAAGATAAACTTGGTCCACCTTACCGCCTTTCCCATCGGCGTTCGGTTCAACAACAATTATTTGACTTGGTGGCGTTCCAGATCCAAAAGTCATATAAATCATGAAGGTATAAATTTTTGGATGCGCAGCAATTAAAATGCGCCCTTCATCATCAAGATAAATATTGTCAGCGCCAGTTCCAAGGAATACTTCATCTGACAGTGTCAAATCACCGGTCTCAACGTTCCTGTCATATATTCTAAGGTTTCTACTAAAAATCCCAGTTGCATAGACTTTGTTGCCATCGGCTGACACTGCAATAGAGCTTGCAAAGCTCAAGCCGCTTGCCACTTTCTTATAGTTAGAACCATCATAATACCAAATCGAACCAGTGTTATCCTTGTTGAATAATTGCGCAATAGCAGCAACAAAAGACCCGCTTTTGTAATCACTTTCATTAGTTACATAGAATGCTTTTTCATTTACGGGTGCAACGTCACTGATTCTGTCCAACGGCTGGTGATTTATCGTCGCGGTGTGATTAAGCTCGCCTTGGTTTATGCCATAAGTTTCAATTGCCGACCTATTACCTTTTCGGTTAACAACCGCCAAAGTTGAAATACCATAGTCGCCATATTGCCATATCCCTAAAGCAATCGGCGAAAGATCAGAAGGAACGGCGCCGGAAATATCAACAGGAGTTAGCGGAACGCTTGGATCAAGGTCCGGCTTCAGCCTTAACAATGCGCCGCGCACTGCGTCCCCCTGTGCCATTGCCCGTCGGTTAAGGGAGGCAGTAATCAATTGGTCTCCGCGTACGTCATATACCATATCTTCAATGCCGACATAACCTGCTACGTTTTGGCAAACACCATCAAAGCGTGGATAAAGATGGGAAAATTCCCCCGCCCGGGTAAAAGCACCGGCCCAGACATAGACAAGAAGAATCATCGACAGCCCAACCAATGTCCAGAAAATCTTACTTATATTTATCACCACAATATCCCACAATGAAACGCGTTAAAACCTAGCTTCTAAATGACAAGCGTTGAAATATCGCTAAGGAACTGCGCTACTTGAGATGATTAATCACAGCCAATCTATAGACTCTACAGTTGATATTTGCTAATCGCGCGCACTTGATTTTATTGGTCAGTTATAGCGATTGACCCCACCCAGACAGGCGAATGGTATATTATGAAAGCTGAAGTTCACCCAAATTATGATTTTCTAACTGTCACTATGACTGATGGTACAGTTTTTACAACTCGTTCGACTATGGGCGGTGAAGGAAAAAAGCTAAATCTTGATATCGATCCAAGCTCACACCCAGCATGGACTGGTGGCAGTTCTACTATGCTCGATAGAGGCGGCAGAGTTTCTCGCTTCAAAGACAAATTTGGCGGCATCTTTAAGCAATAGGCCTAGGGAGCACCCTAAATTATTGCAGCACTTTTGCAGGCTTTGGTTGAGTAAGAAGGCCAGCAAAAAAGGCAGTGAATATACTTTGCAAACCCAAGCACAGTAACAATACAGCAGGTATAGAAAGCCGCATCAGATTTGATTGCGCCACAGGACCGTAATGCTGTTCGGCCCAATATGCGACAGCTTGCACTGAAAGGGCGGCACCTGCGGCAATCATAATGCCACCAATTATACAGCCGGTTTCAACGCTGAACCACTCCCGAACGCGCCTAAGCAGTTTGCCCTCTCGCCAAAAACCTTCGCGTACCCCAAACAAGCGCGCAAGAAAAGCGAACCCAAGAACTTGCGATGACATCAAAACAAAAGACGAGCAAAAAAGCAGGGTGTGAACGCCTAGTTTTACATTGCCGATTGTGCCATCGCCGGGCAATAGCCAAGCCAAACCAATAAAACCAAGGATAAATAGCACCAGCCCTGGAAACAGATAAAGCCACTTTGGCGCAAATGTTAGAAGGAATTTCAAATGGCGCCAACCGTCCCGCCAGGATCTTAAATGTGGCGGCCGAGAACGCCCGTCAGGGCTTAATGTCGTTGGCGCTTCAGCGATTTTTAAGCCATTCAAAGCGGCTTTTACAACCATTTCAGAAGCAAATTCCATGCCCGTCGTATTCAAGTTCAAAGCCATAATAGAGCTTTTATTAAAAGCTCTTAGTCCACAATGAAAATCCCCAACTGGAATATTATAGAAAAGACGGCCTACAAAACTTAGAACGGGGTTCCCCAAATATCGGTGTAGCGGCGGCATTGCGCCCTTGGCTATCCCGCCTTGGAAACGATTACCCATGCACAAATCATAGCCTTGGCGCAACTTTTCGATAAAGGGCATCAGAGTTGCAAAATCATAAGAATCATCAGCGTCGCCCATTGCAACATATTTGCCTTTAGCCGCTTCAATGCCGCCAATAAGCGCTGCACCATATCCTCTAACCGCAATTGGAACGACCCTCGCCCCGGCTTCTGTCGCTATTTTCTGTGAGCCATCAGTCGAGCCATTGTCAGCAATAACGATTTCTGCATTCAATTTATTGGCTTTTATGAATGCCTGACATTTTTGAATGCAGATGCCCAAGGTTTCGGCTTCATCAAGACATGGCATGACTATTGAAAGCTCAAGGCCGCTATTTTTTTGACTTTTCATGTGTTTTCCTGATTTCACTAATTATTATTCTTGATTGGGATTATTCAGTGCATTTGGCAATGCGCCACTGAAGCTCTTTGCGCTGCAACCAAAACCCGGAGTCAAATTTGCTTGCGCTTGTCCAAAGCCCCCAAAATCAACCACTACCCGCTCACTGAAATAAATGATTTTTGCGCGATCAAACGGTTTGCCAAGCGCCCGCTTAACATCGCTTAGGCAAGCAGTTTCATCACGCTGTTGCACATATATACATGAACAAAGTTGCTTGGCTGCGTATCCTGCGCCAATTTTACTATATTGGCGCGCAAAATAGAACCCAACACCGGTGATGATGGCAATTAGCAGCAAAATGATACCGACAAGGCTAGAAAAAGATGGTAACTTCATAAATGGATATGTCCGCGAACTAAATGCTTCGTTGCCATAATAAACACTTTGTTTGGATTTTGCTATGCTTCTGTCACTAAAATCTCGGATTCTGACCATAGGGTTGCTTTCAATTTTCGGTTTAACAACATTATGTCTACTTAGCGCGAATGCTCGCCAAAGCACCAATATTGAAAGCGCGGGTTTAGTTCCCTTTCCACCCCAGCCTAAGGGCGTTCCTTACCCTACAAAAAGCTGGCAGACAGAGGTATTGCCACCCGAATTAAATGCAAGGCTGAACCCAATTGTTGATCGTGCCTTTAATGGCGATATTCCTGAAATGGGTGATACTAGGGCGCTTTTGATAGTTAAAGGCGGCAAAATAATTGTAGAACGCTATGGCGCGGGTTTTGATGCAGAAACCAAACTATTGTCTTGGTCTATGGCTAAATCGATCACGTCGGCAGTATTTGGTTCAATGCTGGGTGATGGCAAGGTTACACTCGATACACCAATTGCGGATCCGCATTGGCGTGCGTCCGACATACGCTCAACAATAACCTATGGCCAAGCGTTGCAAATGGCAGATGGCCTCAATTGGCGTGAAAGTGATTATAGCCAACCAATAACCAATGATGCGGCTATTATGCTGTTTGGTGATGGCCGCGAAGATATCGTAAAATATGTCACATCACGGCCTAAAAAACATAAAGCTGGTGAAGTTTGGAATTATTCATCGGGCACAACAAACCTAATCGCTGCGGGTCTTTCGCGCCTGATGGGGCCAAGAACAATTGAAGACCCAACCGGAAAGGAACGCTTCAGAGAGTATCTTTTTGACCGAATTTTCTTGCCAATAGGAATGACAAAAACTGCCGCCGAGTTTGATGCTAGCGGTAATTTCTATGGTTCAAGCTTAGTTTATGCAACAGCGCAGGATTATGCCCGCTTTGGTTTGTTGTTTTTGCGTGGCGGTGTTTGGGGCGACAAAAGAATAATTCCGCAGAATTTTGTCGATTACGTGCGAACGCCAACAAAAGCCAAAGGCGCAACTGCATATGGTGCGCATTGGTGGGTTTCAACCAACAATCACCAAGGGCTTTTGAAAAATGGCCCCTATGATAGCTTCGAAGCAAAAGGGCATGAGGGCCAAATCATAATGGTTATCCCTTCAAAAGATCTGGTTATAGTTAGGCTGGGCTTCATGGACCACGAAAAATCTTGGGATGAACTTAGTGATTATTTGTCGCAAGTGGTTGCGGCTATCCCCTAACGCGCTCGAGACTTTAATCTTTAGCGAATATCGGTAAGTTGGAATTGAACGGGGAATTAGATTCCATTGTGTGCGGCGCATCATAACGAAAAACCGTTTCACAGTTTTTGGGAAACGCTCTGGCCCAGTTTTGTGCTGCGAATTATTGTTTTTCTTATGCCAAAAATTGATTCGTTTGCGAATTTATCTATTGATTTTTTACACGCGTGGTTTGGCGCGTGATTCGTGCGCAACCGCCAAAAAATTTGCAGATAATTCTTAACTAAAATCTATCATGTTTACGGGGCTTTAACTGTTCGTTAACGTAAAATGTCACTTATGTATGAAAATGGCTATTGACCGAAAGGCAAGTTCGATACCACTATATCTTGTGTCATACCTTGGGCAGGTGACACATCATCTAGGCAGAAGCCGATATTTCCGAGCTTCGCATGTATTTGCGAAGGCAGTATTTTTTTGCCTTTTGGCAAGCTAAGGTTAGTAAAATGGGTCAAAGTGAAATTGCTACGAATATTGAGTCTCTAGAGGTTTCAAGACGCGAGCAAAGGCGGGGAAAACCTGCACCTGTGCGACTTAGCTTGGTGCAAAAAGTTAATATAGACCGCACCCGAGATGATTTATTGACGGATTTTGGCAAAACGACTTTGTCCGATCGTTATTTATTGCCGGGCGAGAGTTTTCAAGACATGTTCGCGCGTGTCGCAAGTACTTATGCTGACGATTTGGATCATGCCCAAAGGCTCTATGATTATATTTCAAAACTTTGGTTTATGCCCTCAACACCTGTTTTGTCTAATGGCGGTGCGACGCGCGGCTTACCGATTTCATGTTTTTTGAACGCAGTTGATGATAGTCTTGATGGCATTGTAGAGACTTGGAACGAAAATGTTTGGCTGGCTTCCAACGGTGGGGGTATTGGAACTTATTGGGGTGGAGTTCGCTCAATTGGTGAACAGATAGGCACGAACGGGCACACTTCCGGGATTATTCCATTTATTCGCGTAATGGATTCTTTGACTTTGGCCATTTCACAAGGTTCATTACGGCGCGGGTCGGCGGCGGTGTATCTTGATTGCCATCACCCTGAAATCGTCGAATTTTTGGAAATCCGTAAAGCTGCCGGTGATTTTAACCGCAAGAGCCTAAACCTTCATCATGGCATCAATATTACTGATGAGTTCATGGAAGCGGTTCGTGATGACAAGCCATTCGCATTGCTTAGCCCCAAGACCAAAGAAGTGGTAAAAGAAATTCGGGCTAGAGATTTGTGGCAAAAAATTCTTGAAATGCGCCTGCAAACTGGTGAACCGTATCTGCTGTTCGTTGATACCGTTAATAAGTCCATGCCAGCACACCAAAGGCAATTGGGCTTCAAGGTTCGCCAATCCAATTTATGCGCCGAGATAATGTTGCATACTGGCAAAGACCATTTGGAAAATGATCGCACAGCGGTTTGCTGTTTGTCTTCGCTAAATGTTGAAAAATATCTTGAATGGAAAGATGATCCACAATTTATCGAAGACGTAATGCGGTTTTTAGACAATGTATTGGAAGACTTTATTGTTCGCGCACCGAATGAAATGGCAAAGGCAAAATATTCGGCTTTTCGGGAACGGTCAGTTGGCCTTGGGATAATGGGACTTCATTCATTTTTTCAAAATCTTGGTGTGCCGATGGAAAGCGCCTTGGCTAAATCTTGGAACATGCGTATTTTTAAATATGTTCGCCAACAGGCAGATGCTGCATCGGTGAAATTGGCGCATGAGCGCGGCCCTTGCCCTGACGCAGCTGAAACCGGTGTAATGGCTCGTTTCAGCCACAAAATGGCGATCGCACCAACCGCATCAATTTCGATTATTTGTGGTGGCACTTCCGCAGGGATTGAGCCAATTCCCGCAAATATTTATACCCATAAAACCTTGTCTGGATCGTTTTCAGTTAAGAACCCAGCCTTAGCAAGGCTTCTGGCGCTCAAAGACAAGGACAATGCCGAAACTTGGACGTCCATTTTAGAAAATGAAGGTTCTTGCCAGCATTTGGAATGTTTAGATGAGCATGAAAAATCCGTCTTTAAGACGGCGTTTGAAATTGACCAACGCTGGGTAATTGAACTTGCAGGTGACAGAACTCAATATGTATGCCAAGGCCAATCCTTAAACGTATTTATCCCTGGCGATGTTGATAAATGGGACCTTCATATGTTGCATTGGACGGCTTGGGAAAAAGGCATCAAATCGATGTATTATTGCCGTTCCAAATCGGTTCAGCGGGCGCAAATAGCTGGTTCGATAGCTGCAAAATCAGAAGCGACAGGTTATGACAATTCGGCCCAGCGCACTGATTATGAAGAATGCTTGGTGTGCCAATAAAATCTATTTGATTAATGCCCGCCACCCCAAACTTGCCTCAACCTTGCATCACGACCGCATGAATTGCGGTAAAAGTTGTAGCGAATTGGGTTTTTGATATAGTAATCTTGGTGATATTCTTCGGCAGCGTAAAATGGTGTTGCCGCCAAAATCGCAACCCTTATCGGGCGTCCAAATTCGGTCATTAGAGCTTGCTTTGAAGCCTCTGCTTGGGCGCGCTCTGTTTGGTTCGAAACGAAAATCGCGGGCCGATATGTATCGCCCCGGTCACAAAATTGGCCGCTACCGTCAAACGGGTCGACCTGCTGCCAATAAACACCCAATAATTGGGCGTATGATACCTTGCTTGCATCATAACGAACTTGCATAACTTCATAATGACCAGACCCACCCGCTGACACAATTTCATATGATGGGTTTGGCAAATGCCCGCCGCTATATCCTGATGTTGTTGAAATTACCCCAACTGTATGATCGAATGGTTTTTCCATGCACCAAAAACATCCGCCCGCAAAAATCGCGGTTCGGATTTGTGCCCCTTGGGCCCTTGCCCCATGCGCAATTGCGGCGGACGAAAGAATGGCAAGGCCAGTGAAAATTGCGGCAAGTAATTGTTTTTGAATAAATCGCATTGAATTTCCCTTATGAAACTATCAATCATTACGATTGAAGTCCCACTTTTGTTTCACTATCACGCCATTTTCCGCTGCAAAATTTACAAAACTCTCGGCTGGAAATTGACCAAACTGGCTTTTGGGTGTTTTAAGACCAATTGCATCGGCGATTGCATAGGCATATCCTTGGCAACCATTTGGTGGCTTTCCCCAGCCCGGGTTGTTTGTGTAAGTCTTCTTTTTGCGCCACTCTTCATCAATAATAAGTGCAGCTTCATATGCCGCCTCATCAATTTGCACCCTTAGTTCGAGATGATGTGGCCAAGGATCGTCGGACTTGATAGTGCCTTCGACAGACTTTTGACCAAAAAAGAAACCAAAAGGGTTCAAATATGATAATAATAATTCTTTTGCTGCAAGATTTTGATCTACCGAATAATACCCAAACTGAAATGTGTTCTTTGGTGCCAGCGCAGGGGTGGTTTCATACTGAACCCACAAATGGCCATAATACCACTTGCGTTCAGGCTGCGCTTGCGACGCGACAAAAACGATTGTTCTTCCAACAGAGTTCTTATTAGTGCGCTTGTCTATATAATATTTGGTCGGCCTTGGCCCAAAATCAACGAAATAAGACTTTGCCCACGCGAAACTTGCAGAAAAAACCACAAATAGGACCCAAAAAATCGCGAGCAAAGTCGAAAATTTAATAAACCTCATACAGTGTTTTTTAACGCTCATGGGTCAAATCTAGCCCAATCTAAACCCAAATGCAAAAGCCCTACCAAAATTTATTGTAATTTCAGTTGCCTTGAAGTGGATTAACTTCATCGAAGTTAACTAGGGAAAACCCATGTTCTAACTTGGGCAATTGAATTGGTCTTGGCCGCCAGTTTTTCTTTATTTGCAAACCATTCATCGTTAGCAATTTTAAGAAAGATTCAGGCGGAAATACTGCCCAATTTTTCGGAGTTCGTTTAAGCCCTAACGCACTTACCACCTCAAAAACATAATCACGACACGAATATGTACGTCCGCCAATTCGCGGCAGCAATAAATAACGGCTTTCGTCACGCCAGATTGTATCGACTTCTAGGGCGCGTTGATATGCATCATCATCTACTATCAATTTGATGTGCCAATCCCTTTTTGTGTATTTGTCATCTAAAAACCCGCCCGAAATCGGCTTTTTGCCAGTCAAAATCCAAATTGGATAGAATATTGATGAAACAATGTATTTTGCAGCCTTAGTTTTACAACTAGCATAGAAGCCCGCGGCTTTTGCGCCGTCTTTCGCCTTTGGGGGCGCTTCGGGCCATACAATCCACATATGCCCAAACCAAGCGCTATCTCTTGGTTGTGCCTTCATAGCGCAAACTTCGATAACTGTTCCTTTGTTTGAAGGGTCCGCCCTTAAATCAAATTGAAGATTCTCGATACTCGGGCAAATTTCTAGGAAATAACTTCTAGTCCAGGCAATTGTCAAAATAATGACGTGTAAGGCTATTAAGATCAAATAAGCGACGAAAGAAAACGCTATCACACTTGCTGCTATGTTGATTGTAGCCGAAATTATATTTGAAAAAATCATACCTTGCTGACCCCCAATTAGAAATCAGATTCTCTGTTTAAAGGGAGATTCTAAACCCCAAGTGACAATTTCAACAAAGTTTGGTGACTTGAGTAAATGATGGATATGCAATTGGATCACAGCACATATGAGCTAAATATGTGAAGCGGATTTAGGATGGAAATGCTGCAAATAAGGGGGCCTAGAACAGCGTTGTGATTCCATTGGCACTGAAAATGAGTTAGGCCACGATTTTATTCACAAATTGGCGCATTTATTAATTTCTTTTTATCACAAATCACGCAAGATATAGTAATCAGGATGTAGTTAGATACAATATTTGGGGGTTCTATGGCTTTGGAAAATTTAGAAGTGGCAAGCAAAAAAAGCGGTTTGTTAACTGCGTCACATGCATATAAGCCCTTCCGCTATCCTTGGGCCTATGATTTTTGGCAGCAGCAACAACGCGTTCACTGGCTTCCAGAAGAAGTTCCATTGGGTGAGGATTGTAAGGACTGGGCAGTTAATCTAGCTGAGCATGAAAAAAACCTTTTGACGCAGATTTTCCGCTTTTTCACGCAGGGTGATATTGAAGTAAACGACAATTATATGGAAAAATACGCACGCATTTTCAAACCAATAGAAGTGAAAATGATGCTTTCCGCTTTTGCCAATATGGAAACAGTTCATATCGCCGCTTATGCACTATTGCTTGAAACTGTTGGCATGCCGGACAGCGAATTTTCTGCATTTATGGGCTATAAGGCCATGAAAGATAAGCATGATTATATGCAGACTTTTGGTGTTGAAACTGATGAAGATATATTGCGCACAATTGCGATGTTTGGTGCATTTACCGAAGGCTTGCAGCTATTTGCCTCCTTTGCAATGTTGATGAACTTTCCGAGGTTTAACAAAATGAAAGGCATGGGGCAGATTGTTTCTTGGTCCGTTCGTGATGAAAGCTTACATTGCGAAGCAATGATAAAATTATTTCATCAATTTGCGAAGGAAACTGGCGCACTAACAAAAGAGGTAAAGAGCGACATTATCGAAATGTGCAAAACCACAGTAATGCTTGAAGACAATTTCATTGATCTTGCATTTGAAATGGGCCCCGTGCAGGGCATGACAGCCGAAGATATTAAGCAATATATTCGCTACATTGCAGACTGGCGCTTAGAGCAGCTTGAACTAGAACCGATTTATGGCGTTAAGGAACACCCCCTGCCTTGGCTATCACCACTTTTAAACGGCGTTGAGCATGCCAATTTCTTCGAAGCCCGTGCAACTGAATATTCCAAAGGCGCCACCAAAGGCGATTGGAGCGGCGAAGGCGGCGTTTGGGAAATGTTTGACAAAAACAAGGGTGCCAAGCAAAACGTAGCAGCAACAAATGCGCTTTAAGTCGTGTCGTTTAAATCAACGCGCCCTATTTTCGCTAAGGTGCTGTGCCGCGCATTGCGGTTAGCTTTTCGACTAAGGCTGTATTATACCCGCGCGCAGCCGATAGCGCCAATGCTTTAAAGCGCTCCGGATCCACTGCCACAACGTTGTCGCGCCTTGACGTGCTGGCCATGCCGACGCCCATTGCTGCTGATACCAAAACACCTAAATTGTTATTAGTGTTGCGAACATTTTCCATGCTTGCGAAAGGCTCGTCTATAACCAGTCTTTCTAGCCTGAAATTGTATGCCCCATCCATATATCTTCCATCACGGGAATAGGTGACGCTGCTAAGTGCATAAGGTTCAAGAATAAATTTAGGGGTTCCGCCTACGCTCGCGCGGTTTGAAAGCATCTGATTGCCTGAACTTTGCAAATCAACGAAATTCAAGGTCAGATTATTAAAAACCAAAATCGCGTCATTGTCGCTAGATACTTTCGCAAAACTATTGGCATTGTAGAAACCTGCACCAAGCGCAAAATAACCTGTTCCGCCCAAGTTTCTTGGGCCACGAAGAATAAAATCGTTGCCAAAAAAACTTCCCTGCCTATCATATGTGCCAATACCGCCAGAGCCCGAATTTGGATGTGATTTAACCGTATCCATGGGCACAACTTGCAGGCCGGCCGCTTCCATTTGTGCTACAAGATCCTCATATCCTGCGGTGGCGATTTCACTTATTATTTCAGGCGTAATCCCAGTTTGACTAAAGGCCATAGTGGCCCGCGCGCCAGATCCGCCCAACAGGCCATTGCTGCGAGCGGTGACTTTGGCTTCCGTAAATGATGCGATGTTATAACCAGCGATAGCTACTTTTGTTTTCGAAGTTACGGTTCGCGCTTGCCCTTCACCTTTCAACTTCACCTGAAACGGCGTGTTCGAAATGAAAGTTTGCGCATGTAACGAAATTGGAACAATTGTTATTATTGCCAATAGTGGTAGCGCTTTGCCTACCCAAGACACTTTAGGTGATTTAGTCATTTTTTACCAAGCCTGCTTTAATTAGTGAACGGTATACCGAGTGAGGCGACCGGCCGCGACATTCATTCTTTGTTTTGCTTCGCCGTATCCGATAGATCCAGCATCAACATCCCAGCAGCCAGCAGAAACCGTGAACCTTCGGGTTTGACCGCTATTTATTGGGTTGCTAGGGGAAATACGGTTGAAACCATATGTGGATGCGCTGCATCTAGACATGGTGACGGCATTTACAACTCGTGGGGAAGCGTTGACCACATCGATATATCCGACAGGATCGCCAGGCCTAACAAGCGGCCCCCCGTCTATCCAATCGGTATTTGCACATCCACTGCTGAAAATCGCGCAGGCGATTATCGCCGCGCCCAATATTCCATTTCCCATCAAAGCTCTCCAATATTTGTTCGAGGTGTAACTGCTTTATAGAAAATACTAATAGGTTTTTTATACCCCCATTTGGGGGGTTATTCTTGCGCATCGTGCGTTTAGTTGGAGTCAAAATGCAATGCGATCTAGCGAATTACAATTGGTGAATTTTATCAAACTCTGCCAAGATTTCTTCGGTGTGGGATAGATGGATAAAATGTCCACCGTTATCATAAGTCACAAATTTGGCATTTGGTAGAAGCGGGGACCAATATGGCTGGGTTGATTTCGGGTTTTGTAAGGGGTCAAAACTTCCGTTAAAAACTATCCAATTTCCGGCATCGCTTAACGGTTCCGGATTTAATGGCTTAGCGTACAATTTGTGTTCATTTGCAAAACCATCAACCCGCCCCGTAACAAACATCATTGAACAATAAAGATAGTCTTCTAGCTCTCTTTCGTCCTCAAAGACGGCTAAATCCGGTGGGCTCGACCGCATTGAAAGCTTCAGCAAATATTCAAGGCTTGATGGTGAACAATGGGCGCCAAGCCACTTTGCCATTGCTTCAATATTATTAGGGTTTAAGAATAATTTGCGCATAATCATACCAAGTAAACCTGGCATTTTGGCGCTATCGCCGCACTGGTTGGAAGGGTTGATTACAGCAACTTTCCCGACCATTTTCGGATAAAGGTGGGAAAATCGCAAAGCTATTTGCGCGCCGCCCCTTGCGAATAAATCAACCTTATCTATTCCCAAATGCTTGCAAACATGCGCCATATCATGCGCGGCATTTGAAAATGCATCACCATCAATTGAAAACTTATCAGTTAGTCCAAAGCCCGGCCTATCTATCGCAATTGGCCGATATTTAGCCTTTTGAAGCGCGGCTACCAAGCTTCTGGGTGCTTGCCTAGTGGTCCCGCTACCATGAATAAAAATAATCGGCGCGCCATTTTTGGGCCCATAGTCGCTAATTGCTATATGCTCCCCGTTTCCACGGCTCAAGAGGCGCAGCGGCTCCGATTTCGCGTGTGGACTTGGTGATTCTATGTCGTTGCTATCGACGAGAACGCTTGCAGCAAGCGCTTCAGTCAAAATGCGCCCAATTTCATTAGCGTTTTTTACGTTCAACACATAGAATATTCTTTCGAAGGCATCCTTGGCTGCCGCCTCGGAAATACCAATAAGGCTGGCGGCTTCATTGCGGGTTCGCCCCTGTGTCACCAACATTGCCAATTTGGCTTCTCGCAGGTTTAGAGAAAATACATCCATAAGAATTTTCTCGGCGGCGACATGTGTAAAACGCGTCAGCGAGGCGATTTGTGAAATCTTCGCAATCAACTGCGCTTGTTTTACACAATCTGCCTTTTCTAGTGCTGCCTTGATTGAACTCCTTGCTGTATTATAGGTAATTCCCGCAAAGTCCGCGGCTTGCCGCAAATTGCCGAACCGCGCGAGCGCAGCGGTTATTTTCGCTTCATGATTGGTCATGCCGAAAGCTTTGGCAACTTCTATCAACCCGTCATCCAAATGGGACAGGCTAAAAGCTATTACGGCGATTTTGGTCGATTGTGCGTCGCCCTTAAGGCTTGTTGGAATTGAAATTGGCCAATTTACGACCGCTTTCAACCGAGCATAAATAAGAATTACTGATGACCCATGGCAATCTAGACCATATCGGACTAAAGGCTTAGCACAATTCATAGCTTCGCTAATTGCCCTTAACTCAATGCTATGCGCATCGATAAAACGTGCGAACCTTTCATCCTGCCACCAAATGTCGCCTTTTAGGTCAGTTAGCGCACACATAAAAGCTGAAGAAGGCAGAATTGGTATTACAGGCGCGACAACAGGGTTATCAGAGGAAATTCTCAGCCAATTTTGTGCAAATTCCTGCTCCTTGATATCTAAAGCACCCTCTAGCTGTTTAGTATTTACCAATGGCAATTTGAAACCTCACAACGCATTTTAAACAAAGATTGGGCTCCAATCAACCGATTTATTGGGCGCAAGCATGGTCAGCTCCGGTGGCTAGCTGCACAAAGTTGCTTGACAACCATGGTGTGTTGGTTTAACGATACACTATCGCACCAATACAGGAGGCAGATAATGAGAACATTAGACTTATCAAACAAAAAGGAGCGCACGTCATGACAGCGGGCATTTCCCTTGATTGGCGCGACGATATTCCTATTTGGAAACAAATTAAGGATAGATTGGTTGCGGCCATTATGGATGGCACTTTTACTGAAGGTGAGCCTATTCCTTCAGTTAGGCAGTTGGCACTAGAGTTACGCGTGAACCCGTTGACGGTTTCAAGGGCTTTTGCAGAGTTAGCCGATGACGGACTTTTGGATAAACGGCGCGGTATCGGAATGTATGTCGCACAAGGCGTTAGTTCAAACCTATTGGCGCGCGAACGGGAATTGTTTCTTACGAACGAATGGCCGGAAATAGAAAAGCGGATTGTTCAGCTAGGCATTTCCAAAGAAGAATTACTTAAAACGAAGGGCGGGAAAAAATGACCTTAACAAGCACAAATGAAATAAATGATAGGCCGCTTGTCGTTGCAAGAGGCTTGTCGAAAAGTTACGGCGCTAAACAAGCGCTCAAGCCGACAGATCTCGAAATCCCAAAGGGAAGGATAGTTGGCATTATCGGTGCCAATGGGGCTGGCAAATCAACACTTCTAAACTGCATTCTTGGTCTTTGTGACTATGATGGCGATCTTGAGGTAATGGGCCTAAACCCGCTTATGGGCCGCGCGCATTTAATGAACGATGTTTGCTTTATCGCGGATGTCGCAACTCTTCCTAAATGGGCGAAGATTGATGATTTATTTGGGTGGGTTGAAGGAATTCATCCGAAATTCGACCGCGCAAAAGCGACTGCGCGGGTGGTTGCGGCAAAAATACCGATGAATGCAAAAATCAAAGTTCTTTCTAAAGGCATGACAGTTCAAGTTCATTTGGCAATTGCACTAGCAATAGACGCAAAATTATTGGTTCTAGATGAACCAACTCTGGGCCTTGATATCATTAACCGCCGCGGGTTTTACGATGCAATATTGTCAGAGTTTTTTGACGAATCTCGCACCGTTTTGGTCACCACGCACCAGATTGATGAGATTGAACCGATTCTAAGCCATGCAGTGTTTATCAAGGATGGCGTTGTCACCTTAAATGCGTCTCTCGATGATGTTGCAGAAAGATTTTATGCAATCGACGTGGCGGACGAAAAAAAGGACAAGGCGGTGGCGCTTAATCCAATTTATTCGCGTCCGTTAATGGGTCGAACCAGCATGATTTTTGACGGTGCATCACCTAAAGCGCTGGCCGAGTTTGGCGAGCCGCGCAGAGTTGCGCTGGCCGACATTTTTGTCGCGCTTGCAAGTTAGGGGCAGCAGATGTTTATGGTTTTGATTAACAAAAAGCGGCCCGAGATTGAGGTCTCAAAGCAAAGCTCACCAATTCTATTTGCCAATGATTACAAGGAATTGGCAACTACAACACAAGATACAAATTACAAAACCTCCAAAAAAGGGGCAGTCAAATGAACAAATTTCTTACTCTATTGAAGCGCGATATATCGGACAATAAAGGCGCGCTAATAATTACACCATTGGTGATCGCGGCATTTATTTTATCGATTGCGGTTTTAGGCATGCTGTTCGGTAAATTCAATTATGGTGATGGTGGGTTCAACTTCGACGCCCGCAATTCAGGCGAAGCGCATGCGCAAATGAATGTGGACGGAAAATCGTTCCAAATGCGTAAGGATGCCAGTGGCATTTTGGTGATGGACGATGGTCACGGCAATTTGCGCCCAGTGGTGCAGATGATGAATCCAGAAGATAAGCAAGAGGCCACACAAATATTTGTCATCGCCAGCGCATTTGGTGCGGCAATACCTTTGTGGGTAGCGGGCATTTCGGTACTTTTTGTTTTGGCATCATCGCTTTTTGACGAACGCAAAGAAAAATCAATTATGTTTTGGAAGTCGTTACCCGTCAGTGACTTGCAAACAGCTGTCGCTAAAATGGTCAGCATTGTTGGCGGTGGCTTAGGGTTTGCGGTGTTAGTAAGTATGGCACTGCACTTTGCTCTCATTTGTGTTACCTTGCTTGGCCTAAGCATTTATGGTGTGAATTTGCTCGATTTCGGAGCGGTTTTTAGTGCCTATTTCGCTTTTTGGGGTATTGCTTTGGTCGCGCTTTTGGTGTGGTTCTTGTGGACCTTGCCAGCGCATGGTTGGTTTTTACTATCTAGCTCATTTTCACCAAAAGCCCCATTTTTGACAGCAATATTGCCAATAGCGTTGCTTCCAGTTTTGGGTAAAATCTTTTTCCGAGGGGATATAGACGTTTTCCTTATTCCTTTGCGGCACCTAATGGGCGAACCAGTATTTTCAGCTATTGGCAACTCTGCACGTGGTGTTCGCGACCCCGAAACCGTGGCTGAATTAAGTCAAACAGTGCTTCCAGCCGTTTTGAACACTCTCACTGAGCCTTCAGTATGGGTCGGTGTGGCGGTGGCAGCTGGTCTTATTTATGCTGCATCAGAAGTAAGGCGCCGTCACGCCTTATAAAAGCTCCCATAAATAAATGCGTATCAACTTGACCGCTGTACCTCCTTGCAGCGGTCATTTTTTTATTGCGAACGCTAAAGATTTGTATCAATATCGAAATTGCCCCAATTTGGGCCTAAAACGAAATTTGGTTCATAATATGACAGAAGAAGAATTGCCTTTGATGGCTAAAGCCAAGACCATAGATCTTGAAATATTCTCAATTGAAGAATTGCATGAGCGTGTAAGTAACCTAAAAGAGGAAATTATGCGTTGCGAGGCGGCAATTATAGCCAAAAACAAAAGCCGCGACGCAGCGGAGGCTCTTTTTGGCAGGCAGTAACCGTAATGCGGCATGGCTTTTGCTTTTGCTAGATTAGTGATAAACAAAATTAGAATGCATAGAGACATATGATGGTTACAAGCGCTGACACTTTTGAAAATGAAGACGAGAAAATCGCCGCGTTTGCCAGCTCGGATGTTTTTGAAAAGCTTTTCAATACTGGAATGGATTTGGTTGAAGAAACCGCATCATATCTTGATGGCGATGGCCGACAAGAATCAAAGCGTCTCGAAAAGACCACGGCTCTGGTTTATGCTTCCGAGAGCATGCGATTAACAACCCGTCTTATGCAAACTGCAAGCTGGCTATTAGTACAGCGCGCTGTGAAGGAAGGCGAGATGAGCGCCAAAGACGCGCGGGATCCAAAATATCGTATGGGTGCGAAGGCGATTTGCGCAGCTAGCGGAAATGCAATGTCTGACCTGCCGCCAAAACTTGCCGAACTATTGGAAAGGTCTCAAAACCTTTACTCAAGAATAGAAAGATTAGATGGCGCTATGTTTGCAACGGCAGACGCCCCGTCCTCCAACCCTGTAAACGATCAAATGCAACGATTGCAAGCGGCGTTTGGCAATGCCTTTGGCGAATAGCTATTTATTCGGGGCCTTTGGTCCAAAAAGAAACCAAAGCAAAAAGCCTAAAACCGGTAACAATAGAACAATTACAGACCAAAGCGCTTTGGAAAAAGGCCCACTTTCTTTGTTTTGAACTATACTAAAGATTGCCCATAGAGCCAGTAAAAGCGCAAAGGCAAACCCAAAACCCAAAGGTTCTGACCATTCTCTTCCAAACATTGAACAATTCCTTTATAGCGGCAAAATGCTTTATACTGTAAATATCATGGTCTTCAAATTAAAATTCAAGGCTTCCAATTGTAAAATGTATGCTTGCTATGTCTGAGGAAATGGAAAACCCACAAGGCCTAGACGAACCTGCAGGCGCGGGGTCAGTTAAAGCAATAACATTTGGTTGCCGCCTTAATTTATATGAATCGGAGGCAATGAAGAAAGCTGCGCGTCTGTCTAATGAATCTGAAATTATCTTAGTAAACACTTGCGCGGTTACAGCCGAAGCTGTGCGCCAAGCCAAACAAGCGATTCGTAAGGCACGACGTGAAAACCCAAATGCCGCCATTATTGTTTCGGGCTGTGCGGCACAAATCGACCCCGACAGCTTTGCGCAAATGCCCGAAGTTTCTAAAGTCATCGGAAATGATGAAAAAGTGAAGCCCCAAACATATCTGAGCCTAATGCAAAACGATGCGAAGGTGCTGGTTAATGATATTGCCAGTGTAAAAGAAACAGCGGGCCACTTAATTGACGGCCTTGAAGGTCGTACAAGGGCCTATGTTCAGGTTCAAAATGGCTGCGACCATCGTTGCACCTTCTGTGTAATACCATTTGGGCGCGGGAATTCGCGCTCGGTTCCGGCAACAGAAGTGATCAATGTAATAAATGGATTGGTTGATAAAGGCGTTAAGGAAGTTGTTCTTTCTGGCGTCGATTTAACCGCATGGGGCGCGGATATTCCAGGGCGGCCAAATTTGGGCAACTTGTTGCAACGCATTTTCAAGCTATGCCCAGACTTGCCGCGGCTAAGATTGTCATCGATTGACGCAGTGGAAATTGATGACACGATGTTTCGGTTATTTGTTAATGAGCCAAGGCTTATGCCGCATTTACATTTGTCTTTGCAGCATGGAAATGACTTAATCTTAAAACGCATGAAACGGCGACATTTGAGGGCCGCCGCAATTGACTTAACCTCCCGATTAAAGGCAGAGCGACCGGAAATCGCTTTTGGTGCAGACATAATTGCAGGTTTTCCAACAGAGAACGACGCGCATTTTGCCGATAGCTTGAGCCTTATTGATGAAGCTCAATTGAGCTTTGTTCACGTCTTCCCATATTCCCCACGGCCCAATACCCCCGCGCAAAAAATGCCACAATTACACAGAAGTATTATAAAGGAGCGCGCCGCCGCATTGCGCACAAAAGCGTCATTGGCACACAAAGAATTATTGGACTTGCAGATTGGAAGCACGCAAACGGCGCTGATCGAAAAAAACGACATTGGCCGGCTAAATAATTTTGCGCGAATAAAGGTTGATGGCGCACCTTCTGGCCATTTGATAAACGCAGAAATCATATCTCGAGATGGTGAAATGCTTGTTGGCAAAGTCAGGGTCTATTGAGGATCAGTACATGGAGCAGCGTTGGGAATAAGGTTGTTCTTGAACAAAGAAAAAGGCGCTGCCCGAAGGAAGCGCCTCTAACACTTTCAATGAACTGCAATTAGTTCAATGATTCTTTCAAATTCTTTGAAGGAAGGAATTTCGCAACTTTCGCAGCAGGAATATTCACAGCAGCACCAGTTGAAGGATTACGGCCAACACGTGCTTCACGTTTTGTCACTTTGAATTTGCCCAAAGGCGCAAAAGTAACTTCGCCATCTTTTTTCAGTGCTTTTTCAATGTAAGCAGTTAGTGCGTCAATTGCGGCACTTGCTTTTTCTTTAGTAATGCCAGCTTTGTCTGAAACTGCGTCGATCATGTCTTTCTTGCTCATAAACTCTCTCCGAACAGGATTAGCCCTTTGGCTAGTCGTTTCGCCTGAATTTAAAGGATTTGGATTCAGGTCGTATAGATACGCAAAAAGCGTTTCGGGCTTTGTCGTCAAGATGAAATATTCACAAAAACTAGGAATAAACAGCTTTTTTTGTGGAAAACACAACCTAGGCAAGAATTAACAGGGCTTTAGCCATAGCAAGTATTAAGCGAAACAGGCTTCCCAGTTTCTTTGTAAATCAGCCTTTGGTAAGTTTTTTCCAATAAAAACCATTCTCGAAGTTGGCGTTTCGCCGTCTTTCCAAGCGCCTGCATAATCTGCGTCTACCATCATATGGACGCCATTTACAACGTATGGGCGCTCATCTCCCTGTAGTGCCAGAACACCCTTGAAACGCAAAAGGTCCTCCCCATAATGATCAACAACCATCGAAAGGTAATTTGCTATTAGGCTTGGATTCAACTGTTTGTCAGTAGATAGCGAGAGCGTTTCGACACCATCATAATGATGGTGATGATGATGGTGATCATGATGTCCGTTATCGTCCGTTACAGTCTTATCAAAATAGGCCTTTAACGCGTCTGTCTTGCCCAAGCCTTGTAAACCAATGCCAAATGCACCACCAAAGGCAATCTCATCCAAATCTATTTTGGACCTGTCGGCGCAAACAATCTTCACCCCACTATTGATTGCCACAAGCGCAGATTTCACATCCGCAAGTTCTTGCGAAGTTACAGACGATATTTTGTTTAAGATGATAATATCGGCAAAAGCGACTTGATGCACCGCCTCTTTATGTTCGTGCAAAGACCCCAAAATATGCTTTGCATCAACCACCGTAACAATAGAATCCAAGCGCGATTTGCGCGAGATTTCATCATCCGCAAAAAAAGTCTGGGCCACAGGAGCCGGGTTCGCAAGCCCAGTTGTTTCAATTAAAATAGCGTCAAAGGAACCGCTTCGCTTGAATAAAGCACCCAAGATGCGAATAAGGTCACCGCGAACATTGCAACAAACGCATCCATTGTTCAATTCGAAAATCTCTTCATCAACACCGATAACCAAGTTGCTATCAATACCAATTTCGCCAAACTCATTCACGATTACAGCATATTTTTTGCCATTTGGATTAGATAGAATATGGTTGAGCAAAGTAGTTTTACCAGCACCTAAAAAACCGGTGATAATTTGGACGGGGATTGGTTCATTCATGTTGAGTTCAACTTCTTCTGCGATATAGCCGTTAATAATTGTTAATACATCTTTTCAAATAGTTAATAAAGTTATATTGCACCGCACAATTAATAGCATTTCCTCTAATAAGGTAAGAATACCCATTATGTCGATAGAATTAGTCGGCCCAAACAAGCCAGTCGCCAATCATTTTCAGAATATTGAGCTGCCGCTTATTTCAGGGAATATCAAAATTGTTGCAGCCGCACAATCCAACACAAAACTTCTGCTTGATTTCACTTTGGCCTTGTTTGGCATAATATTGTTATTGCCATTATTGTTATTGATAAGCGCACTTATCATAATTGAAGACGGTAAATCGCCAATTTTTCGGCAATTGCGAACCGGATTGGGTGCAAAGCAATTCAAAATATATAAATTCCGCACAATGCGGGTGATGGAATGTGGCAGTGCGGTTAAACAAGCGCTCCGAGATGACAATCGTTTCACAAAATTGGGTTCTTTTCTCAGGCGCACAAGCCTTGATGAGCTGCCGCAATTATTCAATGTAATTAGGGGTGAAATGTCTTTGATTGGCCCAAGGCCTCATGCCATTGCCCATGACATAGAATTTTCCACGCTTCTTTCCAATTACCAAAACCGATTCAAGGTACGCCCCGGTATAAGTGGCCTCGCGCAAGTAAATGGTGCAAGAGGGCCAACTGATTCAATCGAAAAAATTGTAAGAAGGGTGAATTACGACCTCGATTATGTTAATAATTGGTCTTTGGCTATGGATGCTAAGATTTTCTGGGCAACATTGTTGACGATTTCAAATCACGATGCGTTTTGAGTTTTTAGGATTCATTGCTATAATTTCATGAGCTTTTTGCATGATTTTTGCTAGAACCATTTTATGAAAAACAAGATTCTCATTTTCGCACTATTATTTTGTCCAATTGTTCCCAGCTTTGCTGTGGCTGCGCCACATCCAGACGATGTTGCTCGGCTAAACGCATGCATAACAAAAAGCCGAACTTCGGCAGCAGAAGCTTATGAAGACGGACTGCAATGGCGATTGCGTGGCGGCAGTTTGTTGGCTGAACAATGCATCGCTTTGGCACAAATTGAACAGGGCGAATATTCACAAGGCGCACAAAGACTACTTGCCATTGCTAATGCGAGCGATGGTGGAGCACAAGATGAAAAGCTTGGTCTTTTGGTTAAGTCGGCAAATGCATTTTTATTGGCTGAAATGCCAGAAGACGCCAAAGCAGCATTGGATTTCGCGCTTTCAATCGCGCCTGATAATTCAGACGTGTTGTTTGACAGAGCGCGCACAAACGCAATGCTATCGCAATGGAGTGAAGCTGAAGCAGATTTAACGCGCGCCATGGCCACCAAAGCCCCTTTGTCACTGGCATTTCGTTTGCGGGCTGAAGCTCGTATGCAACAGGGAAAATATGATTTGGCGGAAAACGATGTAAGCGAGGCATTGCGCCTTGACCCAAGTGATGCCGATAATTACCATGTTCGAGGCCGCGTCAGGGTGGCACGAAGAACTGGCCACGCACCAGAATAGGCAAGACTAATCATGGAAGATAAAGTGAAGCTAAAATATAGATTGCTAACCGGCATTGATGATGACGCATTTTGCGCGCGAGTTTCAAAAGCGCTCGAAGATGGCTATGATTTATATGGCAGCCCCTCAATAGCCTATAACAAGGCACTAAAGCGAAATGTAGTAGCCCAAGCAGTTGTTCTAAAACTCTAACACGTCACGCATTGTGTAAAGGCCAGGTTCCTTATTAACTGACCATTTTGCGGCGGCTAATGCACCTTTTGCGAAAATTGTTCTGTCATGTGCCTTATGGCTCAAAACTAGGCTTTCGCTCTCGCTTTCAAAACGAACATCATGTTCACCTATAACCCCGCCGCCACGAATGGCGCTAAACCCAATGCCACCTAGTTTGCGCGCATCACTTATACCTTCACGCATCGACAATCTAAGTTCGTCCAATTCTTTACCGCGGCCACTTGCTGCAGCAGCGCCCAGAAGCAAGGCTGTTCCAGATGGTGCGTCAACTTTGCGACGATGATGAGCTTCAACAATTTCAATATCCCAATCTTCTCTCAAAATGTGGGAGGCGCGTTCGACCAATTGGGCCAATAGGTTCACACCAAGCGAAAAATTACCGCTTTTCACAATTACGAAGCGATCTGAAAACTGTTTTACTTCAGTGTCCTGCTCGGGCGTAAAACCCGTCGTGCCAATAATTACAGATTTCACACTGGTTGCCCGCAATGATTCAAGTGCATGTAAACTAGCTTCTGGAGCCGTGAAATCAATGAAAACATCGGCAATTGCACAAGAGGAGGCAATATCAGAAGATATGGTAACATCTGAATTAGTGCCGTTTAATATTCCGCCTAAACTATTGCCAATGGCGCCGCTGTCGGCTTTATCAACGCACGCAACTATTTCGAAAGCTCTGTTTTGGGTGCAAGCAAGCGCAATGCTTTGGCCCATTGCCCCCGAAATGCCCGCAATCGCAACTTTCAATTTATCATTCATCTGTGCCGCTCACCATTTGGTGTTGAAATAATCTAACAATATTGCTTTATAGATTTCGGTTAATTTATAAATGTCTTCTACCTCGACATTTTCATCGATTTGATGAAGTGTAGCACCAACGATACCAAATTCACATACAGGGCAATGGCTTTTGATAAACCGCGCATCTGACGTTCCGCCTGTTGTTGAAAGCACAGGCAATATACCGGTTAAGCCGTGTGTTGCATTTTGAATTATTTTGGTAAATGTACTTGGCTCCGTAAAAAATGGCTCGCCTGAAACTTTAATGTCTAATTGTAATTCGCCGCCAGATTTTGCCCCAGCTTCTTCAGCAATGCTACGTAACCAATTCGACAATGTCTCGCCCGAATGGTTGGTGTTAAACCTTATATTTAACTTCGCGTTGGCACTTTGTGGAATAACATTGCTGGCACTATTGCCAACGTCAATAGTCACAATTTCCAAGTTAGAAGGTTGAAAGCCATCCGCGCCGTCGTCCAAATTTTGGGATTGAACTTTGTGCAAGAAACTAACTAAAGGCGGTATCGGGTTTTGTGCCAAGTCTGGATATGCGACATGACCCTGTTTCCCATGAGAGGTAATGGTGCAGTTTATAGATCCTCTGCGCCCGTTTTTAATCATATCGCCAAGTACCTCGCGGCAGGTCGGTTCACCAACAATGCAGTGGTCTATTTTTTCGCCTTCGGCTTCAATTGCCGCCAACAGTTTCACGGTGCCGTTTATTGCAATTCCTTCTTCATCACCTGTGATAAGCAAAGAAATTGAGCCATCAGGCTCGCCGTTTTGGGATATATATTTTTGAGCTGCACATGCGAAAGCCGCAATGGCACTTTTCATATCAGCCGCGCCGCGACCAAATAGCTTTTTGTCATCAATCGTTGCGGAAAAAGGGTCAAAATGCCACTTTGATATATCACCTGTTGGCACAACATCAGTGTGGCCTGCAAAGCAAAAATTTGGCGCTCTCGTTCCAAGACGCGCATAAAGGTTCTCAATTCCTTCAAAGTTGTAGCGTCTAACCTTGAAGCCAATCTCGATCAAGACAGCGGACAAAAAATCCATCGCGCCTGCATCAATTGGCGTGATAGACGGTAATTTTATCAAATCTTGTGTCAATTCAAGCGGGTCGAAATGTGTAGCCATAGTGCCGAAATGAAGAAAAATTGCCTAAAGCGCAAGTAGGCGCGATAGCAATTGTGACAAAAACTGCTAAATTGACTAACAATTGCGATAATCTAATGGGCAAAGGTGCAAAAAGTGGCGAAATTATTGGACTGGGCGACAATTGGCTTAAGACCGTATGTGATAATTGTTGCTATAATTCTCGGTCTATCGTTACCGCCAGCCTTTAGTATGCAGCCTTTGGACCGTGACGAAGCAAGGTTTATGCAAGCCACAACGCAAATGCTTGAAACCAATGACTATGTTAAAATTAGCTTTCAAGATGAAGCGCGAAACAAAAAGCCGGTTGGAATCCATTGGTTACAAGCCGCTGTTGTATCTGTCTTTGGTGGACCAGAGACTCGCTGGCCATTTCCGTTTCGCTTAGTTTCAATTTTTAGTGCGTGCCTTTGCGCGATTTCAACATTTCTTATTGGGGCAAAACTATATGATTCAAGAGTTGGGCTGATGGCGGGCGCAGGGTTGGCATCAACCCTTTTGCTTTCGACCGAGGCGCATATAGCAAAAACCGACGCGGCAATGGCGGGATTTATTAGTTTAGCTTTTTATGCATTGGCCAAATTACGAAAAGAGCCGCCATATTTACGTGTTTCAATCTTATTTTGGGCAAGTTTTGGAATAGCCATAATAATAAAAGGCCCAGTACCAATCTTTGTTATTGGCTTGGCCTTGGTTTTACTGTCTTTATGGGAAAAGCAAGCAAAATGGTTGAAGCCTCTGCTTAATTGGCGCGCAATTATTTTGTTTGCACTCATAGTTCTGCCTTGGGCAATTGCAATTGGAATAGTTACAAATGGGCAATTTTATATCGACGCAATCGGCCAAGACTTGGGGCAAAAAATTACCGGCCAGCATGAAAACAAATCCATCCCGCCTGGCCTACATCTTCTTATTTCGCCAATAATTTTATGGCCAGCCGCGACTTTAATACCGGCAGCAATTTGGGCTGCCATCAAACTTCGAACAAGCCCCGAAGCCAAATTTCTATTGGCTTGGATAATACCAACTTGGCTGGTATTTGAATTAAGCCCAGCTAAACTTGCACACTATACTTTGCCGGCACATCCAGCAATTTTGATTTTAGGGGTTGTTGGCCTTTATCACGGCGCGTGGAAAAGCGCTTGGGTGAAGTGGGGCGGCATTGCAATTGCAGCGATTGGATCAATAGTCATAGCTGCATTGCCCATTGCAATCGTTTTTAAGGACGCGCCAGAATTACTGAACAATGCAGTTGTAAAAGCAGTGATAATCGCAGGGTTCGCCGCAATTGGTTTGGCGCAACTAGCAAAAAACAACCAACGAAGCATTTTGTCATTTTTGCTTGCAGCGTTTTCTTTCTCATTTTCTGTCATGGCTGGATTATTACCAAATACTCCGGCACTTGATGTTTCGCGGCGCGTTTCATTGGCGTTGACGCAATATAATTTGCACCCGCGTTTATCGCAAAATGGTAATTTGCCGCCGCTCATAGGTGCAGGATATCAAGAACCGAGCTTGATTTTTCTAACTCGTACTGATTCACACCTTGCCAGCATTGAAGACGCGGCCCGCCATGCCAAAATTGGATCACCCTTTGCAGTGGAAGGACGGCAATTTGAAGGATTCAAATCAACAATCGAAGAAATGGGTTTTAAAGTAGTAGAGCGCGGAACCCCGATTAAGGGCAGAAACTATTCTAAAGGCAAAACTGTGGAAATCCACATCGGCGTATTGGAAGCAAAATAATTTCTGTTATCCATTCAATCTTATCGCAAATCAGGCGGCGTGCCCTCAAAGCTTAGCGCAGCGATAGCGGCATCAAGCAAAAAGACGGTTTGTTCTTGTGAACCCAAGCGGCGAATAGTGACTTTTTGTTCCTCTGCTTCACGCGCGCCAACCACAGCAATGACCGGAACTTTGGCCAAAGAGTGTTCGCGAACCTTATAGTTGATTTTCTCGTTGCGGGTATCAAGCTCCGCCCTTAGCCCCGCCGCATTTAACTTTTCCACGACTTCACCAGCATAGGCTTCCGAATCGGATGTTATGTTTGCGACAACAACTTGGACCGGCGCAAGCCACAAAGGGAAATGCCCAGCATAGTTTTCAATCATAATGCCAAGAAAGCGCTCAAACGTTCCTAAAATCGCGCGGTGTAACATTATTGGTGTGTGTTTGGCGCCATCTTCGCCAGTGTATTCAGCGCCAAGGCGAGCCGGAGTTGACGGATCAAGCTGCAAAGTTCCGCATTGCCACGTCCGTCCAATTGCATCTTTGACGTGAAACTCCAGTTTGGGCCCATAAAATGCACCCTCTCCTGGTAACAACTCAACCTTAACACCAGTTGCTTCGGCGGCAGCTTTTAGAGTTGTTTCAGTGTAATCCCAAGTCTCGTCAGAACCCAATCGAATTTCCGGCCGCAACGCCAGCTTAATCGAATGCAGCTCAACGTCTAAGTCGGCATAGACCTGCGCTAAAGTTTCACAAAACGCCTTGGTTTCATCAAATATTTGGTCATCACGGCAGAATATATGGCCATCATCTTGAGTAAAATTGCGAACCCGCATAATTCCATGCAGGCTACCTGATGGTTCAAACCTGTGGCAGCTGCCCATTTCGGCCATGCGCAACGGAAGGTCACGATAAGATTTTTGCCCTTGGTTGAAAATCTGGACATGGCCAGGGCAATTCATTGGCTTTACGGCCAAATGTTCACCTTCTTCGGTTTCGCAAGTAAACATTGCATGCCCGAACTTCTCCCAATGGCCCGACGCCTCCCAAAGACTTCTATCAAGGATTTGTGGGGTTTTCACTTCGCCATAACCAGTTTTTTCAACCATGCGACGGATATAATTTTCCAAAATACGATAAAGCACCCAGCCTTTTGGATGCCAAAACACCATGCCCTTGCCTTCTTCTTGCATGTGGAAAAGGTTCAATTGCCGCCCTAATTTGCGGTGATCTCTGCGGTCTGCTTCTTCAAGTCTTACCAAATATTCTTGTAAGCCTTTTTCATCAGCCCAAGCTGTTCCATATATCCGCTGCAATTGTGCGTTTTTCGCATCGCCGCGCCAATAAGCACCTGCTACTTTCATGAGCTTGAAGGCTTTGCCCAAGCGAGCAGTTGATGGCAAATGCGGCCCACGGCAAAGGTCTTTCCAATCATCGCCTTGACGATAAACAGTCAAGGTTTCACCTTCTGGAATGATTTCTTCAATGATGCTCGCTTTGTATTTTTCACCAATTTCGTTAAAATGCTTGATTGCGATATCGCGTTCCCATACCTCGCGAGTGATAGGAAGGTCTCTATCGACAATTTCCTTCATGCGTTTTTCTATTTTTTCGAAATCGTCAGTCGAGAATTTTTCTTCTCTTGCGAAATCATAAAAGAAGCCGTCCTCGATATTGGGGCCAATAGTGATTTGCGTATCCGGGAATAATTCTTGAACGGCTTGGGCCATAACGTGGGCTGTGTCATGGCGAATAACTTCCAACCCGTCCTTGCTGTCGCGGTTAATCAGTTCAAAACTTTGGGGCTCTTTCACATTTTCAATCGGACGGGTTAAGTCCCAAATTTGGCCAGCAATTTTCGCAGCAACCACCCTTTTTGCTAAGGATGGCGAAATACCGTTTGCAATTTCCAAAGGCGTAATATTGTCTTCATATTGACGCACTGCGCCATCGGGGAACTTAAGGTCTATCATTTTCGTCTTCTTCACTTACTTTTGGCGCTCGGTGTCTTTTGTCCCAATCGCCGTATTTCCAAGGTTCAAACCATTTGGCATCTGTCGCATTTGTGGGCGCTGGGTCATACCCCGAACCGCCCAATGGGTTACAGCGGCAAACCCTTGCAAAACCCATCCAAGAACCACGCCATGCACCATGCATTTCAACGCAATCTGCCGCATATTGCGAACACGTCGGCAAATATCGACACTGGCCGCCAATAAGTGGTGAAAGCGTCAACTTGTATATCTTTTGTGCCATTAGCAAAAAACGCGCGGGCAATGAAAGTCTGCGCTTATTTTCTGGGTTCGCGGGTAGCGTGATTTCACACATTTCATATCGTGACCAAGGTTTATCGGGTGATTTTTGCGGGCACAAATACGCCGTTACGGCGCCCCCGCGAAGGTCAAACCTTCTTTCGCCGCCGGCATCAATTAGTGGTTGTGTTAACTTCAAAAACCATTTTGTGCAGCTCTAATCCCACAAATGAGGACCAGATATCCTAATACTAAAACAAAAAAGAAAAAGCACGTCATTTTTCTAGTTCGATTGATGTTTCGCTGTTTTTTTTCACGAGCTTTAGCGCCCAAAATGGAAACTTGGTAAACCAATCCTTAACAAAATCAAATTAGAAATTCTCATAAGCAAATCCTGGAGCCAAAATGCCTGCTTATGATATTTCATCGTCACCATTGATTTCAAAAAGCCTAGCAGCAGCAAGGGACGGAGCAAAAAGTGCGCCGCCACCGAAACTCGTTGAAGTTTCAACTTTGCCCCCAATTACACCGCCTCAACAGTTCGACGACAAATTGACAATTCACGGCGTTCCTGAGGCCGAAATGACACCCGCAGTGCGAGAGGCATTGTCAAGTCTTATGAACGAAGTGAAGGTTCTAAGAACCGAGCGCATCAAGCTAATGGACGCATTGCGAAAATCTGAGAACCTTGCAGATACTGACCCATTGGCGGAAACTTATAATCGCCGTGCATTTATGCGTGAAATGGCCAGAATTATGAGTTTTGCAGAACGTTATGATATTCCATCAAGCCTATTGTTTTTTGATCTAGATGGTTTCAAAGCAATTAATGACACCCACGGTCACCAAGCCGGCGATTTGGTAATCAAAGCCGTTGCAAAGACGCTAACAGAACATGTACGTGAATCAGACTTGGTCGGCAGGGTCGGTGGTGACGAATTTGCTGTCCTATTAGCAAAGGCAGGGGACGAAGAAGCAAACCGTAAAGGCCAACAATTATCTGCTGCAATAAACAATCTAAGCATTCAATTTGAAAAATCATTTGTTTCAATAAAAGCAACATATGGCGTTCATTCTTTTACCGCAGGTGATACGGCCGAGAGTGCGATGGCCAAAGCTGATGAGGCGATGTATTACAAGAAACTATCTTCTAAAATTGCTTCACTATAAAACCGTGATTTTGGCGCATTGGTGTGTCAAAGGCATATTTACGGTGCTCATGCACTCAAGTGCACTGCGCTCCTCAATACGCCTCTTCCTTCCACTGCATCCAAACTGACGATTTTACATTTGGTTGCGATTTTGGCGCATTGGTGTGTCAAAGGCATATTTACGGTGCTCATGCACTCAAGTGCACTGCGCTCCTCAATACGCCTCTTCCTTCCACTGCATCCAAACTGACGATTTTACACTTGGTTGTGATTTTGGCGCATTGGTGTGTCAAAGGCATATTTACGGTGCTCATGCACTCAAGTGCACTGCGCTCCTCAATACGCCTCTTCCTTCCACTGCATCCAAACTGACGATTTTACACTTGGTTGTGATTTTGGCGCATTGGTGTGTCAAAGGCATATTTACGGTGCTCATGCACTCAAGTGCACTGCGCTCCTCAATACGCCTCTTCCTTCCACTGCATCCAAACTGACGATTTTACATTTGGTTGCGATTTTGGCGCATTGGCGCAATATCATGCTATGATATCCGGCCTCAATTGGTCTTCGAAAAAAGCAATCATATCCTTTAGTTGAAGCTTCTTTCTCTTTAAGCGGCCAAGGGATATTTGGTCATTCGGCGAATTTTCGTGCATCTCTAATATGGCCGCATCTAGGGCGCGATGTTCGTCGCGCAAATCAAAAAGCCGCTTGCGAATTTCCATATCGCCGATTTCATCTGCGGGTGGGCTATAGTCTTGGCTCATTGCAATTACCTAAGTTTCTAGGGCTTAATATCTTGATAATTGCTACTTTGAGCTTAATTTTTTTCGCCCCATCTGCGCAAAATTGATATTTCCACACCTAATAAATCAAGCGCCCTTGCAACTGATTGATCCACCATGTCCGCGATAGAGCTAAGGCCGGAATAAAAGGCTGGCACTGGAGGGAAAATAATCGCGCCCATTTGGGTTAGCCGCATCATAGTTTCCAAATGACCGTAGTGAAAAGGTGTTTCGCGCACCATCAAAACCAACGGACGGCGTTCCTTAAGTTGAACATCGGCTGCCCTTGTCAATAAATTGGAGGTAACACCAGTTGCAATTTCACTCATAGTTTTAATGGAACAAGGCGCCACAATCATTCCTTGTGTTTTGAATGAGCCTGATGCGATATTAGCACCAATATCGCCGAATTTGTGGCTGGTATGTGCCTTGCTTGATAATTCTTTGCTTGAGCCAAGCCCTTCATCACGCAAAGTTATCTCTGCTGCTTTGGATACAACCAAGTGAACTTCAACCCCAACTTCATTCAATAACTCGAGCGCTCTTACACCATATATTGCACCTGAGGCGCCACTTATTCCAACAATTATTCGCGTGTTTTTCATAAAAATGTATATAACTGAAAACTTGAAAATTTACCAATTGAAACTATATTTGATGTGACGAAACAGAATTTTCATGTTTCACTTTCGTCTCCTCTTGCGGAATAGCCCGCTGAGGTGTTTTTGATTTGGAGGTAGCTCAATGGCTTTACAGGCTCATATTCGCGAATTATCAGAAAAACATTCGGCTTTAGACACATTGATTCAAAAAGAATCCCGAAGCCCTTCTGTTGATGATACGCAAATTACGGCATTGAAGCGAAAGAAGCTGAAAATAAAAGAAGAACTTACGTTACTTCAGCACCAACAATGAAAAGAAACCCGCCGAAAGGCGGGTTTTTTTGTTACATATTCTTGTATTGTGGCTATATTGGCTTCAATATTTTAATAGTCACAAAAGGCACATAATGAATTTTACCCAGATTGAATACGAAACCATAAAAGATGTCGCAATAATCAAGCTTAATATGCCAGATAAGCTAAATGCATTGTCGATTGCGATGGGTAATGAATTGATTGCTGCGCTTGATATCGCCAATAAAAACGCCCGTGCGATAGTGCTTAGCTCACATGGACGGGCTTTTTGTTCTGGCGCTGATTTAAGTTATACAGGAAGCAAATTGCAGGGCGAAAGCCGCGACATTGGATCTGGCTTAGAGACAGTCTTCAACCCCCTTATGTTGGCCCTTCGGGAAGTGAAAGTCCCGTTGATAACTGCTGTAAAAGGTGCCGCGGCCGGCATTGGATGTTCAATAGCGTTGATGGGTGACATAATAATCGCAGGAAAGACCAGCTATTTTTTACAAGCATTTCGTAACATAGGCCTTATTCCAGATGGCGGTTCGGCATATTTGCTGGCGCACTCGATTGGGCGCGTAAGAGCTATGAAGATGATGCTGATGGGTAAAAAACTACATGCAGAACAAGCTTTGTCTTATGGCCTAGTCAGCGAAGTGGTTGACGATGAAAAAATTGACCAAATTGCAATGGAGTATGCTTTGGAAATTGCCCAGGGCCCAACAATTGCTTTGGGGCTTATTCGTAAGTCAGCATGGGCAGCTCTCGAAAATAGTTTCGAAGGCCAACTGCAATTTGAACGCGAAAAACAATTCGAAGCCGGCCAAAGCAATGACTTTGCCGAGGGTGTCAGTGCGTTTCTTGAAAAAAGGAAAGCCCAATTCAAAGGCGACTAAATACCGGTGTTTTATTGGCAATGCCGGCCATAACAGCTTCTCTATGGTGAACGCCTTTGAGCAATTCTTGTTGCTGCCGTGCCTCGAAGTACAACTGTTCTTGCCTTGAATTGGAATGACTTGCGCTAATTAGAGATTTGCAAGCCATAATCGCGGACGGGCTTTTGCTTGCGATTTCATTCGCGAGATTCATGGCAGAGCTCAAAGGATCCGCGCTCAAATGCGTTGCAAAACCAAACTCCTTAGCATCGGTTCCCGAAAATATTCTTCCGCTATATGTCAAATCACGCACCACATCATCACGAGCGAGCTTGGTCATAAGGTAAGTCCCGCCCATATCGGGACAAATGCCCCATTTTATTTCCATAATTGATAATTTAGCGTCTGGATGAACAAAGCGAATATCTGCCCCCAAAGCGATTTGAAATCCGCCGCCATATGCCACGCCGTGAACTGCAGCGATTACTGGAATCTTTAAGTCGTGCCAAACCATAACTGCTCTTTGAAAAACGTTACAGTCGCCATGAGTACGCAAAGTTATGTCCTGAATTTTTGAGCTGCCTCCGCCCAAAACCGATACATCAATTCCCGCACAAAACCCTCGGCCATCACCGGATAATACTACGGCGCGTATTTCATCGTTTTGAGCAAGCGCTTCACCAGCACTTACGAGGGCTTCGAACATTGCGATGTCGATGGCATTCATTTTTTCTGGCCTTGTCATGCGAACATGGGCGATATGATTTTCAATTGTTGTGGTGACTCGCGGTACAACTTCGTCTATTTGCATGATTTAAGTCCTTTGCTAGATACACTTATTACCAAATCAACCTAATCGTCAATCGCCACTTTGGCAGGAGAAAATGATGCAACTAACTGAAACCCAGATCGCCATCCAAGAATCTGTCCAAGATTTTGCGCAATCGCAAATTAAACCAAATTGTTTTGATTATGAGAGAGAGGGCGGCTACCCAAAAGAGTTGTTCAAAGAAATTGCGAATATGGGGCTGTGGGGCATGTTGGCGCCCGATGAGTTTGGTGGCACCGAATCTGACTATGTCTCTTTAGCCTTATCAATAATAGAGATAGCGCGCGCCGATGGTGCATTATCGACAATTGTGTCGGTTCAAAACAGTTTGGTGATTTCCATTTTGTTGGCAAAAGGCAACGCGGAACAAAAAGGTAGATTCCTACGACAACTTACTAGCGGCGAATCTATCGGCTGTTTCTGCTTAACAGAGCCGGACGCGGGTTCAGACGCTTCCTCATTGCGCACACGCGCAACAAAAGTAGAGGGCGGTTGGAAACTTGATGGCGCCAAACAATTTATCACGTCAGGCAAGATAGCAAGCCTTGCAATTGTTTTTGCGGCTACTGATCCTGACGCTGGCAAACGCGGCCTAACAGCGTTTTTGGTTCCAACAAACAAGGAAGGGTTCATAGTTGATAAAATCGAACACAAACTTGGCCAACACGCGTCAGACACGGCGGCATTAAGGTTCGAAAATTTGTTTGTAGAAGATGATTTAGTCCTGGGGCAAGTTGGCGAAGGCTACAAAATCGCGCTTTCCAACCTCGAAGGTGGAAGAATCGGCATTGCAGCACAAGCAATTGGAATGGCGCAAGCAGCGCTTGAAATTGCAATTCAATATGCCAAAGACCGAACAACGTTTGGCAAGCCAATAATCGAGCATCAAGCCGTTGGTTTTCGTTTGGCAGGTTTAAAAGCAAAATTAGAAGCCGCAAGACAGCTTGTATTATCCGCCGCCGCTATGAAAGATGCGGGTAGCCCAAGCCTAATTCAGGCCTCAATGGCAAAATTGGTTGCGTCCGAGACGGCTGAAGAAGTTATAACTGGTTCAATCCAAACTTTGGGCGGCTATGGCTATCTTGAAGAATTTGGAATTGCCAAAATATACCGCGATTCTAGAGTATGCCAGATTTACGAAGGCACCTCAGATATTCAAAAAATGGTTATTTCGCGGAATTTATAACTATTCTTCGTCTGATGTAACAGTTACTTCTTCTTTTGCAGCTTCTTTTGCTTTCTTCGCGGCCGCAATGCCGACTATACGATCAAGTTCTATTTGGCCGCAAAGACCAACAGCAACTGGGTCCACGGGTTTAATATTGCTACTATCCCAATGGGTGCGGTCGCGGACACTTTCAATAGTGCTTTTAGTGGTTCCGATAAGTTTGGAGATTTGGCTGACAGTGATTTCGGGGTGATAACGTAAGAACCATGCAATAGCATTCGGCCTGTCTTGGCGCCTTGAAAGCGGTGTATATCGGCTGGTACGTCTTTTTGAAACCGGCAAATCAAGAGTTCGGCCCTCGAGTTTCTTCAAACTGTAGTTAGGGTCGCTTTCCGCCTTCGCAATTTCGTCACGCGATAGTTGGCCAGAACTGATAGGGTCTTGGCCGCGCACACCGCCAGCCACATCGCCATCTGCAATGCCTTTTACTTCAAGGTGGTGAAGGCCACAAAACTCAGCGATTTGCACAAAAGTTAATGCGGTATTGTCGATTAACCAAACAGCAGTTGCTTTGGGCATCAATACTTCTGACATTCTATTCTCCATTTTCTCGCAAAATAAAGGGTTCGCAGGGGCGACCCCACCTTTGAGAAATCTATAAGATTATCGGGATATGACTTCCTTTAACCCAATGGCATTGATTATTGAAGTGACCAAGCGCAGTTGAAGCTTGGAGCACCGTATGACCGCGCTCAAGAGCACCATTTCGAATGCATCGAAATGAGGCTCTAGCTTCCTTTGTTTGTCGCGTTTCTAATCCAAAAACCGCTTCACATTTTTTGGGAAACGCTCTAGTTTTCAGATCCATAAATCAATTGGACAGAAGTTGACGAACCGCCCGCTTCTTTATTGGCCATAATTTGTACCATTTGCTTTGTTGATTTGTTTATCAGTGTGGACATGTGCATTGGGCCAATGTTCATGGTTGCTTCTTCTGTAAAGCCATGCCTTTGAAGGCCCGTCTTGTAAAAATCAATAATTTTAGCGGCGGCGTCGGGCGACTTAAAGCTCAGCATAGTCATTTTGTTTGGTGTGTCACCGCCACCATTCTTAGATTTATCCTCTTGCGCCTGCATAGTGCTTATTTCTGTTGCTCCAGGGTAAGCTGTGACAAAATTAGGCATCGAATTTGAAACTGCGCCTTTAGTTATCTTCAGGCTGGTTCCATCTTTTTGGCTGGTGATATTAATTTCCTTATCTTTGGAAAACATATCTTTGGTAATGTTAACTTCAGTCTTTTCGCCAGTTTCAGGGTTTGTAACTGTGATGTTTCTTTCCACCTTACGATCGCAAGCGGAAAGCGAAACCGCAAGAACCATTATGCTCGCGCCGATTTTGGTTAAAGATAATCTCGCCATTTAGCCGCTCTCCATTTTACTTATCTTGTGCATTGACAAACACTAGTTTACGCAAGAAATTACCAATTGCAATCGATTTCGATTTCGCAGATGAATGCTAAATTTCTGCAATTAACAAATTTAAATCAGTTGCGCCAACATCGATGCCGATTTGGCTAAGCAAAGTTGTTGCTTGGCCTCTGTGATGGGTTTGGTGATTGAAAAAATGGCACAAAACCATGCCCAAAATTTTGCGGTATTTTTCACCATTTGCGCGAGAATAATCAAATGGTGCGGCCAAGGTTTCCTCGTCAATCGATTCAATAAATTTTATAATTATCGTGTCCAACGCTTTGCGCGCCTTAATGTAATCAGCGAAATTCTCAAACATATTTGGTTTTTGTAAATCAGGCATTGGGAAATCTGAAAGCCGCGCTAGTTCGGCAAAACTGCGAGCCTTTTTCATGCGCCAAAACCATGCCAAATCTGCAGTGATAATATGATTTAGTGTACCCAAAATGGAGCCAAAAAACGCACCTTTGTTTTGTTTCAAAACCTCTTCACTCTGCCCAGCGAGGGCAAGGATAAGTTTATTATTCATCCAAGAATTATATTCGGCCATCAATTGCAAATGCGCGCTTAAATTTAGCATATTAAAACCTCAAAGCGCCACGAACAAAAATATGTGATTCCGGGCGCGCGTCTTTATTGTGCCCGCCCTCAGAAACTTGCCCAATCCCTAACCCCAAATACCCGCCTTGGTTGAAGTGCCAATCCCGCTCTGCGCCAAATCTAATTTCACGCCCAGAGGGCTCTAAATTGACTAGCCTTGTTGAGTGGCTAAGTGGGTTGTTCCAGTTGGAATATGGGTCCGCAAGCTGATAGTTGAAAGCGCCATCATAAATGCGGAGCGGCTGTTCAATTCCAAGCCGCAATGACCCGTTTTTAAGGCGTTGTACAAGTGTAAGGGCGAAAGTATTTGCCACAATTTCGCTATCAGAATTGAATAAATTATTTGCGCCCAACCCGTCCATTTGCGCTAATTGACTTTTGAAAACAATACCAAGGTTTTTAGTTGCATGAACGCCAAAAGATAAGCCGACAAATTCTGAACTGGTTTCCATTTGCCGGTTGTCTGACCACTTTAAACCCCAGGCCGACCCTTGTTCTTTTAACGACCCAAGCTCCATGCCAATGTCAAAAGCTTTATGACGCCAATTCAAATTAATTGCATTGATATTCCGTTTCGCAACGCCGATATTTGCCAGCTTATCATCTTCTCTATGGTCTGCCAAAAACCCCACTCTTAAATTGTCGCTTGACAGACTTATACCTGCGCTATTCTCCGAAGTCCCGAGAGAGTATATGCCAAATGAATTTCCCAAGGTTGCTGGTGATGCAAAATCGTTGTCTGGAAGCATATTGCCACCATAAGCAAAAGACACATTGACTTTGGCTTTTTCACCTATAGCCAAAACCTCCGTTTGACCAGAAAATTTCAACTGAGGAATTAGGCCAAATTGGCCCGTGCCCCACGACGCAGAGGGTACAATGTTTGGCGTATGAAACAGGCTTGTTCGCTGGTCAAAATACGATTGTTGCATTAGGTTATTTATAGGTGCGTGCGGTAAATATCCGGTCTTCGCCACTCGAAATTGTCGCCCAAGGTCCATATTAAAGCTGCGGCCATAACTATCAACAATACCAGTTAGCAAATTGGCCCGCATGAAAGCGTCGCCAAAGGCACCGCCAACTTCAGCGCCAAAATTGTCGACCCTTACTTCTTCGCCAGAAGCCATCGTCGTAGTTGAAGTGCCTAAGGCGCTAAAAGCCGTTGCTAGATTCAACTTGCCCCGCCCATAAACAATATCGACGCCCGCATCACCTAAATCAGTGGCCGATTGATATAATATAGAAATAACTTGATCTATGGTAAGCGAAGGGAAAGCTTCCAATAAAAGTGCAATTGCACCAGTAATGTGGGGGGCTGCTACCGACGTTCCAGACACACTCCAACAACTTGTACCATTACAATCAGCAATTATCGCAACGCCGGGTGCTGCCAAATAAAATTGTTGTAAATTTCCCGCTCGGTTTGAAGATGAAGCCAGTGTGCTGGTATTATCAATAGATCCTGCGATGATTATTCGACCATTAAATTGGGCCTGATTTGCTAGAAACCCGGGGTAGCCAGGGAAGTCCAATGATTCATTGCCCGCAGAAAAAACCAAAGCAACGCCAGCTTGTGTCGCACGTAACATTGCTGCGCGTAAAGTGCTTCCAGCGGGGTCAGTCCCAGATCCAAGCGATAAGTTAATTACTCTCGCGCCATCAGCAACTGCTCTATCTATGCCTGCCGCTATCAATGTTTCTGGCAATGAACAACCGTCTGTCGTGTCGCAAGACCCCGGCGTGTCAACACGGTAGGATAAGATATCAGAATTATACGCTACCCCAACTGTCCCCGTACCATTAAATACATGCGCAATCACACCTGCAACTCTGGTGCCATGCCGTTCCTTAGCGCCAATGTCTGAAGTTGCCCTTCCGCTGGCCATATCCCTTGAGATAAAGATATTAGCCGCCAAATCTGTCAATGTTTCGTCGACCCCAGTATCGACGACACCCACTTTAATTCCCTGTCCCGTAGCGCCGCGCGTCCATGCAGATTGAACATTTATTGCGCCAAGGCCATACGAACGCAAATATTCAGACGAAGTTGCGTTTGGAATTGGCGGCGGCGGCGGCGGTGGCGGCGGTGGAGGTGGCGGCGGTGGAGGGGGCGAAGGTGGTGGGCTAACAATTGTACTTCCACCGCCGCCGCCGCCGCCGCATGCAACCAAACCAAGGCTAGCTGCCAAAATTAGAAAAAGAGCGCGATATTTCATGGTGATAGTCTCACTTCCAAGAAAGACTACAGCCGATTCATGTCAAAAAACAATTAATTTTGCTATTGTAATTTATTGTGCGGTCCAACCGCCATCCATGCTTAGAATCGCACCATTAAAGGAAGCTGCATTATCGGACGCTAAAAATACCGCAAACGCACCCAATTGTTCAACAGTCACAAATTTTTTGGTTGGTTGGGCCGCCAACAAAACATCGTTTATCACTTGTTCTTCACTTATACCGCGAGATTTTGCTTGATCTGGAATCTGCGCTTGCACCAGCCCAGTTAACACGTAACCTGGGCAAATCGCATTGCAAGTTACTCCTTCTTTCGCGTGTTCTAATGCGACTGCTTTGGTCAAGCCAACTACGCCATGTTTTGCTGCTACATAAGCGCTTTTGAATGGTGAAGCGACCAAACCGTGTGCCGATGCAATATTAATGATTCGCCCAAATTTAGCCTCAGCCATTTTGCCTATTGCTGCCCTTGTGGTGTGAAATGCGCTCGAAAGATTTATAGCAATAATTGCGTCCCATTTTTCAATTGGAAACTCTTCAATTTTTGCGACGTGTTGGATGCCGGCATTGTTTATCAAAACATCGATCACGCCAAACTGCGCCTCGGCGCGTGCTACCATAGCGGCAATTTCTTGCGCGTTTAACATATCGGCAGCATCATAAATGACTTGCCCCTTTGTAAGCGAAGCAAGCTCGGCAATTACTGCTTCGATTTGCTCGGCTGCACCTAACCCATTGATGATGATATTGTAATTTTGGGCAGCAAAAGCTTTGGCAATGCCAAAACCAATGCCAGATGTAGAGCCGGTTATTAGGACTGTAGCGGCCATTGTTTCTCCGTAATAATTTATATCTTGGCTTCTATTCGGAACCAAGTTCTTTGACAAGCGGCTATGTCCTTCGCAATTTTGCCCATGATTCATATTGTCGAAAGTGCGTTAGGTATCACGCCATAAATTATTGCCGCAATGCCTTCACTTTGCCATTTTGTTTGGCTAAACAAGGAAAATGAAAAAGAAATCTTCTGGCATTGGCCCAATCCTACTTATCGTTCTTTTAGCGCTTGGGCTCGCCGCCACTAATCCAAGCCGAGAGCACTTCAAATCCGTAATGCGAGATCAAAAGAAATTAAAGTTAACTTTGGCTTCGCATCTTCCTATGCACCGCACCAATTATGTCCTATTTTCAAAATTTGATATCAAGTATGGGTTCGGCAAGACCACATGTTATGGTGCTGCAGCATATGTTTTTGTATGTCCAAAGCGCGCAAACAATGGGCCATCAACAGAGGCTGCATCAACAAATAACGGAAATTGATGCGACTTAAACACACTAATGTTGAAGATTATTTCGCGGCCCTAGCGCCCAAGCCACAGGAAATTTTGCGACAAATTCAGGCAATTGTGCGTAAGAATGCGCCTTTTGCCGTAGAGCGCCTTAGCTATAACATGCCTTGTTTCTTCGGCCCCAAAGTAATAATTTACTATTCAGCGTTCAAAAATCATTTTAGCATTTTCCCGCCGCTTAATTGTGATGCTGAACTAGAGTTGCGACTTAAGCCCTATCAAAATGAAAAGCGAAATTTGCGCTTTCAATATGATGAAGAAATTCCCTTCGATTTGATAGAGCAAGCCATTGTCCAGCGTATCAAAGAAGTTGCAACGCAAAGCTCAACAAAGTTATGAGTTTATGACTTAAACTGAGCTTATGGAATTGACTCAAAGCGACCTTCGGGGTATGCGCGCCGTTCAAGTTTTTCTTCCCACAAGTTACGCCACTAGGAATTATGTTATGAAAGTCAAATCTTCGCTTAAATCATTGAAAAATCGCCATGCAGCGTGCCAAGTTGTGCGTCGCAAAGGCGTGGTTTATGTCATCAATAAAGTTGACCCGCGCTTTAAGGCCAAACAAGGGTCTTGCCACTAATTATTCTAATAATTAGTCGAAGTAATTAGCCCGCCATAATTGTGGCGGGTTTTTTGCTTTTTAACCTAATAAATTTCTAGATTTTTGAAAGGAATTCAAATATGCAAAGGATTCCAAAATCTCCAATTCGCGCCGTTCTATGGGATTATGGTAATGTAATTGTTGATTGGTCGCCGCGTCATCTTTATTCGCGCATTATTAATGATCCAAAACGTCTTGAGTATTTTCTTGAAACTATTTGCCCGCTGTCATGGCATTTGCAGCATGATAAAGGCGTTCCCATGTCAGAAACAATTCCGACACGCCAAAAACTTTACCCCGAATTTGCTGTGGAAATTGGGCTGTGGCAAAACCGTTTTGGCGATATGATTTTGGGGTTAATTTCAGGAAGCGGTGAAATCGTGCATACATTGTACAAGGCCAAAATCCCGCAATATATCCTAAGCAATATGCCTACTGAAATGGTAGATGTCGCATTTAATCCCTATGGTTTGCGGCCATTCTTTGCGGATATGATAATTTCTGGCAACGAAAAACTGATTAAGCCAGATCTTGAGATTTATAAGTGTGCCTTGAAACGTATGGGAGGAATTTCAGCAAGCGAAGTATTTTTTATCGATGATAGTGCCGCAAATATTGATGCAGCAAAAGGGCTTGGCTTTGTAACGCATTTGTTCAAAAATGCAAATGATTTGCAAGATGCAATGATTGAAGCGGGTTTACCGCTGTAGGGAATCGTCATGATAAAAAAGCCGCTCGGGCGAACTGACCTTGAAGTATCCATTTGTTGCCTTGGTACAATGACTTTTGGCAAGCAAAACACTGAAGCCGAAGGTTTTGAACAAATGGATTTTGCATTGGATGCAGGTGTGAATTTTTTTGACACTGCCGAAATGTATGCAATCCCGCCTACACCTGAAACCTATGGAAAAACCGAAATTATTATTGGCAATTGGTTTAAGGCGCGAAATAATCGTGAAAAAGTTATTTTGGCAACAAAAGTTGCTGGCCGTTCCCCTATGTCTTGGTGTCGCGAAGCCGGTGGTGAAACCAGGGTCAATGAAGCACAAATTGATGAGGCAGTTGAAAAGTCTTTGCGGCGTTTGCAAACCGACTATATTGACCTTTATCAAATTCATTGGCCAGATAGGCCAGTTGAAATGTTCGGTAGTTCCGGCAACATCAATTTTGAGCAAGAATATGTTGCTTTTGAAGATACTTTGTCGGCGCTTAATAAACACGTAAAGAATGGCAATATTCGCCATATTGGGGTTTCAAATGAAACTTCATGGGGTGTAATGCGTTTTGTTGATGAAGCAACAAAGAATGGCTTGCCGCGCATTGTTTCAATTCAAAATGCTTATCATTTATTGAACAGAACTTTTGAAACTGGCCTTTCTGAAATTTCGCAAAGAGAAGATGTGGGTCTGTTGGCTTATTCGCCACTTGCACAAGGATATTTGACCGGAAAATACCAAAATGGCGCGAGGCCAGAGGGATCGCGCTCCGCCTTGTTTAACCGTGGACAACGCTATGAAACTCCAAGCGCAGAAGCAACGATCAATAAATATCTTGAATTGGCAGTCGAATTGAACCTAACACCCGCGCAATTGGCGCTAAAGTTTTGTGCCACCCGCCCTTTTATGGCTTCGGTTATTATTGGTGCGACGAAAATGGAACAATTACGTGAAGATATTGGGGCTTTTGAAGTGGTGTGGTCAAAGGAAATTGAGCATCAAATAAATACAATTCACAAATCTTGCCCCAATCCGTGCCCATAAATGTCACGGCTGTTTATCGCCCTACCGATTCCCGATGAAATAGCGGCGATTGTGTTGCCATTGCAAACAGGCATTCTGGGCGCAAGATTTAGCCCGCGCGCAAATTTGCATATTACATTGCGGTTTATTGGGACCGTTGCGCCAGACATGTCCCGCGATCTTAAAAAGGCATTGGCACAAATAGTCCAAAGCCCTATTGAACTTTCGCTCGAGGGCACAGAAGTGTTTGGTGGCGAAAAGCCCCACTCACTTCATTTGAAATTGGCACATAGCGCCGCCCTCTTTGCATTACGCGAAAAATGTGAAATGGTTTGCCGTAATTTAGGTCTTGAACCCGATTTGAGAGAATATGTCCCGCACCTTACTTTGGCCTATCTAAAAGAAATCGATGATGTAGAAATGGCGGGATATAAGGCCTCACACATGGAATTTAAAAGCCCAAAATGGCAGGCTGAGAATTTCAATCTCTATTCGAGCACCGTTGGAAATGGCCCAAGCAAATATGAACTTATGGCCAAGTTTTCACTTGTTTGACGTATTTGGCTTTAGGCGTCACAAATAATTTACCAATAAGCTGTGGCAATTTGCAACAAAATGATTTATGGCTACTAATTAGTAACCGCATTTAGTTTGGGGAATGGATTTGATGGCCGAGACAATAACCGCAGTTCGTTTATCTAAGGAAATTATTGAATCCGCGCGCAATGCATGCGATTTACAAACTCGCTCAATCGCAGGGCAAATTGAACATTGGGCAAGATTGGGCCGTGCAATAGAAGCTGCGCCACGTGCCGAGAAGGCGATGCTTGATCACTTATTATACCGCGTCGATAGCAAGTTAAGGCACTCCCCCGACAAGACTTAATGCAGCTAACCGACTTGAAGTCTTGACGTTTCGCCATAGTTACGCAAAACCCTGTTTCATAATTGTAGGCCTTTATTGCGCCTTGAAAGGTAGAATATGACTTATCCAACTGGAAATCTTATGGCTGGCAAACGCGGCCTTGTTATGGGTGTCGCCAATGATAAATCAATTGCATGGGGCATTGCCCAAGGTCTTGCAGCGCAAGGCGCAGAACTTGCCTTTACGTATCAAGGCGAAGCGCTTGAAAAGCGGATGCGGCCTTTGGCGGAATCAATAGGGTCAAGCCTAATTCTGGAATGTGATGTCACGAATGATGATGCAATGGATATGGCTTTCGCAGCGCTTGAAAAAGCGTGGGGCAAAATAGACTTTTTGGTTCACGCTATTGCGTTTTCTGATAAAACTGAACTTCAAGGTTCGTTTACCGAAAACACCACACGTGAGAATTTCTTGCGCACAATGGATATTTCGGCCTTCTCATGGGTTGCTGTGGCAAAACGCGCTTCAAAATTGATGGAACGTGGCGGGTCAATGATTACGCTTTCCTATTTGGGCGCAGAGCGAGTTATTCCATCATATAACGTCATGGGTGTTGCCAAGGCAGCGCTTGAAGCATGCACTCGTTATATTGCGCGCGACCTAGGGCCATTAGGCATTCGTGTTAACGCAATTTCGGCGGGACCAATGCGCACTTTGGCCTTGGCTGGGATTAAAGGCGGGCGAGATTTGGTGGGAACAGGCCGCAATTGGTCGCTTTTGAAAGAGGATACCACAATGGAAGGCATTGCTGGCTGCGCATTGTGGCTGTTGTCGGACCTTGGGCAATCCACTACTGCTGAAGTTGTGCATGTTGATGCCGGTTTCCACGTAGTGGGCGTTCCAGATGGATTGGTGGAATAGTTTATACTACCTTCAGAAGATTAAACATAAGCACCAATTGGCAAATCATTCCAATTGCGAACATTGGTGTGCGCGTATAGGCGATGCCAAGGGTGTAAACTACATAATGGCCAACCCTTGCGAAGAAATAAACCATGGCGGCAAAAGCGGTTGCTTGATTATTGATTCCTAAAAGGCAATTTAGCAATATTAGCGGCGCGAATATAACAAGATTTTCGACCGCATTGTAATGCGCCCGCTTTGCACGCGCAGCCCAAAGATGCTCGTGCGCAACGTCGCCGCTGGTTTCGCCCAATGCGGCCATTGGCCCAAGTTGAAGAACAAGTCTCAAAATATAAGGTATCCACATAAAGGCGGTCAATATCAGGGTATAAACCAACCATTGTATTTCCGGTGTGATTTGCAATGTCATTTGTTTTCTCCAACTTTCCATATTAGCAAGCCGGGGCTGTTTGTGAAGCGCCAAAAATAGTATTCACAGTATCATATTTGAGGCCAATCCCACTTCGAAAAAACTTCTCGCGTTAACACGCCAAAATCGGACGCAACAAGCCTCAACATTACCATCTTTTAAGGATATCTGCCGATTTAGTTAATTTTTAGCCTTGACAAATTAACCATTTGTTCTTATCTTGTTCCCATAGCCAGCATTAAGGGTGTAGTTATGAGTGCAGTATTAAGTCCAATTTTCCCGCCAACCCCGGCTCAAGTTAGCTACCTTGGCAAATTAACTGGTATTACCGGCAAAGTTCGCCTCAGCCGCTTTGTGGCAAGGCGTTTGGGGCGGCCTTCGCCCGAAGTTGGTGGTGCGCCAATAACTAAATTTGATTTTTCAAAAGCTATAAACGCCGAAGTGAATGATCGGCGCAAAATAAGTTGAACTAACCTCACATTGTTAAGCGCTTGGTTTGTATTATCAAACATGGTTAATGCATTGTAAATGCAATAAAATACTTGATTTCCCTTTTAATATTTGCTTAACTTTGATTGATAAATGGTTAATGGCCATTGTAGTGCTTTTTTTGCTGGGGTTAATGGTGGATATTGTCCGTCCCGATATAATTGATGCTTTGGCTGCCTTCGTTGGTTCAGCGCTTGGCCCGCTTTGCGTTATGTTTGCCCCAACTGTCGCAATTGAGCGCGCGTTGAGAAGAGCGCTTGCGCAAAACGAAATTGCAATTTGCGAAAAATCGGAAAATATTTCACTCTAAAATTTTTAGTTCATCGGCTCTAAATTGACTAATGTCGCAATGATGGCTAATTGCCCAATTCAATTCGGGTAAATATCATGAGCAAAACACTACTCCTCCTTCACGGCGACGGCATTGGGCCGGAAGTTATTACACAAACTGTGCGGGTGGTTGAGGTTTTGCGTCGCAAACATGGCCTTGTTTTAGATATAAAGAGCGCACTTTTCGGCGGTGCATCAATTGATGATTGTGGGCTTCCAATAAGCGATGAAACAATTGCACTTGCCAAATCGTCGAGTGCAGTTTTGATGGGCGCGGTTGGCGGCCCAAAATGGGCAAATGCCCCGCGTGATGCGCGCCCTGAAATGGGCCTTCTTAGACTTCGAAAGGAAATGGAAGTTTTCGCAAATCTGCGGCCCGCAATTTGTTTTGATGCACTTGCTGATTCCAGCTCGCTAAAACATGATCTGGTCGCAGGGCTTGACATAATGTTTGTGCGCGAGCTTTGCGGCGGCGTCTATTTCGGCCAACCGCGCGGAATTGACGTCATGCCAGACGGCTCAAAGCGTGGGTATGACAATCAAGTTTACACTACAAGTGAAATAGAACGCGTCGCCCATGTTGCATTCGCAATGGCACGTAAGCGCAAAAACCAAGTTTCAAGCCTCGAAAAGTCCAATGTCATGGAATCGGGGCTATTGTGGCGCCAAGTAGTCACACAAGTTCATCAAGACCATTATTCGGATGTCAAACTTGAACACGTACTTGCTGACAATGCTGCTATGCAAATCGCAAAGGCGCCAAAGCAATTTGATGTATTGTTAACCGACAATTTGTTTGGTGACATTTTGTCTGATTTGGCAGCTGCGATAACTGGCTCCATTGGTCTCTTGCCGTCAGCAGCTTTGGGTGCGTCGGGTAAACCTGGGCTTTACGAACCCATACATGGTTCGGCGCCTGATATCGCGGGGCGCGGCCTAGCAAACCCATTGGCTGCAATTTTGTCTTTTGAAATGGCTTTGCGCTATAGTTTGGAGAGTTCAAACTTGGCTGATTTGCTAATGGCTGCCGTGACTAAGGCTCTTAATGAAGGCGCGCGCACCAAGGATTTAGGCGGCAATTTAACCACCTCACAAATGGGCGATGCTGTGATAGCTGCGCTATAAGCAGTCATAAAGGGCGCGAATTAACCCAATTGCGCGACTATCGCCAACCAATGCGCTTGATTGTCTATTCATAACATATGCCGCAGAAAGCCTTCTTGATTGATCACCAAAACCGCAAGAGCCACCCCAACCGGAATGGCCAAAGGTTTTTGGGTTAGGCCCATATGAGCCGTTATTATTGATCATAACACCCGCCGCCCACTGCAAATCAAAAGGCAAAACTAAATCCTGCCCACGAATACGTTCCATTGTGAATTCCTTCATAGTTGGCTTTGACACTACTTCGCGGCCCGCTATTTTCCCATCATTTGCAAATACACCAAATAATGTTGCCGCGGAATTCGCGGTTCCATGCCCATTTGCAGATGGGATTTCTGCTTCACGCCAATCACGGCCACCACGATTTGGCGCTGACCATGGCTTCCAAAAAGCTGCCAATTTCGCCGGTGACATCACTCCAAGAATTGGGGCTTCGCGGGGTTTTTCTATTTGGGCGCATCTATCATGTTCCGCCTCTGGCAGGCCAATCCAAAAATCTATGTCCAACGGTTTGCAAATATCTTCGCGCAGATGGGTTCCAAGGCTTCGCCCCTCGGCGCGCATCGCCAATTCCCATACGATATAACCCCATGTCAATGGATGATAGCCAGATTGGGTTCCCACTTTCCACATTGGTTCAAGCTTTGCCAGTTCCTCGGCTAGCTTCGGTGGATTTAGCCACCATGCTGGGTCAATTGGGTTTATGAAACCGGGTACTCCGGCTTGGTGGCTCATGGCCTGGGCAATCGTTACATCTTTTTCATGCTGCGCGAACTCAGGCCATAATTTGGCTATACTATCGTCAAAAGCCAATCGGCCTTGGTCTACAAGGCGTGCGATAACAAGCGCGGAAATCGGTTTTGTGGTCGAATAAATCGGCACCAAAGTATCCTTATCCCATTTTTTCTTTCTATCCCTATCTGTAAACCCGCCAATTAGGTCAATTACTGTTTCGCCCTCTATTTGAACGCAGAATCCCGCACCCAATTCAAGCCCGTCAATAAAATTGTTGTTGAACTGTTCGAACACCTTTTCGAAACCATTGGCAACAAACCCTGAAACCTGCCCGCTCATGCTATTGTTCCTAAATGCTTGCGCACAAACCAACTGCGCATTATCATCTTGCCACAAAGGAAAACTTTATGACAGCCAAAAATAGAGCGTTTGGGCCTTCTTTTTTATTCGTTCCAGGGGCAAACCATAAAGCGATTGAAAAGGCCAAGTCATTAGATGCTGGCACGCTTATTTTTGACCTTGAGGACGCTGTCTCGCCGAATGCAAAACTTGAAGCACGAGGAATGGTCTGCAAAGCTATAGCAAGCGGCGGCTATGGTAGGCGCAACCTTATTATTCGCATTAACGCGCCTGATACAGAATGGTTCGAAGCCGATATTACTGCGGCAATTGAAGCAAATTGCACTGCAATTTTGATCCCGAAAATTTCTTCAAAGTCAGACATTGAAGGCGTTGATGAATTTGTGCGGACAATAAACAATGGCCACTCAATTGCGTTATGGGCCATGATCGAAACACCGTTTTCTATTCTAAACGTCGCGCAAATTTGTGCCACGGCCAACGCCCTGCCACTTCAAGGCCTGATATTGGGTCTTAATGATTTGGCTAAAGCAATCGGCACCCACCAAAGTCCGTCAAACCGCGAACCATTTCATTTTGTTATGGGGTCATTAGTAACCGCCGCGAGCGCTTATAGAATATCAGCAATTGATGCAGTATTTAACGATATCACAGACACTGAAGGCTTCACCAAACAAGCTGAACAAGCAAAAGCGTTCGGTTTTGATGGCAAATGCCTAATTCATCCAAGCCAAATTGCACCATGCAATCAAATATTTGCGCCATCAATAGACGAGATTGAAAATGCAATGGCCGTGGTGGCGGCATTTTCAGAAAGCGCCAACCAAGGCAAAGCCGTCATAAACGTAAATGGTCAAATGGCTGAGCTATTGCACCTTGAAATGGCCCAATCGCTGCTAGCGCGTGCCAATTTGCTGAAAACTATGGTATGAGCGCTCATGACTTATTCACTGATTTATTACCCAAAATGCTCAACCTGTGTGAAGGGATTGGCGTTGCTGCGCGAAAATAATATCGAGCCAAATCTCATTACATACATGGCGGATGGTTTATCAATTGAGGAAATTGGTGAAATTGCCCGAAAAGTCGGTTCGGCCAAAGCAATCATTCGAGAAAAAACTGCCTTAGAAAAAGGTATTTTGCTTAACCAAACGGAGCCGGCGCTTATCGAAGCAATTGCGCAAGATTTGAATTTGTTGCAACGGCCGATTTTGATAAAGGGGCAACATGCTGTGGTTGGTCGCCCAATCGAGGCAATGCTAGAGCATTTCCCGAAAAGTGGTAACCGGTTTTCGGACCAGAAATGCGACCAAACAAGGAATAAAGAGCATTTCCCGAAAAGTGGTAACCGGTTTTCGGACGAGAAATGCGACCAAACAAGGGATCAAGAGCATTTCCCGAAAAATGCCCCGGCGCCCAAATAATGTATGTCCTTGGAATTGATACCGCGCTATACAATTGCTCGGTCGCCATTTCTAAAAACGGCGAGGAAGTTTATAACTCCACAAAACATTGCCCAAATTCACAAGCAGAAGAAATCGCACCTATGGTTTCGCTAGCGTTGTCGCAAACAGGGATTGATGCGAAAAACCTGTCGAAAATAATTGTCACTGCTGGCCCCGGCTCGTTCACTGGGGTTCGTGTTGGGCTTGCATTTGCTACATCTTTGGCGCTTGCAGTTGATATACCTTGTATTGGCGTCTCCACTCTGGAGACATTTGCAGTGCAAAGCGCAGCTTACAAGTCAATCCCGATTATAAATATTGCTGGTAGCGTATTTCACGCGGCCTTCGATGGCAGAAAGGAGCTTGTTGCACCTTGCCGTGCCAATGATTTTTCATTTCTTAATACATTTGAAGACGGTTTTGTTTTGGTAGGTCCAGCCGCAAACCAAGCACAAGAACTTTTCCCACAATTTGATGCTGTGAAACATGAGGCGATAAATCCCTTCATTTTGGCAGCTTATGGCGCAAGTTTGCCACAAACCCAAAAGGCGACACCACTCTACTTGCGTGGTGCCGATGCGAAACTTTGGAAAGGCGCACTAGGTGAAGTTGGCTGACTTTTCACCAAGGCCCGCAACTGAAAGCGACTTTGCAAAACTGCGCATATCTGCTGGGCATGATATGCAATCTTGGCTATGGCCAACTGAGAATAATAAGGAGCAGAAACTGTTGGTTTTTGGCGAGCCGGCAATTGGTTTTGTGGCCTTGCAAGTGGTTTTGGACGAAGCCGAAGTTCAAATGTTTTGGGTCGAACACGCATCGCGCGGAAAAGGTTTAGCTAATGCTGCGTTTGCCCAAATAAAGGAAATGCTTCGCACGGAAGGAATTAAAACAATGTTTCTTGAAGTTGCCGTCGACAATTTTGCGGCCATAAAAATATATGAAAATGCAGGATTTTTGCGCCAAGGCATAAGGCGCCAATATTACAAACGTGAAAACGGCAGTTTTTGTGATGCAATTAAATTATGTGCGGCAATTTAGCTTCTTACTAAGTTGCTTACTGCGGTTATTATTGCGGTTGCGACTGGAATTTCGTGATAAATCAGCTAAAGTGAATAAATAGGTGTGCAATGCAAGATAGAATCGAAAAATTATGCGTAGAAAAAGGTATGAGAATGACCGAGCAGCGTCGCATAATCGCGCGGGTATTGTCACAATCAAATGACCACCCAGATGTTGAAGAGCTGTATAAACGTGCCTCGGCTTTGGACAAGCGAATTTCAATTGCCACCGTTTATCGCACAGTACATTTGCTTGAAGAAAGCGGAATTGTGGAACGCCATGATTTTCGCGATGGAAGATCTAGGTATGAGGAATTGGGTTCAGATCACCATGACCATCTGATTGATTTGAAGTCTGGCAAAGTATTAGAGTTTTCAGATCCAAAAATAGAAGAATTGCAACGCGAAATAGCAAAAAATTTGGGATATGAATTGGTTGATCATCGCTTAGAACTATATGGTGTGCCACTAAAATGAAAACAGGTCTAAAGTACATTTAATGGCAAAACCTCAAGACAATAGAAAAGGCGTATTTGTTCAAAGTTATGGCTGCCAAATGAACGTTTATGATTCGCAGAGAATGATAGATGTGTTGGCGCCGCATGGTTACAAAAGCGTTGAAAGTGCCGAAGAAGCCGAATTGGTTATATTGAACACTTGCCATATCCGTGAAAAGGCAACTGAAAAGGTCTATTCCGAAATTGGGCGTCTTAAAATGTTAAAAGATGCAAAACAGAAAAATGGTGCTGACATAAAAATTGCGGTTGCTGGATGTGTAGCACAGGCAGAAGGCGCGGAAATCATGCACCGGGCGCCGACTGTGGAGATAGTAGTTGGGCCGCAGGCCTATCATCATTTGCCTGAATTATTAGCAAAAGAAGCTAGGTCAAAAGGTGAAAAGCTGGATACTAGTTTTGATGTAATATCAAAATTTGATGCACTCGGTACGTCACGGGAGAATATTGGCCCAACCGCGTTTTTATCAGTGCAAGAAGGCTGCGACAAGTTTTGTTCGTTCTGTGTTGTTCCTTACACAAGGGGCCCGGAATATTCTCGACCTTCAGACAAAATTATTGATGAAGCAAAATCGCTTATAGACAAGGGCGCAAAAGAAATTGTTTTGCTTGGGCAAAATGTCAATGCGTATCATGGCGGCAACAACGTTTCATTTGCAAAATTGATAGGGCTAATTTCCGAACTGCACGGGGTTGAGCGGATTAGGTATACAACTTCACACCCCTGTGACATGGACGAAGATCTAATTGCTGCACACGGGCACGTTGAAAAATTAATGCCGTTCTTACATCTGCCGGTTCAATCTGGTTCAGACAAAGTGCTTAAGGCAATGAACAGAAAACACACTAGGCGCTCCTATGTCGAAACTATAGAACGAGTTCGAAAATATCGGCCCGATATTGCTATCGCCTCTGATTTTATTGTAGGTTTCCCAGGTGAAAGCGACGCCGATTTTGAAGATACTTTAAATGTTGTTGAAGAAATAGGGTACGCAAGCGCTTATAGCTTTAAATATTCTAAGCGCCCCGGCACACCAGCAAGCGCAATGATGCACCAAATTGCCGAAGAAGTGAAAAATGAACGCTTGCAAAAATTGCAAGCGTTGCTCAACTTACAACAAACTAGATTTAATGTTGCAAAGATTGGAACAATAACCCCTGTCCTAATTACTCAAAAAAGCCGCAAATCTGGTCAACTTTTTGGAAAGAGCCCTTGGCTGCAATCAGTAAATGTTTTTGGGTCAGATGATCTCATTGGCCAAATTATTGACGTTGAAATTACCGGCGCTACCGCCCAGTCGCTAGCGGCTGAACGGGTCAAAGTTTGGGAGAATGCTTGATTGCAAATGGTAAGCAAAGCATATGAAAATGACACGACTTCGAATGTCGAGTTAATTTTTGAAAGTGAATACTGGGAAAGTGAAATTGCCGATATAAGTTCTTTGTGTGTGGCAATTTGCAATAATGTGATTAAACGGCATGAAATAGTTCAGCCGACCGTCGTGATTTTGCTTTCCGATAATAAGGCAATCCAAGAATTGAACTTGAAGTGGCGCGGCTTTGACAAACCAACAAATGTCCTTTCGTTTCCAAATATTGATAGCGGTTTCGTAATAGGTGATATTGCTATTGCTTTTGAATACAGCTTTGATGAGGCGACCAAGCAAAATAAGTCGTTTCCAAGCCACTTTACGCATTTATTGGTGCATGGTCTTTTGCATCTTTTAGGATATGATCACGAGACGCAATCTGCTGCAGAAGAAATGGAAAGCCTAGAAGCAGAAATTTTGCGTGATTTTGGCATAAGCGACCCTTATATTATCGAAGATAATTTTAATGAAGAGAGCTAACGACATGAGTTCGTCTGACAACAACTCCCAAGCCGACGAAGATTCGCATGTCAACGATAAGCGCGGGATAGTGGCGCGAATAAAATCTGCTTTCGCGGGCAAGAAGGCCAAAAAGCAAGCGCAAGAAAAAATTGTAGAGAGCTATGAAAAAGTCAGCGAGGAACTTGAAACCAACAAGCGCGAGATGCTTTATAAGGTCGCATCTTTCGACAAGCTAACTGTCGGCGATGTCATGGTTCCAAGGGCGGATATTTTAGCGGTTGAAGTCAATACCAATCTTGGGGAGTTGGCGCGCATTATGGCGATGCACCAGCATTCACGGCTTCCTATATACCGTGACAGCCTAGATAACCCCTTGGGGTTTGTTCATGTTAAAGATGTCTTGGAGATGTTAGCGCCGGATGAAAATGGTGTAGTCGCCGCCGTATTCAAAGAATTGCCATTAAGTAAAATAGGCCGCGAATTAGTGTATGTTCCTTTATCTATGCGCTTGCCAAATTTGCTTTTACAAATGCGTGCTCTTCGTTGCCACATGGCACTTGTGGTTGATGAGTATGGCGGCACGGACGGTCTAATTACAATTGAAGACTTGGTCGAAGAAATCGTTGGCGATATCGATGATGAGCATGACGATGAAGAAGCACCCCTAATCGTTGAACGAAGTAAGGATGTTTGGGAAGTAGATGCCAAGTTTGGGCTGGTGGAATTTCGAGAGTTCACGTCTGTGGACCTAATCCTTGAAAATATGGAGGACGAAATCGACACTTTGGGTGGTTTGGCATTTGCTCTTGCGGGGCGTGTCCCTACGCGCGGTGAGTTGATAAAGCACCCCAATGGCGTTGAATTGGAAATTTTGGATGCGGATCCTCGCAGCGTTAAGCGCATTCTTTTGCGCAAAGCATCGCAAGGCATCTGATATTAAAATGGCGCAATGGTTTGAACGTTTCCAAAAAAATGTGAAGCGGTTCTTGGAAAGGAAACGCGTCAAACAAAAAAATCCAGCGCCACAAGAAGAATCTTTCAGAATGGGTTTAGCTTTAGACCAAAAATATGAAGTTTGGCGAGCGCAAATGCTTGCACATCCATATTTTGCGCTAGCCATCGCTGGTTCCTTCGCGGTTTTAGGGCTTGCACCGTTTTTTATTTGGCCGGCTTACGGCTTTTCAATTGTCATTTTAATTGCGATTTTAGACCAGGCAAAGGAGCAAAAAAACAAGTTTTGGCGGCTCTTTTGCCGTGGTTGGATTTTCGGTTTTTTCTATTTCCTTTTTGGTATGTTTTGGGTCGGTGCCGCTTTCTTGGTTGATGCAGAACAATTTGCCTGGCTTATGCCAATTGCCGTCACTTTATTGCCAGCGGGTTTGGCCATATTTTATGGCCTTGCATCGGCACTATATGGCATAAGCGACAAAAGCCCAAACCGCGTCTATTGGTTTGCTTTTTGTTTTGGCGTCTTTGAATACCTGCGCAGCACTATCTTCACTGGGCTTCCTTGGAATCTGCCTGCCTATATTTGGAAGGCGGGCGAAGCAATTTCACAGGCAGGTGCGATAATTGGGCCCTTTTCGGTTTCTACATTTACAATTTACATTTTTGCCAGTCTGGCCACGATAAAACAGAAGAACGGCCGCGCGACCATTGCTTTTGCTGCTTTGATTTTTGGGGCCGCATGGTTGTTTGGCGTGTGGCGACTGAACGTTCCGTCAGATAGCGTCGCTGCACCTAGCCCAATTGTGGCTGTTGGGAATGCTGGGTTCTCGCAAAAGGAATTATTCGCCAGCGGCAATGAAAATTTGGTGGCTGAGGCGTATTTGAGTTTACTAAATTCACAAGTAGCGAAAGAGGCTAATATTGTTGTTTGGCCTGAGGGTACGTTTCCTTTTCTCGCGCTTGAAGACGAAAAACTAATGAGAGATATCAATAGATCTATTGGGGACAGCACTCTTATTTTTGGCGCTCCGCGACGTGAGCTCGGCAACATCGGCGAAAGCTATTTCAATTCAATCGTATGGTTAAGGAAGGGTGAAGGGCTCCCGGAAGAGCTCGCTGTATATGACAAATTCCACCTGGTACCATTTGGAGAATATCTACCGTTAGGTGGCCTTTTTCGATTTCTTGGTGTTTCAAGCTTGGTTTCAACTGGATCTGATTTCACAAAAGGAGTTGCGCCCAAAACGATTATGCTCCCTGGTCTACCGCCGGCTGATGCAAGGGTTTGCTATGAAGTAATTTTCCCAAATTTTGTTCCGCGCCAGGAGCCGCGTGCTGATTGGATCGTCAACGTATCTGTTGATGCGTGGTATGGCGATTGGTTAGGCCCAGATCAGCATTACAATCAAGCCCGGTGGCGGGCGATCGAAACGGGGTTACCACTGGTTCGCGCCGCGAGCGGAGGTTGGTCCGCAATAGTCAATGCAAAAGGACAGCCAGTCTCAGAAATAAGGAGCGGCGGGCAAATGGTCAAAGCTGCACTGCCCCCAAAAATCGAAAATACCCCATATAATATACATGGAGAGATAATCTATGGTGGTATCCTTGTTTTTTTCGCGTTTATGGGGTTAGTGATTGGCAGAACAAGTGTTTTATGCTTATTGACAAGCACTGGTATTAAAGGATTACTGAGCGGTAAAGGGCATAAATTATGAGTAACGAGCGAAGCTCAAACGCAATTGATGCGTATGTAGGTCGTAGGTTAAAACAAAGGCGCGAAGCGCTTGGACTTAGCCAAGAAAAGTTGGCACAACAATTAGGTATTTCTTTCCAACAAGTTCAAAAATATGAGCGTGGCTTCAACCGTGTTGGTGCAAGCCGCTTGTTTCAAATCGCCGAAGTAATGAACGTCGTGACTGGGTATTTTTTTGAAGGCCTTGAAACTTCAAATGTTGGCGTGGCAGAGGAAAGTGTGAGTGAGGAACAAAGCCCACTTTCGGTTGCTGCACTTTTGGCGTTACCTGGGGCAATGGAACTTTTATCAGAGTATTCAAAAATACAATCATCACAGCAACGCAAGAAAATAGTAGAATTGGTTCGGATTTTCGCTAATGAGGCGGAAGTCTAGTTTGAAGCCTATTCGCAGCTTTGGGCGGACAAGAAGCCGCGCCTTGTCAAAGAATCAAACCGAATTGTTGGATGCCAATTTGGCATCGCTGTTGGTGCCGAACGATATTTCAAAAAATTACGCACCAGACGTTTTAATGTCTGATTCTGATGGAGTTTGGCTAGAAATTGGCTTCGGCGGGGCAGAGCACCTTATAAAGCAATCAATGGACAATCCAACCAAGCTGATAGTCGGTGCTGAACCTTTTGTTGAAGGTGTAGCAAAAGCAGTAAAAGAAATAGTAGCAAACAATATCAAGAATATTCGCCTAATTGATAAAGATGTGCGTCCCTTCTTAGATTCGCTTGCTGATTGTACCATCGACCGAATATTCATTCTGTTTCCAGACCCTTGGCAAAAGTCAAAGCATTTTAAGCGGCGCCTAATCAACCCTATATTTGTTTCTGGCCTTGTTAGGGTATTGAAACCAAATGGCGTTATTCGGTTTGCAACTGATTGGGAAGACTACGCGAATAGCGCTTTGGCGGCGTTTCTTTCAAACAAAAGTCTATTGTGGCTCGCAGAAGTGCCTACGGATTGGCAAAAGCCAAATCAAGACCATTTTACGACGCGCTATGAACAAAAAGGTCTAGGGGACTGCAATCCAATGTTTTTCGATTTCGCGAAACTTTGATGTCTGGCCAACATGTCTACCCCGTTCGTTTGAACGGGGTTACATTGCACTGATTTGTTGTAAAATCGGTAATTCCCACTATTTAATTGGATTTTTACCAAGATTTGCTAATAAGAAAAAATGAAGCGACTTTCAGTAATCTTTGCCGGGCTTACATTGACCGCTGCTGTCAGTGCCTATTTTTTAGATGCTGCTGCCAAGCAAAAACTCTCGCAACCACGCCCAACCCAATATCAGGGCGATGCGCCGAAAACCCAAAGTTCAATTGACTTGCAGAGCCTAATTGGGCTTAAAGAACAGCCAGCTGAAGATATACTGAAAAAGTCGGATGCTGAAATGATTTTGGGCTATTTAGTGCACGCCGCAGATCATGGTTTGCAAACAATTGATTTGGCGCCGATGTATGAAACACTTCAGTTGGGGCACAATCTCAATGATAGTCAGAAAGTGCTGCTGATTGATGCCTTGGTGAAGTTTGGCCAAGAAGTTGGCGGCTCGCGGATTGATTGGTCGAAAGCCCGTAAGGATTGGGCAATGAGGCCAGAAACGCGGGATATTCGCACAAATTTCGATACAGCTATTAAAAATGACGAGCTTAGGGCTTGGTTAGATAATCTTGCGCCACGGCACGACGCTTATCTGAGCTTGGTTGGCGCACGCAACCAATACGCTCAAATTCAAGCAAATGGTGGCTTTGCAAAGCTTCACAGCAAAGAAGGCCTAATCAAAGATGCGAACAACCAACAAGTAGCACTGCTTAGAGCACGATTGGCGCAAGAAGGCTTTGAAGCGGGCCCAACCGCGACACCGAGTCTTTATGACACGGCTTTGGCAACACAAGTCTCTCTGTATCAACAAGCCCACGGTCTACCCAAAACCGGCGAAGTATCGGATAAAACTTTTGCCGCTTTAGAAGTGCCGATTGAAAATCGGCTAAAGCAAATAGATTTGAATCTTGAACGCGAGAGGTGGCTGCCACGCACAAACCCTGCCACAAGGATAGAGGCCAACATTCCAGAAGCAACGCTAACTTATTACAAAGAAAACAAAGTGGCTCTGACCATGGCGACAATTGTTGGCGCAAACTCTACAAAGACGCCAATGTTCACATCAAATGTTCATTCAATCGTGCTTAATCCACCGTGGTATGTGCCAAGGTCTATATCAAGGCGTCAGCGCGTGCAGCCGCCGGGGCCAAATAATGCCCTTGGCAGAGTGAAGTTTGATTTCTTAAATGACTTTTCTGTTTATCTTCATGATACTCCAAACCATGCATTATTTTCGGCCTCAAGGCGAAACCTAAGCCATGGCTGCGTTCGACTTAATAAACCAAAAGATCTAGCTGAGCTTTTGCTTGCGCCACAAGGTATAAGCCGTGCCGAAATAGATGAAATTACCTCGCGCGTTGTTACTCGCAATATTAAACTTCAGACACAAACGCCGGTTGCGTTATTGTATCGAACTGCATATGTTGCTATGACTGGCCCAACGACTAACAAGGTCCACTTTGTAGATGATGTTTACGATTGGGATATTTTGCTCGAAAATCTTTTAAATGCCAGCCGGCAACCTTCAAACTCAGCAACAATAATCGCGCCTGATGACACGAAAATAGTAGCTGCCCCATAAGGTCATTCTATCAAAAGCGCATAAATATCAGCGCAGCGTCAATTTTTGATTGACTAAGAGGCTAGAAGAAACGAAAAATTGCTTCTAGTTAGAACCAAGTGAGTTTACCATGATTGACAGACGTAAATTACTGAGAACTGGCACTGGCGCTGGCCTTTTAGCGGCGGGAATGGGGCTACCTTTTCAAGTCTTTGGCGAAGATATTGAGGAACTACGCTTGGCACGTGCCCAAATCGCAGAACCAGACTTACGAAAACTTGCACTTTACAACCTTCATACTGATGAATCGACTGACGTAGTATACAAAGAGCGTGGCCAAATTATCCCAGGGGCACTTCAAGAAGTAAACCGCATTTTGCGCGATTTTAGAACCGGCGATATTACTGACATTGATGTGAGCCTATTGGATTTGCTTGATGATTTGAAAAATAAACTTGAAGTGAACGTGCCGTTTAATGTGATATCTGGTTACAGATCACCCCAAACCAATGCGGCGCTTGCTGCGCGTTCTGACGGGGTGGCACGCGGCAGTTTGCACATGCAGGGCAAAGCAATTGATATAAGGGTTCCTGGCGTCGCTTTGACTCACTTACGTAACGTCGCCAAAGAAATGAACAAGGGCGGTGTAGGTTTTTATGCTCGATCTGACTTTGTGCACGTTGATACGGGCAGAGTGCGTTATTGGTAGGTTGATTATTGCATAAATAACAAGCAATAAAGATACATGACAACCATCAAAGACTTGACCGCAATAATTGTTTGCTACAACAGCGCACATATTATTGGCAATTCGCTTGAATTACTAACGAAAGCCAATATCAAAACCATCGTCGTTGATAATGGCTCAACCGATGGCAGCGTTGAAATTGCTCGGCAGTATGGCGTCCAAATTATTCAGAACCATGCAAATTTAGGTTTCGGAGCCGCAAATAATATCGGTGCAAGGGCTGCCACGACGCCGTGGGTAATTATGATTAATCCCGATATTGAAATTGATGCAAAAGCCATTGAAAGCTTATTGTTGGCTTCTCAATCCTACCCGAACATTGGCATATTAGCGCCCAGAATTATTGAACCAGATGGTCGGCTGTTCTTACAACCAAGGTCTATATTATCACCGCGACATTTGAACCAAGCTAAATCCCTAAACCCAATCGGCGATTGTTGTGTTCCTTTCTTATCGGGTGCTTGCTTATTTATGAAACGCATTGTTTTCTTGGAGTTAGGCGGCTATGATGAGAACATCTTTCTGTTTTATGAGGACGATGATTTGTGTAGGCGGGTTTGTGATGCAGGACTAAGCCTTATCCACATAGATGGTTCCACCGCACGACATGCGCGCGGGAAGTCCACTCAATCAAAGAAGGGTCATATTTACATTGTCCGCTACCATATGGCGTGGTCACGAATTTATGTATGCAACAAATATAAGATAGCGCCTAGGCCGTTGCTGGATTTGATAAAGAATGGAATCAAATATTTGTTGGCGATACCGACCTTCAATCGAAAACGCATGGAACGCTACGGTGGCAGTTTTATGGGCAATTGGGACGCCAGCTTTGCAACAATACGCCGAAAACTGATCAAATAACCCCCCCAATCTGCAGGGTTATGCAAGCCTGAATCCTTCTATATGCTGAGCTCAACACATAGCACAGAAGGAAATACCAGATGGACAAGAAACAGAACTTTATTGAAAAACTAAAGCAGCGTTGGCCGCTCTTGATTGTTGGCCTTTTGGGCTACCTCGTTGGGTCATATGTTTTTAAGATGCTTGTAAACTAAGCTGATTTCACAGTATCATCGCGCAAAGCGACATAAATTGCGGGAATAACCAACACCGTCAAGAGCGTTGACGACATAAGGCCGAATAGAAGCGAAATCGCAAGTCCTTGAAAAATTGGATCCCCCAAAATTACTACAGCGCCAATCATAGCTGCTAGAGCAGTAAGCAAAATAGGTTTGAACCTTATTGCGCCGGCTTCAAGCAGAACCTCACGCAGAGACTTTTCAGGGCTTCGTGCATTGCGTATAAAGTCCACGAGCAAAATGGAATTTCGAACTATTATGCCGGCGAGCGCAATGAAACCAATCATAGACGTCGCGGTAAATGGGGCGCCAAATAAGGCGTGCCCTAAAACAATACCGATTAAAGTCAAAGGAATCGGTGTCAAAACAACCAATGGAAGCTTAAAGCTGCCAAATTGGGCAACAACCAAAATATAGATTCCAATTATCGCTATACCAAAAGCTGCGCCCATATCTCGGAACGTTACATAGGTTATTTCCCACTCACCATCCCACAATATCGTCGCGTGGTTTTCATCTTTCGGCTGGCCATGCCATGATATTTTAGGAGTTTCCAATGGCCCCCAATTGTGACTAGCTATCGCTCTATTTGTATCAAATATTCCATAAATAGGCGCTTCATATTTTCCCGCTAAATCCGCGACCACCATTTCGGCTTGAAGGCCATCTTTACGAAAAATAGGATAATTTTGCGTGGACTGCCTCGCCTCCGCAATCTCGCCAATCTCAACTAATCTTGCACCGTTAGAAGTTTGCGAAATTGCAACCGGCATTGAAGACAGTGCACCATTCCAATCCCTTTCATTTTGCGGCAATGAAATTTCAATATTCATCGGCTCGCGCCCATCGCCACGGTTAAAGCTGCCAACGCTAAACCCATTCATAGCCGCGCTAATCGCTTGAAGCACTTGCCCTTCATTAACACCAAGCGATGTCATGGCCGCGCGATTAGGTACAAGCACAGTTTTGGGGCGCGGAGTACCAAAATAATCGTCAATATCTACGATATAAGGGATTTTCGCCATCAGAGATTTAAGGTTGTCAGCAATCTGGCGGCGGACAACACTATCCTTGTGATACACTTCGGCCAACAAAGTCGAAATTACTGGCGGCCCAGGCGGAACCTCTACAACAATTAATGAGCCGCCTTTTGGAATAGCTACTTCGTGCAACAATGATCGCGCTTGCAATGCAATTTCGTGGCTGGCGCGTTTGCGCTCGTCCTTAGCGGTCAAACTAATTTGCAGGTCACCCATTTCCGATCGGCTGCGCAAAAAGAAGTGGCGAACTAGGCCGTTAAAGTTAAATGGTGCTGATGTCCCAGCATAAGCCTGCATGCTTTCAACTTCTTCAATTTGGCCGATTAGGCTTGCAGCTTCAAAGAGAACACGCTGTGTAACCTCAAGACTAGTGCCTTCGGGCAAATCTGCCATTATCTGAAATTCCGACTTATTGTCGAACGGGAGCAGCTTCACGGTGATGGTTTTGGTGTAAAACAAGAAACAAGCGGCAATTGTTGCAAGGCCAACCAATAACAAAAACTGCCATGCTGACTTTTTAGTTTTGATAATCGGCGCTGCGATTTTGCGGTATAGTAATCCTAGTCGTCCTTCTGCCTCTGGGTCATGGGCGTGGGCGCCTGCACGTCCCTTAGGTGCAAACTTTACCATTAGCCACGGCGCAATAATCACCGCAACAAAGAATGAAAATATCATGGCAGCCGAGGCATTGGCGGGGATTGGTGCCATATAAGGGCCCATCAAGCCAGAAACGAACATCATTGGCAGAAGCGCAACTACAACTGTTAGTGTCGCAACAATAGTTGGGTTGCCAACTTCAGCAACAGCGGCAATTGCCCCATCAATTCTTGATTTTTCGGGTGATAGCGCCCAGTGGCGTGCAATGTTCTCTATTATTACAATGGCATCATCAACCAAAATTCCAATTGAAAAAATAAGGGCGAATAAGCTTACTCGGTTTATCGTGTAGCCCATAAAATTGGCCGCAAACATTGTTAGCAAAATCGTCGTTGGGATCACAACCAGCGTAACCAAACTCTCCCTCTTGCCGATTGCGAAGAATATGAGGGCAACAATAGAAAGCGTCGCAAGGCCCAAATGGAATAGTAGTTCGTTGGCCTTTTCATTGGCAGTATGGCCATAATCTCTTACAATTTCAGCATGAATTCCCGCAGGTATCATATTGCCGTGCAACTCGGCTAACCTTGCATGCACTGCTGAGGTTAGTTTGACAGCATTTACACCAGGGCGCTTGGCAATCGCTATCGCAATTGTCGGAACTCTAGACCAGTTGTCACCATTACGTGTAAATTGGAATGCGGCAATACCATCGTTGTCTGGGGTCATTTCAATTTTAGCGACGTCAGACAGCATAACCGAAGCGCCATTCAAACTAGGCACGTCAAGCTTACCAATGTCTTCCGTGTTTGAAAATGTATTGCCGAAACTTAGGCTTGATGCCTGCCCATTTGCCCGCACTTCGCCAAGTGGGACTTTAGAAGCAGAAGTACGCACAACATCGATTAACGCACCCAAGGGCACATTGTAAGATCTCAATCTTGCCGCATCAGGGACTATTTGAACTTTGTTTGGCTTCCCCCCAACCATGAAAGTTGACCCAACATCTTCAACTTTGGTGATTTCGGACTTTATGTCTGTTGCTAGGTCATATAATGCCGCGTTTGACCACCTATCCGCAATCGCAGGATCCGGTGACAATGTGATAACCATTATTGGCACATCATCTATTCCCTTAGCTGCAATAATTGGCGGTAAAGTGCCGTGAGCCGGTAATATATTTGGCTCTCGTAATTTTTGCTGTACTCGCAGAACAGCGTCATCTGCATCCGTACCAACTTTAAATCGCGTCGTTAACAACACGCCGTCTTCTTGAGATTGAGAATAAACATGTTCAACCTTGTCTATCCCGCGGAGTGCCAATTCGACTTTTTTTGTTACCTTGCTTTCGACTTCACTAGCACTCAAACCGGGTGCTGGAATTTGAACCGTAATCATCGGCACGCTAATTTGCGGCTCTTCCTCTCGTGGGATAGTCAAAAGCGCCATAATCCCCACAGCAAATGCAACCAACAACATAAGCAATGTCATCGGTGAAGTTATCGTTGCTTTGGTTAATCGACCGGCAATTCCAAGTTTCTTGTCACTCATTTTAATGCCTTTTGCCAGTAATTCTTGGCGGCGGCGCTTCAATTGGTGTAACTAATGTGTCACCAACGTTAAGCCCGCTTTGCACTTCAACCGCATTCGGGATATTGCTGCCGTCAACGTTTTGGCCGCGCTGAATTGGTATTTCTAAAACAGAGCCACCACGCAATAAGCGTACATAAGCATTGCTTTGGCGCAAGATAATGTAATTTGAAGGAATAATAATCGCATCTCTTTGACCGGTCGCGACACGAAGATTAACGCGCTCACCATCAAAATGTTCGGTTCCGTCGGATTCTGCATCAATTTGTATTTGGCCATTTTGGGCATTTGGGTATATTTTCGCAATTCGGGTATAGCCTATTATTTTACCTTCATTGTCAGCTATTCGTATGGATTGCCCAACGCGATATTGAACAGCATCACGTTCAGCCGCCATAAAGCGCACCATTTGTTGACCAGCAGCAATAGCAACAACTACTTCGCCAGGCATAACGACAGATCCTTGTGGAATGGGCGCAGTTATTACGCGGCCACTTCTTGGCGCCACTATCCGACCTTGTGCCCTAACTGCTTGCGCAATAGCTGCGCCCGCTCTGGCGCTTTGGGCTTGTGCACGGGCTGCGCTTGCGCTGGCATTCGCAGCCGCAACACCCGCCTGCGCTGTTGCAACTTGTGCATTCGCAACATTCAAAGCAGCATTCACTTGGTCGAGCCTTGCTTGTGCATAAACTCCTTGATCAAACAGAGATTTGGTGCGGCTATAATCCGATTGCGCAAGTGCGGCATTCGCTCTGGCCACCGCTAATTGCGCTGGTGCCGCCCGAGAATTTGCCACGCTTGCGCTTGCTGCGCTCTGCATCGCCGCAGCATTGGCTTGTCCAGCGGCAACTTCGGCGCGGTAACGCTCCTCATCAATCAAAGCCAATGTTTGGCCTTGGCTAATATAGTCACCCTCGTCAACCATCAACCGAACCAATGTCCCGCCGATGCGCGCCCTTAAAACCGCCGCATCCGTGGTGGTATAAAATGCTGTGACGGCTTTGCTACTATTAATGCTCTTTTTAGCAACCACATATTTTGTTGCGGGATTGTAGTTTGCCACAGCATGCTTTTCCTCGGGCTTTTTGCTGCAGCCTGCCAAAGAAAAGCTAGCTACTGCAACTAGACCAATTGCAATTGTAGTAATTCTATTAAGTGGGTTTTTATTAAAATCCATTTTCAACTCTTCGACATTGTTGGGAGGCCTTGGTTTGACCACGCAATTATGCCGCCCCCTAAATGTGCAATATTATCTATGCCGGCATTGACACATTTCTTGAGTGCTTCTGCCGAGCGCGCTCCGCTACGGCAATAAATTACGACGGACTTTCCTGCGGCTTGCGGTATTTGGCTGGGGCTAAATTCAGACAATGGAAGCAACATGCAACCCTCGATACGCACCGCTTCATTCTCTGCGCGCTCTCTAACGTCAATCAGTACAACTTCACCATTCTTAAGTTTAGCGTCTAACTCGAACGGTGACAGTGTCGCCAAAGGTTTTCCAAAAAACATTGATTTAGGCCTCTCAAAATTTTATTTCACATTACCACTTGCGTATATTCGTAAATGCTAATATATGTATTGTTATTAAAAGAAAGTCAAGAGCGTCAACCAAACTTTGTGTCAAATAAATCTAACACTAATTTTAAGTTGGCCGCAGTCTTATGGAGTATTAAGTTATGACTATTGATGGCGCAGTGTTCCGTTTCGCGGGGATTGTAGTTTTAGTGTCGTTGGCCTTAGGCCATTTTGTAAATGAGAATTTTCTCTGGCTGACAGCCTTTGCCGGTGCAAACCTATTGCAAGCCTCTTTTACCAAGTTTTGTCCTGCTGCAATTGTATTTAAGAAGCTTGGCCTGAAAGCTGGCGACCACTTCAAATGAGGAAATCGCGGGTAATAGCGTTATTTTCTTTGGGGGCGTTGCTTGCGTCGGCACCAGAGTTTACGGCTGCACAAAGCGTTGGCCCTAATCAAGACAGCCTGACAATAGCAATTCAAGCCGCAATTTCTGATGAGCCAGCACTGCAGGCGGCTGGAGCACTAGTGAATTTGGCCCAGTCCCAATATCAATTGGCACGTGCCAACAGGCGCTCATCACTCGGCGTTCAGGGTTCATTTGGCGTAAGCAGTGCAGACTTTGGCGCGGGTTCATCTGAGATCTATCCACGTTCCCTGGCTATCGCGTGGGAAAGGCGCATATTTGATGGAGGAGCAGCGCTGGCGCAAGTTTCTGCTGCTGAATTTGCTTTGGCCGCTCAAAACGGCGAATTTGAGAATGCGCGCAATCAATTGGTTGTTGAGGTTGTCAGGGCTTATTCTGATTTAGTAGTTGCAAATGCTTCTTTGAGGTCCGCCAATGACAATTTAGCTGCGATGCAAAGATATGCAAATGATGCCACATTGCAATTCAATACTGGGGAAATACCGATTTCGCGCAAGGCTGAAGCCCAAGCAGCTTTTGCACAAGCACAATCATTGGTCGCAGATTCAAGCGGCAGAATGCATGCCGCGAATGCCAATTTACGGCGTTTAACAGGCCGTGATTTCGTGAACCCAACTTTTGACGGCTTGCCGAATTTCATTCCTCAAAACCTCGAACTGGCGCGCGAACAAGCGCTGATAAATCACCCGTTATTGGCAGCTACCAAGGCTAAATTGGCAGCCTCCGAAGCGAGTGTTAGGGCGTCCTTTGCTGGGCGATACCCGAATGTTTCGATTAGCGCGCGCGCTGCTACGGTTCGGGATCAGTTCCTTTCAGGCTACAAATCAGATGATATTGGCGCCTATGTGAACTTTTCGGTTCCACTTTGGACCGCTGGAAGAACTCAAGCGAACATTGAATCTGCGCGGGCTATTCGTGACAGTTTAAAAGCACAAAATGCAGCAATAAGCCGAAACATTATTTACGGCGTCGAGCTGGCTTACGCAGAATTCCGAACCTCGCAGGCAAATTTGATTGCGGCCCGAGCGAATTTGAACGCACGTCAGGTCGCCAAAGATAGTGTGGAAGCTGAGTTTAGAGCTGGCGTGCGACCAATTGTGGACTTGCTGGAAGCCCAAAAAGAACTGACATTAGCAAGAGCCAATTTGGCAATTGCTGAAGGCCGGACGCTAAGCTCGAGATATCAAATAATGGCCGCCGTTGGTATCATAAATTAAAAGGCCTAGTTAAGGGAAGGGAATTAAATGGCAAAAATTCTACTCATAGGAGCAGGTCTAGGTGGCGCAATAGCTGCTTATGAACTAAAGGAGCAAATTCGTTCAGAAGATTCGCTTACCGTGATAAACAAGGGTTCGACTTATCATTTTGTCCCGTCGAATCCGTGGGTTGCGGTTAAATGGCGAGACCGGAAGGCAATTGAAGTTGACCTTCGTGCTGCGTTTTCAAAGCATCACATTGACTTAGAAGACTGTGGGGCAAAAAGGGTACATCCTGACGCCAATCAAGTAGAGCTAAATGACGGGCGCATGCTTGACTATGACTATTTGGTCATCGCAACTGGGCCTGATTTGGCCTTTGACGAGATAGCAGGGCTAGGCCCCGAAGGACATACCACAAGCATTTGCCATGTGGATCATGCACTTGAAGCAGCAGAAAAATTTGAAGAATTTTGTAAAAGCCCCGGCCCAATTGTTGTTGGCGCGGTTCAAGGCGCTTCATGTTATGGCCCTGCTTATGAATTTACCATGATATTAGATACCGAGCTACGCCGGCGAAAGATCCGCGATAAGGTTCCGATTACGTTCGTAACATCTGAGCCATATATTGGCCACTTAGGGCTTGATGGGGTCGGCGATACCAAAGGTCTTCTCGAAAGTGCGTTTCGCGACCGTCATATTAAATGGCATACGTCTTCCAAGATCCAAAAAGCTGAAGCTGGCAAATTGTTTATTGAAGAAATTAATGACGATGGGTCTATAAAAGGGCAAAAGGAATTGCCATTTGGATTTGCTATGCTATTGCCAGCTTTCCGCGGGGTTCCGGCTGTTTTCGGTATAGAAAAGCTAACTAATCCACGGGGCTTTATATTGGTTGATAAGCATCAGCGCAATCCAACTTACCAAAACATATTCGCAGTTGGCGTTTGCGTTGCGATTGCACCAACCGGCCCGACGCCTGTTCCATGTGGTGTACCGAAAACTGGCTTTATGATTGAATCGATGGTTACAGCAACGGCATTGAATATCGGAAAATTGGTGCGTGGCAACGAAGCCACAAATGTTGCAAGCTGGAACGCAGTGTGTTTGGCTGATTTTGGCGACAGTGGCGTTGCATTTGTTGCCGAACCCCAAATTCCGCCACGTAATCGCAATTGGTCAAGCAAGGGAAAATGGGTCCATTTGGCAAAAATTGGCTTTGAAAAATACTTCCTTGGGAAAGTAAGAAGCGGGAACACAGAGCCGTTTTACGAAAAGTTTGTTATGGATTTCTTGGGTATTGCGAAACTCAAAGAATAAGGCGTTTAGGTTTTGGAATTAGCGCGAAGCACGACCCAACGCTTTGGCGCTTTTTCAACATGCTAGAGCAACCATACCGTCCTTCTGGCAATATAATTTATTTAGAACCGACAAGACCTCGGTGACTTTATCCGAAGCAAGGCGGTAAAATATGTTTTGCGCATCGCGTCTGGTTGCTACTAATTTTAAGCTGCGTAACTTTCCCAAATGTTGCGACAGGGCTGATTGGTTAAGATCGACAAGCTTTGCCAATGAATTGACAGATAGTTCGCCATCAAGGAGGTTGCACATAATTAAGAGCCGCTTAGGGTTGCTCATGGCAAGCAAAAGGCTTGAAGCTTCTTCCGCCATAAGCTCCATTTCAGCTTGGCTCATTGATTCAATCATGTTGGACAATCCCATATTATGATGTGTATATTAGCATATTGGAATGTTAAATCAATTGGCAAACATGACCCTCTTGCAACTAAAATAAATTCTTCGGATAAGGCGAATGAAAACAAGAAAGGAAGAATGCGCATTCAGCGCCCGAAATTAGGCTTTTCAATATCTTGACCTGCGTCAATGACTTCTTTGCGCATTAAGAATGAGCCCCGAAAAGTTTTTGACTTTTCGGATAAGGCGAATGAAAGCAAGAAAGGAAGAATGCGCATTCAGCGCCCGAAATTAGGCTTTTCAATATCTTGACCTGCGTCAATGACTTCTTTGCGCATTAAGAATGAGCCCCGAAAAGTTTTTGACTTTTCGGATAAGGCGAATGAAAGCAAGAAAGGAAGAATGCGCATTCAGCGCCCGAAATTAGGCTTTTCAATATCTTGACCTGCGTCAATGACTTCTTTGCGCATTAAGAATGAGCCCCGAAAAGTTTTTGACTTTTCGGATAAGGCGAATGAAAGCAAGAAAGGAAGAATGCGCATTCAGCGCCCGAAATTAGGCTTTTCAATATCTTGACCGGCGTCAATGACTTCTTTGCGCATTCTTCTCGCGCGGCTAATGACATCAAACAAAATTTCGCCGTCGTCCCAACGAATTGCACGGCGAAGTGCGGTCAAATCTTCGGAAAACCTGCCCAAAATGTCCAAAACCGCATCTTTGTTTAGTAAGAATACGTCGCGCCACATAGTCGGGTCCGAAGCTGCAATCCGTGTAAAGTCACGAAATCCACCGGCTGAATATTTAACGACTTCGCTTTCGCTAAGTGTTTCTGTGTCTTCGGCAGTATTGACTATGCAAAACGCAATTAAGTGAGGAATGTGACTGGTCATTGCCAAGACTAAGTCGTGACGTGCGGGATCCATGAATTCTATTCGCGAGCCCAATTCATTCCAAAAAGCAGACAGTCTCGCAAGCGCAGCCTTGTATTCCTTATCTTCGGAAATAGGCGTTATTATACACCAACGGCCTTCAAACAGCCCTGGAAATCCTGAACGAGGCCCAGATTGTTCCGTGCCAGCAATTGGGTGCGCCGGTATTAGGAACACGTTTTGCGGCGCACTTATCGAGAGCATTTTCACAATTTCACCCTTGACAGAACCTACGTCGGTTAAGATAGCGCCGGCTTCAAGGAATGGTGCAATTAAACTCGCTACTTCGCCCATTACGCCACAAGGAACACATAATATGACAAGATCCGCACCGCGCAACAACTCAGAGTATGAGTCATATACAATGCCCAATTCTATCTCTTGGGCAATTTCGCGCACTTTGGCGTCAATATCATAAAGTGCGATTTCGTTCGCCAAATTTGTTGATTTCGCCTTTAGCGCGATTGATGAACCGATAAGGCCAATCCCAATTATAGCAATTTTTCTAAAGCTATCCACGCATAAAATCCTTCAATGCGGAAATAAGCGCTTGATTTGCATCTTCGGTACCGATGCTAAAGCGAAGGTGATTTGGCAATTGATACGCACCTACTTTTCGCACAATTAGCCCGCGTGACTTCAAAAACTCATCACAAGCGTCTGCGGTTTTCATTCCGCCAGCATCAAAGCCAACTAGAATAAAATTGGCGGCGCTTTTAACTGGAGATAGGCCTAAATCAGAAATCTCCTGAGTCAAAACATCGAGCCATTTTTGATTGTGAATACTGCTGTCTTGGCTGAAAGCAACATCACGCATGGCCGCAGTAGCAGCAGACAATGAAGGCGCTGTGACATTAAATGGCCCCCTTACACGGTTTAGCGCATCCACTACTCTTTGCGGCCCATATGCCCAACCAATGCGCAGTGCAGCAAGGCCATGAATCTTAGAAAAAGTTCTTGTCATGAGAACATTTTCAAAGGTTGCTGCCAATTCAAGCCCAGAGGAATAGTCATTGGTGCTTACATATTCTGCATAAGCCGCATCAAGAACCAATAATATGTTGCGTGGTAAATTTGAATGCAGCCTTTTTATCTCTTCAAAACCAATATAAGTACCACATGGGTTGCTTGGGTTGTCGAGAAATACGATTTTTGTTCTTGGAGTGACAGCTGCCAGTATCGCGTCAACTTGAGCAGTAAAACCTTTGGTTGGTGCACTTATGCACTTTGCACCAGACTGTTGGGCAATCAGTCGATAAACCAAAAAGCCATATTCGCTTTGTATTATCTCATCGCCGGGTTGCAAATATGTTCGGCCTAAAAGTTGGAAAACTTCATCAGAACCATTGGTGCAAATGATACGCCCGGCATCTAGGCCAAAGCGATTTGCAATTGATGTCCTTAATTCATCATGGGCACCATCAGGATAAATATTGAGCGTTTCTACCGATTGCAAATATGCCTCGCGCGCCGCTTCAGAACAACCCAATGGGTTTTCGTTAGAAGACAATTTGTAAACTTTTGCGGCGCCTGCTATTTGCGCTTCGCCGCCTTTGTACGGGACAATATCAAGAATATTATTTAATGGTTCTGGCTGCATTATGGGTCTCTATTATTTCGTTATACAATTGCATAAGAACCAAGGAAATATACCGAAGGATCTTTTGATGATAAGTTCGCATGAAAACCACGCAGTCGCCAAAGGCAATAGCCATTTGCGCTGGAAATCAACTCTGCATCAGAATTTATTGGAAACTGAGTTTCAGGATTATTAGTAGCAACCAAACTATAGTCATTAAGGGTTTCTATTGGCTCAATTCGGGCAAGACAAAGCGCCTCTGGCTCGCGGTCATCAATATGAGGCAATGCCATATTAATCTTCAGCATTGAATATTGAGGCTCAAGAAGCCTAAGCCACCAATTTTGATTTTCATCTGGCCAAGGGAGTGACAAAATCAAGTTTTCTGTGGCATTGGAAAATTGAAGGGCAAAGTCGCAGTTCTCTACGACGCGAGGAACAACGGCAGCGCCAAACCCAATGCGGCTTGCGGCTTCGGATTGCTTTACGCAAATGACTTCCATTGCGGCTTGGGATGCCAAATTGCGTGTTATCATTGCGCGCCAAACCATGTAAGATAGCCGTTTGCCAAGGCTTGGTTCAACTTGCCGAATATGGCGCAATATTTCAATTTCACGCTTTGGCCGCCAGCCAAAACTAAGTTCCAAATTAGCATTTATTGCATCACTGTTTTTTGAAAATGCCACAGCCTGAGATATTTCGGTACGTCTAACCAATAAATGCGCAATTTTCGCGTCTATCGTATCGATTTGCGCGCGCAATAGTGAAATATCTTGCGTTAATGTGGTGGCTTCCTCTGTCATGTGCAACCTAGCGCGCTTCGCGTTTAATTTGAATCATTTTATCTTGCCCTCTATTATTTGCCCTAACGCTTCGCTGCCTGAGGGCGTTGTACATGGGTTTGCAGCAATTTCTACGTCAACATACTGATATTGTCTACCGAATTGGCACAAATCCCTGCACCGCCGTAGCGCGAAGCGCGAAGACCTGCAGCAAAGCGGAAGTAATATTGAGGCGGCAAAATAAACTAACTTAAACGCAAAACCCGCCAATGGTCAAAAAACCCCAATTGCGCAACATTATTGCAAAATTGTCTGCAGCTCACTCAACCAAACTACCAACCACCATATCATCACGATGCACCAATGCAGGCCGGCCCGAAAATCCCAGTATTCGCTCTATTTCCTCAGATTTAACGCCAATTATCTGGCTGGCGTCACCAGAACTATAGGCGCTGATGCCGCGTCCTAAAATCTCACCATTAGTGGCTTTGATGGCGACAGCATCACCACGTTCAAAATTGCCATCAACAGCGGCGACACCAACCGGTAGCAGGCTCGCACCTGCCATTATCGCGGCTTTTGCTCCGCTATCAACAACAAAGGATCCTTGAGGTTTTAGATTGTGAGCGAGCCAAAGATGCCTTGCAGTTTTAGGGTCAGTGGCTGCTTCAAACCATGTTGCCTTACCTTGATTGCCCAGTTTGGCCAGTGGTTGGAGCATTCGGCCATCACAAATTGCAACCGCACAGCCTGCCGACGTTGCTATTATCGCAGCTTCAATTTTTGTTCGCATCCCCCCAGAGCCCATGCCACCAGCTGCATTGGCATCACCCGCCATCGATTCTATAGCCGGAGTTATGGATTTTACAACGCTAATATGTTTGGCGTCTTGGTGTTGACGCGGATCCTTGTCATAAAGGCCGTCAATATCAGAAAACAAAACCAAACAATCGGCACTTACCATTTGTGCAACTCTTGCTGCCAATCTATCATTGTCGCCATATCGTATTTCGCTTGTGGCGACTGTGTCATTTTCATTGACAATCGGCACTACCCCAAGTGCGAACAAAGCGTCAAAAGTTGCGCGGGCATTTAACCAATTGCGGCGCCTTTCAGTGTCATAAGCGGTAAGCAAGTTTTGGGCACATTTGATTTCATATTCAGCCAAAGCTGCCTGCCACGCCTGCATCAAAGCAACTTGACCTGTGGCAGCAGCAGCTTGTTTTTCTTCAAGCCGCATTTTGCCGCTTCCGAGCCCTAATATGCGGCGGCCAATTGCAACAGCGCCAGAAGTTACAACAAGAACTTGCGCCCCATGTTCCAGCAATTCATGAATATTTTTAGCAATAGACAATAAATATTCGTGATTAGGCTCACCATTTGTTGCATTTACAAGGGTGGACGAGCCGAACTTTACAACAATACGTTTTGCAGTGTGAAGGTAAGTTGGTTCAGATTGGCCAAAAAGCGGACGCATCGCATTAAGGCTCCCAACCTGGTTCGTCATTCTCGTCATAAAGCCTTTTTGCGGCTTCAATTTCACGCGACTTTTTCACTTCATTGAATAATAGTGCACAAACGTCCTTGGTGCCTTTATGTGAAACCCCAGAAACAAGAAAAACTGCTTCCCCGATTGCCTTTTCCAGCTTCTTCTTTTTGGAATTCTGTTCGGCAGACGTCAAAGAATCTATTTTGTTTATCGCTACGATCTGGGGTTTGGAAGCTAATGAGGGTGAATATGCTTCAAGCTCGGTGCGAACAGTCTTATAGGCTTTCAAAATGTCTGCATCGGTGCCGTCAATCAGGTGCAGCAAAACCGCACAGCGTTCCACATGGCCAAGAAACCTTGTGCCAAGCCCTGCACCTTCTGCCGCGCCTTCAATTAAGCCCGGAATGTCGGCCAAGACGAATCGTGATTCGGTCCCAAGGCTAACAACCCCTAAATTGGGGTGCAAAGTTGTAAAGGGATAGTCCGCGATTTTGGGGGTTGCCGCACTAACTGATTTCAAAAATGTTGATTTTCCTGCGTTCGGAAGGCCGACAAGACCTGCGTCTGCAATCAATTTTAGGCGCAACCAAATATCGCGCTCTTGCCCCGCAAGGCCTGGGTTAGCGTAATCTGGTGCTTGGTTGACTGACGTCTTGAAGTGCAGGTTTCCCCAGCCACCGTTCCCACCTTTACAAATTAAGATTTTATCACCCAATCGACTTAGGTCTGCTATCAAAGTTTCGCGATCTTCTTCTAACACTTCGGTGCCGACGGGAACTTTCAAAACAAGCGCCGGTGAATTAGCACCATGCAAACCACGTCCACCGCCCTTTTTTCCATTTTGTGCTATAAAATGTTGTTGGTAACGATAGTCAATCAAAGTATTGAGGCCGTCAGCTGCTTCGATAATTACGTCACCGCCGCGTCCGCCATCGCCGCCATCTGGACCACCATATTCAATGAATTTCTCACGGCGAAAAGAGCGAGAGCCATTACCGCCATCACCTGATCGCACATATATTTTTGCAAGATCTAAGAACTTCATTATACCTCAACTTGCCACCCTCGTAGCCTTTAATGCTCTTCGGTTCATCTGAAAAGTCTGCAACTTTTCAGGCCTCATTGCTGCGCTCCTCGCTCTGCAAATTGGAATCAATCGGAAAATTAAAAACTTGAGGCGGCTCGGCGTTCTTAATTTACATCTTTTCTTTGGCGCTATGCGAGTTCATTAGAAGCGATTGCTACATATTGAGCCAAATTGCCTCATTCTAATAGCAATAAAAAAGGGGCTTTGCAGCCCCTAATTTGAACAAATTGGCCGCAATACTATTCCGCGGCCAGCGCCGGAGTTACCGACACAAAGCACTTGTCATCGGCTTTACGACGGAAAGAGACCATGCCGTTAACAGTTGCAAATAAAGTATGATCTTTGCCCATACCAACATTGTCACCTGCAAAAAACTTAGTGCCGCGTTGACGCACTAAAATATTGCCAGCAACCACAGTTTCATTGCCATATTTCTTAACGCCTAAACGTTTTGAGTGGGAATCGCGACCGTTGCGAGTTGAACCACCAGCCTTCTTATGTGCCATAATCTAAATCCTTATGCGTTCAGAGCCGTAATTTTTACCAATGTGCCAAGTTGGCGATGCCCACGACGGCGACGATATGTATTACGGCGAGTTTTCTTAATCACCATAACTTTATCTTGTTTGAAAGTGTCAATCAATTCAGCGCTAACCTTTGCGCCAGCCAAAAGGGGCGCACCAACTTTAACACCTTTATCAGAGCCAACCATCAAAACTTGGTCAAAAACCACTTTTGATCCTGCTTCACCTTCTAATTTTTCAATGACGAGTTTATCGCCTTCGGTGACTTTATATTGCTTGCCACCTGTTTTAATCACCGCGAACATCGGTGTAATCCTTCTATAATTTGCTCATTTTAAATAAATAAGCCTGCAAATTTCATGCAAAAAATGCCCGCAATTAAACTGCGAGCGATTGAAGTGGCGTAACTATAGTTTGCGTGTCCAAGAGTCAATTGGGATTGGCAGAATAAGGTGGGAATATTTCGGCAAGATATGATTAAAAGGTTCGGTCTGAATTAATAACTGCGTGATACTGATCAAAAGCGGCATTGCCCAACAATTCTTTTGTGGTTGCATCAATATCAATCTCGCTATCTTTAAGTTGCACGGCACCTGCAATTGGTCCAAAACTATAGGGCCCGACGCTAAGCTGAATATCCGCGTTTACCCTGCCGGAAAATTTACCTTGGTCATTAAAATTTAGTATGCCGAGCATATTATCTGCAAAATAGCTGTCGCCACGCCGCCCATAGGTTCCATATTTTATTTCGGCCACACCACCGTTTTTTGCCCAAAATTCCCAGCCGCGATTTAGGTTTTGTGGGTTATTTAGAAGGCCGCGAAGCAATAGTCTCCTTGGCATTAACATAATTTCGGAATTATTGATTTCTTTTAGATCTATTGAAAACGCATATTGGCCGCTGGAGTTATCTCTGACCAAATGCACTTCTCCTGGACCCAAAGAGAAATCTGGTCTATTTATCCGTCCTTCGGTTTCAAGTGCAGCAAATTGAATGGACAGTCTCTCAATTGTTAGAGGCTTCAAGTCCATCCTTAATGATGCTTGAAAATTGTTTGGCTTAACCTCATATTGGAAAGCCAAAGTGTCTGAATAGCTTGGGTCATCAAGCCAAATTGACGGCCTAGAGGCGCCTTCCAGCACCCATAATTGAGGCTCAAAAGTAGAAGCAGAAGCAGAAAATTCGGTTGCCTTCAATCTAGTTACCTGCCCGATTTTTACGTCCAAGTCTTTGATAGTAATGGTGAAGCGATATGGAAAGCCATCGACTTTGGCGCTCGAAAATGAAAATTTTGGGCTTTTTAGTGCGACCAGCGTGGATTCAATTTTTTGCGCGCACATAATCCAATATATTACATAGAAGACTATAAGCCCAATCCCTAGCCCCCAAGAAATCAACAATAACTTTGTGTCGGCTTTGTTCTTACGCGTTTTGTAAGCCATTTTGAGCTTCTTTAATCAATTCGGTAGTTTTTGCTTCAAGGCTGGCTTCAAGGCGCTCCATAAAATCATGGCGTTTAAGCCCAACTTCGATTGCTGGTAAAAACTCGAATATCACCTTGCCTTTTGTTTTTAGAAGGCCGTGAGCCGGCCAGTGAACACCTGTATTTAAAGCCATTGGAACGCATGGCACCCCCAATAGGCCGTATATTGCCGCAACCCCGGGTTTATAGTCAGTTTCGGCAAAAAGCTCTTTGCGGGTCCCCTCTGGAAAAATCAATATTGGCCGCCCTTCGGCATTGCGGACTTTGGCTTCAGCAACCATCGATTTCAGCGCAGCCATCGCCCCGTCACGGTCAATACCTATCATACCAGAAGACTTTAAGTACCATCCAAATATTGGCATTTTGAAAAGTTCGTTTTTGAACACGAAAGCAGGTGTGTTCATAACAGTAAATGGAACGATTGTATCAAGCGTTGAAAGGTGCTTTCCAGCTACTAGCATTGGGCCGTCAATCAAATTTTCGCGGCCACGTATTTCAATGCTGATACCCATTAGCCATCTAAGGCCAAAAAGCGAAACCCGCGACCAAATATTGACGACATTAATGGCAAATTTCGGGTTGATAATAGTAAAAATCATCCCAACGCCACCAACCAATAAAATAGTAAAATAAAACCAGACTTCATAAAAAATGGAGCGAATCAAATTGATAAATTTAGTCATTTTTACTTTCCATATTTTTACTATTTCTTCGCGGTTCTACACCAATTTTTAATCGCAAACTAGCAAGCAAATATTTTGAATATTCCGTGGCTAATCCTTTTACGGCCTTTTCATCCTGCCACCAATAATTGTCAATAAAAGGGCTGGCTCTTGTCGCAAAAGGCACCAATTCAAGATCTGGCGCGGCATGTGATATTTCCAAAATTGATCTAGGGATGTGGTAGTTGTCGGTAACAATTATTAGGCTGTCAAAATCATTGTCTTGGGCCCACTTTTTAATTTCTTGTGCATTCCCGATTGTATCGGTTGCCTCTTTTCCCAATGAAACGCAACATGAGAAAAGCTCCCGGCTTCCACCAGCTATGGCCCTTATTTCTTCCGCAGTTGCGGATTCATAAACCCCGGAAATAAGAAGTTTTTTACCTTTGCGCCGCTCTAACAAACTAACACCAGCCTTCAATCGTTCAGACGATCCGCCAGTTAGCGCTACTATCCCATCTTTTGGGGTTACGTTACGAAGGCTGCTATCCATTTTAATTGTGGATTCGGCAAACCTAAAAAAGCCCGCCAAAATCAAAATTGCTCCACCAACACCAATGGCGAAAAAAAGCCTCGAAATTAAGCTCGCCACCTTTGGCTTTTTCATAACTAAACCAACTCTTTAAGTGTGGAGCGTGCGGCGATTCTCGCCGCTATTGCGCTTGCAACTGCGGTTACAATCGGTGCTAGAAATAATATCCAAACGTCATACCATTTTAACAAGTCGGCGCCTTTGGTCATACTACTGGCACCTATCATCAATAATGCAGATCCCAGAATCGTCATAAGACCAGCGCCCAATGCCCCAATGCCGCCTGCTATCAGCCCAAGCCGCATGAATCTTGCTTGAACTTCTCGGGCAACAAATGCGTCTTCGGCGCCAACTAGATGCAATATTTCAACGGCATCACGCCTAGTTTCAAGTGCTGCCCTCGCTGCAAAACCAATTGATGCGACAGACGCAATTATCAGTGCCAAAAGTGCCAAAAGCGCGAAACCGCGCAAAACCATCGAAGTGCGTAATATTTCGCCGGAGTATCTACTATGGTCATCAATTTCAACAGTAAATCCCGCGTTTTTTAGTTCAGTTTCGATTAGTGAAGCAGCATTTTTATTTCTGTCAATTAGCCCAACTTCGATTAAACTGGGCAGTGGAAGTTCATCTATCAACGCGCCAATGTTGGCACCATATGTACGTAGTAGAGCTTTAGCTTTGGCCTTTGGCATTAAGCTCGCACTCGCAACACCCGTCACATTACGTGAAAGCACCACTGCGCGGCTAAGTGATTGTTCGTCTCGTGGGGCAGAAACCAAAACAGTCAAAGCGCTTTCAAGATCATTGGTCCAGTTGTCTGCGGCCCGAAAACCAGAGCGAACTGTCAATGCGGCAAGACACCCAAGCCCACACATAATCGCTACCACAATTGTTAATGGCCGTACTTGGCGGCTATCCGCAGGCAATAAAGGGGTTTCGCCTATTCCAAGTAACCGCTTGAAAAACTCAAAATTCAAAAAGCTGGTAAGTTCAAATTTCATCTCAGTGTCTTGACCCCGGCAAGTGGCTTGGTGATGCGATTTGTGTCAACTTACCATGTTCAAGCCTTAGGACAGGAGCCCCGGATCTTGCCACCATCTCTTGATCGTGCGTCGCGATTACAATTGTGGTACCAAGCTTATTAAGCTCCAAAAATAATCGAATAAGGCGTGCCCCCATTTGTGGGTCAACGTTTCCTGTTGGCTCGTCGGCAATTAACAAGTCCGGCTTGCCTACCACAGCGCGGGCAATTGCTACCCTTTGTTGTTCGCCGCCGGATAGGGTTTCGGGTAGGGCATTCATTCTTTTGCCAAGCCCAACCCAGCTAAGAAGCTCCTCAACGTCATCAAGATATTCGGCGGGCGCTTTGTTGCGGACCCTAAATGGCAGCGCAAGATTATCAAAAACGCTTAAGTGCGACAAAAGCCTAAAGTCTTGAAAAACTACACCAATCCGCCTTCGAAGCTCTGGTAGCTCATCGCGGTGAGCTTTACCGACATTTATGCCAAACATTTCAATGTCGCCAAGACTTGGTCTTAAGGCCAAATACATTAGTTTAAGCAAAGTCGACTTACCTGCACCTGATGGGCCGGTCAAAAAATAAAATCCGCCCCGTTCAAGACGTAGCGAAACTTTGTCTAAAGCTAAATTTCTATTTTTCTCGGCTGTCGAGTTGTTGTATTTTAAGGATACATTGTCAAATTGCACCAGCGCACGTGGCAAATCAGCATTGTGAGTGCCCCTTTTGCCGAAATGTGAATTTGAATGTGTGCTTTTTTCATTCATTTGTAGACTATTTTGCCGAATAAGGTTTGAATTGCAATTCTATCATTGTTATTTCTTTCCACAGGTCAAGGTAAATGGCATGTGGAACTATTGGTTAAATTGATTCTATATGATTTGTGGTTATTATGCTTCTTAAATGTCCTGCCTGTAGTGCTAAATACAAAATAGCAAATACCGCAATTCCTGCGTCAGGTCGAAACGTTCGTTGTGTCGCATGCGGCCACTTTTGGTTTCAAAGACCCATTGATGAGTTAAATGAACTTGAATTGGATAATAATAGCGCGGTTCAAGAAGAATCTTTGCAGCGAAATGATTCAGGCCGAGGTTTCAGCTCGCAAAAACAGAAACAATCTGCGCCACATCAAAAAATAAGAAAAGCCGCTGTGGAGAAAAAAATCTTCGCCCAAATTTCAGCGATTGCAATTGGTTGGTCGTTGGCAATTGCGGTGGTTGGTATTGGCCTTTATGCGGCAATCAATAACCGAAATGCTATTGCCACAAAGTGGCCAAGATCCGCTACTGCGTTTGCATTTCTGGGTATGCCTGCAAACACTTTTGGCGTGGAAATTTCAAATGTAAAGGTAAAATCCGGCATTGACAACCAAGGGCCAAGGCTTGTCATTAGCGGAACAATTCGTTCGATTTCCAATGTTGATAAGATAGTCCCGTATCTTCGGGTGTCCTTAGTTGATGACACAGGCACCCAAAAAGCCAAGTGGCTCGCTGACCCCGGAGTAACTGTTCTTAATGCACACGGCACGAAAAATTTCGAAACAGTTTGGCGAAATCCACCAACTGGTTCACTAACTGCGATTGTAACTTTTTCACAGGCACCAAGCGACGTAGCAAGACCAAACGCGGCAAAAATCGCGCGCAAAGCACTAGATGATAACTCTGTTGATAAGTTGGCTGGCGGCAATGAAGACAATCATCAACCCGCACCAACAGCCAGCCGCTAGATTCTATGTTGGTCGCCCACTTTAGCTTTTTAATTGCATCCTAACAGGGTTCAATTATGCGCGAGGCGCCCTTAATAGCAAATTTGCGATAGTAATAGATGTGAAATTGTCTATCCTATGCCAAGATAAACATATTTGATTTCAGTGTATTCATCTATGCCGTGCCTAGATCCTTCACGTCCTAAACCTGATTGCTTAATACCACCAAACGGCGCAACTTCATTGGAAATAAGTCCAGAATTAACGCCAACGATGCCTGCCTCAAGCCCCTCGGCAATTCGAAATATTCTGCCAATTTCTTTGGCATAAAAATAACTTGCAAGGCCGAATTCGGTATCATTTGCCATTGCAAGCCCCTCTTCTTCGGTTTCAAATTTGAAAATCGGGCAAAGCGGACCAAAAGTTTCTTCTTTTGCAACGTCCATCGCACTGGTTGCGCCAATCAGCAATGTTGGCTCAAAGAAATTGCCGCCTTTTGCGTGTTTGCCGCCCCCCAATACCACAGTAGCCCCCTTGCTTATCGCATCAGAAATATGGGCAACAACCTTTTGAACGGCCTTCGCGTCTATCAATGGTCCTTGCGTGGCCGCGCTTTCAAGGCCATCTGCGACCTTTAGCGCCGCTATTTTTCGGCTCAGAATTCCAACAAACTCATCATGGATTTTAGCCTGCACCAAAATACGGTTAGCGCAGACACAGGTCTGGCCCGTATTACGGAATTTTGATGCCATAACACCATCTGCAGCCGCTTCTAAGTCTGCGTCATCGAACACCAAAAAGGCAGCATTGCCTCCCAATTCCAATGATAATTTCTTCACTGTATCGGCGCATTGCCGCATCAGTAATTTACCGACTTCTGTTGACCCGGTAAACGATAACCCGCGCACAAGCGGCGAAGCACACCAAACCTCGCCAATTTGCGCCGAATTGCCATTGATAATATTCAACACACCGGCTGGAACGCCAGCACGTATCGCCAATTCACCTAGCGCAAAAGCGCTCAATGGGGTTTCTCCTGCGGGCTTGCAAACCACCGCACAACCGGAAGCAAGCGCCGGCGCCAATTTACGAGTAATCATTGCAGCAGGGAAGTTCCAAGGCGTAATTGCGGCTACAACGCCCAATGGCTCACGCAATACTAAAATTCTTCCATTGGTGTTGGGTGATGGAATTACTTCGCCATTGATGCGCTTTGATTCTTCAGCAAAAAATTCAACAAAGCTTGCAGCATAAAGAACTTCGCCCTTGGCTTCTGCGAGTGGTTTACCTTGTTCAAGCGTCAAAATAATTGCTAAGTCATCGGCATTCGCAACAATAAGATCAAACCATTTTCGAAGCACAATAGCGCGTTCTTTGGCGGGCTTCTTCGACCATAGTTTTTGCGCAATAACAGCTGCGTCAATGCATTCGCGCGCTTCAATTGCACCCATTCGTGGAACTTTCGTGATTATCTCGCCGTTCGAAGGATTTGTAATCTCCGCTTCTGGCACGCCGCGCCACTCACCGTTAATAAGGCAATGTGATTTTAACAATGTCGGGTCATTTAATTTAGGTATCACGGTAGTTTATCCAAAATTGAGTAATAGGTTAATGCTGCGGTGAGCAAAGGGAAGCGCAATAACTTACCACCTGGAAAATCAGGAACTGGTAGCTTATCGATGAACGCGAAATGCGATTTTTCACTTAAAACAACTTTCGCTAAAATGTCACCAAAAAATGGTGCCAGTAAGACCCCTTGTCCTGAATATCCCGCCGACACCAATACATTCTTGGAAATCTGCTGAACAAAGGGAAGGCGAGTAGGGGTTATGCCCAATATTCCGCCCCATGCATGGCTTATTCTTACGTTGGAAAATTGCGGGTAAATTTTGAGAAGATTCTTTTGGACAAAATTTTCTATGTCTTTTGGCCAGTTTGGCGTGTATTTTTCGCCACCGCCAAAAAGCAACCTATTGTCCTTGGTTCGTTGGAAGTAGTTTACGACGAATTTCGTGTCCATCGCGCCGACGGCGCCCACCATAAAGTCTTCTTCAATTGGTTGAGTTGCAACCATAAAGCTGCCAATCGGCATCACCTTTGCCTCTACTATAGGGCTTATACCTTCAAGTTGGCCATCGCCGCAAAGCAGCAGTTTTTTGGCCTTAATTGTTCCAATATTGGTCGTCACCTCAATGTGGTTTTCGTGTTCAGTTACTTTTTGACCATGGCAATGTTCATAAAACTGTGCCCCCGCATTTGCGGCCGCGCTTGCCAAACCTAATAGATATTTCAAAGGGTGAATGCGACCGGCGCCGTCATCGCGCACCCCGCCAAAGTAAACATCCGTGCCCAAAGCTTGCGCACACTCAATTTTTGAAAGTTCTGCTAGTTTGGAATAGCCATAACTTTTAGCTAAATGATTTGCATCCTCTTGGATCCATTTCAACATAGACTTTGAATGGGCTGCGAATACTAATCCGGTTTCAAAGTCCGCATCAATATCATAGTCGCGCAAATTAGCTTCCAAATGCGCTTTTGCCGCTTCAGCAACTCCCCAAATATCTTGTGCAGCTAATAGACCTATTTTATCTTCGAACCATTTCTGACTATGCCGAAATCCCGAACAAACCAAACCACCGTTTCGACCAGAAGCGCCGTTACCGATTGCATTTTTTTCAATAACGGCAACTGAAACGCCAGACTTTGCAAGCCGCAAAGCAGCTCCGACGCCAGTAAAACCTGCACCTATTATCAGCACATCATAGGCCTCATTGACGAAGGGGGATTTTTCGCGCAATCTCAACTTTTGGCAACTGTCATGATACCAGCTATTGTTAAGGTTTGCAGCATTTGGAATATGGGACGTTTGTATATCTTTGGTCACGGGCTTCACTTTTATCGTGGGCTAATCGGCGGCATAAAAGCCTAAATCTTTTGCCAATCGCCAAATGCGCAATTTGTTATAACAATTGGCATTTTCTTGATTTTGTCAATAGGGGCAATTTTATTGAGCGATAAACCAAGAAAGCCAAAGCTCGCCGAGCCGCTTCACGAAGAACTATACCAAGCGCTTCGCGAAAAATTATCAATTGGTGCATTCGCGCCTGGGCAAGCATTGAGTCTAAGAAGCCTTGCTTCGCAATTTGGTGGCAGCGTAACGCCCATTAGAGATGCCGTCTGGCGATTAGCGGCGGAAGGCGCGTTACATATTTCGCCGACTCGTCGCATTTTCGTGCCAAAGCTTACCAGCGATAAGATACGTGAACTATTATTGGTTCGCTCCCTCCTTGAGCCAGAAGCAGCAGCATTAGCTTTAAAGCATGCGAATGCTTCGATGATAGATATGATGACTTATTCAGATTCGCAAATGAATAAAGCGTTGGATTGCGGTGATGTGGCTGGATATATGGCACACAATCATTCATTTCATTTTGCTTTATATAGGGCGTCTGGTTCAACTGTTTTAGTGCCAATGATTGAAGCGCTTTGGGTTAGGTTCGGCCCCTTTATGCGACATGTCTACCCTGATGTCGCAGGCATCAACGGCGTTGAAGACCACCATGCCGAGGCCTTGATTGCCCTGAAGGATAGAGATGAAGCAGCGCTAAGACGGGCGATAAGTGCCGATGTTAAAGACGCTTTGGACTTTATGTTGCACGATTTAAGCGAGCATTAATATTTTATCCCTTGACGTAAAGCCAAAAACCCTGTTTCTTAAAAATGTTATAACAAACAGGTGATGTTTGAGTGAGAATAGTGGTCTATACGAATTATTTGTGAATCAACCGGCTAATTCACGCATCAATCGTGACAAATTAAAATTTTTTATTTGTTGCGAGCGAGCGGCATTTATTGATGCGCGCCCAAATGGCCTTGTAATGGCGGCGAAATCTTCTTGTTTGAATGAAAATTGCCCTCCTGGATTTTGGCGCGGCGTACCGCAACATTGGATGCTTGATTGGCCGACACCATTTCCACTTAAAATCAAAGCCGCAAAAGGCGTAATTGTCACCGACATAGATGATAATATATTGGTGGATTTTTGCTTGGGTGATACTGGCGCCATGTTTGGCCACACACCTGATGCGGTTGCAGATGCTTTGATGGCTGCACGCGAAACTGGCCTCACGGCAATGCTCCCGAGCAGTAGCACAGAATTCGTAGGCCAGAGGTTAGTTGAAGTTTTTGGTTTGCCATATTGGCAAATGGCCTTGTCGGCTTCCGATGCAAATCGTTTTGCTTTGCGGGTAGCAAGGCTTGTAACAAAGCGGCCAAAGATACTTGTTTTTGACGGCTGTTACCATGGTGCAGTGGACGAAACCGTTGTGGAATTAAGCCAAAATGGCAAGACTATTTCTAAGCCAAGTAGTTGGGGGGCGCCGTTTGACCCGACAATGAATACGGTTTGTATTCCGTTTAATGATTTGGAAGTGCTTGAGGCCAAGCTGGCTTCTTGCGAAATTGCATGCGTTTTGATGGAACCGGCACTAACGAATTGCGGGATTGTCCCTCCAATTGATGGTTATTTGCAAGCCGTCCGTGCTCTTTGCACCAAATATGATACTTTATTGCTCTTAGATGAAACTCACACACTGTCCACCGGCCTTGGCGGCTACTCCAAAGTTTATGGCATTGAGCCTGACATTTTCGTTGCGGGCAAATCTGTTGCCGGGGGCATACCGTGCGCAATTTGGGGCTTTAGTGAAAATGTGAAGAATAAATTGGAGGCTTCACGCGAAGCTTTAGCTGTAGGGCATTCTGGTGTTGGTACGACATTGGGCGGCTCACTCTTGGCGGTAACTGCGCTTAGAGCGAGCCTTGAAAGCCTAATGACAAAGGCGGTCTATGATGCTATGATAGAGTCTGCCAGCGAACTCGAAGCCGAATTATTGTCCATCATTGCTGAATTTGAACTAGATTGGTCAATTATTCGAATGGGTGCTAGGTTGGAGATTGTCTTTTCGACCAAGATTCCAACCAATGCAAGTCAAATGCGTGAGACATTTGATCCAGAATTAGAAGAAGCAATTCACCTTGGCCTATTAAATCGCGGGTTTTTGGTGACTCCATTTCACAACATGCTTCTGACAGGACCTAACCTGCCCAAAGGTGCAATAAAGAAATACGGTCAAGCAATGAGACAAATCCTCATAAATGTGATTATATAAAACAAAGGTGATAAATGAAGTTCAACAACGACGAAGATCACAAGAAACTTGAGGCCTGGATAAAAGCAAAAGGCGTTAGCGAAATTGAGCTTATGCTGCCTGATATGAATGGCATTATCCGCGGAAAAGTAGTACCTGCTGTGCGTTTTTTGCAAGGCGTTGAGCGCGGCACATTGCGGATTGCTTCGAGCATTTTAACGGTCACAATGACTGGTGACTATCCGGATTTGCCCTCTGGTGTAGATAAATCAGTTCAAGATCCAGATTGCGTTTTGTTGCCAGATCCATCCTCAATCAGAGTTGCACCCGGATACCGCACGCCAACTGCCTTTGTTATGACTGATGCATTCACTAAGGACGGGACGCCGATAGAAGTTGCCCCGCGCCAAGTGCTTACAAAAATAATGAACCTATATGCGGACAAAGGTTGGGTTCCAATTATCGCCCCTGAATTGGAATTCTTTTTGACTGCCAGGAACATTGATCCTGATTTGCCGCTTGAATCGCCAATCGGGCGGTCCGGTCGTGCCGAAACCGTTTCACAACCTTATGGTCTTGAGGCGCTGAATGAACATGAAGACCTGATCGAGCAAGTATATGAGTATTGCGAAATTGCCGATATTGACATTGATACAATGATTCACGAGGCGGGTGCAGCACAGCTTGAAGTCAACTTCAATCATGGCGACCCAATGCAGCTGGCAGACCAAGTTTTAGTTTTCAAGAGGATTTTTCGCCAAGTCTCACTCATGAACGGCGTTTATGGCACCTTCATGGCCAAACCAATGGATAACCAACCCGGCTCCGCAATGCACATTCACCAAAGTTTGCAAGACGCAAAGACTGGTAAGAACTTGTTTTCCGAAGAAAATGGCGAAGATAGCTGGATGTTTAAATCCTTTATCGCAGGATTGCAGAAATTCTTGCCAGAATGCGCGCCGCTTTTTGCGCCAAATGTAAACAGCTTTCGGCGGATGCGTCCACAATATGATGCGCCCATTAACGTACAATGGGGGCGCGATAATCGGTCTTGTGGGCTAAGGGTGCCTTTAAGCGACGGCCAAAATCGGCGCGTTGAAAACCGCCTTCCAGGCGCTGATTGCAACCCCTATTTAGCTATCGCGGCGTCATTGGCTTGCGGTTATGTGGGCATGCAGTTGGGTCTTGAGCCAACTGCGCCTTGCACAGGATCAGCTTATCGGTTGCCACGGTCGCTTCCACGGACCTTGGATGAAGCGCTAGAGAGATTTAACGCGTGTGTCCCGGTAAGGGAGGTTCTGGGAGAGGAGTTTTGCCAAATCTTTGCCTCGGTTAAAGAGATGGAATTGGATCATTTTGAAGGTGTTGTTTCCGCCTGGGAACGCGAACATTTGTTACTTAAAGTTTGAGGAATTATTTTGACCCATAAAAAAGGTTATACCGCCAATATTGCCAGCCGAAATGATGCAGAAAAATTTCTGGCGGCGAACCCTGATATTGCATTTGTTGATATTATTTATTCACCATTGACAGATGTGCCGCGCGGAAAGCGCATTCGCCCGCACGAGCTTTTGGGAGTATATGGCCATGGACGATATCTTCCAGGCTCTATCACAGTAGTTGACACCATAGGCAGTGATTGCGAAGAAACCGGCCTTGTGTGGGAAGATGGAGATGCAGACAGGTTGGCAAAACCAGCGGCCAACACTTTGGTTCATGCGCCATGGCTCGGTGATGATGTTGCGCAGTGCATTGTTTCTTTATACGAACTTGACGGCCCCATGCATGAATTGGATCCACGCGGAATATTGCAAAAAGTGCTCAGACTTTTTGAAGCCGATGGCATGCTACCCGATGTTGCTTGTGAGCTTGAATTTTATCTAACCGGCCCACGAAGAAATGGTGAGAGACCGCATCTTAGCGCTTCGACAATCTCTGGGCATACGCCAACTGGCAATGAAGTTTATGGCTTGCGCGAATTAGACGATCATATGGATTTTTTACGCGACCTATACAAAGCAGCAGAAATTCAAGGTTTGCCAATAGAAGCAGCTATATCGGAGTTCGCACCAGGGCAATTAGAAATTGGGCTCGAACACCGCGCCGATGCCCTGCGGGTGGCAGATGAAGCTATGATGTATAAAAGGCTTGTTAAAGGTGTCGCGGTCAAGCACGGGCTTGAGGCATGCTTTATGGCGAAGCCGTTTGCAGGCATGGCTGGAAATGGCCAGCACCTTCACGTTTCAGTTTTGGATTTGGATGGCAATAATCTATTTGCATCAGAAGATCATAAAGGTTCACCATTGGTACAAGATGCGATTGGTGGGATGCAGGCACTAATGCCAAGCTCAATGGCTATTTTTGCTCCTAATGCCAATTCCTATCGTAGGTTTGTAGGCAATTCATATGCTCCGATTGCGGCGACATGGGGGGTGAACAATCGCACGGTTGGCCTAAGGATTACTGCGGGGCCACCTAATTCGCGGCATATCGAGCACCGAATATCTGGCGCTGATGCCAGCCCATATTTGGGTTTGGCTGCTATGTTGGCCGGCGTATATCATGGAATCAAACACAAAATAGACCCTGGCGAGATGGTCGTTGGCGATGGATATTCGCAGGCCGAAAAGGCGCCAGTAAAATTACCTATGAATTGGTATTCAGCGCTTGACGAATTCGAAAATTGCGCATTTATTAGGGAATATATGGGTGAGAAATTTCAAAAAATGTACGGAATCGTAAAGCGAACCGAACAAAGCCGATATAATTCGGCGATTCCTTTGGAAGACTACGACTGGTATTTTCGCAACGCTTAAATTTTAGCTTTATGTGGGGGAAGTTATGACTGAAATAAAACTTACTAACGAAGAAGTGGCGCTATTTTTGCGGGGTAACATGCGCTCTCGCCGCGCTTTTATGGCGGCATTTGGCGCAACTGCTGCTGCATTTACAATTGCCGGCTGCGAAAAAAAGCCAGAGGGCGCAGCCAAAACAGGCGCAATTGCTGGATCTGAAGCCCGAAAGCTGAATTTTTACAATTGGGACACTTATATTGGTGAAACTACTTTAGCTGACTTTAAGACCCAAACTGGCGTCGAAGTGGAGATGACGATATTTGCCAGCAACGATGAATTATTTGCAAAATTCCGCGCTGGCAATTCTGGATATGATGTCATTATGCCGTCAAACGAATATGTAACGCGCATGGGGCAAGCTGGCCTTTTAATGCCACTTGACCATGCAAAAATTCCAAATATGAAAAACATAGCCTCAGAGTTTGCCAATCCAGATTTTGATCCGGGCCGCAAATATTCAATGCCATATACATGGCTTACTTTGGGAATTGGCTATAGAAAATCAAAAATGAAAAATGGGGTTGTTCCTGATAGCTGGAAGTATTTGTTTGATAATACTGAATACAGCGGAAAAATTTCAGTATTAGGTGAAAGCATGGATTTGTTCCGCTTGGTATTTAAATATCTTGGACATTCAGTAAATGATTTTACTCCTGAATTGGTTAAACAAGCGGAAGATATGTTGGTTAAGCAAAAGAGCCACATCAAAAACTTCCATGATGATAGCGGTCAGGATTTACTAATATCCCAAGAAGTTGACATTGTAATGGAATATAACGGCGACATTGCCCAAGCAAAAGTTGAAGACGATGATATCGATTTTGTAGTTCCAAAAGAAGGTTCATTGTTGAATTCTGATTGTATGTGTATTCCAAATGGTGCGCCTAGCCCTAACAATGCACATGCTTTCATTAACTTCATCCTTGATGCTCAAACGGGTGCAGACATTTCCAAGACCATTCTTTATCCAACACCAAATGAAGCTGCAAAAGCACTTATGGATGATACATATAAAAACAACCAGATAATATTCCCGCCTGAAGCTGTTATGTCGAAGTGCGAATATGGCAAATTCTTAGGTTCAGAAAAAACCCAAGCAATTGAAGCTGCCATGACGAGGGTCAGGGCAGCCTAAAGGGGCGCGCAATGCAAAATTGGTTTGAAAACAAGCGGTTTTTTTTGGGCACAATGCTTGCACCAACCGTTTGGTTTTTGCTTTTTTTTGTTGCGCCAATGGCCTTGGTTTGGGGCTATTCTTTTGGTGAAAATGATGGATTGATCGGGGTCAAAATAACAGGCACGCTTAAGAACTATATTCATGCCTTCGACCCCGAAATCTTAAAAGTATTGCGTGAAAGTGTGGTATTGGCTGCCATTGCCACTGTTGTATGCTTGGTTTTGGCGTTTCCTGTCGCAATTGCCATGACTTTTGCTTCAGACAAAGCTAAATCTTGGCTCTTGCTTTTAATAATGCTGCCGTTTTGGACGAACTTGCTAATTCGCACATATGCCCTAATCGCAGTTATGCGCACCGAAGGGTTGATAAACCATAGTTTTGAGTGGCTTCACGGTATAGCGGTGTTGGTGGGGATTCCTGTTGGTGACTTTACGCCAATGCCCCTTCTTTACAACAAGTTCGCAATTGTTATCGGCCTTGTTTATGTGCATCTGCCGTTCATGGTATTGCCTTTATATGCCGCGTTAGACCGTTTAGATCGGTCATTGATTGAAGCGAGCCTTGATTTGGGCGCTGGCCATTTGCAGACAATGTTTAAAGTGGTCGCGCCATTAGCTCTGCCCGGAATTGCCGCGGGGTTGGTCATCACATTCATTCCCGCCATGGGTGCATATTTAACGCCAGATTTATTGGGCGGCCCCAATGACTTGATGATTGCAAGTTTGATTGAGCGCCAGTTCAAGCGGGCAAATGATTGGCCATTTGGGGCTGCCTTGTCGTTCCTCCTTATGTATATCACAATGATATTTTTTGTGCTCAGATCTTATTTTGAAGCAAAAGGTGGAAAGGTCGCGGTACATTAAATGGCGTCATTTCCAAATATCTTCAAACGCGAACCAAGGGCACCACTCGAATATATCAAGAGCCTACGCCTGAAGGCGTGGATAGGCGCGGTTTTGCTGTTCCTTTATGCCCCGCTCTTTGTTTTGATTGCTTTTAGTTTCAATGACTCAAAAAGAACCATTGTTTGGAAAGGTTTTACTTTCAAATGGTATCAAAAGGTCTTTGAAAATGATGGCTTGCGCGAAGCTTTGGGTAATTCGTTGTTAATTGCTTTCGCTTGTACGCTTGTGTCAGTTCTGTTGGGGACACTAGCGGCGTTTATGCTTTGGCGATTCAAATTCCCACTGAAGGGCTTGCTCGAATCCGGCCTTAATCTTCCGATTGTTGTGCCGGAAATTTGCATGGGCGTCGGAGTTTTAATGTTTTTCGCGTGGCTTGATTGGCCAAATGATATGCCATGGCCTCTTAATCTCTCACAAATAACCATTGCGCACATTACGTTTGCATTCCCATTTGTTGCAATTGTCGTGCGTGCACGGCTTGAAAGCTTCAACAAAGAATTTGAAATGGCGGCATTGGATTTGGGGGCGTCACAATGGCGTGCGTTTAATGATGTTATTGTGCCACATATGGCTCCTGGGATTATCGCTGGTGCTTTGTTGGCATTTACCCTTTCGCTTGATGACTTTGTGATAACCTTTTTTGCATCGGGGCCGGGGACAGTAACTTTCCCAATTAAGGTCTATTCTATGGTGCGTTTTTCGGTTACCCCCGAAGTGAACGCTGCGTCGACAATTATTATTTTGATTACAGTTTTGGCGACTGTAATTGCAATGCGTTTACAAAACCCGCCAAAATCCACTACCGATTAAGAATGTCCGAGGACTAAATGGCAAACGACGATGTAATAATCAAAATTGAAAACGTCACTAAGCGCTACGGCAAAGTTACGGCTGTCGACAATGTCGATCTTGAAATAAAACGTGGGGAGTTTTTCGCGCTGCTGGGCCCATCTGGTTGCGGCAAAACAACTCTCTTGCGAATGATTGCAGGATTTGAAATCCCTACAGAAGGCAAAATTTACATTGACGGTGTCGATGTTTCAAATGTTCCACCAAATAAGCGGCCAATAAATACAGTGTTTCAATCATACGCGGTTTTCCCGCATATGACGGTTTTTGACAATGTTGCCTATGGGTTGCAATTTGATAATGTGCCAAAAGCCGATAGATATCAAAGAGTAATGGCGGCGCTTGCCGACGTTAAACTTGACCATTTGGCGGACAGGAAGCCAGATCAGATGTCAGGTGGGCAGCGACAACGGGTTGCGCTTGCGCGCGCCTTGGTTAAGCGGCCAAAAGTTTTATTGCTTGATGAACCTTTGTCGGCGCTTGATGCTAAATTGCGCGAGGCAATGCGTTTTGAATTGACTGCGCTACAAGATAAAGTTGGTGTTACGTTTGTTATGGTCACGCACGATCAAGACGAGGCACTGGCAATGGCAGATAGATGTACAGTTATGGAACGCGGCCGGTTGATGCAAACTGCAACACCGTCTTCGTTATATGAATTTCCATCTAATCGATTTGTGGCTGATTTCATTGGGTCGGTGAATTTGTTCGAAGGCCAATTGGTTGTTGATGAACCGTCGCATGCGCAATTTTATTCAGATGAACTTGGCGGAAAAGTATATTTTGACCATGGTGTATCTGGTGCTGCAAATGAAAACATGTGGGTAGGAATCCGGCCCGAGAAAATTGAAATGTTAAAGCGTTCAAAAAAGGGCCCAATCCCAGTGATGGAGGATTGCCCGCCAGATTGTAATGTTTTCAAAGGCGTTATTAAGCAAATATCGTATTTGGGTTCTGAAAGTGTATATGAAGTTATGCTAACTAACGACCGTGTAATGCGCGTAACCCGCCCAAATCTATCGCGGTGGGATCAAGATGATTTCACTTGGGAAGATGAAGTGTGGTTGTGTTTTCATGGTGATTCACCTGTTTTACTCCAGAACTAGTGAAAAGGCCGTAATTTTGGCGCATTAATGCGTCGGCTTCGCTTGGAAATAGGTTTACCATTTCCTGCGCTTGTCGCCTGTTTCTGCGCGCAAACTGACGACATTTTGTGGCTATAAAAAAGTTTGCTCTAGGAAGAATATGTCAAAGATTGTAGGTATAATTTGCTGCAAGCGTTCAATAAATAATGTTACGGCGCAAGCGGTCTTAGAACGATACATAACCAATACTGTGCCACTGATGGGCGCAACCCCACTACTGATTCCGTCGCTCAGTCATATTTTGGATATAGATGAAATTGCCTCACGGCTTGATGGGCTTTTACTAACTGGCTCCGCCAGCAATATTGACCCAAAAGCCTATGGCGACGGCGCCGAAGATGCGCCTGGGCCATTTGATCCAGATCGCGACAAAGCTGCAATGGCATTGGCCGACGCTTTCTTACAGCAATCGAAGCCTGTGTTTGGTATTTGTCGAGGCTTTCAGGAGCTGAATGTCCATTTTGGCGGGACTCTCTCGCGGAATCTTTCCGATGGAAAACGACAGCTAAATCACCATGCACCTGACGGGGTTTCATACGAGGAGATGTTCGAATATGGTCATGAAGTGATTTTAGAAAATTCTGGTTGCTTGTCGCGGCTGTATGAAACTAGTCGTATAAACGTGAATTCAGTGCATTATCAAGGTGTTGATAAATTGGGGAGCGGTCTGGACGTTTTGGCCCGCGCGCCAGACGGTGTGATAGAGGCATTTTCTAGCCTCGAATATGGCGCACCAATATTGGCAGTACAATGGCACCCGGAATGGGACACACCAAATAATCTGCAATATCAAAAACTGTTTGCATATATGGGAAAAGTGCTAAAGACTGGGTCGTTGGAAGTTTAGCGCTTTTTGCCAGCACTGAACCGGATTTTGGATGCGAATGAAATACATAAAAATGAATGGCATAGGCAATGCGTTTGTGGTGCTTGATGCGCGCCGCGACCCTTTTGTTCTGACACCCGATCAAGCCAAGAAAATAGCAAATCCCGAAACCGGTGTAAAATGTGACCAAATTCTTATTTTAGAAAACTCAGATAAATGCGATGTTTTCATGCGCATTTGGAACTCCGATGGTGAAACAGTTGCGGCTTGCGGCAATGGCACGCGAGCCGTTGGTTGGTTAATTGCCAATGAAAAAAAGTCCCATGAAGTCTCAATAGAAACTGAAGCAGGACAGTTATTTGCCAAACTAATTGGCCCGATGAGAGTTTCAGTTGATATGGGGAAGCCCGGTTTGGACTGGACGCAAATCCCTTTGTCAGAGCGTATGGATACCATTCGTATGGAATTGCAAGTTGGGCCCATTGATAGACCGATTCTTTGGGGCCCAGGCGCCGTATCAATGGGCAATCCGCATTGTGTATTTTTTGTTGATGACGCAGAGACTGCGCCCGTCGTACAAGTTGGCTCGATGATAGAACATCACCCATTGTTTCCTGAACGTGCCAATATTGGCTTTGCGCAAGTAATAAATCGTAGCCACATTCGCCTAAAAGTCTGGGAACGCGGCGCGGGCCTCACGCTTGCATGTGGCACTGGTGCCTGTGCCGCTATGGTCGCGGCTTCAAGGCGCAAACTTGTTGGACGTCAAGCCACAGTTATACTTGATGGCGGCGAATTAGAAATCGAATGGCGCCTAGAAGACGACCACGTCATTATGAGCGGCGTGGTCGAGTTCGAAGGAAGCGGTGAATTAAGTTTTTAAGGACTATTCAGCGGCAACGTTTCTTAAAAGGCCATCGTTGTGTTCTTGGTCGCCGAAATTGATGGTACGCAAATAGGCAATGCCCTCTTCTGCAATATCATCACCAATCATGTGCGTGCCTTCAGATTCGAATTCTGAAAAATCCACATACATTGAATAGAATGCCTTAGTTCTATCAGTTATAATGCCAGCATTCCACAAAGTCTTTACCAATACACGAAAAATATTAGCACCCTTTTTCATTTGCTCGCGGCGATCTGCGTCAGTGAAAATTTCTTGGAATTCCTTAGTAACCCTTGCTGCATCCAATCCAAATTGTTCGTAAACATATGGCATCTGGGTTGGGGCAACCAAATTGAATAATAAGCTTTGGAAGCAATGCGCCGCCCAATCTTCAACGATTGCATGCTCCTGTGGGTCAAGGTTAGGCACTGTCTTATCGGCCCATAATTTACCAAACTTGTGATGAAAGGCTTCGTCAGTCATTACAAGCTGGGTTAGTTTGCGTGCCAAAGGGTCATTCCACTCTTGATATATGGATGCGAATGCGCCCATCGCCAAACCTTCAACAAGCATCTGCATGCCAACAATCTTTTTATAGACTTCAGGCGAGCCAACGATTTCACATAATAGACCACTCAATACAGGGCTGGCAGGAAATGGAGAGCCCCAACGTTTCTGAATATACATCGAAAACGCAGTCACATGGCGCGCTTCTTCGCGGGTTTGATTGGCGGCATATTCTTGTGCCCCAGGGTCGCGCAGAACGTGGCAAAGCGAAGCCGAAAGGTTTAGTGCGCCTTGCTCGCCATGCAATATAGCCGACATAATCCACCGCCCCATTTGGCTTTTGAATTTAGCTTTTAGTTCAGGGTGCTTTTCAAAATGCTCAGAAACATAGGGTGTAGAAAAAGCAGGAACCATATCGTCTGGCATAATATCGACGTTTTCGTGGTCAAAGTCGTCGTCAAAATCAATATATTTTTTGTCCAGTGGATCCCAAAAGTGATCATGAGTTGCGCTGATCATTTTGTCGAACGTGTTACAACGTGCCAAATGTCGCTCAACGACCAACATTGCCGCAAAATCATCTGGCGCAACGGCGTCATAAATTTCATTCTTTGTAATATTAGCCATGGCTTCCCTCATTTGGTTGCTTATAATAAAATCAAAACCAGCATCGCGAAAATACTGAAAGCTCTTAAGCCCCAAATTTACGTTGCTAAAGCGACATTTTGTCACATAATTCATATTTTTCAACAAGAAAGTTACGTTAACGTAAAGTAAGGTGCTGCTTTTTTATTCTTACCTGAAATTTTTCCATCAAATTGCGTGACCAAATAGCCATTGTGCGCTAACTTCCAAGAAGAATGGTGAGGTTAGAATGTCTGAACAAAAAACAACCGAAACTTTGGTATCAGTAAACAATTATATTTCACAAATTTCCGACTCGGCCAAGCAAAGCGATGCAACGGAAATATTGGAAATGCTTGCGGAAATCACGGGCCAGCCGGCTAAAATGTGGGGCCCTTCAATAATTGGTTTTGGAAAATATTCCTATGTTTATGACTCGGGGCATTCCGGTGAAATGTGCAAAATTGGATTTTCACCGCGAAAGCGTGAATTGGTTTTGTATATAGTAAACGGATTTGAACAGTTTGATGAGCTATTGTCCAAATTGGGCAAACACAAAATCGGAAAAAGCTGTTTGTATATTAAAAGGTTAAGCGACGTTGATGTCGGCATTGTAAGGCAAATTGCGCAGCAGTCTTACGCTTGGATGTGTGAAAAATATGGGGCCGACTAGTGCCTTTTATTACGATAGCGCCAGGGCGGCATTCTATCTCTTGCTGCCAATTGCCAAATACCCGTTTTTTCTGCCCTTGCTAGCCTTTCAATCCCCACCATTTGGCGATCATGAAGGTGGGCACGATACGCCCAAGCGCAACCATTTCGCACCATATATCGGTTTATGTTCTCGTTCGCATATGTAACGTTAGCAACAGTCCTTCCATATCTATCAATTGTAATTGGCTGAACAATAACGTTACGGTTCAAGACGCGTCTTTCAAGCGCCACTTTACATTCTTGACCCATCGCCTGATCCAATTCTGGCGCATCAATTGACGCCAGTCTAACTTCAACTCGGAGGCGGCCCTTTGTGACCCTAATGCTGTCACCATCTCCGACATGGACAACTGCTGCTGAATAATTTGTCATGGTTGGTTGGGCAAATAATACTGCTGGGAAGAACAAACTAACAACCAACAAATGCCTTGCATTAGAGCGTTTCCCAAAAAGTGTGAAGCGGTTTTTGGACAAGAAACGCGGCAAACAAAGGAATCTAGAGCACCATTTCGATTGGGTCGAAATGGGATATGCTCTAGCGGAAATCACGGCGCCACCTAATCGATATTTTCCCATCGCCAGTTGTACCAACCCTTGATGTAATTGCGGTTGAAGTATTTGGCCGCCATTCAACATTTGTTGAAACCCCTTGGGTTCCTTCTGAAATAAGCTCTATATATACATCGCGGCCCAAGTATTTTCCGCCAGCAACGCTTACTTCGCCAGTCGCTGTATTGCCAAAAACCAGCCTGTCAAGGCGCGCAATATCGCGCAGATTTGCCATGATATCAAATCCCCCGCCGCTAGCAAGACTGGCAAGGCTTGCCGCCAATTGAACAGTCTCTATTGTGGATAGCTGAGCGCGCGACCTTCCGAACAAAACCTGTGACAATATTTCATCAGCTGGCAATTCGGGGGTGGAGGTTAATGTCACGACGGGGGTTGCAGCAGTGCCAGTAACCCTTATCTTTGCATCCAAGGCTGAGGTACGTCTCGATGCCATTAAGTTAAGGCGAATATTATTGGGGGACGCAGCCAAAATTATCGTCCCATTTTCATCAAACAAGAAACTGCGACCTGCATATTCATATTCGCCGCGATATACTTTGGCCAGACCCGTTAAAATTGGTGCAGCCAAGCTTCCCCTCACCCTTGCATCGAGCGACATTTCAAGGTTCAACCCCGAACCGCGCACAAAAACCCCACGAGGGGCTGCCAATTTAACATCAATTTCCACATTGGGCCTCGAAGAAGTATCCGTCATTCTGCTGGTTTGCCTTGCGGGAATTGCGCTTATCGGCCGCATATCTCGGTTTATTTCCTCAACATCGATATTGATAATATTGTTGCCTGAAAGTGTTCTTGGAGAAAATTCAGCAAAGTCAATTCTAGCCTCACCGCTAAGCTTTGTTGTTTGCCCTTGCCCACGTTCGATTGTTACCTGTGACGTCGCCGAGATTTTTGCGGTATCTGTATCCACAATCTTGAAGTTATGAGTATTTATCCGCATGATACTCGTCCGAAGGCTGCCAGTTCCAATTTCGCCAGAGCCACTAATTGTGCCTTGTTGGCTATCCCTGCCGCTAAATTCGCTAATGCTTACTTTTTCTGTATCAGTTGTTCCTTTAATTCTTAAGGCGCTGAGATTTAGGCCAATTGTTGGCTCACGGAACCCTCCGCGCTCTAGGGTAAAATTGCCAATAAAGCTTGGCGCGTTGATGCTCCCGGCAAGCTCACCTTGTGCATCAATATGACCGCTTAAAATCCGTTCACCGGCAAACAAAATGTCGGCCAAAGGCCGCACTTCGCCAAGCGCTTTGTAACGACCACTAATGGGTCTAGTCCTATCTACAAGAAGTTTCAAAGGTGCGGCACTAGCAACTACTGGCAATTTGGTGTCGATATCTAATCTTAGTCCCTGTGGGTTTGTGGCGGTCAGTTGAAGGTCGATTACATTATTAGACAACCTGGCATCTATATTGCCGCTAAGAGCCATATTTGCTCCAAGTCCGCGCGCGTGCGCATCAGACAAGACACCTTCCAAGCGGCCATTAAGGGCCGGTCCATCGCCTTCAAGAATTGCTGTACCTGAAAAAGTGCCTAGAAAGTCTTGATGCATCAACGCAAGCGACAAAGCTCTTACATTGGCGCGCATCTGAAAATGATTTTGGGTATTTATACCTTCAAAATCTATCAACCCTTGTTCGCGGTTCGCTTGGTTTGCAAAAACCACTTTGCCTTTTGCCTTGCGCTCAGTCTGGGAAAGCGTAAGGCTTAGAGGCTCATCAATTGTAAAATTGCGGCTTCCAATCCTACCATTGCCATTTAGTGCAAAAACATAGGATTGATTGTCGCCGTGTATTATAGTTGTGCCATCAAATTGCGTGTTAAGCGGTGCTAATGTTGTGAAACTGGTGCGCAAAGCCAAGTTTGAAAGTGGCCCACTACCCGTAATATTAAGCCGCGTGAACCTTTGGTCATTGCCTCTGAAAGCGAAATTGCTTCCCGCCAAAGCAATATTGGCCAGCGTCGCATCGCCTGATTGACTAAGCGAAATACGACCATTCAAACTACCGTTTTGCAAAAAGGCACCGCGGCCAATTTGTATATTTAGGTCCGCGCTAGGGTTATTATTGGCGCTAAATCTGGCATTGCCTTCTGCCCTTATACCGGCGCCTCTGATGTCAATGTTTCTTAGATGGAACCCTTCGCTAACGGTTACAATGTCTGCTGTCCCATTTATTTCACCAAACTCTGTCGCACCATTTAATGACAAATTCGAGTTTACGCCATTTGCACTAAACGCTGAAATCACAACCAAGGTCGCAGGCACTATTTTTGCCGGCCCTAATCCAAGTTGATTGATGCGGGTTCTTAGTTCCAAAACCGGTTGGTTGGCAATGCCATGCAATTTGCCATTACCGTTCAAATTTCCATCAACTGCCAATGGGCCAAACATTATTGGGCCATTCATCTGCCAATCTAAGTTTAGATTATAACCAGTTTGAAAATCATATTGACCTTTGGCATCAAACTGCACTTCCCTGCCAAATAGCCGAACTTCGGTCGCATTGATGCCGCCTTCAATAAAATTGAAAACACCTTGAAGGCGCGGTGAATTTCCCAAAACCTTTACGATACTCGCGTTGTTTGACCCAATTTCACTCCCGCTAAGGTTAAGGCTTAAATACGGCATAGTATTTACACCTGCATTCGCAAACCCCCATGTGCCATTTACATCGCCGCGAAGTTTATAGGGAGCTAATGCACCGTTGCCCAAAGCCAATGTGCCCGCCAAAGCGAAACTGCTGTTTGGCCGGTTTAGGCTTTGTCCAATAACCAACAAATCATTTCCATTGAATCGCATTGATGACACCCGAAGCGGCCCGCGCCCAATAACAACATTAGCTTTTAGTTTTGGTCGTTCGCTGATTAAATTATTCAATGCGCTTGCCCCAAAAGTTATATTGTTGCCAGAAGCGTCGATATCTAGGTTGGGGCTAGCGCTGTTGCTGCCTTGATGAAGCGTAAGGCCCGAAACAACTGTGCCTTTCAAATTACTGATGTTGAGTTTGCTAAGGTCAATATTAGCAGAGCCGCGTAAATTGGCATTGCCAAACAAGTTTTGACTTGCCCCAACCCGCAAACTACCAGCGTTGCCGATAACTTCACCCATGTCCACAAGCCAGACACCACTAATTTGGCGTGTAAACTTCGCCTTTGATTTAGCACTAGAACCCAATGCTCTTGCTAAAAGTGAATTGCCAATGCCGCCAGCCGCCGTCACGTCATATTGTAAACTTGATATGCTGGCTTTGCGTGATAAATTAAAACTGCCTGTGACGGCCTGATATTTGATAAAAGGAAGAGTAAAATCATTGGCGTGAATCACTCCATCAAAACGCCAATCTCTTATATCACCCGTTGTTTTACCAACCACTCCGGCGCCACTGGTTGTAAGGCCGGAATTCGGCTCTCCAATAATTGTGCCCGACATTGACAACCTTGTGTTCAAGGGGGTTACGGCCTTACTATTCTCAAAATCTACAACCCCGTTTAGCTCGAGCCGCGCGTTTTTGCCCTCTAGGCTGAACCTAAAATCATTATTTGGCTGAGTGTGAAACAGGTCACCTTGCAAAATTTGACTAATCATTGACCGCTCAACCGGTTGCCAATTGCTGTTGACACGAATTGTATTTCCAAATCGGCGCGCCAAAGGGGCAGTAAATCGCGAAGCCGCAAAATTCGCAACTCCGGCCAAACTGCCACCTTTTGCCGAATTCCACCTTCCCTTTATGTCCGCAAGGTTTTGTTGGCCAGAAAATCCTACTATGTTTATTATGCCGTCTGCATTGTCTAGTCGAACTTCTGCGTCCAAGCGCAAAGGCAAATTTGGGTTAAGCCCTAAAGAGCCACCAAGGCCCCCACCGCCTGCCTCGCTTGCATAAATATGGCCCGAAATAGGTAGGTCCGCCATAAAGATTAGATTGCCATTGGCACGGTCGCTACGTCTATTTGCGCTTACTATATTGAAGTTAATATCAAGCGTCTTGCGGTGCGAAACTGACAAACTTCCTGCCAAGCCCCACAACCCGCGCGCTCCGGAAAAAGCTTCCATCGTTTGGACAGGTGCTTGCGCAGAATCTATTTTGGCTGAAAGTACAAATCTGTCGACTTTCCTGTTCTGCGCAGAAACAACCGGTCGACGATGTATATTGACAAATGACCCTTTAATATCGGTGACATGAATTTGGCTTTGCAACAATGAAAGCGAATCCCACTTAACTCTTAGGTCTCGCCCTTCAATCCAAATGCCCTCTTGGTCTCTTATGGCGGCATATTTTAAATTGAAATCTGTGAAGAAATCGCCCTCAAGGCCACTTATTTGGAGGTGTCCGTAACGCCCAACCTTTAGGCCATCAAATATGCTGACGATTATTTCTTTACCATAAGCGGTGTTCGCGCCGTACCTTATGCCGCCCACTACAACTAGGCCAAAAATAATAAAAAACATAATGAAAGCGTTTGCCGACCCAAGTGCCTGAATTAGATGATCCATGACCTTTTGCTGACGTGTGCGCGGCTTTACGTGTTTTGAAATTCGTCTCGCTGCGCTTCGTCGCAATTTCGGACTGTGCAATGCCTCATGCGCAATTTCAATATTCGTAAGTTTCTTGGGTTTTGCAAGCCAGTTGGCGATGACAGTTCGCATGTTTGCAATTATTGGTGACAATGAAAATTTCATCAAAAACTCTGTCCTACACCAATATAGAATTGAAAGCTCGAATCCCCTTGCGGCCTATCGAGTGGTACCGCAATATCAAAGCGAATTGGTGCAAAGCCCAAATCATATCTTATCCCAAGCCCAACTGATGCCCTGAACTCACCGAAATCTGGTGAAGATGTAAGGCCCAAAGTGCCGGCGTCTACAAAGCCGACCATGCCGAATTTTTGTGTAAGTTTCTGACGAAATTCAACGCTGGTTTCGATTAAGGATAAACCGCCAACCGGCGTTCTTTCTGGGTCTAAATATCGTGGCCCAATGCCTTGGTATTCATACCCGCGAACCGAACCACCACCCCCTGCGTATAATCTGCGACCAGAGGGCAAATCAGGAATTGATCCACCAAATAATGCGCCAATTCTTGCTCTTGCAGCAATAACACTTCGTCCATCGTCAGAGAAATCGTGATATATGGAAGCCTGAGAAACCAATTTTAAAAAGGACAAGTTGGCATCGCCGCTAATAATTGTTGGTTCCAGCTTTAAATCCGCTTTGTAACCACTTCGAGCATTTAGTGGGTTGTCGGTTCTATCGATAACAAAAGCACCCACTAGGCTTAAAGCCACAAAGTCACGATCTATACCAGTTGTCGGCCTGATAAAGCTTGGCTCGTGAGTGCGGCTCAAGTCTAGATTTGCACCGTATGTCAGAAACGAATTTCGCCAAAACCGCCTTGTTAGTTGCGCCTTCAAGCTGGCCCCGTCTTCACGGTAAGCCAATGTGTCGTCTCGAAATATTGAAAACGATGTGGCCAAAGTTTGATTAGGTCTCAAAAAATGCGGCATGCGTATTTCGGCTTCTAGTCTTTGTTTTATATCGCCAAAAGTCAACCTACCAATCAAACTATCCGCGCGGCCAAACAAATTATAACGAGAGGCCTCTGATTCAACTGCGACACCCTCATTGGTTGCGAAACTCAGTTGGGCTTCAACAGATATTTTAGCTCGGTCTACCAAACGAACATTGACAGGTCGTTGGCTTGTTGACATATCAGTTGAACCCAAAGAAATTGAAATAGTATCATAAACGCCGGTTTCCAACAATCTGCGCTCGAGCTCTGTGATTTCTGAGGGGTCATAATTTGCCCCAGCAGCCCAAGGAACAACAGATAGCAACCAATCTTCGCGCGTTTTGGAACCTGCAACTAAACTCACACTTCCAAGTTTTATCTTATTGCCGGCAGATATTCTGAAAATTGGGTGGACGCTATTATCTGCGTGGTCAACAATAACCCGCCGTGGCATCGATACTGCGTCCGCATAGCCATCGTGCAATACCGCCCCAAGAGCGCGGCTTTCAGCAGACAAAATATCGGACGAACGACCGGCGCTCTGTGCATCTAAATTCAACGCAGTTTGTGCGTTTTGGGCTGTTATTTGATCGGGCGGCGAATCACCCCAGTCAATTGTCGGTTCTTTTATTTTATATAATTGGCCAACATCAATATTGACGACAGGTGCCGATAAGCCTTCTTCGCCGATATTTATTTCTATTGTTGGTGCGTAATAACCTTCGCTTCGAAGCACTTCATTTGCAAAATTGGCGGCAACTTCGCCCCGCCGCCTTGCCTCGAAAGCACTTTTGGGTGCGGTGTCAACATCGCCTACCGCGCGGATAATTTCCTCTAATATGCGTCCTTGCGCATTTCCACTTATTCGCGCGCGAGGCTCACACTTAGCAGCTTCCGGTAACATACTGCAGGTAATCACTAACCCAACCCAAAATACCTTGCTTAATTGGGCAAAGCATTGCAATTTTGGAGCACTTGTTGTGGGTTGCGAGTTCATGTTAGTGTTTATCAAATTTTCCAAAGGTGATTCAATATAATTTTACTTGCGAGCTGGGCTTTCACAAATTTGTATTTTGACTATGTTACACCTTGCCACAATGAACAAATAAATTCTTTTTCATAAACTACCGGGGTAGTTTAATAATATGAACCATAAATAACAGGAAGCAAAAGTAAGATGATTCGTAATCGCCGCACGAGAATAGTCGCAACGTTAGGGCCAGCAAGCCGCGCCCCAGAGACTACCCTAGCGCTAGCGCGTGCAGGCGTTGATGTGTTTAGGTTGAATTTTTCTCATGGCACGTATGAAGACCACAAAGCTGCACTTGAAAGTGTTCGCGCAGCTGAAGTAGCGGTTGAACGTCCCTTAGGCATTTTGGCGGATTTGCAAGGGCCAAAGCTACGACTTGGTGCATTCAAAGATGGAATGAAAGTTAAACTAAGTGCGGGCGACAAATATCGCCTCGAACTTGGCTCTTTCGAGGGCGATGAAACTAGAGGATCATTGCCACAAAAAGAGATTTTTGACGTTATGAAAGTTGGCCTAGATCTCTTGATTGACGATGGCAAAGTGCGTCTTAGGGTGGTTGAACATGGCAAAGATTGGGCTAATGTTGAATGTATTCGCGCTGGTACACTATCGGATAGAAAAGGCGTTAACGTACCGAACGCTGTATTGCCATTGTCTGCGCTAAGCGCGAAAGATCGCGCGGATTTGGATTTTGCACTTGAAATTGGTGTCGATTGGGTTGCCCTTTCATTCGTACAGCGTGCCGAAGATATGGCAGAGCTACGGCGATTAGTGAATGGTCAAGCCGCTTGTCTTGCGAAAATCGAAAAGCCTGCCGCGCTTGAATCTTTGGAAGAAATTCTCGACCATTGTGACGGTGTAATGGTTGCGCGTGGTGATTTGGGCGTTGAATTGGCACCAGAAGAAGTGCCGATTGCGCAAAAAACTATTTTGCGGGCCGCTAGAAAGCGCGGTGTTCCAACAATTGTCGCCACTCAAATGTTAGAGTCAATGATTACATCATCTACACCAACCAGAGCGGAGGCATCTGATGTCGCGAATGCTGTTTATGAAGGCACCGATGCTTTGATGCTATCGGCCGAAACCGCTTCTGGCGATTTTCCGCTTGAAGCTGTTGAAGTAATGTCACGCATTGCCGAGCGCGTTGAGCGCGATCCAAGGTGGCCCGAATTGATGGACGCAGAGCATGCAAACCCCCGCGGTGTTGTTGCCGATGCAGTATCAGCAGCTGCGAAGGTTGCCGCCGATGCATCTGGGGCAAAATGCTTAGTCGCTTTCACTGCGCGCGGCGCGACAGCTTTGCGAATTGCCCGCGAACGTCCTTTGCAGCCGATTTTAGCATTGACACCTTATGCTAAAGCTGCCCGAAAATTAGCATTAGTTTGGGGAATGGAAGCAAGAGTAATCAGCGACCCCAAAGATGTTGAGGATATGGCAATGATAGCCGCCCATGCAGTAAGCTTCTTCGAGATTGCAAAATCGGGCGAGAGAATTGTCATAATCGCTGGCCTTCCCTTTGGCACACCAGGCGGTACGAACTTACTCCGTATTACCAATGCAGAATAAATTTACGTGAAAATTGCCGCCTAGCGCCAAGCCCATTCTTGCTGGGGATGAGGCTGACTTAGGAAAAAGCCTCTTGGTTAATGCTTGCGACTAATTCTGGTGAAATATTAAGCCTTGCTGCAAGATTTTCCAAATAGGCTTTCTCGGCATCACCATTTGCGTTGATTGCCACTAATGATGCAGTATACAAGCTAAGCGCGAGTTCAGGACTTGTTGCTGCGGCAACAATAGCGTCTGTATCGATCGGCTTTTGCAACTCTTCGAATAAAAATGCTTTCTCTTCGTCGTTCAAATTTGCAGTTTGCATCTTTTCGAAAAGCTTACCCTTTTCTGTATCGTCAATTTTTCCATCTGCTTTCATCGCATTGATAATTGCCGCAATATTGGCTTTGCCAAAACTGACTTTTGCCTCGGGGTTTTGCGGAAGGAACAACGTCTCATCGATTTTACCGCCATGCTTTTGCCAAGCTCCATATGCCAAAGTACCAAGTGCGGCAATTCCCCCCATCGTAGCGATTTTTCGGCCAAACTTACCCATGGATCCGCTTAAAAGCAGAGCTCCCAACGCGCCTACAGCGGCAGCGCCAATTGCTGTTTGTTGGGCTTCACTATCGGTTTTCACGCGATTAATTGCAGATTCCCCTTCAGTGCGAACGGCGTTAAGGCCGATTGGCAATTGGTTTTGCAAAGCGTTTATAATTTTGTCTGCGTCAAACATTGGCTAAATTCCCTTTGTCTCGAAAAAATTGGACCATCATAACATTGGTATACAACCCGCGTAATTCAATAGCATGAAATGAATTTATCTAAGATAAGATGCCAATAAGTTTATAATATCAGGCGTTTCAAGTTTCAAAAGTTCTAACGTTAAAGGCTTCGAGTGCAAGAAGATATTCGCTTAATTCAATCATGCTGACGCAAGGCTTTGCACCAACAAAATACGGACCATTTTTTACAATTTTTTCGGCTAGTAAAATCGCAGGAACAGTTGGGATTTGCGGCCCGTCGCCGTCTTTTGCAACAATAAACCAAGTTTTCTTAACCTGCTTCCCTTCATGATTTATGCCTTGCAAAATAATGTGCATACCGCCATCAGCACTTCCAAATTTGTCAAACCAATTTGCGATATCGAGCATTATTTTTGCGTGCCTATCAAGGTTTAGCGGCAAGCCAAACCGAACAAAAAAGGATAAAAACCAAAGCCCGAAATGCAGAAGCCCAAGCTCTAGGCCTGCGCTAAATTGAATGTCGCGGATCCCGTATTTTGCTGGCAATAAGTCTAAATCAGGGATTTCACAATTGGCCATGAATCTCGTACCCAATTCCGGATATTTCTGAGCGTAAATATCTTGCCAACCGTATGCCCTGTCATGACCTGCAAATGGGGCTAGCCGTTTGCCCACATAACTAAGAATGCCGGCAGTTGTGGCAAGGCCGCGTTCGGCCTTTTGCCCGGGGGAAATCCCAAATTTCAAACACTCAATCTGTCTGAATTCAGACTTAAAGTGCTCAATTACCGCAGAAGACAATGCAGGAACAGTGCTGGCGCCACTTATTATCGCGCAATTATTTTTTTTGGCGATTTCATCAAGCGCTGAGATGCCGCTAACGAAATCGCGCCCATCTGCAAGGTCAATATAATTCACACCATTGCGAGCACACGCCTTGGCAACTTCATAATCTGCGCCTTGGAAGGGGCCGCATGTATTGATGACAACTTTTGGCCCAAGTGCAACCAGCGAACTTTCAAACCCATTGTTTACATCAATTGCTGCAGATTGGGCCAAGGGAGTGTTGAGTTGGGCTTCAAGTTCGGCGCATTTAGTCAAATTTCGCCCGCCGATGATGGTGCTTATTTCCTTTTTCACTAAGGCACGGACAATCCGTTTGCCAAAATTGCCATAACCGCCCAAAACTAAGACTCTATCCATTTGGAAGCTCTATCACTGAAAATCTGCCTTCATAGCCATAAATCTTGCCGAAAACGGGGTGGCGAATTTCCATTTTCATTCCAAAGCTATTTTCATCAACCGCCTCTTCGAATGCAGTGCTTTTTCCAAAAACCCATTCCAAAGGCAACTTAAAATCTTGGCCTAAAATGCTAATAACATAGCCTATGTGGTGTAAACGCACTTGTTCCTTGGCAAATTCATAGGTCGCAACCCAGCCAATACCCGATTTTGTATATTCAATTACTCTGTTTTCGCCAATTGGAACAAGCTTTGACCTAAATACATATGGCTTACGGTTTGGAAAGTGAAACACGCGATTGAACCAGAAGGCTCTGCTATTGATTTCGCTTTCGAAATTAACTTCGCATCTTATGCCTTCGCCAGTGAACGGAACCAGGGTCTGCGTTAATCCAAATAGGGGCGCTAATAGCCTTAATGTGCGTGACATTTCTATTTTCATCAAACCGACTGTTTTAGTTACATCTGTGCTATAAGGCCGATTTGCATAGTGCTTATGAAACACACAGGGCATTGATGACCAACTTTCGCCAAAAATATCCGCAAACGTTGGTGGAATGGTTTCGCCCGTCAATCGAGATTTCCAATCGGATTTTTACCACGCATGAAAATAAATAAATTACGCATAAATCTAAGTATTGGGTAACAAAATTTAGCCATCAATCTATGACTAAACAATGCCGCATTCATGCGATTAAACCAGTTTTGACGAGTTGAAAAAAGTGCCATGAGTGTTAATGCGTCTGCGCCGCAATAAAATGTGCCGCCATATTTCACTACCATTGCCTTATCAAAATCAAGTTTTAACTTGGTCGCTTCTATTACCACAGAATTGTCAACCTCTGTCCGCGCATCTAATAATATCAGTTCGCCTACGGTTTTTCTAATTCGATATCCAAGGGCCGCAGCTTTGCATAATGGACATTCGCCGTCATAAATATAATATAGTTTCGAGTTGGCGCTTTCGGTTGTCAATTAGGGTCAATCCAATCTGAAAATTGAACTATGGAATATATCATAATAAAGTGGATTCATATCCTAAGCTCAACAATTCTTTTTGGAACTGGCATTGGCAGCGCATTTTACCTCTTTGTGGCCAACTTATCCAAAGAAACTAATTCAATTGTCTTTGCAACTAAATGGGTGGTAATCGCCGATTGGTTGTTTACCACTCCAGCAATCATAATCCAGCTATTAAGCGGCCTTTACATGGTATATCTTGCGGGCCATGATATGTCGGCAAGCTGGATAAAATACGGTCTGGTTTTGTATTTTGTAACTGGTGCATGTTGGTTGCCAGTAGTTTTAATTCAAATAAGAATGCGTGATATTGCTGCAATAGCCAAGCGAAATAGCGAACAAATTGATAAGGAATATTGGCAATTGAACAAATGGTGGATTGCCCTTGGTTCCTTGGCGTTTCCAATCGTGGTTGGTATATTTTGGCTTATGGTGGTTAAACCAATTTAGCCGCCCAAAAATATTTTGTATAAAAGCCTACCTGGAGTGAAAGTAAACGCTGCAGCAATTGCTAGGCCCCCGACGTATAAACCTATCATTGTTGCGCGGTGCAACAAAATCTTCCCGCGCCGTATCGCCATAATCGACATTGGAAGACCGATTGCAATCCAAAGAGTTAGCAGAATAGTAAGTGGAAAAACCCCTTGCTTTCTGTCTGGCAGGAAAATAGCACTAACGCCAACTCCGGCCATCAAAACAACCCAAATCCACCCAAGTGTTTTATGCTGCGCAGAACCTTTTTTTTGCAATAATTGAAATAGCCCAAGCATCATGGAGCAAACCGCAAGAAATACGTGTATGCGTGTTAGTAATGGCGATGTAAACAAATATGTTAAATTCATTAGTCCAGGAAATTAAGCTAAAAGTGTGACCAATCGTGCCAATTTAGCCTAGGTCATATACTCATTGATTTGCTTTGTGTGATGCGAATTATTTTGCGCGAGTAAAAGAAAAAAGTCCGCAGGAAGTATCAATTCTGACAAGGACTTTTGACGCACTAATCGCACAAAAGAACCGCATTCACGCAAAAGGTGTATCGCACCCTTCGGGCATGATTTTGGCTGCAATCTAAAACAAAAAAGCCTTTTCCCGATATTAATATCGAAAAAACCCTGCTTTTGCTTTATATTCTTGCCAATTATCATGTCACACCGTGCAAATCAATGAGTTTATGACCTAAAGTACTCAAATTGCAAACCTCAAAATAAAGTGCCTTTACTTTATTTAAACTGCCAGCTTTAATGCATTAAGTGGGGCTGCTGAAATGATTGAGCGTGAACAAGATAGTAATATTGTCTTTGGCCCAACCTTCGAGCCGAAAGTAAGGCCAGAAGACATGGCGGCAATCGAGGAAATTACATCTCGTGCCGCTGATTTTCTCTTTTCGACTAATAGGGTTGCGTGCGCTAGAGGGGGTGCGGGTCGTTTTTATGGCATCGCGTTCGTTATTGTCGCCGCCTTAGCGGTTTATGGCATGGCATTTGATGCAAGATTTATAGGTTTTTATTGGCTTGTGGCCAGCCTTAGCGTTGGGGTCATGTTTTTTAGATTGTTTGGCGTGCTATTTTCGCCGGAAGAAGGCGGAACCAAAGCCTATGCTGTGCCACAAATGGCCCCAATTTATACCGTTATGGTGGCGTTATACCGTGAATCTAGTGTCGTTGCGCAATTAGTAAATTCTCTTATGGAGCTTAAATGGCCAAAAGATAAGCTGGATCTAATTTTTCTGTGCGAATCTGGCGATGAAAAAACCATAGAGGCGCTAAGGGGTCAGCAACATTTTCATCGGTTCAGGGTGATAATTTTGCCAGATGGAACCCCAAAAACTAAGCCGCGCGCTCTTCAAGTTGGACTTCAATTCGCGCTTGGTAAATTTATCACAATTTATGATGCCGAAGATAAGCCCGATAAGAATCAGCTTTTACACGCTTTCGAAGCGTTTAAGCATGGTGATGAAAATTTGGCAGTTGTTCAGGCACCACTTATAACTTGGAACCATCTAGAAAGTTGGATAGCGGGTCAGTTTTTTGTTGAATATGCAATGTGGTTTCGAGTCATTCTGCCGACGTTAAACAGATTTTCAAACTTCATTCCGCTTGGCGGCACTTCAAATCATTTCAAAGCAAGTGCACTAAATAAAGTTGGCGGTTGGGACCCGTACAATTTGACTGAAGACGCCGACCTTGGTGTTAGATTGTGTCGGTATGGGTATAAAGCAACCCTTATAAATGCACCAACATATGAAGAAGCACCGCCTAAGTTTGGAATTTGGCTTAAACAACGTGGTCGTTGGATTCATGGCCATTTGCAAACAATAGGTGTTAACATGCGAACCCCAATTGCTTTTGTAAAGGAAATGGGTTTGCGAGGAACATTTGCTTGCACGGTTGGTATTTTGGCAGGCCCATTATGCGCAGCAATGCGGGCACCATTCATTCTATTGCTCATTGCAGATATATTTTATTTCCAAGCAACAAATGGTGTTATCGGTTTGGCATTGTCCGGTTTCGCGGCAGAATTGATAGTGGCGTTGGTTGCAATGCGGCGAGATGGCCGAAAGGGCACAATATGGTTTGTCGCAACCATGCCTCTGTATTGGTTGTTGCAATTGCCAGCTTTTCTTCGTGCCGTTGCAAATTTGCTTTTTGCACCCCACAAATGGGATAAGACTGACCATGGGCGCGACGCTCGAGTGCAAAACCCGTAAGAATTAGCAGTTAGATTGTTATAAGAGCTATGCAGAATAGCGATTATGGCTAAAAGCACCGATGATATTAGCTTTCCAAGGTTTTTTGCTATGTTTTTGCAATGATTTAACAAATTTCGAATATACAAATTGCGAAGTTACCTTTTGACGCTAATAGAAACGAAGTATTTGCAGAACAGATGATTAATAAACCAGCAACCCACTTACCAATTTCTATATTGATCGTTGATGATAACTCGCACATGCGCTCTTTAATCAAGGAGCTGTTGAAATCAATAGGTGTAAATCAGATACATGAATCAGCCGATCCGGTTGAAGCATTTGAATTTATGCGAACCAATACGGTTGATATTTTGTTGGCGGATCTTTCAATGCCGATGATTGATGGGATTGAGTTCGTTAGAATGATTAGGACGGGCGATGATAGCCCAAACCAATTTTTGCCGGTAATAATGGTAACTGGGCATTCGGAACGTTCGAAAATCGAAGCAGCAAGGGACGCTGGAGTAAATGAGTTTTTAGTCAAGCCAATCAACGCCAAAAGCCTTTTATTGCGGCTTCAATCAGTAATCAATTCGCCTCGTCAATTTGTAAAGTCTGGATCATATTTCGGTCCAGATAGAAGGCGTGGCCAAGCAGATAATTATGATGGTCCATGGCGGCGCAAAGATGACAATAACCCCGCGGCATTTTAGATTACGATATTCAATATCAATTGCAGTGCGCACTCGCTTTATTAGGCGATTTCAATTATTGCCTACCGAATTGTCAATAATTAAGTGGAATTCTGATGTTAAAAACCCCAAGAAGCGACCTTGCGCCGAACACGTTTGATTTTGAAAACGAACCATTGGTAAAAGCTACTGGCTTTCGAGAGTACGATGCGCGTTGGTGGTTTGGAATTGAGGCAAATCCAAAGCCGCCTGAGCTTAATTTATTGGGAGTCGAAGCGCTTGGTTTAGGGCTTGGAACTTTGTTGCACGAATATGATGCAACCCGAATAGTTGTGGGCCATGATTTTCGTTTCTATTCCCAATCTATAAAAAAATCGCTGGTTCTTGGTTTGCTTAGTGCTGGTTGTGAAGTGCTCGATATAGGGCTTTGCTTGTCACCAGTTGCTTATTTTGCCCAATTTGAATTAGATGCGCCTGCAGTTGCAATGGTCACTGCGAGCCACAATGAGAATGGTTGGACCGGGGTTAAAATGGGCGCAAATCGCCCGTTGACATTCGGCCCCGAAGAAATGTCACGGCTAAAAGACATTGTTTTGGGCGGAAAGTTTATCGAGCGCGCTGGCGGTAAGCTAACATATGTTCACGGTATGAAGGAAAAATATATTGAGGCTGTGGTCGGCGATTTCAAGGTCAAGCATCCAATAAAAGTGATTGCGGCGTGCGGCAATGGCGCGGCTGGGGCGTTTGCGCCTGAAGCACTGCGCCGCATGGGTGCCGAAGTAATAGAGATGGACTGCAATCTTGATTGGACCTTTCCAAAATACAACCCAAATCCAGAAGATGTGAAAATGTTGCACAATATGGCTGAAACCGTAAAGCTAACTGGTGCGGATGTTGCATTTGGTTTTGACGGAGACGGTGATAGATGCGGTGTGGTTGACGATAAGGGCGAAGAAATATTTGCCGACAAAATTGGCCTATTGTTGGCGCGCGATATTTCAAAGACACATAAAAACGCAACCTTTGTTGTCGATGTCAAATCAACCGGTGCCTATGAAATCGATCCAGTGTTGAAAAGCAATGGCGCAACAGTTGATTATTATAAAACTGGCCATTCTTATATTAAGCGGCGCACCAATGAACTTAATGCAATTGCCGGCTTTGAAAAATCAGGACATTTTTTCTTTCGTGCCCCTTATGGGCTTGGATATGATGATGGGATTGTTGCGGCCAAAGCCGTGCTGCAAATGCTTGATAATTTTGCCGGAAATAAATTATCAGTTTTGAAGCAGGACTTGCCAAAGACATGGACATCTATGACAATGTCTGCACATTGCGATGATGAGACTAAATATGCTGTGGTTGATGGGATTGTAAAAGAATATCAAGACTTTGCCGCGAGCGGTGGCTCGATACTTGGCAGCAAAATCAAGGACATTAATACAATAAACGGCGTTAGGGTGACCCTTGAAAATGGATCTTTTGTTTTGGTGCGCGCATCGTCAAACAAGCCAGAAATAGTAGTAGTCGTTGAAAGTACTTTATCGGATCAGGATATGCGGAACCTATTCCATATGGAAGTTAAGGCTCGTCTGGCTAATCGCCAAGAAATAGGCAATTATTCACAAACGGTCTAATAGACTTGGGAACAAACCGCGTTTGGCTTCAATATTGTGCCAATATTTATGGCCCTATTTCCTATTCGCCTTCACCAAACAGGTCACTAACTAGTGCGTCTAGTGCATCCAAACATGCTTCTGCATGTGGCCCTTCGGCGATAACTTCAATGGTTTGGCCTATACCGGCGGCCAACATCATCAGGTCCATAATACTATCACCCGCAACTTCTTGGTCTTCTTTTATCACCCGCACTTGTGTATCTTCAAAACTCCCGGCTAAAACGGCGAATTTGGAGCTCGCTCGCGCATGCAGGCCGCGCTTATTGGCAATATAGAGGGTTCTTGATATCGATTGTGAAGTCATTATTTTCCTAATTTGCGAGCAGTGATGAAACCACCGCGATGAATTTTCTTGCTGCATCTTGGGCTGCAAACGCAGCCCGCGCTAAAGTCTCTGTTTTTCTTATCTCAGCGAGTTTTACTAGCATTGGCAAATTTGCGCCGGCTATCACTTCATAGTTGCCGCGCTCAATAATCGAGGTTGCTAAGTTGGACGGTGTGCCACCATACATATCCGTAAGGATTATTACTCCGCCGCCTGTGTCATTTTCCTTGCAAGCAGCGAGGATTTCAGCACGCCTCTCGTTCATATCGTCGTCTGCGTGAATGCCGATTGCTGTCATTTGGCGCTGTTTGCCGACAATATGCTCGGCTGCCTTTACCAATTCAAAAGCAAGCATCCCATGAGCGACAACGACAACCCCAATCATCAAAAAACCTCGCTTAGATATTAGCCGACGACTTCTTTAATCCAACCATCAATACGGCTTTTAGCCATAGCACCTACTTGGGTGGATACTACTTTGCCGTCTTTGAAAATCATCATTGTTGGAATCCCGCGGACGCCGAATTTTGTAGGCGTCATTTGGTTATCGTCAATATTGATCTTAGCGATTGTAATAGTGCTGGCCATCTCATCAGATAATTCTTCCAAAGACGGTGCAATCATCTTGCATGGGCCACACCAACTAGCCCAAAAATCCACAAGCACAGGCTTGTTTGAACCGATAACATCGGTTTCAAAACTGTCATCACTTACTTCTATTGTGGCCATTGCAAACTCCAAAAAATATATGAAGTAAGTGGCTTCGTGCCAAAGTCAAGCACTAGGGTCAGGCCTCATTAATTTACTTTATTTGATGTGGCGTATCTTTTTTCAATTTCGCAATTGTTTTGAGCGCTTTATCAAGTGCAGCGGGTTCGATTTCCATCAATTGTGGTGTATCTGTCCATAGCAATGCACAACGCACTTTAGCCTTTGGATATGCAGCTTGCAATACAGCACGGTAAGCAGCCATTTGATTGATATAGGTTTGGGCAGTCGCTTCTAATTTTTTTGGTGGATCTCGATTAGTTTTGTAATCAAGTATCAATATCTCACTTTCAGTTATTACCAATCTATCGATTGTCCCGCTTATTACAAAGTCGTCTGGCAAGCCGATACATTTGCCAATTATCGCGACTTCCGCGCGGCTATTCGGCGCAAAAATCTTGCTAAACTGTTCATCATTTACAATGTTCAAGGTTGAAATTGATATCTCGCTTCGCATTGTATCATCTATATTCGGTTCACGCGCTAATTTGCGTTCTATCCATTGTGCACGCAATTCGGGATCAATGTTTGGCAAGAATTGCAGGAGTTCATGAATAAGACTTCCGCGTATAAACCTTTGCCCATTGCTGCCAATTGCTGGCGATAAAACTGTTTCGTCGTTGTCGTTAATCAATGCGGAAGGCGCAATCCGTTTTGGTGGAGGATCAAAGGGTTTCGGTTCTGTTGTTACCCAATTGGGGATTTCAATTTCTGATTTCCTAGTTTCAGCTTTAACTTCGTTTTTGGCCGCGTCAGGTTTTTCACCCCAAATTTGTGCTTTGCGTGAAAAAAAGCCGTTTGCATCTGCCAAAGTAAAATAGCGCGCCTCATCAATATTTGGCAGTGAGAGTTGAAACCGTTGATACCAACAGTCATTTGCGTATTTTTTTTTGCTCGCTCCAAATTTATGGCCACATAATACCAAGCTGTCCCGCGCCCTAGTCATTGCGACATAAAGCAACCTTTGATCTTCGCTCCGTGCGTTGTCCGATGCCTTTTGCTTCAGGTCAGCGATAAACGGAAGTTCAATATTCTTCGTTACACGCCATAAATAAACATCCAAATATGTGTCCAATAGCAAATTGTTCTTAGAAGTAGGTAATGACCGTGTTGTATCTGGCAATATAACAATCGGCGCTTCCCTGCCTTTGGCGCCATGGACAGTCATCACCTGTACACCCTCTTCGCCGCTGCCAAAGTCCCGCTTCACTTCACTTGCATGATTTTCAACGTGCGCAATAAATGAGTGTAAATTCCCGATACCTGATCTTTCCGCTTGAAGCGCCAAGTCAAGCAACAATTCTAAAGGCTCGCCTGCTTCGACGCCAAATCTTCGATATATTTTATCCCACCCGGTAAACCCATCCAGGTTCTTTGTTTCAAGAACATATGAAATGAAATCAAATGCAGTCATGCCTTGGCAATTTTTAATCAAATCAAGCAAAAACTTTTTGGCAGGGGCAAATATAACATCATCAGCGCTTTCTAACCTTTGCCACAAAGTCAATTTATCGCGCTTATAAGCAAGCGGGAACAAATGTTCATCATCGCTTATAAGACCACAAAAAGCACCTTTCAAAACGCAAGCAAGATTAAAATCATCTTCCGGGCGCAATAAAAATTGGCCCAAGGTTAAAATATCAATAACACACATTTCTTGGTTCAATATTATCAAATCGGAACCTGCAACGGGAATGTTATTGGCTTTCAATCGACGAATTATCTGATGAAATAGTTGCTTTCGTTGTTTTACTAAAATCATGAAATCGTTGGCGCTAACATTGCGAGTTGTGCCAGATTTATTCCAAACTTGCTCTTTTTCATTAATACGGCGAGCAATTTCCCTAGCAATTTGCTCGGCCAATTGGTTGACTGGCGAAGTATCTAGATTTAGGTTCTTTGGGTGGGACCAATATTCCGGCTTTACAGAATTGGTTTCAGAACCCAATTCAATTGGCCAAAGTTCAAAAGTAGTTTTCTGCCCTGCTCGGGCCGAAAAATGTGAAGATGGTGCCTTAAACTTAAACTCTAAATCATCCTTCTTTTCCTTAGCCGCCACTTCTAAATATCGTTTTGATTTATCTGCTATACCCTCGTCAGAAGTGAGGTGCCATACATAGTCAACGGCTTCCAAAATTTTCCTTCCACTTCGGAATGAAACATCAAACACAATATTTTTGTGTTCTTGGTTTCCAATTGGCGAAAAGTCCCCACTCATTTGTGCCCCAAACGCTTCCCTTTCCGCCAAAAAACGCTCTGGGCTTGCACCTTGGAAAGAATAAATGCTCTGCTTTTCATCGCCAACAATAAATTGCGACCTTGTGCCCTTATAAGCGCCACTATGGATTGCATCATCCATGGCCACAAAAAGCGGCTTAATCAGATTCCATTGCTCGGAGCTTGTATCTTGACTTTCATCAATCAAAATATGGCTTATGCCTTGGTCCAATTTATAGATAACCCAAAGCGAAGCGTTTTCTCCCATGCTAAACAAATTGGCCGTTGCTTTGATAAGGTCACTGAAATCTAACTTCCCGCCCGCGTTCTTAAGGCTAAGATATTGGCTCTGCCACATATGCGCGGCGCAATTGAGCGATACAGTCGCTTCGCAGATTTTGGCAATTTCAAATTTTTCTGCCAGCTCCAGAAAATCTTTGAGCGCGGCCGATAATTCCCATTTCTCGCCACGTTTCGTATATGGGCCAAAAAGGTCTATCAAAGCAGAGTTTTCATTGGCTTTTTTGTTAATTGGAGCAGTAGCTCGCAACTTTCGATCAGTAAGAATTAGGCTGCACCAAATATCAAACTGATCACTCAGTGAGGCATTCAACACCGCTAGTAATTTCGCCGCTGTTTCCTCGTTCGATTTCCCCTCGGTTTCAAGCAATAGTCTTGCGCATTCACCAACCAATTTTTTATCGAAAACCGCACATGCCTTGGCCATCAATGTCGATGAATCAATTTCACAATCCCAACCATAGCGTTTTGCCAGGGCATTAACCAAAACCGTTTTGTCGAAATCATGCTGCAATTTTTGACCGGCAATGGAAATAAAGTCCCGATTGCTATCAAGCGAAGTCTGGGCGGCAATGAATGCGAAATCGCTTGGCAGCTCGCGTGCCGCAAGTTCATATGCTTGGGATTTGAGACGTTTTGCCACGACATCATCTATGACTTCAAATCCAGGTGAAACCCCAGCTTCGATTGGGAACCTCTTCAATATTGTTTGGCAAAAGGCGTGAATTGTTTGGATTTTTAGCCCACCCGGAGTTTCCAAGGCACGCGCAAAAAGGCATCGCGCTTTGCTTAATTGATCTTTGTCAATCTCCAAATTCGGGTCTAAAAACTCTAACTTTTCACGCAGTTTGTCATCTTTGGCTATTGTCCATTCGCCAAGGGTTTCGAAAAGCCGTGTTGTCATTTCCGAAGCTGCAGCTTTGGTATATGTTACGGCCAAAATTTTGTCGGGTGAGACACCAGTTAGCAAAAGCCTTGCGATGCGGTCTATCAAGACCTTTGTTTTGCCAGCGCCAGCATTCGCGCTTGCCCAAGCCGAAATCAATGGGTCTGCGGCTTCGCGTTGTTTTTGGTTTGTGTTCTCAATGTAGGCTAAATCTTCAAGGAGCATTACTCGCCCCCTACTTCATCAATGACGCTGGCCCATTCCGCGCGGCGCGCCAATATGTCAACTTTATCTGCATAATTATTTGTCGGGAGGATATGCACAAGCGGTTTTGACAAATAGGCTTGTTCAGGGTCGTTATATTGGCTAGCCAATTGCTTGAGGGCAAGCAAAAGTCTTTCCATTAGCTCCTCCATTGAAAGCTTGTTTTGCTTCCACGCTGTTACAACAGGGGCCCTCCCGCCGATTTTTATATGACCAAAACCACTTACTTTTGAATTAGCAAAACCTGCCATTGGATTGGTATTCAAAATAAGTGCAGTTACAGGTAATTGAGCGGCATAAAGGGCGTTTATCTGAGGGTTGCTAGGGACAGTGCCAGTCTTAAAATCCCAGATTTCGATATTTCCATTTGAATTGAAATCAATTCTATCCGCGCGGGCGCTTAGTTTTAGTTTAAAGCCATCTAAGTCGACTTCACAACAAATTTCTTGCTCAACTTTCGGCTCCCACCCCCCGTCAATCCGCTTCATCTCATATTGTGCCATGAAACCTGCGGTTTGATCTAAGCGCCGCAATTCGTCTGCCAGTCTTTGGCCCTTGAAACCAAACAGCGCCAACTGCTGCTCAAAGGCTTTTATCAATTCGGCGGTTGCGTCGGCTGGTGGGTTTGCTTTCCATCGTTCAACAATCTCCATGCCAGCATGAATTGCACTTCCGCGCTCCTTCGATGAAACTTCCCCACCCAATGGATCAAGTGGCCTTAATTTAAGAATCTTCTTCACATAGGTTTTGTAAGGGTCCCTAATCCAATCCTCAATTTGGGTGGCATAAAATTCGTGCGGCCTCGCTTCAAGTGGAGGCATCGGTTTTGGTTGGGCTGTAGAAGGGTCAAAGCTCCTTGCAGATATTAACCGCTTGGCAATCGCTTTTGTATTCCCACCGTGCTTAAAAATTTGTTCAATCTCTTTTTGTGGCAATGCCCCCCGCACCAATGTTTGCAGCCGCCAAAGCCACCTTGAAGGAACAACCGGAGACCCAGCCCTTCGTGCAGAGCGTGTAATTATCACCCGCGGCCCTGATGATAATTGTGCAAAATCATGCGCGGTCAAACCCATTCGCATTTCGTTCGGCTGTAAACCCAATTCACTTCGCATTCTATGCGAAAGGAAGGGGTCGTTTTGAGTAAATGCCGGCCAAACACCTTCATCTAAACCCGCGAGAATTGTCTTATCAAAAGCTAAAAGCCTTGCTTCGAGTGGGCCTAAAATAGCCAAGCGAGGGTGCGTGTTGGTCGGTCTGACAACTATTGAGGCAATCAGTGATTTTATTACTTCCAACCCTTGATGCAAACTCGGAACATGAATACCGCCACCGCGACTGCGCAATTCGAAAAAGAAATTCGCACTTGCTTGGGCACTTTGCCCTCTCCAGAGTGTAGCACTTGGGTTTTGTGCTATCGCCTCACACGCGTTCAACAATATCGAAGTGGCACTTGAAATATCGATATCATCGTTAGCTGCTTGGGCCTCCTCGCCAATTTTCCTAAGTCTGCGGACAATTTCTATGGCGGCCGCACGGTTCTCATAGTTGTTATGCCAATCTTTGGGTTTAAAACTTTCTAGCTGATTGCAAAGCGAGGCTAAATCATAATATTTTTGAGCCCCGCGTAGTGCACTTATTTCAAGCGCTGCTGCGCCTTTAGATAAACTGCCCGATTCCATTCCCAAGGTGGTCAATGGATGGCAGAGCAATGCCATTATGCTTACTGGGTCGGCTTGGTTGGATATCCAATCCGCGCATACATTAAAGAACGAGCCAATCTGAGTTTGCGCAATTGGCAGCCCCGCCGAAATATCAAGCTCAATGCCCCATCTTGCAACTTTCTTTGATACACGTCTTGCAATATCAAGGTTAGGAGTGATTAGTGCGCAGGTTTGGCCGCCATGTTCCAAAGTTTCGCGTAGTTCAAGCGCTATCATACTTGCTTCTTGATCTTCATTTTCGGCTTCGATTATCTGGAAATTGTCAAATCCCTTAACAATGGCTTGACTATCTTCATCCATTATCGCGTCGATGGCCTCGCGCCAATCCGAAGTGCTTTCTTTGGGCGTTAACGCAAGATTCAAAATCCGCCGCCGCCAAACAAGATTAGTATTTGGCGCGGTAATTGTGCTAGGCCAAACTTTGACATCATGCCTTGATATTCCAATATAGTTGATAGTGTCGTGCAAATGCCTTTGTGGGTGGCCTTCTTCTTTACCAACATTGGCCCAAACTTCGTCTGGCAATGACGAGTCCAGCCCTGGCAAAACAACCGCGCCACGTTTAAGCTTGGCAACAACTTTCATCAATTTCTTTGTCGAAGGAAGTGCACCGGTTGAACCAGCAAGGATAATCGGGTGCGCTGGCGGGGTAGATTCCCATTTTTGTGCCAATAATTCAACCGCGCGGCGGCGCTTGTATGCGGGGTCACAAAAACCTTCGGACTCCAAATATTGTGGCCAAAACTGTGTAACAATTTGCAAGAACTCCTTCGACTTTTCCCAATGGGCCGCAAGCTCTTTGTCTTCGACTAATTTGTCCAACTTTGACCAATCAAATCCTACTTCGCCTTCAGACACTAACTCTGCAGATTCCAATAAATCCGCCAATGCATCGGCGCCTTGAAGTGCGGTTATTAGGTTTGAGTTCCATGAAGCGGCACTATCCCTAGCCATTATCATCTTTGCCAAGGTGAACTTTCGCAACAAATCAGGAATAACTGGCGGCAAACTGTCAGTTTGCGATAATTCAAGCAGGTTCATTTCTTCTGGCTCAATATCGCCCAGCGTTCGAATGCGCGGCAGAATCATTGCATTTTCACTGCAAGCAGAAAGAAACGCATTTTGAAGCGCCCTTGCAGCGCGGCGGGTCGGCAATAGGATTATTGCATCCGATAAGGCAAAATCGCCTTGCGAACTTTGCAATATTTCAGACTTAAGAACTAGGGCCAGCTCGTCAAGAAAACTAAAATGTGGTTCAATAGTGAATACATTTGGACTACTACCATCAAAAATGCCAAACTCTTTTTGTTCCATGGTTTGCCCTATTTAGTTGCCACTTGAACTCAGCCTAGTTCATTGATTTTTATCCTACATCTTGCCTGCGACGTTTTCGGACGCACGCCTTAGGTCGGCCAAAGTATTTTCAAGGTTTTCATTAAACACCGCCCGCCATTGACTGACGTTCTGCACCAACTCGGCGCCTTTGGGGTAAAGAACTGCCCTCGATGAACTTATAATGGCGCCGAGAGTTCGATTGCCTTTATTAATCATTCCAGCAAAAGCGTCTTCGGCGCTGCCTCCTTGCGCACCATATCCTGGGACCAAGAATTGCGTGTGCGGGAGGATTTCACGCAATCTACTGGCTTCATTTGGCCATGTTGCGCCAATTACAACCATTAAGGAGCTCATGTCGCCATCCATAAGTCTTTTTTCTATTGGTATTAGAGACCGCGCAACTTTTACCCAAAGTGGCTCGTTTTGAATGACTAAATCCTGAAAGTCTTTTGAGCCAGGATTGGAAGTTCGCACCAAAACTGCAATGCCTTTGGCTAATTCTTCTGCATATTGAATAAATGGCTCAAGTGTTTCGATGCCTAAATAGGGATTTAGCGTAATACAATCACAGTCAATAAATGCTTTGGGGCCAAGATATGCGTCAGCATATCCTTGGGCGGTGGAGCCAATATCGCCACGCTTTGCGTCCAAAATTACTAACAATCCATTTGCTCTTGCACGCTGAGATAGCCGCGAAACCAATGTAATCCCATCTGCACCCCAAGGTTCAAAGAGGCCGATTTGGGGTTTAATTACAGCGACTTTACCGGTTAGCGCATCAATAACTTCGTTGAAAAAAAATTCAATTGTTCTTATTTGGCCTGTGTCTCCAAAAAATGGTGGAATATTTTTCGAAAATGGGTCAAGACCAACACATAAGGGGCTATTAACGGCTGTTGTGGCGTGGTCTAATTTGGATGCAAAAGAAGTCATGCTTATTGATAGCGCTTCGTGTGCAATTCGCAAAACATAAATGCCCATTTTGCTTTCTTATTTACACAAAAACCGTTATTGCAGCCGCTCGCAGACAAATTTGGGGAAGAGTAATAAGATGGGACTTAGAGTAGCAGTAGTTGGCGCCACGGGAAATGTTGGCCGCGAAATGCTAAATATCCTCGATGAAATGAAATTTCCGGCAACTGAAGTGATTGCGGTGGCTTCTCGTCGCTCGATTGGCAAAGGGGTTTCTTTCGGCGACAAATCATTGAAATGTAAATCTCTTGATTCGTTTGATTTTAGCGGCGTCGATATATGTTTGATGTCAGCTGGCGGGAAAGTTTCGAAAGAATGGTCGCCCAAAATCGCCGCTCAAGGGTGCGTAGTTATTGACAATAGTTCCACTTGGCGCATGGATGTTGATGTTCCACTTATTGTGCCAGAAGTTAATCCTGATGCAATTGCTGGTTTCAGGAAAAAGAATATAATAGCCAACCCTAATTGTTCAACAATTCAGATGGTGGTTGCGCTTAAACCGCTTCACGATGCCGCCAAGATTAAACGTATCGTGGTTTCAACTTATCAATCGACATCGGGAAAAGGCAAAGAAGCAATGGATGAGCTTTGGACCCAAACCCGTGGTATTTTTGTAAATGATGAAGTCAAAATAGAAAACTTCACTAAACAAATCGCTTTTAATTGCATTCCGCATATTGATGATTTTATGGATAGCGGTGACACTAAAGAAGAATGGAAAATGGTTGTCGAAACTAAGAAAATTTTGGACGCCAATATCAAAGTTAGTGCAACATGTGTTCGTGTGCCAACATTTGTTGGCCATGGCGAATCTGTAAATGTTGAGTTTGTTAATCCTATAAGCGATACAACAGCAATGAAAATCTTGTCAGAATCCCCTGGCGTTATCGTAGTGGATCGCCGCGAAGATGGTGGCTATACCAGCATTGTAGAATGCGTGGGCGATCATTCCGTTTTTGTATCGCGAATTCGCAAAGATGAAACAATCGAAAACGGGCTTAATATGTGGATAGTTTCTGATAATTTGCGTAAAGGCGCTGCGCTAAATGCTGTTCAGATAGCACAGATTTTAGTTGACAAAAATCTAGTTGGCGCAAAAATTTAACTTTAGTAAAATGTTAGATTTTTGAAAGCCTTCCGAGAATTTGGAAGGCTTTTTTGATAAGAAAAAATATAAAAATGACAAGCGAAAGTGAGAAAGAACCAAGAACTGCCCTAATGGTCGCGTTAAGCGCCTATATTATTTGGGGTTTTTTGCCAATATATTTGAAGCAATTGCACGAAGTTTCACCTTGGGTCATAACGTGCAATCGCATTTTATGGACAATTCCATGGGCAGCGGGGCTTGCGCTCATTTTCCATGGGAAACAGTATTTCCGTATTACTTTTGGCACGTTTTTTTGGTTGTTGTTGTCGGCAATATTTATTGGCGCGAATTGGACTGTCTATGCATGGGCAGTAGCCAAGAACCACATTATGGAAACTGCTTTGGGTTATTACATTACGCCAATGCTAAACGTTGGAATGGGAATGCTTTTCTTTGGTGAAAAATTAAGCGGAACCAAAGCGATAGCCATTGCCCTTGCCGCACTAGGCGTCCTTAATCAAATCATCATCGCGGGCCACTTTCCTTTCCTTGGGCTTAGCTTAGCAGCCTTGTTTGCTGGCTATGGAATGATACGAAAAAAAGTGGTGGTAGCCCCAGCAGTAGGACTGTTTTGGGAATCACTGGCGTTGGCACCAATTGCACTGGCTGGGCTTTGGTTTTTGGCACAAAATGGTGATCAGGTCTTTGGCGCAAGCCGCGCCGAAAATTTTTGGCTTTTCGTGGCGGGCCCAGCAACGGCAGTGCCGCTTATCCTTTTTGCTTTTGGTGCGAGAAATTTACGTATGGTTACAATTGGCATGTTGCAATATATAGCGCCTTCAATTGCATTTTGTACCAGCATTTTCTATGGCGAGCATTTTGGATTGTCGCACGCAGTCACATTTTCACTTGTTTGGATTGGTTTGGCGCTTTTTACCTTTGACGAGCTTAGGAGAAAATAGCTCTCAATGCACAAAATCGCTATCGGCAAACTAGGTCATAAACTCATCAATTTCCTTTGTGTGATGCGAGTTAGTTTGTGCGAGTAGAAGGAATAAGCCCGCAGGAAGTTTCACTACTTTCAAGGGCTTATGACGAACTAATCACGCAAAAAAACCGCATTCACACAAAAGGTGTGTAGCACCCTTCGGGCATGATTTTGACTGCAATCTAAAGCAAAAAATTATTTTACCGATATTCATATCGCTAAAATCCTGTTTTTGCCTTATATTATTGTCAAAATTCTTGTCACACCGCGGAAATTATTGAATTTATGACCTATTGCTGTTTGGGCGTTAGGCGCAATATTTTGCCTTCTGGTTCGTCGGTCAAAACCCAAAGCGACCCATCTGGCGCCGTCGCAATATTGCGAAACCTAGTTTGTAATTCAGCAAGTAAAACGGTCTGATTTACAACCACGCCATTTTGCAAGTCGATATGTCTAATTTGTTGGCCGGCCAGCGCGGAAACCAATAAGTCGCCCTTAAATTGCGCAAATAAATCACGGTCATAAAAAGTCATTGCTGATGGCGCAATTGATGGAACCCAATAAATCAACGGTTGTTCGAGACCTGGCAGTGCAACTTTATCGGATATTTTTACGCCGCTATATCCGATGCCATACGTGATTTTGGGCCAACCGTAATTTTTCCCAGCGCGAAGGATATTGATTTCATCGCCGCCGCGTGGCCCATGTTCGTGTTCATAGATAATATTGTTTGCTTTATCGAGTGCCAAACCTTGCACATTTCGGTGGCCCATTGTGAATATTTCTGGTCTGCCGCCACTTACTCCGCCTAATACTGGCGTCCCATCATCATGTAAGTGAACAATTTTTCCCAAGTCGCTTTGCGGGTTTTGTGCTTCTTCCTTGTAATCAAATCCTTCACCGAGGGACAAAAGCAAGGTTTTGTCAGGTAAAAACAAAATCCGACCGCCAAAATGGCTGGTACCTTTCTTAAGTGGCGTAACCACAAAAATTTCAGTTGCATCTTTCAGGCTATTGCCAACCAAACGCGCGCGAACCAAAGCAGTTCCGTTATCTTGTTCAGAGCCTTTTGCATAAGATAAATAAATGAAGCCATTGCGCGCAAAATCGGGATGCAGCGCTACATCAAAGAGGCCGGCCTGACCATCATAAAGCACTTGCGGCACACCAGATATAGGAGCCAAGAGTTCGCCATTTAAATAGTGGCGCAAGCGGCCAGCTTTCTCTGTTACAAGTGCTGAACCGTCGGGCATAAAAGCAATCCCCCACGGGAATTCAAGCCCATTGGCAATTGTTGCAACATTTAGAGCTATGGTTGAAGTTTGGGCAGTATCCGAGCGCGGCGCATCTGCCCCTTTTTGCGCGCAGGCGGATAGAAGAATCGATGCAAACAAAACTATATGGGAAATCTTCATTTGGACCTCAAATTTTAGAGCAAGGGATGCTCAATTTCCTTGGCAAGCCATCATAAATTAGTTTGATATGCCGCATGCCTTAATTACTTGTGCGCCCATTGGCGCGTAAGGCATCGTGCGAACAATTGTCATTACTACGCAATCAGTCTTGGTTTCGGTTTTGATACAAGCACGCTCGGTTTGCATTGTTGGATCTGGACCGCAATCATAGCTCTGAGACTTCAGGCCTTCTTCAACAACTTCAGTTGCGCTGCCAGCCGGAAATTTCGAAATCAGCGCACCCTTCAAGGCGTTTGTCGCTGCGAAATCGACATCTAAATTCGCAATAACTCTTTCTCCCTTTTTGGGCGCAGATTCGCCGATTTGCGCTGACGCACTGGCATTGGGCATCTTATCGCACGAAGCAATTGCTAGGGTCGAAAAAATAAGAAGCGAAAGCGCTAAAACAGGCCTTACAAATACGCGCACTATTCTCTCCCTATTCAGTAAATCGCCAAGTTGAACCTTCTGGCCCGTCTTTAACCTCTACACAAAGTGCAGCTAATTCAGCCCTTATTTCATCTGCACGGGCCCAGTTTTTTTCGGTGCGGACTTTGAGCCGCTCTTGCACAAGCGCGTCAATATGCGATGTCACATTATCATCTTTTTGGCCAATTTGATTTGCAAACCACTGCTTTGGCTCAAGTTGCAATATTCCTAATAATTGGCCCGCACCTCTTAGCTCGGCTAAGGCAATTTCCTTTTCTTTAGTTGTTTTAGCCTTGTTGGCATTGCGCACTAATGTGCTAAGTTCTGCTAGGGCTTGCGGCGTATTCAAATCATCGCACAGGACATCTAACAAGGATTCTGGCAAAAGCGGTTCAATCGACTTGTCCCAAATTTCGTCCATTGCGCGATATGCACGATCAAGTGTTTTAACATTTTGGCTTATTAGGTCGTCTGTCCAATCCAGTGGTGCTCGATAATGTGCCGATATCAATGACAATCTAAGCGCCTCGGCTGGCCATTTTAAAGCAAGCTGATCAATTCCCAACACATTGCCTAAGCTCTTTGACATTTTATCACTGCCAAAATTCAGCATACCGTTGTGCATCCAAATGTTGGCAAGTGAAACCCCACCGTGTGCACATTCGGATTGTGCGATTTCATTCTCATGGTGAGGAAAAATCAAATCATGTCCGCCGCCGTGAATGTCAATTGTTAAACCAAGATTTTTCTGAATCATGGCAGAACATTCAATATGCCAACCAGGCCGCCCTCTGCCCCAGGGGCTATCCCACGAAGGCTCATTTGGTTTTGCTTTTTTCCAAAGGGCAAAATCTGCACTATTGCGTTTATTTTCATCTATTTCCACGCGTGCGCCAGCCTGCATTTCATCAAGCTTTCGCCCTGAAAGCCGCCCATAATTTGGCATTGACGGCACATGAAAATACACTCCATCCGCAGTTTCATAGGCGTGTGATTTTTTTTCAAGCATCACAATCATCGCGATAATATCTTCAACGTGCTCTGTAACCTTGGGTTCCAAAGTTTTTGGCAAAACGCCCAATAATTTCATGTCTGAACGATATATGTCGGTGTATTTTTGTGTGATAACAGAAATATCAACTCCTTCAGCTAGGGCGGCGGCATTAATTTTATCATCTATATCAGTTATATTACGAACAGAGGTTACGTGGTTTTCACCATATATTGCCCGCAACAATCTAAAAAGCGTATCGAAAACAACTTCAGGGCGTGCGTTTCCAATATGCGCCCGATTATAAACTGTCGGCCCACAGACATAGAGCGTCACGTTTAGCTCATTAATTGGCTCTAATAATTGCTTTTGTTTGGTAATGGTGTTGAACAAATTGATTTTTGACATAAATTTACTTTGGACGATACTTTACTAACTTAGGTTTAAGTGCTTATTTGACACTAATACAATTCTTACCCGATTGAAACATCGGTAGCTTTGCATATATGCACAAAGAGAGCGCAAATAATTTGTATCAATCGGGCGGGCGTTAAGACCGAATATTCGGCTCGACCCTCGTTCCCATATTAGGGAAGCAATAATGAATATTATGTTTGAAAACAATAAGCCCCTAAAGGGTGACAATGCCAGCAAGCCAACACGCGATGAAGCAATGGCTGCAGTTCGCACTTTGATTAAATGGGCAGGGGATAACCCCAACCGCGAAGGACTAACAGACACACCGAGACGGGTCGTCGACTCATATTCTGAATTTTTCGCAGGCTATGAAAAAGATCCAATTGAGGAATTGTCTCGTACTTTTGAAGAAGTCGCTGGCTATGATGATATTGTGATGCTCCGCGATATGAATGTAGAGAGCCACTGTGAACATCACATGGTTCCGATTATTGGCAAGGCTCACATTGCTTATTTGCCTAATAAACGAGTTGTTGGGATTTCCAAAATTGCACGCGTAGTTGAAATTTTTTGTAAGCGCCTCCAGACGCAAGAAACCATGACCGCACAAATCGCGCAGAGTATTTCAAATGTTCTGCAGCCATTAGGAGTGGCAGTTCTAATTGATGCTAAGCACCAGTGTATGACAATGCGCGGCGTTCATCACCCTGATGTTTCTACAATGACTACTCAATTCACAGGTGTCTTTAAAGAAAAGGCCGAAATGCAGGAACGCTTTTTGCGCTTATGCGGTTATTAGTTATTTTAAACCTGGAAAGCCTATGCAGTTTTTAGACAAAACCGAACTCGAGCTTGGCGCAAGTTTCGCCCCCATGCTTGACAAAGATGGATTGATTCCCGCCATTGTGCAGTCTTTTGCCAATAGTGAAGTTTTAATGATGGCATATATGAATGCTGAAGCACTTGAGAAAACTTTCAAGACACGTCAGGCGCACTTTTGGTCACGTTCTCGTCAATCAATATGGCTCAAAGGCGAAACATCTGGACAGATTCTCCATGTCAAAGAAATAAGAATAGATTGCGACCAAGACACAATTTTGTTGAAAGTCGAAGTCGCCGGTAATGGCGGTTGCTGTCACGTTGGTTTTGAAAACTGTTTCTATCGTCGGATTGATGACGACAATACCATAAAGCCACAGCTTGTAATTAGCGGTCAAAAACTCTAGGTCATAAACTAATAAATTTTAGGCAAATGGTGCGAGCGATTTTGTGTCAATGGAAGGAAGAAGTGTGCAGGAAATATCAATATTTTCAAATACTTCTGACGCTCCAGTCACGCAAAATCGCCTCATCCTTTGGACAGCAAAATGGCGTCATACTAAGCATGAAAAAGTATTTTACCGATATTCATATCGCTAAAATCCTGTTTTCAACTTATTATTTAGCCATTTTACTGCTATTTGGCTTAAATTAATGAGTTTATGACCTAGGTCATATTTTGCTAATTTGGCTTTTTTGGGCGTTCACCATTGCAATTCAAAACCGAAGTTTCAATCTACGACCTTTGTTTGTCGCGCGGGGAAAAACTCCTCGTTAAAAACCTCAATCTAAAACTCTGCGCTGGTGATGGGCTTGAGCTACGCGGTGCAAATGGATCAGGCAAATCCACTTTATTGCGGGCCATTGCAGGGCTCCACAGGCCTTTAAGCGGAAAAATCTTGGTAGAGTTTGGTGGCGATTTAACAATGCGCGAAAACTTGATTGTTTTGGGCCATAAAGACGGCGTACAAAATAATGAAACCGTCGCTAATCAGCTTAGATTTTGGGCTCTATTCTTTGGCACAGATAGCGCGGCTGTCAACGTGGCTATAGATAGGCTTGGGATTGCCAGCCTTGCGCGCCTATTTGGCAATGTCTTGAGCGCAGGCCAAAGGCAGCGCGTAGCCTTGGCGCGACTATTGATTTCGAACCGTGCAATTTGGCTATTAGATGAACCAGCCGCCCCGCTTGATGATAAGGGCCGTGGCTTATTGGCTTCCATAATGAATGATCACCGAAATGACGGCGGAATAGTCGTTGTTGCGGCGCATGATAAACCGCAAGGCGGCAACTATAGAACTTTGCTTCTTGGTGATTCTAATACTAATTGGAGCTTAACTTCATGATTGCCGGTTTCGTTGGAATTATGGTTCGTGAAATGCGCCAAGGCTTGGTTCTTAGTGGTGGCGGTTTTTTGCCCACGGCGTTCTTTTCTGGTGCTATTCTTATTCTGCCCTTTTCAATTGGCCCAAATCCTGAATTGCTAAGGGAAATCGGCCCAGGATATTTGTGGTTGGCCCTTTCGTTGGCAAGCCTTGTATCATTGGAGCGCTTATTTGCACCCGATATTGATGATGGCACAATGGATTTATTTACAATAGGCTCCACACCATTTCCCCTCGTTATGCTTGCAAAATTGTTGGGCCAATGGTGCGCAGTTTCGTTACCGCTAATTTTGGCAATTCCTCTCGCAGCGTTCATGCTTAATATTGATAGCAATATGATTGTGCCTTTGATGCTTCAATTGTGGGTGGGTTCACTGGCAATGTTTTTGCTTGGAGGCATCGGCTCGGCTCTAAGTGCCGGCGTAAGACGAGGCGGGCTTCTAATAGCCTTATTGTCGCTTCCATTATATACGCCGCTTGTAATTTTTGGTGCCGCCAGTGCCAACCAAATCATATTGGGCAATGGCGTTTTTTCGCAAGGATTTTTGTTTATTTGCGGCATAACGCTTTTCGCAATTGTAGTTTGCCCAATTGCTACCAGCGCGGCGGTGAAAATGCACTTAGACTAGGTCATAAACTCATTAATTTACGCGGCGTGACATGAATTTTGACTTAGAAATTGAAAACCGCGCAAGGTTACTTTTTGCACCGCACTGCTTTCAAAAACCACAATTGTGCGCGAAAATCCAACAACTTTTCGGTTGGCCCAAATCAGATTCGCTTTGGCGCTTTTCTTTGAAATCAACTACTTTCGCTCAAGAACAAAAACTGCTTTTTGAGCCAGCAAATTGGTAAGGAATCCAGGTTTAGATTGGCGCTTACCGCGCTTATCGCCATTAATAGGCAATATAGCCCTGATAGTGAAATTGGTTTTGCGCGCCAAGTCAGCAAAATCATGAATTGTGCAGAGGTGGATGTTGGGCGTGTCATACCAGCTGTCAGGCAAATCTTTTGTTACAGGCATTTTGCCTTTTAGTGCCAAAAATAGCCTAATTTTCCAGAACCCGAAATTGGGTAACGATACTATCGCACATTTCCCGATGCGGTGAATTTCGCTTAACACTCCGTGGGGGCTCATCGTGGCTTGAATTGTGTTAGAAAGTATCACCAGGTCGAATGAATCGTCAGGGAAAAGCCCCAAGTCTTTATCAGCATCACCTTGAATAACCGCAAGCCCTTTAGCAACACACGAATTTACGCCATTTTGGCTAATTTCAAGACCTCTAACTTCGGCGCCTTTGCGCTTTTCGAGTAACTCCATAAGGTGCCCATCAGAGCAACCTATATCAAGAATGCGTGATCCTTCGGAAACTTGCTCTAATATAGCTTCATAATCGGTGCGCAGAAACATTTTCAAATCCCCCTTGCGCTTGCTTGTGATTGCAAAAATCCTGACAGAGCCGCGTGAAACACAGGTTCATCAAGTAAGAACGCGTCATGACCTTTATTAGTTTCCACTTCGAGCGAAGAAACATGAACTCCTGCGGCCATCATAGCCCTTACAATTGCGCGGCTTTCTGAGGGCGGATAATGCCAGTCTGAAGAAAATGAAACTACACAAGCTGCCCCTTTATAGGCACCAAAAGCCTTAGTTAGACTTCCCTCAAAACCGCCAGCAAGATCGAAATAATCCATAGCGCGGGTTATATAAAGATATGAGTTAGCATCAAATCTATCGACAAAACTCTGACCTTGATGTCGCAAATATGATTCGATTTGGAAATCGGCTTCAAAGCCATATGTTAGCTCGTCCCTATTTTGCAATCTTCTGCCAAATTTATTGTGCAAAGCAACGTCGGACAAATATGTAATATGAGCTGCCATTCGGGCAACAGAAAGCCCTTTTGACGGAAATGTGTCTTGCGAGAGGTAATTGCCGCCGCGCCATTCGGGGTCTGCCATTATTGCTTGGCGCCCAACTTCATGAAAAGCAATATTTTGCGCTGAATGGCGTGCCGCAGTTGCAATCGGCACGGCGCAAAACACTTTTTCAGGAAAAGTCGAAAGCCATTGCAAAACTTGCATGCCGCCCATCGAGCCGCCAATAACTGCAAACAAGTTTTCAATGCCGAGCGCTTCAATCAACATTGCTTGCGCCTTTACCATATCTGAAATAGTGATTATCGGGAAATCCAATGCTATTGCGCTGCCGTCTGGCTTTAAGCTTTGAGGGCCGCTGGTCCCCATGCACCCACCAAGGACATTTGCGCAAATCACGAAATACTTATTGGTATCAATCAACTTACCAGCGCCAACAACATTGTGCCACCAACCATTGCGCTTTGTGACAGGGTGAACACCGGTCACATATTGATCCCCAGTTAATGCATGACAGACCAAAATTGCGTTCGATTTATCACTGTTCAAGGTTCCCCAAGTTTCATATGCAACTGTTAATGGAGAAAGATTCGCGCCAGAATCAAGAACAAGCGGCTCTTTAAAGGCAATTTTGGTTTGTTTCTTTGGCATTTGGATTGCCTAGCGGATTTTTTGAAATGTGCAAGTCAAGGTAGTTGATTTATTTACTTACTCACACTCGATACTTTCGAAAAAGACACGGCAAATGCGTAAAGTTGAAAAATCTTCTTGTTACCAATGGGAAATTGGAAAAAAGTAAGCACCTGTTAAGCAAACCTGGTCTAATTTACCAGTAGGAGGCAAATCGTGGCAATAATCAGTCGACAAGGAAAAAAGCTGGTCTATAACCAGCTGTCGGTTTTGGTTGTTGACGATCAAGCGTTTTACCGGAACTTATTGTCAGAAGTTTTGAGATCACTCGGTGTGAATAACATAACCACTGCTGTGGATGGCGCTGATGCGCTCGACGCAATAGAAAACTCTCGCCCAACTGTTGTTTTCGCCGATTGGGTAATGCCAGAAATGGACGGGCTTCAGCTAACCCGCAAAATACGCCGAATGCGCGACGAGAGAACGCGCATGGTGCCAATTATCATGGTAACGGCCAATAACCTAAGAAGCCAGATTGAAGAAGCGCGTAATACTGGTGTCGACACTTTTGTTTTGAAGCCAGTCACATTGAAGTCAGTTAGTGACAGACTAAAAGAAGTTATTGAGCATCCGCGCGATTTTGTGGCTTTCGACACTTATATAGGTCCTTGCAGACGAAGAAATAAGGCAAACAACTTTTATGGGCCGTATATGCGCCATGATGACCCAATTGAGCTTGAGGCAACCGCCGCGCAAGAGAAGGCAGTGAAAAGTGAGATGAGCGATATTACAAGGCGCATTCACACTTTGCTTGCAGTAGTTCGTCAAGGCAATTTGTCAAAAATGGTCGAGATAAGGGCAGCCGCGGCTGAGGTCTTGGTTCTAGCACAGAAAATAGCGGATCAACATTTGGCAAAAGTGTGCTGGAGCCTAACCGCTTATATCGACAAAATGGCGGACTATCGCAACGTCAGAATTGACATTGTATCGACACACCTGGAATCAATGGAAGTGTTGATTAAAACTCCCAATAGTCAGGCAGAAATACGTGAAGAAATTGCCAATGGCCTGCAAGTGATGGTTAGTCGCGCGATAAGCGCTGCCTAGGCCAAGTAGCGGTAACGCGGGACTGGTTGACTGGTCGCAATTTTCGACCAAACAAAGATGTTAGCGCTGGGTTCAAGCAAAGCATGAACGTCAAAAGCATTAGTCTAATCACGGCCGCAAATTTGCCACCAAACGCATAGTTGATTTTGTGTTGGCATCCTTTTGAAACCAAGCTACACCGGCAGTTGGCAGATCTAGCCTCAATAAATCGCTCTTTTCATCTTTATTTGCGCCTTTTAGAAAGGTACGACACAATGCATGTAAACCAGGATCATGGGCAATTATCATGACGGACTTTGCACCAGTTTGCGCCGCTTTGCTTAAGTATAATTCAGGCGAGGCCAAATATAATTCACGCGTAATAATAGTATCAGCATCCGCAAAAACTTCTGAGGCTACGTCCCAAGTTTGCGAAGCACGAAATGCTGAAGATACCAAAACAACATCAGGCGAAAAGCCTAACATTCTTAGCTTGATAGCTTGCTCAAGGGATTGCTTTTTACCTGTTTCAATAAGGTTACGAGAAAAGTCATCAACTGCGTCATAGGGCCTTTCGGCCTTCCCATGGCGAAATAACACCAAATCCTGAATTTGTGACTCTTTGATAATTCTTCTGATCATATTCTAATTGCAATCAAATTTTTATGCGGCCTGCATTTTGTTTGTGTTGGTAACTTGACCAAATGCCATATTCGAATGCATTTGCCAATAATCAATAAACCTCTTAGCCCATGACCAACATTTAATTCAAATTAGCAACGGACTTTAATTATTATGAGTGACAAAGCCAACCAAGCCAAAATAGCGGAACTTGCAACAGATGCAAAAGCTTGGCCGTTCGAGCTCGCGAAGATGGTCTTGGATCGATACAAACGCAACCCAAAGCCTGAGGTCATTTTTGAAACTGGTTATGGCCCCTCTGGGCTACCGCACATTGGAACTTTTGGCGAAGTTGTGCGTACAACTATGGTCAGACACGCTTTCGAAGTTATTAGCGAAGGCAAAATCCCAACGCGAATTATTTGCGTATCCGACGACATGGACGGGATGCGCAAAGTCCCTGATAATGTTCCCAATGGCGAAATGTTGACCCAATATTTACAGATGCCGCTAACCAAAGTGCCAGATCCATTTGGCACGCATGAGAGCTTTGCTCACCACAATAATGCCAGACTATGCGGGTTTCTTGATAGTTTTGGTTTTGATTATGAGTTTAGATCCGCGACTGACCTTTATAAATCAGGGGCGTTTGACGAGACTTTATTAAAAGCACTGGCGAATTTTGATGAAATAATGGCAGTTATGCTTCCAAGCTTGGGCGAAGAACGCCGCGCTACTTATTCACCGTTCCTACCTATTTCGCCAAAAACTGGCCGGGTGCTCTATGTTCAAATGAAAGCAATTGATAAAGCCAAGGGCACGATAAGTTTTGAAGATGAAGACGGAACTGAAACCACAATCCCTGTAACTGGTGGGAATGTCAAAATGCAATGGAAGCCAGATTTCGGTATGCGCTGGGCGGCGCTTGGCGTTGATTTCGAAATGTTTGGCAAAGACCACCAGACAAATGCATCGATTTATTCGCGGATTTGCAAAATTCTTGGCCATATGGCGCCCGTTCAATATGTTTATGAGTTATTTCTGGATGAGAATGGAGAAAAAATATCCAAATCTAAAGGCAACGGCATTTCAGTTGAAGAATGGTTGAAATACGCACCGCAAGAAAGCCTCGCTCTGTATAATTTTCAAAAGCCCCGGACAGCAAAAAAACTGTATTTCGACGTTATTCCCAAGGCAATGGATGAGTATATCGCCTACCTTAACGACTATTGGCAAGAGGATATCGCCAAGCAGCTTGAAAACCCTGTTTGGCACATTCACAGCGGTAACCCGCCGAAGCAAAGCTCGCCAATAAGTTTCAGTTTGTTGTTAAATTTGGTTGCAGCAGCGGATGCATCCAATGCCCAAGTTTTGTGGGCTTATATCAAGCCGTTTGCGGCCGGTGCCACGCCAGAAAATACACCATTGTTGGCACGAATGGTTGATTATGCAATCGCATATTATCATGATTTCATTTTGCCAAAGAAATCTTATCGTGAGCCAACCGAAAAGGAACGCGCGGCGATTTTAGCCTTGCGAGACAAATTAGGCGCATTGGGTGATTGCCGCGATGGTGAAATTATTCAAAATCAGGTTTATCAAGTTGGTAAAGACTTTGAATTTGAACCGTTGCGTGATTGGTTCAAAGCGCTATATGAAGTATTGTTGGGCCAAGAGACAGGCCCAAGGTTTGGGAATTTTGCAGCCCTTTTCGGAACAGAGGCTACAATTTCTTTAATAAACGAGAAACTTGAGGAAGCATCATGATTGGTTATATAACGCTTGGCACTAACGACTTCAAAAAGGCTGTTGAGTTTTATGAAAAACTAAATGTCGAACTGGGTGCGACTCGCATGGATATCCGTGAGAATTTCACGCTTTTCATGCCGCCAAGTTTTTCAGGCGGTATCGCTATTTGCGCGCCGCACGATGGAAATAGTGCAAATAATGGCAATGGCACTATGGTTGCGCTTAAAGGAAAAGATCAAGATCATGTCGGCAGAGTGCATGAATTGGCGCTTTCACTTGGCGCCAAAGATGAAGGTGCACCAGGTTTTCGTGGTACACAGGGGTTTTATGGCGCCTATTTCCGTGATTTAGACAACAACAAATTGGCAATCTATGTCATTGTTCGCCCGAGTTGATTTAAAGACAAAGTGGATACTCAAAGAAGAAATTGGATTTTTGGCGCAATCAGCCTTAGTGTTGGTTTAGGCGGCTATACGCATGCATCTGCAGCAGCAATTGATACAGATGCCTTAGAAGCCTTTAATGTTGGGAATTGGGCGCTTGCTGCACGGCTTGCCGAAGCAAAAGCAGATGAAGAAAATTTGGTTTTTGCCGCGCGCGCAATAGCAACACAAATAAGCCTCCAGAGGCCAAGCACTTGTTCTGCGCGAACTATGTCAGGGTTTCGAAGGCTAATTGACTTGGCGGCTGCCCGAAACCCGCACAACGTCCAAGCTAAGTTGCTTGACGCAGTTTATGATCTTTTCCGAGCGCGCCAAATTGGCCCGGTTCGCGCATTTGTAGATGGTGCGGCAACGCGGGGGAAGCAAAAATTGGAAGTGATAATTCGCACTTCGCCAAATAATGCCGAAGCGCATGCTTTGCTTGGCTCTTGGCACTATGAAGCTTTGAGATTTTCTAATCAACGAACAGCAGGTTTGATAGGCGCGAGTGAATTGCTTGGCCGCCAGGCTTTCGCTCGGGCGCGTGTGATCGCGCCAAGAGACACTTCGATTCCGTTTCTTGAAGCGAATGGTATATTGCTTTTGAATCCGCGCGAAAATGCAGAAGATGCGATAAAGGCCCTTGGCGTTGTTGTCGGTGCAGGTACTCTAAACCAGTTACAGAGAATTATTAAAGGCCGCGCACAACGATTGCTTATATTATTGTTGGCACAGGATTATACAGGCGCAACAAATTTGGTGCTTTCTTGGCTTTAAAAGGGTGAGGCGGGAAAATGGAATCTATTGCTTACAAAATCGAAGCCGCAAGCGCATGGGCTCTAGCCAAACAAATAGGAATTTATCATGGCTCACCGCTTGATAAGGCAGATGGGTTCATTCATTTATCCGCATTGGCGCAATTGCAGCGAACTTTTGAGCTATATTTTGATGGGCAATCCGATTTGATTGTTGCAACAATAGACCTTGATAAAATAAGCAATATGGTAAAGTGGGAAGCGTCGCGTGGAGGCGCGCTGTTTCCGCATATTTATGGCAGCCTTCCAATGAGTGCGGTTTTATGCGTTCACCCGATATTGAATGAAAATGGCCAGTACGCACTGCCAAAGGCGATTATGGAATTGCTGTGATATGAAAAATCTAGAAGAAATTTCTCTAAGGGCACTTCAATTTCTGCCGCCAGAAACAGCCCATGAACTTACCCTGAGCCTTATAAAATTAGGGTTGGCGCCGAAAATCGATATCAACCCGAATTTGCAAACAAATTTGTGTGGTCTGCAGCTTCGAAGTCCCGTTGGTCTGGCGGCAGGATTCGATAAAAATGCCCTTGTATTTGATGAAATGTTGCAATGTGGCTTTGGCTTTGTTGAATGCGGTACAGTCACTCCACTGCCGCAATCTGGCAACCCAAAACCGCGCATTTTTAGGTTGAAAAGTGACCAAGCGGTTATTAACGCCCTTGGCTTTAACAATATGGGCCTTGACAATTTCGCCGATTCTTTGGCCAAGCGAAAAATTGGGTGCGGAATAGTAGGTGCGAATATTGGCGCAAATAAAGACAGCCTAGATAAAATTGCCGATTACGTAGTTGGCCTAAAACGCGTATGGCAAAATTGTTCCTACGTTACTATCAATATTTCATCTCCTAACACTAAGGGCCTAAGAGACTTGCAATCGTCAATGGCCTTAGAGGAATTGTTAGGTAGAATAAGCGTTGAACGACAAGGCCTATTCGAAGCGCATGGACGACGGCCAATATTCTTAAAGATTGCTCCTGATATTTCTGATTCGGAAGTTGTTGATATTTCCAGAATTGCCATAGCTGCAAAAATTGATGCATTGATAATTTCTAACACAACTATTGAAAGGCCGTTTACGCTTAAAAGCGCAAATAGAAACAGATCTGGCGGGCTTTCTGGGCGTCCATTGTTCGAAAGGTCAACAGAAAAACTTCGTGACTTTAACTCGGCAGTTGATGGCAAAATTTCCTTAATTGGGGTTGGCGGCATATCTTCGGGCGATATGGCCGTAAAAAAACTCGAAGCAGGCGCAACCGCAATTCAATTATATACGGGCATGATTTATCAGGGCATGGGTTTAATTGCGGAAATAAATGACGCCGTGGCCGAATTCAAAGCTAAATAAAAGCAGCAAAGTGACCAAAACTTAAATATCGATAAACCATACAATGTTAAAATACCCAAAATATAATTGTTTTTGGGGTATAATTTGGCGATTTCGTCTGCATCTCTAGGATTATTTCAATCGTCTTCTGGCTTCTCATCCAGCGGAGTAACTTCGATTGACTTATCTGGTGTTTATGCGGCGCGGAGCAATCCTTCCACGGCCTCTTTGCCTAAAACCTTGGCACGAATGGCGCCGTGGGATGCGAATGCCCCTAAAACCACCAATGATAAGTTAGCCGCTAAAGCATTGGCCTCGAACTCGCTTTTTTCTGGTGGCCTCGGGCAAGGTGCAGGTTCAGGAATTGCGGCGAAAAATGATCGTGAACTATTCTTATTGCACAACGCTGTCGAAAAACTAAAGGCGCTGGCTGATGTTGCGACCACGCGAACATTGTCAGATTCAGAGCGCTCAAAATTTCAAGATAGGATAGCACGGGGTCTAAAAGAAATAGAAGCTCAAGCCAAGTCCGCGGGCTTGGAAGGCGCAACTCTCTTGACGGGTCGTAAATATACATCGCTGTCATCTGGCAGTTTCGGCCAAACAAAACCTACCAGTTTTTCAAGCCAAATTCTTACAAATGGCGACGCAAACACTGTTCCAGAACAATTCGCTGGCGTAGTGATGTTTGACCTGAAAATATCAACCGCTGGCGGTGATACTGTAGTAAACCTTGATTTGGCTGAAATGGGTGGAACCACTCGCACAGTTGAAAATGTTGCGAATTATATAAACAGTAAGCTATCGGCAGCGGGTGTAGAGGCACGGTTTTCGCGCGAAGAGGTTTCAAAAGCATCAACGATAAAAGGCGGCCCCGCAACGTTGCAGCAGAGGTTCAAAATATCAATTGCAGCAACAGAAACGCTAAGCTTCTTGCCCGTTGCAGGCGCCACAACGGAAACTGCAATTTATGTCGCGGGCGCAAAAACAGTTTCTGGCGTCGCCCAAAGTGTGATTTCAAGAATTGACGTTTCTGCAACCAATTCGATTGAAAAAGGCGCGGTTAAAAATCTAAGCGCCGCAAATGGCGGGGCAAATGTTCGCGCCATGACCCATGATTTAGATGGAAACATCTATTTCATTGCAGACAGCACAGGGCAAGTTGGCACGTCAACCCCCAAAGACCGAAGTGATGTTGTTTTACAAAAGCAAGATTCGTCGGGGCGGATTATTTGGTCACGCTCGTTGGGATCTGCGGCGCCTGCCAACGGGTTTTCGATTGCCGTTGATATAGACGGCACGATTGCAATTGCGGGCACAGTTGACGGAAAAATAGAAAACTCGGCCAATGTAAGCGGCGAAGGTGTTGACAGTTTTATTGCAACTTTTGATGCCGATGGCAAGGATTTGTGGTTTAAGCAAAATGGCGCATTGGGTGCAGACAAGGCCGTGGATATTGCATTTGATAGTACCGGCAATTTATTGGTTTTAGGGCAAACCACCAATTCAATTGGCGGCTCATCCGTTCTGGGTGGTACAGATGTCTACATACAATCATACGACACCGATGGTTTGTTGAATTATTCAAAATCAATCGGAACCACGGGTAATGATACACCAGTTTCAATCGCCATTAATGGCGCGAATGCCTATGTTGCTTGGAACGATGCTACCAGTGGGCGCATAAGTAATTTGGACACAACAACGGGCAATTTCAACGCTGCTGACTTCCTAGCCAGTAGCCAAGGCTTAAGCAAGATAAGCGGGTTCGCGCTCGATGATAGCGGCAATGCAATTATCTCGGCTGCTAATACTGGATCCAGCATTTCGGACCAATTGCGCGGCTATGCCCTTGGCACAGGTACTCAAATTTTTGCCGCAGACATGGCCGGCAATGTTATTCGCACTCTGAATGTCGAAGGTAATCGAGCTAATATCGCACTCGACGGCGCAAAGGATGAAAACGCCGCTAATCCAAATGCCTATCAAACTTTATTGAAGAGCTATAATACCGCAACTGGTTCATTAGATTATTCCGCTGCTGCACTTGGCGAAATAACCGGCAATGTTGCAATAACGTCGGTAAGCGCGCAATCGACCGCATTGCAAGCAATGGGGTTACCGCAAGGCGAATTGTCGTTTGATAATGCTACTTCGTTAACGGATCTTACTGGCCTAAGAGTAGGTGATTCGTTCTATATTGCCTCAAATGGCGGTGCGAAACGGAAGATATCGATTGTGGACGGTGAAACAGTTCAATCTTTGGTCAATAAAATGAACAAATTCACTTCAACATTTGCCACCACTGCTCTGCTATCGCGTGACGGGGCGAAATATTTAACTCTAACCCCAAAAGCAGGCGCCAAAGTTGAAATCATAGCTGGCGAAGGCGTTACGAATGCTCTGAAGGAATTAGGTTTAGATGCTGGTACTGCAATTGCGACCAACAAAAGCGCCAATGCGCCGCCAGTAATAGCCTTGGAATTACCAACCGTCACCGACATTTCAGATAAAGCCAAAGCCAAGGTGCTTACTGATTTATTGGATGGCGTTATGCGCAGGATACGGCTTGGCTACCGCGCAGTTTCCCAGGACCCTACCCAAGTTGAGTTGCGCCGCCTAACGGCACAAGGCGCAAATAAAAACAATTCCAATAGTGCCGCAATTGCTGCTTATAGCCGCCAAACTGCGGCGATGCAGGATGCACTGATAAAACTCGGCGGCTAGCGCGTTTAGCGTTTAGCTTGAATAATTTTTCCTTGCCCTCTATCATTTGCCCAAACGCTTCGCTGCTTGAGGGCCTTGAACAATTATTTGCACCGATTTCTGCAATTAGTGATGGCTTGCATTCGTTAAAATGGCGCTACAACATATCCGGTAGAATGATATCTGGCGGTGTGTGACCATCTACAAAAGTCTTTATGTTTATGATCACTTTCTCGCCCATTTGCGAACGGCCTTCGAAGGTCGCGGAACCCATATGCGGCAATAAAACCACATTTGCCAATTTCTTAAGTTTTGGGTTAATCGCAGGCTCGTTTTCATAAACATCAAGGCCAGCGCCGGCCAACTGCCCTTTTTCGAGCATTTTAGCCAGTGCAGATTCGTCGACCACTTCGCCGCGTGACGTGTTAATTAAATATGCGCTTGGCTTCATTAATTGTAACCTGCGGGCCGACAATAAGTGATAAGTAGCGGGTGTGTGTGGACAATTTAGGGAAATCACATCCATACGTGAAAGCATCTGATCAAGGCTTTCCCAATATGTTGCTTCCAATTCCGCTTCTATTTGTGGCGAGGCTTTCTTTCTATTGTGATAATGAATTTGCATGCCAAAAGCTTTTGCGCGGCGCGCAACAGCCTGACCAATCCTACCCATGCCAACAACTCCAAGTCTTTTACCGCCAATTCGCGAACCCATCATCCAGGTAGGTGACCAACCGTTAAATTCATCGTTCTCAATAACTTTCGCGCCTTCAATTAATCGGCGCGTAGTTGCAAGAATAAGTGCCATCGTTACGTCGGCGGTATCTTCGGTCAAGACACCTGGGGTGTTTGTAACAATTATGCCGCGCGAATTTGCGTATTCAACATCTATATTGTCAATACCAGCACCAAATTGCGCGATTAATTTCAAATTTTCTCCGGCCAGAGACAATAGCTTTTTGTCGATTTTATCTGTAACTGTCGGCACTAATATATCACAGTTTGACACCGCATCTGCCAATTGGTCAAAGTTCAAAGGGTTATCAGATTGCGACAGTCGAACATTAAAAAGTTCGGTCATTCTAGTCTCAACCGGCTCTGGCAAACGCCTCGTGACTATCACATTTGGCTTCAATTGGGGCATCTTACTCTCGACAAAATTCATAACCTCGTGGCTATCTGCGTTATTGACACTATCAAGATTTCGCTAAATGTCCAACCGCAGCGACAGGCTTTGCTAAAGTGGTTTGTTAACCACGGTTTTATAAATCTACTTTAGGCCTTAAATTATTCGAAGTTTGAAGGTCGCTAAAGAGACAAAATTGGTGAAAATTACATTCAAAATAATTGGTTCGATATTGATGGCTGCAATTATTGTTTCCAGTGACGCAACTATTTCATTTGCGGCCCCAAAAACTGAACGGCGGACATTCGATAGGGCTCATGGTGAAACGCCTTCAAAATTGCCTGTCCCACGTTTTGTTTCTCTAAAGAACAGCGTGGTTAATGGTCGCTCTGGGCCAGACATGGCTTACCCAACACGATTTGTTTATCGCCAACGTGGGCTTCCGGTTAAGGTGATTGCTGAAACTGAAAATTGGCGCAGAATTGAAGATCCAGACGGCGGTCGAGTTTGGGTACATAAGATTAATCTTGAGTCGCGTCGAACTGTCTTGGTTCGTGGGGGTGGTGCTTTGGTTTTAATGCGGCGCAGTCCTGACCTCAGTTCCCGCGTTGAAGCGCGTTTAGCAGAAGGCGTAATCGGCGAAATAATCGATACAAGGCCAGCGTGGCGCAAAATAAGAACTGGCCGCTTTATCGGTTGGGTGCAAATTTCGCAGCTTTGGGGATATTAATGCGGTAGCACTGGGCTAAGTAAAAAAACTTGGCTTCGCGCTGGATTAAGTGTTACTTATAACTTACTAACTTTTAATCAAACGCATATTGGAGAAATAATGGTGCGGCAAAACTCTTACACTTATGACGAATTAATCGCCTGTGGCGAAGGCGACTTGTTTGGTGAGGGTAACGCTCGTTTGCCACTTCCAAATATGTTGATGATGGATAGAATCACTCACATCAGTGAAGATGGTGGCGCGCACGGTAAGGGAAAAATTATCGCTGAACTTGATATAAATCCAGACCTTTGGTTTTTTGCCTGCCATTTTAAGGGTGACCCGGTTATGCCTGGCTGTTTGGGTCTTGATGCAATGTGGCAGATTGTTGGATTTTTCCTTGGGTGGTCAGGTAGCCCAGGGCGTGGACGCGCATTGGGGTGTGGCGAAGTGAAGTTCACAGGGCAAGTTATGCCGAATGTGAAATTGGTGCGTTATGAAATAGATATTAAAAGGATATTCAGATCAAAGCTCATTTTAGGCGTTGCCGATGGGTTAATGTATGCTGATGACAAGCTAATTTATACTGCTAAGGACTTGCGGGTCGGTCTTTTTGACGCCGAAAGCCTTAATGCACAATTGGGATAGGGGGAATTAATGCGTAGAGTTGTTGTAAGTGGCTTGGGCATTGTTTCTTCAATTGGGAATGATAAGTCCCATGTAAACCAAAGCCTATTTGATGCAAAAAGCGGCATAGTTGCCGCGCCAGAATTCGTTGAACTTGGGTTTAAATGTCAAGTTCAAGCGAAACCACAATTGAATTGGCAAGACTTGGTTGACAGGCGCGCTGCGCGCTTTTTGTGTGAGGGAATGGGCTGGGGTCATATCGCAATGGAGCAAGCAATTGCGGATGCGGGCCTTACAGATGCCGATATTTCAAATGAGCGTACTGGCATAATTGCTGGCTCTGGCGGCCCTTCAGCGCGAACTATTGTTTCCGCTGCTGATTTAACCCGCGAAAACAAATCACCAAAGCGAATAGGCCCATTTGCCGTGCCAAAGGCCATGAGCTCGGGCATTTCGGCGGCCCTCGCTACTTGGTTCAAAATCAAAGGCGTTAATTATTCAATTTCGTCGGCATGCGCGACTTCTGCACATTGTATTGGCAATGCCTTCGAAAGCATTGCTTGGGGCAAACAAGATGTTATGTTTGCTGGTGGCTGTGAAGAATTAGATTGGGCAATGTCCAATATGTTTGACGCAATGGGGGCAATGTCATCCAATTTCAACGAAACTCCGGCCAACGCTTCACGTGCATATGATCGGGATCGCGATGGTTTTGTTATTGCCGGCGGCGCTGGCATGTTGGTTCTTGAAGAATATGAACACGCCAAAGCGCGCGGCGCGAAAATATATGCCGAACTTGTGGGTTATGGCGCAACATCGGACGGTTATGACATGGTTGCACCATCAGGTGAGGGCGCTGTTCGCTGTATGCGCCAAGCGATCGAAATGGCGGGGGGCCGCAAAGTCGATTATCTAAACCCCCACGGCACTTCTACGCCAGTGGGCGACACCAAAGAAACCGAAGCATTGCGTGAAACTTTTGGGGCAAATATTCCGCATTTTTCATCCACCAAGTCGCTTACTGGCCATTCACTTGGTGCGGCGGGGGTGCAAGAAGCCATTTATACTCTGTTGATGATGGAAAATGGCTTCATGGCCGAAAGCGCGCATATTGAAAACCTCGACCCCGCCTTTGCAGATTTGCCGGTTCTTTTGGCACGCAAAGACGGCGCTTTTGAAACTGCCTTGTCCAACAGTTTCGGTTTTGGTGGAACCAACGCGAGTTTGATGTTCGCAAAGGTATAATATTAGTGAAAATGGTGCATCTAGTGCGCCAGCCGTGCTCGGCAATATCCCAATATAGCCATCGCTTGCTGGCTGCTGTTTGCGCCATTTTGACTAATATTTTGAATGCGATGAGGAAATGGCACATCTAGTGCGCCATAAGCGTTCGGCAATAACCCTAAAAGCGTCTTCGCACTCGCAACATGGTTGACCTTTGTGCCATAACCCACTAAAGGCGCGTGCACTATATAGACAATCTTCCCCTTTAAGGACTTACAAAGTGACCGACCAAAATGCGCTTTCAATGCGCAACATAGCCATTATTGCCCACGTGGACCATGGAAAAACAACGCTTATGGATGGCATGTTGGCCCAAGGCGGCGCTTACCGTGAAAATGAAGCGCGCGGTGAGCGCGCGATGGATAGCAATCCGCAAGAAAAAGAGCGTGGCATTACAATTCTTGCCAAATGCACTTCAATTGAATTTGGTGAACCAGGTAAACAAACCCGCATCAATGTTGTTGATACTCCAGGCCATGCCGATTTTGGCGGTGAAGTTGAGCGCGTATTATCAATGGTTGATGGCTGTTTGCTTTTGGTTGATTCAATGGAAGGCGCAATGCCGCAAACCAAATTTGTGTTGACCAAGGCTTTGGCACAAGGTCTAAAGCCGATTGTAGTTATCAATAAAATAGATCGCCCCAATGCCCGCCCCGCCGAAGTCTTGGACGAAGTTTATGAGCTTTTCATGGCTTTGGGTGCAACCGAAGAACAATTCGATTTTCCTGTGGTCTATGCTTCGGGTCGTGACGGTTGGGCATCACTAACAACTGATGGGCCAACTGATAATTTGAATGCTTTGTTCGAAACCATTATTTCCCATGTCAAACCACCAGAAGCCGAGAAAAAGGCGTCTGAGCCGTTTTCAATGCTAGTGACAATGATTGATTCGGATCCTTTTTTGGGTCGTATTCTTACGGGCCGTGTTGAAAGCGGCAGTGTTAAAGCCGGCACCAGCATAAAAGCTTTGGCGCTTGATGGCACATTGGTTGAACGTGGCAGGGTTTCCAAAGTTTTGGCTTTCCGTGGCCTAAAACGTCAACCGATTGATGAAGCAATTGCTGGCGATATCGTGTCAATTGCTGGCCTTACTGAAGCCACTGTTGCCAATACAATTTGTGACCCTGAAGTTACGCAGTCAATCCCTGCCACCCCAATTGATCCGCCAACTTTGTCGGTTACCGTAATGGTAAATTCATCACCACTTGCAGGGCGCGAAGGGTCGAAGGTTCAAAGCAGGGTAATTCGTGACAGGCTTTGGAAGCAAGCCGAAAGCGATGTAGCGATTAAAGTTGCAGAAACTGCCGACAAAGACGCCTATGAAGTACAAGGCCGCGGTGAATTGCAAATTGGTGTGCTTATCGAAAACATGCGCCGCGAAGGGTTCGAGCTTTCAATTTCGCGCCCGCGCGTGGTTTTGCAAAAAGACGATAATGGCGAAACTCTGGAGCCATCTGAAGAAGTTATTATTGATGTTGATGATGAATTCACGGGCCCAGTGGTTGAAAAAATGTCAATCCGTAAGGCTGAATTGCAAGATATGCGCCCATCAGGTGGCGGCAAAACAAGGCTTACATTCTATGCGCCGTCGCGTGGTTTAATTGGATATCATTCCGAGTTTTTGACAGACACTCGCGGCACAGGCGTTATGAACCGTATTTTCCATGGCTATACGCCTTGGAAAGGTGCAATTGCTGGTCGTCGAAATGGCGCGCTAATTTCAACCGATACTGGTAAGTCAGTGGTGTATGCCTTGTGGTATTTGGAACCACGCGGAACTTTGATGATTGGCGGCGGCGAAGAAGTCTATGAAGGCATGATTATTGGCGAAAACGCAAAACCAGAAGATATGGAAGTAAACCCACTTAAGGAAAAGAAACTTTCCAACGTGCGATCATCCGGCAAGGACGAAGCAATGCGCCTTACTCCGCCAAAGCGCCTAACCCTTGAAGCCGCCATTTCATGGATTGATGATGACGAATTGGTCGAAGTTACGCCCAAAGCCATACGTTTGCGCAAACAAGAATTAAACGCCAGCTTCCGTAAGCGCCGCGTGAAAGCGGATTAGCGCACACCGCGTTTAATTTGAATCATCTTTCTTTGCTCATTATTATTTGCCCCAACGCTTCGCTGCTGGAGGGTCATGCACAATAGTTTGCACTAATTTCTCATGTAATATCCCGATATCGTCTGCGAAATTGACTGAAACCTTTGCGCAGCCGTAGTGCGAAGCGCGAAGACTTGCAGTGAAGCGGAACTGATATTGCGGCAGAAAGTGAACAACCTTAAGTGTAAAGCGCGCTAGCGTTAAATTGCCGCATGCAGTTGGTGTTTGCTTGAGGTTGAAGCCTTGCTCATCTATATGGCCTAAATGGACGCTTCACTAATTACAATCGCGGAACAAACCGCGCCTCGTTATACATCATACCCAACGGCTCCAATGTTTAGTGCGGCGATAACGCCCGACATATATCGCAATTGGCTTGGTGAGCTGGATGATGATACGACCTTAAGCCTGTATCTTCATATCCCCTATTGCAAGAGTATTTGCCTTTATTGTGGGTGCCATACATTCGCGACCCGAAAAGAAGCGCCAGTTTTGGACTACGCTGAAACTCTGATTAAGGAAATTGCGCTTGTTGCTTCCCGAACTAAAGCACGGAAAGTTAAGTCAATTGCTTGGGGTGGCGGCACACCGAATATTTTATCACCTGATACATTCCTGAAAATAGTTGGCGCAATTAATACGCAGTTTGATTTGACACAATTAGACGAACACGCGGTTGAAATGGACCCACGGCTTTTGAATGATGATCATATTTCTGCATTCGTTAAAGCTGGTGTCAACCGGGCTTCTTTGGGGGTGCAGGATATGAACCACCATGTTCAAAAGGCAATTGGGCGTGTGCAGGATACATCTTTGGTCAAGCGGGCCATTAAAAAATTGCGGGCCGCGGGAATTGATGCTGTCAACATGGATTTGATTTATGGTTTGCCCGAACAATCTTTGGATGACGCCATCAATTCTGCCAAAATTGCGGCATCACTTAATCCAAATCGGCTAGCGGTTTTTGGTTATGCCCATGTGCCGTGGTTTAAGAAACGCCAAAGGCTTATAAATGAAGCCGCATTGCCAGACACTGGCCTTCGCTATGATCAAGCGCTTGGTATTAAGGCAACTTTGGAAGCTATGGATTATGTCGCAATTGGGTTTGACCATTTTGCCCGCAAAGATGACCCTTTGGCGATTGCTGCATTGAATAAGACCATAAAGCGCAGTTTCCAAGGCTATAGTTGTGAAACTTCTGATGCGGTAATTGGTCTTGGGTGCTCATCAATTTCAACCTTGCCGCAAGGCTATGTTCAAAACAATCCTGAGCCGGGGGCTTGGGCAAGGGCAATTGAAGCAAATGAATTTGCGATCGTTCGCGGCGTTGCTACTAGTGCTGAAGACAAAAGGCGCCGAGAAATTATCGACAGGCTTTTAGGAGACTTTGAAGTTGATTTGGCAGATTTTGGCGGAGCGCATCAATATTCAAATGCAATTGAATCTCTCGAAAGTGCCACCAATGATGGTTTGGCAATGACTGACGGAAGCATAATCAAAGTGACGGAAATGGGTAAGCCATTTGTTCGCCTTGTGGCCCAACATTTCGACGCCTATCTTGCAAGTTCCAACGCCAAACATTCGCGAGTGATTTAGATTGCTTCCCATTTGAATTGACTCGATATGCGATAGCAATATTACTTTCGCTTCGCTGCAGGTCTTGCGCTTCGCGCTGCGGCTGCGCAAAGTTAGGTGGCCATTGATGCAGCAAATACCCTAATATTTGCAAAGCAAGTGCCGCCGAAGATTGTGCAAAAGGTCATTGCATATTGGGTCAAGTTAAGCGGGAAGCGCTCTAGTCATAAACTGTATCATGTGCTGCGCGGGTGAATGGCTTCCATTGTTTCGCTGCAGCTTGTTCCCACTCAAGAAATTCCGGCGTTGAAAGAATAAAATCCCGATATTTTGCGGCGGTAGCCGATATTGAGACACTATACGTACGCATGCGTGTTGCCATCGGAATATAAAATGCGTCGGCAATTGTTGGCTCTTTGCCGAATAGATATGGCCCGCCAAACTTCACCAACAATCCTGACCAAATTTCGTCGAGGCGTTTAATTTCAAGTAGTGTTGCTTGGCTCCAAACCTGTTCATTAACGCGCCTACGGATATTGCAAGTCAAATGCGTGCGAATCTCAGGAAAGCCCGAATGCATCTCGCAAACTACTGCCCTAGCAAGCGCACGATCATCAGGTTCTTTTGGCCATAAATTGCGGTGCGGCGCTTGTTCGTTTGCCCATTCACAAATCGCCAAGCTATCCCAAATTTCCAAATCGCCGCAGTGCAAGGCGGGAACTCGGCCCGTCGGAGAAACAGCCAGAACACTTTGAACTTGTGCTTGGCCATAGCCGTCCGAATCTAAATCGATGTCAATCTCATCAAATTCAAAACCAGCGTATTTTAGCGCAAACCATGGCCGCATTGACCACGAAGAATATGTTCGGTTGCCTAGGTAAAGAGTTGGTCTGGTCATTTTGTGTCTCGACATTATTATGAAAACAGTTTTCCATTTGATTTTATTATTTCAATGGTTCATTGAATTTTGTCAATAAAGAAGCGAAACATTAAATGAGCAAAGAAAACCTACATTTTTCATACAATACTTTTGATGAGACAATCATTGAATGTTTGCGGATTATTAAACCCGAACGAATTTTAGATATTGGTTCAGGCGATGGTAAATACGGGAAGATTATAAGGGCCGCTACACTTTCGCCAAAGCCATTTGTGAGAGCGTTAGAGGCGGTTGAATCTTGCCGCGAAGATCTTGAAAAACTCTATGATGAAGTGATTATAGATACTCCAAGCAGCCTTTATGATACCAAAGAAACTAATTTTGACGTCGTTATATTAGGCGATGTTATTGAACATTTCAAGAAAAGTGACGGCTTGGATTTATTGGAGTTTTTGACTTATCGTAGCGCCTACATAATCATCGCAACGCCCGAATGCATGGTGAAATCAATCCCTGGGAATTTTTATGCCAGCCATAATTCGATTTGGCGTCCTGATGCATTCAAATGGCATGATAGATGGCTGCACGCAAGAGCGCGAACAATGCATCTTTACATTTTGCGTGGATATTTGAATTGGAATCGGCCAAATCTTAGCACTCTTGCAAGCCAAATAAATGCTTTAAATATACCAACTCCGTCACCAAATTCTTCGACTAAGGCTTTCGCAAAATTTGAACTTCATAGCGATATTTTGAAAGAACCAGCCGATGACGGAAATGGCTTTATCCAATTTAGGCCGGCTTAATCCTAGAGCGTTTCTCAAAAAGTGTGAAGCGGTTTTTGGACAAGAAACGCGACCAACAAAGGATTCTAGAGCACCATTTCGATTGGGTCGAAATGGGATTTGATCTAGAATAAATCAGCCCAACGTGGCTTTTTTCGGTCCCGCCATGCGCCACGATGATAAGCATCAGACATTATCAACGGCACAACTGTTGTTGCTTCGGCAAATACCATTTGTTCTAGGGCAACAGAAACCTTGCCCCAAGAGCATGCTTCTTTAAGCGTCGATGACGAACATGCCCCATCTCTCACATCGGCAACAGTGATTTGCACGGCATAAGCATGCATTTCGGCTTCAAGCCCCAAAATTTCAGCGCAGACAACAGTGTCTTGCGCAAAGTTTTTGGGCACACCGCCACCAACCATAAATAATCCAGTGCGCCCGGCCGCAATTTTAATGTCGGTCAATTCACGAAAATCCGCTATTGCATCTATCACCATATAAGGCTTACCAGCTTTGGCATTTTCAACTTGATGTTTTACGAGGCCAAATCCTGCAGAACTATCGACAAAAGCAGGGCAGAAAATAGGGACGCCTTCTTCATAGCAAGTTTGAATTAGTGAATCAGGTTTCTTAGCATTGCCCGCAGCAAGCCACCGGCCTATTTCTTTGATGAACGCGCGCGATGAATATGCTTTTGCTTCTAAAGAGTTGGCAATGTCAAATATTGTTCCATCACAAGCTTGAAGTTCTTCTTCATCAATATAGGTGTCGTAAATGCGGTCGATATAAAGCGAGCGCAAAGTTTCATCATCTGGCACTTCTAGGGCCTGATAATGGCTAAAACCCAGTGCTTCAAAGAAATCCATATCGATAATTGAAGCCCCAGTTGCGACAATGGCGTCAACCATGCCTGCCTTCACCATATCGCGGTAAACATGCATACACCCGCCAGCAGATGTCGAACCAGCAAGCGTTAGCCAGACTGAGCAATCTTTATCTTCCAATGCCATGTTGAAAATGTTCGCAGCCCTTGCAGTATCGCGTGAAGTGAATGACATTTTGCCCATCGCCTCAATAATTGGGCGAGCGTCAAAGGATTTAATATCGATATGCTCAACTTTCGTCCCAAGCAGTTCAGCTTTTCTATTGTTGCTCATATTTACCTATCCTTTGTTTTGAATTGTTGGAATCTTTCGATGGCGCTTGCACTGAAAACATTGAAACATGCGGCGCATCATCTGCAATAACTTCAATGGTGTCGCCAAAACCATTGAACTTGGTCGACATTGTAATGCCGTAGGCACCAAGCATTTGAAACTCGACATAGTCTCCTTCTTGCACATCGTTTGGCAAGAAATACTCGGTTTCTAATGCGTCAATTGAATCGCAAGTTGGCCCATATATCTTGAAAGTCGAAAATGTCGAAGAACTAGGCTTGCCGGTACGCAAATGAGTAACCTCGAAAGGCCATTTTACATGGGTCGCGTCAAATAAATTGCCATAAGCGCCGTCATTGATAAAAAGTACATTGCCCTTTCTTAGTTCAACCCTTGCAATTATCGACGTCGCTTCCGCTACCAATGCCCGCCCTGGTTCACACCATAGCTCACAATTTTCAAGTACTGGCATGGTTTCAAATTTCTTAGAAATTGCATCAATATAAAGTGACATATTTGGCGGCGCCATACCGCGATAATTAACTGGGAAACCGCCACCAACGTCAATAATATCGATAACTACACTCGCATTTAGAATGATACTTTTCGCAATGTCCATCGCCGCTACATAGGCTTCAGGATCCATGCATTGTGATCCCACATGGAAACAGATCCCGAGGTCTTCACGAGTTAGAGACCGAGCACGGCGCAAAAGATCAATTGCTTCATGCTCGCTTACGCCAAATTTATTATCCAAAGGCAATGACGCCGAGTTATTAGAAACCGAAAGCCTTATCATTAAGGTTAGGTCTTTCGCATTGTCAGTAGCAGACAGAACCTTACTGAGCTCGGCGTCCGAATCAATCGAAAAGATTCGACACCCGTGATTATAATAGGCTTTGCGAATTGCATTGCGGTTCTTCACAGGGTGCATAAATGCTAATATGGCTTCAGGATAAAGGCTTTTTACAAGCTCGATTTCGTTCAAAGAAGCAACGTCGAAATGGCGAACGCCGCCGTCCCACAATGCATTAATAATCCAAGGCGATGGGTTTGCTTTGACAGCATAAAGCACCTGACCACTAAAGTTCTTTACAAACCAATTGGCAGCGCGTTTGGCTAAATGCGGACGATTCGCTGCGACTGGAACATCGGGAACTAGTGCGCGCACAATTTCAATAGCAGAACTGAAGTGATCCAATTAGGAACTCCCTGAAAGAAACGAATCAACTATTCTTGGCATGCAAGAAAACCAAATATCGACTTCCATCGGGAAACAAATGCTTCCTTTGTTGTCTCATATTTTGCATCTATAATCTATGATGGATTAATGCAAGATTTTTTGCATGTGCGATACACATCATTTCAATCAATTAGCTTGTTTACAAGTCGGCGAAGCATTATTCCGACAGTGTAAAAAGTGAGATAGGGCAAAAATCCCAATGGAAAAAAATGTATTGATAATTGGCGCTGGCCAAGCGGCAACTCAAGCGGTGGCGAGCCTTCGGCAATTTGGCTATGGCGGTAATATTACCATATTGGGTGATGAAGGCGTTGCGCCATACCAACGCCCACCGTTGTCAAAGGCATATCTTATGGGAGACATAGGGCTAAGCCGGTTGCAATTTCGCGGCGAGGACCAATGGACAAAAGATGGCGTGGAATTGCGGGTAAGTGACCCGGCAATAAGAATAGACAGGCATGCAAAGACAGTTGAAACAAAATCAGGGATTAAAATTGGCTATGATAAACTTATTATCGCAACAGGCTCTAGAGTTCGCGAAATATCTTGTGAAGGGAGCAGCCTTAAAGGCATTAATTATCTGCGAACTTTAGGCCAATCCGACAAATTGAAAGCAGATATGGAAGGCGCTAAGTCAATTACAATTATTGGGGCTGGATACATTGGCCTTGAAGTGGCCGCGATTGCTAGAAAAAAAGGACTAGAAGTCAATGTAATTGAACTGGCGCCAAGGGTCTTAGCTCGAGTAGCAACCCCTGTTATTTCCGAATATTTTGAAGATTTGCATGCCAAATATGGTGTAAATATCATCACTAATTCTGGTGTAAAGGCGTTTGTGGGTAAGGACAAAGTGCAAAAGGTCTTGCTTGATGATGGCCGCGAAATTGCTGCTGATGTTGTTTTGGTGGGCATCGGCATCATCCCAAACAGTGAAATTGCAAGTGAAACAGGGGTGATATGCAATAATGGTATCGATGTTGATAACAACGCCCTAACCAATGACAAAGATATTTACGCCTGCGGCGATTGTTGCAATCGTCACCTTGAACTCTATGATATTAATATGCGGCTTGAAAGCGTTCATAATGCTATTGAGCAAGCAAAGTTAGCGGCGGCACATATTGTGGGGGTAGAGCCGCCAAAGCTCGATACGCCGTGGTTTTGGTCCGATCAATATGATATTAAACTGCAGATTGCTGGCATTTCCAATGGGGCCAGCCAACATGTTATTCGCGGCAACCCTGGCGAAGACAAATTCGCAGTATTTCACCTGAACGATGAAAATCGTGTCTTAGCGATAGATGCCGTCAATTCACCTGGTGAATTCTTGATTGGAAAAAAATTGGTTATGGCGCGTGCGATAATTGCGCCGCACTTAATTTCAGACAGTGAAATTTCAATGAAAGAACTTGCAGCAAATGCGGTTGAATAATTCGAGCGTTTGACTATTTTGCGCGGAAATAAAGGGCGGATAATCGGAATATCATGGTACAAATTACTTTTATTGAGAATAGCGGAAAAGTTCATGTAGTTGATGCAACCAACGGCGGCACAGTTATGGAAGCAGCAACAAAACACAATGTTCCAGGGATTGATGCCGATTGTGGCGGCGCATGTGCATGCGCAACTTGTCATGTATTTGTTGACGATGCCTGGATGGGGAAAATCAACCCGATGGGCACGATGGAAGAATCGATGCTAGACTTCGCTGAAGGCGTAAAGCCAAATTCACGTTTGTCCTGCCAAATTATTGTGAATGAAGATTTAGATGGATTGGTTGTCACTATTCCTGCGAGCCAGTTTTAATCGGCGGCTTGTTTTGCCAATGCAAGGTTCATTGCCGCGTATCCTTTGGGGAAATCCTGCAATATCTTCTTTTTCATCAAATGGGCAATAATTCCTGAAAATGTCTCGCCATGGGTAAAAAGGGTCCCGTCGCCAGCTTTTTCAAGTCGAAAATAATGCACTCCTGAAAACAACCACGGAAAAAGTGGTTTTCCCGCCCATGCGAGAAACCTATCTTCTTCAAAAGCATTTATATAAACCGTGAAATCAAAAACCTTGGCCGCACCATCGGGCGAATTAACTTTTATTTCGAGCTTCCCACCTTTAATCTTTTCTCCTTCTATATAAAATACAAAAGGATTCCAATTTGGGTAGTTGTCAAAATCCATAAGCACTTCCCAAACTTTTTCGGGTGGCGCGGATATAAATAACTCGGTTTCAATACGGATCATACCAATTCCAACTCTGGCGCGGCGTTATTTGGTTTTGCAACAACAGGTAGGTGGCAAACAATTGTAACATATTGCATATCACGTGAATCCATTGATATCCATCCACCGTGCAATTCCACAAATTTTTTGACTAAGACCAAGCCCATTCCAAACGCCCTTGAGCCTTCTGAAAATGCATCAAAGTCGACCTTTTGAGTAGCTGCGCTGTCTTCATTTTTTGGTCTGGTTATACTAAGCCGAATGGTTTCATCAAACCTTTTTGCCGCAAGTTTTATGCTTTGGCCGGCGTTTGTATGTCGCAAGGCGTTGCTTAACAAATTGGCAGTAATTTGCCTTATTCTTTTGTCGTCGGCTCTAATAAGGCCAACATCCGGGTCGCATTCTACCAAAATGTTAATCTGGCTTTCTGATACTTTCGTCTTGGCCTTTTCAACCGATTGTTCCATCACGTCGTGCAAAGAAACGTCGCCCAAAACAAGTGGCGCCTGACCCGCTTCGATAACCGCTAAATCAAGTAAGTCACCGACCATTTTTTCCAATTGTTCAGAGGCAGTTTTTATCGCACCTAAATAATCTTGCTGCAATTCGTTTAGCGCGCCGCCCATTCCAGAAACCAATAATTCGGAATAGCCGGAAATAGTATTTAGTGGCGTGCGCAACTGATAGCTAACTATTTCAAGAAAGATTGTTTTTAATTTGTCAGCTTCCCCAAGCGCTTCAGCTTTTTCCCGTAATACAGTTTCCATACGGTAGTGGGCAGTAACATCACCGAAAGCTACTAAAGTCGCGCCATCGGGCAGCGGCCTTGTCAACCAAGTAACGACGCTTTTGTCTTTTAGTTCGATTTGGCCCTGCGTCTCCTGCCTTGCCTCGGGCGAAGGGTCGCAAATACGCCCGTCTAAATCATGCCAAAAATCTTCGACTTGGTAGCGTTCAAAACAACGTTTGTGGAAACCAGAGAAATCGGGTGATTCCACCATGAAATTTGCGTCAAGCGACCACATTTTAAGAAATGCCCGATTAGCTAAGGTTAGCTTGCCATCGCCTGAAAACACCGCGACGCCTTCGGTAAGTTTATCAAGTGTCGCGCTACTAACTTCGATTTGGGTTTTATATTGGGCTTGCAGCAATGATTTGTCTGAAATATCTTCAAATAAAAGCAAAAGCCCGCCTGTTGGCTGCCGTTGTCGCATAACCCGCATTATTCGCCCGTCAGGCAAAGTCCAGGTTTCATCTGGAATGCTACTGGCTTCTTGGTAATGGGCGATTTCTCGACTTTTAAACCCTCCGAAGTCAGATTGATGGGGTAGCTTCGATTTTTCACGCAATCTATCTAAGAAATTCTCGTGACTTGGATTATCATCAAGCCAAGCTTCTTCTAGGTCCCATAATTTTGCGAATGCACTATTATAAGTGCTTACCCGCCGATTTGCGTCAAAAACTACTACAGCGTCATTCAAATGATTGAGAGTTTGGGCGTGTGCCAACGCCTCCCTTTTCGCTATTTCTTTTGCCTGTACTTCATCACTAACATCGATAGCAGCGCCAATTGCGCCATCGTTAGCAGGGGCAAGCGTAACCCTAATTATTCGCCTCTGTCCGCCAAAGCTTATAGCCCTAGTTTCTGAAATGCTTTGCCCTTTGATTGCCAAATGACCGTCGCTCTGTGCTTTTGCATCTAATCTGGCATTTTCGGCTATGGCTTGCTCAAGACTTGGCATCTCAACAGCTTTCAAAAATGCTTCATTGCCCCAGATCAACCCGCCCTTATGATCCAGCTTCCAAATTGGAAATCCTAACATTTGCCCATCATAGGCGGCGGTTGCAATTGGCCGAATATTTAAGCTTAGACGGACACCAATTGGCCGACCCACAATTTCTAGGCTACGAATCACCAAGGTGAAAGCCGACCCTGTTGCACGAAGCATATCGAGACCGACCCTAAAATCCTCCGACATTTCGCAAAGTGACAAAAGTAAGTCGTTTACTGATGTGCCAGTCGCCAACCCAAGTTTTTCGCAAGCGACTTCATACGCACGCTTATCTCCAACTAATTTCGGATTGCCGATTTCATCTTGGGAATCATCGCTTTCAGGCCAAAGAAGAAAAACCGCCCCAGAATTGCTTAATGCCAAAATATTCGCGACACTATTAGTTATTTCTGTTTCTTCTTGAAGCTCGTATTTAGGCTTTGCTTTACCCTTACTTTTGAAGGCCTTTGCAACAAGTGCCAATAAGGCTCCTGTCAACACCAAAGCCAGGCCAACAGCCAAGGCTTCAATTGAGTTGAAGCTAATTGTAGCCAATAATATCTGGTTGAAAGTTTGCATTGCCTAAACTTAAGTATGATTTCCAAAATCTATCAAAGCATTTAATCACAATTTATAAGCAAACGTGTTAATTTCGAAAACAAAAAAGCGGCACTATGGCGCCGCTTTTCAAAATCTGTTATCTATAATCAACCAAAATGCCAAACGAAGCTAGAGGCTTAGTAAGACATTGTGAAAGTCTAATATCGATAGTGGTCTGGCTTAAATGGCCCTGATTGTGGGACGTTGATATAGTCAGCCTGTTCTTGCGAAAGCACAGTCAATTTCGCGCCTAATTTTGCCAAATGCAAAAATGCAACTTTCTCGTCCAAATGCTTTGGCAAAGTATAAACTTGATGTTCATACGCCTTATTATTGGTCCAAAGTTCAATCTGCGCCAAGGTTTGGTTGGTAAATGATGCAGACATAACAAAAGATGGGTGGCCCGTTGCATTTCCAAGGTTTACCAATCGGCCTTCGGATAGAATTATGATTTTCTTTGCATCAGGAAACTCTACATGGTGAACTTGCGGCTTTATTTCGTCCCAAACAAAGTTCTTTAGAGCTGCAATTTGGATTTCGCTGTCAAAGTGGCCAATGTTGCAAACAATCGCATTGTGCTTCATTTCGCGCATATGCTCAAGGCGAAGCACGTCTTTATTGCCCGTAGCGGTTACGAAAATGTCGCCAACTTTGGCAACATCTTCCATGGTGCGGACTTCATAACCTTCCATAGCCGCTTGCAAAGCACAAATTGGGTCAACTTCAGTCACAATAACTCGAGCGCCACCATTACGAAGTGAGGCCGCCGACCCCTTGCCAACGTCGCCATATCCAAGAACAACTGCAACCTTGCCGGCCAACATCACGTCGGTAGCACGGCGAATTGCGTCTACCAAGCTTTCACGGCAACCATAAAGATTGTCGAATTTAGATTTTGTAACGCTGTCATTCACGTTAATAGCGGGGAACGGAAGCTCGCCCTTAGTTGCCATTTGATACAAGCGATGCACACCAGTTGTAGTTTCTTCAGAAACCCCGGTTATACTGTCACGAATTGCAGAATAAAAACCAGGTTTTTCGGCAATATAGCGTTTCATCACTTTATATAGCGCTTCTTCTTCTTCGTTTTGCGGATTGTTCAAAATTGAAATATCCTTCTCGGCTTTCGGGCCTAGAACACAAAGCAAGGTGGCGTCGCCGCCATCGTCCAAAATAAGGTTTGGATAGCCGCCGTCATGCCATTCAAAAATCTTGTGGGCATAATCCCAATATTCTTCCAATGTCTCACCTTTGGTTGCGAAAACTGGTGTGCCTGCCTTTGCAATTGCCGCTGCAGCATGGTCTTGGGTTGAGAAAATATTGCATGATGCCCAACGAACTTCAGCGCCCAACGCCTGCAAAGTTTCAATTAAAACTGCAGTTTGAATTGTCATGTGAAGCGAGCCAGCAATCCGCGCGCCTTTTAGTGGCTGGCTTGGGCCATATTCTTCGCGGGTTGCCATAAGGCCCGGCATTTCGCCTTCAGCAATATTAATTTCTTTACGGCCAAATTCGGCAAGGCCAATATCGGCCACGATATAATCAGTCATTTTAATTCCCATATGTGAGGTTTTCAGTTTCCGCTTAGTTGAGCATTTGCTTACAAGCGGCGAAATCGCATAAACATATAAAGAAATCTTTAAGTGATTGCAATGCGAGCTATGAAATTATTTTCCTACGCTGCTTAAATGTGTAAGTGTGCAGGCTTGCAATAGCGACCAAATTCTATAGTTGAAAACTTTACGTATCCAAGGCCAGACCCTTGCAAGTGTTAGGAATGATTGTGGAAACCAGCATAATTTTAACTGAAGAAACTGCGACTCAAAAGTTGGGTGCTTCGATTGGCGATATGTTGCAAGTGGGGGCGTTCGTGGCGCTCTATGGCGATTTGGGGGCGGGCAAGACAACTTTCGCACGCGGTCTAATCCAAAGCCTATCGGGTGCATCAATTGAAGTCCCCAGCCCAACTTTCACGCTTCTTCAAACTTATGATGCGCCCAATTTCCCCATTTATCATTTCGACCTCTATCGATTGAAGTCCCCAGAAGAAGTGTGGGAGCTTGGGTGGGAAGAGATTAGTAACGGCCTTACATTGTGTGAATGGCCGCAAAACGCTGTCGATTATTTGCCGCCACAGCGATTGGAAGTCCATTTGCAACAAGACGCAGCGGGCCGTATGGCAGTTTTGCATACAATTGGCTATGAGGGCGCACAAAATCCGTGGAAGGAACGCCTAATTGCACTCAAGCACCAATTCATTTGAAATAGCCATTGAAAAAACACTACAAGAAAGTGGGTTTGCAGGTGCCAAGCGTATAATATTAAATGAAGACGCTTCAACACGTGCTTATGAGCGCTTGGAGCTTGATGGGCGCACAGCTATCCTAATGAAAGCGCCGGTAGGTGCCGAAAATCCACCATGCCCAATAGATGCGAATGAAGAAGAGCGCGAGGCTTTAGGTTGGAACGCGCTTTCAAGATTGGCGTCAAGCCGTGTCGAGGCATTTGTTGCAATTGGTGATTTTTTAAGGATTAATGGCTTCACAACACCTGAAATTTTCGCGTGCGATGTTGCAGAAGGTGTCGCAGTCATCGAAGACTTGGGCGATAATTTGTTCGCAGAAGTTCTCAAAAACCAGCCTGACACACAAAAAGAAATCCTTCTGTATGAAAAGGCCGGAAAATTATTGGCCTGTTTGCATGAAATTGAGGTACCAAAAACCGTTCCTGCGCCAAATGGTGAATGGCCAATTTTGGCATATGACAAATTGGCATTGCGCGTAAATGTGGATTTGTTCGTCGATTGGGTGCCGCAACTTCTCGCAAAGCAAGAGTTTTCGGCTGAAGTATTAAGTGAATGGCGCACAATCACGGACAATATTATAGCGGAGGTCCTAACGCACCCTCGGGCTTTCACTTTGCGAGATTATCACGCAGAGAACATCATTTGGCTTCCAGAACGTGAAGGGCTTGAAAAAATTGGGCTGCTTGATTTCCAAGACGCAGTGAACGGCTTCAGGGCCTGGGATTTTGCAATGTTGCTGCATGATGCCCGCCGCGATGTGTCTTATGATGCAGCAAGATCTTGCATCAACGCCTACTTAAGTGAAACCAAAATGGACGCCGGTGCATTTTACCATCAATTGGAAATGCAGGGCGCAATAAATGCCATGCGCATTTTAGGAATATTCTCAAGGTTGATTAAACGTGACGGTAAGGCCAGATACCGCGAATTCATGCCGCGCGAAATTGGTCACTTACTTTCAGTTCTCGGCAATTCTAAATTGACCGACCTGAAAATATGGATAGAAAAATATGCGCCATTAGAAGAGCTAAGGAACGCATGATAAACCGCCCAATCACTGCAATGGTATTTGCCGCAGGCCTCGGCACAAGAATGCGCCCACTAACTAATGATAGACCCAAGGCTTTGGTCGAAGTTGCTGGTCGCACTTTAATTGATCATTTGTTGGATAGGCTTGCGGATGCCGGTGTCGAAATTGCGGTTGTAAATACTTTTCATTTTGCCGAAAAATTAGTTGCGCACCTTGAAAAACGTAACACTCGGATGCCGAAAATCATTTTCTCGCGCGAAGATGTTTTTGCCGAACCACTTGAAACCGAGGGCGGCCTCGTGAATGCATTGCCACTTTTAGGTGACGGCTTAATTCTTACTTGCAATGCAGATGCAATATGGCTTGAAGCAACGGCAATTAATCGGCTGATTTCTGAGTTTGATCCAGAGAAAATGGATGGTTTGTTGCTTTTGGCTGATATGGATAAAGCTATGGGATTTGACGGAGCAGGTGACTTTTTTATGGACGAAGTCGGCCATTTGACACACCGTGGTGAAGCAACATCAGCGCCTTTTGCCTATGCTGGCATTCAAATCACAAAAACCAGCTTGTTTGCAACGCGTACAATTATGAAACGCTCTTTGTCAAAAGTTTGGTTCGAAGAGTGGATACCAAACAAAAGACTGTTTGGCTTACGCCTCGATGGTTCTTGGCTTCATGTTGGCGATCCAAAATCTCGAGATGAAGCGGAAGTCTTTATAACAACTGGCGAAGAAGCAGATATTAAGAGATAGGAACCGAAATATCCAATGGCGAATATCAATTATTTGAACCAATGTATTTTTGAAGATGGCGCCATTTCAAATTTGTCCCGCGCTTTGGGATCCCTTGGCATAACACGCCCGCTTTTAGTTACTGATGCGGGAATAAAGGCGGCGGGTATTCTTGTTAAAGTATTGGCCGAAGCGCCCAATGATACGGTAGTTTTTGACCAAGTATTGCAAAACCCTACGCAGGCGCAGGTTCAAGAACTTTTGGATAAGTATCGTTCAAGTGGGTGCGATGGTTTAATTGCTTTAGGGGGTGGTTCATCTATTGATATCGCTAAGGCGACCGCTTTAATGGCAAGTCATGACGGGGATTTAGCGCGCTTCAGTGTTGCGCAACGTGGCAGCAAACATATTGGCAAAGTTGCGCCAATAATTGCAATCCCAACTACCGCAGGAACAGGTTCTGAAGTGAGCGTCGCTGCGATGATCGTCATGGAAAGCGGAACTAAAGAGATTTTTATTTCTCCGAATTTGATTCCCCCAATTGCAATTTGTGATCCTCTATTGACAATTGGGTTACCACCACATTTGACCGCTGCCACCGGTATGGACGCATTAACCCACTGTATTGAGGCGGTGCTATCGCCTGCGATTAACCCGCCGGCAGACGCGATTGGCCTTGATGGGATAGAACGAATATTTGCGCAAGGTTGGCTGGAGAGAGCGGTAAAAGAACCGGAAAATCGGGAAGCTCGGTGGAATATGTTGATGGCGTCGACTGAGGGCGCTTTGGCATTTGTAAAAGGGTTAGGGGCGTGTCACGCGCTTGCACATTCATGTAGCCGTATTAAAGAGCTGAATTTGCACCATGGGGTATTGAACGCGATTTTTCTTCCGAGAGTTATGCGTGCCATCGAGGCACAAACAGATGAAGCAGGCAATATGAAATTGACCCGCATAAAAAAAGCGATGGGCCTTTCGCAAGATGATAATATTAGTTCTGCAATTTTTGACCTAAGTAGTAAGATTAATATTCCGCGAAACCTGACGGCAATTGGTATAGTCGCGGGGCATTGTGACGAAGTTGTAGAATATGCAATGTTAGATTTTGCTCATTTAACTAATTGCATTAAGTTTGATGAGAATACCTACCGCGAAATTTTCTTACAAGCACTTTGACGGCCCCTAGTGCTTAAAATGCGTGACTATGAATATAATATTCGCTAATGAGGAAACACATTGTTACCCACCATGGAAATGGTTTGGGCGGCTCTCAAAAAGGGGGCCGCTTTTATTTTGGATAGTTCATTGCTTACGATTACGCCTTTCGAGAAGAATCTTTATGAAATGCTGGCACCTGCTGCGCATGATTTGGGTTATGAAATCGTGCGAATTAGGCTTATGGGTTCAAAACGCCAAACGCTACAAATAATGGCTGAACGCGCTGATGGATCTATGAATTCGGGGGATTGCGCTGTGCTTAGCCGCGCTATTTCCCCGATTCTTGAAGCAAATGACCCAATTGCAAGTGAATATTATCTTGAAGTGTCATCGCCAGGTATTGATAGGCCATTAACTAGGCTTAAGGATTTCGAACGATGGGCAGGTTATAAAGCCAAACTAGAACTTGATAGAACGGTTGATGGGAAAAAGCGCTTTAGCGGCGATTTAGTTGGCATAGAAGATGACAACATCCAAATAGACCTAGATGGCGAAGAGGATACAGCGTTAATTCCGTTTGCATGGCTTCACAATGCAAAATTGGTTTTAACAGACGAATTGATAAAGGCGTCACTGGCTCGCCGGCCAAAAAATGACGAATTAGACAATATTGAAGCTGCAATCGATAGCGGCGAATTGGAATTGGAAGACACCGATATTGGTGATGAGAATAATTAAGCAATTATGGAGAGTTGAACATGGCAATTAGTGCCAATCGCCTTGAACTATTACAAATCGCACGTTCAGTTGCGGCCGAAAAAAACATTGAAGAAGATGTTGTAGTAAGTGCAATTGAAGGCGCAATCCAAAAAGCCGCTCTTTCACGCTATGGCGCAGCGCTTGATATTATCGCAAATATCGACACTAAAAACGGCGAACTTACTATTAAGCGCCGCCAAACAGTCGTTGCGACCGAAGACGACGTCTTGAACGAAGCGCAACAAATCTCTCTGGCGGCAGCTAAGAAAATAGATTCAAGTGTCGAAGTAGGCCATGTTTTCGAAGAGTTTTTGCCATTGTTTGATTTCGGTCGTGTCATGTCTTTGACCGGCAAGCAAATTATCACTCAGAAGGTGCGCGAAGCTGAAAGACAAAAGCAGTTTGAAGAATATCAAGACAGGGTTGGCGATGTTGTGAATGGCATTGTAAAGCGTGTCGAATATGGCAATGTCTTTATTGATATTGGCCGTGGCGAAGGCGTTATTCGGCGCGATCAAACGTTACCGCGTGAAACTTTGAATATGGGTGATAGGGTTCGCGCATATATTTACGAAGTGCGCGCTGAACAAAAAGGCCCGCAAATATTCCTGTCTCGTGCCCATCCAGGGTTTATGGCAAAACTATTTGCCCAAGAAGTACCAGAAATTTACGATGGCGTAATTGAAATTAAATCAGTGGCCCGCGACCCTGCTTCGCGCGCGAAAATTGCTGTTTTCACGACGGATACTTCAATTGACCCAGTTGGTGCCTGTGTAGGTATGCGTGGATCGCGTGTTCAAGCCGTGGTTGGAGAATTGGGCGGCGAGAAAATCGACATTATCCCTTGGTCAAATGACCCAGCTACTTTTATCGTAAATGCACTTCAGCCGGCAGAAGTAACAAAAGTTGTCTTGGATGAAGATGAAAACCGCGTTGAAGTGGTGGTCCCAGAAGACCAATTGTCATTGGCAATTGGTCGGCGCGGTCAAAATGTAAGGCTCGCATCGCAGCTAACTGGTTGGTCAATTGATATTATGACCGAAGACCAGGAAAAAGAACGCCGCGAAAAAGAAACTGCCGAGCTTACCGAATTGTTCACGTCTGCGCTCGAAGTAGATGATATGATGGCAAGGTTGTTGGTCTCGGAAGGCTTTGAAACCATTGAAGATATGGCCAATACTGATATTGACGATATTATGTCTATTGAAGGTTTTGACGAAGAGATTGCCCAAGAATTGCAAAATCGCGCGAAAGATCATCTTGAACGCGAAGAAGCTGCTTTATTGGCACGTTTAGAGGAATTGGCAATTGAACAAGAATTGCTAGATGTAGAGGGCCTAACACCGCAAATGGTAATTGCCTTGGGTGAAAACAATGTAAGAAACCTTGAAGATTTGGCTGGCCTTGTATCAGATGATTTGACTGGTTGGTTCGAAATCAAAAATGGCGAACGCGTTCGCGAAGCCGGGATATTGGAAAAATTCAAAACCAGCGCAGCAGACGCAGACGCTTTAATTATGTCGGCGAGGGTGGCAATGGGTTGGGTTGAAGCTCCGATAGAAGAAGCGGAGGCGGAAATTCAAGCCGATGGACAAGAATGAGCGCGCTGAGGGCACGAGGCGAACTCGCCGTTGTGCAGTAACACGAGAAGTCAAAGCAAATGACGAGTTAATTCGTTTTGTTGCAGGCGACGATGGCCAAATTTTCCCCGATGTTTCGGCGCGCGCGCCGGGGCGCGGGGTATGGATAAGCGCCAATATTGATGTTTTGCAAAATGCTATTAAATCCAATGTTTTTTCGCGATCACTAAAGCGCCCTACAAAGGCAGATAGCAATTTGTTAGAGCTAACGATATCGCAGCTGCAACAAAAATGCCTAAGCATGATTGGGCTGGCGAAAAGATCAGGGCAATTAGTTTTAGGTTTCGATAATGTTGCGGACGCTTTGCGTAAAAAGCCCGCAGCATTTTTGATTGAAGCCAGCGATGGCGCAGATGATGGTCGCTTCAAGGTGGTTTCATTGACAAGAAAATGGAAAAACGTCCAAATTATTGGGTGTTTTTCTAATCAGGATTTGGGAAGTGTGCTTGGTCGTGATAATGTAATCCACGCACTAATACCAAATGGTGGTTTTGCAGATGCATGGCGCCAAGAAATAAATAAGTTGGGCGGGTTCAAAGCACTTGCTCCGAAAGCATGGGAACTATAAAGAAACAGCCAGTAAGCGGTTGTAGCGGTTGAATATATATATTGATTGGCCTTTATGGCGAATGGGAAAAAATGACAGATAATAATGAAAACGATAGTGGTGAACCACAACAACGCAAACCATTGAGCCTCAATCGTAATTTAGGCTCGGGAGTAGTGCGCCAAAGCTTTTCGCATGGCCGATCTAAAACCGTTGTAGTTGAAGTCAAGAAAAAGCGCGGCGTTGATGCCCCAAAATCAGCAATTGGTGAAAGTGCAAATCCAAAGCCGTCGTTTGTTCCCAATACGACATTGCGGACGAATGCAGCGGCGCAGCCGGCCCCTCGTGAGCCAGAACAAGATTCCGCCTCGAACGCTTCTTCGCATGGGCTTTCGCAGTCCGAGATGATTGCAAGGCAAGGAGCATTAGCGCGGGCACAGGAAGCCGAACTTCAGCGTCAAGAACGTGATCGTCGTGAAAGAGAGGCGCGCGCCGCCAGAGAAGAGCTTGATGCCCAAAGGCGGCAAGAACAAGAGCGCCTTCAAAAATTAGAACAAGAGCGGTTGGAGCGTGAGCGGGAAGAATCGGTAGAAGAAGACTTAAACCAAAAAGCAACAAAGCAATCTGGCTATGAGCCAAAGGGCTTAGATGCGCGGCCAAATCTACCTGATGCCGAAACAAGCGAAGAAACCCAAGCCGAAGATTCAACCGATTCAAGCGAAGGCGGCGAAGATATTCTTTCTGAGCTTGGTGGACGCGTCAAAAAGCAAAAGCAGCAAGTTCTTAAGATAGTGCCTGTTGCACGTACCAAAAATGCACCGCAACGAAGATCAGGACGCTTAACTATTACTGCGGCACTTGAAGACGGTGGCGATAGGCAACGTTCCTTGGCCTCAGTACGCCGCGCTCGCGAAAAGGAACGCGAACGCCGTATGGGCAAGCAAGAGCCAGTTAGACAGTCACGTGAAGTCACAATTCCAGAAGCAATCACTGTTGCAGAGCTTGCCAATCGCATGGCTGAAAGATTGACCGACGTTGTAAAATATCTGATGAAGCAGGGGCAGATGCTCAAAGGCAACGACGTTTTGGATGCCGATACCGCCGAACTTATTGCCACTGATTTTGGCCATATTGTTAAACGCGTAGCCGAATCCGATGTGGAAATTGGCCTAGAAGGCGTAGTTGATACCGACACAAATCAACAACCAAGGCCGCCGGTTGTTACTATTATGGGCCATGTTGATCATGGCAAAACTTCACTATTGGACGCGATTCGTCAGGCCGACGTTGTTTCGGGTGAGGCTGGCGGAATTACTCAACATATCGGCGCTTATCAAGTGCGCTTACCGTCTGGTGAAAAAGTAACTTTCCTTGATACGCCTGGCCACGCGGCTTTTTCGGCAATGCGGTCACGCGGGGCCAAAGTAACAGATATCGTAGTACTGGTTGTTGCCGCCGACGATGGCGTTATGCCACAAACAATTGAAGCAATTAACCATGCCAAAGCTGCAGGTGTGCCGATAATTGTTGCTGTCAACAAAGTTGATAAGCCCTCTTCAGATCCTTCCAAAGTGCTTGCAGAGTTGCTTCAATATGAAGTGGTTACCGAGGAATTTGGCGGCGATGTTTTGGCGGTTCAAGTTTCAGCACTGAAAAAAACTGGTCTTGAAAAATTGCTTGAAACAATAATGTTGCAAGCAGAAGTTCTTGAGTTACGAGCAAACCCTAACCGCAGTGCCGAAGGTATTGTTATTGAAGCCAAGCTTGATAAGGGTCGCGGTCCAATTGCAACCGTTTTAGTTCAACGTGGTGCCATGAAGCGCGGTGATATTGTTGTGGCTGGCAGCCAGTGGGGCCGAGTTCGGGTTATGACAGATGAACGTGGTCAAACCTTGGAAACGGCTGGGCCAAGCCAACCAGTAGAAGTATTGGGGCTTGACGGAGCGCCGGAGCCAGGTGATCAGTTGGTCGTAGTCGAAAACGAAGCGAGGGCACGAGAAGTAACTGATTATCGCGTAAGACTTAGACGCGATAAAGCCGTGGTTCGTCAGAGCGCGAGAACTGGCCTTGAAACAATGTTGGCACGAATTAAAGATCAGAAGATTAAAGAATTCCCATTCATTGTTAAGTCAGACGTGCAAGGTTCAGCAGAAGCTATTTCAGCTTCAGTGTCAAAGCTTGCCACGGAAGAAGTCCTTGGCCGAGTAATACATCAAGGTGTAGGTGGTATCACCGAATCAGACGTGTCATTGGCAAAATCTGCTGGTGCCGTTATTTTAGCCTTTAACGTTAGAGCGGGTAAGCCGGTTCGCGACTTGGCCGAAACTGAGGGCGTTGAAATTCGATATTATTCGATTATCTATAATTTGATTGATGATGTAAAAGACATATTGTCAGGCCTATTGGAGCCAGAACATAAGGAAACTTTCATTGGTTATGCCCAAGTATTGCAAGTCTTCAATATTACTAAGGTTGGCAAAGTCGCTGGTTGTAAGGTTACAGAAGGAAACATTAAGCGCGGTTGTGGTGTTCGACTATTGCGTGACAATGTGGTTATCCATGAAGGCAAGCTTTCAACATTGAAACGTTTCAAGGACGAAGTATCTGAAGTTAACCCTGGCCAAGAATGCGGCATGGGTTTCACCGACTATCAAGATCTACGTGAAGGCGATCAAATTGAGTGCTTTGAAGTCGAGATTATCAAGCGGAGTTTGTAATTCCGGCGGATAAGTGGAAGCTAAAATGAAAAAGAAAGAACCGCGTCGAAGCGCGCTGGCATCAGGCCCAACCCAGAGACAATTGCGCGCTGGCGAGAATATTCGCCATCTAATTGTTGAAATTTTGGCGCGTGATGAAATTCACGATCCGCAAATATTGGGCGCATCAATAACGGTGGGTGAAGTAAGAATGTCGCCGGACCTACGGCATGCTAACATTTTTGTGTCGTTGCTGGGTGATAGTGATGCTAGGCTCATTTCTGAAGCTCTCAATCGGGCAGCTGCTTTTATTCGCGGCAGAATGGCCAAAGCCATAGATAGTAAGTTCACGCCAAAACTCAAATTTATTGCAGATAGTTCTTATGATTTTGCTACACACATTGATGAACTGTTGGCCAAGCCGCATGTATTGCAAGACCTTGAACGCAAACCCCAAAAAATTATTGACGATAAGGTATAAGGGTTATGGGTCGCCGAAACAAAGGCTTGGAAATCGACGGTTGGTTGGTTTTAGATAAGGATTTAGGGCTAACTTCGACAAATTGTGTAAACCGCGTGCGCCGCGCATTTGGCGCAAAAAAAGCTGGTCATGCGGGAACCTTGGATCCGTTGGCATCAGGCATCTTGCCAATAGCTTTGGGTGAAGCAACCAGAACAGTCGCTTGGTTAATGGAGGCAACCAAATCTTATCTCTTCACAATTGAATGGGGTAGCTCAACTGATAGCCAAGATAAAGAAGGCATTGTGATTGCCACCAGCGATGTGCGGCCAACCGAACAAGCCATTAAAACCGCCTTGCTGGGCTTTATCGGCGAAATAGAACAAGTGCCACCAAAGTTTTCAGCCATCAAGGTAAATGGTGAACGCGCCTATGATTTAGCTCGTGACGGAGAAGATTTTGAGTTAGATTCAAGGAAAGTACTTTTGCACGATGCGCAATTGTTGCGCGCAGACACCGTATCTGCAACTATTGAGGCTACTTGCGGAAAAGGTTTTTATATAAGGGCTTTAGCGCGCGACTTAGCACAAAAGCTTGGCGCAGAAGGGCATATTTCGTATCTTAGGCGTACACAAGTTGGTCCGTTCAAAGAAGCTGCAGCAATTACACTAGAAAAATTAGAAAAACTGTGTATTGAAGGCACCGCGTTATTGCATTTGCTTCCCACTGAGACCGCCCTGGACGACATCCCGGAACTGGCCATAAGTGAAGAAGATATGTTCAATCTACAGCAAGGTCGTCAGATAGCAGTTTTTCCAACAATTGCGGAAACACTTAAATCTAAAAGGAAGCCTCGCACAATTGCAGGACAAGATATGTCACATGCAGTGCTGGCAACTTTTGAAGGCCGCGCAGTTGCCATTGGGAACGTACGCGCAGGCAAATTACAGCCTGTTCGCGTTTTTAACCTTAAGCCGTCTTAATCCACGGTAAGAAAAAGGAAACACGATGTCGATTACTAAAGAGCGCAAAGAAGCGCTAATAAAAGAGCATGCCTTATTTGAAGGCGATACAGGTTCGCCAGAAGTACAAGTGGCTATACTCACTGCACGTATTTTGACCCTTACAGAGCATTTCAAATCACACAAAAAAGACAATCACTCGCGCCGTGGCCTTCTTGCTATGGTGGCGTTGCGTCGTCGCTTGCTCGATTATGTAAAATCTCGCAATGTTGCGCGTTACCAAGCTATGTTGGAAAAACATAACTTACGTCGTTAATATTGCACTTTTGCCCTGCCTCAATTTGAAAATTGGGCAGGGCATAAATCTTTCAATCTTGGCATAGGGCCAGGGTTGGAATTGGCAAATTTGCCATACGAATGGCCCGATAGGATTTGGGCAATATAAGGCGATTTACGAAGGCGTATTTTGCTTTGAAGGAATTAGAATGTTTAATATTGAAACCGTGTCTATCAATTGGGGTGGGCGCACACTAACTTTGGAAACTGGCCGTATGGCCCGCCAAGCCGATGGCTCTGTATTGGCAACTTATGGGGATACCCAAGTATTGGCAACCGCAGTTGCCGCCCGAAGCGCAAAGCCGGGGATTGATTTTTTCCCGCTTACCGTAAATTATCAAGAAAAATTTTATGCTGCTGGTCGTATTCCAGGTGGCTATTTCAAGCGTGAAGGCCGCCCAACAGAAAAAGAAACTTTGGTTTCACGCCTAATTGATCGCCCTATTCGCCCGCTATTTGTGAAAGGTTTCAAAAACGAAACCCAAGTTGTAGTTACAACGCTTTCGCATGATCAAGAAAATGATCCCGATATTTTGGCTATGATTGGCGCTTCCGCTGCCCTTGCGCTTTCTGGCGTTCCGTTCATGGGGCCAATTGGTGGTGCGCGCGTTGGCTACATTAATGGCGAATATGTTCTTAACCCAACGGTCGAGCAACTTAAAGAATCCGATATGGATTTGGTGGTTGCGGGCACCCAAGATGCTGTAATGATGGTTGAATCTGAAATTTATGAACTTTCAGAAGAAGTGGTTTTGGGCGGCGTGTCATTTGCCCACAAAGCAATTCAGCCAGTTATTGAAGCCATCATCGATTTGGCCGAAAAAGCTGCCAAAGACATGTGGGATTTTGTACCTGACGACAAAAGCGCACAAAAAGCCGAGATTAAAAAACTCATCGGCGCGAAAATTGACGATGCTTACAAAATCATCGACAAATCAGCCCGCCATGCTGCGTTGAATGCCGCTAAATCTGAGGCTGAATTGGCGCTTGTTGCTTCTGAATCCAATGCAGATGGCATGGATATCGGCATATTCAAAGATGCAGTAAAAGAACTAGAGCAAGACATTGTTCGCACGGCAATCGTGAAAGAAGGCCGCCGCATTGATGGCCGCCCAGTTGATAAAGTGCGCCAAATTGTTTCCGAAGTCGGCGTATTGCCACGCGCGCATGGTTCGTCTTTGTTCACACGCGGCGAAACCCAAGCTCTTGTAGTTGCCACTTTAGGCACATCGGATGATGAGCAATTCATCGATGGCTTGGTTGGCACTGACAAAGAAACCTTCATGCTTCATTATAACTTCCCTCCATATTCGGTTGGTGAAGTTGGCCGTATGGGCGGCGCTGGTCGTCGTGAAATTGGTCACGGCAAATTGGCATGGCGCGCAATGCAGGCTGTTTTGCCAAGCAAAGAGCAATTCCCATATACTTTGCGTGTTGTATCTGAAATCACCGAATCAAATGGTTCATCATCTATGGCAACCGTGTGCGGCACGTCTTTGGCGCTTATGGATGCGGGTGTTCCGGTTTCATCACCGGTTGCCGGCGTTGCAATGGGCTTAATCTTGGAAAAAGATGGCTCGTTTGAAGTTCTTACCGACATTTTGGGTGATGAAGATCATCTTGGCGATATGGATTTCAAAGTCGCAGGTACCGAAAAAGGTATCACTTCATTGCAAATGGACATTAAGGTTGCTGGTATTACCGAAGCAATTATGAAAATTGCATTGGAACGTGCCCATGGTGCGCGCAATCATATTTTAGGTGAAATGGCCAAGGCCATGACTGAAAATCGTGCGGGCGTGAATGAATTTGCACCTAAAATCGTGCAAATCAAAATCCCTGTTGATAAAATCCGTGAAGTTATCGGTTCAGGCGGCAAAGTTATCCGTGAAATCGTTGAAAAAACTGGCGCGAAAGTGTCGATTGAAGATGATGGCTCAGTCAATATTGCATCAGCCGAGCAAGAAAAAATCGACGCTGCAATCAAATGGATTAAAGGCATCACTGATGAAGCCGAAGTTGGCCAAATTTACGAAGGCAAAGTTGTTAAAGTTATGGACTTTGGCGCATTTGTAAACTTCTTTGGCTCCAAAGACGGCCTTGTGCATATTTCGCAACTTGCCCCGCGCAAAGTTGCCAATGTGTCCGACGTTGTTGCTGAAGGTCAAACTGTAAAAGTCAAACTCATGGGCTTCGATGATCGCGGTAAAATCCGCCTTTCAATGAAAGCGGTTGACCAAGAAACCGGTGAAGATTTAGACGCCAAGGAAAAGGCCGAAAAAGAAGCTGGCGAAGAATAAGATTCGCACAAATTGAAATACAAAGCCCCCAATGAAAATTGGGGGCTTTTTTGTGACAGTTTCAACCCAAATCATCACAATAAATTGCTTATTCTATCATGCAATTGTCACGTTTTTGGGCAAATTTCGCGTTGCCAATGGTGGTAATAGTAGGAGATTTCAATGTCCAAAAATGAAGACGAAATGATCGACGAAATTGAAAAAGACGAAACTGAAGTTGAAAGTTATGTCTTAGACGAAAATGATGGTGAGGAAGACGCTGACGAAGATGAAGCTGAAGCTGAAGAAGCAGCATAATCAACATTTTCTCCCAATATTCACGGGCGCTCTAAAACCCCTAATTAAGAGCATTTTGTGAAGTTAATAAGCCCGCTGAGGAATTAGTGGGCTTATTTTATTGTTCGATTGCTATCTGCGCTTCTTTAAAAACCGCACTTGCGCGTTTTTTCACACTCTCACTGCGCAATTGGCCGCATGCTGCTAAAATATCGCGTCCGCGTGGGCGGCGGATTGGTGCGGAAATTCCGGCATTAAACAGCCTATCTGAAAACGCTTTGATGGTTGCGTGATTGCTTGAAATATATTCCGACCCCGGCCAAGGGTTAAAGGGAATAAGGTTCACTTTAGACGGAATGCCGCGCAAGAGTTTTATTAGTATCTCGGCCTCTTTAATGCTGTCATTGACGCCTTTAAGCATTACATATTCAAATGTCACTCGCTTGGAATTGGATAAATCAGGGTAAGCGCGGATTGCATCGAATAACATTTCAAGATTATATTTCTTGTTTATTGGAACCAAAACATTGCGAAGCTCATCATTGGTTGCATGAAGCGAAACCGCAAGCATAACCCCCAAACGCCCCAATTCATCCATTTCCGGAACAATTCCCGATGTCGAAACCGTTATTCGGCGGCGACCAATTGCAATGCCCTCCCCATCGGATAAAATTTCCACGGCGCGTGCGACATTCTCAAAGTTGTAAAGCGGCTCGCCCATGCCCATAAAGACCATATTGGTAATCTGCCGATCTTCAAAGGGCGTCGGCCATTCACTCAAATCATCACGAGCAATCATCAATTGCATCACAATTTCTTGGCTGGTTAAATTGCGCACTAATTTTTGCGTGCCAGTATGGCAAAAGCTGCAATTAAGCGTGCAACCAACTTGGCTTGAAACGCACAAAGCGCCCGAGCGTGCGACATCGGGGATATAGACGATTTCAATTTCAATACCGGGTGCAGTGCGAATAAGCCATTTGCGCGTCCCATCTTTTGAAATCAAACGCTCAATCACTTCGGCCCTATCAAGCGTGAAATTTTCCTTTAGTTTTTGCCGCAATTCCTTCGCCATATCGGTGATAAGGTCAAAGTCTTGAATGCCATAATGATACATCCAATGGAATAGTTGCTTGCTCCGCATGCGGAGCATTTTATCGGGCACGCCAATTGCCGCCAAATAAGGCTTAAGCTCTTCAAGCGAAAGGCCAACTAATGTGGGCTTCGTGGCCTCACCAATTCTCGGAGTCTTACTTATCAAAGTCAGGTTCATATTATCTGTGTAGCACAAATAAGCTGTATTGGTAAGAGCGTCGAATAATTGTCACATCGGTGTCGTGACTCTTTGTAAAAAGCCGTTAAAGATAGGCGGCCCGATTCCATAAATTCAATAACGGGCATGCAAGACATTAGTGGTCGCGCATTTTATCCAAAAAGTTGAACAACTTTTTGGAACGCGCTTGTGAAGTATGGGGAATCTATGGCTGAAGTCGTTTTGAATGCTAAGAATTTGGTGCGCACTTATGGCAAACGCCGCGCATTGGACAATGTATCGATTGAAATCAAAAAAGGCGAAATGGTCGGGCTTATTGGGCCATCTGGTTCGGGAAAATCAACACTTTTAAGAATTTCAACCGGGCTCGTTTTAAGCGACAAGAACGGCGGTGAAGTGTCGTTAATGGGCATTCCCGTGCAAAAAAACGGTGAATTGGCAGATACTGTTCGTGAAGCACGGTCGAAAGTTGGGTTTGTTTTTCAACAATTTAATTTGGTAGGCCGCCTAAGCCTTTTTGAAAACATTATGCTTGGTGCCCTTGGGCGTTTGCCATTTTTAAAAGGCTTCTTTGGAAACTGGCCAAAAGCAGATCAAGAGCTGGGAATGAAGGCTCTGGCGCGCGTTGGGGTTGCCGAATATGCAGCACAGCGCTCGAACCTGCTTTCAGGTGGGCAACAACAGCGCGGCGCAATTGCGCGGGCATTGGTGCAAGGCGCAGCAGCAATTTTCCTTGATGAACCCGTTGCATCGCTCGATCCGGTCTCAGCGCGTAAAGTGATGGAACTGCTGGACGATTTGAACAAGAACGATGGTGTTACAGTTGTGGTTTGTTTGCATCAAATCGATTTTGCAACCAAATTTTGTGACAGGATTGTTGCGTTAAAAGCTGGAAAAATTGTCTATGATGGTCCAAAAAGTGGCCTTAATCGCGATCGTCTAGTTGAAATTTATGGCGCCGAATATGATGAAGAAACTGGCGGCGCAGCACCTTTGGAGGAAACTCCACCACCAATAGCCAAGAAGCAAGGTGGAAACATATTTGTTACCGCCGCCCAATGGGCCTTAGCTGCAGGATTGGTTTTGGCGGCTTCGTTTTCGCTTTATAGCCAGATGCAAGTAAAAACTGCTGATATAAACTTCTCTATCCTCTCGACTGAAAACTCCCAAAATGCGCAAGACCGTTGGACTGCCTTCATTGAAGATATGCGCAAACAAACTGGCCTTTCGATCCGCCCATATTTTCAGAGCAATTATGCAGGGTTAGTGCAAGCAATGGCGTATGGTCAAACTCAGGTCGGATGGTTTTCCAATAAATCAGGGCTTGAGGCTGTAAGGTCTGGGCAAGCAGAAGTGTTTTTACGATCCTCGGACCCATCTGGGGTTGATGGCTATCAGTCTATACTGATTGCAAAGTCAGATTCAAATGTCACACTTGACGATGTTTTAAGATGCGGCAAGACAATGGATTTTGGAATGGGTGACTCGTCCTCAACTTCGGGAACGCTTGTGCCAATGGTTTACTTGTTTGCGCCGCGCAATATTCGCCCAGATCAATGTTTTAAGACTGTCAGGTCCGCATCGCACGAAGCCAATTTTAGGGCGGTTGCGGCGGGTCTTTTGCCAGTTGCCACAAATAATACCACTAGTTTGCAAGTGCTTGGTAAAGATGACCCAGAGCAAATCAAAAAAGTTAGAATCATTTGGACTTCACCTACAATACCAGAGGATCCAATCATTTGGCGAAAAGACTTATCTGCCGATAAGAAAGAGAAAATCCGCAATTTCTTTTTGAACTATGGCCGCCAAGGTGATGCCGCCCAACAGGCACGGGAACAGGAAATTCTTAGAGGGCTTTCTTTTGGTATGTTCCAGCCTGCCAATAATTCCCATTTAATGATTGTTCGCGAAATGGAAGCAACTGAGGCGCTCATCAATGCAAGAAACAGCGGTGATGCAGCCCGTATCGCCGCCGCTACCCAAGCTATCGAAGCGTTGAGGGTTGAGGCAAGTACTTCCCATAGCCCGCCACTTTTGCCAAGCACACCAACAGATCCCGAAAGTGCCAGCAGTGCCCAATCAGCGTTAAAACTTACTTTACCGAGCAATAGGGGCAATAAATAATGACCCAATCAATCAATAATACTGACTTAACACCACCAACCCGTTCAGTATCAGACCGATTATTTGATCTGTTAGTATGGGGAGGCGTGGCACTTCTGCTGATAATAAGCTTCGTTCCTGTTGAACTATTCAAATTGCCGCTATTGTTTCAAAATTCAGAAAATATGCAGACTTTTTCTGCTGAGTTCCTGCGCCCGAATTTTGAAGATTGGCAAGTTTATACCAAAGCTATGTGGCTGACAGTGCAAATTGCATTGTGGGGTACATTCTTTGCGGTGATTCTAGCTATCCCATTGGGTTTTGCATGTGCATCAAACGTGTCGCCTGCGTGGTTGGTTTTGCCCATGCGCCGCGTCATGGATATTCTTCGTTCAATTGATTCACTTGTTATGGGAACGATATTTTTGGTTGCAGTTGGCTTGGGACCATTGGCGGGTGTGCTGGCGCTTGCATTTAATACAGCCGGAGTTTTAGGCAAATTATTTTCCGAAGCCGTGGAAGCGACAGACAGCCGTCCGGTTGAAGGCGTAAGGGCAACTGGCGCCGCAAAACTTCATGAAATAAAATGGGGTGTATTGCCGCAGGTAGCGCCATTATGGACCAGTTTTGCACTTTACCGTTTTGAATCAAACGCACGTTCTGCAACGGTTTTGGGCTTGATTGGTGCTGGCGGGATTGGACAAAATCTGTTCGAAAGCATCAATGCTTTTAAGTATGAAGAAACTTCGGCCATTGTAATTGTAATTGCAATTGCAGTTAGTTTGATTGACCTATTATCACAAGTGATGCGTTCTAGATTATTATAAAATGAAAGCCGTGTTTGCCGTATTAACCGTACTTGCGTTTGCAACTGCTTGCGGCGATGCAAGAACGCGAATTGAAATTGTGGGCTCCAGCACCGTATTCCCGTTTGCATCAATTGTTGCAGAGCAATTTTCCGCACTTACTGAATTCGAAACTCCAAAAGTGGAGGCTAATGGGACAGGCGGGGGGATAGCCATTTTTTGCCAAGATAGCAGTATTTTAAGCCCTGAAATTGCTAATGCCTCTAGGCGGATTAAAAAGAGTGAATTTGAAACCTGCGAGAAGGCTGGTGTTAACGGCATCATTGAACTCAAAATTGGCTATGACGGAATTGTGATTGCAAGCGCCAAAACTGGGCAAACACTAAACTTTAGCCGAAAGCAAATTTTTCTTGCTCTGGCAAAACAACTTCCCATTGACGGTAAATTAGTCGCCAACCCTTACAGATATTGGAACGAAATCGACCCAAGCCTTCCCCACATTCTTATTGATGTTATGGGGCCACCACCGACTTCTGGCACACGTGACGCTTTTGTCGAACTTGTAATGGAAAAAGGGGCTGCCGAAATACCTTACTTCGAGGATATCCACAAAAGCGATAAAGACAGGTTCAAGGAATTGGCAACAAGCATTCGCGAAGATGGTGTATGGAAAGATATGGGCGAGAATGACAATCTGATTGTTCAGGCTTTGGTTAGAAACCCTGACCAATTCGGGGTCTTTGGTTATGCTTTTTTTGAAGAAAACGCAGATAGAATTAAGGTGGCCAATATTGATAGGATTGCGCCCACCGTTGAAAATATTTCTTCTGGCCAATATTCCGCTTCGCGCTCGCTCTATATTTACGCCAAGCAGCAACACATTGGCATGATACCTGGCTTACAGGAATATTTGCTTGAATTTGTTTCTAAGCGCGCAGCGGGAATCAATGGTTATCTGGGTGAAAGAGGTATGATCCCTTTGCCAGAGACTGAACGTGCCCATAGCGCGCGAATAGCACAAAATCTGATTATAATGAGCCGTCCTGAAAAGTAGGCTATTGATCGTGACTAGCTCTTAACGTCATCTATAATTAGACCGAAATAGGCAGTTTTTTTTTCACAAAACTGCCACTGGATTGTTTTAGTTTTGTCATAAATTTTCACTATAAGTGTCACATGTTGGTTTTATACGGCCTCTCAGGGTTGGTTGAATCAAAGGCTGATTAACAGACCGCAATGCGACCTATGATGGGGACAAATATGAAACTAAGAAATAAAGCTGTGTCAGTTGCAACAGGCTTAGCGTTATGCTTTGCGGCAAGTTCAGCTCAAGCGCAAAACACCGTGAACACCGCTGTGGATTGGTCAACTGGTTCTCCGCGTTGGACATCCGATGATGGTCAGTTCCAATTCAAACTGCGCGGTCGCCTTATGGCCGACGCGTATTCAATTGACGCTGATTTCGGTGGTACTGCCCGCGACGCTAGTTACTCAGGCTTTGGCACAAGACGTGCCCGCCTTGGTGTTGATGGAAAGTTTAACGAGGTTTTCAAATTCCGCGCCGAAGCGACTTTTTTGGGATCAGCTGCCACCTGGGAAGACATATATCTTGAATATGCACCAAATGGCATGTCAGTATTTGTTGGTAATAATTACGTTAATACGACGCTTGATGGCTTAACTTCATCGACTGTTCATTTAACAAATGAACGGTCGTTGGTCACGGCAGCGTTTGGACGCGCTTCCCGCTTAATGGGCGTGAATGTTCGCAAATATGCAGACAATTGGCAAGTAACTGCTGGCTTTTATGGTGACAGTATCAACAACTCTGAATCCAATAATGTTACTGAAACGAGAGTTGGAGAACTTCGCGGTTCATATGCGTTCTCAGCAGCTCGTGGCAATATAGCACATATTGGTGCAAGCGTTAGGTATCGGGATCGTAATCAAGGTGGCGCGCTTTCATATTCGGCTCGTCCTGTTCAAACAAATTATGGAACAGCTTTCCTAAATACTGGTTCAATTGGACAAAAAGATACCACATACGGTATTGAAGGCTTGTTTTCAAAGGGTCCATTTACCGCAATTGCGGAATACCAAATCTTGGAAGCAAAAACCCTAACAGAAGATTTGAGCTTTGGCGGTGGTTATGTCGAGCTTTCATATTTCCTAACAGGGGAAACGCGTGGATATAGTGCAACTTCTGGCACTTTGTCAGGCGTCAAGCCAAACTCCCCGTTGCAAGAAGGTGGATACGGGGCATGGGCCATTGTCGGTCGTTATGACAAATTGGACTTGTCAGACGGTACATTAGGCAGAGCCATATCGCCGGTGGCCGCATGGCGTACTGCGGGCGGCGAAGCAGATGCCTATTCTTTGGGTGTTTTGTGGCAACCAACCGATTTTGTGATTTTCCGCGCGACATACGGCTATACTGACTTCAAAAACACCCAAGGAATTGATTCGGCTGCTGCAACTCAAATTACGGGTAATGGTGACGCACAAACATTCACAATTCGCACTCAATTTAGTTTCTAATCAAACTCAAAGTTCAATTGTTGTCACTTAAAAGTGGCGAAATAAACAAAGGAATAATTCAATGAAAAAATCTATAAAACTCGCAATTCTCGGTTTTGTTTCGGTAACCATGTTGGGTCTTGCTGCAACAGCCGCAGGGCGCGACAAGATATCAATCGTTGGCTCGTCAACGGTGTTCCCATTTGCATCAGCAGTGGCTGAACAATTTGGTTCACGCGGCCAATTTCCAACTCCAAAGACAGAATCCACTGGCACTGGCGGTGGTATGGCAATATTCTGCCGTGGTGTTGGCGGGGATACCCCAGACATCACAAATGCCTCGCGCAAAATGAAATTGTCAGAATTCCAATCTTGCCAGCGCAATGGCGTTCGCGAAATCGTTGAAGTAAAAATCGGTTATGACGGGATTGTCGTTTCGAACTCTAAAAACGGCCCGGATTTCAACTTAACACGGATGCAAGTGTATATGGCATTGGCAAAACAAATTCCAAACCGTGGGCGCTTCATTCCCAACCCATTCCGCACGTGGAACCAGATTGACCCAAGCCTTCCAAATTTGCCAATCGATGTTATGGGCCCGCCGCCAACTTCAGGCACGCGTGACGCATTCGCAGAATTGGTGATGGAAGCTGGCGCACGCGGATTTGCGCAAATGGAAAACCTTAGATCAAACAACGAAGGACAGTTTAAGCGCATTGCAACCGCAATTCGCGAAGATGGCGCTTGGAAAGACTCAGGGGAAAACGACAATTTGATCGTTCAATCACTGTCGCGCAATCCAAATCAACTTGGCATCTTTGGCTTCTCTTTCTACGAAGAAAACATGGACAGAGTTCAAGCGGCGCCAATAAACGGCCGCGCACCAACTTTTGCATCGATTTCTGATGGCAGCTACCCAATTTCTCGCTCAATGTTTTTCTATATTAAAAAGCAAAATATTGGCGTGGTGCCTGGAATTCAGGAATATGCCACTGAATTTATGTCTGAACGAGCGGCGGGTCCACGTGGGTATCTTCGCAATCGTGGAATGGTTCCGCTTCCAGCTGCGGAGCGCGTGCGCCAAGCCGGTGTTGTAGAAACGCTTACAACAATGCGCGCCCCAACAAACTAAATATATAGTCTCCCCGAGTGAAAAGCCCGCCATTCAGATTCTGAAGGCGGGCTTTTTTAATCAAGAATTCGGCGCTTGCGCTTAATTGATAAGGCGTTTCGAACCCTTCGCCAAATTTTTATACGCCCCATAGATGGCAATGGGTCTAGATTGTGCAAAAATTGCTCTGCACACGCTCTCCATGAGAATTTTTCAGCAAACTTACGAACAACTTGGCGATCAAGTTTCAAACAATTCGCAATATTTTCGGCCAAATCATCGCCAATGAAACCAGCTTCAGAGCCAGGGATAATGTCCTTGGGGCCGGGTGCATCAAAAGCGGCAACTGGCGTGCCCGTGGCCATTGCTTCCAATATAACAAGGCCAAATGTATCGGTCAGGCTTGGAAAAACGAATACATCGGCATTCGCGTAAAAAGTTGCAAGCTCCTTTCCAAACTTGGCGCCATAAAATTTGGCGGATTTATACTTGTTCTCCAATTCAATACGCGCCGGCCCGTCGCCAATCACAACTTTGGTACCACTTGTCTTTAACTTAAGAAATGCCTCGACATTTTTCTCAACCGAAACCCTACCAACATAGGCCAGAATTGGCCCATCAAGCCCTTCATATGGCCCTCTATTTTCTTTTCTTAGGTTTGGGTTAAATTCAACGGTATCTACACCTCTTGACCAAATCGCAAGGTTCTTAAAACCCCTATTTTCAAGTGTTTTGCGCATAGTCTCTGTCGTAACCATGACGCGGCCCGATATTTCATGAAACCACCTTACATAGGCGTAACCCCATGCTAACGGAACTGGAAAGCGCGCTGAAATATATTCAGGATATTGTGTATGGTAAGAAGTAGAAAAAGGAAACTTATTTTCAATGCAAATACCGCGCGCTGTAAGGCCGAGTGATCCTTCTGTTGCAATGTGAACTGCATCTGGCGCGAATTTTTCTATACGATATTCAATGTCTGCGCGCGCACCAATTGCCAACCTAATTTCAGAATATGTTGGCAAAGGTAGGGTGTAATAACCATCTGATGGGGTAACCATTTCGACTTTGTGGCCCATGGCGCGCAACTCGTTGACTGTGCGACTTATTGTACGCACAACACCATTAACTTGGGGTTCCCATGCATCTGTAACAATCATAATTCGCAAAGATTATATCTCCGATTAAATTGTGAAAAAGATTTGAATAAAACACCACGAAGTGGCAGTAACTTCCATCGATACTTGACCCTAGCCGAAACTTGCCTTGTAATCAAAATATTGTATCAAACTAAAAGCATATGGTTCAAGTTATAGATTATAGTCTGAAAGCAAAAACACTATGACAGCATCAGATTTCTTGGCTGAATTGGATAATTGTAAATATCAAGACGAAGAATCTTTGGTTGTGGATCTGCTTGAATCTTCCAAGATAAGCGGCGAATTGCGTCAAAAATCGTTCGAAGATGCAGTTGAAATTGTTAAGAAAGCTAGGCGGCTGGGCCGGCCTGTTGGAGTATTAGAAACCTTCTTAGAAGAATTTGGTTTAACGACCAAAGAGGGCTTGGCGCTAATGTGCCTCGCTGAAGGCCTTTTACGCATTCCAGATGTAGAAACCGCGGACAAATTGATTGGCGAGAAAATCGCATCAGGCGACTGGAGCGGACATTTGGGCGAATCCGAATCAATTCTTGTCAATGCGTCGGTTTTGGGACTGATGCTAACTGGAAAAATTGTTGACATTGGATTGGAAAATTCCAGCGACTTTACTTCTTTCATGCATAAATTAACCCGCAAGGCAGGCGAGCCTGTAATTAGAGCGGCTGTAAACCAAGCAATGCGGATAATGGGTGAACAATTCGTTTTGGGACGAAACATTTCCGAAGCTATGAAACGCGGCAAGAAAGCCATCATGAACGGGGCTGCAACGGCGTATTCATTTGATATGCTTGGCGAAGGCGCAAGAAACGACAATGATGCAAATCGTTACTTTGAGAGCTATTTAGCCGCCATAGAAGCGATGGGTAGAACTGACGCTGGCAAAAGCTTGGGCCCGATCTTATCATCAGGGATTTCAGTAAAATTGTCGGCGCTACACGCAAGGTATGATGTGCGCCAAAGCGAGGCTGTTTTTAGCAGCCTTTATCCGCGACTAATTGAGCTAGCCAGGGCGGCCGCCAAATATGATATTGGGTTTTGCATTGACGCTGAAGAGGCCGACCGCTTAGGAATTAGTTTGCAAATTTTACGCAAACTTAGCGCAGAGCCAAGTTTGAAAAACTGGCGTGGATTGGGGCTAGCGGTTCAAGCATATCAAAAGCGCGTTGGCAAAGTTATCGGATTTGTCGGGGAGTTGGCGCGCCAAGATAACCGCCAGATAATGATGCGATTGGTTAAGGGTGCCTATTGGGATGCCGAAATTAAGCGCGCACAATCCGGTGGACGTCCGGATTTTCCAGTATTCACAACCAAGTCTGCGACTGATGTCTCATATATTGACGCCGCAAATCATATATTCGCGCAATCTGGTTATATTTATCCGCAGTTTGCAACTCATAACGCACATAGTTTGGCCACTATTATAAACCTTGCCAAGCAGGCAAATTCGCAAGAATACGAGTTCCAACGATTGCATGGAATGGGTGACACTCTATATCAAGTGGCCCGAGAAATTCATGATAGCCTCAGATTGCGAATATATGCACCTGTCGGCGCCCATGAAGATTTACTCCCTTATTTAGTTCGAAGGCTTCTTGAAAATGGCGCAAATACTAGTTTCGTTCACGCCTTCTTGGACGAGAAAACACCAGTTGAACAAGTGGTCGCGGACCCATATGAAGTGACAAAAAAAGGTCCAAAGCGGCACCCAAAAGTTGCTTTGCCTGCGAATTTGTTTGGGCAGGAACGTGAAAATTCGAAAGGGTTTGATTTGAGTATTGCAAGAACAGTTCATGACTTTGAAATGGCTATGGCGGAATTTGATAGTAATTCGCACGTTGCAACTTCAATTATAGATGGTGTTGAATTGGTTGGCGCAAAAAGCCAGAAAATTCATAACCCTGCAAATGTTGGAAAGCCTATTGGCGATGCGAGCTTTTGCGACTTGGACTGGGTTCCAAGGGCGGCGAAGATTGCCCATGAATACCAAAAGCAATGGGATAATCTGGGTGGTGAATTTCGCGCTGATATTCTAGAAAAAATGGCAGATAAGCTTGAAACAAATGCGCTGCAACTATTTGCCGTTTTGAGTCGTGAGGCCGGCAAGACTTGGGAGGATGGAATATCAGAGGTTCGCGAGGCCGTGGACTTTCTGCGCTATTATGCGGCTGGTGCCCGAAAGGATTTTGCCAAAACTAAACCGTTGCCAGGGCCTGCCGGAGAGATAAACGAAATTGGTCAAATGGGCCGCGGTGTGTTTGTTTGTATCTCGCCGTGGAATTTCCCATTAGCAATTTTTGTAGGTCAAATTGCGGCCGCATTGGCAGCTGGAAACACCGTTTTAGCTAAACCAGCAGAGCAAACGCCACTTATTGCGAAAATGGCGGTTAAGCTTTTCTTCGAAGCGGGGCTCCCAACTAAAGCGTTGCAATTATTGCTTGGCGATGGTGAAATCGGTGGATATTTGGTCGGGCAAACGAATATTGCTGGCGTGGCATTCACCGGCTCAACTGAAGTCGCGCAAATAATTAATCGATCACTAGCCAAAAAAAATGGCGCGATATCTACCTTGATTGCTGAAACCGGCGGCTTAAATGCGATGTTCGTCGATACTTCGGCATTGAAAGAGCAAGTAGTTGACGATGTAATTATTTCCGCATTTGGTTCGGCGGGGCAAAGATGTTCAGCACTAAGGGTACTTTACTTACCCAATGAAACCGCGGACGAAATTATTGCCGCTTTATGCGGTGCGATGTCAGAGCTTAAAATCGGTGCACCAAATTCGGCAGCAATTGATATCGGACCAGTGATAGACATAGATGCACTAAAAGTTCTCGAACGTCACAAAGCAGATAATGCCAATAGGGTGATTTTTCAATTGAATGTCGATGATCAGATCAAGTCAGGGACGTTTTTTGGTCCGTGCATAATAGAATTGAATGATATTGATGAATTGCAGGCCGAAGTTTTTGGCCCCATTTTGCATATAATTAGATATGAGCCAAGAAATATTGATGAGGTGGGAGCAAAGCTTGCAGCGAAAAATTATGGCCTTACATTGGGATGTCATTCGCGGCTCGACAGTTTTGTAGAAAAAGTCCGTTTGGCGGTTCCTGCTGGCAATTATTATGTAAACCGCAGCATGATTGGGGCAGTTGTTGGTGTGCAGCCGTTCGGCGGCCTCGGCCTATCTGGAACTGGGCCTAAAGCCGGCGGACCGCATTACCTTTCTAGGTTTGCCACCGAATATGTAATTAGCACCAATATCGCAGCAAAGGGCGGTGATCCCACCTTGTTTAACCTTTAAACTGGGGCTTGCAGTCAATTAGTATTTTTGGCCTAATCGCGCGGTGCTCCGTTGAATTGGTTTTCGAATACTGGTAATTCTTTCAACAATTCGCCTTGATTTGCACTATATTAACTCAAAAATCGCAGCAAATTCCTAACGCGTCCGCGCCTTTTTATCTGAAACCAAAAAATATGAATTTTCCAAAAATTGATCCAAAAATAGGAACTATCTTGCGCCGAATAATTTTGGCAGCAATGATAATTGGAACTATGGTCCAAATTGCGTTTCCTGCCTGGCAAAACATAATGAATTGGCGTCTTCCAGATAATGATGATGCGATGCGAGTGCTCGAGGTACGCGCTTGGCTTCAGGGGCAAGGCTTTTATGATATTTTCAACCACCGCCTAAATCCACCAAATGGGGGTGATGTGCATTGGTCCCGGTTGGGCGACATTCCGTTACTTTTGGCCAATGTTCTGCTTTTACCATTTTTGGGTTCGGTAATGGCTGAAAAAGCCGCAGCATTTTTTACACCTTTGTTGCTTGGCGCGATTTTTGTTTTGGTCAGTGGCAAAGCCGCATACGCTTTGGAAAACAGCCGAATTTCGTTTTTCGTCGGTGTATTTGCCGCACTTTCGACCGCAGGAGCCATGAGCTATTTTGTAGCAGGCAGAGTGGATCACCATGGACTTCAATTGATATTTTTGGTTGCAAGTTTTTGGGGTTTGTTTTCGCACAAACCTAAAGGTGCGATTGTTGCGGGCCTTATGACTGCTGCCAGTCTTACAATTGGCTTTGAGATGGTTCCTATTCTTGCATTTATGATAGCATGGCTTGCGATTATTTGGGGAATTCGTGGTAATAACATCAAGAAGCAGGCGCTATATTTTTCGTGCTCATTGGCACTTGGTACAATCATTGGTTTTTTAATTAATGTCCCGCCGCAAGAATATTTAACCAGCGTCAATGACGCCTTGTCAATTGCTCAGGCTTTGCCAATTTTAGTAGGTTGTGTGGGGCTCGGTTTGGCTGCGATGTTTTTATCGCAAGGTGCAGTTCAGTATCGTTTTGCGGCTTTGATGATTGTTGCCTTAATTGTTGTTTTGGTCGGAATGCAGTTTCCTATTTTGATGCGCAAATTATACTGGCAGATTGATCCACTATTGGTACGTCTGTGGGTAAATGCAATTGTTGAGACTCACCCTTTAACTAAGACAGATCCATCAGTACAACTTTCGCTTGGAATGTTCGCTGTAATTATGAGTGCGGCGGCTGTAATAAAAGTAATAGTTGTTATTATTGATGCAGCGAAGAAGCCTGATGATATTCACAATAGAGATGTCGATAATTGGTCACTTCTGGCTATTGTATTGGTAGGTGTAACTTTGATGGCAGTGTTTTGGCAGGCAAGAGTTGCAGGTCAAGCTTCAACAATTGCAGCATTTTCGGCGTCCGCTTTAATAACCGGAATTTTTAAACGACAAGGCCTTAGAAATGCGATTTTGGTAGGTCTTGTATTAAACCCTCTCATGCCGGCCATGGCCGCAACGGCATATAAAAAGCTTTACCCGAAGAAAACCCAATATGCCGTTGGCGGAGGGGGAACTTGCCGTGGTATGAAAGCCTATAGCGAAATGGCTAAATTGCCCAAAGGCTTGGTGGCCGCTCCTATAGATTTTGGTGCGCAAACGTTAATAGCAACACATCACAATGTTTTGGCCGCCCCGTATCACCGTAATCAAGGTAACATGGTTGCTTATCGGATTTTCTTAGCAAAGCCTGATGAAGCGCTAATTTTGCTGGATAGAAGCAACGTTGATTATGTAGCAATTTGCACCATGTCTGCCGAAGTTGGGATTATTAGCCGTGAAGCGCCTAACGGGCTTATGTCGCAATTGAAAGACGGCCGCATCCCGAATTATTTACGGCGAGTGCCAACACCTGCTGGCTCCAACGTTCAGGCTTTTGAAGTGTTGAAATGACAGTTACTTCGGGCAAAATGGCGGGCGTCGGCGTGGCGGCACTATATTCTTCTGATACACCGATATTGGTGTTTGGTGACGGGTCGGTTGTCTGGAATGAAACACAATTTGGCCCTACTGAAACTGGCGCCATTGATGCCGCAATATGCCCCACAACTGGCAATATAATAATTCTTGGCGATTTTGGTTTTTTGGGGCGGCAAAATGCCAAGGGTGAGATACAAGCCTTGGCACAAGTTGATGGATTTGCCGATAGGCTGGCAATTAATCACAAACGCGAACTAGTTGGTATTAATGCCAGCCGCAAAACCATCATTTTATCGGCCAAAACGGGCGATGTTCAGTTTGAGTTTACTCCGCCTGCTGCACCAATCTGCTTAGCGTTTGATGTTAATGGTGAAAATTTGGCTGTCGGTCACGGCAAGGGTATTACTCTTTATGACTTGAAAACTAATGATTCACCCATTGATTTTCCAGTGGCGGGCGGCGTCTTTGCCGTAACTTTCAGCCCTGATTTGCGGTTTCTGATTGCCGCAACTGGTGAACCTTGCTTGGTTGGCTGGCGCTTGCAAGACGGCAAAGGTTTCCGCATGGCGGGATATCCACAAAAACCAACTTCATTGGCTTGGATTGATGGTGGCGCTCGCATGGCAACTGCGGGCGCGCCGGTTCTGGTTGTTTGGCCTTTTGATGGCGAAGCTGGGCCAATGGGCCGAAATGCGGAAACTTTTCGCGGGCGCAATTCAATTATCAATGTTATAGCCGCGCAAAAAAGCCTCTTGGCAATTGGACATATAGATGGAACTGTCAATATTCTCGATTTTAAAGACAGCGAGTTACACAGCATAGCACCAAATGCGCCATCCGATATAGCCAACAGCCGGATAGTCTCAATTGCGATGCCTAGAAGCGCGAAATCGCTTGCATGGGTCAGTGAAGACGGCGCATGGGGAATTGCCAGGTTCGGCTGACCCCCTTTGACTCGCAGCATATTTTGGTCTAAACAGCGCGCTTATTCGGCACATTGCCAAAATAGCCATAGTTACACGGTCTCGTCCTGCTTCAATTGCAGGGTTTATCGAATGAGGTAATGTGGTCACCCCGCTCAGCGTTTACGCCCAGCGGGGTATTTTGCGTTGTGTCAATTTTGGATGGTATTTGGATTGTTTGAGGCTTTAACAGAAAAACTAACCAGCGTCTTTGACGGCTTAACCGGGCGTGGTGCTTTATCTGCATCTGACGTTGAAGCCGCATTGCGTGAAGTTCGGATTGCTCTTTTGGAAGCCGATGTAGCGCTGCCGGTTGTCAAAGAGTTCATCAATAAAGTCAAAATTGAAGCGGTTGGCGAAAAAGTCATTCGCGCGGTTAAGCCTGGCCAACAAGTTGTAAAAATAGTTCATGATGCCTTGATAGACGTTTTAGGCGGCAATGAACCAATAGCGGAATTGAAGATTTCAACGCCGCCTTCAATAATTATGATGGCGGGCTTACAGGGCTCGGGCAAGACAACAACTTCTGGCAAATTGGCACTACGTTTGCGAACTAAAGATCGCAAGAAAGTTATGTTGGCCTCGCTTGATACGCGCCGCCCCGCCGCCCAAGAACAATTAGCGATTTTGGCCAAGCAAGCTGAAGTCGACAGTCTACCAATAATTGCCGGCCAAAACCCGCTCGATATTACTAAGCGTGCTATGACTGCTGCCCGTTTGGGCGGTTTTGATGTTCTTATTCTAGATACGGCGGGCCGCATAACAATTGACGATGAAATGATGATGGAGGCCGCGCAAATTGCCTCTATCGCTGGACAGTCAGAAATTCTGTTAGTAGCTGATAGTTTGACTGGTCAAGACGCTGTGGAAACCGCAAAGCGCTTCCACGAAAAATTGCCACTTACAGGTATTGTATTGACTAGAGCCGACGGGGATGGGCGCGGCGGCGCTGCATTGTCGATGCGTGCTGTTACTGGCTTACCGATTAAGTTCCTTGGTGTCAGTGAGAAAATCGACGGCCTTGATGTGTTTGACGCGGCAAGGGTTGCGGGAAGGATATTGGGTCAAGGTGATGTTGTTGCCTTGGTTGAGCGCGCAGTAGAAAGTGCCGATGTCGCAGCAGCTGAAAAAATGGCCGCGAAAATGGCCAAAGGCAAATTTGACCTTGATGATTTGGCCGCGCAATTAAGGCAAATTCAAAATATGGGTGGATTGGGAGGCATAATGGGAATGTTGCCAGGGGCCCAACAAGCGAAAAAAGCGATGGATTCGGGCGCTATAAACGAGCAAATGATTTCACGTCAAATCGCTATTATTTCTTCCATGACCAAAGGCGAACGAGCCAAGCCAGACGTGTTAAATGCATCACGCCGTCGCCGTATTGCTAAGGGTTCGGGCGTCGATGTGTCAGAAGTCAACAAAGTAATTAAAATGCACCGTGGCATGGCCGATATGGTGAAATCCCTTGGTAAAGGCGGCATGAAAGGCCTTATGGGCAAAATGAACGCAATGGGTGGAGGTATGGGCGGTATGATGGGCGCAAACATGGGCGGCATGGGCGGCCCAAAAATAAACGAAAGCCAGCTGCAACAATTGGGTCAAAAGGCGTTAGGGCAAAACCCTTCCCCTGCTGGCCTGCCTGGGCTTGGTGGTTCGAGCTTGAAAGGTTTAGGCACCGGTTTGCCATTCGGATTTGGAAATAAAAAATAAAAGCAATTTAACTGAAACTTGATATTGAAAAGGAAAATATAATGTCATTGAAAATACGTTTAGCCCGCGGTGGTTCAAAAAAACGCCCTGTTTATCGCATCGTTGTTGCCGACGCACGTTCACCTCGTGATGGCCGCTTCATCGAAAAAATCGGCTCATACAGCCCGCTTTTGCCAAGTGATTCTGGCCAGCGCTTTGTGGTTGATTTAGAAAAAGCTGCAGAATGGATTAAAAAAGGCGCTCAGCCGACTGACCGTGTTGCACGCTTTTTAGCGGCTCAAGGTCTTGGTACTTGGGCACAGGGTAACAACCCAAATAAAGGTAAGCCAGGCCAAAAAGCGCAAGAGCGCGAAGCTGAAAAAGCTCAGGCTGCTTTAGACGCCGCTGATGCTGCTGAACAAGCCAAAGCCGATGCAAAAGAAGCCGCAGCGCAAGCTAAAGCGGACGCTGAAGCTGCAGCAGCAGCTCCGGTTGTTGAAGAAGTGGCTGAAGAAGTTGTAGCTGAAGAAGCGCAAGTAGAAGAAGTTGCGGCTGAAGCTGAAGCACCTGCTGAAGAAGCGGCTCCTGAATAATACATGGCCAACACCAATCTCATTTTTGTGGGTGCGGTCCAAGGGGCATTTGGGGTTAAGGGTGAAATACGTCTGAAATCTTTTACTGATATCCCTGCCGATATATTCAAATATGCGCCTTTTCTTGATGGGAAAGGCGCAATTTTGTTTGAAGTTAATTCATGGCGCGCCATTAAAGATGGCTTTGCCTTTATCACTAAGCAAGGAATTACGCGCGAACAAGCAATGACTTTGCGCAATACCAAGCTTTATGTGCCGCGCGAAAATTTACCCAAAACCGATGAAGACGATTTTTATCACGTTGATTTAATTGGCCTTGAAGTACAGTCAATTTTGGGTGAAAATTTGGGCACTGTGACCAATGTAATCGTCGGCGCACAAGATATTCTCGAAATAGCAAATACTCCAAACACCAAAAAATCATGGTTATTGCCGTTCACCAAAGCCAATGTGCCAGTGGTAGATTTGGCAAATAAACGCATGGTTTGCGATGTGCCAGATGGTTTGATAGAGTATAATGATGAAACAGCCTAGGTTTCTAGATAGAATTTGAAACTTTGATACGCACAACTGACAGGCCAACACTAATACTCCTACCGGGCATGGATGGGACGGGTGAAATGTTTTACTGGCTTGCAAAGAGTCTGGCTGGTAAAATTGATATTGAAATTGTTGCCTATCCAGAAAACGGCCCACAAGACTATGAAAGTCTTACTTTAAGGGTTAAGTCTCTAATCGGAAATAGATTTGTGTTCTTACTTGGTGAGTCTTTTTCAAGCCCCATCGCAATCAAAACAGCGACACTAATCCCTAGTCAAATCCAAGCTTTAATTTTGGTTTCTGCTTTTACCAAGCCGCCAATTCCTTCCTATTTGATAAAACTGGCCTCTAGATTTCGATTTTCTGCAATACCGATTATTTTGAAAGAGTTTTTCCTCCTTGGCGGCAGCTCACCAAACGAAGTTACCAATAAATTCCGAGGCACAATTGCAAAATGTGACGACAAAGTAATAAAAAGCCGAATTGAAGTGGTAGCGAATTGTAATGTTACCGCAGAATTTCGGAGTTTGAAGATACCAGTTTTGTGTCTTCACGGAGACAGAGACTTGTTGGTTCGCAAAAACTCAATGTTAAAGACATCTGAAATGCAAAAGTCTGTTAAATTTAAACTAGTCGACTCGCCACATATGCTCCTTCAAACACGGGCAGACATTGCTGGCCGACATATTATTGATTTTATATCTTCAGCTTAGCATTACCCTTTGTTATCTCAGTCACTTGGGTAATGCCTTTCAAAGCATTCAGGCTATACAATCGCACAATTATTCAATAGGGAAAGTCACAAATAAAATAAAATCGGAAATATAATGAATCACCGCCCCTCCAATCGCGCCTTTGACCAATTGCGTGAAATCTCGCTTACCCACAAAGTATCAGCTTATGCCGAAGGATCTTGCCTTGCCAAATTTGGCAACACCCATGTTTTGGTTACTGCAAGTGTCGATGAAAAACTTCCCGCTTGGCTTAAAGGGCAAAAAAAAGGTTGGGTAACGGCTGAATATGGCATGTTGCCGCGCGCCACCCATACCCGCGGACGGCGCGAAGCTGCGTCGGGCAAACAATCAGGCCGCACTCAAGAAATCCAGCGCCTAATTGGGCGCGGGCTTCGCTCTGTCGTCGATTTGGCGGCATTGGGCGAGCGCCAAATAACATTGGATTGCGATGTTATCCAAGCCGATGGAGGCACACGCACCGCTGCGCTTACTGGGGCTTATGTTGCGCTTTATTCTGCGTGCCAATATTTGGTTGAAGAAGGGCTTTTACAAAATATTCCGATAACTGCCCAAGTAGCTGCAATTTCGTGTGGTATCTATAAGAATAATGCGGTTTTAGATTTGGACTACCTTGAGGATTCCAACGCCGACGCCGATGCAAACTTTATTATTGCCCAAGGCTTGGGCTTGGTCGAAGTGCAGGCAACAGGTGAGGCACGCCCTTTTACTGAGGATGAGTTTCAAAAATTATTGCACCTTGCCAAACATGGCTGCGATAGTTTGTTTGCATTGCAAAGGGCCGCATTGGGAATTTAATTGGCTTTTTTTGGCATGAATGGAAATAACAACTGGCCGAATATACCTTTTGGAACATAGTCTTCATATAAGCCAGTTGGCCCAGGAAGCTTTCCTTCCGGCATATAATAAGTGCCGAATATCACATCCAAAATTGGAAATGTTGCCGCAAAATTCATATTTCCACCCTCATCAGGGCTTGTATGATGCCAGCGGTGGAAAACTGGGCTGGCAAATACATATCGAAAATATGGCCCAAATGTCCAATTAAGATTGGCATGAACCATAGCCGAATATAAGGTGTTGAAGGGCAATAAAGCAACAACTGCTAATGGTGAAAAACCCATCCAGAGTACCAATGCGTTGGCGAATACGCTATGAAACACAACGTTTAACGGATGAAAGCGAACAGAATGAAGCCAGTCTAAGTTCTGAGCGCCATGGTGGATAGCATGGTAATTCCAAAGCTTTCCTTGGTGGAAAAGACGATGTGTCCAATAAAGGCTGATATCTTGCACAACCAATATTAAAACTGCCTGCAACCATATTGGGATATTGCGCGCCCAGCTGGCGCCATTTTTCGCATAGGCTTCAATAGCGTCCATATTGCCTGAGAAAATTAGATAGAAACCAAGGAAAATAAGGCCAGCTGTGACCCCCGAATAGAGTAATGGCGATGCAATCCAATATGTAACATCTACCCAAGAGTCTTTGCGGATTCGCGGCTGGGATTTATCAAATGGAAAGATTTCTTGAAGTATTGAAAAAACTCCAAGGCAAATTATCAACCACAGGCCAGCACTATAGATTGGTAAGGCTTGAATTGAAGGAATAATATTATCGATACTCATGATAAGAATCCTATTGACAACGAAAACGCATCAGAAATTAACAATGGCCAAGATACGTCTGAATTGATTAAACCGAGGTTTAAACGGCTACATATTAATGAGATACCGCAAGGTGGTGCAATTGGCGTTGAAATTTGGCGTGGCGAAAATGCGGAAGAATTGATTAGAATCATAGTATGTAAAGAAGAATCAATGGTTTATGCGTGGGTTAATCGATGCCCCCATGCCGGATGGCCGCTTGAGAACATAGACGGGAACTTCTTATTCACCGATACGGGTGATATAATTTGCTCTGGCCATGGTGCGGTTTTCGATGTGACAGATGGTCGCTGTTGGGGTGGCCCAGGGCGTGGAATGCCATTGACTGCATTTCCATTTGTGCAAGATGGAGAATTTATTGTGATCGGTTGTTTGGACTGATTTTGAAGGAAAGTGGCAATGTCGCCAGGCGTAGAAGCACTTAGTGAATCGATAAGCCTGCGGGAGATTCTAATTCTCCTCACTACGGCGGCAATTATTGTGCCACTATTTTACCGCCTTCGTATTTCTCCGGTGCTTGGATACATAATGTCTGGCATTATTCTGGGTCCGCATGTTCTTGGATCCCTATCCCAAGAATATGAACTCCTAAAATTAATTACGATAAAGGACAAAGCCACAATTCACACAATGGCCGACTTAGGCGTCATGTTCTTGCTCTTTGCTATTGGCCTTGAACTCTCGTTCGAACGACTTATCAAAATGCGGCGAGTAGTGTTTTTGCTTGGCGGGCTTCAGGTCTCAGTTTCAACTTTGACAATAGCAATTATTTGCCTAAACCTTTTTGAAATTACTGCGACTGCATCGGTTATTATAGGCCTTGCGTTATCATTGTCCTCCACAGCAATTGTCATGCAAGTTTTGGCGGAAAAGAAGCGAATGTTGGCACCAGAAGGGCGGGCAACATTTGGAGTATTGTTATTTCAAGACATTGCAATAATCCCAATATTGTTTGCCGTATCTTTCTTGGCGCCGGATAAAATGGGCCTTGGGATTGTTACTTTAATTAAGGCGCTGGTTATTTCTGTCGTGGCGGTTGTAGCTGTCATTTCGGTTGGCAGGTTGGTAATCAGGCCATTGTTTACGCAAGCTGCTGCGATTAACGGCCCTGAGATATTTATGGCAGCAAGCTTCTTGGTGATTATCCTTACTGGCCTTGCGACCAATGCTGCCGGTCTATCTATGACATTGGGGGCATTTCTGGCCGGTATCTTACTCGCAGAAACCGAGTTTCGGCGTGAAGTAGAAGCAACTATTCAGCCATTTAAGGGGCTATTATTAGGCGTATTTCTAGTTTCGGTTGGCATGAGTGTTGATATTGGTCTAATTGCTGAACGACCCCTGCCAATTATCGGCGCAGTTGCCGCTTTGATTGCAGTAAAAGCGATGTTGATTGGCATCATAGGACCGGTTTTCAAACTGGATCGTAAGGCCGCAATTTATTCTGGGCTTTTATTAGGCTCGAGCGGAGAATTTGCTTTTGTAGTAATTGGCCTTGCTAGAAATTTGGAAGTGGTTGGGCCGCGTTCTTCGGATTTCGCATTGACCGTTGCGGGCATATCAATGTGCTTAATCCCAATAATTGCCGAAATATTAGAGCTTTCGCAAAAGCGCAAAGGAAAGGTCTCTTCGCAAATCGATAAGGTAAGTGAAGACTATTTGACTGAGAGCGATCACGTAATTGTCGCTGGCTTTGGTAGGGTTGGAAATGTTGTTGTTGAAATGCTAGAAAGTCACAACGTGCCTTATATAGCAATAGACAACAATCTTGGCATGGTTGGCGTAGGTCGAACTAGCAATAAGCGCGTATATTTTGGTGACATATCAAAGCCGGATTTTCTAAAAGCGTGCGCGATTGACCGTGCAAGAGCAGTAGTGATTACTGTGTCAGGCGAGGCACAAGTCAACGGCATGGTTCAAGCAATTTACAAAGTAAGGCCAGATGTACCTGTCGTCGTTCGCGCTAAAGATGGCGTACACGCACAAAAACTCTATGAATTGGGAGTGACAGAGGCAGTACCTGAAACCTTGGAAGCAAGCTTGCATCTTGGTGAAGCAATTTTGGTTGAGGCGGGCGTTGCGATGGGCAATATAATTGTCTCAGTTCATGAAAAGCGTGCGCAAATGCGTGAAGAATTGCTCTTGTCATCAAGTGCAACGACACCGTCGGAACGTTTGCGCGGCCTTAGAAGGCGACACGAAAATGGATGAATCTGCGCTAAGTCGCCCAGTGTGGAATGCACTGTTGAGCGAGCAAAAAGAACTTTCATGTAGCAATGGAGACGCAAGAAGATTTGCGCCAGTTTATGGCCCCTTAACCGCAGCAATAGACTATTCCCAAGTAAACATGGCCGCGTTAAGAATGCTTGAAATTGGCCCTGAAGGGTTGTGGATTTTTGACCAATTTATCCCTCAAGATCCAACAGGCTTTGAACCTATTTTGTGCGTTCCTTGCGTTCAAATGATTGCGTATAAAACTATAGAAATCGAAAATAATTTCGAGGTTGTGGAACTTCAAGACAGTGACGCCGCACAGATGCTTGCACTAGCAATGGCCACTCGGCCAGGGCCATTTTCAACTGAGACTTACAAATTAGGGCAATTCATTGGCGTGAAAGAAAATGGCAGGCTGATTGCTATGGCCGGTGAGCGAATGAAAATCACTGGCTTTTCCGAATTAAGTGGTGTTTGCACTCATGCTGAATACCGAGGTCGAGGTTTAGCAAGAATTTTGAGCCAAATTATTACAAAGCGGATTTTGGAGCGCGGCGAGATACCATTCCTTCATACATATCAAGGCAATGATGTAGCCTTAAGATTGTATGAGGGGCTTGGCTATAAGTCGCGCGCAATTGTTCACCTAACGGTGCTGAAGCCAACTTAGAGCATTATTCTGATTGAAAAAGATATATGCTTTGGATTTCTATGTTTGTGGCACTTCTTTGCCGAAAACCGGCTACCACTTTTCGCGCAACGCTCTAGCAATACCGTTATTGTTCTTTGGCGCGCTCTACATAGCTTCCATCTTCGGTCAAGACCACAATTTTCACACCAGTGCCAATATAGGGCGGAACCATAGTGCGAACTCCATTTTCAAGCATTGCCGGCTTATATGACGATGACGCTGTTTGACCTTTTGTTGTAGGTTCAGTGTCTGTAATCTCCAAGATTACACGCGTTGGCAAAGTTGTCGCAAGCGGAATATCGTTGAAAATTGTAATAAAAACTTCCATGTTTTCTTGCAAGTAACGGGCGTCATCGCCCATCACAGATCGCGGTACTAGCACTTGTTCATAATTATCAGGATTCATAAAGACGTAATTCTCGCCATCGTCATAAAGATAATTGTGCTTGGTATCTTCAACAAATGCTTTTTCGACTTGCTCAGTCGTTTTAAAGCGCTCTGTGATTTTTATGCCGTCCGTAATCCTTCGCATATCAACTTGGGTTACCGGTGTTCCTTTTCCAGGGTGAATGTTGGTGATTGTTAAGACAACGTACAATTTACCATCGGTATGTTCAATCACATTACCTTTACGAATGCTTGAGGCGATTACTTTTACCATGAAAACTCTCTATTCTGTTAGCTGCGCTTTAGCCAAAATTAATGAGTTTATGACCTAGGGCAAAGTTGATATTAATTCAAATGATTTAGTGAGAAACCCGAATGGCTTGGTGGAATACTGAAAGAATGGCAGACAAACAGCCATTTTTGCGTGCGCGGATGGCGGCAAAGACCGCGATATTAGATTGGTTTGGTGATCAAGGTTTTACACAGGTTGAAACCTCACAACTTCAAGTTTCGCCAGGCAATGAAACCCACTTACTCGGTTTTGAGACATTTTGGCACTCACCAAACCAAACCAAGCATCCACTGTATTTAGCTACCAGCCCTGAATTTTCCCACAAAAAGCTTGTCGCAAGCGGCATGAATCAGATTTTTGAATTCGCAAGAGTTTATAGAAATGGCGAAATCGGTCCGCTGCACGCCCCGGAGTTCACAATGCTTGAATGGTATAGGGCGGGCGCTGACTGGACACAAGTTATTGCCGACACTCTTGAAATCTGCCGATTGGCACTAAGCGCAGTTGGCGCGAAGCATTTTGCATGGAAAGGCCACGCGGTTTCGATTGACGCAGCGCCAATTCGGCTAACTCTGGCTGAAGCATTTTCTAAATTTGCAGAAATTGATTTACTCGCCACTTTGGACGTCAATGGCATTGGCTTAGTAGACAAGCTAGCATTTGCAGCCTCAAAAGCGGGTGTTAATTCAGCGTCAGATGACAATTGGTCAGATATTTTCACAAAGATATTAGTTGCCAAAGTTGAGCCATATCTTGGCTATGACGCACCAACAATTCTTTGTGAATATCCTTTGCCAGAAGCAGCTCTTGCACGAAAATGTGCCCATGATTCGCGAGTGGTTGAACGCTTCGAGCTTTATATTTGTGGCGTTGAACTTGCCAATGGATTTGGTGAATTAACTGACCCAATTGAGCAAAGAAGAAGGTTTGAAGATTCGATGCAAGCAATGAGGGACATTTATGGATATGCTTATCCAATTGATGAAGAATTATTGGCAGCTTTGGCACAGATGCCGCAAACTTCAGGTGTTGCACTTGGTTTTGATAGGCTTGCAATGCTAATATCCGGCGCTAGAACTATCAATGACGTTTTATGGACGCCATTCCCAATGGAGCAAAAATGACTGAACATTACATCGAAGCCGCTGATGGGATTAAGACCTTTGTCCTTGAATTAGAACCGCATGGCGAGACAATTGGGGCGCCAATTTTTTGTATACATGGCCTAACGCGGAACCATAAAGATTTTTCTGGAGTTTTTGAATTTTTGCGCGGCTTTGGCCGAAAAGTTTACGCAATTGATGTGCGTGGCCGCGGCAAGTCGGACCGTGACCCAAACCATGCAAATTACAACCCTATAACTTATGTAGGCGACGTCCTAAACATTATGCAAAAGCTCGATATCGAAAAAGCTATATTTATCGGCACTTCGATGGGTGGCCTTATTTCAATGATCTTGGCTACATTCGCCGCAAATAAGATTGAGGGCATAATCCTAAATGACGTTGGGCCAGAACTAGATGAAGCAGGTGTTGCGCGCATAAGAAGCTATGTTGGTAAAAGTACACCAGCGGACAGTTGGGAAAGCGCGGCGCAAAAAATAAAGTCGATTGCGCTTTACGCATTTCCAAAATTCTCTGAAGACGACGCTTTTTGGCTAAATTTTGCGCATAATTCATGCATTCAAACAGACTTTGGCATTGTTTTTGATTATGATCCAAAAATAAGCGAAAGCATTAAGTCAGATAGTACCGCCCAGCCTGCAAATTTATGGCCACAATTTCCAATGCTAAAGAATATTCCAACTTTGGTTATAAGGGGTGGTATTTCAGATATCCTAAGTCATTCAATAATTGAAAAAATGAAGGAAATTAAGCCTGATTTGCAAGTTCAAGAAGTGCCAGATGTTGGCCACGCACCCTTGTTAAATGAAGCCGAAAGCATGACGAGCATAAAATCGTTCATTGATGGGCTCGCTTAAAGCATGAATTTGCCAATATTGGGCGTTTTTTTGCACAGTTTTTCATTGGGCTAATGTATTATTAACCAAGAATGGTAATACCGATTTTGAGGCACATTTAGCGTAAACGCGCACGTATCTTGAACGGGAAAAGACTATGAACTTCAAACTAAACAATCTAGCAATCAGTAAAAAACTACCAATAACAATGGTTGCGATTGCGTCTTTGGCTGCTATTTTGACCGCGGGGTCAGCTTATTTGGTTGCATCTGCATCGGCCCACCATCAGGCCGATTCGCAATTATTAGCGACTGCTAACGCAAAAGGGGCTGCGGCGAAGGCCTACTTCTTGGATACCGAAAAACAAGTTACGGAACTCGCATCAAGCCCACACGTGGCAAATGCATTGGCAAGGTTTGAAACAGCATATGCAGAATTGGGTGAGGGAGCAGAAGAAACGCTTCATCAGGCATATATTGATAACAACCCAAATCCGCTTGGCCAAAAAGAAAAAATGACAAGCGCGGCAACCGCAACGAATTATGATTCGGTTCACACAGCTTTGCACCCTTGGTTTAGGTCAGTTCTTCGCACAAATGATTTTTATGACATTTTCCTTTTTGATGTGCATGGCCGCAATGTCTATACGGTTTTCAAAGAAGAAGACTTTGCTACTCAATTGGCTAATGGCCGATGGAAAGATTCAGGGTTAGGACACTTGGTTCGCCAAGTATTGGCGGGAAACCCTAATTCACCCCCTATATTGAAAGATTTTTCGCCCTATGCCCCATCAAATAATGTCCCTGCTGGATTTGTTGCCGCGCCTATCAAAGGTGCAGATGGCAGAATAGTTGGTGTGTTCGCGGTTCAGCTTTCAATTGCGAAAATTGATGCTGCGATGTCGCAAGCGCCAGCAAATGGCCGCAGTGGCGAAAATACGTTGATTGGACAAGATGGCCTGGCGCGCAATAATTCCCCATTGTCAAAGGAAAGCACTATATTGAAGCGCAAAGTTGACAATAGCGAAAGCCGCGCCGGATTTAATGGCCAGAGTGGTGTAGCCAAAAACCAAAACGCGCTGAACCAGGTTGCTTATACAGCGTTTGCTCCGGTGGAAGCTATGGGCGCGAAATTTGTTGCACTATCTGATATTACCGCCGCCGAAGTAAATGCGCCGATTAATAAGCTCGCGCTTACTCTTGGCGTCGTAATGTTATTGGTGATGGCAGCAGCTAGCGCAATTGGCTTGTGGTTTGCACGAACCTTAACTAAGCCAATCGATGCGCTTACAACTTCAATGCGAATTCTGGCGCAAGGGGACACTTCAAGCCAAATTCCGGGTCTTGAACGTAAAGATGAGCTTGGAACAATGGCCGCAGCCGTTGAAACTTTCCGTGAAAACGCAATAGAGAGGATCCGCCTCGAAGGAATTACAAAAGAAGAAGCCGCAACACAGATTAGACGTGGCCAGGTTATAGAGGAAGCAACATCGAAGTTTGAGCGGGTCGCAGGTGATATGTTGCGCGCGGTTAGTGCTGCGTCTGCTGAATTGAACGCAACAGCACAAGCAATGACTTCGGCAGCTGAACGCACAAATCAAATGGCAAACTCGGTTGCAGCAGCAGCAGAGGAATCGTCAGTAAATGCTAGTTCGGCTTCGGCCTCAGCTTCAGAGCTGTCAGGCGCAATCGAGCAGATTCAAGGAGCTTCGAACGAATCCGCTAATGTCGCAAGTGAGGCTGTTAGAATAAGTGGGGAAGCCCAACAGGCTGTTAGTGAGTTGGTGGGTGCAGCAAATTCAATCTCGGAAGTGGTAGAACTAATTCGCGGTATCGCTGAACAGACCAATCTTCTTGCGCTCAACGCAACTATCGAGGCTGCACGTGCTGGCGCGGCGGGTGCAGGCTTTGCAATTGTCGCTAGTGAAGTGAAAAATCTAGCAAATCAAACTGCTGGCGCGACTGACGAAATTGGCAACCATATTGGTAATATACAAACAGTGGTTGAAGGTGCCAAAAACGCTATGAACCGGATAGAAGTAGTTATCGGACGCATTAGCAACATCTCGGGCGATATTTCAAATTCGGTTGAAAACCAAGCAGCAGTGACAAGTGAAATTGCAAGGTCAATCAATGAGGTTTCCTCTGCGGCGCAATCGGTTACAGAGGATGTCATTCGCGTGACAGAAACCGCTTCAGAAACTGGGGTTGCGGCTTCGCAAGTTTTAGCGGCAAGCCATGAGTTATCCATGCAAGCAGCGAAACTGGAAGAAGAAACCAATCGCTTCTTAGCGGATGTTCGCGCGGCCTAATATTTATCTTAAAGCGCGTAGTTTTTGTCTAAGCTCTGCTTCGTCTATCGCAACTAATTTCCATCGATCTGGGAACTTATTGAAGTATAATACGCAACGATTTGTTTGTGGGTTAGGAACGCATATTCGGTTATTATCAATTGGGCGAATTGCGATTGTTGCCTCAATGCGAGATGGCATTGCAGTTTGTTGTCGAAGGCCAGCCTTGCGAGCAAAAAAAGCTATTGCGTCTGGCTCAACTGCACGCGCTGCAAGCGATTCAATTACGGGATTTAGCATATCTACGGCTGCAACAGCTGCAATTTGGCCACCGATACCATGGCCAATTCTCTGCGATGCTTCTTCAATCAAGATTTCACGTGCAATTTGCATCGCTTGATATTTCAAACTGTTCTTATCAATATGCGCCTCAATTTCATATAAATTTCCGTCTCTTAAGGCACTTACCAGCGCCAATACATCACTTGAAGCGTCGTGACGTGAAATCGTAGCGCAACTTGAGAGCGCTAGGCTAAAAATTAATATAAGAGTTTTTCTAATCATGCTTATATTCTAACTGATACAAAATGAACTGAACATGACAATGCTTTGTCTAAACCTTGATTTTCACTTCCGGCCAACGTTTTTGAATTGAAAGTGATTTTTCCATGAACCGCTCGGGCGCGAAATTTTTCGGGTTTGGCCTAAGCACCATACCGAATATATCATCAAGCCCGAATGGCGCACATATTGAAATTTCGTCATCTGCTTCCAATCTTATTGCAACTGCATGTGCATAACACAAATAGCGCTCAAGGCTTTCATCTGTATTTTTCAGGGCGGAATATGGCGCGCCGAACTTACTTTCAAACCATAAATGCACACGGGCTTGATTGCGCACTTCTGCCAAAGAACGAAGGTCTTCGTCTAAGGAGGCATCTACTCGCTTTATCCAAATATCTTCTGCTTCCCAACTTATGTCATCGTCAAAATAGCAAATGTCGTAATCTTTAATTCCGTAGTCCGGTGGACGACCCGTTAGGCTGTTGAATATGGTTCCATAAACTGCACCACTCACCAGTCGCCAATCCCGCATCTTAGTAGACCGACAAACCCTAAGAATCTTCATGACTTTGGGGCTTTGAAGAACTATTTGGGTCAATTGCGCGGATAATTCGCTCATTCGTTTAGTATCCAATTGTGGTTTAGCGGTCCATGTCCGCGGCCAAAACCCTGCGCATGTTCGATAGCCTTGGTTACATAGTCCCGAGCTTGCTTGACCGCCATTGACAATTCGACCCCTTGCGCGAGGTATGATGCAATCGCACTTGCCAAAGTGCAGCCGGTGCCATGAGTTGATTTGGAAGCGATTCGGCTTGATCGGAAAATTTCTTCGCCGGTTTGTGTTACTAAAACATCGGTGACAATATCGCCTTCAATATGGCCGCCTTTAATCAAAACAGCCTTCGCGCCAAGCCGCAACAATTCTTCGGCGGCGCGTCTCTGGCCGTCTATATTTTCAACACAAACATCGGTCAGTTTTTGTGCTTCTGGTGCATTTGGGGTCAGAAGATATGCTTTCGAAACAAGCAGGGTTCTAACTGCCGATATTGCGCCTTCTGCAAGCAATGGGTATCCGCCTTTTGCGATCATTACGGGATCAACAACATATGGAATGCGGGGGCATTCTAATTCAAGGGATTGCGCAATTTGTTCGACAACTTCGATGCTTCCCAACATGCCGGTCTTAACTACGTCAACGCCGATATCCGATGCCACGCATTCGATTTGTTTGGAAATGGACAAAAGTGGAATTGAATGGACGTCAAATACACCCAAAGTATTTTGCGCGGTTATTGCTGTTACTGCGGTCATCGCATAGCCGCCAGTCATCGTAATCGCCTTGATATCGGCTTGAATTCCTGCTCCACCACCTGAATCAGATCCTGCGACTACTAAGACACGGCCTCGGCGCAAATTCATTTTTTTGTAATGTCCTTTGATTGTTTCATGCCAAGGTGCACTAAACCGCGCTCCTTTGCGAGTTCCATTTGCTTTTGGCGTGCGGATGCGCGTCTACGGTTTCGCTCCGACTGAGTGTCAGCGCATTTGGGACATGAAACGCCTTTGACATAAAGCGGGCTAGCTTGTTGTTCCGCATTTAGTGGTGCTCGGCAAGCGTGGCACAATACATAGTCTGTAAGCGCAACGCCGTGCGAAACTGCGACCCTATCGTCGAAGACAAAACAATCACCCTTCCACATACTCTCTTCTGGCGAAACCTTATCTAGATAATTAAGAATGCCGCCTTCAAGATGGAAAACCTTTTCAAACCCTTCCATCATCATAAAAGAAGAGGCCTTTTCACATCTTATGCCACCAGTGCAGAACATAGCGACTTTTTTGTGTGTCTTTGGGTCGTAATTTTCGCGGACAAATTTGGGGAAGTCCCGAAAAGAACTCGTTTTAGGATCAATCGCATTTTCAAAACTACCGATTTCAACTTCATAATCATTGCGTGTATCAAGGACAAGGACTTCAGGATCGCTAATAATTGCGTTCCAATCCTTTGGCGCAACATATGTTCCGACGATCTTGTTAGGGTTAACATCGCTAGAACCAATTGTCACAATTTCCTTCTTTATGCGTACTTTGCATCTGTGAAAAGGATGCTTCTTGGCCCAAGAATATTTACGCGGTATCTCATTGATACCAGTCACATTTGAAATGATAGAAATTGCTGCATCTAGGCTCTCTGCGTCACCCGATATAGTTCCATTTATACCTTCTTGAGAAATCAACAATGTACCTTTGATTTTGAACTTTTCAAAAGCGGATAATATTTCTTCTCGCTTTGCTTCGAGATTTCCCAACGTCTTAAACTTATATAGTGCGCAAACTTTTATGGGCAAATTATCTGGATTGGGCGCAGTGTGCATCATGTGTTTGCCTTAAAGAATAATCATATTTTTCGCAACAACATCTATTCAATTATCGCTGTGTGCAAATATTGCTGCTTGTACTTTTAGGGCTTGCACGGTTTGGGAAACATCGTGCACTCGTAATATTCCAACGCCATTTTGCGTGCCTAATAGAGCCGCAGCAATTGAACCACCAAGGCGATCAATTGGATTGCTTGCCGACAAATCGATTTTACCAATAAAGCTCTTGCGGCTAACGCCAAGTAATACTGGGCAGCCAAGATCCCGAAAGCGCGTTAAATTCGCGAGAAGATCAAGATTGTGGTCAAGCGTTTTGCCAAATCCAATTCCCGGATCAACAATCAAATTGTGGCGCTTCACGCCACTAATGATAGATTTGCCAATCCGCATAGACAAAAAGCGCAAAACTTGAGTTGTCACATCGTCATAGATCGGATTAACTTGCATCTCTTGTGGTGAGCCCTGGAAATGCATCAAAATTATTGGTATGTCCAAGCTCGCGGCAACTTCGAGTGAATTGGGTGCAAAAGTTAGTGCTGAAACGTCATTCCAAAGGTTCGCACCCGACAGCACAGCTAAGCGAGCCACTTCAGGCTTTCGGGTATCTATCGATATTTTCTTTGATGTTACTTTTCTTATGCCTTCAATTATGGGTATAACTCGGGCAATTTCATCCTCTATCGATACATCACTTGCGCCAGGGCGTGTGCTTTCACCACCAATATCAACAATATCTGCACCTTGATCAAACAATTCTAGAGCGCGGTCAATTGCCTTACTATTATCGGTGAACTTGCCACCATCAGAAAAACTATCTGGCGTGACATTCAATATTCCCATCACCAATGGAAAACGATAGCGCGTTTGCAGGAAATTAGAATCGTTTATCATAGGAGCTATTTATACCGCGCAATTGAGCGGCGCTTCAATAGCACCGGTCTATTTAGCTTTAAGCCGGGCTCGGCTCTGGGTTGCCAGGCCCAGCCTTACCAACTGTTGGCACCGAAGAGGTTGAGCCGACGTTGTTTCTATCTTCGTCGCTTTCCCTTGTAGGTCTAACCCCCTTCAATAGAGCCAATATTTCATCACCAGTTAAAGTCTCAAATTCAAGCAGGCCTTTACCGACAATTTCCAAATCTTCGCGTCTTTCAGTCAAAATACGTGTCGCTTCGGCATAACCCCAATCGGTCAATCTACGAACTTCATCATCGATTATTTGCGCTGTGGCTTCAGATACGTTTTGCGTCCGCGCGACCGAATGGCCTAAAAACACTTCTTCTTGGTTCTCTCCATAAGCGACTTTGCCCAATTTGTCAGAGAATCCCCACCTTGTGACCATCGAGCGCGCAAGTTTAGATGCTTGATCAAGATCTGATGAAGCGCCCGAAGTTATCGCATCTTTTCCGAAAACAATTTCTTCAGCAACCCGACCACCCATCACCACTGCCAGCCTGCTCATCATTTGTTGATAAGACCATGACAATTTATCCCGCTCTGGCAATTGCATAACCATGCCCAAGGCGCGACCGCGCGGAATAATGGTTGCTTTATGCACAGGGTCAGTATGTGGCACCGTCAAGGCCACCAAGGCATGCCCGCCTTCATGGTATGCAGTAAGTTTTTTCTCGTCGTCGCTCATTGCCATGGTTTTGCGCTCAACGCCCATCATTACTTTGTCTTTGGCATCTTCAAACTCGCGCATTGTTACCAAACGCATGCCACGCCTTGCAGCAAGCAATGATGCCTCATTCACCAAGTTCATCAAGTCAGCACCTGAAAACCCGGGCGTTCCGCGTGCAATGGTTTTGGCATCGACATCAGAAGATAGCGGCACTTTTTTCATGTGAACTTTAAGGATTTTTTCGCGGCCATTAATATCTGGCAAGCTAACAACAATCTGACGGTCGAAACGACCAGGGCGTAGAAGCGCTGGGTCAAGCACGTCAGGGCGGTTGGTTGCAGCGATAATAATAATTCCCTCGTTTGCCTCAAAACCGTCCATTTCAACCAAAAGCTGGTTTAGTGTCTGTTCGCGCTCGTCATTGCCACCACCAAGGCCCGCACCACGATGTCGCCCAACGGCATCGATTTCATCGATAAAAATAATACATGGTGCATTCTTTTTGGCTTGCTCAAACATATCGCGAACGCGTGAAGCGCCCACACCTACGAACATTTCAACAAAATCAGAACCAGAAATTGTGAAAAATGGAACGTTGGCTTCACCGGCAACTGCCCGTGCGATTAGCGTCTTGCCTGTGCCAGGAGAGCCGATTAACAATGCACCTTTGGGGATTTTTCCGCCCAAACGCTGAAACTTGCTGGGATCTTTAAGAAAATCAACAATTTCTTGCAATTCTTCGCGGGCTTCATCGATGCCGGCCACATCTTCAAAAGTTACACGCGCTTTTGCTTCAGTCAATAATTTGGCTTTGGATTTTCCAAAACCCATCGCGCCTCCGCCTTTCCCGCCAGACATTTGGCGCATAAGCAAGAACCAAACGCCGATCATCAAAATCAAGGGCAATAAATTGCCTATCAATGACATCAAGAAACTGGGCCGCCGTGCTTGGGGTTTGGCGCTAATGGTTACATGTGCGCGTTCTAGCCGCGGAATGATATCAATCGCTTGATCTGGAATAACCGAAACAAACTTGCTTCCGTCCTTCTTTTGACCCTCTATAATGTCACCTGATGTAGTAACTTGCTTGACTTGTCCACCATCAATTTCTGCCAACAATTGCGAATATGGTATTTCACTTGTCGCGCCAGGGGTAACTGGTCTTTGCGTAAGTGAAAAAACAGCGATTAAAGAAAGAGCCAGAAAGCCCCATATTGCAAGGTCACGTAATTTCATTTTAATCTCGATTAGCGGATAAAGAACATGCTATCCAAATACACATCATACTATAGTATTAAATAGGTCAAAATTTTATTGAATAAAGGGTTATGTCGGCAATAAACACATTGAATTACACAGTTGGACCTTTTTTTTAGCTAAAAAACAACCTGAAAAGCTAAATTTTTCAAACCACATAGCTCCTATATGCAAATTTTTATCAAATAAAAGACGGATTATTTAAATATGCGTTCAACGCGATAGTAATTTTGTCAAAGTCTATTGAAGGGTTATTATCTGCATTCTTGCGTTTTGGTGCCGCCGAGAAAACCAATTCTCCTTTTTTTCGCTTTATCTGCAAATTGGCCAAAGTTGCTCCCTTGAAACGAGGTTCAAAAATGCGTGCCAAAAGGCTTTCAACTTTTCCAATTTCTAAGTAAGTTTTGCCGCAGAGCGCTTGAATAATGGCGCCTATCGCAGTTCTATGAAAGAAGGATTCTTCGGCGCCAAGGTTTATTGAAATTTTGCCTTCCAATTTATCGATCTTAAGATTTTCTGATAAAAAGTCTAGCGCTTGCTTTTCCTGCATTTCACGAAGTCGAAGAGCCGTGGCTCCGATTTTGGTCAGTTTCCGTTCATCAAGGCCCATGGAACGTATCCTGGCTAAAATGCCACGAATCTTTACTCGGGAAAAATTAAAATTCTCGTTTGCAGGATCATCATAATGCTTGATTGCTGCCTCATGCAAAACTCGGCGCAAATCATTGCGGCTTGCAAATAATAGCGGCCTAGCAAGAACTGTGTTTTCAACTAATATACGGTCGTGGCTAATTTGCTCAGGCCGCATTCCGGAAACCCCATCGATACCAGTTTTACGAGACATTCTAAACAATATTGTCTCTATCTGATCATCATAATTATGGCCCAGAATAATTGTTTTGGCTCCGAATAAAGAAGCGGCTCGGCGTAAAAGTTCATATCTGTGGATGCGGGCACTTTCCTGAATGGATTTAGTGATCTTTGTCGGTATTGGTAAAATTTCGGCATCAATCCCAATTGCCTTAGCGATGGCTGCCGCATTGCTCGCCACCAGATAGGAACCCTTGGCAATGCCATGATCAATAATTACTGCGCGGAAGGCCAAATCAGCACACTTTTTTTGCTTTTGATATTCAGCGCACAATTTCGTTAGCGCTAACGAATCACCACCGCCAGACAATGCAATTATGAACCGTGGTCCGAATTTTCCAACAAGAGTATCCATTTTTGCAAAGAAAATAGATTGCAGCTCACTGGTTGAATAGTTGTTGTTCTCTGATGCCATTCCTAAGGGCAAGGGGCGCGGGCAATTTCGGCGTCTGCCCGCGCTCGCTGCACGCTTGTTGGATTGGTTGCCCGGCGTGTATATTCAGCCAAAGCAAGGCATCTTTGGCGGTTATCACCTAATTCACGAAAGGCGCTTGCAAGGCCGACGTAAGCATTTGGCATCCGCGGACCATTTGGTGATTTACCCAAATAGGCAACATATGCCTGAGCGGCTGGCGCGAATGCTTGTTGAACAAACCTAGTCTCGCCCAAAAGCCAAAGCGCTTCGGGTGCTTCTGGGGAATCGCCATGGTTTTCAGCGATTTCATTCAATTTTGCCTCAGCAATCTGAAATTCTCCGCGTTGTATATGCATTCTTGCCTCGGCCAATAGCACAGGTGAAGGCTTTGGCGGCTCAGTAACTGCGGGTGCGGCAACTGCGCCCCCTGCGGAGGGAAGCGGCGTTGTTGGCTCATTACTTGCTGGAAGCGTAGCAGGCGCACTACCAGCTTGCGTATCAGATGACGCAGGATTTGCGTCTGTCGCAGTTGGTGCAGGTGTGGGCTCGCTGGCGCCATTTGTTGGCGCTTGGGCTTGGTTAGCCGTTGCCGCGAGTGCCCGATTTTCATCAATAAGGCGTGCCAATCTCAAATTGGCTTCCTTTTGCGAGGCCAATTCAGCTTCAAGAATTTCCACGCGATTAGTGAGCGTGCGCATTTCAGCTTCCAATTGATCAACACGGATTAGGGCCCGCGAAGCTGGAGTTTCTGTTATTATCGGTGGCTGCGCTGTTACGACTGGCGGCCTTGTCGATTGCGCGGCAGCTGGCTGGAACGCAACGCATCCCAACACAATGCACAAAATTGCCGCATGCTTCACTACCATGATACTACCTTTTAGTTGATTGGCATTGAATGCGAGTTTCGATTAATCGCCCAACCACTTTCATTTGGCCTGTCATCGATGGGCCGTTCTTTCCCGTATGAAACTGTCTCGATGCGATTTTCATTCACCCCAAGGCTTACTAAGAAATCTTTGACGGCATTCGCGCGTCTGGCGCCAAGCGCCAAATTATATTCGCGTGTGCCGCGCTCATCGCAATTCCCCGCGACCAGCAATCTTGCATTGGGATTGCCATTTAGCCAAGCAACTTGACGGCTCAAAGTACCACGAGCTTCTTCAGAAAGGCTATAAGAATCGGTAGCGAAAAACACTCTATCCCCAACAGTAGCAAGAACTTGACCTGCGTATGGGTTTGCAGCATATTGTCCGCCATAATTAGTTGAATTTGTGCCTTGACCGCTATTTTGGTTTGTGCCGCTATTTGCAGCGGGACCCGCAGGTGGCAATGCAGCCGCTTCGGTAGAGCGAGAACCAGAATTGGTATTTGTTGCGGTTGTGGTAGGTGGTTTAGTCGCGCAGGCCGCGAGCATTACAAGCGCGGATAGCCCAAGATAATTCAATTTTGAAATAGTCATCTGATTTCCTTTCAACTTCACATATTCAGTAATAGCCTATTCTAACATAGGTGACCATGCAGGATCTGAGCCCGATACACCTAAAGAAACTTTGCGCAAATTTGCCCCTGAGACATCAACCGTCCAAATGCTCGGTGGCGCGCCTGGGCCTTCTTCGCGTTGAAAAACAATTACTCGCCCGTTTGGCGCAAAACTCGGTCCTTCAACTAAATATGCGCTTGACAATATCCGTTCATTTGAACCATCCGAATTCATAACACCAATGTGGAATTGGCCGCCAGTTTGCTTTGTAAAAGCTATCATTGATCCATCTGGCGACCACACAGGCGTTGAATAGCGACCAGATCCAAATGATATACGGGCAACACCTGTGCCTTGCGCATTCATTCTATAGATTTGAGGATTACCAGACCTGTCAGAAGTGAAAACAACTTTGCTGCTGTCCGGTGAAAAATCTGGCGAAGTGTCGATAGCTGGGTTATCGGTCAACCTCCGCACTTGGCCGGTTCGAAGATTTTTGGTCATAATATCTGTATTACCGTCACGGTCCGAACTAAATATCAATGATTGCCCATCGCGTGAAAAACGCGGCGCAAATACCATATTCCCAAGGCCGGTCACGGCTTCTCGTCTGCCGGTAGGAATGTCTAAGACCCATAATTTAAGACCTCTTTGGCCCAATGAGGTATAAACAACTTGCTGTCCAGACGTGCTAAATCTTGGGTTCAAAATCTGCTCTTCGCCATCTGTTAGAAAGCTAGGGTTGGCGCCATCTTGATCCATCACGGCTAAGCGCTTTATGCGGTTGGTCCGTGGCCCGGTTTCGGAAACAAATATAACGCGACTGTCAAACATTCCTGTCTTGCCGGTTAGCCTGCCATATATCGCGTCAGCAACTTTATGTGCAATGCGGCGCCAATTCACATCTGATGACGAAAACTCAAGACCCAAAAGTTGGCTTTGCCCATAAATGTCCCAAAGCCTGAATTCAACCCGCAAGCGCTCCTCAGTTTGCGAGCCGCGACCAATAACCAGCGCTTCGGTGCTTATTGCACGCCAATCGGTAAATCTTGGGGTTACGTTTACATCTGGTATGCGGCCTGCGAAACTCTGTGGACTTTGGACAGTGAATAAACCAGTTCTTTCAAGGTCCTCGCGCACAACTTGGGCGATATTGGCGCCATTTGGCCCTGCAAAATCTGCAATAGCTATTGGCATTGGCCGCCGATGGCCTTCTGTCACATCGACAACCATTCTTGGCTGGGCAGTTTGGGCATAGGCGTTGGAAAACGACAAAATCGAGAATGTTACCAGCAACAAAACTGCGAGTTGAGAAATCAATTTTTCAATTCTTATATTCATTTTTCGTGTCCCATTTTATTTATTATTCTGAAAATCGGCGAAATTAGGGCAACCGGCGCATTTCGCGCGGATCAAACCTAAAATTGAATGATTGCCATTCATCATATCTATCACTTGGCAAATCATAAGGCGCACATTGCCGTGCTGCTCTGATGGCATTGTCAATTGCAATAAGTAAAGTTGAATCAGCGCCACTTCGACTAGCAGGCGTAACCAGCCTTGGTGGCCTTGCAAGATTGCCATCTGGCGAAAGCTCGATGGCAATTTCGACAATCAATCTTTGTGGGTTAGATAAATCGGCTGGTTCATACCAGCAATTTTTGATTTGTTGGCGTAACGCCCCAGCAAGATTGCCTTGTAACCTTGAACCCGAGCCGCGCGCTTTTGTTGCGGACCCCGCTGATTTTGACAATTGCGGCGCTCGCCTTCCGCCGGCATTCACGCCGCTTGCATTTGCCGTAGCTGCGGCGATATCAAACATTGGCGAGGCTTGCCCTTTTGGTTGGGGCGCGGGTTGCGCCTGCGATGGCGGCGGATTGCGTTTTACGGCCTTCGGCGCTGGTGCTTGGGTTGATTTGGCAGTCGGAGGCAATTGCTTGGGCAGAACTTTTGGAGTTGGGGCTGCTTCTTTAGCTGTAGTTTTAGGGGGCAATTGCTTTGTAATTGGCTTTGGCGTTGGGGGAAGGGGCTTTGGCATCGGTTCTGGCGTTGGCGCCGCTTCTTCGATTTTTGGAGCGTCGGCAATTGGTTCTTCTTGCTGCTTCATTTCATTTGCAGTTTCGGCCATTTCCGTGTCTTGGCCAATTGTACTAGCGACTTCAGAGACAATCTCGACCGAAATCGCAGGATCAGGATTGGTAATTGGCGTGACTTTCCACGTATAAATAGCCAAAATTAGGAGCATGCCATGAAGGCCAACTGATGCTAACCAAGGTGAAGTTGTGCGCGCATTCATTTTGATATCGGATCAGTTATTAGCCCTAAATTGCGATACCCAGCCGAATTAATGCGCGCCATAACTTGCATTACAACACCATAGTCTGCGGTATTATCGCCACGTATAAAAATGCGTCTGTCAAACTGATCTGCAGTTGCAGCAGTAAGGCGCGGCATCAAATCGTCAAACGCCACCAATTCTGATTGTAAATAAATTTGACCATCAGACAATATTGTAATGCTAATTGGTTCTTGTTCATTGGCAATTGATTTGGCTTCAGTCTTCGGCAAGTCTACCGGAACGCCTACTGTCAATAAAGGCGCTGCGACCATAAAAACAATCAGCAAAACCAAAACAACGTCCACAAATGGCGTGATATTAATCTCACCCATAAGGCGCCGCGACCGACGGCCACGTCGGTGACTCTTCGTATGTGAAGGACCAAGGCTTGCCATTATGGTGCTTCACTAAAACGGCGCGAAGCGCGGGTGATTACATCATCTACAATTGTTTCAATACGTATTGAGAATCTGTCAATTTTTCCGGAAATCCAATTGTAAAAAATTACTGCTGGAATTGCTGCTACTAGCCCCATCGCTGTAGCAAAGAGTGCCTCTGCGATCCCTGGTGCGACCACTGCTAGATTGGTGTCATGCGAAGCTGCAATAGCACGGAAGGAGTTCATTATACCCCAAACCGTACCAAAAAGGCCGACAAAAGTTGCTGATGTGCCTATTGTTGCCAAAACGCCAAGGCCCCGCTCAGCTTTAGCCATTTCGCGGCTCAATTGTGCCTCCATGCTTCTTTGCATGCGTTCAATTGCCATCGCCGCGCCAGCTTCACTTATAGGCCCGCTTCGCCGCGCAGATCGAGCTTCATTTAGCCCTATTGAGATTATTCGTGCGCTTGGGTCACCTTTTCGGCTCAATTCTTCAATGTTTTCGGTGGCTTTTGCTTCTGCTAATGCCAATTCTACGGCCTTTGCACCAGCATCCAATTTGCGAATTTGTAGCCATTTTTCAAAAGTTAGCGCCCAAGACCAAACTGATGTAAATGCTAGCCCAACCATAACAATTTTGACTACAATATCAGCTCTAGTAAAAAGCTCGACTAGCGAAAACGAGGTTACAGCAGCAGCATCCATTAGGTAAAAGTCCTTCTTTTCTGAGCGATACATAAAGATTAGGGCTTCAATGAGGCATTTATGGTTAAATTGGCGTTTACATCGGTAAAAATTCGGTGAAAAACTGCATTGGAATCACAAATTTCGGCCCTACAACTTATTTCATCAATGGCTAGCAATTGCATCTTTTAGAGGCTAAGCATAGCGAATACTTAATCCTTATTATGAGAATTTCACAAATTGAAAAATATTGAAAAAACTGTACTCGAAACAATTCAGCTGATACTCAAAAATCACCCCAACTTGATCCCTGATGTGGAAACAATTGTTCGCGTGGCAAAAGAGGGCTTGGCTAATACTAGCAAGCCAGCGGCCGAATTCGCAAATCGAAAAGAAGGCATTTTTACAATGGTTTTTGAAACCAATATGTGGGCCGATGAAGAAAGTGTAAGCGGCTCTGGTTCGACCATGCGTTACACCGAAAACCTACGCAAACATATGCCAATAATTTTTCGCGACCTTGGAATTAAGTCAATATTTGATGCGCCGTGCGGCGATTTTAATTGGATGCGGCATGTTTTGAAAGACTACCCGCTAAAATATATTGGCGGCGATATAGTCGCGCCATTGGTCGATAAATTAAACCATGAACATGGAAATTCACAAACCAGTTTTATTCATATCGATTTAACCGAACAACTTTTTCCTGAAGCCGACATTATGATGTGCCGCGATTGCCTTTTCCATCTGCCTTATTCTGATGCAAGAAAGATTTTCGCCAATTTTGTTGATTCGAATATCAAATATTTATTCACAACCAGCCATGTTACATTGGCCGGCTTTTCGAATGTTGATGTCCATTTGGGCGGCTTTGCACTTATGAACTTGGGGTTGCCACCATATAATTTTCCAAAAACAGCTATTTACCGCGTCGAAGATTATATCCAAGGATATCCACCGCGCGAAATGGTGCTTTGGAGCAGGGATCAAGTTATTGAAGGCCTCAAAAACTTCGTTCTTTAGCTCGTGTTTGTGACCTAAACTGCCCCATGACAATGCTTGTATTTCTTGCCAGACATACATGGGCAAGGGGCATTGCGATTGGTCGCAAGCCAAGACCTTGGCATTGGGCCAAGTGGCGAAGGGACCAAATCGTCACCAATGTCACCCATTTCATCAAGCCCAGTGTCGGGTTGTGGGTGGCTTGCCAGAAGCCCCGCACCGTTACCGTTGCCAAGCTGGTTCGCGTTCAACATCGTGCGGGCTTGTTCTTCTGGCGATGGTTGCATCACAAGCTCTATATTCTGGAGTATTGCAACAACGTCGGTACGTAACTCGCGGCGCATATTCTCAAAAAGTGTAAAGCCTTCAGTTTTATATTCGATAAGTGGGTCGCGTTGTGCGTATCCGCGAAGGTGAATAACTGAACGCAAATGATCTACTACAGCCAAATGCTCACGCCACTTGGTATCAATTGTTTGCAACAGTATCTGCTTTTCAAGATCTCGAGATTGCTCTGGTCCCAAAATTGCTGTCTTGCTGGCCCAATGGGCGTTGGCGGCTTCTTCTATTCTTGCCTTTATGTCTTTGTCATCAGCGCCATCTTCATCAATCATTTCTTTAATTGGCATATCAAGCCCCAAAGATGATTTCACTGCTTCCTTTAGACCTTCCGCGTCCCATTGCTCTGGCAATAGCCTTTCAGGCATGAAACGCTCGCACATCTCGTCGATAACTGACTCACGCATGAACTCAATGGTCTCTTCAACATCGGTGTCACGCATAAATTCTTTGCGTTCTTCAAAAATCTGCTTTCGCTGGTCATTTATGACGTCGTCATATTTGATAAGATTTTTACGAATGTCAAAATTGCGCGCCTCTACACGTTTTTGTGCGATTTCCATCGCCTTATTCATCATGCGTTCTTCAATTGGCTCATCTTCAGGAAGACTCATCGCGGTCATTATGCTTTTGAACTTATCGCCACCAAATATGCGTAATAAATCATCATCAGTAGAAAGGTAAAAGCGCGAGCGCCCCGGATCACCTTGCCTACCGGTCCTGCCGCGCAGCTGATTATCTATCCTTCGACTTTCATGGCGCTCGGTGCCCAAAACATAAAGGCCGCCAAGCTCAAGGACCCTTTCCCTATCGCTTTCGATGGCTTTAGCGATTTCAGCAGACATGTTGGAATATTCTTCATCTGTCATCGCGCGACCCCACGCGGTTTCGCGCTCCTTGCGCGATTTTTCGAGGCGCATTTCAAGATTGCCGCCCAATTGTATGTCGGTTCCACGACCCGCCATATTGGTTGCAATAGTCACAGCACCCGTTACGCCTGCATCAGCGATAATTTCTGCTTCTTGCTCATGATACCTGGCATTTAATACGTTATGGGGAATGTTTTGCGCCTTAAGCAAACCCGAAATAACTTCGGATTTTTCAATTGAAGCAGTACCAACCAAAACTGGCTGACCCTTTTTGTGGCTCTCAACAATATCGTTCATGATAGCGCGGTGTTTGCCGTCTTCAGTTTGAAACACCAAATCATTGTCATCAATGCGTAAAACTTGACGGTTTGTTGGGATTTCCACAACTTGAAGATTGTAAATGCTCTCAAATTCGGTCGCTTCGGTTTGCGCTGTTCCGGTCATACCAGCGAGCTTTTTATAGAGTCTGAAATAATTTTGGAAAGTAATAGACGCCAAAGTCTGGTTTTCGGGTTCCACCTTAACATTTTCTTTTGCTTCTATTGCTTGGTGAAGGCCCTCAGATAGCCTTCTCCCAGTCATCATGCGACCCGTGAACTCGTCAATCAAAACAACTTCACCGTCATTGACAATATAGTCTTTGTCACGGTGGAAAAGCACGTGCGCCCGTAATGCTTGGTTCGCATGGTGAACAATCGAAGTATTTACAATTTCATACAATGATCCAGTCAAAAGCCCATGTTCTTGCAACAATTGTTCGATATGTTCAGAACCTCTTTCAGTGTAAACAGCTGACTTTTGCTTTTCGTCATGCTCGTAATCGTCTTTGTCTAACAAATAGATCAATGAGTCCACTTTGCGATAAAAGTCCGATTTGTCATCGGTTGGTCCAGAAATAATTAACGGCGTCCGCGCTTCATCAATCAAAATACTGTCAACTTCATCAACAATTGCAAACGCATGCCCGCGTTGTGTCATATCTTCCAATCGATATTTCAGATTGTCGCGTAAGTAATCGAATCCAAGCTCATTGTTGGTTGCGTAAGTAATGTCACATGCATATGCCGCGCGGCGCTCAGCGTCAGAAAGACCAGGGACAATTACGCCAGTTGTTAAACCTAGGAAGCTGTATATCTTACCCATCCATGCGGCATCACGCCTTGCCAAATAATCATTGACAGTAACCACGTGAACGCCTTTGCCCACAAGCGCATTCAAATAGACAGGTGCGGTTGCGACCAAGGTTTTGCCTTCGCCAGTGCGCATTTCAGATATCGCACCCGTATTAAGCACCATGCCACCAACCAATTGCACATCATAATGACGCTGACCCAATGTTCGGGATGCCGCTTCGCGCACCACGGCAAAGGCTTCATCCAAAATATCGTCGAGTTCGGCGCCGTTTGCCAATTTTTCTTTGAACTCAAGGGTTTTGGCCGCCAATTGGGCGTCTGAAAGTTGCTTAATGCCTTCTTCTAAAGGATTAATTTTCTTTGCCACACGTTCCATCAGGCTTTTTACGCGGCGATCGTTAGAACTACCGAAAATCTTCTTTATCACTTTGAACATTTTAATACTTTTCTAGGCTGGTTATCGGCAATTATTTTGCCATACCATATCACAATAAATCAATTCTGCAGTTAGGAATGACAAGCCGCTTAGTCAACTTAGTTGATGCAAATCGGCTGCCCTTTTCTGTCATTTGGTGCAAAAATGCGAGTATTTTATGGTTTTTACTGATTTTCAGCGAATTAAGCATTTCGCAAATAGTCAAAATGAAATATTGGCGGGCAATGAGCAAAAACCAAGTTTCGCCGCTGGCGCCAAAAAAATTCCCGTCCTTGCCTTGTATTGAAGGCGTAATGTCGGCAACCCATTCTCTTGGCTTATACAAAAGACCGCGAGACGATCTGATGGTTGTATTATTTCCAAAGGGTGCAGTTGTTGCTGGTGCTTTGACCAAATCTACCACGCGTTCGTGCGACGTAAATTGGTGCGCTGAATCTCTCAAACTTGGTAAAGCCAAGGCACTAGTTGTTAATGCAGGCAATTCAAATGCTTTTACCGGAGAAGCTGGTATCGCAAAAAACCAAGCCACAGTTGCCAAAATACAAGAAATAATAAATTGCGATGCAGCCGAAGTCTTTTTGTCGGCTACTGGCGTAATTGGTGTTCCGCTGCCTCCGAACATTATAGCGGATGAATTAGACCAAGTTTGGAAAAATTTGAATGTCCCAGATTTTGAAAAAATGGCTCGCACCATTTCTACTACCGACACTTTTTTCAAAGGCGCTGGGACTAGTTTTGAATTGGATGGCAAAACAATAAATATCGCTGGAATTGCGAAAGGTTCGGGCATGATTGCCCCGAATATGGCGACAATGTTAGTATATATTTTTACAGACGCTGCGATATCAGCGGGCGCTTTGCAAAATATAGTCTCATCAAACGTTGAAGCAAGTTTTAACGCCATAACTGTAGATAGCGACACCTCAACATCTGACACCTTATTGGTATTTGCAACAGGGACAGCGGGCAATCAAGAGCTTAGTGAAAATCAGATATTTGCCGATAAATTATTTGATGTGATGCATGATTTAGCGTTGCAAGTAATAAGAGACGGAGAAGGCGCCCAAAAGCTAATAAAAGTGCAAATCAACGGCGCTTTATCAACAAAATCCGCCAAAACAATTGCGATGGCAATTGCCAATTCGCCACTAGTAAAAACCGCTATTGCTGGGGCCGATGCAAATTGGGGGCGCGTAGCAATGGCGGTTGGCAAATCAGAAGAACCTATAAATCTGCCGCTCATGTCAATCAAATTCTGCGGGGAAATAGTTGCGCAAATGGGCGGAGCTGTTGCGTATGACGAAAGCTTGATTAACGAAAAGATGAAAGGTGACTTGATTGAAATTGAAGTTGATATTGGTATGGGCGGCGGGACTTTCACAGCATGGACGTGCGACCTTACACATGGCTATATTGATATCAATGCTGACTACAGATCATGACTTTATGGCGACAGCCGATACTCGAAATGAGGAAATCTGGCTTTCAAGATGCGTTCAAATTGTCTCTATTAGGTTTCTAAACATATATGTCTCGTAAATTACTTCTTGTTGCGGCTGTGGCTTTGGTTGATGCGAAGGGCCGTGTATTGTTGGCAAAGCGTCCGATGAATAAAACCCTCGGAGGCTTGTGGGAGTTTCCTGGCGGCAAAATCGAAACAGGTGAATCGCCAGAGGAAGGCCTGAAGCGCGAACTATTGGAGGAATTGGATATCATTATTGATGAAGACAATCTGAAACCCATAAGTTTTGTTAGTTTTTGTTATGAAGATTTTCACCTTTTCATGCCATTGTGGGCTCTAAGAATTTGGGAAAACGAACCAAGATCCTGTGAAGGGCAAGAATTGGCTTGGGTTGATATTGCAGATATTGAAAAATATCCAATGCCACCAGCCGATGTTCCGTTGATAGGAAGGTTAAGGGAATTTTTGATTGCTTAAGCACGTAAACAATCTATTTATCAAGGCCTATGTCAAGTTCACGGCATCGCAATCTGGTGCGGTTGCTATTGAATACGGCATGATTGCGACGTTTGTAGTAATTGGACTTCTTGCCGGACTACAAGCATTTGCAGGCAATTCGACTAATGGTTTCATGGGCGCTATGGGTAAAATAGGTAACGCAGTTACTGGCAGATAAATTTTCCCAAAAATTATCTTCACATAAAAATGAGTTTTACTGACAGATAGCTTTGCAATCTTTGATTGTTGTATTATGCAGCATTTCTATTTCGGGAATCTTGAAAAAAATGCGGGTGATGGTTGTTGGTGGCGGCGGGCGTGAACATGCACTTGCATGGAAACTGTCAAATTGCGAAGATGTGACCTATTTAATTGCAGCGCCCGGTAACCCCGGGATTGCGTCTGTTGCAAAGATATTTGACATCGCGTCAGAGGATATTTCGCGCCTTGTTCAACTTGCAAAAGATGAAGCCATAGATTTAGTTGTAATAGGGCCAGAAGTCCCTTTATCGCTTGGCTTAGCGGATGATTTGCGTGCAATAGGTATCGCGGCTTTCGGACCAAGCCAAAAAGCTGCGCAATTGGAATCGTCTAAAGCCTTTGCCAAAGATTTTATGGCGAGGCATAAAATCCCCACTGCAAAATACGGCGTCTTTGACAATATTGAAGCGGCTCACGCATTCTTAGATGGATTGCCGGCGCCATATGTTCTTAAGGCATCTGGCCTTGCGGCTGGCAAGGGGGTCATTATTGCAACCGACCTTGCGAGCGCCAAAGAGGAGGCTGCAGCAATGCTGGAAGGCAAGTTCGCGGAAGCTTCGAGAGAATTAGTTATAGAAGAATTTATGAGCGGGGAAGAAGCGAGTTTCTTTGTGCTATGCAATCAAGGCACCATTATTCCTCTGCCGGTTTGCCAAGACCATAAGCGAGCATTTGACAATGATTTGGGTCCAAACACTGGCGGCATGGGTGCCTTTGCCCCCACGAGCCTGATCGATGAGAAACTCCAAGAAAAAATCATTTCCGAAATTATTGTGCCGACATTAGAAGGGCTAAAAAGCGAGAATATCCCCTTTATTGGTGTTCTATATGTCGGCCTGATGGTAGAAAATGGAAATGCCCGGGTAGTTGAATACAATTGTAGATTTGGAGATCCAGAATGCCAAATTTTAATGCAATTTGTTGGTGACGATTTCGCACAATGTTTGATGGACATCGCCACTGGAAAGCCGGCGAAGCTCAAACCCTGGCCAAAAGGCCAAAGTTCGGTATCCGTTGTAATGGCTGCCAATGGTTATCCAGGTGAATATGTCAGAAATGGCGAAATTATGGGAATTGGGGCCGCAGAAAGTGGCGGTGCTGCCAAAGTATTTCACAGTGGAACCAAATTGGGCGAGGATGGCACTTTGCGGGCAAATGGTGGCCGCGTATTAAATGTCACTTCCACAGCACCAGAACTAAAACTTGCGATTGAGTGGGCATATAAAGCAATAGAAAAAATAAATGCGCCGAGCTTGTTTTATCGTTCCGATATTGGTGCGAAAGAAATTGAAAAGTCATAATGTTAAAATTGGCGTTGCAATCGCGCTTTTAATTTGTAACAATATTCTTCGATGACCATTTATATCCACCGAACCTCGCGTCCCAATCAACCAAGCACTGATATCGAAAACCTTGATAGTGAGGATATCGTTTGGTTGGATCTTTTAAGCGCAGCGCCCGCAGAAGAAGAAGTTGTTGAGAGGAAGTTCTTAGTAGATATTGTTACTTCGGCAAGCGAACTTGGCCCAGAAGAATCGTCCCTTCTTTATGTTGAAAATGGCGTTGCGTTCATGCAGGTCAATGTTCCAGCACGAAAAGGCGCACAACCATATCAAAAGCCAGTTTTGCCAGCAGTCTATTACCGAACAAAGCTGCGCTTAATTGTCTCAAAGAAAATCCTTATCTCGGTAAGAAATGCGGCCCTGCGCGCGCTTGAAGTAGGCAATTCGCGTGCATATGCGCGCATGGAAGGAGTGGTGACACCCGGGAGTGCATTTTTAGTTCTTTTGGAATCGCTTGTCGAAAGGCAAGCAGACTTATTGGCGGTGACGGCAATTGATTTGGACGCTGTTTCGGTGCCAATTCTTGCGCAAGAACAACTCATAAGAACGGAATCGAGAATCAAAACCCTAGGCCAATTGGGCGCGCAATTGGCCTTAAGCCGTGATTGCCTTTTTGATTTAGGGCGAATGGTTCATTTCCTCGAGCCAATTACAAATCACTATGCAATCGATAAAAAACGTCTTTTGGCAATAGTTGATGATGTCAAAGACCTGCAACGATTATGTGAAGCACAATTTGCAGACTTGAGCTTTCTTCTCGATGCCACACTTGGCCTTGTTGGTGCTCGGCAATCAAAAGCTCTTAATTTTATGGCAGTCGTCACTTTGATTTTCGCGCCGCCAACTTTGATTTCTTCGATTTTTGGGATGAACTTTGTTTCGATGTCGATATTTACCAATCCAATAGGGCCAAGCGTGGCGCTGGCGCTGATGGCCTTATCATCCCTTATTGTATTGGCGGTTGCTAGGGTTACAAGGCTAATCTGAAAAAGGTGATTTATGACCGGTGAATTACATTTAAACTACGGAATTATTGAAACCGAAAAGTGCATATTTTCCTTCGCTTGGGACGAAAGAGGCGTGGTCTATTTCGCGAGCTTTCGCGACGAATTTGAAGAATGTAAGTCACGTATGGAAAAGGCTTGGGGGAAAAACGTCAAATTGGTTCGCACCGAAATAATCCCCAAAATAGGGAACGCAATCAAATCCTATTTAAATGGTGATTTCAAAGGCATTGAAGAGTTGGAAACCAAAATCAACGGAACAACGTTTCAATTGAAATCCTGGCAAGTGTTGCAAACAATTCCATTTGGCGAAACAATTTCCTATCAAGAACAAGCAAGAAGGGTCGGCAATATCAAAGCGGTTCGCGCAATTGGTGGAGCGAATAATGCCAATCTTATTCCAATTTTAATACCTTGCCATCGTGTGATAGGGAAAAATGGAAAAATGGTCGGTTTTGGCGGTGGTATCGACAATAAAATATGGTTGTTGGATCACGAAAGATCGTATTCGAAATTGGGCTAATTGGTACCCCACCCTGGTACTTCGCACTCCAATTGTGCAACTTCAGAAAAATCCGCCCAACTTAAGCCAATTTTTGTAATTTGGTGCCCTCCGTTGCTAACCCTTCGCCTTGCTACGTTTCTGGCGCCCAAATCCTCACAAAAACGTCGGCCAATGCTATTGTCCTCAACTACCCACATACCGCCTGAAAACAGACCCCGGCCAATAAGCCAACGTGAGGCAGCGAGCATCAAAGCCTTGCCAAGCCCAAAGCCATGATACTCGGCTTCTACAAACAAGGAATAAATCTCACCTTGGCCAAGCGGGCTATTAGATTTTGATTTTGTAGCGCCGCAATCAGTAAAGCCAATTATTCGGTTATTTTCTGCCTCAAGAACAAATATGCCCATGTCCGCGTCATCGGATTGCGCAATAAACTGCGATTTCCAGTGTTTTATGGCCTTCGGGGTTTGGAATTCATCAAGCATAGAAGTCGGCAATATGCCCAAATGAGCATCGACAAAGCACTTAGAATGGCACTCAGCAAGCGCGCCAATATCATTCAGATTACCATTTCTAAGCACAAATTTCATAATCATAAATGTGGCATATTCTGAAAATAGAGCAAGTTAACTAAGCATATTTCATACAGCGTAACGAAAGTATTAAAATAAAGCATATAGCCGAAGCCTATTTCAAGAAAGTCGCTTTGCGGCAAAAAAATCCTTAAGCAATTGCCCAGATTCACTTGCCAATACCCCGCCGGTTACTTGTAGCTTGTGGTGCGCTGAGCGTGTGTCAAAAAACCTAACACCAGATTCAATCGCACCGTTCTTGTGGTCAGTGGCGCTATAAACAAGCCGCTCTATTCGTGCATTCGCAATTGCGCCCGCACACATCGTACAGGGTTCAAGCGTAACATAGAGAGTCAATTTTGGTGCAAGGCGGTAATTCCCAAATCTCTTAGCGGCTTGCCGTATCACTACAATTTCTGCATGGCATGTCGGGTCATGGCTTGTAATTGGATTGTTATGACCCGATGCTATGACCTCACCCTTACTATCAACAATAATGGCCCCAACTGGAACTTCGGCAATGCTTTGTGCAAGAATTGCTTGTTCGATCGCGATTGCCATATATTCTTCATCAGTTCGCATATGGCTTGGCCTTTTGTATTTTTCCCGAATTATGGTTAGGGTCAAAACCCAAGAACATATTAAGTTCTATATGCATTATTATATGCAACTTCAACCAAGGGTCTGCCCCGTAATAGCACATGGGCAGCGCCGCAGTTAAATCCGCCACTTTTGGCAAGTTCATCAGCGAATATGTTCACATGTCCGCCGCTTCTCTTACCAAAATTGACGAACTTCCCTTGCGGCGCTGCCCATGCGATGTTACGAGACAGACCATAGCGTCAGAACTGGCGCGCTATAAAAGCTGACACAATGACGACAGACGGTATCACGAAACTTGAACGAATCGCAAAAACTATTGCCCGCGCAGGAAGTTGCTCGCGCCGTGAAGCAGAGCGTTGGATTGAAGGTGGTAGGGTCGCAGTGAATGGCCAAATTCTCTCATCGCCCGCACTGAATGTTAGCCAAGATGATTTGATTACAATTGACGGCAAACAAATTGCGACTGCCGAACCTACGAAGTTATGGCTTTACCACAAACCGGTTGGATTGGTTACAACCCACAGTGACCCCGAAGGGCGAGCCACAGTATTTGAACATTTACCAAGGGAAATAGGCAGAGTAATTTCGGTGGGGCGGCTTGATTTGAATTCAGAGGGGCTTTTGCTTCTTACTAATGATGGCGATTTAGCACGTGCTTTAGAGTTACCGCGAACCGGTTTTGTAAGAACATATCGCGCGCGGGCATTTGGGCGGGTAAGTCAAAAGCAGCTTGATGCCCTTAAGTCGGGTATAGTGGTTGATGGTGTAAGATATGGTTCAATCGAGGCCATTTTGGAGCGCGACGGCGCAGCAAACTCTTGGATTTCGCTTTCACTAAAAGAAGGCAAAAACCGAGAAATCCGCAAAGTTTTGGGGGCATTGGGTCTAAGTGTCAATCGGCTAATTCGTTTGTCTTATGGTCCATTTGAGCTCGGAAGCCTTGAAAAAGGCGAGGTAGCGGGTATTGCGCCAAGTAAGATAAAAAGACTACTCGAAAAGCTGAAAAATCAAGAACCAGAAACTTCTCCTTTGGCGCCTTCAAAAAACTTTGGCCAAAGGCGCAAAGCCAGTTCAAGAGCGCCCAAATAAAAGGCCAAAAAAAGCACGGCGGACAAATAAGCTTCATCATTGGCTTGTCGGTTATCCAATGCGCCTACCAAAGCCCCAACAATAAAATTATTTGCAATATGCGCGCCAATTGCAATTTCAAGCCCATTCGTTCGCCACGAAGCAATTGCGAAGGCTAACCCCATCAAAAAAGCAGAAGCCAAAACTGACATAGGAATTGATGGCGAATAATGCACTAAAGCAAACAACAGCGATGTTATAAAGATTACAATCGGATTTGGTATTAATATGCGGCGCAAATATTGCGTCAAGAACCCCCGAAAATACAGTTCTTCAAATGTTGATTGCACAACGAATGCTAATAAATAGGCTGCGCATAATATTACAAAATAATAGGGCCCTAATTGGCTGAACCGCCGCTTAATAGTGGCAATATACTCAGGTTCGAAGAAAATCATGCCGCCTAAAACAAACAGGCTCGATAAAATAATGCCCAAGGTTAATAACTTAAATCGGAACTTTTTCGCACCCGTAAACAAAGTGATTGGAGGCAATTTTTGGATTAGACTTCGATAGCACAACAACGCCAAGAAGCCCGCACCAAAACCGAGTATCAAAATTAAAAGTATGAACCTAATTTCGACATCAAAATTGGCCAATTCCCAAGGCATCACAACCTTAAAAGTCAGCATCGAGATGACTATCGGGGCATTCCATGCAGTAAAAATGGCCAGCACGCCCGCAATAAATGATAAAATGGCCGGCCAAATCTTTTTGGGTTGCCGTTCTTTCAATATGTCTTCAAATTTTGGCATCAATTTCATCTGCAATCGGTTCATCAACTATATCAATGGTTTGGGGCCTGCACACGCGAAGCAAAGAAACAGCATATACTGTTCTTGCACCTGCGCGCTTTAGTGCTTTTGCACAGGATTCCAAAGTTGCGCCAGTGGTATACACATCATCTACCAACAAAATATTCATACCATTTAAGCTAGAGATCGCACTGAAGGCACCCTCGACGTTTCTTTGCCTCCCTTTCTGGCTAAGTCCATTTTGGCTAACTGTCTTGCGGCGCCTTATAAGCACATCCGGCCGCCAAGGCTTTTTGCATAATTTGCTTAAAGCCTGCGACAGCCAAGCGGCCTGATTGAAGCCTCGCTCAAAAATCCTTGTCCAATGCGCTGGTACCGGAACAATAAGATCAATTCCATCGAGATTTGGTGCAATTTGCGCCAGCCAATTCGCATAAGTTTTGACACCATCTTTGCGGCCAGCGTGTTTAAGCTGCAGCACTAAAGGTCGTGTTAAATCATCATATTCCAGGACTGCACGTGCCATATCGAATGAAGGCGCTTGCGCGCCGCACGCGCCACAAAGGCTTTCTGGATGGAATGAGCCTTCCATCGGAATGCCGCAACAATAGCAAATAGGGCCGGAAATGAAAGGCAAATCAGCCCAGATTTCGGCCTCTATAGTGCCTTGGTGTTCCACTCTTTTTTCGCTCAAAAGGGAACGAGGTGGCCAAACCACATTAACCACTCTTTGAACCGATGAGCCAATAATCGATTTTAATGACATAATTAAGTGCAGCCTTATAATGATTTGGCTATTAAGACCAATGCCTGATATGACCGCGCCAACTATGTTTGATACCTCACTCTATCTTAAACGAAGAGAAAGGGCTTTGGCAAATACCGTGAATGGCGCAAAAGACCCGTGGTTTTTGCATAAATTTGCTTGTGATGGGACTGTTGAGGTTCTCGAGGCGATTAAACAAAACTTCAGTTGCGCCGCCGAAGTGTTTTCAGGAAATGGCCATTTCCAAGAGGCCGCATATGGAGCCGGCTTAATTGGCGCAGGTCGAAAATTGGAAAAACTATTACAAATAGAACCAAGCCTTGCTAAAGACAGCCGTGCTAATTGCCTAAGTGAATTGATTTTGCCTTCACTTGCCCCGAATAATTTTGATTTGATAGTTTCGAATTCTGGCTTGAATTGGATCAATGATTTGCCGGGGTTTTTGTTGCAAGTGCGTAAGTCATTGCAGCCAAATGGCAATTTCATTTCGACTTTTCTCGGCGGTGTAACACTAAATGAGTTACGTCAGTGTTTCCTTGATGTCGAAGCGGAACACTTTGGCGGCGCAAGCCCGCGAATTTCACCCATGATAAATTGCGAAACCGGTGTTGGGCTTCTGGTACGAGCTGGATTTCAGAGCCCAGTAAGTTCAAGCGAAGTTTTGAAAGTACGCTATTCGAGTGTTTTCGATCTTTTCCGCGACATAAAGGCAATGGGCGATGCTTCTGCATTTGCCCAAAAAGGCGCACGGCCGCTAACGCGTAATATTATTTCAAAAGTTGCCGATTGTTACCAAACACGATATCGTGACGATGATGACCGAATATACGCAAGTTTTGAACTTGTCACTTTGTCTGGCTGGGCGAACTAGTTGACAAACAAATTGATTTGCATGGAGTGAGTGTTGAACTCTAAAGACCAGTTTTGGCAAGATATTGCGCCAATCGAAAACCGGCAAAGGAGTAATTTTGGCACGAAGAAAGCCCCAACACTAGTAATTGGTGTCCCCTATTTGATCATTTCTGAAACCAATATGCCACCCTATACTAAGGAATGGGCTTGGGCGGGTGCGTTGGCGTTGCATTTGGGATTCTTGATGGTTTTATTGACAATTCCGCCGATTGAATTACCGCCAAAAAATATCGTGCAAGTTAAAATAATAACAGCTCCTTTTGACAGTTCTATTCAAGAGCCGAAGCTCCAAACCAAGACACCTGTTCCACCAAAAATTGAAAAAGCGCTTATCCCGCCAAAAAATCAAGTCTCAACAAGGCAAGATCCATTGCAGCTAGAGGCAGTTGAGCCGAGGTTTTCGGTTCAAGTGCCGCCCATTGACGCGCAGATACCTGATGCCATTGTCGACCCACTGACAATTGCAAATAGCAAAAAGCTGCAAGCGACCCAATCTCAACCGTTGGTTCAAGAGGTTCCCATAATTGAAGATGAGCCGAAAGAGCAAGTAGTAACCCCGCAAATTCGGGCAATCGCACCTGAGAAGCAAGTAACATTGCGCACTCGCCAGTTTGAGTTGCAACGGCCCATAGTTGAGAAAGAGCTTGCGGGTCATGCAAAGTTAAAAAACCAACAAATAGCGAAAATCCACACTCCAAATGTAAAGCCAATTGATATAGAGGAACTAAATCGACTTGAGGCGCAAAGGGCACTCGAATCATCTAGGCAAAGCATCGAGCCAATAACCACAGCGCCAAGCGCCAAAGGAGGTGAACTTGCGCCAAGTGGTGGTCCTGCTGCTAGCGCCCAAACTTCAGGAGTAACATCAATAGCTGGTGGCGAGCCTGCAGCGGGTGGCAATAATGGTTCCGCCTCGTCTGGCGTACTACCAAGGCAACCGCGCGGTGCTGTGCCGAGTCAAGGTGTATTTAATAACAATGGAGCAAGCGGTGGTTTAGCGGGAATGCGCCGGATAGGTGAATGTGCCGAATTAAACCGTGAGCGTTCCGATCGTTGCCCGGATTGGAATCCGCTCGAACCTAACCGCCGCCAAAATATCGCCCAACCAATTCCAAAAGGTGTGGTTTCAAGAACCCCTCCAGCTGACCCTTTGCCGCTTTGCCCACCTGGAACGCCGCACTCCAATTTTGGGATAACTTGCCTGCCATCAGGCAGGCAATAACACAAATAGTAATTTGCATGGTGCAAAACGACTATTTTTGTCGTTCGCGTGTATCCAAAAAGTCTATCAACTTTTTGGTGCTCATATTACTTTTGTCGTTCGCATGTATCCAAAAAGTCTATCAACTTTTTGGTGCTCATATTATTCTTGTCGTTCGCGTGTATCCAAAAAGTCTATCAACTTTTTGGCGCTCATATTATTCTTGTCGTTCGCGTGTATCCAAAAAGTCTATCAACTTTTTGGCGCTCACTTATACCCACTCAGCACCCCGTGTACTAATTTTGGGACAACTCGCCTGCCGTCAGGAGGACAACAAAGAAAAGGGTCACATTTTCATGTGACCCTTAAAAGTTAGCCTCTTAGGGGGAGAGGGGGAGGAAACGCCGGATAAAACCTTATGCGTATAACACCGAGGCGTGTGTTACATCCTATATGTAGGTGACAATTGTGGCATAACAAGGTTGCAATTCAGGCGAAAAGATTAAAAATCTTTAATTGCATGGGCCTTGAACTTATTCTTTTTGCACCATAAATCGCCAAAAACCGTCCTTGTTGAGCAAGTGCGACGTTGCGCCTCGGCCTATACCGCAGCCATTGAAGGGCGTGATCTCAAATTAACGTTGCCAGCTTGCAGTTTGTTCTATCAAATATTGGCGAAACGCGGCAATCCGTTTTGATTTGCGTAAATCCGCAGGATAAATGAAAAACACGTCTAAGTCTGGCCCTGGGAAATCAGGTAGAATTTTTTGAAGTTTTGGTTCTAATACTGCTAAATAATCTGGCAAACCGCCGATACCCAATCCTGCTGCAACAGAAGTAACGAGCGCTGAAACATTATTGATGCTAAGGCTTGCCTCGCGAGGCTTTTGCCCATCTCGCCCCAACGCCAAGGCAAAGTCCAATACTTTCATTTCATCAGATGCGCGCGCGCCATAGGCTATAATTCTGTGTCCATCGAGTTCGTCAACCGTTTTTGGCGCCCCATTTTTGGCAATATAATCTTGAGTGGCGTAAAGCGAGGTTTTAACCGAAAATAATTTGCGTTGAATTAGGTCTGCATGCGTGGCTTGCCACAAGCGAACTGCGCATTCAGCTTCCAAAGTTGTTAAATCCAGTTCTCTGTCATCGAGTAATAAACGCAGTGTAACATCAGGGTATGCATCTAAGAAACCACCCAACCTCGGCGCAAGCCAAGTTGCACCAAAACCGATTGGCGCAGTTATCAATAGCTCGCCTTGTGGCCTGTCGCGTGCGTCTTTAAGATTGGATTCTGCTACAGAAGCTATTGTTGCCATTTGTCCGGTTGATTGTTGAAGTACCTTGCCGGGCCCAGTCAAAATAAGCCCGCGTGCATGGCGATGGAATAATGGAACACCTAGGCCATCTTCAAGTGCCGCAATTTGCCTGCTTACCGCAGATTGTGACAAGCCAACTCGTTCGGCGGCGGCAGTGAGTGAACCTGTAGCTGCGGCGGCATGAAAAGTCCGTAATTTATCCCAATCCATGGTTGCCTCGCCGCCGCTTTATGCTTGCCACTCGCTTTAACCAAAAAGTCATGGAACTTTTTGGAGCTCGAGGTTGGGCATGAAAAGTCCGTAACTTATCCCAATACATTGTTACAATAACCTATTCATGTTCTGCCAAGAATTTCTCGGCATCGAGGGCTGCCATGCAGCCAAGACCAGCCGCGGTGACGGCCTGACGATAATGTTCGTCGGTTACGTCGCCAGCTGCAAAAACACCATCAATATTGGTTTTCGTTGTTCCGGCATCGACCAACAAATAACCATTTTCCTTCATTGAAACCTGGCCTTTAAATATATCAGTTGATGGTTGATGGCCGATAGCGACAAAAACGCCGTCACATTTGACTATGCTCTTGTCCCCAGTCTTGAGGTTTTTGATCCGAACGGCAGAGACCCCACGTGGTTCCGATTCGGCGAGAATTTCTTCTACCGCGCTGTCCCAAATAATTTCAATTTTTGGATTGTTGAATAGCCGATGCTGCATAACTTTTTCTGCGCGTAAAACATCGCGGCGATGTATAAGGGTTACCTTGGTTGCAAAATTGGTCAAAAATATTGCTTCTTCAACCGCAGTATTGCCGCCGCCTACCACCACTACTTCTTTGCCGCGATAAAAAAACCCATCGCAAGTCGCGCAAGCTGAAACCCCAAATCCGCCCAACTCTTTTTCTTCTGGTAGGCCAAGCCATTTAGCTTGTGCGCCGGTGGCGATTATAACGCTGTCTGCCGTATAAGTGGTTCCACTGTCACCAACCGCTATAAAAGGGCGTTTGCTAAAATCTACAGACATTATCCAGTCGCCAATAATTTCGGTGCCCATTCGGACAGCTTGCGCTTTCATTTGTTCCATCAACCATGGGCCTTGTACTTCATGTTCGAAGCCAGGGTAATTTTCAACTTCCGTTGTAATTGTAAGTTGTCCACCCGGTTGCGGGCCTTCGACCAAGACAGGACTTCGCATCGCCCTAGCAGCATAAATGGCCGCGCTATAACCGGCCGGGCCAGAACCAATAATGAGGATTTGCGAATGTTTTGTTTGTGCCAATTTATGAAGCCCCGAGTAAATACTATCGATTAGGATATTTGGCGTGTTTGCCACTTCGATACAATGGCTTTCGCGATTTTTTTCACATTATTTGGGGATTCATAACGCCAGTGCTTTATTTCCCCTTCAAGCCACCTTGCTGCGCCGCTTTGAACGAAACTATTGTGAAGCCTATTGAACTTCCTTGAGCCGCCATCAAGTTTCACCATATTAATTGGCAACTCAAAAAAAGCTGCATCCGCAAGCATATTGGCCGAATCCTCAGTTATGATTGCATGTGTTGCATCGCTAAGCCATGTCAAATAAGGGTTTGGACCGTCCTTTTGTTCATTTTCAAAAAAGGAACATCCATTTTTCTTTGCAAACGTACGAAACAAATTGGCAATTTCTGGTGGTGTTCGACGCGATGTAGTTATCCGAAGCTTTGTCTCCATATTGAGCGAAGATCGCAATATTTCTAACAATTCCGTCGCCCTTTTTAGGGTAAATTTGTGGGTTTTTGAGTCTCCACCCAATATCACAATAAGGCGCTTTTTAGCATCACATTCAGTCAAGTGCGCTTTGGCGGCCTTAATTTCAGTTTCGCTATAATAAACCAATCCGCCCAGCGTTTCGAAAACATTATTGCCAAGTACTCGGTCATGTTCCGGGGCAACGACAAAATCAAAATTAGCTGGCGAAACCTTTGGGTTTTGGATTTGAACGGTAAGTATATTGGGAAAGTGCTTCTTTATAAATAGAGAATAGGCAATTGAGCGTCTGCCATTGGCAATCCAAATGTCTGGCATTTGACTGTTAAAAATTGACTGCTGCTGTTTAGGCAATGCGCCAATAGGATCCAGCCACAAACGCGGTGGTAGTAGTGTTTGCGGACCATTTGGAGTAAGCCGAACAACGTTTAAGTTTCCGCCCGCGATGTCAATTATCGCGTGTCCAAGTGATTGTGCCTGGCGTTCAATCCCCGCTCTGCCATCTGAAATCGCCCAAATTATGGGTGACCGCGCGTTCAAAATTGATTAGATCCAAGCTACTGAAAGAATTTCAAGGGATCTTGTGCCTGAAGGCGTCATAACTTCAACAACGTCACCTTGTTCTTTACCTATCATCGCGCGGGCAATTGGCGAAGCAATAGAGATTTTGCCATCTTTTACATTGGCCTCATCTTCGCCAACTATTTTATACACATCCTCTTTTTCAGTGTCTTCATCCACGACCTTCACTGTCGCGCCGAATTTGATGTTATTGCCAGACAATTGGCGCACATCGATAACTTGCGCGCGCGCCATTTTATCGTCAAGTTCGGCAATCCTGCCCTCAATAAAGCTTTGTCTTTCTTTGGCAGCGTGGTATTCCGCATTTTCCGACAAGTCGCCATGCGAACGAGCCTCAGCTATCGCCGCGATTATTGATGGGCGCTCGACAGTTTTCAATCTTTTCAATTCTGCGTCGAGGGCTTTATGACCCTCTTCGGTCATAGGTGCTTTTTCCATTTTTGGGAGGTTCCGTAGTTAATCCAATAAACATGGGGCTAATAATGGGTTTGTCAAGCATATGCTTGCAGTGGTTTGACTTTCATTTCGCAATTTTTGTCTGACTTTATCGCCCTAATTACGGCTCTAGCGCCAGAGATTGTGGTATAATAAGCGATACTATTCATAAGCGCCGAACGCCGTATCGAAAACGAATCCGCCAGAGATTGAGCGCCTTCAGTGGTATTTATTACCAGTTGGACTTTTCCATCAATAAGCTGATCTACGATATGGGGTCGCCCTTCTTGGACTTTGTTAACCCGAATTGCCTTTAGGCCGTTTTCACTTAAGATTTCCTGAGTTCCATGGGTGGCAATGATGTCAAACCCAGCCGCAATAAAATCCTTTGCTATGTCGATAATCCAACTTTTATCACTATTTTTAACAGACATAAAGACGGTTCCACTTTTCGGCAAAGCCATTCCCGCTGCTATCTGAGACTTCAAATATGCTTGGTCGAAATCAGTATCAAGGCCCATGACCTCACCCGTAGATCGCATTTCAGGGCCCAAAATTGGATCCACCCCCAAGAAGCGGGCAAAAGGAAACACCGCTTCCTTAACCGCTACATGGTTCAATTGGTCTGATTTCAAATTAAAGGCTGACAATTTCTCGCCTGCTTGTAATTTCGCACCTATTGCAGCGATAGGAATATTAACGGTTTTTGCCACAAATGGTGCGGTTCGCGAGGCGCGTGGATTTGCTTCCAAAACGAATATATTTTCGCCTTGAACTGCGAATTGGATATTCATTAGGCCCTTAACTTCTAGCGCTTTCGCCATTTTTACCGTTTGATCTTTTATTTGCGAAATAATATGCGAAGGCAAGCTATATGGCGGCAGGGCACAAGCGCTATCACCTGAGTGAATGCCTGCTTCTTCAATGTGCTCCATTACACCTGCAACGAAAACCTCCTGTCCATCGCAAAGCGCGTCAACATCCACTTCAATTGCGTCGCGCAAATATTGATCTATCAATACAGGATTGTCACCAGAAACCAGCACGGCTTCGCGCACATATCTCTTAAGGCTCACATCGTCATGGACAATTTCCATCGCGCGACCACCCAAGACATAAGACGGGCGAACGACAATCGGGTAGCCAACGGCATTAGCCCCAGCAAGCGCTTCTTGCTCGGTTCGAGCAATAGCATTGCGTGGTTGCACCAAGCCAATTTTGTGCAACAATTGTTGAAAGCGCTCTCTGTCTTCTGCAATGTCGATTGAATCAACGCTTGTGCCAAGAATTGGTATGCCAGCTTCTTGCAGCGGGTGCGCAAGCTTTAATGGTGTTTGGCCACCAAATTGCACAATAACGCCCAATAAATTGCCGTTCGATTGCTCCTTGGTGATTATTTCAACTACGTCTTCTTGGGTCAACGGTTCAAAATATAGTCGGTCTGAAGTGTCGTAATCGGTTGAAACTGTTTCTGGGTTACAATTGATCATGATAGATTCGTAACCCATTTCTTCACAGGCGAATGCCGCATGGCAACAGCAATAGTCAAACTCAATGCCCTGACCAATGCGGTTAGGCCCGCCACCCAAAATCACAATTTTGGTGCGATTTGATGGCTCGGATTCACATGCTGCAGAGCCATTTGAAAAGGGCTCTTCATAAGTTGAATACATGTAAGGCGTTGTGGCCCGAAACTCACCGGCGCAAGTATCAATCCGCTTGAAACTTGGGCGAACATTTAGGTTGCGGCGAACTTCCGAAGTCTTGGCTTCGCTATTATTAGTTAGGCGAGCTATCTGCTTATCAGAAAAACCCATTGCTTTTACGAAACGCCAATCCGCAGCTGAGCAAGGCAATCCATGTTCTTTTAGTTTGGCTTCATTTGCAATAATTTGCTCAATCTCGCGTAAAAACCACGGGTCAATTTTGGAGGCAGCATGAATATCCTCAACACTAAGCCCCATGCGGAAAGCTTGTCCAACTACAAGAATTCGCGTTGGTGTAGGAACAGACAATGCTGCGCGTAAGCTACCAACATCGGCAAAATCATCGATTGGGTCAAGACCGCTTAACCCAGTTTCAAGCGAGCGCAATGCCTTTTGAAAGCTTTCGGCAAAAGTGCGCCCTATTGCCATAGCCTCGCCGACGGACTTCATCATAGTCGTAAGCGTGGTATCAGCACCTATGTATTTTTCAAATGCAAAGCGCGGGATTTTAGTGACCACATAATCAATAGTTGGTTCAAAACTTGCCGGCATCGCGCCGCCAGTTATGTCATTTGCAATTTCATCCAAAGTGTAACCAACGGCCAATTTTGCTGCAACTTTGGCAATTGGGAATCCCGTGGCTTTTGATGCCAAAGCCGATGAGCGCGAAACCCGTGGATTCATTTCAATAACCAGCATTCGACCAGTTTTTGGGTCATGTGCAAACTGAACGTTAGAACCACCAGTTTCAACACCGATTTCACGCAACACGGCAATGCTGGCGTCGCGCATAATTTGGTATTCTTTGTCTGTCAAAGTCAAAGCTGGTGCAACGGTAATTGAATCGCCAGTATGAACCCCCATTGGGTCCAGGTTTTCAATCGAGCAAATAATTATGCAATTATCCGCCTTATCGCGGACAACTTCCATTTCATATTCTTTCCAACCTAGTACAGATTCTTCAACCAATATTTCGGTAGTTGGGCTGGCATCAAGCCCTCGTTCACAAATTGCTTTGAACTCTTCGTGATTATAGGCAATGCCGCCGCCGGTTCCACCAAGCGTAAAAGACGGACGAATAATAGCAGGAAGCCCGATTTTGGCCAAAGCTTCTTCGGCTTCAACCATCGTATGCGCAACATGTGATTTGGGGCTTTCAAGGCCGATTTTGTCCATCGCATTGCGAAACAATTGCCGATCTTCGGCTTTGTTAATTGCCTCAGCCTTGGCACCAATCATTTCAACATTGTATTTTTCCAAAACACCGCTTTTGTCCAAAGCCAATGCGCAATTAAGTGCTGTTTGCCCACCCATGGTTGGCAAAATCGCATCAGGGCGTTCCGCAGCAATGATTTTTTCGACAATTTCGGGAGTAATAGGTTCGATATAAGTTGCATCCGCCAAATCAGGGTCGGTCATAATTGTTGCTGGGTTCGAGTTTACGAGAATTACTCGAAAACCCTCTTCCTTCAATGCTTTACACGCTTGAACACCGGAATAGTCAAATTCACAGGCCTGACCAATAATTATTGGGCCAGCGCCAATAATAAGAATTGATTTGATATCGGTCCGCTTTGGCATAATTTTTCCTGTTTTCTGGCCTTATTCACAAAAAAGCCCCACAAGCGCGGTTTGCGTTTTGATTGAATCAAAACGCCGCGCTAGTTACCTTTCTGGTCGCGCATTTTTTCCTTTTTAAGTTTAACCAACTTAAACGGAATGCGCTCTAGCGAAGAATCGCGTCATGGGGGCCAATGAAGGCACTGGCCTATAAGACTTATGCGGCGGGAGTGCAAGGATTTTTGGCAAACAGACTTCAAATTTTCAGTTTGACAATCTTCAAGTTAGATTTAAGAGCCATATTTGAAGTTATCGGAGTTTAGCTTGCGAAAAGTATTTTCATGGACCATGGTTTTAATAGGCGGGATCTTGGCCAGTTGCACCTCGCCAATGCCAATCGACAATCGCGAATTTATTGTGCTTTTTGCGCCAAATTTTGAAGATTCATATTATGCCTCAAAGCGCGATGAAATCATGAAATTTCAAGTCGACTTTGCCAAGGAAATTGCCAAAAAAGACGATGTGATCATTCTAACCGATGCCGCGCAATTTGCCGAATATTCACAAGTTTTAGACATTGAAAATGTTGGCCTTGAACCAATGGCGGACATTTGGGCGCGCGACTTTGGGACCGCCAACCCGCAAAGGCCAATTATGTTTCGTTATAGCGCCGCCGGGCAGGGCGGCGGGCAGCGCGGTCAAATTGTTGCCGATGCGGTTCAAGATGATTTGGTAACTTTAATTGGCCACGCGCACCTAAAACTCAAGACTACAGATTTGATAAATGATGGTGGGAATTGGGTTGAGGATTATGCCGGCAATGTTGTTTTGAGCCGCAAATTTTTGGCCGACAACAATATGACCGAGGCGCAAGCGCGAGCCGCGATCAGACGACATACAGATGCTGTCAATATTGCGTTTATTGATGCAGACGAACAAGGCGGGCTTGAACACGCCGACGGTGTGGTTAGTTTTGTCGATGAAAATAGCCTAATAATAAATAGCTATAATACAGACCCCGAATATGCCGCAAAACTAAAAAGTGATTTGCGCGCTGGTCTGCCAAATGTGAAAATCACCGAAATTGTAACTCCCTATGATGGTTCAAAAATATATGATAGTCGCTTTGGTTCGGCGTGTGGTCTTTATACAAACGCACTTGTGACGCCCACGCGGATTTATTTTCCGCAATTCGGTATCCCTGAAGATGCAATCGCGCTTGCCCAAATTCGCAGCGCCACCACGCGCGAAGTCATACCGATTGATTCAGCCAAAGTCTGTGAAATGGGCGGCGGTGTTCGTTGCATGTCATGGCAATTGCGCGGTGAAAACGCGATGCGGCTTAAGGGTTATTTGAGGCAAAGACGATGAAAAACGAAAAAGAAAAATTTGCAAATGACATAGCAGGCTATCGGCAGCCAATGGTGACTTCGCTTGGCATAATTATGGGGTTCTTACTCAATTTTCTTGCAAGTTGGGCAATAAGCAGCGAAGCAGATGGCGCCGAAATAATTGATCAAGCTTCCGATTGGTTGATATTACTTACGCTATTTGCAAGCTTAATAATAATGATTTTTGTGCTTTATCGGCTTTTGAATAACCGCGCCGATTCGCCAAATAACGGTCTCTATTATAATTGGACTTTTCGGCTTTATATCACATCGCTTATTTTATGTTTTGCGGGTCTTGGGTTTTCGTTCTTGTTGTAGAACTAAATTCGCTGCCAACCGATTGATTTGCAAATAGCGCCACCAAGAATGCAACCACGTGTCTGCATCGAATCTTGATTTATCGTCAATCGAAAACTATATCTCGCGCGTCTTTGGGGATCAAAAGCACTGCCGACATATAATCCTTGGTTTTGCGGCTCTATTTCCATTACCAGAATATCACCAACTTTTTCGTGCTGCCAGCCTGGCTTTATCCATATATTTCGCGCGCAAAAATTTTCACCACAACGCGAAATATTTACTTTAGCTACTCCATCTGCGCGCTCCCAATTTCCAAACATGGGCAGATTTTGGGCTTGTCCGGAAAAAGGCGCCGCGATTAAAACGATTGAAGGAATCAAAAATAATTTTCTCAACACATTCTCCAGAATATTTATACAATTGATAATGCCACGCAATAAATGTATGTTTCATAACAGGCTTTATCAAAATACATTAGGCGAGCCAAGGAAAAATTATGGATGAGTTTTATGTTTTTGCGCTAATTGGTGCTTCAGTCACGATGATGCTAGCCTTTCTTATTGCGCAACGAACAAATTCTAGTGGTTATATTGATACTATTTGGTCGTTTTGTGTTGGCGGGTTTGGTATTGCAGCGATTTTTTTCGTAGATGGCCCGCAATTCATAGCAAGACACATGATAATAATCGGGCTTCTAAGTGCGTGGTCTTTGCGGTTAGGTGGATATATTTTCTTTCGCAGCAACGCAGCCCCCGACGATCCGCGCTATGCATATTTGCGCAAGCAATGGGGAAAAAATGCCGCTAGAAATTTGTTTGTATTTCTTCAAATTCAAGCGATTTGCGCATTTGTCTTAATTGTGGCGGCTAAGCTGGCTGTAACAAAGCCAACGCAGGAAATTAGTCCTATTGACGCGTTAGCCGCATTGATTTGCATTGGGTCCATTTTTGGCGAAAGTATTGCTGATGCGCAATTAAAAAAATTTCGTTCTAACAAAAATAATGGCGTATGCAATATAGGATTGTGGAAGCTCAGCCGTCACCCAAATTATTTTTTTGAATTCCTGTTTTGGCTTGGTTTTGCCTTATTCGCTGTTGATATCAACATAAGCTATTTCGAAGGTTTGGCGGCTTTTTGCGCGCCTGCTCTAATTTACTGGCTGTTGAATTTCGCGTCCGGCATTCCACCATTGGAAGCCCATATGATTAGAAGCCGCGGCGAAGCGTATCTTGAATATCAACGGACTACTCGGCCATTTTTACCGTTTCCCAAAAGTAAGAGTTAAAAGGACATTTCATCATGAAGCATAGAGTCACTACTTACTTTGTAGCGCTTGTCATCCTAGTGGTTTTAGACGTTGCTTGGTTTGCTTTCAGCATGGATAGGCTTTATCACCCATTGATGGGCGATTTGATTGCGCCGTCGCCCAACTTTGTTGCTGCTGGGCTTTTTTATTTGGTTTATGCTCTTGGCCTTTGCTATTTCGTCGTGTTCCCTCAACAATTGTCAAATGATGCCCGAATAAAGAAAGCCATAAAGCCGGCAGCATTTTTTGGCCTAGTGGCCTATGGCACCTATGATCTGACAGCATTGGCAGTGATTAAAGGGTTTAGTGCGAAATTAGTTGTTGTTGATTTGATTTGGGGAGTTTGCGCGGCAATTGCAATTTGCTCAACAACGCTTTTTATAAGCGCGAAATATTCTCGGGTTTCCAGAACCCAGGCTTAGTCATGAAACTTTTCTAAAAAAGCGCAAAAACTGGCGGCTCCTGGGGGACTCGAACCCACGCAAAAATCGCGGTTACGCGATTTTGCAAACCAAATCAGTAGGGGGTTCGCGATCTTAGCGGTTCATGGCTGCCAATTCTTCGCCCGTTAAGAGCGGACTTACCGATTCAGCGGCAAAAACTGGCGGCTCCTGGGGGACTCGAACCCACGCAAAAATCGCGGTTACGCGATTTTGCAAACCAAATCAGTAGGGGGTTCGCGATCTTAGCGGTTCGTGGCTGCCAATTCTTCGCCCGTTAAGAGCGGACCTACCGATTCAGCGGCAAAAACTGGCGGCTCCTGAGGCCGCACTGATAACGAACCACCGCAAACCACACCATAACGCAAAGCCCTTTATTTATAGGTGTTTTTGCTGATTGACTGTGCCATATTGTGCCTTGACAAACCACCATAACCCATTATTTTGGGTGGAATAAAAGGTGGAACGCAGGAACTATGGGCAAGCTAACTACGATACAAATTGACGCAATAAAAACATCTTGCCGATTGTGTGACGGTGACGGCCTTTGGCTTTATGTTAAGCCCTCACTGAAAAAATCATGGGTGTTGCGCTATCGCAAGGATATGCAAAGGCGTGAAGCTGGGCTGGGCAGCTATCCAGTCGTAACAATCAAAAAAGCACGAACCAAGGCGATTGACTTCAAAAGAGCGATTGATGACGGCAAAGACCCGATTGCAGAAAAAAAGCGCAAGCGCGATATTCCTAGTTTTGAAAAAGCAGCTCTTGAATGTTACAATGAACTTGCGCCAACTTTTCGCAATCACAAACATTCGCAAATGTGGATTAACTCATTGCGCGATTATGCCTTCCCAAGATTTGGCAATGTTCGCGTTGACCAAGTAACGCATGATATGGTGTTTGATGCAATATCAAAAATTTGGCTCATCAAGAACGATACTGCGCGGCGGGTTCGCCAAAGGATTATGAAAGTAATCGGCTGGGCTGTTGCAAAAGGCTATCGGGCGCAACCAATACCACTAGAGGCGATTAACGGCGGCCTTCCAAAATATGAACCAAAAGTGCAACACCATGCCGCGCTTCCCTATGAAGCTATTCAAGGCGTTATGGCGAATATCCGCAATGAAGTTTCGATCCCGCGCCTTGCGCTTGAATTGGCAATCCTAACAGGTTCTAGGACTGGCGAAGTTAGAAAAGCCGCGTGGTCACAATTCGATTTTGAAAATAATGTTTGGATTAGACCTGACGAAATAATGAAAAACGATATGGTGCATATTGTGCCATTATCGGCGGCGGCCTTGAATGTTCTTGATAAGGTCAAAGCATTGACCACCGCAACAGGCTCAAAGACAAAAGATGACGTTGTTTTTCAAGGCACGGCAAAAATCAAAATGAACAATAAGCACAAACGCAAGCAATATGTAATCGAAGGCGTTCTAAATGAAAACGCTATCTTAAACACGCTCAAACCCCTCGCAAATGGCATAAAAGTGACCACACACGGCTTTCGTTCAACTTTTAGGGATTGGACTAGGGAAAAAACCCAATTCAAAGATGACGTGGCAGAAAAATGCCTATCACACACCAATGATAATAAGGTTGAAGCGGCCTATTTGCGAACCGAATTGATGCAAGAACGTGCAGACCTATTGAACGCATGGGCAGATTATTGCGGCGGCGGTGGACAGAATGTTTTGAAATTGGTGAAGGGATAAAGTTATGAACAAATATCATAATGCAACTTCATATAGCCTTGGTGTTTTTGGTGTTAAGTACTTGAAACAAAGTACTTTAGACAAACTCAAAAAATGGGAATCAGCGGTTCAAGCATTAGACTTCATCGAAGCAAAATGCCCTGAAAGAGACTTAAGTATCTATAAAGAAGTTCAAGTGGAAACCGATACATTTCTGGTCGCAAGCGATTTAGAAAGTTCAAAAGCCAAAGAATACCAAGAAAAAGTTTCCAATTATAATCGTGAGCTATGGGAACAAGAAATTGAACCTTCAATTTACGAAATTACAATCGATGCACGGCTTAAAGCCGACAAAATTTACAAAGACTTTGGCATTCCAACAGGTAGCTGGGCTTATGTGATACCCAAAAACCGCACAAAATGTGAAGATAATGAGTTGATTGGAATACACACTAATGAAGGCATTGAAGCCTTGGATTCGATAATTACGGCTTGGCAAAATCAACCAAGTGATTATGGTTCATATCCAGTTTATCAAGCCTACAAGTTTGCTGAAATATTTGGCTTTGGTATAGATGATTCTCGAAGCCTATTGCCATATATTGCTGCGAAAATTCATCGATATTGTTATGAGCTTGAAAAGCTAGATGAAGGCACAGATTCAGCTATAAACCGACACAACATAGCGGCATATGCTATGGGGTTGCAGGCCGCCCTAACCCAATTAGGCAAACATATTGATGTTCGCAAAGACACTGGCAAAACGCACCATGAAACAATGGCAACAGGAATTAAAATAAGAAAAAGAGGCAAAAAAGGTAATAATACTCAAACTGCAAACAAAGAAACCTCAAATCAAATTATTTTGAGGGAGGCGCAAGGATTAAGGCGCGATGATGCTTCAATTACTGATGATGAAATATCGATAACTATTCACAATGCGCATAAGAAGGAACGCGGATACAGCAGAAAAACTATAAGCAAACTAATTCCAGAATGGACAAAGAACGGATTATTAAATCCTTCAATCCGTCGAAAAGTAAAACTTTAACTGCAAAAATATTTACAACTAATCTATTGAATAATAACAAGAATATACTACCCCTTTTGCTAGCCATTTAGTCACTATTTGGCTAGCAGATTGGGGTTTTTAAGTAACTTTAACCCTCAATATATCCACAAACACCAAGGCGGTTTTGAAATAACTTCAAATCTTGTTTCTTGGTTTTATGGAGATAATCCAATGGGATTACAGACGGGGAATCAGCAACCAAAGCTGATAACAATCGCGGATTTTTGCCGTGATTTTTCATGCAGCCGAACCGAATTTTATCGGCAAGTCGCTGCTGGCAAAATCAAACTTCTAAAGATGGGGCGCATGAGTCGCATTCGCATCGAAGATGCACAATCATGGGCGGCCTCGCTCATGGAAAAGGCGGTGGCATAAATGGCTTATCGCATAGATGATGACGGCGCTCAAAAAGAAACCCCGAACTGCAATTCGGGGCTTCCTAAACCAAAGCGCAAAAAGGCAATCCAAACAATCACAATTAAACGATACGATGGGCGTATTCTTACGCTCATTGGCAAGGTTGTTCAAGTGCTTGACGTATTGATTGGCAATGTTCAATCGGGCGCTACGCTTTTGGATTTTTCCAAAGCAACAACCGCATTTAGGGCGGCAAACCACCTTTGTGACTTGCGCAAGCTAGGGATTGATATTGAAACCCAATATGAAAAGGCAGGAGATTGCACAATCGGGCGCTACTTTTTGCGTGAACCTCTAACCATTATCGAAGGGGCGGCGGTATGAGCAATCAAATCACAATCCCTTGTGGCAAGCACAATGCAAAGTTTGAGTTATTGAACTTGGCAGGTGGCAAAATGGTCAATGCAAGCTATTGGACATATTCGGCAAAAGCGGGTTTTCATACGCCTTATGCGAGTTTCCAAATACCAATAGAGGCAATGCCAGTTTTGATTGATTGGCTTTCCAAGCATTTGCCTAATGCGTTGTAAATAAACAAGATTATGGGCGGATAACCACCGCCCATTTTCGCTTAACTGGCAATCTTGAAAAATACGATGGGTTGTGGATAAGCCCAGATTCCGTTGCGCTTAATGTATTGTTTTCATTGCCATTTCCCAAAAGCCAAAAACCTAAAAATATACCCCCCTATATAGTGTGCGTCATAAATGAATTATCATGTTTCAAGTAACTGGGGCGGTGCAAGAAACTTTGCAGGCCGTTCGAGTGATTATCTAACTTTCAATCAGTGCCTGAAGATTGAATCGGCGGTGGAAAAATCAATATCGCGCGGTGTCGCATTAAACAGATTTGTAACAATCAATTGGTCACTAATGGGTTTACCACCAAAGCAAGGCGCAAGCGCAACAATGCGGTTTTTCAAGCTGGCAACCGATTGGGCAAAACATCAAGGTCAAGCAATCCACTGGGCTTATGTTCGCGAAGCAAATGCCAATGGCCTTAATCACCATGTTCATATTCTCATTCATATTCCCGACAAAATATCAAAGGCTTTTTTCTTGATGACGCGGCGATGGATAGAAACAACGGCGGCTCGAAAATATCAAAGGCGAACAATCTTAACGCGGTCAATTGGCGCAAGGGTTCAATCATACAGTCAAAATTATGAAAGCTATGCAGACAATCTCAAAACCTTAGTTCGCAACTATCTATTCAAAGGCGCTTCAAAAGAGGCCGTGCAAGGCTTAGAATTGCCCCTATGGGCAAGAGGCGGCCTGATTTATGGCAAGCGTTGTGGACGCTCTAAGAGCCTTGGCAATGGCAATCCACGGCAAATCAAAGTTACATAACATCATGGTAGCATTATCAAACCCAAAACATGAGCTTTTTGCTCAATCACTGGCAACAGGCAAAAACCAAGAGCAATCTTATATTGCGGCTGGTTACAGTGCCAATGATGCAAGGGCAAAGTCCAGTCGATTACTGGCAACAAATGGCAACATTTTCGGGCGCGTGAATGAGATACAATCGGCGGCGGCTATCAAGGCAGAATTGACTATAGAACGGCTCACAATTGATTTAATGCGTATTGCACAAGCAGGTGAAGCCATTGGCGATGCAAGCGGCCTTCAAGCAGCAAGAGCCGCGATAATGGATACCGCAAAACTCAATGGCCTGCTGGTTGTTAGGTCGAAAAACGAATGGTCAATGAAAAACGGCGCTGTTTTTCCTGCCATGCACTTCATAGCGGTTGCACCCAATCACTCTAATGATGATGATAGGGTTTACAGTTCCAGTGTCGAGTGAGTATTAAGCCCTAGAGGGCGCGGCTAAAAGCTAAGGCGTTCAAATCAACAAGGCGATTGGTTCATTCTTTCTTATCGCAAGTCCAGTTTTCTCGCGCGCGTATTGTTCGACAAAACTATGCAGCAAAAAACACCGCAAAACAGCTACATTCAAAATCCGATAGGTGGAATAATAGGTGGAACGATAAAAATGATGATGCTTAAATATCAATAAAAACAATAAGTTAATATGTTTCTATGGCGGCTCCTGAGGGACTCGAACCCCCTACCCTTCATTTAGGAAACGAATGCTCTATCCTGATGAGCTAAGGAGCCGCGCAAAATCTCTTACCCAAAAAAATTTTACTTGTAGAGCCTGAGTTGCAATTGCTACTGTTAAAACCATGAAACCTTTGCAACTAATATTTGTAGCTTTTTCGCTTTTTGCGGTGATGGCTCTTGGCGCTTTCTTGGAAAGAGGTGAAACAGGCAAAGTAGCGCGCGTTATTGATGGCGATAGCTTTGTTATGGAATCGGGGCTTATTGTAAGGCTTGCGCAAATTGATGCGCCAAGGATTCGTTCAACAGACCCAGAGGGCTTTGCAGCTCGGGCCGCGCTAAATTCCTTTGTTGGGGCAAAGGAAGTTCAACTTAAATATGGCGGTTTGCGCCGTGACAGGGCCGGCCGAGCGTTAGCGATGGTGTTTATTTCTACTGGGATGCTGCAAGAGCCAATTTGGGTCAACCAAGAAATGCTGCGAATCGGCTATGCGCGAGTGCATACATACCCTGATAATCGGGTCTTGGTGCCGGATTTGTGGCAGGCGGAACGTGAAGCCAGGCGCGGGCTTAGGGGTATTTGGTCCAATCCTTTGTACCAAGTGCGCTTTGCAAGCATAGGCGCATTAAGCGGCGCCGAAAATAGTTTTCAATTAGTGGAAGGGCAAGTTAGTGAGCTAGCGTTGGAGGACAATTTAATAAAACTTTATTTTGGGAGTGACGGTGCTTCTGACGTAGCAGCCATTATTCCGCAACGTGCATGGGAAATGTGGTCCGGCGGCGTCCCAGAATTATTAGCACTAAAGGGCCAAGATATAAGGGTGCGAGGGCGCATACAGGGTCCGCAACCTGCACGCACGTCAAAAAAAGGAAAAACATATCCTGCGCATGGTCCACAAATTTGGTTAGACCATCCAGAGCAGATTGAGTTTATTGTTCGGCGCTAAGAGCCACGTGATGACAAGGTGTCAGTCAATTTCCGGATAGCCTGATCTTTTTCACACTCATCAATTGCTGCAAATTCACGAGCCATTCTATCGAGCGCGGCTTCGTAAAGTTGGCGTTCAGAATATGATTGTTCTGGTTGCTCTGTCGCCCGGAAAAGGTCGCGCACCACTTCTGCGATTGAAATCAGATCCCCAGAATTGATCTTTGCTTCATACTCTTGGGCGCGCCGTGACCACATAGCACGCTTTACTCTGGCCCGGCCCGTTAGGGTGCGCAATGCTTCAGCAACAGTCCGACTATTTGAAAGCCCGCGCAAACCACAACTTTTAGCCTTGTGGGTTGGAACCCGAAGTGTCATCTTGTCTTGAACAAACGCAATTACATAAACTTCCAAGTTCATGCCAACGACTATCTGCGTTTCAACGCCAACAACTTTTCCAACGCCATGGGCAGGGTAAACAACATATTCGTCTATTTGAAAGCCCTCGAGCATCTCAATTTCGGCCATTTTCAAACTTTCCTAACTAAATAAAGCAACTTGCGATTTCAAAATTCAAAAACATCTGCAAAGCGGCCTCTTGTGCATAGCACGAATTTGCGTGCTTCTAGTGCGATTTGTATTTCGAAAAAATCAAAATTCATCGCTATGCTCTTTAGTCTATCACATTCCTGGCGCAAAAAACGGGATACATTTTTTGCAAAATGCTATAGATAATGCTTGCCTTCAATCGAATTAATAATCAGTTGGTGGGTTAAACGAAACCTAAACCGGCGCACTGGTAATCAGCATGAAAGCGTCGCAATAAGTTTTGAAGCCAAGGCGTATATCACAATTTTCGCAAAATGTGAAGTGCACACACCAATTGCGCTAAGTCTTACCAATTAATCGCCATTTCCAGGTTTGGGCGAAAAGTATTTTTCAAACTTATTTTTCTCGTCGCGAAATTTATCGCTGTCTGCCGGAGGGGTTCCTTTTGTGGTAATATTTGGCCAGATTTTGGAATATTCGGTGTTTACTTTTAGCCATTTCCCATCTGGCTCATCGTCGGTATCAGGCCGAATGGCGTCAACCGGACACTCGGGTTCACAAACACCACAATCAATACATTCATCAGGGTGAATCGCTAAGAAATTTTCGCCCTCATAAAAACAATCAACAGGGCATACTTCCACGCAATCCATAAGTTTGCACTTAATGCAATTGTCGGTGACGATATAAGTCATTTGAAATCCATAAATTAGCCAAAATCAGGGAGGTTGGCAGTTTGCAAGTTTGCTGGCTGATAGTACATTTTGTGGGCAAATGTAACAAAATTTTACAATGGCAAACAGTTTACTTGCTTAAACCAAGGTTTTTCCAAAACCAATTAATATTATTGGTCTTTCTTACCTTCAAGGCTGGCCTTAAGGCCCGCTAGAACTGCAAAGGGGTTATCTGCATCAATAGCTTTTGGGCCGACTTTTTGGCTCTTCGAAGCAGTAAAATCAGTTTTCTTACGCGCGCTTGGCTTATTGAACCGCCCACCATCTGAATTTCTTGCCTGTCCCGCATCTCGCTTTTGATGATTCTGATTGTTGGACTGGCCTTTCTTCGCGTGATTTCTTGAAAAGTCATTTTGAGCGGGTTTGGGGCGAACGCGTTGCATTTTCCATTTAACCGCGCCATCTTCACCTTCAACTTTTTCCCAGCCCAGGCTTACAACAATATTTTCCGCTATAAGGTTTGAAGCGCCCAAAAAAGAGACAATATTTGCAGGCATTGTAAATGGCCCTTTGGCAAGTTTCGCAGCTTCAAAAAGTGCGTCGATAACCCTGTCAATAATGTCAAGCCGAATGGCGCGACCGGCAACGTTTTTGAAGCCAATCAACTCCAACTCTCTTGGCGATACATTGTCTGGCAGTTCAAACGATGTAACGCCAAATGGCGGCAAATATGGAGCCTTATTTTCAATGTCACCATCAGAGTAAAAACCAAGAATTGCGCTTAATCTTGCCGATTTCGGCTTTAGCAACAATGGCAAATAAATCGTCGTGCGCCCAAACCGAATACCATTTATTCGCAGTTCACGGCGGTGCTCTGGGGTTAAGGCTGCAATTTTGGCGCTTATATTTTGCCGCTCCAAGGAACCATGATTTGCAAATACCAGTTTTGCTATTTCTTTTGCTGGTTCACTGAGTTGTTTTTGTGCTGGTTTGATATATTTGACTGGCGTTTCAGCTGGGCTGTCGCTTTGCTCTGGTGTGCCCAAAGCAGTTTCGCTTAATTCTGCCTCATTGTCTTCAATTACTTCCCCACCAATAGTTACTTCAGGGGCCAAAACTACATTTTGGGCACTATCCTCAAAATCTATTGCTAGCTTTAACTTATAAAGCGCCGCAAAATTTTGGCGAAGTTCACCATTGAGCCATTCCCCCAATTTTTCTTGAACCAAAGCCGCAGTTTCTTCTTGATTTAGTTCTGCGCCAATCAGTTCCAACTTTGGCTCTAACAAAGGTTGATTGGGAACGAGCTTGGCAATTACTACCGAGTTAAAAGAGACAAATCCCAAATCATCAAGAACAGGGGTGTCCTTGGGGGGCGTGTCTTTTGCATCTGGCTGCGATGCCACAATTGATTTGTTTTCGGCGGATGCAAGGTCTTGATCATTGGTTAATACGCTTTGTTCCTGATCCACGGCGTCTAGCTGAGGCGTAACTTCTTCAATGGGTTCGTCGCTTTGGGTCAAGGTAGTTTCCGTATTATTCAATAAAGTTGTGGTTGAAATGTTATTACCAACCATTTGACTAAAGCCCAACTATTAAATCAGTTTAGGTCATAAATTAATGAGTTTTTGACCTAGGCCTGTTCAAACCCGCAAATTCATCGACAATTTGCGACAATTGTTGATTTTTGCACTTATCAGCTTCTTGAGAAGTAGTTTTTGATGTCCGAAATTGCAATCTCCATCTCCGCTTCGCTAATTGGAGCAATATTATTACCGCCAGACAAAACAAGGTCTGCATGCTGCTTTTGGGGCTCAGTCCATTTTTCGTGCCCAGGGCGAACCGAACTCCAGAATTGCGCAATTACTTCTTCTTCTACTCGTCCTCTTTCTTTTACATCACGCCTTAACCTGCGATGGTACCTGACATCTTCACTGGTTTCGACAAAAATTTTTAACTCCATTTGCGATCGAATTTGCGGGTTGTGCAATGCATGCGTTCCTTCCAATATCCAAATATCGCATGGCAAAATTCGCTGCGTATTTATTGATCGGCAATGATTGGTGAAATCATAAATCGGCTTTTCAAAAGCTATACCTTTTTTGAACAGCGCGATATGTTCAAGCAATAATCGATGGTCTCTAATTTCAGGAGTGTCAAAATCAAAACCTGGCTTGTCATACCCGGGCATGAGGGAAGTATCTTTGTAATAATCGTCTTCACAAATTAGGATAGCGCGCTCTGCTCCGTAGGATTTTGCCAGACAATCGGCAATTGTAGTTTTGCCCGACCCCGACCCCCCTGTAATACCTATTAGAACTGGCTTCTTATTCATCTATTTTAATTAACCGACCAAAAGCAAATTGCCAATCCACTAGCGCACCATTTCGATAGAATCGAAATCCGGCAATAGATCCTTTTGTTTATCGCGTTTCTTGTCCAAAACCGCTCTACACTTTTTGGGAAACGCTTTTTGGCGCAAATATTGCTTTTTCCGTGGAATGTTTGAAACAAATCCATTTTCGGGACAGATTATCCTAATTGGCACCGTGGTATCAGAAGGGTTCGCCCCCAAAGTCGCCAAAGGCTGCCGCTGCGCAATGATTAGCGTGGTTGATTGCGACGAATTGAACCGCAAAGGACGCCTTGATAATTATCTTGTCGATGACGGCCTCGATGCGGGTGCATTATTAGACGAGACGCTGGGTCAGTTCGGTTGGTGCGATATTCGGGTAAAAAACGTGCTGCCTATTGCCGATATGAAAGATGGCTGGGAGCCAGAAATCGCGGCACTAATAAAAACTGCACGTAAATTGGGCATCGCGCATATGGTCTTTGAACCAGAAGCTGAGCGCCCGCAAATACTTCACTAAGATCGCCAACGCAAAACCACCGGCTTAATCGGGTTATTAAACTCACGTTTTTCGGCAATTGCTTCGCGCCATTCGCGTTTCAGGCGTTGATACCATTTTGCCTGCACATCAATATCATCAATCCAAAGCATATTTTTTTGGTGCGCGAGGCCATAGTTTTGCATATCAACCATTCGCGCATCTTGGTCCAAAAACTTGCGGCCCATACCAGGGAGAATTGGCAGCATTAAGTTCAAAAGCGGTGCATTGTCCCAATAAGTGACTTGCACAATAAGGGTTTGGGTCTCATTTATAGGTGTGAGGCAAGTAAGCGTGAAAAACTGCGCTTTGCCATTTTCAATAACTTCCCAGCGATAACCTGGCAGCATAAAGCAAATCTCTGTCGTGACGCTTTCACCGAAAACCCAACGATAAGCCACGCTGTTGCCACTTGGCGCATGGCGCTCAACTGCCCAGCCCAAATGACGTGGCACAAATTGCTTTTCCTTAAGCCTGAGGCCGGTTGACGGCGGGCGCCACCACCATTGATTATGAACAAAGCCAACATGGGCCGGGTCCATTAAACCAACAACAGCATTGTCCATTGTTGCGTTAAAAATCTGCGATACTATGAATTTTGGCCTATCTGCACGCAAGCCAAAATCGGGCGGCAGTATAGGGGCTTCGCCTGAAAAGCGCGGGTTGGACGAAACAAAAACAAATATCAGCCCATGCTTTTCATAAGTTGGGTAGTGGCGCACTTTGACCTTAGTCGCATCAATTGGGCTGTCGTCAGTCAGGCTTGGCATGTGTTTACAGCCGCCATCAGTGCCAAAACGCCAGCCATGATAGGGGCATTCAACCACGGTTTCGCCCTCATGCTCAATTTGTTTGCCTTCGGATAGTGGCACAAGGCGATGCGGGCAAATATCGCGCATTGCAAATGGTTTGCCGCATTTTGTGCGACCAATCAAAACCGGCTCACCAAGTATCATGCGGCGAATATGTTTGGCTGGCTTTAACTCTTCCGAAGTCGCCCCAAAATACCAACAGTCTCGCAACAACCCATCATCACCTTTTGGGTGTTCGGTAGGAAATGCTGTTGGTTCTGTGGTTTTAATTTCTATGCCCATGTGCGGGTTATAGCGGGTTTAGGCTGGCTTGGGAATAATGCCAAGTGCGGCGAATTGGCGGCCTACTCGCTCGCAACACCATCCCAATGTTCATGGGCGGCTTCTGCATCGGCTTTGGTTTTGGCAACAAATCCGTCCATATGTTCTGGTGGGCCATAAATTGTGTATAATTTTAATGGCGTGCTACCAG